>Ga0209025_1000008_pt1 | contig 1130876 bp, 1132 predicted proteins | sample AraplaMF_Col_mLB_FD_184256 | JGI IMG/M metagenome (GOLD analysis project Ga0209025, IMG submission 184256) | Arabidopsis root microbial communities from the University of North Carolina, USA - plate scrape MF_Col_mLB (SPAdes) (version 2) | ecosystem: Host-associated > Plants > Roots >...
GGCGATCGACCGTCTCGTTGATCGCGCCCTTCAGGTCGGCGAAGCGGCCGCGATAGGCCGTCTCGACCCGGCTCGTCAGGTCCCCGCCCGCGATCCCCTGCAGGATCTCCGCGAACTCCGTCGTCGCACCATCGACAACCGCGTTGATCTCGTTGATGCCGGCCACCAGCCGCTGCATCTGCTCGTCGGCATCGTCGATCTGCAGCCGCGCCGAGAAATCGCCGGCCGCGGCCGCCGCAACGACCTCTCCGACATCCGAGACAATGAGAGCCATCGCCTCCGCAGCGTGAAGCCGTTTTGCCGAAGCCTCGCGTTCCTGCTCTTCAAGCGCGCGTACGCGCAAGCCGTTTTCTTTGAATACCGTGAGAGCGACAGCCATTGCACCGATCTCATCGCGGCGCGATCCATGCGGCACATCGATTGACAAATCACCAGCGGCCATAGCGCGCATCGTGTCGGTCATGTCGGCTATGGGCCCTGTGACACGCGACCGCACAACAACAAAGCCAAAGCCCGACAACAGTAGAGCTCCAACGAACAGCGCCGAGTAGGTGGCCAGAACGTACGAAGCGCGACTAGCTGCGGCCGCTGCGCTCTCATTCAGCGCCTTGAGTGCTGCGCTGGCGACGTCACTAACGGAATCAAGCGCTGGAATAACGGCTTCACGCCACTTCTCGGTGCTCATAGTCACGGTTTGCCCAGAGGTGAGTTTCTGGGTCATCTCGTCCTTGAGAGCCTTAAAGGGCCCGGAAAAGTAGCTCGTGTCGGCTTGAGCAATGGCGCTGCGGATCTCGGGCGCGGTCTGTGGCGTGTTAGCGACTGCTTTGACGGAAGACCAGCCGAAGGCGCCCTGCGCTTCAGCCAATACCAACGCTTTGGCTTCCTTCTCGTCGAAGGGGCGACTTTGCGCCAGGATCGAGCTGAGCATCTGACCAGAGGTGCCGATCGCGGCGCGCACTGACCAGGCTAGGTTGCGCGTGATGATCAGCTCCGACAGGCGCGGATTTAGGGCTCGGATCTCGATCTCTGCCGCTGAAGCCGCCTCTTCCAAGCTCTGGAGATAGGCATCACCAACCGACAGGACTTTCGCGACGAGTGCCTTGTCGCGCGAAGCGGGAACCAGCTTTGCATCGCGGTCGACAGCATCCCGCAGTGCATTGTAATCAGTGAAGCGCGCCGACAGTGTATTGGCTGCTGACTTCAACGCGGGGAATGGCGTGGTCTCCAGCGTCTCGCGCGCCGCCGCCATCGCAGCGTCGACTTCCTTGCGGCGGGTTTGATAAGTCGCGATCGAGCTCTGGTTCTTATCGAGCGACTGGATTATGGCCGTCTGCAACGAGGCGCGCTCATAACGCGCGCTGACAAGCGCATTAAAGAGGTCCTGATCGAGCTTTGCCAGCTCGGCTGCTTTCACAGCGGCACTGTGCTGCCAATACGACGTCCACATCTGCTGCCCGCAAAGGGCGGCAACAATCAAGCCCATCAGGCCGATCAGGCAAGCAAGCGTCGTCCGGATGGACAAATTGGCAAACAGTTTCGTCACCCGAGCCCCATTAGTTGTAAAGCGCCTCCTGACTGGGCGCTTTACAACTAAAATGCGCGATAAGCCTTTATACTCCGTTTAATCCAGACCAATTCGATAGCCTGTCAGGGGGGCCAAAAAGCGCCACTGCCGTTGAAAAAGTCGGCGTTGCTGCGGAGATGAAGTCCTGATTCAGTCGTCTTTGCTGGTGGGCGGTGTGAAAATGGGTAAGCGGCAGGAGGCGCAGCAGGCGCTGTTCCACGAGTTCAGTCTGGAGCGGCACGTCCCCGCCGATCATTGGGTGCGCGGCATCGACCGGTTCGTCGAATTTTCGGCGATCCGCGCCGATCCACAACCCTTCTACAGTAAGATCAGCCGGCTTCGACCGACCCGGATGCTGCTCATCAGGTACTGCTTCGACATCTGCTCCGAGCGCAAGCTCGCCTACGGAGGCGACTTACCCCGAGACCCTAGGCTGGACGATCATGTCCTTCAGGATCATGGCAACAGGTCCTGCCGTTTTCGTCGTGTCAGCACCGTCCAGGCGCGGAGGTTGAACAGCGCGACCGCGGTGGCCGTGACGACGAGCGCGCAGAGCACGAGCTTAGAGACGCTTTCCATCGTACCGTCGATCAGCAACGCGTGGACGACCCCACCCAGCACGACCAACACCACGAGCACCGTATGGCCGAGACGAAACAGCCGCGGCCTGATGCGCAGGGGTCGGCGTAGAGCGGCAAGCAGCGCCGCAGCGAAGGCGGCCCACATGGCGACGACCCCCCAGGCAGAAAAAGGCGTCGGCGAATCGAAGAGTAGCGCGTCGACGACGTCAGGCGGGCTGGTCAACCACAGCCCGGCGACGTGAATGATGATCGCCGCAACGAGTGCCGCACCGAACCAGCGATGCACCTGACGCCCGCGCCCGATCGAGAGCCCCGACAGGTATCCCGCCGCGAGCAGAGGCTGCAGCAGAACGAGCGCAAGCGACAAGACGCCGGCGAAACCGGCCACGACATAAACCGGCCCACGCCAGGCGAGCAGCGGGCTCGTTGCAGCGGCGGCGAACGAAACAACGATCGAGCCCGTGACCACGGCCCAAATCAGGGCCGCCCTCATCCGCGCCATACGTTTCACGCAGGCTGGAGCACGAAGTCAGCCTTCAGGCTCTTGTCCCGGGAACTCTGCATCACCGGGCGCAAGAACACGGTCTTGAAGGCGGCGTCGTCATAAGCGAGATGACCGTGCGCCTGTCCGAAGGCCGGGATGATCTGCGGCATCTCAAGACGAAAGACACCGTTGGCATCGGATAGCGTCGCACCGTGGCTTTGCGCATCGGTCTCGTAGCCTTCCGTCGTATGGGCCCAGATCTGGATGCGAACACCAGGAAGCGGCGCGCCGTCTCCGGCCCGGCGCACCGTACCGGACATCCAGAAGCCGCCATTGCCGATGCGCTGCACGATGGGCGCGCCAGGCCGGTAATTATTGGCGCCGCCGCGCATCGAGTCCGTCGGGGCCAAAGCTTGGGCCTGCGCCGGCCGAATGATCGCCGGCGCTCCCGCGGTCAGCGCCGCCGCACCGAAGGCGGCGCCAGAAGCGAGCAGGCCGCGGCGTGTCGTCGAAAGGGGCAGCATCGCGTGCTCCATGGATCCAGTTGGTAGCCCGCCAGCCAAGGCCACGAGCCTCCCGTTCAACTGCAGTGTTACCGAAGCTATCCCACAAAATATCGTCGTCGAGCTGATCACACGGCATCGTGACGATCCTCGCCGAGGGGCGCCCTTCGCTCCAAGTCTCCGCGTGGCATGGCCTCGCGCGATTGGGATTCATCTCTACGTGACTGAGGTGGCTACCATCCGCGTTTGCCCCTCGGCACCAGTTGCGGACATCTGTCGAGCGTTCGGAACCGGGCATTCGTGACATGAGCTTTAGCGACGCGGCAGATCGAGAACGCGCCTGACCATCCGTCGCTTCCAGCACAGGGTTGCCACGATCGCGGCGCAGCAGGCGGCGTTCGCGGCAAAGGCGACCATCATCGTGCTGTCCCCGCTCAGAAGGCCCGCATAGAGGGCCGAGGACAGGTTCGCGACGAAGAACAGGCTCCAGGTCGAGCCGGATACCGCCTTCGCCCGCCCCTCGTCGCGGGCGATGGCGATGATCTGCGGGAGATAGGCGAGCACCCGGGCGAAGTTGGTGAGCAGAAAGGCGAACATGATGGCGGATTCGGTGGTGACCATGATCTTTTCTCCTCGAACTCACGACTTTCGTGCCGATTAGTCGGAGATGCGCAGGCCGAGCCGCGCGATGACGGCATTCCAACGCCTCGCCTCGCTCTCCTGCAGCGTCCGGAGGTCATCGGGGTCGGTGCCGAGGACTTCGCTGCCGGCGCGGTCGAGCCCGCCTCGCGCCTTCGGATCGGCGGCGAATGCCGCGCGCACGACGGCAGCGATTCGTCGCGCCGTTTCGTCCGGAAAGCTCGCAGGCGCGATCATGCCCGACCATCCGAAGAACGGTGCGCCGGGGGCTTGCAGTTCCTGCAAGGTCGGGATGTCCGGCAGCGAACCTGTCCGGCCCGCACCGGTCTGGGCCACGCCGATCAGCGTCCCTGCCGCGATATGCTCCGCTGCAGCCGCGACGACATTGAACATCAGATGGCAGCGTCCTGCGACAAGATCCAGGCTCGCCTGCGGGAAGCCGCGATAGGGCAGATGGACGATGTCGAGACCGAGCGCTGCCTTCAGCTCCTCCATGGCGAGATGGGTCACGGTGCCGGTTCCGATCGACGCATATGATAGCTGGCCGGGATGGGCGCGGACATAATCGACGACATCGGCGAAGCGCGCGCCTGCGCCGAAACTGCCCGCATGGGCCGTGAGGACGAAAGGAGAGCGGTTGAGCAGAGTGATCGGACGAAAGGCGGTCGTCGGATCATAGGACAGGTTCGGGTTCATCGCCTTGGCGGTGGTGGTCGGTCCGCCGAGCACGAGGCCGAGCGTATGGCCGTCGTGCGCGTGGGCCACAGCCGCAGCGGCGACGACGCCGCCGGCGCCGGGCATGTTCTCAACGACGAAAGGCTTGCCGAAGGCGGCTGCGAGATGCGGGGCGAGGCCGCGCGCCGCCGGGTCGGAGCCCGAACCGGCCGGCTGCCCGAGCAGGATGCGAACCGGCCGGTCCGGCCAGGCGCTCTGGGCATGGGAGATCGCGCCGAAGGCCGGCATGGCGCAGAGGGTGGCGACGACGCCGCGGCGGGACATCATCGGTCGCGGCGCGCGCCGTGACGGTTGGGATGGGCTCATAGTCGGGGTCATGGTCGACATCCTCGATCGGTTGCGATGCCGCATCATCCGTCGACGCCGCGTTCGCGTCCTGACAGTGCGCTGAAGCTGTGCTGAAATTCGCCGATGACCGAAGATCAGTCGAGCACCGGGTCCGACGGCGGCCAGCGAGCCGTGATCGGTTTCGACGGCTTCGTGCTGGAGCCGGCGCGAGGGCGATTGCTCGGCAGGGACGGCGGCGAGATCAGCATCAGACCGAAGGCGTTTGAACTTCTGGTCGCTCTCGCGGCGGCCGATGGCCAGCCATTGACGAAGGCCGAGTTGCTCGACCGGATCTGGGGCCGGATCAACGTCACCGAAGACAGCCTTTTCCAGGCGGTCAAGGAAGCGCGGCGGGCACTCGACGACGGGAACGGAAAGCTGCTGCGGCACGTCCCGCGGCGAGGTTATCTGCTCAATTGCCCGTTCAGTCCGCAAGGCCAGGCGCACGCGCTCCCGACGCCGGCTCCCTCAGACAGTCGGCCCTCGCTGGCCATCCTGCCATTTCGCGTGCTTGGACCGTCAAGCCGCAGCTATCTGGCCGAAGGTCTGGTCGAGGAGATCTCGATCGCCCTCTCGCGCTTCCGCTGGCTGACCGTCATCGCGAATGCCTCGGCAGCTCAAAGCGGAGGGCGAGCCGGCGAAGAAACGGCCGTCGCCTCGCGGCTCGGCGTGCGCTATCTGATCGAGGGCTCCTTCGCCGAGGAAGGCGACCGGCTGGTCGTACGCTGCCGGCTCGTCGATGCCCGGTCATCCCGACAGGTCTGGCAGGACAGCTTCAGAAGCGACGGCCCGGGCGTGCTGTCGCTCTATGAGGCGATGACGGCAGCAATAGCCGCGGCGATCGAACCACGCTTGCTGAAAGCCGAGATCGATCGCGTGCTGCGCAAGGGCACCAGCGATTTCGACGCCTTCGACTGCTACCTGCGTGCGCTGCCAGGCTATTATTCGCGCACGCCTGCAGGCAATGCCGAGGCCGTCGTGCTGCTGGAGCAAGCGCTGGCGCGCGATCCGCATTTCGTGCTGGCGCGGGCGCTTCTGGCGCGCTGCGTCGCGAGTACGATCTGGCTCGGCGTCGAGCCCGACCATGCGGCAGGCAGAGCCCGGGCCCTGGACCTCGCGCGCCAGGCGCTGGCCGCCGATCGCTCCGACCCGCAGGTGCTTGCGCTTTGCGGGCATCTCTTGTCGGTTCTCGGCGGCGAGCATGACGAAGGCGGCGCGCTACTTGATCTTTCGCTGCGGCTCAATCCCAACGGCGCCGAGGCCTGGCGGCTCGGCGCCTGGGTCGCGGTGTGGGCCGGGGAGCCTGAATTGGCGCTGGCCCGAGCGGACGAGGCAGAGAGGTTGGACCCGCTCTCGCCGCTTCAGTCGGATCTGCTTTCCGTCCGCGCCGCCGCGCTCTTCTACGCCGAACATTTCGATGAAGCCGTCGCAGCGGCGCGGCGGTCGCTGGCCAATGTCCCGGAGGCGACGACGGCAAGGCGCTACCTCATCGCGGCCTTGGCGTCTGCCGGAGACATGCAGGCGGCCCGCAGCGAACTCGCCGCCCTGCTGCAGCGTCAGCCCAACAGCACGATCCAGCGCACGAGAGCCGGCCACCCTTTGCGGAACGAGCGGTTTCTGACACGGCTTCTCGACGCTCTGCATCAGGCAGGCATGCCTAGCTAGGGTCTTTGCGCGACAAGCAGCAGTTGGCACACCGCCCGAAAGCGGACGTTCACATCCCCATGCTTCTGAGGGCAATCCTGACCCGGTCAGCGGCCCATGACAGCCGCCTACGCAGACATTCATCCTTGCAAAATATGGAAACAGGCTCGGACGCACGCGCGTACCTGTGGTTGGTAAAAGACAGAGCTACAAATTTCGTGACTGCCATATTGCTGAGCGTAGTCATTATTGCGGTGACGATTAAGGCGATTATCGACCGCAACAGGGCGCGCTACCTCTCGTTCATCGGCACTTCGCCGAAACGGAAGGACGACGGCCATGAAAACCTGGTTCATCACTGGCGCATCCCGGGGCTTCGGCGCCCTCGTCGCCAAGCTCGCGTTGGAAGAGGGCGACGCGGTCGTCGCCACAGCCCGCGACCCGAAATCGGTCACGGCTGCGCTCGGCGATCACCCCAATCTTCTGGCATTGGCGCTCGACGTTACTAACGAGAGCCAAGCCTTAATCGCCGTCGATCAGGCCATCAAGCGGTTCGGCAGGATCGATGTCCTCCTCAACAATGCAGGGTTCGGCCTCTTGGGAGCGGTCGAGGAAGCGACGAGCACCGAGATCGAGGCGCTCTATCGGACGAACGTCTTCGGCCTGCTGAACGTCACCCGAGCCGTGCTGCCCCATATGCGCCAAGCCCGTAGCGGGCGGGTTCTGAATATCTCATCCATCGGTGGCTATCGCAGCGGGGCCGGCTTCGGCGTCTATTGCTCAACGAAATTCGCCGTCGAAGGTCTTTCGGAGGCGCTCGCAGCCGAGCTGGGGCCGCTCGGCATCAAGGTCACGATCATCGAGCCCGGCTATTTCCGGACCGACTTCCTCGACGCGCGCTCGCTGAGCGTCAGCGCGTCCCGGATCGCGGATTATGACGGCACGGCCGGACTGGTCAGGGAGCACGCCGCCAGCCTGAGTCATCGCCAGCCAGGCGATCCTGCCAAGCTCGCCGAGGCGATCGTGACGCTCGCAGGATCGGCCAATCCGCCCCATCGCATGCCCTATGGCAGCGACACGGTCGCGGCGATCGAGGCGAAGAACGCCTTCGTGGCGGGCGAGCTCGCACAATGGCGCGAGGTCTCCGTCAGCACCGACTTCGCAATCGGAGCCTGAACCTCGCCGTCCACCTCGGAGGGCGAAGGCCTTCCGAGGCCCCAGCTTTCACTCCTTCATCGACAGGGCCGGCGGCGCACTAGCCGTCGCCTAATGGGAGATCCGACATGTGCTCGACCCTCGCAGAGCTGCACCGGTTCACAAGCCTCGAACGCTTGTCTGGCCTAGTCACGGCGGCTGCTCATGGTTTTCTCAAAAGGCCTCTCTACGCGATTGCACCGACGGTGCATGGGCCGGCCCTCATCGTGATCAGCGACGGCAAGCCCCGCGACATCGTCCTGGGAGACGATGAGCGGGCGCTGCGGGCCTATCTCACGGGCCATATTCCGCAGGCTGCGCCCGCAGGGTCTATGCCGGCCTTCTGGGATATCGGAATCGAGATCTTGATCGCACTCGACGAGGCCGTCGTCCCTAATGAGCTTGATCGGGAGGCTGTCGGGCGCTGGCTGGGAGATACGGTCCTTCGTCGGTTTCGGGACGACCCCACCAGTTCCGGCGAGCTGGCCAGCGATACCCGCCAATGAGCTTTGGGTCTGGCGACCCGGCTAACGCAATCTAGCAACTCCTAACCTGACGACCGCGACGGCAGCCTGCATGCTGACAATCGACGCCTCCGCGCACGAAAGGAATGATGGCCTCGTCGTCCCCTATCGGAGATGGGGCAAGGCGCGCTGATGTCTGTCGCGATGCTGATGGCCAAGGAGTTGGAGATCGAGCTGTCCGCGGTGAAAATCGAACACGCGATCGGCGACGACGTCCTCTATGCCAGCCCTTTGCTGGGTGAACAGATTACCGGCGGCTCGCTCAGCCTGCGCGGGGCCTGGAAGCCGATGCGGCAAGCAGGAGCGGCAGCACGCATGATGCTGGTCGAGGCTGCCGCGCGCGGCTGGTCTGTGCCTATGTCTTCCTGCCATGCCGCAGCGGGTCATGTCCTGCATCCCGCCAGCGGCCCCCGGGTCGGGTATCGACCCCTCGTCCAAGTGGCAAGCACCGTGCCGGTGCCTCAGGATCCGCCACTCAAGACCGGAACGCTTCGCCTAATCGGCAAGACCCTGCCGCGCATCGACTCTTCGGCGAAGGTCAACGGATCGGCGATCTTCGGCATCGACGTTCGCCTGCCGGGAATGCGCTATGCGAGCGTCATGGCCTGCCCGGTGCTCGGTGTAATGGCACGCGCTTCGATGCGCGAGGTGGAATCGTCCGAGTTCAAGCTCCACCGGGCCGTCGCGCTGAGTGGCATCCCACCGATATTCATGTGGCGTGGCGACTGGGCTGAGGCGCTGATCTACATCAAGCGGCTGGAGGATGCGGCCGAGCAGAGTACGCTTCGCCCCTACGCCGCGCTCGCAACCGCGTTCAGGGGTCAGGTGGCGATAGCCACCGGCGATCCAGACGGTGGCGCCGCCATGATCCAATCCGCAATGCGCGGGCTTGAGGATGCGCATTATCGCCTGTTCTCGGCGCCGCTGATGATCTCCGAGGCACAAGGCCTGCTCGATTGCGGGCATGCCGGGCGGGCCCGAGACGTCATCGAATGCTGCGAGGAGCTCGCGATCGATAGCGGAAGCGCGTTGCATCTCCCCGAGATCTTTCGCGTGAAGGCCGATATCCTGCTGGCGTCGGAAGCCGGTAGCGCGAACCCGGAGGCGCTCCTCGACCGTGCGATCGCCGTGGCGCGCGATGTCTCGGCGCGAGGCTGGGAGCTTCGCTCGGCGACACGCTTGGCTCGTCTGCTGTCACGATCGAAGCGCTACGACGAAGCAGAGGCTACGCTCCGAGCGGTCTATGAGGCATTCGACGAGTGCCAAGGAACCGTCGATATCGAGACTGCGAGACAGGAGTTGCATGCGCTGAGGGCACGACGAGCGCGCGCGTCGGATCGCGATTGGCGCGCCCTCAGCTGAGCTAGCATGTCGAATGCTGCGACGTTGGCGAGGCGCAGCATCGATGACTCACGAATAGAGCTCTTCCCAAGCCCACTCGGCTTTGGGTTGTGCGTGAAGGCCCCAGAACAGATCGGCGACCTCGTCTGCTTCCGCGCTGGCGGGGCTGACCAGCTTCGCCACGGTGACGATGCCGACATGGACGCCGTGCCCCCGGCTGACCTCGAACAGGCCTTGCGCCATGGCGCGTGTGCCGGCCTTGCCGACGCTGAGTGTCAGCAGGTCCGGATGGGGCGTGGTGGCGAGGCCCCCGCCCGTGAGGAGGATCGATCCCGACCCGCGGTGATAGAAGGCGGGCAGCGCTGCGCGAAGTGCGGCGAGAGCGCCGGTGACGTTGACGGCGACGTCGTCCTCGATCGTGTCGACGGCCAGATCGCCCAGCGGGTCGGTGCGCAACTGCCCGTCGCTATAGCGCAGGACGCCGGCGTTGTAGTGCAGCACCTCGATGTCGGGCGCGTAACGCGCAACCAACGCGTCGACCGCTGCAGCGTCGCGGGCGTCGACGATCTCCTCGACGACGTCGGCACCATGCCCCGACAGCGTATCCGACATGGTCTTCAGCTTGTCGGCGTTGCGAGCGGCCAGCACGACACGGAAGCCCTCGCGGGCGAAGCGCTCGGCGGTGGCGAGGCCGATACCCGGCCCCGCTCCGATGATGAGAACGGTCTTTGACATGGTGATTCTCCTTGAATGTGGGTTGAACAGGATCAGGGCTCGCCAGCCGTCTCAGGTCGCCGGAAAGTCCGCGCCCTCGGTGACGGCGGCCCAGGCGTCGAAGTCGGTCCGGAGTTCGGCGAGCTTTTCGCGCGCACCGGCGAGCGCGGCCTTGCCCAGCAGCAACCGCAGCGGCGGTTCGGTCGCGTTGACCGCCATAACGATGGCCCGCGCCGCCCGCTCGGGATCGCCCGGCTGCTGACCGTCATAGCCGGTGATGGTGCGGCGGAAGGCACCAGCGGTATCCGCATAGTCGTCGATCACCGTGCCGGCGTGCCCCGGTGAGCGGCCCGCCCAGTCCGTCCGGAACGGACCCGGCTCGACGATCAGCACCTTGATGCCAAGCGGCGCGACCTCGCGCGACAAGCTCTCCGACAGTGCCTCGACCGCGAATTTCGTGGCTGCGTAGAAGCTGAGCGAGGGCAGAGCGCGCAGGCCGCCGATCGAGGAGATATTGACGATCGTGCCGGCGCGCCGGCGGCGCATGCCCGGCAGCACGGCGCGAGACATCTGCGCCAACCCCCAGACATTGGTCTCGAACATGGCACGGACGGCACCCATGTCGCTTTCCTCGAAGGCGCCGAAATAGCCGACGCCGGCATTGTTCACGAGCACGTCGATGCGGCCGAAGCGTGCCTCGGCGGCCTGGACAACTTCCGAGATGTCGGCTTCCCGCGTGACATCGAGCTTGAGCACCAGGGTGCGCTCAGCGTGTCCTGTCGCGATGTCGGCGATCTGTGCCGGATTGCGAGCGGTGAGGACGACGTTGTGTCCGAGCGCCAGGACGTGTTGGGCCAACGCACGGCCGAAGCCGGTCGAGCAGCCGGTGATGAGCCATGTCTGTGGCATGGAACGTTCTCCAGATTTAGTGAAAGAGTTGGTGCGCCGGCCCACCGGCTCGGCGCGGGAAGGCGATCAGACGACCTCGGCGAGCTCGATCAGGTTGCCGAAGGGATCTGCGATGAAGGCGAGCTTCCGACTGATGTCGTCGAGCTTGAAAGGCTCCGTGACGACCGTGACGCCCCGGGCTTTGAGTGCAGCGACTGTCGCCTCCATGTCGGCGACGTTGATGCAGAAGTGATGCAGGCCGGCCTGGCGCAGGCTGTCACCGAGATCAGCATAGGCCGGGGCAGGGTTCGGCAGGGGATCGCCGCCCGCGAGCAGCTCGATCATGAAGTGGTCGTCGGTGGGGAGCGCCAGGTAGGCGAGCTTCTGGTCTGCGTACGGCCACTGATGAACGATTCGGAAATCGAGCTTTCCGACATAGAAGGCGATCGCGTCCTCGAAGGACGGCACGCGGAGCGCGACATGGTGACCGCGAAGGTCGGCGAAAGGCGAAGCGGTGTTGCGAGCGGGCAAGGTGAAGTCGGCCATGGAAACCTCCGTCCGGTGATCGGCCGGCGGGATGCCGGCTGCGATGACGTGAAGGTGGCTCAACTCGACTTCCCCGATTAGATCGGCAATTCTCCTCACGCTGCTGAATGAGGATCATCAATGCGCGCGACGGAACTCTCAGAACTTTCCGCCTTCGACGCCGTCGCGCGAAACCTCAGCTTTCGCCGGGCGGGGGAGGAGCGCGGCGTCACGGCCTCCGCCATCAGCCATGCCGTGAGCAACCTGGAGGAACGCGTCGGCATCCGCCTGCTCAACCGCACGACCCGCAGCGTCTCGCTGACCGACGCCGGCGCGATGCTGCACGCCCAGCTCTCGCCGGCTTTCGCCGATATCGGCGCGGCGCTGGATGCGTTGAACAGCTTCCGCGACACCCCTTTCGGCAAAGTCAGGCTGAATGTGCCCAGCTCGATAGCGCCGTTCGTGCTGGGTCGCGTGATGGGCCCGCTGGTCAAGGCCAACCCGCAGCTACAGGTCGAGATCGTCGCGACCGACCGGCTCGTTGATATCGTCGAGGAGGGCTTCGATGCAGGCATCCGGCTCGGGGAGAGCCTGCGTGAGGGCATGGTGGCGGTAAAAATCCGGCCTCGGCTGCGTATGGCCGTCGTCGGCTCGCCCGCCTATTTCGCCGAGCGGCCGATACCAATGACTCCGCGAGAGCTCTCTCAGCATGTCTGCGTCCAGAACATGTATCCCAGCGGCGTCCGCTACCCGTGGGAGTTCGAGCTCAAGGGCGAGGCGATCGCCTATCACCCAACGGGGCCGATCGCGCTCGATGATCACGAACTGATGGTCCAGGCCGCCCTATCAGGCGCGGCGCTGGCCTATGTCTGGGAGAACCGGGCCGAGCGAGAAATCCTCGACGGCCGCTTAATCCGCTGCCTCGACGAATGGTGTCCGCCAGAGGACTGGCTCTACCTCTACTATCCCAGCCGGCGGAACATGTCAGCAGGGCTTCGCGCCTTCATCGATGCGGTGAAGGTCTGATCAGGAGGCAGCAACGCGCCTATCAAGGTCTCTGCTGGATATTCAGGTGGGGACACGAGCGCGGGCACCCCGGAGTCAACCAGACTCATGACCTGTCATTTATTTGCGGATCGGACCACTGGCCGATTCCATGGCGGCAGGAGTCGCCGCCATGGAATTCCGCAGATTCATGAAATTATAGCTATTGCAATACTGCACGCGGTTCGAGGAAAGCCTCCAAACCGAAGGTGCCATATTCGCGTCCGATGCCGGACTGCTTGAATCCGCCGAATGGTGCAAGCGGCTCGTGCGCTGCTCCATTGATCACGACGCGCCCGGATTGGAGCTGCGATGCAACGCGTCGGCAACGGTCGAGATCGGAGCCGATCACGTAGTTCTGGAGGCCGTAATCCGTGTCATTAGCGATCCTGACCGCCTCGTCCTCGTCCCGATATGGCAGGACGCACAGAACCGGGCCAAAGATCTCCTCGCGCGCGATCCGCATCCTGTTGTCGACCTCGCCAAAGAGCGTGGGCTTGACGAACCAGCCGCGCTTTAGCCCGGCGGGCCTGCCTTCGCCGCCGGAGAGAATGCACGCGCCCTCCTGCTGGCCGATCGCCAGATAGGACTGCACGCGATCCCACTGCTTCGCGCTTACCATCGGGCCGATGCGTGAAGCGGGATCGCTGCCCGGCCCGACCGGCCAATCGGCCAAGCCGGCGACCAGACGCTCCTGCATCGCCACCAATTTTTCGTAGGGAACGAGGATGCGCGTTCCCGCGATGCAGGCCTGTCCACTGTTGATGAAACCGCTTGTCAAAACCTGAGAGGCAGCTGCATCAAGATCGGCATCATCGAGTACGATCTGCGCGCCCTTGCCGCCGAGCTCCAGCGTCACCCGCTTCATTCTCTCGGAAGCGGCCCGGAGGATCGCTCGCCCCGTCGCCGTCGATCCTGTGAATGTGATCTTTGCGACGTCTCGGTGCCGGACCAACGCATCGCCCGCCAGTGCGCCCGTCCCGTTGATGATGTTGAAGACGCCGTTGGGCAACCCGGCGTCCTTCAGGGCCTGCACGAGAACCTGCGTCTGAAAGGCGCTCATCTCGGATGGTTTGATGACGATGGAGGTGCCGGCCGCGATCGCTGTAGCGAGCTTGGAGCAGATGAAGCCGAGATTGCTGTTCCAGGGTGTGACCGCCGCGGCGACGCCGACAGGGCGCATTTCCACGATCGCCGAGCCGATCCGGCGCTGCCAGGGATAGTCGGCCACCGTTTGGGCCATGTCGAGGAAGACCTGACCGGCCCGGCTTGCGCTTGCCGCTACGAAAGGATCAGGGGCTCCATATTCCTCGCTCATAGCATCGGCGAGATCGTCGCTGCGTCGCGAGACCACCTCCGACAGGCGATGCAGCATGGCGATACGCTCATCGGGGCTCGCCGCGGCAATGCCTGCAAAGGCTGCCGTCGCCGCGCCGACAGCGGCATCGACATCCGTCGCGTCCGATAGGCGCACGCTCCCGATCTGTTCCTCCGTTGCAGGGTTGAAAAGCGGCGCCTCATCCTTGCCGCTTACCGGCACGAACGCACCGTCGATGAAATTTTGAGTGATGTGGTGCATCGAAGTCTCCTCTTGATGACTTCCGATATGCGCAGAGCTGTGCGATGAGAGAAGAAACTCAAAGCTCAACGGACTGGTGAAGCATATCGTGCAATGAAGCTGAGTTTCTCCGAGGTCGAGGCGGTCCTGGCGGTGGCACGGCATGGCGGGTTTCGCGCGGCGGCCCGGTCCTTGGGACAAACCTCGTCGTCGCTCAGCCACGCGGTTGCCGGTCTTGAGAACCGCTTGGCGGTCAAGCTTTTCAACCGCACGACCCGCAGCGTCTCGCTGACAGCGGCGGGCGAGCGCTTCGTGAATGGCATCAGCCCGGCGCTGCAGTCGATTGAGCGCACGATCGACGAACTCGGCGCCGAGGCGAGCGAGCCTTCGGGAACCTTGCGGATCAATACATCGCTTGGCGCGGCTCGCATGATGATGGAACCGATCCTTCTCGCCTACTCGCGGCGCTATCCCAAGGTGACGCTGGAAGTGGCGACCGACGATTCGTTTCTCGATCTCGCCGATGGTTCATTCGATGCCGGAGCGCGACTCGCAGACGCCGTTCCGTCCGATATGATTGCCATTCCGATCTTTCCGCTACTCAGAATGATCGTTGTGGGGGCGCCGGCTTATTTCGAAGAGCACCCCCTGCCGCTCTCGCCCCTGGAGCTGTCTCGGCACAGCTGCATCAATCACCGCATGGCGAACGGGCGGCTCTATCGGTGGGAATTCGAGCGCCACGGCCAGGACATGACGCTCGACGTCGGCGGCAAGCTGATCTTCGACGCCACCGATCTAGCGCTGTCTGCAGCCCTCGCCGGTGCCGGGCTTGCCTATGTTGAGGAAGGGATGGCGCAGCCTCACATCGAGGCGGGACGCCTCGTCAACGTGCTCGGCGAGTGGACCCCGGCCTTTCCCGGCCTGTCACTTTATTTCTCCGGGCGCCGCAATATCCCGCTGAAGCTGCGCGCCCTCATCGATTTGATCCGGGAGCGCCAAGCTGACCGCTCCGTCGGGTCGCCCGGTCGCAACCCGGCGATCCACCCCGTGCTCGACCGACCAACATCCTGAACGGCGACGTCGTCACATCGAGCCCATTGGCTCGGATGGTGTCGAGCCGCCAACCGCAGGAATCATCGTGAGAGACGGATGTTGGGTCGCTGCTTGGAGTGAGGGCGGCCGCAGACAGCTCACCGCAGCGCGGACAAACCACGCGGCGATCGCCGATCCGAGAGCGTTTGCCGCTTCTGCCGAAACCCAAGCACCATCGTCGGGACCTGGCACGGCTTTCGTGGCAGACCAGTCCATCGCATCGAGTTGGTCGAAACCCAGGCCTAGAACCGGATCGCCTAAAGCGTATTGCGACACCAGCTCACGGCGTTCCCTGTATTCGCCGACAGCATCCCAGGCTGCCTGTTGTTGCTCCGTTCGCATGATCGTCTCCATCTGCCGCTCTCGCAGGATTGGAGAAGCGGGCTTATGGGACGTTAGGGCCGATTGACGGGGCCATTAATCCACATGCTCTGGAAAGGATCGTTGTCTCCGACGCAATGGTTCAGCACAGACCGGCGCGGCGTCGCCTGCTTCAGTTCAGCAACCGGTTCTCTCTGAGGCGCGTCACCGCAAGATCGACGAAAGCGCGGACTTTCGCCGGCGCGTGGCGTCCATCGGGATGAACCACATGGATCGGGAGAGGAGGCTCCTCGTGCTCGGCCAGCACGATCTGCAAGGAGCCGTCGAGCAGCGCTGGCCCGATCTGATAGTGCAGGACCCGGGTCAATCCCCAGCCGGCGCGCGCGCTCGCGATAACCGCCTCGTTGGTATTGCATTGGAGGAGCGGATCGACGGTGACGCGCTGTTCGTCCGCGAAGCGCCATTCAGGCGAGGCCCAGGCGCTCGTCGAAGCGGCAATGCGGTGGCTCTTCAAGTCTGCAGGTGTGGTCGGTACGCCGTGCTTCTCGAAATAGGCAGGGGAACCGCAAACGACCCGCCTCACGGTACCGACCCTCGAGGCCTTGAAGCCGGAATCCGCCAAATGTCCGATCCGAATAGCGACATCGACGCCATCCTCGACGATGTTCACCGGCCTGTCGACGAACAGGGTCCTGGCGTGCATGCCGTCGAATGTCTGGAGATATTCCATGACGACCGGCAGGACATACATTTGGCCAAAGAGAGCGGAGGCCGTTACCGTGAGCGTTCCCGTCGGCTTGGCATAGGACCCACCCGCAGCAGCTTCGGCTTCGGCGATATCGGAGAGGATCCTGCGGCAGTCATCGCAATATCGCGTCCCAGCCTCGGTCATTTTCACTGACCGCGTCGTGCGGACGAACAAGCGGGCGCCGATCAATTCCTCCAGGGCTGCAACCGCGCGGGTCACCGCCGGGGCGCTCATATGCATTTGGCGGGCTGTGTCGGAGAAGCTCTCTGTCTCCGCGACCTTCACGAAGATGCGCATCGCCTGCCAACGATCCATCGGTCACCTGCTCAAAGCCGCGTAGAGTCAGGCGATATCCCATCCTGCCGAAGATGGCACGGCAACAATTTTACCGCGCTCCTGCGGTGGAGCTGCCCGACTGGGCTGGGTTCGATCAAGACCCTTCGCAAGGGAGCAAGATCGGCGGACCTGCGTTCAGCGGGCGACAGCCTTGGCGTCTCGCGCAAAGGCCTCGATGCGGAGGAGCGCCGCCTCGTCAATGCCCGCCCTGACAGCGGCCATGCGGAGAAGCTTGTTGTCGTCGTCTTCGTTCGCAAGCGCGAGGTCGATTGCCTTGGATATCTGGTGATCGAAGCTCGCGCCCCGACGCGCCAGATCGATCTCGGCGCCGCTGAGCCCGGCGGCGGAGGCGGCAGCATTCAGCCGCCGCCGGCCGCTTTCGGCCTGATCCGGAGATGCCAGGGCAAGCTCGATCGACAATCGCGCCCGCTCGTCGAAACTAAATCCGGCCATCGCTGCATCCTCATCAGATACGGCGTTCAGAAGCCAAAATGGCTGAGGCCGGGGTGATCGTCGGGGCGGCGGCCCAGAGGCCAGCGGAACTTGCGCTCGGCTTCGCTGATCGGCATCTCGTTGATGCTGGCATGGCGCGCCCGCATGAGCCCATCCTCGGCGAACTCCCAGTTTTCGTTGCCATAGGCCCGGAACCACTGGCCGCTGTCGTCATGATACTCGTAGGCATAGCGCACGGCGATCCGGTTGCCGCGGAAGGCCCAGAGCTCCTTGATGAGACGGTAGTCGAGCTCTCGATTCCACTTGCGGGTCAGGAAGGCCTGGGCCTCATCGCGGCCGCTGCAGAATTCCGCCCGGTTCCGCCATTTCGTGTCGAGCGTGTAGGCGAGCGCGACCTTGGCGGCATCGCGCGTATTCCAGCCGTCTTCAGCCAGGCGGACTTTCTCGATGGCGCTCTCTTCAGTGAAGGGCGGCAGCGGCGGGCGGGACATTTTCAATCTCCTGGGATTGGGTGGAAAGCGGCGGCCGGGCGCATCGAGCGCGCCGGCCGTCGACTTCAGGCCGCGAGACGCTCGACGAGGGGGAAATCGACCTCGGTGCCGAGCGCTTCGTTGACGTAGTTGGTGAAGGTGTTGACAGCGACATGGCCGATGATTTCGAGGATCTCGGCATCGCTGTACCCGGCGGCCCGAACCTGATCGAGCGCGGCCGGGCCGACCGATCCCCGCGAGACCACCAGGGCCCGCGCGAAGGCGACCGCCGCAGCCGCCTTGGGATCCTGGGAGGTGCCCTCCAGATTGGCCGCAATCTCATCGTCGCTGAGCTTGGCGAACTTGCCGCCGAAATAGGTGTGCGCCGCCTGGCAGTAATCGCAGCCGTTGACGCCGGCCATCGCCAGCGCGATCCGCTCGCGAGTCGCCGGCGCAAGCTTGCCCTTGCCCAAGGCGGCCTGGAAGCCGGTAAGCCCCGTCAGAGCTGCGGTGCTGGTCGAAACCAGCCGGAAGATGTTCGGCACCGTGCCGATCTGCCTGCGGATCGTCTCGAGGATAGGCTGTGAGGCTTCAGGTGCCTCCTCGATCGTCGCGGGGGTCGGGATGTAGGACATGATGTTCTCCTGTTCTTGAAGGCGAGAGAACCGCTCTCGTCTGAGTTGAAGGATGATCCGTTGGGCCATCGTGTTGAATGCTCGAAAGGCGGAAGGGATTATTGCGCGCCAGACAGCAATGACGGCGGTAGAGACTAGACCGCCAGCTGGATCCTGTGGTCGCCGCTCCCCTCCGGCGCGGCCGGAACGGTCGAGCAGAGCAGGATCTCGCCCTCTTCCAATGCGGCCGCAGGCTCCCGGACATAAGCGACACGGCCTTTGACGAGCTTGGTCCGGCATGTGCCGCAATGGCCCTCGCGGCAGCTGAATGCCGGCTCCAGCCCGCGCGCCTCGGCCAGTTCCAGGAGCGTGCCGGAGCCCGGCGTCCAGCGGGCTTCCTTGAGCGATTCCGTAAAGGCGACAGGAACCGCCTGCGTCGCGGGCTGTGGCCTGACGGCGAGCTCGATCGGGGCTGCCGGAGCCGTGCGCTTGAGTGACGACGGTCCGAAGGCTTCGGCATGAATACGGTCGTCTGCGATGTTGAGGCCGCGCAGGCCATCATACAGAGCCTGGGTGAAGGACGGCGGCCCGCAGAGGAAGAAGTCGTAATCCCCGAAGGGCAGGAAGCGGCTCAGCGCAGCCACGTCCAGCCGCCCCGAGACGTCGTAATCGCGCTCTGGCTCTGCATCGGTCGTATCACTGAGAAGGCGCACCAGCTTGACCGCACCCTGTGCAGCCGCGACCAACTCGGAAAGCTCGTGGTCGAATGCCCTATCCTTCTTGGTACGAGCGGCCTGGAACAGGGTGACCGGCCGGATGCGCTGCTTGCGCATCCCCTCGTAGACGATGTGCCGGAGCATCGCGAGCAGCGGGGTGATACCGACGCCACCCGCCAGCATCACGACAGGACGTGTCGCTCTTGCGTCGATGGTGAAGGAGCCTGCAGGCGCGCGCGCCTCGATGGTATCGCCCACCCGCAGATTGTCGTGCAGGTGGGTCGAGACCAGACCGTCGCGTCGCACGCTGATCCGGTAGACGCCGTCTGAGGGTGCTGCCGACATGGTGTAGGTCCTCACCACGGGCCGCTCGACACCTTTGGGCGTCAGACGGATCGGGAGGTGCTGCCCGGCGAGGTGCGCGAGCAGTCCCGCTCCGTCAGTGGGCTGCAGATAAAACGACCGGATCGAGGCGCTCTCGTCGACGATCCTCGCAATGCGCAGTGGCCTCCAGCGCGTCGCCAGCTCCGCCGCCCGAAGCCGGTCGGCGGCTTGCTCCCAATCGCCGGTCATCAGCGAATTCGCAGACCAGCCGTTCTGCCGGAAGTTCCAGCGCAGGGCGAGCGCGGCGCGGCGTCGGACGATCCGGCGCGCCTTGAAGGTCCAGAGCCGTTCAGCCCCCTGGAAGGCGGCGATCTCCGGCGAGTCCAGAACAAGCGCCGCGTCTCCCGTCAGTTGGAGCATATCGCCGGTTTCGAAATCGACGAACAGGAGCCCGGCCTTGCCGTTCAGATGAATGTTGCCGAGGGTGGCGAAGAACAGGTTGCCGTCGAAATCCGGGATGGTCAGCGTTCCGTCCTCGCCGACGCGAACGAAGCCAGCCTTGCCGCCGCGGTGCGAAACATCGACCTGGCGGCGATCCTCTCGATCGGCATAGGAGGCAACGAAGAACGCGTCCGAACGCTGTATCGTCTCGCACGCAGCATCGTCCAGCGTCGCCAGGCTCTCGGCAATCAATCCCGGCTGGGTGCCGAGCTCCCGACTGAACGAGAAATCCCGCAACTGGATATAGCGGGGGCAATTGCCGAAGCTCTGGTCGACCGCGACGCTGAGGCCTGCAGCGGTCGTCGAGACGAAGCCGTTCATGCGGTTGCGGCGGCGGGTATGCATCTCGATGCCGAGCAGCCCGATGGGAGCGCCATCCGCCATGCCCGTCGCCGCCGGATCTCCCGCGGCCGGATGAGCTGCGATATCGAGAACGGTCGGCGACGGTGACGACATGAAGCCGGGCCGCCCCTCGATGAAAGTTGCCCAGGCATCCCCGGCAGGATCGACGCTGCCGAGCACGATGAAGGGCAGCTGCGCATAGAACTCGCGGTGCTGGTCCGGCATGAAGTCACGGACCACCCGTTGCCCGACGACGGCCATGCGTTCGGCCATGCCGGCCTTTTCCTGCAGATACCGTTCTCCCTCATGCCATACAGGCAGCTTCGCGAGTGTCGTATCCATGTCCCCGCTCCTTCGAATGAAAGGTCCGGGCGCGCCGGCGGGCGCGCTCCGGCACATCGTCACGCAGCCAGGCCGACGGGGGTCTGCACAAAGGGTACGAACCCGGGCAGGGCCTCGACGCGCCGCAGAAACGCGTTGACATGCGGGTAGCCGGTCAGATCGACATTGCCTTCCGGCGCGCGGGCGACGTAGCTGTAGATCGCCACGTCCGCGATGGTGGGGCCGTCGCCGACGAGCCAATCGCGACCGTCGAGCTGGCTCTCAAGCCTCGCCAGCAGCACATGAGCGCGGGCAATGACCTCCTCGGGGTTGTACTTGGCGCCGAACACCGTGATGAGCCGTGCGGCAGCCGGACCGTAGGCGACCTCGCCTGCAGCGACCGACAGCCAGCGCTGGACCGCGGCGGCGCCCTTTGCATCGTCTGGAAGCCAATCGTTCCGTCCTGCCTTCTTGGCCAGGTAGACGAGAATGGCATTCGAGTCGGCGATGGCGACCTCGCCGTCTTCCAAAGCGGGAACCTGACCGAACGGGTTGATCCGGAGGAAGTCGGGCTTCTTGTGCGCGCCGGCCTTGAGGTCGACCTCGACGAGTTCGTGCGGCAGCCCCAGAAGAGAAGCGAAGAGGCGGGCGCGGTGTGCATGGCCCGAAAGGGGATGATGATAGAGCTTCACGGCTCACTCCTGCGATGATGGACGGGCCTGTTCCCGATCCGCATCGCCAAGGTGCCGCAGGTTTCACTCTTGCAGAATGCTCAAGCTCGGCAGTTCATTGTTACGCGACGTGGAAGAATGGCCGATCCACATGCGCCTGCGCCATCACCTCGATCGGACGGGAACGCAGGCACAATCGCGTCTGATTGAGATCCTGCTTCCCGCTCGCGATCGCCTGCGCCGTCCAGGCGAAACGCCCAGTATTGGCCCGATATCGGCCGCTCGATCATGCCTGCGCGACGTTCCCGCTGAACATGCCGCCCTTGAAGACCGGAGCCGTGGTATCAGTGGTAAACAGAACGATGTCTGCGTCTGTGACCGCCGCGATGGCAGCCTCGCTGTCGCCGAGATGGTAGAGTTCTCCAGCATCGATCGCGAGGTCGCCGACGCGCACCTTGCCTGAGAAGACAAAGAGGAGACTGACGAAACCGGGCGCTATGACATCGGGCAAAGCCAGAGTGTGACCGGCGTGCAAATGCGCATCTCGAACCCACGCTTGCGAACGAACTTCGAAAGCCGCTCCCTGCGGGCCAACGAGAAGCCGCCAGGCATCGTCGCTGCGCTCCGCATCCATCTCGTGGAACTGAACCTTCGGCTCCAGATCGCTCTCGCGCGGACGCAGGAAGATCTGGAGCGCCTGCGTGGGCTCGTCGCCCAGGACATGTTCCTCGTGCTGAAAGCTGTGCCCGGCGTTCATCATCATCAAACGGCGGGGGGTCACCTCCTCGCGGTTGCCGACGGTATCGAGATGAAGCATGCGGCCCGCCCTCTTGTAGGTGAAGATCTCGTCATCCTTGTGCGGATGCATTCCGATGACGTGTCCGGGCTGAATCTGAGCGCGGTCAATCCGGCCGATCGCGCCGATGCCGCTGTCGCCCTCGTTCGACAGGGAGCCCGGATAGAACACCTTGATGCCGAAGCCGTGCTTCCAGTCGCCGCGTGTGATCGACGGCATGATTTTGGTCGGTTGCATGATGATACTCCTCAGGTCCGGGATGGACCTCTCGCCAGAGGAGGTAGCGTTGCTGTATGCGGGCGAGTAGCCACGTTCGACGGTCAGCTGAGTCTCGGCAAGAGGAACGCCATGGATGTCGACGATTTGAGGACCTTCGTTCAAGTCGCCGACGCTGGAGGCGTATCGCCTGCCGCGAGGCGTCTCGGCTTGGCCAAGTCGATCGTTAGCCGGCGTCTGGTGCGGCTGGAAGAAGAGCTGGGGGCACAATTGCTGGCGCGAACCACCCGCGGCGCGGCACTGACCGAGGCCGGAGTGACGTTTCGGGAGCACGCCGCTCGGATATGTTCGGAGCTGGATGCAGCGCGCGAAGAGATTATGCCCGCAGGCGAACTGCGCGGACTGCTGCGATTGGCGGCACCGTCATCCTTCGGCCCTGAATATTTCGCGCCTGTCCTTGCCGAGATGGCGAAGCGACATCCGCTTCTGCACGTCCACACTCTGTTCAACGACCGCTATGTCGATCTCGTCAGCGAGGGCTTCGACTGCGGTATCCGGGTCGGCTATCTGCCGGACTCAAACCTGGTGGCGAGACGCATCGGCACGCTGCCCGTCAGACTCTTTGCCAGCCCCGATTATATGGTCGCCCATGGCGCACCATCGGTTCCCGCGGAGATAGCCGCTCATTCGGCGGTGATGATCGGAACTGAGAGCTGGAAATTCGAGCGCGACGGCACGGTCACGCAAATTCACCCGCATGGTCGCTTCAAGGCAGACAGCGCCGTAGCGATCGCCGAGGCGACCGCGGCCGGCATCGGGATCGCGGCACTGCCGCAGTTGATTGCCGAGCGCTATGTCGCGGCGGGCCGGCTGGTGCCGATCATGATCGAATGGTCGCTGCCATCGGTCGGCATCTTCGTCGTGCGTCCGCCCGGTCAGCACCTCCCGCGCAAAGTAAGGGTGCTGACGGAAATCCTCATCGAGAGGATCGGGCCGGCGGCGAAGTAACCTACCACTCGATGCCGATCTTGCCGAAATGGCCGGAGGACTGCTGAAAGCGGAAGGCTTCCGCAAGTTTGCCGAGCGGGAAACGCCGGTCCACCACCGGACGGATTCCGGTCGCATCGATGGCACGCACGAACTCCTGCTGCTGCCGCCGCGATCCGACGATCAAGCCTTGCAATCGCGCCTGCTTGGCCATCAGTGCGGCGCTCGGCACGTCGCCCGTGACGCCGGTGACTGTGCCGATAAGCGCGATGTGCCCGCCGACGCGGACCGCCGCGATCGAGTTGGCGAGAGTGCCGGCACCGCCCAGCTCAAGGACGTGGTCGACGCCCCGGCCACCGGTCCAGTCCGCGACAGCACGGCCCCAACCCTTCACCTCCCGATAGTTGACGACATGGTCGGCGCCGAGGTCGCGTGCACGCTCAAGCTTCTCGCCAGACGAGGACGTGACGATCGCGGTCGCACCCATCGCCTTTGCGATTTGCAAGGCCCAAATAGAGACCCCGCCTGTGCCGAGCAGCAGCACGGTGTCGCCAGCCTTTAAACCACCATCGGCTATCAGGGCTCGCCATGCCGTCAAACCGGCCGTCGTTATCGTCGCAGCCTCGACATGATCATAGTCGCGCGGCGCATGGGTGAAGGCGGTCGCGCGGGTGACAACGAACTCGGTCGCGAAGCCGTCGATCCCATCGCCGGGCGTGCGCGCGAAATTGCCGATCGTCGGCGCGCCGTCTTGCCAGTCGGGAAAGAAGCAGGAAACCACCCGGTCGCCCACTGCGAACTCGGTCACGCCTTTCCCGACAGCCTCGACCGTTCCACCGGCATCCGCCAGCGCGATACGGCCAGCCTCCGCCGGCATGCGTCCCGTGACCACACCCAAATCGTGGAAATTCAGCGAGCTACCGTGCAATGCGACACGGATCTCGCTCTCTCCGGGCTGGCCCGGGTCCGGCTTTTCGCTGAATCCCAGGGTCTCCAGGGTTGCCGGGGAACCAACGGTCATCGCCTTCATGGGGTGTTCCTTCGTTCAGGAGTAGCGGCGCCACGCGGTAAATGACGGGGGGGAGCGAAGGGTTCGGTCGAATGCCGGAGAGGCCCATCGTCGTCGCCATGGCCATACGAGCGGGTACGATACCGCCCGGACGGCCACAGCTGAAAGCGGCCGACGACATCCCGTCTTGACCGTAGAGGCTTACGAGCGCGGCAAGCAGCGCTCAGTGATAAGCCAGGATGCCGGACAGGCGCTGGCCCAGCGGCGTGCTCCAGTCGACGGCCAGCTCCGAAATCAGCTGGTCATGCGTCATGATCACCGCGCCCGCACGCTCCATCCGGCGCAAGGCGAGGTCATCACCGTACTTGGTGTAAGAGGCTGAGGCATCGGCCGCGACCTGCACCTCATAACCCTCGTCAAGCATCTGCAGCACCGGGAATAGCACACAGATCTCGGTCGTGATCCCCGCAACAATCAGCTTCTTGCGGCCGAGCGCCTTGACCGCATCATTGAAGCCGTCGTGATGCATCGCATTGACGATGCCGGGCCGCTTGATGCGCTTCGCGTAAGCCTCCGGCAGGATCTGCTGAAGCTCGGGAATGAGCGGCCCTTGCGCATGATCTTCCATGCTGACGGTCAGAAGCACCGGGATATCGGCGCCGACCGCGATCTTCGCCAGCTTCACAGCATTGGCCTTGACCAGGTTGATGTCGTGGGAGTGGGTCCACGACATGGTGCCGACCTGATGATCGATCAGCAGCATCGCTGCGTTATCAGGGGTATAGACGTTCTTGTGCATCATCATTCTCCGTGGCTTGAACTGGACGCGGCGGGAGCGCCGCTTCCTGTCGCCAAGTTCGGACTGAGATGCCCATCGCCTTGGCAACGGGGAGAAAATCGTCGTTCTGCTTCGCGGACACTAGACGCGCTGCAAGGACTTCTGCGTTCCTGACGGCGGAACGGCCTTGCCCCGAGTACAGCGACAGGCGAGCCGCGTCTTGTGAGCTTCGCCTCAGTTTCAAGCCGTTTTAAGTTAGGCAGCCTTGGCATCCCGTGCTTGTCCGAGCACGGACAGCAGCCGGCTCAGATCGACCCAGAGCTCGCCGGGCTCCTCGAGGCCGATGCTGATGCGCAGCAGCGGGCCTTTGGCGGCCCAGGCCGTCGCCGTCCGATCCTGCGCGACCGCTTGCGGCGCGACGAGGCTGCGCGTGCCGCCCCAGGAGGCGCCGATCGCGAAGATGCGCAGCGCGCTCAGCGCCGCGCTCAGCGTCTCGTCATCGACAGGCTTCAGCACGAGGCTGAACAGGCCGGAGGAACGGCCCATGTCGCGCTGCCAGACCGCGTGACCGGGACAGGAGGGCAGGGCCGGATGCAGAACGCGCTCGACCATGGGGTGATCGACGAGCCGGTGGGCGAAATCTTCCGAAACCCCGCCCATATGGGCGACGCGCAGGCCCATGGTCTCGATGCCGCGCAAGGCGAGCTGGCATTCGTCGGGCGAGACGCCGACGCCGAAGCCGCGCAAAGTCTCCTTCAGTTTCTGGCGCAGCGCCATGTCCCTGACGGTGATCGAGCCGAGCAGCAGGTCGGAATGGCCGCCGACATATTTGGTCAGCGCCTCGCAGGCGAAATCGGCGCCGTGCTCCAGCGGCTTGAAGAGCAGCGGCGTCGCCCAGGTGTTGTCGCAGCCGACGAGCGCGCCCTTGGCCTTCGCCGCCGCGGCGATGGCCGGCACGTCCTGCACCTCCATCGTGTTCGAGCCGGGCGACTCGACCCAGACCAGCTTGACGGTCTCGTCGATGAGATCGGCGATGGCGGCGCCGATCAGCGGGTCATAGACGCCATAGGCGATGCCGCGCGGCGCCAGGTATTCGGCGCAGAAGCTGCGGACCGGCGGGTAGACATGGTCGGGGATCAGCACCTTGTCGCCAGGCATCAGCACCGACAGCATCACGATGGTGACCGCCGCCTGCCCGGACGGCACCAGCACGGTGCGGATGCCATCATGCAACTGGGTGAGTTGCGCTTCCAACGTCCGGGTCGTCGGCGTGCCGTGCAGCCCGTAGGTATAGCCGTCGAAGCCGCGGTATTTGCGGGCCATGAAGCTCGCGCCATCGGGATAGACGATGGTCGAGGCGCGGTGCGTCGGCACGGCGAGCGAGGCATAGCCGTCCTCATTAACCGCCGGGTGGTGAACGCAAAGTGTCAGGTCATGCATGGTCGATTTCCCTTGTCGGGTCGATGCTCAAGACTCGGAAATCAGGCCGCAATCGGCCGTTCGGCAGCGGAGGATGCCGAGTTGTTATGGATTCGTGGCGTCGCCTTGCAGAGCGCGCTTGGCGACCTCGTGCATCCAGTCGATTGCTACGGGCAGGATCGCGTCGTTGAAGTCATAGCGGGCATTGTGAAGCTCTCCATCCGGGCCTGCCGGGCCGTTGCCGATCCAGACATAGGCGCCGAGCCTGTCCTTGATCAGGAAGGAAAAGTCGTCGCCGGTGGTGCTCGGTCGCAGGTCGGTTCGCACCTTGGCACCGATCGCCTCGCCGGCCGCAACCGCGAGCTTCACCTCGGCCGGGGTGTTGATGATCGAGCGCCCGGTTGAGAGGATCTCGACATCGGCGCGCATGCCGTAGGCTTCGCAGGTTCCCGCGATCAGGCTCTCCATCCGCTTGATGACGGCCTCGCGAACCTCCTGTCGATAGGTCCGCAAGGTTCCGACGAGGGTGACGCTCTCCGGGATCTGATTGCTGACCACGCCGCCTTGGATCTGGCCGATCGAGAGCACGACGGCATCGCAAGGGTCGACATTGCGCGAAATGATGGTGTGCAGGCCCATGATCAGATGGGCCGAGGCCAGGATCGGGTCGCGCGTCTGATGCGGGATCGCGGCATGGCCGGCGAGGCCATGCAAGGTCACCTGCCAGCGGCCGCCCGCTGCCATGACCGGTCCATTGTGGACGGCGACGGTGCCGGCCTCGAGCCCCGGCCAGTTGTGGAAGGCGAAGATGCGCTCCATCGGAAACCGTTCGAAGAGGCCGTCGGCGATCATGGCCTTGGCGCCGGCGCCGTTTTCTTCCGCCGGCTGGAAGATGAACTGGACGGTACCGGTCCAGTCAGGATCGGCGGCGAGCATGGCAGCGGCGCCGAGCAAAGCAACCGCGTGGCCGTCATGGCCGCAGGCATGCATCACGCCGGGTGTCTGCGAAGCGTAGGGCGCATCGTTGCGTTCGGCGATCGGCAGGGCGTCGATATCGCCACGCAGGCCGACCGACCGATTGGAGCCCGGCCGCGACAGCGTCGCGACGATGCCGGTGCCGCCGATGCCGGCCTCGAAGGGGATGCCCAGCTCGCGCAGCCGGTCCTGCAGGAAGGCCGAGGTCTTCGTCTCCTTTTCGGAGAGTTCGGGATGCGCGTGGAGATGGCGGCGCCACTCGGTCAGCCGCGGGAGAAGTGTCGTATCCATGGTCGGTCCGTTGCTCGGGCGTCAGCGTTTCGCGGAGATAAGGAGGTGCTCTTCGAGCCGCCTGACGAGCCAGGCGAGCACGAGGGCGATGGCAAGGAAGATCGTGCCGACGACGACCATCGGCTCGGTGTAGCGGAAGGTGTCGGACGAGATGTCGAGCGCCGCGCCGAAGGCTTCGTAGACGGCGATGGCCGCGAGATAGGGCGTCGATTTGAAAATGCCGATGAAGTAGTTGCCCATCGGGGCTGCGATGTTGCGCAGCATCTGCGGCGCGATCACCAGAATGATGGTCTGCAGCCGCTTCAGGCCGAGGGCGCGCGCTGCCTCGAACTGGCCGGGCTTCACGCCGTCGATGCCGGCCTTGAACACCTCGGCGAGATAGCCGCTGTAATAGATGCTGATCGCGATCACGCCGATGGCCAGAGCCGGCAGCTTGATGCCGTAGGACGGCAAGACGAAGTAGAAGAAGTAGAGCTGCACGAGCAGCGGCGTCGAGCGGATGAAATCGATCAGGAAGCGCATCGCGTAGCGCATCACCCGGTTGCTGCGCCGCGCGATCTCCAGCCCGAAGCCGAGCAGCGACGCCCCGATGCAACTCAGCAACGCGACGAGGATCGAGGTCCAGAGCGCGCCGGCGATCTTCGGCACGGTCGAAAGCGCAAAGCTGAGATCAAACAGCATGGTCGAGCTTCCGTCCTGCGCCGACCTTGCGCTCGACCCAGCGGCCGATGATCGTCGCGGGATAGCAGAGGATGAAATAGGCGACGAGCAGCGCGAAATAGACCTTCGGCGGGTCGTAGAAGAGCTGCGATATCTCCTTGGCGCGGAAGGTCATGTCGGTGAGCGTCACCAGCGAGACCAGCGCGGTGCCTTTCACCAACTGGATGAACTGGTTGATGAAGGTCGGGACCATCGCCAGCAGCGCCTGCGGCAGTTCGATCAGCATCAGGATCTGCCAACCGCGCAGGCCGAGCGAGCGCCCGGCCTCGCTCTGGCCCTTATCGAGCGCCTGCAGGGCGCCGCGCACCGCCTGGCTGCCATAGGCGCCGATATGCAGGCCCAGCACCATCGAGCCCACGGTGATCCCCGACAGCCGCAAGCCGAATGACGGCAGCGTGTAGTAAAAGCCGTAGAGCAGGATCACGACCGAGGTCGAGCGCCAGAACTCGATCAGCGCCGTGACCGCGCCGTAAGCGAGGCCGCGCCAGCAATGCTGGGCGATGCCGGCGGCGAAGGCGAAGGGCACGGCATAGAGCATGCCGAGCGCTGTCACCGTCAACGTGACGTTCAACCCTTGGAATATGCCCGAAAGGACTTCGAAAAAACTCATGATGCCGGCCGCAGCGTTCAGCCGTTGCCGGCGCAGATCTGCGCCGTGGTGATGGCGCCGGCATCCTCGTCGGCGGTGAAGTTGTACTTCTCCATGATCGGCTTGAGGCCGCCGCTGGCCCGCAGCTTTGCGAGCTCGGCATTGTAGGCGTCGCGCAGCTTGGTGCTGCTCTTGGGGAAGACCGTGCCGGTATAGAGCTTGGCCGGCTGGCCGTTCGGCTTGATCAGGCCCTTGAACGGCACCGCGCGCTCGATGCCCTCCACCTTCTGCTCGTCGATGACGCCGATCGCGCTGGGAACCGACAGCGTGGTGACGTCGGCGCGGTCGGCGAGAATGGCGCTGACGGCGGCCTCGTTGTTCGGGAAGAGAGAAATCTGCGATTCCGGCACCCCGGCCGCGATGGCATTCTTGGTGTTCTCGGAACCGCGGCCGCCGGCGAGACGGATTTTCGGGTTCTTGGCGATGTCCTCATAGGAATGCAGCTTGAGCGGGTTGCCCTTCTTGACCAGCAGGCTGTCGCCCACGGCCACGTCCGGCTCGCTGAACAGCACCTGCTCGCAACGCGGCGGCGTGATGGCGACACCGGACGCGATGATGTCGAAGCGCCCGGCGAGCAGCCCGGGGATCATTGCGCCGAAGTCGGAGACGACGAACTCGAAATCCTTCACGCCAAGCGGGGCGAAGACGGCCCGGATTATATCGGGGTGGATGCCGACGACCTTGCTGTCCTTGTCGCGATAGGCCCAGGGCGTGCGATTATGGATGCCGACGACGAGCTTCTTGCCGGCCCATTCGGATTGAGCCTGCGCCTGTGACGCTCCCGGGCCGCTGAAGGCCGAGAGCACCGTGACGGCACCCGCGAGGAGGAGGGAAAGGCGGCGGCGCGAGATGGCGGTCATGACGATATCCGATCCGGAAAGGTAGGATCTGCTCAGTGCAGGATCTGGCTCAGGAAGAGCTTGGTGCGCTCGTGCTGCGGGTTCTTGAAGAAGGCGTCGGGGGTGTTCATCTCGACGATCTGGCCGGCATCCATGAAGATGACGCGGTCGGCAACCTGGCGGGCGAAGCCCATCTCGTGGGTGACGCAGAGCATGGTCATGCCCTCCTCGGCCAGCGAGACCATGGTGTCGAGCACCTCCTTGACCATTTCCGGGTCGAGCGCCGAGGTCGGCTCGTCGAACAGCATGATCTTGGGGCTCATGCAGAGCGAGCGGGCGATCGCGACGCGCTGTTGCTGGCCGCCCGAGAGCTGGCCCGGATATTTATGGGCCTGCTCGGGAATCTTGACGCGCTTGAGATAGTGCATGCCGATCTCCTCGGCATGCCTCTTCGGCATCTTGCGCACCCAGATCGGCGCCAGCGTCAGGTTCTCGAGGATCGTCAGATGCGGGAACAGGTTGAAGTGCTGGAAGACCATGCCGACGTCGCGGCGGATCTCGTCGATCTTCTTGAGATCGTTGGTCAGCTCCGTGCCGTCGATGATGATCTGGCCCTTCTGATGCTCTTCCAGCCGGTTGATGCAGCGGATCATCGTCGACTTGCCCGAGCCGGACGGGCCGCAGATGACCAGCTTCTCGCCACGGCCAACCTTGAGGTTGATGTCGCGCAGAACGTGGAACTCGCCGTACCACTTGTTGACGCCGATCATCTCGACCGCTGTGGCGGTGTTCAGCGAGGTCTGCTTCAGCGCCGCGGGGCGCGCATCATCGCTCGCCGGCCTTGCGGCCTGCTGCATGGTGGAACTCATCGACACCCCTCGAAATCGCGTCTCTGGCGCGTTTCCAGGGAGGATAGCCGGGGAGGGCCGTCACGCAATTCGAGCTAGGGCATAACTCGATGCCGCATTGTTATGGCTTCAACGCGCTGCCATTAAACAATCGATGAAATCGCGTACGAGTTGCGATTTTGGCCTGTCCGGCGGCAAGATCAGGAAGCTTCGGCTCTGCACCGCCGGTTCGAACGGGCGCAGCACGAGCTGGCTCTGGTCGTGGCCAGCAATCGCGTAGGGGCTGATCAACCCGACGCCGACGCCCTGCGCCACCAGGGCGCAGACCGTTGCCGCATAGATCGTCTCGACGACGACCCGCGGAGGTGCTGCGCCCGCTTCCGACATGATCATGTCGAAGCGCTGCCGGGCGCGATCCTCTGGGACATACGCAACGAAGTTGACGCCCGACAGGTCGTGTGGGCCGATCACCTCGCGCTCGGCAAGCGGATGGCCGAGCGGCATGGCGCAAAGGGCTCGCGGCTGGACGAAGACTTGGTGGACGACGCCGGTGACATCGATCTCGTCGGCGGCGAGGCCGACATCGTAGATGCCGGACGCGACGCCGTCCCGCACGTCACGCGAGGGCAGGACCATCAGCGTGACGGTCGAATCGGGGCGCAGGCTGCGGAAGCGCAATACGGCGTTGGGAACGATCGAGGAACTCAGGGCCGACAGCGTCGCAACCCGGAGCTGGCCAGCCCCGTAGTCGCGGATACGGGCAGCGCTGGCGCGCAAACGATCCATGCCGCGGAAATTGGCCTCGACCTCGGCGAAGAAGGTCCGGCCCTCGGGCGTCGGCACGATGCGGTTGCGTACCCGGTCGAACAGGGCGAAACCTAACGACCTCTCCAGTTCCGCAATCAATCGGCTCACGCCCGGTTGGGTGACCCCGAGGATTTCGGCGGCGCGGGAAACCGTACCCGCTTTCATGACCGCAGCGAAAACTTCGATCTGACGGCTGTTCACAAGTGGCTCCGACGCTGCCCGATTCCAAGCATAGAGACCCAGGTTGGAAATTTCATCTTGGCGCAACCTGCGAAACATCCTGGATCTGACCTGAGCCCCTGATCTTTCTCCAGATTTGAGTAGCGTCCGACACTCACGGAGACGGACGAAGCGCCCCTCACGCTTCACGGAAGAGCAGATTATCGGGATGCTGAAGGAGCAGGAGGCTGGAGCTGCGACGGCGGATGTCTGCTAGCCAAGCACGGTATCTCCTCGGCGACCTTCTACAAGTTCAAGGCGAAGTATGGCGGGATGGACGTGTCGGATGCGCGCCGGCTGAAGACCCTCGAGGACGTCGCGATAAACCCGGAACGGGTTTACGCTGCGAACGCCCGTCTCACCCGAAGGGCCGCGTAGCGAATAAGCTGCTGGCTGTCGCCGCAAAAAATGGTAACGCCCGATGCGAAGCGGAAGGCGGTGGCTCATGCCTGTACGGTGCATGCGGTGAGCCAGTGTCGGGCGTGCCTGGCCTTGACGATCGACCGCTCGACGGTGCGCTACACGAGCAACCGGCCGGACGATGCCCTGTTGCGCGAGGCGATGAAGGCCGTGGCAGGAGAGCGCCGGCGGCTCGGCTACCGCAGGATCCACATCATGCTGGACCGCCATGGCATCGTGACGAATTTATAGGGTGCGCAACAATCGCAGGGGTAAGCCTTACGGCTCCAGCTCGGAATCCCAGTAGAGATAGTCCAGCCAACTCTCGTGCAGGTAGTTCGGCGGGAAGAGCTTGCCGTTGCGGTGGAGGTCGTTGACCGTCGGCGCATAGGGCTTCTGGGCCGGGAACATCTCGACCGCGGCCGGCATCTTGTCGCCCTTGCGCAGGTTGCAGGGCGAGCAGGCGGCGACGACGTTCTCCCAGGTAGTCAGGCCGCCTTTCGAGCGCGGGATGACGTGGTCGAAGGTCAGTTCGTCGCGCGTGTTGCAGTATTGGCAGGCGAAGCGGTCGCGCAGGAAGACGTTGAAGCGGGTGAAGGCCGGCGTTCGCGAGGGCTTGATGTAGCTCTTCAGCGAGACCACCGAGGGCAGCCGCATGTCGAAGCTCGGGCTGCGGACGACGGTGTCGTACTCGGAGACGATGTTGACGCGGTCCATGAAGACCGCCTTGATCGCGTCCTGCCAGCTCCACAGCGACAGGGGATAGTAACTGAGCGGCCGGAAATCGGCGTTCAGCACCAGAGCCGGACAACCGTCCGGCGATGCCATCGGATGCATCACATGCGCCGTCAAACCCGTCGCACCTCCGCTTCGTCGAGCGGGACGAATCCCGCTCAAGGATCAATGTAAGCGCGAGACGACAGGAATGTGAAGGTGCTTGTTGCAGTTGCGACAAGCATCTGCGCGCGAATGAGGATTTCCCTCATCCGCAGCGGCTGGACGCTCGGTTGCGATGAATGTCGAGCGGTTTCCCGGCGCCGGCGTGCCGCCGCCCGACTCGTCAGCGGGTCGGGACGGGCTTTTCGCCGCGATAATCGTAGAAGCCGCGCTTGGTCTTGCGGCCGAGCCAGCCGGCCTCGACATATTTCACCAGGAGCGGGCAGGGGCGGTATTTCGAATCGGCCAGCCCGTCATGGAGCACCTGCATCACCGAGAGGCAGGTATCGAGGCCGATGAAGTCGGCGAGCTGGAGCGGGCCCATCGGGTGATTGGCGCCGAGCCGCATCGCGGTGTCGATCGCATCGACCGAGCCGACGCCCTCGTAGAGCGTGTAGACGGCCTCGTTGATCATCGGCAGCAGGATACGGTTGACAATGAAGGCCGGGAAATCCTCGGAGACCGAAACGGTCTTGTGAAGCTGGCCGACGAGGCTCTTGGCGCGCTCGAAGGTGCCGTCATCGGTGGCGATGCCGCGAATCAGCTCGACGAGCTGCATCAGCGGCACCGGATTCATGAAATGGATGCCGATGAAGTGCTCGGGGCGATCGGTCGCGGCGGCCAGACGCGTGATCGAGATCGAGGAGGTGTTGGAGGCGAGGATCGCGTCGGGGCGCAGATGCGGGCAGACTGCGGTGAAGATCTTGCGCTTGACCTCTTCGTTCTCGGTCGCGGCCTCGATGACGAGATCGCAATCGCCGAGATCGGCAAGGCCGACGGCGGGCTGGATGCGGGCGATCGCAGCGCGACGCTCATCGTCCGCAAGCGCACCCTTCGAGACCTGGCGGGCCATGTTGCCGTCGATCGTCGCGAGCGCGGCGTTGATCCGCTCCTCGGCGATGTCGTGCAGTCGGATGTCGAAACCGGCGGCCGCCGCGACATGGGCGATGCCATTGCCCATCTGGCCTGCACCGATAATGCCGATCGTCTTGATCGCGTGGTCCGACATGGTTTGATCCCGGATGAAACGTTCAGGCTCCCGCAGGAGCGGAGCGGGCCGCCCTGGGGCGGCCCGGAAGGGTGAGGCCGGCCTTACTTGCCGGCTTTGGCGAGTTCGGCGTCGAGCTCGGGCAGAATGGTGAAGAGGTCACCGACGAGGCCGTAGTCGGCGATCTGGAAGATCGGGGCTTCCTCGTCCTTGTTGATGGCGACGATGACCTTGGAGTCCTTCATGCCGGCGAGATGCTGGATCGCGCCGGAGATGCCGACCGCGATGTAGAGTTCGGGCGCGACCACCTTGCCGGTCTGGCCGACCTGCCAGTCGTTCGGGGCATAGCCGGCATCGACCGCGGCGCGCGAGGCGCCCATGGCGGCGCCGAGCCTGTCGGCGACGGGCTCGATCACCTTGGTGAAGTTCTCGGAGGAGGCCAGCGCGCGGCCGCCCGAGATGATGATCTTGGCCGAGGCCAGTTCCGGACGGTCGGACTTGGCGACCTCCTCGCCCTTGAACGAGGCGACGCCGGGGTTCTCGGCCGCCGCGACGCTCTCGACCGCGGCCGAGCCGCCTTCGCCAGCCGCCTGGAAGGAGGCGGTGCGGATGGTCAGGAGCTTCTTGGCGTCGGTCGACTGCACGGTCTGGATGGCGTTGCCGGCATAGACCGGGCGCTCGAAGGTGTCGGGCGAGACGATGCCGCTGACATCCGAGACCTGCATCACGTCGAGGAGGGCTGCGACGCGCGGCAGCACGTTCTTGCCGGTGGTGGTCGAGGGCGCGACGATGGCGTCGTAATTGCCGGCGAGCTTGACGATCAGCGCCGCCAGCGGCTCGGCCAGCGCATGGCCGTAAGCGGCGTCATCGGCGAGCAGCACCTTCTCGACGCCGGCGAGCTTGGCGGCCGCATCGGCCGCGCCCTTGGCGCCCTCGCCGGCGACGAGGATATGGACGGGTGCGCCGAGCTTGGCGGCAGCCGTCAGCGCCTTGGCGGTGGCGTCCTTGATCGAGGCGTTGTCGTGTTCGGCGATCAGCAGCGTGGTCATCAGATCACCCCGGCGGTCTTGAGCTTGGAGACGAGTTCGGCGGCGTTGGCCACCTTGACGCCGGCGGAGCGGCCGGCGGGCTCGACCGTCTTCAGAACCTTGAGGCGCGGCGCGACATCGACGCCGAGCGCTTCGGCCGAGGTCTCGTCGAGCGGCTTCTTCTTCGCCTTCATGATGTTGGGCAGCGAGGCATAGCGCGGCTCGTTGAGGCGCAGGTCGGTGGTGACGATCGCCGGCAGCTTCAGCGAAACGGTCTGCAGGCCGCCATCGACCTCGCGGGTGACGTCGACCGAGCCGTCGCCGACCACGACCTTCGAGGCAAACGTGCCCTGGCCCCAGCCGAGGAGGGCGGCGAGCATCTGGCCGGTCTGGTTGCAATCGTCGTCGATTGCCTGCTTGCCGAGGATGACGAGGCCGGGGCCTTCCTGCTCGACGACCTTCTTGAGGAGCTTGGCGACGGCGAGCGGCTCGACGATCCCGTCGACCTTCACGAGGATGCCACGATCGGCGCCCATGGCGAGGCCGGTGCGGATCGTCTCGGCCGCCTGCGCCGGGCCGATCGAGACCACGACCACCTCGGTCGCCTTGCCGGCTTCCTTCAGGCGCAGCGCCTCTTCGACCGCGATCTCGTCGAACGGGTTCATCGACATCTTCACGTTCGCCAACTCGACGCCCGAACCGTCCGCCTTCACGCGGATCTTCACGTTGTAATCAACCACCCGCTTCACGGGCACCAAGATCTTCATCGCCAGATCACCGTTCAGAAGAGATGAGCCTCGCGCCGCACCGTCCGTGACGGCAGGACAGCGGCATCGCGGCCCTCGGCTGGAATGCGTTGGGACCGTAACGACGCCCGTTTGCGCTTGTCAACGTCCGTCCAGGCCCGACTCGGGGGCAAAACAGCGCGGCTTCAGCCATGGTTGGCCTTGCGCCCGAACAGGGCGATGCTGCGGTGCACGAAGAGCGGGGTCAGCGCGGCGCCCGTGGCCAGCCCGCCGAGATGCGCCCACCAGCCGACATTGCCGTCGGCACCGAACAGGGCAGCGGCGGCCTGCAACAGGATCCAGCCGCCGAGCGCATAGAGGGCCGGGATGTGGATCGGAATCCAGTTGAAGGCGAGACCCCAGATCCGGACCTGCGGATAGATCATCAGATAGGAGGCGATGACGCCGGAGATGGCGCCCGACGCGCCGATCAGCGGCTGCTGCGAATCCGGGTACATGCCGGCATGGAAGAGCGAACCGCCGAGCCCGCAGAGGAAGAAGAAGGCAAGGAAACGGCCGTGGCCCATCGCGTCCTCGACATTGTCGCCGAAGACCCAGAGGAACAGCATGTTCCCGACGAGATGGGCGGTATTGGCGTGCAGCAGGATATTGCTGAACAGGGTCGCCCAGGCGGGGACATGGGCGAGGCCTTCCGGCAATTGCGCCGTGCCGAACAGCACCGAGGGAATCATGCCGAAACCGGCCATGATCGCCAGCTCTGCTTCCTGGCTCGGCCAGAGCTGCAAGACGATCTGGAGGGCGATGCAGGCGCCGATCAGCCCATAGGTGATGTAGGGCGTTCGCATGAAACGCAGCGGCACGCCGTCATGCAAGGGGACGAACATGATGCCCTGACAACCTCTAGCGATTCTGGCCGGGCACCCAGAGCACGTCGCCGGCTGCCTTGGCATTGAGGTAGCGGGAGGCGACGAACAGGAAGTCCGAGAGGCGGTTGATGTATTTCAGCGCGGGGGCGGCGACGGCCTCGCCCTCGGTCGCGGCAAGCTCAGTCATCAGCCGCTCGGCCCGGCGGCTGACAGTGCGGGCGAGGTGGAGATAGGTCGCGGCAGGCGTGCCGCCCGGCAGGACGAAGGAGCGCAGGGGCTGGAGATCCGCGTTCAGCGCGTCGATCTCGGCCTCGACCCGGTCGACCTGGGCCTGGACGATGCGCAACGGCTCGAAGGCGAGGGGCTTGTCGGTCTCGGGCGTCGAGAGATCGGCGCCGAGATCGAAGAGATCATTGCTGATGCGCCCGAGCATGGCGTCGACGCCGGCATCTTCCATGGCCGCATGCAGGCGGGCGAGGCCGAGGCAGGCATTGGTCTCGTCGACGGTGCCGTAGGCAGCGACGCGCAGGTCGAACTTGGGCCGGCGCGGGCCGCTCGTCAGCCCGGTCGTGCCGTCGTCGCCGGTGCGGGTGTAGATGCGGTTGAGCTTGACCATGCCACGCTTATAGCGCGGCGCGGGCCGGACGGAAGCGCGTTTGCGGCGTGGCGATCCGTCAGAACGTGTAGCCGAGCCTGGCGCCGATATTGGCAGGGCCGCGGCTGCCGGTGCCGGACTTGTCGGAGCAGCCGGCCGTGCTGAAATGCTCCAGCGTGGTGACGAGGCTCCAGCGATCGGTCAGGCGGAATCCGAGGGCGGCGGCCTCGCGCGTGCCGGTGTTGCAGCCGACCGCGAGGCGGTTCTCGGGAACGATGAGGCCGGTCTTGCCGTCGTTCAGGGCGGCGCCGAGGCTGGCCTCGACGAAGATGTCGCGCGAGATGTCGAAGGACCAGGTCGCGCCGGCATAGGCATAGCGCGTGCCGTTGAGATTGACGCTGGCGCCCATGTTGAAGCGGGGGATGAAGGCTGCCGCGATTCGGTCGCTCAGCGGAATGAGGCGCGGCGAGAGCAGATCCGCGCTCAGGTTCGGCAGGCCGCTCTCGCGGCCACCGGGATTGGCGAGACCGGCGCCGATGCGGGCTTCCCAGGCGGGGGCCGGGGGCTCGGCGGCGGGCGCATAGCTGGAGACACTGCCGGAGAGGGACCGGGTTTGCGCGGAAGCGGCAGTGGCGGCCAGGCAAACGGCAAGAGACAGCAACGCGACGCGGACCATGGGCCTTCGGCAATGAGCGTGTGAGCAGGCGTTAGTGAAGCGCACATACTCGTGTTCGGAATGTGGCAGGGTCCGGCAAGCCGGGCCTTCGTCCACGGCGGCATGCGCCAAGCCCTCGCATGATTTCAAGGGCTTGCGCACGGTGCCGCTGGCTTTAGCCGTTGCGCCACCACAGAACGATGACAATCAGGACGATCGCGAAGAATTGCAGGATGACGCGCAGGCGCATCAGCCGCTGCGAGGTGTTGGCGCTGCCGCCGCGCAGCATGTTGATGAGCCCGAGCAGGAGCACGATGGCGACGGCGCCGACCGCGACGGATACGAGGGTGTTCGAAAACGTCATGGGAGACAGGCTTAAGGTGGGGCGAAGGCGTTGACCAGCGCTCTGATGGCCTATGCGCGGGTTGGGCCGTGGGTCAGCTCGTCGCAGCCGTCTGGGCGAGCGCGCGGCCGCGGACGGGCAGCGAAAGATCGTTCGCGAGCGCGCGGCTGATCGCGGGCAGGCCGTCGAGCAGGTCCGGCATGAAGGCCTGCGATGGGGGCGGGCGCCGCGGCAGCGCATGGAGCGCTGCGGCCATCACGAGCGGATCGCGCTCGCCTTCGCCGGTCTGCGAGGGGTCGTAGAGGGTATCGACCAGCTTGAGCTCGTCGGCACGGCCGGCGCGGATCGCCTGTTCGAGGCGCGGCTTGACGCGCGGGACGATCAGGGCGGGCTTATCGAAGGAGAGGATCTCGCAGAAGGTGTTGTAGCCGCCCATCGCGACGACGCAATGCGCCCGGTTCATCAGCAGTTCGAGGCGCGGCTCGAAGCCGAGCCCTTCGAGCTTTGGGTTGCGGGCGATGCGCTCGGCGAATTCCTTGCGCTTCTCGCGCGACATGAAGGGGCCGAAGACGATGAGCGCGGGCAATTCGATCGTCGGATCGGCCTCGTAGGCCGAGATCACCCAGTCGATCACGCCGGCGCCGTCGCCGCCGCCGCCCGGCGTGACCAGGACGAAGGGCTGCTTGGTGATGCGCGGATAGCGGTTCGGCGGCATCGGGCTTGGTACGGCGCGCTTGAGATAGCCCATGTAGCGGACCTTGTCGGCGAAGCGGTGCGGGTCCGGCAGGCCGGTCAGGGGCTGATAGACGTTCTCCAGACCGTAGACGAAGATGTCGTCATAGACGGTGTCCAGCGCTTCCAGCGCGCCATTGCGGCTCCACTCCTCCAGCACCGCGCCGGGCTCGTCGAGCACGTCGCGCAGGCCGAGCACGATGCGGGCGCCGCGGCGGCGCAGGATGTCGAGCGAGGGCTTCAGTTCGCCGCGCAGGCCGACCGGCTCCTTGTCGACGATGACCACATCGGGATCGAAGGAGAGGACGGTCTGCTTGATGATGTCGGCGCGCAGGCGGATGGTGTCGCCGAGGTCGAGATTGAGATGGTGCGGCTCGTAGCTGCCGTCGCTCTGCTTCTCGACGCCGGGAATGCGGACATAGTCGACGCCGTCGCCGAACTGGAAGCTCGAGATGACCGACGAGCCGGAGACGATGATCACCGAGATATGCGGGAAGCTGGCGATCAGCGCATTGGCGATGGCACGGCAGCGGCGGATATGGCCGAGCCCGAAGGTGTCATGGCTGTAGATCAGCACGCGCGGCGCATGCGGGCTGCGCGGCGCGCGTTCGGCACCGGCGAGATCGACGACGTTTGAAGGCATCGGAACGTCGCCCTCCGGAAAAGGCCAGACGACCTCTTGGCGAGGACGAACGCAGTGGGAAAAACTCTGGAGCCGTTATAGCCGGTCGCCGGGGACGATCCAAGCCTGTCGAGCGGCCCTCCGACGCGATAATCCGCGGGGCGCCATCACGTCATCGTAGGCTGGGGGCGCCGTTCTCGACCCCGCTGATGGATGTTCGGATAAGCGTGCCGGGGTCGAGGAGGCGGACAGCCGGATGATCGGCGGCGCGCAGCAGGTCGGAGAGGGTGGACCAGGCGGTCTCGTCATGGTCGCGGTGGTGCAGGAGCAGGCCCAGTTCGATATCGCCGGCCTCGTGCTGCCGCCTTTCCGCGAGCAGGGCGACCAGCTCGTCCAGGATCGCGGCCACAGGACGGCCGACGCGGCCGCCATGCCAGTCGATGATATCGACATGGGTATTGAGCAGGCGTGGGCCTCCCGCCGGACCGTGGCGATAATCGCGGAAACAGGAGAGCCCGGCGAAGCCCAGTGCGGCGAGGCGCGCGGCATGGTCCGGCGCGATGCGGTTCCAGGGCGGGACGAAGATCGGCAGGGCGGCGTCGCCGAAGAGGTCGTGCAGGCGCTGCCGGCCCTGGGCGATCTCGGCATCGACATCGGCTGCGGCGCGCTCGGCGCCGAATTCCGATTTCTTGGCTCCGGCAGGGGCGTGGTTGCGATGGACGACGCCATGCTGGCAGGGGCGCAGCAAAGGCTTGCCGCGCAATGTGGTCGCCAATGCAGGCTCGGCCAGCAAGGGAATGACCGCGAGCAGGACCGGCGCCGCGAAACGCTCGGCGAGTTCCGACAAACGGTCGAGTGCAGGGCTGGGCGCGACGGCATCGTCGTCCCGCAGCCAGAGACCGACCGTTCGGCCGTCAGTGCTCCAGCGGTCGAGTTCGCGCGCGAGTGCCTGCCAGGGAGCGGCATTCATGGCGAGGCCTTCCCGCGCGGCTTGGTGCTGCGGTTGCGCAAGGCAAGGGCGAGGCCTTCGCCCAGTCTTTCGGCAGCGCGCGCCGTCGTGCGCTCGGTGTGGATGAAGCGGCGCGCGGCGGCGCCCATACTCTCGCGCAGGGCCTCGTCGCGCAGCAGCGCGGTGAGCTTGGCGGCCAGCGCTTCTTCGTCATGATCGGGGGCGAGGAAGGCGGTTTCGCCTGTTCGGACCGTCTCGGCGACGCCGCCGCTGTCGAAGGCGACGACCGGCAGCCCCGCAGCCTGGGCTTCGAGATAGACCAGGCCATAGGCCTCGCCGATGCCCGGCCAGATGAAGACGTCGTGGCGGGCGAGCTCGGCCTGCGTCGCTTCGCGTTCGAGCTGGCCATGCCAGGTGATGCGGCCTTCGGGGAGGCCGGAGAAAGCGGCCTCGATCTCGGTCCGGCAGGGGCCATCGCCGATGATGCTGAGTGTCCAGCCTTCGTCCCGGCAGCGGTCGAGGACACGGGCGAGCGCCAGGTAGCTCGTGAGCTTGGCGCCGGCGCGCATCATGGCGACGGTGACCAGGCGTGGTGGACCGGATCGGCCGGCATTCGGCATGGGATCGGGACCGAGCGCGACGAAGGGCGGCAGGGCGAGCAGGGCCGTTCCCGCGTGCCGCCAGGGTTCGAGGCCCTGCCGGTCGCGGTCGGTGAAGAAGAAATGGACGTCGCCGGCCGCGAGCCCGTTCCGGACGACCGCCGTCTGCGCGGCCCATGGACCGGCCGCGCGCCGGCTCGAATCGCTCGATTCGGCGGTGACATAGGGAATGCCGAGCGCGGCCGCGATCTCCGGGCCGAGGAAGTCCGGCGCGCGGTAGTAGTTGTGGTAGGTGAACCAGAGATCCGGGCGAGGCCGGTCCTTCCGGTAGCCGGCGAGCAAGGTTTCACGCAGGCGCGCGGCATCCTCCGCGCAGCGCGCGAAGCGCTCGGTGTCGGCCTCGCGAAAATAGCTCTTCGGCGCCGCGACGGGCTCGACGACATGGCCGAGGCTTTCGAGCGCGGCGATGAGCTGGCGCGCCATGCGGCGGTCGCCGGAGACGCCGCCGTCGCCGACCGGATTGAGGGGGGTATGGAAAGCGATGCGCAAGGAGGCTTCGTGGCGGTGGCGATGAGTGCTTTTGACGTCAGCGATAAGGGTCGGCCGCGTCGCGCAGGCCGTCGCCGAGGAAGTTGAAGGCGAGGATGATCACGATCACCGGCACGACCGGATAGAGCAGCCAGGGGTAAAGCGCCACAACATTGATGTTCTGGGCTTCGTTGAGCATCACGCCCCAGCTGGTGATGGGAGGCCTGAGGCCCAGGCCCAGGAAGGAGAGCGCGGTCTCGCCGAGGATCGTCCGGGGGATGGTGATCGTGGCCGAGGCGATGAGATGGCTCATGAAGCCCGGCACCAGATGCAGCGCGATGATGCGGCGTGGCTTCGCCCCCATGAGCTGGGCGGCGACGACATAGTCCTCCTCGCGCAGCGAGAGCAGCTTCGAGCGCACCGAGCGGGCAAGCCCGGTCCAGTCCATCAAGCCGAGGATCACCGTGATCCCGAAATAGACCAGCAGCGGGCTCCAGGATGGCGGCAGGATCGAGGCCAGCGCGAGCCAGAGCGGGATATGCGGCAGCGACTGCACGATCTCGATGATGCGCTGGATGACGAGGTCGGCGCGGCCGCCGTAATAGCCGGCGATGCCGCCGATGATGACGCCGAGCACAAAGGAGACGGAGACGCCGAGCAGGCCGATCGAGAGCGAGATGCGCCCGCCATAGAGAATGCGCGAGAGCATGTCGCGGCCAAGCCGGTCCGAGCCGAGGAAGAAGAAAGTGCCACCCTCGGGCGGGCAGACGAGATGGGTGTTGCCGGGGATCAGGCCCCAGAACGTGTAGTCGTCGCCCTTGCAGAAGAAGCGCAGCTTCTCCGGGCGCGTGGTGTCGACTTCGTATTCGCGCTTCAGGTTCTCCATGTTGAGGCGCATCGCATAGGGGTAGACGAAGGGGCCGACGAACTGGCCCTCGTGGAAGAGATGGATGCTCTGCGCGGGCGCACGGATGAAGTCGGTATTGCGCGTGGTGTAGTGATAGGGCGCCAGGAACTCGGCGAAGGCCGCCATGGCATAGATCGCGAAGATCATCACGGCGGAGATGACCGCGAGCCGGTGCTTGCGGAACTTCCACCACATCAACTGCCATTGCGAGGCGAGGTAGACCCGCTCCTGCTCCGGCGTCATCGACTCTGTGGCATAGGGCTCGAACGGCGCCGTCGAGACCTCGTGGGGCAGGGCGGCGCCATCCGGCGGCAGGTGGGAGATCGTGGTCGCCTTCACTTGGTCGCGGCTCCCTGGAGGCGGATGCGCGGATCGAGGATGGCGAGCGCGATGTCCGAGATCAGCACGCCGATCACGGTCAGGAAGGAGAGGAACATCAGGAACGAGCCGGCGAGATACATGTCCTGGCTCTGCAGGGCGCGGATCAGGAGCGGGCCGGTGGTCTGCAGCGAGAGCACGATGGCGACGACCTCGGCGCCCGAGACGATCGAGGGCAGGATGTCGCCGATATCCGAGATGAAGAAGTTGAGCGAGAGGCGCAACGGGTATTTACGCAGTGCCTTGCCGGGCGGCAGGCCCTTGGCGCGGGCGGTGACGTAATACTGCTTCTGCAACTCGTCGAGCAGGTTCGCGCGCAGCGCCCGGATCATGCCGGCGGTGCCGCCGGCGCCGATAATGATGACGGGGATCCAGAGGTGCTCAAGCACCGACTTGAGCTTGGCCCAGCTCATCGGCTGGTTGAGATAGGCAGGGTCGACAAGACCACCGATCGAAGTGCCGAACCAGATATTGGCGAAATACATGAAGACCAGCGCCAGCAGGAAATGCGGGATGGCGAGTCCGACGAGACCGAGGAAGGTGAGGCCGTAATCGCCCCAGCTATACTGGTGCGTGGCCGAATAGATGCCGATCGGGAAGGCGACGATCCAGGTGAAGATGATGGTGGCGAAGGAGACCATCATCGTCAGGATGAGGCGATCGCCGACAATCTCCCTAACCGGGCGCTGGTACTCGAAGGAGTAGCCCATGTCGCCATGGAGCAGGCCCGCGACCCAGCGGACATAGCGCTCGACCGGCGGCTTGTCGAAGCCGTATTCCTTCTTCAGGAACTCGATGCGGCTCATGTCCGCCTTCTCGCCCTGGGCCTGCATTTCGGCCGCGAGCGTCTCGAAATAATCGCCCTCGGGCAGGTTGATCACGGTGAAGATCAGCGCGCTGGTGACGATCAGCGTCGGGATCATGATCAGGATGCGCTTGAGGATGTAGCGGATCAGCACGGGTCAGGCCTTGGGCGCTTGCTGAGCGGTGTCTTGCCGGTCGAACCAGAAGGTGTCGGGCATGTAACGGCCGATGAAGGCGCCGGGTTCGAAACTGTAGAGCCCGACATCGGGGACGTTGCGCATGTCCTTGGCGACGACGATCGGCTGCAGCGTGCTGTTGATCACGCCGATGGTGTAGAGCTGCTCGGCATTGATCGCCAGCATCTTGTGCCAGACGGCCCGGCGCTGGTCGCGGGTCGAGCTCACGCGCCATTCCTCGTAGAGCCGCACGAGCTCGTTGACCTCGGCCAAGGCGGGGCGCTCGCCCTCGCGGCCGCTGGTCTCGACGAACTGGCCCCAGCGCGGCCACTGGAACTGCGCCGAAGAGGTCGGCGCCAGCGCGTCCGGCTCCATGTCCGAGGTGACGAGCGCGTTGTCCATGCCGGCCCAGGCCGACATGATCGTCTGGCCGGCGGTGATGCGGCGGCGGAACACGTCGCGCTGGGTCGAGCGCGGGTAGATCTTGATGCCGACGTCGAAGAGATCCTGCTTGAGCAGGTCGAGGATGTCGGTCTCCTCGGTGTTCTCGCCGGCGGTCTCGATGGTGAATTCCAGCCGGCGCCCGTCCGGCAGCAGGCGGATGCCGTCGTCGTCGCGCTTGGTCAGGCCCATCTCGTCGAGCAGGCGGTTGGCCAGCGCCGGGTCGTGCTGGGTCCAGAGCTGTGCGAGCTTGGCGTCGTAGAGCGGGCTTTCCGGCAAGGCGGTATTGCCGCTCTCGCGCGCCAGCCCGAAGAAGATGACCTTGTTGACGTCCTTGCGGTTGATCGCGACCGAGAGCGCCTGCCGATAGCGGAGATCGCGGTTGAGATCGCGCCAGACCGGGTCGATGGCGTTGAGGTTGGGCATCAGCGCGAAATAGGCGCCTTCCGCCCGCCTCCACAGCTTGACGTCGAAATTCATCCGCTTCGAGGCTTCCTTCAGGAAGGTGTAGTTGTCGAAGCGGATATAGCGGGCCTGGAGATCGGCTTCCCCGGCCGCGGCCTTGGCGGGAACGAGCGAGCTGGTGCCGATCGTCAGCGTCACCTGGTCGGCATAGGGCAACTGGCGGCCGTTCCTGTCGACGCGGTGGAAATAGGCATTGCGCTCGAAGACGAACTGCTCGGCCGGCAGGGCCGTCGTGTTGCGCCAGGGCTCCAGGGTCGGCAGTTTCGGATTCTCCGGCCGGTACATGCGCGAGAGCCGCTCATGCAGCGCGCCCCAATCGCGCACGCGGTTCTCCTTCACCCGCTGGGCCAGCTCCGTCTTGGGCGCATGGCGCTCGTGGAACTGCTTGAGATAGGCTGAGGGCATGAAGATATAGGTCGGCTGTGCGCCCGCCAGGGCCGGCAGGAAGATCGGGTTCGGCGTCTTCCAGCTATAGCGGATCTCCGTCTCGCTCAGCACCTCGAACACGGGCAGTTCATTGGCGGAGAACAGGGCCTGGGGCGGGCCGCCCGGCGAGAGCCGCTTGTTGTTGGCGACGTCCTCCCACCAGTAGCGGAAATCCTCGGAGGTGAAGGGAGAGCCGTCCGACCAGCGATGGCCCTGGCGCAGCTTGAGCGTGAAGATGCGGCCGTCCTCGACGTCGCAGCTTTCGAGCACGTCGGGTACAAGTTCCAGCTTGTCGTCGTAGACCATCAGGCGGGTATAGCCGTAGAGCGTCATCATGCGGATGTCGCGCTGGTCGCCCATCAGCATGCGGATATTGCCGCCATGGCGGCCAGGCTGGCGGCCGAGCGCCTCCAGGTCGATGACGCGCGGATTGGCAGGCAGACGCTCAGCGAGCACCGGCAGGGCCCCGGCGGTGATCCGGTCCGCGAAGAAAGGGCTGTCGATCGCCGTGCCGGAGAAGGGCGCAGCCTGCGACAGGCGCGGCAGGCTTAGGCCCGCGACGGCGGCGGAGCCGAGCAGCAGCGCGGTGCGGCGGGTGGGGGGCATGCGGCGCTGCGTCATGGCACCAGCTCCCGGATATCGGCATTGGGCCGGGCCAGCACGTAATGGCCGTCGCCGAGCGGCAGATGCGCCAGCGCCGCCTCGTCCGGCCCCGTCTTGAAGGCCTGGTCCCAATGGCTGTCGTCCGAGGCGCCGCCGGGCGCAGCGAGCTTGAAGTCGAGCGGGCGGTCGAGATCGGCGAAGGGCACCGAGCGCAGCAGCGCCCTGGTATAGGGATGGGCGGGGCGGGTGAAGAGGGTGTGGCGCGGCGCGAGCTCGACGATCCGGCCGTTGGCCATCACCGCGATGCGGTCCGCCATGTAGTTCACCACGGCGAGATTGTGCGAGATGAACAGGAAGGTCAGGCCGCGCTCGGCCTGCAGGTCCTTGAGCAGGTTGAGGATCTGCGCCTGCACGGAGACGTCGAGCGCCGAGACCGGCTCGTCGCAGATGATCAATTCGGGATCGAGCGCGAGCGCGCGAGCGATGCCGATGCGCTGGCGCTGGCCGCCCGAGAAGGAATGCGGGTAGCGGTTCAGGAAGCGGATATCGAGCCCGACATCCTGCATCAGCGCCCGCACCCGCTCGTCCTGCTCGGCCGGGTCGCCCCTGCCGTGGATGACGAGCGGCTCGCGCAGGATGTTCATCACGGTCATGCGCGGCGACAGCGACGAGACCGGGTCCTGGAAGATCATCTGGACGCGCGGGCGGAAATGGCGGAGGTCCTCGCCCCGCAGCTTGAGCACGTCGACCCGCTCGCGCCCGTCGTCGAAGATCACCTCGCCGGAATCCGGGGTGACCGCGCGCATGATGATCTTGCTGACGGTGGTCTTGCCGCAGCCGCTCTCGCCGACGAGGCCGAGACATTCGCCGCGCCTGATGTCGAAGCCGACATCGTCGACGGCCTTGACGCTGGTCTGGCTGCCCTTGCCGAAGAAGCTGCGCGAGCCGGTGACATAGGTCTTGTGAAGGCCGCGGACGCTGAGCAGCGGAGCGGCGTCGGCCGCTGGCTTCGGCGGGGGCGCGGCCACGACCGGGCGCGGGCGCGCCTCGCGCAGGGCGACCAGCCGCTCCCCGTCCTGCATGTCGAAATGCGGGGAGGCGTCGAGCAGGGCCTTGAGATAGGGGTGGCGCGGGCGGCGGAAGATATCCTCGACCGGGCCGCGCTCCATGATCTCGCCGTGGAAGATCACCACCACTTCGTCGGCCATGTTGGCGACGACGCCGAGATCATGGGTGATGAGCAGGATCGCCATGCCCATCTCGGCCTGGAGATCGCGCATCAGGTCGAGCACCTGGGCCTGGATGGTGACGTCGAGCGCGGTCGTCGGCTCGTCGGCGATCAGCAGGGCTGGCTGGCAGATCAGCGCCATGGCGAGCATGGCGCGCTGGCGCAGGCCGCCGGAAAGCTCGAAGGAATAGAGCCCGAAGGCGCGCTTGGGGTCCTTAAAGCCGACCCGCTTCAGCATCGCCTCGATCAGCTCGCGTGCCTCGGCCTTCGGCATCGGCCGGTGCAGGAGCAGCGCCTCCTCGATCTGGTTGCCGATGGTGTGGACCGGCGAGAGCGAGGACATCGGCTCCTGGAAGATCATGCCGATGCGCCCGCCGCGCAGCGCCCGGATGCCCACGCCCTCGGCCGGCAGGGTCGCGATGTCGACGACGGTCTCGGGGGATTGCGGATCGCGAAACAGGATCTCGCCGCCGGTGATGCCGCCGGCGCGGGGCAGAAGCCCCATGATGGCCTGGGAGATCACCGATTTGCCTGAGCCGGATTCGCCGACGAGCGCGACGGTCTTGCCGGCGGGGACGCGCAGGCTGACGCCCTTCACGACGTCACGGGCGAGGCCGTGGATGGTGAAGCCGATACGCAGGTCGCTGATGCGCAGGATATCCATGGTCTTTAAGCGGTGCGTCCCCGGAGCTTCTAAGGCTCCTTACCTGTCCTCGGGTCACTAGACGTCGAAAGCGGTAACTTGCCAATCGCTTTCGACGCTTGTGGTTCCGCCGGGCATTGCCCGATGCGGATGACATCGCTGCAACGCGGCCCGCGCCGGAAGTCGTCGTAGCTGATGCTCCAGGGCAGGGGCGCCGGGGCGCGGTAAGGTCCCATCTTGAAATACTGGTTGTGGTCGAGCCCCGGGCCGCTATGCCCGATATGGCCCTGCACGGTCACGACGGGAACGCCGTCCGCGATGATCTCGATCAGGCCGTCGCCATCGGGACCTGGCTGCGAGCGGACCACGAAATCGATCCAGCCCTGCTGCGCGGAGGGCAGGTCGGCATGGGCCGTGACCCGGATTCCCGGCGCACAGGCGTTGAAATAGCTCGGGTAATTCTCGCGGGTCGCGCCGCTTTCCATCGCGACGAGCGCGCGGGTCTGGCGGGTCTCGGGGCGGTCCAGCACGAGCGCTTCGCCCGGAAGGCAGCCGGCCGGACGCTCGCTGCCGCCGATCGGATAGGACGGAATCCGGTCGGTCTCGACGGTGACGCCGAGGCGGCCGCGATAGAGGCGCAGCGCGAGGAAGGGCGAATAGTCGCCCACGGCGCCGGGGATGATCTCGCGCTTCCATTGGGCGATCACATATCTGCGATCATCCTGGGGAAGCGGGTCGTCGAGGCGCAGGGCGAAGCCGTACCAGACAGTGCTGTCATAAGGGGCGAGCACCTCCGGGCGTTCCCAGACCTCCGCCCGCTCGCTGCATGCGACCGCATGCGGCAGGCAGGAGGGCATGGCGATCAAGGTCAGCGCGCCGCTGCCGCTATAGGGCGCGGTCTTGCCGAAAACCACGCGCCCGAAGCGCTGCTCGGGATTGTTCTTGTAGAAAAGCCCGCCCTCCGGAGCGAAATCGCCCTGCTCGAAACCGTCGCGCAGGATGCGCTGCGCGGGATCGATGCCAGTCTCTGCCCGCGCCGGTGCAACGGGCGCGCCGGGGAGGCCGAGGGCGGCCATGCAAAAGAGCGCTCCCGACGCGACGACCCTCTTCACGGCTGCCCCGAAAATCACCGGTCCTCCCATCTGCGCCCGCGGCATGGCCGCAGCGTGGCGCGCATTGCACTCGGCTGCAACCTCACCACATATGGTCCCCTCGGGCCCGCCGGACCCGTTCGAGCTCGCGTCGCGGGCGCTTCGGTACAGGGTTGCCCCTTGGAGTCCAATCTCTTCCGTTACATCTGGCAGAAGAGCCGGGCCGAGCAGATCATCGTCCTGCTGATCATCCTTGTCTCGATCCCCTTCAACTGGGCCTCGTTCGACGTGCCCAAGCGCATCGTCAACGACGCGATCCAGGGCGGCGCCTTCAAGAACGGCAAGACCACCGCCACGCTGTTGGACTTCACCCTGCACATGCCGTCCTGGCTCGGTGGTGCCAGCTACAAGATCTCGGAGGGCTTCCAGGTCGGCCAATACGGCCTGCTCATCGGGCTGAGCCTCTATTTCCTGGTGCTGGTGCTGATCAACGGCGCCTTCAAATACGTCATCAACGTGCGCAAGGGCATCCTCGGCGAGCGGATGCTCAGGCGCATGCGCTACGACCTGTTCAGCCAGTTGATGCGCTTCCGGCCGGAGGAGATCCGCGCGGTCAAGCCGGCCGAGATCGCCAGCATGATCAAGGACGAGGTCGAGCCTGTCGGCGGCTTCGTCGGCGATGCCTTCATCCAGCCGGTCTTCCTGCTCAGCCAGGCGCTGACGGCGCTCGTCTTCATCATGGCGCAGAGCTTCTGGCTGGGCTCGATCGCGCTGCTGATCGTGCTGGCGCAGGCGATCATCATCCCGATCCTGCGGCGCGAGCAGCTCAGGCTCGGTCGCGAGCGCCAGATCGCCTCGCGCCAGCTCGCGGGCCGGATCGGCGAGATCGTCGATGCCGGGCCGATGATCCAGGGACACGGCGCCACGGCCTATGTCCAGTCCGACATCGCCGGGCGGCTCGGACGGCTCTTCGATATCCGCTACGCGCTCTACAAGCGGAAATTCGCGGTCAAGTTCCTGAACAACCTGCTGGCCCAGATCACGCCGTTCTTCTTCTATGCGATCGGCGGCTTCTTCGCGCTGCAGGGGCGGCTCGACATCGGTCAGCTCGTCGCGGTGATCGCCGCCTATCGCGACCTGCCGCCGCCGATCAAGGAGCTGATCGACTGGGACCAGCAGCGCAACGACGTGACGATCAAGTACGATCAGGTGATCCAGCAGTTCAACAGCGACGAGACGCTGGTCCTGGAGGAGGAGAACGGGGTCAAGCCCTTGCCGGAGAAGGGCGAGATCAGGCTCGAATCCGTGCAGATGCTGGACAATCGCGGCCAGCCGCTGCTGACGCCGCTCTCGTTCAGCGTGCAACGGCCCGGCATGGTCGCGGTGGTCGGTCCGCAGGGCGGCGGCAAGGACGTGCTCGGCCGGATCCTCGGGCGGCAGGCGACGAGCTATACCGGCCGCGTGCTGATCGACGGCGAGCCGCTGGCAAGCATGTCGGTGGAGCGTGCGAGCCACATCATCGGCTATTCCGGCGACGAGCCCGAGATCATCGCCGGGTCGATGCGCGACAATATCCTGCTGCCGCTCAGGCGCAGGCGGCCCGACCTGAAGGATGGCGGCGCGGTCTCGGCGCCGGAGCATCGTCGCTTCCTGGAAGCGATCCGCTCGGGCAACTCGCCTTTTCCGTTCGAGGCGGACTGGACCGATTACGCTGGGGTCGGCGTGACCGATGCGACCGAGCTCGCCCAGCGCATCCACGAATTGCTCGATGTCTTCGGCTGCACGCAGGAGGTCTACGAGCTCGGCCTCGGCGGCAAGGTGATCCCGCCGGTCAGCGAGCAGGCGGTCGAGCGCATCATCACGGCGCGCCGCGTGGTCGCAGCAGAACTCGCACGGATCAAGCAGGGCGACCTGATCGAACCCTTCGTGCTCGATCGCTACAACCGCAACGCCCCGATCGTCGAGAACCTGATCTTCGGCACGCGGACCACGTCGCGCTTCGACAGCGCGACCCTGCTGTTCGAGCCCTACGCCCATTCTATCCTGAAGGCGGAATCGCTGATCGAGCCGCTGGCCGAGATGGGCGGGCGGATCGTCGCGACGGTGGTCGAAATCTTCGCCGGCCTGCCGCAAGGCCATGCGCTCTTCGAGCGCTATTCCTTCGGCGCGCATTTCGAGTTCGAGCGCCTGAACGAGCTGGCGGATATCCTCGCCAAGCACGACATGCGCAATCCGCTCGACCAGGAGACGGAGTGCGACCTCGTCGCGCTGGCGCTGGGCTATATCGAGCCCAAGCACAGACTGAACCTGATCGATGCCCGCCTGGAGCGGCGCATCCTCCGGGCGCGGGAGAGCTTCCGCAAGCATCTGCCGGCCGACGCGGTCGACGATGTCGATTTCTACGATCCCGACAAGGTGATGGTCGGCGCCAGCGTGCGCGACAACCTGATGTTCGGGCGCATCGGCTATGGCGTGCCCGATGCCGTCCGCAAGGTGGGCGAGATCGTGCTCCAGGCGCTGTCCCGGTCCGGGCTCGGCGAGGCGCTCTACCGGCTCGGCCTCGATACCGAGAGCGGCATCCGCGGGCGCTTCCTGCCGGTCAGGCTGCGCCAGGCGATCCCGCTGGTCCAGGCGCTGGTCAAGGCGCCGCAGATCGCGGTGCTCGATATCTCGGCCTTGCTCGCGATTTCGGACGATCCCGAGACGATCGTCACCCGGCTGCACGCGTGTTGCGCGGGCATGACGCTGTTTCTTCTGGTCGGAGATGCTAATCTTGCGGGAGATATCCCGCTGCGGGTGGTGTTCCACGGAGCGACCGCGACAGTCGAGGCGAGCGGCATGCCCCAGGCGGCCAACGACCGGGTGTCCCGCTTCGAGGATGCCGGGCGCGACGACGCGGGGCGCGAAGACACTGAGCGCGAAATTACTAAGCGCGAAAACGCAGGGCGAATGGAGGCGCGGTCATGAGTTTGGAAAACGATATCGGCTGCCTGCGCGGCCTGCCGCTGTTCCGGGACATGCCGGCATCGCGGCTCAAGCTCGTCGCGCTGATGGGCGAGCGGCTGCTGTTCGAGCCGGGAGCCATCCTGATCCATCCGCAGGAGAAGCTGGAGGGCGTCTACGTCATCATGGAGGGCGAGGTCGAGATCGCGCATCTGGGTGACAACGGGGACGAGCGGCGTTTCGTCAAGGATGCCGGCAGCATCACCGGCGACGTCTCGCTGCTCAGCGGCAAGCCCTTCAGCACGACCATCAGCGCGAAGTCGCGGGTGCTGGCGCTGCGGATTCCGAAGGACCTGTTCTTCGAGCTGCTCCAGACCGTGCCGGAATTCAGCCTCGCGGTCTGCCGGGATCTGGCGGACAGGGTCCACCGGTTGGCCTCCGCATTGCTGCACGAGCACGAAACCGTTTGACGAGGTCCACCAGCATATGAACCGCCCGCCAGCCGCAGGCACGACCCGCAGCGGAATGAGCGCGGGCATGGACCAGGTCTCGTCCTGGAGCCGGGACATCCGGTTCGTCTCGGGACTGATCCTGCTCGTCTTCGCGACCACGCATTTCCTCAACCACGCCGTCGGCATTCTCGGCGTCGATGCCATGGAGAAGGTCCAGGACTGGCGCTACGGCATCTGGCATTCCTGGCCCGGCACGATCGCGCTCTACGGCGCGCTGATCGTGCATCCGGTCTTCGCGCTGCTGCGGGTGGTGCAGCGGCGCACCTTCAAGATGCCGCTGCGGGAGATGCTGCAGATCGCGCTCGGCCTGGCCATCCCGCTGCTGCTCGTCGACCACATCATCAGCACGCGGATCATGGGCATCTATTTCGGCGTCGACGAGAGCTATCGCTCCGTGCTGCGCCGACTCTGGCCCGGTCTGGCGGCGACGCAGTCGCTGCTGCTGCTCCTGGTCTGGACGCATGGAATCATCGGCATCCACTTCATGCTGCGCGCCCGCGACAGCTATCGCCATTGGCGCGATCCCTTCCTGCTGACGGCGATCCTGATCCCGATCCTGGCCCTGATCGGCTTCTGGGTCGGCGCACGCGAGGCCGAGCGGCTGGCTATGCCGGCCGAGTTGGTCAGCGATGCGCAGACGGCGATGTTCGTGCGCGACGTGATGTGGGGCAAGGGCGCCTTCTACGGGCTCGTCGCCTCCTTCCTGCTCTTCGTCGGCATCCGCGAGATCCGGGTCCGCACCACTCGCCAGATCACGGTGCGCTTCGTCGGACACGGCACGCGCCGGGTGGCGCCGGGGCCGACGGTGCTGGAGATGTTCCGGCGCTTCAACATTCCCCACGCCGCGCTCTGCGGCGGGCGGGCGCGCTGCGCGACCTGCCGCGTGCTGGTGATGGACGGCAACGACAAGCTGCCGAAGCCCGGCCCGAACGAGGCCAAGCTGCTGCGGCGGATCTCGGCGCCGGAGGGTGTCCGGCTCGCCTGCCAGATCCGGCCGCGGGACGATCTGCAGATCCAGATCCTGCTGGCCTCGCGGCTCAATGCGGGGGCGGGGCGGCCGTTCGAGCACGACGATGCCGCCGGCAAGCGCGGGCTGACCGTGGTCGTGGCCGATCTCCGGGCCTTCTCGGCCCTCTCCGCGCGGCAGTTGCCGCGCGAACTGATCGGCCTGCTCAACCGCTTCTTCGACGAGATGGGCCAGGCGATCACGGCACATGAGGGGCGGATCGACGCCTTCTACGGCGACGGCTTCATGGCCGTGTTCGGGCTGGAGGGAGCGCCGGCCCGCGGAGCGCAGGCGGCGATCGCGGCCGCCGGCGACATCGTCCGTGCGGTCGATGCGCTCAACCGCGAATATGGCGCGGCACTGCCCCTGCCGCTCCGGATCGGCATCGGCATCCATACCGGCGACGCCATCACCGGCGCGGTCGAGAACGACAATCTCGGTCGGCGCGAGATCACGGTCGGCGAGACCGTGATGGTCGCAAGCCAGCTCGAATCGGCGACGCGGCGGGTGCTCGCCGATATCGTGGTCTCGGAAGACACCATCCGGGCGAGCGCGCGCAGCTATGCGGGGACGACGCCGCTGAAGATCGCGATCAAGGGGCGCGAGAAGCCGTTTACCGCCTATGGCTTCGCCAGCGCGCCGGAAATCGCCCGCCGCAAGCGCGAGGATATCGCCATGCCGGTGCCCGTGGTGGCGGGCGGCGAGGCGACCGCGGCGGCCGAAGTGGTCCAGGAGCGGGGCGAGGCCGACGAAAAGAGCTGATCTTGCGCGGGCGGCTGGTTTTTTGCGGGCGCGCATGTCTATGGTCCGCCGGCTTTTCCGGATGACGACCGACCCATGACGCCCGAACCGCCCCAAGAGGCCTTTCACGACCTGCTGCGCGGCATGGCGGCGCTTTCGGGCAACCGCATCGTCGCCGATATCGCGCGGCTCTATGGCAAGGGCGCGCCGCCCGACCTCTCGATCGCCTGCAACCACAAGCAGATCGCCTCGAAGCAATGGCTGGTCGAGGCCTTGGCCGGGACCTGTCCGAAGCCGGAGGGGCCGGTCTGGGTGCTGGGCGCCTGGTATGGCGTGCTCGGCGCGCTGCTGCTCGACGACGAGAGGCTCACGATCCCCGGGGTCGTCAGCCTCGATATCGACCCCACCTGCGCGCCGGTCGCGGAGATCCTGAACCATCGCCATGTTGCGGCGGGGCGATTCCGGGCGGTGACCACCGACATGATGGCGGTCGATTTCGCGGCGCAGTCGCCGGCGCCGGGCTTGGTCATCAACACGAGCTGCGAGCATCTCGCGGACGTGCCGGGCTGGCTTGCGACCCTGCCGAAGGGCCTGCCGCTGGTGCTTCAGTCCAACGATTATGTCCGCGAGCCCGACCACCGGAGTTGCGTGCCCTCGCTCGACGCTTTCCGCGAGCAGGCGGGGCTGTCCGAGGTCTGGTTCGAGGGCGCCCGGCCGACGAAGAACTATACGCGCTTCATGCTGATCGGGCGGCGATGACGGCTGGCAAGACGCCGCGCGTCGCGGTGGCGATGAAGGGCTATCCGCGCCTGTCGGAGACCTTCATCGCGCAGGAATTGCTGGGATTGCAGCAGCGCGGCCTCCCCTTCGAGATCTGGTCGCTGCGCCATCCGACCGATGCGGCCAAGCATCTGATGCACAACCAGATCACGGCGCCGGTGCGCTACCTGCCCGAATATCTGCATGACGAGCCGGCGCGCGTGGCGCGCGGGTTGCTGGCGGCGCTGCTGCGGCCGGGTCTGCTGCGTCTGCTGCCGGTCTTCCTGCGCGATCTCGCCCGTGACCGGACGCGCAACCGCTGGCGCCGCTTCGGGCAGGCTTGTGTGATGGCGCGGGAGCTGCCCCGGGATATCGGGCATCTACACGTCCACTACCTGCACACGCCGGCCTCCGTGATCCGCTATGCCGCCTTCCTCGGAGGCCTGACCTGGTCGTTCTCGGCCCATGCCAAGGATATCTGGACGACGCAGGACTGGGAGAAGCGCGAGAAGATCGCCTCCGCCGCCTGGGGCGTGACCTGCACGCGCGACGGGCATCGCGAGCTGGAACGGCTTTCCGACCGGCCGGACAAGGTCGCGCTGCTCTATCACGGGCTCGATCTGGCGCGCTTTCCGGCGCCCGGGCCGCGTTCGGAGCGGGATGGCTCGGACGCGGCCGATCCGGTGCGCTTCGTCACCATCGGCCGTGCCGTCGCGAAGAAGGGGTTCGACGATCTGCTGGATGCCCTGGCGAAGCTGCCCTGCACGCTGAACTGGCGTCTCACCCATATCGGCGGCGGCGAGAAGCTCGGGACTTTGCAGGTACAGGCCAAGGCGCTCGGGCTCGACGAGCGGATCGTCTGGGCGGGCCCGAAGGCGCAGGACGAGGTCATCGCCGCTTTGCGGGCTGCCGATCTGTTCGTGCTGCCCTCGAAAGAAGCGGGCGACGGCGACCGCGACGGCCTGCCCAATGTGGTGATGGAGGCGGCGAGCCAGGGGCTGCCGATCGTCGCGACCGATTTCGCGGGGATACCGGAATTCGTGCGGGACGGTGTCGAGGGCCTGCTGGTGCCGCCGGGCGATGTCGCTGCGCTGGCTGCTGCGCTGAACGAGCTGGCGGGGGCGCCTCAGAAGCGGGCCGTTCTGGGCGAGGCGGCTTACGCGCGGCTGACGGGAACCTTCTCGGCGCAGGCCGGGCTCGACCGTGTCGCGGCCATGCTACGCCGTTCGGCGGGTGTGGAGGCATGAGCGCCTCCGTCCTGATCGCGGTGACGCATCTGCTCGGCAGCGGCCATCTGGTGCGGGCGGCGAATCTGGCGCGGGCACTGGCGCAGGGCGGGTTCGCGGTGACGCTCGCCAGCGGCGGCATGCCGTTGCGCGCGATGGGAGCCGAGCCCTTCGCCTTCGTGCAATTGCCGCCGATCAAGACGGAAGGCACCGATTTTCGAACGCTGCTCGGCGAGGCCGGCGCGCCGATCGCTCCGGAGCGGAGGAGCGCCCGCAGCGCCATGCTCGAAGAGCTGGCGGCGCGATTGCGTCCCGATGTCGTGATCGTCGAGCATTTTCCCTTCGGGCGCCGGCAACTGGCCGGCGAGTTCCTTGCGCTGATCGCCGCAGCGAAAGCGGCAAGGCCCGAGACGCTCGTTCTGTCCTCGGTGCGGGACGTGCTCGTGACGCCGCGGCCCGACCGGATTGCTGAAGCCGAGGAGCGGATCGCGGGGTTGTTCGACGCGGTGCTGGTCCATGGCGATGCCGGTTTCCTCCCGCTCGACCAGTCATGGCCGGTAGGGCAGGGGCTGGCGGCGAAGCTGCGCTATACCGGCTATCTCGCCGATGATCGGCCGGCCGGCGCCATGCGGGAGAATGACGAGGTCATCGTTTCCGGCGGCGGCTCGGCCGCTGCGCTGCCGCTCTTCGCCTGTGCCGTCGCGGCGGCGCGGCTCGACCGGTCCGGGCGTCGCTGGCGGCTTCTTGCCGGGCGCGGCATGGTGGAGGCCGATCTGGCGCTGCTGGCGGCCGACGCTCCCGAAAAGGTTGTGATCGAGCGGGCGCGGCCGGACTTTCCGGCGCTGCTGGCCGGCTGCGCGGTCTCGATCAGCCAGGCCGGCTACAACACCGTGCTCGATCTCGTCGCGGCCCGGCGGCCGGCGGTCGTGGTGCCCTTCGATGCCGGCAACGAGACCGAGCAGACGATCCGGGCCGAGGCGATGGAGCGTGCGGGGTTGGCGCGCTGCTTCCGCCTGTCCTGCGATTTCCTGGGGGATGCCGTGGCGCTGGCGGACGCCGTTGGGCAAGCGATCGGCTCCGAACCATCCGATACGCGCATCGACCGCGACGGTACCGCCCGCTCGGCCGCGATCGTCAGGGAGCTTCTCGCCGGGGTCGCGGACCGTTCTAGACGGTGAGCCGGCATGCCCCTTGCGAGGGCCGGGGTGCAGCTTTGCGAATTGCCGCTTCCGGTCTTTCGCTCTAATGAGGGACGATCCGCCTCCCTCTTCGGTCGGCTCTGGGTTAACCGGCGAATTCCGGTCATGGCCCCGCGCCTGGAGACAAGATGATGACGACGACGACTGCGCCCGGCCTGCCCGACATGAAGCTGTCGGTGCGCCAGACTTTCGGGATCGATTCGGATCTCGAGGTGCCGGCCTTCTCCGCAGCCGATCCGCATGTGCCGGACCTCGACCCGGATTACCGCTTCGACCGCGACACCACGATCGCGATCCTGGCCGGCTTCGCGCATAACCGACGCGTCATGATCTCGGGCTATCACGGCACCGGCAAGTCGACCCATATCGAGCAGGTCGCCGCCCGCCTCAACTGGCCCTGCGTCCGCGTCAACCTCGACAGCCACGTCTCGCGCCTCGACCTCGTCGGCAAGGACGCGATCGTGCTGAAGGAAGGCAAGCAGATCACCGAATTCCAGGACGGCATCCTGCCCTGGGCGCTGCAGAACAACATCGCGCTCGTGTTCGACGAATACGATGCCGGCCGCCCGGACGTGATGTTCGTGATCCAGCGCGTGCTGGAGCAGTCCGGCAAGCTGACGCTGCTCGACCAGAAGCGCGTCATCCGCCCGCATGCGGCCTTCCGCCTGTTCGCCACCGCCAACACGGTCGGCCTCGGCGACACGTCCGGCCTCTATCACGGCACGCAGCAGATCAACCAGGGCCAGATGGACCGCTGGTCGATCGTCACCACGCTGAACTACCTCCCGCATGACAACGAGGTCGCCATCGTCCTCGCGAAGTCGAAGCACTATCAGGGCACGCCGGACGGCAAGGACGTCATCAACAAGATGGTCCGCGTCGCCGATCTCACCCGCAACGCCTTCATGAACGGCGACCTCTCGACCGTGATGAGCCCACGTACGGTCATCACCTGGGCCGAGAACGCGGCGATATTCGGCGATATCGGCTTCGCCTTCCGCGTGACCTTCCTGAACAAGTGCGACGAGATGGAGCGCACGCTGGTGGCCGAGTTCTTCCAGCGTTCCTTCGGCAAGGAACTGCCCGAGAGCGCCGCGAACGTGGTGCTGAGCTAACGAGAGGACGCAAGCCATGACGCAGTATCAGGGAAGCTGCCACTGCGGGCGGGTCGCCTACGAGGTCGAGGCCGATCTCGGGCAGACGCTCACCTGCAACTGCTCCTATTGCCAGCGCCGTGGCTCGATCCTCACGTTCTCGCCCGCCAGCGCGTTCACCCTGACCAAAGGCGAGGACGCGCTGACCGAGTACCGCTTCAATACGCAGAAGATCCAGCATCTGTTCTGCGAGACCTGCGGCATCGAGCCCTTCGCCAAGGCGAACGGGCCCGACGGCACGCCGATGGTCGCGGTCAACGTGCTCTGCCTCGCCGGCGTCGAGCCGGCCGAATTGTCGCCGACGCAGTATGACGGGCGTTCGCGCTAGGAGGGGTTGTGGTCGCGATCACGGTCGAGCCCGAGCAGGACGAGACGCGTGCCGCCGTGCTGCGCGGCCTGAGCGCCCATAACCAGCTCCGCGTCGGTCCTCGCAACGGCACGCCGTTGACGATAAGCCTGCGCACTGCGGACGGCACGATCCTGGGCGGGCTGGTCGGCGAGCTCAAATGGGAATGGCTGCATGTCGACCTGTTCTGGATCGACGAGAGCCAGCGCCGCTCAGGACAGGGCGCGGCCATCATGGCCGAGGCCGAGCAGCGGGCGAGGGATTACGGCGCGCGTGGCGTCTATCTCTCGACGATGAGCATTCAGGCGCCGGGGTTCTATCCCCGGCTCGGTTATCGCGAGTGCGGCCGGATGGAGAACTATCCGGTAGCCGGTCAAACGCTCCATCATTTCACGAAGGCGCTATGAGTATCTCGAACCGCAAGCCAGGAACGCCGAAGGAAGCCCCGGCCGAGCCGCTGAAGCGGGCGATCTCGGGCGCGATGAAGGCGATCGCGCGCAAGCCGGAGATGGAAATCGTCTTCGCCGCCGACAAGCCGTCCCTCGTGGGCGAGCGGGCGCGCCTGCCCGAGCCGCCGCGCAAGCTCAGCCCCGGCGATGTCGCGATCCTGCGCGGCCATGCCGATTCGATGGCGCTGCGGCTCGCCTGCCATGATGCCGCGGTCCACCGCCGCGCCGCGCCCGAGGGCGATGCGGCGCGTGCCGTGTTCGACGCGGTCGAGCAGGCGCGCGTCGAATCGATCGGCGCGCGGCGGATGTCCGGCATGGCCGGCAACATCACCGCCATGCTGGAGGACCGCTATCATCGCGGCGGGCGCTACGAGGAGATTACCGACCGGGCCGACGCGCCGCTGGAGGATGCGCTGGCCCTGATGGTACGCGAGCGCCTCACCGGCCTGAAGCCGCCCAAGGCGGCCGAGAAGGTCGTCGAGCTCTGGCGCGAGCAGATCGAGGCCAAGGCCGGCGGCGATCTCGACCGGCTGACCAAGACGATCGAGGACCAGCGCGGCTTCGCCCGCACAGTGCGCGACATGCTGGCGGCGCTCGACATGGCCGAGCAGAGCGCGCAGGGCGACGAGTCCGAGGAGGACGAGGAGAACCAGGACCAGTCCTCCGAGGACCAGCAGCAGCAGGAAGGCGAATCCGAGCAGGAGAGCGGCGCCGACCGTTCCGAGGTCGAGGTCAGCGAGGACGCGACCGAGGAACTGCAGGAAGGCGCCTCCGAGGCGACCGACGCGCCGGCCGGCGACTGGGACGAGGAGGACGAGAACTCCGAATTCGAGGAGGCCGGCGAGGCGCCGCGTCCGCGCGAGAGCCGTGGCAACGAGCGCCCCCAGACCGACTACAAGGCCTATACCCAGAAATTCGACGAGATCGTCACGGCCGAAGAGCTCTGCGACGCCGAGGAATTGACGCGGCTGCGCGCCTATCTCGACAAGCAGCTCGCCCATCTCCAGGGCGTGGTCGCGCGTCTCGCCAACCGCCTGCAGCGGCGCCTGATGGCGCAGCAGAACCGCACCTGGGAGTTCGACCTGGAGGAGGGCGCGCTCGATCCGGCGCGCCTGCCGCGCATCATCCTCGACCCGTTCCAGCCGCTCTCCTTCCGGCAGGAATCGGACACGAATTTCCGCGATACGGTCGTCACCCTGCTGATCGACAATTCCGGCTCGATGCGCGGCCGGCCGATCACGGTCGCGGCGACCTGCGCCGACATTCTCGCCCGGACGCTGGAGCGCTGCGGCGTCAAGGTCGAGCTGCTCGGCTTCACGACGCGCGCCTGGAAGGGCGGGTTGTCGCGCGAGGCCTGGCTGCAATCGGGCAAGCCGGCCAATCCCGGCCGCCTGAACGATCTCCGCCACATCATCTACAAGGCGGCGGACGCGCCCTGGCGGCGCGCGCGCAAGAATCTCGGCCTGATGATGCGCGAGGGGCTGCTCAAGGAGAATATCGACGGCGAGGCGCTGGACTGGGCGCATAAGCGCCTGCTCGGCCGCGCCGAGCAGCGCAAGATCCTGATGGTGATCTCGGACGGCGCGCCGGTCGACGATTCTACCCTCTCGGTCAATGCCGGCAATTATCTCGAGCGGCATCTGCGCCATGTCATCGCTGAGATCGAGACGCGCTCGCCGGTCGAGCTCATCGCCATCGGCATCGGCCATGACGTGACGCGTTACTATCGCCGCGCCGTCACCATCGTCGACGCCGAGGAGCTGGGCGGGGTGATGACCGAGAAGCTCGCCGAGCTGTTCGAAGAGGACGGTCCGGGCGGCTCCGGATCCAAGCGCCGCGGGCATTGATGCGCCTCACGCGCCGCGCCGCGCTGGCAGGCCTCGGCGCGCTCGCGCTGCCGGGTGTCGCACGGGCGGCCGAGCAGACTCGCTTCCCTGTCGGGATCTCGGTGCGGCCGCTCGCCGCCTTCGAGCCGCGCCGGCCGGAGCAGCGCCGCTTCGGCGCGCTGCAATTCCGTAGCGGGCTCGTGCTCTCGTCAGGCCATCCGCGCTTCGGCGGCTTTTCGGGACTCGCCCGCTTGAATGGCGGGCGCGACCTCGTCGCCGTCAGCGATCGCGGCGACTGGCTGACGGGGAAAGTCGCCTCCGCCAATGGCAGGCTCACCGGTCTTGAAGGCGGCGAGATGGCCGCCATTCTCGGCAGTTCGGGCCGGCCGCTCGCCCGCTCGGGGCGCTTCGACACCGAAAGCCTTTGCATCCACGAGGGCACGGCTTTCGTCGGGATCGAGCGCAAGCATGAGATCGTGCGCCTCGACTGGGCGCGTGACGGTGTCGAGGCGCATGCGCGGCCGGTGCCGGTGCCGCCCGAGATCAAGCGCCTGCCGAGCAATCGCGGGCTGGAAGCGCTCGGCGTCATGCCCGCGGGGCCCTTGAAGGGTGCGCTGGTCGCGATCGCGGAGCGTTCGGGCAAAGCGGACGAGCCGACGCTCGGAGCCATTCTCGGCGGGCCGCAGCCCGGCCTGTTCAAGCTCGCCCGGCATGACGGCTACGACATCACCGATCTCGCGTTCCTGCCGTCGGGCGACATGCTGGTGCTGGAGCGCTGGTACCAGCCGTTGCGCGGCGTCGGCATGCGGATGAGGCGAATCGCCGGGCGCGACATCCGGCCGGGTGCCCTGGTGGACGGCCAGCGCCTGATCGAGGCCGATCTCGGCTTCGAGATCGACAACATGGAGGGGCTGTCGATCCATCTGGAGGAGGGGCGCACGATCCTCACCCTGATCTCGGACGACAATTTCTCGTTCCTCCAGCGCACCCTGCTGCTGGAGTTCGAGCTGGTCCAACCGACCTGACCCACAACCCGCGCCGTCATTCCGGACAAGCCGCGATAGCGGCGCCGATCCGGAATCCATCATGAGGCTCTAAGCTCTGTGATGGATTCCGGGTCTGCGCTTCGCTTGCCCGGAATGACGGGGAACTAAGCCCCAAACGAAAAAAGCGGCCTTTCGGCCGCTTCCTTCAAACCCCAGAGGGCAAGCCACTCAGTTGGCGGCGAGCTTCTTCTCGAGGTCGCGCTTCAGGGCGAGAGCGCCCGTCGAGAGGTCGCCGGCCGAAGCCTTGATCAGGAAGGCGTCGAGGCCGCCGCGATGCTCGACCGAACGCAGGGCGTTGGCCGAAACGCGCAGGCGCACCGAACGGCCGAGCGCGTCCGACTGCAGCGTGACGTTCACGAGGTTCGGACGGAAAACGGTCTTCGTCTTGCGGTTCGAGTGGCTGACGAGGTGGCCGGTCTGGGTGGCTTTCCCGGTCAGTTCGCAACGGCGGGCCATGATATCGTTCCTTACGTTCCCGGGGGCGCTCAAATAAAAAAACCGACACGCGACGTGCCGGCGAGCACCGGAAGTCAATTTGAAGTCGGGGTTCCATAGCCAAGGGCGGAGCTTGCGTCAAGGAAAACTCCGGCAAGCCGTTCACATGGCCTTCAGCGTTAACGGGGTGTAAAGATCGCAGCCCGATGCTTCAACCGGCCGTCGCTTCGCCGCGCGGGGAAGACGGTCACGATTCGGGCCGATTCAGAGGGCATTCAGCGCAGGATCGCGCCGTTCCGGAGATAATGGATGAAGTCCGCCGTCGCATCGCCCCTCGCAGGCCTCGCCCTCGCCGCCTGTCTGGGCGCGGGGGTCCATGCGGCCTCGCTCGACGCGCGCTACGACGTCTCGCTCCTGGGAATCACCCTGGGCACGGCGAGCCTCAGCGGCGGCATCGACAATTCCGGCTACAAGCTCGATATGACCGCGAAGCTGACGGGAATCGCCGGGGGCGTCACGGGCGGGCGCGGCTCGGGCGCGGCCACGGGCGCGCTCGTCGGCGGCCGGCTCGCGCCCAAGACCTTCGCGGTGAGTTCCGCCAATTCCAGCGAGAGCCGGACCGTCCGGATGGCTTTGGCGGAGGGCAGCGTCGCCGGCATCGATATCGAGCCGCCGATCGACGAAAAGCCCGATCGCGTGCCGCTCAACGAGAGCCACAAGCGCAATATCGTCGATCCGCTGAGCGCCTTCCTGATGCCGGTCACCGGCAAGAGCAAGGATGCCGCCTGCAACCGCACGCTGCCGATCTTCGACGGCGCGGCGCGCTACGACATCAAGCTGTCGAGCGCCGGCACCCGCAATGTGAAGCTCGAAGGCTATAGCGGCCCGGTCTCGATCTGCCAGGCGCGCTATGTGCCGATCGCCGGCCACAGGGCGCTGCGGCCGAGCACCAAGTTCATGGCGGAGAATCGCGACATCACGACCTGGCTCGCGCCGGTCGCCGGCACCGACGTGATGGTGCCGGTGCGCATCTCCGTGAAGACCATGATCGGCACGGCGGTGATCGAGGCCTCCAGCTTCAAGGTCGATCCCGGCGTGACCGCCAGCGCAGCGCGGAACTGAGGGCCGGGTTCAGGGGGCGCGCTTGACCCCCTGATCGTCCTCGAAGACCGGCCGGAAGAACGAGCGCTCATAGCTGACGATGAAGCGGTGCTTCTCGTTCTCGGCGACCACGGCAAGGCACTCGGCGTCCTTGAAGGAAGCCTCGCGATAGGTCTCGTATGCCGCGAAGGACGAAAAGCTGAACATCGCGAGAGCGACGTTGGACGTTCCCTCGGACGGCATGAAATAGCCGTGATGCTTGCCGCCGAACCGCTCGACCAGACGGATCCAGGCCTTGCCATAGGCCTCGAAGGCGGGGAGCTGGTAGGGGTCGACGACGTAGCGCAGATGGCAGGTGATCATGATCAGGCAGCCTTCGCGGTGCTGAGGAAGGTCTTCATGCGCTCCAGCGCCTTCTCGATATTCTCGAGCGAGTTGGCATAGGAGAGGCGGATATAGCCCTCGCCGTGGACGCCGAAATCGGGGCCGCCGATGGTGGCGACGCCGGTTTCCTCCAGCAGGGCCGAAGCCAGCTTCTTCGCCTTCCAGCCGGTCTGCGAGACGTTTGGGAAGGCGTAGAACGCGCCCCTGGGCTCGATGCAGGAGACGCCCGGCAGGCCGTTCAGCCCTTTGACGACCGCCTTCCGGCGCCGGTCGAACTCCGCCAGCATCATATGGACCGCGTCCTGCGGGCCGGTGAGCGCGGCGAGCCCCGCCCATTGCGCGGGTGCGTTGACGCAGGAATGGGAGTTCACCGCGAGCTTGCGGGCGTTGTCGAGCAGCGGCTTCGGCCAGACCGAATAGCCGAGGCGCCATCCGGTCATGGCATAGGTCTTGGACCAGCCGTTGAGCAGGATCAGCCGGTCGCGGATCTCCGGATAGCTCAGCAGGCAGACATGCTTCTCGCCGTCATAGACCATCTGGTCGTAGATCTCGTCGGACATGATCGCGACGTCTGGAAACGCTGCGAGGCCGGCTACGAGCTTGTCGATCTCGGCCTTGGGCGTCACGCCGCCTGTCGGGTTCGCCGGCGAGTTGATGATGAGGAGCCTTGTCTTCGGCGTGATCAAGGCCAGCGTCTCCTCGGCCGAGAAGGCGAAGCCGTTCTCCTCGCGGATCGGCACCGGGATCGGCGTTGCGCCGGTATACTCGATCATCGAGCGATAGATCGGGAAGCCGGGATCGGGATAGAGGATCTCGGCGCCGGGCTCGCCGAACATCAGGATCGCCATGAACATGGTGACCTTGCCGCCGGGCACGATCATCACGCTCTCAGGCGAGACCTCGACGGAAAAGCGCTTGTGCAGGTCGGCGGCGACCGCCTCGCGCAAGGGCAGGATGCCGTTGGCCGGGGTGTAGCCGTGGTGGCCGTCGCGGAGCGCCTTCACGGCGGCCTCGACGATATGGTCGGGTGTCGAGAAGTCCGGCTGGCCGATGCCGAGATTGATGATGTCCTTGCCCTGGCGCTGCAATTCGGTGGCGCGGGCCAGCACCGCGAAGGCGTTCTCCTCACCGATGCGGGAGAAGGAGGGGACGACGTGAAGGGTCATGGCGCGTTTCCTCGAGCTTCGCTGGCACTGGCCCGGCTTCGCCGGCTTTCCTGCGTTCTTGGCGCCAAACCGGCGCGGCTGGCAAGCGCGGAGGGCGCATCGCCGGATTGTTGCATGCTGCATACAGCATGATTAAATAGTATGACTATCAGCCAGATTGGGCCTTGCCGAGCCGTGGGCGATGGGCATGATGGCTAGTCTCAAATCGTTTGAATGTAAGATCGGCAAGCGGCCGTCAGCGCCGTGTCGAACGAGAGGAAACGAGGATGGCCAAGGCACCCGGCAAGAAGCCCGTTCGGCGCATCAAGCCCGAGCAGTTGCGCTCGAAGGCGTGGTTCGACAATCCCGACAATGCCGACATGACCGCGCTCTATATCGAGCGCACCATGAATTTCGGCCTGTCGCGCGAAGAGCTGCAGTCGGGCCGGCCGATCATCGGCATCGCCCAGACGGGCTCGGACATCGCGCCGTGCAACCGCCACCATATCGAGTTGGCCTCGCGCGTCCGCGACGGCATCCGCGAGATGGGCGGCGTGCCCTTCGAGTTCCCGATCCATCCGATCCAGGAAACCTGCAAGCGGCCGACCGCGGCGCTCGACCGCAACCTGCAATATCTCTCGCTGGTCGAGATCCTCTACGGCTATCCGCTCGACGGCGTCGTGCTGACGACGGGCTGCGACAAGACCACGCCGGCCCAGATCATGGCCGCCGCGACGGTCGATATCCCCGCCATCGCGCTGCCGGGCGGTCCGATGCTGAACGGCTCGTTCCGCGGCGAGCGCACCGGCTCCGGCACCATCGTCTGGAAGGCGCGCCAGATGATGGCGGCCGGCGAGATCGACTATAAGGGCTTCGTCGACCTCGTCGCTTCGTCGGCGCCGTCCGCCGGCCATTGCAACACGATGGGCACGGCCTCCACCATGAACTCGCTGGCCGAGGCCATGGGCATGACGCTGCCCGGCGCCGCCGCGATCCCCGCGCCATATCGCGACCGATACGAGATGGCCTATCTCACCGGCAAGCGCATCGTCGAGATGGTCTGGGAGAACCTGATCCCCTCGAAGATACTGACCCGCGAGGCGTTCGAGAACACCATCGTCATCAACTCGGCGATCGGCGGCTCGACCAATGCGCCCGTCCATGTCAACGCCATCGCCAAGCATATCGGCGTCAAGCTCGACAACGAGGACTGGACCAAGATCGGCTACGACATTCCGCTGCTGGTCAACCTGCAGCCGGCTGGCGAGTATCTCGGCGAGGATTACTACCGCGCCGGCGGCCTGCCCGCCGTGATCGCGGAGCTGATCGAGAAGGGCAAGCTCAAGCCCGCGATCACCGCCAACGGCAAGACGCTCGAAGAGAACTGCAAGGGCGCCTTCTCGATCGCCCGCGAGGTGATCAAGAGCTACGACCAGCCGATGAAAGCGCAGTCGGGCTTCCTCAACCTCTCCGGCAACCTGTTCGATTCCGCGATCATGAAGACCAGCGTGATCACGCCGGAATTCCGCAAGCGCTATCTTGAGAACCCGAAGGACCCGATGGCCTTCGAGGGCCGCGCCATCGTGTTCGACGGGCCGGAGGATTATCACCACCGCATCGACGACCCGGCGCTCGCCATCGACGAGCACTGCATCCTGTTCATCCGCGGCGTCGGGCCGATCGGTTATCCAGGTGCGGCCGAGGTCGTGAACATGCGGCCGCCGGATTACCTGATCAAGAAGGGCGTCACGGCGCTCGCCTGCGTCGGCGACGGGCGCCAGTCCGGCACTTCGGGCTCGCCCTCGATCCTCAACGCCTCGCCGGAAGCGGCGACGGGTGGCGGGCTCGCGCTGCTGAAAACCGGCGACAAGGTGCGCATCGACCTGAAGAAGCGCACGGCCAACATCCTGATCTCGGATGACGAACTGGCGCAGCGCAAGGCGGCGTTCAAGGCGTCGGGCGGCTACAAGTATCCGAAGAGCCAGACGCCGTGGCAGGAAATCCAGCGCAAGATCGTCGACGAGCTCTCCGAGGGCATGGTCCTCAAGCCGGCGGTCAAGTACCAGAAGATCCACAAGAAGTTCGGCATTCCGCGCGACAACCACTGAGCGGGTGCGCCGCGTTTGATCGGGTTTTGAAGGGTGTCTTCCCGTGCGCGCTGCGGCATGCCAATGCCGCGGCGCAGACGCGGGGCCGTCATCCGGAAAAGGCGCCTTCTCGAACGCGGCGATGGGCGCCTTGTCGTCGTGCGATCCCGCATCCGCGCAGCCGCACTTCGCGCCGCAGGGCGTGCGGGACGACACTTTTCACGCGCGGAATGAAACGCTTCGTCGGCGGCTTTCGCCTACGCTCGGCGCCCGCGCCGCTTCCCACGCCATTCCGCCCGCGCATCGGCGTTCGCTGCGCGACGCGCGCCCAACGGGGCTGACAAACGGGGCGACCCTCGACACTATGGCAGCCATTCGTTCCGCTACCATTTGAAACGATTTAAAAATGGCACAGAGCCCGCAGGTCGAAGCCTTCCGCAAGCTCCACGAGGCCGGCTGCTTCGTGATGCCCAACCCTTGGGATTTTGGCTCGGCGCGCTGGCTGCGCGGGCAGGGTTTCAAGGCGCTGGCGACGACCAGCGCGGGCTATGCCTTTACGCAAGCGCGCGCCGACCAAGACGTGCCGCGCGACATGATGCTGGCTCACATCGCTGAGATCGTGAAGGCGGTGCCTGATCTGCCGGTCAATGCCGATTTCGAGAACGGCTATGCCGATACGCCGGATGGCGTCGCGGCCAACGTCAAGCTCTGCATCGCGACCGGCGTCGCGGGCTTGTCGATCGAGGATGCGACCGGGCGCCAGGACGAGCCGCTCTATCCGTTCGAGCTCGCGGTCGAGCGCGTCAAGGCGGCGCGCAAAGCGATCGACGAGACCGGTTCCGGCGTCGTGCTGACCGCGCGTGCGGAGTGCTTCCTGACCGGCCATCCCGAGGCGCTGAAGGAATCGGTGCGGCGGATCGAGGCCTATGCTGCCGCCGGAGCCGACGTGCTCTATGCCCCGGGCCCGAAGACCCCGGCCGATATCGGGGCCATCGTCGCCGCGGCCGGCGGCAGGCCGGTGAACACGCTGATCTATGGCGATTTCGGGCTTTCGGTCGCGGAGATCGCGGCGACCGGCACGCGGCGCATCTCGATCGGCGGCGCGCTGGCGCGGGCGGCCTGGTCCGCCTTCATCGAGGCGACGCGGCTGATCGCGGAGGAGGGCAGCTTCAAGGGCTTCGCCGGCAACGGCGCCTCGGCGCCGCTGAACCCGTTCTTCACCAAAGACCTCGCGGAGCGCTCATGAGCGGCACGCTCCTGATCGCCCCGGCCTGGCTCGGCAATAGCGGCCTTTGGACGATCGATGCAAAAGGCCGGCGCAAGGCCATCGATGCCGAGGATGCAGGCCTGTCCGACGATCTCGCGGACCGGCTCGAAGCCTGGATGGACGCGTTCGACGCGATCTATGAAGAGGATGACGAGGCCCGTTCGCGCTTTCCCGATGCCGTCGAACAATTGGCCTGGGAAGCCGAGGGCGCGGCCATCGTCGAAGCGATCCGCGGGGAATTGGGCGCAGGCTGGACCGTCACCGCCGATCTCACCGGCTGGCAGGAGATGACCAAGCCATGATGCCGACGATCGCGCCGCCCGCTGAGTCCACGCTTCCGGCAGGCTGGAAGGCGCCGCCGTTCCCGCCGGCCAAGGTCCTGGACGGCCAGTATTGCCGGCTGGAGCCGCTGAATGTCGAGGAGCATATCGACGACATCTGGGCGTCCGATATCGGGCGAGACAGCGTCTGGGACTGGCTGCCGGCGGCCCCGCCGAAGAGCAAGGACGAATACCGCGCCCTGCTCGATACGATGGTGGCGAAGGTCGGCATCGTGCCGCTCGCCGTGATCGACAAGGCCGACGGCAAGGCCAAGGGCCATCTCTGGATCATGGAGATCCGGCCCGAGCATGGCGTGTTCGAGGTCGGCTGGATCACCTATTCGCCGGCGCTGCAGCGCACGCGCGCGGCGACCGAGGCGATCTATCTCGTCGGCGATTACGGCTTCTCGCTCGGCTATCGCCGCTACGAGTGGAAATGCAACAACCGGAACGATCCGTCCAAGCGCGCCGCTTTGCGCTTCGGCTTCCAGTTCGAGGGCTTGTTCCGCCAGCACATGGTGGTGAAGGGCGCCAATCGCGACACCGCCTGGTTCTCGATCCTCGACGAGGAATGGCCGGTACGGGCCCAGGCCTTCCGCCGCTGGCTCGCGCCCTCCAATTTCGATGCGCAGGGGCGTCAGAAGCTGGCGCTGGGTGCCTTCAACCAGATCGCGGGGCAGGCCGGTGCGGTTCCGCTGCGGCGGGCAGGCCTTGCGGATATCCCGGCGATCCTGGCGCTGAAGAACGCCGCCTATACGCCGAACGAGAGCATCATCGGCGTGCCCTCTCTGCCCCGCATCGCCGATTACACGCAGGTCGTGGCGGAGCACGAGGTCTGGCTGGCGGAAGGCGAGGGCGGCGAGCTCGAAGCCGCGCTGGTGCTCGATATCGAGCCCGAGGATTTCACGATCTGGAGCGTCGCCGTCGCGCCCGAGGCCGGTGGCCGCAAGCTTGGCGCCGCGCTGATGGGTTTCGCCGACGAGCGGGCACGGGCGCTCGGCTACGGGTCCGTGCATCTCTACACCCACGCCAAGCTGACCCAGCGCATCGGCTGGTACGAGCGGCTGGGCTTCGCCATCACGCATCATGAGGACATGGCCGACCGGCGGCTGACCCATATGCGCAAGACCTTCGCAAAAGCCGGGCAATAAAAGGAAACGAGCATGGCAGGACGTTTGAAGGGCAAGGTCGCGGTCGTCACCGCTGCGGGGCAGGGGATCGGCCGGGCCATCGCCGAGGCCTTCGTCGCCGAAGGCGCCACCGTCTGGGCGACCGACAAGGATGTCGCGCTGCTGGAGGGCATTCCGAAGGCGAAGAAGCGCAAGCTCGACGTTCTCTCGTCCAAGGCGGTCAATGCCTTCGCCGAGAAGGTCGGGCCCGTCGACATCCTCGTGAACGCCGCCGGCTTCGTGCATCACGGCACGGTGCTCGACACCGACGACAAGGCCTGGGACTTCTCCTTCGATCTCAACGTCAAGTCGATGCACCGCACGATCCAGGCCTTCCTGCCGGGCATGCTGGCGAAGGGCTCGGGCTCGATCGTCAATATCGCGTCCGGTGCGGGCTCGGTGCGCGGCATTCCGAACCGCTATGCCTATGGCGCGACCAAGGCGGCGGTGATCGGCCTGACCAAGGCGGTCGCGGCCGACTATATCAAGAAGGGCGTGCGCGCGAACGCGATCTGCCCCGGCACGATCCAGTCGCCCTCGCTCGACCAGCGCATCAAGGACCTCGCCCAGGTGACGAAGACGACGGAAGCCGCCGCCCGGCAGGCCTTCATCGACCGCCAGCCGATGGGCCGGCTCGGCACGGCCGAGGAGATCGCCTGGCTCGCGGTTTATCTCGCGGCGGACGAGTCTAGCTACACCACCGGCCAGATCCATCTGGCGGATGGCGGCTTCGCCCTCTGAGGCGAGCGTCGTTTGCCTTAGCCGTCGATCATCCCGGGTCGGGCCCGGGATGACGACGTGCTCTCCTTTGCGATGAATGCGCTTCAAGGCGCTCAACCCGAACCTTCAGGACAGATCCGATGCATATTCTCGTTCTCGGCGGCGCCGGCATGGTCGGGCGCAAGTTCATCGAGCGGCTGGCGCGCGACGGGGCGCTCGGCGGCAAGCCGGTGACGCGCGTGACGGCGCAGGACGTCGTCGTGGCCGCGCCGCCGCCGGCCGCGCCCTTCGACTTCGAGGCGGTGGTCTCGGACGTCTCGCTTCCCGGCGAGGCCGAGAAGCTGATTGCAACGAAGCCCGAACTCATCGTCCATCTCGCGGCGATCGTCTCCGGCGAGGCCGAGGCCGATTTCGACAAGGGCTACCGCATCAATCTGGACGGCACGCGCTATCTCTTCGAGGCGATCCGCCAGGCCGGGGGCGGCTACAAGCCCCGCGTCGTCTTCACCTCCTCGATCGCGGTGTTCGGCGCGCCTTTCCACGACAAGATCGAGGATGAGTTCTTCACCACGCCCTTGACCAGCTACGGCACGCAGAAGGCGATCGGCGAGCTGCTGCTGTGCGACTATTCGCGGCGCGGCTTCTTCGATGGCGTCGGCATCCGCCTGCCGACGATCTGCGTGAGGCCCGGCAAGCCGAACAAGGCGGCCTCGGGCTTCTTCTCCAATATCATCCGCGAGCCGCTGAACGGGGAGGAGGCGGTGCTGCCGGTCTCCGATCAGGTGCGGCACTGGCATGCCAGTCCGCGGTCGGCGGTCGGCTTCCTGATCCATGCCGCGACGATGGATACCGCTGCCATCGGCCCGCGCCGGGCGCTGACCATGCCGGGCTATTCCTGCACCGTCGCCGAGCAGATCGAGGCCTTGCGCAAGGTCGCCGGCGAGAACGTGGTGAAGCGGATCAAGCGCGTGCCCGACCCGGTGATCGACGGGATCGTCGCCGGCTGGCCGCGCAACTTCAACCCGCAGCGCTCGCTGGCGCTCGGCTTCAAGGCGGAGTCGAGCTTCGAGGAGATCATCCGCGTGCATATCGATGACGAGCTTCACGGCACCTTCGTGAAGTGAGGTCGCAAAAAGGGCGGCTCCTGCGGCCGCCCTCTTCGTATCGTCAGGGTTCGTTGGGACCCGAGCCGGGCGCCGTCGTCTGCATGACGGCCGGCTGCACCTCGCTAGTCTGGACCCGGTTCCGGCCGCCGCCCTTGGCTTGGTAGAGATAGTCGTCGGCGATGCGCAGCATGTCCTTGAAATGCTCGCGCGCGATATTTCCCTCGTGCACGCCGAAGCTCGCGGTGACGCGCCGCCCCCGGATCGTTTCGATCTGCAGGGCCGCGATGGCTTCCCGCAAGCGCTCGGCGATCTGCAGGGCTTCCTTGAGATTGGTGCCCGGCAGGAAGGCGCAGAATTCCTCGCCGCCCAGCCGCGCTATCAGATCATAGGGGCGCAGCACGCGCTTCGCGGTCTCGGCGATGGCGACGAGAACCTCGTCGCCGGCATCATGGCCAAACGCGTCGTTGATACGCTTGAAATGGTCGATATCGAGCACGATGACAGAGAGCGGCAGCTGCTCGCGGCGTGAGCGCGCGATCTCCGCGCCGACCACCTCGGCGAGCCAGCGCCGGTTGCCGAGCCCGGTCAGCGTGTCCGAGAAGGCCTGGCGCTTCAGGCGATTGAGCTTCTCCTCGAGTGTATTGATCAGGGCGCGGACCTCGTCGGTGAGGCGGCCGACATCGTCGTTGCGCTGCTTGACGAGGCGCGGGATGCGCCCCTCGGCCCGGTAGCTCTTGAGCCCGCGCGCGAGCTCGCTGACCGGCAGCAGCAGATGCCGCATCACGACGAAGGCAAAGGCGGTGCCGACGATCGTCGCCAGAAGGATGATGACCAGGATGGCCTGTGCGCTGATCGCTGCACCGGACGCGACATAGGCCGCGATCGAAAGGATCGGGACATGGGTCGCCACAAAGCAGCCGGCAAAGGCCTGAGCCAGCAAGGAAGAACCGATGAATTCTCGAATCTGCGTCGTCTTGGCTTTCACAAGGCACACTCCGTTTCCCCCAGAGTGTGCCACGGCTAGCAGCCGGGGTTTTCAGCAAGGGTGACCGGCTTCGCTCGCATTTTAACGAAGTTCGGGCTTCCCACAGTGAAAGGGGCGGCGATCATCGACCGCCACCCCTCGGGATCGCTTGGCTTCCGGCGCAACGCTCAGGCCGGGCAGGGCTCGCCCTGTTCCTGCTGACGGCGCGGCGGCATGCCGAGCGTGGGCGCGCGCGCCGGCTCCTCATCCGCTTCCGGATCGGGCGCATGGGCCCAGCCGCTGGCGCTCCAGCTCTTCAGAGCCGCCCAGGTCGAGCGGTCGAGCCGGAACTGCTCGCAGGGGAACAGCCCGCCGCGCGCCGGCAGCGACTTTAGGAACGAGCCCTCGGAGCGGAAGCCGGACTTCTCCAGCACCCGCCGCGAGGCCGGGTTGATGACGCGGGTGTCGGCCTCGATCGCGGGCAGGTCGATCAGCGAGAACAGGCTGTCGATCAGCCCCTGCACCGCCTCGGTCGCATAGCCCTTGCCCCAGTGCGGGGTGCCGAGCCAGTAGCCGATGAAGGGCACGCCGGTCGCCTGCTTGTGCGCGCTGACCATGCCGATCAGCTCGTTGGGCTTCGACCGCGGGGTGATGGCCAGCGCGAGATGCTCGCCCAGCGCATTGCCCTTGCGGGCCCCGAAGATGAAGGGCTCGACCGCCTGGGTCGGGTAGGGATGGGGAATCGATGCCGTCATCTCCGCCACCGCCTTTTCACCGGCAAGGCGCAGGATGGCGTTGGCATCGGCCATGCGGGGCCAACGCAGCCAGAGACGCCGGGTCTCGAGCCGGAAGACATCGTCGCGGGTCAGTTCGGGGAACATATCGTCTCTCCGTCGGCGCAAACGAAAAAAAGGGAGCTGGGACTTTGGTCCCATCTCCCCTTCGCTGACCTTCGGGAGACCCACTTCGGGCCTTTTAACCCTTGATCCGTTCGGTTCGATGGAACCGGCGGATCGAGAGAATTCCCTATCCGCCTTTTACTCTGCGGCCTCTTGGGCCGGGACTACGTTCACGAAAGCTCGGCCGAGTTTCGTCGTGAATCGGACTCGGCCATTCGTCGTCGCAAAGAGGGTATGGTCTTTGCCCATGCCGACATTGGCGCCGGCATGCCACTTGGTGCCGCGCTGACGAATAATGATGTTGCCGGAAACGACCGCCTGGTCGCCGAACTTCTTCACGCCGAGGCGCTTGCTTTCAGAATCACGGCCGTTACGCGACGAGCCGCCTGCCTTTTTGTGAGCCATAACGCCCTACCTCAAAACTTGTCGTGTCTCTCTAACCCGAATCGGCTGCGAAAGCCACCCGTCTCGGATACGAAATGCCGGAGCACCATTCTGTCAGGAGCGACAGCCCGGGACGATCAGTCTCGGCGATGGTGATCCGGCGCGGATGATCTGCGCCGGGAAACCCGGTCTCAGGCTTCGGACGCCTCGTCCTTGGCCTTCTTGGCAGGGGCCTTCTTGGCCGCGGCCTTCTTCGGCTTCTCAGCCTCTTCGCCAGCCTCGGCCTTGGCGGCCTTCGGCGCAGCCTTCGCCTTGGCGGCGACCGGGGCAGCGGCGGCATCGGCCTTCTTCATCTCCGGCTTCTTGCCGCCGGTGAGGATGTCGGTGATGCGGATGATGGTCAGCTCGGCGCGGAAGCCACGCTTGCGCTTGGAGTTCTGGCGGCGGCGCTTCTTGAAGGCGATGACCTTCTCGCCACGGGCCTGCTCGACGATCTCACCGACGACGGTGATCTCGGAAAGGGCCTTGGCGTCGAGCGTGGTCTTCTCGCCCTCGGTGAGCATCAGCACCGAGTCGAACGCGACGGTGTCGCCGGCGTTGCCCTCGATCTTGGCAGCGGTGATCTTGTCGTTGGCGGTGACGCGGAACTGCTTCCCGCCGGTCTTGATGACTGCGAACATTTTGTCCTCCATGTTCGGCCCCGTCCTGTCGCGGCTCCCGGTCGGGAGCCCGTGGGACGGCTTTTTGGCAGTCGATTGCGTGGTGTGGCTTGCTCTTGCCGGCATGCGACGCAGCGCACATGCCAAAAGAGATCGGGCGCGGGTTTCCCCACGCCGGACGGTGCTCGATAGTCGCATGACCGTGAGAGGTCAAGCGAAAGCGGCTGTGAAGAGTGGAATTCTCCTGTCCGGGAGGCTTGCCCCACGGGCGCGGCTTGTGTAACAAGCGCCTCGCTTCGACCGAAGGCGACCGCGGACAGGTGGCAGAGTGGTTGAATGCACCGCACTCGAAATGCGGCATACCTGCAAGGGTATCGGGGGTTCAAATCCCTCCCTGTCCGCCACTTCCTCAGCCTAGCGTGTCGAATGCGTACCGAAGAATCTTGAAGCGGTGGTTGGCACCCCACCATTCACCCCACCGGCAGGTTTTCCTTGAGCTTCATCGACGGCCTGCCCGCGCGAACGGGCGATGCGGTTGATCGATCCTCCCCCGGTCGGCGGTAGCAGGAACTTGTACAGGAGCCTCGATGGCCAAGCGCGCAAAATCCAAAGCTCTCGACGCAGAGTTCACGATGTTCGACGTCCTCTATGAGGACGGCTCCAGAACATCGAATCGCCGCGTTCCGACCGACCTGCTCGGGGGACTCGACGGCGACGAACCCGCTCGCGACGCCATCGCCGAACAGGATCGGATCATCTCCGAAAAATCGGGGAAGCCGCCGCTGGCGATCGCCAGCCTGGCGCGATCGGCAAAGACCGCGGCAGAGCCCGCCAAGGACGATCGAAAGAAGCGCGGCTCCAAATAAGGCAGCGGCTTTTCGGCCATGATCCACGTCGCTATGGCCCGCCTCTGAGGTCGGGTCAGCGGTCGAGCTCGATCTTGACCGGGCTCCGAGGCGGCCGGGGCGCTTTGCCCGTCAGGGAACGCCCGGGGGCAGCGGCGGCTCCGCATTAAGCAGCGTGATCGTCACCCGCCGGTTCGGCGGGATGTAAGGATTGTCGAGGAAGAGCGGCTCGGTGTCGGCGCGTCCCGCCACGGAGGTGAAGCGGTTGCTGGGGAGACCGGCGCCGGACAGGATCTCGCGCACCGAGAGCGCGCGCCCGGCGGTCAGGCTCCAGGAATCGACGGTTGGAACCGAGCCCGGGCGGGCGACGGCGGTGTGGCCGGCGACAGACAGCTGGTTGGGCAGCCGGCGCAGGGTGGGCGCGAGCGCCTCCAGCACGAGACGGGTGCGATCGTAGGGCTGGACCGAGCCCTCGGGGAACATGGAGCGGCCGTTATCGTCCACGAGGGATACGTTCAACCCATCCTTGGTCTGCTCGATGACGATATTGCGCGACAGATCGGCAATCTCGGGCATGTTCTGGAGCGCCTGCCGGAGGCTGGCCATGGCGCTGTAATTGGCCTGCATGCTGGCGTTGCGGGGCTTGATTTCGCGGTCGGCGGCGCCGCTCGGGCTCGTCGGCCGCGCCTTGTTTTCCTGCCCGGTCGCGTCCCGCGTCGCGTCGCGGGGTTCCGACGTCTTGTTGCCTGCCTTGTCCAGGGCGGTGCCCATCAGGATGCCGCCGGAGCCACTGGAGCCGGCGCTTAGCGCAGAGGTCGGCGCGAAGTATTCTGCCAGGCCGTCCTTCTGCTCCTGCGTGGTCATGCTGATCAGCCACATCAGCAGGAAGAACGCCATCATGGCGGTCACGAAATCCGCATAGGCGATTTTCCAGGCCCCGCCATGGTGCCCGTGAGCGGCCTTCTTGACCTTCTTGATGATGATCGGCTGGATGGGCTTGGTCATCGGGTCTCTGCTTCAGGCCGGCTCGGCGCTAGACGGGGGAATTCGCGGTTGCCGCTTCGACTTCGCTGAAGCTCGGGCGGACTTCGCTCATCAGGGCCTTGCGGGCGAATTCGACCGCCATCACCGGCGGCTGGCCGGCGATATGGGCGAGGAGACCCGCCTTGAGCGACAGGTAGTACTTGGCTTCCGCCTCGAAGGTGCTCTTGAGCGACGCCGCCATGGGCGCGAAGAAACCGTAGGCGACGAAGACGCCGAAGAAGGTGCCGACGAGCGCGCCGCCGATCAGATGACCCAGCACCTCCGGCGGCTCCTTGATCGCGCCCATCGTCTTGATCACGCCCAGCACGGCGGCGACGATGCCGAGCGCCGGCGTTCCGTCGGCGAGCGACTGCATGGCTGTCACGACGCGCTCCTGCTCCTGATGGTGCGTCTCCAGCTCCTCGTCCATGAGAGCGTCGATCTCGTGGACGTTGTTGGCGCCCATCGTCAGCATGCGCATGTAGTCGCAGACGAACTCGACCGCATGGTGGTTCTCCGCGAAAGTCGGGAAGGCGTTGAACAGCGTCGACTCGCTCGGATTTTCGATATGCTCTTCGACTGCGAGCATGCCTTTCTGCTTCACGAATTTGTATAGCGAGTACTGCATCCCCAGCAGTTCGACATAGCACTCGCGCTTGTACTTGGGGCCCTTCATGATCGTGCCGAGCATGGACGGCACGGCCTTGAGCACCGGCGCGGGATTTCCGATGACGAAGGCGCCGATCGCTGCACCAAGGATGATGACGAACTCGAAGGGCTGCCACAGGACCTCGAGGTGGCCGCCCATCGCCGCGTAGCTGCCGAAGACGCAGACGAAGACGATGATTGTGCCGACGATCAGCCGCATGGTTTGCCATTCCTCGCAACGCAGCAGGTACAAGCCTACGCGAAGCCACTACTTGTCCGAGGAAATGACCGATCAAGGTTAAGGGCGAGTTTATGGCCACTGGCCCGCGGGTTGCCGCGCTTGTCCGGTCGATGAAGGCCGGGCGGAGCCTGCCGCGAATGAGCGCAAGAGGGGCGCGCGATAAAAGCCTTCCTCTCGACCCGGCCGGGAGTCATTCTAGGCGACGCTCGTCATCATGTGTCTCGAAGTCGGGGACGTCTCTCCATGAAGCTGGTTTTCGCAATCGCCTGCTGTGCATGGCTTTCAGGCTGCGCGTCGGGCGGGTTCGGGGAGCCGTCCCGGATCGATCCGATGGCCGGCGATGGCCAAACCTACGTTCCCGGCCTCGGGGGCGGCACGGAGCTGCCTCGCGCGGAAGAGCGCATCACCTCGACATGCACCATGAGAGGGCAGACCGTCGTCTGCCACTAGGACCGTACGGCGATGGCTGCGCTAGCGGCTGCGCCGACCGATCGTGTCCGTGAGCAGGGCCAGGGCGGCGTCGGCATTGCCCTTCGGGCCTTTCAGACTAGTCACGACGTAGTCGCTGCCGACGATGGCTCCGGCCTGCCACTCGCCGCCCAGTTTCTTTCCCATGATCTCCATGGTCGGCGTCCGCACGGCATAGGCTCTCGCGCCGATGCCGGGCACGGAGCGGAAGCCTTCCCAGCTTTCGAAGCCCCAGCTCTTCAGCTGCAGGGCATTTCCGGCCGGTGCCACGGCGATGCTCATCTTGTTGCCGGTGGCTTCGTCGGACCAGGTGCAGCCCTGGGTGCCGGGTAAGAGGCTCTCTTCGCCCGCGCCCACGGGCGAGCCGACATAGGCGGCGGCTTCCTTCTGGGTGAACAGCTTGCACAAGGGCGCGTCGGCAGCCCGCGCTTGGCAGAGAGCGCCTGCCAGCAGGAGGGAAGCTCCGAGCAGCGATCTGCGCATGATCCATCCCCTTCGATCCGCGAGTGGATGGCCAGGCTAGCGCGTGCCGCCGGGGCCTGTCCTCATTCCAATGACGGACCCGCTGTTTGGCGCGATCGTATCCGGGCCGATCAGGCCGCTACCGGCAGGATCGAGAAGACCGCCTTCCGGCCCGGCGCGATCCGGCCGTGGCTGCCGGAGAGACCGAGATAGGCCGCCGGTGCGGAACTCGCCATGGCCAAGGCCTCGGCCAGGGTCGCGCCGCCATCGCGGTGTGCGTTGAGGATCGCGGTGTTCATGTCGAGGTGAGCGCCGGCGAGCCGGCCTTCGGCATTGACCAGCCGGCCTTCGCTGACACGGATCGTCTCGCCGAACAGCTCGAAAGCGTCGCGCGGCGAGCCGATCGTCGCCATCGCGTCGGTGACCAGCATCATCCGCCGTGGACCGATGGCGCGGAAGGCCGCTTGGAAGGAGGGCCAGGCGACATGGTGGCCGTCGGCGATGATGCCGGCGGCGAGACCGAGATCCGACATCGCAGCGCCGACCACGCCAGGTTCGCGCGAGCCGAGCTGGGACATGGCATTGAAGAGGTGGGTCGCGCCGGAAAGGCCCTCGGCGTGGGCGCGGGCCATCTCCGCCGCGGTGGCATTGCTATGGCCGGCACAGACCCTGACGCCGCGATCGACAAGAGCGCGGATGAAGCCTTCCGGCACGCATTCGGGCGCCAGCGTCACCAGCGTCACGCCGGCAGAGCCCAGCGATGCAAGCAGATCGATATCGGAGGGCTCCGGCCGCAGCAGATTGGCGAGCGGATGGGCGCCGTTGCGCGCGGGATTGATGAAGGGGCCTTCGAGATGCACGCCGAGAATGCCTGGCACGCCCTGCGCGATGGCGTCCCGGGTCGCGGCTATCGCGCGGGCGATATCGGCGCGGCTGGCGCTAATCAGCGTCGGCAGCAGGAAGCGCGTGCCGAAGCGGGCATGGCCGGCCGCGATCGTGGCGATGCCCTCGACAGAGAGGCTGTCGTTCAGCATCACGCCGCCGCCGCCATTGACCTGGATGTCGATGAAACCCGGCGCCAGCACGGCCTCCTCGGGCAGGGTCTCGACCTGGCAGTCGGGCTTCGCATCGGCTGCGAGGATCGCGCTGACGATGCCGTCCTCGGCGACGACGACCCGGTCGTCCAGGATCTGCGTTCCGTCGAACAGGCGCCTGGCGCGCCAGGCCTGCCGGGTTGCCGCCATCAGAGCGTCTCCGTGACCTTGAGCAGGCCGGGCGGGCTGTCGACGTTGCGGCCGAGCCGGGCGGCTTCTGCTTCGAGCGCGCGATAGACCGGGACCAGCAGTGCGACGGCGTCGAGCGCCGGTTCGCCGGGGCCGAGGCCGAGGCCGGGGAGGGTCGGCTGCGGTCCGGAGCCCGAGAAGACCGGGCTGCCCTGCCGGGCCAGCGTCGCCAGCGCGTCCTCAATGCTGTCGGACACCTCGCCGCCGGCATTGAGCCCGAGGATCGGATGCTCGCCGCGGATCGCCGCCTTCGGCCCGTGCAGGACTTCGGCGGCGCTATAGGCGAGAACCGGTACGCCGAGAACCTCGGCTGCCTTGAGGGCCGCCTCGCGAGCAGGGCCGAGGCTGAGTCCGCGCCCGATCACGAAACCGGCGGGGGCGGGAGAGAGGCGGCGCGCCCAGGGCGACCAGTCGAGCGCGAGGGCCTGTGACAACCGCTCGGGCGCGGTCTGCGTCGCGGCGACGAGCGCCTCGTCCTCGGCAAGGGCGGCAACCAGCAGCAGGCCGGCGAGCATGGTGTTGACCACGGTCTTGGTCGCGGCGACGGCGAGCTCGGGGCCGGCGGCGACCGGGATGACATGGCGGCAAGCCCGCGCTGCCGGCGAGTTCGCGTCGTTGACGATGGCGATGGTCTGCGCCCCGGCCGCCGTCGCCTGCTCGGCAGCCGTGACCAGGTCGGGGCTGCGGCCGGATTGAGAGATCAGGATATAGAGCGCTTCCCCGAGGCGCGGGCTCGCCCCATAGCGCGTCACGACCGAGGGGGCGGCGGGCGCGGCGCTGAGGCCGAGACGGGTCTCGATCAGGTAGCGCAGATGCGTGCCGGCATGGCCGGAGCTGCCGCGGCCGCTGACCACGGCATGGCTGATGCTGTTCATCTCGAGCGCCGCCGCGACCCGTGCGATCGTCTCCCGCCCCTCGTCCAGCAGGCGGGCGGCGGCTTGCGGGATTTCCGCGACCTCGCGCGACATGCGCGAGACCGGCCGGTCGGAAAGGCTCATGATTGCGGCCCCATGGCTTCACCCTTGAGGGTCGCGACGAAATCGTAGCGGTCGCCGCGATAGGCGGAGACCGTGAACTCGACCGGCTTGCCGTTGGCGAGGAAGGCGCGGCGCTCGATCCGGAGCAGGGCACTGCCCGGTGGCACGCCGAGGTGTTTGGCCTCGTCGGCGGTGGCGAGGCCGGCATGGATGCGCTGCACGCCATGAGCCGGCACGGCGCCGCGCTGCGCCAGCGCCGCATAGAGCGACATCTCGATCAGATCCGGCGAGGGCAGGATGCTTGCCGGCACCACCGCGCATTCGATCGCGAGAGGCTCGCCATCGGCGGTGCGGACGCGAGTGAGACGGACGACGCTGTCGCCGGGACCGAGGCCGAGCGCCATCGATTCCTGCGGCTTCGGCCGGGCAATCTCCTTCGACAGCCAGACCGAGCCGGGCCGTCCGCCGCGATTCTCGATATCGGTCGAGAAGCTCGCGAGCACGGAGAGCGGCTGCTCGATGCGCGAGGCGACGAAGGTGCCCGAGCCATGCCGGCGCGAGAGGGTGCCGCTGCGGATGAGCTCGTCGATGGCGTTGCGAACGGTGACGCGGGCATAGCCGGTGAGCTGCGCCAGATCCCGCTCCGAGGGCACGGCATCGCCCGGCTGGAAAACGTCGCTCTCGATCAGGCGCGACAGGGCACCGGCGAGCCTGAGATAGCGCGGCGTCGGATCGTCGCCGGCCAGGGCCTGCAGGATCGCCTGCTGTTTGGCGGGCATCGCTTCGAGCGCAGTCCCGGACGCGGCCTCACGCGGACGCCGCGAGCCGCGTCCGGGAGAGGTCTCGCTCACGGCGCCGCCCTGGATGCGGCCGGGGCCTTGTCCGTCGCCCCAGCGGAAAGATCGACGAAAGCGAGGCGCAGATTGCCGCGGTGTCGGGCGAGCAGGGTCTCGGCAAGGGCGATATCGGCGCCGCTGGCGAGCAGCGCGGCCCGCTTGACGTCGCCACGGGCGCGGTCGAGATGCCGGGCGGCGGCCTCGATGCCGCAGCCGGTGATCATGTCGACCATCTCGGCCGCACGGTGCCTGAGCTTGGCGTTGGTCGCCCGCATATGGACCATCAGTCCGCGATAGACGCGGCCCATCCGGATCATCAGCAGGGTCGAGAACAGGTTGAGCACGATCTTCTGCGCGGTGCCCGCCTTCATCCGGGTCGAGCCGGCGACGACCTCCTCTCCGGTCTCGATGAGGATGCCGAGATCGGCGGTGCGCAGCAGGGCCGAGCCGCGGTTGTTGGCGATGCCGAGCGTCAGGGCGCCCCGCGCCTTGGCCTCGCCGATCGCGGCGAGCGTGTAGGGCGTGCGGCCGCTGGCGGCGAGGCCGATGACGACGTCGTTGGGACCGATATTGATCCGGCGCATCGCCTCGGTGCCGTCATCGACCGAATCCTCGGCGTTCTCGACCGCGTGCAGGATCGCCTCGTCGCCGCCGGCGATGGCGAAGCCGAGGCGCTCTTCCGGCCAGTCGAAGGTCGGGGTCAGTTCGGCGCCGTCCTGGACGCCGATGCGCCCGGAGGTGCCGGCGCCGGCATAGATCAGGCGCCCGCCGGCCTCGAGCCGGGGCACCGCGGCAACGACGGCCTCGGCGATCGCCGGCAGGGAGGTCGCGATCGCCGCGACGGCCGCGAGCTGGCCCTCGTAGAGCGCCTTCAGGATATCGAGATCGCCCCAGGCATCGAGCTCCTGAAAGCGTGCGCTGACATCTTCCGTCGCCATGAACAGCCTCTTGTGACCAGACCAAATTAAGTCCACTTTAGCCCAGTAGCAAGCCGGAAGCGGACAGGGAAGCCATGTCGCAGCCAGAACCGCAGATTTCCCGTCCCGCCCGCCTGACCGCCGCCGTCCCGCCCTTCCTGCTCGGCCTCGTCGGCATCGCCCTGCTCACAGTGATGGACGGCGTCGTGAAGGAGCTTTCGCCGCGCTACAGCGCCTTGCATCTCACCTTCCTGCGCTTCGCGGTGACCGCGGCGATGGGCGCCTTGCTGTTCCTTGTTCTGCGCGCGCCGCTGCCGGATCGCGGCGTCGTCACCGGCAACCTGCTGCGCGGCGTCATGGTCGCTCTGTCGACGCTCGGCTTCTTCTACGGGCTTTCCGTTCTGCCGCTGGCGGAGGTCTTCATCATCTCGTTCATCGCGCCGCTGCTGGTCGCGCTGATCGCCATCCCGCTGCTCGGCGAACGGCCGAAGCCGATGGTCTATCTCGCGCTGGTGCTCGGTTTTGCCGGCGTCATGGTCACGGCCGGCGGCTTCAGCCTCAAGGCGATCGCACCGGCGCGGGCGCTCGGAATCGCGGCCGTGCTCGGCTGCGCGGTGGCCTATGCGCTCTCAGTGGTGCTGTTGCGCCAACGGGCGAAACGCGGCGATCCGCCCCTGACGATCGCGCTGTTCCAGTCGGCGATCCCCGCCGCGATCCTCGCCTTGCCCGCGGCTTTGTTCTGGGCGCCGGTCGCGTCAGCCGATTGGCCGGCCTTCATTCTGATCGGCGCGCTGGGCCTTGCCGGCCATGTCGCTTTGGCGCTGGCCTTCGCGCGCGGCGAGGCGAGCCGCCTGGTCGCGGTCGAATATACCGGGCTGATCTGGGCGATCCTGATCGGCCTCGTCTTCTTCTCGGAAATGCCGACGCCGCAGGCCATGCTCGGCGCCGCCCTGATCATCGGCGCCTGCTGGCTACTCAGGCGCTAAAGCCTGCCGGTTTGACGCGGAACCACCTCGTCATCCCGGGCTCGACCCGGGATCCATCGGAGGGCTCCGGAGCTCTGCGATGGATCCCGGATCGGCGCGGCTTCGCCGCTTGTCCGGGATGACATGCGGTTCCTTGCAAACGACCTGAAGCCTAGCCCGGCAGGTTCAACCGCCCGCCGGTCAGGGGGTAGGGCACGCCGGTCGTGCCTGGCAGGCTGAGGGCCAGGCCCTTTACCGAGCGGATCGCGAGATAGCCGAAGGTCTGCGCCTCGATGACGTCGCCGGCCCAGCCGGCCGCCTCGACCGGCTCCACGGGCACGCCGAGGCGCTCGTGCAGGCGGCGCATGAAATGGCCGTTCAGGCGCCCGCCGCCGGTCACCAGCCAGCGACGCGGCGCCTTCGGCACATGCCGGAGCGCATCGACCACGCTCTCGACCGTGAAGGCCGCGAGCGTCGCGGCGCCATCGGCATCCGAGAGCGCCTCGACCACCTGGGCGCGGCGGTGGAAATCGTTGCGGTCCAGCGACTTGGGCGCCGGCCGGTCGAAATAGGGATTGACCATGAACGCGGCGACGAGGTCCTCGCGGACCGTGCCGCTCGCCGCCAGCGTGCCGTCGGAATCATAGGTCTTGCCGAGGCGGCGCAGGACGAAATCGTCGAGGATCGCGCTGGCCGGGCCGGTATCGAAGGCGATCACGTCGTCGCCGTCGATATAGGTGACATTGCCGACGCCGCCGAGGTTGAGCACCATCACCGGCTGCTCCAGCCCCTGAGCGAGCGCGCGATGATAGAGCGGCGCAAAGGGCGCGCCTTCGCCGCCGGCCTCGACATCGGCATGGCGGAAGCGGTCGACGGTCGGGATGCCCAATGCCTGCGCCACCGCCGGCCCGTCGATGAGCTGGCGGGTGAAGCGGATCTCGGGGCGGTGATAGACGGTCTGGCCGTGCAGGCCGACGAGATCGACGCTTTCGGGCTTGATGCCCTGCTCGGCCATGAAGCGCCTGACGGCGTCGAGATGGGCCGCGGTCACGGCGGCCTCCAACTCGACCAGCGGCTCGGTCACCGCGCGCTCGGCCTCGGCGACCAGCGCCTGCAACTGGCGGCGCGTCTCCGGCGGGTAGGGATAGCCCGCGCCAGCACCGAAGCGGAGCTGATCGCGCCCGTCGCTCTCGACGATCGAGACGTCGATCGCGTCCATCGAGGTGCCACTGATCACGCCGATCGCGGTCAATACGGGCTTGTCGAGGTCACGCATCGTCATTTCGCCCCTGCAAACCCCCGAAGTCGCTGCTTCGAGGCTTGCACCGGCTCTAGGCGATCGGCTAAGCCTTGTCCAGATTGGTCCGTAAGTGGTCCATATGCGATCGGGTTCATACGAGCGTCGGAACAGGCGCCGTCCATCACATCAGGAGGGGTGTCATGCTTCATGTCGTGAAACAGGGTTCCGGGCTGCGCCGCGCCCTGCGTTGCAGCGTCGCCGCGGCTGCGTTCGCGCTGCTCGCGGGCACCGCTTCGGCCCAGGTGCTGGAGGTTGCCGTCGAGGCGTCGCCCGCCGGGCTCGATCCGCATATCGTCACGGCCTTCGCCTCGTCCCAGATCGTGCTCGGCCCGATCTACGAGGGCCTGACCGCCCTCGACAAGGACCTCAACATCATCCCGGGCCTCGCCCAGTCCTGGACCGCCTCGGCCGATGGCAAGACCGTGACCTTCAAGCTGCGCTCCGGCGTCACCTTCCATGACGGCAAGCCGATGGAGGCGGAAGACGTCGCCTCGTCGCTGCGCCGGGTGCTGTCCAAGGATGTCGGCTCGCCGCTCGCCAGCCGCCTTTCCGCGATGGAAAGCGCAACCGCTATCGACGCGACGACGCTGGAATTGAAGCTCAAGGAGCCCTCCGCGCCGCTGCTCGCCTCGCTCACCGGCATCGCCATCGTGCCGCGCGGGCTGGAGACCAACAAGGACGCGCTGCAGCGCGCGCCCGTCGGCACCGGCCCGTTCAAGTTCGAGGAATGGCAGCCGAACGGCTTCATCCGCCTCTCGAAGCATGCCGGCTACTGGAACGCCGCCGAGGTCAAGCTCGCAGGCGTGAAGTTCAACTTCGTGCCGGAGGCCGCGACGCGCCAGGTCGGCATCGGCAACGGCCAGTTCGCGCTGCTGCCGCATATCGATGCGGCGACGGCGCTCCAGCTCAAGGGCAAGCCGAATGTCGCGATGCAGGAAACGACCGAGCTCGCCTACACCCTGATCGGCATGAATACGTCGAAGCCGCCCTTCGACAACGCGAAGGTGCGCGAAGCCCTGAACTACGCGTTGAACCGCAAGGAGATCATCGATGCCGCGCTGTTCGGCAGCGGTGCGCCGGCCGCCCCGCTTCCGGCCGTGCTGAAGGACTGGGCCGTCGATGTGAAGGACCTGCCCTGCTACGCCTATGACCCGGCCAAGGCCCAGGCGCTGCTCAAGGAGGCCGGCGTCGCGACGCCGATCGCGGTCAGCATGACCGTGCTGCCTCGGCAGGACATCCGCGACATCGCGCAGGTGGTGCAGCAGCAGCTCGGCAAGGCCGGCTTCAAGGTCGAGCTGAAGAACCCCGAGCTCGGCCAGTTCGTGCAGGACTGGCGCAACTCGAATTTCGATCTCTTCGCCTCGACCAATGCCGGCAGCATCGAGCCGGACGATTATTTCTACCGCGCCTTCCGCACCGGCGGCTCGACCAACGTCTTCAAGTACAGCAACCCCGAGCTCGACGCGCTGCTCGACAAGGGTCGCGCGACGCTGGACAAGCCGGCGCGCCAGGCCGCCTATCGCGACGCGCAGAAGATCCTGGGCTGCTCGGGGCCGGCTGCACATATCGCCTATCCCACGCTGTTCAGCGCGGTGCGCAGCAATCTGCAGGGCTACGACATCTACGCCAACCGCTCGCTGGTCTCGCTCGGCCGCGCCAGCCTGCGCTAACGGGGGCGATTTCGGGGTCCGAATGTCTGGCCTCAAAAGAGTGGAGATCGATCGAGTGACATTTCCCGCGCCCGACAAGGCGCGGGTCATCCCGGGCTTGGCCCGGGATCCATCGAAGGGCGCCGGAACTCTACGATGGATCCCGGATCTCCGCTTCGCTGCGTCCGGGATGACGCCCTTCCGAAAGCGAACAGCTCACATACTGAAGCCACTCAGATCATCATCGGCAGAACACTAGGAAACGAGGCATGCTCCGTCACCTGCTGCAGCGCAGCCTCGACCTTGTGATCGTGCTGTTCGGGATTTCCGTGATCGTCTTCCTGATGATCCGGCTGATCCCGGGCGACGCGGTGGCGATCATGCTCGGCGCCAATACGGAGGTAACGCCGGAGCGCATCGCCGCGATGCGCGGCGCGCTCGGGCTCGACCGGCCCCTGCTGGAGCAATACTGGGTCTGGCTCAGCCATGCCCTGCGCGGCGATTTCGGCACCTCGATCTGGACCGGCCGGCCGGTGATGCAGGAGATCGCCGCCCAGATCTGGCCGACGCTCCAGCTCACCCTGTTCGCGCTCGTGCTCGGCGCGGGGCTCGCGATCCCGGTCGGCTGCCTGATGGCGCATTGGCGCGGCGGGCGGGCCGACCTCGTGCTGCGCGTCGGCGCCATCGCGGGGCTCACCATCCCCTCCTTCTGGCTCGGCATCGTCATGCTGATCACGGTCGCGACGCTGGCGCCGAGCTTCGCCTCGCTCGGCTATGTACCCTTCAGCGAGGACCCGCTCGGCAATCTCCAGCGTCTCCTGCTGCCGGCGATCGCGCTGGCGCTGCCGATCCTCGCCAACCTCTCGCGGCTGGTGCGCACGGCGATGCTCGATGCGCTCGGCCAGGACTATATCCGCACCGCGCGCGCCAAGGGGCTCGGCGAACGGGCCGTGCTTTATCGCCACGCGCTGCGCAACGCGCTGATCCCCTTCGTCACCAGCGTCGGCATCATGACCGGCTATCTGCTCGGCGGCGCGATCGTGGTCGAGCAGGTCTTCTCGATCCCCGGCCTCGGCCGCCTGATCCTCGGCGCCATCGCCGAGCGCAACTATCCGCTGGTCCAGGCCACGATCCTCGTCGTCACCGTCGGCTTCGTGCTGGTCAATGCGCTGGTCGATTTCGCCTATGCGCTGATCGACCCAAGGCTCAGGACCGCGTCATGAGCCAGAGCCGCCGCATCGCCATCGTCGCCGGCATCTTCGTCGTCCTGCAGATCGTGCTGGCGCTCGCCGCGCCCCTGGTCGCGCCTTATGATCCGCTGGCGCAGGACATCGTCGCCCGGATGAAGGGGCCGAGCCTCGCGCATTGGCTCGGCACCGACCATCTCGGCCGCGATATCCTCTCGCGCATCCTTTACGGCTACCGCACGGCGCTGATCGCCTGCGGCATCGCGGTGGGGCTGGCGTTGCTGATCGGCGGCAGCCTCGGCCTGCTCGCCGCCTTCTACCGCGGCTGGTGGGACCGCATCATCATGCGGGCAATGGACATCCTCTTCGCTTTCCCGGTGATGCTGCTGGCGATCGGCATCATCGCCATGCTCGGGCCGCGCACGGAGAGCGCCGCGATCGCCATCGCCGTGGTCTATGTGCCGATCTTCGCGCGCCTGATCCGCGGGCCGGCCATGGTGCTGGTCGAGAGCGATTTCGTCGCCGGCATCCGCTCGATCGGCGCGACGGATCTCAGGATCATGCTGCGCCATATCCTGCCCAATCTCGCCTCGGTCATCCTGGTACAGAGCTCGCTCCTGCTCTCCGCCGCGATCCTGGTCGAGGCCTCGCTTTCCTTCCTCGGCCTCGGGACCCAGCCGCCGACGCCTTCGCTCGGCCTGATGCTGGCGGAAGGCCGCAACTTCGTGCTGCTCTCGCCCTGGAACGCGATCTTCGCCGGGCTCGGCATCCTCCTGCTCTCGCTCGGCTTCAACCTGCTCGGCGACGCCCTGCGCGACGAGCTCGATCCGCGGCTCCGGGGCCAGTCGTGATCATCCGCAAGGCGGCCGCGAACGATATCGCCCCGGCCGCCGTGCTGATGGCACGGGCCTACGCCACCCACTTCCGGCCGATCATGGGCGATGCCGCGCTCGATTTCGACCAGGCGCATTTCGAGGCGCGCTTTGCCCGCGAGCTCGCTGGGCTGACGGTCCTCGACGCGCACGGCGTGCGCGGCGTGCTGCTGGTCAGGGACGGGCATATCGCCATGCTCTTCGCCGCGGAGACCGGCCAAGGCCATGGCGCCGCGCTGCTCGCTTATGCGGAAGCGAATGGCGCCCGGTCGCTCGAAGTCTTCGCCGCCAACGAGGGCGCGCGCCGCTTCTATGAGCGGGCCGGCTGGCAGGTCGCCGATGACTACGAGCGGGAGTTCGCGGGGGCGCAGCATCTCTTCCTGCGCTATGAGAAGCCGATGATTCCGGCACGGAGACAGGGCTGATGGACAAACTCCTGATCCGCGGCGGCCAGAGGCTGTCCGGCACGGTCGATATCCGCGGCGCGAAGAACGCAGCGCTGCCGGCCTTCGCCGCGGCGCTGCTTTCCGACAAGCCGTTGACCCTGCGCAACCTGCCGGATGTCGTCGACATCCAGACGATGCAGGCGCTGCTCGAAGGCTATGGCGTGACGTTTTCAGGCCGGGCCGCCGATGCGCTGACGCTCGATGCCACCAAGGCCGGGCCGCGCGAGGCGAGCTACGACATCGTCCGCAAGATGCGCGCGACCATCCTCGTGCTCGGGCCGCTGGTGGCGCGCTTCGGCCAGGCGCGCGTCTCCCTGCCCGGCGGCTGCGCCATCGGCGCCCGCCCGGTCGATCTGCATATCAAGGCGCTCGAAGCGCTCGGTGCCGAGATCACCGTGGCCGGCGGTTATATCGAGGCGAAAGCGCCGCGAGGCCTGACTGGGGCGCGGATCGTCTTCCCGTTCTCCTCGGTGGGCGCGACCGAGACCGCGCTCCTGGCGGCGAGCCTCGCCAAGGGCGAGACCGAGATCGTCAATGCCGCCAAGGAGCCCGAGGTGCTCGATCTCGCGCGTTGCGTCACAGCGATGGGCGTCAGGATCGAGGGCATCGGCAGCCACCGCCTGCTGGTGCAGGGCGCGCAGAACCTCTCGCCCGCGACCCACGAGATCGTCGCCGACCGGATCGAGGCCGGCACCTACGCGGTCGCGGCCGCCATCACCGGCGGCGAGCTCGAGCTGGTCGGCGCGCGGCTCGAACATCTCGCGGCCGTCGGCGAGGCCCTGGAGGCCGCCGGCGTCCGCCTCTGGCCGAGCGACCGAGGGCTGATGGTGACGCGCCCTGGCCGGCTCACCGGCATCGACATCATGACCCAGGCCTATCCCGGCTTCTCGACCGACCTGCAGGCGCAGTTCATGGCGCTGATGAGCGTGGCGGACGGCACCTCGCTGATCCGGGAGACGGTGTTCGAGAACCGCTTCATGCATGTGCCGGAGCTGGTCCGGCTCGGCGCCGACATCACGCTGAAAGGCACGAGCGCGACTGTGCGCGGCGTCGCCCGCCTGAAGGCGGCGCCGGTGATGGCGACCGACCTGCGCGCCTCGGTGAGCCTCGTGCTGGCGGGTCTGGTCGCCGAGGGCGAGACCGTGGTCAGCCGCATCTACCATCTCGACCGCGGTTACGAAGCGCTCGACCGCAAGCTCAAGCGCTGCGGCGCCGATATCGAGCGGGTTCCGGCATGAGTGCTTCGGCCGATCTCTATCTCGGCGTCGATGGCGGCGGCACCGGCTGCCGCTGCCGCCTCGAAACCGCAGCCGGCGAGGTGCTGGGCTCAGGCATCGCCGGCCCGGCCTCGCTCCGGCTCGGGCTCGAAACCTCGCTCGCGTCCGTGATGCAGGCGGCGCGCGGTGCGATCGCCGAAGCCGGGCTTGCCGAGGCCGATTTCGCACGCGTCCGCGCCGGCATTTGCCTTGCCGGCATCGGGCGTAAGGGCATGCAGGAGGCGCTCGCTGCCTGGAACACGCCCTTCTCGGAAACGGTCTTCGAGAGCGACGGGCTCGCCGCCTGCCTCGGCGCGCATGACGGCGAGGATGGCGGCATCGTCATCATCGGCACGGGCTCGATCGGGCTCGCCCGGGTGAACGGCGAGGAAATCCGCATCGGCGGCTACGGCTTTCCGATCGGCGACGAGGGCAGCGGCGCCGATCTCGGCCTCGCCGCGATCCGCGTCTCGCTGCGTGCCCATGACGGGCGCGAGCCGGCGACGCGCTTCACACGGGACGTGCTGGCGCGGTTCGAGGCCGATCCGTTCGAGGTGGTCGCCTGGATGGACAAGGCCCATGCCACCGACTACGCGACGCTGGCGCCGCTGGTGCTGCGCCATGCCGATCTCGGCGATTCCCATGCCCGCATGATCATGCAGAACGCCGCCGCGATGATCGACGCGATGGTGCGCACGTTGTTCGAGCGCGATGTGCCGCGCGTGGCGCTGATCGGCGGCCTGTCATCGGCGATGGAAGCCTGGCTCGCGCCGGATGTCCGGCGGCGGCTGAGCCATGTGAAGAGCGACGCGATCGCCGGGGCGCTCTCGCTGGTGCGGACACGGGGTTAGCCCGTAGCGCCGCCCGTTTCAGGGACGATGTCGCGCCAGCCATGGCGCAGAGCCCGGCTTTCCATGTCGAAGGCGAAATAGCAGCCGCCGCCCGCGATGGGCTGGCCGTGTTTGCGCGAGATCGGCTCGCCGCGGAGGTCGCTGAGCAGCAGCGTGCCAACGCCGCCATGGGCGAAGATCACGAGGCCGCCCGTGCCGCGTCTCGCGGCGATGCAGGTCGCGACGCCGGCCTTGATCCGCGCCTGCGCAGCGCGCGCGGTTTCCCAGCCGAGGATGCTGGCATCCGGCTGTCCGAAGAACTGGTCGACGATCTCCCAGAAGCGCGGCGGCGCGACATAGCCGGTGGCCGAGCGGTCGTTCTCGCGCAGGTCTTCGCGCGCCGTGAAAGGCAGGCCGCGAGCGCGCCGCAAGGCCTCGGCGCAATCCATCGCCTTGCGCTCGTCGCTGGTGAAGACGTCGGTCACATCTGCCAATTCCGGTCGCTGGCAGAAGGCTTCGATGCGCTGCCAGCCGACCGCGGACAGTCCCCAATCCGGCACGGGGACCTGCGGGTCGACGACGACTTCCGGGTGGGTGATGAAATACACGGTCGGCATACCGGTCCTTTTCACAGCTGATCGTCTGCACAACGACGCCGTCATCCCGGACAAGCGGCGAAACCGCGCCGATCCGGGATCCATCGTAGAGCTCCGGAGCCCTCCGATGGATCCCGGGTCAAGCCCGGGATGACACCGAGGTTCTGAGAATAATCAGGATGCCCTCAAAGCCGGTTCTCATCAGAATGTGCCGATTCGCAGGCGAGACCTGCCGCGCAGGCGGGCACATCGACCTGCGCTTCGTCCAATGTCACCGGGGGCGCCACGAGCGCCTGGAAGTGCTGAGCGATCAGCGGCGACAAGGTCGCGGCGCGTCCGCAGAGGGCCACGGGCTTGGCGCCGACACGCGCCCTTAGCGCCAGCGCGAGCCGTGCCAGTTCCTCGCCCGCCTGCGTGAAGATTCCTCCCGCTGTCGTATCGCCAGCGTCTCCCGCCATGGCGACAGCGCGGGCGAGCAGGCCAAGGCTGCCGCGATCGCCGCCATAGACATGGGTGCGCACGGCGTCCCAGGAGGCCCCACCAAGCGCCTCTGCGAGAGCCCGTCCGAGCGGACTCTCCCAGCCGGAGCCCGGTGCCTCGTCCTCGCGGCGCAGCAAACGGCGCAAGGACTCGGCCGCGATCCAGGCGGCGGAGCCGCCATCGTCGATCAGGACACCGCGCCCACCGGCGCGGATGATCTCGCCGTCAGTGCCGAGGTGGTAGCCGATCGAGCCCGTCCCGGAATAGACGATGATGCCTTCGCCCGGCTGGAAGCGGGCGCGATAGCCCAGCCACATGTCGTCGACCACGAGGATTTTCGCCTGGGGGCAGGCGAAGGCCGTCGCTAGGATTTCGGAGAAGACACCCCTGACGGCACTTTCCGGCCCCAGTCCGGTGACGCCTGCGACGATCGCAGCCGGTCTCCCGATATTCTCAAGCTCTCCGGCCAAGCGCGTGAAGATGCCGGCGACCCGTTCACGTTTGGCCTGCGTGAAGACATGGCCGGTCATCGGCTCGATCTCGCCGCGCGCGACGATCTCACCCGAGGAGGCGGACAGGCACCAGCGCGAGCCGGTGCCGCCCGTCTCGATGCCGAGACCGAGCCTGTCGTCAGGCGCCGGCATGGCGGGCGAAGCGGCGGGTGATCTCGCGGGGATTGGTGATCGCCGTGCCGACGACGACGGCATGCGCTCCGGCGGCGAAGGCCAAATCCAGTTGCTCCGGCTGCTCGAAGCGCCCCTCGGCGACGATCGGCACGGACACCGCCTTGGCGAGAGCTTGGATCAGGGCGATATCGGGTCCGGACACCTTCCGCGCTTGGGTGTCGGGCGTATAGCCGGAGAGCGTCGTCGCGATGTAGCTCGCGCCGAGCGCGGCGGCGCGCAGGCCGTCCTCCAGCGTCGCGCAATCGGCGAAGACCGGCTTTCCCAGCTCGTCCCGGATGCGCGCGATCAGCCGGTCCAGCGGCTCGCCGTCGCGGGGTCTGGCTGTGGCGTCGAGAGCGATGATGTCGGCGCCGGCCGCGGCGATCGCTTCGGCGCCGGCAAAATCCGGTGTGATATAGACCGGAAAACGGTCGTCCCAGCGCTTGAGGATGCCGATGATCGGCAGGCGGCTCACCGCCCGGATCGCGGTGATGTCGGCCGGGCCATTGGCCCGCAAGGCGAGCGCGCCGCCCTGCTCGGCCGCCTGCGCCATCGCCGCCATGAAGGCCGGGCCGTGCAGGGGATTGTCGGCCCGCGCCTGACAGGAGACGGCGAGGCTGCGAGGTGGGATCAAGGCTTCGGCGGGGGCTGTCACTTCACCGCTCCGGCGGTCATGCCGCGGATGAACTGTCTGGACATCAGGATGTAGACGATGGTCAGCGGCAGCGCCGCGATGGTGAGGCCGGCGAAGAGCATGCCCCAGTCGGTGGTGTATTCGCCCATGAAGACCGAGAGGCCCTGCGGCAGGGTCTTGCGGGCGTCGGTCTGGATGAAGACCAGCGGGAAGAAGAAGTCGTTCCAGGTCGGCACCGCGTTCTGGATCGCGGCGATGACCATCGGCGGGATCGAGAGCGGCAGCATGATCGAGAACATGATGCGGGGTTCCGAGGCGCCGTCGATGCGCGCTGCCTCCTCCAGCTCCACCGGCAAGGTGCGCAGGAACCCGGTCATGATGAAGATCGTCGAGGGCAGGCCCATCGCGGTATAGATCAGGATCAGGCCGAGCCTTGTATCGAGCAGGCCAAAATCGCGCATCTGCAGGAAGAGCGGGATGACCGCGAGCTTCAGGGGCAGCATCAGCCCGGCCAGGAAGAACATGAAGATCGCCGAATTGCCGGGGAACGAGTAGCGAGCGAGGCCATAGGCGCCCATCGTGCCGAGGATCAGCGTCAGCAGGATCGAGGTGCCGGTGATGACGACGGAGTTGACGAAATAGCCGGGCAAGCTGGTTTCGCCCCAGATCCGCGCGAAATTCTCGACATAGGTGAAGTCCGGCACGGCGAAGGGCGCGTCGAAGATCTCGGCCGTCGTCTTGAAGGCCGAGAACACCATTATGACGATCGGATAGAGCATCAGCACGGTGTTGCCGATCAGCAGCGCGGCGGCGATTAGGCTCCCAGTGCTGCTGCGCGGAAAGAGCGGATCGTTGGTTGCGGCATGGGAGGTCACAGCGCGATCTCCCGCTTGCGCAGATACTGGGTCATGACGGTCGCGACCGCCGCGATGAACAGGAACATCAGCACGGCCAGCGCATTGCCGTGCCCGAAATCCTGGATGCCCGCGCTCTGGTTGCCGAAGGCGGTGCGGTAGAAATACAGGCCGAGCACGTCGGTTGAGCCATAGGGCGAGCCGTCGAGCCCCGCCATGATGTAGGGCAGCTCGAACCAGTTGAACGCGCCGATGAAGAGCAGCGTCAGCGTGATCGTGGTCGACGGCGTGACCAGCGGCCAGACCACCCGCGTCAGCATCTGCCAGCCGTTGCAGCCGTCGAGCTTGGCGGCTTCGAGGATCTCGCGGGGGATGCGCTGCATGCCGGCGAGATAGACCAGCGCGGGAAAGCCGACCCAGTGCCAGGCATTGGCGAGCACGAGCGCCGGCAGGGCCGTCGTCTCCTGGCCGAGCCAGGGCTGGCGCCAGCCGCCCAGTCCGGTCATGTCGAGCAGCTGGTTCACCAGCCCGAAATTCGGATCGAGGAACAGCTTCCAGAGGAAGCCGACCAGAACGGTCGACAGGATGACCGGCATGAAGATCGCGACGCGGTGGAAGCGGAAGCCGAAGGGCTCGCGATAGATGAACCAGGCCAGCAGGAAGCCGACGCTGTTCTGCACCACGAAGAGCGCGAAGAAGACGAAGAGGTTATGGCGGAAGGCGCGCCAGGTCAGCGCGGCGAAATGATCGCCGAACAGTACGTCGGCGAAGTTCTTCAGGCCGATGAAATCGCCCCGCGCCATGCCGTCCCAGCGATAGAAGGCGGAGCTGAGCGCCGAGAGCAGAGGCCAGACCACGAAGGTCAGCATCATCGCCAGCGGCGGCAGGATCAGGAAGGCGATCCAGGCCGTGCGCCGGCGTCTCTCGCGGTTCTTGTAGTCCGTCTGCATCGGCTCTGGCTTTCGGGATGCGCCGGGGAGACAAGCGGCGGCCAACCTGCTGCGGAAACACAACGTCATCCCGGGCCTGCCCCGGGATCCATCGGAAGGCTGCGCGCCGGACGATGGATCCCGGATCGGCGCAGCTTCGCCGCTTGTCCGGAATGACGGCGCGGGTTCGCGTTACATCAACGCGCCGGGATCTACTTCTTGAAGGGCGCGTAGTAGGTCGCGATGCCCTTGGTGATCTCGGCGCCGATCTCGGCCGGGGTCGCCTTGCCGGCGAGCATCTTCTGCACGCCCGACTGCAGCAGCACAGAGCCGGTCGGCTCCTGATAGCGGAAATTGACCAGCATGATGTAGGGCATCGCGCTCTGGTTCAGCGTCGCGACCTCCTTCAGCAGCGGGTTCTCGAAGGCCACGCCCTTGACCGGCGAGATGTTCTGCAGGTCGTTCGAGAAAGCCGTGCCGAATTCGGGCGTGCCGAGGAAGCGCAGGAACTTCAGCGCCGCGTCCTTGTTCTTCGAGGCCGCGTTGATGGCGAAGCCGCCGTCATAATAGAGCGCGACCAGCCGCTGGTCGCCGGCCTTGGCGACGGGCGACGGGAAGAGGCCGAGCTTCAGCTTGGGGTTCTGACGCAGGAAGTTGGCGATCTCGAAGGAGCCGCCCGCGAACATCGCGGCGCGGCCTGCGGCGAACAGCTGCTGCGAGGCCGCATAATCGACGCCCGAGAAGTTCGGCGCGAAATAATCCTTGATCTCGTTGAGCTTGGTCAGGGCCCCGACGAAGCGGGCATCGGTGAAATCGGCCTTGCCGGCCATCACGTCCTGCTCGAACTGCTTGCCGATCAGCGAGGAGAGCAGGGCGCCTACGATGGTCTCGTTCTGCCAGGCCGTCGCCGTGCCGTTCCCGAACGGGTTGATGCCCTTCTCCTTCAGCGTCTTGGAGACGCCGACGAGCTCGTCCCAGGTGTTCGGCGGCGTGACGCCGGCCTTCTCGAACAGCTCCTTGTTGTAGATGATCAGCATGGTCTGCGAGGCAAGCGGCACGGCATAGAGCTTGCCGTCGGCCCGCATCGTCTCGGCCGCGATCGCCGAATCCGGGAAGTTCGCGAATTCCGGGATCATCGTCTTGTCGAGCGGCACCAGATAATCCGGCTTGCCGACGCCGAGCGTGCCATAGGCGCGCACCTGGACGATGTCCGGCCCCGTGCCGCCGGCAAGCGCGGTCGACAGCACCGTGTTGTAGTTCGCGGCCTCGAAGGCCTCGAACTTCACGTTGATGTCGGGATGCTGCTTGCGGAAGGCGGCGATGAACTTGGCATAGGCGGCCTTGTCCTCCTGGCGCCAGCTCCACAGCGTGAGGTCTTCCGCCTTTGCCGGCGCGGCGAAGGCGGTCGCGGCGGCGAACAGCGTCAGCGCGAGCTTGCCAAGCGTGCGCCTGACGATGGATTTGGTCTCGATTCCCGCAGACATCTTCACTCTCCCTGCTTGTCCCTGCCGCCTTATGACGGCTTTTCGATCTGGTTGTCGCGTCAGCCCGGCGTCACCAGCAGCGCCGTGGCATCGTCATGGATCTTGACCCGCCTGTAGCGCTCCGCCTGCGCGTCGGCGCTTTCCAGCCCGCGCAACTCGGCGATGACGCCGGCGGCTCCGATGCGCTTCGTCTCCTCGACCAGCCCGCGATCGTCACGATGCGCGATGACATCGACAAGGCGCATGAAGCCGTCGGATGCGAGCAGAACGGTCGCGGTCGGAGAGATGGCTCCGGAAAACAGGCGCAGGCCGGCCGTCCAGCTCAGGCCGGGATTGACCGCCCAGTAGCCGCCCGCCCGATTGAGCCAGCGCCGATTGCTCAGGATCTGCGCCAGCGCCTTCGGCGAGATCACCTCGCCGGAACGGTGCCCCTCGGCGGTTGCCGCCGCGATGGTCCTGGCTTCGAAGGGAGAGCTCGACGGATCGGTCCAGCGCTCGATCCGGTCGCCGTCCTGGATCAGGATCGAGACGTCGCCGATCACCGCGCCCTCGATCCGGAATGCCGGTCCGTCGCGGGTCAACCGGACGATGCCGAGCACGGCGGAGGGCCCTTCGCCCGGCTCGCGTTCAGGGTGGCCCTGTCCGAGAGCCGCGTAGTCCTCTCGCAGCTGTCGTTCGAGCTCACTCGCCCAATCCGGGAAGGCCATCTCTTCCGGCGGGTCTGCCCGCAGGATTTCGTCGATCCGCCGGACGAGCCAGGCCCCTTCCGATTCGGCGGTGGTCCGGGCGGGGCCGGTGAAGAAAGCAGAACCGTCGATGATCCAGGCGCAGGACCCGGCCGCGCCGGCAACATCCTCGTTATAGGCCGCGCTGCCTTTCTCGCTGGCCTGCGAGAGCACGCGCCACGCTCGCCCGGCCTCGCGCGTCGTCGATGCGGTGCGGTCGATCGACACTGAAACGGATTCATCGCCTTGCACCGTTCGGGACGCTCCCTGCTCGCCGTCTCGTTTCCATCGTTGCATAGACCAATATAGAACCAGTTCTACCTGTACAAGTTGAATTCGGCACGGCCTACCTCGGCGCCGCATCGCCCGCCGCGTCTTCGGGCCGGGGCGGTGCCGGTTTCGCGTATATTTTCGCCGGAAGTGCGCAGTGACGCCGGCTTGCGGGCACCGGTCGCTCCATCTCCTTGACGCTGCCACGAATGGAGGCAACGGATGAGCCGTCATCATCGGAGACCGTCGACTCATGGCAAAATTTGCAGCCATCGCCGCATTGGTCGCGGTCATCAGCCTGGTTGCTGTCGAGGGCGCGCTCGCCGCCAATTCATGTCGCCCGACACGCGACGGCAAGGACCGGATGGACATGTCGGGTGGTTGCCCGAGCGGCTATGTCGCGCGGGGTGCATGCTGTGAATCGGTGCGGCCGATTTCGCAACCGACCGGCGCGAAGGCGTGCCCGCCCGGCATGATGGTCAGGCTCGGGGCCTGCGTTCCGATTCCGTAGGGAAGGCGCTGCCGGGCCGCTTCCGAGCATCGCCGGGGTTGCACGCTGCTGTCAGGCGCGGCAAAGATAGGGCATGATCAGGATATCGATTGCCGCCAGCCTGGTTGCCGTTCTGGCCGCCGGCTGTGTCTCATCCAGGCCTCAGCCTGCCCCCCAGCCTGCGGCTCCACAGGCCAAGCGCATCGTCCGCGACGGCGCGCAACTGGTCCTGCCGGACGGTACGCGGGTCTCCCCGGATTATACCGGCGGCTTCACCCTGCCGAACGGCGATTATGTGAAGCGCGAGCGCGGCGCGCTGGTGCTGCCCACGGGCGCACGCTGCCAGCCCGACCCGAGCGGCTATATCTGCCCCTGAGGCGGATCAAGCCGCCCGCTCCTGAGCGACTGGTTTTCCAGCCGGCCCCGGAAAGGCCGGCTTGAGCTATGCCGCGTCGGATTTATGCCTGCGCTTCCTTGCCGTTCCGCTGGATTCGTCATCGTCCTCAAGGACGTGATTGTGGCTGCGGAAGGCCCAGATTTCCTTGGCGGCTTCCCAGTGCTCGCGGTCGCGGCCCTCGGGCTGGCCGTCCTTGATCCAGAGCCCGTAGGCGATCTTCCGGATTTCGTGGCGGGTCTTGTCGTCCTGCTGCATGTCTCGCCTCCATGATCGTACCCCGATGCGAAGCGGGGAATCCTGGCTTGAGAGGGCGCCGGCTTTGCCGTGCACGGAAACAACCTTGATGGGAGCCGTGCTGTTCCCGCGCGAATGAAAGATCGCGCGGCCAGGCTCAGGCCTTCGCCGCCGCAGTTGCAGGGCTGTCCGGCATCTCCACTTTCGACGGTAGCGGGCGGCGCGCGTAGCGCTGGGCCAGGACCGCGCAGGCGAAGAGCTGCGCCTGGTGGAACAGCATCAGCGGCAGCACGATCAGGCCGAGCGCCTGGCCGGGGAACAGGATGTTCGCCATCGGGATGCCGCTCGCCATGCTCTTCTTCGAGCCGCAGAAGACGATGGCGATCTCGTCCTCCTTCGAGAACCCGAGCCGGCGGCTTGCGAAGGTGGTGATCGCCAGGACCGCCGCGAGCAGGACGACGTCGAGCGCGATGACCAGGCCGAGATCGGCCAGCGTGACCTGCGACCAGATGCCGGCGACCATGCCCTCGCTGAAGGCGGCATAGACGACGAGCAGGATCGAGCCGCGGTCGACCAACGAGATCGGTGCCTTGTGGCGCTGCAGGAAGGGGCCGACCCAGCGGCGCAGCAACTGACCGACAAGGAAGGGCAGCAGCAATTGCAGGGCGATGCTCTCGACGGCGCGGGTGCTGAAGCCACCGCCCTTCGAATTGAGCAGCAGCACGACGAGCAGCGGCGTCAGCACCATGCCGAAGAGGTTGGAGACCGAGGCGCTGCACAGGGCGGCCGCGACATTGCCGCGTGCGATCGAGGTGAAGGCGATCGAGGACTGCACGGTCGAGGGCAGGATGCAGACGAAGATCAGGCCGGCTACGAGTTCCGAGGGCAGGTAGCCGGCGAAGACGCGGGTCAGCAGCAGGCCGAGCAGCGGGAACAGCACATAGGTGCTGGCGAAGACCAGCGATTGCAGGCGCCAGTGCAAAAGGCCCTCCCAGACGGCCTGCGGCGAAAGCCTGGCGCCGTAGAGGAAGAACAGCAGCGCGACCGCGACCGAGACGGCATCGTTGGCGATCACCGCGCCGGCGCCATGGGCGGGAAACACGGCCGCGATCGCGACCGTCGCCATCAGCGCGATCAGATAGGGGTCGATGCCGAAGCGGGCGAGGGTGCGGCGGAGCATCTGCGGTCCTTCCGATGAGGTCCCGCGTTGTAATCCCTTCCGCGCTCATTTTGATCCCGATTGCCGGCGATATCGGCTATCATGAATCATGATGCTGAATTCGGACCCGAAGCCGCTCGATCCCGTTCTGCTGCAAAGCTTCCTCAAGGTCTGCGAAACGCTGAGCTTCACGGAAGCCGCGCGGCAGCTCGGGCTGCGGCAATCCTCGGTCAGCCAGCATGTCGCGCGGCTGGAGAAACGGCTTGGGCGGCGCCTTTTGGAGCGCGACACGCACCAGGTCCGCCCGACCCCAGACGGAGACGCGATCCTGCCCTTCGCGCGGCAGGCCCTCGAAGCTGGCCAGAGGATCGAGCACTATCTCGCCGGCTCGACGCTGCGCGGGCGTCTGCGGCTCGGGGTCTCCGAGGATTTCGCCTATACGGCCCTGCCGGAGATCCTCGCGGCCTTCGCCATGCAGCACCATGCGGTCGACCTGGAGCTGACGGTGGGCCTGAGCGGGCTGCTCTACGAGCAGTATGACGCGGGCGATCTCGACCTGATCTTCGCCAAGCGCCGCAAGGGCGACGAGCGCGGCGAGGTCGCCTGGCAGGAGCGGCTCGTCTGGGCCGGCCGGCCTGACGCGCGACTGGCCGAGCAGCCGGTCGTGCCGCTCGTGCTCTATCCGCCGCCGAGCATCACGCGGGTCCATGCCATCGAGACCCTGGAGCGGGCCGGGCGCGCCTGGCGCGTCGCCTGCACCAGCGGCAGCCTTGCCGGCCTGCGCGCCGCGACCGTGGCGGGGCTCGGCATCACCGCGCATTCGGCCCGGCTGATCCCGCAGGGCCTCGCCGAGGTCGAGCCGCGCGAGGCGCTGCCGCCGCTGGGGACGATCGAGTTCGTCGTCATCGGAGGCCAGTCGCATCAGGCGGCGGCGCGGGCGCTCGCCGACAGTATCCTGGCGAGCGCGGGACGCCTCATGCCGGAGGCGCCGCTTCGGGTCCGACGGGGATAGTCTTCAGATCGCCATCCGATGGGACAGGGTCTTGATCGTCATGTAGTGGGCGAGGCCCTCGGCGCCGCCCTCGCGGCCATAGCCGCTGTCCTTGACGCCGCCGAAGGGCACCTCGGCGACGGAAGCCTCCAGCGTGTTGATCGAGACATTGCCGGCCTCGATTCCCTCGGCGAGCTGATCGGCGCGGGCCGCCGAGTGCGTGAAGCTATAGGCAGCGAGCCCGAAGGGCAAGGAATTGGCCTTCTCGATGGCTTCCTCGACCGTGCGCACCGGGTTGATGATCGCCATTGGGCCGAAGGGCTCTTCACGCAGGGCGCGGGCATCGTCCGGCAATTCGGTGAGAACAGTGGGCGGGAAGAAATAGCCGCGATTGCCCAGGCGCTCGCCGCCCGCCAGCACGCGCCCGCCGCGAGCCCGCGCATCGGCGGTGAGCGCTTCCAGCGCCTCGATGCGGCGATGGTTTGCGACTGGGCCCATCTGCGTCCCGGCATCGAGGCCGTTGCCGACCGTCACGGCCTGCGCCTTCTCGACGAAAGCCCTGGTGAAGCGCTCGTAGATGTCCTGCTGCACGAAGAAGCGGGTCGGCGAGGTGCAGACCTGCCCGGCATTGCGGACCTTGCGGGTGGCGGAGAGATGGGCCGCGGCGACGGGATCGACATCGTCGCAGACGATGACCGGGGCATGGCCGCCGAGCTCCATCAGCACCGGGGTCATGTGGCGGGCGGCGAGCTCCGAAAGATGCTTGCCGACAGCGGTCGAGCCGGTGAAGGCGACGAGGCGGGTCTGCGCCTGCGGGATCAGGTAACCCGAAATCTTGGCGGGTACGCCGAAGACAAGGTTGAACACGCCGGGCGGCACGCCGGCATCATGCAGCGCGCGTGCGATATGAAGCGCTCCGGCCGGGGTCTCCTCGGCCGCCTTGAGGATGATCGAGCAGCCGGCCGCGAGCGCGCCCGCGATCTTGCGGCAGGGCTGGCTCATCGGGAAATTCCACGGCGAGAAGGCCGCGACCGTACCGACCGGCTGGTGGATCACGACATAGCGGATGCCGGGCTCGCTCGGGATGACGCGGCCATAGGCGCGCTGCCCCTCGGCCGCATCCCATTCGAAGAACTCGCAGCCCCTGACGACTTCGAGACGGGCCTGGGCCAGTGGCTTGCCGTGCTCCAATGTGATCGAATACGCGATCTCCTCGACGCGCTCGCGCATCAGCGCCGCGGCCTTCAGCATGATCTCGGCGCGGATGCGCGGAGCCATGCGGCTCCAGATTCTGAAGCCTTCGGCGGCGGCCGTCAGCGCATCGTCGAGATCGGCCTGCGAGGCGAGTGGCACTGCGCCGATGATGGTCTCGTCGGCCGGATTGATGACCGGCTGCTCTTCGGCCGTCTTCCGCCAGGCGCCGCCGATATAGAGCTTGAGATCGGGATAGGTCGTCATGGAAGCCTCGGCTGGCGATGCGTTCAGCGGTCTTTGCGCGGCGTATCCGCCATCTTCAGAAGGACCATAGGTGGCGAGTCATTCTGTGATCCACTCGGCTAAATCAGATAAATTCAGATCGATCTGCTTATGAATGACGCGCGCTGCCCCATTGTCATTCCGGACAAGCCGCAAAGCGGCGCAGATCCGGAATCCGCCCAAGGGCGCGGTGCCCAGTCGTGGATTCCGGGTCTTCGCTTCGCTGCGCCCGGAATGACAGAAAAGGTCAGCGCACCAGCGTGCGCACGCGGTTCTCGATCAGCCGGACCAGCCCGAGCGCCGTCATCTCCGAGGATTTTGGGTTCGTGGCGAGCGGCCGGTTCTCGATGGCGATGTCGAGCTTGCCGAAGGCGCCGCGCGCGCTGAGCTGGTGGCCGTTGCCGCCGGCTGCGGGGTCGGCGACGAGCTCGACACGGGTGCGGTCGAGCCCGATGCCGGCGAGCGCGGTGATGACCGCGACATTGGCGTTCTGCGGGAAGCGTGAGGCGGCCTCTCGAGCCGTGCCGGAGAAGAAGGCCGTCGCCTCGGTGATCCCGTCGAGCGCGATCAGGCTCTCGGCCGAAGTCCCGCGCCAGGCAGCCGGCGGCTTGACGATGCGGTGGACGACCTCATCGAGCGGCAGCAGGGAGGCGGCCGCGATGCCGTCGATCCCGGCGAGCGCGCCGGGCGGGATCAGGAGCTGGCTGCCGCTGCTCTCGGCGGCATCAATCAGGCGGGCGAGCAGAGCGTCGTCGCAGAAGGCGCTGGTCGAGGCGACGGCGAAGGCAGGCGCCGCTCCAAGTGCGGCCCCGCCCCAGATGCCGACCGCTTCGCGCCCGGCGGCTTCGACGATGAGGTCGAGGTCTAAACCGGCAAGCTCATCCGGTGCGGTGATCAACTTGGCGCCGGTTGGGATATCGCCGGCCATTGCGGGGTTGCGAACCGCGATGGCAATGATGGCGATATCGCCTTTGCCTCTATCCGCCAGCAGCTCCGCGACGCGGCGGTTGATCGCGCCCCAACCGATCAGGGCTAGGCGGAGAGGTTTGCCTGAGCGCGTCATGAGCCTTCCGCCGTGCGCAAGGCGAGGTCGAGCAGCGCGCCGCCGTTCAGGCCTTCGAGCATGCTGAAATGATGGCCGGGGCAGATCAGGGGCGCCGGCGCTTGCCATGTTGCGGCGAGTGCCGCCGATTGCGCCTTGAAGGCGTCGCTCTCGCCTTCGCCGACCGCGAAAGCGATCCGCGTCGCTTGCGGGCGTGGCTGGACGATCGGGCTGAGCCGCGTGGCGCGTGCCGTATCGTCGAGGCCGAGCAGTCGGCCGAGCGGGAGATGACCGAGTGGATTGAGGTTATAAAGGCCGGACAGCAACAGCGCCGAGGCGACCGGCGGCGCATCCGGGGCGCAGAGCGTCATCGCGGCGAGATGTCCACCGGCGGAATGACCGGAGATGTGCAGGCGCGTCGGGTCGAGGCCGAGCGCATCGGCTTCGCGGACGAGGAAATTCAGGGCGGCGACGCTTTGGGCGATGCTGCCTTCCAGCGGCATATCAGGCGCCAGCCCGTAGTTCGGCATGGCCACAGCATAGCCGGCATCGAGCGGCCCTAGCGAAAACTGGGCGTGCTGGACCTTGTCCGAGGCCTGCCAGTAGCCGCCATGGATGAAGACGAAGACCGGCGCGCGTTTGGCGCCTGCCGGGCGGTAGAGGTCGAGAGTCTCGAAGCGGCCGGGGCCATAGGCGAGATCGGCGGCGCCATGGCGGGCGCGGAAGGCCTCGCCGTCGCGGCTCGATTGCCGGAACAGCGCCTTCATGTCGGCCTGCAGGCGCGGGCTGTACTGCCGGCCGAGCTCGCGCAAGCTGTAGCCGTCGACCAGCTTATCGGGCAGTGGCTGCACTGCCGCATGACGGGCGCGTATGGTCAGGCCGGCTTCGCTCCTCGGCGCGAGGCGGATCGGCGGACGGAAGCCGGCGAAGACCTCGCGATAGGCAAGCTCAACCGTGTGGCGGGAGAGATGGAAGGCTTCGGGCCGGTCCGTCTCCCAGATCATTTCGCGCAGATGATGCGGGCCGCAGCCAGCGGCGACGAGCCCGGCGAGGATATCGCTCAGCGCATCGCGCAGGGCCTCGACCGGGTCGTTCTCGGCGCTGTGCGCGGTGATTTCGGGGAGCTCCGTTTCAGACGCCGACATAGCGATGCACCAGTTCCGCATTGGCCGCGAGGTCGCTGCTCGTGCCCGACCAGACCGTGCGGCCCTTCTCGATGATGTAGTGCCGGTCGGCGATGCGCTTGAGCACATTGATGTTCTTGTCGATCAGCAGGATCGACTGGCCCTGCGCCTTCAATGCTTCGATGCAGCCCCAGATCTCGGCGCGGATTACCGGCGCCAGGCCTTCGGTCGCTTCGTCGAGGATCAGGAGCTTCGGATTGGTCATCAGCGCTCGGCCGACTGCGAGCATCTGCTGCTCGCCGCCCGACAAGGTGCGGGCCGATTGGCCGGCGCGCTCCTGCAGGCGGGGGAACAGGGCGTAGACCCTCTCCAGCGTCCAGGGTGAGGCGCGCTTGAGCCGGTTCGAGGCGGTTGCGACGAGGTTTTCGCGGACGGAGAGCGTCGGGAAGACCTGCCGGCCCTCGGGCACCAGGCCGATGCCGCAGCGGGCGATCTTTTCCGGCGCGATGCCGCGGACGTCCCGGTTCTCGAAGCGGATGTCGCCGCCCTTAGGCGCGAGCAGCCCCATGATCGAGCGCACCGTCGTGGTCTTGCCCATGCCGTTGCGGCCCAGCAACGTCACGACCTCGCCCTCGGCGATGTCGAGCGCGACGTCGAACAGGATCTGGCTTCGGCCATAGGCGGATTGCAGGTTGCGCACGCTTAGCATCAGGCGTCCCCCTCGCCGAGATAGGCGGTGCGCACCTCCGGATTGTCGCGGATTTGCTCTGCCGTGCCGGTGGCGATGACGCGGCCATAGACCAGCACGGAGATGCGATCGGCCAAGGCGAAGACCGCGTCCATGTCGTGCTCGACCAGCAGCATGGTGACGCGGCCCTTCAGCGCGGAGAGCATCGCGACCATCTGCTCGCTCTCGGCATGGCCAAGCCCCGCCATCGGCTCGTCGAGCAGAAGGAGGCGCGGCTCGCAGGCGAGCGCGATCGCGAATTCGAGCTGCTTCTGCTCGCCATGGGAGAGGTCGGCGACCTTGACCTCGGCGCGGTGGCTCAGACCTGCGGTCGTAAGATGCTGGCGGGCGCGGCCGCGCAAGGCTTCGTCGCGGCGGGCGTTGCCGAAGAAGCGGAAGCTGTGGCCATCATGGGCCTGCACGGCGAGCGCGACATTGTCGAGCATCGTGAAGTCCGGCAGGAGTTGGTTGATCTGGAAGGTGCGAGCGACACCGCGCTTCACGCGCTGCGGCGTCGACAGGGCGCCGATCTCCTCGCCCGACAGCGTGATTGCGCCCTCGTCATGGGTCAGCTCGCCGAAGAGCTGGGTCAGCAGGGTGGTCTTGCCGGCTCCGTTGGGGCCGATCAGCGCATGGATCTGGCCGTCACGCACGTCGAGATCGACGCCGTCGGTCGCGATGAGGCCGCCGAAGCGCTTGCGCAGGCCGCGCACGGACAGCAGCGTCGCGGTCATGGCGCGCTCCTGCCGAGGCCCAGACGGGTGAGGAGGCCGTTCAATCCGCCCTGCGTGAAGAGCACGACGAGCAGCAGGATCGGCCCGAGAACGAGCTGCCAATGCTCGGTCCAGCCGGTCAGCACGGTTTCCAGGATGACAAGGGCGGCGGCGCCGAGCAGCGGGCCGAGCAGCGTGCCGACGCCGCCGAGGATGACCATGATCATCAGCTCGCCGGACTTGGTCCAGTGCAGCATGTCGGGGCTGACGAAGCGCAGGTAGTTCGCCATCAGCGCGCCGGCGAGCCCTGCGCCCATGCCGGAGATGACGAAGGCGGCGAGCTTGTAGCGATAGGGCGCGATGCCGATCGCCGCCATGCGCCGCTCGTTCTGGCGGATGCCCGCGAGCACCATGCCAAAGCGCGAGCCGACGATGCGCCAGAGCACGAGGAAGACCAGCGCGGCGATGACGAGACAGATGAAATAGAAGGTGACGTCGTCGCGGGTGTTGAGGTCGAACAGCGCGTTGCGGCGGCGGATCGTCATGCCGTCATCGCCGCCATAGGCCTTGAGCGAGACGAAGAGGAAGAACAGCATCTGCGCGAAGGCGAGGGTGATCATGATGAACTGCACGCCGGCCGTGCGCAGCGAGAGCGCGCCGATGATGCAGGCGAACAGGCCGGCGGCGAGGATCGCGGCCGGCAGCGTGACGAGAAGCTGGTCCGTGCCGGGGATGAAGCCGAGGAAGAGGGCATCGTCGGCGAAGGTCCGGTAGAGGATGCCGACGGCATAGCCGCCGATGCCGAAGAAGGCGGCGTGGCCGAAGCTCACCATCCCGCCGAAACCGAGCGCGAGGTTCAGGCTGGCGGCGGCGATGGCGTAGATCAGGACGCGCGTCGCCAGCGGCACCAGCGCCGGCTGGCCGAGCGCTTGGACGACGAAGGGCAGGGCGATCAGCGCGGCGGCAAGGACAATCAGCGCGATGATGCGGCTCAGCCCGGGCGCGGCGGTGTCGGTGCGAATGAGGGCGTTCTCAGACATGGGCGGGGAACAGTCCCTTGGGCCGCACCAGCAGCACGATCGCCATCAGCAGGTAGATGCCCATCGAGGCAAGGCCGGCCCCGAGCGCATCGGCCTCCGACCCCGTCATGACATGGCGCAGCAGGCCGGGCGCGAAGGCGCGCAAGGACGTGTCGACGAGGCCGACGATCAATGCGCCGAAGAAGGCGCCGCGGATCGAGCCGACGCCGCCGATCACCACCACGACGAAGGTCATGATCAGGATCTGCTCGCCCATGCCGACCTGCACGGCCAAGATCGGCCCGGCCATCAGCCCGGCGAGGCCGGCAAGCAAGGCGCCGAGCCCGAAGACGGCGGTGTAGAGCAGGCGGATATCGACGCCGAGCGCGCGCACCATCTCGCGATGGGTGGCGCCGGCCCGGACCAGCATGCCGACGCGGGTGCGGTTGATCAGGAGGTAGAGACCGAGCGCGACGAGAAGGCCGATCGCGATGATCGCGAGGCGATAGACCGGATAGGTCAGGCCGGGCAGGAGCTGGACCGAGCCGTTCAACGCGGGGGGAATCGCGACGAAGAGCGGTTGCCGGCCGAACAGGATGGTCACGCTCTGGTTGAAGATCAGAATCAGAGCGAAGGTCGCCAGCACCTGGTCGAGATGGTCGCGCGCATAGAGCCGGCGCAGCACGACGAGCTCCATCACCATGCCGATGAAGGCGGCTGCGGCGAGGCCGGCGAGAAGGGCAAGCAGGAATGAGCCGGTCTGCGCCGCGGCGAAGGCGGCGGCATAGGCGCCGACCATGTAGAGCGAGCCGTGGGCGAGATTGATCACGCCCATGATGCCGAAGATCAGCGTCAGCCCGGCCGCGAGCAGGAACAGCATCACGCCGAACTGCAGGCCGTTGAGCAATTGTTCGAGAACGAGCGTCATTGCCGTTACATTCGGGCTATGCAGCCTCTGCGAGAGCTGCACGCCATGCTTCCAGAAATCCTGCCGTGGTCTTGCGACGGAACCGCACCGTCATCCCGGGCTTGACCCGGGATCCATCGTCGGGCGCTGAGCCTCATGATGGATTCCGGATCGGCGCCGCTTCGCGGCTTGTCCGGAATGACGGCGCGTTTCCTACGCGATCCTGGCTACCGCCTCACAGCTTGCAGTCCTTGGCGTAGACGTCGCCGTGGTTGCTCAGCACCTTGCCGGTGGTCTTGAGCACCGGCGTGCCGTCGGCGCCCTTCTCGACCTTCAGGGAATACCAATCCTGCACCGGGTGCTGGTTCGGGCCGAACTTGAAGGCGCCGCGGACCGACTGGAAATCGGCCTTGGCCAGCGCCGTGCGCAGCGCGGGCACGTCGGTCTTGCCGCCGGTCGCCTTCAGAGCCGAGGCGATGGCGAGCGCGGCGTCGTAGCCCTGGCTGGCATAATAGGTCGGGGCGCGATTATAGGCCTTGGTCCAGGCCTCCATGAATTTCTTGTTGGCCGCGTTGTCGAAGTCGGAATTCCAGTGCGCGGTGACGCTGAGGCCGAGCGCGGATTCGCCGACCGCCTTCAGCGTGGTCGCGTCGAGCGAGGGCTCGGCCAATACCATCGGAATCGCTCCGAGTAGGCCGGCCTGCTGGTACTGGCGCAGGAAGGCGATGCCGAGGCCGCCGGGATGGAACTGGAAGACGACATCGGGATTGGCGGCGCGGATCTGCGCCATTTCCGGGGCGAAGTCGGTCTGGTCGAGGCGGGTATAGACCTCGCCGGCGATCTCGCCCTTGAACATGCGCTTGAAGCCGGTCAACGCGTCCTTGCCGGCCTGGTAGTTCGGGGCGAGGATGAAGGCCTTCTTGTAGCCGAGATTGGTTGCGTATTGCCCGGCGCTCTCGTGCAGGCTGTCGTTCTGCCAGGAGACGACGAAGTAGTTGGCGTTGCACTCCTTGCCGGCGAAATTCGAGGGCGCGGCATTGGGGCTGACATAGAGCGCGCCGGAATCGACGATATCGGGCACGGTCGCGCCGGCGACGTTCGAGAAGACGATGCCGGTCATGATCTTGACCCCGTCGGTCTTCAGCATCTTCTCGGCGATCTGCTTGCCCTGGCCGGGCTTCAGCGCATCGTCCTCGACGACGAGCTCGACCGGCACGCCGCCGAGCTTGCCGCCTTCCAGGTCGATGGCGAGCTTGAACGCGTCGCGGATGTCCTGGCCGAGATAGCCGCCGGGGCCCGAGAGCGTGGTGATCATGCCGATCTTGACCGGCTGCTGGGCCAGCGCCGTGGAGGCCGCCAGCGTCGTCGCGATGCCGAAGAGCAATCCGCGCAGTTTCATCATGGACTCCAGTCGTTCCGTTCTTGCCTCTGAGATGGTTCGACGCGGCGTTTCTGCGCCGCCGCGCTTATGCGTATTTCGGTGCACCATCACCGCGCCCTGGCCGGGGCGCAAGGCGCCGCTGCCCGTTATCCAAGCACGGACTTCCCCGGATGAGGGAGCCCGCCTTTCGGCGCGGCAGCGTCAGAGCGCGACCCAGCCGGCTGGGGGCTTGCGGCCGGGGTGGAGCGCGCCGCAATGCTTGCAGGTACGCGCCTTCTCGTCCGAGAAGAAGGCCTCATAGAGCGGCGGCAGGTCCTTCACGAGGTCCTTTACCTTGAGTTCGATTCGATGCACGAGGCCCTGGCACTCGAAGCAGTACCATTCGAAGCCGTCGACCTGATCGCCATGGCGAGCCGGCTCGACCACGAGCCCGATCGAGCCTTCCTGCGGGCGCTGCGGGGAATGGCGCACATGCGGCGGCAGCAGGAAGACGTCGCCCTCGCGGATCGTCACGTCGTAGTGCTTTCCGTTGTCGACCAGCTTCAGCATCATGTCGCCCTTGAGCTGGTAGAAGAATTCCTCCACCGGGTCGTCATGATAATCGGCGCGCTGGTTCGGGCCGCCGACGACCATCACGGTCATCTGGCCGTCGTCGAACACCTTCTTGTTGCCGACCGGCGGCTTGAGCAGGTGCTCGTGCTCCGCGATCCATTTCTTGAAGTTGAAGGCCTTGAGCCGTCCTTCGGTCGCCATGGTTCCCACTCCCGTCCTCGTTCGTGATCTCGTTCAGCCGGCCTTGGCGAGCGGCGCCTGACCCAGGCCGCAGGCTTCGAAGGCGGCGCGCGTCGCGGCCTTCTCTGCCTCGGTCAGCTCCAGCAGCGGCGGACGGACATGGCCCCCGACTTGGCCCAGCAGCTCCTGCCAGTATTTCTGGTGCGCATGCGGCTTCTCGGAGGGTCTCGTGCCGCGCAAGGCCTCGCGCACCGGGTCCAGGCTGTCGCGGATGGCGCGCGCCTTCTCGGCCTCGCCGCGGAAGGCGAGGTCGGTGTAGTCGCGCATGCGCCGGTCGTTCGCCGTCTGGATCAGATAGGGCGGCGAGGAGCAGAGATAGAGCTGCCAGTTAAACTCGAGGATATTGTCGAGCCATTCCTCCTCGGAAGCCGTGCTGACCAGGATGCGGTCGCCGGCCAGCCGCGTCAGCTCGGCATACATCGGGCGCGGCACGCTGTACTTGATCGCGACGACGTTCTCGATATCGGCGAGCCGGTTGCAGAGCTGCGGGCTCATCAGGTAGCCGGAATCCGGGTGGCTCCAGAGCGCGATGCCGATATCGACCTTCTCGGCGATGGTCCGGTAATATTCGTAGAGCGTCTCGTCCTGCGCCTTGAAGAAATGCAGGATCGGCGCGTGCACGACGATGTAGTCGGCGCCGACATTCTGGGCGTGCTTCGCGAGATCGATGACGACGTCCATGTTCTGGTCCGAGCAGGACATGATCGTCTGGCCACGGCCGGCCGAGGCCTCGACGGCGAGCTCGAAATTGCGCTTGCGCTCCTCCAGCGACATCGAGAAGAACTCGCCCTGCTTGCCGGCGATGAACAGCCCGTCGATTCCGAGATCATCGAGCCAGTGGCGGATGTTCCGGCGGAAGCCGTCCTCGTCGATCGCGAGCTTGTCGGTGAAGGTCGTGAGCGCGGCCGCCCAGATGCCCTTCATATGGGCGCGGGCATAGGCCTTGGCGTCCTTCTTGGCGTATTTCATCAGGCCTGCTCCCGCATTCCGGAGCGGCTCGGGCGGATGGCCTCGGGTCGCGCGATCCTTCCGCGCCATCATCCGAAATGCCTTGCCCGACAGCCTCTCCCAGGCAGCCCCGCATAAATGCCGGGCGATGAGGGATGATGGCATGAGAGCCGGGGTATACGGCAACTCGTAACATTCGTATGAATTCGGAACCTATTCTTATAAATCGAGGCATCGATGGCGATCACCTTGCGCCAGATCCAGGCCTTCCTGGCCGTGACCGAGCAGGGCACCTTCACCAAGGCGGCCGAGCGCCTGAACATGGCGCAGCCGGCGCTGTCCCAGCTCGTGCGCGATCTGGAGCGCGAACTCGGCATTCGCGTGCTCGACCGCACGACACGGCGCGTCGAACTCACCGAGGGCGGGCGCGAGTTTCACGGCGCGGCGCTGAAGATCGTGCAGGATCTCGATACGGCCGTGCTGAATGCCAATGGCCTGGCCGAGCGCCGGCGCGGGCGCATCGTGGTTGCGGTGCCGCCGCTGCTTGCCGCCGTGATCATGCCGCCGACGATCGTGGCGCTGCAGCAGAAATATCCCGGTCTGCAGGTCGCGATCATCGATGCACGCAACGATCTCGTCGTCGAGGCCGTGCGCTTCGGCAAGGCCGATTGCGGCGTCGGCACCTTCCCGGCGCTCGATGACACGATCGAGCGGACGACGCTGGCTCGCGACAGCCTGATGCTGTTCTGCGGGCGCGGCAGCCGTTTCGCCGCGCAGGATTCGGTGGCGTGGCGCGACCTTGCCGACGAGCCGCTGGTGACGCTGACCCGCGACAGCGGCATCCGCCTGCTCGCCGAAGTCGGCTACGAGACCGCCGAGATCACGCTGAAGCCGGCCTATGAGGTGACGCAGATCACGACCGCGCTGGCGCTGGTCGAGGCCGGGCTCGGCATCGCCGTGCTGCCGACCTATGCGCGGGCGGTGGCGCCGGCCTCGGTCATCGTGCGCCCGCTGACCGACCCTTCGATCGCGCGGGACATCGTGATGATCAGGCTGGGGGGCCGCGCGGCCTCGCCCGCGCTGGCGGCCTTCGAGACGCTGCTGCGCCGTTTCGTGCGGCAACTTGCGCCGAGCGAGGCGGGGTGAGGGGGCACCGAAAGCAAAAGGCCGCCCGGTGAGGCGGCCTTTCGTCCCTATATTTCAAGGGCTTGTATGGTGGGCGCGACAGGGATCGAACCTGTGACCCCTACGATGTCAACGTAGTGCTCTCCCGCTGAGCTACGCGCCCGTTTGCCGCCTTGCGGTGGCTTCCGGAAGCGTGTCCGAGCCGTGTTGGCCGCGGTCACGCTGCGAGGTGAGGGGGCTATAGCGACTCGCTTCGCGGGTGGCAAGGCGTTTGCCGCATAAATTCTCAACAGGCTGTTGGCACCCGCATCGGCGCAGTGCCGGACGGCCTCTCAGGCCGCTAGCAGCTTCTCGACCTCGTTGACAAGCTCGCGCAGGTGGAAGGGCTTGGACAGCACCTTGGCATCCTTCGGCGTCTGCGAATCGGGGTTCAGCGCCACGGCGGCGAAGCCCGTGATGAACATCACCTTGATGTCGGGATCGAGCTCGGTGGCGCGGCGCGCCAGCTCGATGCCGTCCATCTCCGGCATGACGATATCCGTCAGCAGGAGCTCGAAGGGCTCCTCGCGCAGGCGGTTATAGGCCGACAGGCCGTTATCGAAGGAAGCGACGTCATAGCCCGCGTTCTGCAGGGCCTTGACCAGGAAGCGACGCATATCGTTGTCGTCTTCAGCGAGCAGTATCTTCGTCATGGGCCTGATCTGTCGTCCCTGAGGCCTGTGTTTCTAAACGTCTGGCGCCCCGACTCGGGGCCGGGTCTGGAACGGTTGGGTACTCACCCGGCCGCACAGTTGGAACCATGTCTCTCCATAAGGCAACATCATGGTAAACAAGGCGTGAATCCAGGCGCTGAATTTCCGGGGTTTTGCGACATCGCTTCAACCATCCCGGTTTGTGTGCTTCAGTCGGGCGAAATGAGCCTGTCCTCCGCCCCCTTCCCGCCCGCGCCGGACGACGTCGTCGCCGAGATCGAGCGACCGTTCAGCCTGTACCAGCCGGCCCTCCAGGTCGTGCCGGTGGTGGTCGACGTGCCGCATGCCGGGCGCTGCTATCCACGCGGCTTCGTCGAGGCGGCGCGCCTGCCGCTGCGCAGCCTCCGGCGCTCCGAGGATGCCTATGTCGACCGGCTGTTCGCGCAGAGCGTCTCGCTCGGCGCGCCGCTGCTCGTGGCCGAGTTCCCGCGCGCCTATCTCGACGTGAACCGCGAGCCGTACGAACTCGATCCGCGCATGTTCGAGGGGCGGGTGCCGCCCTTCGCCAATACCCGCTCGATGCGGGTGGCCGGCGGGCTCGGCACGATCCCGCGCATCGTCGGCGACGCGCAGGAGATCTATTTCGGGCGGATCCCGATCCAGGAGGGGCTCGCCCGGATCGAGGAGCTCTACCGGCCCTATCACGCAGGCCTGCGCAGCCTCGTCCAGCGCACGCAAGGCGTGTTCGGCACCTGCATTCTCGTCGATGCGCATTCGATGCCCTCGGCCGGACTCGACCGCGACGGGCTGGCGAAATCGGACATCATCCTGGGCGACCGCTTCGGCACCAGCGCGGCCGGCTACATCATCGACATCGCCGAGCAAGCCTTCACGCGGCTGGGCTTCAGCGTCACCCGCAACCGGCCCTATGCCGGCGGCTTCATCACCGAGCATTACGGCGCGCCGGCTGCCGGCGTTCATGCCTTGCAGATCGAGGTGAACCGCGCGCTCTACATGAACGAGGCGACGCTGGAGCCGCATGCCGGCTTCGGTGCGGTCGAGCAGGCGATCGCCGGTGTCATGGCCGATTGCTTCGCGCGCTGGAGCGGCTGGCTCGACGAATGGCGCGAGGCGGCCGAGTAGCGATTGCCGGCGAAGCGGGGGACCATTTCCAAGAAAAAAGGGCCGCACACTTGCGTGGCGGCCCAAGTCTAGGGAGGAAACGCCCAAGGAGGGCAATGAAGGTTTGAGGTCATCTCCCCTTCGCAGTGCACAATATGAGAGCGCGCTGCAAAACGCAACTGAAATCAGCGAAATCAAAGGTGCTATGCGACTGACGCATAATGCCGCAACGAAATGCCGGGGTTTTTCGGGTATTCCGCATCCGAGCCTCGGTTCGAGCGATCGATCCGCGGAGTCGATGCTGCAAAGCAGCAAACTGGAGTGCCTGTTTATGAGCGCAGTCGATTTCGGCGCCTTCGTCGCGGAGCTGGCGACGCAGTCCGGCCGGGCGATCCTGCCCTTCTTCCGGGCGCTGCACGCGACGGAGGACAAGTCGCGCGGCGGGGTGTTCGATCCCGTGACCGAGGGCGACCGCGCCGGCGAATCGGTGATGCGCCATATGATCAAGCGGCAGTTCCCGGCCCATGGCGTGCTCGGCGAGGAATTCGGCAGCGAGAACACCGATGCCGAATATGTCTGGGTGCTCGATCCGATCGACGGCACTCGCGCCTTCATCTCGGGCATTCCGGTCTGGGGCACGCTGATCGGCCTGACGCGCAACGGCGTGCCGGTCTACGGCATGATGCACCAGCCCTTTTCGGGCGAGCGCTTTTCCGGCGACGGGCGCGAGGCGCGCTACGAGGGGCCGGGGGGGCCGAAGAAGCTGCGGACCCGCCAGACCACGGATCTCGCCACCGCGACGCTGATGACGACGACGCCCGCCCTGTTCAAGGGCGAGGAGGCCGAGGCCTTCGCCCGCGTCGAAAGCGAGGTCCGGCTCTCCCGCTATGGCTGCGACTGCTATGCCTATTGCATGCTCGCGGCCGGCCATGTCGATCTCGTGATCGAGAGCGGGCTCAAGCCCTACGACATCGTCGCGCTGATCCCGATCATCGAGGGCGCGGGCGGCATCGTCACCTCATGGGACGGCGGCAGCGCTGCCGGGGGCGGGCGCATCCTCGCGGCCGGCAGCAAGGCGCTGCATGAGGCCGCCATGGCCAGGCTCGCTGCTTAAGCCGGGCAGGGCCTGATCCTCGCCGGGGATGAAGGCGTCGAAGGCGGCCCAGAACTGGGCGCGGATGTCGTCGGTCTCCATCAGGATCTCATGGCGCGACGTCGGCAGGACCAGCGCCGAGCCGGTCTTAAGCCGCGCCGCGAAGCGCTCGATCGCCGGCGTCGAGACGACCGGATCGCGGCCGGCGGCGATGATCAAGGTCGGTACCTTCACCTCCAGCGGGGCTGACGGCGTGGCGAGACGCGCGATCAGGCGAAAAGCGGTCCTGACCCAGGCGATGGTCGGGTCTCCGATGCTGAGATCGCGCGCCGCGGCCGAGAGCGCGGCGTTGCGGGCATAGCGCACGGGATCGCTGGTCAGGCGGTTGCCTTCGAAGGGTTTCGTCGCGATCGCGGTATCGCCGCCGCCCGGCACGAAGGCGCGGCCGAGGCCGAGCCAGTAGAGCAGGCTTGCGAGGATATTCGCCCGGCCGGGATGCGCGATCATCGCGATGCCGAGCATCGGCGCGAGCGCGACCATGCGGGCGACCGGCAGGGCATTCGAGCGGGCGGCGTCAAGGCACAGCGCGGCGCCCATCGAATGCGAGAGGACGAAATAGGGCGGGGGCAACTTCGCCTGCATCTCGGCCATCGCCAGCGCAAGATCGGCCTCGTAGTGGCGTAGGCGCCCGACATGGCCCTTGCGCATGCGCCTGACGAAACGCTGCGAGCCGCCTTGGCCGCGCCAGTCGAAGGCCAGCACATGGAAGCCGCGGCGGCGCAGCTCCGCGATGGTTTCGCTGTAGCGCTCGATGAACTCGGCCCGGCCCTGCACGAGGACGACCGTGCCGCGCACCGGCTTCACCGTCGGGCGCCAGCTGGCGAAGCGCAAGGCAGCGCCGTCGCGCGTCGTCGCGAGCCAGGTCTTGCCGTGCCCAGGGACGGGATAGTCCGGATCGGCGAAAAAGGCGGCCTCGGCCATCAGGTGCTCCGCATCGCCACCGCGCCCTCGGACCGCGGCTGCAACAAGCTCGATATCCTGCACTGGATATCCTGCAAAAACATGTCGGTGCGCCAACAAAGAAATGCGAGGGCCGATTTCGTGTCGGAAAAAATGGGCTCTTGAAAAGCTCAGAGCCCTCCCCAGATCAGGTCTGCGCAGGCCGGAACCGGCTGCGCGAAAGCAACCGAGGTCCGCGCTCAGGCGAGGCGGACCGACATCATTGTCGCTTCTTCGGAGGACATATCATGCGTCATTTCGACCTCTCCCCGCTCTATCGCTCGACCGTCGGTTTCGACCGCCTGTTCAACCTCCTCGACCAGGCCTCGAGCAACGAAGCTGCCCCGAGCTACCCGCCCTACAATATCGAGCGGACCGCCGAGAACGCCTACCGCATCACCATCGCGGTCGCGGGTTTCGGTGAGGGCGACCTCTCCATCGAGTCCAAGGAAAACGCGCTGACCGTCAAGGGCGAGAAGCAGCCTGCCGAGGGCGCCGAGAAGCGCGAGGTCCTGCATCAGGGCATCGCCGCGCGCGCCTTCGAGCGTCGCTTCCAGCTTGCCGACTACGTGCAGGTGACCGGCGCCAGCCTCGAGAACGGCCTGCTTCATATCGACCTCGTGCGCGAGATCCCCGAGGCCAAGAAGCCGCGCCAGATTCCGATCGGCAATGGCGGTTCGGCCAAGGTCCTCGAGGCCAAGGTCGCCCAGGCCGCGTAACCGACGCTGCCAGCGCCAAGCTTTCGATGAAAGCGAAAGGCCCCCGGAAACGGGGGCCTTTTTTGTTGGCGATCAGTTCATCGGAGCGACCGGCGCGATCGGCGTCTCGGGCTTCGGCGTCGATGGCGTGGAGTCGATGTTCTGGACCGGCGGGATCGGCGAGGCCTCGGGCGCAGGCGCGGCGGTCGAAAGCGGCGGCTTGCGCTCGGTGTCCTCGGTATTGCGGACATCGCTGGGATTGACGAGCTTCGGCTTGTCGGCGCCGGTCTCCGGATTGGTCGCGCCGGGCGAGGGCTCCGCCGGCTTGGCGGGTTGCGGCGGAGCGGCCGTTGCCGGCGCGCTGGCTTCGGCCGGTGCGGTTTCCACGGGCCTCACCGGTTCGGGCGCCGGCGGCGCGGCCGGTGAGGGCGGCGATGTCGTCGCGGGTGCGCTGGCCTCGGCCGGGGGCTTTTCCGCCGGCTGGACGGGCTCAGGCGCAGGGGGTGCGGCCGGCGAGGGCGGGACGGTCGTCGCCGGGGCGCTGGCCTCGGCCGGGCCCTTGAACTCGGGCGGTCGTTCGGGCGGCTGGGGCACGAGGCGCTGGCGCGGCGGGGCGCGCTCCTCGCGCGGGTCGGCGCGGGCGACGCTGGGGGCAGGCGCCTGTCCGCGCAGCGGGATGCGTCGGATCAAATCGCCGGCATAGGCATCGAGGATCAGGCGCTGGCGCTGGCCGCCGGGCGTGACGCCGTCGACGATATAGGTGTCGTCGCGGCGGATCGAACGCTCGATCCGGGCGAGGCCGTAGCGGCGGGCGGCGATCCCGTTGACCGAATAGGGCGAGACCGCAGCCGGCGCGCGCGGCACGACGGCCGGCGGGCGCGGGGCATAGCCATAGTCGTAACGATAGCCATAGCCATAGGCCGGATACGGATCATATCCGTCATCGTAATAGTAATACTGGGCGCTGGCGGTGCCCGCCATGCCGGCCATTGCGCCGGCCACGACCAGGCCCATCAGAGCGATGCGCCCCGGTGCGGTCGAACGATCTGCCATGCCACATTCCCTTAACGACTGACTGCTTGGCATTCAGTCTTGTTAGGGATTGCGGCAGGTATGCGGCTGGAAACGGGGCGCAAATGCGCTCATTCAACCCGCGATCGCGGTGATGAGGCTCTCGACGTCTTCGGCTTCCGTCGCGAAGGACATGACGAAGCGGCCGACGATCTCGCCCGCCTTGAGCGGCGCGTCCGGCGGCAGCGAGCGTGCCGACCAGTCGTAATAGCCGATGCCGGCGGCCTTCAGCCGCTCCTGCACGGCCGGCGGCAGGACGAGGAAGACCTCGTTCGCCTGGCAGGGCCAGGCGAGACGCGCCTCGCTGCTTTGGCTGACCGAATCCGCCAGGCGCCTGGCGCGGGCATTGGCGTGGCGGGCGAGGTCCAGCCAATGATCGTCGGCGAGCAGGCCCTCGAACTGGGCGCCGAGGACGCGGCCTTTGGACAGAGTCTGGCCGGCGCGCTTGCGCCGCCATTTCATCTCCTCGGCTTCGGCCGGGTCGAAGAAGATCACGGCTTCCGCCGCCAGCGCGCCATTCTTGGTGCCGCCGAAGGAGAGGACGTCGACGCCGGCCTTCCAGGTGATCTCGGCCGGCGTGCAGCCGAGCGTGACCAGCGCATTGGCGAAGCGGGCGCCGTCCATGTGGAGTTTGAGCCCGCGCGGCGTGACGGCGTCCTTGAGCGCCCGCACCTCGGCCGGCGTATAGATCGCGCCGCATTCGGTCGCCTGCGTGATCGTCAGCGCCTGCGCCTGGACCTGATGGAAATCGCCGGCGCGCAGATGGGAGAGCGCTTTCGTCACCGTCTCCGGCTTCAGCTTGGCGCCGGTGCCGGGCAGGTCGACCAGCTTGGCCCCGTTGGTGAAGAACTCCGGCGCGCCGCATTCGTCCTCGACGACATGCGCCTCCTCATGGGTGAGGATGGCGCCCCAGGGCTTGACGATGCTGGCCAGTGCCAAGGCGTTCGCCGCCGTCCCGGTGAGGACGAGGAAGACCGCGACCTCCCGCTCGAAGATCGCGGCGAAGCGCTCCTCGACGCGGCGCGTCCAGTCGTCCTTGCCATAGGGGGAGGCGGCGCCGGCATTGGCGGCGGCGAGCGCGGCCATGACGCGCGGGCTGGCGGCGGCGGTGTTGTCGCTGAAGAAATCCATGGCTTGAGGGTTAGGCGGAGACTGCTTTGCTGCCAAGCGGTGTCGGTGGAGAGGGGGCTTGCGCGCTGCGCCGGGGTGAGACCTTGGGTCATGCCCGAAAACAAGAACCGGGCTGCCTGAGTCGGGCTTTCGTTCCGGAAATGTCTGGCGCGGATTCGATTTTGCAATAAAATTTCGCTGCAGCGCGAAATCGGCGCTTGTGCCTAGATTGGAATTCTGGCAAGTTCATCGCAATAGGACAGTGTTGCTGTCCCATTTTTCACCGCGCCGACCGAAAGCTGCTCTAGCTTGAGGTCGCGCCGTCGCAACGGAGCGGAGCATGACGAAGGGCCGGGCTACCAACGCCAAAGCCAATCGCACGCGCGCCGTCCGTAAAACGACGGCCTGAAGACAGGCGCGAACGGGCGAGACACGCCCGAGGCGCCTGCGGAGGACGCGGGCGCGGTGGAAACAAAGCGCAAGCAAAGCCTCCAAAAAGACGACGGCCGGACCGCCCTGGCCCCATCCTTGTTGCCGACTTCAGGTCGGCACTGAGGGCCGCAGCGGTCGGGATCATGGACTGACGGGTCTCCCTGCCGGCGCAAGCCCGCGGGGTTCTGGTAAGCGGGGTTTGACGATGAGCGTGACCAGCAAGTCGAGCGGCGCAGGGGCTTTCGAGCGTTTTCCGGCCGTGCGCGATCCGGCCATGCCGGTGCGCCAGGGCCTGTACGACCCCAATCACGAGAAAGACTCCTGCGGCGTCGGCTTCATCGCCGACATGAAGAACCGCAAGAGCCATGCGATCGTACAGCAGGGCCTGCAGATCCTGCACAATATCGACCATCGCGGCGCGGTCGGGGCCGATCCGAAGCTCGGCGACGGCTGCGGCATCCTCGTCCAGATCCCCGACCAGTTCTTCCGCGAGGAGACCGCGCGGCTCGGCATGACCCTGCCTGAGCCCGGTCATTACGCGATTGGCCAGTTCTTCATGCCGCGCGATCCCGCCGCGCGGGCGCTCTGCGAGGAGATCATCTCGCAGACCGTGGCGGAGGAGGGGCTCGTCTTCCTGGGCTGGCGCGACGTGCCGGTCGACAACAGCGATCTCGGCCAGGCCGTGCTCGCGACCGAGCCGGTCCATCGCCAGCTCTTCGTCGGTCGCCCCGACGACATTACTGACGAGGACGAGTTCGAGCGGCAGGTCTATGTCCTCCGCAAGTCGGTCTCGAACAAGGTCTACAAGCATCAGGAGCGCAAGACGGCGGAGTATTACCCCGTCTCGATGTCCTGCCGCACCATCGTCTACAAGGGCATGGTTCTGGTGAACCAGCTCGGCTCCTACTTCAAGGACCTGCAGGACGAGCGCTTCGTCAGCGCGCTCGCCCTCGTTCACCAGCGTTTCGCCACCAACACCTTCCCGTCCTGGCGCCTCGCCCATCCCTACCGGATGGTCGCCCATAACGGCGAGATCAACACGCTGCGCGGCAACGTCAACTGGATGGCGGCGCGGCAGGCGAGCGTCGATTCCGACCTGTTCGGCTCGGACATCTCGAAGCTCTGGCCGATCTCCTACGAGGGCCAATCGGACACCGCCTGCTTCGACAACGCGCTCGAATTCCTGGTGCAGGGCGGCTACTCGCTGGCCCATGCCATGATGATGCTGGTGCCCGAGGCCTGGGCCGGCAACCCGCTGATGGATGACGAGCGGCGCGCCTTCTACGAATATCACGCCGCCCTGATGGAGCCCTGGGACGGGCCGGCCGCGATCGCCTTCACCGACGGCCGCCAGATCGGCGCGACGCTTGACCGCAACGGCTTGCGTCCGGCGCGCTATCTCGTCACCGATGACGGGCTCGTGGTGCTCGCGTCCGAATTCGGCGTGCTGCCGATCCCGGAGGAGAAGATCGTCGAGAAGTGGCGCCTCCAGCCCGGCAAGATGCTGCTGATCGATCTCGAACAGGGCCGGATCATCGGCGATGACGAGATCAAGACCTCGCTCTGCCTGGCCAACCCCTACAAGGACTGGCTGAAGCGCACCCAGATCGTGCTGGAGGATCTGCCGCCGGTCGAGGCGCGGGCTTCCCGCACCGACGTGCCGCTGCTCGATCGCCAGCAGGCCTTCGGCTACACCACCGAGGATGTCCGCCTGCTGATGGCGCCGATGGCGGTGACCGGGCAGGAAGCCGTGGGCTCGATGGGCACGGATACGCCGATCTCGGCGCTCTCGCTCAAGTCGAAGCTGCTCTACACCTATTTCAAGCAGAACTTCGCGCAGGTGACGAACCCGCCGATCGATCCGATCCGCGAGGAGCTGGTGATGAGCCTGCTCTCCTTCATCGGGCCGCGTCCGAACATCCTCGACCTGGAGGGCACCTCGCGCCGCAAGCGCCTGGAGGTCCGCACCCCGATCCTGACCAATGACGATCTCGAGAAGATCCGCTGCATCGGCCATTACGAGGATCGCTTCGACACCAAGACGATCGACTTCACCTATCCGGCGCGCGAGGGCGCGGCCGGCATGGACGGCGCGGTGGCGCGGCTCTGCGAGCGCGCGGAGGCTGCGGTCCATGGCGGCTACAACATCATCATCCTGTCCGATCGGCAGGTGGGCTCAGACCGCATCCCGATCCCGGCGCTGCTGGCGACGGCGGCGGTGCATCATCATCTGATCCGCAAGGGTCTGCGCACCTCGGTCGGCCTCGTCGTCGAATCCGGCGAACCGCGCGAGATCCATCACTTCTGCTGCCTCGCCGGCTACGGCGCCGAGGCGATCAACCCCTATCTCGCCTTCGACACCCTGCTCGACCAGCATGCGCAGGGCGCCTTCCCCGAGGAGGTCGATGCCGACGAGGTGGTGAAGCGCTACATCAAGTCGGTCGGCAAGGGCGTGCTGAAGGTGATGTCCAAGATGGGCATCTCGACCTACCAGTCCTATTGCGGCGCGCAGATCTTCGACGCCGTCGGCCTGAAGAGCGCCTTCGTCGACAAGTTCTTCTTCGGCACGGGCACGGCGATCGAGGGCGTCGGCCTCGACGAGATCGCCGAGGAGAGCCTGCGCCGGCATCGCGACGCCTTCGGCGACTCGCCGCTCTACCGCGACAGCCTCGATATCGGCGGCGAGTACATGTACCGCGTCCGCGGCGAGGACCATGTCTGGAAGCCGGATGTCGTCGCCTCGCTCCAGCATGCGGTGCGCCTCAACGCGCAAGACCGCTACGAGGAGTTCGCCAACCAGGTGAACGACGATGCGCAGCGGCTCAGCACCATCCGCGGCCTGTTCAAGGTGAAGATGGCCACCGATAACGGCCGCGCGCCGGTGCCGCTGGAGAGCGTCGAGCCTGCCGCGAATATCGTGAAGCGTTTCGCCACCGGCGCGATGTCCTTCGGCTCGATCTCGCGCGAGGCGCATGAGACGATCGCGCTCGCGATGAACCAGATCGGCGGCAAGTCGAACACCGGCGAGGGCGGCGAGGAGCCGATCCGCTTCCGGCCGATGCCGGATGGCCGCTCCAAGCGCTCGGCGATCAAGCAGATCGCGTCCGGCCGCTTCGGCGTCACCACCGAATACCTCGTCAATGCCGATGTGATGCAGATCAAGGTGGCGCAGGGCGCCAAGCCCGGCGAGGGCGGCCAGCTCCCCGGCCACAAGGTCGATGCCAAGATCGCCCGGACCCGGCATTCGACGCCGGGCGTCGGCCTGATCTCGCCGCCGCCGCATCACGACATCTATTCGATCGAGGATCTGGCCCAGCTCATCTTCGACCTGAAGAACGTCAATCCGGCGGCCGATGTCTCGGTGAAGCTCGTCTCCGAGATCGGCGTCGGCACGGTTGCGGCCGGCGTCGCCAAGTCGCGCGCCGACCATATCACTATCTCCGGCTTCGAGGGCGGCACGGGCGCGAGCCCGCTGACCTCGCTGAAGCATGCCGGCTCGCCCTGGGAGATCGGCCTTGCCGAAACGCAGCAGACGCTGGTGCTGAACCATCTGCGCGGCCGCGTCGCGCTCCAGGTCGATGGCGGCCTGCGGACGGGGCGCGACGTCATCATCGGCGCGCTGCTCGGGGCCGACGAGTTCGGCTTCTCGACCGCGCCGCTGATCGCGGCCGGCTGCATCATGATGCGCAAATGCCATCTCAACACCTGCCCGGTCGGCGTCGCGACGCAGGACCCGGTGCTGCGCAAGCGCTTCAAGGGCCTGCCCGAGCATGTCGTGAACTACTTCTTCTTCGTGGCCGAGGATGTCCGCCGGATTATGGCGGAGATGGGCTTCACCAAGATCGAGGAGATCGTCGGCCGCTCGGACCTGCTCGACAAGCGCGAGGCGATCGAACACTGGAAGGCGAACGGGCTCGACTTCACCAAGCTTTTCCACAAGGTCGACCTGCCGGGCGTGGCGATCCGCCATGTCGAATTGCAGAAGCATCCGATTGACACCGTGCTCGACCGCCAGCTCCTGGCCGAGGCGGCGGATGCGATCGAGACCGGCACGTCGGTCGTGATCGAGAAGCCGGTGACGAACGTCGACCGCAGCACGGGCGCGATGCTCTCCGGCGCCGTCGCGAAGAAATACGGTCATGCCGGCCTGCCGGAAGACACGATCACGGTGAAGCTCAAGGGCACCTCGGGCCAGAGCTTCGCGGCCTTCCTCGCGGCCGGCGTCACGGTCGAGCTCACCGGCCAGGCCAACGACTATGTCGCCAAGGGGCTGTCCGGCGGCAAGGTCATCGTGAAGCCCGATCCGGCGACCAAGGCCGTGGCCGAGCGCTCGATCATCGTCGGCAACACCGTGCTCTACGGCGCGATCGCGGGCGAGGCTTACTTCCGCGGCGTCGCGGGCGAGCGCTTCGCGGTGCGCAATTCCGGCGCCATCGCGGTGGTCGAAGGTACGGGCGACCATGGTTGCGAGTACATGACCGGCGGCGTCGTCGCGGTCATCGGCCAGACCGGGCGCAATTTCGCGGCCGGCATGTCGGGCGGCATCGCCTATGTCCTGGACGAGGACGGCACCTTCAAGTCGCGCTGCAACCTCTCGATGGTCGATCTCGAACCAGTCGAGGAGGAAGAGGACCTGATGGAGCGCCTGCACCATCACGGCGGCGATCTCGAGCACAAGGGTCGGATCGACATGACCAACATGTCGGGCCACGATGAAGAGCGCCTGATGCAGATGCTGACGAACCATGTCGACTACACCGGCTCGGAGCGCGCCCGCACCATTCTCGACAACTGGGCGGATTACCGCACCAAGTTCGTCAAGGTGATGCCGGTCGAGTACCGCCGCGCGCTGCGCGAGATGGAACAGGCCCGCACCTTGCAGGCCGCGGAATAAGCGAACGCCACCCCGCCGGGGCCGCCAACGGTCCCGGCATCTCGATCAGGTTAAGGCACGCGCACGGGGACACCCCGCGCACACGGCGAGAGAAACGGCATGGGCAAGGTCACGGGCTTTCTCGAATTCGACCGGCAGGAGCAGAAATATCAGCTCGCCGGCGACCGCATTCGTCACTTCCGCGAGTTCACGCTTCCGCTGGAGGAGCGCGACATCAAGAAGCAGGCGGCGCGCTGCATGGATTGCGGCATCCCGTTCTGCCATGGGCCGACCGGCTGCCCGGTGCATAATCAGATCCCGGACTGGAACGAGCTGGTCTATTCCGGCGGCTGGGAGGATGCCTTGCGCAACCTCCACTCCACCAACAATTTCCCGGAGTTCACCGGCCGCATCTGCCCGGCGCCTTGCGAGGAAGCCTGCACGCTCAACCTCGAGAACATGCCGGTGACGATCAAGACGATCGAGCAGGCGATCGCCGACAAGGGCTGGGAAGAGGGCTGGATCGCGCCGGAAATCTCGGCCAAGCGCACGGGCAAGCGCATCGCCATCGTGGGCTCCGGCCCCGCCGGCATGGCGGCGGCGCAGCAACTCGCCCGCGTCGGGCACGATGTCCATCTCTATGAGCGCGAGGCCAAGGCCGGCGGCCTACTGCGCTACGGCATCCCCGACTTCAAGATGGAGAAGAAGCATATCGACCGTCGGGTTAAGCAGATGGAGGCGGAAGGCGTGACCTTCCACTACAACGCCAATATCGGCGTCAATCTGCCCTTCGCCACACTGATGGCCGAGCATGACGCGGTGCTGATGACCGGCGGGGCGGAAGCGCCGCGCGATCCCGGCCTGCCGGACACCAATCTGGCCGGCGTGCATTACGCGATGCCGTACCTGACCCAGCAGAACAGGCGCGTCGGCGGCGAGGATGTTTCGAGCCTCGAGCCGATCAGCGCGGCCGGCAAGCATGTCGTCGTGGTCGGCGGCGGCGATACCGCGTCCGACTGCGTCGGCACCGCCTTCCGGCAGGGCGCGCTCTCGGTGACGCAACTCGACATCCGGCCGATGGCGCCGGAGCTTGAGGACAAGCTCACCGTCTGGCCGTATTGGCCGACGAAGTTCCGCACCTCCTCGTCGCAAGCGGAAGGCGCCGAGCGCGAGTTCCAGGCGGCGACGCTCGGTCTCGAAGGCCGCAACGGGCGCCTCACCGGCGTGAAATGCGCCCGCGTCGACGAGAAGCGCAAGCCCATCCCCGGCACCGAATTCGTGCTCCAGGCCGATCTCTGCTTCCTCGCCATCGGCTTCGCGGGATCGGTGATCGAGGGCATGATCGCGCAGTCGGGGGCGGCGGTGGACAAGCGCGCCAACGTCGTCGCCAACGATCGCGACTACAAGACCAGCGTCGGCAAGGTCTTCGTCGCCGGCGACATGCGCCGCGGCCAGTCGCTGGTGGTCTGGGCCATCCGCGAGGGCCGCCAGGCGGCGCATGCCATCGACAAGGAACTGATGGGCGCCACGATCCTGCCGATGTGACGGCGGCAGGGCGCCGATTGTCCGCGGAAACACCTCGTCATCCCGGGCTTGACCCGGGATTCATCGTAGAGCGCGGAACCCTATGATGGATTCCGGATCGACGCCGCTTCGCGGCTTGCCCGGAATGACGGGTGGTTGCAAGAGGACGAAGAACGGCCCGGCCCTAAGGCCCTGTTCAATCGCTTCGCCATCGCTATGATCGCCACCATGGAATCGAACCTGAGGGGGAAGCAGGCGCCGCGCCGCCGCTTCCATTGCCGCACTCGCGGACCTGTCTGCGCCCCGCGCTTCACCTCGCGGGGCTGACCGGGAACGCATCGTCGTCTCATCGTCAGCCTTTCTTGGCGCGCTTCCGCGCGCATGCCTGACTTCATGAGATTCCGATGTCCCTCGTCACCCTGAAAGACCTCTCGCTCGCTCGCAGCGCGCCGCTGTTCACCGGCCTCGACCTTGCCATTGCGAAGGGCGACCGCCTTGGCCTCGTCGCCGCCAATGGGCGCGGCAAGTCCTCGCTCCTGCGCATCCTCGCCGGTACGGAAGAGGCGAGCGGCGGCACGCTGACCCGCTCGCGCGGCCTCGTCACCGCCTTCGCGCCGCAGGACCCGCCCGAGCGCCTGCTGCCGATGAGCCTTTACGAGGCCGTGCGCGATGCGCTCGACCCCGAGGCGGCGGAGACCGAGAGCTGGCGCGTCGACGTGCTGCTCGACGATCTCATGGTCGAGGAGAGCCTGCGCGATCGCGCTGTCGGCAGCCTCTCCGGCGGCTGGCAGCGCACGATGCTGCTGGCGCGGGCGGTGGTGATCGAGCCCGACCTGCTTTTGTTGGACGAGCCGACGAACCATCTCGATCTCGAACGGATCGGTCTGCTGGAGCGCTTTTTAGCCAATCTGCCGCGCGACTGTGCCGTGGTCGCTGCGAGCCATGACCGCGCCTTCCTCGACGATATCAGCACGCGCACCCTGTTCCTGCGCCCGGCGGAGAGCGCCGATTTCGCCTTGCCCTATTCGCGCGCCTTGCTGGCGCTTGAGGAGCGCGACGAGGCGCGGGGCCGGCAGTTCGAGAACGAGATGCGCAAGGTGAAGGCGCTCAGGCAGCAGGCTGCGAAGCTGAAGAATATCGGCATCAATTCCGGCTCGGACCTGCTGGTGGTCAAGACCAAGCAACTCTCCGAACGGGCCGACAAGCTGGAGGAACAGGCGAAGCCCGGGCACAAGGAGCGCTCGGCCGGCACGATCCGGCTCGCCGGCAGCGCCACCCACGCCAAGGCGCTGGTCTCGATCAAGGAAACGGCTATCAGCACGCCGGACGGGCGCCTGCTGTTCCGCACCGGGCCGCTCTGGATCGAGAAGGGCGACCGGATCGCGCTGCTCGGCGCCAATGGCAGCGGCAAGACGCGCTTCGTCGCGCGATTGCAGGCGGCGCTGGAGGGCTTGGACCCGGATATCCGTGGCGCGGCGACCCTGAAGGCCGGCTATTCCGACCAGGGCCTGTCGCAGCTCGATGCCTGGCGCACGCCCTGGGATGCGGTGAAGCATTCCAGCGATCTCGGCGACCAGACGGCGCGTACCGTGCTGGCCGGCGCCGGGATCGCCAGCGAAGCGCAGACCGCGCCGATTGCACGTCTCTCGGGCGGACAGCGCGCACGGCTCGCCATGCTGCTGCTGCGTCTGGCCGAGCCGAATTTCTACCTGCTGGACGAGCCGACCAACCATCTCGATATCGAGGGGCAGGACATGCTGGAGAGCGAGTTGATCAAGCAGGAGACGGCCTGCCTGCTGGTCAGCCATGACCGCGCCTTCGTGCGGGCGGTGGCGACGCGGATCTGGGTCATCACCGGCAAGAAGCTGGTCGAGGTCGACGATCCCGATCCGGTCTTCGACCGGCTGATGGCGGGGTGAGCGGAGAGGTCAGCGCGGCCAGCGGTAATCGTCAAGCCGGCCGGACACCGGGTCGGGCGCGATGCCCTGGCCGAAGACCCGTTCGAGCTGGAGGGCGGCGTCGCCGCGGCCGCGTGCCTCGGTGATCGAGGCGAGGAGCGGCTGTTCGGAAGGTGCGGCCTGGCCGGTAAGGGGTTGGATCGGCCCGGCGAGCGGCCTCGCCTGCAAGGCGGCGGGCAGGCCGATCGTCGGCACGCCCGCGACCATCTGGTCGATCAGGCGCTCGACGCCGCCGGGCTGGAGCTCCGGTGCGCTGGGGGCGCCGGTCTCGGGCGAAACGGGGAGCGCAATGACGCTGTTCTGCGGGGCGGCCTCGATCATGCGGCGGATGACGAGATCGACGAAATGGGCGGCCTTGCGCGCGCCTGCGGTGGTGAAATGGATGCCGTCGCCGAGGCGCAGCCGCACCGGCTGGCCGGAGACGTCGGGGCCGGTCGCCGTGTAGCGGTTCTCGGCATCGACGAAGCCGCCCCAGAGATCGACATATTGGCCGCCCGCCTTCTCGACGCGCTGGCGGTAGAGATCGTTGAAGGTGACGAGATCGGCCGAGAGCCGCGCGTTCTGCATCGGCGGCGCGCCGACCCAGATCAGCGGTACGCGCTTGCCGGCGAAGGCGTTGGCGATGGCGTCGATGCGGTCGCGGTAGAGTTCGAGCCAGCGCGGGCTGAGGGGATCATGCACCGTCTCGCCCTCGCGGATGGGCTGGCGGTCGTTGAGGCCGAGCAGGACGACGCCGATGCTGATCTTCTGGTCGCTGGCGAGGAGATCGGACACGGCCTTCGGCCAGTCGTAGAAATCGCTGCGGACGAGGCCGGAATCGGGCTTGGCCTTGTGGACCACCTCGACATCGGGGCGGTTGTTGAGGGCGTCGTCGAGCCCGTTCGCCAGGAGATTGGCGAGGGAATCGCCCATCACCACGATATGACTGCTGACATCGACCTTGGGGATGACCGGATCGTCGCGGACGACGACCGGCGCCTCGCGGCGGCGCACGACCGGTGCGACGCGCTGGCGCGGCTGCGCCGGCACGGCCTGCGGTTGAGCCGGCAATTGCCAGAACATCTGGAACAGGCTGCGCTGTTGCGGTTGCTGCTGCCGCGGCTGTTGCTGGGCGAGGGAAACCGGCCCGCCCGTCAGCAGGAGCAGGCAGGCGACACCCAGAACCATGGCGAGCGAGCGCAGGCGCATAGGTCGATCCGGTGGTTCCCCTTCGCGCCCCATTATAGGCCGGGGCCGGCGCGGAGTCAGCGCTTGCCGCGCAGTTTCGCCAGCAGGGCGGGGGTCGGATAGCCGTCGGCGATCTCGCCGGCGCTGATCTGGTAGCGGCGGACCGCCTCGCGCGTGCCGGTGCCGATGCGGCCGTCGGCATCGTGGTTGTAGAGGCCGATGGCCTTCAGGCGGTTCTGGAGATCGCGGGTCGCGGCCATGTCGAGGCGCGGCGCCTGGATCGGCCAGTTCGCCTGGATCGCCGAGCGGCCGGCGATGCGGTCACCGAGATGGCCGACGGCCATCGCATAGGCATCCGAGGAATTGTATTTCTTGATGACGTCGAAATTGGCGGTGAGCAGCATCACCGGGCCGGTATGGCCGGCCGGATAGAACAGGCGGCCTTCGCCGGAGGAAGGCAGGCGGCCGCCATCGGCGCGGCGGACGCCGGCGGAGGCGAAGGCGGAGAAGCTCGCCTTGTCCAGGCGATAGTCGAAGCCGTCGGGCAGCGTCACTTCCATGCCCCAGGGCAGGCCCGGCACCCAGCCATAGCCCTTGAGGTAATTCGCCGTGGAGGCGATGGCGTCGCTCGACGAGGTCCAGATGTCGGCATGGCCGTTGCCGGTCCAGTCGACGGCATATTTCATGTAGCTCGACGGCATGAACTGGGTATGGCCCATGGCGCCGGCCCAGGAGCCCTTCAGCTCGCTGCGCTCGACATAGCCCTTCTCGATCAGCTCGAGCGCGGTCAGCAATTCGTCGCGGAAGAAGTCGCCGCGATAGCGGATCGCGGCCAGCGTCGCCAGCGAGCGGATGACGTCCTTGCTGCCCTTGAACGAGCCGTAATTGGTCTCCATGCCCCAGACGCCGAGGACGACCTCCTTGGGCACGCCGTAGCGCGCCTCGACCTGAGACAGGACGGAGGCGTTCTCGGCCGCGGCCTCGCGCCCGCGCTGGACGCGCGCGCCGCCGACGGCATTCTCCAGATAGTTCCAGATCGGGGCGCTGAACTCGGCCTGCTTCTTGGTCAGGGCGACGATCGAGGCATCCGGCGTCACCCCGCGAAAGGCGAGGTCGAAGGTCGCGCGCGAGATGCCGCGCGCCTGCGCCTGCGGCCAGAGCCGCTGCAGGAAGATGTCGAAGGATGCGCTCGCCGGGGTCGCCTGGGCATTGCGCGCATGGGCACCGGAGACGTTGATCGAGCCGGTGGTCTGGGCCAACGCCGGCGCCAGGCTGATCAAGGCTGAGGCTGCGATGACGGACAGGCGCATGGAGACTCCCGGCGGATGCTGGATGGAACCACCTCCACAGCGCCCGAACAAGATTAATCAGCGGTTAATTCGCGCCCGAAACGCTGCGGTATTCGTGATTTGACAAGCTCCGGCGATTGTCAGATTCTGCGATGATGAATAGCGCGTCTCCCTTCCGCCGCGGTCTGCACCGCTCGGGCAATCTCATCGCGGGCTTCTAGCCCCGGGCCTGTCGCGCGTCGCGCCTCCGGTTCGGGGGCGCTTCCTCTCCCTACTTTCCCTGCGAGTTCGACCTTTTCGATGCCGCGCGGCTTCCGTTCGCCGGCGGGCGCTCGCCTTTTCGATGAAAGACCTCCACCAATGACCGCCAAGCGTCCCGCCATCACCGTCACGGCCGCGGACCATGCCATGCTGAGCCGCATCGCGGCCGGCGCGGCCCACACCATGCCCGAGCTCGCTGCCGAGCTGACCCATGAGCTCGACCGTGCCCGGATCCTCGCCGGGAGCAAGGTCTCCGCAGAGCACGCCCGGATCGGCAGCCGGATCGTCTATCGCGACGAGACCACCAAACGGGAGACCACCGTCACGCTGGTCTGGCCCGAGCATGCCGATATCGAGAAGAACCGCATCTCGGTGATGACGCCGATCGGCGTCGCGCTGATCGGCATGGCGGCCGTGCGCTCGATCGACTGGACGACACGCTCGGGCGACGTGAAGCGCCTGACCGTGCTCGCGGTGCACGAGCCGGCCGAGGAGGTGGCTGCGTCCTGAGCCGGCAAGGCCGGAGATGAAGACGAAACATTCGCCGTCATTCCGGTCTTGACCCGGAATCCATCATAAAGCGCTGCGTCTTATGATGGATTCCGGCTCGGCGCCGCTTCGCGGCTTGCCGGAATGACGGTGCCTTCTTCGGGAAGATGCCTCGGCTCAGATCGAGGCGTTCTTGATCCTGAGCTTTTCCTCCCAGGCCAGCGCCTGGCTGACGATTTCTTCGAGGTCGTCATGTTCCGGGCGCCAGCCCAGTTCGGCGCGGATGCGATCGGCCCGGGCGATCAGCGAGGCCGGATCGCCCGCGCGACGGCCGGCCAGCGTCACCGGGAAATCGACGCCGGAGACCTTCTTCACGACCTCGACGACCTCCTTCACCGAATAGCCGCGGCCATACCCGCAGTTCAGCGTCAGGCTTGCCCCGCCACCACGCAGATGGTCGAGCGCGGCGAGATGGGCACGGGCGAGGTCGGTGACGTGGATGTAGTCGCGCACGCAGGTGCCGTCCGGCGTCGCATAATCGGTGCCGAAGACGGTCAAGCCGTCGCGCTGGCCGAGCGCGGCCTGGCTCGCGACCTTGATCAGATGGGTGGCGTTCGGCGAAGACTGGCCGGAGCGACCCTTCGGATCGGCGCCGGACACGTTGAAATAGCGTAGCGCGATGTAGGTGAAGCCATGCGCCGCGGCAGCATCCTGGAGCATCCACTCGCTCATCAGCTTGGAGCGGCCATAGGGGTTGATCGGGTTGAGCGCGATCTCCTCGGGCACCGGCGAGACCGGCGGCTCGCCATAGACGGCAGCGGTCGAGGAGAAGATGACGTGCTTGACGCCCTTGCGGGCGGCGCTCTCGATCAGCGCGCGCGTCTTCACGGTATTGTTGAAATAATAGCCCAGAGGGTCGGATACCGATTCCGGAACCACGATCCTGGCGGCGAAATGCGCGATCTCGCTGATCTCATACTCGCCGATCAGGCCCTCGACGAGTTCCTGGTTGCCGATATCGCCCTGCACGAAGATCGCCTCGGGCGGCACCGCCCACCAGAAGCCGGTCGAGAGATTGTCGAGCACCACGACCTTCTCGCCGCGGTCGAGCAATTCCAGGACCATGTGGCTGCCGATGTAGCCGGCGCCGCCGGAAACCAATACCGCCATCGTCTCTCTCGCCTCATCTTCGTCAGGAACCGGACTTAGTCGAAAACCGTTGACGGGTTCTCAAGGCCTGTCAGCTAATACCGCCTGATGGCCGGCAACCATGACAGTTGTACGGCCGCTCCCACCACCGCCTGGCTTCGGCAAGGCTATTGCGCCCAATGGATTTTTCATGACGAAACGCATCCGCAAGGCCGTTCTTCCTGTCGCCGGTCTCGGCACCCGCTTTCTGCCCGCCACGAAAGCGGTGCCGAAAGAGATGCTCACCATCGTCGACCGCCCGGTCGTGCAGCATGTCGTGGACGAGGCGCGCGCCGCCGGAATCGAGCATTTCATCTTCGTCACCGGCCGCAACAAGGCGGTGATCGAGGACCATTTCGACATGGCCTACGAGCTCGACGATACGCTGGCCAAGCGCAACAAGGTGAAGGAGCTTGAGGCGCTGAGGCACGACCTGCCGGCCGCGGGCGCGACCAGCTTCACCCGCCAGCAGGCGCCGCTCGGCCTCGGCCATGCCGTCTGGTGCGCGCGCGAACTCGTCGGCGACGAGCCCTTCGCGCTGCTGCTGCCGGATATGCTGCATTACAGCCAGGGCAAGGGCTGCCTCGCCGAGATGATCGACGCCTATGACCAGCATGGCGGCAACCATATCGCGGTTGCGCCGGTGCCTGACGACCAGACGCATCAATACGGCATCGTCGGCGTCCAGGACGCCAAGGCCAAGGTTTCGAAGATCACCGGCATGGTCGAGAAGCCGCCGAAGGGCACGGCGCCCTCCAACCTGCACATCTCCGGCCGCTATATCCTTCAGCCGACGATCTTCAACCTGCTCGCCAACCAGGAGAAGGGTGCCGGCGGCGAGATCCAGCTCACCGATTCGATGATCGCGCTGTCCCATCTGGAGCCGTTCTTCGCGGTGCGCTTCGATGGCGAGATCTACGATGCCGGCTCGAAGATCGGCTTCCTCGCGGCGAATGTAGCCTATGCGCTCGACCGCAGCGATCTCGGCCCGCAACTGCGCGCCGAGATCGAGAAGCTGCTGGATCGCTGAGGCGGCCACCCTCCAGGCTTCCAGCCCTCGTCCTGAGGAGCCATTCCGGTTAGGAATGGCGTCTCGAAGGACGGTCCAGAAGGCTCAGGAGCGAGCTGGAGCATCCGTCGAGACGCAGCCTTGCGGCTGCTCCTGAGGATGAGGGCTCGTGTTTCTGATGACGGTGCAACGTTGAGCGATCAGAGCCTCGTGTTCGACCGCGCGCTCGGCCGTTCGCGGCTGCGGCGCGCGCTCGCCGGCGACTACCCGGACTTCCTGCTGCAACGCGCGGCCGATGATCTGGGAGAGCGGCTCGGCGCCGTGCTGCGGGAATTCGCGGTCGCGGCCGATCTCGGCACGGCCTTGCCCGTCGCCGCGCCCGTGCTCGCCGGACGGGCCGGCCGGTTGCTGCGCATGGCCGAGGCGGAAGGGACGCAGGCCGATCTCGTCGGCGATCTCGAAAGCCTGCCCTTCGCCGCCGGCTCGCTCGATCTCGCGGTCTCGCTGCTGGCGCTGCACGGGGTCAACGACCTGCCGGGCGCGCTCATCCAGATCAAGCGGGCGCTGAAGCCCGATGGCCTGTTCATGGGCTGCCTGCTCGGCGGACGAACGCTGCAGGAGCTGAGGCAGGCACTGCTCGAAGCCGAGAGCGAGACGATGGGCGGGGTCAGCCCGCGCGTCGCGCCCTTCGCCGATCTGCGCGATCTCGGCAGTCTGTTGCAGCGGGCGGGCTTCGCTCTGCCGGTCATCGACAGCGAGATCGTGACGGTGCGCTATCGCGACGCTTTCGGGCTGTTCCGCGATCTCAGGGCAATGGGTTGGGCCAATGCGCTCGTCGCCCGGCGCAAGACACCGCTGCGCCGCGAGACCTTGCTGCGCGCCGCGACGCTCTATGCCGAGCGCTTTGCCGACCCCGATGGGCGCTTGCCTGCGACCTTCGAATTCGTCTGGGTTTCCGGTTGGGCGCCGCATGAAAGCCAGCAGAAGCCATTGAAGCCCGGCTCGGCCAAGGCTCGTCTGGCCGATGCGCTCGGCGTGCCGGAGATCAGGGCGGGCGAGAAGCCCGGGGAAGGTTGAGAGTGGTTGCACCCTTGCCGTCATGGTCGGGCTTGCCCCGACCATCCACGTTTTCCTTCGGTGCGCGTCATGGTCAAGACGTGGGTGTTCGCCACAAGGGCGAGCATGACGGTGGAGAGGTTTGCAGGAGATGAGCGAGCGGCAGTCGCGCCTGACCCGCGCCGATTTCCGCGTCTTCCGCGCCATCCCGACGCGCTGGCACGACAATGACGCCTACGGGCACGTCAACAATGTCGTCTATTACGGCTGGTTCGACACGGCGGTGAATGCCTGGCTGATCGAGAACGGCTTCCTCGACCTTTCCGGCAGCGAGATCGTCGGGCTCGTGGCGGAGACCGGCTGCAGCTATTTCGAGAGCGTCGCCTTCCCGGAGACGGTGGAGGCCGGGATCGCGGTCGAGCGGCTCGGCAACAGCTCCGTCACCTATCGCATCGGCATCTTCCGGCAAGGCGGTGAGCAGGCGGCGGCACAAGGGCGCTTCACCCATGTCTATGTCGCAAGGGCGAGCCAGAAGCCCGTGCCGATTCCGGCCCCGCTCAGGGCCGCTTTGGCCGCCATCCAGAGCTGAAAACACCGGCAGTGCCGGGAATCCGTTGTCTCGCACGTTAAGGCAGGCTATGCCCCTGCCAACCCCTATCGCCGGACCGCCAGGAAGCCTGAGCCCGTGATTCCGAACGACATCAAGATCACCCCGCAGCTCGTCGCCGAGCACGGCCTGAAGCCGGACGAGTACCAGCGCTTCCTGCATCTGATCGGCCGCGAGCCGACCATCACCGAGCTCGGCATCGTCTCGGCGATGTGGAACGAGCACTGCTCCTACAAGTCGTCGAAGATCCATCTCAAGACGCTGCCGACCAAGGCGCCCTGGGTGATCCAGGGCCCGGGCGAGAATGCCGGCGTCATCGATATCGGCGAGGGCACGGCCATCGTCTTCAAGATGGAGAGCCACAACCACCCGTCCTTCATCGAGCCCTATCAGGGCGCGACGACGGGCGTCGGCGGCATCCTGCGCGACGTCTTCACGATGGGCGCGCGCCCGATCGCGGTGCTCGACGCGCTGCGCTTCGGCGATCCGGCGCATCCGAAGACCCGCCATCTCGTCTCCGGCGTCGTTGCCGGCATCGGCGGCTACGGCAATTCCTTCGGCGTGCCGAATGTCGGCGGCGCCACCGGCTTCCATACCCGCTATGACGGCAACATCCTGGTCAACGCCATGGCGGTCGGCATCGCCAAGGCTGACGAGATCTTCTACGCCAAGGCGTCGGGCGTCGGTAAGGCGATCGTCTATTTGGGATCCAAGACCGGCCGCGACGGCATCCACGGCGCCACGATGGCCTCGGCCGAATTCGACGACAAGTCGGAGGAGAAGCGCCCGACCGTGCAGGTCGGCGACCCCTTCGCCGAGAAGCTCCTGCTCGAAGCCTGCCTCGAGATCATGGCTGCCGGCCATGTCGACGCGATTCAGGACATGGGCGCTGCCGGCCTGACCTGCTCGGCCGTCGAGATGGGCGCCAAGGGCGATCTCGGCGTCGAGCTCGACCTCGACAAGGTGCCCTGCCGCGAGGAGGGCATGAGCGCCTATGAGATGATGCTGTCGGAGAGCCAGGAGCGCATGCTCATGGTGATCAAGCCGGGCCATGAGGACGCCGCCGAGGCGATCTTCACCAAATGGGGGCTCGACTTCGCCGTCATCGGCCACACCACCGACACGCTGCGCTTCGTTGTGAAGCATCAGGGCGAGGTCATGGCCGACCTGCCGATCAAGGAGCTTGGCGACGAGGCTCCGGAATACGACCGGCCCTGGATCGAGACCGCGCCGCAGCAGCGCATCGCGGCCGAGACCGTGACCCCGCCTTGCGGCAATGCCGAGGCGCTGAAGAAGCTGATCGGCTCGCCGGACCTCTCCTCCAAGCGCTGGATCTGGGAGCAGTACGACACGCTGATCCTCGGCAATTCGGCGGTGACGCCGGGCGGCGACGCCGGCGTGATCCGCATCGAGGACGGGCCGCGGGGCCTGGCCATGACCGCCGACGTGACGCCGCGCTATTGCGAAGCCGATCCGTTCGAGGGCGGCAAGCAGGCGGTCGCCGAAGCCTGGCGCAACCTGACCGCGACCGGCGCGACCCCGCTCGCCATTACCGACAACCTGAACTTCGGCAATCCCGAGAAGCCAGAAGTCATGGGCCAGCTCGTCGGCTGCATCCGTGGGATCGGCGAGGCCTGCAAGGGGCTCGACTTCCCGGTCGTCTCCGGCAACGTCTCGCTCTACAATGAGACCAACGGCGTCTCGATCCTGCCGACACCGACCATCGGCGGCGTCGGCGTCATGGCTGATGTCACCAAGCATGCAACCGTCGCCTTCAAGGCCGAGGGCGAGGCGATCGTCCTGATCGGCGAGACCGCCGGCTGGCTTGGCCAGAGCGCCTATCTCGCGACCGTCTGCGGCCGCGAGGAGGGCGCCCCGCCGCGGATCGATCTCGCTGTCGAGCGCCGCAACGGCGATTTCGTGCGCGGGCTGATCGCTGGTGGCAAGGTCTCGACCTGCCATGATCTCTCGGATGGCGGCCTTGCCGTGGCGCTCGCCGAAATGGCGATGGCCAAGGGCGTCGGCGCCACCATCGAGACGCTGCCGGCGGGGCCCGCCCATGCCGCGCTCTTCGGCGAGGATCAGGCGCGCTATGTCCTGACGGTGCCAGTGACCGAGGCCGAGGCGATAATCGCGGCGGCGAAGGCTGCCGGCGTGCCGGCGCTCGCGATTGGCAAGACGGGCGGCGCCTCGCTTGCCCTGCCGGGCGAGCCCGCTCTGGCGATCGCCGATCTCCGCAAGATCCACGAAGACTGGCTGCCGTCCTACATGGCCGGCAAGGCGGCTTGAGGAGTTCGACCCATGGCGATGGATGCCCACGAGATCGAGCGCATGATCAAGGCTGCGCTGCCGGATGCGGCGGTCGAGATCAAGGATCTGGCCGGCGACGGCGACCATTATGCCGCGACCGTCGTCTCGGCCGCCTTCAAGGGCAAGACCCGGGTGCAGCAGCACCAGATGGTCTATGCCGCGCTCCAGGGGAATATGGGCGGCGTGCTGCACGCCCTTGCGCTGACGACCAGCGTTCCCCAAGATTAGAACGAGACCATCCGGCGGGCCTTGAACCCGCTTCAGGAGACGAGACGATGTCCGACGTCAATGCCCGCATCGAAGCGGAAGTGAAGAACAACGACGTGGTGCTCTTCATGAAGGGCACGCCGCAATTCCCGATGTGCGGCTTCTCCGGCCAGGTCGCGCAGATCCTCGGCTATATCGGCGTGCCCTATAAGGGCGTGAACGTGCTCGAAGACCAGGAAATCCGCGAGGGCATCAAGGCCTTCTCGAACTGGCCGACCATCCCGCAGCTCTACGTCAAGGGCGAGTTCGTCGGCGGCTGCGACATCACCCGCGAGATGTTCCAGGCCGGCGAATTGCAGCAGCTCTTCGAAGAGAAGGGCATCGCGGTGAAGCAGGCCAGCTGAAGGCTCGCCGGTTCCCCGATCGGCTTTCTGAGCTGACAGATTTCCTCAAGCCGCCGCGCATTGCGGGTGCGGTTTGCGGACGCGCTCGGTCGAGGCGGGGTATTTCTCCAGCATCCGCTCCGGCCTGATCGGCCGGCGCACGAGGTCGCCGCCGCAGTTCGGGCAGGTGCCGGCGAAGCGCGTCTCGGCGCAATCGGCGCAGAAGGTGCATTCGAAGGTGCAGATCAGGGCGTCGCGCGATTGCGGCAGCAGGTCGCGGTCGCAGCATTCGCAGTTCGGGCGCAATTGCAGCATGGCGTCGTCTCCTTCCGATGGCCGGAAGAATGACCAGAAATGGGGCCGGAACCAGCGATTTCAAGTGATCCGACCGATCAACGGGGTGGATCGGTCAGTTGGCTGTCCGTTGCGGGAACGATCTCTCGAAGCCCGGCGTCATTCCGGACAAGCCGCGAAGCGGCGCCGATCCGGAATCCATCGGAGGACGCGGCGCTCTACGATGGATTCCGGGTCTTCGCTTCGCTGCGCCCGGAATGACGGCGTTCGAGCGGAAGGCCGCGGCGAGCGGTTACCGGCGCTGCCCTCTACTTCACCAGCAGCCAGTCCTCGATCACCAGCGCGTCGAGCCCGCTCGTATAAAACATCAGGATCGCGTCCTCCGCCGTGTGGAGGATCGGCTTGCCCATGATGTTGAAGGAGGTGTTGAGGATCACCGGCACGCCCGCCAGATCGTGGAAGGCGGAAATGAGCGCGTGGTAGCGCGGGTTGCGCTGCGCCGTGACGCTCTGGAGCCGGCCGGTCGCGTCCTCATGGACCACGGCCGGGACGCGGTTGCGTACGGCTTCCTTCCAGACCAGCGTGCGCTCCATATAGGGCGCATCCTGATAGTTCTCGAACCAGTCGGCGGCATGCTCGGCCAGGATCGAGGGCGCGAAGGGCCGGAACGCCTCGCGGTACTTCACCTTGGCGTTGAGGATGTCCTTGGCGTCTGCTGGGCGCGGATCGGCGATGATCGAGCGATTGCCGAGCGCGCGCGGCCCGAACTCGGCGCGACCTTGCACCCAGCCGATCAGCTTGCCTTCGGTGAGTAGCTTGGCAGTGACCGGCGCGATCTCGTCGGCGCTAAGCTTGCGCAGGCGCTTCTCCCAGAGCTGCATGCGCTCGAAGGTCTCGGTCGAGACGGTCGAACCGAGATAGGGCGTGAGCGGCCCCTTCGGTGCGCGCCAGTCCGGATTGGCCTCGGCGTGGGCAAGCCAGGCGGCGCCGATCGCGTTGCCGTCATCGGCCGGGGCGGAGGGTACGAACACCGTCTTGAAGCCGTGGCGGCCGGCGATCTTGCCGTTGAAGGAGGAATTCAGCGCGCAGCCGCCGGCCATGACGAGGTTTTCGCTCGGGACCAGCGCAGCAGCCTCTCCGAGCAGCGCTTCCATCATCTCGGCGAAGACGTCCTGTCCGCAGCGGGCGAGATCGGCCCAACCCTGGTCGAGGGCGTCGGCCGGGCGTTTTGCCAGGATCTCGGCGGCGACGCCCTGCACCACATCCGCCTTGGCGAAGGAGAGCTTGTGGCCCTCTATCTGATAGAGCTTGCGCAGTAACGCCATCAGTTCGGGATCGGTTTTGCCATAGGGGGCGAGCCCCATGATCTTCCATTCCTCGCCCTTTGCCTGATCGAAGCCGGCGAGATCGGTGACGAGGCCGAAATAGAAGCCGATCGATTCGCGGCCGCGATGGCGCTTCACTTCGCGCAGCTTGCCGTTCTCCAGCGCGAAGATGGCCGAGGCGCCGGTTTCGCCCATGCCGTCGACGACGAGGCAGGCGGCATTGTCGAAGGGCGAGGACCAGCAGGCATAGGCGGCGTGGCTGAGATGGTGGCCGTAGCGCTTCAGGCCGGTGACATTGGCCTTGCCATAGGCGCGGTCGAGCCCGAGCAGCACGCCCATGCCGGCGCGCTGCTGACTAAGATGCAGCGAAGCGATCAGGGCGCGCTCGGTCCGCTCCGGCACCAGCGAACGGTTGAGCTCGGGCGAGAGCTTGAGCAGGGCGTCGAGCGTGAAGGAGCCGGCGCGGGCCATCTGGTCGAGGAAGCCGGTGAAATCCTCGCCCCAGCTCGTGGCGATGCGAACCTCTGCACCCTCAGGGATATAGCGCTTCAGCAGGCCTTCCATGCGCGGCGCCGAATCCGGTTCGCAGTTCGGCGCGCGCTTGTATTGCAGGTAGCGCTCGGTCGCTTCGGCGAAGAGCACCTCGCCATCGGGCCCGATGATCGCGATGGCGGGATCGTGGAAGGTGGTGGCAAGGCCGATCGTATAGGTCATGGCGCCTGCCTTACCCTTGTCCGCGCTCCCAGCCAATCGGATTGAGCGGGGAGCGCGGCGCGGGCGGGCCTATTTCGCGGCGAAGGCGATGCTGGCCGCGACCTTCTCGATGCCGGCCTTGACCCCGTCATAGGCGCTGGCCGGGGCGATCGCGATAAGGCGGACGAAGCGCCCGTCGGCGCCGATCGCCATGTATTGCGCGAAACGCTTCTCGGTGCCGCGATCGGTGGCCGTGCCGGAGAGGAGGAGGCCCGGAGCCCCGGCGAAGGTCACCCGCTCGCGCGTGGTGATCGTGGCGGTCTCGAGGTTCTTGGTCTGCTTAAGCAGGGCTTCGGCGCCGGTTTCGAGCTTGTCGGCCGGAACGGGCGCCGAAAGCTGGGAGGCGACGACGATGATCGGCTGCGTGCCGGACGGATCGGCATCGAGCGGGCCTGAGGTCATCAGCACGCCGGAGCCGCCGAGCGTATCGATGATCCGGAAGGGCTCGGCTGCGGCGAGGGTGAAGGGCAGAGCCTTCACCTTCTCGGCCATGCTGGGCGGCGCGCCGAGCGAGACCGTCTTCAGCATCGCGACGACGTCGTCGGAGTCGAGATCGGCTCCATCGGGAGACTGGACGGTGATCATCACGGTCTTCTCGCCCTTCAGCAGCACGATCCACTTGTCGTAGCTGGTGCCGTTCGCCTGCTGGCTGCCGGTGATGAGCGGGGCGGCGCCGGCGCCGGTCGCGATCGTCTCGATATCGTCGACGGTGATGTTCTGGCGGGCGAAATTCGTCTTGGCCTTGTCGATGTCGCCGAAGAGCGGAGCGAGCTGGTCATGGGCCACCGGCGGCAATTCGACGACGAGGAGCGAGGCCTTGGTGCTCGTGCTTTCGAGCCCGGCGAAGCTCGTCGCGGGCGTGAAGCCGGCGAGCGGCACGAGCGAGACGGTGGTGCCGGTGATCGCCTTGCGCTCCTGGGCCTTAGCAAGGCCGAGGCCGGCACCAATCAGGGACACAGCGAGAAGGCAGCGCAGCAGCGCCGTGCGGATAATGGATGCGTTCACGATCGAAGACCTCGCTTGCGTCGAATGCTCCCTCCCACCGTCGCGCAATAAGCCCGGATGGTTCAAAGCCGTCAATCAGCGCCCGATCGCGGCCTTCATCAGCGCCTTCGAATCGGCGCTGGCCCAGTCGGCGGGGCCCTGGATGATGCCGAGCTCGCAGCCGGCCTTGTCGACGATGAGGCTGACCGGCATGCCCTCGACCCTGTGGGCGGCGCGCAGGGCCTGGAAGGTCGCGGCCTGCGGATCGCCGTAGAAGGGCAGGGTGCTGACCTTGTTCTCAGTGAGCCAGGCCTTCGGCTTGTCGAGATTGCGGGTGTCGATATTGATCGCGACCACCGCGAAATCCGGCCCGCCCATCTCCTTCTGGAGCGTATCGAGCGCCGGCATCTCCTTCAGGCAGGGCGCGCACCAGGTCGCCCAGAGATTGACCAGCAGGGTCTTGCCCTTGAGCGCGGCCAGCGTCATCGGCTGACCGTCAGGCCCGGTGAAGGCGAGCGCGGGCGCTGGCTGCGGGCGGGTGCGCAGTTCGACGGCCGCGACCTCGCCCTTGACCAGCGGCTTCATGCGCTCGGCCGTCGCGCGCGCGGCGCTGCATGATCCGTTGCCGGCATCGCCCCGGACGGAGTAGAAGGCCGCTACGCCAGCGAGGCCGAGCGCCGCCACGACCCCGAGGGCCAGTCCGATCTTTTTTCCAGACGTCATCGCGCGTCCTCAAAAGCAGGAAAGACCGTCGTGAGCAATCGCATGTGGGGTGGGCGTTTCGCCACAGGTCCCGACGCCATCATGGAGGAGATCAATGCCTCCATCGATTTCGACAGGAAGCTCTGGCGCCAGGATATCCGCGGTTCGCTGGCGCATGCGGCCATGCTGGCCGAGACCGGTATCCTGACCAAGGACGATGTCGCGACGATCACCGCCGGCCTGAAGAAGGTCGAGGGCGAGATCGAGAGCGGTGCCTTCACGTTCTCGCGGGCGCTCGAAGACGTCCACATGAACGTCGAGTCCAATCTCAAGGACAAGATCGGCCTTGCCGCCGGCCGCCTGCACACCGCCCGCTCGCGCAACGACCAGGTCGCGACCGACATGCGGCTCTGGGTGCGCGATACGCTCGACGAGATCGACGGCCAGATGGCCGATCTCCAGCAGGCGCTGGCCGAGAAGGCCGACACCTATGCCGGTGCGGTGATGCCGGGCTTCACCCATCTGCAATCGGCGCAGCCGGTCACCTTCGGCCACCACCTGCTCTCCTATGTCGAGATGCTCGGCCGCGACCGCAGCCGGGTGCGCGATGCGCGCGCGCGCCTCAACGAATGCCCGCTCGGCGCCGCGGCGCTCGCTGGCACCTCCTTCCCGATCGACCGGCACATGACGGCGAAGGCGCTCGGCTTCGACCGGCCGACGGCGAACTCGCTCGATTCGGTCTCGGACCGCGACTTCGTGCTGGAGACGCTCTCCACCGCCTCGATCTGCGCCATGCATCTGTCGCGCCTGGCCGAGGAGATCGTGCTCTGGGCGACGCCGCAATTCGGGTTCGTCAGGCTCTCCGACGCCTTCTCGACGGGCTCGTCGATCATGCCGCAGAAGCGCAATCCGGACGCGGCCGAGCTGGTGCGCGGCAAGGCAGGGCGCGTCTTCGGCGCGCTGCAGGCCATGCTGACCCTGATGAAGGGCCTGCCGCTCAGCTATTCCAAGGACATGCAGGAGGACAAGGAAGGCACGTTCGATGCCCTCCAGACGCTGTCGCTCTGCCTCGCGGCGATGACTGGCATGGTGCGCGACATGCAGCCCGATCTCAAGGAGATGAAGAAGGCGGCGGGTGCCGGTTATGCCACGGCGACCGATCTCGCCGACTGGCTGGTGCGCGTGCTGAAGATGCCGTTCCGCGACGCGCATCACGTCACCGGCCGGCTCGTCGGCATCGCCTCGGAGAAGAAGGTCGGGCTTGAGAAGCTCTCCCTCGCCGAGATGCAGGCGGTGGAGCCGCAGATCACCGAGGCCGTCTTCGCCGTGCTCGGCGTCGACCAGTCGGTGAAGAGCCGTGTCAGCTATGGCGGCACAGCCCCAGCCAATGTCCGCAAGCAGGCCAGGCGCTGGCTGAAGCTGCTCGCGAAGCGCTGAAGCGCGCCGGAACCTCCGCGTCATCCCGGGCTTGACCCGGGATCCATCGAAGGGCGTTGCGCTCTATGATGGATCCCGGATCTCCGCTTCGCTGCGTCCGGGATGACGGCTTTCCGTCACAAGCGCTCGCGCTCCGCCGCATCCTCCGCTAAGGTCCCGCCACGTTTCGCCCGAGGGTTCGTTTTCGTGCTTGATTCCCGCCTGAAACTTGGCCGTACCTTGCTGGTCGTCGGCCTGCTCGCCGTTGCGCTCGGCGCCTGCGGGCGCAAGGGGCCGTTGGAGCCGCCGCCGAATGTGACCGGCGCCATCGACCTGCCGGACGACCAGACCGGGGCGAAGGAGAACGATCCGAGCTCTCTCGGCTCGGCCTCCGTGCTGGCAAAGCCGGCCAAGACGAACAGGGCGATCACCATCCCGGACAAGCCCTTCGTCCTCGACCCGTTGATGTGATCCCGGCTCCCCCGCGGTCATCGCGGGCGACCGAAGGAAGATCCGGTATCCGGGCCTGAGCGCTGCCGAAGGTTCCGGTATGGATCCCGGCTCTGCGCTTCCTCCGGCCGGGATGACGGCGTGAATTTCAGCAAGCCTTTCCAGGGTTAGTCCCATGCATCATTTCGCCTATCGCGACGGTTCGCTCCATGCCGAAGGCGTCGATCTCCAGCGCATCGCGGCCGAGGTCGGCACGCCGGTCTATGTCTATTCGAGCGCGACGATCGAGCGGCACTACAAGCTATTCGCGGCGGCGATGAAGACGACCGCGCCGGCCGGCAAGGCTCATGTCTTCTACGCCATGAAGGCGAACGGCAATCTCGGCGTGCTGAAGACGCTGGGCGCACTCGGCGCCGGCATCGACACCGTCTCCGAAGGCGAGGTGCGCAAGGCGCTCGCTGCCGGCATTCCGCCCGAGAAGATCGTGTTCTCGGGCGTCGGCAAGAGCGAGGAGGAACTGCGCTTCGCGGTCGAGGCCGGGCTCTACCAGGTCAATATCGAGAGCGAGAGCGAGCTCGACCTGCTCTCCAAGGTCGCAAGCCAGCTCGGCAAGCGGCAGGAGGCGGTGTTCCGGGTCAATCCCGATATCGGCGCCGGCGGCCATGCCAAAATCACGACCGGCTCCTCGGAGAACAAGTTCGGCGTCTCCTTCGAGGAGGTCGGCCGGCTCTATGCCCGGGCGGCGAACATGCAGGGCGTGCGGATCATGGGCCTCGCCGTCCATATCGGCAGCCAGATCCGCGAGATCGACGCCTTCGAGGCGGCCTATACCAAGATGGTCGCGCTGGTCGGCGACCTGAGGGGCGAGGGCCATCGCGTCGACCGGCTCGATCTCGGCGGCGGGCTCGGCATTCCCTACGACATCCCCCGGACCTTCGATTACGGGCCGGGCCTGATCGATGCCTATGCCGCGATGGTCGCGAAGGTGACGAAGGGGCTCGATGTCGAGCTCGGCTTCGAGCCCGGCCGCCTGATCGTCGGCAATGCCGGCATCCTGCTGACGCGGGTGCTGCATCTCAATCCGCGCCCGACCAAGCAGTTCCTCGTCGTCGACGCGGCGATGAACGATCTCGTCCGGCCGGCGATGTACGAGGCCTATCACGAAATCTGGCCGGTGACGGAGCCCGAGATCGGCGGGCCGGAAGCGGCGTACGACGTGGTCGGGCCGATCTGCGAATCGGGCGACACCTTCACCACCGGGCGCAAGCTGCCGCAGCTGCGCCAGAACGATCTGATCGCCTTCATGACCGCCGGGGCCTATGGCGCCTCGATGTCCTCGACCTATAACCAGCGCCTGCTGGTCGCCGAGGTCATGGTCAAGGGCGACGCGTACGCCGTGACGCGCCCTCGCCAGAGCTATGAGGAGCTCATCGGCACGGACAAGCTGCCGGGCTGGTTCGCCTGATACCCGCCGTCAGGCTCGCCCTTGCGGCGAGCATCCACGTCTTCAACCCCGCATTGCATCGATGAAGACGTGGATGGTCGGGAAAAGCCCGACCATGACGGCAAGGCGTTTCCGCGAACGCGCCCTTTGGCATGACGGTGCGTGCGCCCGTTCACGAAACGTCGAGCGCGGTGCAAAGGCCCGCGCGAGGACTGGCAATGCCACATTCCCGTGCTAGCCTGCTTCGGTCAGACGAGTTCAGACAGGAATGGGGGCTGCCCGGAGCGATGGCATGAGCGAGGCAGAGCGCCGCAAGGCGCCCGACACGATCGACGGCATCCGGCTGCGGCTGCGCCGTCTCGCGCTGGCTTCGCGGGTCTCGCTCGGCTGGGAGCGGCTGTGGCCGCGGCTCTGGCTGCCGCTCGGCATCATCCTGACCTTCCTTGCCGTGTCCGGGTTCGGCCTGTGGACGCATCTGCCTTGGTATGGGCGGATCATTGGCGTGCTCGCCTTCGCGGGTGCCTTCGCCGCCAGCCTCTGGCATGTCGCCCGCCTGGTCCTGCCGACGCATCGCGATGCCCTGACGCGGCTCGACCGTTCCTTCGCCGAAGGTCATCGCCCGGCCTCGTCGCTGGAGGACAGCCTCGCGATCGGTTCGGCCGATCCGGTCTCGCAGGCGCTGTGGAAGCTGCATGTCGAGCGCCAGAGCCGGCAGGTCGCGGCCCTGCGCGTTCAGCCGCCGCAGCCGCGCATGGCAGGCCATGACAGGCGGGCGCTGCGCGCCGTGCCGCTGCTCGCCGCCATCACCGGTTTCTTCGTCGCCGGCCCCGAAATCACGCAGCGCCTCTCCGCCGCCTTCGACTGGAAGGGGCCCTCCGCCGTCGCCGCCTCGACCCGGATCGACGCCTGGATCGACCCGCCGGCCTATACGCGCCTACCGCCGATCCTGATCGATTTCGCCAAGCTGGCGAGCCCACATCTGAGCGCGCCCGAGAAATCGGTCATCGTCGTGCGCATCGCCGGCAAGACGAACATGGATGTCGCTACGACCGGCCGGCTCGACCTGATCAAGCCGGAGGCCAAGGAGGCCAAGGAGGGCGAGGCCAAGGACGGCCAGGCCAAGCCCGCCCAGCCGGTCGGACCGCAGCAGGCCGTCCTTGAGAAGCGCTTCACGCTCGCGGGCAACGGCACACTGAAGCTCACCGGCAGCGGCGCGCCCGGAACGACGCTCTCGATCACCTCCGTCGCCGACCAGCCGCCGACCATCGCCTTCGTCGATCCGCCGAAGCCCGTCACCGGCGCGCAGTCGGGCGGGCTCGCCATCACCTACAAGGCCAAGGACGATTACGGCATCGCCTCGATCGAGGTGAATGTCTCGCGCCCGGACGTTGCCAAAGGCGGGCGCTCGCTGGTCGAGCCGCCCAAGCAGAATCTCGCCGTGCCGTCCTCCGCCTCGGGCGAGGAGGACAACAGGAGCACCGTCGATTTCTCGGCCCATCCCTGGGCCGGCGCCAAGGTCAGGATGGTGCTGATCGCCAAGGACGAGGCCGGGCAGGAGGGGCGCAGCGAACCGCTGGAGGTCGTGCTGCCGCAGCGCACCTTCACCAAGCCGCTGGCCAAGGCGCTGGTCGAGCAGCGCCGCAAGCTCGTCATGGATGTCGAGGACCGCTCCAAGGTGCAGCTCGCCATGGACGCGCTGATGATCGAGCCCAGCCTGTTCATGCAGGAGACCGGCGTCTATCTCGGCATGCGCCTGCTGACCGAGCGCCTGCGTAGGTCCGGCAGCGACGACGAATTGCGCGAGGTTTCCGAGCTGATGTGGGCGATGGCGCTCCAGCTTGAGGACGGCGACATGTCCGATGCCGAGCGCGCGCTGCGGCAGGCGCAGGAGAACCTGCAGCAGGCATTGGAGCGCGGCGCCTCCGAGGAGGAGATCAAGAAGCTCACCGACGAGATGCGCCGAGCCATGGACAATTTCATGCGCCAGCTTGCCGAGCAGATGATGCGCCAGCAGCAGCAGAACGGCGACCGCGACCAGGCGCGCCTGCCCGAGAATTTCCGCACGGTGACGCCGCGCGACCTGCAGAACATGCTCGACCGCATCGAGGAGCTGTCGAAGCGCGGCGACATGGCCGAGGCGCAGCGCCTGATGGAAGAGCTCAACCGGATGCTCAACAATCTCCAGATGGCGCGCCCCGGCCAGCAGGACCCGCGCCAGCGCGAGATGAACCAGGCGCTTGGCGATCTCGACCGGATGACGCGCGACCAGCAGAACCTGCGCGACGAGACCTATCAGAACGAGCAGCGCCGCCAGCAGGGGCAGGGCCAGACCCAGCGCGGCCAGCGCCCCGGCCAGCAGCAGGCGCGGCCCGGCCAGCGCCAGCAGGGACAACAGGGTCAGCAAGGGCAGCGCGGCCAACAGGGCCAGCGCGGCCAGCAGCCGGGGCAACAGCCCGGCGAGCAGGGTGAGGACGGCGAGGGCATGCAGGGCCAGAACGGCCAGGGCCAGGGCCAGGGCTTGTCGCAGCGCCAACAGGCCCTGCGCGAGCGGCTGCAGGACCTCCAGCGCCGGATGCGCGGCATGGGAGCGCCGCAGAACGGCGAGCTCGACGAGGCCGAGGACGCGATGCGCGAGGCCGAAGGCCAGCTCGGCCAGGGGCAGGGCGAGGGCGCCCTCGACGCACAGGGGCGCGCGCTGGAAGCCTTGCGCAAGGGCGGGCAGAACCTCGCCCAGCAGATGCAGCAGGGCCAGCCCGGCGAGGGCGAAGGCGAGGGGCAGGCCTATGGCGAGCCCGACGGACGCCAGCAGGGCCGGCCCTCGGCGCAGCAGCGCGGCAGCGAGGACCCGCTCGGCCGGCCGCAGCGCCAGCGCGACTGGGCCGACGGCCGCGTCAAGGTGCCCGGCGCCGACGAAAGCGCGACGCAACGGGCGCGGCGCATCCTGGAAGAGCTGCGCAAGCGGCTCGGCGATCCCCTGCGGCCGACGGAAGAGCTGGATTATCTGGAGCGGCTGCTGCGGCGGAATTGAGCGGGCGCCAGCGCCAACCTCATGCTCGGGCTTGACCCGAGCATCTCATGACCAGTGCGTGCCGGAGCCTCTTCCTGCCAGAGATTCTCGAGTTTTAGCTTCGTCGGAGAATGACGGCTTTGTCCCCGGTGTGCGGTCCGTTCTCACCAAATCGCGCCGTCATTCCGGACAAGCCGCGTAGCGGCGCAGATCCGGAATCCATCGGAGGGCTGGGAGCTTTACGATGGATCCCGGGCCAAGCCCGGGATGACGGTGTGTTTCCTCATGAAATCGGTAGACTCTATGTCTTCCGCCCACCGCCGCTCGCCACCAGCGCCCCGACGACGATGAGCGCACAGGACGAGGCCAGCAGCCAGCTCGCGGCGGCATAGCCGAACAGCACGAGGACCAGCGTCGAGAGCACCGGTGCTGCATAGGAGGCGACGCCGAGCAGGGCGACGTCGCCCTGCTTCATGCCGATATCCCAGACGACGAAGGCGAGCCCGATCGAGCCGAGCCCAAGTCCCAGCACGCCGCCCCATTCGACGGGTGTCAGCGTCCAGAGCGTGGTCTCGAAGGCGAAGTGACAGGCGAGCGCCGGGATGGCGCAGCCCAACATGGTCACGCAGAGGCTCTCCGAGGGCACATTGGCGAAGCGGCGCGAGGCCACCGAATAGCTCGCCCAGACGAAGGCGCCGAGCGCGGCCAGGACATGTCCGAGCGCCAGTCCGCCGCCGGATCCGAGGCCGCCGGAGACCAGCAGGCCGGTGGCAACCAATCCGATCAGTGCGCCGATCAGGTGCCGCGGCTTGAGGCTGCCGCCCGGCAGCAGCGCCGCGAAGAGCACGATCAGGAGCGGCCAGAGATAGTGGATCAGGTTGGCTTCGGCCGGCGGGGCGGTCTTCACGGCGGCATAGTAGAGCGCGGTGTCGCCGAACGGGCCGTAGAGCCCGAGCGCGAAAGAGGCCGGCGTCGGCCGGATGCGCGAGAGCTGCCCGCGCAAGGCCGTGATCGCCAGGATCAGCAGGCCGCCGATGACGAAGGTCATCGCGACGAGCTGGAACGGCGGGACGCGGCCCGACATCGCCGTGAACAGTGCGAGCGTCGACCAGAGCAGGATGGCGCAGAAGCCGATGAGCGTCGCGGTGCGGGAGGTCATGAGGAAGGGCCGAGCATGAAGACCGCGCGGCGATAGCAGGTTTCTTTGGGCTTGCCGATGGGGCCGGTGCGGATGAGCCATGCTGCACCGCAACTCCGCCTCGCAGCCATGGGCGTCATGCTCGCGTACCCGTTGACCGCGAGCGCAAGGCGGCTCATTGCCTGATTTATGACCACGATCCCGCTGCAACCCGTCGCTCGCCGCCCGCTGATGCCGGTTCTGGCGGCGCTCAGCGTCGCGCATCTGCTGAACGATCTCGTCCAGTCGATGATCCCGGCGCTCTATCCGCTGTTCAAGGAGAACTATCAGCTCGATTTCGTGCAGATCGGCCTGATCACGCTCGCCTTCCAGGTGACCTCGTCGCTGCTGCAGCCGATCCTCGGCTTCGTCACCGATCGCAAGCCCTGGCCCTATGCGATGGTCGCCGGCATGTGCGCGACGCTGGCGGGCCTGCTGATGCTCTCCTTCGCCCATAGCTACGTCATGGTCCTGCTCGCGGCGGGGCTGATCGGGCTGGGCTCGGCGGTGTTTCATCCGGAAGCGACGCGGATGGCGCGCCATGCCGCGGCCGGCCGCCAGGGCCTGGCGCAGGGCGTGTTCCAGGTCGGCGGCCATATCGGCTATTCGGTCGGCCCGCTGCTGGCTGCGGCGGTGGTGATGCCGCGCGGGCAGGAGAGCCTGTCCTGGTTCTCCGGCGTGGTGCTGGTGGCGATGCTGGTGATGGGCTGGCTCGGATCCCGCTATTCGGCGATGCGGCGCGAGCAGAAATCCTCCGCGGCCCATGTCGAGGAAAGCGCGAGCCACGGCCTGCCGCATGGACGCGTGCTGCTGGCGATGGCCGTTCTGGTCATGCTGCTGATTTCGAAGAACGGCTACACCGCGGCCTTCACCTCCTACTACACCTTCTACCTGATCGAGCGCTTCGGCATCGAGATCCAGCTCTCGCAGATCATGCTGTTCCTCTATCTCGTCGTCGGTGCGATCGGCGTGATCGTCGGCGGCATGATCGGCGACCGGATCGGCCGCGACCGGGTGATCTGGCTGTCGATCCTGGGCTCGCTGCCCTTCGCGCTGCTGCTGCCCCACGCCGATTTGTTCTGGACCGGCGTGCTCAGCGTCGTCGTCAGCTTCATCATGTCGAGCGCCTTCTCGGCGATCCTGATCTACGCGATCGACCTCGTGCCGCATCGGGTCGGCCTCGTCGGCGGGCTGTTCTACGGCCTGTCCTTCGGGCTCGGCGGCGTGGCGGCAGCAGGCATCGGCCTGCTCGCCGACAAGATCGGCATCATCGAGGTGTTCAAGATCTGCGCGTGGCTGCCGGCCTTCGGCCTGCTGACCTTCCTGCTGCCGAGGGGCGGCAGGCAGGGGTGAGGCGCACGGCGCCATCGTTCGAAACGAAAAAGACCCCGGAATCGGCCACGCGGCGATTCCGGGGTCTTTCCATTTCAGCCGCCTGCACGCATCAGGCGGTGCGGCCGATCAGACCATGTTCTGACCGCCATTGGCGGAGATCGTCGAGCCGGTGATGAAGCCGGCGTCGTCGCTGGCCAGGAACACCACGGCGCGGGCGATCTCCTCGGGCTCGCCGAGGCGGCCGACCGGGATATGCGGCAGGATAGACTTTTCGATCACGGCCGGGTCGATCGCCTTGACCATTTCGGTCGCGATATAGCCGGGGCAGATCGCGTTGACGGTGATGCCGGCGCGCGCGCCTTCCTGGGCCAGCGCCTTGACGAAGCCGATATCGCCGGCCTTGGCGGCGGAGTAGTTCACCTGGCCCATCTGGCCCTTCTGGCCGTTGATCGACGAGATGCAGATGACGCGGCCGAACTTGCGGGCGCGCATGCCCTCCCAGACCGGGCGGGTCATGTTGAACAGCGAGTTCAGGTTGGTGTTGATCACCGCGTCCCACTGTTCCTTCGTCATCTTGTGGAACATGCCGTCGCGGGTGATGCCGGCATTGTTGACGAGGACGTCGACCGGTCCGAGATCGGCCTCGACCTTGGCGATGCCGGCGACGCAGGACTCATAGTCCGAGACGTCCCATTTATAGGTCTTGATGCCGGTCTCGGCGGTGAATTTGGCCGCAGCCTCGTCATTGCCGGCATAGCTCGCGGCGACGTTGTAGCCGGCCGCCTTGAGACCCTTCGAGATCGCCTCGCCGATGCCGCGCGAGCCCCCCGTAATCAATGCCACCTTCGCCATAGGCCATTCTCCCTTTCAGCTTATCCCTGCGGCGTTTCGCCGTTATTGTTCAGACAGTTCGAGCGTGGGCGCGTAGTCCCCGTCCACGTCCTTGATGAGGGCCTGGCCACAGATGACGCGGCCCTTGACCGCGTCGAAGGTCAGGGTCGGCTGGCCGTAGAGCGACCAGCCGAGGCTCAGCGCTTCCGAAACCCGATGACAGAACGAGGCGTCATCGGGGCCGGTGAGATAGCGGTAGAGTGTCGTGCGCTTCGCCATGAGCGGGGCGCTTCTTCTCAGCGCTCCACGGCCATGGCGACGCCCATGCCGCCGCCGATGCAGAGCGTGGCGAGGCCTTTCTTGGCGTCGCGCTTGGCCATCTCGTGCAGCAGCGTCACCAGCACGCGGGCGCCGGACGCGCCGATCGGATGGCCGATCGCGATCGCGCCGCCATTGACGTTGACGATGTCCGGGTTCCAGCCGAGGTCCTTGTTGACCGCCAGAGCCTGCGCGGCGAAGGCCTCGTTCGCCTCGACCAGATCGAGATCGCCGACCTTCCAGCCGGCCTTCTCGAGCGCCTTGCGGGTCGACGGGATCGGGCCGGTGCCCATGATCGCGGGATCGACGCCGGCGGTCGCCCAAGAGGCGATGCGGGCGAGTGGGGTGAGGCCGCGGCGGGCCGCTTCCTTGGCGGTCATGATGACGAGCGCGGCGGCGCCGTCATTGAGGCCCGACGCGTTGCCGGCGGTCACCGTGCCGTCCTTCGAGAAGGCGGGCTTGAGCTTGGCCATGGCCTCCAGCGTCGCGCCATGGCGCGGATACTCGTCGCTGTCGACGACGATGTCGCCCTTGCGAGAGGAGATGGTGACCGGCACGATCTCGTCCTTGAACCTGCCGGCCTTCTGGGCGGCCTCGGCCTTGTTCTGCGAACCCACGGCGAAGCGGTCCTGCTCCTCGCGGCTGATCTGGTACTTGGTCGCGACGTTCTCGGCGGTCGTGCCCATGTGGTAGCCGTGGAAGGCGTCCCAGAGGCCGTCCTTGATCATCGTATCGGTGAACTTGACGTCGCCCATCTTGGTGCCGGCGCGCATGTAGGCAGCGTGCGGCGCCAGCGACATCGATTCCATGCCGCCGGCGACGATGACGTTCGCGTCGCCGTTGGCGATCTGCTGCAGGCCGATCGCGACCGTGCGCAGGCCCGAGCCGCAGAGCTGGTTCAGGCCCCAGGCGGTCTTCTCTTGCGGGATGCCGGCGGCCATCGCGGCCTGGCGGGCCGGGTTCTGGCCCTGGCCGGCGGCGAGCACCTGGCCCATCACCAGTTCGTCGACCTCGGCGGCCTCGACCTTGGCCCGCTTCAGCGCTTCCTTGATCGCGACGGCGGCGAGATCATGGGCGGGAGTGTTGGCAAAAGCGCCGTTGAAGGCACCGACCGCCGTGCGGGCCGCGCCGACGATCACGATATCCGAATCTGCCATGAGAGGGTTCCTCGCTTTGTTGTTGCGGCCGCACCGCTCCCGCCGGCGCAGCCGTTCCCCGCCACCTTCGAAGCCTGCCGCGACGGCGTCAAGACGGGCGGGCGCCGAAATCGTCCGGGGCGTCGCCGTCGGCGTGACGTAACGGAGGGTACATGCTTGTGGTTGCAGGACTTCGGCGATTTTTGCCGCATTCGCTCAAAGAGCTTGCGGTGCAGCACCGACAGGCTATCGTCGCGCCATATGGGAGACCGTTTCGCCGAGCATGCCGGAACCACCGGTGGCCGCGGATCAACGTCAAGCGGGATATGATGGCCAGCGACAAAGAACCGACCGTCATCAAGAAATACGCCAATCGGCGTCTCTATCATACGGGCACCAGTTCCTATGTAACCTTGGAGGATCTCGCCGGGCTCGTGCGCGGGGGCGAGGATTTCGTGGTCTATGACGCGAAGTCCGGCGAGGACATCACCCGCTCGGTGCTGGCGCAGATCATCTTCGACGAGGAGGCCAAGGACGGGCAGAACCTGCTGCCGATCGCGTTCCTGCGCCAGCTCATCCGCTTCTACGGCGACAGCATGCAGGCGCTGGTGCCGCGCTACCTGGAGTTCTCGATGGAGAACCTCACGCAGGAGCAGAGCAAGTTCCGCGAGCAGATGACCAAGGCCTTCAGCGGCTCGGCCTTCGGCGGCAACGCGCTCGACGCCATCCAGGCGCAGACGCGGGCCAACATGCAGATCTTCCAGGAGGCCTTCCGGCTGTTCAACCCGTTCACGGCGGCGGCGCAAGCCAAGCAGGAAGCGGCCGCCGGTGCGAAGCCCGCGGCGGAAGCCGCCAGCGGCGACATCGGCGATCTCAAGCGCGAGCTCAACGAGATGCGCGAGCGCCTGGACAAGCTGTCACGCTCGCGCTGAAGTCAGCCTGACGATTTAGAGCCGCGCTCTCGGGGAACGAGGGCGCGGTTTTTTGTGGCATATGGCGGGTGTCGTTGATGTCTGGGAAGGGTCGCAAGCGGTCATTTCTGGAGCGTTGGGAGCATCGAATTTGATAGCGCGAAATCTCAAGCGCGCGCTTGCCTCATGCGCCCTCGCGTTGATGGCTACCGTCCCCGGAAAATCACAGGATGCCGCTAGCCCTGGGGCTGCCCGCCCCGGTCTGCCCGTGATGGTCCAATCATGGTCCGAAATCCCGGCTGCAGTGAAACAACGATGGCAGGGAGAGCCCTGCGGCAACTTATTATCGATGGATAAGACGCGGCCGATACAGTTCCATCGAATGAGAGAACGCGGTCCTCTAATTGCGCTCGTACCCTGCGCGGGCATGACACATCATGACGAAGTGTGGCGGATGGGCGGGGCAGCCAAGCGGTTGTCATTGCCGGTTCCGTCCCTGGGTCCACATGGAGGGTTTACCGAGGCATCTAACCTTGGAACTCTTACCTGGGATACCGAGACCAATGGTCTGATTTCGACCGTCGGGTCCGATATGATCCCCGGCTTGGCTTTGAGGCGAACCTACATCTGGTCGGGCGGGCTGGTTCTTATCAAGGTCGAAAGCTCTATGAACCGACCGTACCCTTATCAATGGCAGACAGAGTGGGAAGCCACGCCTTGGCGCAGTTTACCCAAGGGACCGCTGGCAGGTCCGTAATGGGTCGAAAGCGGTCATCGCGGTTCCCGCACGAAATCCCGACAACTTTCTAGGTAGGTAATGAGTTCATCTAGCTGTCTGGAGCAAGCTTGAATGGCTGAATTCCACCGCTTTCTGGATCGCGCGGCAACGTAAACTCTATTTGGAATTCGCCATTTAGGCGAACCAGCGAAATAGTCATTGAGTGAGCCATCCCAGGCTCCCATATCATGCGGTGGGAAAGTAACTCTTCGACTCGGGGACCAAAAAACTCGTATATGCGCTTGAACATGTGAGCCATCGCATGCCTCCGTCGGGCATGATCCCTCACTTTTCAAACGACCTCTATGGGTCGAAAGCAGCCATCAATCCAAACGCCGGAATCGCACTCGAAACGGCCCCCGCCTCACCCAACCGCCAGCCGGCGTGGCGCGACCTGCGGCGGCTCGACCGTTTCCGCCCGCCCCACGAGATGGCCCTGCAGGTAGGTGACGCCCCAGTCGCGCAGCATGCTCGCCTGCATCTCGTCATCGACCCATTCCGCCACCGTCTCGACGCCGAGATGGCCGGCGAGCTCGACCAGGGTGCGGACATAGAAGCGGTCGTCGGTGGAGCGGCGCAGGTTCTGGGTGAAGGCGCCGTCGATCTTGAGGATGTCGATCGGGAAGGCGCGCAGATGTCGAAGCGAGGTGTGGCCGGCGCCGAAATCGTCGATCGCGATGCGCGCACCCTGGTCCTTGATGCGCCCCAGCAGCTTGGCCATGCGCGCGGGACTTTCGATCGTCGCCGTCTCGGTGATCTCGACGATGAGGCGCGAGGCCTTGCTGCGCGCAGCCGCCGTGCAGGCGACGAAGGCATCGAACCATTCGGGATCGTTCAGCGAACGCGGCGAGACGTTGACCGAGAGATTGAGCTTCGGATCGGCGCCGAGCATCTCGATCGCGAGTTCGAGCACGCGCTGGTCGAACAGCCGGACGAGGCCGCGTCGCTCCAGCATCGGAATGAGCTCGGCCGAGGCGAAATAGAGGCCGGTCTCGCCCTGGCCGACACGCAGTAGCGCCTCGTGGAACGCGACCTCGCGCGAACGCGTCCGGACGATCGGCTGCAGGGCGAGGCGCACGCGGCGGTCGTTCAGGGCGGCGATGGCCTGGACGTCGAAACCGGCCTGCTCGGCCGTGGGGCTGCGCCGCGGCTGCGGCTTGGCCATCACGGCCGTATCGACGGCTCCGGCGCGGGCGCTGGTGAGGGCACCTTCCGCCGCGGCCAGCAGCGCGCCGCCATGGCTGCCGAGCTCGGGGGCGCTGGCGGCGCCGACGCGCAGCCGCACCAGTGCGATGCCGCGGCTGGTCTCGATCGCGGACTGGGCGACCACCTTGATAAAGCGGCGGGCGGCGGATTCGACCTGCTCAGGCGGGCAGCCGACGAGGAGGATGGCGAAGCTGTTGCCGGCATAGCGGACGAGATGGTCGCGCCGGCGCGTCACCGAGCGCAGGCGCTCATGAACGGTGGCGATGATCTCGTCGGTGGCCTCGTGGCCGAAATCGTCGTTGAGGCGGGCGAGCTCGTCGATCGCGGCGACGAGGACGACGACGGGCCGTTCCTCCGGCAGATGTTCCTGCAGGGCCAGGCCGATTCGCTCGACCAGGGCCGGGCGGTCGCACAGCTCGCTGCCGAACTGCTCGAGCTCGTCGGTGCGGGCCGCTCGCTCCAGCCGGAGCACGCCGCGCGCGCTCGCCGGATAGCCGTCGCTGCCGGCGAACCAGCGGCCGGTATCCTCGGCCCACATCTTCCGCCCGGCGAGATCGATCGCGTAGCGGGTGCGGTAGATGACGCCTTCGCCCGCGTCATGCTCGCTGGAACAGAAGATCGCGTCGTAGCGGCTGGGCCCGCTGCCGGGCTCGACCAGGCCGGCGAAGGCGAGCCCGCGCTGCATGGCCTGCTCGGGAAGCGCGCCGAGGACTTCGCGGGCATTCGGCCCCCAGCTCAGGGCGTCGCTCTGGATGTCCCAGCCGTAAACGACTTCGCCGATCGAGGAGAGGACGCTGCGGGGATCAACCGGGCCGCCGTTCTGGAAGCTGAAGATCGACGGGGAGGGCATCGGCCGGCCTCGATAGGACGGCCACGGAGCCCCGTTCTGGTGCTTCGACGCCCTGTCCATGTGATGGGAAGTGCTTCGAAACGATGCGGTATTCCTGATTAACGCGGCGTTAAGGCTGGTTGATTCCTTGCACTAACGACTCCGTCACAAGTTGCGTGTGCCGGAGTGATACATGGCCGAGGCCGGAAGCTGGACCGAACGGAACGCCGCCGATGTCAACGCATCGGCGCTGGTGCTCCTGCAGGCGGCTGCGGCGCGTGCGGAGATCGGGCCTTTCGCCCGGCGCGGGCGGGCGAGCCCGCAAGCGGCGGCAGGCTGCTACCGGGCCGCGGCACGGCTGGCCGCTCCGGCAGCCAGCGCTCGCCCACTGTCGGCGCGGCGCTGAAGACAAAGAAAAACCGGCCTCGCGGCCGGTTTCGAACTTTCGCAGGCAGGCCTGCGCCGAAGACCGGAGGTCTCAGGCGTCGGTCTTGACCTTCAGGACCTGACGGCCGCGATACATGCCGCTCTTCAGGTCGACATGGTGCGGACGGCGCAGCTCACCCGAGTTCTTGTCCTCGATATAGGTGGGCTGCTTCAGGGCGTCGGCCGAGCGGCGCATGCCACGCTTCGACGGCGACGTCTTTCTCTTCGGAACGGCCATTGTACTTCTCCATCATGCCACCGCCCGGACGCTGGCCCAAGGCCACGCATCCGCCACAGCGACGGATCAATCTCGTGAGGCGTTGGCCTTACACCGTCAGGGCGCGGATGGCTAGTGCCGAATCCGGATTTCTTCGCCGGCACGGCAGGTTCTAGCCCGGCAAGGCGCAATCGCCCAGCGAACCGAGCTGGCCGAGCTGGCGCAGGCTGCGCCCGGCGGCGGATTGCAGGGCACGATTCGGCCTGGCCGGATCGCGCAGCAGCGGATTGGGCAGGGCGCCGGCGAGCCGCGCCGCCTCTCCGGCCGTCAGCCGCGCGGCGGATTTCCGGAAATAGCGCTGCGCCGCGGCCTCCGCCCCGAACAGGCCTTCGCCCCATTCGGCGACGTTGAGATAGACCTCGATGACGCGCGGCTTCGACCAAGCGAGGTCGATGGCCATCGCGAGCGGAATTTCAAGGCCTTTGCGGATATAGGAGCGGCCCGGCCAGAGGAAGACGTTCTTGGCGGTCTGCATGGTCAGCGTCGAAGCGCCGCGGCTCGGCCCGTCCTCGTTCTCCAGCACCTTGTTGAGCTCGACCCAGTCGACGCCGCGATGGCTGCAGAAGCGCTGGTCCTCGGAGGCGATGACCGCACGCACGAGATAGGGCGAGATCTGGTCGAGCGGGACCCAGTCGCGCTCGACCGGCTTCAGCACCAGCCAGCGGCCGAGCATCAGCGTCGAGGGTACGGGGACGAATCGGTAAAGCACGATCAGGCCCGCGAGGGCGAGGAGCAGCCAGAGTACGGTCCGGAAGCACAGGCCGAGAATCCTACCCAGCACCTTGCTTCACCCCCGCTGTCGTCCGATCGGCCCCGCCGTTATCGCCAGGGCCCGAGGCGGCGCAGCTTGACGATGCCGCCAGCGTCCGGCAAGGCCCCCCTTCCGGCAGCGAACGCGAGACCCGCGCATGAGTTCCGTCACCTCTCCGGCCAGCCTTGGCGATCTCGATGCCCGGCTGGCGCAGAATGCGGCTGCGATCGAAGCGCTGCTGGAGGCGCTGCTGTCCGATACCCCGATCCCCGGCGAAATCGCCCGCCCGCCGCGCCTGCTTGCGGCGATGCGGCATGGCGCGCTGGGCGGTGGCAAGCGGCTGCGGCCCTTCCTGACCGTCGAGACGGCCAGCTTGCTCGGCGTGCGGGCCGAGCAGGCGCGGCGGGCGGGTGCGGCGGTCGAGTTGCTGCATTGCTATTCGCTGGTGCATGACGACCTGCCGGCGATGGACGACGACGATCTGCGCCGGGGGCGGCCGACCGTGCACAAGGCCTTCGACGAGGCGACGGCGATCCTGGCGGGCGACGCGCTCCTGACGCTGGCCTTCGAGGTGCTGGCCGACGAGGCGACGCATGAATCCGGCGCGGTGCGCGCGGCGCTGGTCAGTTGCCTGGCACGCGCTTCCGGCCTTGGCGGCATGGTCGGCGGCCAGATGCTCGACCTGGCGGCGGAAGGGCGCTTCGAGGCCGTGCGCGGAACGCTTCCGGAGGCGGAGATCCGCCAGCTTCAGGCGATGAAGACCGGCGCGCTGCTGGCGGCGAGCGTCGAGATCGGCGCCAGGCTGGGCGGCGCCGATGCGGCGGCGCTGGCGGCGCTCGGCCGCTATGGCCGGGCACTTGGCGCGACCTTCCAGATCGCCGACGACATCCTCGACGTCGAATCGGATGCCGCGCAGATGGGCAAGGCGACGGCCAAGGACGCCGACAAGGGCAAGGGCACGCTGGTCGGCGCGCTCGGGCTCGATGGCGCCAAGCGCGAGCGCGACCGGCTGAGCGCCGAGGCGATGGAAGCCTTGGCGGGTTTCGGCCCCGAGGCGGATGTGCTGCGGGCTGCGGCGCGTTTCGCGGCGCAGCGGAAGAGCTGAAACCGCTACCATTTCTTGCGGAAACACGTCGTCATCCCGGACAAGCTGCGCAGCAGCGCCGATCCGGGATCCATCGAAGGGCGTCAGCGCTCCAGGATGGATCCCGGGTCAAGCCCGGGATGACGAGGCGGTTTCCGAGATAATCCGCGCGTCCTGGAGCCAGAACAACGGAGTGCTGGCTTCTTACTGCCAGCGCCCGAAGGCGTCGGCGAGCGTCTGGCTGCCGGAGACGCCCTTCTCGAAGGTGATGATGCCGCGGCGGCCGGAGGCGAAGCGCACGGGCACGTCGATCCAGCTACGGTTGAGGATGAGATCGATATTGCGCTCGACCTCGACCGGCACGTTCGACAAGGCTGCGACGAAGAGATTGTCGCCGAGCGCCGAGTTGATCGCCGAGAGCGGCGCGCCGCGCTCGCCCTCCGCGGTCTTGAACTGAGGAACGCCAACTTCCTTGACGGCCTGGGTGGCGGGGTCGCCGGTGCTGGTGAAGCGCAGGCCGATGATATGCGAGGCCGGGAAGGCCGAATCGGTGTTGCGGCGGATGGTGAAGTCGAGGCTCAGGCCGATATCGGGAATCTCGACGGTCGCGCGCACGATCGTCTCGATCGGGCGGCCCTGGCCGGCGCTCTCGCTGTCGAGGCGCCAGAACACGCGGCCGTTCGAGACCTGCGGCTGCTGCGGGGTTTCCGGCACCTCGACGAAGAGGACGGCGCGCTGGGCGACCGCGATCTCGCCGCCGGGCTGCGGCACGGGCGTGCCGGGCGTGCTGCCCTGCGGGACACCGGCGGGGCGGTTCTGCTGGGGTTCGCCGACCCGCTCGGCGATCTTGCCGCCGTTCTCGGGCTGGGGAGCCTGCGTCCGCTGCGCGGTCTCGCCGTTCGGGCGCGGCGTGTCCTGCGGCCGGAGCTTGTGAACGTAGATGGCGGTCGCTGCGATCGCCGCGACCGCGACCGCCACGACGCCGCCGACGACGGCCGAGCGGATATGGCCGGGCTTGACCCGCCGCTCGCGCGGCGGCTGCACGCGCGGCCGGGCGACCTGCGGTTCCGCCGGTTCGGGCAGCGGCTCGCCGTCCTCCTGCCCGGTGGCCGGCGGAAGCGGCGCGAATTCCGGCGCCTTCTTCGGCGTCGGCGGGCGGATCGGCAAGGACGGGTTCTCGACGGTGCGGATGACCGGGCCGTCGGAAGCCGGCGGCGGGGCCGGCGCGTCGTCGTGATCGGCCTCGATCCGGGCGACGGCCTCGTCGAGCGCCAGGCGCTCGCGCATGATCTCGGCCTCGCTCAGCGGCGGGTCGAGCCCGCGCAACTGCGCGACGAGCGCCGTCCGCGCCCGGTCGTAGATGGCGCGCCGGGCCTCGGGAGAGGTTTCGGGCAGCCCGGCGACCGCACGCGCCAGGATCGGATAGAAGTCGGCCATTGGCCTCACTTGTCGCTGTTGATGCGCCGCGTCAACCCTCGAAGGGGTTATGGACGAGGATCGTATCGTCGCGCTCCGGGCTGGTGGAGAGCACGGCGACGGTGGCGCCGATCAACTCCTCGATGCGGCGGACGTACTTGATGGCCTGCGCCGGAAGATCGGCCCAGGAGCGGGCATTGGCGGTGGAGCCTTCCCAGCCCTCGATGGTCTCGTAGATCGGCTCGACGCGGGCCTGGTCGTTCTGGCCGGCCGGCAGGTGCTCGAGAACCTGGCCGTCGAGCCTGTAGCCGACGCAGACCTTGATCTCCTTGAAGCCGTCGAGAATATCGAGCTTGGTCAGCGCGATGCCGTCGATGCCGGAGGTCTTCACCGTCTGGCGCACGAGGCAGGCATCGAACCAGCCGCAGCGGCGCTTGCGACCGGTGACGACGCCGAATTCCTTGCCCTTCTGGCCGATCAATTCGCCGATCTCGTCGAAGAGCTCGGTCGGGAAGGGGCCTTCGCCGACGCGGGTGGTGTAGGCCTTGGCGATGCCCAGCACATAGCCGACGGCGGACGGACCCATGCCGGAGCCGGTCGCGGCCTGGCCGGCGACGATGTTCGAGGAGGTGACGAAGGGATAGGTGCCGTGGTCGACATCGAGCAGCGCGCCCTGCGCGCCCTCGAACAGGATGCGCTTGCCGGCGCGGCGCTCGGCATCGAGCAGCGCCCAGACCGAGGTGGCATAGGGCAGCACTTCGGGCGCGATCGCCTTGAGCTGGCCGAGCAGCTCCTTGGCGTCGACCTCGCCGATGCCGAGGCCACGGCGCAAGGCATTGTGATGGGCGAGCAGGCGCTCGATCTTGGCTTCGAGCAGCGCGTCGTCCTTGAGATCGATGACGCGGATGGCGCGGCGGCCGACCTTGTCCTCATAGGCCGGGCCGATGCCGCGCTTGGTCGTGCCGATCTTCATGCCGGCATTCGAGGTCTCGCGGAAATGGTCGAGCTCGCGGTGCAGCGGCAGGATCAGCGTGGCGTTGTCGGCGATGCGCAGGTTGTCCGGGGTGATCGCGACGCCTTGCGCACGCAGCTTGGAGATTTCCTCGACGAGGTGCCAGGGATCGACGACGACGCCGTTGCCGATGACCGAGAGCTTGCCGGGGCGGACGATGCCGGAGGGGAGCAGCGAGAGCTTGTAGACGACGCCGTCGATGACCAAGGTGTGGCCGGCATTATGGCCGCCCTGGAACCTGACGACGACATCGGCCTGGCTGGAGAGCCAGTCGACGATCTTGCCCTTGCCCTCGTCGCCCCACTGGGCGCCGACCACCACAACATTCGCCATGAGCGAGGTGTCCCTGCTTGTTCCGCGTTGCCTCACGCAAGCGGCCCGCGCAAATGCAAAACCCCGGCGCAAGGCCGGGGTTTCGGGGCAGGTCCTTGCAAGCCCTCATGGGCCAACACGGCCCGCAGGTCAAGTTTTCTGGCGGGTGGGGTCATGATTCCAGCGGATAAACTGCCTGAGCATGGCGGCTCTGCAGCATCTGCGCAGTGATGCTGCCACAATCGGGCGTAAGGGCTATGGGTCAGCGCGCGGCACTGGAGGGGCCATGCCGCCGCAGGCCCAAGGAGAGGGGATTTCACCGACCATGACGAAGCTCGACGCCTGGCTCGACCAGCATCACGCCGCCTTCACCGCGATCCGCCGCGACATCCACGCCCATCCCGAGCTCGGCCTCGAGGAAGTCCGCACGGCCAAGCTCGTCGCCGACAAGCTGCGCGAATGGGGCGTCGAGGTCACCGAGAATGTCGGCAAGACCGGCGTCGTCGGCGTCATCCGCGGCAACAGGCCGGGCCGGGCCGTGGGCCTGCGCGCCGACATGGATTGCTTGGCGCTCGATGAGACCACGAACCTGCCCTATTCCTCGAAGAATCCGGGCCGGATGCATGCCTGCGGTCATGACGGGCACACCACCATGCTGCTCGCGGCCGGGCGCTATCTCGCCGAGAACCGGGATTTCGAAGGGACCGTCAACCTGATCTTCCAGCCGGCCGAGGAAGGCCGAGGCGGCGCCAATGCCATGCTCGCCGACAAGCTGTTCGAGCGCTTCCCCTGCGACGCGATCTACGGCCTGCACAACACGCCCGGCATGGCGCCCGGCACCTTCGGCACCACGGTCGGCCCGTTTCTGGCGGCGGCGGATTCGTGGAAGGTCACCTTCCACGGTGTCGGCGGCCATGGCGGCTCGCAGCCGCATCGCTCGACCGACATCACCTATGCCCAGGCGCATTTCGTGCTCGGCCTGCAGGGCATCATCGGCCGCAACGTCGCCCCGCTCGACACGGCGGTGATCAGCGTCGGCTATATCCATGGCGGCGACGTCAACGCCTCGAACGTGATCCCCTCAGAGCTCGTCATCGGCGGTACGGCGCGGACCTATTCCATGGAAGTGCGCGACCTCGTCGAGCGCCGCATCGGCGAACTGGCGGCGGCGACCGCGCAGGCCTGGGGCTGCAAGGCGGAAGCCACTTACCATCGCGGCACCAGCCCTCTGGTCAACGAGGCCGAGCAGGTGCGCGTCGGCGTCGCTGCGGCGACGGCGGCGGTCGGCGCGGACAAGGTCAACGGCCAGCTCCGGCCGGGCACGGGCGGCGAGGATTTCGCCGAGATGATGCTGGTTCGGCCGGGTGCGTTCATGCGCATCGGCAACGGCGTCAACCCGGACGGCTCCTTCGTCGGCCTGCATACGCCGCTCTACGATTTCAACGACGCGATCATCCCGGACGGCGTGCGCTACTGGGTCGGCGTCGTCGATCAGGAGCTCGGGCAGGGCGCGCTGGCCAAGGCCGCCTGAGAACGATCATCGCGGCCGGCCCTTCGGGGCCGGCTGCCATCTGCAGGGTCGCCCGTCACCCCCGGTGGTTGTACAGCCGCCACAGGAACGCTAGGCGGCGGGCTCCGCAACGGAGGCACGCCATGAAGACCCTGTCCATCTCGACCCTGACGATCTGCGGCATCGACGAGCTTCCCGGCAACAGCGCCCGAGAGGTGACGCATGTGCTCTCCGTGCTCGATCCCGACCGCGCCGAGATCGAGGCCTTCGGGACCTATGGCGAGCACCATCGCGTCACGCTGCGCTTCCACGACATCATCGATCCGCGGCCCGGCCAGGTCATGCCGGCGCCGGAGCATGTCGGCGAGATCCTGAATTTCGGCGAGGGCCTGCGCGAGACCGCGGCGGGCCGCGTGAAGGGCCATCTGCTGGTGCATTGCCATATGGGCATTTCGCGCTCGACGGCGGCGATGATGACCTTGATGGCGCAGGCCGATGCGACCGAGGACGAGGATGCGCTGTTCGCGCGCCTGCGCGAAATTCGGCCGCAGGCCTGGCCGAACTCGGTGATGATCGGCTTCGCCGACGAGCAGCTCGGCCGCAAGGGCCGGCTCACGCAGGCGCTGCGGCGGCACTATGCCCACCAGATCGAGGCGCAGCCCAAGTTCCGGACCTGGATGAACGATCTCGGACGGAAGCGGGAACTGGAGATGGCGCTCTAACTCGAAGGCGAGACGGCGCGTCGGCTATCTCGACCGGCAGAGGACCGCAGACATGAAAACGGCCCCGCCGAAGCGGGGCCGTCATCGACTTGGGGCGCGGGCTTACTTGGACCAGCGGCCGTCATACTTGAACTGCGGCGCGGCCTTGAGAGCGTCCTTCGTGGTCTCCATCATGGCCGACCACTTCTTGTCGTTCTCGGAATAGTTCACCTTCACGGCGTTCGGCGAGACGATCACGTAGTGCTCGCCCATGCCGAGGAAGCCGCCGGCGGAAACGATGTAGCCGGCAACCTGGCCGTTCGACATGACGACGTCCTTGATCTCGCCGATCTTGTCCTTGGCCGAGTTCTGGACATTGAGGCCGATCAGGTTGCTGCTCAGCACATCGGTCGGCTTGGCGGCGACATAGACTTCCTTCACTGCGGTCGTGCTGGTAGCCGTTTGCGCGTAAGCGCTGGTCGAAAGAACAGTTGCAGAAAGGATGGCGATGACGGCATTGCGCATAAAAGTAAACTCCAAACCAGGGATGTCCTAGATGCCAGGGATAACGCGTCCTCTCGTCGAGGGTTCCTGATTCGGGTGTTCTTTATTTCAGATAATTTTCGCGCGGCGGGTTCCCGAGGCTCGATACGGGTTTCTCGACCCTCGGCCTGGACTCAGTTTCCCGCCTGCGGCAGCGGCTGCTCCTCGTAGGCGAGCTCGCGGTCGCCCGGCCATTTGACGCGATAGGCGAGCTTGATCTCCTTCTCGGCGCCGGCAGCGAGGTCGAAGGTCCAGGAGGCGACGCCGCGCCGGTCGCCGACCTGCTTCTCGGTCGGGGGCGTGGTCTGCGCGGCGATGGTCTCGACCGTGATCGCGCTGCTTTCCGAGTAGGGGATGCGCTGCAGCACGGTCACCTTGACCGGCCGCGTGTGCAGGCTCTTCACGACGGTCCGGAATTCGCGCAGGTCCGTGCGGGTCTGGCCGAGCCAGGTCGGGTCGTTCTCGCGGCGCTTCACCGGCGCGAAGGAGACCTTGATGCGGTCGTCGGCGCCGAAGCCGAGCTCGACCTTGTCGGCAGGCGCGATCAGCCCGAACTGGCCCATGCCGACATAGGTGCCGTCGCGATGCAGCGCGACGCGCCCGGCGAGCAGCGGCGCCTCCTCGTCATGGGTGAAGCCGGCTTCGAGATAGGCCTTCTGCTCCAGCTCCGGCACGGTGCGGGCGGCGAGCGTCGCCTCCGCCTTGCGTTGGCTCAGCGTCACCATCTTGGAGCTGCCGTCCTGCGGAATCGAGGCGCGGCCGGGCACCTGGAAATTCGCCTGGTAGGCGCCGGCTTCGATCGTCGCGAGCGTGACCTCGGCCGCGACGATGGGTTTGGCGGCGCGATCCTCCAGCGCCGCGGTCGCGCCGAAGCGCGGAGCAGCCGGGGCCGGCGCCGCCTTCTCGGCTTCCGCCTTTCGCGCCAGAGCCTGGGCCCGTGCGCGGCTTTCATAGATAGCCGGCGGCTCGAAGAAGCCGACCTGCATCGGGGTCAGGTCCGGCGCGCGGGTGCCGCCGGTCGAGCGCGTGGTCGAGAGCGTCAGCGCGACGTCGTCCCAGGCCTCGCCGCTGCGCTGGCGGATTTCGGCGCGGCGCGTCAGGGCGATTTCCGGCTTCTCGCCGGTCGTGGTCAGGCGCGCCTCGTAGGTCGGCGTCCAGTTGGCGCCGGTGACGCGATAGGTCACGGTGAACTCGGCCGCGACCGGCTGCGGCGCCTCGACGGCGATGGCGATGTCGCGCTTGGGTGCGCCGGGCCGGGCGGCCTGCGGGCGGGCGCGCTCCAGCGTCGCGATCTCGGCCTCGACATCGGCGAGGCGGTTGCGGGTGCCGCGCAACTCGTCCTGGACCTTGACCAGCGCGGTGCCGATCGCCTCGAACACCGCCGGCCAGTCGCCGACAGGCAGGGCCTTGCCGTCGGGGCCGAGCTTGTCGGGACCGACCTGGGCGAAGCGCTCGATCGTGGCGCGCTTCGATTCGATCGCGCCGATCTGGCCGGAAAGCTTCTCCTTCTCGTCGCGCAGGGTCTTGAGCTTCTCCTCCAGCACCGTGTCGAGCACGGGCTTGGCATCGCCGGGCGTGATGCGGACATCGACTGCGCCGACCGAGAAGGAGCCATCGCCCTTGCCTTCGACGCGGATCGAGGCGGGGTCGATCGTCGCCGGCAGGCCGCGCAGCACGATCTGCGAGGCGCCCTGCAGCAGCTCGGCCTTGCCGAGCCGCGTCACCACGGCGCCGTCCGGGAAGACGGTGACGCGGTCGATCCGGCTCGACAACTCGGTTTCGGCGGCGCTGGCAAGGCTGGGCGCCAGAAAGAGAGCCGCGGCAATATGGCTTCGCATCGAAATCATCCCCTCCAGATCGCAATCACGTCGCCGTGATAGACGCTGCCGAATTCGGCGTGTCCAAGGCGGAATTGGGCCGGAATGCGGATAGGCGGAGCGGGCGAGTGAAGCGTCCTGCGTTTGCAGGAGCCTTCGGGGACGTCAGCTCGCCGAGAGCTTCATCATGACGAGACCCGAGACGATCAGCGTGGCGGCGGCGATGCGCATCGGCGTCAGCGCCTCGCCGAGCACGGTGACGCCGATGACGAAAGCGCCGACCGCGCCGATGCCGGTCCAGATCGTATAGGCCGTACCGAGCGGCAGCGAGCGCATCGCCAGCGAGAGCAGGGCGAAACTGCCGATCATCGTCACGATGGTTATCGCCGCCGGCACCGGCCGCGTGAAGCCGTCCGATTGCTTCATGGTGAAAGCCCAGACGATCTCAAGAAGGCCGGCGGAAAACAGATAGAGCCACGCCATAGCGGGTCCCCCATGGTTTGCCGGGTCGTCCCGGCATCGTGCCCAGGTTGGGGGAGGTCGTGGCCTCGCGGTGCTCAGGTAGCCACCCGATATCGCGATGGCAAGAGTATGCGGATGCAGCGTCCGATCCGAGCGCGTCATCCCGGACGCAGCGCAGCGGAGCTCCGGGATCCATCGTAGAGCGCAGCGCGCTTCGATGGATCCCGGGTCAAGCCCGGGATGACGGTTCCGATGATCTCCTTGAGATGGGCCACCCAGGAAAGCACGCGCCGTCGAACGCTCAGGCGCGGCCGCGCGCGCTGGCGTGCGGCTTCACGCGATGTTCCATGAAGTTGCGCAGCTCGGTGACGCGGCGCTCGGTGTCGAGCACCTCGCGGTCGAGGCCGTGCGCCCAGGCGAGGTCCTGCCGCTCCGGCTCGGCATCGAGCGCGAGCATGTCGTCGAGCCAGGCTTTCGCGGAGGCCTCGTCCTTGCGGAAGCCTTCCTTGATCATCAGCGGCACGCGGCGCTCGAGGATCGCGACGATCTGCTTCAGCGAGAATTCGGGATGATACTGCACGCCCCAGAAGGTGCCGCCATTATGCTTGATCTCGGCGGCCTGGACCTGGCTGTAGGCATTGGAGGCGAGGATGGTCGTGCCATGCGCCGGCAGGGCGATCGTGTCGAGATGGATCGCCGGGGCGTCGAAGGAGGCCGGGCGGCTCGCAAGCAGCGGGTGGTTGCGTCCGGCCTCGGTCGGCGTGATCCGGCGGGCGAAGCCGGTCTCGCGGCCCTTGGGATTGGCGGTGACGGTGCCGCCGGCCGCGACGGAGCCGACCTGGACGCCCCAGCATGAGCCGAAGCAGGGCGTGCCGCTGGCATAGATGGCGCGCATCAGGTCGATCTGGCGGGTCACCGGCGGGGCGATGTCATAGATATGCAGGGCCGAGCCGGTCAGGAAGATGCCGTCATAGGATTCGAGCCCGGCGCCGTCGGGCAGGTTCGCGCCCTCGTCGGCCGGCAGGCAGATATCGGAGACGATGCCCGGCTCGAAAGCCGCGATCTCCGCCGCATAGGCCTCGCCATAGGCCATGCCGTAGGACTGCCGCAGCCCTTCGCGCGTATCGCGCATATTGCCGTCGACGAAGAGCAGGCGGAGCGGGCGGGCGCTGGTTTCGGTCATCGGGACGTTCCGCAGGGATGCGCAGGGCGACGGGCAGGTGTGCGCCCGATCTCATATGAGCCGGGTACACGCAAGGGTATTGCATGAGCCCTTTCTCGCAACAGGGCGGAAACGTGCACCCTACCCAGACCAGGTTGCAACGCGCCTGGGGCAATGCCTACCTGCTGATGGTGTTGACCACGCTCATCTGGGGCGGCAATGCCGTGGCCAGCCGGTTCGCCGTCGGCAACATATCGCCGATGGCGCTGACCTCCTTTCGCTGGATCGGCGTCTGCCTGATCATGCCCTTCCTGCTGCGGCGGCAGATTGCGGCGCATCTGCCGCAGATCAGGGCGCATTGGCTGTATATCGCCTTGCTCGGCATCACCGGCTTCACCGCCTTCAACACCCTGATGTATGTCGCGGCCTATTCGACCACGGCGATCAATATCGGCATTCTGCAGGGTTCGATCCCGATCTTCGTACTGCTCGGCGCCTTCGTCGCGTATCGCATTCCGATCGGTGCCATGCAGGCGCTCGGCGTCGCCGTCACCCTGCTCGGGGTTGCCGTCACCGCGAGCCGCGGCGATATCCATGTGCTCGCGAACCTGCGCTTCGTTCCCGGGGATCTGCTGATGATCCTGGCCTGCGTCTTCTACGCCGGCTACACGGTTGCGGTCCGCAGCCGCCCACCGATGCCCCAGCTCGTCTTTTTCACGGTTGCCGCGGCTTTCGCCTGCCTGATTTCCTTGCCATTGCTGGCCGTCGAGATCGCCATCGGGCGCTTCTACATGCCGACGCCGGCGGGCTGGGCCATCCTCGCCTTCACGGTGATCGGCCCCTCCATCCTGTCGCAACTATCCTTCATGCGCGCGATCGAATTGATCGGGCCAGGACGAGCCGGCGTCTTCGTCAACCTCGTGCCCGTTTTCGCCCCGATCCTCGCCGTATTGCTCCTCGGCGAGCCTTTCGGCCTCTATCACGCGGTTGCGCTCGTGCTGGTGCTCGGCGGCATCTTCATCGCCGAGCGGCTGGGGCGGTAGTCAGATTGGCCGTTTTCTGGTCTCGGCCGCGAGATTCATGCCCAGCCGTATCAGCACATCCTTGAGTTTGCGCTTGAGTTCCTCGTCGGTAATCTGCTTGGCGATGCTGTAGGCCTGCAGGACGTGCCCGGCGACGCGGGAGGTCGCCGTGGTCGCTTCGGCGCTGCGCTGCTGCGTGACGTCAAAGGCCATTCCGACATAATGCCCAGCGCGGCCTTCCTCGGTCCGATGACACTGGGCGAAGGCTGAGATCAGTCGCTCGCCTGTGGCGGGAACAACCCGATACTCGTAGTGGAAATCGATCGCCGCCCGGACGCAGCGCTCGATCTCCTGCGCTACGCCATCCCGGTCAGCCGGGTGGATGCCGTCCACATAGACATCGCATCGCGTGCCGCGCATCGCTTCCAGTGGATCGACGTTGAAAAGCGCGGCCATCCTCGTGTCGGCATAGAGGCGGTCGTTCAGCACGTTCCAGTACCACAGGCCGACGATCGCATTGTCGTTGAGATCATAGTCCTCGAAACAGGGTGGCTGCTGCGGAGCGCCTCCCTCAAAAATCGCTTGGCCCATGTGCTGTCTCCCCAGGTGAGACTGCGAGACGGGTGCTTCAGGCGCAAGAGGAGGAAAGTATAGGTACACTATGCGTTTCAGCGCAGCGCCGAAACCGCCAGCCGCGCCATATCCGCCAGTGCCGCCTCCCGCTCTTTCGCATCGGCGCGGGAGCCGGCGAGATAGGTCACGATGACGAAGCGGCGGCCGTCCGGCAGCGTTGCGATGCCGATATCGTTGGTGGCGTGGTTGATCCCGTCCGTGGTGAGGCCGAGGCCGGTGCGATGGGCGAAGCGGGTGCCCGCCGGCAGGCCGGCCTTGATGCGGTCGGTGCCGACCTTCGATTCCGCGACGATCTTCTCGATGAAGGCGGTATGGGCGGGATCGCGCAGCCAGTTGCCCTTGGCGAGCGCTTCGAGGAATTGCGCGCTCGCTTCCGGGGTCGAGGCGTCGCGCTTGTCCTTGAGCGCATTCGAGAGGGCGGCGATGCGCAGGCGCGGCCGCATCGCCTTGAGCTCGGCGCGGAACGCCTTCTCGTCGACGACCTGATCCCAGCCGAAGCCCTTCAGCCCGTAGATCTCCGGCTGGAACAGCCGTTCGTAGCGATCGACCGACATGCCGGTGACGCCGCCGTCGCGCAGCATCTTCGTCACCACCTGCGGGCCGCCGATCTCGCGCATCAGCAGGTCGGCCGCGGTGTTGTCGCTTTCGCCGGCGGCGAGCCGGATCAGTTCGCTCAGCGGATAGTCGTTGCGCTCGCCCTTGAAGTTTTTGACCAGCGGGCTGTGGAACAGCGAGAAATCCTTGCGGGTGACGGTGATCGGCTGGTCGAGCCTGAACTTGCCGGCCTCGACCTGCTGCAGCACGGCGACCGCCAATGGCAGCTTGAACACGCTCTGCATCGGGAAGGTCTCGGAGCCGCGATGCGACCAGAGCTTGCGGTCGCGGAGGTCCAGCAGCGCGACGCCGAGGCGGCCCTTCGAGGCCTGCTCGATGCCCCCGATCGCCTTGTCGAGCTTGTCGCGATCCCAGTCGGCGAGGGCCGGGACGGCCGCGAGGCAGGCGAGAGCTGCGGCGGCGAGGCGGGCAAGGGCAGGCATGGGCGGTCCTCAGTGACGGGGCGATCACAGGGCCGTGATATTGCGGCAAGGTTGCGGCGGTTCAGGCCGGCTCGCCAGTCTCCGCATCGCAGAGCGACAATTCGACGGGGCAGCCCTCGATGCCGAAGCATTCCGGCAGGAGCAGGTTCAGTCGCTCGCGCAGCGCCTCCAGCGTCTCGGCTTCGGTAACGATGCCGAGCTCGCCGGTATCGATCGCGTACCAGAGGCCAGCCGCCTCGTCGCGGCGAACCTCGAAACGGATCGGCTCCGCCGCCCCGGCAGGCGCGGCGACGAGAGCCTTAAGCGAACCGAGCACGATCAGAATTTCAGGCGGCGGGCGCGCTTGACCATCGGGATCGCGTGGATCTTGTCGAGCAGTTCGTCCGAGATCGGCTCGTCGACGGCGACATAGCAGATCGCGTCGCCGCCGGGCTTGTCGCGGCCGAGCGCGAAGGTCGCGACATTGACGCCGGCGCCGCCCAAGAGCGAGCCGAACTGGCCGATGAAGCCCGGCTTGTCGGCATTGCGCACATAGAGCATGTGCGGCGCGAATTCGGCATCGACCTGAATGTCGCGGATCTCGACGATGCGCGGCTTGCCGTCATGGAAGACGGTGCCGGAGGCGTGGCGCGGCATGTCCTCGGCCTCGACGACGATGCGGATGACGCTTTCGAGATTGCCGGCGACATCGCGGGTCAGTTCCTCGACGACGATGCCCTTCTCCTTCGCCACCATGGCCGCGTTGACCATGTTGATCTCGGGCAGGAAGGGCCGGAGCACGCCGGTGATCGCGGCGGCCGAGATCGCCTTGAGGTTCAGGCTCGCGACCGCGCCCTCGTACTCGATGCGGATGCCCTTGACCGGCGCCTCGGTGAGCTGGCCGAGGAAGGAGCCGAGCTTCTCGGCGAGATCGACGAAGGGTTTTACGCGCGGCGCTTCCTCGGCGGTGATCGAGGGGAAGTTGACCGCGTTGGTGATGGCGCCCTTCAGCAGGTAGTCGCTCATCTGCTCGGCGACCTGCAGGGCGACATTCTCCTGCGCCTCGTTGGTGGAGGCGCCGAGATGCGGCGTGCAGACCACGTTGTCGAGGCCGAAGAGCGGGTTCTGCTCGGCCGGCTCGACCGAGAACACGTCGAAGGCGGCGCCGGCGACATGGCCGGACTTGATGAGATCGGCCAGCGCCTGCTCGTCGACGAGGCCGCCGCGGGCGCAGTTGACGATCCGCACGCCCTTCTTCGTCCTGGCGAGGTTCTCCGCCGAGAGGATGTTCTTCGTCTTCTCCGTCATCGGGACGTGCAACGTGATGAAGTCGGCGCGCTTCAGCAGATCGTCCAGCTCGACCTTCTCGACACCGAGCGCGACCGCGCGCTCGGCCGAGAGATAGGGATCATAGGCGATGACGCGCATCTTCAGGCCGATGGCGCGCTCGGCGACGATCGAGCCGATATTGCCGGCGCCGATCAGGCCGAGCGTCTTGGCCGTGATCTCGACGCCCATGAAGCGGTTCTTCTCCCACTTGCCGGCCTGGGTGGAGGTGTCGGCCGCCGGGATCTGGCGGGCGAGCGCGAACATCATGGCGATGGCGTGCTCGGCGGTGGTGATCGAGTTGCCGAAGGGCGTGTTCATCACGATCACGCCGCGCGCGGTCGCGGCGGGGATCTCGACATTGTCGACGCCGATGCCGGCGCGGCCGATGACCTTCAGGTTCGTCGCCTGCTCCAGCAGCTTGGCGGTCGCCTTGGTGGCCGAGCGGATGGCGAGGCCGTCATACTCGCCGATGACGCTGGCGAGCTTGTCCTTGTCCTTGCCGAGGTTCGGATCGAAGGTCACGTCGATGCCACGGTCCTTGAAGATCTGGACGGCGGCGGGGGAGAGGGCGTCGGAAATCAGGACTTTCGGGGCGGCCATGGGAGGCTCCGGCTGGCGCCGCGCTGCACGAGGAGCGGTCTGGCGCTGGGAAAACGTGAAGCAGGGAAACACAGCGTCATCCCGGACAAGCCGCGAAGCGGCGCCGCTCCGGGATCCATCGAAGGGCGGCTTGCTCTACGATGGATCCCGGGTCTGCGCTTTGCTTGCCCGGGATGACGGCGAGGGTGTCAAAAGAGGTAGCGCTTACGCCGCCTTCTTGCCGAGCCCCGCCTTGGCCTCGGCGAAGGCATAGGCGATCCAGGGCAGCAGCGCCTTGACGTCGCGCGACTGGACGGTCGCGCCGCACCAGATGCGCAGGCCGGGAGGGGCGTCGCGGTAATGGCCGAGATCGTAGCCGGCGCCGGCCTTCTCGATGATCGAGACGACCTGCTTGGCAAAGGCCGCCTGCGCGTCAGCCGGCAGGGCGGTGACCGCCGGGTCGGTGAACTTCAGGCAGACGCTCGTGTTGGAGCGCGTCTTCGGCTTCACGGCGAGGAAGTCGATCCAGTCGTTCTCGCGCACGAACTTGGCGATGACGCGGGCATTGCCGTCGGCGCGCTTCACCAAGCCGTCGAGCCCGCCCACTTTCTGGGCCCATTCCAGCGCGTCGATATAGTCCTCGACCGCGAGCATGGAGGGGGTGTTGATGGTCTCGCCGGTGAAGATGCCCTCGATCAGCTTTCCGCCGGAGGTCATGCGGAAGATCTTCGGCAGCGGCCAGGCCGGCTTGTAGCTTTCGAGCCGGGCGACGGCGCGGGGCGAGAGCACGATCATGCCATGCGCGGCCTCGCCGCCGAGCACTTTCTGCCAGGAGAAGGTGACGACATCGAGCTTCGGCCAGTCGAGGCGCTGGGCGAAGGCGGCGGAGGTGGCGTCGCAGATGGTCAGCCCCTCGCGATCGTCCGCGATCCAGCTCGCGTCGACGACGCGCACGCCCGAGGTGGTGCCGTTCCAGGTGAAGACGACGTCGCGGTTCTTCGTGTCGACCTTCCTGAGGTTCGGCAATTCGCCATAGGGCGCCTCGAAGCTGCGGACATCGGCGAGCTTGAGCTGCTTGACGACATCGGTGACCCAGCCGGCGCCGAAGCTCTCCCAGCTCACCATGTCGACGCCGCGGGCGCCCAACAAACTCCAGAGCGCCATCTCGACGGCGCCGGTATCGGAGGCCGGCACGATGCCGATGCGGTAATCGGCGGGAACCTGCAGCACCTCGCGCGTCAGGTCGATCGCGCGCTTGAGCTTGTCCTTGCCGATCTTGGCGCGGTGCGAGCGGCCGAGCGGGGCGTCGGAGAGGTTCTTGAGGGCCCAGCCGGGGCGCTTGGCGCAGGGGCCGGACGAGAAATTAGGCACGCGCGGACGCGTGTTCGGAACGGTATTCGCCATCGATGTCTCCATCCTTACAGATGGGCGCGCCCCGTTGGGGGGGCGTGTCCCGTCGATGGGGGTAGGGCGGAGTGGAGTGGGGAGTCAAGCGGAGGAAATTTTTTCTATGGCGCCGTTGGGTATGCTGAACTGTGGATAAGCCGGTGGGCCTATTCGGTTACTATGAAAATCAAAATTATATTCGATTTTCGTCGATAGCTGATGGCGGGCTAATTTCATGCACCAGATTATCGTTGAGCAAAGTATTGATCGATGGATTGGTTTGTTCGGGTCTATTTTGGCTGTTCTTGCCCTGATTTACGCGCGGCATACATATCAGAAATCTACAAAACAAGGACTCCTGAAGATAATCATATCGCATCCGGTGCCAATTTTTGTGAATTTTATCCAAGATGGGTATTCATCTGATGCTAACGACTTGCCTGAGTCAGAAAAATCTCGATTTCGGCGTTATATTCTTTTTATGAATTCAGGAATTTTTCCAATTGAGAAGAAGGATTTTGTCAGTTCGGTGCAAGTTGAATGTGGAGTTTCTTTTGCAGGAGGGCGTTTATTTAAAAAAGATTCCCTTGTGAGATTGGATAATATAAATAATACGCTCGATAATGGCGAAGGTTTGTCATTTGATGTATCTCTCTTGCGGCCGGGAGAATCTTTTATAGTAGAGATTGATTCATTTGATAATAATTTTGATGTGAATGTGGATTGTAGATTATTGTCGCCCGATATGGTGTCCGAATCTCGTAGTTTTGTTGGAAAAAAGTGGCCCGAGTTTATGGGTATCGGATTATTTTTTGTTCTTGCTGCCCTGTTTTTATTTATGGAAATACCATATATCGACGACATGAATAATTTCATTGATAATCCTTATTTTGTTCACATATCTTTTGGATTTTTCCTTTTTAAGATATTGTTGTTTGCATTTTTATGTTACGGAGTTTTTAAATTATGTAATTTTATTTTAAAATTTCCGCTGTCAAATACGTCTTTGTCTTTCAGAAAGATATTCTACGCATCACTATTTATACATTCTAATATGCCGAATCTTCGAAAGAAGTATATCAAGGCTGGCTTATAACGTTCGTAGTAAGAGGGGCGCGGATCGCCGCCGTCGCGAAAATTTATCCCCGCCCTCACACCCCGCACCTATCCTTCACCCACCTCGTCCCCGAGGGGCAGCCATCCGGAGGTATGCCGTTGGCGGGGCGGGGGCGGCGCCTGCGGGTGGGGTTACGACCCACTCCCGGGAGGCTTCGGGGCACCGCCCTGGGGATAATACGGTCCCTGTGCGAGGAGCTCGCTGGACGGTTCGGGGTGTCCAGGCCCCGATGCGGAGCGGATGACGAGGCGATGAGCCGAGCTGATCCGCGAGGCGTCGGGCCCGAGGAGCCCCAGACCTTATAAGCGCGGCCCGGAGACTTAAGAACGCCGGCAAGCGGAGCGCCACGGGGCGTGCGGATGGTGGCTCAATCCATCCGCGCCGCATCCTGGCTCAATGGACGCGGCCCAAGACCCTCGCGCCTCGCGGCGCTCCGCTGCCCCTCATTTCAACCCGCCGCGCTCTCGGCGCGGGCGGCATAAACCCATGCGTCCTTCTCGGGCGGAGCGAAGCGCAGACCCGAGGATCGCGGGCAGGAGAGGCGCCGGAGCCTCTTTCGGCAAGGGATGCTCGGGGCAGGCCCGAGCATGACGCAGAGAGGCTTTGGTCGAGAGGAAGGAAAGAGAGCGCGCTGCCGTCCCTCGATCCCCGGTCATCGTTATGGCGGCGCCGATCGCAATCGTCTTCGGCCTGGCGGACGCCTCCTAGGTTCGGATGATGCCCGGCGCGGGAAAGCCGGCTAGGATGCTGCGATGAGGGTCTGGATGCCTTGTGCGGCCCTCTCTCGCGTGCGGCGGCGGCGGCTTGAGCCCGCCTCACGGAAGACGATGCCGGCCTTCTTGTTCGGGTGCGCTGTGTTGCAGGTCCAGGGGATGCATGGCGATGGCGATCGAGAAAACCCCGAAGGGCGCGCCCCATCCCCTGCCTCTCGGCTATGCCCCTCCGGGCGGCATCGCCTATCGCGTGAAGGATGGAGATAGCTGGAAGACGCTCGCTCTCTCCTGGTTCATCAATGTCGAATATCTCGTCTGGTTCAATTTCCAGACCTCCAACCCGGATGAGGTGAACTGGTACCTGCACCGGAATGTCGGCTGCACGAAGCAGACGCCGGACCGGCGCAACTACGTCTTCAGCTCCAGCGACAGGCCCGGGGTGATCTATCGCCCGCCGCCCAAGCCGATCGTGTTCAAGGATGCCATCGACGAGTTCAACGAGAACATGGGCAGCGGGACCGATCTCGGCAAAGCGCTGCAGGCGGCGGATCAATCAGGCGCGATCTACGATTATATCGGCTTCTCGCTGAACGTGTCCGACTTCCTGATGACCGGGCTGGCGATCAGCGCGGTCGAGCTCGGCGCCATCGGCCTCGCCGCCGATTTCCTGGGCGCCGTCACCGCGGTCGTCGGGCTGGGGCTGACGCTCGGCGGCCCGCATCTGGGCGCGCTCAACGACATCAAGAAGGACAAGGCGCTGAGCGGCATCACGCAGGGCATCGTGCTGGGCGCCGCCCGGGAAACGAACGGCTTCATCCGCGGCAATTTCGTCGCCGGCTCCGAGGACTACAACGTGGACTATCCGGAGCAGCGACGGAATTTCCAGGCCGCCTATATCGCCGGCCTGTTGAAGGGCCTCGATTACGGGAAGAGGCTGACGCGGCGAGAGCGCTCGTTGCTGTTCAAGAACCTGGAGAAGCAGGCGGGCTACGCCAATCCCGGGGATTTCTACATGAACCGCTTTGCCAAGCCGGAGCGTGTGCGCCGGGATTATTACATCGAATGCGCCGCGAAATTCCGGAAGGAAACGGCGCAGTAGCGGTGCGCCGCGCTTGAGGCGAGAGCCTGAACGCGCGGGAGCCGGAGTCTCAATCGCCGGTCATCGTCATTTCGGCGTCGATCGCCTTCATCTTCGGGTTGGCGGCGCAGAAGGCCCTGATCTTTTCCGCGACATCGGCCGGGTATTCGCTCTTGCGGTGGGCGGCGGATTTCAGCCAGTCGGCGCAGCTCTGCTCCCGGTCGGTGATCCGGGCGGCGGCGGGCGTGGCGAGGAGGAGGCCGGCGACGGCGGCGAGCAAGGCGAGGCGGGGCATGGTCTGGTCCTGAACGGGCGGCCGCATCACAGCCTCAAGCCCTCGGGCGCCGCTCCTGCCTTGCGTCGTGGCCGTATGCAAATGCGATTGTCGCGGAGCCGATGCGCGGGCAGGGCAATGCGGCCGGAGGGGGCAGTCAGGACTGCGCATTTCGTGATAGGCAGCGGCTCCATTCGAAACAGGTGAAGAGACCATGGCCCGCAAGACCCCCGAACAGCTCGCCCAGGAATTCGAGGGCCGCAAGGCCAAGGGGCTGGCCAAGGGCGGGGCGGCGTTCTGGCCGAATATCATCGCCAACGCCGTGCTGAAGCTCACCCAGCAGCGGGCCGCGATCACGCCGGAGACGCTGATCGAGATGATCGAGCGCGAGGCGCCGGCGCTGGAGATCAACGTCCGGTCCGGCGCGACGGAAGCCGTCGCGCGGCTGAAACAGGCCATCGCCAAGGGCTCGTGAGCTAGCCCGGCTCGCCGGCGATGACGCCCTTGCGCAGCAGGAAGCAGCCATAGGGGCGGGGATCGCCGACCTGCACCACGGCAAAAGCCCGCCGCGCCTGATCGTAGAAGGCGAAGCGCTCGATGCCGGCGAGCGGCGAGGGGCGGCCGAGCGCGGTGTCGATCTCGGCCTGCACGGCGCGCTGGACCTCGGGAATCGCGGCGGCATCGCCGACGACTTCCATGCGCCTGACAGGCCCGGGCTCGAAATCGTCGATCGGCAGCACCGAGAGGATGGCGCGGGCGGCGCGCTGCATCGTCAGGCCCGGCAGGCGGATCAGGCGGCCGCTCGTGGTCGAACTCGCGATGGTCTCGGCGGGGTGGTTGGCATCGACCAGCGCGAGGTCGTCGCCATGGCCCATCGCGGCGAGCACCCAGAGCAGGTCGGCGGAGAGGACGGGGTCGAGATTTCTCAGCATGACGGGCGGCGGCCCCTCTTCGTCAGGTAGATGCGGGCGGCGTTGCCGCCGAAGATCGCGGCGCGCTGGGCTTCCGAGAGCGTTGCTGTAAGGCGCTCGGCGGCGGCGAGCCATTGGTCATAGGTGGCGGCGAGCGTCGTTACCGGCCAGTCGCTGCCCCAGAGCAGGCGCTCGGGCCCGAAACAGGCCAGCAACTGGGCGACGGCCGGAGCGAGCGTCGCCTCGCGCCAGCCGGGCCCGGCTTCGGTGACGAGGCCGGAGAGCTTGCAGGTGGTGTTCGGCCGGGCGGCGAGCGCCGCGATGCCGCCGCGCCAGGCGGAGAGATCGGCGCCTGTCAGGTCGGGCTTGGCGCCGTGGTCGATGACGACGGGCAATTCCGTCTCCCGCTCCAGCAGCTTCAGGAGAGCGGGGATCTGCGGCGGCTTCACCAGCGCGTCGAAGACGAGGCCGTGCTGCTTCAGTGCGGCGAAGGCCGGGGCGAGGCTGGGTTTTGCGAGCCAGCCGGGATCGGGGATGTCCTGCGCCATGGGGCGCAGGCCGACGAGCAGCGGATCGGCGGCGAGAGCGGCGATGCGGGCGGGGGCATCGGGCGCCTCGAATTCGGTCCAGCCGACGACGCCGGCGACGAAGGGCGTGGCGGCGGCGAGGGAAAGAAGGTGATGCGTCTCGGCCTCGGTCGGCGCGGCCTGGACGAGGATGGTCGAGGCGATCTTGTGCTGCGCGAGATGCGGGGCGAGGTCGCCGGGCTCGAAATCGCGGTAGATCGGCTTCAGGGCCGGCGTCAGCCAGCCATAGTCGCCACGGGCGAGCCGCCAGAAATGCTGGTGGGAATCGATGCGGGGCGGGCTCGTCACAGGGCGGCTCTCGCAGGGGATTCGGCGGCAGGGAGGAAGGGTGTGGCGACACTATGTGCACGCCAACATGTTAGCTTGCAACCGGGCCGAAAGGAGATTAGCGTCCAGCCCGATCACGGATGCGGGAGGCGGTCGTCGCCTGTCGTTCCGCGCGACATCAAAGGCCCGAAACGGGCCGTGTTCAAGTCCTGGGGAGGACGCCGATGACCGATAGCATTCTCAAGCCGACGCGCCGTGTCCTGCTCGCCGGCGGCGCTGCCGCGCTGGCTTCGCCGCTGGTGCTGCGCAAGGCGCAGGCGCAAGGGGCGTTCGACTGGAAGAAATTCTCCGGTCAGTCGATCGACGTGCTCCTGGTCAAGAACCCGCGCTCGGACCTGATGCAGCAGGCCGAGAAGGAATTCACCGAGCTCACCGGCATCAAGGTCTCCTCCGAGCAGGTGCCGGAGCAGCAGCAGCGCCAGAAGGCGGTGATCGAATTCGCCTCCGGCAAGCCGAGCTTCGACGTCAGCGGCATCTCGCTGCATGTCCAGAAGCGCATGGCGGCCAAGGGCAAGTGGTTCGAGAATCTCGACCCCTACATCAAGAACGCGGCGCTGACCGCGCCGGATTTCGACTTCGCCGATTTCGGCGCCGGCCCGGTCGCCTATGCGCGGCAGGCCGACGGGGCGCTCGATACGATCCCGTTCTTCGTCGACTACTGGATGATCTACTACAACAAGGAGCTCTTCGACGCGAAGGGCGTCGCCTATCCCAAGACGATGAACGAGATGTTCACCGCGGCGCAGAAGCTGCACGACCCCGCCAAGGGCGTCGCCGGCTTCGTCTCGCGCGGCCTGAAGAACGCCAACGTTCCGGTCTGGACCTCGCTGATGCTCGGGCAAGGCATGGAAACGACCTCGCCCGAAGGCAAGCTGCTGACCGATACGCCGGAGGCGATCTGGGCGGCCGATCTCTACCGCAAGCTCAACAAGGAGACGGGTCCTGCCGGGCAGGTCGGCTTCAACTGGAACGAGTGCCAGACCACCTTCATGCAGGGCCGCGCCGCGATGTGGCTCGACGGCATCGGCTTCGCTACGCCGCTGGAAGACCCTTCGAAGTCGCGCATCGTCGGCAAGGTCGGCTATGGCGTGACGCCGCCGGGGCCGAAGGCGCATTACGCCGGCATGTTCGCCGACGGCATGGGCATCTCGCGCGGCTCCTCCAAGAAGGAGGCCGCCTGGCTCTACCTGCAGTTCATGACCAATAAGAAGAACCAGATCGCTATGCTGAAGGCGGGTGCCGGCGCGCCGGGCCGTTCCTCGGCCTATCTGGACACCGAGACGATCCAGGCGTCGAAATTCGGCAAGCAGTATTTCGAGTGCCTGCTCGGCTCGGCCAAGATCGCGCGGGCCGGCCTGCCGCAGATCGTACCGGTGACCGAGTTCCGCGACGTGTTCGGCGTGGCGCTGACCAACGCGATCGGCGGGGCGGATGTCGCGGCCGAGCTCAAGAAGGCGACAGAGACCTTCGCGCCGGTGCTCGCCAAGAGCGAGCAGGGGTGAGGCAACGCGCGACGCGGGAGGCGTCATGGTCGGGCTTGTCCCGACCATCCACGTCTTCCTTGGCCGCAGAGCGCGTTCAAGACGTGGATGCTCGCCACAAGGGCGAGCATGACGATGGGTTTCAAGTGAAGCAGACCGCATGACCAGCACGTCCCTGCCAGCCAGCCTGCCGAGCACGACGCGAACGAGCGCCGCCGCGGCTTCGGCCGATTTCACGCCGCGCTATTGGCTGTTCTCGCTGCCGGCGGTGCTGGTGATCGCGGCCGTGATCGTGTTCCCCTGGCTGTTCACGCTCTACATGTCCGGGCAGGACTGGAAGATCGGCGGCGGGGTGGAGTTCGTGGGCTTACGCAATTTCGCCGAGTTGATGAAGGACCAGCGCTTCATCGAGTCGATGGGGCATACGCTGTATTTCACCGTGCTGGCGGTAGTGTTGCCGATCGTGTTCGGCACCGCGGCGGCGCTGGTCTTCCATCGCGAGTTCCCGATGCGGGGCCTGCTGCGCACGATCTTCGTCATGCCGATGATGGCGACCCCGGTCGCGGTCGCGCTGGTCTGGACGATGATGTTCCACCCGCAGCTCGGCGTGCTGAACTACCTGCTCTCGCTCGTCGGCATCGGGCCGTCGGGCTGGGTCTACGAGCCCTCGACGGTGATCCCGACGCTGGTCATGGTCGAGGTCTGGCACTGGACGCCGCTGGTCATGCTGATCGTGCTCGGCGGATTGGCCGGGCTGCCGCGCGAGCCCTACGAGTCCGCGCTGATCGACGGCGCCAATGATTGGCACATGTTCCGGCACATCACGCTGCCGCTGGTCTGGCCCTTCATCATGGTGGCGATCGTCATCCGCACCATCGATGCGCTGAAGGCTTTCGACACGATCTTCGTGATCACGCAGGGCGGGCCGGGCACCGCGTCGGAGACGCTGAACATCTTCCTCTATCTGCAGGCCTTCCAGTTCTACAAGATCGGATACGCCTCAGCCGTCGTGGTGATCTTCTTCGTCATCATCATCATGCTCTCGCTGCTGCTGCTCTATGCCCGGCAGAAGTCGAAGTGGAACGCGTGATGATCGAGCTTTCCAGCTTCGCGGTCCTGTCTCTCGGTATGATTGCCCATGCAACGTCATCCCGGGCTTGCCCCGGGATCCATCGGAGGGCTCGGTGCCCCACGATGGATCCCGGAGCTCCGCTTCGCTCCGTCCGGGATGACGGCGCCTTTTCCTGCTGCGGTGCGGGCAGGGGAGAACGCTCATGAACCGCACGCTCAAGAAACTCGGCTTCTGGGCCTCGGTCTTCGTGCTGGTCTCCCCGGCGGTGCTGGTCTTCCTCTGGATGATCTCGCTGTCGCTCAAGAACGAGCTCGACAACACCGCCTTCCCGCCGGTCTTCATTCCCGATCCGCCGACGCTGAAGAACTATGTCGACGTCTTCGCGCAGAACAATTTCGGGCTCTATCTCTGGAACTCGATCCTGGTCACGGGCGGGGCGGTGCTGCTCGGGCTGATCGTCGGCGTGCCCGCCGGCTACGGCATCGCGCGCGGCAAGGCGCATAAATTCGCGGTGCTGATCCTGGTCGCGCGGATGACGCCGGCCCTATCCTACCTGATCCCGCTCTTCCTGCTGTTCCAGATCACAGGGCTGGTCGGCTCGATCACGGCGCTGGTCATCACCCATCTCGTCATCACCATCCCGATCATCGTCTGGATCATGATCGGGTATTTCGAGAACGTGCCGATGGAGCTGGAGGATGCCTCGCGCATCGACGGCGCCACGACTTGGCAGGCCTTCCGCCATGTCGCGCTGCCGCTGGCCAAGCCCGGCATCGTGGTCGGCGGCATCCTCGCCTTCATCTTCTCCTGGAACAACTTCATCTTCTCTGTCGTGCTCGGCGGCAAGGGGAGCCGGACGCTGCCGTCTGCCGTCTACAATTCGCTGACCTTCGAGCAGATCTCCTGGGGCCCGCTCGCCGCGGCTGCCCTTCTGGTGACGCTGCCCGTGCTCCTCGTCACCGTCATCGCCCAGCGCCAGATCGTCGCCGGACTCTCCGCCGGAGGCCTCAAGGACGGCTAGCGGCAAGCCTGCGGGACCGCTTGCGGGCGGTTCTGTCTTCATTCTAACATGTCAGTCAACATTCAGCTCTGAAAGTTCCTCGAAATGGCCACCGACAAGACCCGCTTCGGCCTCTCCTGCGCGATCACCACCCCGATGCGGGAGGGCGGCAGCGTCGACCTGCCGCGCCTCGTCCACCACGCGCGGCATGTGCTGGCGGAGGGCTGCGATTCCGTCACCCTGTTCGGCACGACGGGCGAGGGCGCGGCGCTCGGCCTTCCAGCGCGAACCGCGATGATGGGCGCGCTGATCGGGGCAGGGATCGACCCTGCAAAGCAGATCTATGCCGGCATTGCCGCGGCCTCGATGCATGAGGCGGTGGAGCAGGCGCGCATCGCGCTCGATGCCGGGGCCAAGGGCCTGCTGGTCGCGCCGCCCTTCTACTTCAAGGGCGTCAGCGACGAAGGGCTTTATGTCTGGTTCTCGCAGTTCTTCGAGAAGCTCGGCGCCTCCGCCCGCAATGTCGTCGTCTACCACATCCCTTCGGTGACGGCGGTCGATATCAGCGTCGGCCTGGTGCAGCGGCTCAAGACCGCGTTCCCCGGCCTCGTCATCGGTGTCAAGGATTCCTCGGGCAGCTATGCCAATACCGAGGCGTTGCTGAAGGCGCATGGCGAACTCGCCATCCTCGTCGGCGACGAGCGCCAGCTCGCCAAGGCGGTGCGCAACGGCGCTCAGGGCACGATCTGCGGCCTCGCCAATCTGGTGCCAGGGCTGCTGCGCCCGATGGTCTACGAGGGCAAGGACAGCCCGGTGGTGAACGCTCTCGTCGACGAGATCTGCTCGCATCCGGTGCTGGCTGCGGTGAAGGCGCTGGTCGGCCATATCCATGACGACGACGGTTATGGCGCGATGCGCCCGCCGCTGGAGGCACTGGACGCGGCCACCCGCAAGCGGCTCTTCGCCGCCTTCGATTCGATCAAGCAGGCCAAGGCAGCCTGACAGGGATGCCCGAAGGAGTGATCGTGAGCGAGCCGGAGCAGGAAGCGCGCGAGGGCGAACCGCTGAAGCTGAGGGAGCGCGCCTATGCCTCCTTCACCGAGCGATTGCTGGCGCGCGAGATCAAGCCCGGCCAGTTCGTGACCCAGCGCGAGCTCGTCGCGATGACGGGCTTTCCGCTCGGCGCGATCCGCGAGCTCGTGCCGCGACTCGAAGCGGAGGGGCTGATCAAGACCGTGCCGCAGCGCGGCATGCAGGTCGCCCATGTCGACCTCAACCTGATCCGCAACGCCTTCCAGTTCCGGCTCTTCCTGGAGAAGGAGGCGACGGCGCTCTACACCCGGAATGCGACCGAGGACGAGATCGCCGAGCAGCGCGCCCGGCACGAGGCGATCATCGCGCGGGCCGAGGCCGGCGGCGACGAGCGCCTGATCGAGGATGCCGAGGATGTCGACCGCCTGATGCACGAGGCGATCATCGACCATCTCGACAACGACATCGTCAGCCAGGCCTTTCGCGTGACCTGGCTGAAGATCAGGCTGATCCGGCAATACGAGACACGCATCCAGAACCACATCCTGGTCCCGGTGATGCAGGACCATCTCAAGATCATCACGGCGATCGAGAGCCGCGACCCCGAGCGCGCCGCGGACGAGATGAGCATCCATATCGGCAACGCCCGCGCGAGGGCCATGCAGTACTGACATCCGCAACCATCACGAGCCGGACGAACCGGCCGCTTCCCGGAGGGAACAGGCGATGACGAAGCAGACGAGGCGCGAATTCATGGCCGCTGCGGCGGCAGGGACGGCTGCGATCGCGGCGCCCAACATCCTGAGGGCGCAGGCGCTGGTCTTGCGCTGGGCCGACGGCCAACCGGCGAGCCATCCCTCGCCGCAGAGCGCGGTCAGGGCTGCCGCCGAGATCAAGGAGAAGACCGGGGGGCGCATCGACGTCCAGTCCTTCCCGAACGGGCAGCTCGGCTCCTCCCGCGACATGGTGGAATCGGTCGCATCGGGCGCGCTGACCATGGTGACGGAAGGCGCGGCGCAGCTCGGCCAGTTCGTGCCGCAGCTCTCGATCATCGAGGCGCCCTATATCTGGAAGGACGCGGCGCATATGACGCGCGCGCTGAAATCCCCCCTGATCGACGAGCTCAACAAGGCGCTGGTCGAGAAGCGCGGCATGCGCATGATCGGCGTCAATTATTACGGGGTGCGCCATCTCACCAGCGGCAAGAAGGCGATCAACTCCGTCGAGGACATGAAGGGCTTCAAGCTGCGCGTGCCGGAGGTCGACACTTTCCGGGCGATGGCGGAAGCCTGGGGCGCGCGGCCGACGCCGCTCAACTTCTCCGAGCTTTACCTCGCGCTGTCGCAAGGCGCCGTCGACGGGCAGGAAAATCCGCTGCCGACCATCGCCTCGGCCAAGCTCGGCGAGGTCCAGAAATACCTCGTGCTGACCGCCCATATCATCACGCCCCGGCTGGTGATCGTGAACAAGGCGGCCTGGAACAAGATCCCGCAGGCCGATCGCGACATCGTCGTCGCGGCGATCGACAAGGCCGCGACCTGGCAGGACAACGAGATCCTGGAGCAGGAAAAGGGCCTCGCCGACACGCTGGCGAAGGGCGGCATGACGGTGATCAAGCCGGACAACGAGGCCTTCCGCAAGCCGGTGCTGGCGACGGTTCCCGCCAAGTTCGAGAGCAAATGGGGCAAGGGCCTCTGGGACCGCATCCAGGGGCTTTGACCCGGTTCCTCGGAACCACGCGGGTCATCCCGGACAAGCGGCTTCAGCCGCGCCGATCCGGGATCCATGCCGGAGCTTCCACCGGAAATGCTCAGGCATGGATCCCGGGTCTCCGCTTCGCTGCGCCCGGGATGACGCGCGTTTGATCTCCACTGTCGCAAAGGCATCCGCATGACGCGCTGGTCCAGGGTTTTCGACCGCCTGATGGAGGTGATCGCGGCGATCCTCATCGTCGCGCTGCTCGTCGTCGTCACCCTCGGCATCGTCACGCGGGCGCTGGGCCAGCCGTTGATCTGGACCGACGAGGTCTCGCGCTTCCTGATGCTCTGGGTCGCCGTCGCCGGCTGGATCCTGGCGAGCCGGCGGCGCGCCCATATCCGCATCCGCTTCTTCCATAACCTGCTGCCGCAGCATGGCTGGCGGGCGGCCGAGAGCGTGATGCAATCGGCGATGATCGTCTTCGGCCTGCTGGTGAGCTGGTACAGCGTCCATCTGATCCAGGCGAATTACGACCTGGAAGCGACGACCGTGCCGCTCTCGATGGGGCTGCTCTACGTGCCGATGCTGCTGGCCGGCGTCGTCACCGCGCTGCAGGGGCTGGCCGAACTGATCGACAATATCCGCAACTGGAACGACCCGCCGTTCCAGCCAATTGCGCCGACGCTGCAGGAGGCGGCCGAGTGAGCACGCTGATCTTCCAGATCTCGGCCGTCTGGCTGCTCTCGATCCTGGCGGGGTTCCCGCTCTTCGCCTCGATGGGGCTTGCCGCCTTCGCCTTCGTGCTGATCGGCGATTTCTCCGCCTCGATCGTGCCGCAGAAGATGGCACAGGCGATGAACTCGTTCCCGATCGTGGCGGCGCCGCTCTTCATCCTGATGGGCAACATATTGGGCGCCGCGCGGATCACCGACCGCATCGTCGCCTTCGCCACGGCGGTGCTCGGCTGGCTGCGCGGCGGCTATGCCCATGCCTCGATCCTGACCAGCATGATCTTCGCCGGCATGGTCGGCTCGGCCGTCGCGGATGCGGCGGGCTCGGGCGCGATCGAGATCCGGGCCATGCGCAAGGCGGGCTACCGGCCGGAGACGGCCGCCTCGATCACCGCGGCAGCAGCGACGATCGGCCCGATCATTCCGCCATCGCTGCCGATGGTGATCTATGGCGTGACGGCCGATGTCTCGATCGGCCGGCTCTTCATCGGCGGAGTCATCCCCGGCATCCTGATGGGATTGTCACTGATGGTGATGGTCGCGATCATCGCCAAGCGGCAGGGCTTCCGGAAGGAGCCGTTCAAGGGCTTCCGCGAGATCGGCCGCAGCTTCTTCAACGGCTTCTTCGCGCTGATGACGCCGCCCCTGATCCTTGGCGGCATGTTCACCGGCATGTTTACGCCAACGGAAGCGGCGGCCGTCGCCTGCCTCTATGCGCTGTTCCTCGGCTTCTTCGTCTATCGCACGCTGGAGGTGAAGCAGCTCTGGCCGATCCTGATCGAAACCGTCGAGACGACCGGCCTCGTCACGGTGCTGGTGATGGCGGCCGGCGCGCTCGGCTGGTGCATGTCGATCTCGCGCGTGCCGCAGACGCTGACGCCGCTGATCGTCGAGACAATCAAGGACCCGCTCGTCTTCCTGCTGGTCTGCAACCTGATCCTGCTCGTCGTCGGCTGCTTCATGGAAGCGCTGGCCGCGCTGCTGATCCTGATCCCGATCCTGGTGCCGGCGGCGCACAGCTTCGGCATCGACCCCGTTCAGTTCGGCATCATCATGATCCTGAACCTGATCCTGGGGACGATCCATCCGCCGATCGGTGTCGTGCTCTTCGTGGTGACGCGCATCGCCAATGTCTCGTTCGAGACGATGTCGAAGGCGATCCTGCCCTGGCTCGTGCCGCTCCTGGTGGTACTAGCCATGATCACGCTCTGGCCGCCGCTGACGACCTGGCTGCCGAATCATGTGATGGGGCCGTGAAGCGGGTACCGGAGCGTTCTCAGCTCTCCGGCTCGCCGCCATTGTCGAGATAGCGATCGACCGGAATGACGATGTCCTCGTCCAGCAGCCCGATCGCGGCTTCGTCCTTGCCCTTGTAAGGGATCGCCTTCAGCACATGGCGGATGGCATTGAGCCGGGCGCGGAGCTTGTCGTTGCTGCGCACGACATGCCAGAGCGCGGCCTCGGTCGAGGTCCGGGACAGCATCTCGTCGAAGGCGCGGGAATAATCGTCGAAGCGCGGGACCGACTCGAAATCGATCGGCGACAGCTTCCAGCGCTTGAGCGGATCGTGCCAGCGGGCGTGCAGCCGCGTCATCTGCATCTCGCGCCCGATGGTCAGGAAGAGCTTGATCAGGCGAACGCCGTCGCGGGCGAGCATGCCCTCGAAAACCGGCGCCTCTTTCAGGAATTGCTCGGTTTCTTCCGGCTTGCAGAAGCCCATGACACGCTCGACGCCGGCGCGGTTGTACCAGGAGCGGTCGAAGAACACGATCTCGCCGGCGGTGGGCATCTGCGCGGCATAGCGCTGGAAATACCACTGGCCCTTCTCGGTATCGGAAGGCTTGGGCAGGGCGACGATGCGGGCCTGGCGCGGATTGAGATGCTGGGTGAAGCGGGCGATGGTGCCGCCCTTGCCGGCGCCGTCGCGGCCCTCGAAGACGATGACGATCCGCTCGCCATGCTTGGCTGTCCAGCGCGTCAGCTTCTGCAGTTCGATCTGCAGCGGCTCCATCTCGCGGTTGTAGCGCTTGCGCTTCATCCGCTTGCCATAGGGGTAATTGCCGCTGTGATAGGCGGCGTCGATGATGGCTTCGGGCAGGCTGTCGGCTTCGAGGTCGAAGTCCTTCGCCTTGATGGCTTTGGCGCGCGTCTTCGCCCGCTTCGCAGGTTCTTCCGACGGCACGACGATGGGATCCTTCACGTCCGAACCTGAGAACTTCTTCGCCATGGTTAGGCTCCTCTTTCGCAAGCAGCCTAGCCGGCTAGCTCGCGGAAGGGAATTGACGCCCGTCGCGCTTCCGCTCAGGAAGAGGCCCGTCGGCACCCGCCGTCTGTCTCCGGGTTCTCCATGGTCAATCTTTCGGCTTCCAATGCCGCGCTGGTGCGGGACATGGTCGAGGCGCTCGGCGCGCCGGCCGTGCTGCTCGACGGCCAGGGCGTGGCGCAGGCGCTGAGCCCGGCGATGCCCGTCCTGATCCCGGGGCTGGCTGTCGGCAAGCTGCTGGCGCTGGTGCTGCGCGACCCCGATCTCAACGACGCGATCGAGCACGTCGCGCTCGGAGGCGGGCGCAAGACCGTCGAGCTCGTCGAGCGCGTGCCGGTCGAGCGGACCTTCCGCATTCATATCGCGGCTCTGAACGACAGCGGCCTGCGCCACGCGACGCTCCTGACCTTCCAGGACCTCAGCGAGCAGCGCGTGATCGAGCGCATGCGCGTCGATTTCGTCGCCAATGCGAGCCATGAACTGCGCACGCCGCTCGCCTCGCTGCTCGGCTTCGTCGAGACCTTGCAGGGGCCGGCCCGCAATGACGAGCGGGCGCGCGAGCGCTTCCTCGGCATCATGCGCGAGCAGGGCCTGCGCATGGCGCGGCTCGTCGACGACCTGCTCTCGCTGTCGCGGATCGAGCAGCGCGCCCATGTCGCGCCGGATACGCCGGTCGATCTCGCCGGCATCGCCCGCGAGATCGTGGATTCGCTGACGCTGATGGCGCGGGAGCGCGACGTCACGCTGGCGCTGAAGACGCCGCGCGAGGCGCTGCAGGTGCCGGGCGACCGCGACGAATTGCTGCGCCTGATGGAGAACCTCGTCGAGAACGCCATCAAATACGGCAAGCCGGGCGGAGAGGTGGCGATCACCGTCGAGGCTGGCGAGAGCGAGGCCAGCGTCAGCGTCCGCGACGACGGGCCGGGCATCGCGCCCGAACATCTGCCGCGCCTGACGGAGCGCTTCTACCGGGTCGATACCGCCGCGAGCCGCGAGGCCGGCGGCACGGGCCTGGGTCTCGCCATCGTGAAGCATATCGTGCTGCGCCATCGCGGGCGGCTGACGATCGAGAGCAAACCGGGCGAGGGCGCGACCTTCAAGGCGATCCTGCCGCGTTTCGAGGCCGGGAGAGCCCACGGCTAATCGTGCATGACAGGCGTTCATGACAGCTTTCATGACGGATTGTCATTTGGCTGTCATACAGAGGGTGTTCTGACAGGGCCGCTGCATATAGCGACCCAATGAGGACATCTCACATGCGCAAGATTCTCGTTCTCGCGGCCGTTGCCGCCGGGATCGCCGGTTCCGCCCAGGCTGCCGACATCACCGGCGCCGGCGCGACCTTCCCCTTCCCGATCTATTCGAAGTGGGCCGAGGCCTACAAGAAGGAAACCGGCACCGGCCTGAACTACCAGTCGATCGGCTCGGGTGGCGGCATCCGCCAGATCAAGGCCAAGACCGTCGCTTTCGGCGCCACCGACGCCCCGCTCAAGGGCGAGGACCTGACCAAGGACGGCCTGATCCAGTTCCCGACCGTGATGGGCGGCGTCGTGCCGGCCGTGAACATCGCCGGCGTCGAGCCGGGCAAGCTCAAGCTCTCGGGCGAGATCATCGCGCAGATCTATCTGGGCGACATCAAGAAGTGGAACGACCCGAAGATCGTCGCGCTCAATGCCGGCGTCACCCTGCCGGACGCGAACATCAACCCGGTCTACCGTTCTGACGGCTCGGGCACGACCTTCGTGTTCACCGACTACCTCTCCAAGGCCTCGGCCGAGTGGAAGTCCAAGATCGGCGCCAACCAGTCGGTCCAGTGGCCTGTCGGCATCGGCGGCAAGGGCAACGAGGGCGTCTCGGCCTCGGTCAAGCAGGTCGCCAACTCGATCGGCTATGTCGAGTATGCCTATGCCAAGCAGAACAAGCTCTCCCACGCCCTGGTGAAGAACGCCGACGGCAACTTCCCGGCGCCGGAAGAGAAGGCCTTCCAGGCCGCCGCGGCCAATGCCAACTGGCAGGAGCAGCCCGGTTTCGGCATCTCGCTGAACAACCAGAAGGGTGCCGATGCCTGGCCGATCACCTCGGCGACCTTCATCCTGGTCTATGCCAAGCCGGAGAAGCCGGAAGAGACGCAGGCCGCGCTGAAGTTCTTCGACTGGGTCTACAAGAACGGCGACAAGCTCGCCAGCGAGCTCGACTACGTCGCCCTGCCGGCGAACGTGAAGGACCAGGTCCGCAGCGCCTGGAAGGGCGTGACCGACACCTCGGGCAAGCCGATCTTCTGATCGCTGCCAAGCGACAAGGCGAGGCGGGTTCGACCCGCCTCGCCACCCTCATCAAGCCCTCATCCTGAGGAGCCACCTTCGGGCGCTCTTCAGGATGAGGGCTGGGATCGGGCGGGTTCCCCGACGATCCCGGCTATGCCACCGGAGCTTCCGCGGATGACCGCAGCAACCGACATGACCAGCATTCCCGGCGCGACGCCGATCGTGCGCAAGACGCCGAAGGCGACCTTCGATCTCGTCTTCCGCAATGCCAGCTTCGGCGCAGCGTTGCTGGTGCTCGTGCTGCTCGCCGGCATCATGGCCTCGATGGTCATCGGCGGCTGGCCGGCCTTCCGCGAATTCGGCCTCGGCTTCATCACCTCCAGTGTCTGGGATACCCAGAACGATCAGTACGGCGCCTGGCCGGCGATCGTCGGCACGCTTTCGACGGCGCTGATCGCGCTGGTGATCGGCGTGCCGCTCTCGCTCGGCATCGCGGTCTACCTGACGCAGCTCGCGCCGGGCTGGTTCAAGAAGCCGGTCGCGACCGCGGTCGAGCTGCTCGCTGCCGTGCCCTCGATCATCTACGGCATGTGGGGCCTGTTCGTCTTCGTGCCGCTCTTCGCCGCCTATGTGCAGATCCCGCTCTCGAACATCGTCGAGGGGCTCCCGATCGTCGGCACCGTGCTCTACTCGCGCTCGCCCTCGGGTCTCGGCATCTTTACGGCCGGCATCATCCTCGCCTTCATGATCGTGCCGTTCATCGCCTCGATCACCCGCGACATGCTGGAGCAGATTCCCTCGGTGCTGCGCGAGAGCGCCTACGGCATCGGGGCGACGACCTGGGAGGTCGTGCGCCATGTCCTGGTGCCGCAGGCCGGCGTCTCGATCATCGGCGCGGTGATGCTCGGTCTTGGCCGGGCGCTCGGCGAGACAATGGCGGTGACCTTCGTCGTCGGCAACGCCAACCGGCTCTCGGCCTCGATCCTCGATCCCGGCTCGACCATCGCCTCGCGCATCGCCAACGAGTTCAACGAGGCGATGGGCCTGCAGCTCAACTCGCTGATCGCGCTGGGCTGCATCCTGTTCTTCGTCACCTTCGTCGTCCTCGTCATCGCGCGACTGCTGGTCGCCCGCGTCAAGCGCTACTGAGGCCAAAACCCATGACCATGACGACCACGCCTCGCGAATTGCCGCATCAGCCCTGGGGGCGCGTGCGCCAGTCCCGCCGCACCGCCGACCGGCTGATGAAGATCACCGCCACCGGCTTCACCTTCACCGCGATCTTCGTGCTGTTCTGGATCCTGGGCATGCTCGTGGTGAAGGGCATCGGCGGGCTCTCCGTCGCGACCTTCACGGCGGTCACGCCCGGCCCGGGCACGGAAGGCGGCGGCATCGCCAACGCCATCGTCGGCTCCTTCGTGCTGACCTTCCTCGGCATCGCCATCGCCACGCCGATCGGCGTGCTGGCCGGAACCTGGCTCGCGGAATACGGCCGCAGCTCGAAGCTCGCCAACCTGATCCGCTTCATCAACGACATCCTGCTCTCGGCGCCGTCGATCCTGATCGGTCTGTTCGTCTACGTCATCCTGGTCGAGCCCTTCCGCGGCTACTCGGGCTGGGCCGGCGGCGTCGCGCTCGGCATCATCGCGATCCCGGTCATCGTGCGCACCACCGAGGACATGCTGAACCTGGTACCCGGACCCTTGCGCGAAGCCGGTGCCGCGCTCGGTGCGCCGCCCTCCGTCGTCATCACCTCGGTGACCTGGCGCGCGGCCAAGGCCGGCATGGTCACCGGCATCCTGCTGGCGCTCGCCCGCATCGCCGGCGAGACCGCGCCGCTGCTCTTCACCGCGCTCAACAACAATTTCTGGTTCTCGCCGACGCTCGTCGGCGGCGTCTCCAACCTGCCGGTCACGATCTACCAGTTCGCCTCCGCCCCTTACGAGAACTGGCAGCAGCTCGCCTGGGCCGGCTCGCTCATCATCACCGTCTCGATCCTCGTGCTCTCGATCGTTGCCCGGCGTATCGTCGCCGGCAGCAAGTGAGCCTGAAACCAACCCGGTTGCGACCGACCTTGAGGACCTAAGTCGATGCTTTCGACCCTTGAACTCTCCCCCCAGTCGCTCGATTCCGAGGCGCCCGTCCGGATCGCGGTGAAGAACCTCGATTTCTACTACGGCGAGCACAAGGCGCTGAAGAACATCAATCTCGACTTCCGCGACCGGCACGTCACGGCGCTGATCGGCCCGTCGGGCTGCGGCAAGTCGACCCTGCTGCGCATCTTCAACCGCATCTACTCGCTCTATCCGGAGCAGCGCGCGGAAGGGCAGATCATGCTCGACGGCCGCAACATCATCTCGAACGACGTCGACGTGAACGAGTTGCGCTCGCGCGTCGGCATGGTCTTCCAGAAGCCGACGCCGTTCCCGATGTCGATCTACGACAACGTCGCCTTCGGCATCCGCCTCTACGAGAAGCCGCCGAAGTCGGAGCTCGACGACCGCGTCGAGGGCGCGCTGCGCCGCGCCGCGCTCTGGGACGAGGTCAAGGACAAGCTGAAGAGCTCCGGCATGGGCCTCTCCGGCGGCCAGCAGCAGCGCCTGTGCATCGCGCGCACCATCGCGCAGAAGCCGGAAGTGATCCTGTTCGACGAGCCGACCTCGGCGCTCGACCCGATCTCGACCGGCAAGATCGAGGACCTGCTGGAGCAGCTCAAGAGCGATTTCACTATCGCCATCGTGACACACAACATGCAGCAGGCCGCGCGCATCTCGCAGTACACGGCGTTCATGTATCTCGGCGAGGTCATCGAGTTCGCGCCGACCAACACGATCTTCATGAACCCCGCCAAGAAGCAGACCCAGGACTACGTCACCGGCCGTTTCGGCTAAGCGGGATTTTTATTTCGCATCGGCTTGCCCGAAAACCGGTTTCCACTTTTCGGGCCGATGCGCCGGAGGAACACGCCATGACCGACCACATCGTCCGCTCCTACGACACCGATCTTGAAGGCATCCGCCGCAGCCTCGCCGAAATGGGCGGCATGGCCGAGCGCATGCTGGGCGATTCCACGGTGGCGCTCGTTCGCCGCGACACCGCGCTCGCCCAGAAGATCATCTCGGCCGACCAGCGCCTCGACAATCTCCAGCGCGAGGTCGAGGAGAAGGCCGTGCTCACCATCGCCCGGCGCCAGCCGTTGGCGCAGGACCTGCGCGAGCTGATCTCGGCGATCCGCCTTGCCTCGGATATCGAGCGCGTCGGCGATCTCGCCAAGAACATCGCCAAGCGCGCCGTCGCCATCGCCGGGCAGTTCCAGCCGCCGCATCGCGCGGTCGTCGGTCTGGAGCATATCAGCCGCCTCGTGCAGGCCCAGCTCAAGGACGTGCTCGACGCCTATGCCGCGACCAACGAGCAGAAGGCGCTCGAGGTCTGGAAGCGCGACGACGAGATCGACGCGCTCTACACCTCGCTGTTCCGCGAACTCCTGACCTATATGATGGAGGACCCGCGCAACATCACCTTCTGCACGCATCTGCTGTTCTGCGCCAAGAACATCGAGCGCATCGGCGACCACACCACCAATATCGCCGAGACGATCCATTACCTCGTCACCGGCGATTCCCTCGATGCGAACCGCCCCAAGCTCGACACGACCAATATCGAGGTCGAAGCGGTGACGGGAAACTGAACGACCGAAAAGTGCCGTAGCCTTTCCGTCTTGGCCGGGCCTGTCCCGACCATCCCCGTCTTCGCCTCTTCAGGCGCTGTTCAAGACGTGGATGCTCGCCACAAGGGCGAGCATGACGGTGGCTCGAAGGACGGAAAAGAAGCATGGCCGCACGCATCCTGATCGTCGAGGACGAGGAGCCGCTCACCCTGCTGCTGCGCTACAATCTCGAGGCCGAGGGCTTCGAGGTCGACAGCGTCGCGCGCGGGGACGATGCGGAGCTGCATCTGCGCGATCATACGCCCGATCTCGTCCTGCTCGACTGGATGCTGCCGGGCCTGTCCGGCATCGAGCTCTGCCGGCGCCTGCGCTCGCGGCGCGACACCGAGCGCGTGCCGATCATCATGCTGACGGCGCGCGGCGAGGAGACCGAGCGCGTGCGCGGGCTTGCGACCGGCGCCGACGACTATGTCGTGAAGCCGTTCTCGCTGCCGGAGCTGATCGCGCGCATCCAGGCGCTTTTGCGCCGGGCCAAGCCCGGTCATGTCGCGGGGCTGCTGGCGGCCGGCGATCTCGAACTCGACCGTACGACGCGCCGCGTCCGCCGCGCGGGCAGCGAACTCCATCTCGGGCCGACAGAGTTCCGCCTGCTGGAGTTCCTGATGCAGGCGCCGGGCCGGGTCTATTCGCGCGCCCAGCTCCTCGATGCGGTGTGGGGCCGCGACGTCTATATCGACGAGCGCACGGTGGACGTCCATGTCGGGCGGCTGCGCAAGGCGATCACGCCGGGCGATGCCAAGGACCCGCTGCGCACCGTGCGCGGCGCGGGCTATGCCTTCGACGAGACGTTTGCTCGTAGCTGACCGCGCGCGGGGCTGAGGCCGGTCGAGAGTCAGGCGTTGGGCCCGCCTTCGATATCGCCGACCCAGCTCAGAGCCTTGGCGTAATCCTCGGGCCTGAAGGCGCGGACCTTCACGAAGGGGATCGCCGGGTCGAGCAGATCGACGAAGCCGGCGAGCCAGCCCCTGTCGGTGACCACCGCTTCCTTCGGAAAACGCCTGAGCTCCCAGAGCTTGCCGAGGCTGTAGCGCGCGTCCTTCCAGGCCGCGGCCAGCGTCATGTCGGTGAAATCGGTCATGTCGGCGAGGATGCCGAGCTTCTCGTGACGGGCGAGCCGGGCGTCGATATCGGCCATGATCGCGTCGAGATCCTCACCGGTCAGCGTCTGCGACAGGCGATAGGCGGCGACATGGTCCGGGGCCGGCAGAATCGTGAGCATGGATCGTCCTCCTGCTCGACAACGCGCGGGCGCGGACGCGGTTCGCGGGGCTGGCCTTGCCGCGGATCGAACGCTATGGCCTCCGACGCCATTGTCCAAGGCGATACGGAGGACGCGAGGTGAGCGCGGCGCAGACCACCAAGGCTGAAGGCGCGGCCGTCACGATCGACCATCTCGGCAAGCGCTTCGCTGGCGTGCAGGCGCTGACCGACGTCTCGCTTGCGGTCGCGCCCGGCGCGATCCTGTGCATCATCGGGCGATCGGGCGCCGGAAAGTCGACGCTGCTGTGCTGCATCGACGGGAGCGAGACGGCCGACGAGGGCACGATCCAGATCGACGGGCAATCGATCGAGACGGGGACCGCAGGCCAGCATCTCGCCGTCGGCATGGTCCCGCAGCGGCCCGCGCTGTTCGACCATATGACCGCCCTGCTGCACCTTCTCGAAGGGCCGCTCGCCCGGCTGAAGCTCTCGCGCAGGGAGACCGTCGCGGAGGCGATGGCGGCGCTGGAACGGGTCGGGCTGGCCGACAGGCGCGATGCCTATCCGAACGAGCTTTCGGGCGGGCAGCAGCGGCGCCTTGCCGTCGCCAGAGCCTTGGCGGCGAAGCCGCGGCTGATGCTGCTGGACGAGCCGACCGCGGGGCTCGATCCGGATGCTGCGGGCGAGGTGCTTGATGTCATGCGTGGCCTCGCGGGATCGGGCCTGACCCTGATCGTGGCGACGCATGAAATCGGCTTCATCCGGGAAACCGGCGACCACGTCGCCTTCATGGATGGTGGCGAGATCGTCGAGATCGGGGCGCCTCGGAGCATCCTCGCCGCGCCCAAGCAGACGCGTCTGCGCGAGTTTCTCGCCTCGCTGTCGGCGTAGAGGCGCTTCGCTGGGAATGCCCTGCGGGCTTGCGATGCGGGCAGCGCTAACGTAACCCGGTCAGGTCTTCTCCGGATCGCCAGCGCCCGCCGTCATGTCAGCCTCGATCACCGACCGTTATGCCGCCCTGGTCGAGGCGGGCGCCATCGAGCGCGATCCCGCGCAGGTCGCGGTGGTCAGGAAGCTCCAGGCGCTGACCGAGACGCTCGCCGCCCGCCGCCTCGCCCGCAAAGGCAGCGCGCTCGGCTGGCTCTTCGGCAAGAAGCCGGACACGGCGGCGGCGCCGAAGGGCCTCTATGTCTGGGGCTCGGTCGGCCGCGGCAAGACCATGTTGATGGACATGTTCTTCGAGGCCGCGCCGGTGAAGCGCAAGCGCCGGGTGCATTTCCACGAGTTCCTCGCCGACGTGCATGGCCGGATCAATGCCTACCGCCAGAAGATCAAGAGCGGCGAGGTGAAGGATGCCGATCCGATCGCACCCGTCGCGGCGGATCTCGCCGATGAGGCCTATCTGCTCTGCTTCGACGAGTTCACCGTCACGGATATCGCCGATGCGATGATCCTCGGGCGGCTGTTCACGGCGCTGTTCGCGGCCGGCGTCGTGGTGGTCGCGACCTCGAATGTCGAGCCGTCGCGGCTCTACGAGGGCGGGCTCAACCGGGCGCTGTTCCTGCCCTTCATCGAATTGCTGCAGACCAAGGTCGAGGTGCTCAAGCTCGACGCCCGCACCGATTTCCGGCTGGAGAAGCTCGGCGGCGCGCCGGTCTATCACGTGCCCGCCGACGAGAAGGCGAAGGCTGCGCTCGATACGGCCTTCAAGGCGCTGTCCGGCGTGGCGCAGGGGCAGCGCACGGTGCTCAATGTGCAGGGTCACGATCTCGTCCTGCCGCAGGCGGCCGGCAGCGTGGCGCGGGCGAGCTTCGCCGATCTCTGCGCCCAGGCCTATGGCGCCTCCGACTACATCGCCCTGGCGCAGCGCTTCCACACGCTGGTGCTCGACGACATCCCCCTCCTCGACTACGACCGGCGCAACGAGGCCAAGCGCTTCATCATCCTGATCGACACGCTCTACGAGCATCATGTGAAGCTCGTCGCCTCGGCAGCGGCCGAGCCGCATGAGCTCTACAAGGCAAAGCAGGGGCGCGAGGCCTTCGAGTTCGACCGCACGGTCTCGCGCCTGATCGAGATGCGCTCCGAGGAGTATCTGGCGATGCCGCATGGCCGGCCCGACTCGGCGGCGAGCGGTGACACCACCGGCCTGGTCGAGACCTGACGATGCCGCAGCGCGAGCCGAGCGAGACCCGCATCCTCACGGTCGCCGGCGAGCATCTGCGCAAGTTCGGGCTGAAGCGCTTCACCGTCGTCGCCGTGGCGGAAGAGGCGGGCATGACCCATGCCAATGTCTACCGCTACTTCCCCTCCAAGGGCGCGCTGATCGACGCCGTCGTCGATGTCTGGCTGAAGGCGACCGAGCGGCGGCTCGCCGATGTCGCGGACGGGCCCGACCCGGCCGACGACAAGCTGGAGCGCCTGATCCTGGCGCTGGCCAAGGCCAATCGCGACCTCCTGACCGAGGAGCCGCATCTCTTCGCGGCCTTGTCGCTGGCGGTCGCCAAGCGCCATGCGATCAGCCGGCGCAACCGGACCCGCGTGCGCGCGCTGTTCGAGCGGGTGGTCGACGAGGGCATGGCGACCGGCGTGTTCGAGCCGCGCGACCGCGACCGGGCGATCGCCTTCGTCATCGATGCCACCAATCGCTTCATCCATCCGGCCTCGCTGGCGCTGGAGTCGGACGTGCCGCAGGCCTCTGTCGATACCCGGCTCTCGACCCTGATCCGCGTGATCCTGCGGGTGCTCGGCAGCGGGATCGTGTGAATAATCTGGTGACCAATTACAATATATGTAAATTGTAATTGCCGGATTTCGTTCCTGATGGAACCGAGTGCGAGCGGGGGATTTCGCTAAGTCCTTGAAAAATCAAGAGCTGCCTCGCGCGTTATCGCGCGAGGGGCTCCCGTGCCCGAGAAAAGCTGCTTTTGCGGCGAGGGTTGCGGCAAAAGGCCGGTTTGGGCCAAAGGAACGCACGGTTTGGCCGGGTCCCCGGCCTGTCGCAGCGCCAAGGCATTTTGAATGTCGAAGCCGGCAGTGGCCGGATCGATGGTAGCGCCAGAAACAAAGGACTAGGCAATGGCCCGTAAGAAGATCGCCCTCATCGGCTCCGGCCAGATCGGCGGCACGCTCGCCCACCTCGCCGGCCTCAAGGAACTGGGCGACGTCGTCCTGTTCGACATCGCCGAGGGCATTCCGCAGGGCAAGGGCCTGGACATCGCCGAGTCCTCGCCGGTCGACGGTTTCGACGCCGGCTACAAGGGCACGAACTCCTACGAGGACATCAAGGGCGCCGACGTGATCATCGTCACCGCCGGCGTGCCGCGCAAGCCCGGCATGAGCCGCGACGACCTGATCGGCATCAACCTCAAGGTGATGAAGGCGGTCGGCGAGGGCATCAAGCAGTACGCTCCCAAGGCCTTCGTGATCTGCATCACCAACCCGCTCGACGCGATGGTCTGGGCGCTCCAGAAGTTCTCGGGCCTGAAGCCCAACATGATCTGCGGCATGGCCGGCGTGCTCGATAGCGCCCGCTTCCGCTATTTCCTCGCCGAAGAGTTCAACGTCTCGGTCAAGGACGTCTCGGCCTTCGTGCTCGGCGGCCATGGCGACGACATGGTGCCGCTGGTCCGCTATTCCGGCGTCGCCGGCATCCCGCTGCCGGACCTCGTCAAGATGAAGTGGACCACGCAGGAGAAGCTGGACGCCATCGTCGAGCGCACCCGCAAGGGCGGCGGCGAGATCGTCAACCTGCTCAAGACCGGCTCGGCCTTCTATGCGCCGGCCGCCTCGGCGATCGCGATGGCCGAGAGCTATCTCAAGGACCAGAAGCGCGTGCTGCCGGCGGCGGCTGCGCTCAAGGGCCAGTACGGCGTCAAGGACATGTTCGTCGGCGTTCCCGTCGTGATCGGCGCCAAGGGCGTCGAGCGCGTCGTCAAGATCCGCCTCAACGGCGCCGAGAAGGAGATGCTGGCGAAGTCGGTGGCTTCGGTCCAGGGCCTGATCGACGCCTGCAAGACCGTCGATCCGTCACTCGCGTGATCTAGAGCGGGGGCGGCGGCGCGGAGACGCGCGGCCGCCCTTTCGTCAATTTTTGTCGCTGCCAGGGAAACCGAGCACATGAACATCCACGAATACCAGGGCAAAGCCATCCTCAAGGAATTCGGCGCGCCCGTTTCGGCCGGTTTCCCGGCACTGACGGTGGCTGAGGCGGTCGAGGCCGCCAAGAAGCTGCCGGGGCCGCTTTACGTCGTGAAGTCGCAGATCCACGCCGGCGGGCGCGGCAAGGGCAAGTTCAAGGAACTCGGCCCCGACGCGAAGGGCGGCGTTCGCCTGGCCAAGTCGGTCGCAGAGGTCGAGGCCCACGCCAAGGAGATGCTCGGCAACACGCTGGTCACGATCCAGACCGGCGAGACCGGCAAGCAGGTCAACCGCCTCTATATCGAGGACGGCTCGGACATCGAGAAGGAGTTCTACCTCTCGGCGCTGGTCGACCGCGAGACCTCGCGCATCGCCTTCGTCATCTCGACCGAGGGCGGCATGGACATCGAGGCCGTCGCCCATGACACGCCCGAGAAGATCGAGACCTTCTCGGTCGATCCGGCCACCGGCATCATGCCGCATCACGGCCGCGCCATGGCGCGCATCCTGGGCCTCACCGGCGATCTCGCCAAGCAGGCCGGCACCGTGCTCGGCCAGATCTACAGCGCGTTCGTGGCCAAGGACATGGACATGCTCGAGATCAACCCGCTGATCGTGACCACCCAGGGCCAGCTCAAGTGCCTGGACGCCAAGGTCTCGTTCGACTCGAACTCGCTTTACCGTCACCCCGACGTGGTTGCGCTGCGCGACACCACGGAAGAGGACGAGAAGGAGATCGAGGCCTCCAAATACGACCTCGCCTATATCGCGCTCGACGGCACGATCGGCTGCATGGTCAACGGCGCCGGCCTCGCCATGGCGACGCTCGACATCATCCAGCTCTACGGTGAATCCCCCGCGAACTTCCTCGACGTCGGCGGCGGCGCCAGCGAAGAGAAGGTGACGGCGGCGTTCAAGATCATCACCGCCGACCCGAAGGTGAAGGGCATCCTCGTCAACATCTTCGGCGGCATCATGAAGTGCGACGTCATCGCCCGCGGCGTGATCGCGGCGGTGAAGGCCGTCGGCCTCAAGGTTCCGCTGGTCGTGCGCCTCGAAGGCACGAATGTCGAGGAAGGTAAGCAGATCATCCGCGACTCCGGCCTCAACGTCATTCCCGCCGACGACCTCGACGACGCCGCGCAGAAGATCGTCGCCGCGGTCAAGAAGGCCTGAGGAGCAGACATGTCCATCCTGATCGACAAGAACACCAAGGTCATCTGCCAGGGCTTCACCGGCAAGAACGGCACCTTCCACTCCGAGCAGGCGATCGCCTATGGCACGCAGATGGTCGGCGGCACCTCTCCGGGTAAGGGCGGCTCGCTCCATCTCGGCCTGCCGGTCTTCGACAGCGTGCACGAGGCAAAGGCCAAGACCGGCGCCGACGCCTCGGTCGTCTACGTGCCGCCTCCGGGCGCCGCCGATGCGATCTGTGAGGCCATCGATGCCGAGATCCCGCTGATCATCTGCATCACCGAGGGCATCCCGGTGCTCGACATGGTGCGCGTGAAGCGCTCGCTCTCGGGCTCGAAGTCGCGCCTGATCGGCCCGAATTGCCCCGGCGTCGTCACCGCCGGCCAGTCGAAGATCGGCATCATGCCGGCGAACATCTTCAAGCCGGGCTCGGTCGGCATCGTCTCGCGCTCGGGCACGCTGACCTATGAGGCGGTGTTCCAGACCACCCGCGAGGGCCTCGGCCAGACCACGGCCGTCGGCATCGGCGGCGACCCGGTCAAGGGCACCGAGTTCATCGACATGCTCGAGATGTTCCTGGCCGACGACAAGACCGAGTCGATCGTCATGATCGGCGAGATCGGCGGCTCGGCCGAAGAGGACGCGGCGCAGTTCATCAAGGACGAGGCCAAGCGCGGCCGCAAGAAGCCGATGGTCGGCTTCATCGCCGGCCGCACGGCTCCTCCCGGCCGCCGCATGGGCCATGCCGGCGCGATCATCTCGGGCGGCAAGGGCGGCGCCGAGGACAAGATCGCGGCGATGGAAGCCGCCGGCATCCGGGTCTCGCCCTCGCCGGCGCGCCTTGGAAAGACCTTGGTCGAAGTGTTGAAGGGCTGAGGTCCTGACGCCTCTCCGGGGCGCGTCATGGTCGGGCTTGACCCGACCATCTCGTCCCGGAAGAGGCGACGGCAAAACGGCAAGATGCTCAGGGCGCAAGCCCGAGCATGACGGCAAGTTGAAAGGATGTCCGGGCAGGGGTTCGGACATGGCTTAAGCGGCGAAGGAAGGCAGGAGCATCATGGCTCGCCAGGATATCAACGAGGCTCTCGCGCAGACCGGCTTCCTCTATGGCGGCAACGCCGCCTATATCGAGGATCTCTACGCCCGCTACGAGGCCGATCCCAAGTCGGTCGACGAGCAGTGGCAGAGCTTCTTCGGCGCGCTGAAGGACGACAAGCAAGCCGTCCTGCAGAACGCCAAGGGCGCGTCCTGGAAGAAGCCGAACTGGCCGATCGCCGCGAGCGGCGAGCTGGTCTCGGCGCTGGACGGCAACTGGGCCGTCGTCGAGAAGGTGATCTCCGACAAGCTCGGCGCCAAGGCCAAGGCCGCCGGCACCGCGCTCTCCGCCGCCGACGTGCAGCAGGCGACCCGCGATTCCGTGCGCGCGATCATGCTGATCCGCGCCTACCGGATGCGCGGCCATCTCCATGCCAATCTCGACCCGCTCGGCATCGAGAGCAGCACCGACCATGAGGAGCTGTCGCCGGCCGCCTTCGGCTTCACCGAGGCCGATCTCGACCGCAAGATCTTCATCGACAACGTGCTCGGCATGGAGTTCGCCACCATCCGCGAGATGGTCGCGGTGCTGCAGCGGACCTATTGCGGCACGGTCGGCATCGAGTTCATGCACATCTCCGACCCCGAGCAGAAGGCCTGGCTGCAGGAGCGCATCGAGGGGCCGGACAAGGAGATCGCCTTCACCAAGGAAGGCAAGAAGGCGATCCTGAACAAGCTCGTCGAGGCCGAAGGCTTCGAGAAGTTCCTCGACCTCAAGTTCACCGGCACCAAGCGCTTCGGCCTGGATGGCGGCGAGGCGCTGGTCCCGGCGCTGGAACAGATCATCAAGCGCGGCGGCGCGCTCGGCGTGCGCGACATCGTCTTCGGTATGGCCCATCGCGGCCGCCTCAACGTGCTGACCCAGGTTCTGGGCAAGCCGCACCGCGCGCTGTTCCACGAGTTCAAGGGCGGCTCCTTCGCGCCTGATGACGTCGAGGGCTCGGGCGACGTGAAGTACCATCTCGGTGCTTCGGCCGATCGCGAGTTCGACGGCAACAACGTCCACGTCTCGCTGACCGCCAACCCGTCGCATCTCGAGATCGTCGATCCCGTCGTGCTCGGCAAGGTGCGCGCCAAGCAGGACCAGTTCGGCGACATCGTCGAGCGCTCCAAGGTGCTGCCGCTGCTGATCCATGGCGACGCGGCCTTCGCCGGCCAGGGCGTCGTGGCGGAATGCCTCGGCCTCTCCGGGCTGAAGGGCCACCGCACCGGCGGCTCGCTGCATTTCATCATCAACAACCAGATCGGCTTCACCACCTATCCGCGCTATTCGCGCTCCTCGCCCTATCCGTCCGACGTGGCGAAGATGGTCGAGGCCCCGGTCTTCCATGTGAACGGCGACGATCCGGAAGCGGTGGTCTTCGCCGCCAAGGTCGCGATCGAGTTCCGGCAGAAGTTCCACAAGCCGGTCGTGATCGACATGTTCTGCTATCGCCGCTTTGGCCATAACGAGGGCGACGAGCCGGGCTTCACCCAGCCGCTCATGTACCGCAAGATTCGCGGCCACAAGTCGACGCTGGAGCTCTACGGCGCCAAGCTCGCGGCGGAAGGCGTCATCAGTGCCGACGAGCTCGACGCGATGCGCGCCGCCTGGAAGGCGAAGCTGGAGGTCGAGTTCGACGCCGGCCAGGCCTTCAAGCCGAACAAGGCCGACTGGCTCGACGGCCGCTGGGCCGGCATGAAGGCGATCCGCGCCGACGAGGACGATCCGCGCCGCGGCGCCACCGGCGTGCCGGCGGAGACGCTCAAGGAGATCACCGAGAAGATCACGGCCGTTCCGGCCGGCTTCAACGTCCACAAGACGATCCAGCGCTTCCTCGACAACCGCAAGAAGGCGGTCGAGAGCGGCGAGGGCATCGACTGGGCGACGGCCGAATCGCTGGCCTTCGGCTCGCTCTTGCTCGACGGCAATCCCGTCCGCCTCTCGGGCCAGGATTGCGAGCGCGGCACCTTCTCGCAGCGTCATTCGGTGCTGATCGACCAGGAAACCGAGGCCCGCCACACCTCGCTCAACCATATCCGCGAGGACCAGGCCCGCTACGAGGTCATTAACTCGATGCTCTCGGAAGAGGCCGTGCTCGGCTTCGAATACGGCTACACCCTGTCGGAGCCGAACGCGCTGACGATGTGGGAGGCGCAGTTCGGCGACTTCGCCAACGGCGCGCAGGTCGTGTTCGACCAGTTCATCTCGTCGGGCGAGCGCAAGTGGCTGCGCATGTCCGGCCTCGTCTGCCTGCTGCCGCATGGCTATGAGGGCCAGGGTCCGGAGCACTCCTCCGCCCGCCTCGAGCGCTTCCTGCAGATGTGCGCCGAGGACAACATGCAGGTGGCGAACTGCTCGACGCCGGCGAGCTATTTCCACATCCTGCGCCGCCAGCTGAAGCGCGACTTCCGCAAGCCGCTGATCCTGATGACGCCGAAGTCGCTGCTGCGCCACAAGCGCTGCATCTCCGACCTCGCGGACCTCGCCGAGGGCTCGACCTTCCACCGCGTGCTGGCCGACGACGCCGAGCGCGGCAAGTCGACCACCAAGCTGGTCAAGGACTCGAAGATCCGCCGCGTCGTGCTCTGCTCGGGCAAGGTCTATTTCGACCTGCTGGAGGAGCGCGAGAAGCGTGGCATCGACGATGTCTACCTGATGCGCGTCGAGCAGCTCTATCCGTTCCCGCTGAAGACGCTGGCGCAGGAGCTGGCGCGCTTCAAGGGCGCCGACGTCGTCTGGTGCCAGGAAGAGCCGAAGAACATGGGCTCCTGGACCTTCGTCGAGCCCTATCTGGAATGGGTGCTGGGCCATGCCGGCTCGAAGTCGAAGCGTCCGCGCTATGTCGGCCGCCCGGCCTCTGCCGCGACCGCGACCGGCCTGATGTCCAAGCATCTCGCCCAGCTCAACGCCTTCCTCGACGAGGCCTTCGCGGCCTGACATCCTTCCCCGGCGGCGCCTTGAGCGCGCTGCCGGATTTCATTGCTGCATCGGCGCCCTAGCCGGTGCCGAACCTGCCGCCAGAGAACGAGACAACAGAGGCCTGACATGGCGACCGAAATCCGCGTACCCACCCTCGGCGAATCCGTTTCCGAGGCCACCATCGGCAAGTGGTTCAAGAAGCCGGGCGAGGCGGTGAAGGCCGACGAGCCCCTCGTCGAGCTCGAGACCGACAAGGTGACGCTGGAAGTCAACGCGCCGGCCGCAGGCGTGCTCGGCGAGATCGTCGCCAAGGAAGGCGACACGGTCGGCGTCAGCGCGCTGCTCGGTACGATCAGCGAAGGCGGCGCCGCTGCCGCTGCGGCCCCTGCTGCCAAGGCCGAGGCCAAGCCTGCCGCCGCTGCCGCTCCTGCCACTGAAGCTCCGAAGGCTGCCGCGACCAAGGCCGCCGATTCCGGCCCGGCCGTCTCGCGCCTCGCTGCCGAGAGTGGCGTCGATCCGTCCAAGGTCGCAGCGTCGGGCAAGGATGGCCGCGTGACCAAGGGCGACATGCTCGCCGCGATCGCGACCGGCGGCGCTGCCGCTCCAGCTGCCGCGCCTGCGCCGATCGCCGTCCGCGCCCCCTCGGCGCCGGATGACGGCGCCCGCGAAGAGCGCGTCAAGATGACCAAGCTGCGCCAGACCATCGCGCGCCGCCTCAAGGAAGCCCAGTCCAACGCGGCGATGCTGACGACCTTCAACGAGGTCGACATGTCCGGCGTGATGGCGCTGCGCAACCAGTACAAGGACGTGTTCGAGAAGAAGCACGGCGTGAAGCTCGGCTTCATGGGCTTCTTCGTGAAGGCCTGCGTGCAGGCGCTGAAGGAGATCCCGGCGGTCAATGCCGAGATCGACGGCACGGATATCATCTACAAGAACTACTACCATATCGGCGTCGCCGTCGGCACCGAGAAGGGCCTGGTGGTTCCGGTGGTGCGCGATGCGGACGAGCTTTCGATCGCCGGCGTCGAGAAGAAGATCGGCGAGTTCGGCCGCAAGGCCCGCGACGGCAAGCTCTCGATCGAGGAGATGCAGGGCGGCACCTTCACCATCTCGAACGGTGGCGTCTACGGCTCGCTGATGTCGACCCCGATCCTGAACGCGCCGCAATCGGCGATCCTGGGCATGCACAAGATCCAGGAGCGTCCGGTCGTCGTGAACGGCAAGATCGAGATCCGCCCGATGATGTATCTCGCGGTCAGCTACGATCACCGCATCATCGACGGCAAGGAAGCCGTGACCTTCCTCGTCCGTATCAAGGAAGGCCTGGAGGATCCGGCGCGCCTCGTCCTCGATCTCTGAGATGCGATGCGGCGGCCGGGAGACCGGCCGCCAGCTCTGCATCCCGCGGTCCGGTAGCTGGCGTCGGCGTTCGAAGAACACTGTTTTCTGACGGCAACGATGGGGGCTGACATGGCTACGATCGCAGCGACGACGGAAATCACGGTGCTGGGCTGGAGCGTGGCGCTCTTGCTCCTGCAGATCGTGCTCCAGGCCGCCAGTTCGGCCGATCTCGGGCCGAAATACCTGTTCAGCCCGCGCGACGAGGGGCGCGAAAGCAGCAGCATCCTGTCGCGGCGCCTGAAACGGGCGCTCGGCAACCTGCTCGAAAGCTATCCCGCCTTCGTCGCGCTGGCGCTGGCCTTGACGATCACAGGCAAAGCCGGCGGCATCGCCGCCACCGGCGCCTGGCTCTACCTGGCGGCGCGCGTCGTCTATGTCCTGCTCTATGCGGCCGGCATCCCGGTCCTCCGGACCTTCGTCTGGCTCGCCTCGATCGTCGGGCTGGTGATGATGCTGATCCGGCTGATGAGCTGACGCGCTTCGCCTCGACCTTCCCTAACGCATGGCTGGGGCTGCCATGCGTTCCTTTTGGGCCTTATGGGGCGTTTGCCGCGCCGCTGGCCAAAGCCTGAGCCCGCCCGAATTCACCTGATCCTGCCAAGAGAGAGACCATGTCCTACGATCTCGTCGTCATCGGAACCGGCCCCGGCGGCTATGTCTGCGCCATCCGCGCCGCCCAGCTCGGCCTCAAGGTCGCGGTGGTCGAGAAGCGCAAGACCCATGGCGGCACCTGCCTGAATGTCGGCTGCATCCCCTCCAAGGCGCTGCTGCACGCGTCCGAGATGTTCGAGGAAGCCGGCCACACCTTCGAGAAGCTCGGCATCGTCGTCGGCAAGCCCAAGCTCGATCTCAAGGCGATGATGGCTCACAAGCAGGAGACGATTGACGCCAACGTCAACGGCGTCGGCTTCCTCTTGAAGAAGAACAAGATCGACGCCTTCCGCGGCACGGCCTCGATTCCGGCCGCCGGCAAGGTCGTCGTGACCGCCGAGGACGGCAAGGCGCAGGAGATCGAGACCAGGAACATCGTCATCGCGACGGGTTCGGAATCGGCGCCGCTGCCGGGCGTGACCATCGACGAGAAGACGGTGGTGACCTCGACCGGCGCGCTCGAGATCGGCGCCGTGCCGAAGGATCTCGTCGTGGTCGGCGCCGGCGTGATCGGCCTCGAGATCGGCTCGGTCTGGGCCCGCCTCGGCGCCAAGGTCACCGTCGTCGAGTTCCTCGACCGCATCCTGCCCGGCATGGACGGCGAGGTCGCCAAGCAGTTCCAGCGCATCCTGGAAAAGCAGGGCTTCACCTTCCAGCTGGGATCCAAGGTCACCAAGGTCGAGACGGCTAAGAAGGGCGGCGCGACCGTCACCGTCGAGCCGGCCGCGGGCGGCACGGCGACCACGCTCAATGCCGATATCGTGCTGGTCGCGATCGGCCGTCGTCCGAATACCGATGGCCTCGGCCTCGACAAGGCCGGCGTCGCGACCGAGCGCGGCCGCGTCGTCATCGACGATCATTTCAAGACCAATGTCGCCGGCATCTACGCCATCGGTGACGTGGTGCGCGGGCCGATGCTGGCGCACAAGGCCGAGGACGAGGGCGTCGCGGTCGCCGAGATCATCGCCGGCAAGGCCGGCCATGTGAACTACGACGCCATTCCCGGTATCGTCTACACCGCGCCGGAAGTCGCCGCGATCGGCAAGACCGAGGAAGAGCTGAAGGCGGCCGGCGTCGCCTACAAGATCGGCAAGTTCCCGTTCACGGCCAATGGCCGCGCCCGCGCCATCCGCCATACCGAGGGCTTCGTGAAGGTGCTGGCCGATGCGGAGACCGACCGCGTGCTCGGCTGCCACATCATCGGCCCGCATGCCGGCGACCTGATCGCCGAGGTGACCGTGCTGATGGAGTTCGGCGGTTCCTCGGAAGACCTCGCCCGCACCTGCCACGCCCATCCGACGCTGGCCGAGGCCGTGAAGGAAGCCGCGATGGCGGTGGAGAAGCGCCAGATCCATATGTGATCAGATTTCCGGGCCGCGCCTTTGGCGCGGCCCGGCTGCAAGAACGAAAAAGGAGCCGCAGGACTGCAGCTCCTTTTTTGTTTGAGGGCTAACTGACGAAGAGCCCGGGCCGCTCGCGGCGGCCTCGTTGGCTGCTGACCTCAACCCCGCCGCGCGTGAAATGCCGTCAGCGTGTTCTTGAGCAGGCAGGCGATGGTCATCGGGCCGACGCCGCCGGGGACCGGGGTGATCGCGCCTGCGACCTTCGTGGCCTCCGCGAAATCGACGTCGCCGGTCAGCTTGCCGTCGGGCAGGCGGTTGATGCCGACATCGATCACGGTCGCGCCGGGCTTGATCCAGTCGCCCTTGACCATGCGCGGCCGGCCCACCGCGGCGATGACGATATCGGCGCGCTTCACCACCGCGGGCAGATCACGCGTGCGCGAATGGGCGATGGTGACGGTGCAGTCGGCCTGGAGCAGCAGCTGCGCGACCGGGCGTCCGACCAGTTCGGAGCGGCCGATCACCACGGCGTCGAGCCCTGACAGCGAGGGCAGGGCCTGCTTCAGCAGGAGCATCGAGCCGAGCGGCGTGCAGGGCACGAGCCCATTCTTGCCGCCGGCGAGCAGGCCGGCATTGATCGGGTGCAGGCCGTCGACATCCTTGGCCGGATCGATCGCGTCGATGATGCGGCCGGTGTCGATATGCTTCGGCAGCGGGAGCTGAACGAGGATGCCGTCGACAGCGGCGTCGGCATTGAGTTCGGCGAGCTTGGCGAGGAGCTGCGCTTCGGTCGTGTCGGCCGGCAACCGGTGAGCGACCGAGTTCATGCCCACCTCGACCGCGAGCTTCTCCTTGGAGGCGACATAGACCTTGCTCGCCGGGTCCTCGCCCACGAGAACGACATGGAGGCCGGGCACGATGCCGCGCGCCGCCTTGATCGCCGCGACCTCGCGGCCGATCTCGGCCCGGAGCGCAGCGGCCGTGGCCTTGCCGTCGATGATGCGGGCTTCGCCGGTCATGGGTCCGACCTCGTATTAGCTGATGACGCCGCCCTCATGCGCGATCCCGCGGGCATGGACAAGCCCGAATGCGCGGCTTTTCCGGCTGCGACGTCATCGGCGGGGGAGGAGGGACCGGCGCGGCTTGCGAGGGGGCCATCCGCCCGGTATCTCCGAACCGGACCGCGATAGGCAGGAGAGGCGAGACAACGTGACGACCTGTTTCGCCCGCCTGCCCGATGCGTCTGCCATCCGCCTGACCGACCTGCGCGTCCCCGCCTGCCTGACCGATGGCATCGATATCCCTGCTGACCGCAATGGGCTGGCGCGTGTCGATCTCGCGATCACGGATGGCCGTATCGCTGCGATCGAGCCCGCCGGGGGGGCTACAGGAGCCGAGCCGGCTCTGAATCTAGATGGCGGCATCGCTTTTCCGCGCCTCGTCGATGTGCATGTCCATCTCGACAAGGGCCATATCTGGCCGCGCAGCCCCAATCCGGACGGCACCTTTCCTGGTGCGCTGAACACGGTCGGGGCCGATCGCGAGGCGAACTGGTCGGCGCAGGACGTGCGGGCGCGGATGGATTTCTCGCTGCGCAGCGCCTTCGCCCATGGCACGGCGGCGATGCGGACGCATCTCGATTCCCTAGGCAAGCAGATCGGCATCTCCTGGCCTGTTTATGCCGAGTTGCGGGCTGAGTGGGCCGGGCGCATCGCGCTGCAGGCCTCGCCGCTCTTCGGCGCCGATGCCGCGCTGGACCCTGCCCATATGCAGGCGATCATCGCCGCCGTGAAGGCGCATGGCGACAGCCTGCTCGGTTGCGTGACCTATATGATCCCCGACCTCGACCGGGCGCTCGACATCCTATTCCGGGCGGCGATCGAGAACGGTTTCGATCTCGATTTCCATGTCGACGAGACCAATGATCCGGCGGCGCGCTCGCTTGAGCATATTGCCGACGCGGCTCTGAGCCATCGCTTCACGGGCAGAATCCTCTGCGGGCATTGCTGCTCCCTGGCGCTTCAGGGGCCGGAGGACGAGGCGCGGATCATCGCCAAGGTTCGCGAAGCCGGCATCGCCGTGGTCTCGCTGCCGCTCTGCAACATGTATCTGCAGGACCGGCAGCGCGGCCGCACGCCGCGCTGGCGTGGCGTCACGGCGCTGCATGAACTGAAGGCGGCCGGGGTGCCGGTGATGATCGCCTCCGACAACACGCGCGATCCGTTCTATGCCTATGGCGACCTTGATCTCGTCGAAGTGCTGCGCGAGGGCACGCGCATCCTCCAGCTCGATCATTCCGGGCCGGACTGGGCCAATGCGGTGGCGCGCACGCCGGCTCAGGCGATGGCCCTCGAGGCCGGCGTCATCGCAGTCGGCGCGCCCGCCGATCTCATCCTGACACGGGCGCGCGACTGGACCGAACTGTTCTCCCGGCCGCAGGCCGATCGCAGTGTGCTGGTTGCCGGCCGGGCGATCGACCGGACCTTGCCGGACTACCGCGAACTCGACCATCTGATGGTTGGGCGGGGATGATGTTGCATCGGTCGCCTCGGCTCGCCGTCATCCCGGGCTTGCCCCGGGATCCATCGGAGGGCTCCGGTGCTCTAGGATGGATCCCGGAGCTCCGCTTCGCTGCGTCCGGGATGACGACGCGTGTTCGGGGCGTTTGAGCCGAGCTGATCGAGCTGCGAGAAAGAGAATATGACCAATCGCTACGACATCGCCACGCTGAAGACGCGCCTTGGCGGCATCCGCACCGAGGAGAACCCGGCGCTCGTGAAGCAGAAGAGCCGCGACTTCTTCTGGTATTCGCCGATCCTGAAGCGCCAGCTCGATCATGTCGTGGCCGATATCATCGTTTCGCCGACGAGCGAGGCGGAGGTGGTGCAGGTTCTCGCGGCCTGCCACGCGCTCGGCATTCCCGTGACGCCGCGCGGCACCGGCACCGGCAATTACGGACAGGCGATGCCGCTTTCGGGCGGCGTGCTGCTCGATCTCTCCGGCTTCAACAAGGTCAAGGAGATCGCGGCCGGCCGCTATGTCGCCGAGCCCGGCGCGATCATGGCCCGGATCGACGACGAGACCCGCGCCCATTCGCGCCAGGAATTGCGCCTGCACCCCTCGACCTATCAGACAGCCTCGATCGGCGGCTTCATCGCTGGTGGCTCGGGCGGTGTCGGCTCGATCAAATGGGGCGGCCTGCGCGACTGGGGCAACATCATCCGGCTCAGGGTCGCGACGATGGAGGCAAGCCCGCGTATCCTCGAATTCTCCGGCGAGGACCTGCACAAGGTCGCCCATGCCTATGGCACCAACGGCATCATCACCGAGGTCGAGATGCCGCTCGGCCCCGCCTATGACTGGGTCGACGTCATCGTCGGCTTCGAGGACCTGCGCGCCGCGACCGAATTCGCCAATGCGGTGGGCGAGCAGGACGGGCTTGCGCTGAAGAATCTCTGCGTCGTCGCCGCGCCCGCGCCGCATGACTATTTCTTGCGCCACCGCAAGTTCCTGCCGCGCGACAGCCATCTCGTCATCGTCATGGCCGCCGATTTCGCGGTCGATGCGCTCTGCGCCTATGCGCGGCGCTTCAAGGGCGCGGAACTGCTGCTGCGCACCGACAAGCTCTCGCCCGAGGATGCCAAGGGCCTGCCGCCGGCTTACGAGCTCGGCTGGAACCACACGACGCTCAGGGCTCTGCGCGTCGATCCGGCGATCACCTATCTGCAGGTGCTCTACCCCTTCCCGAACCAGGTCGATCTCGTCGACAGGATCCATGCCCGCTTCGGCGACGAGGTGACCTGCCATCTCGAATTCGTGCGCTTCGACGGCAAGATCACCTGTTTCGGCCTGCCGCTGGTGCGCTTCACCACGGAGGAGCGGCTGGAGGAGATCATGGCGATCCACGAGGAGATGGGCGCGCCGATCTTCAATCCGCATCGCTACACGCTGGAGGAGGGCGGGATGAAGCAGACCGACGAGGCGCAGCTCGCCTTCAAGCGCGAGGCCGATCCGCAAGGCCTGCTCAATCCCGGCAAGATGATCGCCTGGGAAGATCCGTCCTACGACTACCGCTCGGGCAAGACCTTCCTGTTCCGCAGCCTCGCCGAAGCTGGTGTCGGCTAAGGATCATGCGGGATTTGCAGGGAAACACGCCGTCATCCCGGGCTTGACCCGGGACCCATCGAAGGCCACCGGAGCTCTACGATGGATCCCGGATCGGCGCCGCTTTGCGGCTTGTCCGGGATGACGGCTTGGTTCCGTCGGGAAGCGACTTTCTCTCGGAGTTTCCGCCATGCGCGTCCTCGTCCTCTATGCCCATCCGGTGCCCGAAAGCTTCGGCGCCGCCATCCACGAGACGGTGGTCGAAAGCCTGAAGGCGGCGGGGCACGAGGTCGACGATTGCGATCTCTATGCGGAAGGGTTCGATCCGGTGCTGAGCCGGGAGGAGCGGCGCGGCTATCACGACACGGACAGCAACACGCTGCCGGTCGCCGGTTATGTCGAGCGGGTGAAGCGGGCGGAGGCGCTGGTGCTGTGCTTCCCGGTCTGGAATTTCGGTTACCCCGCGATCCTCAAGGGTTTTCTGGATCGCGTCTTCCTGCCCGGCGTGTCGTTCAAGATGGTCGATGGCAAGGCGCAGCCGGCTCTGCACAATATTCGCCGGCTCGTCGCGGTGACGAGCTATGGCGGTTCGCGCTGGCGCGCCTTCCTGATGGGCGACCCGCCGCGCAAGGCGGTCTGCCGGGCGCTGCGGGCGGTCTGCCATCCGCTGGCGCGCACGACCTATCTCGCCCATCACGAGATGAACCTCTCGACACCGGCCAGCCGGGCCGCTTTCCTGAAAAAAGTCGCGACGAAACTCGCGCTCTCTTAGCTCTGACATCCGATTGTCATCCGTCTGTCATGTTCGCGCGCGAGTACGCAGCCGGCGAAGCGTCTGCTTACCCGTCCAAGGATCGGCCCGAAGGATCGACTCCATGACCAAGGCAATCGAGAAGAGCGTCGGCCGTGCCCTGCTCGTCACCGCGCGGCTGCACCGCTCGCGGATGGGCGAGCGGCTGAACAGCCTGGGTTTGTTTCCGGGGCAGGAGCAGGCGCTGAAGGCGCTGCAGCCGGCGCCGATGACGATGGGTGAACTCGCCGCGCTGCTGCGCGTCAAGCCGCCTACCGTTTCGAAGACGATCGGCCGGCTCTCGCTGCAGGGTCTCGTCACGCGCGAGGGCGGCAATCGCGACGGCCGCCTTGTGCAGGTCGCGCTCACAGAAGCCGGCCAGAGCACGGCGGCCGAGCTCGACGCGGTCTGGAACGAGGTCGAGGAAGAATTGCTCGACAAGCTCGACGGCAAGGAGCGCAAGCAATTGCGCAAGCTCCTGCGCAAGGCGGCCAAGGGCCTCTCCAAGGCTGGCGCCGACCATGACGATCCCGATGGAGATCTCGACGAGGCCGATAGCGACGCCTGATTTCTGCATGGAGCGCATGCTTCAGGGTGCTGGCAGCGGGGCTTAAATCGGTTCAATCTGCTCTCGTCATTCCTCCAGAGCATGGCGAGACGCGTTGTCATCCCCCTCAGCCGCGCCTTCCGACACCGGCCGCACCCGCATGGCCGCGATCGGCCTGATGTGCGCGGCCGTCCTGCTGTTCTCGATGCTGGACACCAGCGCGAAATGGCTGGGGCAGTCGATGAACCCGCTGCAAGTGGTGTTCGCGCGCTATGCCGGCAGCATGATCATGGTGCTGGCGATCATCAACCCATGGACGAGGCCCGGCGTGCTGCGCACCAGCCGCCCCTGGCTGCAATGGGGCCGCTCGCTGCTGCTATTGGGCTCGACGGCGCTGAACTTCATCGCGCTGCGCTATCTCCAGCTCGCCGAGACGATCTCGATCATGTTCGCGACGCCGCTGCTGGTGGCGCTGGCCTCGGGGCCGCTGCTTGGGGAATGGCCGGGGCCGCGCCGGCTCGCGGCGATCGGCGTCGGTTTCCTCGGCGTGCTGGTGGTGACGCGGCCGGGCATCGGCGGCATGCATCCGGCGGCGCTGCTCAGCGTCGTGGGCTGCGTCTGCTACGCCTTCTATTCCCTGTCGACCCGCATGCTGTCGGGCCATGATTCATCGGAAACGACGATGATCTATTCCGGTGCGGCGGGGACGCTGGCGACGATCCCGCTGCTGCCCTGGATCTGGGAGACGCCTCAGACGCTGCTGCCCTGGCTCCTGATGATCGCGGTCGGCGCGCTCGGCGGCTTCGGCCACTGGCTCCTGATCCTGGCGCATCGGCTGGCACCGGCGACGGTGCTGGCGCCCTTCATCTACTCGCAGATCGTCTGGATGCTGCTGCTGGGCTGGCTCGTCTTCGACCAGTTGCCGGATCTGTGGACCTTCATCGGGGCCGGCATCGTGATCTCGTCGGGGCTCTACCTGCTCTATCGCGAGCGGGTGCGGCATGTGCCGCAGGAAGCGGCATCGGCGCGGCTCGATTGAATGGGCATAGGGGGCGTCATGCTCGGGCTTGACCCGAGCATCCCTGGAAGCAAAAGCGCTGAGAACCCTCTCCCATAGGGAGAGGTAGGGTGAGGGGATGGCCGCTCACCGAGTTTGCCGTGAGGTGGTCGCTGCGCGGCGTCGAGGGAGAGTTTTACTGGTCCAGCGGCCTACACCTCACCCCTGCCCCCTCCTTACAGGAGAGGGGTTCCCCGCGCCCTTCCGTGAGAGGTGGTCGAAGCTACCCGATCCGAGTCAGACCGTGACCTGCGTGCCGACCTCGACGACGCGGCCGGTCGGGATCTGGAAGAAGTCCGTCGCGTCGGTCGCGCTCTTGGTCAGGCCGATGAAGAGATTGTCCTGCCAGATCGGCATGCCCGATTGCGGCGAGGCTTTGATCGAGCGGCGCGACAGGAAGAACGAGGTCGACATGATGTCGAACTTGAAGCCCTGCTTGCGCAGCATGGCCAGGCCCTTCGGCACGTTCGGGCTCTCCATGTAGCCGTAGACCATGTCGACCCGCCAGAAATCGTCGGTAATGCGGGCAAGCCGCACGCGCTCCTCCTCGACGACGCGGGGCGTGTCGGCCGAGCGCACGGTGAGGACGACGTTGCGCTCGTGCAGGACCTTGTTGTGCTTGAGGTTGTGCAGCAGCGAGGCCGGGGCGGTCTCGGGATCGCTGGTCAGGAAGACGGCCATGCCCTTGACGCGGGCCGGCGGGCTCTTCGAGAGCATGGTGACGAGCTCGAGCAGCGGCACGTCGGTCTTGCGGGTCTTGTCGAACAGGATCTTGGTGCCACGCATCCAGGTCCACATCACCAGCGTCAGCGCCATGGCGAGCAGAACCGGCACGTAGCCGCCATGGAACAGCTTCAGCATGTTGGCCGAGAAGAAGGAGACGTCGACCAGCAGGAAGGGGAGGATCAGCGCGCCGGTCGCCAGCGGGCTCCAGCCCCAGTGGCGGCGGATGACGATGGCTGCGAGCAGCGACGAGACCACCATCGTGCCGAAGACCGAGATGCCATAGGCATGCGACAGGCTGGACGAGGTCCGGAACGACCAGACCAGGATCAGCACCACGACCAGCAGCAGCAGGTTGACGCGCGGCACGTAGATCTGGCCGGAGGTCTGCTCCGAGGTGTGGCGGATCTCCATGCGCGGCAGCAGGCCGAGCTGGATCGCCTGCCGGGTCAGCGAGAATGCGCCGGTGATGACGGACTGGCTGGCGATGATGGTCGCGACGGTCGCCATGATGACGAAGGGCAGGAGCAGGCCCTGCGGCGCGAGCCGGTAGAACGGATTGTCGATGGCGGTGGGGTCGGACAGGATCAGCGCCCCCTGGCCGAGATAGTTGAGCCACAAGGCCGGGAAGACGACATAGAGCCAGGCGCCGCGGATCGGGCCGCGGCCGAAATGGCCCATATCGGCATAGAGCGCCTCGGCGCCGGTGACGGCGAGGCAGACCGAGCCGAGCACGGCCAGCGAGACGCCGGCATGATCGCGGAAGAAGAGCAGCGCGTACCACGGATTGATCGAGCGGAAGACGCTGAGATCATCCGAGATATGGTAGATGCCGAGCCCGGCCAGCGTCAGGAACCAGACCAGCATGATCGGCCCGAACAGGGTCGCGACGCGGTGGGTGCCGTGGCTCTGCATGACGAACAGGCCGATCAGGATCACCGAGGCGATCCAGAGGATGTAGTCGTCGAGGGCCGGCGTGATCAGCTTGACGCCCTCGATTGCCGAGAGAACCGAGATCGCCGGGGTGATGACCGTGTCGCCGTAGAACAGGCCGGCGCCGATCATGCCGAGCAGCAGTGCGACATGGCTGCGGGCGCGGCCGAGGCTGCGCTGGGCCAGGGCGACGAGGGTGAGAATGCCGCCTTCGCCGTTATTGTCGGCGCGCATCAGCAGCACGACATATTTCAGCGTCACCACGATGACGAGCGACCAGAGGATCAGCGAGAGCACGCCGATGACGACGGTCGGTGGCACCGCGGCGTTCTCGACGCCGCCGGTCGCGGCCAGGATGGTCTCGCGCAGCGCGTAGAGCGGGCTCGTGCCGATATCGCCGTAGACCACGCCGAGCGCACCCAGAGCCAGCGCTCCGTAGCCCATCTTACCGTGACCATGGCCGCCATTCTGGCCATGACCGGCGTCAAGCCCGAAGCGTGAATCCTCCGGCCGGACGGTCGCAGGATTCAGGTTCTCATGCCCCATCAGGGATCTCCGCGCATGCTGCGGTGCAGCGAAAGGCCGGGGCCTCTAGCACGTTGCGGGCGGCACGCAAAGGCGGGATCAGCCGGCAGCGCCGAGACCGGCGCCGTAGCGCCGCTCGACATAGCTGGCCACCATGGTCTTGAATTCGGCGGCGATGCCGGCGCCGCGCAGCGTCGCGACCTTCTTGCCGTCGACGAAGACGGGGGCCGTGGGCGCCTCTCCGGTGCCGGGCAGCGAGATGCCGATATCGGCATGCTTGGATTCGCCGGGACCGTTGACGATGCAGCCCATGACGGCGACGTTGAGGTTCTCGACGCCGGGATACTGCGTCTTCCATTCGGGCATGGAGGTCGAGATCCAGCTCTGGATATCCTGCGCCAGCTCCTGGAACACGGTCGAGGTGGTGCGCCCGCAGCCGGGGCAGGCGGCGACCAGCGGCACGAAGGCGCGGAAGCCCATGGTCTGGAGCAGTTCCTGCGCGGCCTTGACCTCCAGCGTGCGGTCGCCACCGGGCTCGGGCGTCAGCGAGAAGCGGATGGTGTCGCCGATGCCTTCCTGCAGGAGGATGCCGAGCGCGGCCGAGGAGGCGACGATGCCCTTCGAGCCCATGCCGGCCTCGGTCAGGCCGAGATGGATGGCGTAATTCGCTCGGCTCGCCAGCATGCGATAGACCGTGATCAGGTCCTGCACGCCGGAGACCTTGGCGGAGAGGATGATGGATGAGCGGGCGAGGCCGATCTCCTCGGCGCGCTCGGCCGAGAGCAGGGCCGATTGCACCATCGCCTCGCGCATGATGGCGCGGGCCTCGAGCGGGCGGGCTGAGCGCGCGTTCTCGTCCATCAGGGTGGTCAGCAGTTCCTGGTCGAGCGAGCCCCAGTTGGCGCCGATGCGCACCGGCTTGCCGTAGCGGATCGCCATCTCGACGATCTGGCCGAACTGCTTGTCCTTCTTGTCCTTGAAACCGACATTGCCGGGATTGATGCGGTATTTCGCCAGCGCCTCGGCGCAGGCCGGATGGTCGGTCAGCAGCTTGTGGCCGATATAGTGGAAATCCCCGACCAGCGGCACGTCGACGCCGATGCGGTCGAGCCGCTCGCGGATCTTCGGCACGGCGGCGGCGGCCTCGTCGCGATCGACGGTGATGCGGACGAGCTCGGAGCCCTGTCGGGCGAGCGCTGCGACCTGCGCGACCGTTCCCGCGATATCGGCGGTGTCAGTATTGGTCATCGACTGCACGACGATGGGGGCGCCGCCGCCGACCGTGACATGGCCGACCTTGACCGGGACGGTGAGCCGACGGGCCAGCGGGCCGGCGTGCTCGGGCGTCAGGGATGAGAAGGCGCGCTCGTTCATGCGGGCTGCTCTATCACGATCCGGTATTGCGGCAATGCTCGCAACGGCCGACGATCTCGACCATCTGGTGCGAGGGGGAGAATTGCCGGTTTTCGGCGATCGCCGCCACCGCTTTCTTCATCGCCGGCGAGGAATCCTCGTCTACCCCGCCGCAGGACTCGCAGATCAGGAACGCGACGACCTCGTTCGCGCCATGGCCGTGGAGGCAGGCGATATAGGCGTTCTTCGAGGAGAGGCGGTGGACGAAGCCCTGCTCGACCAGGAAATCGAGCGCGCGATAGATCGAGATCGGCGCGAGGCGACGCCCGCCGGCCGGCGAGATGCGGTCCGCCAGATCATAGGCCCCGACGGGGCGGTGGTCGGCGTGGAGCGCCTCCAGCGCCTGCCGCCGGATGGGGGTCAGGCGCAGGCCGCGCTCGCGGCATATGCGCTCGGCCCGCGCGAGAGCCTCCGCAGCGTGGCGGGCGTGATCCTCGGCATGGCGGCAGGAACCCTCGACATGGTCATGCGACGCATGGTCATGTTCGCCGTGATGATGCGCGTTCGGCTGCATTTTCGTCATGTTGCGTTGCGAAGACTCATCGGGCAACGTGCGACGATATCCAGTCGGTACATTGCGTGTTCGACCCCGAACCTAAGCATTCTCTCCCCGATTGTCAGGAGCCTTGACGCTCATGTTCCTCAAAGACCGTACCGCCGCGATCACCGGCTCGACCTCCGGCATCGGCCTCGCCTACGCCCGCGCGCTTGCGGCGGAGGGCGCGAACCTCGTCATCAACGGCATCATGCCCGTAGCCGATGCCGAGAAACTACGCACCGACCTCGAACAGGAATTCGGCGTCAAGGTGGTGTTCTCGCCCGCCGACATGACGAAGCCCGCCGAGATCGCCGGCTTCGTCGCCGAGGGCGAGAAGGTCTTCGGCGCCATCGATATCCTGATCAACAATGCCGGCATCCAGTATGTCGCGCCGATCGACGAGTTCCCGATCGAAAAATGGGACCAGATCATCGCGATCAACCTGTCCTCGGCCTTCCATACGATCCGCGCCGCCCTGCCGAAGATGAAGGAGAAGGGCTGGGGCCGCATCATCAACACGGCCTCGGCGCATGCCTTCGTCGCCTCGCCCTTCAAGTCGGCCTATGTCTCGGCCAAGCACGGCATCGCCGGGCTGACCAAGACGGTGGCGCTGGAAGTCGCGACCAAGGGCATCACCGTCAACGCCATCGCGCCGGGCTATGTCTGGACGCCGCTGGTCGAGAAGCAGATTCCGGACACGATGAAGGCACGCAACATGACCAAGGAGCAGGTCATCAACGACGTGCTGCTCGACGCCCAGCCCACCAAGGAGTTCGTCACCGTCGAGCAGGTCGCGGCGCTCGCCGTATTCCTGTGCACGGATTCGGCCAAGTCGATCACCGGAGCGACGCTGCCGATCGATGGTGGCTGGACCGCCGCGTGAGCGGCCGTCCTTCCCGCAAGGCCGAACCGGCCAAGGGGCTCGTGGGCCCCAAGGCCGAGAAGACGGTCTCTCTGGCGCTGCAGGGCGGGGGTGCGCATGGCGCCTTCACCTGGGGCGTGCTCGACGCCATCCTGGAAGACGGGCGCCTCGGCATCGAGGCGCTGACCGGCACCAGCGCCGGCGCGATGAACGCCGTCGTGCTGGCCGAGGGCTGGATCGACGGCGGCATCGACGGCGCGCGCGCCAAGCTCGAGGCGTTCTGGCGGGCGATCAGCGTCGACGGCAAATATGGCGGCTCGGAACGTTCGCTGCTCGACACCATGCTCGGCGCCTGGGGCAACAATGACGGAACGCCGCCGGGCATGTTGTTCTTCGAGATGTTCGCGAAGGTGGCGAGCCCGTATGACGTCAATCCGCTGAATATCAACCCGCTGCGCGGCGTCGTCGCCGACCTCATCGATTTCGAGAAGGTCAGGGCCTATAGCGCCGTGAAGCTGTTCATCGCGGCGACCAATGTCCGCACCGGCAAGATCGCCGTGTTCGAAGGCAAGGATCTGACCCCGGACCATGTGATGGCCTCGGCTTGCCTGCCGATGGTATTCCAGGCGGTGGAGATCGACGGCGAGGCCTATTGGGACGGCGGCTATATGGGCAATCCCGCCCTGTTTCCGCTGTTCTACAAGGCGCATTGCGACGACATCCTGCTCGTCCAGATCAACCCGATCCAGCGCCGCGAGCTGCCGACCAAGGCGCGCGAAATCCAGGATCGGCTGAACGAGATCACCTTCAACGCCTCTCTGCTGCGCGAACTGCGGGCGATCGATTTCGTCAACCGCCTGATCGACGACGGCAAGCTGCCGCGCGACGAATACAAGCGCGTGCTGATGCATCGCATCGACGGGGGGCCGCCGCTGGCGGAGCTGACCTCCTCGTCGCGGATGAACGCGGAATGGTCGTTCCTGCTGAAGCTGCGCGACATGGGCCGCACGGCCGGCCGGCGCTGGCTGAAGCGCAATTACGAGGCGATCGGCAAGACCGGCACGCTCGACCTCAGGGAAGCGATCGGCTGAGCGGCTGAGCGACGCGCTATTCTGGTACCGAATATCCCCGTCATCCCGGGCTTGACCCGGGATCCATCGAAGGGCGCCGCGCTCTGCGATGGATCCCGGATATTCGCTGCGCTGCGTCCGGGATGACGCGCATTTCTTGACAATGGGCCGTGCAAAGCCAACCCGATAGCACCCGCATCCTTCACGTTCCGGCGTCGCACTTGTTCCGGGAGCGCTCTTGCGTGGGCCTTGGGGCTGATGTCATTCAGCGGGTCCGAAGATTTTTCCAAGAAGACGGGGATTTCATGAGCAAGCTGATCGTCACCGCCGGGCCGTTCAAGTTCGACGCCAAGTTCGAGCTGGAAGCCGCGCCGAAGACCTGCGCCGCCTTCAAGAAGCAGATGCCGTTCATCAGCAAGATGGTGCATGTGCGCTGGAGCGGCGAGGGCGTCTGGATGCCGCTCGGCGATCTCGATTTCGGCGTCGGCTACGAGAACAACACGGCCTATCCGGCCCCCGGCCATATCATCCTGTATCCGGGCGGCGTCAGCGAGACCGAGATCCTGCTCGCCTATGGCGGCGTGCAGTTCGCCAGCAAGGCCGGCGTCCTCTCCGGCAACCACTTCATCACCCTGACCTCCGGGCTGGAGAACCTCTACACGCTCGGCCGCAAGACGCTTTACGAAGGCGTCCAGGACGTTCGCTTCGACCTCGTCGACTGAGCTCTGCCGGCGATCGCCGCTTGTTTCGGTTTTCCGCCAACGCGCCGTCATTCCGGACAAGCCGCAAAGCGGCGCCGATCCGGAATCCATCATAGGGCACTGCGCTTTACGATGGATTCCGGGTCAAGCCCGGAATGACGATGTGGTTTTGCGCAAAAACCGGCAGATTGCGAAAACGGAAAGGGCGGGGCACCTGGCGTCCCGCCCTTTTCTATGCCGCCGCCGGGGGATCGGCCGGCGGGTCCTCCGCTGGTTTAGCTGCTGGCGGCCTGGGAGGCGGCAATTCGGTGATCGTGTCGGGCTTAGCCGCTTCCTTGGTAGCCTCCGGTTCGACCGACACGGGCGAAGCGCCCTTGAGATTCTGGCAGAGCGAGAGCATGGCGCGGGCGATCTCGGCTTCGCCCATGATCGTCAGCGTCGCCCCGCATTTGGTGAGATGCGCGACCTCGGCATCGGAATGGGCGCGGGCGACGATCGGCAGGGCCGGGTTCTCGGCGCGGGCCTGCTCGCAGACCTGGCCAGCCTCGAAGCTGCCGGGGATGGCGACGAAGAGCCGCACGGCCCGGCCGACCGCAGCCGCAGAGAGCACTTCCGGATCGGCGGCATTGCCGACGAGCAGCTCGGCGCCGTCGCGCTTGGCCGTCGCGACCGCGTCGGGATTGTCCTCGATGACCAGGAGCTTCGCGCCCTGCGAGAGCAGGCCGGCACCGAGCAGGCTGCCGACGCGGCCATAGCCGACGACGACGATATGGTCGGCGAGACTGGTCGGGGTGATGTCGCGCTCCGGCTGAGCCTCCGTCTGGGGCTCCTTAGCGGCGGCTTCGGCTACCTCGGGGGCTGCCGCGGGCTTCGGCTTGGCGGCGGCCGGGGCTTCCGGCGCCAGCCGCTCGGCCAAGGCGAACATGACCGGATTGAGCAGGATCGACAGGATCGCGCCGGCCAGGATCAGGTCGCGGCCCTGCGCGGGCAGGATGCCGAGCGCGGTGCCGAGCCCAGCCAGGATGAAGGAAAACTCGCCGATCTGGGCGAGCGAAGCGGAGATCGTCAGGGCTGCCGTCTGCGAGCGGCCGAAGGCGCGCATGATCAGCCAGGCGGCGACGGATTTGCCGATCAGGATGATGGCAAGCGTGGCGATCAGCGGTCCCGGTGCGCGCAGGAGAATGCCGGGATCGAAGAGCATGCCGACCGAGACGAAGAACAGCACCGCGAAGGCATCGCGCAGCGGCAGCGTCTCCTCGGCGGCGCGCTGCGAGAGCGGCGATTCCGACAGGATCATGCCGGCGAAGAAGGCGCCGAGCGCGAAGGAGACGCCGAACAGGGTCGCCGCCGCATAGGCGACGCCGAGCGCGACGGCCAGAACCGCCAGCCGGAACAGCTCACGCGAGCCGGTATGGGCGACCCAGTGCAGCACCCAGGGGATGACGCGCCGGCCGATCAGCAGCATGAAGGCGAGGAAACCGATGAGCTTGGCGAAGGTCAGGCCGAGGACGCCCCAGACCCCGAGATCGAAGCGGGTGGCAAGCGGGGCGCTGCCGCCGGACGGCGCGCCGTTGATGATCTCGGCCAGCACCGGCAGCAACACCAGCGCCAGCACCATCGCGATGTCCTCGACGATCAGCCAGCCGACCGCGATGCGGCCGCGCTCGGTCTGGACGAGGCGCCGCTCCTGAAGCGATCGCAACAGGACGACGGTCGAGGCTGTCGAGAGGGCGAGGCCGAAGACCACGCCGGAGAACAGGTTCCAGCCCAGCCATGTGCCGAGCCCGACGCCGAGCAGCGTTGCGATGCCGATCTGGACGACGGCGCCGGGCACGGCGATCGCCTTGACCGAGAGCAAGTCCTTCAGGGAGAAATGCAGGCCGACGCCGAACATCAGCAGGATGACGCCGATCTCGGCCAGTTCGTTGGCGAGGTTCTGGTCGCCGACGAAGCCCGGCGTGAACGGGCCGGCCGCGACACCGGCCAGGAGGTAGCCGACGAGGGGGGAAATCCGCAGTTTCTGGGCGAGCGCCCCGAAGACGAAAGCAAGGCCTAGGCCCGCGACGATGATGGCGATCAGCGGGCCGTGATGCATGGGTCTCCCAGATCCGAACGGTCAAGACATCAAGATTCTTTGAACATTCGAAGCATGGGGTTTCAAGGCTCTGATTTCAACCAAAAGGCGTACGACTTTTCAGGCTTCGGCTGCCGAAATTTCCGGCCGCCCGCCACCGCGCAGGGCGAGCTTACGCCTTAGGCTTCTCGAGCAGGATCTGGCCCTGCTTCTCGACGCCGATCTTGAGCTTCTCAGCGAAGACGGCCAGCATCCAGGGTAGCGTCACCTCGACGCGGATCAGCCTGTCCTCGACCTCGATGCGGCCATGCACGGTCTGCCCCAGCGCGCCGACGCCAAAATTCAGCCTGTCGCCCTCCCAGCGTTCCTCGACCAGCTGCATCTTCACCATGCCGAGCCGGTCGCGGATCTTGTCGACGCCATCGCGCAGGCGTCCCAGCGCGGCATCGCGGCCAAGATCATGCGAGATCGTGATGGAAACCGGTTTGCCCATGACTGCCCATCGGTAAGTAAACGGAGACCGGTATATGGCCACGGAGCCGGCGCTTTGCCAGCGCGGCATGGAAAAGCCCGCCGAACGGGCGGGCCTGATGATCCATCGCTATCGCCGGAATGCCCGGCTTTCGTCCGCTCAGTCGCGCTCGTTCAGGCGCTTTTGGCCGGACTGGGTCACCCGCCAGATGGCTCCATCGGACTCGACGAGTCCGCGATCCTTGAGGGAAAGCAGCATCGTCTCGTCGAAGATGAAGTGGCGGGTTTCCTCCTCGATGCTCTCGAGCGCGATCCATTCGGGATCGGAGAGAACGAACGGGTGAGCGATCTGGAGGTGCTGAACATGCATGCGCGTCTCCTTCTCGTTGAATGCCCCTGTTCCCGACTGACTCGCATCCAATCATGACGCAGTCGTGGCCGGCGCGACGACGATGCGCGATTCGGTTGTTTTGTCGCGGCTTGGAACCCGGCCGCGCCCGCTTCGTTCTCTCGCCATGACCCCTTTGAAAAACGGAGAGACCGCCATGGCGATCAGCAACAGCTTCCCGCCCGACGTTCCGAAGGCAGCCGACGAGGCCGCGGAGCAGGTCGGCGCCACCGTGAGCACCTTGCGCGGCAAGGCTGCGGACCTGGCGGACAAGGCCAGCGAAACCGTGAAGGACCATTATGAGCGCGCCAAGGAAGCCTGGGACGAGGCCGAGCCGCTCGAAGCCGCCCGCGATGGCGGGCAGGCGGTGATGGCGGCGGTGGAGCGGCATCCGCTCATGACCCTCGGACTCGGCGCGATCGGCGTCGGCCTCGTGGCCTGGGCGACGCTGCGCAACCCGTCTTCGGGCTGGGAGCGCTACCAGCCGGATTACGGCCGCTGGCGCGGCTGGCTCCAGGATTACGGCTCGGAGGCTGCCGATGCCGGCAACCGGGCGCTCAAGACGGGCAGCGGCTGGCTGCGGTCGCAGCGCGGCGTCGCGGACGACTATGCCGACCGGGCCGGCGATTATGCGGCGATGGCGCGCGACTATGCTGATCGGGGCGGGCGCATGCTGGCGAAACGCGCCGAGCGCGAGCCGATGGCGGTCGTCGTCGGGCTCGGTCTCGCGGCCTATGTGATCGGTTCGCTGCTGAGCTCGTCCTCGGCCGGCGCGCAAGCGGTGGCTCCGGCGCGCAAGCGGACTGCCCGGCGCTGACACTCTGAGCATCTGCCAACCAATAAAAAGCCCTGCGGCGTCAAACGCCGCAGGGCTCGCATATTCTACAACGGCGCCTTCCTAAGAGAAGGCGTCGGCAATCTTACCACCAGTAGCCGCGGCGGCCGTAATAGCCCCGGCCGTAATAGGCGCGGTTGTCGGCAGCGACGAGGGCGCCGCCAATGACGCCGGCAGCCACGCCGGCGGCGACAGCCGAGCCGGCTTCGTTCGAGGCGCGGCGGTTCTCGACATAGTTGGCCGAGCGGCACTGCTGATAGGCGCGGGTGCCGGGGCGGAAGCCCTGGGACTCACAGGTCACTTCGGCGTCGGCCATGGACTCCTGCGCGGTCTGACAACCGGCGAGAAGAGCGGCCATGGCGCCAACGATCAGAATGCTACGCATATTTTATCCTTCTTAGCCTCCCATTGGCCTGAAAGGGACTTAAGAGCAGCTGCGCCGGCAGGTCAAGAATGACGCGCGCTTTGCGTTAAAGTTCGCAGCGTCAAATCGCGACAATTCCGCTGCAATCGTGACGTTTCCGACAATCGGCCACCGAAGTGCGAAGCGGCCATGCGCTTTTGCCGAGGCTCAGGCTTGCATTTGCGCCGAAGCAGCGGAACATGGGCGATAGACCCGATCAGGACAGTCCGGACGTGCCGATGCCCCGCTTTTTCATCCTGCTGCCGGCCCTGCTGCTCGGCGCCTGCGCCTATCACACCTCGCGCAGCAGCATCGTCGTGGTGACCGACGCGAAGAGCGTTGTGGAGAATTGCACGAAGCTGGGCGAGATCGACGGACAGGACAGCGTCCAGTCGATCATGACGATCGACAAGACGCGCGATTCGGTGATCACGCGCCTGAAGATTCGCGCGGCGGAGATGGACGGGACCCATGTCTTCGCCGCCGCCGCCGACATCAAGTGGAAGGGGCCCGATACCAAGGGCACCGTCTACAAGTGCAAGCCCTGAGGCGTGGCTGGCCTCGTCCACGCTGCATCAGCTTGGCCGGCTGATGTGTGTCAGCCCTTCAGCAGCCATTCGTGCTCGGCAGCGTTGTGGAACTTCCAGGTTCGCTTCGGGCCAGCCATCACGTTGAGATAATAGAGATCGTAGCCGTGGCAGGTAGCGCAGGGGTGATAGCCCTTGGGCACCAGCACGACGTCGCCGTCCTCGATCGCCATGGCCTCGTCCAGGCTGCGGTCGTCGGTATAGACGCGCTGGAAGCCGAAACCCTGCGGCGGGTTGAGCCGGTGGTAATAGGTCTCTTCCAGATGGGACTCGTGCGGCAGGTCGTCCCGGTCGTGCTTGTGCGGCGGATAGCTGGAGGTGTTGCCGGCCGGCGTGATGACCTCGACCACGAGCAATGAATCCGCCGGCTCGTTCTCCGGCAGGATATTGGTGACGTGGCGGGTGTTGGAGCCCTTGCCGCGGATCTCCTGGCCGAGATCGTCCGGGCTGATGACGCGGATGGGCAGGCCGCCCTTGAGGCCGGGTGCCGTGCAGACCGCGAGCTCCAGATCGGTGGTGGCGGTGACCGACCAGTCGGAGCCCTCAGGGAGATAGACCGACCAGGGCTTGCCTTCGAACGGGCTCATGCGTTGGCCGAGCTCGCCGCGTGCCTCGCCCCCGGCCGTGACCTTGCCCTTGCCGGTGACGAAGACGAGGCAGGTTTCGCGGGTGCCGGTCTGCGCCGAGACGGTTTCGCCCGGCTTCAGGCGGTGAAGGTCGAAGCCGACATAGGTCCAGCCGGCGCTTTCCGGCGTGACATGGGTGACGCGGCCGTTGGTGCCGGCGGGGCGGACCTTGAGATGGGACATCGGATGTTTCCTTGGCGGTTGATGCATTGGCCAGAGAACAACACCGTCATTCCGGGGCTTCGCGCAGCGAAGAGCCCGGAATCCAGAACCGCTGTCGATGCCGAACAATACGGCGCCGTTTCCGAAACGTCTTCAGTACCAGCGGTTATGGATTCCGGGCTCGCCCTGCGGGCGCCCCGGAATGACGGTGAGAGTTCTACGCCAATCCCGCTTCCTTGATGAAGCGGCTGAGATTGGCGTGGCCCAGCTTGGCGTAGGTCGCGGGCTCCGCCTTCTTGGGGTCCTGCTCGGCCTCGACCACGATCCAGCCGGAATAGCCCTGCAGCTCGCTGAGCACGCGGACATAGTCGATCAGCCCGTCGCCCGGCACGGTGTAAACGCCGGCCAGCACGGATTCGAGGAAGGACCAGTCCTCGCGGTTGGAGCGCCACATCACCGCCTCGCGGATGTCCTTGCAATGGACATGGTGGATGCGCGCCTTCCAGTGGCGGGCGATGCGGGCGGGATCGCCGCCGCCCCAGGTGGCGTGGCCGGTATCGAGCAGCAGGCCGACCGCCGGGCTGGTGACCCCCATGAACCGGTCGATCTCGGCCTCGGTCTGCACCACCGTGCCCATATGGTGGTGATAGGCGAGCTGGAGCCCGTATTCGGCCTTCAGGGCCTCGGCGAAATTGGTGTAGCGCGCGCCGAAATCGTCCCAGCGGTTCTTCGGCAGGACGGGCCGGGCCGAGAGCGGCTTGATGATGTCGGAATGGATCGCGTTCGAAGTCTCGGCCGCGATCAGGACCGAGCAGCCCATGTCGCGCAGCAGCGTCGCATGCGCCTTCACCGCGACCATCTCGGCCGCGACGTCGCGGACGAGCAGTTCGGTCGAGTACCAGCCCGAGACCAGCGCGTGGCCGTGAGCATCGAGGATGGGCTTCAGCTTGCCCGCCTCGCGCGGGAACTTGTTGCCGAGCTCCATGCCGGTGAAGCCGGCTTCGCGAGCCTCCTTCAGGCAGGTTTCGAGCGGGATGTCGCCGCCGATCTCCAGCATGTCGTCGTTCGACCAGCCGATGGGGTTCGCGCCGATGCGGATCATCTCGTTGTTCCTTCAATCAACCTCGGCCCTCATTCTGAGGAGCGCTTCGCAGAAGCGCGTCTCGAAGGATGTTCCAGAAGCATCGGAGCTGACTGGAGCATCCTTCGAGACGCTGCCTTCGGCAGCTCCTCAGGATGAGGGCTCGAAAACGAATCTCAGTTCATTCACCGACGCGCTGCTGCTTGCGGCGTTCGTCGTAATTCGCCCGCGCCGTGCGGACCTGCTCGCGCTCGCTCACTTCCGGCACCGCGACATCCCACCAGGCGCCGCCGGCTCCCGTCGAGATCAGCGGGTCGGTGTCGATGACGACGACGGTCGTGCGCGTGTTGGCCTTGGCCTGTGCCAGCGCGGTTTCGAGCTCGGCGATCGAGGACGCCTTTGTCGCAATCGCGCCCATGCTGGCGGCGTGCTGGACGAAGTCGATTTCCGGCAGGGTCTCGTGCCGGCTGTCCTTGAGCAGGTTGTTGAAGCTCTGGCCACCGGTGGCCATCTGCAGGCGGTTGATGCAGCCGAAGCCGCGATTGTCGAGCAGGACGATGGTGAGCTTCAGGCCCAACATCACCGAGGTCGCGATCTCGGAATTGAGCATCAGATAGGAGCCGTCGCCGACCATGACGACGACCTCCTTGTCGGGCCAGGCCATCCTGGCGCCGAGGCCGCCCGCGATCTCGTAACCCATGCAGGAGAAGCCGTATTCGGCATGGTAGGAGCCGGGCGCGCCAGCCTGCCAGAGCTTGTGCAATTCGCCGGGCAGGCCGCCTGCGGCATGGAGCAGGATGACATCGGAGCCGAGCGTGCGCTGGACCGCGCCGATGACCTGCGCGTCCGAGGGCAGGGCGGCATTGCTGGCGGTGGTCGCCTTGGCGGCTTCCTTCTGCCAGTCGGCCTTGCCGGCCTTGGCATTGTCGGTCCAGCTTCCCGGCGCCTTCCAGTTGCCGATGGCCTCGGCCAGTTCGGCCAGACCCTCGCGGGCGTCGGCGACGAGGGGCAGCGCGCGGTGCTTGCCGGCATCGAAGGGCTGGACGTTGAGGCCGATGATCGCCTTCCGGGAGGCGCCGAACAGCGCCCAGGAGCCGGTCGTGAAATCCTGCAGACGCGTGCCGACGGCCAGAACGAGATCGGCCTCGGCCGCAAGCCGGTTGGCGGCTTCGGTGCCGGTGACGCCGACGGCGGCCATGTTGAGTGCGTTGTCGTCGGGCAGGGCGGATTTTCCGCCCTGCGTCTCGCAGACGGGGATGCCGGTCGCGGCCGAGAAGCGGGCGAGCGCATCGCTCGCGCCGGAATAGAGCACGCCGCCGCCGGCGACGATCAGCGGCTTCTTCGCAGCCTTCAGGGCGTCGGCTGCGGCTTTCAATTCTGCGCGGTCGGCGCGGGGGCGGCGCGGCGTCCAGAGACGCTCGGCGAAGAAGCTCTCGGGATAGTCATAGGCTTCGGCCTGCACATCCTGGCAGAGCGCCAGCGTGACCGGGCCGCATTCGGCCGGGTCGGTCAGCACCTGCATGGCGCGGGCCAGCGCCGCGACGATCTGCTCAGGCCGGGTGATGCGGTCGAAATAGCGCGAGACGGGCTTGAAGCAGTCATTGGCCGAGATCGTACCATCGCCGAAGGCCTCGACCTGCTGGAGGACGGGGTCGGGGATGCGATTGGCGAAGACGTCGCCGGGCAGCAGCAGCACCGGCAGGCGGTTGACATGAGCGAGCGCCGCAGCCGTGACGAGATTGGTCGCGCCGGGGCCGATCGAGGTCGTCGCGGCCATGAAGCGGCGGCGCATATTGGCCTTGGCATAGGCGATGGCCGCATGGGCCATGGCCTGCTCGTTATGGGCGCGGAAGGTCGGCAGGCGCTCGCGCTCGTGCCAGAGCGCCTCGCCGAGGCCCGCGACATTGCCATGGCCGAAGATCGCCCAGACGCCGCCGAAGATCGGCATGCGTTGCCCGTCGATCTCGGTCATCTGGCGACTGAGGAAGCGCGTCAGCGCCTGTGCCATGGTGAGGCGGATGGTGCTCATGATCTATGTCCGACGAGGAGCTTTTGAGCTGGAACCAAGGCGTTATTCCGGGCGGAGCGAAGCGGAGACCCGGAATCCATCATAGAGCACCGGAGGCCTTCGATGGATTCCGGATCGGCGCGGCTTCGCCGCTTGTCCGGAATGACGGTCTGGTTCCACGGAAAGGTGACACGGTTACGCCGCCTTGCGGCCGCGGGTGGCAAGCCAGAGGCCGGTCAGTGCCTCGAAACGCTTGGCCATGTCGGCGATCGCCGCCTCGTCGTCGAGCTTGCCGGCAAACCAGCCTTCGGCCGCGCTCATGAAGATGGTGCGGCCGACGGCGAAGCCCTTGACGATCGGGGCCGAAGCCGTGGCGGCGAAGCCGGCCTCCAGCTCCTCTGCCGGGGCGTCGAGCCCGAGCAGCAGCACGCCGCGGCACCAGGGATCGTGCTTGGCGATGGTCTTTTCGATCGCGGCCCAGGCGGCGGGGGAGGATTGCGGCTCCAGCTTCCACCAGTCCGGCTTGATGCCGAGCGCATAGATCTCTTCGAGCGCCCGCGAAATCGTGTCGGGGCCGAGCGGGCCATTCTTGCCGGCGATGATCTCGATCAGCAATTCGCGGCCGGCCTTGCGCGCCGCCTCGAACAGGCCGCGAAGCTTCTCCTGCTGCTCGCGCTTCAGCGCTTCGGGATCGTCGGGATGATAGAAGCAGAGCGCCTTGATGCAGTGGTCGACCGGCCATTCTGGCAGCAACGAGCCGATATCCTGGCTGGTCTCGAAGCGCAGCGGGCGCGAACCCGGCAATTCGACCGGGCGGCCGAGCCAGGCGAAGGGATGGCGGGCGAATTCGAACATCGCCTCGCGGCCATGCTTCTCGTCGAGCAGCATGCCGTAACCCGGGCGGCCATCGGCGACGCGGGCGGCGGCCTTCACCGCCAGCACCTTGAAGTCGCGGATGCGGGCGGGATCGGCGCCGGCCTTCGCGGCGAGGTCTTCGAGTTGCGAGCGATGATCGCAGGCCAGCGCCATCAGCGAGGGAATGTCGCGGCGGCGGGTCGTTGCCCAGTGGATGTGGTTGATATCGGCGTCCTTGCGCAGGGCGCGGTGCGGGCTGCCGTTCCCAAGGAAGTACTGCAGCTCCTCGAAGGTCGGGCTTTCCGGCGAACAGAGCAGGCGCGAGACAGCAAAGGCGCCGCAGGCATTGGCCCAGGTCGCGGCGGTCTGGAGGCTTTCGCCGCCGAGCCAGCCGCGCAGGAAGCCGGACATGAAGGCGTCGCCGGCGCCCAAGACGTTGTAGACCTCGATCGGGAAGCCCTTGCCGACGATGCCATCTTCAAGGTCGTCGGGGATCGCGCCCTCATAGACGATGCAGCCCATCGGGCCGCGCTTGAGCACGATGGTGGCTGGGGTCAGCGCGCGGATCGTCTTCAGCGCCGGCAGCAATTCGCTTTCGCCCGAGGCGATCAGGACCTCTTCCTCGGTGCCGATAATGAGGTCGCAGCCGGGCAAGACCGTCTTCATCCGCTTGGAGACAGCCTGCGAGGCGATATAGCGGTTGTCGCCGGCATCGTGCCCGGCGAGGCCCCAGAGATTCGGGCGGTAGTCGATGTCGAGCACGACCTTGCCGCCGTTGCCGCGCATCAGCTTCATCGCCTTGCGCTGTGCGGCTTCGGGGCCGGGCCGGGCGAAATGCGTGCCGGTGACGACGACGGCGCGGGCCTTGGCGATGAAGGCGGGGTCGATATCGCCTTCCTCCAGCGCCATGTCGGCGCAGTTCTCGCGATAGAACAGCAGCGGGAACGACTTGTCGCTCTCGACCGAGAGGATGGCGAGCGCGGTCAGGCGTTCCGGATCGGTCTTGAGCCCGTCGAGATTCACGCCCTCGCGGGCAAGCTGCTCGCGCAGGAAGCGGCCGAACTGCTCGTTGCCGACGCGGGTGAGCAGGGCCGAGCGCAGGCCGAGCCGGGCGGTGCCGATCGCGATATTGGCCGGGCAGCCGCCGACCGACTTGGCGAAGGAAGTGACATCCTCCAGCCGCGAGCCGATCTGCTGGCCGTAGAGATCGACCGAGGCGCGCCCGATGGTGATGACGTCGAGCGCGTGGCCCGATCCGCCGAGCGGTCCCGTCATGTCTCTCTCCCGGCTGCGCTGGTCATCGGAGCCGAAAGGCCCCTGTTGCCGGAATGAAATAATAATTCCAATGCTTCGTCAATGCGGAATGTCTATTCCTAAAGCTTTAGGATTGTCCCCCACGACGGCTCTTGCCGCGTCCGGCCCGGCGCGATTCGCCGATGCCGACGGCGAGCGCCATCGACAAAGCCATGGTCGAGGCCAGCGTGCGGAACCCGCCGAAATCCGCTTCCGCGACCTCGAACCAGAGCTTGGCGAAGCCGGCCAGAGGCGAGAAGGCACTGTCGGTGATCGCGACCAGCGGCACGCCGCGCTCGGCGAGGCCGCGCGCATCCTCGATGGTGGCGGGCGCATAGGGCGAGAAGCTGATGACGAGGACGGCGTCCTTGGGCGTCGCGAAGGAAATCATCTCGGGATCGAGCCCGGCGGCGGATTCGATCATCTGGTTGCGGACTTCGAGCTTGCCGAGCGCATAGGCGAGATAGCTCGCCACCGGATAGGAGCGGCGCCGGGCGAGGATATAGATCGTCTCGGCGCGTGCCAGCACCTCGATCGCACGGTCGAGCGTGTCCTCGTCGAGCGTGCGGCTCATCACGTCCAGCGATTTGCGCGAGGCGGTCAGGAAGCCGTCGAGGATGCGGTGGTTGCCGGCGGCCGTGCCGTCGCCGACGCGCAGCGTGTTGAGGCGTTCCTCATAGCTGGAATTGCGCTCGCGCAGCCGGGCGCGGAAGACGCCCTGCAGGCTGGTGAAGCCGTCGAAGCCGAGATGCTGGGCGAAGCGGATCAGCGTGGACGGCTGGACGCCGGCCGAGATCGCGATGCTGGCCGCCGTGCCGAAGGCGATCTCGTCGGGATTGTCGAGGGCATAGGCGGCGATCTGGGCGATGCGCTTGGGCAGGCTCTCGCGCTGGGCGAGGATCGAGGCGCGCAATTCGTCGAAGTCGCGCGGCAGCTCCGCAACGGCGGTGTCGCTCATCCTGGATTCCCGTTGCCGTCCCTGTTGCGACAGTTCTGGCAGCGAAGCGGAAATGGAGCAAGCGTTCCAGGGGAGGAATGGACGGTCGACGGTTAGGGCGCGTTCCAGTCTTCCCGTCATTCCGGGGCGGGTCACTAGCCCGAGCCCGGAATCCAGAACCGATATCGTGCGGAAAGCAGGCTTCTATCGCGCGTTCCGTTTGGAAGGCGGCATCGGTTCTGGGTTCCGGGCTCATCGCTGCGCGATGCCCCGGAATGACGACGGAGCGAAACAATCAGCCCAGCGGCGCAGTCGTGCAGCTCTGGCCGCCATCGACCGGCAGGCAGACGCCGGTGATGAACTTCGCTTCGTCGGAGGCGAGGAAGACGGCCGCGTTGGCGATGTCCCAGGCGGTGCCCATCTTGCCCATCGGCACCTGCGCGTCGCGGGCCGCGACCATCTCCTCGACGGAGGCGTATTGCGCAGAAATCTGCTTGTAGATCAGCGGCGTGTCGATCAGGCCCGGCATGATGCAGTTCGCGCGGATGCCCTGCCTGGCGTATTGCATTGCCAGCGCGACCGTCGCCTGGTTCACGGCCGCCTTGGTCGCGTAATAGGCGAAGTAGGGATAGCCGGTCCAGCGGATGGCGGCGAGCGAGGAGATGTTGACGATGGCGCCTCCGCCACCCTTCAGCATCTCCGGGATCACGACCTTGGCGCAGCGATAGACCGAGCCGAGATTGAGCTGGAGCGAGGCGTTGAACTGCTCCTCCGACAATTCGACCGGGCCGCCCATATGGGTGACGCCGACATTGTTGTGGAGGATGTCGATGCGGCCGAAATGCCGGGCGGTTTCGGTGACGCAGGCCTCGACCGAGGCGAGATCGGTGACATTGGCGGCGAGCGCCAGCGCGTCGCCGTCCTCGCCGGCAATGATCGCGGCGGTTTCCTCGGCGGCCTCGCGGTTCAAGTCGATGCAGGCGACGCCGGCGCCTTCGCGGGCGAAGGCTACGGCCGCGGCCTTGCCGTTGCCCCAGCCGGGCCCGGAGGAGCCGGCGCCGAAGACGATGGCGATCTTGCCCTTCAGCCGGTCGGCCATGGTCGTAATCCGCAGTTCATAGAGAGAGCGTCATTCCGGGCGGAGCGAAGCGGAGACCCGGAATCCATCATGGGGCGCTGCGCTCTACGATGGATTCCGGGTCGGCGCCGCTAGCGCGGCTTGCCCGGAATGACGGGGTTCATATGCGAGATGCCGATCAGCTCAGCGAGCTGCCGACGGCCTTCTCCAGGATCGCCCAGGCCTCGTCGCCATACTTCTTCTTCCATTCGGCGTAGAAGCCGGCCTTGCGCAGCGCCTCGCGGAAGGCATCGGCCTTTGTCTCGTTCGCGATCATGCCCTTGGCGACGAGTTCGCCCTGCACGTTGGCATTGAGCTTGGCGACGTCGTCGCGCTCCAGCAGCGCGGCGGCGTTGATGTTCTTGGCGACGATGGCGCGCAGGTCTTCCGGCAGCTTCTCCCAGGCGCGGCGATTGGCCAGGAACCAGAAGCCGTCCCACATATGGTTGGTCAGCGAGAGATACTTCTGCACCTCGAAGAGCTTGGCGGTCGAGATGATCGCGAGCGGGTTCTCCTGGCCGTCGACGATCTTGGTCTGCAGCGCGGTGTAGACCTCGGCGAAGTTGATCGAGGCCGGGGCCGACTGGAAGGCGGTGAACATCGAGGTCCAGAGCGGCGAGACCGGCACGCGGATCTTGAAGCCCTTGAGGTCTTCGGGCGTGGCGACCGGGCCCTTGGACGAAGTGATCTGACGGAAGCCGTTGTCCCAGATCTTGTCCATGACCACGAGATTGGCCTTGTTGATCTGGCCGCGGACATAGGCGCCGAGCTCGCCGTCCATCGCCTTCCAGACGGCGTCGTAGTTCGGGAAGGCGAAGCCGATGCCGGAGAGGGAGGCGTTGGCGACCAGCGTCGACAGGATCAGCGGCGAGAGCGTGAAGAACTCGACGCCGCCCGAGCGGACCTGGCTCAGCATGTCGGTGTCGGAGCCGAGCTGGTTGTTCGGGAAGATCTGGATGTCGACCCGGCCCTTGGTCTCTTCCTTGATCTTGGCCACCGCCTCGTTGGCGCGCGCGTTCATCGGGTGCGCGACGGGCAGGTTGTTGGCGTATTTATAGGTGAACTCGGCGGCCTGGGCATTGGCCCGGCCGATATGGAAGGTGCCGATGGCAGAGGCGGCGGCTGTCGCCTGGAGCAGCGTGCGGCGCGAGATGGTCATGGGCGTTTTCTCCTTGGGTGCTTTTAGTTGTTTCTGCTTTTGATCTCAGGATGCGTCATCCCGGCCGCAGCGAAGCGGAGCGCCGGGATCCATCGAAGAACTCTGCGCTCTATGATGGATCCCGGATCTACGCGGCTGAGGCCGCTTGTCCGGGATGACGTGGAGCTTGTTCGTTCCGACATGAGCTTCACAGCACCCAGGTCGAGAGGCCGGGGACGAGGGCGATGACGACGAGGCCGACGAGGAGCGCGATGAGATAGGGCCAGATCGCGCCCATCGCCTCGTCCGGCGAGACGTTGCCGATCTTGCAGGCGATATAGAAGCCGATGCCGATCGGCGGCGCCATCAGGCCGATATTCATCGCGGTGACCACCACCATCGCATAATGCACGTCGTTGATGCCGAGGCTCTTGGCGATCGGGAACATCAAGGGTGCCAGCAGCACGATCGCCGGCAGGCCCTCCAGCACGCAGCCGAGGATCATGAAGACGACGATCGATACTGCCATGAAGGTGAGCCAGCCGCCGGGCAGATGCGCCATGAAGCTGGCGAGGTCGCGGGCGAAGCCGGTCTGGGTCAGGGCCCAGGCCATGGCGAGCGCCGTGCCGAGGATCATCAGGATGGCGCCGGAGAGCGCCGCCGTCTCGACCAGCATCGCGTAGAACTTGCGCGGGCCGATGCCGCCATAGAGCGCGATGCCGATGACCAGCGCGTAGAGCACGGCGATGGTCGAGACCTCGGTCGCGGTGGCGATGCCGCCGCCGACCGCGGCGCGGATGATGAAGGGCAGGACCAGCGCGGGTGCGGCGACGAGCGCGACCTTGCCGATCACCGCGAGCTGGGCGCGGCGCACGCCCTTCATGTCCTCGGCCGCCGCCTTCCAGCGGGCGAGGCCGGCGAGCGCCACCAGCAGCACGCCGGCGATGACGAAGCCGGCGTTGAACAGGCCGGCGATCGAGACGCCGGCGACGGAGCCGAGCACGATCAGCACGATCGAGGGCGGCACGGTATCAGCCATGGCGGCGCCGGTTGAGAGCAGGGCGATCAGGTCCTTGGGCTTGTAGCCGCGCCGCTTCATCTCCGGGAACAGCGCCGGCGCGACCGTCGCCATGTCCGAGACCTTGGAGCCCGAAATCCCGGAGACGAGATAGAGCGAGCCCAACAGGACATAGGACATGCCGGCGCGGACATGGCCGAGCAGCGAGGCCAGGAAATCCACGATCGCCTTGCCCATGCCGGTGGCGTCGAGGATGCAGCCGAGCAGCACGAAGATCGGCACGGAGAGCAGGATGAGGCTCGACATGCCCTCGTCCATGCGCCCGATCATCACGAGCATCGGGACATTGGTCGAGAAGGCGAGGAAGGCGAGCGTCCCGAGCCCGAAGCAGAAGGCGATGGGCACGCCCGCGACGAGGCAGGCGGCGACGACGCCGATCAGGAAGATCAGGATGTTGTAGTAGCCGAGGCCCTTGAGCGTCGGCCCGAGCAGCCAGAAGGCGAGGCCGAAGCCGCCGATGATCAACGCGGCAGCGGCGATGTCGGCGAGACGCGCCGTCCTGAAGAGATAGCGCAGGGTCAACAGCCCCATCAGCACGATGCCGACGGCGATGGCCGAGACGCGCCAGCTCACGGGGATATTGAGCGCGGCGGAGGTGACGTAGCTCTCTTCCACCGCATATTCGATGGCCGGATCGACCATCGCCGCCAGGAAGGCGGCGACGGCGGTCAGCGCCAGCGTCTCGGTGAACTCGCGCAGGCGCGGGGGCATCATGCCGACGAAGAGCGTCAGGCGCAGATGTTCGTTGCGGTCGACGGCGATGGCCGCGCCGAGCATGGCGAGCCAGATGAAGGCGATCGAGGCGACCTCGTCGACCCAGACGAAGGGCAGCGCGAAGACATAGCGCGAGACGACGCCGAGCAGCAGCACGCCGATGATGAAGGCGACCAGCGCAGCGGCGACCATCTCGACCGGGCGCATGATCGCGGAGCCCGGTCGCGCATCCGCGTTCTCGCTCAGGTTCTCGGGAATCGTCAGGGTATCGGCGATATCGCTCATGCGCCGGCCTCAGATGCCGGTCGCAAGATCGTCGCGCGTCCTACCGGACGCGACGTGACGATCTCGCCTTTTGCTTCGGCATCGGATTCTCCCGAAAAGCGCGTTCCGCTTTTCGGTCCGATGCTCAAGGCGCAATCCGCCTGTGATGCAGGATGCCCATATGGCCATCGTTCCGTTCCTCCCTTCGCGCCGATCTTGTGTGTCGCCGGCGTCGATTGTGGTCCACACTGTGAATAGCCAAGCAGTGGGACGGCGGGCAGATTACACGAGGGGTGCGGCATTGCAATCCGCAAAGCGCCCATCTAGGGTTGGGATACAAGAATAAGGTCCATATCATGGACTATCTGGAGGAGCGCTTGCCGCAGAATTCCGCGCCCGAAGCCGGCCTGTCCGGCTCGCAGAGCGTCGACCGGGCGCTCGGGCTGCTCTCGCTGATCGGGCGGGAGCCGTCCGACGGCCTGCCGCTGGGTGAGATCGTTTCCGGCAGCGGGCTCAACAAGCCGACGACGCGGCGCTTGCTGCTCGCGCTGATGCGGGCGGGGCTGGTCGAGCAGGAGCCGCAGACGCGGCGCTATTGCCTGGGCGAGGAGGCCTTCGTGCTCGGCGTGCTGGCGGCGCGGCGCCACGGCCTGCTCGAAATCGCGATGGACGGCCTGCGACGGCTTTCCGCCGAGACGCAGGACACGAGCTTCCTGACCGTCCGGCGCGAGAATTACGCGATCTGCCTGCATCGGGAGGAGGGGACGTACCCGGTGCGGACCCATGCCTTGCAGGCGGGCGACCAGCATCCGCTCGGCGTCGGCGCCGGCTCGCTCGCGATGCTGGCCGCGCTGCCCGACGATGATGTGGACCGGGTGATCGCGGCGAACGAAGCTGTACTGTTGGCGCGCTATCCGGGCTTCGCGCCGGATGCCTTGCGGGTCGATATCGCTGAGACGCGCGCGCGCGGCTTCTCGCTTAATCCCGGCCGGCTGGTCGCCAGTTCATGGGGCATCGGCCGGGCCTTCCGTTATCCGGACGGGCGGGTCGCGGGCGCTTTGTCCATCGCCGCGATCGACAGCCGGATGGCGCCAGGTCGGCAGGCGGAGCTTGCCGTGCCGCTGGCGCGCGAGGCCGAGCGCATGGAAGCGCTCCTGGCCGAGATGTTCGTATCCAAACGGGCCGGCAGGCCCATGGCGGCCGCTATGCCGCGATCCATCGAGACAGGGAGAGCCGCAAGATGAGCTCTGCAACAGCCGCCCCGACCGGGGGCGTCGTGCCGATGACCCGGCGCGTGATGAACCTCGCCCATATCGCGACGCAGAATGCGCGGCGCTTGGCCACGCATCCCGCCTTCATCTGGGGCGAGAAGACCCTCGACTGGGCCGAGATCGACGCGCAGGTCTCGGCGCTTGCCGCGGGTTTGAAGGCGCGCGGCATCGGCAAGGGCGACCGCCTGCTCGTCCATTCCAAGAATTGCGACGCGATGTTCGTCTCGATGTTCGCGACCTTCCGGCTCGGCGCCGTCTGGGTGCCCACCAATTTCCGCCTGCTGCCCGACGAGGTCGCCTATCTCGCCACGGCTTCCGGCGCCAAGGGCTTCCTCTGCCATGGCGATTTCCCGGAACATGCGGCGGCGGTCGCGGCTGCGAGCCCGGCGCCGGAATTCACCTGGCGAATCGGCGAGGGCGCGTTCGGCGAGGACGAGGTCGGCGCCGTCATCGCGCGTCATCGCGGCGAGAAGGTCGATAACGCGGCGGTCGAGCATGACGATCCCTGCTGGTTCTTCTTCACCTCTGGCACCACCGGGCGCTCCAAGGCGGCGGTGCTGACCCATGGCCAGATGGGCTTCGTGATCACCAACCATCTCTGCGATCTCGTGCCCGGCTCGACCGAGAAGGATGCCTCGCTGGTGGTGGCGCCGCTCTCGCATGGCGCGGGCGTGCACCAGCTGATGATCTCGGCGCGCGGCGCGACCTCGATCCTGCTGCCGACCGAGCGCTTCGATATCGACGAGGCCTATCGGCTGATCGCGAAGCATCGCATCAGCAACATCTTCACCGTGCCGACGATCCTGAAGATGCTGGTCGAGCATCCGGCCGTGGACCAGCACGATCATTCCAGCCTGCGCTACATCATCTATGCGGGCGCGCCGATGTATCGCGAGGACCAGAAGGCGGCGCTGAACAAGCTCGGCAAGGTGATCGTGCAGTATTTCGGGCTGGGCGAGGTGACCGGCAACATCACCGTGCTGCCCCCGGCCCTGCACGAGGCCGAGGACGGGCCGAATGCCCGCGTCGGCACCTGCGGATTCGAGCGCACGGGTATGCAGGTGCAGATCCAGGACGAGGCGGGCCGGGAGGTCGAGGCGGGCGTGCAAGGCGAGATCTGCGTGATCGGGCCGGCCGTCTTCGCCGGCTATTACGACAACCCGGAAGCCAATGCGAAGTCGTTCCGCAATGGCTGGTTCCGCACCGGCGACCTCGGCCATATGGACGAACAGGGCTTCGTCTACATCACCGGCCGGGCCTCGGACATGTACATTTCCGGCGGCTCGAACATCTATCCGCGCGAGATCGAGGAGAAGATCCTGACCCACCCGGCGATCGCCGAAGTCGCCGTGCTCGGCGTGCCCGACCCGGTCTGGGGCGAGATCGGCATCGCGGTTTGTGTCAATCGGCCGGGCCAGCACGCGACGGAAGGCGAGATCGCGGATTTCCTGTCGCCCAAGATCGCCCGCTACAAGATGCCGAAGCGCTTCCTGTTCTGGGATGCCTTGCCGAAATCGGGCTATGGCAAGGTGCCGAAGCGCCTCGTCAAGGACGAGCTGGAGAAGCGCGGCGAGCTCGACTTCCTGAAGGGGAAGGCGTCGTGAGGCGGATCGAGCAGCCCGGCACCGGCACGCTCGAGCGCATCCAGTGGGTGGAATGCCGTGGGCGGGCGTTCTCACTGACGCTGCCTGGCGGCGTGCCATTGCTGGAGGCCGTGAGGAGCGGCTTCGCGGCCGAGGGCTTCACCTCGGGCGTGGTGAAGCTCGACGGACTGAAGCTTGCACCCTTCGCCTATGTGATGCCGGCGCTGTCGAAGACGCCGGAGCATGCGGCTTTCTATAGCGAGACCTTCCGGCCGGAGGGCGGGGCGCGGATCGAGGTTGGCGCGATGACCTTCGGCCAGCGCGACGGGGCGCCGTTCTTCCATGCCCATGCCTTGTGGGTGGAGGGCTCGGCTAAGCGCAGCGGCGGGCATATCCTGCCGGACGAGACGACCGTCGTCGAGACGATCACGCTGCAGGCGGTGGGGCTCGACGGCGCGGCGTTTGCGGCCGAGCCGGATAGCGAGACGCATTTCAAGCTGTTCGGACCGGTGGTGGCTGTATCCGGCGGCGCCGGGGATGGGCGCTTCTTCGCGTTGCGCGTGAAGCCGAATGTCGATTTCTGCGGAGCGCTGGAAGCGTTCTGTGCCGAGCGCGGCATCCGCGAGGCCGCGATCCATGGCGGCGTCGGCTCGACCATCGGGGCGCGGTTCGTCGATGGCGGGGTGGTCGAGAATTTTGCCACGGAGGTTGCGATCACGGAGGGGCGGATCGCTCCCGGCGCCGACGGCTTTGAAGCGGTAATCGATGTTGCGCTGGTCGACTACAGCGGCGCGCTCGCGAGCGGGCAGCTGGTCCGGGGCGACAACCCGGTGCTGATGACCTTCGAACTGGTGCTGGAGGCGCGCTGACGCGGCGCCGCGTCCTTCTCTGCTCTGCGTCTCTTCAGTGGAACGCGGGGAACCCTCTCCCGGAGGGAGTGGGCAGGGTGAGGGGTAGGCCGCTCACCGTGTTTGCCGTGAGGTGGTCGCTGCGTAGCGGTGAGGTCGCAGTTCACTGGTCTAGGAGCCGACACCTCACCCCTACCCCTCTCCTTACAGGAGAGGGGACCCCGCGCTCTTCCGGCTCGTTGTCAGCCTTTTCAACCGCCCTTCTGCTTCGCGATCTCCCGATTCCGCAAATCCTTGCGCATGATCTTGCCCGTGGCGGTCAGTGGCAGTTCCGTCACGAACTCGACCTCGCGCGGGTACTGGTAGGCTGCCAGCCGGTCGCGGACGAAGGCCTGGATTTCGGTCGCCAGGTCCGCCGTCGGCGTCACATCCGGCTTCGGCAGGACGAAGGCCTTGACGATCTCGGTGCGGATCGGATCGGGCACGCCCACGACCGCGACCATCAACACGGCGGGATGGCGGATGATGCAGTCCTCGATATCGCCCGGCCCGATACGGTAGGAGCCGGAGGAGATGATGTCGTCGTCGCGGCCCTGGAACCAGAAATAGCCGTCCTCGTCGCGGGCGCCGCTATCGCCGGTGACGAGCCAGTCGCCGATGAATTTCGCGGCCGTGGCCTCGGGCTGATTCCAGTATTCAAGCATCATCACCGGATCGGGCCGCGCAACCGCGATCAGCCCCTGCTCGCCATCGGGCAATTCCTGGCCCTCGGGGGAGATCACTGCGACGCGGTGGCCCGGCACGGCGCGGCCCATCGAGCCGGGCTTTACGGGGTAGAGGCTGGCGCAGTTCGAGACGAGCAGGTTCGCCTCGGTCTGGCCGTAGAACTCGTTGACCGGGAAGCCGAAGGTCTCGCGGCTCCAGTCGAGCATATCGGCGCCGAGCGTCTCGCCGCCGGTGCCGATCGAGCGCATCGCGTAGCCGAAGCGCCGGGGATCGCGCACCTGCCGCATCAGCTTCAGCGCTGTCGGCGGCAGGAAGGCATTTCGCACTTTGTGCCGTGCCATCAGCGCGAAGGCGGCCTCGGGATCGAATTTGCGCGCGCGGGAGGCCAGCACCGGCACGCCGCAATAGAGGCTCGGCAGCAGCACATCGAGCAGGCCGCCGATCCAGGCCCAGTCGGCCGGGGTCCAGAACAGGTCATTCGGTTGCGGGAAGAAGTCCTGCGGCAATTGCACGCCCGGCAGGTGGCCGAGCAGGACACGGTGGGCATGCAGCGCACCCTTCGGCTTACCCGTCGTGCCGGAGGTGTAGATGATCACGGCCGGGTCGTCGGCGCGCGTATCGGCAGGGGTGAAGCTGTCTGAGGCCTTCGCCATCTCCGTCTCGAAATCGAGATGGCCGGCGCCGCCGACGACGAAGATCTTGCGCAGGTTCGGGAGGGCGTCGCGGATCGCCTCGACCTTGCCGATATTCTCAGCGTCGGTAACGAGCACGCTGGCGCCGCTATGCCCGAGGCGATGCTCCAGCGCCTCCGGCCCGAACAGGATGAAGAGCGGCAGGGCGATGGCGCCCAGCTTGTAGGCGCCGAGATGGGCGATCGCGGTCTGCGGCGATTGCGGCAGCAGGATGCCGATGCGCTCGCCCGGGCCGATGCCGTGAGCGCGGAGCAGATTGGCGAAGCGGTTCGAGGCGCGGGAGAGATAGTCGAAGGAGAGCGTCGCGAGCTTTCCCCCATCCTCCTCGAAGATCAGCGCCGGTTTGCCGGTGCCGTCGGCATGCGCGTCCGAGCAGGCCGTGCCGATATTGAAGCGCTCGGGGATGCGCCAGGCGAAGCGGCGCAGCGTGTCGTCGTAGTTGGTGCCGCGTTCGAGCATGGCCCGTTCCAGTTCTCGCATGCGTTTGCGCCGATCCTGCCCAGCCGGCCTGTGGGCTGACAAGCCCGAGCCGAGCAGCTTACGGTCTGCGCAAAATTGCGGGATGAGAGGAAACGCCGTGACAAAGCCGATCTGGGTCGAGGCCGCGATCAACGGCCCCTGGGGCAAGGAGCGCCAGCCCGGCATACCCATCAGCATTCCCGATATCGTCGCGGACGGGGTCGCCGCCGTGGAGGCGGGCGCGGCGATCGTGCATCTGCATGTCTATGACCTCGCCACCGGCCGGCAGCGCGATGACTGGGCGCTTTATGCACAGGCGATCGAGGGCATCCGGGCCAAGGTCGACGCGATCGTCTATCCGACCATTCCGATTCTTGGGTCGGGCTATGCCGGCGACATGATCGGGTCGGGCCGCTACACCCATCTCGAAGAATTGGCGAAGCGCGGGCTTGCCGAATGGGGCGTGCTCGATCCCGGCTCGTGCAACTGGACGACCTTCGCCGGCATCCCGCAGGGCGAGGCCGGGTTCATCTACCAGAATCCCGGCGAGCATATCCGCGAGGGGATGGAGGTGGCTGAGCGCTACAAGGTCCATCCGAGCTATGCGATCTACGAGCCGGGCTTCACGCGGCTCGGCGCAGCCTTGGCCAAGGCCTATCCGGGCATGCCGATGCCGATCTACCGGCTGATGTTCTCGGATGCTTTCGCCTGGGGCTTTCCGCCGCGCGAATGGGCGCTGGAAGCCCATCTCAGGCTGCTCGCCGAGGATGCGCCCGAGGCGCCGGTGATGATCGCCGGGCTCGGCGTCGATCTCAGAGAGCTGATCGGCCCGGCCGTGGCGCGGGGCGTCCATGTCCGCGGCGGGCTGGAGGATGCGCCCTTCGGCTGCGACAAGACGAATCGTGAATTGATCGCGGACACCGTCCGCCTGGTCGAGGCGGCGGGTGGACGGCCCGCCAGCGCTGTCGAGGTGCGCGGCTGGCTGTCGCGACAGGCCAAGGGAGAGGCATAGTGAGCTTGCGCGACAAACTGCTCGAACGGTTCCTGCGCTATGTCGCGATCGAGAGCCAGAGCGACATGAAGGCGACGAGCCTGCCGAGCACGCCCGGCCAGCAGGAGCTGGCGGCGCTGCTGGCGGAGGAGCTGCGCGCGCTCGGGCTGGAGAATGTCGTCATCGACGACCACGCCACGGTGACGGCGTTGAAGCGCGGCACGAAAGCGGGCGCGCCGCGCATCGGCTTCATCGCGCATGTCGATACGGTCGATGTCGGTTTGTCGCCGGTGGTCAAGGCGCAGGTGCTGCGGTTCGAAGGTCAGGATCTCTGTCTCAATGCGGAGAAGGACATCTGGCTGCGCGTCGCCGAGCATCCGGAGATTGCTCCCTACAAGGGCAACGAGATCGTCTTCAGCGACGGCACCAGCGTGCTCGGCGCCGACAACAAGGCGGCGGTCGCGATCGTGATGACGCTGCTGGCGGAGCTGCGCCCCGAGGACGAGCGTGGCGACATCCTCGTCGCCTTCGTGCCGGACGAGGAAATCGGTCTGCGCGGTGCCAAGGCGCTCGATCTCGCCCGGTTCGACTGCGATTTCGCCTATACGATCGATAGCTGCGAAGTCGGCGAGGTCGTCTGGGAGAATTTCAACGCCGCCATGGCCGAGATCGTCTTCACCGGCGTCACCGCCCATCCGATGTCGGCGAAGGGCGTGCTGGTGAACCCGCTGATGATGGCGCAGGACTACATGGCCGCCTTCGACCGGGCGCAGACGCCGGAGCATACCGCTGGCCGCGAGGGCTACACCTGGTTCCTCGAGCTCGTCGCCACGCCGGCCGAAGCGGTGCTGCGGGCCAATATCCGCGATTTCGACAAGGGCTCCTTCGCGGCGCGGAAGCGCCGGATCGGCGAGGTCGCGGCCGAGATCGCCAAGCGCTACCCGACCGGACGCGTTACCTCGGAGGTGAGCGATGTCTACGGCAATATCGCCGACAGCCTGGGCGACGACCGGCGCTCGGTCGACCTCTTGATGGCGGCGCTGTCCGAGTTGCAGATCGCGCCGAAGCTGATCCCGATGCGCGGCGGCACGGATGGGGCAGCGCTTTCGGCGCGCGGTTTGCCGACGCCGAATTTCTTCACCGGCGCGCATAATTTCCACTCACGCTTCGAGTTCCTGCCGCTGCCGGCCTTCGAGACCTCCTACGAGGTCGCGCGGCGCATCTGCCTGCTGGCGGGGCAGGGCGGGTAGCACGGCTTGTCGCATTGGCGCAGGGCCGGCGAGCACCTACATGAGGCGGGCAGGAACAGCGAAAGCACGATCCGCATGTCCGAACGCGACGCCGAAGCCAACCGATTCTCCGCCCGCGCGGCGCGCTATGCCCGCGTCGGCGCCAATGTCGGCGGGGTGGCGGCCCGGATCGCGGGCGCGCGGCTGTTCGGCGTCGAGGGGCGCGACGCCACCAATGCCGAGGCGTTGGCGAAGGCGCTGGGCGGGCTGAAGGGGCCGATCATGAAGGTGGCGCAGCTCGTCGCCACCATCCCCGACGTCGTCCCGCCGGAATACGCTGCCGAACTGCAGAAGCTGCAATCGCAGGCGCCGCCGATGGGCGCGGCCTTCGTCAAGCGGCGGATGATGGCCGAGCTCGGCGCCAACTGGCGCGAGCGCTTCGGCGAATTCGACCTCAAGCCGGCGGCGGCTGCCTCCTTGGGGCAGGTGCATCGCGCAACGACGCTGGAAGGCACCGCGCTCGCCTGCAAGCTGCAATATCCCGACATGGAATCGGCCGTGGAGGCCGATATCGCGCAGCTCGAGGTGCTGTTCTCGCTGCACCGGCGCATGGGCGCGGTGATCGACACCACCGAGATCGCCAAGGAGATTGGGGCCCGCATCCGCGAGGAACTCGACTATCGCCGCGAGGCCAAGCATGTGGCGCTCTATCAGGCGATCCTGTCGGATACGCCGGAGGTGCGCGTGCCGGCGCTGGAGCCGGCTCTGTCGACCCGGCGGCTACTGACGATGCACTGGCTGGAAGGCAGCCCGATCCTCTCGCACAAGCAGGACGGGCAAGCGGTGCGCGATCGGATCTCGACCGCGATGTTCAAGGCCTGGTGGCGCCCGTTCAGCCATCACGGCGTGATCCATGGCGATCCGCATCTCGGGAACTACACGGTGTTCTCGGAAGGCGGCGAGCCGCAGGGCATCAACCTGCTCGACTATGGCTGCATCCGCATTTTCCCGGAGAGCTTCGTCGGCGGCGTGGTCGATCTCTACAAGGGCCTGCGCGATGGCGAGGAGGCCCGCGTCGTCCATGCCTACGAGACCTGGGGCTTCAAGGGGCTGACCAAGGAGCTCGTCGATACCCTGAACATCTGGGCGCGCTTCATCTACGGGCCGCTGCTGGAAGACCGGGTCAGGCGTATCGCCGAGGGAGTCAGCCCGGCCGAGTATGGCCGCAAGCAGGCCTTCCAGGTGCATCAGGCGCTGAAAGCGCGCGGGCCGGTGACGGTGCCGCGCGAGTTCGTCTTCATGGACCGCGCCGCGATCGGGCTCGGCGGCGTCTTCCTGCATCTCGACGCCGAACTGAATTTTCACCGGCTGTTCGAGGCGGAGATCGAGGGATTCAGCGTCGAGGGCGTCGCCGAGCGGCAGGGGGCGGCGCTGGCGGCGGCGGGATTGAAGCCCTAGCTTCGCGCCGCTCAGTCGCCTCCGCCCCCGCAATCGCCGCCGCCGTCGTCGCCGAAGCCGCCGCTTCCTCCGTCACCGCCGCTGGATGTGCGGCGCCAGGAGGCGATCTCCTCGTCATCGCGCGTCGTCTGCTCTCGGGCCTCGGCGAACCAGCGCTTCGCCTTCTCGCGCAGGGCGGGATCGAGCGCCAGAAGATCGTTCTTCGCGGCTTGTTTCGTTCGATCGTCCACCGATCTCTCCGTTCAGTGTCCGGAGGATACCCGAATCCGCTGGGCAGCGCCCCGGTCGTTGCGGACTGGCGTTAACAGCTTCGGAACAGGGACGGGCAGCCGGAAGGCTCGATCGGACCGGCCATAGGGTTCCCTCTCGTATGGCGATGCGCCGTGGCGACATCCTGCTCCACGGCTGCTGCACGCTGCCGCGTTGCCCGTGCGTCGCGGGTGCGCTACAGGCATGGAAAGAGACCACGTCTTTCCAGGATCGAGACCATGGCCGACCACGCCCATTCCGCCGATACGCCCGCGATGGATTATGCCGAGCATGAGCGGACCTATGTCGGCTTCATTCATTTCGCCGAGGTCGGGACGGTCGCCTGCCTTGCCATCGTCGCGGCGCTCGCCGTCGGCGGCACGAAGCATGCCTGGGGCACGGCGCTGATCGGCACGCTGCTCGCGGTCATCGGAACCGGCGTCGGCATCGCCTCCCCCTCGATCGGCTGGCGCGCGCCGCTCGTCGCGCTCGTCCTGATGCTGCTCGGCCTCGTGCTGCTCTGAGCCTCGGGGCTTGAACGGCCTGCTCCGCCATGCGCGTGGCCGTTCCGGCTGAACGCCGGGGCGAGCGAGGCCGCTAAGGCTACGACGCGTCGAGCGAGACCCGCTTCGTCATCGGATTGCTGCAAAGGGCCGGCTTGATCGCCGGCCCTTTCGTTTTCGGAACCTCCATCGCGTGACGATACTGCGGCGTCTGCTGAAACTGGTGCTGGCGGTGGCGCTGGCTGGCTATCTCGCCGGGCTGGCGATGCTCTATGCCCGGCAGCGGGAGATGGTGTTCCCGCGCGATCCGGCCAGGGCCGATATCGCCGCGGCCGGGCTGGTCGCTGCCGAGGAGGCCAGCGTGGCCACGGCCGATGGCGAGCGCCTGGTCGCCTGGGTGGTGCCCCCGCGGGCCGGCAAGCCGGTGCTGCTCTATTTCCACGGCAATGCCGGCAATCTCGGGCGGCCCGGACGGGTCGAGCGTTTCAGAGGACTGACTGAGGACGGCACGGGGCTCTTTGCCGTCAGCTATCGCGGCTATGGCGGCTCGTCCGGCACGCCGAGCGAGGATGGGCTGCTGCAGGATGCGCGCGCCGGCTATGGCGCGGCTGCCCTGCGGTTCGGCGCCGGCCGGTTGGTCGGCTATGGCGAGTCGCTCGGGACGGGCGTGGTGCTGAAGCTCGCGGCCGAGGTCCCGCTCCAGGCCGTGGTGCTGGAAGCGCCCTATCGCTCGACGCTGGCTGTGGCGCAGGGCCTCTACCCCTATCTGCCGCTCAGCCTGGCGATGAAGGACCAGTTCCGCTCCGACGAGATCATCGGCCGGGTCAAGGTGCCGCTGCTGGTCCTGCATGGCGAGCGCGACCAGGTGATTCCCTTCGCCCAGGGGCAGGAGCTCTACGAGCTGGCGAATGCACCCAAGCGCTTCCTGCGCTTCCCGGCGGGGCGCCATACCGATCTGCTGCGCTACGGGGCGATCGGCGAGGTCCGGCGCTTCCTTGCGGATGTCGCTTCCGGCGCCATCGCGGGGGCGGAAAGCCGCACGATCGGGGAGGCCGCAGGCGGGCGCCCCTGACAGGCGCATCCGGCGTCGGATCAGCTCCGGAAGAGGCCGCCGCCACCGCCACCGATGCGCGAGGAGCCGGCACGGGCGATGGCGTTGTTGCCGTCGAGCGCGAGCGCGCGCTGATAGGCCTCGGAGGCCTCGGCCTTCTTGCCGAGCTTCTCGAAGGCGAAGCCGCGGCCGGCCCAGGCATCGGCATTGCGGTTGTCGACATTGAGCGCGGCGGTGAAATCCTCCTGCGCGGCATCGTATTTGCCGAGCGCGTTCAGGCTCTGGCCGCGGGCGATATAGGGCGGCGCGGTATAGGGATTGCGGTCGATCACCGAGTCGAAATCGGTGACGGCGTTCTGGTGCTGGCCTTCCTTCTGGTAGACGAGGCCGCGGGCATGGAAGGCTTCCGCCGATTCGGGATTGAGCCGGATCGCGGTGTTGAGATCGGCGAGCGCCTGCTGGCTGTTGCCCTGCTGGCGCAGCAGGTTGGCGCGGGCGATATAGGCCGGCGCATAGTTCGGATTGGCGGTGGTGGCGCGGTTGAAATCGGCCAGCGCCGAATCGGCGCGGCCGCTCTGGCGCAGCGCGAGGCCGCGATTCGTATAGGCGGAGGCGAGGTTCGGATCGAGCTGGATCGCCTTGGTGAAATCCCCGATCGCATCCGAGAAGCGGCCGACGCGGGCATAGGCCGCGCCGCGGGTGTTGTAGGCGCCGGGATCGTTCGGGTTGCGCGAGATGACGTCGCTCAGCGAGCCGATATTGACGCTGGCATCGGCGGTGTCGCGCGTGTCGAGCTCGGCGACGGCCGGCTGGGAGCCGAGATTGGAGACGGTGTCGCAGCCCGCGAGCGCCAGCGCGATGCCGGCTGCGGCCAACCAGTTACTGCCTCGGATCATGCTCTGCCTCATCGGTTTCGTGCTTCGCCTGCCGCGATGCCCCCGATCCCCGGAGATGACCGGCCTTGCGGCCACCGCAGCGTGATCGCGCTCCCAACCGACAGCGCCTCGTGGAGAAAACGTCCGAAACCCGCCAAAACTTGGTTAACGACGTTCAAATGACGACGCGCCCGGAGCGGGCTCCAGGCGCGAATCGCTATCGGCCCTATCGTGGCAGCCCCGAAAGGGGCAGCCCGAAGGTCTCAGGGACGCTTCGGCTTCACCGGCGCGGGCAGGAGGCCCTCGCGCTGGAGCTTCTTGCGCTGGAGCTTGCGGGCGCGGCGCACGGCCTCGGCCGATTCGCGGGCGCGCTTCTCGGACGGCTTCTCGTAGTGACCACGAAGCTTCATCTCACGGAAGATGCCCTCGCGCTGCATCTTCTTCTTGAGGGCGCGGAGCGCCTGATCGACATTGTTGTCGCGAACGAGAACCTGCACGTGAAACGTCCGTCCTTAGCGGGTTGATCCAGAAATTGGGGCCGGCGGTGAGGCAAAGCCCACCGCGCGAAGATGGGTGCCGATAGCAGAATTCATTTCGCCTGTCCACGCCGCGATCCCTTGAAAATGCGGGGCCGCATGCAGTTCGGGCATGAGCGCGGGGCGAGCCGTCAAGCGCGCTCGTCCATGACGCGGGTGACATGGCCCATCTTGCGCCCCGGACGGGCGTCGCGCTTGCCGTAGAGATGGAGATGCGCGCCGGGCTCGGCCAGCAATTCGCGCCAGCGCAGCGCGCTCGCGCCGATCAGATTCTCCATCTCGACGCGGCCACGCCGGGCGGTCGAGCCGAGGGGGAAGCCGCAGACGGCGCGGACATGCTGGTGGAACTGCGAGGTCTGGGCGCCCTCGCTGGTCCAGTGCCCGGAATTATGGACGCGCGGGGCGATCTCGTTGACGACGACGCGCTCGGCCAGGCCGTCCTCTGCCTCCAGCACGAACATCTCGACGGCGAAGACGCCGACATAGCCGAGCGCCTCGCCGATGCGGCGGGCGGCATCGATCGCCTGCAGGGAGGCGCCTTCCGAGAGATTGGCGGGGATGCGGGTAAAGGCGAGGATGTGGTCGCGGTGCTCGTTCTCGCAGACGTCGAAGGCGGCGAAGGAGCCGTCGAGCCCGCGCGCCGCGACGACCGAGACCTCGCGCACGAAGGAGACGAAGCCTTCGAGGATCGCGGGGAAGCGGCCGATCGCTGCATGCGCCTCGGCGAGGTCGCTGCCCGGCGCGATCTTGACCTGGCCCTTGCCGTCATAGCCGAAACGGCGGGTCTTCAGCACCGAGGGACGGCCGAGCTCAGTGGCGGCGGCCTCGAGATCGGCCAGCGTGTCGATGGCACGGAAGGGCGCGACGGCAAGGCCAAGCTCGGAGACGAAGCGCTTCTCGCTGAGCCGGTCCTGCGTCACCGCAAGCGCCCGCGCACCCGGATGGAGCGGCACGCGCGCGGCAAGGAAGGCGGCGGTCGCTGCGGGGACGTTCTCGAACTCGTAGGTGACGACGTCGACCGCGCCGGCGAAACGGGCGAGCGCCTCCTCATCCTCGTATTCCGCGACGGTGTGGCGGGCCGCGACGTCGAAGGCCGGGCTGTCGGCCTCGGGCGCGAAGATATGGCAGCGGATGCCGAGATCGGCTGCGGCGAGCGCCATCATCCGGGCAAGCTGGCCGCCGCCGAGGATGCCGAGCGTGGCGCCGGGCGCGAGGCCGGTCGGAACGGGAGGGTTCATGCGTCGTCCCGGTTGGGGCGCTCGGCGATGCCGGCGCTCTGGCGGGCACGATAGGCGTCGAGCCGCTCGGCCAGGCCGGCATCGGAGAGGGCGAGGACGGCGGCGGCGAGGAGGGCGGCGTTGACCGCACCGGCCCGGCCGATCGCGAGCGTGCCGACCGGGATGCCGGCCGGCATCTGCACGATCGAGAGCAGGCTGTCCTGCCCTGACAACGCCTTGGATTCGACGGGGACGCCGAAGACCGGGAGCGGCGTCAGCGAGGCTGTCATGCCCGGCAGATGCGCCGCGCCGCCGGCGCCGGCGATGACCACCTTGAAGCCTTCGGCTCTGGCGCCCTTGGCGAAGTCGAACAGCCGCTCGGGCGTGCGGTGAGCCGAGACGATGCGGGCATCATAGGGGATGGCGAGCGCGTCGAGCGCCTCGGCCGCATGACGCATCGTCGCCCAGTCGGACTGGCTGCCCATGATGATGGCGACGGGGGGGCTGCTGGCTGCCATGGAATGCGCTCGGGCTCGGCTCCGGAAGCGCGCGATCTAGACCGGCCGGTGCCGGAGAAGCAAGGGCGAATCGGCTTCAAGCCGCCGGAAAACGCCGTGTCAGGCGATGATGTCGGGCGTCAGCGCGTCCTCGATCTGGGAGATGCGGTCCTTGAGGTAGAGCTTGCGCTTCTTCAGGCGCTGGACCTGGACCTGGTTGATCGAGCCGACGCGCTCCAGCGCGTCGATGGCGCTGTCGAGGTCGCGATGCTCCTCGCGCAGCCGCGCGAGCTCCGAGGTGAAGGTCTCGACCTCTTCCGGGCTGAGCTCGAATCCCATGGGCATCTCATCATCGCCTTGATCGGGGGCGACTATGCGCGTGCTGCCCTGAGTCCCGCAAGTGCGGGTGGGGCGGCTGAAGGCATGGGGAAGCCATCTATTCACGGCTTTCCGGAAACGGACCGGTCACGATCACAGAATCTCATGAATGCCGTGTGACGGCACGGGGAAGACGTGAAGCCGGCTCTATGCCAGATTGGGACGTCAACCGCTCATCAGGAGGATCCAGATGTCGTTGCAGACCCGTCTTGCGGAACTCGAGCGCAAGCACCGTCAGCTTGAGGATGCCATCGCCCAAGCTGTGGCGAGCCCGTCCTCAAGCGACCTCAGCCTCGCAGAGCTGAAGCGGAAGAAGTTGCAACTGAAGGATGAGATCGAACGCGTACGGATGACTATACCGGAGCGAACCTTGCATTGAGCCAGCGGGCCGAATGGCCCGTCGACTGCTACGGAGATGCGGATGAACCGGCCCGAAAGGGCCGGTTTTTCGTTGGCGGGCCGTAGGAAACGCTTGGTCAACGGAATGACACAAATCAGGGGGAACTTCTGTCGCGATGGCCGGTTGAGGCCGGGCGCGCACCGCGCGGGGGAGTTAGCCATGGGCATCGTCTGGACCATCATCATCGGTTTCGTCGCCGGCGTCGTCGCCAAGTTCATCATGCCGGGCTCGAACGAGCCCTCCGGCTTCATCCTGACGACCATTCTCGGGATCATCGGGGCTTTCGTCGCAACCTATCTCGGCCAGTCGCTCGGCTGGTACGCGCCGGGCCAGGGCGCCGGGCTGATCGGTGCGGTTGTCGGCGCCATCATCGTGCTCGTCGTCTGGGGCGCGATCGCCGGCCGCAACCGCGCGGTCTGACCCTGAGCTTTCCGCACCGGCCCGAACTCATAATTGCCTTTCGGGCCGGTCCTTTCTCCCAGATGGAGTGATTGCCGTGAGTGACGACAACAGCAGCAGCGGCTTTCCGTCCCTGACCGCCCTTCTCGGGCTCGTCGCGGTCGCGGGCTTTCAGAATCGCGACAAGATCGCGGAATGGCTCGGCGGGCACAGCCAGCCGCAGCCCGGGCAGGTGCCGGCTCCGCAGCCGGGCCAGGCCGGCACCGCGCCGCAGGGCGATGGCGGCGGGCTTCTCGGCAGCCTTGGCGGCCTGCTCGGCGCCGGCGGCATCGGCAGCGTGCTGAACGGCGGGCTTGGCGAGCTTTCCGACCGGTTCCGGCAGGCGGGGCAGGGCGACAAGGTCGATTCCTGGGTGCAGCACGGCCCCAACCAGAATGTTGGGCCCGGCGATCTCGAACAGGCGCTCGGCCCGCAGGTGATCGACGCGATCGCGCAGCGGACGGGCCTGTCGCGGGACGAGTTGCTCGACCGGCTGTCGCAGGTCCTGCCGGAGGCGGTCGACCGCTTCACTCCGAACGGGCGGATCGATCGCGCGGGGGCCTGAGGGCGGGCTACGGCTCACCGCGTCATGGTCGGGCTTGTCCCGACCATCCACGTCTTCGCTGGTCGGACGCCGTGTTCAAGACGTGGATGCTCGCCACAAGGGCGAGCATGACAGTTCAGGAGCGTTGCTGCCGGAAGCGTTTGCGCCTCAAAGCGCCCGCGCCATCTCGCGCAGCCGGAATTTCTGGATCTTGCCGGTCGAGGTCTTCGGCACTTCGGCGAAGACGATCGTACGCGGGCATTTGAACGACGCGAGATGCTCGCGGCACCAGGCGATGATCTCGGCCTCCGTCGCCGCCTTGCCCGGCTTCAGTTCGATGAAGGCGCAGGGCGTCTCGCCCCATTTGGCGTCGGGGCGTGCGACCACCGCCGCCGCCTGCACGGCGGGGTGCTTGTAGAGCGCGTCCTCGACCTCGATCGAGGAGATGTTCTCGCCGCCGGAGATGATGATGTCCTTCGAACGGTCCTTGAGCTGGATATAGCCGTCGGGATAGCGCACGCCGAGATCGCCGGTGTGGAACCAGCCGTCGGCAAAGGCGGCCTCGGTCGATTTCCGGTTGCCGAGATAGCCCTTCATCACGACATTGCCGCGCATCATCACCTCGCCGAGCGTCTGGCCGTCGCGCGGGACGGGCTGCATCGTCTCGGGATCGAGCACGTCGAGCCCTTCCAGCGCAGGATAGCGCACGCCCTGGCGGGCTTTCTTCGCGGCCTGCTCGGCCGGCGAAAGAGCGTTCCAGTCGTCGTTCCAGTCGTTGACGACGGAGGGGCCGTAGCACTCGGTCAGCCCGTAGAGATGCGTCACCTCGAAGCCGGCCTGCTTCATGCCGGCGAGCACGGCTTCCGGCGGCGGGGCGGCGGCGGTGAAGAAGGAGACCGTCTGCGGAAAATCGCGGCGCTCCTCGGCCGTGGCGTTGAGTAATGTCGACATCACGATCGGCGCGCCGCAGAGATGGGTCACGCCATGGTCGGCCAGCGCATCGTACATCGCCTTGGCGCGGACCTGGCGCAGGCAGACATGCGTGCCGGCGACGATCGAGATCGTCCAGGGGAAGCACCAGCCGTTGCAGTGGAACATCGGCAGCGTCCAGAGATAGACGGGGTGCCGGCCCATATTCCCGGTGATGACGTTGGAGGTCGCCAGCAGGTTGGCGCCGCGATGGTGATAGACCACGCCCTTGGGGTCGCCGGTGGTGCCGGAGGTGTAGTTCAGCGCGATCGCGTCCCACTCGTCCGACGGCATCAGCCAGTCGAAATCCGGATCGCCCGAGGCGATGAAATCCTCGTACGCGATCTGGCTCAGCCGCTCGCCGGGGCCGTCATAGACGGGATCGTCATAATCGATGACGATCGGCTTCGCCTTGCAGAGCGCCAGCGCCGCCTTGATCGTCCCGGAGAATTCGCGGTCGGTGATCAGCACCTTCGCGCCGCCATGGTCGAGCGAGAAGGCGATGATCGCGGCATCGAGGCGGGTGTTCAGCGTGTTGAGGACGGCGCCGGCCATCGGCACCCCGTAATGGCATTCGAGCATGGCAGGCGTGTTCGGCAGCATCGCTGCGACCGTGTCGTTCTTACTGACGCCGTGCTTCGCCAGTGCCGAGGCGAGGCGGCGCGAGCGGGCGTAGAATTCCACATAGGAACGACGCAGCGGCCCGTGGATGATCGCGGTGCGCTCGGGGAAGACCGAGGCCGCGCGCTCAAGGAACGCGAGCGGGGTCAGTGGCTGGTAGTTCGCCGGGTTGCGGTCGAGATCGGTATCATAGGCCGAACGGGTCATCGGGAGCCTTCCTCGCGAGCGCGCAAAGCCTTAGCGGCTGGCGCCTGCCTGCGTAATCCATCCCTTTTTCCGATGCGGCGCAATCGCGCGGGGCGTTCAGCCCAAAAGATGCAGGTCGCGCACGCCATCGAAGACGAGCTTCGCGCCGACCAGCAGCAGGAGCCAGTAGACGATGCCGTAGAAGCGCTCGGCCGGAACCCGCCGCACCAGCCAGACGCCGGCGAAGGTCGCGGCGATCGCGAAGGGCAGCAGCGCGGCGGAGGCCATCAGGTTCTGGCCGTTGAGCTGGCCGAGCGCGAGATAGGGCACGAGCTTCACCAGGTTCATCGCGGCGAAGAAGACCGCGCCGGTGCCGACGAAGACGGCAGGCTTCAGCTTCTGCGGCATGACATAGATCTGGAAGGGCGGGCCGCCGGCATGGGCGACCATGCTGGTGAAGCCGCAGAAGAAGCCCCAGAGGCTGCCGGCGCTCCAGTTCGCTCGCGTCGCGACCGCCGGCTTTCTGCCGTCGCTCAGCATGCGGCGCAAGGCGAAGCCGACCGAGATCAGCCCGACTGCGAGCACGACCGCCGCGTCCGAGACCTTCGCCGCCAGGAGATAGCCGACGAGGATGCCGAGCAGGGCGCCGGGCGCCAGCGTCGCGAGGTTGCGGCGGTCGAAATCGCGCCGGTAGGACCAGACCGAGACGACGTCCTGTGCGATCAGCAGCGGCAGCATGATCGCGGCAGCCGTCACCGGCGAGACGACCAGCGCCATCAAGGGCAGGGACAGCAGGCCGATGCCGGAAAAGCCGCCTTTCGCCAGCCCGGTCAGGACGACGGCCGGCACCATGGCGGCAAAGAAGAGCAGGTCGAAGGGCATGTGGTACTGCGTCGCAGGGCCGGGAAATGCGGGGCGGGATCGGCGAAAGTCTTAAGGCGGCGCGCTTGCGCTGGGCGCGGGGAAGAGCGCAGGGTTCGCGCAAAACCAGCCCCGCCATCGCCGGCTCGCCACGGGGCTTTAGGCTGAAACCCGGCGCAGAGGAACGCTTCCGATGAATGGCTCCCATGCGGCGCCCGCCCGCTCCGAAGGCTATCGCGAGACCTATGCGCGCTGGCAGGCCGATCCGGATGCCTATTGGCTCGACATGGCCAGGGCGATCGACTGGATCAAGCCGCCGGTGAAGGCTTTCGATCCGGCGGCCGGCATCTACGGGCGCTGGTTCCCGGACGCGACCTGCAACACCTGCTTCAACGCACTCGACCGGCATGTCCGCGACGGGCGCGGCGAGCAGGTTGCGCTGATCCATGACAGCCCGGTCACCGGGACCAAGGCGAGCTACACCTACGCGCAGATGCTGGAAGAGGTCGCGACCCTCGGCGCCGTCCTGCAGGATCTCGGCGTCGGCAAGGGCGATCGCGTCCTGATCTACATGCCGATGGTGCCGGAAGCGGCCTTCGCCATGCTGGCCTGCGCCCGGATCGGCGCCGTGCATTCGGTGGTGTTCGGCGGTTTCGCGGCCAAAGAACTGGCGACGCGCATCGATGATGCCGAGCCCAGGGTCATCCTGACCGCGACCTGCGGCATCGAGCCGACGCGCGTGGTCGAATACAAGCCATTGCTCGACGGCGCGATCGAGATGGCCGGGCACAAGCCGCAGGCCTGCGTCGTGCTGCAACGGCCCCAGGCCGATGCCTCTATGCATGTGACCCGAGACAAGAACTGGCGCACGCTGGTGGCTGCCGCGAAGGCCGCGGGGCGCAAGGCCGAGTGCGTCGAGGTCGCGGCGACCGACCCGCTCTACATCCTCTACACCTCCGGCACGACGGGTAAGCCCAAGGGTGTGGTCCGCGACAATGGCGGGCACATGGTCGTGCTCAAGGCGACGATGGACCAGCTCTTCGATGTCGGGCCCGGCGAGGTGATGTTCTGCGCCTCCGATGTCGGCTGGGTCGTCGGCCACGGCTATATCGTCTATGCGCCGCTGATCCAGGGCGCGACCAGCGTGCTTTACGAGGGCAAGCCGGTCGGCACGCCCGATCCCGGCGCCTTCTGGCGGGTGATCGCCGAGCACGGGGTGAAGGTGCTGTTCACGGCGCCGACCGCCTTCCGCGCCATCCGCAAGGAGGACCCGGAGGGCAAGCACCTCGCCGGGCACGATCTCTCGCGCTTCAAGGCACTGTTCCTCGCCGGCGAGCGGGCCGATCCCGAGACACTGAAATGGGCCGAGGCGATGCTTGGGGTGCCCGTCATCGACCATTGGTGGCAGACTGAAAGCGGCTCGCCCATCGTCGGCGATCCGCTGGGGCTGGGCCTCCTGCCGGTGAAGCATGGTTCGCCGACCGTGCCGCTGCCGGGCTGGGACGTGCAGTGCCTCGACGAGGGCGGGCGGCCGGTCGAGGCCGGCAAGATGGGCGCGATCGTGCTGAAGCTGCCTTTGCCGCCGGGCGCCCTGCCAACCTTGTGGAACGACGATGCGCGCTTCAAGGAGGCCTATCTCGCGACCTATCCGGGCTTCTACAACACCTCGGATGCCGGTTTCATCGATGAGGACGGCTATGTCTTCATCATGGGGCGCACCGACGACATCATCAATGTCGCCGGCCACCGCCTCTCGACCGGCGGCATGGAGGAGGTGCTGGCGGCGCATCCGGCCGTGGCGGAATGCGCGGTCGTCGGCATCCGCGACGCGCTCAAGGGCGAGCAGCCCTGCGGCTTCGTCGTGCTGAAGGCCGGCGCGACCGTGACGCCCGAGCAGGTCGAGAAGGAGTTGGTTGCGCTGGTGCGCGAGCGTATCGGGCCGGTCGCGGCGTTCAAGCTGGCGCTGACGGTCGCCCGGCTGCCGAAGACGCGTTCCGGCAAGATCCTGCGGGCGACGATGAAGAAGATCGCCGATGGCGAGGATTATGCCGTGCCGGCGACGATCGAGGATATCGCCGTGCTCGGCGAGATCGGCACGGCGCTGAAGGGCCGGGGGATCGGGTAGTTTCCGTCCATGCCGTCATTCTCGGGCGAAGCGAAGCTTCGACCCGAGAATCTCAGGACGCGAAGTCACTGGTTTCCGGGATGCTCGGGTCAAGCCCGAGCATGACGGCTAGCGAGAGAACCTCAGCCTTCGTCGTCCTCGTCTTCGGCCGGGCGCTTGAGCTGCTTCAGCTTGGCGAAGACGGAATCGACGTCGATCGCGGCTTCCTCCTCGCGCTTCGGCCGGCTCATGTCGGCGAAGGGCTGGCTCTCGTTGCGCGGGGGCTCCGGCGCGATCGCCTCTTCCACCGTGAGCAGGGTCGAGCCGGCTTCAGCCAGCGCTGCCGGCCGGTCCTTGGAAGCGCGGCCGACTTCGAAATCGAGGTCGATCTGCGAGCACAGGCCCAGGCTGACCGGGTCGATCGGGGTGAGCTGCTGGGCGTTCCAGTGCGTGCGGTCGCGGATCTGCGCGATCGTCGACTTTGTAGTGCCGATCAGGCGGATGACCTGCGCGTCCTTGAGCTCGGGATGGTTGCGCAGCAGCCAGAGGATTGCGTTCGGACGATCCTGGCGCTTCGAAACCGGGGTGTAGCGCGGGCCCTTGGTGCGCTTGATCTCCGGCACCTTCACCTTGCGCTCGGCGAGCTTGAGGTGATGGTTCGGGTTCTTGGCGGCGCGCTCCAGCTCCTCGCGGGTGAGCTGGCCGGAGGTGATCGGGTCGAGGCCCTTGATGCCGGCGGCGACTTCGCCGTCCGCGATGCCGCGCACCTCGAGCGGGTGCAGCTTGCAGAACTCGGCGATCTGCTCGAACGTCAGCGAGGTGTTCTCGACCAGCCAGACCGCGGTGGCCTTGGGCATCAGCGGGGTTTGTGACACGGGACGGTCTCCTCTTCGCCTTCGCGCCACCGCTGGCTGGGGGCTCTAAAAGGCAGGGTCGCGGACAATAGCTCTCATGCGCCGACCGGCCTCCCCGGCCGGCCATCCAAATCATCGACGATGAGCAGGATGGCGCGCCTTATAGGCGAGGGCAGGGCAAGTGTCCATGAAAAGCAGCGTGATCGAAGCCGGTCAGACCGTCAGCACGATCTTGCCGATATGGGCGCTCGACTCCATCAGGCGATGGGCCTCGGCCGCCTGCGCCAGCGGGAATGTCGCATGGATCAGCGGCTTGCATCGCCCGGCCTCCAGCAGCGGCCAGACCTTTGCGTGCAGCTCGGCGGCGATGGCGGCCTTCTCGGGCACGGTGCGCGGGCGTAGGGTCGAGCCGGTATGGGTCAGGCGCTTCAGCATCAGGCGGCTGAAATTGACGGTGGCCTTGGGGCCGTTGAGGAAGGCGATCTGGACGATGCGGCCCTGATCGGCCGCCAGCTCGTAGTTGCGGTCGATATAGTCGCCGCCGACCATGTCGAGGATCAGGTCGGTGCCGCGCCCGCCGGTCATGGCCTTCGCGGCTGCGACGAAATCCTCGGTGCGGTAGTTGATGGCATGGTCGGCGCCGAGCTCGAGGCAGGCGGCGCATTTCTCGTCGGAGCCTGCGGTCGCGATGACCGTCGCGCCGAAGGCCTTGGCGAGCTGGATCGCCGTGGTGCCGATGCCGGACGAGCCGCCATGGACGAGGAAGCTCTCGCCGGCCTGCAGGCGGCCACGCTGGAAGACATTGGTCCAGACCGTGAAGAAGGTCTCCGGGATCGCCCCAGCCTCGGTCAGCGTCAGGCCCTTGGGTGCGGGCAGGGCGTTGCTCTCGTCGACCACGGCATATTCAGCATAGCCCCCGCCGGCGACGAGGGCGCAGACCGTCGACCCAACGGGGAACCGATTGGCGCCTTCGCCTTGCGCCACCACCGTGCCGGCGAATTCGAGGCCGGGGATGTCGGAGGCGCCGGGCGGCGGGTTGTAGCCGCCTTGGCGCTGGAGGACGTCGGGGCGGTTGACGCCGGCCGCCGCGATAGCGACGAGGATCTGGCCCGGGCCGGGCTTGGGGACCGGGCGCGTCTCCGGCCTGAGGACATCGGGGCCGCCGGGCGCCGCCATGCCGATCGCCGTCATCGTCTCGGGAAGGTTGGTCATGGGTTCGTCCTCGATTGGTGCGTCGCAGCGTGACTGCGTTCGAAACCGAGCGTTCGCTTGGAGCATTGCTCTCTGCGAAAAACCGGTTCCCACTTTTTCGCGCAATGCTCTAGCGTGCCGCGCGCAGTTTGAGCAGATGCGAGGCCGCAATGTCGATATTCCCGGAGGACGACCGCCCCAAGCCGAAAGGCGTGCACGAGATCGGGCAGGACCTGTCGATGCTGTCACTGGCCGAGATCGACGAGCGCATCGCCGCGCTCAAGAGCGAGATCGAGCGGCTGAGCGAGGCGCGGGCGCGCAAGGACGCCTCGCGCTCGGCGGCGGATGCGTTCTTCCGCAAGCCGGCCTGAAAAAGCGTCAAAAAGAAACGCCCGTTTACCGGGCGTTAATGATTCCAAAGTATGAATCGCATCATCCAGTTTGTCTGGATGTCGAGTGGCTCCTGCCCACTCTGTTTGACGCCTCCCTGTTGACCTTCGAGCCGCCTTTGGCGGCTCTTTTTTTGTCTGCGCGTTCCCCTGCGTCCGGCCGGTCGCGATGTCCTGTGGACCCGCCTGCCTTGTTGTCGCCACAGCGGTTTAGCCTCGTTAAGGTTAACGGCACCTTACCGGCGCTGGAAACCATGATCGGCGCTATCCTTGCGACATCGGCGACCATATCCGTGACGCGTTCCAGAGGCGCACGGGTTTGTGCCGATGGGAGACATCCATGAACGACGCCCAGTTGCTCGATCCGCAGACGGAAGAGGGCGCGATTTCCTTCGCACGGGGTTTCGTGCGCTCTGATGCCTTCATGCTGCTGTTTCGCGAGGGCATGGGACTGGTCGAGCAGACGGCGAGCTATCTCGACGGGGACGGGCGCAAGGACTCTGCTGCCCTGCCGCGCGAGGCTTCGCTGACCTATGCCACCGAGAGCATGCGCCTGACGACCCGCCTGATGCAGATCGCATCCTGGCTCCTGGTGCAGCGGGCCGTAGCGGAAGGCGAGCTTACGGCCGAGCAGGCCCGCACCGAGCACAACAAGGTCAAGATCGGCGACCCGATGCCGGCGCCGGCCGCGCATATCGTCGCGCAATTGCCGGAGCGGCTGCGCGACCTGATGGCGCATTCCTTCCGGCTGCAGGAGCGCATCCGCCATCTCGAGGGCCAGATGTCGGGCGCAGCGCCCGTGCGACAGCGCGTGAATCCCGTATTGAACCAGCTCGCCAGCCTGGAAGCGCGGCTGGGCTTCGGGCGGTAGTTTCTGCGGGACACAACGTCATCCCGGGCTTGACCCGGGATCCATCATAGAGCGCGCTGGCCTTCGATGGATTCCGGATCTGCGCCGCCATCGCGGCTTGTCCGGAATGACGGAAGAGGTTTGAGCCGGGCGTTTCGAGGACTCGATGCGTTCAACGCCAAAACAAAAAACCCGGCCGCGAGGCCGGGTTTTTTGTTCGAGATCAATGACGGCGGCGCCGGAGCGCCGCAGCATCACTTCTTGCCGATGGCGCCGATGCCGCTGAAGCGCGAGTTGAAGCGCGAGACGCGGCCGCCGCGGTCCAGCATGTGCTGAGTGCCGCCGGTCCAGGCCGGGTGGGTCTTGGGGTCGATGTCAAGGTTCAGCGTGTCGCCTTCCTTGCCGTAGGTCGAGCGGGTGGCATATTCGGTGCCATCGGTCATGACGACCTTGATGGTGTGATAATCGGGGTGGATGCCAGCCTTGGCCATGACGAAATCCTCGGAAGCTTACAAAAACGGGCGCATCGACAAGCAGGCGAGCCTGCCCGGCCCGTCGAAAGAATTCGGATGAGCCTGTCGTGAAGTCGCGTGCACATATCGCAGCCAGCGCCGCAGCGCAAGCACAACGCGTTCCCGCGGGCTCCCCTGCGGCGTTGCGTCGTTTGCCAATCCGGCCATGATCGGCTTCACGGAGGCAAGATTGAGATCGGTTGAAAGAGCGCGCGCGACGCGTGCGCGAGAAGCAGGAGTTCCGGTGCGTGGCCGAAGCTGACAAGAACGAGACGAAGGCCCGGCCCGATTTCCGCTCGCTCGCGACCTTCTGGCCCTATGCCCGGGCGCAGAAGCGGCGGATCGCGCTGGCGCTCGTCGCATTGGTGGTCGCCTCGCTGGCGACGCTGGTGCTGCCGCTGGCGGTCCGGCGCGTCATCGATGTCGGCTTTACAGGCGGCGAGCGGCAGCTCGCCAACAGCTATTTCATCCTGCTCATCGGCGTGGTCGCGGTGCTGGCGCTGGCGAGCTCGGCGCGCTTCTATCTGGTGATGACGGTCGGCGAGCGCATCGTCGCGTCGCTGCGCGCCGACGTCTTCCGCCATCTCACTAGGCTGGAGCCGGCCTTCTTTGATTCGAGCCGGGCGGGCGACCTCGTGTCGCGGCTGACGGCGGACACCACGCAGATCAAATCGACCTTCGCCTCGACCGCCTCGATCGCGCTGCGCAACGCCATCATGGCGCTGGGTGCGCTCGGGCTGATGGTTGCGACGAGCCCGCGGCTTTCCGCGATCGTGATCGGCGTCATCCCGCTGATCGTGATCCCGCTGGTCCTGTCCGGCCGCTCGGTCAGGCGGCGCGCGCGGGCGGCGCAGGACCGGCTGGCCGATGCCTCCGCCTTCGCGGCCGAGGCTGTCGGCGCCATCCGCACGATGCAGTCCTTCGGGGCGGCTGGCCAGACCGCAGCGCGTTTCGAGGGCGCTTCGGACGAGGCCTATTCCGCCTCGCGGGAGGCGACGGCCTCGCGCGCGCTGCTTTCGGGCGTCGCGATCTTCCTGGTTTCGGCCAGCGTGGTCTGGGTGCTCTGGACCGGGGCGACCGAGGTGTTCGACGGGCGGATGACCGGCGGGCGGCTCTCGCAGTTCATCCTCTATGCGGTGCTGGCGGCCAGCTCGCTCGGCCAGCTCTCGGAGGTCTATGGCGATATCAGCGCCGCTGCCGGGGCTTCCAGCCGGCTTGGCGAGATCCTGGCACTGAAGCCGGCCATCGCCGCGCCGCCGCATCCGAAGCCGATGCCGGCGCCTTCGCGCGGCGAGTTCGCCTTCGAGAACGTCTCGTTCAGCTATCCCGGCCGCGTGGGGCCTGCGCTGTCCGATCTCAGCTTCTCCGTCCGGCCGGGCGAGCGGATCGCGCTGGTCGGCCCGTCCGGCGCCGGCAAGAGCACGGTGCTGCAACTGGCCTTGCGCTTCTACGATCCGCAGGACGGGCGCGTCGTCGTCGATGGCGTCGCCGGGCCCGAGGCCGATCCGGAGGCCTGGCGCGAGCGTTTCGCGCTGGTGCCGCAGGAGCCGACGGTGTTCGGCGTCTCGGTGCGCGACAACATCGCCTATGGCCGCCCCGGCGCCACGCAGGAGGAGGTCGAGGCCGCGGCCCGGCTCGCAGCGGCGGACGAGTTCATCCGCGCCTTGCCTGACGGCTACGAGACGGTCGTCGGCGAGCGCGGCGTGACGCTCTCGGGCGGGCAGCGCCAGCGCCTCGCCATCGCGCGGGCGATCCTGAAGGACGCGCCGATCCTGCTGCTGGACGAGGCGACCTCGGCACTCGATTCCGAAAGCGAGCGGGCGGTGCAGGATGCGCTCGACCGCCTGATGCAGGGCCGGACCACGCTGGTGGTGGCGCATCGGCTGGCGACCATCCTCTCGGCCGACCGCATCTTGGTTATGGAAGACGGGCGCGTCGTCGAGGAGGGCAGCCATGCCGAGCTCAAGGCGCGGGGCGGGCTCTATGCGCGGCTGGCGGCGCTGCAGTTCGGGCTGGAGGCGGCCTAAGTCGTCTGGCTTGCTGCGAGGCGCGGGCGCGAGCGCGGAACCCGGAACCATGAGCCGCTGGCGACGATGACGCCATTGGCGATGCCATAGGTCACCAGTGCGGCCGCCAGCGCGACGAAGAGCCCGCTGCCGTGGCCGAGGACGATCACCGCAAGCCAGCCGCCGCCGGCCGCGATCGCGACCCGCAGCGCCGCGGCCAGAACCGGCCAGCCGACGCGGCCCGCGCCTTGCGAGGCGAAATAAAGCGTCAGGCCGAAGCCGAAGAAGCCATAGGTGGGGCCGACGATGCGCAGATAGTCCGACCCGACCGCAATCATCTGCGGATCGTCGCCGAAGAGCGAAAGCCACGCTTCCGGCATCAGGGCAGCCGAGAGGCCGATCGCCTCGGTAATCAGGCCGGCGATGATGGCACCTGTCCAGGCAACCTTCAGGGCGCGCTCACGTTTGCCGGCGCCGATGCAGGTGCCGACCATCGCCGCCGTGGGCGCACCCAGGCCGAAGACCAGCGGCACGAGGAGATATTCCAGGCGCGCGCCGGTGCCATAGCCGGCCGCTGCCGCCGGGCCGACCAAGCCGGCGAGGCCGGTCGCCATCGCGACGGTCAGGTTGGTCGAGACACTGACCAGCGAGGACAGGGCGCCGACGCGCAGGATGTCGCGGAGCGGCGGCCACGATAGGCGCGGCGGCAGCGGCGACGGCTTGAGCACGCCGCGGCCTGACCAAATATAGGCGGCGAAGACGACCGTTCCGACGCTGTAATAGAGCAGGATCGCCGCCGCGCCGCCGGCCACGCCGAGATGGGGCAACGGGCCATAGCCGAAGATCAGCATCGGCGAGAGCGGGATCAGCACAAAGGCGCCGACGATGATCACCGTCGCCGGAAACGCCATGTTGCCGGTGCCGCGGATGACGGCGGCGAGCGAATTGAACAGCCAGATCGGGATCGCGCCGGCGAAGACCAGGTTCGCGTAGATCACCGCGGCAGCCAGAGAGCCGTCGCGCCCGCCCATCGCGGTAAACAGGCGAGGGGCGAAGAGAAGGGCTGCCACGGTCACGGCAGCGCCGAGCAGGATCGTGATGGCGATGGCGTGCCAGACCAGGCCGTTGGCCTCCTCGCGGCGGCCGGAGCCCAGCGCTCGCGCGATTGCGGAGAGGATGCCGCCCCCCATCGCGCCGGCGGCGACCATCTGCAGGAGCATCAGGAGCGGGAAGACCAAGGCCATGCCGGTCAGCGCATCGATGCCGAGCTTGGCGACGAAATAGGTCTCGATCAGGCCGATCGAGGCCTGCACCACCATCACTGCGACATTGGGCAGGGCGAGGCGGACGATCGTCGGCCCGACCGGAGCTTCCAGCAGGAGTCTGGTACGCGCGTCCATGGCCATCTCCCGAAAGCATGCATATGCACTTGTCTCCTCGATCGATACGCGCATATGCACTTAATTCCAAGCGCCGTTCGCGGTGCTGCGGCCCATGACAGGAATGGATGCCATGCAAAAAGCGCTAATGCCGGAAAGCCCGCCGACATCCTGCAACTGCCTGGCGCTGCGCCAGGCCTCGCGCCATGTCAGCCAGATCTACGAAAGCCATCTGGCTGCGGAGGGCTTGCGCGCCTCGCAATACTCGATCCTGTCGACCTTGGGGCGAGGTGGCGCGATCGCGATCGGTGCGCTTGCCAGGACGATGGTGATGGACCGGACGACGCTGGGGCGGGCCTTGCGGCCGCTCGAGCGGGATGGATTGCTGGAGATCGCGCCGGGCCCCGACGGCCGCACGCGCAGCCTTCGCCTGACGCCGGTCGGCGAGGCCAAGCTCGCGGCGGCGGCCGTCAGATGGCGTCAGGCCCAGAAGGAGTTCGAGACGTCTTTCGGTACGCAGCCGGCAGCCGAATTGCGCGCGACCCTGCGGCAGGTCATCGCGCTCACAGGAGAGCGCGGCGCCGACGAATAGGCGCTGCGGGGCCGCGTCTCACCGCTCGGTGATCTTGAACTCGATGCGGCGGTTGCGGCGGTGGGCCTCGTCGGTATTGGCGACGTCGAGCGGCTGGTATTCGCCGAAGCCGGTCGCGGCGACGCGATCGGTCGGCAGGCCGCGCGAGATCAGGTACTCGACGACCGCGATGGCGCGGGCCGAGGAGAGGTACCAGTTCGAGGGGAACTGGGCGGACTTGATCGGGCGGTTGTCGGTATGGCCGTCGACGCGCAGGATCCAGGGCAGGTCGGGCGGCATCTCGTTGCCGAGATCGAGCAGGATGGTGGCGAGCTTGTCGAGCTCGAGCTTGCCCTCGGGCTTCAATACCGCCTGGCCGGCATCGAAGAACACCTCGGACTGGAAGACGAAGCGGTCGCCGACGACGCGGATATCGGGCCGCGTGCCGAGCACCTGCCGCAGGCGCCCGAAGAAGTCCGAGCGATAGCGGGCGAGTTCCTGCACGCGCTGCGCCAGCGCGACATTGAGACGGGAGCCCAATTCGGAGATGCGGGCCTGCGAATCCTTGTCCTTGGCCTCGGAGGCGGCGAGCGCCTCTTCCAGCGCGGCGAGTTGGCGACGCATGGCCTGAATCTGCTGGTTGACCAGATCGACCGTCGCCTGGGCGCGGGCCGAAAGCTGCTTCTCGGCGTCGAGCGCCTTCTGCGATTCGGCGAGTTGCGCGTTGGCGTTGCTGCCGGCTTGCGCATCGATCAGGCCTTGCAGGCGGGTGCGCTCTCCTTGCGTCTGGGCAAGGGTCGACTGCATGAGCTGGAGGCTTTCCTGCGCCTGCCGGTTGGAGGAGCGCTCCAGGGCAAGCAGGTCGGTGAGTTCGGAAATCTGCCGGTTCAGGCGCTCCAGCGCGGTGTCCTTGCCGGTCAGCTCCTGCGAGAGGAAGAACTGGCCGAGCACGAAGACGGTCAGCAGGAAGACGATGCCGATCAGCATCGTCGAGAGCGCGTCGACGAAGCCCGGCCAGAAATTCGGCTCCTCGCGGCGATGGGCTCGGGAGAGGGCCATCCGTCACATCCCTGATTTGCCAGAGGGCATCATGGCTCGGTGATCTGGTCGGCGGTGAGGCGGTCGATCAGGCGCTTCAAATCCTTTTCGCGAGCGGCCTGCGCCTCGACCCAGTCGCGGATCATCTGCTGCTCGGCCCGCATGTGCTGGACGAGTCCCTGAATGCCTTCCGCCAGATTGGACAGTGCCTGCGTCGCGGCGCGGTTGTTGGAGGCGCCGTCGGCCATGGCGGCGCTGAGCTGCTCGAAACGGTCGGCGAGGGGATTGCCGGCCGCCAGCAGCGCGGCCGGTGCCTCGGGGGTGCCGGTGCGGCTGCCCAGCCAGCTCTCCATCTCATTGCGGAAGCGGCGCTGCGCCTGCCCGACCTGAAGATCGAGGAAGCCGAGGATCAGCGAGCCGGCGATGCCAAAGAGAGAGGACGAGAAGGACAGGCCCATGCCCGCCAGCGGGGCGGAGAGGCCGGCCTTGAGCTCGTCGAAGAGCACGCCGGCCTCGGCGCCGGTGCGCAGCGACTTGATGACGCCGCCGACGGAGCCGACCGTGTCGAGCAGGCCCCAGAAGGTGCCGAGCAGGCCGAGGAAGACGAGCAGGCCGCCGAGATAGCGCAGCACCTCGCGCCCGTCGTCGAGCCGGACCGCCACCGATTCGAGGGTCGAGGCGGCTTGCGCCGGGGCGAGCGTGCCGCGCTCCAGCGCCGGCAGAACGGAGCCGAGCGGGGCGATGACCTGGCCGCGGCGGACTTCGGCGGAGGCGGGAGAGGCGGCGAGATTCGTCGCAGCGCGCGCCTCGCTATGCAGGCGCCAGAGCTCGCGCAGCGCGATCAGGCAGCCGACGAGGAGGGCGCCGACAATCAGGCCGTTCAGACCGGGATTGGTCATGAAGGCCTGGCGCAGCCCATCTTGCAGGATGAAGCCGAGGAAGCCGATCAGGGCGAGGAAGAGGACCGCGCGGACGACGAAACGAAGCGGCCTGGAGAAGCGGACCTGCGGCCGCTCCGGAGCGGCCGTTGCCGGTTCGGCCGCGAAATCCTCAATCGCCATGCGTCGTCTTCCGTTCGCCTCGAAGTGCGGGGAGGACTGTCGCCTCCCACGCCGCCGGGATCAAGCACGAAAGAGCAACAGTTTAGTGGCGCTTCGGTTTCAGGCGGCAGCGGTCTTGAGCGCCTGGGTGAGTGCGCGCTCGCCGGCTTCGTTGCCGCAGATGATGTCCTTCGCGCTGGTGATCGGCTTGCCGTCGAGCGTGCCGAAGGTGCCGCCGGCCTCGCGGATCAGCACGGCGCCGGCCGCGAAATCCCAGGTGTTGAGACCGCGTTCCCAATAGGCATCCATGCGGCCGGCGGCGACATAGGCGATGTCGAGCGCGGCCGAGCCCATGCGGCGGACATTGGCGAAGCGCGGCATCACGGCGGCAAGCTCGCGCAGGAACTGGCCGTGGCCGCCCTTGCCGATATGCGGGATGCCGGTGCCGATCAGCATGTCGGCCGGCTCGTTGCGTCCGGAAACGCGCAGGCGGCGGTTGTTGACGAAGGCGCCCTTGCCCTTCTCGGCCATGAACATCTCGTCCTTGGCGGCGTCGTAGATCACGCCGGCGATGAACTGGTTGTCGCGCTCCAGCGCGACCGAGATGTTCCAGTGCGGGATGCCGCGCAGGAAGTTGTGGGTGCCGTCGAGCGGGTCGATATGCCAGCGGTTGCTCTCGTCGGTGCCGTGGACGACGCCGCTCTCCTCCATGACGAAGCCATAGCCGGGGCGGGCCTTCTCCAGGGCTTCGCGCAGAATCTCCTCGGCCTTGTGGTCGGCCTTGGAAACGAAGTCGCCCGGGCCGTTGGCCAGGACCTGCAGGTTCTCGACCTCGCCGAAATCGCGCTTCAGCGAGCGGGACGCCTTCATCACGGCGTCGGTCATCACGGTCATCAGGGGGGAGCGGATCATCGGAAACCTCTTGCGCGTCGGGGCGACGCGATGAGCCAGCGGCGCAAATCTCGCACCCGGCAAAAATTTAGCGAGCCGTCACTTGCGCGGGTCTTAGGGCGCCGTCAAGACGGCGGTGCTGATCCGGCCTGCGGCCATGCGGGCGGCGCGGGCCTGCTGCTCGGGCTTGAGACGGTCGAACAGCTCGTCCAGGGCAGGGTCCTTGAGCCCCTGCGAGCGTGCCGCGAGATGCCAGGCCGCCGCCTCGATCGTGTCGGGCGCGATGCCGAGGCCGAACTGGTAGAGCTTGGAGAGGCGGTTCTGGGCGATGGGATTGCCCTGCCAGGCGGCGCGCAGGAACAGGTTGGCCGCGGCCGTCTCGTCCTTGTCCACCCCGGTGCCGTTGAACAGCATGATCGCGTATTCGACCTCGCCGGGGACGTTGCCGGCCACCGAGGCCTGCTTCATCCAGCGTGCCGCGACCTCCTCGCTCGCCGGCATGCCGCGCCCCTGCTTCGCCAGGATGCCCAGCGCATACAGGGCGTCGCCGATCCGGGATTTCGCCGCGATCTCCAGGCAGGCGACGGCGCGCTTGTCGTCGGCCTCGCGGTTCGTCGCGAGCAGGGCGATGGCGAGATTGTAGTTGGCGGCGGGGTGCCCGGCTGCGGCGGCCTTCTCCAGCAACGCACCGGCGCGGGCCGGGTCGCGCTTGCCGCTCTTCTCGTCGAGGAGCTGCGTCGCGAGCGCAAAGGTGGCGTTGATGTCGCCGCGCTCATCGGCGCGCTCGTACCATTCCGTGGCGGCCTTCTGGTCGGGCGCTATGCCGAGGCCCTGGCGGTAGAGCTCGCCGACGAGGGTCATCGCTGCCGCATCGTTGTTGTCGGCCTCGATGCGCTTCAGCGCTTCCGCCTGAGCGCGGCGGTAGTGCCCGGTCTGATAGGCGCTATAGGCGACATCCGGCGCCGAGGCCGCTTCGGCGGGGGCCGCAAGCAAGGTGCCGGTGAGCAGCGCGAGCCCGGCGAGGCGCCTCATCGCGCCGCCTTCCGTGCCGCGCAGGCGGCGGTGGCCGCATTGGCCTGTTCGACGAGGGCGCGGAGATCCTGCCCGTCCTCGAAGGCCCAGGCGCCGAGCGCGACGAATTCCGCGCCGGTCTCGACCAGGGCGGGGATGGATTCGGCATCGGGGGCATAGGCGACGCAGGGCGTCTCGAAAATCTCGGCCCACCAGCCGGCACGCTCGAGCACGGCCGTCAGCGGCGGCAGCGAGCCGTCCGGGCGCGGCTCACCGAACATGACGTAATCGACGCCCGCTTCGCCCGCATCCATCGCGTCGTGGCGGGCCCGCAGGCCGCCGATGCCGATGATGCGCTCGCCCTTGAGGCTGGAGCGGGCCTCGGCGACCGCGGCCGGGCCGCCTGTCAGGTGGACGCCGTCGGCGCCGCCGCGCGCGGCGACGAGCGCGTTATCCTCGACGACGAGCGCGACATTATTGGCCTGGACCGGGCCGGCGAGGCGCTTGACGCGCTCGATCCGGCTGCGGTCGTCGCCAGGGGCGAGACGCAGCAGCACCGCGGCGACGTCGCCGCCGGCCATGGCCTGCATCAGGCGAAAGGCCATGGCCTCCGCGTCTGCGACGGGAGGGGTGACGAGCATCAGGCGAGTGGAGAAAGGTTGTGTGGTCATGATCGGCTGCGCAAACGGCCCGCAGCGAAGTCCAATGTCAAGACCGCAAGCCCGGCAACGAGACTCCAGAAGGCCGAGCCGATGCCGAAAAGCGAGAGGCTGGAGGCGGCGATGGCGAAGGTGACGACGGCCGCGAAGCGCTCCTTGTCGGAGGATATGGCCTGCCCGAGCGCGCCCGTCAGCGAGCCGACGAGGCCGAGGCCCGCCACGGCGACGATCAGCGCCTTGGGCAGGGCCAGCAACAGCGCGATCAGCAGGCCGGTGCAGGCGGCGACGACGAAATACATCAGGCCGTAGAGCACCCCGGCCTTCCAGCGCTGCTTCGGGTCGGGATGGGTGTCCCCGCCGGTGCAGATCGAGGCCGATATCGCGGCCATGTTGGTCATATGCGCGCCGAAGGGCGCGGTCAGGAGCGAGGTCAGGCCGGTGACGAACAGGGAGGGCGCGGTCGGCGGATTGTAGCCGGCGGCGCGCAGCACGGCGAAGCCCGGCAGGTTCTGGGCGGCCATGGTGACGAGATAGAGCGGGACGCCGATGCCGAGCATGGCGGGAATATCGAAGCGCGGCGTGACGAATTCGAGGCCGCTCAGTATCATGCCGCCGGCAGGCCAGTGCGCAAGGCCGCCGACGAAGCTGATGGCGATGCCGGCGGCGAGCGCGGCGATAACGCCGAGGAAGGGATTGAGCAATCGCGCCACGAGGAAGACCGCGAGAAGAGCCAGCACGAGGCCGGGCGACAGCCGCATCTCGTCGAAGACCGCGACGACGAAGCGGAAGATGACGCCGGCGAGCATCGCCGAAGCGATCGGCATCGGGATGCGCTCGATTAGCCTGCCGAGTGGACGGAAGGCGGCGGTCAGCATGATCAGCAGGGCCGCGATCAGGAAGGCGCCGACGGCGGAGGTCATGTCGAAGCCGGTGACAGCCGCGATCAGCGCCGCGCCCGGCGTCGACCAGGCGCAGATCATCGGCATGCGGTAGCGCCAGGAGAGCCAGAGGCTGGATGCGCCCGTGGCGAGGCACAGGGCCGCGATCATCGAGATGGTCTGGCCGGGCGTCGCGCCGAGGGCCTGTGCGGCCTGGATGATGACGGCGACGGAGGCGGTGAAGCCGACGAAGACCGCGACCAGAGCAGAGAAGACGATCGACATGGCGTGGCTGGCTCAGGCGGCGGGGCAGATCGTTGAATCAGAAATCGGCGTCCGCGGAAAGAGCGCCGCACGAACCTCGTCATTGCAAGACCGGAAAGCCCAAACGCGGGGAACCCTCTCCCGGAGGGAGAGGGCAGGGTGAGGGGTGGGCCGTGACCTGACCGTCGCTGCGGTGAGGATGAGCGCAACTGGTCCAAGGGCCTACACCTCACCCCTACCCTCTCACTGATCTCGGCTGTTGCCGAGATCAGCACCCTCAAGTGTCGAAGTCGGCAACAGCCGAGTTCGATGCAGGAGAGGGGTTCCCGCGCCTTCCCGGTATAAAGAAAATCAGGCCGCCTTCTTGGAGCCGAAGGTCGGGTCGAGTTCGCCCTTGGCGTAGCGCTTGGCCATGTCGGCCAGCGTGATGACGCGCTTGATCTTCGAGGCCTGGCCGGCGGTGTTGAACTCCTCAAGGCGCTGCTTGCAGAGCTTGGTCATCGCCTCCATGGCGGGCTTCAGGTACTTGCGCGGATCGAACTCGCCGGGGTTCTCGGACAGGATCTTCCGGATCTGGCCGGTCATCGCCATGCGGTTGTCGGTGTCGATGTTGATCTTGCGCACGCCGTGCTTGATACCGCGCTGGATTTCCTCGACCGGCACGCCCCAGGTCTGGGGCATCTTGCCGCCGTACTGGTTGATGATGTCCTGCAGATCCTGCGGAACCGAGGACGAGCCGTGCATGACGAGATGCATGTTCGGCAGCTTCTTGTGGATCTCCTCGATGACATGCATCGCCAGGATCGCGCCGTCGGGCTTGCGGGTGAACTTGTAGGCGCCATGCGAGGTGCCCATGGCGATGGCGAGCGCATCGACCTTGGTCTCGGCGACGAACTTCACGGCTTCATCGGGATTGGTCAGGAGCTGGTCGTGGCTGAGCTTGCCCTCGAAGCCGTGGCCGTCCTCCTTCTCGCCCTCGCCGGATTCGAGCGAGCCGAGCACGCCGAGCTCGCCCTCGACCGAGATGCCGCCGAGATGGGCCATGTCGGTGACGGTCTTGGTCACGCCGACATTGTAGTCCCAGTCGCCCGGGGTCTTGCCGTCGGCCTTGAGCGAGCCGTCCATCATGACCGAGGTGAAGCCGGCCTGGATCGCGGTCATGCAGGTCGCAGGCTCGTTGCCGTGGTCGAGATGCACGCAGACCGGGATATGCGGATAGATCTCGGTGACGGCGTCCATCATGTGCTTGAGCATGATGTCGTTGGCGTAGCTGCGAGCGCCGCGCGAGGCCTGGATGATCACCGGTGCGTCGGTCGCATCCGCCGCCGCCATGATCGCCAGCGCCTGCTCCATGTTGTTGATGTTGAAGGCGGGCACGCCGTAGTCGTTCTCGGCGGCATGATCGAGCAACTGGCGAAGCGTGATACGGGCCACGATGGCACTCCCCTTTGGTTCATCGGTCTGAGGGTGGATTTAGAGCGTCAGCGCCGGCCGCGCAAAGCGAAACCGGCGAAAACCTTAAAATGCGAGCGGCCGCCTCGTTGCCGAAGCGGCCGATGCAAAAAACGGTTGAGAGCGCTAGGCGTTCCGAAGCGCCTCGACGCCCGGTAGGGCCTTGCCTTCCATCCATTCGAGGAAGGCGCCGCCCGCGGTCGAGACATAGGAGAGGTCGTCCGCGACGCCGGCATGGTTCATGGCCGCGACGGTGTCGCCGCCGCCTGCGACCGCGACGAGCTGGCCGGCCTTGACGCGCTTGGCCGCGGCCTTGGCGACGGCCACCGTCGCGGTGTCGAAGGGCGGCAGTTCGAAGGCACCGAAGGGGCCGTTCCAGACCAGCGTCTTCACCGTGTCGAGCCGCAGCACGACTTCGGCGATCGAGAGCGGACCGGCGTCGAGGATCATCTCGTCGGCTTCGACCTCGCCGACCGGGACGATGCGGTAACTGGGATGGGCCTTGAATTCGCGCGCGACGAGCGCGTCGACCGGCAGCAGGATCCCGCAGCCGGCGGCCTTGGCCTTCTCCTCGATCTCGCGGGCGGTGCCGACGAGGTCATGCTCGCAGAGCGACTTGCCGACATCGACGCCGCGCGCGGCGAGGAAGGTGTTGGCCATGCCGCCGCCGATGGCAAGGATGTCGACCTTCCTGACGAGGTTGCCGAGCAGGTCGAGCTTGGTCGAGACCTTGGCGCCGCCGACGATCGCCATGACCGGACGGGCGGGATTGTCGAGGCCGGCGGAGAGGGCTTCCAACTCCGCCTGCATGGTGCGGCCGGCATAGGCCGGCAGGACATGGGCGAGGCCTTCGGTCGAGGCGTGCGCGCGGTGGGCGGCCGAGAAGGCGTCGTTGACATAGAGATCGCCATTGGCGGCGAGGGCCCTGACGAAATCGGGGTCGTTCTTCTCGTCGCCGGCGTGGAAGCGGGTGTTCTCGAGCAGCAGGACATCGCCGTTCTTCGCAGCTGTCAGCGCCTTGGCGACGTCATCGCCGATGCAGTCCTCGACGAAGGTGACGGGGCGGCCGAGCGCCTCGGTCAACGCCGGCACGACCTGCCGCAGGCTGTTCTTGTCGTCGCGGCCCTTAGGGCGGCCGAAATGCGCGAGCAGCACGACCTTGCCGCCCTTGTCGGCGATCTCGCGGATCGTCGGCAGGATGCGGTCGATGCGGGTGGTGTCGCTGACCTTGCCGTCTTCCATGGGAACGTTGAGGTCGACACGGACAAGCACGCGCTTGCCGGCGAGATCGGCGTCGTCGAGGGTGCGGAAGGCAGTCATCGGGCTCTCTTATCGGATGCGTTCGAACAGGCTGGGATAATCGACGACGAGGCCGTCCTCGTCGACAGGCAATTCGGCCTCGAAGCTGCGGTCGGCCGCCTGATAGCGGAACAGGCGCGGCGCGATGCAGGTATAGATCTGCCGGTCGAGGCGCGGCACGAAATCGTCGAAGGGGATGTAGAGCATCGCGAACTCGCGGCTCTGGCCGATCTCCCAGCGCTCGCGCCGGATCGGCAGGGTGTTGGTGAAGGGGGAGCCCTGCAGGTCGATGTCGATGCAGGCGTCGAAGGCACGCAAGCGCGTGCCGGCTGCGTCATGCCAGCGGCCAGCGCGACGCTCCATCGCGAGGCGGCGACCATCGGTCGTCGCGATGGCGAAGCTCGTCACGACGAAATCCGCCGTGCAGTCGATGCGATAGGAGACGCCATAGGGCGGCTCGCCGCGCTCGCCGATGACCACGCCCTCGGCGCGGAGGCCGGCTTGGCTGGTGGCCAGCGTCAGATGCTCCAGTCCGACGCCCTCGACCGGCCGCCAGCGCAGGCTGCGCGGCACGGCCAGGAGGGCGACGTCCCGAAAGCTCATCGGGCGAGCAGGCCTCCGAACAGGCCGGGCACGCCGAATTTCAGCACGAGGATGGTGAGGACGACGGTTAGCACGGCCGTGACGATCGCGGTCATGAACAGCGTGCCGGCGCGCGGCGTCGCATCGACGCGGTTGCGCAAAGCGGTGATCTCGCCGCGGATCGCCGCGAAATCCATGGTGCCGGCGGCGGCATCGACCTTGTGGGCGCTGCGCTCCAGGGAGGCTTCCGCGCGGGTCAGCACGGCCTCGTAGCGGGCGAACTTCTCCTCGATGCGCGCCGCCTTCTCCTCGATGCGGGAGAGCTGGTCGAGCTTGCGCGGATCGGTAACGGGCGCCGCGGTCTCGGAAGCGGGCGAGGTCGCCACGAGCGTGGGGCCGGATGCGGGGGGCGCCATGACGGGCGGCTCGGTATTCGCCGGGGTCACGACAGTCGGCTCGATCTTGGCCATAGGCGCTCCGTAGCTGGGATATGTCGGGCGAGGCCGGGCCTGGACGGCGCGGCCTCGCATTCCTGTGTCATGCCCTCAGAGAAGGGCACAATCGTGATGGATCAGAGCAGCGCGCCCATGGCGACGGCGGTGTCGCTCATGCGGTTCGAGAAGCCCCACTCGTTGTCGTACCAGGACAGCACGCGCACGAACTTGTCGTCCATGACCTTGGTCTGGTCGAGGGCGAAGGTCGAGGACGCCGGGTCGTGGTTGAAGTCGATCGAGACGTTCGGCTGGTCGGTGACGCCGAGGATGCCCTTGAGCGGGCCGCGCTTCGACGCCTTGATGATGGCCTCGTTGACCTTCTCGACCGTGGTCTTGCGCTTCGAGATGAACTTGAAGTCGACGACCGAGACGTTCGGAGTGGGAACGCGGATCGATGTGCCGTCGAGGCGGCCCTTCAGCTCGGGGATGACGAGGCCGATCGCCTTGGCGGCGCCGGTCGAGGTCGGGATCATCGACATCGCCGCGGCGCGGCCGCGGTAGAGATCCTTGTGCATCGTGTCGAGCGTCGGCTGGTCGCCGGTATAGGCATGGATCGTGGTCATGAAGCCCTTGTCGATGCCGACGGCGTCATGGAGCACGCGCACGACCGGCGCGAGGCAGTTCGTGGTGCAGGAGGCGTTGGAGACCACGAGGTGGTCCTTGGTCAGCTCGCCCTGGTTGACGCCGAAGACGACCGTGAAGTCGGCGCCGTCGCAGGGGGCCGAAACCAGCACGCGCTTGGCGCCGGCGGCCAGATGGGCGGCTGCCTTGTCGCGGGTGGTGAAGATGCCGGTGCATTCTAGCGCGATGTCGACGCCGAGCGCCTTGTGCGGCAGGTCCTTGGGATCGCGGATCGCGGTGACCTTGATCGGGCCGCGGCCGACATCGATCGTGTCGCCGGAGACGGTCACCGTGCCGGGGAAGCGGCCGTGGACGGAGTCGAAGCGGAAGAGATGGGCGTTGGTCTCGACCGGGCCGAGATCGTTGATCGCGACGACCTCGATGTCTTTGCGCTTCGACTCGATGATCGCGCGCAGAACGTTGCGCCCGATGCGGCCGAAGCCGTTGATCGCCACCTTCACCGTCATTGTCTTCCTCTCCTTCGCCGAGCGTCCGGCGTGAGCCGTCGCTATCCACGCGGGCAATTCGGCCAAAGCATGGCCGAATGCAAGATGTCTTCCGGGAATATCAGCCCTGCTGCGGCAAACAGGCCGTCAGCCGTTGTGTTTCTTCATTGCGGCGTCGGCAATGGCCTCCGCCGTGATGCCGAAATGCTTGTAGACCTCCTTGTAGGGGCCGCTGGCGCCGAAGGAGTGCATGCCGATGAAGGTGCCGTCATGGCCGATCACGGCATCCCAGCCGAAGCGCACGCCGGCCTCGACCGCGATCTTGATCGGAGCCGAGCCGATGATCGAGGCTTGCGTGGCCTCGTCCTGCTCCAGCAGCAGTTCCAGCGAAGGCACGGAGACGACGCGGGCAGGGACGCCCTTCTCGGCCAAGAGCTTGCGCGCAGCGACGGCGAGCTCGACCTCGGAGCCCGAGGCGAAGATCGAGACTTGGGCCTTGCCGCCCTCGGCCGCGAGCAGCTCGTAGGCGCCGGTGGCCGAGCGGTTCTTGGTCGTCGCGTCGGTGCGGACCTGCGGCAGGTTCTGGCGCGAGAGCGCGAGCACGGTCGGGCCGTCGGTGCGCTCCAGCGCGGCCTGCCAGGCTTCCGCGGTCTCGATCGTGTCGGCCGGGCGGAAGACGCGCATGTTCGGCATGGCGCGGAGCGAGGCAACCTGCTCGACCGGCTGGTGGGTCGGGCCGTCCTCGCCGAGGCCGATCGAGTCATGGGTCATGACATAGACGACCGGCAGGCCCATCAGCGCCGCGAGACGCATCGAGGGGCGGGCATAGTCGGCGAAGACCAGGAAGGTGCCGCCGCCGGTGCGGAAGCCGCCATGCAGCGTGATGCCGTTCATTGCGGCGGCCATGCCGTGCTCGCGGATGCCGTAGCGGACATAGCGGCCCTTCGGGGTCTTCGGGGTGAAGTCCTCGGCGGCCTTGGTGCGGGTGTTGTTGGAGGGGGTCAGGTCGGCCGAGCCCATCACCAGCTCCGGCATGATCGGCGTGATGGCTTCCAGCGCCAGTTCCGAGGCCTTGCGGGTGGCGACGGCCTGCGGCGCGGCGATCAGCGCCTTCTTATGGGCGAGGATCGCCTTGTCGAGCTTGGCCGGGACGGTGTGGGCGAGGCGGCGGTCGAATTCGCCGCGCTTGCGCTCGGAGAGGGTGGCGAAACGCTCGTTCCAGTCCTTGTGAGCGGCGGCGCCGACAGCGCCGAAGCCGCGCCAGGCCTTGAGCACGTCGGCCGCGACCTCGAAGGGGCCGCCGGTGATGCCGAGCGCCTTCTTGGCGGCGGCGAGTTCCTCGGCGCCGAGCGGCTCGCCATGGGCCTTGGAGGTGCCGGCCTTCTTCGGGGCGCCGAAGCCGATCACCGTCTTGCAGGCGATCATGGTCGGCTTGTTGGACTTCTGGGCGCGGCGGATCGCGGCCTCGATCGCCTCGGGATCATGGCCGTCGACGCGCTCGGAGCGCCAGCCGCAGGCCTTGAAGCGCGCGACCTGGTCGACATTGTCGGAGATCGAGAGCGGGCCGTCGATCGAGATGCCGTTATCGTCCCACATCACGATCAGCTTGTTGAGCTTCTGATGGCCGGCGAGCGCGATCGCCTCCTGGCTGATGCCCTCCATCAGGTCGCCGTCGGATGCCAGCACATAGGTGTGGTGGTCGACGACCTTCTTGCCGAACTCGGCGGCGAGCATGCGCTCGGCCATCGCCATGCCGACGGCGGTGGCGAGGCCCTGGCCGAGCGGGCCGGTGGTGGTCTCGACGCCGGCCGTCTCGAAATTCTCGGGATGGCCGGGGGTGTTGGAGCCGAGCTGGCGGAACTTCTCGAGATCGGCGAGCTCCATGCCGGGCGTGCCGGTGAGATAGAGCAGGGCGTAGAGCAGCATCGAGCCGTGGCCCGCGGAGAGCACGAAGCGGTCGCGGTCCGGCCAGCGCGGATCGGCGGCGTCATACTTCATCACGCGGGTGAACAGCACCGTCGCGACGTCGGCGGCGCCCATCGGCAGGCCGGGATGGCCGGACTTGGCCTTCTCGACGCCATCCATCGCCAGGCCGCGGATGGCATTGGCGAGCTTGTCGTGCTGGGCGCGGTCGATGGTGGTCATGATGATCTCACAGGCTCCGTCGGGCGGGCGGGAGGGCCGGGCCGGCCTGCGCGACAGCGGGCCGGCGAGGGGGAAAGGCAATGTTGCAGCCGCTTGCGGCGGGCTTGGAAAGGACGGGGTGGATTAGGCCCGCCGCTCCCTGCGAGTCAATTCGCGAAACCCTGCTTTCAGGGTCGCAGGCGCGGCTTTCGATCGGTTTTCCGCAGATGCTGTCTCGGCCAGGCCGGGCAAGCCGTCGCGACGGCATGTTTCCGGCCCCTGAAGCCGATTCCTGTTTTCCGGCATTGTGCTGTAAATTGTGGCACGAATCGTGTGAGCCGGCTTCGATCTGAAAGGAGAGCGACGGTGGCGAGCCTGATGCTGGACAACGCACTGGCGCGTCTCGATACGGCGCTGGGGCAACTGGAGGCGGCGGCGCGGCGGCGGGTCGAGGCTGAGCGTGGACGTGGCAACCTCGAAACCGAACTCGCCCTGATGCAGGACGACCGGGCACGGCTGGCGGCCGAGCTCGACGGTGCGATGTCGCGCCTCGGCCAGGTCGAGACGGCCGCGGCCGATGTCGACCAGCGGCTGGAGCGGGCGATGAACGTCGTCGGCGCCGTGATCGCACGCGTCGAAGCCCAACAGCCGCCGGAGCCCGAGGCTCCGGCTCTTTGATGTCGCATCGGCTTTGTCCGAAATCGCATTCCACTTTTCGGGCTGTGCGCGGCCAAAGCTAAAGCGGAACTGGAGACCGAATGCCGCAAGTCAACGTCATGATATCCGGGAAGGCCTATCGCATGGCCTGCGGGGAGGGCGAGGAAGCCCATCTCGAAGGGCTCGCCCGGTTCTATGACGAGAAGATCGGCGAGATGCGGCAGGCCTTCGGCGAGATCGGCGACATGCGCCTGCATGTCATGGCCGCGCTGATGGTGGCCGACGAGGTCCATGAACTGAAGCAGCGATTGGCGAAGCTGGAATCCGACCTCGCGGCGACGCAGGGCAATGCCGGCGCCGCCGACGAGCGCCTGAGCGAGGTCGAGGACCGGGCGGCGGAAGCGCTGGTCGCGGCGGCCGAGCGGATCGAGGGCGTGGCGCGGAGTTTGATCCCGACTGCGGTGGGGTGAGACGGGTGTTTGAACTCCTGCGTCATCCCGGACAAACCGCGAAGCGGTGCTGATCCGGGATCTATCGTAGGGCTCCGGTGCCCTTCGATGGATCCCGGGGCAAGCCCGGGATGACGGCGAGGGCACCGCAAAGGTGTCCCCGGTCGGCGACATGAAAAAGGCCCCGGATGTCTCCATCCGGGGCCTTCCTGTTTGTCTCTACGCCGGGATCAGACGCCGGGAGCGCCGCCGGCGCCGTCCAGCACCGTGACCGAGCGGCGGTTCTGCGACCAGCAGGAGATGTCGTTGCAGACCGCGACCGGGCGCTCCTTGCCGTAGGAGATGGTGCGCATGCGGTTGGCGGCGATGCCGCGGGAGGCGAGATAGTCGCGCACGGTCTGGCCGCGGCGGGCGCCGAGCGAATAGTTGTACTCGCGGGTGCCGCGTTCGTCGGCATGGCCTTCTACGGTGAAGGTGTAGCGCGGATAGCGCTGCAGCCAGCCGGCCTGCTTGTCGAGGGTCGCGGTAGCCGTCGGCGTGAGGTCGGTCGAGTCGGTCTCGAAGAAGACGCGGTCACCGACATTGACGACGAAGTCCTGCGCGCTGCCCGGGGTCGCGGCGCCGCCGGCACCGAAGCCCGAGCCGTTGGCATCGGCGTTCTGGTCCTTGGCGCAGGCGCCGAGCGCGAGCGTGGCAGCAAGGGCGGCAGCGAAACGGACGGCACGGCCGCCAGGAATGAGATGGGTCAACATGGCTGGGCTCCGGGGCAATCTAATTCTGTGGCGGTGCACTTCGAGGAAGGCGTCGCGAGGCCTCATCAATGAACCGTCAACCTAAACGAGACCTTGCCAAATCAGGGCGAAGTGGCGGCATTGCGGCTTATGGTTAACCAATTATGGCGAAAGGCGTTTGGAGCGCCGGCTGTTGCGCGCGGAGCACAGAAGTAGCCTGCGACTTGGATGCGGCAGGGTCGGGGCCCTGCCTCGCGTACTCCAGATCGCAGGGGGCGATCGCCCCATCGAAGAACCCGACCTTTCCCAGTTGACGAATTCATAGCTCTATGGCTATGGATTATTCATAGCCAATTGGTTATGGATTTGAGATGGCCGACCAACATGACCTGCTCTTCAAGACGCTCGCCGATCCGACGCGGCGCGGCATTTTCGAACACCTGTGCAGTCAGGGCGAGCAGACCGTCGTCGCGCTGACCGCTCAGGCCGGAGTGTCGCAACCGGCCGTCTCGAAGCACCTGGCCGTCCTGAAGCAGGCCGGGCTGGTGCGGGACCGCCACCAGGGCCGTCAGACGCATTACAGCGCGCAACTGGCCGCTCTCGCACCATTGGCCGACTGGACGAACCGCATGGCCGGATACTGGGAAAGCCGGTTCGACGATCTCGAAGATCTGCTCAAGAGGATGGACCAATGACCGAAACCCGCTCCGTCGTCGTCGAGCGCGAGATGCCGCATCCGCCGGAGAAGCTCTGGCGTGCGCTGACGCAGCCGCATCTGATCGCGGAATGGCTGATGAAGAACGATTTCGTGCCGAGCGTCGGCCATCGCTTCAACCTGCGCGGCGACTGGGGCGGCGTACTCGATTGCGAGGTGCTGACTGTCGAGCCCAACCGGTCGCTCTCCTATAGCTGGGACTTCGCGCATGACGACCCGGCCTACGCCCTCAAGAGCGTCGTGATCTTCACGCTCACGCCGTTGCCGAAGGGCACGCATCTGCGCATGGAGCAGATCGGTTTCCGGCCGGAGCAGAAGCAGGCTTTCGGCGGCGCCAAGGCGGGCTGGCAGCAGTTCTTCGTCAAGCTGGAAGAGGTCGCCGGGCGCGCCGACTAGGCGACGGACCGTCACGTTCCCACTCACGAAAAGGAGGTCTCCGTGACCTGGAACAGCGCAATCCGGCAGGGCCATCGCTGGCTGTCGATCATCTTCACGGCTACGGTCATCGCGAATTTCGCCGCGATGGCGCGCGGCGAGCCGCCGGCCTGGATCGTCTATTCGCCCCTGCCGCCGCTTTTCCTGATGCTGTTCAGCGGGCTTTACCTGTTCGCCCTGCCTTACGTCGCCAAGTGGCGCGGCGTACGCCGCGTCGAGGGGAAAGCCCAAGCCTCCGGCTGAGCGCGAAAAAATTGCGCAAACGCGGCGCGGAATTGCAGCGCATCTTTCGCGCTCCGCAGTCTATCGTCAGGGCGTGCGGTGCGGCGCCTGCTTCGGTCCGCTGCCCTGTCCCGACCGGAGATCGCGATGGCCCATTCCCTCAAGTCCGGCGCTGCGAGCGTGACGCCCCTTCGTGGCCCGAACCAGCCCGATCTCGATTCCGAGATCGTCTGGGAGGCGCGCCGGGACCTCGCCGCGACCTTCCGTATGGCCGCGCGCTACGGTTTCGAGGAGGGCATCTGCAATCATTTCTCGGCGCTGGTGCCAGGCTATGACGACCTGTTCATCGTCAATCCCTACGGCTGGGCCTTCCGGGAGCTGACCGCTTCGAAGCTGCTGATCTGCGACTTCCACGGCAATGTCGTTTCAGGGGAGGGCCAGCCGGAGGCGACGGCCTTCTATATCCACGCCCGGATCCACAAGAACATCCCGCGCGCCAAGGTCGCGTTCCATACCCATATGCCCTATGCGACGGCGCTCTCGATGACCGAGGGCGAGCCGCTGATCTTCGCAGGACAAACGGCGCTGAAGTTCTACGGCCGCACGGTGGTCGACCGCGACTATAACGGGCTGGCGCTGGACGAGCGCGAGGGCGACCGCATCGCCGCCGCGGTCGGCGATGCCGATATCGTCTTCATGAAGCATCATGGCGTGATGGTGCTCGGGCCGAATATCGCCGAGGCCTGGGACGATCTCTATTATCTGGAGCGGGCCTGCGAGGTGCAGGCGCTGGCGCTTTCGACAGGGCGACAGGTCAAGCCGGTCAAGCCGGAGATCGCGGAGGCCGCCTATCGCCAGATGCGCGAGGGCGATCCGGAATCGGCGCGCCTGCACCTGGCCTCGATCCGCCGGCAGCTCGACGCCGAGGAGCCGGTGTATCGCGATTGACCTTGTTGGTCGGGGATAAAAGCAGCCGCTCCGCCGCGCCGAGCCAGGAGGGTCTGCACTTCATCCCGGACGGAGCGAAGCGTCGATCCGGTATCCATCGGAGGGCTCGGCGCTTTACGATGGATCCCGGGTCAACCCCGGGATGATGGAGTGGTTCTCAGGAGGACCAGCGAAGCTCAGCGCTGGCCGCTGAGCAAAGGCGACCAGGTCGGGTCGGAAGCGTAGGCCGGGGTCGGCACCGGCACTTCGACGCGGCCGGTGATGTCCACCATGTACAGTTTACCGCCCGATTGTCCGCCGGGATCGCGGAAGAACATCAGGTACTGGCCGTTCGGCGCCCAGTTCGGGGCCTCGTTGTGGAAGCCCTCGGTCAGGATGCGCTCGCCCGAGCCATCCGGCCGCATCACGCCGATGGCGAAGCCGCCGCTGCCCTGGCGGGTGAAGGCGATGAGGTCGCCGCGCGGCGACCAGGAGGGCTGCGAGTAGCGGCCCTGGCCGAACGAGATGCGCTGGGCCTCGCCGCCGCCGGCCGACATCACATAGAGCTGCTGCTGGCCGCCGCGATCGCTCTCGAAGACGATGCGCGAGCCGTCCGGCGCATAGGACGGGGAGGTGTCGATCGCCGCCGTCGAGGTCAGGCGCGTGGTCGAGCGCGAGCCGATATCGATGGCGTAGAGATTGGCGTTGCCGCCCTGCTGCAGCGAGAGCACGACGCGCTGGCCGTTGGGCGCGAAGCGCGGGCTCGAGCTCATGTCGGGGAAGTTGCCGACGACCTGGCGCTGGCCGGTCTCGATGTTCAGGACCTGCACGCGCGGCTGCTCGCCCTGGCGCTGGGTCATGAAGGTGACGTCCTGCGAGACCGGCGAGTAGCGCGGCGTCACCACCGAGGTGTCGCCATTGGTGAGGTAGCGCACATTGGCGCCGTCCTGGTCCATGATGGCGAGACGCTTGCGGCGCGTCTCCTTCGGCCCGGATTCGTCGACGAAGACAACGCGCGTGTCGAAGAAGCCGCCGAGGCCCGTGACCTTCGAGAAGATCGCGTCCGAGATGATGTGGCCGACGCGGCGGGCATTGCTCGGATCGGTGAAATATTGCTGGCCGTCGGTCTGGGTGCCGGTCGCGACATCCCAGAGCCGGAACTCGGCGCGGATGCGGCCGGCCTCGCGCGCGACGCGGCCGGTGACGAGGGCCTGCACGCCGGCAGCCTTCCAGGCATCGAAGCGCGGGGCGGCGTCGAAGGGCGGGTTCGCCTCCGGGAAGCGGCCCTTGTCGATCGGGGTGAAATAGCCGCAGCGCTTCAGGTTGTTGGTGATGACGCCTGAGACGAGCACGCCGCCCTCGCCGCCGAAATCGGCGATGGCGATCGGCATCGGCTGGAAGGCGCCGCCCGTCAGGTTGATGACGAGTTCGGCCTTTGCCGCGGTGGGTAGCAGGAGCGCTGCACCGGCAGTGGCGAGGAGGCGGCGGCGCGTCGGCGTGGCCGCAAGGAAGGGGAGGGGGCTTCTGTCGATCATCGGGGTCACATGACGTCCCTGGCGTCGAAATTGACGACGACATCACGCCAGTCGTCGTAATAGGAGGCGAATTGAGCCGGGATGCGCAACGGCGCGCAGCGGCGGGTGGCGGTCAGCGCCGAATCGGCGGCGACCCTGAAAAGCGGATCCGCGGACGAATTGATCACCCCGGGCTGGCCGGCGAGCGAGCCGTCGGTGTTGAGCTTCATCCGCACGGAGGGCACGACATTGCCGCTGCCATGGGCGTTGGCGAGCGCGATCGGCACGTTCCAGCACTTCAGGAGCTGTTCCTGGATGATGCCGATGAGCTGGGCCCGGAGCGAGGGGCTGAGCTTCTGCGAAGAGCCGCGCTCTGTGCCGAGCGAGGCCGTGCGGTTGACCTGCGGCGCCGAGGAGCCCGAGGACTGCGCCTTCTCCTTGGACTGGAGCAGCTTGGCGATGTCGTTGGCGTTGAAGTTCTTGGCGATCTCCGCCTCCTTCTTCGCCTTGGCCTCGGCTTCCTGCCTGGCCTTCGCCTCGGCGGCGAGCTTGGCCTTCTGATCGGCCTCGGCCTTCGCCTTGGCGACAGCCTCCGCCTTTTCCTTGGCGGCCTTCTCGGCTTCCGCCTTGGCGAGCGCCTCGGCCTTGGCCTTCGCATCGGCGGCGCGCTTGGCCGCCTGGGCGTCGGCTTCCGCCTTGGCCTTGGCGGCGGCCTTCGCCTCCTCCTCGGCCTTCTTCGCCTTGGAGGCGAGCTCGGCCTCTTCCTGAAGGCGGGCCTGCTCCTCGCGCTTCTGCTCGGCCTCGCGGGCGGCGGCGGCCTCGCTCTTCTGCGGCGGCTGCTTGGCGGGCTCGGGCGGCTTGGCCTCGGGCTTGGGCTGCTCGACCGGGCGGGCCGGCGGCGGAGGCGTGATCGCGTTGTTCTCGGCGGTCTTCAGTTCGGGCGGGCGCGAGGGCGGGGCCGGCGTATCGGCCTTGGCCTCGCCGGCTTCCTTGCGCTCCACCGTCTCGGACTGGCGCTCGGCGCGCGGGGTCGGCTGGGCCTGGACCTTCTCGGCGCTGCGCTCGCCGCGCGTCACCTGATTGAGCGCGCTGGGATCGATCACCTCGACGGCGATCGCCTCCTCGTTCTCCGGCAAGGGCGCAGGCGACGAGAACGCCAGCAGCCCCGCGACGAGGAACGTCACGTGGCCGAGCGCCGACACCAGCATGCCAGGTTCGGAGGTCGAAAGCTTCACGCTCTTAACGTCCCTACTCTAAATCTTCAGCGGCTCGACGGCTCGGTGACGAGCGCAACCCGCTTGAAGCCGGCGGCGGTGATGGTCGACATCACCGAGGCGACGCGGCCGTAATCGACCTGCTTGTCGCCGCGAACATAGACGCGCTCGTCGAAGCCCTGCTTCGCCAGGGCCTGGAGCTTGGCGACGAGATCGGGCTCGAGCGTCGGCTCGTCCTGCAGGAAGATCTGGCCCTTGCTGTCGATCGCGATGGTCAGGGGCTTCTGGTCGACATTGATCGGCTTGGCGCCGGTCTGCGGCAGGTCGAGCGGGACGCCGGTCGCGATCAGCGGGGCGGCGACCATGAAGATGATGAGCAACACCAGCATGACGTCGATGAACGGCGTCATGTTGATCTCGGCGATGGCGCCATGGCGGCGTCCGCGCCGGCCCCGGCGGCCGGAACCGCCCTTTGCGCCTGAAGCGGCTGACATACCCATCGATCAGGTCCTCACGCCGCCATGCGCTCGTCGATCTGCCGCGACAGGATCGCGGAGAACTCGTCGGCGAAGGCTTCGAGACGCCCTTGCGCCTTGGCGACCTCGGCCTGCAGCTTGTTGTAGGCCATCAGCGCGGGGATGGCGGCGAAGAGGCCGATCGCGGTGGCGAAGAGCGCTTCCGCGATACCCGGGGCGACGACGGCGAGCGAGGAGTTCTTGGAGACCGCGATCGCGGTGAACGAGGTCATGATGCCCCAGACCGTGCCGAACAGGCCGATGAAGGGCGCGGCCGAAGCGATGGTCGAGAGCACGAGCAGCCCCGATTCGAGTCGCTCCGTCTCGCGCTGGATGGTGACGTCGAGCACCTTGTCGATGCGCTGCGAGAGGCTGGCGACCGAACGCCCGCCATTCTCGAAGGAGCGCTTCCACTCCCGCATCGCCGCGACGAAGACGGCCGCCATGTCGGCGACGGGCTTGCTGGCGAGGTCGCGGTAGAGCTCCTCCAGCGAGCGGCCGGACCAGAACACCTCCTCGAAGGCATCCATGTCCTTGCGCGTGCGACGGTAAAGCAGGGTCTTGTCGATGATGATCGACCAGCACCAGACCGAGGCGCCGAGCAGGCCCATCATGACCAGCTTGACGACGATATGGGCGTGCCAGAACAGCGTCCAGAACGACATGTCGATCTGCGGCGCGGCCTGCGCGACGTCGGCGGGGTTCATCCTGTCATCCTTCTCACCCAGGCGGTACGACCGGTGCTGGACATCCCGAGGCTCCAGCCCTGGCCCAAACCCCGCCGCTTGCGTCGCGTGAAGCCCACGCCGCCGCCCGATCCGCGATCCGGGGAAATGCCGTATCCCGTCAATCGCGCGTGAATCCGGCGAAAGATGGGCCGAAACGGGGGTTTCCCACGAAACGCATGCTTCGGATCGAGTTAAGCTCCCGGCAAGGTTAATGTCGGGTATACGAGAGACCGGATGCGCGGCACTGCTTGCGCGGAACGGGTCGGGCGCGGCCGGGCCGGCGCGGTCAGCTTTCGAACATCAACTCGAGGTTGCGGTCGCTGCGTAGGCTGACCCGGCAGAGCCGCGATATCCCCTCCGTGTGGATGACAAGGGCGACCCGATCGGGGATGCTCGCAGCGTCGAGCACGCTGACCGTAGCGCTCGTGGCGGATCGCGCGCGGACGGTGCAAGCCACGGCGCTGCGCGTGAATTGAAGCTGGCCGGCCTCGAGCGCTTCGCTTTTCAGAGCGCCGCGCCCGCCGGTTTCAGCCTTGCGAAGCCGCTTCTGCATCTCCAGCAGATCGATGGTGAGGCCTGCAAGCTCCGACAGAGCGGCCGTGTCGCGCGCGTTGAAAACGCGGGGCCTGCTATCCATGGCGCAGATCGAGCCGACGGCTTGGCCTGCCGGCGAACGCAAGGGAACTCCGGCGTAGAAGCGGATATGCGGCGCGCCGCGGACGAATGGATTCTCCGAAAAGCGCTCGTCGGTGGCAGCGTCAGGCACGACCAGCGGCTGGGTATGTTGGATCGTGATGTTGCAGAAGGCCGGCTCGCGGTCGGCTTCGCAGGTTTGCATGCCCTGCTGCGATTTGAACCACTGCCGGTGGCCATCGATGAAGGTGATGGTCGACATCGGCACGTCGAAGATATGGGTAGCGAGGCGCGTCAGCCTGTCGAAGCTCTGCTCGGCCGGCGTATCGAGCACGTCGTAGTCCGCCAGCGCATCCAGGCGCGCCTGCTCGCTCTCGATCTCCGCGCGTGAGCGAGGCAGGATGATTTTCATCGGGCAAGTTGTGCGGATGGCCGCTTAACGCGTGCTTAAGGCTGGCGCCAGCCAGTGCTGCGGCTCTGCCTTTACGAGAGGCAGCAATAAAAGGCCCGCCTCGACATGCCGAGGCGGGCCGTGATGATTTTCGATGTTGCCTGATGCTCAAGCCGCGTCGGGCTGGGCCGGGGGATTGGCCGGCGGGTTGTTGCGGCGATCGGCCATGAACTGGTCGAACTCGGCCTTGTCGCGGGCCATGCGCAGGCGGCCCAGGAAGTCGTGGAACTCGCGCTGCTCGTCCTCGAGGCGGCGCAGCGTCTCCGCGCGGTACTCGTCGAAGGCGCGGTTGCCGCTGGAAGGGCCGCCACGGCCCCAGCCGCCGAAGCCGCTGCCGAAACCGCCTTCGCGGCCGGCCATGCGCTCGCGCAGGCGGTCCATCTTGCCCTGCAGGCGGCTCATCCGGTGCTCGTACCGGTCTCCGGCATATCCACAACCCATGCGTCCACTCCAGAAAATAAAGGCCAGGGTCGCCAGACCCAGCGGCCAGAACAGAATGAAGCCGAGAACCGCGAAGGCGATCCAGGCACCCTTTCCATATTCGTCCAGTTTCTCGACGATCGGCATTGCTCCCTCACTGAGCCAGCGTGAATGTAAATCACATTTACATAGATGCTCCCGACCCCGCCGCTTGTCAAGGAGTGGGCGCGGGGAAATCGATTCCGGGCTCCACGCGCCTTCCTGGAGTCCTCTTGATCGTCGCGGAAGCACGCCGTCACTCCGGACAAGCCGCGACACGGCGGCGATCCGGATTCCATCGGAGGGCGCTGCGCTCCAAGATGAATTCCGGATCAAGTGCGGAATGACGAGAGTTTTCCGCCGCGGCGCGGCACGTTTGGGCTTGCACCCCGAGAGTCCGGCTGAAGGCGTCAGCCGGCGTCGGGCGAACCGTTGCGGCCGATGCCGAGGCCCTGGAGATAGATCAGCATGCCGGCCTCCAGCAGCTCGGCGGCCGACATCGGCAGGGGGCGGCGTCCGCCATCGGCGCGGCCGAACAGGGCGGCGACGCCATGCGACATCGCCCAGACATGCAGCGCCATCATCAGGGCAGGGGGGCGCTTGCCGGCCGGGAGCTGCGCGATCAGCGCCTCGGAGGCCTGGCGCAGGCCGGCGAAGGCGCGGTCGGCGGCGGCGCGCAGTTCCTGGCTGGCGTCGAGCGGCACGCCGGCCTCGAACATCGCCGAGTAATAAGCGGGCTCGTCATGGGCGAAGGCGAGGTAGGCGCGCCCGAGCCGGTGGAAGGCAGCCTCGGGATCGGGCCGGCCCTGGTCCCAGGCGCGCGACAGCGCCGCCTCGAAGGCCTGGAAGCCGCGCGTCGCGACATCGGCCAGCAATTCCTCGCGGTCGCGGAAATGGCGATAGGGCGCGGCCGGGCTGACGCCGGCCATGCGCGCCGCCTCGGCGAAGGTGAAGCCGTTTGGCCCCTTCTCTCCGATCAGCCCGAGCGCGGCCTTCACCAGCTCCTCCTTGAGGTTGCCATGGTGATAGCCGCGGGGTGTTTCGGGGCGGTCGCGCTTCCAGCTCATGTAAGGAGCGCTAACATGCGGGCAGGGGCGGCGTCGACCATCACTCGTCGAGCATCAGCCGCTTGCGCAGGCCATCCGGGATGCGGCGGGCGAGGCCGCCGCCGACGCAGGCAACCTTGACCGCCGCGGTGATCAGCACCTCCTCGCCGCGCAGCACGCGCTGTTCGAGATCCATGGTGGCGCCGCGCGCCTCGACGGAGCTGGTCTCGACTGTCAACAGGTCGTCCATCACGGCCGGCCGCAGGAAGTCGATGGTCATCTTGCGCACCGCGAAGCCCAGCGCCGTCTCGCCGTCGAAGAGCTCGCGCTGCTCGACGCCGAGCGCGCGGATCAGCTCCGTGCGGCCGCGTTCCATGAAGCGCAGATAGGAGGCGTGATAGACGACGCCGGAGAAATCGGTGTCCTCGTAGTAGACGCGGACCTCGATGCGATGGACCCTGCTCATGGTGCTCCGGAGCGGTTTCAAATGCTTGCCGCTGCCATAGACCAGGAGATGCGGCTTCGGAAAGGCTGGAACTGCTTTGCCGGCGGGACGTTTCCCGTTCGTGATCACAGCAAGGAGAACCTGTCATGGCGCAATCCAGCAAGGCGACCGCGCGGCTGCTCGACAAGGCCGAGGCCGATCTCGTCGCCCGCACGCATCGCAGCGCGATCGGGGCTCTTCCGGATGACGAGCTGCGCGATCTCGCGGGCAAGCTGCGCGAGCGCCGCGACAAGGCGCGCGACGGTGCCCGACGGCAGAAGCGTGAGATGCGCGGCAAGGCCGAACCGAAGGGCACCAAGGCGGCCACGGACAACGCGGGCACCAAGGCCAAGGCTGATGCGCTGACGGCGGCGCTGAAGCGCGTCGGCGCCGAGCGCACGCGCCGGGAAGAAAAAGCGAAGCTGCCGAGCCAGCGTAGCCTGGCGCGCAAGGCGCTCGCCCTCAAGCAGCGCCAGCGCGCGGCGGAGCGGCCTGCCAGCCGCACGGCCGGCAAGGGCATGCGCTCCGTCGAGAATCGGAAGGCGGCCAAATCCGGCGCGCTGAACGATGCCGGCGCCCGGCCCGCACTGATGCGCTCGAAGATCGCGCGGCAGTCCTGAGGATCGTCAGCCCTGCAGGCGTTCAGCGCTTGCAGGGCTTGCCCATGAAGGAGCCGCAATCATAGGGCTGCGACAGCGTCTCGCGGATCGAGTAGCTCTTGCCTTCGAAGCTGTTGACGATGTCGTCGATGCGCCAGCCGCCGTTCTCGCTGACCATTTTGAACTCGACGACGACTGGTTTGCCGAAACTGCGGAAATTCGCTATCACCGTCGCCTTGCCGGCGGCGATGGGAATCGTGTCGAAGCTCAGCTTCTTGATCTCGCCGTCCTGCCCGTTGAGGAAGGGATCGGCGCCGATCTGGCCCATGTCGCCGCTTTCCTCCTGATAGAGATCGTCGCGGGCGAAGAGCGCGGCGAGGCTCCGGCTCATGAGCTTGTCGCGATGCGGCGGGCGCCAGGGCGGCGGCGGGGCCTTACCCTTGGCGGCGAGCATCTTGGCGGTGATCGCATAGGCTTCTTCGACAGGGCCGCGGGGCACGTCGTCGCCGGCGCGAGCCGCAACGGCCACGAATGCGGACAGGCCGGTCAAGGCGAGCGCGAGCGCGAGGTTTCCCAGGAGCTGCTTCACGCCTCGTCCTCGTCGCTTCCGAACAAGCCGAACTGCGCCGTCTCGCGCGAGGGCTCGGGCATGCCGAGATGGCGGAAGGCGTGGGGCGTGAGCAGTCGCCCGCGCGGCGTGCGCTGGATGAAGCCCTGCTGCAGCAGGAAGGGCTCGATGATTTCCTCGATCGCGTCGCGTGGCTCGGAGAGCGAGGCGGCGATCGTTTCGATCCCGACCGGGCCGCCGCCGAAATTGACCGCCACGGTCGTGAGGTAGCGCCGGTCCATCTGGTCGAGGCCGATGGCGTCGACATCAAGGAGCGAAAGCGCCTTGTCGGCGACCTTGCGGGTGACGATCGGGTCACCATCGACGATGGCGAAATCGCGCACGCGGCGCAGCAGGCGCCCTGCGATGCGCGGCGTTCCGCGCGAGCGCTTGGCGATCTCGTTGGCGCCGTCGTCGGACATCGGCACGCCGAGCACGCGGGCGCCCCGCGCGACGATGCCCTGCAATTCCTCGACCGTGTAGAACTGCAGGCGGATCGGGATGCCGAAGCGGTCGCGCAGCGGCGTGGTCAAAAGGCCGGCGCGGGTGGTGGCGCCGACGAGCGTGAACTTGGGCAGGTCGATCTTGACCGAGCGGGCGGCCGGGCCTTCGCCGATGATCAGGTCGAGCTGGTAGTCCTCCATCGCCGGATAGAGGATTTCCTCGACCGCCGGGTTGAGGCGATGGATCTCGTCGATGAAGAGCACGTCGCGCTCTTCGAGATTGGTGAGCTGGGCGGCGAGGTCGCCGGCCTTGGCGATGACCGGGCCCGAGGTCGAGCGGAAATTGACGCCGAGCTCGCGCGAGACGATCTGCGCCAGCGTCGTCTTGCCGAGGCCGGGCGGGCCGACGAAGAGGACATGGTCGAGCGCGTCGCCCCGGCTCTTGGCGGCGTTGATGAAGACCTGGAGATTGGCGCGCGCCGCCGCCTGGCCGGTGAAATCGGATAGCGACAGCGGACGCAGCGAGGTTTCGCTGTCGTCATCGCGACGTTCGGCCGTCATCAGGCCGGAGCGCTTGGGTTCGCTCACAGCACGATCTCCAGCTCGATGGCGTCGTGGATCGGAATGTCCTTGTATCCCGTCTTGATGATATCAGGCACGACCGAGCGATAGTGGTCGATCGCCTCGGGATAAAGCCCGGAAAGGCGGAAGCCGCGGCGCTGGTAGAAGATCATGCCCGGCATGTTGTCGTTGGTCAGCATCGCCTTGAGCTTTCTGGCGCCGGCCTTGCGCGCGGCGAAGATCACGGCGTCGAGCATGCGGATCGCGACGCCTTCGCCCGGCCGCAACGAATGGAGGGCGCAGAGATAGGCGTTCTCGCCGCGCACCGTCCAGCTCGCCAGCGCCGCGGTGCGGCCCGATGGTTCGTAGAGGCCCAGTGCATCGATCTCGGCGACATCGTAGACGTGCAGGTCGATCATCATGCTCTGGGAGCCCCAGCTCGCCAGCATGATGCGGCAGAGCTCGGTCTTGTCGGTAACGATGCGCAGTTCGAGCTCTTCGGGCGCTTCGCTCACTTCGCCAGTTCCTTCAGGCCCAGCTTGATGAGCTGGGCCGTGCCGGCCCCATCGCCGGCGGCCTTCGCGGCAGCCGCCACGGCCGCCACCGCCTGCGCCTGAGGATAGCCGAGATTGGCGAGCGCCGACACGGCGTCGGCGATCGGCTGCGGCAGTTTCCTGTCCTCCAGCGCGCCCGCGAGCTGCGCCACGCCCGGATCGATATGGCCGAAGGCCGGGGCCTTGTCCTTGAGCTCGGCGCAGAGGCGCTGGGCGAGCTTCGGACCGACGCCGGGGGCACGCGCGATCGCGGCCTTGTCGTTGGTGGCGATCGCGGTGACGAGCCCACCCGGATCGAGCGTCGAAAGGATCGCGAGCGCGACCTTGGCGCCGACGCCCTGCACGACCTGCATCAGGCGGAACCAGTCGCGCTCATTATCGGACATGAAGCCGTAGAGGCGGATCGCATCCTCGCGGACATGGGTCTCGATCGAGAGCGCGGCGGCCTCGCCGGGCTGGGGCAGGCGCTGGAGCGTGCGCGCCGAGCACTGCACGACATAGCCGACGCCCTGCACGTCGATGATGACGTGATCCTCGCCATAGGAATCGATCAGGCCCTTGAGCTTGCCGATCATTGATTTCCTCCTGGGGTCATCCCGGGCGACCGCAGGGAGACCGGGGATCCATGCCGGAGCGTTTCCAAAAGACATTCAGGCATGGATCCCGAATCTCCGCTTCGCTGCGTCCGGGATGACCTGCTGGGGAGGGCTCCCCGAAACATGTCGATTGGCAGCATGGGGCTCACGATGCCTTCATCTGCGCGACCAGCGCCTTCATGCCGCGATGCTGGGCATGGCAGATCGCGACGGCGAGCGCGTCCGCCGCGTCGGCAGAGGAGGTCTCGGCCTTGGGCAGGAGCACGCGGATCATCGCCTGGACCTGTTTCTTGTCGGCATGGCCGACGCCGACCACGGTCTTCTTGACGAGATTGGCGGCATATTCGGCGACGTCGAGCCCGGCCAGCGCCGGCACGACCAGCGCGATGCCGCGGGCCTGGCCCAGCTTCAGCGCCGATTGCGGGTCGCGGTTGATGAAGGTTTCCTCGACGGCGGCCTCATGCGGGCGATGCGCGGCGAGGACCTTGTTCAAGCCTTCGTGCAATTGCCGCAGGCGTTGGCCGAGGGAGAGGGCACCGTCACTCTCGATGCAGCCGCAGGCGACGAAGGAGAGCTTGCTCCCCTCCGAAATCACGATGCCCCAGCCGGTTTTCCGGAGGCCGGGATCGATGCCGAGGATGCGAATCGGAGGTGCCATGACGGGCTCAACCTAGCGGATGTTTCGGATTTGTCCCGCGCCGAGACGGGCGATGGAACGGGGCGGGATGAATTCCCCTGATCGATGACATCAAAAAGGAAAGTTGTTCTTGCCGATGGCTCGCGGGCATGGTTCGCGGCATCATTCCTCTCCAACCGGCTCCATGTCCTCGATCCTGTCTTCCTTCATGCCGGGCCTCACGGCCGACGGCATCGCCGTCCTGCTGGCTGCGACCTTGCTCGGCGGGCTGGTGCGCGGCTTCACCGGCTTCGGTTTCGCCATGGTGTTCATGCCCTTGGCCTCGGTCGTGCTCGGGCCGGTCGCGGCGCTCGGCCTGATCTGGTTCATCGATCTGCCCTTCGCCCTGCCGATCGCGGCGCGCAGCGCCAAGCAGGCCGAATGGCGCGAGATTCTGCCGCTGCTGCTGACCGCGACGCTGGCGCTCCCGGCGGGCATCTGGCTGCTGATCTGGCTCGACCGGGAGACGATGCGCTGGGTGCTGGCCTCGCTCGTGCTGATCGCGGTCGCGTTGATGGCCTCGGGCTGGCGCTATCACGGACGGCCGACGATCCCGCTCTCGCTCGGGGTCGGGGCGCTGTCGGGCCTGTTCAACGGCATGGCCTCGATCGGCGGCATGCCGCTCGCGGTGTTCTGGTTGGGCGCACAGCGCAACGACCGGCACAAGACGCGGGCCAACCTGCAGACCTTCTTCGGCGTCTCGACGCTGATCAGCGGCACGGTGCTGTGGTGGAAGGGGATTCTCACCGGCGGCGCCTTGCTGATGGCGGTGCCGCTCTTCGCGGTCTACGGCATCGGGCTCTGGGCCGGCACGCACGGTTTCCGGCTGGCCTCGGAGGAGACCTTCCGGCGCGGGGCCTATCTGGTGATTTTCCTGAGCGCGCTGATCAGCCTGCCGCTGTGGGATGTCGTGATCGGGCGCTAGCCGCAACTCCACCAAGTCTTTGCGTCATTCCGGACAAGTCGCGAAGCGACGCTGATCCGGAATCCATCGAAGGGCGCCAGCGCTCTACGATGGATTCCGGGTCTGCGCTTCGCTTGCCCGGAATGACGACGTTGGTTGGAAGGCAATCTGCTCAGGCGCTGAGCTTGGCCATGATGTCGTCGGCGATTTCGAAATTGGCGAAGACGTTCTGGACGTCGTCGTCGTTATCGAGGGCTTCCATCAATCGCATCATCGAGGCGGCTTTCTCCTCGTCGAGCGGGGCCGAGGTCGTCGGCCGCCAGACGGGCTTCGCCGAAGCCGGCGCACCCAGCGCGGCTTCGAGGGCCTTGGAGACCTCGTTCAGGGCGTCGAAGGCGCAGAGGATGGTGTGGCCGTTCTCGTCGGAGATCACGTCGTCGGCGCCGGCCTCGATCGCGGCTTCCATCACCTTGTCGGCATCGCCGGCCTCCGGCGGATAGCTGATCTCGCCGACGCGGTTGAACATGAAGGAGACGGAGTTGCTTTCGCCGAGCGCACCGCCCGACTTGGTGAAGTAGGAGCGCACGGCGGAGGCGGTGCGGTTGCGGTTGTCGGTCAGGGCCTCGACGATGACGGCCGCGCCGCCCGGGCCGTAGCCCTCGTAGCGAACCTCGTCATAATTGTCGCCTTCGCCGCCGGCCGCCTTGTTGATGGCGCGTTGGATATTGTCCTTCGGCATGTTCTCGGCGCGCGCGGCGAGCACCGCCATGCGCAGGCGCGGGTTCATATTGATGTCGGGCATGCCCATCTTGGCGGCGACGGTGATTTCGCGGGCCAGTTTCGAGAACAGCTTGGAGCGCACCGCGTCCTGCTTGCCCTTGCGGTGCATGATGTTCTTGAACTGTGAATGGCCGGCCATGGGGACTCGCTGCCCTTTGATGAGATGGAACCATGGAAACATCGCCCGCGGCGCGCGCCGGGACGATCGGACGGCCTTATAGGCGCCGGTTTCCGTGACAGGCAAGCGCCTATGGCCGATCGCGGCCCAAATCGGCGGCGAACGGGCCGTTAAGCCATTCTTTGTCATGAAGGAGCATGAATGCCGCCAACCACCACGCCGTCCTCATCCAAGTTCGCGAAGCCGTGACATCCAACTCCATCGCCGCGCAGGACCATCGCTTCCGCGCCTTCCGGATCTTCGAGGAGGATATCGTTCTTCTCGGTTCGCTGTCGGATTTCGCCCGCGGCCGGCTGCCGGCTCTGCTGGACAATCTGCACGACCAGTTCGCGCCCTGGCCGGAAATCGCGCAGGCCCTGCGGCAGCCCGATGTCCATGAGCGGCGGCTGGCGCATTGGATCAGGCTGGCATCCGGCGGCCTCGGGGAAGGCTACACCGAATCCGCGCATCGTCTGGCGAGCGTGTTCCACGAGCACGGCGTGCCGATCTACGCGGTTGTGATCTGCCACGCGATCGTCTCGAACGCCATCATCGTCGAGCTCGGACTCGACCGGAAGAGCATGATGGGGCTGTCGCGCCTCTGGCAGAGGCGCGAGCTCGACCGGCGGATCGCGCTGCGCGGGGCGCTGTCCAAGGCGACGCAACTCGACCTCGAATTGCTGCTGGAGACCTATTCCGTCGTCCAGCAGGAGAGCCGCGACCGCACGCGCCATCAGATCGAGGCGTTCGAGGTCACGGTCCGGAAAGTCGTCGGCGCGGTGAATGCCAGCGCCGGCAAGGTCGGGCGGCTCGCCGCCTCAGTCGAGACCGTGGTCGGCGAGACCAGCGCGCAGGCCGAGCGCGCTGCGGGAGCAGCGGGCGACGCATCGGACAATGTCAGCAATGTCGCGACGGCGACGAACGAATTGTCGATTTCGCTCGACCATGTCGCGGCGGAGGTAGTGCGCGCCTCGACCATGGCGCATGAGGCGCACGCCGCCGCCCAGAAGACCGACGCCATCGTCCAAAGCCTGGCGCATTCGGCGCAAACGATCGGCTCTGTCGTCGAGATGATCCAGACCATCGCCAGCCAGACCAATCTTCTCGCGCTCAATGCGACGATCGAGGCGGCGCGCGCCGGCGAGGCCGGGCGCGGCTTCGCCGTCGTCGCGACGGAGGTGAAGCAGCTTTCGTCCCGCACCGCGAAAGCCACGGACGAGATCGCGGCCCAGGTTCCCGCCATGCAGGCGGCGACGCGGGAGGCCGTGGCGGCGATCGAGAGCATCGTCGCCTTCGCCAGCCAGGTGAACGGCATTGCGGGTGCGGTCGCAGCCAGCATCGACGAGCAGCGTGCCGCGACGCAGGAAATCGCCCGCAGCGCCGATCAGGCCGCCTTGGGCACGCAGGCTAACGCCGAAAGCATCGTGCAGCTCAACGCCAGGGCGCAGCAAGCGGGGCGGGCCGTGCATGACGTGCTCGACGTCGCCGGCGTGTTGTCGCGGCAGGCGGAGAGCCTGAACCACGCCTTCGACGATCTGATTCGCCAGAACCGCGCGGTCTGAGCCGCGCGCGGTTCGATGTGTGACTAACCTTGGGCCCAGTCAGGCACGGCCTGGCTGAGATGCGGACCGACGCGCACGGCCCAGACCGCTGTCGCGAGGCCGGTGGCATCGTCGATATCGACCGCGACGCCAGACAGCGTGCCTTCGCCCGTCGCCGGCTCCAGGCGCGCACCGGGCACCTTCTGCAGGAAGCGGCGCACCGGCTCGTCCTTCTGCATGCCGAGCACGGAATCATAGTCGCCGCACATCCCGGCATCGGACTGGTAGGCCGTGCCGCCGGGCAGGATGCGCGTGTCCGAGGTCGGCGCATGGGTATGGGTGCCGACGACGAGGCTGGCGCGGCCGTCGAGGAAATAGCCCATGGCCTGCTTCTCGCTGGTCGCCTCGGCATGGACATCGACGATGACGGCATCGGCGACTTCGCCGAGCGGGCAGGCCGACAATTCGCGCTCGACCGCGGCGAAGGGGTCGTCCAGTGGGTCCATGAACAGCCGGCCCATGACGTTGACGACGAGGACGCGGGCGCCGTTGCGCGCCTCGATCACCGCGGCGCCGCGGCCGGGCGTGCCGGGCGGGTAATTGGCCGGGCGGACCAGCCGGTCCTGGCGGGTGATGAAGACGAGCGCTTCGCGCTGGTCCCAGGAATGGTTGCCCAGCGTCACGACATCGGCGCCGGCGGCGAGAATCTCATCGCAGATCGCCTCGGTGATGCCGAAGCCGCCGGCGGAGTTCTCGCCGTTGATGACGACGCAGTCGAGCTTCCAGGCCTCGCGCAAGGCGGGCAGCCGCTCCTGAACCGCAATCCGGCCGGGGCGGCCGACGATGTCGCCGAGGAAGAGAAGACGCATGAAATAAACTCGAAAACCGCGAAGGCTTTCTCCCTTGCCCGAAAGCCGGCCGGAATCAACCGCAGCGAAGGGTTTCGCGCTCGGTCACGACCCAGTCGAGGCGCCGGTCGTGCGGCTCGTCGGGCACCGCGTCGATCTCCTGCGCGGCATAGCCGATGCCGATGCTGACGGTCGGGCCGAGCGCGCTGAGGGCGCGGTCGTAATAGCCCTTGCCGTAGCCGATCCGGTAGCCGCGGCGGTCGAAGGCGGCGAGGGGGACGAGCAGGATGGCGGGCTTCACCGCGGGCTGGGCGGGGGCGGGGACGAGCGTGCCGAAGCCGCCCGGCACGATCGGCTCATAGGGCGCCCAGCGCCGGAAGATCATGTGCTTGTCGACGATCGCTGGTAGGCAGAGCGGCAGGCCGCGCTCATGCAGCGTTTCGAGAATGGGACGGGGATCGGCCTCCGAGCGCATCGGCCAATAGGCCGAGACCGGGCCGGTGCTGCCCGTCCAGACGGGCAGGCTGAGCGCACGGGTCGCGATCTCGGCATCCCATTCGAGCCGGTTGTCGAGATCGAGCGCGTCGCGGCGGGCCAGCGCTTCCGCGCGGAGGACAGCCTTGCGCGGGAAGGGCGTGATCGGCGTGTCGGACGTCATCGTCATGAAGGCTGCGGAGCCACCTCGGCCGTGGAGTTTTGAATCCCGGGACACCTACAGAAGTAGGTGGGCGCCGTGTGTCCGGATCCAGGGATCCGGTCAGGGACAGCTCCCTAGGGAGTCGTATGGGCCCGGGGAATGCTGTCTCGCACGCACCAGGCAGCCCCGCTCCGTCAATGTAGGGAGGTCGCCGGCAAAGCGCCAGTGGTTCTTTGCGCGTTTGCACATCCCGGCTTCTGTGGCGCCAGGCGATCGACCCGGCCATGAAAACGTTCATATTTTGGCCGTGGTGCGCTGATGGTATAGATGCTGCGCGCGACATGTACGGAAACCGGTTTCAGCGATGCTTCGTTCTCTTCTAGCCCGCCATCTCTCCCGCCCGGGGCTGGCCGCGTTGGCGATCTCAGCTGCGCTCGCCGGTGGCGCCGTGCCGGCTTCGGCGCAGGATGCCGCCGATCTGCTGGTCCGCACCACGCGGCTGGAGAACCAGCTGCGCCAGATGTCCGGCCAGATCGAGCAGCTCCAGTTCGAGAACAAGCGGCTGACCGACCAGCTCCGCAAGTTTCAGGAAGACGTCGATTTCCGCCTGAGCGAGAAGGGGGGCGGTGGGCGTCCGAGCACCGCGGCTCCCAGTCCGACGGGTGCTCCGCCGGCCGGCGGAGCACCGCAGCCGCAGCGCCAGCGCCGCGGCGATGCCTTCGATCCGACGACGCAGCAGGGCGCGGCCGGCGCGCCGCAGCAGCTCGGCGGCGGCGCGGGGATCGCCGGCATCATCGACGAGGATTATGCGGGCGGTCCTGCCACGGGCCAGCCGCTCGACCTTCAGGGCGTCGGGCGCCCGGTGCCGCAAGGCGGCCTGCCGCAGGACAGGCCGCGGGGCGCGAGCGTCGCCGCCGCGAGCGGCCCGCAGAGCGCCAAGGAGGCCTATGACCTCGCCTTCGCCTCGATCCAGCGCAAGGAATACGAGCAGGCCGAGATGGGCTTCCGCCAGTTCCTGCAGAGCTACCCGCGCGACCGGCAGGCGGTGGACGCGACCTATTGGCTCGGCGAAAGCTACCTCCAGCGCCAGCGCTACCGCGAGGCGGCCGAGCAGTTCCTGAAGATCTCCCGCGAATCGCCCAAGGCTTCCAAGGCGCCGGACAGCCTGCTGAAGCTCGGCATGGCCCTCAACGGGCTCGGCGCCAAGGAGCAGGCCTGCGCCACCTATGCCAAGGTCGGCGTCGACTATCCCGCCGCCTCCAATTCCGTCCGCCAGGGCATTGCCCGCGAACGGCGCCGCTCCGGCTGCGCTTGAGCGCGGCGCCGATCGCAACCGATTTTGCGCCGGTCTCGCTCGTCGAGGCCGGCGCTGCTTTTCAGGGGCTGTCGCAGGAGACGGCCTTGCTCGCCGCCGTTTCCGGCGGGCCGGATTCGGTGGCGCTGCTCGCGCTTCTCGCGGCCTGGGCGCAGACGCCCGGTCGGCCTGCGCTCCATGCCGCCACGGTCGATCACGGCCTGCGCCCCGAATCGGTCGGCGAGGCTGCCGTCGTGGCTTCGCTCTGTGCCAAGCTTGGTGTGCGCCATGTGATCTTGCGCTGGGAAGGAGCGAAGCCGGCAAGCAGCGTTCAGGCCGAGGCGCGGCGCGCGCGCTACGCGCTGCTGGCGAGCGAGGCGAGGCGGCTCGGCGGGGCGACGCTGGTCACGGCCCATACGCTCGACGACCAGGCCGAGACCATGCTGATGCGGCTGGCCCATGGCTCGGGCCCATCAGGGCTCGTCGGGATGCGGGAGCGGAGCGAGGTCAACGGCATCGCGCTGGCCAGACCTCTGCTCGGCCTTGCGAAGGCGCGGCTCGTCGCGACGGCGGAGGCGCGTGGACTGCCGTTCATCCGCGACCCCAGCAATCGCGATCCGCGCTTCGAGCGGGTGCGTTGGCGCGAGGCGATGCCGGCTCTGGCGGAGCAGGGGTTGACGGCGGAGCGGCTCGGCCGGCTGGCGCAGCGGCTGGCGCGGCTGGACGAGGTCGCGGCGCAACGGGCGCAATCGGTGATGGCGGAGGTGCTGCTGTCGAACGAATGCCCCGAAGGCAGCCTGCGCCTGCGCTTTTCCACACTGGTCTGCGAGCCTGAGGAGACCGTGTTGCGGGTTCTGGCACTGGCGCTCGATACGGTCGTGCCGGGTGGCGACGGTCACGGCCGGCTGGAACGGCTGGAAGCCTGCGGGGCGGCCATGACAGCGGCGGCGCGTGCCGGGCTTGCATTGCGGCGGACCCTGGCCGGCTGCGTCCTTTCGCTTGGGCGCGACGGCGTCCTGGCGCTGCAAGTCGAGCCGCCGCGCAGACGGGGCGTTCACTCTTCGGCGTCATAGTGCCGCCACGACGTTGCTTTCCCTTGGCAAGGGCATGTGCGACACCTATTTTGGTAGTCGGGAAACTCTAGGCCTCATCCGGTTGGTCCGGCAGGCCCGATCGGACTGGGAATGAATCCGAACTTTCGCAATTTCGCTCTCTGGGTGGTGATCTTTCTGCTGGTCCTGGCGCTCGTCACGCTGTTCCAGAGCCCGAGCCAGCGCACGAGCACCAACGAGATCCAGTACAGCCAGCTGGTCAACGAGGCGCAGGCCGGGCGGATTTCCAGCCTCGTCGCGTCGGGACCGGAATGGACCGGAAGCTTCTCGGACGGCCGCAACTTCGTCACCTACCCGCCCTATGCCGATCCGCAATTCCTGCGGAGCCTGGCGGAGAAGGGTGTGCAGGTCTCGGGCAAGCCGCCGGCGGAGGGCACGCCCTGGTTCATGGCGCTGCTGGTCAATTCGCTGCCCTTCGTCATCTTCATCGGCCTGTGGATCTTCATGTCCCGCCAGATGCAGAACGGCGCTGGCCGGGCGATGGGCTTCGGCAAGTCCAAGGCGAAGCTCCTGACCGAGGCTCATGGCCGCGTCACCTTCGAGGACGTCGCCGGCATCGACGAGGCCAAGGAAGACCTCCAGGAGATCGTCGAATTCCTGCGCGATCCGCAGAAGTTCCAGCGGCTGGGCGGGCGCATCCCGCGCGGCGTCCTGCTCGTCGGCCCTCCCGGTACGGGTAAGACGCTGACCGCGCGTGCCGTCGCGGGCGAAGCCAATGTGCCGTTCTTCACGATCTCGGGCTCCGACTTCGTCGAGATGTTCGTCGGCGTCGGTGCGAGCCGCGTGCGCGACATGTTCGAGCAGGCCAAGAAGAACGCGCCCTGCATCATCTTCATCGACGAAATCGACGCGGTCGGCCGTCATCGCGGCGCCGGCCTCGGCGGCGGCAATGACGAGCGCGAGCAGACGCTGAACCAGCTCCTCGTCGAGATGGACGGCTTCGAGCCGAACGAGGGCGTGATCATCATCGCCGCGACCAACCGTCCGGACGTGCTCGATCCCGCCCTGCTGCGTCCGGGCCGTTTCGACCGCCAGATCGTCGTCCCGAACCCGGATGTCGCCGGCCGCGAGAAGATCCTGAAGGTCCATGTCCGCAAGGTGCCGATGGCGCCGGATGTCGACCTCAAGATCCTCGCCCGCGGCACGCCCGGCTTCTCCGGCGCGGACCTGATGAACCTCGTCAACGAGGCGGCGCTGCTGGCGGCCCGCCGCGGCAAGCGCATGGTCACCCATGCCGAGTTCGAGGACGCCAAGGACAAGGTCATGATGGGCGCCGAGCGCAAGTCGATGGCGATGTCCGAGGAAGAGAAGAAGCTGACTGCCTATCACGAGGCCGGCCATGCCATCGTCGGCCTCTATGTCCCGGCCGGCATCCCCGTCCACAAGGCGACGATCATCCCGCGCGGACGTGCGCTCGGCATGGTCAAGTTCCTGCCGGAGGGCGACCGCTACTCGATGAAGTTCAAGGAATTCACCTCGCAGCTTGCGGTCGCCATGGGCGGGCGCGTTGCGGAGGAGATGACCTTCGGCCGCGAGAACGTTACCTCGGGCGCCACCGGCGACATCCAGCAGGCGACCAAGATGGCCAAAGCCATGGTCACGCAGATGGGTTACTCCGACGAGCTCGGCATGGTCGCCTATGGCGACAACCAGGAAGAGGTCTTCCTTGGCATGTCGATGGGCCGCAGCCAGTCGCTGTCGGAGTCGACGGCGCAGAAGATCGACGCCGAGGTCAAGCGCCTCGTCGACGAGGGCTATGCCGACGCCAAGAAGATCCTGACCGATCACCACGAGGAGTTCGTGTCGGTGGCCGAGGCGCTGCTCGAGTTCGAGACGCTGACCGGCGAGGAAATCCGCGACCTGATCGCCGGCAAGCGCCCCGTGCGCGATGCCGACGATACGCCGCACGCTCCGCGCGGCTCGGCCGTGCCGAGCGCCGGCAAGGGCCGCAAGCGCGGCGAGCCGGATGCCGGCCTGGAGCCGCAGCCGCAGCCCCAGGGTTGAGGCGGGGTCGAATGGAATGCGAAAGGGCGGCCGAGAGGCTGCCCTTTTTCGTTGGGTCCGGATGTCTGTTCTCGATACCCGCATTCGCGCGGTCATCCCTGACAAGCGGCGCCAGCCGCACCGATCCGGGATCCATGCCTGAGCCTCTGTCGGAACTGTTCAGGCATGGATCCCGGGTCTCCGCTTCGCTCCGTCCGGGACGACGTGGGAAAATGGAGAGCAACAGGGCCGCAGCGCCTCTTTCACGCTCCGTCACAATTTGTGACGAGGCGGAAAGGTTTTTTGGCTATAGAACGGCCAAAACCGGGCGCGATCCGCCCCTCGGAACCCAATCACGATGACGCGCAAATATTTCGGAACGGACGGCATTCGCGGGCGGGCGAACGGCGTCATCACGCCCGACCTCGCCCTAAAGGTCGGGCAGGCGACGGGCCTCGCCTTCCGCCGCGGCGAGCACCGCCACCGGGTGGTGATCGGCAAGGATACCCGCCTCTCCGGCTACATGATCGAATACGCGATGGTCGCGGGCTTCACCTCCGTCGGCATGGACGTGATGCTGCTCGGCCCGATGCCGACGCCGGCGGTCGCCATGCTGACGCGCTCGATGCGCGCCGATCTCGGCGTGATGATCTCGGCCTCGCACAACGCCTACGAGGATAACGGCATCAAGCTGTTCGGGCCGGACGGCTACAAGCTCAACGACGAGGTCGAGCGCGAGATCGAGGAACTGATCGACAGCGACCTGACCTCCCGCCTGTCGGGATCGCCGAAGCTCGGCCGGGCCAAGCGCATCGACAGCGCCGATGCGCGCTATGTCGAGTTCGCCAAGCGCACCATGCCGCGCAACATGAGCCTGGAAGGCCTGCGCATCGTGCTCGATTGCGCCAATGGCGCCGGCTACAAGGTGGCGCCGCAGGCGCTCTGGGAGCTGGGTGCCGAGGTCATCATCATCGGCGACGAGCCCGATGGCTTCAACATCAACCGCGATGTCGGCTCGACCCATCCGGCGACGCTGGTGGCGAAGGTCCGGGAATTGCGCGCCGATGTCGGCATCGCGCTCGACGGCGACGCCGACCGGGTGCTGGTGGTCGACGAGCAGGGGCAGGTTGTCGACGGCGACCAGCTCATGGCGGTGATCGCGCGTTCCTGGCTGGAGGATGGCAGGCTTTCGGCACCGGGCATCGTGGCGACGGTGATGTCCAATCTCGGGCTGGAGCGCTATCTGGCGGGTCTCGGCCTCTCGCTGGCGCGGACCGCGGTCGGCGACCGCTATGTGCTGGAGCACATGCGCAACCACGGCTTCAACCTCGGCGGCGAACAGTCCGGCCACATCATCCTCTCGGATTTCGGCACGACCGGCGACGGGCTCGTCGCGGCGCTGCAACTGCTCGCCGTGGTCAAGCGGATGGACAAGCCGGTCTCGGAGGTCTGCCACTGCTTCGAACCGCTGCCGCAGATCCTCAAGAACGTCCGCTACAAGACCGGGCGACCGTTGGAGGAAAAGGCGGTGATCAGCGCGATCGAGGCCGCCAAGCAGCTTCTCGGCGAGAGCGGCCGCCTGGTCATCCGCCCCTCCGGCACCGAGCCGGTAATCCGCGTCATGGCCGAGGGCGACGATCGTGACCTTGTCGAGCGCGCGGTCGACGATGTCGTCGACGCCGTGACGAAGGCCGCGGCCTGAAGATAATGCGTTTCATGCTCGGGCTTGACCCGAGCAGTTCCTGCCGAAGGCTTCGTCCGTCAGTGCGAGACTGCAAAGCGACGAAGCAATCCAGGAGGGCTGGGTGGAACGGTAGACGCGTGCGGTTAGGTTGTGAGTTTCCAACCTCCGAGGAGTTCAGCAACTCGTGTGTCGTCCCTGAGGACTGCGTCGGCGACGGTAAAACCCTCTTGGGCAACACTCGTGCCGACGACCTCGTTGCGGCTTCGAGCGTGACCGACGAGCGGGCTTTTTGAGATCGGTCTCTGATTGGCGTCAATCACCATCCATGCCGGACCGGTGTCCAACAATCGATAGGACAGAGCGATTGCCTCGCGCTGTTCGGCAGTTGCCGTCTCGCCCCACTCGCCAAGGATCAGGTCGATATCGGCCCCTTGGTCTTGGACATGCCCCAGCGTCCAATGCACAAAGTAGGCAGCGAGCGTTTTTCCGTTGACATGAGCACGTCCCCAAACGCGCCGGCTGCTTCGACCACAGCAATCGCAAACACCCGTATCGTTCGCACCTGTGGGCTCGATGATAATATGCGGTGTCATCCTTGTGGCTTCTCCAATTTGGCTGCCCTCTTGGCGGGACGCGGTTCGGTTCTCCTTCTTCGGCCTTTTGCCTCGTAAGATCAGATGGGTATCGGTCGCAACAATCTTCTGCCTCACACCACCGAGGTCAGGCCGCCATCGACCATCAGCAGGTGGCCGTTGACGTAATCCGAGGCCGCCGAGGACAGGAAGATCGCGGCGCCGGCCAGTTCCTTGGTCTCGCCCCAGCGCCCGGCCGGGGTGCGGCTGCAGACCCAGTTCGAGAAAGCCTCGTCGGCGATCAGGGCGGCGTTGATCTCGGTCGCGAAATAGCCGGGGCCGATGGCGTTGGCCTGGATGTTGTGCTTGCCGAGCTCGGCTGCGAGGCCCCGCGTCATCATCTTCACCGCGCCCTTGGACGCCGTGTAGGGGATGATGGTGGCGCGTCCGAGCTCGCTCATCACCGAGCCGATGCTGATGATCTTGCCGCGCTTGCGGGGAACCATGCGCTTGGTCACGGCCTGGGTGACGTAGAATACCGAATGCAGGTTGGTGTTCATCACCTCATGCCAGCCCTCGACCGGGAATTCGGTAATCGGGGCGCGCTTCTGCATGCCGGCATTGTTGATGAGGATGTCGATCGGGCCGATCTCGGCCTCGATGCCGGCAACGCCGGCCTCGACGGCCTTCTGGTCGGTGACGTCGAAGGGGGCGATGGAAGCCTTGCGGCCGGCCGCGGTCAGCGCCTGCTGCGCCCGTTCCAGCTTAGCCTTGTCGCGTCCGTTCAGCACGACATGGGCGCCGGCATCCGAGAGCCCCTCGGCCAGCGCGAGGCCGATGCCCTGGCCAGAGCCGGTGACGAGCGCGATCTTGCCTGCGAGACTGAACAGCGACAGCGACATGGCATATCCTCGCAAAATGCCGGATGCGGCGATTTCGGTTTGCGCCGGAGGGGCTGCTTTGGGTAAGCAGGTTTCAATCGATTAGACAATGCTGCCGCGCGCCCTCGCGCGGCAAATTCGGGAGCGTCCCATGCGTGCTGTCGTCATCCATGCCGAGAAGGACCTGCGGGTCGAGCCGACGACCGCGCCCGAGCTCGGGCCGCGCGACGTGCGCGTGCGGATCGAGGCCGGCGGCATCTGTGGCTCGGACCTGCATTACTACCTGCATGGCGGCTTCGGCACGATCCGCGTGCGCGAGCCGATGATCCTGGGCCATGAGATCGCCGGCCGGGTCGAAGCGATCGGCGGCGAGGTCTCGCGGGTGCAGCCGGGCGACCGCGTCGCGGTCAATCCGAGCCGGGCCTGCGGCCATTGCCGCTATTGCCAGATGGGCTTGCAGCAGCACTGCACGGACATGCTGTTCTATGGCTCGGCGATCCGCTTTCCGCATGTGCAGGGCGGCTTCCGCGACGTGCTCGTCGTCGAGGAGCGGCAGGCGGTGAAGGTCGCGCCGCGCGTCACGGCGGCCGAGGCCGCCTTCGCCGAGCCGCTCTCGGTCTGCCTCCATGCCGCCAAGCGGGCCGGCCCGCTGCTCGGCAAGCGCGTGCTGGTGACGGGGGCCGGCCCGATCGGCGCGCTCACCATCCTCGCGGCCAAGGCGGCCGGCGCCTCCGAGATCGTCGCGACCGACGTGGTCGACGGGCCGCTGCCGGTCGCGCTCAAGATGGGCGCGACCGCGACGGTCAATGTCGCGGCCGAGCCGGAGCGGCTCAAGGCCGAATACGGCGCGGAGAAGGGGGCGTTCGACGTGATGTTCGAGGCTTCCGGCAATCAGCATGCGCTAACCGGTGCCTTCGACGTGGTCAGGCCGGGGGGCGTCATCGTCCAGATCGGCGTCGGCGGTCAGTTCACGTTGCCGATGAACGTCGTCGTCGCCAAGGAATTCGACCTGCGCGGCTCGTTCCGCTTCCATGAGGAGTTCGACTGGGCGGTGGCGATGATCGGCTCGGGCTCGATCGACCTCTCGCCGCTGCTCACCGCGTCGATCCCGGTCGATCGGGCGGTCGAGGCCTTCGACCTCGCCGCCGACAAGTCGAAGGCGATCAAGGTTCAGCTCGACTTCGCGTGAGGCGCTTCAGCCGCTGCTGCGCCGGCGAAGGGGAAGCTCCTCCGCCGGGCTGATGGCGAAGCGATTCCGGCCAGTGCGCTTGGCGACATAGAGCGCCTCGTCGGCGCGGCGCGTGGCCTCGCTCAACGTGTCCTGCGGCTCGAGCAAGGTTGCGCCAACGCTGGTGCTGATCGGGACGGCCGCGCCGCTAGCGAGGATGACAGGAGACTCCGCCGCAGCCGCGACGATGGCGGCCGCAATGGCCGATAATTCATGGCGATCGACATTGTCGAGAAGCAGGATGAATTCGTCGCCGCCCCAGCGGGCGCAGATATCCCGCTCGCGCAGAAGAGAGGCCATCCGCCGGGCGAGCTCGGCGATGGCCGCGTCGCCACTCTGGTGGCCATGGCGGTCGTTGAGCGGCTTGAGGTTGTCGAGATCGACCAGCAGCAGGCCGGCCTGATGCCCGGTGCGTCCGGCGCGGTCCAGGCTTTTGGCGAAGGCGCGTTCGAAGCCGCGCCGATTGAAGACGCCGGTCAGCGGGTCGGCATGGGCGATCCGTTCGAGCTGCTCGGTGCGCTCGCGCACGGCTTCCTCGAGCCGGGCGGTGTTCTCCTCGACGCTGCGCGCCATCGTGCCGAAGGCCTGCGACAGCCGGCCGATCTCGTCGCGCCCGGCATCGATCGCGACGGCGCGGAACTCGCGGGCGCGGACATGGCTGGCGGCATGCTCGACACGGGCCAGCCGGTCGAGCACCGCGCGCTTGAACAGCAGCGTCATCAGGGCCGCCGCTGCGAGCAGGACAGCGCCGAAGAGCAGACCGAGCGGCAGGAACAGGCTGCGGTCGATGATGCGGTCTATATCCATCACCGTGACGTTGAACCAGCCGAGCCGGTCGAGATAACCGACGCCGACGAGCACGCGCTTGCCGTCGACCGTCATGAAGCGCGACTGCACGAGATCGTCGCCGGCCCCGACGCGGGCGATCATCTCGCCGAGCAGGCTGCGATCCGGGTCGTTGTCGACGAGCTGGTAGATCGTCTTCTTGGAGGAGATGTCCTTGGTCAGGCTGTGGAAGTCGACGAGGCTGGCGTCGCGATGGGCCTGCACGGCACCGCTGCGATCGACGAACATGCTCTGGACGCCGGTCTGCGGGATGTCGACGACCTCGCGGATGAACTGCGTCAGGTCGAGCCCGGTGCCGATGATGCCGAGGACGCGATTGTCCTTGCGGATGATGCAGTTGATCCAGACCTTGGTGACGCGGAGATTGTCGTCGTTATCGACATTGAGGTGGCAGCCGGAGCCGAGCGCCGCGGTCTTGTAATACCAGCCGTCGCGCGGGTTGCTGGCGGAGAGCGTGTAGCGCTTGCGCTCGTGCTCGTAGCTGTTGTCCTTGTCGTTGAAATAGTAATTCCCGGAGCCGGCGAGCACGGTGAAATAGCTGCGGTCCCGGAAGGACTGACGATAGTGCTCCAGCTCCGCCAGGCCGCGTTCGGCCCTGGCCGGGTCATTCTCGTTTTCGGCCCAGTCGACGATCGCGGGCGCGCGGGCGACGGTCTCCGCCAGCGAGACTTCGCGCATCAGGGCTTCGAGCCCACGATAGCGATCGAACAGGATCTGCTTCTCGGCGACGAGCGTGCCGAGCTTCAGCACGGTCGCGTCGACGATCCACAGGAAGGCCGCCCCGGCCGGAATCGCGATCGCCACCAGGATGGCGAGCGTCCAACCCATGACCCGGGCTTTCAGGCTATGCGTGCGGGGCAGACCGGGTTCGGCCTGGCTCATCGGGTCGGCTTCCTTGCGGGAGGGCGCAAAGTAGAAGCTCACCCGTTGCGTAAGCTTTAAGAAACCCGTTGGAGGGTGGCGGGTATCCCGGGGCTGTCATCCCGTGCGCGCTGCGGCGCGGAGTGCCGCTGCGCAGACACGGGACCGCGTGACGAGAAGGCGCCTCATTCTGAAGACGGTCCCGTGTCTGCGCAGCAGCGTTGCACGCTGCGGCGCGCACGGGATGACACCCTTCAGAACAACCCTTCGATGCGCCCCTGCGCGTCGATATGGATGCGCTCGGCGGCGGGCTCGCGCGGCAGGCCTGGCATGGTCATGATGTCCCCGCAGATGGCGACGACGAAGCCGGCGCCTGCGGAGAGCCGGAGCTCGCGCAGCGGCACGGTATGGCCGGAGGGCGCGCCGCGCAGGGTCGGGTCGGCCGAGAAGGAATACTGGGTCTTGGCGACGCAGACCGGCAGGTCGCCGAAGCCGGCCTCCTCCAGCTCGGCGAAACGGGCCTGCAGCTTGGCATCGACGCTGACGCCCTCGGCGCCGTAGATCTCGCGCGCGATCGTCTCCAGCTTCTGCCGCAGCTTCATGGCATCGGGATAGAGCGGGGCGAAATCGGCCTCGCCCTCGTCTGCGAGCGCCGCGACCTTGCGGGCGAGTTCCTCGGCGCCGGCGCCGCCTTCCGCCCAATGCCGACAGATCACCGCCTCGACCCCGAGGTGGTTGCGGCAATAGTTGCGGATGAGCTCGTGTTCGGCGGCCGTATCGGTGGTGAAATGGTTGATCGCCACGACCGGCGGCACGCCGAACTTCCTGATGTTGTTGACGTGGCGGGTCAGGTTGGAGAGCCCGGCCTCCAGCGCCTTCAGGTCCTCGCGGCCGAGCGCATCCTTGGCGAGGCCGCCATGCATCTTGAGGGCGCGGACGGTGGCGACCACGACGGCGGCAGCGGGTTTCAGCCCGGCCTTGCGGCACTTGATGTCGAAGAACTTCTCGGCGCCGAGATCGGCCCCGAAACCGGCCTCGGTCACGACGTAGTCGGCGAGCTTCAGCGCGGCCTTCGTCGCGATCACCGAATTGCAGCCATGGGCGATATTGGCGAAGGGGCCGCCATGGACGAAGGCCGGCGTGCCTTCCAGCGTCTGCACGAGGTTCGGCATCAGCGCGTCCTTGAGCAGCACGCTCATCGCGCCGGTGGCCTTGATGTCGGCGGCGGTGACGAGGCGCTTGTCGCGCGTGCGGCCGACGACGATGCGGCCGAGGCGGGCTTCGAGATCGGCGGCGTCGCGGGCCAGGCAGAAGATCGCCATGACCTCGGAGGCGACGGTGATATCGAAGCCGTCCTCGCGCGGGAAGCCGTTGCTGGCGCCGCCAAGCGAGGAGACGATGGAGCGCAGCGCCCGGTCGTTCATGTCCATGACGCGGCGCCAGGCGATATGGCGCGTGTCGAGACCGAGGCCGTTGCCCCAGTAGACATGGTTGTCGATCATCGCCGCCAGCAGGTTATGGGCGCTGGTGATCGCGTGGAAATCGCCGGTGAAATGCAGGTTGATCTGCTCCATCGGCACGACCTGGGCATAGCCGCCGCCGGCCGCGCCGCCCTTCATGCCGAAGCTCGGGCCGAGCGAGGGCTCGCGCAGCGCGATCATCGCGCGCTTGCCGATGCGGGAGAGCCCGTCGCCGAGGCCGACCGTGGTCGTGGTCTTGCCTTCGCCGGCCGGCGTCGGGCTGATCGCGGTGACGAGGATCAGCTTGCCGTCCGGTTTGGCCTGGAAACCTGGAATCGCCAGCGTATCGATCTTGGCGATATACTTGCCGTAGGGGTTCAGGGCCTCGGAGGGAATGCCCGCCTTTTCGGCGATCGTGGCGATGGGCTGCAGCGTGGCTACGCGCGCGATCTCGATATCGGTCGGCATTCGTCCTCTCGGAGGCTGTTTCTGCCCGCGTCTCCCGAGCGCGGGACAGCGCGGACACTGGCCCGAAAACCCCGCCGCCGCCAGCGCTTTCGCCGGCGGGGCAGGCATGATGCACAAGCCGATATGTCTTTTTACATGCGCGGGAACCACAACGCCTGTTACTCGTTTGGAAATGGTTTGGCTGCATGTGGCGGCCCGTGAAGCCTGCGCCGGGAGCGCGGCTTGTTCCGGTCGGTTGGGGGATACGACCTTGGAGAAGCGAACCTGGCCCGTCGGGCAGGGCGAGATTGCGGAGCGGTTGCGCGGCTGGACCGGCAGCGAGACCGGGCTCGGACGGCCCGATGACTGGCCGGCGCATCTGCGCAATGCCTTGCAACTCGTGCTGCTGTCGCCGGCCGCGATGGCCCTGCTCTGGGGCCGGCAGGGGCTCATGCTCTATAATGAAGCCTACGCGATCATCGCCGGCGCGCGGCATCCCGCAAGTTTCGGCATGAACGTCTTCGAAGCCTGGCCCGAGGTCGCCGATTTCAACCGTTCGGTGATGGAGCGCGTCTTTGCCGGCGAATCGCCCTCCTATCGCGACCTACCCTTCGTGTTCTATCGCAACGGCGCGGCGGAGGACGTCTGGCTGAATGTCGATTACAGCCCGGTGCTCGACGAGGCCGGCGAGGTCGGGGGCGTGCTTGCCATCGTGACCGAGACCACCGAACGGATGCAGGCCGAGCAGACCTTGCGCCGGCGCGAGGCGGAACTGGCACAGGTCCAGAAGATCGGTGGAGTCGGCGGCCTGGAGGTCGACCTGCGCTCCGGCTTCAGGAACCGACGCTCTCCCGAATATCTGCTGATCCACGGCCTGCCGCCCGAGGCGGCGCAGGAGACGCATGAGGATTGGGTCCGGCGCATCCATCCCGAGGATCGGGAAGCGGTCGTGGCGCATTTTCAGGGGGCCGTGCAGGGAAGTGCCACGGCGTATCAAGCCGAGTACAGGATCATCAGGCCATCGGATGGCCAGGTTCGCTGGATCGCGGCGACCGCGCAGATCGAACGCGGCGAGAGCGGCGAGCCGCTGCGCCTGATCGGCGCCCACCGCGACATCACCGAGCGCAAGGAGTCCGAGGCCGAGCAGCGCCTGCTGATGCAGGAGCTGGCGCATCGCGTGAAGAACACGATGGCGATGATCCAGGCGCTGGCCTCCCAGACCTTGCGCAGCGCCGGCACGCTGGAGGCGGCGCGCGAGACCTTCAGCGCCCGGCTCGCGGCGCTGGCCCGCGCGCATGACCTGCTGGTGGGCGGGCGGCGGGCCGATGCCACGGTCCAGGGTATCGCCCAGAGCATCATCGCGCTGCAGGGCGATGCGGGGCGCTTCCGGATCCAGGGCGAGAAGGTCGTGCTGGGGCCAAAGGCCGCGTTGGCGCTGACCCTCATCCTGCACGAGCTCACCACGAATGCCGTGAAATACGGCGCGCTTTCCAACGATGCCGGCGTCGTCTCGCTGAGCTGGAGCGTCGGCGAGATCGAGGGCGTCCAGCAATTCCGATTGCGCTGGCGCGAGAGCGGTGGGCCGCCGGTTCAGCCGCCGACGCGGAAGGGTTTCGGCTCGCGCCTGATCGAGCGCTCCTTCCCGGCGGCGCGCACCGGCACGGCGAGCGCCTATCTTCCCGAAGGGCTCGTCTTCACGCTGGACGCGCCCTTCGATGCACTGGCCGGCGCCTGAGTCCAGGCGCCGCGAGCCGGTCAGCCGGCGAGATGGGCGTTCTGCGGGAACAGGAACTTGCGCGCCTCGGCGTCGAAATCCGTCTTGAAGGCGAACTGGTCCTTGAGGGCGACGGCGCGTTGCGCGGCCGGGCGGGCCGAGATCTCGTCGAGATGGCGCTTCACATGCGGGAACATTTCCGGCCAAGTCTCGCCGACGGCGAAGGAGAGCCGCGTCGCCCAGCCCCAGATCGACATGTCGACCAGGGTGTAGTGATCGCCGAGCACGTAGCGTCGGCCTGCAAGGAGGTCGTTGACGATGCCCCAGTGCCGCTCGGCCTCGCGGGCATAGCGGTTGATGGCATAAGGGATCTTCTCGGGCGCGAAGCGGCCGAAATGCACCGCCTGGCCGCAATAGGGGCCGATGCCGGTCGCCACGAACATCAGCCAGGACAGCATCTCGCCGCGGGCCTTCGGCGTGTCCTCCGGCAGGAACTTCCCGGTCTTCTCGGCGAGATAGAGCAGGATCGCATTGGAATCGAAGACGGTGACGTCGCCATCGGTCAGGGCGGGGGTCTTGGCATTGGGATTGATGCCGAGGAATTCCGGCTTGAACTGCTCGCCCTTGCGGGTGTCGACCGGCACCATCTCGTAGGGCAGGCCGGCTTCCTCCAGGAAGAGCGCGATCTTCGCCGGGTTCGGCGAGGGGTGGTAGTAGAGCTTGATCATCGGGGTCTCCTCGCAGGCGTCAGGCCTGTCTCAGTCCGGCGACATAGGAGACGAGATCGGTCAGCGCGGCAATGGTCGCATCGGCCTGGAAACCGAGCTGCTCCGGCTGCATCCGGAGCGCCTTGAACATCAAGGCGGGGTCGATCGTCGCGGCGGCGGCAAGTTCGTTGCGCAGCTTGCCGGAGGATACGCGCTCGATTCGCGCGACATGGAAGCCATGCGCCTTGGCGCCGGCGATGTCGAAGCCGTTGGAGGAGACGAAGAGGATCTCGTCGCGCGCCAGGCCGAGCCGCTTCTCGACATGGGCATAGCCGCGCGGATCCGGCTTGTAGACGCCGATCTCGTCGACGCTGATCACGGTTTCCAGCAGGTCGGTGATCCCGGCATGGGCGACGAGCCGCTTCAGCATGTCCGGGCTGCCGTTGGAGAAGATGGCGAGGCGGTGGGAGGCGAGGCTTTCGAGCGCCGTGCGGGCCTCGGGGTAGAGCAGCAGGGCGTCATAGGCGGCCGCGATCCGGGCGACGAGCTCGGGCGAGGAGGCGAGGCCGAGCGTCCTGAGCGTGAAATCCAGGGAGTCGCGGGTGACCGTCCAGAAATCCTCGTAACGATCCATCAGGGCGCGCAGCCAGGTGTATTCGAGCTGCTTCAGGCGCCAGATCTGCGTGATCGTCGCGCCATGGCCGGGAAAGGCGGCGTCGGTGACGGCGGCGACCGACTGCACGTCGAAAAGCGTGCCATAGGCATCGAAAACCAGCGCCTTGATCGACATATGTCTCCTCCGTAGCGGCTGCGTCGCGGTGCGACACCTTCTTAACACTCGCATCGACGGCGTGACGCATGGTATCCGCACAAGCAGATTTCACCCTTGCCGACAGGTCAAGCCGATGCCGCCTCGCCCCGTGATGCTGATGATCCTCGATGGCTGGGGCTGGCGCGAGGAATGTGAAAACAACGCCGTCAAGCTGGCGAACACCCCGCATTTCGACCGGCTCTGGGCCGCGAACCCGCATGCCTTCCTGCACACCTCCGGCCTCGATGTCGGGCTGCCGCCAGGGCAGATGGGCAATTCCGAGGTGGGCCATCTCAATCTCGGCGCGGGCCGCGTGGTGATGCAGGACCTGCCGCGCATCAATCAGGCGATCGCCGACGGCTCGATCGCGCAATCGCTCGATGCCAGCGGCCTCGTCGCCGGGCTGAAGGCGAGCGGCGGCGCCTGCCACCTGCTCGGTCTCGTTTCGCCGGGCGGCGTCCACGCCCATCAGGACCATGCGGTGGCGCTCGCCCGCATCCTGACCGCGCAGGGCGTGACCGTGCATGTCCATGTCTTCACGGACGGGCGCGATACGCCGCCGCAATCGGCGACGGATTATGTGAAAACCTTCGCGGCGGCGCTGCCAGCCGGGGCGAGCATCGCCAGCGTTTCCGGCCGCTATTACGCGATGGACCGCGACAATCGCTGGGAGCGGGTCGAGAAGGCCTGGCGCGCGATGGTGCTGGGGGGGGGCGGGCGTTTCCCGGATGCCCAGGCCGCAATCGCCGCGGCTTACGCGGAGAATGTCACCGACGAGTTCATCCTGCCGGCCGCGATCGGCGATTATGCCGGGATGAAGGATGGCGATGGGTTGCTCAGCTTCAATTTCCGCTCGGACCGCATCCGCGAGATCCTCGCCGCCGTGCTGGAGCCGGATTTCGCCGGTTTCGTCCGGCCGCGCCGGCCGGTGCTGGTCAAGGCGGTCAGCATGACCTCCTACAGCGCCGAGCTCGACAAGATCATGCCGGTGCTGTTCGCCCCGCAGACGCTGGCCAATGGGCTGGGCGAGACCGTCGCCAAGGCTGGGTTGAATCAGGTGCGCATGGCGGAGACCGAAAAATATCCGCACGTCACCTATTTCTTCAATGGCGGCGAGGAGACGCCCTATCCGGGCGAAGACCGGATCATGGTGCCCTCGCCGAAGGTGGCGACCTACGACCTGCAGCCGGAGATGTCGGCGCCGGAACTGGCCGCCAAGGCGGTCGAGGCGATCGATTCGGGCCGCTACGATCTCGTCGTGCTGAATTTCGCCAATCCCGACATGGTCGGCCATACCGGCGTGCTCGCCGCCGCGATCAAGGCGGTCGAGACGGTCGATACCGGCCTGGGCGCCATTGCCGATGCCATCGGGCGACAGGGCGGGGCGCTGCTGGTCACCGCCGATCACGGCAATGCCGAGCTGATGGTCGATCCGGTGACGGGCAAGCCGCATACGGCCCACACCACCAATCCGGTGCCGCTGATGCTGGTCGGCGGGCACGGCAAGGGGCTCGCCGGCGGGCGCCTCGCCGATATCGCCCCGACGCTGCTCGCGCTGATGGGGCTCGTGCAGCCGGCCGAGATGAACGGCCAGTCGCTGCTGCGCTGACAAAGCAAAACGGCGCGGGGCTGGCCCGCGCCGTTTCTGGATCTGTGCCCGATGTCTCGGCTCAGTACTTGCGCACCACCGGCGGCGGGGCGTAGGCGACCGGCTCCGGCGTGCCGCAGCAATTCGGGTCGCCGAAGTTCCAGCGCATGCCGACGCGGAAGTCGTGGCTCTCGATGTCCTTGGCCTTGAGCGGGGACTGGATCTGGCCGGTGAAGGCGTTGACCAGGCGGCCCGACTGGGCGTCGCCCAGGTTCATGTAGCGATAGCCGAGCTCGAGGGTCAGGTTCTTGTTCACCTCGTAGCCGACGCCGGCCATCAGGGCCCAGGCGAGGTCGGTCTTGGTGCCGTTGCTGGCATAGCCCAGGGTCGGGCCGACGAAGTTGCCGAGCAGGGCGCCCTGGTCGGTCAGGCCCGAAATGCGGTTCTGCGAGAAGCCGATGCCGGCGCCGATATAGGGCGTCAGGCAGTTCCAGGTGCCGAGGTCGAAATAGCCGTTGAACAGCGTGACCAGCGAGGTCAGGTTGCCCTTGTAGGTGTTCGTCTGGTTGCCGTTGTTGAACGGGTTGAAGACGATGTCGTTCACGCCGATCTGGCCGCCACCGCGATATTCGCCGGTGACGTCGAAGCGCAGCCAATTGTTGAAGCGATAACCGACGCCGAGGCCGCCGAAGAAGGCCGCGTTGTCGGTCTTGCCGAAGAAGGTCCCGCCAAACTGGGCGACGTCGTCCTGATGGTATTTGCCGACGCTCTGGACGCCGACACCGATATCGCCGCGCAGATAGATGCCGCTGGAAATCGTGCCCTTGAGGCCGAGCGGCGGCGGCGGGGGAGGCGGAGCGTAAGCGAGATCCGCGGCCTGTGCCGCGGCGGAGACGCCGAGGGCCAGGCCGCCCGCCAGCGCGAGAGTTTTCAGGCTGCCCATGGCAGTGTCCTTCGCGTTTGCGCGGCGCAGAGAACGCAGCCCGCGCGTGTTACCAACGGGAAGGACCATGGCAGCGATTTCTTAAATGACACTTAACCCTAAAAGCTAACCTTACCGGGGCGTGAACGGCGGCCGGGGCAGAAACCAAGACGCGCAGGAGGGCGGCGGAATGCTCGCCTAGGCGGAAGCCTTGTCGGCCTTTGCCGTGTCGGCGAGCTTGCGTGCCTTGGCGGCCATCGCCTCGAATTCCCGGCGGATCGCTTCGAGCTTGTCCTCGTCGAGCTCTTCGAGGTCGAGCAGTTCCTCCCGGGCGCCTTCGAGACGGCAGATCAGTTCGTCGAGCTTGATCTGCATCGCTGCCGTATCGCGGTTCTGGCTGTTCTGGATGATGAAGACCATCAGGAAGGTGACGATGGTCGTCGAGGTGTTCACCACCAGTTGCCAGGTGTCGTTGTAGCCGAAGAACGGACCGGAGAGCCCCCAGAGCACGATGAGCGCGGCGGCGCCGATGAAGGTCTGCGGCCTGCCGGCCCAATGCGCGACCTGTTGGGAGAGGCGGGTAAAGAGCGAGCGGTCGCTCTGCGGCATGCGGTGCTTGGCCATGGTTTCGTCCCCCGGAGCCGGTTGAGGCTGTGCTGCTCTCAACGCGGCTGGGGAAGGGCCGTTCCCGCGATCGCTGCTTACGCCGTCAGGCGCTCGGCGTGCCAGGCGACATGCTGGGCCATGAAGGTCGAGATGAAGTTGTAGGAATGGTCGTAGCCGTCGCGCATGGTGAGCTGGAGCGGGATGCCAGCGGCGGCGCAGGCGATGTCGAGAAGCTGCGGCCGCAAGCCTTCTTCGACGAAGCCATCGGCCGTGCCCTGATCGATCAGGAGGTCGCGGACGCGATGGCCGTCGGCGATGAGCAGGGTCGAATCATAGGCGCGCCATTTGGTCTCGTCCGGCCCCAGATACTTCTCGAGGGCCGGGCGCGACCAGCCGGCCGTCGAGGGCTGGGCGATCGGCGCGAAGGCCGAGACCGAGCGGTAGCGGTCGGGGTTTTTGAGGGCGAGGGTGATCGCGCCGTGGCCGCCCATGGAATGGCCGAAGATGCCCTGCCGGTTCATGTCGACGGGGAAATGCCGCCCGACCAGCTCCGGCAGCTCGTCGCGGATATAGGTCTCCATGCGGTAGTTCTTCGCATAGGGCTCTTGCGTCGCGTCGAGATAGAAGCCGGCGCCGGAGCCGAATTGCCAGTTATCCGGCTCGTCCGGCACGCCTTCGCCGCGCGGGCTGGTATCCGGGCAGACGATCGCGATGCCGTTGGCGGCGGCCGCGGCGCGGTACTCGCCCTTGTCCATGACGTTCTGGTGCGTGCAGGTCAGGCCCGAAAGATACCAGAGCAGCGGAACCGGACCGTCCTCGATCTGGTGCGGCAGGTAGATCGCGAAGGTCATCGGGCAGGCGCAAGCCGCGCTGTCATGCCGGTAGACGCGCTGCGAGCCGCCGAAGGCCTTGGAGGAGGAGATCAGTTCCATCGGGCGGTTCCTTTTTTCTCTTAGCGCGGCGTGGGAAGCGCCGGCGTCATTCCGGGGCGCCCGAAGGGCGAGCCCGGAACCCAGAACCGACGACCGGGCGGATTGATCCGCAACGGCCTGCATCAGGTCGCAAGAGCACCGGTTCTGGATTCCGGGCTCTTCGCTGCGCGAAGCCCCGGAATGAGGGAGGTGTTTCCCTTGCCCGATCGATAAGGCGGGAAAGCGGCGCCTCAGTAGACCACCACGCTCCTGATCGACTTGCCCTCATGCATCAGGTCGAAGCCGGTATTGATCTCGTCGAGCGAGAGCTTGTGGGTGATCAGGTCGTCGATGTTGATCTTCCCTTCCATATACCAGTCGACGATCTTCGGCACGTCGGTGCGCCCGCGCGCGCCGCCGAAGGCGGTGCCCTTCCAGACGCGGCCGGTGACGAGCTGGAACGGACGCGTCGCGATCTCCTTGCCGGCCTCGGCCACGCCGATGACGATCGATTCACCCCAGCCGCGATGGCAGCATTCCAGCGCCTGGCGCATGACGTTGGTGTTGCCGGTGGCGTCGAAGGAGAAATCGGCGCCGCCGCCGGTCAAGTCGACGATCGCCTGCACGACCTTGTCGTTGCCGATCTCGGCCGGGTTGATGAAGTCGGTCATGCCGAACTTGCGCGCCATCTCCTGCTTGGCCGGATTGATGTCGACGCCGATGATCTTGTCGGCGCCGACCATGCGGGCGCCCTGGATGACGTTGAGGCCGATGCCGCCGAGACCGAAGACCACGACATTGGCGCCCGGCCAGACCTTGGCGGTGTAGATGACGGCGCCGATGCCGGTGGTCACGCCGCAGCCGATATAGCAGATCTTGTCGAAGGGGGCGTCCTCGCGGACCTTGGCGAGCGCGATCTCGGGCAGCACGGTGAAGTTCGCGAAGGTCGAGCAGCCCATGTAGTGGAAGACCTCTCCGCCGTCGCAGGAGAAGCGGCTCGTGCCGTCCGGCATGACGCCTTGCCCTTGCGTGGCGCGGATCGAGGTGCAGAGATTGGTACGGCGCGACAGGCAGGACTTACAATTGCGGCATTCCGGCGTGTAGAGCGGGATGACGTGGTCGCCGGGCTTCAGCGAGGTCACGCCGGCGCCGACCTCGCGCACGATGCCGGCACCCTCATGGCCGAGGATCGCGGGGAACTTGCCCTCCGAATCCAGGCCCGAGAGCGTGTAGGCGTCGGTGTGGCAGATGCCGGTCGCCATGACCTCGACGAGGACCTCGCCGGCCTTGGGGCCACCGATCTCGATGGTCTCGATGGTGAGGGGCTTGCCGGCTTCCCAGGCGACGGCGGCGCGGGTCTTCATCGGGTGTTTCCTTCTTTTCGAGCGTTCATTTCAGATAGGGGCGGATGACCCGCATGATCGCGGCGATCTCGTCGTCGTTCCCGGCTTGCGCCTGCGTTGGCTCGGCCGGGCGGGCCATGGTCTCGCGCAGATGGCTTTCAAGCACCTCGGCCATCAGCCCGGTCGCGGCGCCACGCAACGCCGCGAGCTGCTGGAGCAGGGCGCCGCATTCCTCGCCACGCTCGACGGCGGCGATCAGGGCGTCGGCCTGCCCCTTGATGCGGCGCAGCCGCGTGACGGCGCGCTTCTTTTCTTCGGGCGTGTGAGGCATCGGCACCGAGGCTCCGGTTGGCGCGACGCTATGGTACTGAGGGGGAGTATGTCAACGCGGGAGCGGGGCCAAAACGAAAAGAGCGGCAGCGTTGCCGCTGCCGCTCCTCCGTCGATGCGATATCGGATGGCTCAGAAGCTGTAGCCCAGCTTCACCTTGACGAGGTGCTGGCTGAAATTGGTCAGGTCGAGATCGCCGGGCTGGCCCTTGGCCTTGCCGGCGACCTGGATGTTGTAGGCGGCCGAAAGGGCGAGCTGCTTCGTCGCCTGCCAGAAGATGCCGGGGCCGGCGAAGGTGGCGTAGCCCGCCTCGTTGCCGAAGCCGAGCTCGTTATGGGCGCGCATGTGGCGGACTTCGCCGCTCAGATAGAGACCCTCCGAGACCTGCCAGGCGAGCGAGCCGGCGATGGTGAGGGTCGAGGAGCGCTGATAGGGCGAGGGGCCGGTCCAGGTCAGGTCCTGCGAGAGGTTGAGCCCGGCATAGAGCGTGTTCGGGATCAGCGTCTTGTCGGCGAAGAGGCGGATGCCGGTATTGTAGGTGGTGAAACGGCCGGCGCCGTCCGGATCGGCGCGGTTGAAGCTGGGATCGATCACCAGCGTCAGGCCGAGACCGTGCATGTCGCGGCCGAGCAGCTTGTACTTCATCTCGACGCCGGCACCGAAGGCGCGCGAATCGGCGCTGACGCCCCCAGCCGAGGCGTTGGTGAAATTGCCCAGCACATAGGGACCGACTTCGAAGCAGGGGAAGAGGCCGTAGGAGCCCTGCAGGGTCAGGCCATGGCTGTTCGAACTGCCGCCGCGGGTGCCGAAGGCGCCGCCATAGGTCAGGCTCGGCCCGAAGGAACCGACATCGGCGACATCCGAGCCTGTCGTGAAGCCGAAGGCGTCGGTCGGGATGCCCTCGCTCTCGGTGCAGGCGGAGACGGCGGGAGCCGGTGCCGCGGAGGCGCCTTTGCGGGACGGCAAGTCCGCGGCGAGTACAGGGACCGACGCGGCAGCGGCGATCAGGGCGAGGGCGATGGTTTTCGCAGACATGGCAAGCTCCGGGAGGTCTCGGATCAATAAGTTATTGCGAATGAATTGCAATAACGAATTCACCTTCGAACGAACCATGTCGCGAGCCTGACCCTCCGGCGATAAAAGAGCCATAGGGGTCTTCCGTAATCCGGACTGCTGTTGTTGCGTTGCAACAGTCAGGGCTTCGGCAGGCGAGAAAGACGCTCCAGTGCGCGCGGTGCGATCTCGGCCAGTGCGCCGATCGGCTTCCAGGCGGCGGCGTGGACCTCCTCGACCTGCGCGACGAGCGGCAGCGCGGGGTCGGCGAGGAAGAGATATTGCAGGTCGTGATGGATATGGGCGGGCTCGCCGCGCGACGGCTTGCCGGGCTCGCCACGGGGTGGCTTGCCGGGCACGTCGTGGCTGTCGATCGTAAAGGGCAGGTCGCCACCCCGATGCCAGGGATGCAGGCTCAGACCCTGCACGCCGGTTTCCTCGACCGCCTCGCGGGCGGCCGAGAGATGGAATTGCTCGGCTTCCTCCCAATGGCCGCCGGGCTGGAGCCAGCGGCCGATCACGACATGGTCGATCAGCAGTACCTGCGCATGGTCGGGCGAGAGCACGAAGGCGCTGGTGGTGAGATGGCCGGGAAAGGTGTCGCGCCGGTCGAGCGCATGGCCTTCGGCCATCTGCCAGCGCAGCAAGGCGAGATGCTCGCGCGGGCTCGCGACCTCGGCGCGATAGCGCTCGACGGCGCGGGAGAGATCGTGGCGGAAATCCATGGAGTCAACGCGGTCCGAGCGGCAGGCGGTAGGATTCGAAATGCCCGTTCTTCGGGCCGTCATAGCCGATCAGCACCGCGAGGCCCTTGCCGTCCTGCGGCAGAACGGTCAGCGATTCCGCCTTGTCGCCACGCTCGGGCAGGTCGCCCAATGGCGTTGGCGTATCGGGTTTGGCCGTGTCGATCAGCAGCAGTGAATAGGGCAGCGCCTGTTCCTGCGCCGGGCCGAGCAGGGCAAGCAGGCGGCCATCGGGCAGCGGGGCCAGATCGCGGATGCCGCGATTGCCCCCGGCCGGCAGTTCGAAGACCCGCGGCGCCTCGGCTGCGGGCGCATGGCCCGGCGCGAACAGGGCCTTGAGCGAGGCGCCGACGAGGAAGCCGCGATCGCCGAGGGAGGGGGCCCGCAGGCCGGCCCAGAGCGTGTCGCCGACGACCGCGATGCCTTCGACATTCATGCCGTTGTCGTCCATCAGGCTCTTGCCGAAGAAGGCGCCGGCGGGGCCTGCGGCACGCAGCATGTCGCTGAGGCGATAGGTCAATTCGACCTTGCCCGCGGGCGAGCCCTCCGCATCGACCTTGATCCGGGCGAGATGGAAGGCCGAGAGGCGGAACTCGCCTTTCTTGCGCGAGCAGCCATGCGAGCCCGCGACATAGAAGGCGCCATCGGCATAGGCGACGGCCTCGCCGTCGAGCTCGGCGAAGCGGCCGGGCGCCTTGCAGATGCCCTGCGGCGGCTGGCCCAGCGTGTCGGGCGCGGCCTCGGTCCCGACGATCGGCAGGGGCGCATCCGGGATAATCCGGTTCTCGGCGATGCGGGCAAACTGCGCGAAGGAGCCCTCGTCATTGATCAGCAGGCAGCGCTGCGTGCCGTTCGCCGCCGGCATGCAGGCGAGGCCGCTGACATCCCGCGCCGGCTTGCCCGGCTTCTTGCCGGAGAAGTCGCCAAGCGTTCTGAAGCGCTGTTCGGGGCTAAGCGTCGCGGCCTCGACGAAGGAGGAGCCGGACAGGCCGGCGGCAATCAGGGTGGCGAGCAGGCGATACCGCATCGGGCGAATCCGAAGGAATGGGCGCGGATTGAGCGCGTCCGGCCGGTGGATGTCAAAGCGCGGCGGCGCGATCCCTATGGGATCTTGATGAACCCGCCGCTTGCCTCGTCTCGAACCCCTATGGCGCCGCCCTTAGCTTTTCGGGGCGGCCCGTGGAGGCCGTTCGGGAAACAGGATGATGGTCAGTATCCCTCGTAGATCCTTCGGCGGCCCGCTCCAGTTCCTGGTCGGGCGTGATGCGGAAGGTCATTGGCTTGCCGTCGAGACGCATGGCCGCGGCGGCGGCATCTTCTGCGATCGTGGCGCCGCGCTGCGTTACGCCGTGTTCGAGACCGGGCACCGGGCCCGCGCGGTCCGCGTGACCGCCAAGACGCTCTCGCTGCTCTGAGGCCAGGCCATGAACCACTGGCTTCACGGCATGTTCACCGCGCTGGTCACGCCCTTCGACGAGGACGCGATCGACTATGGCGCGCTGGAACGGCTCATCCTCTGGCAGATCGCGCAGGGCGCGGACGGCATCGTCGTCGGCACCGCCACGGGCGAAAGCCCGACGCTGAGCGGGGCGGAACGGGAGGCGCTCTGCGCCGCCGCCCGCCGCATCGCCGGCCGGCATTATCCGGTGATCGCCGCCGTCGGCAGCTATTCGACCGCCGTGACCATTGCCGAGATCGTCGCCGCCGAGAAGGCAGGCGCCTCGGCCCTGCTGCTGCGCATGCCCTATTACAACCGGCCGACGCAGGCGGGGCTTGCGGCCCATGCCTTGGCCGCGGCGGAGGCGACCGGGCTCGAGATCATCCTCGACAACGATCCGGATCGCTGCGGCGTCGAGATCGCGGCGGAGACGCTGCAACTGCTGGAGGAGGCAACGAATATCGTCGGAATCCTGGAACGGCGAGGCGATCTCGTCCGCTGCGACCGGATCGCCAGGCTGCGCGACCGCCGTTTCATGCGCCTGACCGGCGCGGCGGAGACCATCCCGTCCTATCTGCTCGCCGGCGGCTGCGGCGCGATCACCAGCGTCGGCAATCTCGCGCCGCATTGGCTGGCGCGGCTGGAGAGTGCGGCGCGCTCCGAATTCTACGGGCAGGCGCAGGTCCTGCAGCGGCGGCTGGTTCCGCTGCTCGACCTGCTCGCGCGGGAGCCCGATCCGGTCCTGATCAAGCTCGCCCTGTCGATGCTGCACCCGGAGGTCGGCGCCACCTGCCGCGCGCCGCTTGCACCGCCGCGCCCGGAATGCGTGCCCCTGCTTTGCGATGCCATCGAGGACCTGCCGCATCCCGGCATTGGCCTGGCGATGAAGGCAGAGCGGGGCGCTTTGGCCGCCTTGGCCCGTCACGCCTGAACCGCAACGGGCGCTTCGGCGCCCGTCGCGAACCGAATGGAGGTTTCCATGACCACGATCGGCACCTATCGCCGCCGCCGGGAGGCGATCTACAGGCATGTCCGCGGTGTTTCGGCCGGCGGCTGGAAGGCCGACCTGCTGCACCTGTTCGGCTCGGTCATCCTGCTCGCGATCCTGATCGGCGCGCGCGTCTGGTGGCATCTGCACTGAGCCGCCAAAACGGAAAGGGCGCCGCGATGCCGCGGCGCCCTTCGAAACATCGATCCAAACTGGATCAGTTCAGCTTGGCGTAGGCGGGAACGGTGAGGAAGTCCTCGAAGTTGGGCGCCAGCGACAGCGCCTCGAACAGCGCGATCGCCTCGGGGAAGCGGCCCTTGGCATAGTTCTCAGGGCCGAGCTCGCCCTTCACGCGCTCCATCTCCTCCGGCAGGCAGCGCTTGAACAGCGCGGCATCGGCCTTGATCCCGCCTTCGAGTTCGACGCCGTACTGGCAGAACTGCCAGATCTGGGCGCGGCTGATCTCGGCGGTCGCAGCGTCCTCCATCATGTTGTAGATCGGCACCGCGCCGCGGCCGCGCAGCCAGGCCTCGATATACTGGACGCCGACGCGGATGTTCTCGCGGAAGCCTTCCTCGGTGCGCGTGCCCTGGTGGACCTCCAGCAGGTCCTTGGCGCCGATGTTCACGTCCTCGCGCTTTTTGCCGAGCTGGTTGGCCTGCGGCATCAGCCGGTCGAAGACCTCCATTGCGACCGGGACGAGGTCGGGATGGGCGACCCAGGTGCCGTCATGGCCGTCGCCGGCCTCGCGCTCCTTGTCGGCCTTGACCTTGGCGAAGGCGGCGGCATTGGCCTCCGGGTTGTTCTTGACGGGGATCTGCGCCGCCATGCCGCCCATCGCGAAGGCGCCCCGCTTGTGGCAGGTCTTGATCAGCAGCAGCGAATAGGCGCGCAGGAAGGCCTTGGACATCACGACCTGCGAACGATCAGGCAGGACATAGGCCTTGTTGCGGGCGAGCTTCTTGATGAAGGAGAAGATGTAGTCCCAGCGGCCGCAATTGAGGCCGGCCATGTGCTCGCGCAGTTCGTAGAGAATCTCGTCCATCTCGAAGGCGGCGGGCAGGGTCTCGATCAGGACGGTCGCCTTGATCGTGCCGTTCTTCAGGCCGAGCGCCGACTGGGCGGCGACGAAGACGTCGTTCCAGAGGCGCGCCTCGAGATGGCTCTCCAGCTTCGGCAGGTAGAAATACGGGCCGGAACCGGCGGCCAGAGCCGCCTTGGCGTTGTGGAAGACATAGAGGCCGAAATCGACAAGGGAGCCCGAGGCCTCCTCGCCGTCGATCTCGATATGGCGCTCCGGCAGATGCCAGCCGCGCGGGCGGATGATCAGGACGGCCGGCTTGTCCTTGAGCTTGTAGTCCTTGCCGTTCGTCGGATCGGTGAAGTCGATCTTGCCGGCCCAGCGATCCCGGAGGTTGATCTGGCCCTCGATCATGTTGGCCCAGACCGGCGAGGAGGCGTCCTCGAAATCGGCCATGAAGACCTTGGCGCCCGAATTCAGCGCATTGACGATCATCTTGCGGTCGACCGGACCGGTGATCTCGACGCGGCGGTCGGTGAGGTCGGCCGGGATCGGCGCGACGGACCAGTCGCCTTCGCGGATATGCTTGGTTTCGGCCAGGAAGTCCGGCGTCTCGCCGGCGTCGAAGCGCTTCTGGCGCTCGGCCCGGAGCGCGAGCAGGCGCTTGCGGGTCTCGTTGAAGCGGCGATGCAGGTCGGCGACGAAGCTCAGCGCCTCGGTGGTGAGAATCTGCTCGAAGCCTGGCTGCAGCGCGCCCTTGACGGTGACGCCGGCCGGCGGGGCGAGAGTGGGGGTGTTCGACATGGGAGATGCTCCGATCACGTTGAGCCCATCATTCCGCGAAAGCGCGTATTGCAAAATCAGGAAAAAATGACGATCACTTGTTCCGTTTTGGAGGTAATCCCAGTTTCGGGAAGAGAAACCATATCTGCAATCAAAGGTTGTGCTTTCGTTGCGATGAACGCAACGTGACGTAACGGCAGAGACTTTCGATTCAAAATGTGCAGATAGGCTCGACTTCCGCAAATCGGCTTCAGCAATTCGTAAGCTCCGGCCGCCAACGCTTCCAGGGTCGAATGCGGCAATCTGGCCCTGGATGAGTCACATGATGAAGTTCGGTTCCCTGTCTGAGGCGATCAGGCGCTTCCGCCGGGATCGGCGCGGCAACGTGCTGATGATGTTCGGGCTTGCGATCATTCCTTTGATGGGAGTCGTCGGTGTCGCCATCGACTATTCCCGCGCCAGCAATGCCCGGCAGGCACTCAATTCGGCGATCGATTCCGCCGCACTGATGGCGGCGCGCGATGCCCAGAAGCTGACCGATGCGCAACTGACCGCCCGCATCAACGCCTGGATCAAAGACAACCTGCCCGCCGACGTGAAGAGCCAGTTCACGGGCGCCACGGTCACGATCGACCGCACGGCCCGGACGATCAAGATCGCCGCCCAGGCCACTGTGCCCACGACCGCAGCCCGCGTGCTCGGCACCACGCAGCTTCCCGTCGGCACCAGCAGCCAGTCGACCTGGGGAACCAACAAGATCGAACTCGCGCTCGTGCTGGATAACACCGGTTCGATGTCGTCCTCGGGGAAGATGACGGCGCTGAAGCAGGCCTCCAAGGATCTGATCCAGATCATGAAGGATGCGTCGATGGACCCCGAGCAGATCAAGATCTCGATCGTGCCGTTCAATACGCAGGTTCGCATCGATCGCGGCCTGAAGGACGAAGCCTGGATCCGATATGGCATGACCCGTCAGGTCAACTGCGACAGTCGTGGCAGGAATTGCACGACGCAGACCCTGACCAAGGCCACCTGGGCCGCGAGCGAGGGTTGCATCGCCGACCGCGACCAGAACTACGACGTCACCGATGCCGGCTCCTATGCCGCCAGCGCCCAGCAATATCCCGCGACCTGGTGCGGCCAGACCTCGCTTGCACAGGTCATGCCGCTGTCGGCAGACTGGACGGCGCTGAATGACCGTGTCGACACGATGACGCCGGTCGGCAATACCAACGTCACGATCGGCGCCGTCTGGGGCTGGGCCACGCTGTCGACCGCCGCGCCCTTCACCGAAGCTAAGCCGCCGACCGAGCCGCAGCTGAAGAAGTACATGATCCTGCTGACCGACGGCGACAATACCGAGAACCGCTTCACCACCAACGGCAACGATATCGACGCCCGGACGACGCTGGCCTGCACCAATATCAAGTCGGCTGGCATCAGCGTCTACACGATCCGCGTGATCGACGGCGACGCGACCCTTCTGCGCAACTGCGCCACCAGCCCGAGCATGTACTATGAGGTGACCGCCGCCTCGCAGCTCAGCCCGATCTTCAAGGCGATCGCGAGCGAGATCAGCGCGGTGCGCTTGACTCAATAAGGCCGAGCGCGGCGCAGCGCGCCAGGAATCGTGCCTGCGCCGCCTCGGTATCGAGCGGATCGAGCCAGGACAGGACTTCAGCCGGCAGCGCCTGCGGCCGGCCGAAGAATTTCAGGGCCTCCTCGCGGCCGAAGCCGGCGAGGCGCGTCGCCTCGAAGAAGGCGGCGATGGTGTCGGCCTCCTTGATCTTTCGTTTCAGGGCGGCCGGGGTGGCCGCCGGCAGGCCGAAGCGCAGGTGGATCGCCGCCAGCAGGCGCAGCTCCACGCTCTTGTAGGCGTCGCCCATCACCACCTTGAACGGCGAGATCATGTCGCCGATGACGTATTCCGGCGCATCGTGCAGCAGTGCCATCAGGCGCCAGTCGTCATTCCAGTCCGGATTGAGATGTGCGGCGATCGCCTCGACCAGCAGCGAATGCTGCGCTACCGAGAAGGAATGGGCGCCGCGCGTCTGCCCGTTCCAGCGGGCGACGCGGGCGAGGCCATGGGCGATGTCCTCGATCTCGATATCGAGCGGCGAGGGGTCGAGCAGATCGAGCCGGCGCCCTGAGAGCATGCGCTGCCAGGCGCGCGGCGGGGCCGAGCTGCGGGCCATCAGGCGGCGGGGCGCGAGTCGCGCGCCAGCGCGGCGCATTCGCTCCAGCGGAAGCAGCCGGTCAGATGGTCGTTGACCAGTCCGCAGGCCTCCATGAAGGCGTAGACGATGGTCGGGCCGCAGAAGGTGAAGCCGGCCTTCTTCAGCTCCTTCGAGATCGTCTCCGACAGCTTGGTCTGTGTCGGCACCTCGCCTTGCGTCCGGTAGCTGTTTTGCAGCACGCGGCCGTCGAGATGCTTCCAGAGGAAATCGGCGAAGGGCTCGCGCTCGCTGATCCTGAGATAGGCCTGCGCGCTCTTGATCGTGCCCTCGATCTTGCCGCGATGGCGGATGATGCCGGGATCGGCGAGCAGGCGCTGGACATCGGCCTCGGTGAAGCGTGCGACCGCTTCCGGCTCGAAACCGGCGAAGCCGGCGCGGAAGGCGTCGCGCTTCCTTAGGATCGTGATCCAGGACAGGCCGGCCTGGAAGCCGTCGAGGATCAGCTTTTCCCAGAGGGCGCGGGAATCATATTCCGGCACGCCCCATTCGGTGTCGTGATAGGTGATGTAGAGCGGCTCGGTGCCGGGCCAGCGGCAGCGGAACTTGCTGTCCGCCCCCTGGATCGCGATGCGTTCTTCGCTGACGATGACGGCGTCGCTCATAGGGCAGCTCCTGCGGCGGCGCCGAAGCCCGCTTCGCCGGGGAAGGGGAAGCGGATGAAGTCCGGCTTCTCCGCGAGATGGAAGGCGAGCCCGCCGCCGAGCGGCACCGCGCCCGCCGCGAGCGCATCGGCCAGCCGGTCGAGGCGGAGCAGGGCGAGCGCCCGGCCGTTCGCGCCGGAGCCGATGGTGCCGAGCGGCTTGCCGCCGGCCGTGGCCTCGGCGCCGGTCTCGGTCGCGATACCGTCATCGAAGACGACCGGCACGACGCGGGTGCGGGCGGTGCCGCGATGCTGCATGCGGGAGACGACCTCTTGCCCGATATAGCAGCCTTTCTTGAAGGAGACGCCGCCGAGCTGGTCGAGCAGCGCCTCATGCGGGAAGGTGTCGCCATAGGCGAAGTCGCGCCCGCCAGCGGGAACGCCGAGCGCGATGCGGCGGGCGTGATAGGCCTCCGGCTCGACGGTGACGAGCGCCTCGATGCCCTCGATATCGGCGACGGCGCGCTGGCCGAGCGCCGGCAGGCGCGGATCGTCATAGACGAAGCCGGCATCCGCAGGCAGCGCAGCGCCATCGGCTGAGGCGAGTACCGCGCTCCGCTCGGTGAGGTCCTCGAGCGCGACCTTGGCGCGCAGCTTGTAGAGCTTCAGGCGTTTCATCAGGTCGGCGGTCTGGAGCAAGGGCGTGTCGAGAAGGAAGCCGCCGCCATCCTTCGGCGCCAGCGCGAGGATGAAGAAGTCGCAGATCATCTTGCCTTGCGGCGTCAGCAGCGCGCCGTAGCCGGCCTGTCCGGGCACGAGCGGATCGAGATCGTTGGTCACGAGGTTCTGCAGGAAGTCGCGCGCATCGTCGCCGCTGACGCGGATGACGCCGCGATCGATCAATCGTGTGACGGACATGGGCAGCCGTTCCAGTTCTGATGTCGGGCAGAGGCTCGTCAGCCGAATGGGGATGGGGGCGCCACCCGAAAGCTGTTTGGCTTCCGGGACGGCGCGTTGGCCGATAGGTAGGCGGCTTCGGCTGCGTTCTCAACTCGCCTAGCCACGAAGTTTCGGCTAACTCCGTTTCATCCGCATTCCAACCTGTGCCGTCATCCCGGATGCAGCGAAGCGGAGATCCGGGATCCATCGTAGAGCGAGTGGCCTTCGATGGATCCCGGATCGGCGCCGCTTCGCGGCTTGTCCGGGATGACGGTGAGGTTCCCGCCGCGAACGCCAAATACCGGAGACACGCCATGCCCCAGACCTACGACGTCATCCTCAAGGGCGGCACGGTGGTGAACCAGGATGGCCGCGTCGCGCGCGATGTCGGCGTTACCGGCGGCAAGATCATGGCGCTCGGCGATCTCAGCCAAGCCTCGGCCGGCGAGGTCGTGGACTGCACCGGCCTGCACATCCTGCCGGGCGTGATCGACAGCCAGGTGCATTTCCGCGAGCCGGGGCTCGACCACAAGGAGGACCTGGAGAGCGGCTCGCGGTCGGCGGCGCTCGGCGGCGTGACCTGCGTCTTCGAGATGCCGAACACGATCCCGCAGACGACGACGCCGGAGGCGCTGGCCGACAAGATCAGGCGCGGGCGCCATCGCATGCATTGCGACTTCGCCTTCTGGGTCGGCGGCACGCATGAGAACGCCAACGACGTACCTGAGCTGGAGCGGCTTCCCGGCGCGGCCGGCATCAAGGTGTTCATGGGCTCATCGACCGGCGATCTGCTGGTCGAGGATGACAAGGGCGTCGCCGAGATTCTGAAGCGCACGCGCCGGCGCGCCGCCTTCCATTCCGAAGACGAGATGATGCTGCGCGAGCGCATGCCGCTGCGCGTCGAGGGCGATCCGTCGAGCCATCCGGTCTGGCGCTCGCCCGAGGTGGCGCTGACCTGCACGAAGCGATTGGTGCGGATCGCGCGCGAGACCGGTGCGCGGGTCCATATCCTGCATATCTCGACGGGCGAGGAGATGGTCTTCCTGAAGGACCACAAGGATGTCGCGACGGTGGAGGTTCTGCCGAACCACCTGACGCTGGTCGCGCCGGATTGCTACGAGCGCCTCGGCACCTATGCCCAGATGAACCCGCCGATCCGCGACGACAGCCATCGCCAGCGCATCTGGTGGGGCGTCGAACAGGGCATCGTCGACGTGCTCGGCTCCGACCACGCGCCGCATACCCATGAGGAGAAGCACCATCCCTATCCGGCGAGCCATTCCGGCATGCCGGGCGTGCAGACGCTGGTGCCGATCATGCTCGACCATGTGAATGCCGGCCGGCTGACGCTGGAGCGCTTCGTCGATCTCTCGAGCGCCGGGCCGCAGCGCATCTTCGGGCTGGAAGGCAAGGGCCGTATCGCGGTCGGCTACGATGCCGATTTCACCATCGTCGATCTCAAGCGCCGCGAGACGATCACCAAGGAGTGGAGCGCCTCGAAATGCGGCTGGACGCCCTATGATGGCGTCACCGTGACTGGCTGGCCGGTCGGCACCTTCGTGCGAGGCCTCAAGGTGATGTGGGAGGGCGAATTGACGACGCCGTCGCAGGGCGAGCCGGCCCGCTTCCTGGAGGCGCTGCCGCGCAGCGCCTGAAACGGATCGGCGCCGCCCGCGTTCGGCTCCGGATGAGCGCGCGGGCGGCTCCGCAAAAAAAATCGAAAAAAGATTCCCGGCGCTGTCGATTCCAGCCGCGCCCGTTCGACGTGCAGTCAGAGAACGGGTTTCGGCGGTTCGCGCCGAAGCCGCCCGGTTCTCCCAAACCCAAGGAGAAGACCGATGCGTGTGATGGTTCTGGTCAAGGCAAGCAAGGACAGCGAAGCCGGCGTGATGCCGGACCCGGACGTCTTCGCGAAGATGGGCGCCTACAATGAGGAACTGATCAAGGCCGGCATCCTGCTCGCCGCTGAGGGGTTGCAGCCGACCTCCAAGGGGCTGCGCATGCGCTTCTCGGGCAGCGAGCGGGCGATCACCGACGGCCCCTTCGCGGAGACCAAGGAGCTGCTGGCCGGCTTCTGGCTCTGGCAGGTGAAGTCGTTCGACGAGGCCGTCGAGTGGCTGAAGCGCGCCCCCTTCGACGGCGGCACCGAGATCGAGCTCAGGCCCGTCTTCGAGATGGAGGATTTCGGAGACATGGTGACGCCGGAACGGCGCGAGCGGAAGGATAACCTGCGCGCCGCATTCGAGAAGCACTCCGGCTGAGCCGGCCCGGTATCCCAGATCCAACTCAGGGGACGATGCAGGCGATGCCGCCCGTCCCTCAAAGGAGAAAACCGATGCGTTTCATGGTGATGGTCAAGGCGACGAAGGACAGCGAAGCCGGCGCTCCGCCGAGCCGGGAGCTGCTCGAGGCGATGATGGCCTATAACGAAGAGCTGGTGAAAGCCGGCATCATGAAGGGCGGCGACGGCCTGCAGCCCAGCTCGAAGGGCGCGCGCGTCCAGTTCGACGGCGCCAAGCGCGCCGTCGTCGACGGGCCCTTCGCCGAGACCAAGGAACTGGTCGCCGGTTATTGGCTGTGGGAATGCGCCTCGCTCGACGAGGCGATCGCCTGGGTCAAGCGCTGCCCCAATCCGATGCCCGGCCCGTCGGAGATCGAGATCCGGCCGCTGTTCGAGCTGGCCGATTTCGGCGAGATCGTCACGCCGGAGACGGCGGCGCAGTGGGACCGGCTCAAGGCCGAGTCCGAGAGCCAGGGCTGATAGACAGGGCGGTCGGCCGATCCCTGACGGAACCACGCCGTCATTCCGGGGCTTCGCGTCAGCGAATAGCCCGGAATCCAGAGCCGATGCCGTTTGCGCAAAGGGCGCGGGCGGGCCGTCGATCGCAATGACGAAAGGCATCGGTTCTGGGTTCCGGGCTCAGGCCTGTGGCCTGCCCCGGAATGACGGCAGAGGTTCCGTCGAAATCCGGCGAGCCCCGGGCCGAGTGCAGCTCAGGCTCTCTTGCCAGCGGCTGCGCTGATGGTGTGTATCGCTTCCCATGTCGGGCAGCGATGCACACCGCACCATCGAGACGGTCTGGCGCATGGAAGCGCCCCGGCTGATCGCGGGGCTCGCGCGGCTGACCCGCGATGTCGGCCGGGCCGAGGAGCTGGCGCAGGACGCGCTGGTCGCGGCGCTCAAGCAATGGCCCCAAGAGGGCGTGCCGCGCAATCCGGCGGCCTGGCTGATGCAGGTCGCCAAGCATCGCGCCGCTGATGCGGCCCGCCACGAAATCATGGCCCGGCGCAAGCAGGACGAAATCGGCCGCGATATCGACAGCGAAGGGCCGGCGATGCCGGATATCGACGAGGCGCTCGACGACGAGGTCGGCGACGACCTGCTGCGCCTGATCTTCACCGCCTGTCATCCGGTGCTGCCGAAGGAGGCGCGGATCGCGCTGACGCTGCGCCTCCTGGGCGGCCTGACGACGGAGGAGATCGCGCGCGCCTTCCTGGTGCCGGAACCGACCATGGCGCAGCGCATCGTGCGGGCGAAGAAGACGCTGAGCGAAGCGAAGGTGCCCTACGAAGTGCCGGCCGGCGCCGAGCTCGGCGAGCGCCTCGCCTCGGTGCTGGAGGTCGTCTACCTGATCTTCAACGAGGGCTATTCGGCCACGGCCGGCGAGGACTGGGTCCGGCCGGGCCTGTGCGAGGAGGCGCTGCGGCTGGGGCGCATCCTGGCGGCGCGGGCGCCTGACGAGCCCGAGGTCCATGGCCTCGTGGCGCTGATGGAATTGCAAGCCTCTCGGCTCAGGGCTCGCGTCGGCCCAGACGGCGAGCCGATCCTGCTGCTCGACCAGAACCGCGCCCGATGGGACCGGTTGCTGATCGGGCGTGGGCTTGCCGGGCTGGAGCGGTCACAACGGCTCGCGGGGGCGGCGCCGGGGCCTTACCTGCTGCAAGCCGCGCTCGCCGCCTGTCACGCCCGCGCCCGAACCGCCGAGGAGACCGACTGGAAGCGGATCGTCGCGCTCTACACCGTGCTTGGACAGGTGACCCCGTCGCCCATCGTGGAGCTCAACCGCGCGGTGGCGGTCAGCATGGCGGATGGGCCGGAGGCCGCGCTCGCCGTGGTCGAGGCGCTGGCGGGCGAGCCGGCGCTGAAGCGCTATCACCTGCTGCCGGGCGTGCGCGGCGACCTGCTCGCCAAGCTCGGCCGCCATCGCGAGGCTGCCGAAGCTTTCGATGCCGCGGTCGCGCTCACGCAGAACGCGCGGGAGCGGGCGCTGATGCAGGAAAGAGCGGCGAAGGAGCGTGCGGCCGGTTAGGCGCTGCGAGCAGCTTGTGTCCCGGCGTTGTCGCGGTCTCGCTGTCATTTCGGGGCTTCGCGGCAGCGAAGAGCCCGGAATCCAGAACCGATGCCACTCCCACGAAAGGCGCGGTCAGGCCGTCGGTCAATTCTGGAACGGCATCGGTTCTGGGTTCCGGGCTCAGGCCTGCGGCCTGCCCCGGAATGACAGGGGGGTCCTAGCGTAATCGCGGCTCAGGAGGCTAGGTCCGAAGCCCTTATCAAGCCGCGCTTTCGGCTTCCTTGCCTTCGGGCGCGTCGATGCCGCGCCCGACATCGGCATAGGTGAAGCCCTTGGCGCGGACCTGCTCGGCCCGATAGACATTGCGCAGATCGATCAGGACCGGGGCCGCCATCGCCGCCTTGACCCGGTCGAGATCGAGCGCGCGGAAGATGTTCCACTCGGTCACGATCACCGCGGCATCCGCACCGGCGACGCATTCATAGGCGTCCTTGCAATAGGTCACGCCAGCCGGCAGGACGGCCTGGGCCTGCTCCATGCCCTCCGGATCATAGGCGCGGATCGTAGCACCGCCATCCATCAGGGCGGTGACCACCGCGATCGAGGGCGCGTCGCGCATGTCGTCGGTGTTCGGCTTGAAGGTCAGGCCCAGCACCGCGATCGTCTTGCCCCGCACCGCGCCGCCGCAGGCCGCGATCACCTTGCGCCCCATCGCCCGCTTGCGCTGGTCGTTCACCGCCGCCACCGTCTCGACGATGCGCGACGGCGTGCCGTAATCCTGCGCCGTCTTGATCAGGGCGAGCGTGTCCTTCGGGAAGCAGGAGCCGCCATAGCCCGGCCCGGCATGCAGGAACTTGGAGCCGATGCGGTTGTCGAGGCCCATGCCGCGGGCGACGTCCTGGACGTTGGCGCCGACCTGCTCGCAGAGATCGGCGATCTCGTTGATGAAGGTGATCTTCGTCGCCAGGAAGGCGTTGGCGGCGTATTTCGTCAGCTCGGCCGTGCGCCGGCCGGTGTTCAGGATCGGCGCGTTGTTGAGATAGAGCGGCCGGTAGATATCGGCCATCACGGTGCGCGCGCGCTCGTCGTCGGTCCCGACGACGATGCGGTCCGGGCGCTTGAAATCCTCGATCGCTGCGCCCTCGCGCAGGAATTCCGGGTTGGAGACCACGGCGAAATCGGCATCGGGCCTGAGCTCGCGGATGATGCGCTCGACCTCGTCGCCGGTGCCGACCGGGACCGTCGACTTGGTCACGATCACGGTGTGGCCCTTGAGCGCCCCGGCAATCTCGCGGGTCGCGGCATAGACATAGGACAGGTCGGCGAAGCCGTCGCCGCGGCGCGACGGCGTGCCGACCGCGATGAAGACGGCATCGGCCTCGGCCACAGGCCCGGCGAGATCGGTGGTGAAGGACAGGCGCCCCGCCGCCGCATTCGTCCGCACCAGATCCGACAGGCCCGGCTCGAAGATCGGGATCTCGCCGCGCTTCAGTGCCGCGACCTTGCCCTCGACCTTGTCGACGCACACCACCTCATGCCCGAAATCGGCAAAGCAGGCGCCCGACACAAGCCCGACATAGCCAGACCCAACCATCACGATCTTCATCGATAAACCCTGTCGGCGAGATGATGTGCAGGGCGCGTACTAGCCCGCCTTGGCGACATAGGCGAGAAAAAAACGGTCTTGCGGGGAGCGGCGGCAATGAGATCATTGCGGTTGCAACCTGCCGCGAGCCTGTCGCATTCCGTTGCAACTCTGTTCATGCCGGCGTCTATAAGGGATGTCGCATCCTGACTTGCCTAGAACGAGAGCCTACATGAGCGATTCCGTGAGTCCCCTGGCCGGCAAGCGGCTCGAGCCCGGCCAACTCGTCGATGTGGCGGCCCTCACCAAAGCCTATTACGAGCAACCCGATCCCTCTCAGCGCTCGCAGCAGGTCGCGTTCGGCACCTCGGGCCATCGCGGCTCGGCGCTGCTGTACTCCTTCAACGAGGCGCATATCCTGGCGATCACGCAGGCGCTGTGCCTCTATCGCCGCGAGCAGGGGATCGACGGGCCGCTCTTCCTCGGCATCGACACCCATGCGCTCTCGCGCAACGCCTTCGAGACGGTGCTGGAGGTCTTCGCGGCCAATGGCGTCGCCACGATCGTCGACGAAAAGCTCGGCTTCACGCCGACGCCGGTGATCTCGCATGCCATCATCGCGCATAATCGCGGCCGGACCGCAGGCCTCGCCGACGGCGTGGTGATCTCGCCCTCGCACAACCCGCCGGCCGATGGCGGGCTGAAATACAATCCCCCGCATGGCGGGCCGGCCGATACCGACGCGACCGGCTGGATCGAGAAGCGGGCGAATGCGTTCCTCGCCGAGAAGCTCGCCGGCATCCAGCGCATTCCCTACGAGCGCGCGATCAAGAGCGAGCATGTCCACCGGCACGACTACATCACCGGCTATGTCTCCGACCTCGCCAGCGTCGTGGACATGGAGGCGATCAGGCAGGCTGGCGTCGTGATCGGTATCGATCCGCTCGGCGGCGCCGGGCTCGATTACTACCAGCCGATCATCGACCGCCACGGGCTGAACGCGACGATCGTCAATAAGGAGGTCGATCCGACCTTCGGCTTCATGACCGCCGACTGGGACGGCAAGATCCGGATGGACTGCTCCTCGCCCTATGCGATGGCGAGCCTGATCGGCATGCGCGACCGCTTCGACGTCGCCTTCGCCAACGATACCGATGCCGACCGGCACGGCATCGTGACCCGCAGCAGCGGATTGATGAACCCGAACCATTATCTCGCGGCGGCGAGCGCCTATCTCTTCGCCAATCGGCCGGGCTGGCGCGCGGACGCGGCGATCGGCAAGACGGCGGTGTCGAGCGCGATCATCGACCGCGTCGCGGCGAAGCTCGGGCGGAAGCTCGTCGAGGTGCCCGTCGGCTTCAAATGGTTTGTCGACGGGCTGATCTCGGGCAGCTTCGGCTTCGCCGGCGAGGAGAGCGCCGGGGCCTCCTTCCTGCGCATGGACGGCACGGCCTGGACGACCGACAAGGACGGCATCATCCTCGGCCTGCTCGCCGCCGAGATTACCGCGAAAACCGGCAGCGATCCGGGTGTGCTCTATGGCAAGCTGACGGCGGAACTGGGCGAACCCCGCTATGCGCGCGTCGATGCGCCGGCGAGTGCGAGCCAGAAGGCCGTGCTCAAGAACCTGTCGGCGGAACAGATCGCGACGAAGGAGCTGGCAGGGCAGCCGATCACGGCGATCCTGAGCAAGGCGCCGGGGAACGACGCGCCGATCGGCGGCGTGAAGGTCACGGCGGCGGATGGCTGGTTCGCGGCGCGTCCGTCCGGGACCGAGGAGGTCTACAAGATCTATGCCGAAAGCTTCCGGGACGAGGCGCATCTCGCTGCGATCCAGGAGGATGCGCGGCGCATTGTCGGTCAGGCCTTCGCGGCGGCCGGGGCCGCCTGAGGCACAGTGAACCGGCGCTGGTAACGACCGGCGCCGGCCTGTCGATCAATTGTCGATCGAGGGAGCCCGCTCGACCAGTTCGAGGAAGATGGCGGCGCAGGCCAACCAGACGATCATCGACCAGATTAGCATCATCCCTCCCGAATTTATGCGTTTTCTCGAGCATAACGCGGGAATCGGGGGCGGCAAGCGCTCGTTGATTTCAACGAAATGCCAATGGTTTAAGTGGCTTTGGTGCTTGGAGGATGCGGCGATTTTGCCGCATGGGAGCGGCCATCCGATTCGCGTCGTGGAAGCAGCGCGCATTGCGGAGCGCCACGATCAAAGAGCGCTGTGCGACGGCCACCAGTCCGGGCCGCCGCGTTCTTTTTGAACGATTGCACGGTCGCCGCCGCGATCGATTGCGGCGACCTCAGGCCGCGTTCTGCAAGTGCCAGTCATCGAGATAGGCCAGCACGGTCTTGAGGTCGGACACGTCGACATAGCGGCGGCCGAGATCGCGGAGGTTGTCGCGATGGGGCTGCTCCTCGATATCGCCGACGCAATCCTCCGGCACGATGGTCCGGTAGCGGTAGCTGAAGCTGTCGATCGAGGTGGCGCGGATGCAGCCCGAGGTGTTGCAGCCGGTCACGATCACCGTATCGACGCGCTCCTTGTTGAAATAGTCGCTGACGCCGGTGTTGAAGAAGATCGACGGCGCCTTCTTGCAGATCGTCAGATCGTAATCGGGGTCGTAGATGCGCGGGTCGAAGGCGGCGCTCGGGTGATCGTGCCGGAAGGTCTCGCGCACGGCTGTGATCTTCCAGTAGGGCATCTCGCGTTCGCTCATATAGGCCGTGTTGCAGTTCGCGACCGGCACGTTGTAGCGGCGCGCGATCTCCAGCAGCTTCGCGGTGTTCTCCACCGCGCGCATGACGAGCGGCGCCCCGCCGAGCGGATACTGGGCGTCGGTGAAGCCGGTCTGGAAATCGACGACGACGATGCCGGGCTTCTTGCCGAAGCCGACCGGAATCTCGCCGTAGCTCCTGTTCCTGTAGTCGTCATCCGTCATCGCTTCCTCCTCTGCGCGAGCGATCATCGTCGCGATGAGAGGACGGTATCTCCTTGAAAAAATCAGGCAAGATTGTTTTTATTGTGCCGGATTTGCCGGTCGGGCGCTGGAACAGGGGAGCGATGAGATGGAAGCGGGTAGGACGAAGGCTTCGCGCTCCGAGCGCCAGCAGCAGGCGCGCAGCGTCGCGACCTATGAGCGGCTGATCGGGGCCACGCTCGATGTCATCCATGACGTCGGCTATCACGCGGCCACGACGCAGGAGATCGCGGAGCGGGCGCAAGTGTCCCGCGGGGCGCTGCTCTATCATTTCCCGGCGCGGGCCGACATCATCCTGGCCGCGATGGAGCGGTTGCTCGATGACGGCACGGCGGAGATCCGCGCCGTCGCTTTGCGCGTCCAGGAGGGCGAACTCTCGCTGGAGGGCTTCGTCGGCTTCCTCTGGGAGCTGTTCTCCGGCCGCTTCTTCTATCTGTCCCTGGAAATGATCACCGAGGCCCGCAACGATCCCGGCCTGCGCGAGCGGATGATCCCGGTCGTCAAGCGCTTCCACGAGGCGCTCGACGCGACCTGGGTGGAGTTCTGCAATCCGCAGACGCGCACCCCCCGCCAGGCCCGCATCATCCTCAACCTGACGGTCTGCCTGGTGCGCGGCATGGGCGTGCAGACCGTGCTGCGCCAGGATCCCGGCTATTTCGCCGATATGATCGAGGCCTGGAAGGCGCTGCTCCCGCAACTGGTCGAGGGCAGGGCCGGCGACGCGATGTTTGGCGCCGCCCGATTCCGCGAGCAGGGCGGCGCGATGCCGAACGCGTGAGAAAGCGTCGGCGAGCGCGGCGCTGCCTTATGCGGTTCGCTCGAAGGTGATGGTGTGCTGCAACGGATCGGCCGCGGTCAGCTTGACCCGGATCCGATCGCCAGGCTTGCCGCCGGGTCCCCGAAGGCGCGCGACCACGGGCAGATCGCAGAGCTGGATGCGCAGGCCGTGCTCGTCGATATCGGTCACCACCGCATCGAAGTCGGCTCCCTCGCTGCCCTTGAGCATCAACGCCTCGGCGAGATCGATCACGTTGCGGTCGATCTGGCCGTCGCGAGCATCGGCCCGCCCCATTACCGCCGGCAATTGCTCGAAAGCGGCCGATACCTCGGGCGGCACCGGTTGCCCGTTCGCGACCGCGAGCGCGGCGCGCACCACGTAGCGATCGGCAAGACGCCGCAGCGGCGCGGTCGCATGGGCATAGGTCGCGGCCATCGGCGCATGCCAGGGCACGACGCCCTCGCGATAGGGGACATAGCTCGCGCCGCCGCTGGCCCGGCGCACTGCCAACATGAAGGCCGCGTGGCTGCTGTCGGCCGGGTTCAGCGTCTTCTCGAACTGGACGAGCGTTTCCATCTCCGGCCAGGCCAACCCGAGGGCGCGCGCGCTCTGGCGTAGGCGCTGGACGGCCTTCTCGTCCGGCTCCGGCATGACCCGGAACAGCCCGGTCCGGGCCGCCAGGAGCGCGGCCGCGATCGCGACATTGCTCGCCAGCGACAAGGTGGCGTTCTGCTCCTCGGCGCGCAGGCGCGGACGGAACAGCAACTGGTAGCGGCCGTCACCGAGCGCATCGACCTCCTGCTCGGGCGGATCGACGCGTGCGGCGCCGCGCCGGGTCTCGGCCGCCTCGATGCGGCGGGCGAGCTCATCGAAATCGCGTGGCAGGTCGGCGGCCCCGACGCTGTCATAGGCGAGCTTGGCGGTGCTGCGGATGATGGCCCTCTCGGCGCCGTCGAGACGGACGCCGCCGTCGCCATCGATCCGGGTGGTGAAGATCACGGCCGGCCGCAGGACCGCGGGCAGGAGGCTGGCGGCGCCCTCGGCGAGAACCGGTGGATAGAGCCCGGCCTTGCCATCGGGCAGATAGATCGTCGTGCCGCGCCGCCAGGCTTCGCGGTCGATCGCGTCGCCATCATCGACGAACCAGGCGACATCGGCGATGGCGTAGTGCAGCAGGAGATCGCTGCCGCTGCGCTCCATCGTGAAGGCCTGGTCGAGATCGGTCGAGGTCGCCGGGTCGAGCGTGACGAAGGGCCGGTCGGTGCGGTCGACATGCGCCGTCGGCGCGCGGCCGGCAGCCATTTCCGCCGCTGCGAGAACTGCGGGCGGGAATTCTGTGGGCACGCCGAATTGCCGGCGTATCGCCGCAAGCCCGCCGATCAGCGCATTGGTGGAATCGATAAGCGTCTTCATCCGGTGCCGCGCAGGCCTCCATCCGTCATCCGCCGGGCGCGAAGGCGCCGGGCGGAGCTTGCGAACGGCCCTAGTTGCAACCGTTCGGGCTGTGCATGCAACGACGTGGCGGGCCGAACTCGCCCGGAAGGGTTATCGAGAACCGTGTCGGGCTGCCGTCCGCTGCGGACCCGGCGTTGCCGCGATCCATCCCGCTCGCCCGCCGGCCGTCTGGGCTCGCTTCACGGGTCGTCGAAGGCGACGCCGATCGAGGTCTCGTCGCGCCATTTCACCAGGGCCGGGCGCTCATGCCCGATGACATCGGCCGTAATCAGCACGCGGCCGTCGATCCGGGCATTCGCGGGAACGCGCAGCATTGCCCCGCCGGCGGACAGATCCCGGATGATGCAGCTATAGAGCGTGCCGGAATCCGTGACGAGCCGGGCCATTTCGACCATCCGGCGCCGCTCCGAGCTTCGTTGATGTGTAGTCATGTCACCGCATAAGGATGGGGCGCTGCAGATTGGATGAAGCGCCTCCGAGGCATTTTATCGATCCGAGCATTCGCGCCGGCGCGAGCCCGCCGGCCGCTCGGCGAATGGCGTCATGGCGCGAGGGCGGCGGCAAAGATCGATGCGATCGCCGCGAGCCTTTGCGCATAGTCCCCGGGGCTCGGCGGCGTGCCGAGCTTGGCGCCGGCAGCGGCGAAGAGCAGCCCGGCAATCCAGTCCTCGGTACCGGTCGGCAGGCGCGACAAGGTGACTTCGCCGTCTCGCGCGGCCTGCAGGATGAGCTCGCGGGCAAAGCCCGAGAAGATCTGTTCGAAGGCTTGCAGCTCGCGCGTCGCGATCGTGTTCATCACCGCCTTCAGCTCGACGAGATGCTCGCCGGTGCCGAAGCAGGCATAGGCCTGCCCGTGATGGGCCTGAAGCAGCGCGGCGAGCCGTTCGGGAAACGGCCCCGGCATCGCCATGACCTCACGGCAACGTGCCTCGACCCGGCGCCCGAGCAGGTCCAGCATGGCCCGGAAGACATCGTCCTTACCCTTGAAGTGGAGGTAGAGCGTCGCCTTGGCGAGGCCGGCCTCCCTGGCGATGTCGTCCATCGAGCTGCGCTTGTAGCCGTAGCGGGCAAACAGGCGCAGTGCCGCATCGGCGATCTGGTCGACGCGGGCGTTTGCCTCATCGGCGGGAGGAGAGCCGGAACTTTCGCGTTTGTCCTGCATTGCAGCGTCGGTAGTCTTGACAAAATCCAAACTGCGCGCGACCATCCTATCTAGACTCAAATTGTCTAAATAGTCCAGTCGCGCGACCCAGGGCTACGGATGCATTGCCCGCCATCTGATATGTCAGATCGGGCCGTCGGGGGCGAGCCCTCGATCCGCACCATGGTGCCGCGCCGACGCATGCCAGCATCGGAGGCAGCCATGGTCTCTCTCAAGGTCAACGGTACCACGCATACCGTCGATGTCGACGACGATACGCCCCTGCTTTGGGCCATTCGCGACAATATCGGCCTCACCGGCACCAAGTTCGGCTGCGGCGTCGCCCAATGCGGCGCCTGTACCGTCTTCATCGACGGCCAGGCCCTGCGCTCCTGCGTGACGCCGGTCTCGGCAGTCGGCACCAGCGAGATCACCACCATCGAAGGCCTGGCCGGCAAGGAGGCGGACGCCGTCCAGGCCGCCTGGATCGCCCGCGACGTGCCGCAATGCGGCTATTGCCAGTCCGGCCAGGTGATGAGCGCCATCGCCCTGCTCAAGGAAAACAAGAAGCCGACCGACCGCGACATCGACCTCGCGATGAACGGCAATCTCTGCCGCTGTGCCACTTACGTCCGCATCCGCGCCGCGATCCATGACGCGGCCCGCGCGCTGGAGATCTGAGCCATGACCGCGCACGATCCTAAACTCTCACGCCGCTCGCTGCTGGCTGGCGCCGGCGCCCTCGTCATCGGCTTGCATCTGCCGCGCAATGCAAAGGCACAGTCCGGCGCCGGCGCGGCCTATCGGCCCGGCGGCAACGCCAGCTTCGCGCCGAACGCCTTCATCCGCGTCGCGCCCGATTCCACGGTGACCGTGCTGATCAAGCATATCGAGTTCGGCCAGGGCCCGTTCACCGGCCTCGCCACGCTCGCGGCCGAGGAGATGGACGCCGCTTGGAGCCAGATGCGCGCCGAGCATGCGCCGGCCGACGTCAAACTCTATGCCAATCTCGCCTTCGGCGTGCAGGGCACCGGCGGCTCGACCGCCATCGCCAATAGCTGGGAGCAGATGCGAAAGGCCGGCGCCGCTGCGCGCATGATGCTGGTGCAGGCCGCGGCCGATGCCTGGAAGGTCCCGGCTTCGGAGATCAAGGTCGAGGCGGGCGTGATCAGCCACGCTTCCGGCCGCAAGGGCTCGTTCGGCGAATTCGCCGAGGCGGCCTCGAAGCTATCGGTGCCCGAGAACCCGCCGCTGAAGCCGGCCTCGGCCTACAAGCTGATCGGCAAGGAGGGCGCGACGAAGCGCCTCGACAGCGCCGACAAGTCGCGCGGCAAGGCGCAGTTCACCATCGATATCCATACGCCGAACATGCTGACGGTGGTGGTCGCCCGCTCGCCGCGCTTCGGCGGCAAGGTCGCGAGCTTCGATGCGGCCGAGGCGCTGAAGGTCAAGGGCGTCGTCGACGTGAAGTCGATCGGCTATGGCGTCGCGGTCTATGCCAACGGCATGTGGCCGGCGCTGAAGGGCCGCGAGGCGCTGAAAGTGACCTGGGACGACAGCGCGGCCGAGAAGCGCGGCAGCCCCGAGCTGATCGCCGAGTACCGCAAGCTCGCCCGGCAGCCCGGCACCGTCGCCGGCAGCCATGGCGATGCGGAAGCCGCGCTGGCCAAGGCCGACAAGTTCATCGAGGCCGAGTTCGTCTTCCCCTATCTGGCGCATGCGCCGATGGAGCCGCTCGACGGCTATCTGGAATGGGACGGCCAGACCGCCCATGCCCGTTTCGGGAGTCAGTTCCAGACCACCGAGCACCAGACCATCGCCGGCATCCTTGGCCTGCCGCCGGAGAAGGTGAGGCTGGAGACGATGCTCGCCGGGGGCAGCTTCGGCCGGCGCGCGCAGGTCAGCCAGCATCTGGCGGCCGAACTCGCCACGGTCGCCAAGACGATCGGTCCGAACCGCCCCGTCAAGGTGGTCTGGACGCGCGAGGACGACCTGACCGGCGGCTATTACCGCCCGCTCTTCGTGCACCGCTTCCGCGGTGCCGTGAAGGACGGCAAGATCGCGGCATGGTCGAGCACGCTGGTCGGCCAGTCCTTCTTCCTGGGCACGCCGTTCGAGGCGATGGTGGTCAAGAACGGCATCGACTCGACCTCTGTGGAAGGCGCCAGCGAGATCTTCTACGAGGTCGCGGATTTCCGCTGCGAAGTGCACAATCCCAAGGTCGGCGTGCCGACCCTGTGGTGGCGTTCGGTCGGGCACACCCATACCGGCTATGCCGTTGAGTGCTTCGTCGACGAATTGCTGCAGGCGGCCGGGCAGGATGCGGTGAAGGGCCGGCTTGCTCTGATGGGCGACAAGCATCCGCGCGCCGCCGGCGTGCTCAAGGCCGTCGCCGAACTCGCGGGCTGGAAGGGGCCTGGACCTGTTGATGGCCGGGCGCGTGGCGTCGCGGTGGTCGAGAGCTTCGGCTCCTTCGTGGCCCAGATCGCCGAGGTCTCGATGGGGCCGGAGGGCGAGCCCAAGGTCCACAAGGTCTGGTGCGCGGTCGATTGCGGCGTCGCCGTCAATCCCGACATCATCCGCGCGCAGGTCGAGGGCGGCATCGGTTTCGGCCTCGGCCATGCCCTCTACGGCCAGATCACGCTCGATGGCGGCCGGCCGGTGCAGACGAACTTCCACGAGTATCGCTCGCTGCGCATCCACGAGATGCCGGAGGTCGAGGTGACGATCATCGCCTCGACCGAGAAGCCGAGCGGCATCGGCGAGCCCGGCGTGCCGCCGATCGGTCCCGCCGTCGCCAATGCGCTCGCCGCGCTCGGCCATGGCCGGCCGCGCCAGTTGCCGATGCAGGGAGGCACCGTCTGATGAGCAGGAACCTGATCCTCGCTGCCGGCGCGGCGCTCGCGGTCTGCATCGGCGGCAGCGCGCTGACGCTGGCGCAGAATGCCGCCCAGCCCGGCGGCGCGGCCTTGCGCCCCGCATCGAGCTTTGCCTCGATTCCCAATCAGCGCGACCGTTCGGTCGCGCTCTTCACCGAGATGGGCAAGGTGCTCACCAGCCCGCGCTGCATGAACTGCCATCCGGCGACGGAACGGCCCCGCCAGGGCGATCTGCGCAAGCTGCACGAGCCCATCGTGGTGCGCGGCAAGGACGGGCACGGCGCCGCGGGCCTGCATTGCGCGACCTGCCACGGCAAGGAGAACTTCGATCCGGCCGGCGTTCCCGGCGATGGGCACTGGGCGCTGGCCCCGGCCTCGATGGCCTGGGAGGGCAAGACGGTCGGCCAGATCTGCGAGCAGTTGAAGGACCAGAACCGCAACGGCAGCCGCGACCTCGCCGCGCTGGTCAAGCATGTCACCACCGACACGCTCGTGCTCTGGGGCTGGAACCCCGGCAAGGGGCGCACGCCCGCACCGGGTACGCCGGCCGAGTTCGGCGCGCTGATGCAGGCCTGGGCCGATAGCGGCGCCGCCTGCCCGGCGCCGTAGCGCAAACCGGTCTCCACGCAGGAGCCGGCCAAAGGCCGCCTCCTGTTTTCTCGTGGCGCCGTTTCCAGCTTGGGTTCCGCGCGGTTCAGTCGCGAGCGACCGGATCCGGCGAGCCCGATCGGGCGTTGGCGCCGCTCCAGGGCGAGGGGCGCGCAGCCCATACGCAGCAGCATCGCCGTCTGTTCGTGCTTTTCGACGCCTTCCGCGATGGTGTGCTTGCCCATGGCATAGGCCAGGCTGAGGATCGACGAAACGATCGCGGTGTCGCCGGGCTCGCTGCTGAGCCCGTCGATGAAGCTGCGATCGATTTTCCGGACCTCCGCGGGCATGTCCCGAAGGCGAGACAGCCAGCCATTCCGGAAGCCTGACCGGCGCTGCGCGTTCGGGGCCGTGGTCGCCTCCTTATCTTCCACGATGACGTTGATAAACGCCGTGGCTGCTGGCCGCAGCATGCAGTCACAGCAAGAAACAAGGCCGATACGGGCCGTGGAATGCTGGCCTGCGATGCGGTTTCCGCGACCGTCGATCGAGGAGACGCTTGATACAACCTGTGAACCTCTGCTTTGCTGATCCTCCGGCGGTCGGTTGCACCGGCACACCGGACGAGACGACCATCGCCCCGGACGCCCTCCCGATGGAACTTCCGGACGCTGCAATCGCCGGGCGATGAGCCCGAGAAGAACGAAAAGACCATGACTGGGGAGCGATACGATGGCTGATCAGCGAGACGGGGATGCCCTCGAGACTCAAGAATGGCTGGACGCGCTCACGGCGCTGGAAGCGCATCGCGGCAAGCAGCGGGCGAACTCCGTCGTCAATGCCGTCGTCGATGCCGCGCGGCGCGACCGGCTCTATGTCCCGCAATCCCTGACCACGCCCTATTGCAACACCATTCCGCCCGAGGAACAGCCGCCTTTGCCGGGGGATCGCGCAATCGAGCACAAGTTGCGCTCGATCATCCGCTGGAATGCGCTCGCTATCATCCTGCGCGCCAACAAGACGAGTTCCGAGCTCGGCGGCCATATCGCCTCCTTCCAGTCCGCGGCGACGCTCTACGACATCGGCTTCGGCCATTTCTGGCACGCCCCGACCGCGGATCATGGCGGCGACCTGATCTTCGTGCAGGGCCATTCCTCGCCCGGCATCTATGCCCGCGCCTTCCTCGAGGGGCGCCTGACCGAGGAGCAGTTGCTCAACTACCGGCAGGAGACGGCCGGCAAGGGCATTCCGAGCTATCCGCACCCCTGGCTGATGCCGGATTTCTGGCAGTTCCCGACCGTGTCGATGGGCCTCGGCCCGCTGATGGCGATCTATCAGGCGCGCTTCCTGAAATATCTGGAGAGCCGTGGCTTCGCCAAGACGTCCAACCGCAAGGTCTGGGCCTTCATGGGCGACGGCGAGATGGACGAGCCAGAATCGCTCGGCGCGATCTCGCTCGCCGGCCGCGAGAATCTCGACAACCTCGTCTTCGTGATCAACTGCAACCTGCAGCGCCTCGACGGACCCGTGCGCGGCAACGGCAAGATCGTGCAGGAGCTGGAGAGCGTCTTCCGCGGCGCCGGCTGGAACGTGGTCAAGGTGCTCTGGGGCACGGGCTGGGACCGGCTGCTGGAGAAGGACAAGTCCGGCCTGCTGCTCAAGCGCATGGAGGAATGCGTCGACGGCGAATACCAGGACTTCAAGAGCAAGAGCGGCGCCTATGTGCGCGAGCATTTTTTCGGCAAATACGAGGCGCTCAGGGAACTCGTCGCCGACATGAGCGACGACGACATCTGGAAGCTGACGCGCGGCGGCCATGACCCGGCGAAGGTCTTCGCGGCCTACACGGCGGCGGTCCAGCACAAGGGCCAGCCGACGCTGATCCTGCCCAAGACGGTCAAGGGCTACGGCATGGGCGAATCCGGCGAAGGCCAGATGATTGCCCACCAGGCCAAGAAGATGACCTCCAGCGCGCTGAAGGGTTTCCGCGACCGCTTCCAGATCCCGGTCGCGGACGAGGACCTCGACAAGGTCCCCTTCATCAAGCTGCCCGAAGACTCGCCCGAAATGCAGTATCTGCGAGCCCAGCGCGCGAAGCTCGGCGGCTCGCTGCCACAGCGCCGCCAGAAGTCGCAGTCGCTGGAGATCCCGCCGCTCTCGACCTTCCAGCGCCTGCTGGAGAACTCCGGCGAGCGTGAGATCTCGACAACCATGGCCTTCGTGCAGATGCTCGGCAGCCTGGTGCGCGACAAGGAGATCGGCAAGCGCATCGTGCCGATCGTGCCGGACGAATCGCGCACCTTCGGCATGGAGGGCATGTTCCGCCAGCTCGGCATCTATTCCTCGGTCGGCCAGCTCTACCGGCCGCAGGACGCCGACCAGCTGATGTATTACCGCGAGGACAAGACCGGGCAGGTGCTGCAGGAGGGCATCAACGAAGGCGGCGCGATGTCGAGCTGGATCGTCGCGGCGACCTCCTACAGCACGAACGACGTGCCGATGATCCCGTTCTACATATTCTACTCGATGTTCGGGCTCCAGCGCGTCGGCGATCTCGCCTGGCTCGCCGGCGACATGCGGGCGCGCGGCTTCCTGCTGGGCGGCACCGCCGGCCGTACCACGCTGAACGGCGAGGGGTTGCAGCATGAGGACGGGCACAGCCACATCATGGCCGGCACGATCCCGAACTGCGTCTCCTACGATCCGACCTTCGCCTATGAGGTGGTGGCGATCATCCGCGACGGCATGCGGCGGATGTATCAGGACCAGGAGGACGTCTATTACTACATCACCCTGATGAACGAGAACTACGCCCAGCCCGGCATGGCCGAGGCGGCGGCCGGCGAGGGCACCGAGGAAGGCATCCTCAGAGGCCTCTATCTCCTGAGGAGGGGCGCGACGCAGGCATCGGGCCTGACCGTCCAGCTCATGGGCTCGGGCACCATCCTGCGCGAGGTCATCGCGGCGGCCGATCTGCTGGCCAAGGATTTCGGCGTCGCGGCCGATATCTGGAGCGCCACCAGCTTCAACGAGCTCAGGCGCGACGGCATGGCGGCAGAGCGCTGGAACCTGCTGCATCCCACGCAGGAACGGCGAAAGAGCTGGGTGGAGGCCCAGCTTGCCGGCAGCGCGGGGCCAGTCGTTGTCTCGACCGACTACATGCGCAACTACGCCGACCAGATCCGCGAATACGTCCAGGCGGCGGGCAAGCGCTTGAGTGTCCTCGGCACGGACGGCTTCGGCCGGTCGGACTATCGCGTCAACCTGCGCCGCTTCTTCGAGGTCGACCGCTATTACGTCACTGTCGCCGCCCTCAAGGCGCTGGCGGACGAGGGGGCGCTGCCGCTTTCGGTGGTCGCCGACGCCATTGCGAAATACGGGCTGGACGGCGAACGCCCGGCGCCCTGGACCGTCTGACAAAGCCATTCGAGGACAGAGCGATGAGCCATTCGATCGAGATCAAGGTCCCCGATATCGGCGACTTCACCGACGTTCCCGTCATCGAGATCTTCGTCAAGCCCGGCGATCATGTGAAGGCGGAAACCCCGCTGCTGTCGCTGGAATCCGATAAGGCGACGATGGAGGTGCCGGCGCCGCGCGAGGGCGTCGTCAAATCCATCGCTGTTGCCGTCGGTGACAAGGTGAGCGAGGGAACCGTCATCCTGCACCTCGAAGAGGCGGGCGCTGCCGCGCCGGCCGAAGCGCGCCCGAGCGTCAGCGCAGCGCCTGCGCCGGTCAGCGCTCCGGCGGGCCTCGCAGAGGTGCGCATTCCCGATATTGGCGACTTCAAGGACGTCCCGGTCATCGAGATCTTCGTCAAGGTCGGCGACAGCGTGAAGGCGGAGGACCCGCTGCTCTCGCTGGAATCCGACAAGGCCACGATGGACGTGCCGGCGCCGCTTGCCGGCACCGTGCGCGAGATCAAGGTGCAGGTCGGCGACAAGGTGAGCGAGGGCGCTATCGTCCTTTCGCTCGCTACGGGGGATGCCACGGCAGCGCCGTCCGCAGCACCCGCGGTCGCACAGGCCCAGGCCTCGGCTCCCGCCGCAGCCCCGGCGCCCGCGGCCACCGGCGCGATCGACGAGAAGGCCTTCGCGCTGGCCTATGCCGGCCCGGCCGTGCGCAAGCTCGCCCGTGAGACCGGCGTCGATCTCGGCAAGGTCAAGGGCACCGGCGAGCACGGCCGCATCACGCGTGAAGATGTCGAGGGCTTCGCCAAGGGTGGCGGCGCGGCGGCTTCCGCGAAACCTGCTGCCGCGGCGCCCGCCGGCGGCGGTGTCGGCGGCATCGACCTCCTACCCTGGCCGAAGGTGGACTTCGCCAAATACGGCCCGGTCGAGCGCAAGGAGATGGGCCGGATCAAGAAGATCTCGGCCGCCAACCTGCATCGCAACTGGGTCGTCATCCCGCATGTCACGACACATGACGAGGCTGATATCACCGACCTCGAACAGTTCCGCGTCCAGATGAACAAGGAGCTGGAGAAGAGCGGCGTGAAGCTCTCGCTCCTGCCCTTCATGGTGAAGGCCGCGGTCTCTGCCCTGAAGAAGTTCCCGGAGTTCAACGCCAGCCTCGACGGCGATACGCTGGTCTACAAGAACTACTGGCATATCGGCTTCGCCGCCGACACGCCGAACGGGCTGATGGTCCCGGTCATCCGCGACGCCGACAAGAAGACGATCCCCGAGATCGCCACCGAGATGAACGAGCTCGCCAAGCTCGCCCGCGACGGCAAGATCAAGCCGGATCAGATGCAGGGCGGCACCTTCTCGATCTCGTCGCTCGGCGGCATCGGCGGCATCTATTTCACGCCGATCATCAACGCGCCGGAAGTCGCGATCATGGGCGTGTGCAAGAGCTACTGGAAGCAGCACTCGCCTGATGGAAAGAGTTCCAGCTTCCGCCTGACGCTGCCGCTCTCGCTCTCCTGGGATCACCGCGTCATCGACGGCGCCGCAGCTGCCCGCTTCAACGTCCATTTCGCCAATGTGCTCGCTGATATGCGGCGCGTGCTGTTCTGAATCGGGAGCTCTGAGATGGCGAACCAGATCGATGTGACCGTTCCCGATATCGGCGATTTCAAGGATGTCGCCGTGATCGAGGTCTTGGTGAAGCCCGGCGAGACCATCGCCGTCGACACCGCGCTGATCATGGTCGAGTCCGACAAGGCCTCGATGGAAATCCCGTCCTCCACGGCGGGCGTGATCAAGGAGATCAAGGTCAAGGTCGATGACAAGGTCAGCGAGGGATCGGTGATCCTGACGCTCGAAGCGGCCGGCGCTGCCGCGGCTCCTGCGGCGGCGAAGCTCGCCCCCCAGGCTGCGGCGGCCGCTCCTGCTCCTGTCGCCGCGCCTGCGGCGGCGAGCTTCGGCGGCAAGGCCGACATGGAATGCGAGGTCGTGGTGCTCGGCGCCGGGCCGGGCGGCTACTCGGCTGCGTTCCGGGCCGCCGATCTCGGCATGAAGACGGTTCTGGTCGAGCGTTATTCCACGCTGGGCGGCGTCTGCCTGAATGTCGGCTGCATTCCGAGCAAGGCACTGCTGCATACCGCGGCCGTGATGGACGAGATCCCCAATCTGAGCGCGCACGGCATCAGCTACGGCCCGCCCCAGATCGATCTCGACAAGCTCCGGGTCTTCAAGGACGGCGTGATCGGCAAATTGACCGGCGGTCTCGCCGGCATGGCGAAGGCGCGCAAGGTCGAGGTCGTCACCGGCACCGGCACGTTCCTCGATCCGCACCACCTCGAAGTGGAGACGGTCGCCGGCAAGAAGACGATTCGCTTCGCCAAGGCGATCATCGCGGCTGGCTCGCAAGCCGTGAAGCTGCCCTTCCTGCCGGAGGACGAGCGCATCGTCGATTCCACCGGTGCCCTGCTGCTGCGCGCCATCCCCAGGCGCATGCTGGTGATCGGTGGCGGCATCATCGGCCTGGAGATGGCGACGGTCTATTCGACGCTCGGCGCGCGCGTCGACGTGGTCGAGATGCTCGACGGGCTGATGCCGGGCGCCGATCGCGACCTGGTCAAGGTCTGGGAGAAGAAGAACGCCCCGCGCTTCGACAACGTGATGCTCAAGACCAAGACGGTCGGTGCCAAGGCGACGGCCGCCGGCATCGAGGTCTCCTTCGAGGGCGAGAAGGCGCCCGCCGGCCCGCAGTTCTACGATCTCGTGCTGGTCGCGGTCGGCCGCTCGCCCAACGGCAAGAAGATCGGCGCCGAGAAGGCGGGCGTCGCTGTCGGCGAGCGCGGCTTCATCCCGGTCGACAAGCAGATGCGGACCAATGTCGCGCATATCTTCGCCATCGGCGACATCGTCGGGCAGCCGATGCTGGCGCATAAGGCGGTGCACGAGGCCCATGTCGCGGCCGAGGTCGCGAAGGGCGAGCCTTCCTTCTTCGACGCGAGGCAGATTCCCTCGGTCGCCTATACCGACCCGGAGATCGCCTGGGCCGGCAAGACCGAGGAGCAGTGCAAGGCCGAGGGCATCAAGTTCGGCAAGTCGGTCTTCCCCTGGGCGGCTTCGGGGCGCGCGATCGCCAATGGCCGCGACGAGGGCTTCACCAAGCTGATCTTCGACGAGGCCACGCATCGGATCATCGGCGGCGGCATCGTCGGCACCCATGCCGGCGACCTGATCGGCGAGGTCTGCCTGGCCGTCGAGATGGGCTGCGAGCCGGCCGATATCGGCAAGACCATCCATCCGCACCCGACGCTGGGCGAATCCATCGGCATGGCGGCCGAGGTCTTCGAAGGTCATTGCACCGACCTGCCGCCGCAAAAGAAGAAATAGATCGCGGCCGCCGCCATCCGGAGCATTTTCCCATCGAAATGCTCCGGCGCGAACGCATGCCGGCTGGCATTGTCGGCGCATCCACGGCACAACGGATTCAACGGTCGGGCGCCAGATCGCCCGGCTCGCCTCGGGTCATGCTCTTGTCGTCTGCGGCGGGAAGACGTGGCCTGAACGGCGAGACGATTGTAGGACTGAAATAGCGCCGTCCGACTCGACTCGGGCGGCACGATTATCGATTGAGCTCTGAAACGGGGGGCGTCGTGAAGATCGGATCACCAAAGGAAATCTTCGCCGGCGAGGCGCGGGTGGCGATGACGCCGGATAGCGCGCTGCAGCTCCAGAAACTCGGCTATGACTGCCTGATCGAGGCCGGTGCGGGTGTGCTCGCCGGCTTCACCGACGATGCCTACCGGAATGCCGGCGTGAGCGTGGTCGAGACCGCGTCCGCACTTTGGGACGAGGCTGACGTCATCGCCAAGGTGCGCCCACCCGAGACCTCCGAGGCCGAGCGCCTCAAGGCCGGCAAGACGCTGATCTCGTTCTTCTATCCGGCGCAGAACAAGGAGCTTCTTGAGCTCTGCAAGGACAAGGGCGCCGACGTCATTGCCATGGACATGGTGCCGCGCATCTCGCGCGCCCAGAAGATGGACGCACTGTCCTCGATGGCGAACATCGCCGGCTACCGCGCGGTGATCGAGGCCGGCAACAATTTCGGCCGGTTCTTCACGGGCCAGATCACGGCCGCGGGCAAGGTGCCGCCGGCCAAGGTGCTGGTGGTGGGCGCCGGCGTCGCCGGTCTCGCTGCGATCGGCACGGCGACCTCGCTCGGTGCCATCACCTATGCCTTCGACGTTCGCCCGGAGGTTTCGGAGCAGATCGAGTCGATGGGCGCCCAGTTCGTCTTCCTCGACTTCAAGGGCCAGCAGCAGGACGGCGCCACGACCGGCGGTTATGCCGCCCCGTCGAGCCCCGAGTTCCGCGAGGCGCAGCTCAAGAAGTTCCGCGAGCTCGCGCCCGAGATCGACATCGTCATCACCACCGCGCTGATCCCCGGTCGCGACGCCCCGGTGCTCTGGACCGCGGATATGGTCGAGGCGATGAAGCCGGGCTCGGTGATCGTCGATCTCGCCGCCGAGCGCGGCGGCAATTGCGAACTGACCAAGGCCGACCAGAAGATCGTCACGCCGAACGGCGTCACCATCGTCGGCTATACCGACTTCCCGAGCCGCATGGCGGCACAGTCCTCGACGCTCTACGCCACCAATATCCGCCACATGATGACTGACTTGACGCCGGGCAAGGACGGCAAGCTTGTCCACAACATGGAGGACGACGTCATCCGCGGCGCGACGGTGACCTATCAGGGCGCCGTCACCTTCCCGCCGCCGCCGCCCAAGGTCGCCGCGATCGCCGCACAGAAGCCGAAGGAGAAGGCCAAGGAGCCGACCCGCGAGGAGAAGCTCGCCCTGGAGGCGGCGGCCTTCAAGGCGCAGACCCGCTCGCAATTGACGCTGCTGACCGTCGGAACGGTCTTGATGCTGATCGTCGGCGCCTATGCGCCGGTGAGCTTCATGAGCCATTTCATCGTGTTCGCGCTCTCCTGCTTCGTCGGCTTCCAGGTGATCTGGAACGTGTCGCATTCGCTGCACACGCCGCTGATGGCGGTCACCAACGCGATCTCCGGCATCATCGTACTCGGCGCGCTGCTGCAGATCGGCTCCTCGGGCTGGATCGTCACCATCCTGGCGATGGTCTCGGTGCTGATCGCATCCATCAACATTGTAGGCGGCTTCCTGGTCACACGCCGGATGCTCGCCATGTTCCAGAAGTCCTGAGGGGGGCTCGGACATGAGCATCGGTATCGTTTCCGCGGCCTATATCTCCGCCGCCATCCTGTTCATCTTGTCGCTTGGCGGCTTGTCGAACCAGGAAAGCGCCAAGCGCGCGGTCTGGTACGGCATCGTCGGCATGGCGCTCGCCGTCTTCGCCACGGTCTTCGGGCCGGACAGCGGCAAGCTCTGGCTCGTCCTCATCATGTTCGCGATCGCTGCGGCAATAGGCTGGCAGGTGGCGACGAAGGTGCAGATGACCGAGATGCCGCAACTGGTTGCGGCATTGCATTCCTTCGTCGGCCTCGCCGCCGTCCTGATCGGCTTCAACGCGCATATCGAGCTGGGGTCGGTCCAGGCGCTCGAACCGGCCTCGCGTGCGTTGCTGACCGGCTTCGCCGGTGTGCTGGCGCACAAGACGGGGGTCGAGATATCGATCCTGAAGGTCGAGGTCTTCCTCGGCGTCTTCATCGGCGCGGTCACCTTTACCGGCTCGATCATCGCCTTTGGCAAGCTGGCCGGAAAGGTCGACGGCAAGGCCAAGAAGCTGCCCGGCGGCCATATGCTGAACGCCGGCGCAGTGGCGCTCTCGCTGCTGCTGCTGATCGTCTACGTGCAGGGCGCGGGCTTCTGGGCGCTGTTCCTGATGACGCTGCTCGCCTTCTTCATCGGCTACCACCTGATCATGGGCATCGGCGGCGCCGACATGCCGGTCGTGGTCTCAATGCTGAACAGCTATTCGGGCTGGGCGGCCGCTGCCATCGGCTTCACGCTCGGCAACGACCTGCTGATCGTCGTCGGCGCGCTGGTCGGCTCGTCGGGTGCGATCCTCAGCTACATCATGTGCAAGGCGATGAACCGCTCCTTCGTCTCGGTCATCCTCGGCGGCTTCGGCAATACGACCGGCCCGGCCCAGGCGATCGAGGGCGAGCAGATCGCGATCGATGTGGACGGCGTCGCGGCGGCGCTGAACGAGGCCGACAGCATCATCATCGTGCCCGGCTACGGCATGGCGGTGGCGCAGGCGCAGCAATCCGTGTCCGAGCTGACGCGCAAGCTGCGCGCCGCCGGCAAGGAGGTGCGCTTCGCGATCCATCCGGTCGCCGGGCGCCTGCCGGGCCACATGAACGTGCTGCTCGCCGAGGCGAAGGTGCCCTACGACATCGTGCTGGAGATGGACGAGATCAACGAGGACTTCCCGAATACGGACGTCGCGATCGTTATCGGCTCCAACGACATCGTCAATCCGGCGGCGCAGGAGGACCCGAACTCCCCGATCGCCGGCATGCCGGTGCTCGAGGTCTGGAAGGCGAAGCAGGTCTTCGTCTCCAAGCGCGGCCAGGGCACGGGCTATTCCGGCATCGAGAACCCGCTCTTCTACAAGGAGAACACGCGGATGTTCTACGGCGACGCCAAGAAGAGCCTCGACGAGCTCCTGCCGAAGATCGCGTGATTCCGGCGCATTCGCCTCAGCGGCTTTGCCGGGGTGCGTTCCCGTCGACAGAGGTGGTGTAGCGCTCACTCGCTCACACCACCTCGACCGCCGCGATGGCGCTGACGAGGAGATTCCCGCGTTAGCCCTGTGAGCGGGGAGGGGATGGGTTGGGCCACCATCGGCGCGGCATATCCGCCGGCTCGTCGGAACATGCCCCGTCAGGATCGGTTCACTTCGCAGGAGGATGAACCGATGAACAAGCTTCCCCATCAGCCCACCGACGCGCCGGCCGCCTACACCACGGCGCGCAGGCCGGGGCAGCCGGGAGACGAACACGAGAACCGCGCGGGTCCCAATCCGCGCTCGGCTCACCCGACAGGGCCTCATGCGCCCTACGAACCGGATGATCCGGAAGGGCTCGCCGCCGAAAAGCACCATTCGGAATCCGTGGAGATCAAGGACGAGGCGGAGGAGCCCCGCAAGCCGAGCGGGACGATCAAGATCGTCGATCTCGGCAAGAAGGGCTGATCAAGCGGGTTGGCCGGGAGCGCTGCCGGGCCGTTCGAGGCCGGGTTGCCGGCGTCCCAACAGCGGGAGTCGAACTCCTGAGCCTCGGGCCACGGACGGTCCGAGGAGCCTTGCATTTGGCCTCGCCCCTATAGCATTTGATGAGGCACGCGACGGAGCGATCCCCTATCTGCGAGACGTCATCCGACGTGGCAGGACATGAATGGACAAGCAGCACTATCTGGAACGGCTCGTTCTCAAGCTCGAGACCCATGTTCCCTTGCCTTCGGCCGAGCGGGAAAAGCTGCTGGAGCTGCCGCTCACCCTGAGGCGCCTGGAAGCCAACCACGACATCGTGCGCGAGGGCGAACTGACGAAGCAGTGCTGCCTCGTCGCCGAAGGGCTGGTCTGCCGCTACAAGATCGTCGGCGACGGCGCCCGGCAGATCCTGTCGCTCCATCTGCCGGGAGACATACCGGATATCCACTCGCTGCTCATCGAGCGCATGGATCATTCCCTGGGAACCCTGACACCGGCGGTGGTCGGCTTGATCCCACACGAGGCCGTCCGGGCCCTCACGCGGGCGTCCTACCGCATCTCCGAAGCCTTCTGGCGCGAGACGCTGATCGAAGCCGCGATCTATCGTGAGTGGATGGTCGGCATCGGCCGCCGCGCGGCACCGAGCCGTATCGCCCATCTGTTCTGCGAGTTCATCACCAAGATGACGGCGATCGGCTTGTCCGACGGCGTGACCTGCGATCTCCCGCTGACGCAGCCCGAAATCGCCGATGCGCTCGGTCTGTCGACGGTTCACATGAACAAGAAGCTCCGCGAAATCCGGGAGGCCAAGCTCATCCGGATCAGGGCCAACCGCCTGACGGTTCTCGATTGGAAAGGCCTCTGCAGCCTGGCCGAATTCGATCCGGATTATCTGCATCTCCAGCCCGGCGCCGCCAAAATCGAAAGCGATTGAGGAACAGCTTGGCGCTGGCCGCATTAGGCTGGCATGCCCAGCTACTTCTTTCACACGCGCGACGGCCAGAAGCTCGAAATCGACGAGGAGGGTACGGAGCTGCCCGACGACCAGACCGCGCGAAATGCCGCGAAGGAATTGCTGTCTGCCCTGAATCGCGAAAAGCTGCCCAACGGCGACCACATGTCGCTTTCGGTCATCGTGCAGAACGCCGAGGGGGCTGAGATCTACGTCGTCAACCTGCGCCTCGACGTCGCCTCAGCCGGCGCCCCGGCCGCCCCGAAACGCGAGGGGACCCGCTAAAGCACCGGCGCGTGCCTGCCGCCCAGCCTCCTGCTTCCGGCCGTCCGCAGCGCGGGTCAATCGAGGGGATGGCGAACGGTCTTGCCCTTCTCGCGGTCGTGGAACTGTTCCGCGGCGATGCTGTGCAAGAGTTTGGAACTGATCGTCATTCCGCCGCGTGCCCAGATCACGGCAGTGCCGTCTTTCGCGACTTTTGCCTCGGCGAACAGCTTCCGGTCCTGAAGCGCCGCGAATTCCGATTGAGGCTTGGCGATCGATGGCCCGAGATCGACGACGATGCGGCCACCGTCACGTCGTTCCACGAGGAGGGTTGCTGGCGCGCGGGTTCGAACCTTCGCCAACAAAGGCGCGTTCAGGAGTTCCGGCTGATTTGCTTGCTGCGGCGATTGCGCGCGAGATTCTTCAGTCATGATCAGACCCGCCACTGTTAGCGCCACAGGGAAAACGATTCTAGCCGATAGGCGTCGCATCGGATGTCCAGTTCTCGCTAGGGCACCGCGACCGGCGCGAGCCTGACGAGCGATGGCGCGAAGTCGCTGGGTGTGCAGGGCGTTCCGGCGCTGGTGAACCATGTCGCGGCCGCTCGCTGCCAGGGCGAGGCGTATCTGGCCCGCAGATCATTGCCGGTCGCCATGATTTCCCCGCTGTCGGGGTCCGCCGCCACGCAATAAGGCGTCGAAGGTGTCGTCACTTCGCATGCGTGCGTGAAGCCGAGATCATGGCCGATTTCATGGACGGCCGTATTGAACGGTTTCGTTTGATTGACGTAGGTGCCTACGGGGTCGGTTTTCAGGTCGGCATCATCAAGCAATCGCGAGTCGGAGCGGAAAGACCCGCCGTTGCTCTGGCCGGCCTTGGCGACCCTGATGAGCTGGTGCGCAGCGCCGGGGTGCGAAATCACGCATTTCAGGATGCAGTGAAGATTCACGCGACGCTTCCCACCGCCGCCGTCGCTGACTTCGAGCTCATGGAGTTTGGCCGGGGTGGAAAGCCAGATCCTTTCGCTCCATGCGGATTCGACCGTCCTCTTGAATTTCGCGGTCCAGCCGTTCCACTCGTTGCCCCACTTGGACGCGGTGAAACTGGTGCCGTCAGTGTCCGTAACAGGGCCGGGTGGGACCGGGATCAGCGCAACCTTCCACTCGATGACGACAGACGCATTGTAATTCGGGCCGATACCCTTCGTGTCGACATAGTAATTGAAGGTCACGCCACGAATAGGAGGCCTGTTCGTCGTTTTCACCTTCCCCTTTATGTCGAGGGTGAAACGATCCCAGACGTAATTGGTGTTGGTGTCGACCGCCGTGATTTCGGTCGAGCCTTCATATAGTCCGACGATTTCGTACCAGGCGATCCCGTTCGTGGCATCCTCGACGGCTTCCCGCTTGGTAATCCGCACACTCGGGTTGTTGGCGCGAACGTCGATCCAGGATTGGGTATCCTTGAAGCCGACGCGGATGGAGGTGCCGACCGAGATCAATTGATCCTGCCGTTTGACAGGGGGCGGCGCGGATTGATGAGGGTTTCCGGCAAACTTTACGAAATGCGGCATCGGACCCTCCTGCCAACGATCGTCCAACAACCGGATTGCAACGCGCGAAGGCTCAAGTCCTGCAATGTGCTGGCTACCCTGCGGAACATCGTCCTTCAAATAGAGGATCGGCGAGATCCGTTCGTTTGGAGACAGGCTGAGATTGCTTCGAGCTGAAAGCTCAATTCGGTTCCTCGCGCGGGAAAGCGGCCGTCCAGGGCCGATGTCCCGATGGTAAATCCGGCGGCACCCGCCCGGCGTACCGCCTCGATTTGCGCGGGCTGATCGATCGAGCCTGCGATGATCACGGGCTTGTCCGTCGCGCCGCAGACGGCCGTCATCAGTGCCGGAACATCGACGGCGGAACGATAGGCGAGCAGATCGAGCCCTGCGACGCCAGCTCGGCTCGCAAGCGCGCGGGCGCTGGCGGCAATTTCGGCGATCGCGCCGTTCAGGACGCTCGGATGGCCGGTAACCCGTCCCGGAAAGGGGTAATAGCGGATGCCGGTGCCCTGAAGCAGCGGCAGGACATCGTCGGCATGCGTTCCACCCAGCAGGTGATCGACGCCGATATCGATGGCCGCACGCACCGACATGATCTCGCTTGCACGGTCCAGCGAAACGACTTCGAGATAGCTCGACGCACCACCCGCCTTGATCGCGCGGCTGAGATTCCTGAGCTCGGCAATGGGCACCCCGACATCCTTGAAGCCGATATGCCGGACGCCCGCGGCGAGCGCGGTCTCCAGGTGGCCGGCGGCGCCCGGCACCGTCCGGTCGTTGCGCGTCAGCATGAAGATGAAATCGAGGTCAGCCATCGCGACGATCCTGGTCAGGCGTGGCCGCGAGGGGGGCACGCATAGTCGAAAGCGGTTTCCAGACTAGCGGGATCAGCGATTCCTCGCCCAGCGATATCGAAAGCCGTGCCGTGATCCGGGCTCGTGCGGACGAAAGGCAGGCCGAGCGTGATATTGGCGCCGCGGTCGAGCCCGAGATATTTGACCGGAATCAGCCCTTGATCATGGTACTGGGCGACGACAACATCAAACCGTCCAGTGCGCGCCTGCATGAAAACCGTGTCGCCGGGCCAAGGGCCGCTCGCATCGATCCCTTCGCGCCGAGCGCCGGATGGGACGGCCTACGGTCTCATCCGTCCCCGCTGCGCGATGGTGACTCAACAGGTCGCGCGCTGCAGGAGTCGCTTACCGCCCGGGTGAAACTGTTCCCGGCCTCGTCCTAGGGGGACCCTGCCGGCGCCGGTGGCCTTCCAGTTCAAGGTAGCACGATGATTCCGATCGCTAGGGTCGCGATCGTCAGGGGGGCGCCGACTTTGAAATAGGTCCAGAAGTCGATGGTGATGCCGTCCTTGGCGGCACGCTCGGCGACGATCAGGTTGGCGACGGAGCCCAGCAGTGTGAAATTGCCGGCGAGCGTCGAGGCCATCGCCACGACGAGCCAGGCGCGCTGGGGATCGTGCAGATGCTCGACGAAGGGCTTCAGCACGAGAACCGCCGGGACGTTGCTGACGAGGTTGGACAGGATCGCCGTCACGCCGGTCAGGATCGCGGTGTTGCCGAGGTCGAGGCGGGCGGCCTGCGCCAGCAGGTCGGGCGTCAACACGGCGTGCTCGAGCCCCCGCACCACGACGAAGAGCCCGGCGAACATCAGCAGGAGCGGCCCGTCGATCTCGGCATAGACCTTGCGCGGTTCGATCCTGCGGGTGAGCAGCAGCAGCGCCGCGGCGCAGATCGCCACCTTCGCCACCGGCTGGCCGAGGAAGAACAGGGCGATCATCGCGACGGAGACGAGCGCCGCCTTCGCCGCGAGCCAGCCGTGATAGTGAGCGGGAACCGTGACGCTGCGCAACGCCTGCCGCGTCATGTACTCGCGCGGATTGAGCAGGAGCACGAACAGGATCGTCACCAGCAGCCCCAGCGCCGCGACCGGCAGCAGCGCGCCGGTGAAGGCGCCGTAGGAGATGCCCGAGAGATTGCCGATGATCATGTTCTGGGGGTTGCCGGTGATCGTCGCCGTCGAGCCGACATTCGAGGCGAGCGCCACCGCGATGAGATAGGGCACCGGATTGCGGTCGAGCGCGCGGGTCAGCGTGATGACGATCGGTGCCATCACCAGGCAGATTGCGTCGTTGACGAGGAAGGCGGAGAGCACGCCGGTCGTCATCACCACGACCGAGAGCAGCAGCACCGGATGCCGCGCCCGGCCGGCGGCCCAGCCGGTCACCATGCGGAAGAAGCCCGAGAGCCGCAGGTTGGCGACCACGATCATCATGCCCAGCAGGAGCGTGATGGTATCGAGATCGATCGCCCGATAGGCATCCTCGAGCGAGAGCACGCCGCAGCCGACCATGAGCGCCGCACCGATCAGTGCCGCTCCCGCACGGTCGACGCGCAAGCCGGGCATCCGGCCGATCGCGATGGCGACATAGGTCGCGAGGAAGATCGCGATCGCGAGGATCTGCGTCGCGTTGAGGCCCCAGCCGGTCATGTGCGATCAGGCCATTCTCTCGCTCGCCGCCGGCACCGGACGGGCGCCGTGGTCGGTCGGCGGCTCATAGCCGCGCGTCTCCGGCATGGCAACGAGATAGAGGACGAGGCCGCAGGCCGCGATGGCCGCGAGCGTGACGAAGGCGGCGGAATAGCCGGCGGTGACGATGATCACCCCCGCCAGCGAAGCGGAGATCGAGGCCCCGACGCCCTGGACCGTCGCGACGGCGCCTTGCGAGACGTTGAAGCGGCCGGTGCCGCGCGTCAGGTCCGCCACCACGATCGGAAACAGCGCGCCGAAGATGCCGGCGCCGACGCCGTCGAGCGCCTGCACGGCGACCAGCCAGAACGGGTTGTCCGAAACGACATAGAGCGCGCCGCGCAGCGCCAGCACGCCGAAGGCGACGAGGAAAATCGGCTTGCGGCCCCAGGCATCGACCTTGGCGCCGACCATGATCGCCATCGGCACCATGACGCATTGCGCCGCGACGATGCAGATCGCGATTAGCGAGGTCGCCTGCTCCTTGCCGGCGATGCGGGTGAGCAATTGGCCGACGGAGGTGAGCATCGCGGCGTTGGAGAGGTGGAAAATGGCGCAGAGCAGCGCGAACAGCATCAGATAGCGGTTCTGGAGCAAGGCCTTGAGGCCAGACGGCTTCTCGTCGTCGACGGCCTCGTCGAGACCGCGGGCGAGATCGTCGTCGATCTCCTTCTCCGGCACCATCAGCATGGCGCCGATGCTGAGGACCGCGAGCACGGCCATGAGCCAGAACACCACGATCGGCCCGAAGAAATAGGCGGTTGCGCCTGCGATCGCGGCCGAGGCCGCATTGCCGAGATGGTTGAAGGCCTCGTTGCGGCCGATGCGCTTGGAGAACAGCTTCGGCCCGACGAGGCCGAGCGTGATCGCGGCCAGCGCCGGCGGGAAGATCGCGCCTGCGATCGCGGCGACCGATTGCGTGCCGACGACGAGATAGAAATTGCCGATGAAGGGAAGCGCCAGGCAGGACAGCGTGACCGCGATGGCGGAGGCGATGACGATCGCCGGCTTGTGGCTGCCGCGATCGATCAGCGCGCCGGCCGGCGTCTGCGCGATCAGCCCGACGATGCCGGCGATGGTCATGACGAGACCGACCGTCGCCTCGTTCCAGCCCTGCTCAGGCCCGCGTACCGCGATCAGATAGATCGCGAGATAGGGGCCCAACCCGTCGCGCACGTCGGCGAGGAAGAAGTTCAGGGCGTCGAGGCCGAGAAGCGCCCGGCGGGACGGCGAACGTTCGCCCGATTTCGCCGGGGCGCCTGACTGGCTTTGCGTGGGCATGGGAGCGTCTCGCGGCAAGGAGAGGGACGGAGGCGAAAAGACTCTCCGGCATGCGCCGGACAGGGTCATGGCGAGGACGTGGTGCGAAGGCCTTGTTCGGCAAGCGCGCCGCAACGCGCCGACGATCGACATGAGAACGGGACCGGGGATCGTGTCGGGAGCTTCGGTCAAGAAGTCCCGATACGGCCGCGGCTTCAAACCCGCGGAGCGTGCGGCGGTTCCCGCCCGATCCGCGAAATCCTGTCCTTGCGTCACTCGGTGGCGAGGCGCGGCTTCGCATGCCGCACTTCGCCGGCGAAGGTGACGTGCATTTCGAAAAGCCTGCCGTCCTTCGCTGCATTAATTTCAAAATGCTTCGGCTTGCGGCGCGGCTCGCCGTTCGGCTCGAATCCGGCCTGGCGAACGGCATCGATCGCCTTGTCCGGATCGGCCTCCGCCTCGGGGCCATGATGTTTGCCGGGCTTGGGCTTCGGCGTGATGTCGATCGCGGTTTCGCCGCGCGTCAGGCGGCGCACCTTGATCTCGGAAGGTTTGCGTTCGCCTGCGATCTCGATGCTGTCGCCGGCGGAGAGGCTGATCAGAGCGAGACCTTCGGGCGTCAGGTCGGCCAAGAGCAGACCCTGGTCGGTTTCGAGGGTGAAGCGGTGGGCGAAGAGATCGCGCACCGTGCCACGGACATGAATATCCTGATGGGGCATTGGAAGATCCTGTCTTGAGGATGCCGGCCGCGTCTGACGATGGCGGCCGGCGCGTTTCGGAAGGTCAGCCGCGCGGCCCGGGAGGCGGGGGCGGCGCGCGATCATCCGGGCGCGGCGGCTTCGGGCGGCGCGCGTCCAGTTGCGCCAAGCGATCCGGCGTGGCGCCGAGCGCGGTCGCCTCGATCACGGTGCCGAGCGCGCTCTTCATGCTCTCGCCGCGGACCGAGATCGTCTGATCCGGCTTCAGCAGATCGGCGAAGCGCTCGGCCTCATGCGGCGGCAGCCGCAGTTGAGCGCCGTTGTCGAGAACCGCGCCGTTGACCTCGCCGCGCTTGCCATGCAGCACGGCGACGATCTTGCTGGTGACGACCTCGGACGCGGCCGAGCGTTCCTCGGGGCGGCCCTGGTCGAGCACCACGGCGCCGGTCGCATCGTTGGTGACCGAGACGGCGTCGATCAGCGGCAGGGCCCGCGCCTTGAGGCCGCGGACCGTGACCGCATCGCCCGGTCGCAGTGCGAATGCCGTCTGGCTGGAGAGATGCGGCGGCAACTTGATCTCGGTTCCGTCGGCAAGCAGCAGGCCGTCTATGTCGCCGCGCGGGCTGAGCGTGTACTGCTTCACGACGCCCTTGGTCTGCGGAAGCTGGGAAGCGTCATAGACCAGGCCGCCGCGGGCCTGCGCGAAGACGGTGGCGGCCCCAAGCGCCGTGCCGCCCAGCAACAAGAGGGCGGCGGCAGTGGATCGAACGCTGTTCGTCATGATTTCACCTGCTGTCGTGCCGGATGCCCGGCGGGATGACGATTCATCCGCAACCGGTGTGCCAACAGGCAGGTCGTTCTATTTCAAAGGTTTATGCGATCAGTCGAGCTCTCGACCGTCCGTATTCCTGACGGCGCCCGTCATGGATTCGGACGCCTCGCCGACATCGAGACCGTAGCGCTCGATCTTGGTGTAGAGGAGCTGCCGGTTGATGCCGAGGCGCCGGGCGGCCTCGGTCCTGTTTCCGGCGCAAGTCAGAAGCGCGCGGCGGATCATCTCGGTCTCGAGCCTGGCCACAGCGGTGGGCAAGTCTCCGTCGAGCCAGCCGGCAGGTGGGGCGGTCGCGCCTGTCTCGACGCCGGCATCGCCCATATCCGCAACGTCGAGCGTATCGCCCCGCGCCAGCACGACGGCGCGGTCGATGGCGTTCTTGAGTTCCCGGATATTGCCCGGCCAGGAGCGCGAGAGCAGATAAGCCGCAAGCGCGCCCGTCATCCGTTTCGGGCGGTCGCCGGGACGCGCCGCCAGGCGCAGGAAATGCTCGGCCAGCGGCACGATATCGGCGAGCCGCTCGCGCAGCGGAGCGAGCGGGATCGTCAGCACGTTCAGCCGGTAATAGAGGTCCTCGCGGAAGAGGCCCTGCGCGACGCGCTCGGGCAGCTTGCGATGCGTCGCCGCGACGATGCGGACATCGACCTGGACTGGGCGCCCCCCGACCGGCGTGACGATCTTGTCCTGCAGCACGCGCAGGATTTTTGCCTGCATCGCAGGCGGCATGTCGCCGATCTCGTCGAGGAAGAGCGTGCCGCCATCCGCATCGCGGAACGCGCCGTTGCGATCGGTGGCCGCGCCGGTGAAGGCGCCCTTCACATGGCCGAAGAGCTCGGATTCGAGCAGGTCGGACGGGATGGCGGCGCAGTTGACCGCGATGAAGGGCTTGGGCTTGCGCCTGCTGTGTTCGTGCAGGGCGCGAGCGACGAGTTCCTTGCCGGTCCCGGTATCGCCGGTGACGAGGACGGTGGTGTCGCTGTCGGCAGCCAGCCCGATCGCCTTCTGCACCATCCGCATCGGCTCGCTCAACCCGACCAGGGTAAAGCGGGAGGCAATCTGCCCGTCATCCGCAGCCGCCGGAGCCGTCTGCTCCATCGCCCGCAATGCGAGCATCCGCGTCAGGTTGTCGGCGAGCTCGGCGCGGCCGATCGGCTTGGTGAGATGGTCGAAGGCGCCGAGCCTGATCGCCTCGATGGTGTTTTCCGCCGTCGCATAGGCGGTCAGGATCGTGACCGGGGGCGGCACGGGGAGCGCGCGGATCGCCTTGAGGACCGCCAGGCCGTCCATGTCGCCACCCAAACGGAGATCGAGCAGGACCGCGTCGATCGTCTCGCAGCGCAGGCGATCGAGGCCGGTTCGCCCGGATGCGGCCGTCGCGGCGTCGTAGCCGAGATCGCGCACCGTCTCCTCCAGGCTTTCCCGCAGGCCCGCCTCGTCGTCGATGATCAGGATGGTCGATGGCGCCATGGCAGCTCGATCTCGAAATGGGCTCCCCGATCCGAGGGCAGCAGGCGCAAGGTGGCGCGATGGACGCCGGCGATCTCCCGCGCGATGGCGAGGCCGAGGCCGGTGCCTTCCGGGTGCCCGGTCACGAAGGGCTCGAACAGACGTTCGCGGATTTCCGCGGGCACACCGGGGCCGTCGTCGCGCACGGCGATCACGAGATTCTCGCCGCGTCTCGTGACAGCGAGCTCCACGCTGCCGCCGGCTGGCGTATGCCGCAGCGCGTTGCCGACGAGATTCTCGACGATGCGTCCGATCTCGCCGGCATCGAAGATGGGCGGCGATTCCGCGCCCGCAACCGGATCCAGACGATCGATCAAGCTCACCTCGACCGCGGCTGCACGATCGCTGAAGGCGGTGACGATCCCGGCGAGGAAGCGGGGGAGGTCTACGGCCTCCGCCTTGGGTTCGCGCGGCTGGCTCATCGTCAGGAGATCGCGCAACAGGCGGTCGAGCCTGGCGATCTGGTCGAGGATGAAGCCGAGCGCGGAAATGCGGCGCTGCTCGTCTTCCGCGGCGAGCGCGTTCTCCGCCTTGAGCCGCATGGCGGCAACCGGGTTCCTGACCTCATGGGCGACGCCGGCGACGAGACGGCCGACCGCAGCCAGCCGCTCGGCGCCGGCGGCGCGCCGCCGTGCCTCGGACAGCCTCTCGCCGCTGGCGTTGAGCGCATGCACGAGGCGATCGAGCTCGGGCAGACCCGTCGGCGCGAGGCGGGGTAGATCGGCGTCATGGCCGGCCGCGAGATCGGCCTCCAGCCGGGCGATCCGCCGCGACCACGCGACCAGGAGCCAGCCCAGCCAGAGCGCGGAGCCCAGGACGGTCACTGCGAGCACCGCGAACCCGGTCATCAGCCGGTCGTAAGCCGGCCCCACGGCGGCGGCGATACGGGTCATCGTCCAGCCGGTCAGGCCCGTATCGGCAGATCCTCCGAGCGGGCAGGCGTGCAGCAGCAGGATCTGCGAGCGCCCCCGCCGCTCCAGCGTCGCCGGCTTGCCGGCAGCCGCGGCAGCGGCATTGACCTCGGCGATCGTCGGCTGCTCCGCCGCCGGCAGGTCGGTCTTGGGGCCTGTTCCCTCGTAGGTCGGGAAGGCATAGCCGAGCGAGCCCTCGGCTTCACGCCAGATGCCGCCCTCGATCTCCGGGGAGCGTGCCAGCGCGAGCTGGACGAGATTCGTCAATTGCCGGCGCAGCTCTTCATCGCTCCGCACCGGCCACGGACCACGCCAGCCGGACGCGAAGAATGCGTAGCGATCGGCGATGACGCGGCAGGCCGAGGCCAGCCGATCCTGCGCCCGCCCGGCCTGGACGCTGGCCGTCTCCCGGTAGAACGAGACGAAGAGAAAGCTGGTCGCACCCGCCGAGAGGACGATCAGAAGCCAAAGCCCGATCAGCAGGGAGCGCAGGGAGATCGACATATCACTCTGTGGCCAGCATCCAGTTGCCGCGGCAGGCACTCTATCGTCGGGCGAACGACTCACTCAAACAAGCGGGACGATCAATCGCAACGATTGCAGGGCCCAAAGCAAGCCGGGCCGGCGGGAATCGCCGAAAGCCGATCATGGCATTGCAGCGCGGTCAGTTCTTAGCTTTTGCATCGAAATGGAAGACCGCTGCGGTTTGACGTCCCAATCCGTCGATCGCCTCGATCCGGAAAACATGATGCCCCGCCGGAACGCTCGCCAGCGGAATGTCGATCCCGCTCGCCGTGACGTAGCTGCGCAATCGCAAGGTGATATCGACCGGCTGATTCCGCAGATAGAGGACACGGACCTTGTCGGGATTGATCGGCACGTCGTTGCGCTGGGTGAAGCGAATGCGAAACGGCGTTGGCGCCGAGATCGTTACGCCGTTGCCAGGGGTGAGCGGTTCGATGCCGGGGCCGCGCGTGATCCCCTTGCCTTGTTCGCCCGATTCAGGGAGCGGAGGCAAAGCCGCCTCCTCGTTCGTCACGAGGACGACCGCCTGTTGGGCCGTCGCCGGGAGCGGCGCTGCAACAAGCAGGCCTGCGACGGCCGCCGCAGCCAGCACGCTGCCGGCAGACCTCGTTCGCGACACTGCAAACATGACGTCCTCCTTCCAGAGCATTTTCAAGCGAAGCGGATCCCGGTTCGCGTGAAGAAAGTGCGTAAAACGACGGCCTAGGGCGATTTCGCGATACAGAGAATTGCGGGATCGCCCTAGCTGAGAAACCGGCTGAGCCCGAGAAGTCCCGAAAGGATCGCGGCACCGATCGCCACACCGGATGTGATCAGGCTTTCAACCTTCTTCAGCCTCTTTTCAAAGGAGGCGTCCTCGACATCTCCCACGATATCCTTGGCGATCGCCCGCGCCAGCTTCGTGATGACGCTGCCGGCCGCATCCGGCGACGTCGCCATCAGGACGACGCGCCGCAGCAGCGTACCGCTCAAAAAGCCGAGGGCGATGCTCAACCCGTATTGGAATGTCTCGATCCATTCCTCGCGATCTGCCGGAAGCAAGGGCACGCCATCGGTCCGCGCCACGTTCCAAAGCATGCCCGAGATCGCGAGACAGGCGGCCGCAAGGCCGAAAACCGCGTCGATCCAGATGAAGCCGGGGGCGCCTCTGCGAAACAGAAAGCCGGCGACGAATGGGAAACCGATCGAGAGCAGGCGCAAATAGACCAGCCTGGTGTCCAGCAGCACGATCAGGAGCGCATGGGCAGCGACCAGCGACACGATCAGCACGACGGGAACGATCCAACGGATCGAGCCCGTCTCCCGCTTCGCGACCGCGAGGCCTTTGGTTTCCGCCGGCATCGCTTCCTGCGGCGGGAGCTGCTTCGCCTGCGCGGTCTGCGCGATCACCGCCATCGACGTCTCAAGAGCGGTGACCCGCTCCGACAAAGCGTCGATCTGGTCCATCAGCGGCTTCGCGAACAGGAGGTCGCGCGTGCAATGCGGGCATACGATCGCGACTGGCTCGATCGCTTCCGCACAATAGGGGCAACGGCGAGGGGCCACGGGCTGCTCAATTGATCTGTGCGTGCTGAACCGATCTGACCAGCGGCAGGCGGGCCGCGCGCCAGGCATCGACGCCGCCGCGATACCAGTAGACCCGCTTGTAGCCGCTCGCGACCGCCCGCATCGTGGCATTATGTGAAAGCCAGCAATCGCGCCCGGTGCAGAAGAAGACGACGGGGCGTTCTTTGTCGACCAGAAGCGAGCCGAGCAGGCGGCTCAGCAAATCCGACATCTTGGCCATGTCCTCGGCTTTCGGAGCGACGACGCCGGCTCCCTGAAACCAGTAGGCGCCGGGAAGCGTGTCGTGCTCGGCATTCCACTGCGTCACATCGATCAGGATGGGCTTGTCCGCCCCGTTGATCATCTTGACCAACTCTGCCGTGGTGACCCTTTCGGCGCCGGGCGCGGTGAGCGGCGTGAGGCCGTGATAGGGCTCGGGATGCAGGCTGGAGACGGTGCGGACATGGTTGTCGATGCCTTCGCCGGCCGGGTCGCCGCGCGGCTCCGCTTCCGCGAGCTTGGTCAGCGCGGCGGCGCTGAGCCTGTCGAAGCGATCATAGGCCGCCAGAGTCGAGCCGTTTTGAACGCGCTTGAGACGGCAAATGGAGCCTGAGCGCCTGTTGCACCAGTAGAGCGCGACGAGAGCTGCCTTGTTGGCGTTCGGTGTCGCACTCGCCATGCCGTAATAGCCGTTGGCGGACACGGCGAATGCCTTCGCGCCGGGCTTCTTATCGTAGAGAGCGTAGGCGTCGTCCGTCGCCATCGGCTGCGGCTCAGCGGACGGCGACGCAACGGCGGCCGAGCGGTTGTCGGTATTCGCCGGCTGCTCGACAGGTTTCACGGAAGGGGCGACTGCCGCCGGCCCTGGCGGCGCAGGCGCAGGCGCAGGCGACGGAGACGGGGGCGCGGCCGGCGTGACGACCGGCGCAGGCATGGCGAGCGAGGCGACCTTCGGCTCGGCCGGCCCGCCCGGCGGCACGAGCACGAGTTCGCCGATCAGCGAGGAGTGATCCCACGGGACCTGGCGTCCGGCCGTGGCGGCATAGACATCCGCCCTGACGTTGCGCAGAATCTGGTTCACCTCCAATCCCGGCATGCGGATATATTTGAGGAGGGCCCGGGCGAACGGACTGTTGCGGCCGTCGCCATCCGCAGCGACGCTGCCGGGCGCGGTGGCGAAGGCGACAAAGGTGCCGACGCCGGATTGGACAGGCTGAAGCCCGCGCGTGCCGATGGAGCGCATGCCGGCCAATCCCTGGAACGGGTTGTCCCGGCAGGCATCCAGCAGGATGATGCGGACGCGGGCGCTGCTTTCCATGCCGGCGATCACGGCATTGAGGTCGAGCGTCCGCAAGGCAACGTCGCTCGGAAGCTCCAGGTCGGCATCGCGCGGGATGAGGAAGTTCCGCTCCCCGACCTGTATCGCATGTCCCGAATAATAGAAGGCGGCGATATCGGTGCCCGGCAGCTTACGGCTGAAGGCGGCGATGCCGTCCGACATGGCTTTCTGGTCGGGGTCGCGGATCTCGGTCACGTCGAAGCCGATATCGCGCAGCGCCGCTGCCATATCGGCCTCGTCATTGAGGCTGTTTTTCAGGGCGGGAACGTGTTCGTAGCGGGAAACGCCGATCACCAAGGCCACCCGACGTTCCGCATGAGCGATGGAGCCTGAGACGGCCACCATCACGACCGTCACCAGAATCCGGACCAGGACGGCCTTTGTCCTGAGCTGCTGTTCAACGAACCGACTGACCATCCGGAGACCGGGCAGGGCCGAATCCATCGCGACGCGAAGGCCATGAGCGCGGTCGGACCCCATAGCGCAGCGAGCCCAGAGCAACCCGGCTGAGAACCGATTTCGCGATACCCGCAACGGAGGAAGCCGGCAGTGATCCATATCTCGTCGCGATACCGAGGGAGGCGAGCGGCTGCGAAGCTCGACAATGAGCGCGTGCCGAGCAGAGCGCAACTCCCCGAAATGGGAGGGACGCTGCGATAGCATTAAGGCGACAGGCCGAAGCGGGGCCTGCGAGAACGACGGGCTTTGGATCGGGACGGAAACACCGCAAATTGGGTAGCCCACGGAAGAGCGGTCCAACGAAACACAGCCGTCGTCGCGGTGCTGAACCGTCCCCGGGGTCGGCGGCGCGTGTCCGCTTGACCCCTCCGCACAACCTGTCAGGATTTAGCCTTATCCTATCGGTGCTATCCCGATGAGCATGGTTGATACATTCGCCGAGGCGCTGCTCGGCTGCGACAACCTTGCCGAGGTCGGGGCGCTGTTCGCTGCGGCCGTTGCGAAAGAGGGCTTCATCAGTTCTGCCGCGCGTGCGTTGACCCCGTGCGCCCACCAGCCGGTTCAGACCTTTTTCCTCAATTGGCCCGATAACTGGCAGGCGCTCAGCGAAGAGCGCCATTTCATGCGCAAGAGCCCGGTGTTTCGGGCGGCCAGGAGGCGCAGCTCGCCATTCTCTTGGCGAGAACTTCAAGCGGAGCGCCGCCAGAGCGATGGTGAAAAGGAAGTCTGGCGGACTGTGACGGAGTGGGGATGGACCGATGGCTTCGTGGTCCCGATCCATGGTCCGAGTGGGTATTTTGCGACGATCGGCATGTCGACCCGCGAACGGTCTTTCAAGGTAGACCCCGCCAAGCGGATGCGTTTGATCATGCTCGCGGCTGTGACCCATGAGCGCTGTCGCACGCTGCTGGACCTGGACCGGAGCGACGATGCCTGGGATGTGCTGACGGCCCGCGAGCTGGAATGCTTGCGCTGGGTGGCCGACGGCCAGAGCAACGATGCGATAGGCTCGATCCTTGCGATCTCTTCGGAGACGGTTCGCTTTCATCTCGGCAATGCGTGCCAGAAGCTTGGCGTTCGCAATCGCGCGCAGGCCGTGGCGCAGATCTGCTTGAGAGGGCTGCTGTGACGCTTGCGGCTCTGCAATCGCGACGGGGCTGAAAACGTCGACCGCACCGGGGCGGCGAAGGGCCCGGTCGACATTGCGGCGGGGCATCCTCCCGGTTCGGGGAGCTATCATTCGCCTCGTGTTCGCCGATGATCCGACATGCGCATCGCATTCGGAGCATCCTCATGAACTACTTGCTCATCACTGCCGCGAGCTTGGCGATCGTCGCTCCCTCGATGGCTCTGGCGCAAGGTCGGGTCGAAAATGTCAGGCCGGGCGCTGCGACACGCGTCTACAACGTCTTCAGTTGCGGGCGAGGCATTGTCGGCGCCGTCAACGGAACCGCCTCGCACGGTACGATCACGATCCGCACGGCCAAGCAGACGCGATGCGGGAGATCCAATCAAGACGTGACCGAGGTCCTTTACACCTCACAGTCCGGCTATCATGGTCCGGACGAGGCGTTCGTGTATTGGAGTGGAGGTCAAGCGCGGGTCTCGGTCAATGTCAGGTGAGACTTCGACGATTCCGGCCTTTGCCGTGCGGTCGAGATGATGACGACCGTCAATCACTCGCATCGGGCAACGAAGGGGCGGTCCGTCTTTCAGCGATCGCCGGAACGCGCTCCGTTCATCTGCGCGATACGCGATTAGCCGAAATTGGACCATCGCCCGCAACCGGGCATTCCGGTCTCACGCCGCGCGACGAATTCCGTCGTTCGGCAACGGACAAGCTCGCTGTCCTCTGCAGCATCGAACGTCGAAGCGGCCCGGCGGCCGATGGTTGGTCTTTTCGCCGACTATGCGTCGCGAGGAGGCGGCCGGCTGACGATTGCTCGATGCCGCAACCATCCGGCGTCCGGGTGATGCTGTCGTCGACCTCACCATCGTCGGCTTCGCGCCGAACGATCATGCCGTCCGCTACGCAAGGCTCGACCAGCTACCTCGCCGGTGGAGCAGATAGCATATGATGCGTTGAATTCGCTTCGAAAAAGAAGTGGTAGCGGGAGAGGGACTTTAAAAATCTATTCAAGCATCTGTTATCAAATGGATACCTGTACTAATTTGAGCTGTGAGGCCATCAAAAAGGCCAACTTTCACCTTGGCTGCTTTTAACCGCCAGTGAACTAGGAAGCGCCGCGTCGGGGGATAGTTGCACCTAGAATTAGTGGTGGAAAACTTTTGCGTCGGCGATCCGAGCATGTCGCGGCTTGAGAGATGTCGATCTTCCTGCTGCGGGAGGATTGCGAATTTCCATATCAAGCTGCGTCGTTCTACCGATATCCCTTACACAGCACGATGCAAATTTGGTGTTCGCATCGCTGGAACGGCTCGACGACCGGAGGCAAAACACGCATGGCACCTGTCTGTGCGTCGGCGTCGCAACGCTGCGGGTTGCTTAATCACTAGCCGAGGATACTGATTTCGGACTGCGGCTCATCGCAGCTCGAGCTGGAATGCATGAGCGGTTGCGCGCGGCTTCCATCCTATTCGCCCATCGTTCAAAGCCCTGAACAATGCTTCCCGATTTTCTCATCTTCTGGGCTCGATGGTGCGCGGTTAATTTTAGTTGGTATTCGCAACCAGGACTAAGCCAACATGAAACCTCTCCAAGGAAAGCGTGCCTTTATAACCGGCGCCAGCCGGGGGATCGGAGCCGCCATCGCCCGCCGTTTTTCAGCTGACGGCGCCGACATCGCAATCGGATATGAGAGATCAGCCGACGCAGCGAATGCGATCGTCACCGAGATCCAAGCCGCGGGGGGCCGGGCTTTCTCCGTGCAGATGAACGCCGCCGATCCGCGGTCGGTTAAACATGCGGTAGACGAAGCGGCGGCCAAGCTCGGTGGGCTCGACATTCTCGTCAACAACGCTGGCATCATCAGCTACGGCACCGTCGAGGAAGTTACACTCGAGCAGATCGATGCGATGCTGGCGGTCAACGTGCGCGGTGTGATCCTGGCGACCCAGGCGGCGCTTCCGCACATGACGGCGGGCGGCCGTATCATCTCCACTGGCAGCAATCTGGCATACCGGGTGCCCGATGCGGGCAAGGCATTGTATTCCGCCAGCAAGGCGGCGCTGACCGCCTGGACCAAAGGCGCGGCCCGAGACCTCGGCCCGCGCGGGATTACCGTGAATTTGGTCCATCCGGGGTCGACGAATACGGATATGAACCCCGCAGATGGCCCTCATGCCGAAGGTCAGCGGCAGCGAATGGCAATCAAGGAATATGGCCGGCCAGAAGATGTGGCCGCCGTCTACGCCTTCATCGCCAGCGACGAGGCGCGGTCGATCAACGGCACAGGATTCACGGTCGATGGCGGAGCCAACGCGTGACGTCCGAACCCGAAAGGGTCCTTGCGCGGGCGCTTGGCCTACTTGCGCCGACGGTCACGGTGGTCGTCGCTGCGGAGTTCATCGTCGTTGGCCTGCTTCCGCTGATCGCGAGCGATTTGAGCATCCCGCTCGCACAAGCGGGTGGGCTGGCGGGTTGGTTCGCCTTTTCGGCGGCAGTTGCCGGACCTATTGTTACGTTGATCGCCAGCCGGGCGTCGCCGCGGGCTATGTTGACGGCGACGCTCCTGCTTTTCGCTGCTTGCAATGGTGCGATGGCGGTGGGATCGGGCTTTGTCCCGATGCTTGCCGCACGGCTGCTACAGGGTGCCGTCTTGCCCGCTTTCATCAGCGTGGGAGCGTCGGTCGTCACGCGGCTGGCCCCGCCATCCGCGCTTGGCAAGGGATTGGCGCGCGCCAATATTGGCTTCGTGCTGGGTGTGCTGATCGCGCTGCCTGTTGGAGTTGCGCTGGCGGAAGGCGGAAGTTGGCGCTTGCCGTTCGCTGTGCTTGCGACACTCTCGCTGGCACTCGTTCCCCTCGTCGCTATTTATTTTCCCAAGGTGCCCCAAGGCGTGCCGACCGCGATAGGGGGCCAAATCGCGTTGCTGCGTAAGTCGCATTTCCTGGCGCATCTGACGCTGTCGGTCATTCTCTTCGCCGCAATGTTCGCCGCTTACACCTATCTCGGTGCGTGGGTGGAACGGAATTTTGAACTGCCGCCGCTGGGCATTGCTTTGGTGCTCTTCCTGTTCTGCGGCGCCGGGCTGGCCGGCAATTTAATCGCCGAGCGATTCGCGGATCGCGCACCGCTACGCGCGACTATGGTCGCAATACTGGTGCTGGTGGCGGCTGTGAACGTTACGGCGCTGGGTGGCAACGTTCTTGTTCTGGCGGCGTTGCCGCTGGCGCTGTGGAGCATCAGTCACACCGCGTCTGTGGTACTAAGCCAGGTCCGCGTAACCCTCGCGGGGCGTGAAGCGCCGGCCTTTGCAATGACAATGAACATATCGGCCGCCAATCTGGGCATCGCCATAGGGACATTCGCGGGCGGCCACGTGCTCGACGCGCTCGGCATGGGCGCAATTGGCCTCGTGCCTCTGATCTTCGCGGTACCCGCTCTTTTTCTCGTCGTTGGCATCGGCAGGGCGCATCTCCGGTTCGTCGAACGGCATGTCCCGATCAACTTGTCCAAGGTTCAGGAGAGGAGCCCGTTGTGAAAACCCCAGCAACAAGGAGTGCAATCGTAACCGGCTCGTCGCGCGGCATCGGTGCCGCGATCGCCAGGCGTCTGGCTCGGGACGGGCTGGCGGTCGTCGTCAATTACTCTGGAAATAGGCTCGAGGCCGAGAATGTGGTGGCTGAGATCACAGGTGCCGGAGGTGCCGCGATGGCTGCACGCGCCGACATAAGCAAGCCTGACGAATTCTCCGGACTATACGACGCGGCGGAGGACGCCTTCGGTGGGGTCGACGTGCTCGTCAACAATGCGGGTATCATGAAGCTCTCGCCAATCGCCGAGACCGACGAGGCGCTCTTCGACCAGCAGGTCGCAATCAACCTGAAGGGTGTCTTCAACGGCATGAAGCTCGCCGCGCTGCGGTTGCGGGACGGCGGCGCCATCGTCAACTTTTCCTCCAGCGTGGTCGGACTGTTGATGCCGACCTATGGCGTCTATGCGGCGACCAAGGCGGCGACCGAGGCGATGACTCACATCCTCGCCAAGGAGCTGGGGCCGCGCCGGATCCGTGTCAACGCTGTCGCCCCTGGGCCGGTGGAGACCAGCTTGTTCACCGATGGCAAGCCACAGGAGTTGATCGAACGCACGAGGAGCATGAATCCGCTCGGGCGACTCGGGCAGCCCGAGGACATCGCGCGCGTCGTCTCTTTCCTCGTGGGCCGGGATGGCGATTGGGTGAACGGTCAAGTGGTGCGCGCCAATGGCGGCGTCATTTGAGCCCCTCAGCACACTTCGCCCATCACCTTTCGAACCGCGATCTGCCATGAACACCAAGCATCCCGACATCCTCGTGGTGGGCGGCTCTCTCGCGGGGCTGACCTTCGCACTCGCGAGCGCCAGCCGCGGCGTTCCCGTTCGAATAGTCGAACGCGCGCAGCGCCGGACGCTGGGCGGTGACAATCTCAACATTGATCTGGCCGCGATTGCCAGGACGGTGAATTGTGATCCGCGCGCGGATATTAAGCTGCCGGTCGTGCGCGCATTCCGCGACCGTCACCTTACCACTTGGCCAGCGCTCTATAACTGGCTGCGCGATCGCGCCGGCAGGATGGACGGTATAACGCTCAACGAGAACCGCGCCGTTGCATCCGTTCGTTCAGAAGAAGGCCGTGCGATCGTGACCTTCTCGGATGGAACGAGCACAATAGCGGATGCCGTGATCGGGGCAGATGGCTATCACAGCCTGGTACGTCGATCGGTCTCTCCCGAACAGCCGCTGGCTAACTATGCGGGCTATCTCGTATGGCGGGGGCTCATCGAAGAAAGTTCGCTTTCCTCACCAGTTGCGTGGCCGACGGATGGCGGGCTCTGGATCGCCTTCGAACAGGGCTATCGCCTCGTTGCTGCAGTGCTGCCGGGTCGCGACGGCTCGCTTGAAATCGGCCGGCGACAGGTGACGTTCGCGTGGTTCGACGGCCGTCGTGACGATCTCCTTCGCCGGACCGGGTGCCTCGATGCCGATCATCACGTTATCGGAACGCTCTCGGCTGCTGCGATTGGTACGGAGGTACGTGAAGAGCTCGCGGCGCTCGTGCCCAAGTTATGGCCCACGCACTGGGCGGAGGCCGTCGAATTCGGCGTGCGCAGCCCTGGGTTGATGCGCGGTGCGCCAATCGCGGAATATCGGCCCGAACGGCTGGTCGCGGGGCCACTCGCGATCATCGGGGATGCTGCGCATGGAGTTTCGCCGATGACGGGCAGCGGCTACGCCACGGCGGTCGACGACGCCTTCGTGCTAGCGACCATGCTCGCGGAACGCGACGCGACAGAGCCGCTGGCCGATCTGCTCACGCGCTACGAACGCGAACGACTGCCTTATGCGCGGGGGCTCGTGAACCACTCCCGCCGGCTGTCGGCCGAGTTCAACGATTATGTGGCGAGCTGGTCCGAGCGCTAATCGCTTGCCTCTTGATCCCGACTGCAATCAAGCGCCAAGCGGCCTCCTTGAACAAGCAAACCGGCAGCCGGAGCTCAAAGCAGCTCCCATATTCGCGCGACCTAGGCCATCAACGTCGCAATGACGCGGTCGCGCGTCATTGGAAGGTCGCAGATGCGGGCGCCGAGAGCGGCCGCAACCGCATTTCCGATCGCGCCTGCCGTCGGGCCAAGCGAGACCTCGCCGACGCCGGTCGGCTCGTTTGCCGGATCCGAGATGATGTCCACCTGGATGTCGGGGATCTCGGCGAAGCTGAGGATCGGATAGTCCCGCCAGCTCTCGGCCGTGAGGAAGCTGCCGTCGGTCGGTACGGCTTCCTTCAACGTCCAGCTGGCCGCTTGGATGATGCCGCCTTCCACCTGGGCGATGATCCCGTCGGGATTGATCGCAAGGCCTGCATCGACGACGCCCCACAGGCCGCGCAGAGATATTTGCTCCTCGACCTCGACCAGTGCAACCACGGCGCAGTAGGTGCCGCTGTTCTTGAAACGTGCAAAGCCAATCCCGCGCCCGAAGCCTTCGGGGGACGGCTCATTCCAGCCCGAGATCGCAGCTGCGCGTTCGATGACCGCTCGAGCTCGGGCATCGGTCAGATGTGCGAGGCGAAACGCGACGGGGTCGATGCCCGCGACCTCGGCCGTCTGGTCCATCATGCTTTCGATGGCGAAGACGTTGGCGAACGCCCCAAGCGATCGCAAGGCCGAGAGCCGAAACGGCATCGCTGGCACGAACTGATGCACGACGCGCTGCGGAAACGCGTAAGCGGACACGGCATTCTTGGTGCCGCCATTATGCGCCGGAAGGTCGCGTTGGGCGGCGGGCTGCCAATCATCGGAGATCGCGGCCGGGCCGAGAAGATTGATGCCGCCATTCCATCCGGGTCGCTGAACATGCGCGCCGGAGCGCGTCTCGAGCTCCCAATGGACGATACGTCCCTCAGTGACGGCTGCCGCCACCCGGACGCTCATCGGCGATCCGAGAGGCTCGGCGATGAGTTCGTCCCGCCGCGACCACTGCACGCGGACCGGCCGGCCTGGAACGGCGCGGCCCAGGAGCAGGGCGTCCATGGCGGCATCATCGGCGCCGTTGTGGCCGTAGCAGCCGGCGCCCTGCACATGGCGGACCCTGATCTGTTCCGGAGCGCAGCCGAGCACGCGAGCGGCCTGGTCACGCAGGGCAAAGACCGTCTGAGAATGGCTCCATAGCTCGGCCCCGTCAGGCCGGATGACGGCGATGCCGCAGGACGGGCCGATGGAGCCATGGCCGATCAGAGGCTTGGTGAAGGTCGCCTCGACGAGCCCGGAGGCACCGGCAGCCTCGCCGCCGAGATCGTCCCGAAGGACGGCATCGACGCTGGGCCGGCTCCGCAGGATCTCCAGCACGGTGTTGTTGCGCTCGTCTGGGGGAACGCTCCAGTTCGCGGCGGCGGCAACCTTTTCCATCGCCTTGTCGAGATCATGCTCCGTCTGCGCCAGCACGCCGACGAAATCGCGCTCGACCACGACAGCGACGACACCCTTGCGGCGTCGAATGCTCTCGGCCTCGAATTGCTCGAGGTGTGCTTCCGCATGTGGCTTCCGCAGCACCCGCCCATGCAGCATGCCGGGCAGCGCGATATCGTGAATGAAGGCGGCTCCGGTCAGCTTTGCCTTCGAAGCGAGGGCAGGAGCGCTGGTTCCGACCAGCCTGTAGTGCTCATGACGCTTCAGCGGCGCGGTGCCATCAAAAGCTGCGTCCAGATTCACGTCGCCAAGGACGGTCCAGAACGTGTCAGGCAGCACTTCGCCGTCGCGCGTGAATCCGCCGGCCATGGTCGCGAGGTCGTTCGGCTGGACCTGGGCACGCATCGCGGCGGCATTGACCAGACGCCGTCGGAGTTCGGAAGCCGCTTGTCGCACGAACGGGCCGGACGTCTCGATCGACATGCTGCCGACGGTCCCAGCCTCGAAGGGCGAGAGGCCGGTGTCGCCGCTGACCACCTCCATCTGCGTAAGTTCGAGATCGAGCTCCTCGGCGGCGATCTGCAGCAGCGCGGTCAGGATGCCCTGGCCGAGTTCGACCTTGCCGGTCTTGAGCAGGACCTTGCCCGGCGTGGAGAGATCAAACCAATCGCCGAGCCGTCTGCTGGTGGCGGGCAGAGGGGCGGGGGCTGCCGTCGCCATCTCACCGCTCCTGCCGGGCAAGCGTCGCCCCGGCTTTCTCGACTCCGCGAATGATGCTTGCATGAGCGCCGCAGCGGCACAGGTTGCGCGACAGCGCGGCGCGAATGGCACCACGCTCGGGCTGCGGATCCCGTGTAAGCAGCTCGTAGGCGCTGACGAAGACTCCGCTCAGGCAATACCGACACTGGCCGGCACCGACCTCGAAAAATGCGTCCCGAAGGGCATTGGCGACCGGGCCGCGCAAGCCCTCCGCGGTCTCGACCTGCTTGCCGGCGGTGTCCTCGACGAATTGGCCGCAGGAATAGTGGAGGTGTCCATCGATCAGGACCGTGCAGGCGCCGCAATCCTCGGCTCCGCAGCCGAAGCGGGTTGCGCGAAGACCAAGCTCGTTGCGCAAGGCCAGCAGGAGCGTGGAGTTGCTATCCGTCTCGACTGTCACGGGTTCGCCGTTCACTGTAAAGCTGGTGCTCATCGCTTTTAGACCCCTGCTCTCGAAAAGGCCTCTCAGGCGGCTGGCAGCTTGAGGAGCGAACGTGCCTCCCGGGTGGTCAGGATCTCGGCACCGATCGCCTCGATGATGCCGCGCGCCTTCTCGACCAGGGCCGCATTGGAGGGTGCGAGCGTCCCTCGGGCAAGATAGACAGCATCCTCCATGCCGACCCTGACATGGCCGCCGGCGACCAGCGATTGCGCGACCATCGGCAGGCTCCAGCGCCCAATGCCGAAGGCGGTCCAGATTGCACCGGGTGGCAGCAGGTTGCGTGCGTACAGCACGGTCTCGGGCAGCGGCTGGAAGCCGTATTGCACGCCCATCACGATCGAGCAGAGCGGCGCGGGATCGAGCGTTCCGTCCTTGACCAGTGCCTGAAGCAACGCGATGTCGCCGGAATCGAACAGCTCGATCTCGGGCCTGACGCCGCTTTCGCGGATGATCTGCGCCATCTTCCGGACATTGCCGGGCGTGTTGATCACGACCTGGGCGCCGGAATTCATCGTGTTGAGATCAAGCGTGCAGATATCGGGCTTGAGCGCCGCTATATGTTCGACGCGGAGCTCCGGGCGCATCAAGGTGGTTCCAGGCGCGAAGATCTTTGGATCCTCGTCCGACGGGACAAAGCGGCCACCCGGCCCGGTGGTGATGTTCAGGATCAGCTCGGCATTCACCGCACGGATCCGGTCTACGACCTCCCTGTAGAGATCGAGCGACATCGAGGGTTTGCCGGTCGCGGGATCCCGGACGTGGATATGGGCGATAGCTGCACCGGCGGCGGCCGCTTCCAGCGCCGAGGTCGCGATCTGCTCTGGCGTGATCGGCAGATGGGGCGTCTGTTCAGGCGCCGTGAGGTTGCCGGTCACCGCGCAGGTGATCAAGACCTTGTTCTGCATTCCGGACTCCTTCGGCAGGCGTTCAGATCGAGCCAGATGTCTGGCACCTCAAAGTGCCCGTCCGCCATCAACCTGGATGATGTGGCCGGTCGAGAAGCCGAGATGGGTCGCGCATGCGGTGATCGCCGCTGCGATATCGTCGACGGTTCCAATGCGCTTGAGTGGTGTGGAGTTGCCGACCTTATCGTTGAAATCGGCGCCGCGCCCCGGCACGAATTGGGTGTCGACCACGCCGGGCGAGATAGCTAAGACCCGGACGTCGGGTGCCAAAACGCGCGCCAGGGCCTTGGTCATGACATCGATCCCCGCCTTCGCCGCGCAATAGGCGATGCTCGATCCGACGGCGGTGAAGGAGGCGATCGAGGATATCGACACGACGAGCCCGTCCCCGGACGCCTTCAGGAGCGGAGCAAAGGTCCTGATGGCGGCGAACTGGCCGCGCCAGTTCACCTGGAACATCCGGTCGATTAGATCGTCATCGAGCGCGTCGAGCTCCGCGTGAGGGATCGGCTTGGTGAAGCCGGCTGCGTTCACCAGGATATCGAGGCGCCCATAGCGCGCGGTGATTGCGTCGCGAACGGCGAGCAGCGAAGGCGTGTCCACCACATCGGCGGCGAAATAGGCGTGGTCCCGATCGGTAGGCAGCTTGGCGACGAGTTCCTGTGCGCTGCGCGCGAACTGCGCGCCGGGCATATGCGTGACGATGATCGTCGCGCCCGCTTTCGCCAGCATCGCGGCGGTAGCAGCGCCGATTGCGCCGGCCCCACCGATGATCAGCGCTACTTGTCCTGCGAGATTTCTGGGGTAGCTCATGCCGGTCTCACTTGATCGGGGGAATGGGCAGTTTCGATTCGCCGGGCTCCATGACGAAGCTGTAGTCCAGGGTGTACCAGGGAGCCGAGACGCCCTGCGCCGGCGCCGAGCCGCTCTCATGTCGCTGGTAGGTGCCGACGAGATGGCGCGTCACGCCGAACACGACATCGGTCTCAAGCCGCTCGTCTTCCGCGACGAAAACCTGCGTTATCAGCGTCTTGTAGCCGTGCTTGAAGCCGAGGAAGTGAAGGTGCGCCGGCCGATAGGGATGGCGGTGCTGCGCCCGGAGCAGGGCGCCGACCGGGCCATGCGTGGGCACGGGATAGCCTGCCGGCCGGACCGAGCGGAACGAGAAGCGGCCGTCCGCATCGGTGTGGAATTTACCGCGCAGGTTCATGTCGGCCTGCTCGTCGTCCTGGTTCTCGTAAAGTCCGACAGGAGAGGCCTGCCAGACATCGACCTCGACGCCGGCTATCGGGGCGCCGTGCACGTCGACGATGCGGCAATTGGCAAAGAGTTCGGGGCCAGGCGTCGGCGAACGCAGGATCGAACCGCCGTTCGGTGTCTTCGGGGAGTTCATGCGCCAGAACGGCCCGAGCAGCGCCGCCGCCGTCTCGGTTGCGCCGGTATTGCCGTTGTTCAGGAGGCAGACCAAGGTGGAGAAGCCGAGGATATCGGAGAACAGTACGGCTTCGTTGTGGGAATCGTTCGTAGCCTGCCCGATGGCGTTGAGGAAGGCGAGGCCCCGCTCGAATTCTTCTTCGCTCAGCTTGATCTCGCGCGCGAAGGCATGGGCATGGCGAACGAGAGCCGCCATGATCTCGCGCAGCCGCGGATTGTCCGCCCCGGCCATGGCGTCGATGACAGCGGCGGTGACCATCTGCTCGTTCTCGATAATCATCGGCTCCTCCTTGCGTCAGGGTTATTACAATCGATTGCAGAACACAATATGCATTTATCACGATTGGTTGCGGTGCACGCAGTTCCATGCTCTGGCTATCCTCCAGAAAGAAGAGGCGTGTGGCATTGCAGGCTTCGCCACGCGTGTTCTCGCGGATAATCGATCTTTCGGCCCCGTTCGTGCCACGCCCTCCATGCGAGTCGCGCCGGCTGGTCAAGCGCTTCCGTTAAGTCAATAGCCGTTGGCGGGTTCGCAGCTAATATTGACTAGGATCTGCAATCGATTGTAAATGCGTCATCCAAGATGGTTCGGGAGACGGTGAATGAGGGCGCTTGAGACTATTGCCGAGCCTGGTCCTTTCTCGCGCGATTGTCGCCGGCTGCATGTTGTAGCGAAGGCGGAGGACGTCTCCAGGCTCGACCTGCAGATGTCGGTGGAACCGGTTCGCTGGGGCGACGGGCAGGCCGTAATCGAAATCGGTGCCGCCGCGGTCAATCCGAGCGACGTTAAGGCGACGCTGGGAATGATGCCGCATGCGCGGTGGCCGCGCACGCCGGGCCGCGATTTCGCCGGCACGGTCGTGGAGGGCCCTGCCGAACTCCTTGGGCTGGAAGTCTGGGGATCGAGCGGCGATCTCGGCATCCGCTGCGATGGCAGCCATGGCACGCATCTTGTCCTGGACGCCAAGGACATCCTGCCGAAGCCCCCCACGATGTCGATGGTTGAGGCGGGCGCCGTCGGCGTTCCTTTCGTCACCGCCTGGCGGGGTTTCGAGCGATCGGGCTTCCCCAGGCCGGGAATGAACGTTGTGGTTCTCGGCGCGACCGGCAAGGTCGGCCAGGCCGCGATCCAGATCGCATCCATGCTCGGTGCAAAGACGATCGGCGTCATGCGGGACGGAGCCCGCTTCGACGGCTTCCATGCCGGCCCGGTCAGCATCGTGACGGGCAATGGAGTCGAGGCTGCGGCCGAGATTCGCGCGCTGACCGGCGGGCACGGGGCGGATATCGTCTTCAACACGGTCGGGAGCCCCTACTTCGATTTGGCGCGCGATATCCTCGCCCTGCACGGTCATCAGATCCTGATCGCGACCCTCGACCGCGCGGTGCCCTTCGATATTCTCCAGTTCTATCGCGGCCAGCACACTTATGTCGGCATCGATACGCTTGCCCTTAGCACCGCCGAGACGATTGCGGTTCTCAGGCAAATGATACCGGGTTTTGAAAGCGGAGCTCTCAAGCCTTTTCCGGTCCTCGAATCGTCGATCTACTCGCTTGATCGCGCCAAGGAGGCCTATGCCAGGGTGCTGAGCTCCTCGCGCGATCGTTTGGTTCTCGTGCCCGGGAGCAGGTGAAAATGAACGTCACGCGGCTGAACGACGCTCCATTCTACCATCCGCCGGCCCATGATGACATGCGCTGCCTGCGCCTCCAAGGCCATGATGCGGGACCCTCCTCTGCGCTCTGGCTCGGGTTGTCGCATCTGCTGCCAGGCGGAAAGACCTCGCTCGACGCGTCTCCGCTCGAGAAGATGTATGTCGTTCTCGATGGCGAGGTCACTGTCTCGACGTTGGACGAAGAAGTCGTTCTGCGCCGGTGGGATTCCTGCCGGATCGCGCCGGGCGAAACGAGAGCGCTGCGCAACGCCTCCAACCGGCCGGCGAGCATCTTGCTGGCGATGCCGCTTCCTCCAGCTCAGGCGGGCTCCTGAGATGGCCATGCCGGTGCATGTCATCGCTTTTCCCGGTGCCTCCAACTGGCCGCTATTCGTCGGGATTGAGCAAGGCTTCTTCGCCGCGCGTGGCGTCGATCTCGACTTCAGTCTCACGCCGAACTCGCGCCACATGGCCCGCGAGCTCCACGCCGGCAAAGCGCAGATCGCGCTGACCGCGATCGACAACATCATTGCCTATGTCGAGGGCCATGGCGAAGAACCGCTAGACGGCGCTGCCGATTTCTTCGCTTTCATGGGCGTGGACGACGGCCTGCTCAGCGTGATGACCCAGCCGGAGATCGGCTCGCTCGCCGACTTACGCGGTACGACGCTCGCCGTTGATGCGATGACGACGGGCTTTGCCTTCGTCTTGCGCGAAGTGCTGCATCAGGCCGGATTGCGCGACGAAGAGGTCACCTATGCCAGTGTCGGCACCGGCGCCGAGCGCCTGGCTGCGCTCAAGGGCGGAGCCTGCTCGGCGACGCTGCTCAACGCGCCGCTCTGCCTCGCTGCCGAGGCAGGCGGCAAGCGCCGTCTTGTCCGAGCCAAGGATGTCCTCGGTAGCTATCAGGGCGTTGTCGGAAGCGCCCGCCGCCGCTGGGCACAGGCCAATGCGGAGACGCTTCAGGCATTTATCGCTTCCTTCCGTGACAGTCTTGCCTGGTTGACCGACCCGGCCAACAAGGACGCCGCATGCCAGCTACTCAAGGCCAGGATGCCGCAGCTAAGCGGTTCGCTCGGGCCTGCCTATGACGTTTTGATCACGGATGGCGGGCTGATCCGCTCTCTTGAGATCGATGTTGCTGGCGTTGCGCGAGTCATTGCGCTCCGGCACCGCTACAGCGCCCATCGCAAAAAGCCGATGGGAGCGCCCGAAACCTATATCGACGACAGCTTCAGGCGGGCAGCGCTCGACTGAAGCAGCGACCGATGGCCGCTCTTTTCGGTGCTAGCGGGTCCTAGCGTTATTCGGGCGCGGAGCAGTCGAGGCTCGCACGATGAGCTGCGAAGGCAGCACGATATTATGCGGCGGCGGATCGTTGTTCTCGATCGCGCCCTGAAGCAGCTGGCCGGCCTGCCGGCCCATTTGTTTGTGACTGATCCTGACCGTGGTCAGGCCCGGCGAGACAAGGTCGAGCATCGGCATATCGTTATGCCCAACGATCGAGATATCCCCCGGACATGTGATACCGCGCTCGCGTAGGGCGTCATAGGCGCCGAGCGCCAGCAGGTCATTGGCGGCGACGATGGCCGTCAGATCCGGCCTCGCATCGAGCAGGCGATGCGTGCATGTGAGGCCTTCCTCCCGGGTATAGGCCGAACTGGTTTGATAGGGCGCATCCTGCGGTTCTATGCCATTGGACATGACGGCTAGCTGGAAGCCGCGATGCCGGAGATAGCCGGTGGAATGCAGCGACGGGCCGGCGAGATGGCCAATCAAGCGATGGCCAAGCTCGATGAGGTGATCGACGGCGAGCTGCATTCCCAGCGCGTCATCGGAAATCACGGCCGGTAAGCGCGTCTTCATCTCGGCGCGGTTGACCAACACGGCAGGCAAGCCCTTGCTCAGGCAGTAGTCGACCAGTGGATCATTTCGGCTGACCGTGGCGAGGATCAGCCCGTCAACCCGATGTGCAACGAGCCCCTCCACGAGTTCGAGCTGGCGATGCTCGTCATTGCCGACATCGGCCACGATCACCGAATAGCCCTGCGATGCGAAGAACTCGCTAACGCCGCTGACGATCGGTCCGAAAACCGGGTTGACGAGATCGGGCACCAGCACGCCGACCAGCCCGGAGCGCCCCGTCCGCAGGCTGGCGGCGACCGGATCTCGCCTGTAGCCCAGTTCGGCTGCGGCCTTCTCGACGCGCGCGACCACCTTCTCGACGACCATTGAGCGCGTCGTTGCGTTGAGCGCTCGCGAAACTGTGGAGGCATGCACGCCGGCACGCTCGGCGACCTGCTTCAGGGTGACGTTTGGGCGGCGCGGTTCTTTCGGTGAAGTCATGCAGCGAGGCTCGAGAAACACTGTCCCTCGAGTAATCCCATCCATAGCTTGACCGCAAACAATATTTCTGCAATCGTTTGCAGATCGGATGCTCCGCGCTCACTTGAGAGCGCCCATGGGGATGTAGCGATGAAGAAGACGTTCGTTCGTGGCACCTGGCAGCAGCAGCGCGCTTTCTCGCCGGCCATCGTCACCGAAGGCGGGCGCGCCGTCTGGATCGCCGGCCATACCGGTCAGAAGGACGATGCCGGAAAGTCGCTTGCCGGGAATTTCGAGGCGCAGACCTACCAGACCTTCAGAAACATCGAGGCGACGCTGAAGGAAGCTGGCGCCACGCTGAACGACATCGTCACGATGACGGTCTTCCTTACCGACGCGCGCAACACGACGCGCATGACCGAAATCCGCGCCGAGATCTTCGGATCCGATTTTCCGGCGAGCGCCGCGGTGACCGTCACGGGCTTCGCCGATCCGACCATGCTGATCGAGGTCCAAGGCATCGCGCTGATCGACTGAACACCAAAGAGGGGAAAACAATGTCGGCTGCAAGTATCGGAGCAAGGCTCGACAGGCTGCCTGTCGGAAAATTTCACTGGCGTCTCTTCTACATCGTTGCCGTCGGCATGTTCTTCGAGGGCTTCGACATCTATATTGCCGCCAGCGTGCTCGGCGGAACCTTCAGCACCGGTTTCTCGACGCTCGCCCAGAACGGCCTGTTCATCTCGGCGACCTTCGTCGGCATGACGATAGGCGCGCTGCTCGCGGGCTTCCTCGGCGACCGGTACGGTCGTCGGCGTACCTATCAGTGGAACCTGCTGCTGTTCGGCGCCGCCGCCATCGCATCCGCGTTCGCGCCCAACATGCAGACGCTCATCTTCCTGCGCTTCCTGATGGGGCTTGGCCTCGGCGCCGAGAATGTCGTTGGCTACTCGATCATCGCGGAATTCTTTCCGAGCAAGACGCGCGGACGCTGGGCCGGCATGATCTGCACCGCCGTGACGCTTGGCCTGCCGGTCTCGGCGGTTATGGCTTGGCTGCTGATCCCGATCTTCGGATGGCGTGTCATGTTTATCCTTGGCGGCGTCGGCGCCCTGATCGCCTGGGTCCTGCGCACAAGACTGCCGGAATCGCCGCGTTGGCTGGAAATCGCAGGGCGCGGTGCGGAGGCCGAGGCGCTGGTCTCCAGTATCGAGCGCGAGATCGAACGCGAGCGCGGCCAGTTGCCGGCTCCCGACCTCACACCGCCCCCGGCGATTTCGCGCGATATTGGCCAGCTCTTCCGCGAGCCGCTGCTGTCGCGAGTCATCGTCGGCTGCGTCAGCCTCATGGTCGTTAACACGCTCATTTACGGCTTCATCGTTTGGATGCCGACGTTCTTCGTCAGCCAGGGCCAGACGATCACCAAGAGCACGGGCTTTGCGATGTTGATGGCCCTCGGTGGCCCGGTCGGATCGACCCTCGGTGCGATCGCCTGCGATGCCCTCGGTCGCAAGACGACCATCGTCGGTTCGGCCTTGATCGGCACTATGCTGAGCGTAGCGTTCGGCATGTCGACCGATGTCACGCTCACGGTCGCGCTGGGCTTCCTTCTGACGATCCCGATCTACATCCTTGTGGCAGCCTTGTTCGCCGTCTACATCCCGGAAATCTTCCCGACCGAGTTCCGCCTGCGCGGCGTCGGGCTCTGCAATGCAGTCGGCCGCAGCGCGAGCATCGTCGTGCCGCTTTTCATCGGGCCGGTCTTCGCGGCCTATGGCGTCCTGGGCGTGCTTAGCGTGATGAGCGCGGCGCTACTGCTGATGGCCGTGACGGTCGCTTTCCTCGGTGTGGAGCCGAGCCGCACTGGCTTAGCGGATACAGAGCAGGCCAAGCGCCCGGTCCCGGTCACCCCCTGAGACCACGATCGCTCCAGACGATTGGCAAGCTGCATGCGCAAGCGTGCAGCTGGCGAATTTAAGCTAGTTGGAAAGCCTCACCATGGACGCTTTCGACTTCATCATCGTCGGCGCGGGGTCGGCCGGCTGCGTTCTCGCCAACCGGCTCAGCGAGGATAAGGACGCCTCCGTGCTTCTGCTCGAAGCCGGAGGCTGGGACCGGGACCCGCTCATCCGCATCCCGCTGGGCATCGGCAAGATTTTTCCCGAGCGCAGACACGACTGGAACTATTTCTTCGCCACCGAGGCCGCCACCGGCGGACGCGCCATCGAATGCGCGCGCGGCAAAGTCGTGGGCGGCTCCTCCGCCATCAACCTGATGACCTATGCACGCGGTCATCGCGATGACTATGACAATTGGCAGCGATCTGGAGCCGACGGTTGGGGCTATGAGGAGGTGCTTCCCTATTTCCGGCGCTCCGAGAGCTGGGAAGGCGGTGCGGACTCCTATCGCGGCGCGTCGGGACCGCTGACTGTCCAGCGGACGCGGTACGGCGACCCGATTCTTCCTGCCATCATCACCGCTGGAACCCAGGCCGGATTCGCCGAGACGCCGGATTACAATGGCGAGCGTCAGGAAGGCTTCGGTCTCACGCAGCAGACGATCCGCCGTGGCGAGCGTTGCAGCGCTGCCGCCGCCTATCTGCGTCCCGCCGAGCGCCGTAACAACCTCACGGTGCGGGTCGGAGCGCTGGTTACGCGGCTCGCGGGCGCAGGACGCCGCTTCGACACGGTCCATTATCTGGAGGGCGGGAGCCCGCGTGCCGTTACGGCGAGGCGTGAGATTATCCTGTCCGCAGGCGTCATCAACACGCCCAAGATCCTGATGCTGTCCGGCATCGGCCCGGCGGACCATCTTGCATCCCATGGCGTCCGCGCGCAGGTCGACCTGCCCGGCGTCGGCGCCAATCTCAAGGATCACTTCTCCTTCCTGGTCGCCTCGCAGCGGACGAGCCCCAGCACTTTCCTGCGCAACATGCGCTATGATCGGCTTGCTCTCTCGATGCTGTCGGCCGCGCTGCTCGGCAAGGGCTTCGCCAGCGATGTTCCCTCGGGGGTTATGGCGTTCCTGAAAAGCCCGCTTGCGGGCGCTGCTCCGGATATCCAGCTCCTCTTCCTGGCGGCGACCTTTCCCGCCCATCCCTATTTCGCGCCGATGGTTAGGCCTTTCCCCGATCGTCTCGGATGCCGCGTCGCCCTGCTGCACCCGGACAGCGCGGGAGCGGTCCGCCTGGCCTCCGGCGATCCGTTGGTTGCCCCAGCCATCGAGGGTAACTTCCTGGCAACGGTCAAGGACAGGGCGACCTTGCGGGCCGGGCTTGCCATAGCACGAGACGTCCTTAAAGCGCCTGCGCTGCGCGCATTTCTCGGCGACGAGGTTTCGCCCGGCCCAGCGCCAGGCTCTCGGGATGCGGTCGATGCCTTCATTCGCGCGACCGGCACGACCGTGCATCACCCGGCCGGCACCTGCCGGATGGGCGCGATGACCGATCGAATGAGCGTCGTCGGCCCCGATCTCGCTGTCATCGGAACGGAGGGCCTGAGCGTCGCCGATGCCTCCGTGATGCCCGACCTAATCGGCGGCAACATCAACGCCGCAGTCATGATGATCGGCGAGAAAGCCGCCGACCTCGTCTTGCAGAGATCGGTGGTGCAGGCACTCTAGCTGGGAGCCGGTCGCGATGCGGATCACAGCCTTCGGCTGATGGCCTCCGCGATCATGATCGTCGTCACATTCGTCGGCGCCGAGATAATGTCCGGCATGATCGATGCGTCGACGACGTGCAGGCCGTCCACCCCGCGCACGGTGCCATTCCAGTCGACGACCGCCTGTGGATCATCTGCGCTTCCCATCGGCACGGACGAGGTCGGATGGGCATAGCCGTCAACCGCCGCGACCACGGCCTTTTCCAGCGCGGCATCGTCGACAACATCGTCCCCCGGTGCCATTTCCGCTGCGATCACGTCGCTGAACGGTGCGGTTCTGCCGATCCGACGTGACAGCTTCACCGCTTCCATCATGCGCCGGAGATCGCTGCGATCCTGGAAGAAGTTGTAGCGAATGACCGGCATCGCCCGCGGATCGCGGCTCGCGAGCCGAACCGATCCGACCGAGTTGGGAAGCGTCACCGAGCAGGCGAGCACGATCGCGCCACCAGTCGGGCTTTGCGCAGGGTCGAAGATATGCGTGGCCGAGACATGCAGGTCGAGCTCATTGGGACCGGCCTCGCTCGAGTTGGTCCAGATGATCGCGCCTGCCACCGGCGCCATCGATTTGGCCTCCGGCTTCAAGGCATAGACATTGTAGTAGAAGGGATGCTCCTTCAGCCTCTCGCCCACGGGCGCGTCGACGAGGAGAGGGATGTCGAGTTCCCGCAGATGCGCCGATGGGCCGATGCCGGAGCGCATCAGGATCGCGGGGCTGCCGAAGGCGCCAGCCGACAGGATGACAGTCCCGGCCGTGATTGTTTTGCCATCGACGAGACGAACGCCTGTCGCGCGCTGCCCCTTGAACACGACGCGGTCGGCTTCGGCGCCTCCGATGATTGTCAGGTTCGGCCGACGCCGCACCTCATCGCTTAGATAGGCGATGCCGGTATTGATACGCCGGCCGTCCACGACGTTCAGCAGATAGGGCGAAACGCCGTTCTGCTCGGCGCCGTTGAAATCGCTGATGCGTGCGAGGCCGATTGCTTCCGCAGCCTGCACGAAGGCGCGCATCGACGGCGTGTTCTCTTCCATCGTTCGCTGCCGGATGGGAAAGGGGCCGGATCGCCCATGCCAGACATCGTCGCCCGACGGGGTATTCTCCATCGCCTTGTAGATCGGCAGGACGTCCTCGAAGGACCAGCCAGCGAGCCCGCGCGCCGTCCAGCGCGCGAAGTCCGAGGGCCTTGCCCGCAGCGCGACGGCCGCGTTCACACCCGAGCTGCCGCCAAGAACCTTGCCGCGGATCGCGTTCACGTCATGGCCGAGCCCGACGTGATCCTGCGTGTGATAGCCCCAGTCATGGGCCTGGTCGCCGCCGACGCGGTTCGCATTCGCGATTACGTCGGGGTAGTCGGCCGGGTTATAGGCCGGGCCCGCTTCCAGCAGCAGCACGTGCCTGGCCGGATCCTCGCTCAGCCGGTTGGCAAGCACCGCACCTGCCGAGCCGCCGCCAATGATAATGACGTCGAACGTCGTATCGGGGATGATCCCGGTTGCCATGGCAATCCTCCGTCTTCTTGGGACTTCACCAGCTCAAAATTCGCTGCGGTCAGGAGTTGAAGGCCGCACCAAGGAAGGCGGCCACATTGTCGAGCGCCATCCGACTGCTTTCGAGATGCGCGACGTCGAGCTGGAACACGTGATGCATCCCCTCCCAGATCTCGAGCTGGACCGGGACGCCGGCTTGCGCGGCGCGCTCCGCATAGTGGCGTGAATCGTCCAGCAGGCGCTCGTCGGTCCCGACCTGGATGAGGAGCGGCGGTAGGCCGCGCAGATCGCCGAACAGCGGCGAGGCCAGCGGATCGCGCGCATCTTTTGTGTCGAGATATTTAGTGGCGCAGTCCTGCAGGTATTCGTAGCTGATCAACGGATCGATCACCGCCGGATCCGTCATCGACGCGCCGGTGAAGGCCAGGTCCGCCCAAGGGGAGAAGACCACGCCGGCGATCGGCCGCGTGCCGCGGGCATCCTTCACCAGCTCGGCGAGCGTTGCAAGTGTCAGGCCGCCGCCTGCCGAGTCGCCGACGATCGCCATTTGTGTCAGGCCCTTGGTGGCCAGCCATCGCCACGCAGCCAAGGCACGCGCCGGTGCGGCCGGAAGAGTTGCTTCCGGAGCCAGGGGATAATCGATGACGAGCGCCGGAATCTGCGTCCGGCTGACGATCTGGCTGACGAAACCGCGATAGGCCTTGGCCGAGCCCAGCACGTAGCCCCCGCCATGCAGGAACAGGATCGCCTGACCTGTCCGAGCGTTTGCGGGCCGAACCCACCAGCCATGGACGCCTTCTTCGTCGACGGTCTCGAGCGAGATGTCGTCGGCGAGCGGGCTTGCAGCGATGAAGCGATCGTAGATCGCGCGCGGCTCGCCCGTGGCCGAACCCCAGAAGGTGGTGAAGCGCTCGCGCAGGGCGTCCGCCCGCGCGCGCTCGTCGTGCGAAATCTTGATCAGCTTCGTCGCGAGCTGCTTCTTGTCCTGGACGTCGTGCGTCATTTTCGATCTCCCTGGCTGAGCTTGCTGCGATCAGGCACCGGCGGGTTCCGCTTCGAGCGCCTCGGCAACCATGCGGCTGGCGATGCCGGCGACCCGCTCCCCTTGGTAACGGGCGACCGCGAGGTCATCCTCGCTGGGCTTCTGCGTGTCCTTCTGGGAGACGAAGGTGGCGCCGTACGGCGTGCCGGCTTTCGACAGTGAGGGGTGCGAGTAGCCGAGGGGAACGATGATTAGCCCGAGATGGGCCATCACGTTGTAGAGTGAAAGCAGCGTCGACTCGTTGCCGCCATGCTTCGACGAGGTCGAGCCGAAGACGCTGCCGAGCTTGCCGTTGAGCTTGCCTTGGAACCATACGCCGCCGAGCCCGTCGATATAGGCCTTAAGCTCAGACGCGACGCCGCCGAAGCGGGTCGGTGTGCCGAAGATGATCGCATCGGCCCAGACCGCGTCGTCGGGGGTGGGCGCAGCATATCTGGCGTTCATATCGGCTGCGGCTTCGGCCCAGCCGGGTGCCATTGCCATCGCGTCGGGGCCGACCAGTTCACGGGCACGGCGTAGGCGGACCTCGGCGCCGGCGGCTCGGGCGCCCTCGGCGATGGCGAGGGCCAGCTCTTCGCTGGAGCCCTTGCGGGAATAGAAGGCGATCAGGATCTTCGGCTCAGGCATGAGGTAAGCGCTCCACGGAGCAAAGTTGTGCTGTCCGCGCGGTGCTCCGGCCGTGCGGTCAACAAGTCTCTGTTGCGTTGAGATGCGTTAGGCCGGGATGCGCCCGAACCTACCTTCGGCGTAATTGGCGAGCGTTTTGCGAACATCGGCCGCCGTCGACATCACCAAGGGGCCGTGCTTGACGAAGGCCTCTTGGATCGGCTTTGCCGCCATCAGCACGAAATGCGACCGCTCGCCGGCTTCCAGTGTGATCGTGGTTGCTGGGCCGGCATCGACGGTCGTCGCATTTCCTGTTTCCAGCACCAGCTCCTCGTCCTGGCAGCGGAGCATCAGCCGTCCCGTGACGGTATAGATCCACGCCTGACGTCCCTCGGGCAGCGGATACGAGAAGCGTCCGTTCGTATCGAGGAAGCCGTCGAGCATTGTCATCTCCTGCGGCGTACCGTCCGCGCCGACGGTCTCGCCGCTGCGGCCGAGCACGACCCGCACGCGATGGCCGTCGCCCTCGATGACAGGGATCACGTTGGCGGGCACATGGAAAGCGCGTGCCGGCTGTTGCTTGAGCCTGGCCGGCAGGTTCACGAAGATCTGCAGGGCGTGTGTGCGCGCGCCATCCTCGGGCTTTTCTTCATGAGCCGCGCCAGCGGCCGCCGCCAGCCAATAGAGATCGCCCGGTTGCAGCGTGATGTTGTGGCCGAGGGTGTCGCGGTTCAGAAAACCTCCCTCCGAATCCTCGAACATCATCGTAACCGCCGAGATGCCGGCATGGAGATGCGGGTCGAAGGTCGGCGCCGTCATCACGAAATGATCCACCATCAGGAGTGGATCCATGTGCCCGTCGAACATCTCCTCCGAGAAGTGATACGCGGTAAATCCGCTCCCGATCTTGTGCGGGACCCCTGGGACGATCTTGCCGAGCCGTCCCGAAACCGCGTCGGCTCTTTCCACTATGGCCGCATTGCCCATCGCTCTCACCCAAGTTGGCGCTTCTGTTGACACCCAACCTAATGAACCAGCCGCTCGGACGAACAGACGGTATTTTTTAAACCTAATGTCCGACGTAATGGACAATTAGGGCGGGTGCTGCAGATCTGCCTCGGCGTGGCGCTTCAGGTGTGACCGCCGAGGGGGGCGGCGTCAGCCTCAGTGGAGACGACGCTCCCTGGGCGCCGCGTTACATGCGGAAGAAGGCCCTGATCCGGGCCAGGAGGGCTGGACCGTGCTCGTTCGGCTGGGCAAGCCTGGCCGCATGATCACGGTCGAGCAATGCGAGCCCGCGACGGACGGAGCGCTCCATTGCGGCATTGAGTGCGGCGTTGGACGTAAGCAGTGCGGAAAGTCGGCTGGCAGGCAGCTCGAGCACCCGGCCATGCGTCAGCGCCGTCATCGTGACCCCGCGTGCGGCGCCGGTGATCAGGCCGAGTTCACCGATATATTCTCCGGGACCGATCCGCCCCAGGTTCTCGCTGGCGCCCGTTGCTTCCCGCCGTACGCTCTCCATCACGCCAGCCTTCACGATATAGATCGACGTGCCGACCGAACCCTGCTCGAAGATCACGTCGCCAGGCTCGACATCGCGCGCGACAAGCCCGCTGGCAAGCTCCTGCGCATCATCGCTGGATAGGGCCTCGAAAATTACGAGGGAACAGAGCAGGTCAGCGTCCGAAACCGGGCCCGGCTGGCCGATCGCGGCATGGTAGAACAGGCGGCGCGTCTGCCGCAGAAGCGCGCTCTTGGCGCCCGCGAGCGTCGGGCTATCGGCCACGAAGAACGTCGTGGCGTAGGTGGCCGACGCGAGGCCCGAGCGTCGCAAAGTGAACGAAGGGGCCGGGACCGCAAGCACACTCGGGCAAAGCAGGGTCGCCTGGCGCATGAGTTCGAGAACAATTTCCGAAGGAGTCTCGGACGGCACGATGATCTCGACCGTTGCGGCGCGGCGGCTGGTCGGGACGCTGCGATTGATGATCTGCCCTTTCGCGACGATGCTGTTGGGGATCGTCGCGAGATCCTCGCCATCGGTCTGGACGCGGACGGAGCGCCAGTTCATCTGCACGATCACGCCCTCGACATTGTTGCCGAGAGACACCCGGTCCCCGACATGGAAAGGCCGCTCCAGCCCGACGGCTATGCCGGAGAAGACGTCGCCGAGCGTATTTTGCAACGCGAGGCCGAGGACGATCGCGACCACGCCGGAGGTCGCGAGCAGACCATTGATCGGCAGGTTGAGCACGGAGTTGAGGATGACCAGGACTGCCGCGATGTAGATGATGCCCGCGACCAGGTCGGAAAACAGCCGCGCATCGCGCGATCGTGGGTCGTGTCCTTGAACCAGCACGGCGATGTTGACGACCAGCCTTGCGCCGATCAGCCACCACACCACCGTCAGCGCCCGCAGCCATGTGCCGAACAGGCTGGCCGGAAAGGTGTCCTCGCGCGGCAGCGGCGCGGCGCCGTGCCAGGCCAGGAAACCGCCAATCGCCAGCAGCAGAAGCGCTTCCGTGGCAACCTCCACGGCTGGACCGCGCTTGCGGGTCGCCAGGAGTGCGATGATCGTCACGGCGAGGAGCGCGAAAGAAAGCAGCGCGTCATCGATGGTAGGCATCGTTGGGTCCAGTCACGTTCAGTCGCGCTTCGCCTCTCGCTGGCGGCCGAGGTCGCGATATCAGCCAGCGGCCGTTATCAGCGCTGCCAGACTATAGCGGACTAAGCGTGCCGGTGTTCTGGACGTACCGTTCACCCCGATGGACGATCTACATCAGGACGGCTTTCGGGAATTCGGCAGCCAGGTGATCAAGAAAAGCGCGCACGGATGGCAGCAGGCCCTGGCGATAGGGAATGAGAGCCGTAAGCGTCGAATCCCCAGCTAGCCAGTCCGGCAGGATCCTGCGCAATGCGCCCGAGCGTACGGCCTCGCGACAGATATAGCCAGGCAGGGCGACCACGCCGAGGCCGCGGATCGCCGCCTGCTGGAGCCCCACCATGTCGTCGCCAAGCAGCCGCGGCGTCAGCGGCATAACGACCTCGCCCCTGACCTGGCGGGTATGGCGAAGCCGCCAGATCGGGGCGACCGAAGCGCGCATCATAAACAGGGAGGGATGGTTCTGCAGCTCCTGGGGTGTCTCCGGTGCTCCGTGAGCATCGAGATATTCCGAGCCCGCGAACAGATACCAGGGTGCTGGGGCCAGGGTCCGCTGGACGAGGTTCGAATCAGGCAGCGGGTCTGAATGCGCGCGGACCGCGACGTCGAAATTCTCACCGACAATATCGACGGTTCGGTCCGTGGCATGCGCGAGAATATTCACCTTTGGATACTTCACGAGAAAATCCGCGATGATATCGGACATCGCGGTCTGCATCGTCGCGACGCCCGCGGTACATCTTACGGAGCCGGTCGGCTCGGCGAGCCGCTGGCGAATGGTCGTTTCCGCCAGTTCGGCCTCTCGCAGCATCGCAACCGCGTGCCGATAAAAATCTTCTCCGGCATCGGTCATTCCGAACCGCCGCGACGTGCGGTTGAGCAGGCGAACGCCGAGATTGCTCTCGAGTTGCTGGATGCGGTGGCTGAGAGTTGACTTCGGAATGCGCAGCGTCCGTCCCGCTGCCGTGAAGCCGCTGCGATCGACGACCTGCACGAAGTAGAAGAAATCATTCAGATCGAGCATGGGGCACCCATCGTCCAAAAATCTGGACATTGAGTTCAGATTTATACGACTTTTTGGGCGATGATCTAGTCGCTAACCTTGAGCAATCACGACAGGAAATCGTGATCGAAGTGCTCCATCCCGGGAGCGCTTCGGAACATTTCACGATCGTCAGGGCGTCTGCCGAACCGCTGTTCAACTCAGCGTCCTGTGATTTGAGATCAATTCAGCCACTTCACCGGAGTATGCCATGACCAATCGCGCCTATGAGCCGCTGACCCCCGACAATGCCGCTCTGATTCTCGTCGACCACCAGATTGGCCTGATGACCGGCGTTCGCGATTATTCGACCGGCGAGCTGAAGCACAATGTCGTGGCGCTGGCCAAGGCCGCCAGGGCCCTGAAGCTGCCGATCGTCGTCACCACGACTGCGCGTGACAGCATGTGGGGCCCGACCTTCCCGGAGCTCGTCGAAGCCCTGCCTGGTATCGAGATCATCGATCGCTCCTCGGTGAACGCCTATGACGACGAGCGGGTCGCCAAGGCGATCGAGGCGACCGGGCGCAAGAAGCTGATCTTCGCCGGCATCTCGCTCGAGGTCTGCGCTGCCTTCCCGGCGATGACTGCCGTCGCTCGGGGCTTGGACGCCTATGTCGCCGTCGACGCATCAGGCACTTTCAGCGATACCAAGCATCAGGCTGGGTTGCTGCGGATGCAGCAGGCCGGGGTCATCGTGTCCGATTACGCCAGCCTAATGGTCGAGATCCTGAAGGATAATGGGCGTGCGGAGGCTGGCGCAGTCTATGCCGCGCTCGACATGCCTTGGGCGACCCTCGTCGGCCAGATCGCGAACTCCTACAAGAAATAGGTATTACGCACGGGTCGATCTTTCACCGGCGAAAGATCGACCCGACGCATCTCATCTTTTCAGCCGAGTTGTCGGGAGATCAGCTATGCACGTGCCCGCTTCAGAGCAAAACGTTATCGTCAAGCCTACCGGCCGACTGGCCGAGATCGCCGGAAATATGCCTGCCGGCTATTTCGGGATGGTCCTGGGCTTAGCGGGCCTCGGCAATGCCTGGCGCGCCGCTGCGCAAGCTTGGCAGGTTCCCGGCATGATTGCCGAGGTGATCTACGTCGTCGCCGCTGTCGTTTGGGCGGCACTGATTTTTCTCTACATCTGCAAGGCGGTGATGGCGCGCGCCAAGATCGCGGCCGAGTTCGCCCATCCGGTGCAATGCTGCTTCATCGGTCTCGCCGGCGTCGGCACTATGCTGATCGCCGGAGGCCTTGCACCGCATTCGCAGGCTGCTGCCTATGTACTCTTCGCCATCGGCTTCGTCTTTACGCTCGTCTTTGGGGTCTGGCGAACCGGCGCCCTTTGGCATGGCGAGCGCGATCCGGGCACGACGACGGCGGTGCTCTATCTGCCTACCGTGGCAGGCAGCTTCGTGTCGGCAGCCGTGATTTCTGCCCTCGGCCATCCCGATTGGGGACAATTGGCGTTTGGCGCTGGCCTGTTTTCCTGGCTGGCGATGGAATCCGTGCTGCTCAATCGACTTCTCACCGGCCCCACGACGCCGGTCGCCCTGCGCCCAAGCCTGGGAATCCAGCTTGCGCCTGCGCCCGTCGGTGCTCTCGCTTATATCGCCGTGAGTGGCGGGACGCCGGATATCGTCGCCCATGCCCTGATCGGCTACGGCGTCTTGCAGCTACTCATCCTCGCGCGGCTCTCCTCCTGGATCGCGGAGGCAGGCGCGGTGCCAGGACTATGGGCTTTCAGCTTCGGCGCCACTGCCATCGCGGCTGCGCCCCTTAGGCTGATTGCACATGGCGATGGTGGTGCAATGGCTGTCATCGGTCCGGTATTATTAACCCTCGCAACTCTCTGCATAGCGGGCCTCGCAGCGATGACACTCTGGCTGCTAGCGTTGGGGAGAATGTTTCCGACCGTCCGTTGAGATCATTTGGCGGCGCCCTTTCTCCAGACCCTTGCAGATCAGGAGCGCGCCTGATCGACCCGTGCGAGAAGACTAATGGACGCATTCCAGTGAAATGGTATAAGCAGTGGTGGCGCGCTATAGCGCCAGCGGCAAACACTGATCAGTATTGTCAATTCTCGTTTGGATACGCCGCCACGCGGAAGTTAAGCTACGTTTCGCGGCCGCTAGAGAGCTTGGTGTGAACAACGCCGCGCTCTGTAGGTGTTGCTAAGGCCGATTTCAACGTCGCAACGCTCCATCATAGCCGGCTAAACCGCGTGCTGGGACGAATCCATTGCAGGCTACGCTTCGCGGCTCGGCTCATGTTAGTCACCCAAGTGTTGCGTTTTTTCGGTGGCTCCTGGCCAATTTCGCCGAGATCGCGCCCGTTGATGGGGGTAATGGATCGGCCGCTCAGGACGCGAAAGGCGCCTTCCGTGATTTTACGGAAATTGGCCTCATGCCGGAAAGCCGACACCCGCGCGAAGGGGACGCATGGGCGGAACTTTTTTTGACATTTGGAGAGCGCCGGTCTGCAGCTCGCCGATACTGCAATGTCGATGCAGAATGGAGCTGGTCTGAGCTCAATCGCGAACACCACCCTCTAGCGATTTCCGAACCTCGCGGGAGAATAGGCGCGGGGGTCGATTGCTGGACGCTCTCCGGCCACGAGCTGCGCCAGAAGCAGCCCGCTCGCCGGCGCTGCGGTGAGGCCGGTATGGCCATGTCCGAAACAGGCAAAGAGGCCCGGTTGCCTTGGAATTTCGCCGATGGCGGGCAAGCCGTCGGGGATGGAGGGCCGATGGCCCATCCAGTAGATTTCCTCGTCGCAGGTGAGTTCCGGAAACAGGCGCCGGGCCTGCTTCGCCAGCACCTTGGCGCGGGCCAGCGTCGGCGACGCGTCCAGGCCGGCGATCTCGACCGTTCCCGAGACGCGCAGGCCCTCGGACATTGAGCTCATCCCGAAATAGCGGCTCTTGTTGAGAATGGGCACCCCGAGGCGGACGGACGGATTGCGCAGCATAGCATGATAGCCGCGCTCGGTTTCGAGCGGGATCGCGACGCCGAGTGGAGCGAGGAGGCGGCCGGACCAGGCTCCGGCCGCAACGACCACGGTGTCGCTCGCATGGTTCGTCACATTCGTCATCACCTTCCAATGGCTGTCCTCGCGCCAGATGCGGAGCACGCGTTCCCGCAGGAACTCGCCGTCGCCATCCATCCGGAAGGTCTCGGCAAGAGCCGCCACGAGGCCCCGCGGATTCACGGTATGGCCGTTACCGGGAATGAGTAGGCCGTGAGAGACGTCGTGCGAGATGCCCGGGAAGTACTGCCGGATGCGGTCCGGCCCCAGCAGTTCGGTATCGATGCCTAGATGACTGCGGATCTCATCCTCAAGATTGCGGGCGGTTGGGGCCTCCCTCCCTTCCCAGAGATAGGCCTGGCCATGCTGATGGGTCAGTCGTGACATGGCCGCGTCGCCGACCGTGTCGCGCCAGCCAACGAGCGTGGAACGATGCAGTGCCCGCAGGGCTTCCGCTGCTTGGAAGACGCTTTCGCGCGTGCCGGCGCGCAGATAGCGCCAGAGCCATGGCAGCGCCCGCGGCAGGTAGCCGGCCTTAACGGTGAGTGGGCCGAGAGGGTCCGCGAGCCAGCCCGGAACCTTCCAGATCATTCCCGGCTGAAAGGTCGGGATCGCGGTGTCGGCGACCAACATCCCGGAATTGCCGTGGGATGCCCCGGCACCCGGTGCGCTTTCTTCGATGAGTGCGACCGAGAAGCCGCGCCGCTGCAACTGGATCGCAGCGCTGAGGCCGACCGCTCCTGCACCGATGACGAGCACCCGCCGTGCCACCGAAGTCGCTGTCATGGAGAGTGCCTTGTTCGCGGCAGCGACGCAGAGCCGTGTGGTGGCGACGCCGGAGCCGTCATTTGCGTGCTGCGAAATCCGACATGAGATCTGACATGTCAAATCTGACATGTCAAATACGAGCATGATGGCGCCGTGCTGTTGAGGTGGTCTGCAAAGGAAGAATGTTTTTGAATAGCGCGCCGAACCGGGCACCCGGCTCCCGCTTGAACTGAAAAGCTTGCGGCTTTGATCGGTCGGCCGAGAGGTCAGGCTTCAGGCGAGAGCCAAGGAAGCGCGCGCTGCGCCGCGCAGGGAGCGCTGCTGCGTGATCAGGTGAGGATTGGCGGCGAAGACCGCGAGGACGCGGTTCTTGCTGCGAAGAATGCCGTCGAGCGTCGTCTGATGGGCCGCGGCACCGTCGCCGGCGACGAGCGCATCGATCATCGGGCCATGGCCATGCGCCCAGGTGCCGGAGAGCTGGCTTGTGCTGGCGCAGAGATAAAGAAAGCGCAGGGACTCGTCGTGAAGCCTCTCGACGGAGCGCGCCAGGCGCGGGCTGTCGCAAGCGGCCGCAACAGTGACGTGGAAATCGCGATTGGCCAGCAGGAAGCGGCGCTTAGCTGCGCCATCGGCGACGTCATAAGGCGCTGCGCAAAGGGCGTTGAGCCGCCGCAGCTCCGGTTCCGACACCTTGCCTGCGGCGCGCGCCGCCGATTCCGGCTCGACGATCTCGCGCATCGCGAAAATGTCGACGACATCCTCCACCGTCATCGGCGCGACGATATGGCCGCTGCGGGGGATGCTCGTGACCCAGCCGTCCTGGCCCAGCCGCGAGAGCGCATGGCGGACCGGCGCCTTGCCGACAGCGTAACGCGCCGCGAGATAGCCTTCCGAGAGCTCCGTCCCAGGGGGAAGCTCACAGGAGACGATCGCCAGTTTCACCGTCTCGTAGAGATAGTCCTTGAGCTGGCCTTCCGCCGCATCCTGCACTGATCAGCCCTGCACCTTTGAGCGCGAGACGCCGCTTCTCGCGTCTCGATATCGCTACGAAAGGTAGATGGCCACCCTTGCGTTGTGAAGGGCGACCATCATGGGCGGCTGCCGCCCCGGGCTATTCGGCGGCCTGAGCGTAGGGCAGGTTCTTGTGGCCGAGACGGCGCAGGCGGATATTCGCCTGCTCGGCATGGCCGGCGAAGCCTTCGAGCATGCACAGGCGCGAGCAGTATTCGCCCATCGCGACGCTGGCCTCGTCGGTCAGGACCTTCTGGAAGGTGCAGGTCTTCATGAACTTGCCGACCCAGAGCCCGCCGGTATAGCGGGCGGCGCCGAGCGTCGGCAGGGTGTGGTTGGTGCCGATGACCTTGTCGCCATAGGCGACATTGGTGCGGTGGCCGAGGAAGAGCGCGCCATAGTTGCGCATGCGGTTCTTGAAGACGTCCGGATCGCGCGTCATCACCTGGACATGCTCGGAGGCGATGCGATCGGCCTCGGCGACCATCTCGTCCTCGCTGTCGCAGACGATGACCTGGCCATAGCTCTGCCAGGATTTCGCGGCGATGGTGGCGGTCGGCAGGATGGTGAGCAGGCGCTCGACCTCGGCCATGGTGGCCCGAGCAAGGGCTTCCGAATTGGTCAGCAAGATCGCGGGCGAGTCGGGGCCGTGCTCGGCCTGACCGAGCAGGTCCGTGGCGCAGATTTCGGGATCGGCGCTGTCGTCGGCGATGACAAGGGTCTCAGTGGGCCCGGCGAAGAGATCGATGCCAACGCGACCGAAGAGCTGGCGCTTGGCTTCGGCGACATAGGCGTTGCCGGGGCCGACCAGCATGTCGACTGGCGTGATCGTCTCGGTACCGACGGCCATGGCGGCGACAGCCTGGACGCCGCCGAGGCAGTAGATCTCATCCGCGCCGGCGAGATGCTGGGCTGCAACGATCGCGGGTGCGGGCTTGCCCTGAAAGGGCGGGGCGCAGGTCATGATGCGCTCGACGCCGGCGACCTTCGCCGTGAGAACGGACATATGGGCTGAAGCCAGTAGAGGGTACTTGCCGCCGGGCACATAACAGCCGACCGAGCCGACGGGGATGTTCTTGTGCCCGAGAATGACGCCTGGATAAGTCTCGACCTCAAGGTCGAGCAGGCATTCCTTCTGCTTCTGGGCGAAGTTGCGCACCTGCTCCTGGGCGAACTTGATGTCCTCGATCGCGCGGGCCGGAAGTTCCGAGACGCAATCGGCGATCTCCTTGCTCGTCAGCCGGTAGTCGCTCCGGTCCAAACGATCGAACTTGATCGAGAACTCGCTTACGGCGGCGTCACCGCGCCGGGCGACATCGGCTATGATCCCTTCGACAGTCGTCCGGACGATCGCATCGCCGCCCTGTGTGGAAGCGGGAGAATTGGCTTGCTTGAGCTGGCGGATCACTTCGTCGTTCCTTGCAAAGAGGCGGCGGCCTGGCCGCCATGGCCGGCCTTGAGGCGAACCGTCTGGCGCACGATCAGGCGCCCGGGTTCGAGGTGGAAAACCGGCGTCATGCCGGGAGTGGAGAGATTCTGGTCGAGAATCTGCAAGCTCGCCTCGACCATGCGGCCGCGCTGCTGGCGCACCGTGGTGAGCTCGATGCCGGACCAGCCCGCCATGGGGATGTCGTCGAAGCCGATCAGGGAAATGTCATCGGGCACGCGCAGCCCGAGGTCGAGGCGAAGCCCGTCCAAGGCGCCGATCGCCATGATATCGTTGGCGCAGAAGATGGCGTCCGGCCGTTCGCCCTGCAGGATCAGCCGCTTGGCCGCGTCGCGCCCGCTCTCATAGGCGTAGTCGCCATGTTCCACGGTCGGCATCGGCAGGCCGAGCAGGCTCAATTGCTGCCGGAAGCCTTCGAGGCGATCGCGGTTTGTCGAGGTGTCCTCGACGCCGGAGATGAACCCGAAGGTCTTGTGACCTGTATTCGCCAGCAAGGTCGCGACCGTGCGGCCGCCTTCGAGATTGTCGCAGGTCACGACATTCAGGTCGGACCTGTCGACATAGCGGTTGAAGAGCACGACCGGCAGGCCGGCTTCCCGGCATTCGGTGATCGCCTGCGATGACAGGACGGCGGAGACGACGATGACGCCGTCGACGCGGTATTGTAGCACCTTGCGGATCGCCGAGTCGAAGCTCTCGCGCGGCCCGATCGTGAACAGCAGGAGCTGCTGACCGTTGGCCTGGAGCGCCTGGCTGAACAAGGCCAGCACTTCCCAATAAAACGGGTTGTCCATGGAGGCGACGACGATCGCGATCAGCCCCGAGCGCTGGGTGATCAGGCTGCGCGCCAGCACGTTGGGCCGGTAGCCGAGCGTCGCCGCTGCTTCGCGCACCTTCAGACGCGTTTCCTCCGCTACTGATGAATAGTCCGCCAGGGCGCGCGAGACGGTCGATTGCGAAACACCGGCGAGCCGCGCGACATCCTGCGACGTCGCCAGCGGCCTGCGATGGCTTTCAGTTTTCGAATTCGTCACGGATGCGCGCCCCTGTTGGTGAGAGCGGGGTTATAGGGGCTCGGAACGCGATTGCACGCGCAATACGGCCTCGCCACGCAGCACCTCTGCCTCGCCGCAGCGGCATGTCGTGGCGAGGATGACTCGGTTTTTTGCCGGCTCCAGATGCGAGATGCGAACCTCGGCCGTGACTTCGTCGCCTGGCCTGACCGGCCCGCGAAATTCCAGCGTCTGCTTGATGTAGATATTGCCGGGGCCGGGCAGGCGCGTGCCGATCACGGCGGACACCAGGCCGCCGGTCAGCATGCCATGGGCGATGCGCCCGCCGAAGCGCGTCTTCGCCGCCCATTCCTCGTCGAGATGGATCGGGTTGCAGTCGCCGGTGACGGCGGAGAAGGCCTCGATATCTTGGGTCGTCACCTTCCGCGTGATCGCGGCGGACATGCCGACTTCCAAGTCCTCGAAGAAATAGCCGGGATGCACGCTCATCAGGCGATCGCCTTCATCGTTTCGCAGATCATGGGAGCGAGCCTCTGCCTGACGGCGTCGGGCAGACGCTCGGAACTCTGCTTTGCGTAGTTGAAATAGACGTAGGCGCACTCGCCGGCGGCGCAGATCGTTTCGCCCTGCAAAGCGAGCTCGCTTACGGTGACGCTCTTGTTGCCGAGCTTCGAAACCCAGGTCGCGATCCGCACGTCCTCGCGCAGATAGATCTGCTTGCGAAAATGGACCTGCATCGAGACCACCGCGAGGTTCCAGTCGTCGAAGGACATCTCGGGCGAGAACGCACGGAAGAACCTCCGACGCCCCGCCTCGAACCAAACCGGCAGCGTCGTATTGTTGATGTGGCCGCAGCCATCCGTCTCCGAGACGCGCGGCGTGATCCACGTCGATACGGCGTTTGAAGGGATCTGCATCGGAAGGTCCGGGTTTCTTGGCGCATTGACTGCATAGGTATGCATTTTACGTCAAGCCTGAATCTTGATGGCATCAGAAACACAACGCATATCCTGAAAATCACCCATTTTTTATGACATGTCACTTGACATGTCAAACAATGACGATTTGCATACGTATGCGAAAACGAACTCCATAAGGTGGGGAATGTTACAGGTGGATCTCGGCAAGCTACTCAAGCCGAAAAGCATTGCAGTCATCGGCGCCAGCCCGAAGCCGGGGAATATGGGCGGCCGTATCGTCACGGCGCTGCGGACCGGCGGCTATGCGGGCGAGGTCTATGCGATCCATCCGCGCGCCGAGGCGGTTCCCGGCGCGCAGGCCTTCGCCAAGGTCTCCGATATCCCGGGCGGGGCGGATTTCGCGGCGCTCTGCGTGCCCGATCACGCTTTGGCGCCGGCGCTCGAAGGGCTGGCTGCCGACGGGGTCGGCGGCTTCTTCATTCCCTCGCGGGCCTATGACCGTGATCTCGCCTCGCAGACCGCGATTCCAGATCGTCTCGCCGCCATCGCCCGCTCAGGTGGGCTGGCGATCTGCGGGCACAATTGCATGGGCTTCGTCAACCTCCGCGAGAAGTTGACGATGACCTTCGCCGTACCGGCGATGGACGTCGCTCCCGGCGGCGTCTACGTCGTCTCGCAGAGCGGCTCGACTTGGTCCGGCATGGTCGGCAGCCAGCGCGACATGGCCTTCGACACGGTCGTCTCGGCCGGGGGGGAGGTCGCGACCGGCATCGCCGACTATGTCGAATATTTCCTGACGCAGCCTGAAACCCGCGTCATCGGCCTGGTGGTTGAGACGATCCGCGAGCCCGAGCGCTTCATCGCGGCGCTGCAGAAGGCGGAGAAGCGCGGGGTGCCGGTCGTCGGCCTGTTCGTGGGCCTGAGCGATGTCGGCGCGCGCTTCACGGCGGCGCATTCCGGCGGCCTGTCGAGCCCGCGCCATGTGCTCGATGCGATCTCGCGCCAGCACGGCCTCATCGTCACCAAGAACCTCGACGAGTTCCTCGACTGCCTCGAAGTGTTCCGGACGCCGCGCATCCCCGCCGGCGATCGGGCGGCGATCGTCAGCGATTCCGGCGGCGAGCGGCAGCTCATCGCCGACGTCTCGGCCCGGACGGGCTTGAGGCTCGCGACCTTCGGGCCTGCCACGATGCAGGCGCTGGCCGACGTGCTCGATCCCGGCATGGTCGTCGGCAACCCCATCGATTGCTATGGTGACGGCCAGTTGCTGATGGCCGAGACCGGTCAAATCGCGGCGCGGGACGCGGAGGTCGGGCTGGTCGCGGTCGGCACCAATCTCGTCCATGGCCGTAAGTTCCTCGACGAGACCTCGGACGCCAGCATCGCCATCAGTGATGCTACCGAGAAGCCGGTCGTGGTCTTCGGCAATATCAGCACGACGGTCTCGCGTGACGGCGCCCGCCGACTGCGCAAGCTCGGCATCCCCGTGCTGATGGGCACAGAGACGGCCTGTTACGCTACGGCTCAGTTCCTGGCTTGGCATGGCCGCCAGGCGCAGGGCGGGGCAGGAGCTTTCGCACGGACCGGCAGGGATGTGCCTGCCTTGCCGACGGCAACTCTGGAAACGCTGACGCCCGAGGGGACCTTCTCGCTGCTGGCTGGCCTCGGCCTGCCGATCGCTCCCTTCGCGGTCGCCGATGACGAGGCCGGTGCTGCCCGCGAGGCGGCCCGGCTCGGCTACCCCGTCGTGCTCAAGACCGCCAATCCCGCCATCGCGCACAAGACCGAGATGGGCGGGGTCAAGGTCAACCTGCGCGACGAGGGCGAGCTACTGCGGGCCTATAACGAGATCGCCCGGAGCTGCGGCCCGCACATGGTGCTGCAGCCTTTCACGCCCGGCGATTTCGAGATTATCGTCGGCATGTATCGCGATCCGCGCTTCGGCGCGGTGCTCACGGTCGGACTGGGCGGCATCTTCACCGAGATCCTCAAGGACAGCGTTTCGCTGCTGCCGCCGGTCAGCCGCGCCGATCTCGATACGGCGCTGCACAGCTTGCGCGGTCGCGCCGTGTTCGACGGCGCCCGCGGCAAGGCTGGTGTCTCGCTCGACGCGCTCCACGACATCGTCGCCACGGTGTCCCGGGTCGCCCTGCGCAACCCGCAGATCAGCGGTCTCGATCTCAATCCCATCCTCGTTCGCAATGGCCAGATGACGGTGGTCGACGCGCTGATCGCCGTGGAGAAATCGCAATGAACTATACGACGATCAAGGTTTCGAGGGCGGACGGCATCGGCTTCCTGACCTTCGCCCGCCCCGAACTCCACAACGCAATCTCGGTCGAGCTGATGACCGAGACGATGGATGCGATGGCCAGGCTCGGCAAGGACGATGCCGTGCGCGTCATCGTCGTCTCCGGCGAAGGTAAGTCGTTCTGCTCGGGATTCGACATGAAGCAGAGCGTGCAGCGCGCGACCAAGGGCGTCTCGGCCTGGCGCGTCCGCTACCAGCAGAATTTCGATTTCATGATGAGCTTCTGGAACTGCCCGAAGCCTACCATCGCCTCGATCCACGGCCACTGCTTGGCCGGCGGCTTTGAGCTTGCGTTGGCCTGCGACATCTCAATCGCGGCCGAAGGCACCCGTTTCGGCATGCCCGAAGCGAAGTTCGGCTCGGGCAGTGTCCTGCTGATGCTGCCTTGGCTCGCCGGCCCCAAGATCGCCAAGGAAATCCTGATGTGCGGGCTGGAGAATTTCGACGTCGCCCAGGCCAAGGATGCCCGTATCCTAAACCATGTCGTTTCCGATGCCGAGCGCGAGGCGTTCACACTGGAGATCGCGCAACGCATCGTGTCATCCTCGCCGCACTCGGTCGCTTACTTCAAGAAGGCGATCAACCACACCTTCGACACGATGGGGATGCGCGCCGCACTAGAGGCAGCCCTCGATGCCGGCATCATGCTTGAAGCCGACGAAAACCCTGAAAAGGCCGAATTCTCGCGCATCCGTAAGGAAAGCGGCCTGAAGGCCGCGATCGAGTGGCGTAAGACCCGGACCGGGGTGTCGTCATGACGGCGAGCGGCGCGCGCATCGAGTTTCGCGGCGTCCAGAAGCGCTACGGCCATACGACAGCCGTCGAGCATTTCGACGCCATCATCGAGCCGGGCAGCTTCGTGACCCTCCTGGGCGCCAGCGGCTCCGGCAAGACGACGCTGCTCAACATGCTGGCGGGGTTCATCGACCCCACCGCCGGGGACATCCTGCTCGACGGGAATTCGATCGTTTCGCTCGCGCCGGAAGCCCGCAATATCGGCATGGTCTTTCAGAATTACTCGCTGTTCCCGCACATGAACGTCGCGCAGAACGTGGCCTTCCCGCTGGCCATGCGGAAGATCGCGAAATCAGAGGCCGAGCGGTTGGTCACCGATGCGCTTTCCGCGGTCCAGCTCTCATCCTTCGGCAAGCGCATGCCGCGCGAGCTCTCCGGGGGCCAGCAGCAGCGCGTCGCGGTGGCCCGCGCGATCTCCTTCGGGCCGCGCGTGCTGCTGATGGACGAGCCGCTCGGCGCGCTCGACCTCAAGCTGCGCGAGGCGCTGCAATTCGAGATCAAGCGCATCCAGCGCAGCACCGGCAGCACGGTAGTCTACGTCACGCATGACCAGTCCGAGGCGATGTCGATGTCGGACGAGATCATCATCCTGCGCGACGGCAAGCTGGTGCAGCGTGGCTCGCCCAAGGATGTCTACGACCAGCCGGTCAACGCCTTCGTCGCGACCTTCGTCGGCCAGAGCAACACGGCTTCCGGGCAGAAGGATGCCAAGGCGCTCAGCGTGCCGGACTGGCAGGTCGAGATCGCGTCGGAGCACCTGCGCGGAGCGAACGGCGCGGCTGCGCCGATGGTCGCGCTCCGGCCCGAGAAGATCAGGCTTGCCGCTCCAGGACAGCCTCTGTCGCCGGGCGAGGCCTCGACGGCCGTGACCATCGAGAACGTCCAGATGTTCGGCAACAACCTGATGGTCCATCTGCGCCTGCCGACCGGCAAGCTGCTGCTGGCCCAGCAGTTCCGCACCGGCGCGTCCGAGCGGGACAACCTCTTCGTGATCGGCGCCACGGTCCATGCGCGCTTCGATGCCGGCGACCTGCTGGTCCTGTCTGCCTGACTGAAAAACCGCACAAAAAGGGGAGAAAAGACATGATCAAGACACGCTACGCATTGCTTGCCGCCGTCGCTGCTGCCGGCCTCGCCTGGAGCGCGGCGCAGGCCCAGGAGAAGGTGGTCGTCCGCGCCTCCGGCGGCGGCACATTCGGCGAGGCGCTACGGCGCATCTGCGACGAGCCCTTCACCAAGGAGACCGGCATCGCGATCCAGCCGGCCAATACCGACGATTCGACCGCCCAGATCCGCGCCCAGCAACTGACCGGCAACGTCATCTGGGACATCTCGAATACCTCCGCCGACACGATCTTCAGCGCCGCCAAGGCCGGCTGGCTGGAGAAGCTCGACTGGAGCAAGATCGACCCCGACAACAAGCTCCCGCCGATCGCCCGCCATCCCTATGGCGTCGGCATCAACTCCTATTCCGAGACGCTGGTAATCCGCACCGACAAGGTGCCGGCCGGCAAGACCATGGGCTCCTGGGCCGATTTCTGGGACCTCAAGACCTTCCCCGGCCCGCGCAGTCTGCACGATACGCCGGTCAAAAACCTTGAATTCGCACTGATCGCCGACGGGGTCGCGCCGGGCGACGTCTACAAGGAGCTGGCGACGCCGAAGGGCGTCGAGCGTGCGCTGACGAAGCTGGACCAGATCCGGCCGAGCATCACGGTCTGGTGGACCTCGGGCCAGCAGCCGCTGCAGCTCCTCGCCAGCGGCGAGGTCTATTACGCCACCGCCTGGAACGGGCGCGTCGCCCCGCTGCAGCGCGAGAAGGTGCCGGTCAAGATCGTCTGGAACGGCGGCGCGCTCATCGTCGGCTACCACTCGATCCTGAAGGGCGCGAAGCATCGCGACGATTCCTACAAGTGGCTGAAATGGTGCTGGAACGATGCGCAGCGCGGCGCCGAGCTGACCAAGGCGCTGCCCTATCCCGGCTTCGCGCCCGGCCTGATGGAGCTGCTGCCGAAGGATCTCCAGACCGAGCTGCCGACCTATCCGGACAATCTCAAGGTCCAGTTCGAGTTCAACGGCGAGTTCTGGGCCGACAATCTGCCGCGGATCCAGAAGGTCTGGGATCGCTGGCGCCTCAAGGGCAACTGAGCCTTCCGGAGCGGGGATGAGGGGCAGGGACTGACATGACGACTTCACATCGTGGACGAAACCTCGGGCTGGTCATCCCCGCCTTGCTGCTGCTGGCGATCTTCTTCCTCTTTCCGATTGGGGAGGTGCTGCGCTGGAGCGTCGCCGACGAGCAGGGCAACGGCTTCACCCTCGCTAATTTCGAGGACACGCTCGGCACCGGCGCCTACATCTTCCTGACGCTGCGCACGCTCTTCGTTGCGGCGGTGGTGTCGCTATCCTGCCTGCTGCTCGGCTATTTCACGGCCCTGCAGATCTATCGGCTCGGTCCCACGCTCAGAACCTGGATGCTGATGGCGATCATCACGCCGATGTGGCTGAGCGTGCTGGTCCGCACCTATGCCTGGATGGTGCTGATCGGGCGGGAAGGGCTGATCAACCAGTTCCTGATGCATTCCGGCGTGACCCACGAGCCGATGAAGATGCTCTTCACCCGCGGTGCTGTCTATCTGACGATGACGCAGATCCTGCTGCCGATCGTGGTGCTGAGCTCCTTCAGCGCGATGAGCACGATCGACCCGACGCTAGTCAGGGCGGCGCGCATCATGGGGGCAAGCCGGCTCCGGGCTTTCCTGCGCGTCTTCCTGCCGCTCACCGCGACGGGCGCTGTCAACGGCGCGGCGCTGGTCTTCGTGCTCTGCCTCGGCTTCTTCGTCACGCCGGCGCTGGTCGGCGGTCCTAATGACAGCCTCGTCGGCAATATCATCACCTCGCAGGTCGTGCAGACGCTGGAATGGAACTCGGCCGCCGTCCTCTCGATCTTCCTGATCGGCACGGGCCTCGTCGTGATGATGCCGATCATGGGGCTCGCCCGGTTCTTCCTGCCGAAAAGCTATGAAGGAGGCCTCAAGTGAAGGCGCTCGTCGATGTGCCGGGGCTGCTCGGCCGTGTTTTCCTGGGATGCGCCATCCTGTTCCTGCTGTTCCCGGTGTTCATCATCATCGGGATTTCCTTCAGCAGCAGCGAGTTCCTGACCTTCCCGCCTACGGATATCTCGCTGCGCTGGTACCGGCATGTACTGACGCATCCGAGCTGGACCGGCGCGACCTTCCTCAGCCTCTGGATCGCGGTCTGCTCGACCCTGATCTCGATCACGGTCGGTACGCTGGCGGCGGTCGCGATCGTCCGCAGCCCGTCCTTCTTGACTAGGACGGTGTCCGTCGTCTCGGTCGGCCCGCAACTGGTGCCGCACATCATTCTGGCGCTCGGCACGCTGCTGCTGGTCGGCAAGCTCGGCGTCTACGGCCAGCCCTGGGTGCTGATCCTGGCCCATGCGACGCTGGCGCTGCCACTGGTCGTGATCATCGTCGCCTCGGCTGTGAAACAGGCCGGCGACTCGCTGGAGCGCGCCGCCCGCATCCTCGGTGCGACGCCGACCCAGGCCTTCTGGCTGGTGACCTTGCCGGCGATCCGCCCGGCCGTCTTGTCCTCCGCAGTCTTCGCCTTCTTTGTCTCCTTCGACGACCTCGTCATCGCCCTCTTCATCATGGGCGGGCGCGAGACACTGCCGATGATGATCTGGGCCAATCTGCGCTACGAACTGACCCCGGCGCTGACCGCCGTCGCCTCGATCCTGATCGTCTTCACCTTCGCCTGCGTCATTCCCGCCGAACGCTATCGGCGCGGGCGCCTGCTCTCGAACGCGTCATGACGGGGCCGGCCATGCATACGACCCGATCGGCCGATGTCGTCATCGTCGGCGGTGGCATCGTCGGCTGCTCGACGGCGCTCTGGCTAGCGGAGCGCGGCGTGAAGGTGGTCGTGCTCGAACGCGGGCAGGTCGCCTCCGAGCAGTCGAGCCGGGCCTGGGGCTTCGTGCGTCAGCAGGGCCGGCACGAGGCCGAAATCCCGCTGGCGCGCGAGGCGAACCGGATCTGGCACAACCTGACCCAGCGGCTCGGCGCGGCCGCCACCGAGTTCGAGGTGTCCGGCATCCTGATGCCGGCCGAGACGGAGGAGGACGAGGAGCGCGTCGCGGTTGGATTGGACGATGCGACCGTCAACGGGCTCGACAGCCGCCGCGTCGATGCGGCGGAAATCCGCGCATTGGTGCCGCAGATGAAGGCCGACTGGCGCTGCGGCCTCTACACGCCGGGCGATGCCTATGCCGAGCCGACCATCGCCTCGCGTTCGATCGCGCGGGAAGCGCGCAATGCCGGTGCGGAGATCCTGGAAGGCGTGGCGGTGACCAGCCTGAAGACCGTCGGCGACAAGGTCGTGGGCGTCCGCACCCGTGACGGCGATGTCGATGCCGATACCGTCCTTCTCGCCGCCGGTATCGGCACGGCCCATCTGGCGCGTGGCGTCGGCCTCGACCTGCCGATCCAGATGATCCGCTCCTCGGTGGGGCGGACGACGCCGAACGTTCCGTTTACGCGCATCGCCGTCTGGGGACCGAAAGTCGCCTACCGGCCGCGTCGCGACGGATCCTTCGTCATCGGCAACGGCTATCGCGGCGCCGGCGCGGATTACGACCTGACGATCGAGTCCCTGCGCGGGCTCAAGCATTTCCTGCCGGCGTATCGTCGCAACTGGCGCCAGCTCAAGCTCTCGGTCGGGGCGGAATTCGTCGACGTTCTGCGACGGGCCACGAGCGGCGAGGAGCCGGTCGCGCCATTGCCGGAGCCGCGGGTCAACGACAAGAAGGTCTCGGGCAATTTCCAGCAGTTTCGCCGGCTCTTTCCGCATCTCGACGGGATGGCGCTGCAGGCGAGCTGGGCCGGGCGGATCGATCTCACGCCGGACGTCATCCCGATCATCGACCGCCCCGATCCAAACCAGAATCTTTTCGTCGCGGCCGGCTTCAGTGGCCACGGCTTCGCGCTCGGCCCCGCCGTCGGCGAGCAGATGGCGCAATGGATCGCGGAGGGGCGGTCCAAGCTCGACCTGTCCGCTTTCAAGGCCGACCGCTTCACGCGTGGCCAGTACGACCGCTCGAAACATGCGTTGTGACGGAGGGGCTGATCGCGGTTGGCAAACCGGGAGAAGGGGCGGAGATCGCTGCGACATAAGGTCTGGCTAGCTCGCGGTTTAGCGAAGTTATTGCAGTTTATTGATGGTGTATTTCTGGCTCTATTCTAGCTGCCGGACAGATTTTATTTCGTCTTTTTTGAGATTACAAAATTTATTCATCGAACAGTTCGGTGATTATATTTGAATATCAATTTTCGTTATATATGATGAATGCATAGGAATTGGCCGAGCGAAGGCGATTTCGGTCGGTCACCGTTTTCGACAGAACAGAAATCGATTCCGGTTTCGGAGTCGACGATTTCGGCACGCGTTTCGTCCCTGTCGGGTGAGGCATTGGACAGGCGCAACAGGTCTCGCGATGCAGCACAATTTCGAAACCATCAAGGTCTCTATTGACAACGGTATCGGCCGCCTGACCTGGAGCCGGCCGCGTGTCCATAACGCCATCTCGTTGCAGGTGATGAGCGAGACGATGGCGGCGCTAAACCTCTTCGCCAAGATGCCGGACGCGCGCGTTGTCGTGCTCTCCGGCGAGGGCGCCTCGTTCAGCGCCGGCTGCGACCTGAAGGAGAGCGCGACGCGCGGCACGGTCAGCGTCGATGCCTGGCGCACCCGCTACAAGGACAGCCTGAAGTTCATGATGAGCTTCTGGGACTGCCCGAAGCCGGTCATCGCCTCGATCCACGGCCATTGCCTCGCCGGCGCCTTTGAGGCGGCACTGGCCTGCGACATCACCGTCGCCTCCGAGACGGCGCTGTTCGGCATGCCTGAGGCGAAGATGGGCTCGCCCAGCATCCTCTTGATGCTGCCCTGGCTCGCTGGCCCCAAGGTCTCCAAGGAGATCCTGATGCTGGGGCGCGACACCTTCTGCGCCCGCGACGCCCATGCCGCCGGCATCGTCAACCATCTCGTTCCCGAGGAGGAACGCATCGCCCATGTCGAGGGGCTGGCGCGCGAACTCGTCGCGTCCTCGCCAGTGGCGGTCGCCTATTTCAAGCGGGCGATCAACCAGACCTTCGAGATCATGGGCCTGCGCGCGGCGCTCGACGCCAATGTCGAGGCCGCCGCCGCCATGAAAGGCGAGAAGGACCCCGATCGCGAGGAATTTTCGCGCATCCAGAAGGAAAGCGGGCTCAACGCCGCCATCGCCTGGCGGGTGAGCCGGTTCACCGGAACGCTCTGAAGCAGCTTACGTCCAAAGCAGACTGATAGGAAGATCGCACCATGTCCAAGCCCAGCATGAAGCAGCTCTTCGAGCCCGAGAGCATCGTCGTCGTCGGCGCGAGCGAGAAGGAGGGCAGCCTCGGCGGGCGCCTGATCCAGTCGCTCGTCGGCGGTGGCTACAAGGGCAAGCTCTTCGCCGTCCATCCCACCAACGACACCGTTTTCGGGGTGCCCTGCTATCGGCGCGTTTCCGAGATCGGGCAGCAGGTCGATTTCGCCGCGCTCGCCCTGCCGGATGCCGGCCTGGTCGCGGCAGCCGAGGATGCGGTGTCGAGCGGTGTCGGCGGCTTCTTCATGCCTGGCCGCGCCTATGACGAGGCGGCGCAATCACTCGACACGATCCCCGAGCGGTTGCGGGCGATCCTGGGCGAGGCTGTCGCCTCGGCCTGCGGCCATAACTGCATGGGCTTCTGGAACGTCCGTGGCAAGGTGCGGATGACGCATAACCCGCCTCCGGGGTTCGACCTGATGCCGGGCGGCCTCTGCGTCGTCTCGCATAGCGGCTCCAGCTGGTCCGGCATTACCGGCAGCCAGCGCGATCTCGCGCTGGACATCGTCGTCTCGGCCGGCGCCGAGGTCGTCACTGGCATGGCCGACTATATCGACTATTACATCAGCCTGCCGACGACCAAGGTCGTAGCGGTGGTGCTGGAGACGATCCGCGAGCCGGAGGCCTTCATGGCTGCGCTCGCCCGCGCCGATGCGAAGGGCATCCCGGTCGTCTTGCTCTCGGTCGGCATCACCAGCACCGGCGCCCGCTTCACTGAGGCCCATTCGGGCGGTCTCGCCAGCCCGAAACATGTGCTCGACGCCCTGTCGCGCAAGAATGGCGTGATCCTCGCCCGCCATCTCGACGAATTGCTGGATATCGCGGAGTCCTTCCGCACCGACCGCAAGCCGACCACCGGCGCCGTCGGCATCATCAGCGACTCCGGCGGCGAGCGGCAACTCATCGCCGATTTCGCCTCTGAGACCGGCATTCGGCTCGCACAATATGCGCCGGAGACCAATGCGGCCCTCGGCGAAATCCTCGGCGACGGCGTCGTCGTCGGCAATCCCCTGGACTCGATGGGCGGCGTGCTGATCCCGCGCTGCGGCGAGAAGATCGCAGCGGACGACACCGTCGGCGCCGTGGTGGTCGGCAATAATCTCGTCGAAGGCCGCTCCTTCATGCAGCTGGTTCGGGATTGCACTCTCGAGATCCACGGCGTCACCCAGAAGCCGGTTTTCTTCTTCGGCAACATCAGTACGGCGATGTCGCGCGACGGCGCCCGCTACATGCGCGAGAGGGGCGTGCCGGTCTTCGTCAACACCTCCTCGGGCTGCACGGCCATCGCCAGCTTCATGAACTGGCACGAGCAGCAGAACGCCCGCGCCAAGGCCTTGGCGGAGTCGGCCGCGCAGCGGGGCAGGGCGATCGCCTTGCCGCAGGGCGCACCTCCCGAGCAGCTGCACGAGATCATGGTCGCGGCCGGCATCCCGATGGCGGAAGCGCTTTTCGCCGGCTCCTGGGACGAGGCGAAGGCGGCGGCCGCGAAGATCGGCTATCCGCTCGTGCTGAAGACGTCCAACCCGGAGATCGCGCACAAGACCGACGCCGGCGGCGTCGCGCTCAACCTGGCCTCGGACGAGGCGTTGAAGAGTGCCTATGAGCGGATCGCGGCGACCTTCGGCCCCCCCGTCGTCCTGCAGAAATTCGTCGCCTCCGATTTCGAATTGATTGTCGGCGCGGTGCGCCATCCGCGCTTCGGGCCGCTGATCACCCTCGGCGTTGGCGGCATCTTCACCGAGATCCTGGCCGACAGCGTCACCTTCATCCCGCCGGTCTCCAATGCCGAGCTCAGCAAGGGCATCCAGCATCTGCGCGCGGCCCAGATACTCAACGGGGCGAGGGGCCGGCAGGGCGCTGATCAGAAGGGCATCACCTGCATGATCGAGACCCTGTTTTCGATGATGAAGAGCAATTCGGATGTCACCGGCATCGAGTTCAACCCGGTGATCATCCGCAACGGCGCGCTCAACGTCGTCGATTGCTTGGTCACCTACGGCACTGAGGGCGGCGGCCACCACTGAGTCGGGGTCGATCGCGCAGGGCATCGCCCGATCGATCGCCCCGGCCTCGCTGAATCTTCGGAGACGCTACCCCCGATCAGGTCATCCCGACCTGGCCCGGGCTCGGGAGACCCATGCCGGCCTTGAGTCGGTGCGTTTCAAAAAAGAGGGAGGAAGCATGTTGAAGAGAACCGTTCTGGCCGCGCTCGTCGCCGGCTTGCTCGGCACGACATCGATGGCGCGGGCCGCCGAGGGCGTGGTTGTCGCATCGAGCGGCGGTGTCGCCGCCGAGCTCATGAAGAACTACTGCAATACCCCCTTCACGAAGGATACAGGCATCCCGATCGATATCGCGAATTCCAGCGATCCGATGCCGGAGCTTCGCGCCCAGATGCTCACGGGCAATATCCTGTGGGACATCACCAATGCCCCGGCCGACGCGATCTATGCGGCCGCCAAGAACGGCTGGCTGGAGCCGATCGATTGGGACGTGGTCGATCCCGGCAAGACTCTGCCCGATATCGCCCGCAACAAATACGGCATCGGCATCAACGCCTTCTCCGAAGTGCTGGCGGTCCGCACGGACAAGCTGCCGGGGGGCAAGGAGATGACCTCCTGGGCCGATTTCTGGGATACCAAGACCTTCCCAGGCCCGCGCAGCCTGCGCAACACGCCGGTCAAAACAATGGAGTTCGCGCTGCTGGCGGACGGCGTGCCCATTGCCGATGTCTACAAGGTGCTGGGGACGCCGGCCGGCATCGATCGCGCCTTCGCCAAGCTCGACCTGATCAAGCCCAGCATCGTGTCCTGGTGGTCATCTGCCCAGGCGCCGGTCCAGCTCCTAGCCAGCGGCGATCTCTACTATGCGCCGGTGCTGAACGGCAGGGTCGCCCCGCTGCAGCAATCGGGTAAGCCGATCAAGCTCGTCTGGAACGGCGCGGCCTTCATGACGGCCTATCATGCCATTGTGAAGGGCGCGAAGCACCCGAAGGAAGCCAACCAATGGCTGAAGTTCTGCTGGATGGACCCGCAGCGCCAAGCCAAGATGACAGAAGTGCTGCATTATCCGGGCTTCCCCCCGGACATGTTCAAGTACCTTTCCGAGGACGTGAAGAAGGATCTGCCGACCTACCCGGACAACCAGAAGGTCCAGTTCGCGGTGGACGGCCTGTTCTGGTCGGAGCATCGCGCCGATGTGCAGCGCCGCTGGGACAAGTGGCGGCTCAAGAACTGATACACAGGGTTTGTTTCGACTGGGTCCGAGAAAATCCTATCGAGACCAGTCGGAAGTGAAAATTAAGCACAACGAGCTGGGAAACTGTCTCCGGCGCGCCAGAAGCGGAACTTGGGTGTTTGCCAGAAAGCGGACATCCGCAGCGTTCCGGAATCAAAGACCGTCCGGCTGTTGCGTCGATTTCGGCCAGTCAGCGCCGATCAGGGTCCATGTATAGCAGGTCGCACCGCACCTCGAGCCGCTTAGTCTCGCCGCCTGCGGGCATGAAGGCGGGCGTGAGTTCGTCCGGGATCGGTATAAACGTCTGGTTTTTCATAAGGATCGTGCAGGTCTCGAACGATCCGCCGCCCGGGCTGGCCGCTACGGGCTCGCGCATTTGCACGTCGTAGTACAGCCCAACCTCGCCCGACTGATGCTCGAAGATGAACAGCGCCTTTTGGCCGCCCCACACAACCGACGTCCGATGCGGTTGGAGGAAGAACTCGCCGCGCTCCTCACGAATGCGCTTGCTGATCGCCAGGAAGCACCGATAGCCCTTTAGGGGGGGATCGGGCTCGTCAATAGTAAGCAATTTGCGATCCGTCGAGATATCGGTCCGCTGGATAGCAGGCATCGGACCGAACTGGGCGGCCTGATCCGGAGCCTGTTCAAACTGCTGGCCCTCCGCTACGTCAGGCACGACATCGCGAATCCGCCCGGTCGAGCTCGGGCCAATGTCCTGGTAGCTGCGGCGGACGGCGGTCGCCTTTACGGCGGCCTGCTCCATGGTGATCCGACCCTCGATGTAGTCGGTCCAGAGCGAAGTAAGGCTCTCTAAATCTTTGCGCTCGTACTCGAAAATGTCGCGTGTCCGCTGAAGAGTTTTCAGGAACGCATCCGCGCCCTGGCGCGTCGCGCTCGGAACCAAGTTGGCGACCCGGGGGAAGATCATATTCCGGACGAAGTCCTTGGCCATGTGCGCGAAGGCGCTGTATTCCTTCTCGTAGATCTGCAGGATGACGGCTATGTTTGCGGCGGCGGGATCGAGGACGATAGAGACCGGCTTCTCCCCGGTGACCAGAATCGGCAAGCTGTGCGAGATAGTTCCGAAGGTGATTTCGGCGGACAGAAAGTAGTCCGAACCTAGAATCTCCGTAAATCTGAAAAGCAACGCCGACTGCGCGACAGTCAGATCGGCCCGCGCGATGCGGCTAACGACGGCGGGCTCGTCCGTGAGCATCTCCAATCGAGCGAAATTCTGCAGATAACCCAATTCGCACTGGCGTCGTTGGGCGTTGCGCGCGAGTTGGACTACTGGCCGCTCTGTGGACGCGAGCTTCATTGTCGCCGGATCGGTGCCGCTGTAGACGAGCAGCGGATGTAAACTGCCGTCATGCGCGAGTTCGGCCAGAGTGGCGGAATCGCCAGGTTCTATCCGCGTCCGAAGCTGGCCGCAGAGATCCCAGCGCTGGTGGGCGGCGACCCAATTGATGAACGGCTGGCTGACGTTCGCTTCCGGCCGAGCGGCCAAATGCGTCGATATCAGCGCATCCAGCGGCGCTGCGAATAGGTTGAGAAACGCCTGGCTCTCCGTTGTGATTGCCTCGCGTCCGGCCGTCGGCTGGAGCAGCAGGAAGTCAGCGACGCCTCCCAGTTGATAGGTCGACGGCATAGACGCCGAGGCGAGGCCGAAGCGGTTGCGGAAGGTACGGAGTGCACCCGCATTCTGTCGCAGGATCATCCTTCCGACGAGTGAAGTCCCATTGAACACGATGTTATCAAGCTCAACCCGTACCTCGCCAGCGCCGGATCCAGATAGCGAGACGTCCGCCACGAGGCTGGGTCCCAGACCGACAGTTTGGCCTGCCCACCCCCAGCTCGAAACGAGCTCGGGGACAGCTTGCTCGAACGGCATCTGGCTGACGAGCGCGCCGTTCACCCGAACCGGGAGCTCGACGAAACGCACAAAGTCGGAGATATAGGAGACCGCTTTAGCCACATTCATCGGGCTGTCTGGCCTAATGGTCGCGACCACGGTGGTTCCCGGACGACTGGTGACGGGCTCGTCCTGGAATACGATGCAGTCGTCGGTGACCGACAGGGTCGCTCGCTCAGCCCTACAGTGCGTGCGTTCGGGCGAGAGGGCGCTCTCGCTGACAACATCGAGAGCGTCAGCTATCCCGAAGTTAGCCATGGCGCCGATGCCGAACGTGCCGACGACGCCGGCCGCACGCGCTTCGTCGGTGTTCTTGGAGCTGGATCCCGCTCGCCAGAAGTGGTTGCGCAGGTCGGCCCGCGTCATACCTAGACCATTGTCGGATACAACGATCCGGTTTGGCTCGACGAGCACATCGACGGCGGGCTCGAATATTTGGCCGGCGTGTCGCCTGAGCATGATGGCGTCGAAGGCATTCTGGACATTCTCGCGCAACAGCGCGAACGGAGAGGGGTAAATCTGTGCCGCGAGTAGCTCGATCATTCTGCTCACGTCGATGCTGAAAGGCATCGAGCCGGTTGCTCCCTCGGTCATGACCTGCCCCACTTCGAAAGGTTCATCCGGGATTCCATATCGCGTTGGACGGCCTCCGGAAGGCCAAGATTCCCAGCGTATCGTTTGAGCAGACCGCCGGGGTCGCCCTCCCGACCAAGCGCGAGGTTAGCGTCGAACAAAGCCACCAGTTCCTCCACGGTCCGGGGTTCGCTTAGGGCCGCGACCATCCGGCGCGGGTCGCCGACCGCTTGCGCCGCCTCGAGAAGCAGGCGCCGCCCGAAAGGATGGTCAGCAAGGCCGGGTGTAGTCAGTAATTCCAGCGCCCTTACTGGATCGTAGCCCGCCCGCAGCGCCTCCTCAGCCTCACGGATGAGTCTAGTAGTCCGTTTAGCGACCGGATCTTCAGGACGACCGCCCGCGTCGAGCGGTGTTGTCCAAGCTAGATCAACGTGACTACGACCTGAGAATTCGCGCAGCACTGCACGCGTGAACAGGTTAGCGAATCCCATCTCGCGCACATGGACTCTAGCGCTGGAATAGTCGTCAGAAATTTCGATGATGCTGTAACCACGCAAGGCGCCCGTTGGTAACTCCCAGCGGCCGGCACACAGCGAGCCAGCACTGGCTATTACCATTGTCTCGTCGTCCAGGAGCCGCGCATGTTGTGGCGTAACCTGGAGCCGGTGCTGATGGCCGTAGAGCCCGAGGCGAAAGCCGCGTCCTATCATCCCCCGTACGATGTCAGCGTCCATATAATCGGCGCGATTAGGCGGACCCTCTATGTCATGGTGCCATACCGCGATCCGCAGCCGCCACGGCCCGTGGTCCTTCAGGTCCATGTAGGCCTGGGCCACCGCCTCTCGTGGGATTTCGCCTTGAAACGAGAAGCAGTCGTTACCCGCGCAGGAGTTGAAAGCGGCCACCCCGATCCTGTCGTCGTCCAGGCTGTACAGGTTCGCGTCGGAGCCGCTCGAGACGCTGAGCATCCCCGTAACTCCTGCGTAGAACCTATCGAAAAACGACCAAAACGCGTCCAAGCGCGAAGCGTAAGTGGCTTCGTCCTTGATTCGGTAGAGCCGGCGCGACTTCCAGTCCCAACGATACCGCGAGCCCGGCTCGTACAGCGCGCTCGGCAAGCCGGGCAGTCCCGTTGCCGGATCCACTTCCTCCATTGCAGCAAAGGCCGCATTCCAATCGATGTCGTGGTTCCCCGGTACTATGATTACCTTGGAGCGGTCGCCGCCGAGGAAGCGGTCAGTCAGGTCAGCGATGAAAAGGTAGGCGGCCTCGTATTGAGCGGCGAGCTCGGTGGCTGGGTCGCTCGCGCCTAGCGTCACGCCCTGGATGAGATCGCCACTAATCACGATCGCGTCGGGCGCGCGGATCGGCGGGTTCTCGACCACGTAGCGGTCCCGGTCGCTCAACAGCGCAGACAACAGCTCCGGATTGGAGATCGGATCGGTCTTGGATCGATGCAGATCCGTAATATGCAGGATCGAAAACATGTTCCGTTGTCCGGTGGGCCGTCGGTGGCGTCAAGGAGCAAGTGGCATATAGCTGAAGCCTAACCGGCGAGGGGGCGTGGTCCGCCGCAAGCGGCCTTCTGAGTGCGTATCTCGACTAAGTGCAGGTCCGAATCATGCTGGCGGCAAAAGTGCGCAACAGCGCTTTGAACTTTGGAAACGCACCCATGGAACTAAAGTACGCTTGGTAAGGAAGGCGAGCAGTTACGCGTCTACCACCTTGACCCACTCGGAGATCCCTCCGACGAGTAGGCTGGGGTGAGCGCGTCACAAATCTCCCAGGCAGGTGACGGTGCATCTTTAACGTCATGAGTATTGGAATGAACTAACAGAATTGGCGATGGCGCCGTCAGGATGGGCATGATACCCATCATCAATGTCGCTGGTCCAAGCATCCGATGCCGCACGCATGTCAGGCTTGACGCCTCACCAACTTCGCGAGTGGTGCGGGCGACGTGCTGTGGTGACTGCGGACGTACCGCCTGCAGGGCGCGGACATTTGGCGCTTTTTTCCTGGCAAACCATTTTGGCCCTGCGCGTCCTTAACGAAGTTCATCAGCGCTACGGCGTCGAGGTCAGCGGCTGGCGCTTGGCTATTGCGCAATTGCAGACGCTTTTAAAGGGCCGCTCGTTCCCCTCCCTATGGGGGACGGTCGCGGTGTTTCCCAACGCTCAGGAGGCCTTGCTGAAACTGGACGGGGAAGTCTACGCTAAGGACGCCGGTTTGACTGTCGGCCTGCGCCGGCACTTGGAGGCCCTGGCCACGCCTGACCAACTGCCAGTTGACGCACAATTGCCGCTGTTTCCTGCGGTGGCGGTAAGCCGATGACCGGACTTGGCCTCGCTTCCGACTGGAGTCAGCGCTTCGGCTTAGCGCTCGCGCCGCTCTTTGACGGTCATGATACCGCGTCCTTGCCGGGCGATCACCACGTGCTACTTGATGGCGGATTTGGTACCTTTGCCCTTTCGACGTCGACGGAGGATCTGTGGCGGCACAACGATCCAGCCGGATGGGCTTGGTCAAGCGATATCCCCCACCACGTCACGGTCACCAACGACAAGGTAGCGGTGCTGCGGTGGGACGCGCCCCGCGAGCCACGAGTTTATGAGCGAGGAGGCGTCGAGCGCAGCCTCGACCGGTTCTACGCCTATCTCAACAAAGATCGTCTGCGCTCCAATCGCGGCGTGGTCGATCATCTGCTCAACTATTTCCGGCGCATTCGATCGCTAAGCAACAACGCAGCTCTGCCGGACTCGCGCACGACCGACATCTATCTCGCTGCCCTTGCGCGGCTGATCGCGCCGCAGCAATATCAAACCGATCCGGCGGCCCTAGGTCTGGCAGAAGACGGACCTGAGCTTTGCAGGCGACTGGCGGCTCACGGCCTGGACGCGGCGGGAGCAGAGGTTGCTGCAGCGCCGGGTGGTCTGTCGTTCCTGCAACTGCAGCCGGCCTTGGCTATTCGCCATGCTGGCGGTCAGCTTTTCCAGGAGGCGCATTTCGAACTGCTGCGCGTCTCGCCGAATTTCGACCTGTTTGGCCTGATCGATGCGCCCGAGACTCGCGTGGACAATCGCGGCGGTACCCATTTCACACCGCCAGCTCTAGCCCGCAGCATTGTCGAGCAGGTCTTGGTCGCCATTCCTGATCTGGCCAGCCGCCGAGCGCTGACGCTCTGCGATCCGGCCTGCGGCTCGGGGGCGTTCTTGCACGAAGCGCTGCGCGCGCTACGCCGCGCGGGTTTCAACGGCAGACTAAAACTGGTGGGGCTGGACATTTCCGCCGTGGCCATCGCTATGGCTCGTTTTGTCTTGCGGCTGTCTTTGCGAGATTGGTCGCCCAGCGGTGGTGTCGAACTTGAGTTGACCCTCGGCGACTCGCTAGGCGATGCAGGAATGCCGGCCAGCGACGTCATCGTCACGAACCCGCCATTCATCGCATTCGGGGCTCAGAGCGCCAAGCAGCGCCAGCAACTCCGCGACGCCACCGACGCGACCGCAGCGCGAGGCGACTATAGTATGGCATTCGTATCGCGTGGCCTCCAAGCGCTCAACCCTGGCGGGGTTCTGGGTTCGCTGTTTCCGGCAAGCCTCCTATCTTTGAAGGCCGCGGCGAGCTGGCGCGAGAGGCTGGCATCCGAAGGCGATGTGCGCATGCTTGCGTCAATCGGAGATTTCGGCCTGTTCTCACACGCCATGGTCCAGGTCGCCTTCGCGGTAGTGCGTAAGTGCCGGCCACAGGCTCCCTCAACTGTGACCGCCATCCTGACGGAGAACGACGCGGCCGCCACTGGTGAGGCCCTGCGCCAGATCCGCAAGCTCAACGGTGTTGCGCCGACGGCTCCGGTCATCGAAAGTAATTGGAGCTTGTTTCCGATCCTGTCGGATTCGCTGACGGGGCGGCCGACCTGGCGGCTTCCGACGCCGGGCAACGAGCGCCTCCTGACCTATCTGAGTGAATTGTCCCTCCCAAGCGTACAAGATCTCTTCGAAGTTTCTCAGGGGATTAAGACCGGGCTCAATGACATCTTGTTGCTGACCAAGGAGAAATGGCGAGCCCTGCCAGCTAAAGAAAAAAGGGCTTTCCGCATAGCAACTATGACCGATTCCATTCAGAACGGTCGCGTCGTAATGCCCTACTACGTGTTCTTTCCACACACAGCCGCTGGACCGCTGTTTGCAAACGAGGCCGCAGTTGCCGAGGCAGTCCCCAACTACTTCAAGCATGTACTTGAGCCCGCCCGCGAGAGGCTGGCTTCCCGTACCGCAATACGATCCAAACGTACGGATTGGTGGGGGCTCGACCGGCCGAGATCTTGGGCCTATGATGACAGCCCTCGGATCATCAGCAAGTTTTTCTCTGCCGAAGGCGGCTTTGTGGGCGACTACGAAGCGGACTATGTCGCGGTGATGGGGCACGTTTGGACGCCAAAAGCGCCATTGGTCGAGGCCGATGATGACGCTCTGCCCTTGGCTGACCTTCTGGCTGCCTATGTGGCAATATTTAATTCATCCCCGTTCGCCAAGCTGCTCAGTCTCTACGCCCCACATGTCGCCGGCGGCCAGTTTGATCTCAGCGCCCGTCACGTCAATCCCATGCCTTTGCCCGATTTGCGGGCGCTGAGCATTGACCCGCGCGCGGGCCGCCGGGTGAGTGAACTGGCGATGCTTGGTAAGAGTGTGGATGTGACCGATCCGTCTTGGCGCAGCCGAACGGCTCAGATTGTGGCGGAGATGTATGGCGCGCCGACCCTCGCAATCGCTTAGCTCGCCGCCGGAGCTTCGGGCCACCAAGGGCGCGCTTGACCAACGATGGATCGAGCTCACAGGCCTGATTACCGCAGCTCTTGAGCTTGACCCGCGACAACTACGGGCGGACGCAGACTACCAATCCGATCGCGTATGGGCCGGTTTACAGGGGGCGGCGTGCGAACGCGTCACCCGCGATCAAGGCGGCGCAAGCTGGGTGGCACCGCTGTGCGAGATGCCGAGCGATCTGGTCGCTTGGCTGGGCTGGCAGGAAGCGTGGGAGCTGACGACGGGGCAACGACCCTACCGTTTCAAAAATATGGGCCTCACCGTCTATTTTGGAAAACGGCACGAGGCGATTAAGCCTCAGTTTCTCCGACTGGAATGGCCCGGCATTACAAAGTGGGAGGGGCCGGAGGTTTCGTTTCAAAGCCCAGGCGCGGGTCATCCCCATTGGCAGATCGATTTAATGCGCAGCTTGGCTCAAGATCATCCAGCCGATTTCCAACCCGATCCAGCGGAAATTGTTGAAGATTTCGAGGTCTCGCTAAAGGAGCCTACGGTCGATGATCTGGTTCGGCGGCTTTCGGTCGAGCGCATGCATTTGGCGAGCGCAGCACCTTGGTGGCTTCCCCCGCCGTCGGGCGATGCAGGTCACCACATGAACGCGCCAAGCGATCTTCCGGCGTTAAGTCGGTGGCTCAAGCACAGCCTTCTTTATCTGCGACAGGAACTCGCACGGTGCGTGGTTCATGCCTAGCCTCAGAGTTGTGCTTGCCGTGAGGCTACGCCACCGAAGCGGATGTACACGTTGGCGCTCGACCACTTGCGACTTCTTGACTACCAACTTCAGCAGGTTGCCCAGAAGCTGACGTCGCAAACGTCGGCTAGGGGGCCAGTAGTGAACCGCCCACAACCGGACGTTCCAGGCGTCGGCTAGGGGCCATCTTCTGACTCCGGTCCGATTAAAAACTCGCGCCATCTCGATAAGCAAGGCAGTGCTCTGAGCCGGTTCATTTTCCCGCAGGGCGCTCGTCGAATTCGTTCGCCTCGGGTGCGACCAACTCCATGTGGCTGACCTGAAGTGCCTGCGCTAACTCGTATAACGTTATGATCGTTGGGTTCCGTCGGCCGCGCTCCAAGTCGCTAAGGTACTGCTGGCTGAAGCCGGACCGTTCCTCGACCTGCTCCTGAGTAAGGCCCCTATCGCGGCGAATTCGCGCGAAATTTCTGCCAACGAGCTTGCGCATATCCATCCGCAAAGCCGTGGCGATTTACATACTTTCGTGTTATTTATTATAGTATGTAAATTCGGTGATGGCGGAAGCGGGCGCTCGTCGCCTTGCGTATCGATCCGGCAATTGGGTTTCCGAAATGAACCGGGGCACTACGTGACGTTAAATGGCTGGCAGCGTCTTCTCATTGTCCTCGCGGCAGCATGGGCAATCGCTGTGATCGCGCTCGCTGCGGCGGAGCATCAGACACGCCAAGGTCAACCAGGGGAAGGGTTCTTTACCTGTCGCAGACCTGCGGGCCCCCCCGCCCTCAAAGCAGCGTTATACTGGGACCGTTTTTGTGGCCTCTTTCCGCAGGTTAATGGTGCGGCGGAACTGGACTCGCTGTTTGCGGCTCTTCCGGGTGGGGTTGCCATCGCCGAGGAGCGTTACCTCAACCTTCCGCGTTTCCTAGTTGTACTGACCGGTCCGTTGATTTTAGTCGGGCTTTGTGTCCTCGCGATCAGCTGGATTGTAAGGGGCTTTCGACCACCCGCGATCTCAAGCAGTAGCCGCTCTATTGCGAACGCTGAGCTCACAGTTCAGCCGTTGCAATTACAAAAGCCGGCAAACGCCGAGGTGGGCACTGGAAGCCGTGCCCAGGCGTGGCTCAAGCGATTGCCTCTGCGGTGGGCGCGTAATGCCGCTATCGGTGGCGGGGTGCTAACGGCGCTTTCCACTATGCCCTTCCTGTCAAAAGGCGAGGGCGCCATTATTGCCTTCATGCTGGTCGGACTTGCCGCGATCACGCTCGGTATCACCGCAGCGGCATACCTCTGCGGCCTGTGGGCGCGCCAGAGCCTGAAAGCGCCGTTTGCCTTGAGTTCCGCCTCCGCGGTTAATCGGATCGTGTCGAACTGGCTCACCGGCACTATTTTGATTGCGTCTTTCGTTTTTGTAAGCAGCGGCATCCTCGGCTTGCGAAGCGTCATCCTCCTGTTCGATGAGAATACGAGCTTTCGAGACTGGGGATACCTCACGGGATTTTTCGGGACCTGGCTGATCGGGGGCTATGTGACCGCCCTCGTGTCCCGGCGCGGGCTGATGAAAGCCATGGCTGCCGACCAGAAGTCAGCACCTGCACTTTCCCGGCGGCCGCAGACATCCGGGCCGGAGCGCGTTCCGCCCAAGGCTCAGATTTCTATTCCGTGACGGAATTCGCTTCGTTCTTCCCTTTACACTGGGGTTTGCCGTGTCGAAGATGCCTACTGTTCCTCTCGTTCGTTGGTTGAATGGTGCCGCGTCGAGAGGCGTGGGACTCGCTGCGACTATCGGGGGTTGTGCTGACGCTCGGCGGTTGTGTCGGCATCGCCGACGAGGTCGCTGCCGATATCGAAGGCAAGCGCTCGTCCTGTCGAAGCCAGACCTTTCCGACGAATGTTGAGAAGGCGCGCTGCCAGAACGCGGCGGAGGCGCGCCTGGGCGAGGTCTGGGGCGCGGACCTCGCGGCTGTGCGATGGCAGTCGCGTCTCGTCATCGCCGAACGGACGGATCGCAAGCAACTGACGGAGGCAGAGGCGGAGCTCGAGTTCTCGGAGGTGAATGCCTAGCTCACTTCGCAGTAAACGCGCCGAAGGCAAGCTCAGCAGCTCCTGCAAGCACAGGACGAGGCCGCGCTGGCGCAGTGGCGAAGCCACAGATCGATGCAATCGCTGCCCACATCATCGGGCAGCTTCGAATGCGTTACCCGTCCGAGCTCCGGCAAGACCCGGAGTGAGTGCCGGGACAGGGACGTTCCCTCCTATAGCGCCAATCCCGCGATCCGATGAGATAAGCAGGGCAGGGGGGCACTCTGCCGAACCCAGAACGAGCCAAACTACCCCAATTTCTACCCCTTTGATCTACCGCGTGCCCAAATCCGCAGATTGAGGAGCATTGGCTCACATCGGCTTTTTCAATCCGTCGGGGCCTGAGTCCGTACCCCTTGAGTACTCCTCAGGATCGGCGCCGCTGCGCAATCCCCTGCTACGGAATCCGACGTCTTGCCATGACATTATCGGTCGCATAGCCGAAGCGCCAAGCCTGATACCATCTTCATAGTCGATCGGGATTTTCCTTCGGCACGGCGGCAGAGAATATGCGTCCTTCTTAAGTTTCAGTCGACAGGTCGATTAGAACGGCTCGCACTCCGTGCGTCTGGCTGCGGAGTTCTGTGCCGTGTTTCCCAAGTCGATTAATTTTTTTGGGGATACCGCCTGCTCGGCCGCCCGTTCAACGGTGCTACGAACCGACGTTGGCAACTCGTGCTGCATCGCAAATTCACGTTCACGTGCTGAATCCGTTGCGCTGCGCAACTCGTCGCTCGCGCCGTCTATGCCATTCCTCCGAACCTGCCCGAGTAGCCACTTCAAGCGGTGGGGACCCAAAATCTCAGCGTACCGCTGGCCGGCCGCAACATCGCCGCCTCCAAGCGCACATGACAAGTCGTGATGCAGCTGAGCCTCGTCGGCCAACCCATCTGAAAAAGTAGCCTCAGACGGCGTCCCAACGCCAAGCCTCTCTGCATAGGATCTGTGGTCAAGGTTCGTGGTAGGATTTGCTGATAAGGTTAGGGGATCAGGATTGATCTCATCGTGAGATCGATTTTGAGCTGAATAATGGATCATTACCGATCCGTCAGATAGGTCAGGACTGACCTCTCTGACGGCTTGTTCCATTGAGATCATTTCTGCTCTCAATGGCGTTGCACGTTGTTCGACCACGAGAGCAACTCTCTCTTCATGGGCTGCCTCAACGGCGGCGGCAATTTTCCCAGAGGCGGCCATCGCATAGTGGTTAGAGCCGCTAAAGCCACGCCTCGCGCTGATCAACCAACCACGATTGATTGCTTGGGCGATTGCACGTTTGACCGTTGGCTCAGACCAGCCGAGCTCGGCGGCCAGGCGTCGGATTGAAGGCCAGGCAAAGTCCTTATCGAAGGACATTCGTCCGGCAATCTCGGCCAAGACGACCATCGTCGATGGCGACAGTGCAGTGTCCCAGCGATGATACTGCAGCCAATTCGCGCGAACGCGTCCGAAACCAGCTCTGTCGTTCCACTCGAGCAGTCGGACGTCCGACGGACGGAGCGCGACCATCGTCAGGCCATCGGCTCGAGGGTCGAGCGTACCGGGACGGCCAAGATATTGACTAACGCTGACTCACAAAGTGCGGCTTGACTAAGTCGATCACAATTGAACATGGAGCACCAACATGGGGTCTGGTGTCGAAGCGAAACCGTGCGATGCCTAAGCTCGCGGATAAGTCAGCCGGCCCGCAAATCACGGCAAGAAACCGGCTCAGTCCGGCCCTTGAGCCACACGATCATTCGCGGAGCCCGGCGCATCGGTCTTGGCGAAGCCGATATCCGTCCGTCTCCAGGCTTTCGGCTGAGTTCCCATCCGATGCGGCCAGAGCGGGCACATTGTGACAGGACATTTGCGGACTTCACCGGCGCATCCGGCGCATCGCCGGAGGCAGTACTGCCGGATGGTCTTGAGAAGTGGCCCTGGTATGTGGCTCGCTTCGGCGAGTTCTGTCATTGACATGGCGTCGGGGTCTTTCCCGATCTCATACCCTGTCCTGGGATCGCGCTTCAGGCCCGGTTTTTCCAACGGCGGCTTCATTGCAAATCAATCCTGCGCTGCCGGCGGCGTGGCAGTGGGCAGGCTGGACAACCACAACTTGAGCTCTTCTGAGGCGATCAAGGTACGTCGGCCGAACTTCTTCATCTTGATCCGGCCAGCGGTGATCTCAGCATAGAGCGCCGTCAGGCCGATGCCGACGATCGCTGCCGCCTCCTTGGGCGCATAAGCAAGGGGTTCATGAAGGCGCATATGATTTTCCTTTGCACGTTCGCTTGAAAGCCAGCGACTGTGCTCAAGGAATGCCACGCTCTGTGTTTGGGCGCTCGCAACGAAATCATCGTAAGATCGATCCGGTTTCGGCCTAGGAAAAGGGCGTTTGCCATTTCCAGTTCGCGGCAACCAAAATCTATTTTGCCTGGCGGCTTTTCCGGCGGGTTAGTTCGCTTAACGATTTGAATTCCAGCGCGGCGTCCGCGATCGCCGCATCGCCATACAGCGCCTCGTTCCGCGCAAATTCCTCGGCAAGGTCGTTATTCCCCTTTCTTACGCGCGCTTTATGGTTTTTCGATACCAGCCCGCAGTCTCGTGCCCAAGCCATTCTGGATTGAACGCGAAATTCTCCAAAGAATTTGATTGATGTATTCATCCAATTATTAAATGTTCTTTCACCTTCAAGGCCGAATGCTTCAACAATCTCGATACCTCGAAGAGTTTTATTTCCATCTCTAGCTTGCATATAAGAGGCAAATCCAATGCATTTCATTATAATTTGCCTCTGTCTATATTTTAACTTGTTGCTCGCTTTCTGATGTTCAAAAATTCTTGATTGGTATCCGAATTGTAATGCTTCAAGTGATTCGATTAGATCGATATGCATATGAGCCGGTATAATCCCAACCGCGCCTTGAAGGATATTTATAAGAGCTTGGCGCTGCACTTTCGGAGACAGCTTTATCGCCTTTCGGCCATTGAGTTCATGGCTGTGTGAATTGTTTTGACGAATCCCGTCGGCGATTTTGCCTGAGGCTCGCACTGAAGGATGTCCTCTGAACGACGGCCCTCGACCTGCGAGAGCAAGGCCAACTTGGTGATCGATTGCCCAACCAGCGACCGCTTCAAAAAGACGACCGCCAAGTGAAATTGCGAGCAAAGATCGGATTTCTTTATCTTTTTCTGTTTTATCACCGAAGTCAGGATTCGTGGCCTTATAATAAACCTCTAATTTGAAAAGAAGCTCTCTGATATATTCGTTTGATTGAATATTCCCAGGATATTTTCGATTTTCGGAATACCCGCCTTGATTGGTCATTTGTCGATCTTTATCGAATAGGTTTGTGGTTAGGTCATGCGAAGAAGATCTAAATGATCTGCCCACCATTGGGCCATGCGCACGCGCTCATCCCAATGCTTGCCGCGGGCATAAGCGCGGCGTACGGCATCTTGGTCCTGATGCGCCAACGCACGCTCGATCGCATCGGATGACCAAAGACCCGATTCGTTCAACAAGGTCGATGCGCTGGCTCGGAAGCCATGAGGCGTCATTTCATCCTTGGCGTATCCGATGCGGCGCAGCGCGGCGTTCATCGTAACCTCCGACATCGGCCGTGAGGCCGAGCGGAGGGAGGGAAACAGGAGCGAGCTGCGATCCCGAAATTCTTGAAGCTCTTTGACGATCGCGACGGCCTGCGTTGGCAGCGGCACATGATGCTCGCGCCGCATCTTCATCCGCTTGGCGGGGATGATCCAGACAGCTTCTCCCAAATCGAACTCGGTCCATGCCGCAAATCGCAGCTCGCCTGGCCGCTGAAATAAGAGGGCCATGAGCTGGAGCGCGGCGCGAGTGCCGGGCTGGCCTTCGTACGCGTCGATCGCGCGAAGCAATCCACCCAGCGCCTTCGCACCGGTGATGGCCGCGCGGCTTGTTGGCTTTGGCGCTGCCAGGGCTCCGCGCAAGGCCAACGTGGGATCGTTCGCGACCTTGCCGGCGGCAATGGCATATCGAAAGACTTGGCCGATCACAGAGCGGAGCCGCTTCGCCGTTTCGAGGCGGCCCCGCTTTTCGACCTTGCGGAGAACAGCGAGGATTTCGGCAGCGGATATTTCACCGATAGGGCGTCTTCTCAGGTCGTCATTGGCGAAGCCTAGCAGCCAGTCGAATTTTTCCAGCGTGCCATCCGCTTTGCCCTCGCGCGCTTTCTTCTCCCGCAGTTCGGCCGCCAAACTGGCGAAGGTCGCAGCGCGGCTCTCCTGCTTCGCGACCTTGTCGAGGCGCTTCTGTTCGGATGGATCTCGACTGGAGCGTAGATGTTCCTTGGCAGCCTCGCGTGCAGCGCGGGCGGCTTTCAGGTCGACGCCAGGATAAGGCCCGATCGCCAGCTTCTTTTGCTTCCCGTCGAAGCGATAGGCCATGCGCCACAGCTTGGCGCCGTTCGGCATGATCCACAGTTGCAGGCCGCCGCCGTCCGAAAGCTTCGCCACTTTCGCCTGGGCTTTCGCGTTCTTAATCGCCGTGTCTGTCAGCGGCATGTTGGCCTCGCATCTGATGGCCTCGGGCTCAGGCCAACAGGGAGGCCAACAAATCGGCCGGCTGTCAATGAACGCTGGTGAACGCTGCTGACGCCTAAAGACAGCAAAACCGGCCTTTGCGAGGCCGGTCTCGGTCGTCAGTGAACTTCTATGAAAGGGAGTTTGGTAGCGGGAGAGGGACTTGAACCCCCGACACGCGGATTATGATTCCGCTGCTCTAACCAGCTGAGCTACCCCGCCACAGGGCCGAGGCCGGCAGAGCCGGCTCGTCTTCGAGGCGCGATATAGGCGTCGCGGCGGGGGGCCGTCAAGCCTTCGATCGCGCGTTATCGGCAGAAGCCTGCTTGCGCAGCCGGACGACCTTGAAATAGCCGCTGCCGATATGGACGGTCTCGTAGCGGCCCGTCTTCAGCGCCCAGTCGGTCAGGCGGCTGACCTTGAAGTCGGAACTCCAGCCGATCGCCTTCGACAGCGGCGCCACCGCGCGCCAGAACGGCGCGAGCAGGCCGCCATCGTCGACAAGGCGGCTCGAGATGATGATCTCGCCGCCGGGCTTCAGGACGCGGTCCATCTCGGCCAGCGCCTGCTCGGGGTTCGGCACGAGCGTGATCACGAATTGCGCGGTGACCGCGTCGAAGCGCTCGTCGCCGAAGCCGAGCCGGCAGGCATCCATCACCATCAGCCCGCGGACATGGGTGAGATTCTGGCTCTCGACCTTGCGATGGGCGACCTTGAGCATGTCGAGCGACAGGTCGGCGCCGAGCACGCGGGAACCGGGCGTGAAATAGGGCAAGGTGAGCCCGGTACCGACGCCGATCTCGAGGATGTCGGGACCGCAGGCGCAGGCCGCTTCGACCGCCTCGCGCTGCGGGCGGGCCAGCATGCGCTGATAGATCCGGTCGTAGAATTTCGCCCAGGTCGCGTAGACGCGCTTCTGGCCGTCGAGATCGTAGGTCACCGGCATGGCATGGAAGTCCGAACGGAAGAGCGAGGCCTGAGCGATCAGGACAGGGCGAGGGCGGCCGGTGCGGGCGCGGCCGGCAGGGCGAGCGGACCGCGCAGGATCGTGCCGCCGCCGAGGACGCGGGAACCTGGCCCGGCATCGGCATAGATCACGCAGGCCTGGCCGGGCGAGACGCCTTCCTCGTCGCCGGCGAGCTCGATGCGCAGCCCCTCGGTGTCGCGGAACAGGCGAGCCTCGCGCGGCGCGCGGGTCGAGCGCACGCGCACCGCGACCTCGAGCCCGTCCTGGGGCAGGGCGTCGAGCGAGATCTCGCCGAGCCAGTTGAGATCGCGCAGCCTGATCTCGCGCACGCTCAGCGCCTCGCGCGGGCCGACGATGACGCGGGCGTCATCGGCGTCGAGGCGCAGGACATAGAGCGGCTCGCTCGCACTGATGCCGAGCCCCTTGCGCTGGCCGACGGTGTAGTGGAGCACGCCGTCATGATGGCCGAGGATGCGGCCGTCGAGATGGACGATGTCGCCGGGGCGGGCGGCACCGGGCTTCAACCGCTCGATGACGTCGGCATAGCGGCCGTTCGGCACGAAGCAGATATCTTGGCTGTCGGGCTTGTCGGCGATGGCGAGGCCGAGCTCGGCGGCAAGCGCGCGGGTCTGCGTCTTGTCGATATGGCCGAGCGGGAAGCGCAGCAGGTCGAGCTGCTCCTGGGTCGTCGCGTAGAGGAAATAGCTCTGGTCGCGGCTCGCATCTGCGGCGCGGAACAGGCCGCGATGACCGTTGCCGAGATCGCGGCTCAGCACGTAATGGCCGGTCGCAAGCGCGTCGGCGCCGAGTTCCTTCGCCAGATCGAGCAGGTCGCGGAACTTCACGGTCCGGTTGCACTCGACGCAAGGGATCGGCGTCTCGCCCGCGAGATAGCTCTCCGCGAAGCGCTCGATCACCGCGTCGCGGAAGCGGCTCTCGTAGTCGAGCACGTAATGGGGGATGCCGATCGTCTCGGCGACGCGGCGTGCGTCGTGGATGTCCTGCCCGGCGCAGCAGGCGCCGGCCCGGTGGACGGCGGCGCCGTGATCATAGAGCTGGAGCGTCACGCCGATGACGTCGTAGCCCTCGCGCTTGAGCAGCGCCGCGACGACCGAGGAATCGACGCCGCCGGACATCGCCGCGACGACGCGCGTCGCCGCGGGCGGCTTGGCGATGTCGAGGGAATTGCGGATGGCGGTCATTCTCGGTCGTGTCGTCGCTGTCTCGGGGGCAGGCGCGGGCATCGGCGCATGTCCCGGCTCTATACCGGCTTTGGCCGGATGCCGCCAGCAGGATCGGCAAATCCTGCCGGCCTGGGCTGCGCAGCCGGGCTCATATTGCCCGCCGGCGGCCGCGCAGTGGCGCTAAATCCTTGATTCGAAACGGCACGTTTCTGGCTTGCAACTTGCTGGACAGGGCCGGGCGCGTTGTTGCCCGCGTCACGGGACCGTTCATGCCGATCCAGTCTGCGTTCACCAGCCAGGCCACTGCCGAAGCACCGGCCGCCCGGTCGCGCGCCGCTCAAACCGAGCCGCGCGAGGGCGGCGAGGTCTTCACTCTGCCCGAGACCGAGGCGGTCGATACCGGCGCGACCAAGGCCGGCGCGCCGGGGAAGATTGTGGCCTCCGGGGAGGTCGCGGCGGCCGAAACGGTTGTCGATCCCGCCAAGGTCCAGACGCAAGCGAAGGCATCTCAAACGACCACCGCGCCCGCCGTGCCAGTCACGTCGCCCGCCGCATCCGGCAAGCCCGCCCCGCAGACCGCGACGGCCGATGCGACCGGAATCGCCTTCCTGATCGCCATGGCCGCCGCCCAGGCCGGTACCCCGCCCGAGGCGGCCGGCGAAGGTGCCGCGACGAAAGCCGGGGCGGCCGATGGCGAAGCCGGCAAGGGCGAGACGAAGAAAGAGGGCAAGGCAGCGACGGAAGACAAGGTTGAGGCAGCAGCGGCCGGCGCTGTTCCGGTGACCCAAAACCAGGCCGTGGCGACCCCGGTCGCGGTTACGATCGTGCCCGCCCTGCTTCAGCAGGGGGCGTTGATCGCGGTAGATGGAGCTGCGGGAGACGCTACGGAAGCCACCTCGGCCGAAGGCGGAGCGAAGAAGGATACTGCGAAGCCGGCCCTTGCCGCTGCGACCGCAGGGCTGCCGCTGGTGACGACCTCGACGCCGGAACAGCCGCAGGCCGGCGCCGCCCTGGCGGCGGATGGCAAGGTTGCGCCAGGCGGCGTCCATGCTGCCGCGACGGCCGGGCAGGAATTCGCCGACATCCTGGCCAAGGCCGACCAGCCGGCTGCCGCCAACGGTGCGCCGGCCCCTGCCGATGCGAAGGCGCTCGACGCTCTCCAGCAACAGCAGCCAGCCGCTCCGTTCGACCTGTCGAGCCTGTTGCAGGTGCCCGGAAAGCCTGGGCATGATCGGCTGCTCCAGCCGCTCGATCCGAATGCGGCAGCGGGCACGGCGCCGGGTACCCCCGGGCAGGGCACGGCGAACAGCCCGCCGACACCGATCCATGTCGTGCCGATCGAGATCGGCCTGCGGGCGATGTCGGGCTCGCGGCAGTTCGACATCCGGCTCGATCCCGAAGAGCTCGGCCGCGTCGACGTCAACCTGTCGATCTCGGACAAGGGCGAGGTCAGTGCCAAGCTGGTGGTCGACCGGGTCGAGACCCTGCACCTGCTGCAGCGCGATGCGCGGACGCTGGAGCGCGCCTTCGAGCAGGCGGGCCTGAAGCCGTCCGACGGCGGCGTCGACATCACCTTGCGCGATCCGTCCGACCAGTCCGCCTTCCGCCAGAACCGCCAGCAGGACGAGGCGCCGCAGCGCCAGCGCCAGTCCGGCGGCACCGAGCTTGCCGAGGACACCACCCTTTCGACCGACCCCGCCCCGCAGCGCCGGCTCATTCGGCTCGGCGGCGTCGATCTCAGCATCTGAACGAGGACAAGCGCCATGGCTGTTTCCGGAACATCAGGCACGTCCGGCACATCGGGCACCAGCAGCAGCGTGACCGGCTCGACGAGCGGGATCGCCAATAATTTCGACCAGTTCCTGACGCTGCTGACGACGCAGCTCAAGAACCAGTCGCCGCTGGACCCGCTCGACACCAACCAGTTCACGGCGCAGCTCGTGCAGTTTGCCGGCGTCGAGCAGCAGCTCAAGACCAATGAGACCCTAGGCTCGCTGCTCAGCCTCAGCGCGGCCGGCACGGCGACGAACGCGGTCGGCTTCATCGGCTCGACGATCACGGCGGACGGGACCACGACGCGGCTCGCCAACGGCAAGGCCGACTGGAAGGTCAACATGGCCTCGGCCGGCACCGCCACCATCACCATCAAGAATTCCAGCGGCAGCGTCGTCCAGACGATGACCCGGACGCTGACCGCCGGCGATCAGACCTTCAGTTGGGACGGCTCGACCTCGCTCGGCACCTCGGCGCCGGACGGCGAGTACAGCATCTCGATCGATGCCAAGAACGTGCTGGGCGAGAGCGTCACGGCGAAGACGCAGATCAGCGGCGTGGTCGACGGCGTCGATTTCACCTCCTCGATCCCGATGCTCAAGATCGGCTCGATCACCGTCCCGATCGACAAGGTCAAGAGCGTGGTGCGCAGCGAGTGAGCGGCGGCGAATCAGTCGTGGACATCCGAGGCGATCGTTTTAGCCAATTCTTAAAGCCGCCCGCCTATGCTGCCCTCAGTAGCTCTGTTGAGTTGTGTGAGTGTACCATGACCGAGCCATTGCGACCGCGGGTTAAGTACGTGATCGGACCGGACGGAAGTCCGCTGACGATCGCGGACCTCCCGCCGATGAATACGAGGCGCTGGGTCATCCGGCGAAAGGCCGAGGTGGTCGCTGCCGTGCGCGGCGGACTGCTGAGCCTCGAAGAGGCGTGCCAGCGCTATACGCTGACCGTCGACGAGTTCCTGAGCTGGCAGATGTCGATCGACCAGCATGGCCTCGCAGGCCTGCGAACGACCCGAATCCAGCACTACCGCCAGTAAGAAGCAGATATTTCCGTTTCTTTTCAAAGGCGCCGGCCCCGACAGGGCCGGCGCCTTTGGCGTTTGCGCGCGATCTCCCGCGATAAAGTTAACGGCCAGCCCCGAAAAATTAACCGCCCGCTAACCATGCACTGGGAAAAACTTGCCTAGTGGGGCGGGACAGGTGTGCCGTACCCCGCGATTCTGTGGGACGGATGACGGCGTGAACGGCCTGATCGAGCAGTTTGCCAAATTCGGAGCGGCGCGCCTGGCGGCCATGCTGGCCGTCACGCTAGTGCTCGTCGGCTTCTTCGGCTTCGTCATGCTCCGGATGTCCCAGCCGGCGATGAGCGTGCTGTTCTCGGACCTCGGCAGCCAGGACGTCAGCGCCATCCTCAAGGATCTCGACGCGCGCGGCATCAAGTACGAATTGCGTGGCGAGGGCCAGACGGTGCTGGTGCCGAAGGCCGACGTGCCGCGCCTGCGCCTCGACCTTGCCGGCAAGGGCATCCCCGCCGGCGGCGGCGTCGGCTACGAAATCTTCGACAAGGGCGACGCCTTCTCCTCGACCAGCTTCGTGCAGAACATCAATCATCTGCGCGCGCTCGAAGGCGAACTCTCGCGCACCATCCGCTCGATCGGGCGGGTGCAGGCGGCGCGTGTCCATCTCGTCATCCCGGAGCGGCGGCTGTTCGAGCGTGACCGCGAGCCGCCGCGCGCCTCCATCGCGCTCAAGCTCGCGGGCGATCTCGATGCCGCGCAGGTCCGGGCCGTGCGCCATCTCGTCGCCTCGGCCGTGGACGGACTGAAGCCGGAGCGTGTCTCGATCGTCGACGAGCGCGGCCGGTTGCTGGCGGACGGCGCCCAGAGCGACCAGGGGCTGATCGGGCTCGGTATCGAAGAGCGCCAGACCGCGATCGAGAAGCGCATCAAGGGCCAGGTCGAGGATATCGTCGCCAGCGTCGTGGGCTATGGCCGGGCGCGGGTGCAGGTTTCGGCCGCGCTCGACACCAACCGCGTCGAAAGCCGCTCCGAGAGCTACGACCCGGAAAGCCGCGTCCTGCGTTCCAGCCAGAACCGCACGGAAGCCTCGACCACGACGGAGGGCGGCAATGGCGCGGTGACCGTCGGTAACGAGTTGCCGGGCGCGCAGCAAACGCAAGGGACGCAGCAGAACCAGCGCGAGAACTCCTCGAAGAACGAGGAAGTCGCCAATTACGAGATCTCGCGCACGACCCGTACCGAGGTGCTGGAAGGCGGGCGGGTCAAGAAGCTCTCCGTCGCCGTGCTCGTCGACGGCAATTATACGCGCAGCCCGGCCGGCGAACTCTCCTACCAGCCGCGCAACAACGAGGAGCTCGATCGCATCGGCGAGCTCGTGCGCACCGCCGTCGGCTTCGATCAGGGCCGCGGCGACAAGGTCGAGGTCGTCAACCTGCGCTTCGCCGAGGCCCCGCCGGCGCCGGCCGAGCTCACCGACCAGACGCTGATGCAGCAGCTGTTGTCCTTCACCCGCGAGGACCTGGCCCGCTTCGCCGAGCTCGGCGTCATCTCGCTGCTCACCGTGATCGTGCTGATGACGGTGGTGCGCCCGCTGCTGAAGCAGGTGCTGGCCGCCGACAACAGCAATGTCCGCGCCATCCCCTCCTTCATGCGCAATGGCGCGGTCCTCGCCGGCGAGACCGGCGATCCTGCCGGCAGGGCCGTGACGGTCGGGGCCGACGGCGAACATCTTCCGATCGAGGTCGATGCGGCGCCTTCCGAGCGGATGCTGGCGATCGCCCAGGTCAAGGGGCAGCTCAAGGCGCAGTCCGTGGAAAAGATCGGGGCTCTGGTCTCGCAGAACCCGGCCGACTCGGTCGCTGTGCTGCGGAGCTGGATCCACGAGAAGTCCGCCGCGTGACGGGGCGCTGAGACATGGCCGATACCCGATCCATCGCAACGCGAAACACCGGCTTGGAGGACGCCATCGAGGGCGGCGGCTTCGGCGTGACGACCGTCGCCGAGATGACCGGCCCGCAGCGCGCCGCCGTCATCCTGCTGGTGCTGGGCGAAGAGCACGGCCGCCAGATCTGGCAGGAATTCGACGACGACGAGATCCGGATCATCACTCGGGCCATGGCCGAGCTCGGCACGGTCGATGCCGACGAGGTCGAGCGGCTGATGCTCGATTTCGTCGGCAAGCTCTCCAGCGCCGGCGCGGTGACGGGCTCCTTCGACCGCACGATCTCGCTGCTGGAGAAGATCCTCCCCACCGATCAGGTGGCGCTGATCATGGAGGAGATCCGGGGCCCTGCCGGCCGCAACATGTGGCAGAAGCTCGGCAATATCGACGCGGTGGTGCTCGCGAACTTCCTCAAGAACGAATACCCGCAGACCATCGCCGTCATCCTGTCGAAGATTCGGCCCGAGCATGCCGCCAACGTGCTGCGCAACCTGCCCAACGAGCTCTCGATCGAGGTCGTCGGGCGCATGCTTCGGCTGGAAGCGGTGCAGAAGGAAGCGCTCGACCATATCGAGAACACGCTGCGCACCGAGTTCGTCTCGACGCTGACCCAGACGCGCCGGCGCGATCCGCACGAGATGATGGCGGAAATCTTCAACGGCTTCGACCGGCAGACCGAGCTGCGCTTCCTCTCGGCGCTCGATGCCTCGAACCAGGAATCGGCGGAGCGCATCCGCGCCCTCATGTTCACGTTCGACGACCTCGCCAAGCTCGACCCCGCCGGGTTGCAGACGCTGGTCAGCCAAGCCGACAAGACCGCGCTGGCGCGCGCGCTCAAGGGCGCCAGCCAGTCGATGCGGGACCTCTTCTTCGGCGCGATGTCGCAGCGCGCCGCCAAGAACATGCAGGACGACATGGCGAGCCTGGGCCCCTTGCGCCTCAAGGAGGTCGACGAGGCCCAGACGATGCTCGTCCAGATGACCAAGGAGCTCGCCGACAAGGGCGAGATCGTGCTGTCCAAGGGCGGCTCCGACGACGAGTTGGTGTACTGAGATGGCCGCGACCAAGTTCATGTTCGGGACCGATTTCCGCGAAGGCAGCCGCAAGGCTGCCGGCGAGGCGGAGCTCGCCGCGGCCCGTGCCGAGGGCTTCCATGCCGGTCAGGAACAGGCGCATCGCGAGACGCAGGGCCAGCTCGTCGGCCTGACCGGGCAGCTCGCGCGCTCGGCCGAGCGGCTCTTCGCGCAGGAAGCGGCGCGCACGGCGGCGATCGAGGAACACGCGGCCCATGTCGCGATCGCGACGGCGAAGGCGCTGGCCGGAGCGGCCTTGGCGGAGAAGCCGCTGGCTGCCCTGGAAGGGGCCGTCCGCGAAGCCTTGAACCATGCCCGCACCGCGCCGCATCTGGTGCTGCGCGTGCATGAGAGCGTGGTCGAGGCCGCCGAGGAGCTGGTCCGGAAGCTCGCGGCCGAGCACGGCTTCGCCGGCAAGCTGATCGTGCTCGGGCAATCCGACATCGTGCCCGGCGACGGGCGCATCGAATGGGCGGAGGGCGGTTTCGTCCTCGACAGCCAGCAACTCACGGCTCTGGTCGATCAGGCGGTCGCGCGCGTGTTCGGCCATGGCCAACCATGAAGGTCTGAGCCATGAGCCCGGAGAACGATCTGAACCTGCCGCCACTGAACCAGGCCGACCTGTCCTTCGACCAGGGCGACATGTCGGTCGCCCGTTCGGGCCCCGTGCCGATCAAGACGGCCGAGGACCTGGAGCAGGTCTTCGACGTGCCGGTCACGGTATCCGCGGTGCTCGGTTCCTCGAAGGTCGCGGTCGGGGACCTCCTGCAGATCGTGCCCGGAGCGGTTCTCGAACTCGACCGGCGCGTCGGCGAAGCCATCGACATCTTCGTCAACGAGCGGCTGGTCGCGCGCGGAGAGGTCGTCGTCGTCGAGGACCGGCTCGGCGTGACCATGACGGAAATCATCAAGGCGGACCGGTGAGAGCCGGCCTCGCCCTCGTGACCAAGAACGAAAGGACCTGAGCCATGCGCCTCATCATTGCCGGCGGTCTCAAGGGACAGATCATCGCAGCCGCCAAGATCGCCATGTCGCATGGCGCGGCGGTGACCCATACCGAGAGCCTCGAGCAGACGCTCGCGGTGTTGCGCGCCAAGGGCGCCGACCTGTTGATGGTCGATGTCGTCCAGCCGATCGCAGCCTATGTCGCAGCGCTGGAGGCCGAGCGCATCCGCACGCCGCTCGTCGCCTGCGGCACCTCGACGGATACGCGCGCGGCCGTCGCGGCAATCCAGGCCGGTGCCCGCGAATATGTGCCGCTGCCACCCGATCCGGAATTGATCGCGGCGGTGCTGGAGGCGGTCGCCGCCGACCAGTCGAGCCTGATCTGGCGCGACCCCGCGATGGAACGCGTCGTGCAGCTTGCCACGCAGATCGCGCGCTCGGAAGCGCCGGTTCTCGTCACCGGCGAGAGCGGCACCGGCAAGGAGGTGATCGCGCGTCACCTGCACCAGAAATCCGGACGCAAAGATCGGCCTTTCGTCGCGGTGAACTGCGCGGCGATCCCCGACAACCTGCTCGAATCCGAATTGTTCGGCCATGAGAAGGGCGCCTTCACCGGCGCCATCGCGCGCCGCATCGGCAAGTTCGAGGAGGCCCATGGCGGCACGCTGCTGCTCGACGAAATCTCGGAGATGGATGTCCGCCTGCAGGCAAAGCTGCTGCGCGCACTGCAGGAGCGCATGATCGACCGCGTCGGCGGCACGCAGCCGGTCAAGGTCGACATCCGGATCATCGCGACCTCGAACCGCAACCTGGCCGACGCCGTGCGTGAGGGCTCGTTCCGCGAGGACCTGCTCTACCGGCTGAACGTCGTGCATCTGCGCCTACCGGCGCTGCGCGAGCGGCCGGGCGACATCCTGGTTCTGGCCGATCATTTCGCCAAGAAATACGCTGATTTGAATGGGTTGCCGCCGCGGCCGATCGCCGCCGATGCGCGCAAGCTGCTGCTGACCAGCGCGTGGCGCGGCAATGTGCGCGAGCTGGAGAACACCATGCACCGGGCGGTGCTGCTGGCGAGCGGGCCGGAGATCGCGGCTACGGCCGTCCTGAGCCCGGAAGGGGAGGCGCTGGCGCCGGCTCCGTCACGCGATCCGGCCGCGCGCGCGGCTCAGACTGCGGAGGCGATTACCCGTTCGCTGGTCGGGCATACCGTCGCCGATGTCGAGCGCGAGCTGATCCTCGATACGCTCGATCATTGCCTCGGCAACCGCACGCATGCGGCCAAGATCCTGGGAATCTCGATCCGCACGCTGCGCAACAAGCTCAGCGAGTATACCTCGGCGGGGATCATCGTGGCCGAGCCGGGCCAGACGCGCATCAGCGCCGCCTGACCCGGGGCGTCAGCGGTTACCAGTAGCGCCGGCGGTAATAGTAGCGCGGCCGGGCGTAATAGCGCGGACGGTAATAGTAGCGCGGGCGATAATAGGGGCGCCGATAATAGCGCGGCCGGCGATAGTAATAGTACTGGCTGAATTCGGCGTCGGTCTTGTCGAGCGCCTCCTTCATCTCGGCTGTCACGGCCTCTTCGCCCTTGGCGGGCTCGGCGTCCGGCAGCGGTGCCAGCTTGGGCTGGGCCGCTTCGGCGACGGCGATGCCGCCCATGCCGGCTGCGGCAAAACCACCGACCAGTGTCATCAGGAATGAGCGTCTGTCCACGACGGCCTCCAGGCTGTTGTCACCACATCTCCCAGGGCATTCTTAACGAGGGAATGCCGGTGTGGAATAATGCATTTAAAGGATGCTTTGTTCCATCGAGGCGCCTTTCACGCGCTATGGTTACGCGCCTCGCGCTCAATCCACCGCATTGAGGGGTCTGGCCACGCTCTCGAGCGGCTGCCGCTCGGCCCGGATGGCGAAGCGCGCCGCGATGGCAGCCGCAGCCAGCATCAGCACGGCCCCGAGCAGATAGCCGCCGAAGACGCTGCCGCGCGAGCCGGTGTCGATGAGTATGCCGAAGAGCCAGGGGCCGGCGATGCCGCCTGCGCCGGTGCCGACCGCATAGAACATCGCGATGGCCAGCGCGCGCATCTCGACCGGGAAGGTCTCGGACACCGTGAGATAGGCCGAGCTCGCCGCGGCCGAGGCGAAGAAGAAGACGACGCTCCAGCACAGGGTGAGCTGCGAGGCCGTGAGCCAGTCCTTCCAGAAGAGATAGCCCGTGCCGGTCAGCAGCAGGCCCGACAGGGCATAGGTCGCAGCGATCATTACGCGCCGGCCGAGCGTGTCGAAGAATCGGCCGATCAGGAGCGGCCCGAGGAAATTGCCGGCGGCGAAGGGGAGGATGAACCAGCCGATCTGCTGCGAGGGCACGGCGTAGAAATCGGTCAGGATCAGCGCGTAGGTGAAGAAGATCGCGTTGTAGAAGAAGGCCTGCGACAGCATCAGCATGAGCCCGACCAGAGCGCGCTCGCGATGGACGACGAATAGCGTGCGGAAGACCTCACCGAGCGGCGTCGCGGCGCGCGGGCGCAATCGGGTCAGTGGCAGGACCTCGCCTGCGGGCGGGATGAAGCCGGCGCGGCGCTCGATATCGGCGACGATCTCGGCGGCGCGCTCGGGCTGGCCATGGCTGATCAGCCAGCGCGGGCTTTCCGGAATCCATTGCCGCATGAACAGGATGATCAATCCGAGCGCCGCGCCGATGAAGAAGGCGAGGCGCCAGCCGTATTCGGGGTCGATGCGGGCGGGATCGAGCAGGACGATGGCGCCGAGCGCGCCCAGCGCCGCGCCGATCCAGAACGAGCCGTTGATAACCAGATCGGTCCAGCCGCGGACGCGGGCCGGGACGAGTTCCTGGATCGTCGAATTGATCGCGGTGTATTCGCCGCCGATGCCCATGCCCGTGAGGAAGCGGAAGAGGATGAAGCTCCAGACGTTCCAGGAGAAGGCGGTGGCCGCCGCGGCGGAGAGATAGACGAGCAGCGTGATCGTGAAGAGCTTCTTGCGCCCGAGCCGGTCGGTCAGCCAGCCGAAGACGACCGCGCCCAGCACCGCGCCGGCGATATAGGCGGCGCCGGCCATGCCGATCTCGGTATTGGTGAATTTAAGGGTTGGGCTCTCCTTGAGGGCGCCCGAGACCGAGCCGGCGAGCGTGACCTCGAGCCCGTCGAGAATCCAGGTGATGCCGAGCGCGATCACCACGAGCGTGTGGAAGCGCGACCAGGGCAGGCGGTCGAGCCGGGCGGGCACGTCGGTCTCGATCGTGCCGCTCTGAATGTGCCCCGGCGCTGTCATGCCGGATGCCTCCCGTCATATCTCGCAAATGAAAAGGCCGGCACCGAGAGGTGCCGGCCCGGAACAGGTCAGCGGACCCAGTAGACCCGGCCGTTGCGGACCACGCGCCGCGGGCGGCGATGATGGACCGGCGGGGGCGGGCGCCGGTGATGGCGCGGATATGGACGGCGATGATACTGCGTGAACTCGGCATCGGTCTGGTCGAGGCCGGCCTTGAGGGCGGGATCGATTTCGCCGGCGGCGAGTTCCACTGGCTTGGGGGCGGCCTCGGTCAGGCTCTTCGCCATAGCGGTGCCGCCGATGCCGGCGACTGCGATGCCGCCAAAAAGACTGGTGATGAAAGAACGTCTATCCACTTGATCCTCCGTCGAGCTCGGCTCGAAATGCGGGTTTGTCGGCCCAGTCCCCAGTCTCGGGGCGAATGCGGCCGCAACACGGCCTTTCGATAACAGGTCGTTCAGGAAAAGGTTCCAGATGGAATTTTCAGGTCGATCTTAACCACTCGTTCACCATGTGCCCGGCAAGAATTGCCGAGCTGCGCCCTGCTTCGGGGCGCGTGGGCGCGGGGCGGAGCGGTCGATGACCGATGTGACGGCAGGTCAGGGCGGAAGCTTCGCCATTCCCGATCGCGGGGCGATGGGGAAGCTGCTCAACCGTCCCGATCTCTTCCTCGCCATCGGCGTCATGGGCATCCTGGTGGTGCTCATCTTCCCGATGCCGGCGGTCCTGCTCGACCTGATGCTGGCGCTTTCGATCATCGTATCGGTACTGGTGCTGATGACCGCGCTCTTCATCGAGGAGCCGCTCGAGTTCTCGGCCTTCCCGACGGTGCTGCTGATCGTCACCATGTTCCGGCTGGCGCTGAACATGGCCTCGACGCGCCTGATCCTCGCGCATGGCCATGAGGGCTCCGCGGCGGCGGGGCACGTCATCGAGGCCTTCGCCGGCTTCGTGATGAGCGGCAATTTCGTGATCGGCGTGATCGTCTTCACGATCCTGATCATCGTGAACTTCGTCGTCATCACCAAGGGCTCGGGCCGCATCGCGGAGGTCGCTGCCCGCTTCACCCTCGACGCGATGCCGGGCAAGCAGATGGCGATCGACGCCGATCTCTCGGCCGGGCTGATCGACCAGGATACCGCAAAGGCCCGCCGCAAGGCGCTGGAAGACGAATCCTCCTTCTTCGGTTCGATGGACGGTGCCTCGAAATTCGTCCGCGGCGACGCCATCGCCGCGCTGCTGATCACCTTCATCAACGTGCTCGGCGGCATCATCATCGGCGTGGCGCAGCAGGGCCTGAGCTTCGGCCAGGCGGCGACGAACTACACCCTCCTCACGGTCGGCGACGGCCTCGTCAGCCAGGTGCCGGCGCTGATCGTCTCGACCGCGGCCGGCCTGCTCGTCTCGAAGGCGGGCGTGCGCGGCGCGGCCGACAAGGCGCTCGGCAAGCAGCTCTCCGGCTATCCCAAGGCGCTCGGCATGTCGGCGGCCGTCATGCTGCTGATCGCGCTGCTGCCGGGCATCCCGATGCTGCCCTTCCTGCTGCTGGCGGCGGGCGCCGCTTTCCTCGCTCGCCGCTTCGGCCAGGCGGCCAAGGCCCGCGAGGCGCAGCAGGCCACGATCGATGCCGGCCAGGCCAGCGGCACGCTGGCGGCGGACGGCACGCCGCGCGAGGAGACGCTGAACGACCTGCTCAAGATGGACGAGCTCAAGATCGAGATCGGCTACGGGCTCTTGCCGCTGGTCAATGCGCCGAGCGGCCAGGACCGGCTCACCGATCAGGTCCGGGCGCTGCGCCGGCAGCTCGCGGCCGAGCTCGGCTTCGTCATGCCGGCGGTGCGCATCGTCGACAACGTCCAGCTCGACGCGAACCACTATTTCATCAAGATCAAGGAGATCGATGCCGGGCAGGGCATCGTCTATGCCGGCCAGTACATGGCGATGGACCCGATGGGCGGGGCGGTGAACCTGCCGGGCCACAACGTGCTGGAGCCGACCTTCGGCCTGCCGGCGACCTGGATCGACGCGGCGCTGCAGGACGAGGCGCAGCTGCGCGGCTACACCGTGGTCGACGCCGCGACCGTGATCTCGACGCATCTCACGGAGGTGCTGAAGTCGAACATGCCCGAGCTGCTCTCACATTCCGAGGTGCAGAAGCTGCTGCGCGAACTGCCCAAGGACCATGCCGATCTCGTCAAGGAGATCGTGCCGAGCCAGATCTCGACCACCGGCATCCAGCGCGTGCTGCAGCTCCTGCTCTCCGAGCGCATCTCGATCCGCGACCTGCCGACCATCATCGAAGGGATCGCCGAGGTCTCTTCGGGCATGCGCAACCCGCGCGAGATCGCCGAGCATGTCCGCGCCCGGCTGGCCCGCCAGATCTGCGCCCAGTTCTCCAACATGCAGGGCGTGCTGCCGATCATCACGCTGTCGCCGGCCTGGGAAGGCGTCTTCGCCGAGTCGATCATCGGCCAGGGCGAGGACCGCCATCTCGCCATGCAGCCCTCGCGCCTGCAGGAATTCGTGCATCACGTCCGCGACAAGTTCGAGGATGCGGCCCGGATCGGCGAGATGCCGGCGCTGGTCACCTCGGCGATGGCGCGGCCCTTCGCCCGCCAGATCATCGAGCGTTTCCGCCGGGAGACGCCGGTGCTGTCGCAGGCCGAGATCCATCCGCGCGTGCGCCTCAAGACGGTCGGCAGCGTCTAAGAGCCTCCCGTTTCCACGGCCCCCCGATGCCTGCGGCGCAATGGTCAGCGACTTGGGCTGCGGCTAAGCGGAGATCATGTCGCGAAACGCTGCCCTCTTCGCCGTCATGTGCCTCGTCTGGGGGCTGACCTGGCTGCCGGTCAAGGTCGGGTCGACGCATGTGCCGCCGGTCTTCCTGGCGGCGGTGCGCTTCTCGATCGCCGGTTTCCTGATGCTGGTCTGGGCCGGCCGTGACGCGCCCAAGGTGCCGGCCGGCGCCTGGCCGCGCCTGATCGGCACGGCCCTGCTGCTCAATACCGTGAATTACGCGCTGCTGTTCTGGGGCACGAAACATGCACCGACTGGGCTCGCGGCCATCGTCAATTTCGCGACCATCCCGATCTATACCCTGCTGGCGAGCCGGGCGATCGAGGGCGTGCGCATCGACGGGCGCAAGATCGCCGCGATCGCGCTGGGAACCGTCGGGCTCTGTTTCCTGTTCGCGACGCGGGCGATGGGTGGGCTCTCGGCTGCCCATGGCGATCCGCTGGAGATGATGGGGCTCGCGGCCGTGGCGGCGGGCACGCTGTTCTACTGCGTCGGCGCCGTGCTCTCGCGGCCGATCGCGGGGACGATGCCGACGCTGACGCTGGCCGGCTGGCAGACGCTCATCGGCGGCATCGGCCTCACCATCGTCTCGCTCACGCTGGAGCCGGTCACGCTTGCCGATGTCTGGAAGCTCGCGAGCTGGCCGGTCCTGCCCGCGGTGGTCTTCCTTGTCATCGGCGGTTCGCTGATGGGCTTCACCATCTATATGCGGCTGCTGCGCGACTGGGGCGCGTTCCGGGCCGGGCTCTATGCCTTCGTCAGCCCTGCGATCGCGGTGGCCGTCGGCGTCGCAGCGCTCAGCGAGCCCTTCGGCTGGTCGGAAGCGATCGGCGCGCTGCTCATGTTCGGTGCGGCGGCGATCGCCCTCAAGCGTTAGGGCATGACCGACGCTACGGCGGCGGTGCGATGCGGGTGCTGCGCTTGAGCTGCGCCCGCTCGAAGGCCAGCACGATCGGCAGCGAGAAGACCAGCGGCAGGATCAGGTAGAACATCCGCCAGACCAGCAGCGCGGCGAAGACGGCGGGCGCCGGGACGCCGGGCATCACCGCGAGGAAGACCGCCTCCATCACGCCGACGCCGCCCGGAACCTGGCTGAGCAGGCCGGCCGAGAAGGAGAGCAGGAAGGCGCCGAGCACGATCAGGAAGCCCGGATTGCCCTGGTCGGGCAGCGCGAAATAGATGATGCCGGCGGCGCCCGCGAGCTCCAGCGGAGCGGCGAGATACTGCCTGAAGACGATCGGCAGCCGCGGATAGATGACCTCGAGCTTGCCGATCTTCAGCGGCTTGAACCGCAGCCAGGAGCCGATCGTGTAGAGCGCGACGAAGGCGAGCATGCCGACGCCGATCAGGCGGGCGGTGCCGTCGCTGATCGCGAACCATTTCGACATCCGTTCCAGCGGGTGGAGGATCTGCGGTTCGTAGAGCAGCACCAACCCCATCAGGAAGATCGTGCCGAAGGCGAAGGTGAAGGAGCACAGCGCGACGAGGACGGCGACCTCCGCCGCCGTCAGGCCCTTCGCCGTATAGGCCCGGTAGCGCACCATGCCGCCCGAGAAGACCGAGGCGCCGATATTGTGCGAGAGCGCATAGGTCACGAAGGAGCAGAGCGAGATGTAGAACCAGGAAATGCCCTTCTGCTTGCCGAGATGGATCAGGGCGATGCGGTCGTACCAGGCGAGCGCGGCATAGGCGACCAGCGTCGCGAGGGCGGCATGGAAGAAGGCTTCCGGCGGGATCACCGCGATCTTGTGGCCGATGCGGTGGGCGATGATCTTGATGCTCTGCCAGAGGCTGGCATCGGCGAGCAGCGCCTCGATCGTGGCGTCGGAGCCGGCCTCGGATTTGAGCTTGCTCCAGAGCAGCTCGACGGACCAGACGACCGCGACGAGCCCGATAATCGGCCAGAGATAGTCGAGATAGCGTTTCATGGAGGCCGCGGGTTCGGAGCAGGAATGACGGGCGACGGCTGGCTCACGTCGTCACCGCTGCGGCGCGAGCCCTTCCCCTCTCTGCCAGTGGGGAAGGGCGAGGGCAAGCATTTGAGGGTGCTCGTCCTCGCCCAAGGTCAAGGGGCGGAAGAAGCGGCTACTTGCCGTTCTTCTTCAGCCAGTCCTTCATCATCGCGACTTCCTTCTCCTGGTCGCTGACGACGTTCTCGGCGAGCTTGCGGATCTCCGGGTCCTTGCCATGAGCGAGGACGATCCGGGCCATGTCGATCGCGCCCTGGTGATGCGGGATCATGCCGCGGACGAAATCGACATCGGCATCGCCGGAATAGGGGATGTCCATGTCCTTGTGCATCTTCATGTTGGCGTCGCGATAGGCCTTGGTCGAGGCGCTGTCGCCGGGTTTGGCGGCCGTGGGGGTGCCGTGGCCGGCATGGGATTGCTGGGCCTGGGCCGTGCCGGCGAGCAGGCCGGCGGCGAGAAGGGCGGCGAGGGCCATGGAAGTACGCTTCATCTGTCTTGATCCTTGATCGATGGATAGGCGGACCGCGCCGCGAGGCGGCGTCGTGATCCGTTGGATAATAGGTTCAGGCGAAATGGACCGGTCGCGGCGGTCGCTCTGCCGGCTCGGTCGAACGGCCTGTTATCGTCGCGACCGAAGCGGACGGCATCCGCGACCAGCGGACTGCGAGCGGCAGCGACGGAGCGGTGGGAGCTTCGGCGATCAGGCCGCAGCCGATGATGCAGCAGGGCGGCGCTGCGGCCTCCGGGGCCTTCGCATCTCCGCCTTCGTGGCAGGGGATGGGCGCGTGCGCCTGTTCGCCCGGAGCCGCCCGCATGCTCGCGGCAGGGTGCGCCGGGCCGGGAACGGGCATGCGCATCATCGATGCCGCCAGCGTGAGATGCGGCAGCACCGCGAAGCACATCACCAAGAGGCCGAACAACCAGCCCGCCGGCCGGCGACTTTGCCGCCGCCGCCTCGATCCGTCTGTGCTCTCAGGCCGGGCATGCATCATTGCGTCGTGATCTTTCGAACGCGATCATGTCATGATCGCGGCGACGATCCCGATTTTCGAGCCAAGCGTATCTGCCTTCCATGTCCCAGAGCCTGACCATCACCCTGACCGGAACGACGGACCTGCCGCCCGGCAAGATCGCGACGATCGTGACCTCGCTGGAGATGTTCGCGCGGCCGCCGGAGCGGCCCGACCCTCCCGGCATGGAAGGCTTCTCGCTCGAAGCGATGGGCCGCTCCGAGATCGAGCGCTATCTCGCCGTCTACCGGCTGCTCGGCGAGCGCTGGATGTGGTTCAGCCGCCTGACCAAGCCGCGGGCCGAGCTGGAGGCGATCTTCGCCGACCCCGACATCGCGGTCTATGCGGTTCGCCACGATGGGCGCGACGTCGGCCTGCTCGAGCTGGATTTCCGCGTGGCGGGGGAGGGCGAGCTTGCCTTCTTCGGGCTGGACGAGCCCGTGGTCGGGAAGGGGGCCGGCCGCTGGCTGATGAACCGGGCGCTGGCGCTGGCCTGGGCCAAGCCGATCTCGCGCTTCTGGGTGCATACCTGCACGCTCGACCATCCCGCCGCGCTCGCCTTCTACCAGCGCTCGGGCTTCACTGTGTTCAAGCGCGGGGTCGAGGTCGACGACGATCCGCGCCTGAGCGGCAAGCTGCGACGCGACGCCGTCACGCACCATCCCGTCATCGCATAAAAAAGGCGGCGTCCCGAGGGCGCCGCCTTTTTGCTGAATTCCTGGAACCGGTCTCAGACGCGCGAGCGCAGCCCGATCGCGTCCATCGTCGCCTGGTCGCGGGCGGCTTCCGCCGCGCGCTCCGAGGCGCGCTCGCGGTCGTCGAGGATCTCGACCTTCTTCATGTCCTCGAAGGCTTCCTGCAGCTCGGCCTTGGCCTCGTCGAGCTGGCCCTTCAGGTTGTCGGCCGACTGGCGCAGGTTGTCGCGGCGGCCGAGCGCGGCCTTGGCATAGGTCGGATAGGCGAAATGGGCGGGGTCCGCGATGCCGGCGCGGGATTCCTCGGCCTGGATCTCGCGATCGAGATCGCTCGCCATCCGGTGAAAATCAGCGATCATCATCTCGATCTGGCTTACCCGGCGACGTTTCTCGTCGACCTGGAAGCGCTTGAGCCGAAGAAGCGTCTCTCGCGACTTCATGTCGTTTTCAACTCCTGATTACGCATCGGCGCTGCCGACCCCTCGGCGCGCGCCAGAACTCCATCCGCGAGACGAGGAGCAACATGGCGCAAGGAGGTTGACCTTTCCTTACCGGAACGGGCTGTCTTTTACGCATGATCAAGCCGCGTCCCGGCTCCTGCCGCCGCTTGTCGGGATGATCTAGTGAATCCGGACGCGAGGCCGGCCGGTCTCTTGCCCCACGGATTCCTGTCTTGGCTGCCACCTCTCGTTTCGGCGGGCACGGCCCCCTGCTCCTGGGCCTTGCGCTGACCCGCATCATCGGCTGGGGCTCGACCTTCTACTCGCCCTCGGTGCTGGTCGGCGCGCTCGATCGCGAGATCGGGCTCAATGCCGAGATCGTCTTCGGTGGCATCACCATCCTGCTGATCACCGGTGCCCTGGTCGCCCCCGCGATCGGGCGCATCCTCGACCGCGAGGGCACGCGACGCTCGATGTGCGTGGGCGCGGTGATCTGCGCGCTCGGGCTCGGCGTCCTGTCGCTGGCACAGGGGCCGGCGAGCTATCTCGCGAGCTGGTTCGTGATCGGGCTCGGCCATGCGATGTCGCTCGCCAATACCGGCAATGTCACCATCGCCCAGTTGATGGGCGAGCGGACGCGACGCGTGATCGGCCTGATGATGCTGGTCACGGGGCTCGCCTCCAGCGTGTTCTGGCCCCTGACCGCGACGCTGATGAACGCCTTCGGCTGGCGCACGACCCTTCTCATCTTCGCGGCGATGCAGATCGTCATCGTGCTGCCGATCTACGCGTCGATTCCGCGCTACCGGCATCCACAGGTGCCGGAGGCCAGGCCGGCGGCCGTTCAGGGAGGTCCCTCCGGCGGGGACCATGGCAGCGTGCCGGCGCATGCGCGGCGGGCGGCGTTCTGGCTGGTGGCGCTTGCCTTCTCGGCGAGCGGGCTCGTCTCCTGGGGGCTGCCGCTGCACCTGATCACGCTCTTCCAGGAAGCGGGGCTGACCCAGCACGAGGCCGTCTGGGTCGCGACCCTGAGCGGCCCCGCGACGCTCGCCGCGCGCGCGATCGATGCGACGCTCGGCGAAAAGCTGCCGGCGGAGAAGGTGGCGCTGTTCGGCCTGCTGCTGGGGCCGGTGCTGTGCCTCGCGCTGCCCTTCGTGCCGATGACGATCGCGACCGCGGCGATCTTCGTTGCCTTGTTCAGCGCGGCGCTCGGCGTGATCTCGGTGGCTCGGGCGACGCTGCCGCTGGCCTTGTTCGGTCGCAACGGCTTCGCCGCGATGCTCGGCAAGCTCACCGTGCCGCAGAATATGGCGTTCTCCGCGGCTCCGCTGCTTTTCGCCGTGATGGTCGAGCGGCTCGGCGCCAGCCCGACGTTGATGGCCTCCGCGGCCATTCAGGCCGTCGGCTTCGCCGCGATGTTCGCGCTGGTGCGGATGGTGGCGCGGGGCTGAGGGCCACTCAGATCCGGGCCAGCAGCGCGGCGATCGCGAGCGCGGCGGGCAGGGCCTGGATATAGAGGATCTTGCGGCTGGCGGTCGCCGCGCCGAAGAGGCCGGCGACGAGGACACAGGCCAGGAAGAAAAGTTTGATCGCGAAGCCTTCCGCGCCGAGCCAGAGTCCCCAGGCCAGGCCCGCGACGAGGAAGCCGTTATAGAGCCCCTGATTGGCGGCCAGCACCTTCGAACGCGCGGCGAATTCCGGCGTGAGCCCGAAGGCCTTGTGGCCGCGTGGGGTGTCCCACCACAGTATTTCCAGGATGACGATGTAGACGTGGATCAGGGCGACGACGCCCGTCAGCAACGCTGCGATCATGGGGCGGACATCCTGCGGCGGGAGAATTTCAAGGCCGTCACACGGTGCCGCTCATGATGGCGGCGAGGCGGGCGTAGCATTCATGCAGCGGGGTCGCGTCGTCCTTGGCCTGCTTGAGGAAGGCTTCGAGCGCAGGGTGCAGGCGGATCGCCTCGTCGACCTCGGCGGAGGCGCCCTGGCGATAGGCGCCGAGGCGAATCAGTTCCTCCATGTCGGCATAGGTCGCGAGCGTCGAGCGCGCCTTCTGCACGACGGGATAATAAGCCGGGTCGCAGGAGCGCGGCATGGTTCGCGAGACCGATTTCAGGATGTTGACGGCGGGATAGCGCCCGCGCTCGGCGATGGAGCGCTCCATGACGATATGGCCGTCGAGGATGCCGCGCACCGCGTCGGCGACGGGCTCGTCATGGTCGCCGCCATCGACCAGAACGGTGAAGAGGCCGGTGATCGCGCCGTCGCCGGTGCCGGGGCCGGCGCGTTCGAGCAGGCGCGGCAGCTCGGCGAAGACGGTCGGCGTATAGCCCTTGGTCGTCGGCGGCTCGCCGGCGGCGAGCCCAATCTCGCGCATCGCCATGGCGAAGCGCGTCACCGAGTCCATCAGGCACATCACCTGCTTGCCCTGGTCGCGGAAATATTCGGCCAGCGTCAGGGTGGTCAGCGCTGCCTGCTTGCGCATCAGCGCCGGCTCGTCGGAGGTCGCGACGACGACGATCGAGCGGGCGAGACCCTGTGGCCCGAGGTCCTCCTGGAGAAACTCCTGAACCTCGCGGCCGCGCTCGCCGACGAGGCCGATGATGTTGACGTCGGCTTGCGCATAGCGGGCGAGCATCGAGAGCAGCACGGACTTGCCGACGCCGGAGCCGGCGAAGATGCCCATGCGCTGGCCGATGCAGCAGGTCAGGAAGGTATTCAGCGCACGCACGCCGAGATCGAGCGGGCGGCCGACGCGGCGGCGCTTGTGGGCATTCGGGGGATCGTTGCGATAGGCGAACAGGGTGTCGCCCTGCGGCAAGGGCGGTCCGCCGTCGACGGGGCGGCCGAGCGCATCGACGACGCGGCCGAGCCAGGCGGGCGTGGGGCGCAGGCCCGGCTGGGCCCGGTCGACATGCACGGGGCAGCCCCGGCGGACGCCGTCGAGCCCGCCGAAGGGCATGACCAGCGCCTTGTCGCCGGAGAAGCCGACGACCTCGCAGGGAACGCGCGTGCCGGGCGCGATCTCGATGCCGACGCGCCCGCCCAGGCTCATCGTGCCGATCGGGCCGGCGACCTCGACCAGCAGGCCGCGCACGCCGATGACGCGGCCATAGATGCTCACGCCCTCGATATGCTCGATGGCGGTTGCGAGGGCGGAGAGGCGGTCATGGCCGTGGGACGGGGAATTCACGTGATGCTTCAACTTGACCGGCAGGGTGAGGGCAAACGAATTCGCGGCCGGCCGGACCTGTGGATGATTTGGTAAGGGTTCCTAACAAATTGCGCTCATTTACCAGCTGTTAAGCTCTGTGATTAACACTGCGGATCGAGGCTGTCGTGTGTCGCAGGGCCGTTATGGTTCTGTTTCCCGGGGCAACCCTCCGCGAGAGGCGCTTTCGCGGCCGAGAAGTTCAGCGATCCGTGTCAAATTCGACTCACCTCGACAAGGATCGTTCACTTTCTCCGAGGAAGCGCTTGCGCTCGGGAATCACGGTTTGTTAACCAGTTTCCTCGTAGCGTGTCGCGTGGCGTTTCATTGGGCAAGTGCGTCGTCGTCCAGGGCCGAACGGTCCGGACGGAAGCAACGGTCAAACCTGCCCTGCGGGCGAAATTGGGGACGTGGACATGCGGGTTCTGCTGATCGAGGACGATAGCGCGACCGCTCAAAGCATCGAGCTCATGCTCAAATCGGAGAGCTTCAACGTCTATACGACGGACCTCGGGGAAGAGGGCGTCGATCTCGGCAAGCTCTACGATTACGACATCATCCTGCTCGATCTCAACCTCCCCGACATGTCGGGGTACGAGGTTCTGCGCTCACTTCGCGTCGCGAAGGTCAAGACGCCGATCCTGATCCTCTCCGGCCTCGCCGGCATCGAGGACAAGGTGAAGGGTCTCGGCTTCGGCGCCGACGACTATCTCACCAAGCCGTTCCACAAGGACGAGCTCGTCGCCCGCATCCATGCGATCGTGCGTCGCTCGAAGGGCCACGCCCAGTCGGTCATCACCACCGGCGACCTGGTCGTCAATCTCGACACCAAGACGGTCGAGGTCGATGCCGCCCGCGTGCACCTGACCGGCAAGGAATACCAGATGCTGGAGCTGCTTTCGCTCCGCAAGGGCACGACGCTCACCAAGGAGATGTTCCTCAATCATCTCTATGGCGGCATGGACGAGCCCGAGCTCAAGATCATCGACGTGTTCATCTGCAAGCTGCGCAAGAAGCTTGCCAACGCGTCGGACGGCAAGAACTACATCGAGACCGTCTGGGGCCGCGGCTATGTGCTGCGCGAGCCGTCCGATGTCGAGGAACGCATCCCGGCCTGACGCATTTCCGTCGCCCGCCCGTCATCGGGCGGTCATCAAGCGACGGCATACCAGTTCTTGACCTGATCGTCGGATGTACACGACAGGTCGACGGGGACCCCGCCGAGAGGCGGGGTTTTTGTTTGTGCGGCGATGGTCGTTCGAGACTCGTGATTTCATGCGGAACCGCCTCGTCATCCCGGACAAGCCGCGAAGCGGCGCCGATTCGGGATCCATCATGGAGCGCTGCGATCGACGATGAATCCCGGGTCAAGCCCGGGACTACGCCGCGGTTCCGCGAAAACGCAGCAGGCTCTGGCCGCCCTTCATAACAGGGCTGGCTTCAGCCGCGCAGCGCGGCCCCGATGGCGGGACGTGGCCGGAGGCTGGGCGCGGGGGAGGCGGTAAGGGGAGCCGCGCTCGCGGCATGGCGGTAGAGCCCACGATGCAGCGGGTCGCAAACCAGTTTGGTCGCCAATCCCAGGACCGTCTCGGCTGCTCCGAGCAGAAAGGCGCCGTCCGGAATCAGACGCGGCGTGAGCTGCTCTAGCACTTTCACCTTGGTCGGCACGTCGAAATAGATCAGGACGTTGCGGCAGAAGATCACGTCGAAGCGACCGAACTGCTCGTTGCGATCCAGCAGGTTGTGCTGCTTGAACGTGACCATCGCGCGGATGCGCTGCGAGACCTGCCATTTGTCGCCGGCCTGCTGGAAATGCTTGAGCAGCATCTGGATCGGCAGGCCGCGCTGGATCTCGAACTGGCTGTAGATGCCAGTGCGGGCCTTTTCCAGGATTTCGGTGGAGATGTCGGTTCCCAGGATCTCGATCTTCCAGCCGGCGAGCCGATCGCCGAGCTCGTCGATCAGCATCGCCAGCGAATAGGCTTCCTGGCCGCTGGATACGGCCGCGCACCAGATCCGCAGCGAGCGGCTGGCGGCGTTGGCGGCGAGCCGCTCGGGCAGGATGACGTCCCGGAACAGGTTGAAGGGCGTCTGGTCGCGGAAGAACAGCGTCTCGTTGGTGGTCATGGCATCGACCACGGCGTTTTCCAGGGCGGGATCGCGGGAGAGCCGGAGCTCGCGAACGAGCGTCTCGATATCCGCGACGCCGCGCCGGCGGCAGAGGATGCCCAGCCGGCTTTCGGCGAGATAGCGTTTGTCCGCCGTCAGCGACAGGCCGGAGCGCTGCTGCAGCAGGAGGCGCAGGAAGGTGAAATCGGCCTCGGTCATGCCGTTTGCACCCCGCGCACGAGGCAGCGGATCGAGGCGCCGATCTCGTCGAGCGCGATCACCGTGCTGGCATGGCGGGCGCGCACGACCGAGCCCGGCATGCCCCAGATCGTGCTGCTCGGCTCGTCCTGGGCGATGACTGCCGCGCCGGCCTTGCGCAAGGCGCCGGCGCCGTCTGTGCCATCGCTGCCCATGCCGGTGAGGACGAGGCCGAGCGCGGCCGGGCCGAGATGGCGGGCGGCGTCGCCGAAGAGCACGTCGACGGCGGGCCGGCAGAAATTGACGGGGGGCTCGTCGCCGATGCGGGCGACGATATGGCCGAGCCGGCGGTCGATGCCGAGATGGCGGCCGCCAGGCGCGATATAGACGGTGCCGCGCATCAGGCGCTCGCCGTCGAAGGGCTCGCGGGCGGGGACGCCGATATGGGCCGCGACCTGCTCGGCGAAGGAGGCGGTGAAGAGCGGCGGCATATGCTGGACGACGACCGTCGTCAGGTCGTTGAGGCCCTCGCCGATGTCGAACAGCACCTTGGCGACCGCGCGGGGGCCGCCGGTGGACGCGCCGATCACGAGATAACGCGGCATCACCGAAACGAGCGGGCGCAGGTTGACCGGCCCGGCATGCGGCAGGTCGGTGTCGATCTCCGGCGGCAGCGAGCCGGGCTTCACCGGCGCCTGGACGATGTTGCCGAGCTTGAGCAGGAACTCGCTGCGGAAATCGAGCGAGAGCGTCATGCCGCTGCGGCTGTCCGGCTTGGAGACCACGTCCATCGCGCCGCGCGTCATGCATTCCAGCGCGAGGCGGGTGTTGCGCTCGTTCAGCGTCGCCGCAAGCAGCACGCCGGTATGGGGGCTTTCCTTGAGGATCTGGGGCAGGGCGGCCGCGCCGTCGACGCCGGGCATGTCGAGATCGAGCACCATCACGTCGGGCTTGAAGCGGGTGGCATGGGCGACGGCGGTCTCGCCGTCGCCGGCGACGGCGACGACGTGGAAATTGCCGGCCTCGCCAAGCCAGCGCGCGAAGAGCCCGCGCACGACGACGGAATCGTCGGCGATCACCACGGTCTTGTGCCGGGAAGAAGGCCCTGCAGGATTCGCGCGAGGAGACAACATGAGGATGTTTCTCACTGGGCCGGCGGCATGGGAGAAGACGTTTGGGGCAGAAACGTCTCAGGCAAGAAGCACCCGATGCGCGGCCGCACCGAAGCGCACCGGCTCAGAGCAGTCCGACCTGATGGAATTTCGAAGCCACGATTTCCTTGTCGAAGGGCTTCATGATGTACTCGTCCGCGCCGGCATGCATGGCGCGCGCGATGTGGGCGATGTCGTTCTCGGTGGTGCAGAAGACCACCTTGGGACGTTTGCCGCCCGGCATCTGGCGCAGCGTTCGCAGGAACTCGTAGCCGTCCATGATCGGCATGTTCCAGTCGAGCAGCACGGCGTCCGGCATCTCGCCCTTGCAGGCGTCGATGGCGCGCGCGCCGTCCTCGGCCTCGGCGATGCGGAACTGCAGCCCTTCGAGGATGCGGCGCGCCACTTTGCGGATCACGGCCGAGTCGTCGACGACGAGACAGTATTTCATGACTTTTGTCTCCAGAACTGTGGCGCCGCCGTCAGGCCGCGCTGCGAAGGTCGAGATCGAGAACGGCGTCGAGATCGAGCACGACGAGAAGCTCGTCCGCCAGGCGATGGATACCCGTCGCCAGCGCCGCCCAGACGCGATCGAGATGAACCGGAAGCGGCTCGAAGGTGGACCGGTCGAGGCGGATGACCTCGCCGACGGCGTCGACGATCAGCGCATAGGCCTCGCCGCCATGGTCGATGCCGATCGCCGTCAGTTCGTGGCGGCCCTGGCCGTCGAGCTTGAGCTCGACCGGGCGCCCCAGCCGCTTGCGCAGGCAGATCGCCGTGACGATGCGGCCGCGCAGGTTGATCAGCCCGACGATCTCGTCGGGTGCGCGCGGGACGACGGTGATGCGGTTGGCGATGAAGACATCCTGGACGCGGCCGATCGGCAGGCCGAGGAGCTGCTCGCCGACGCGGATCGTCACATAATCCAGGGAGTCGCCGAAGCCCGATGCCGCAGGGTCGTGAGCGTGGGGTTCGTTCGCCATCATGCCGCATGCCTCAGGTCGGCGCCGGCCGTGTTGAGCTCGCTCAGCAGGGCGCGGCGGTCGAATTTCGCGATGACGTCGTCGAGCCCGGCCTGGACCGCGCGCATGTGGAGGTCCGGCGTGGCGCAGGTCGTGAGGCCGAGGATGCGCAGGCGCTCGCCCTTGGCGCGCTCCCGCATGAGGGCGGCGAAGGCGAAGGCGGCGTCGCTGTCACGGTCGAGGTCAAGCAATGCGGTCACGATCGGCTCGCCCGCCGTCGCGAGGGCTGCTTCGCTGAAATCGGCGATCGGGGCGATGATCCGGCCGGACGCCCTCAGGACCGGGCTCAGCATGTCGCGCAGGAAGTCGGAGGGCTCGACCAGCAGGATCCGGCCGGGAAGCTCGCTGCTGCGGCCTGCTCCGAACCAACCGGGTTCGTTCAGCGGCAGGTAATGGGCGAGGTCGAGGATGTCGGTGGCTCGCCCGCGGATCATGGCCGAGCCGATGATGCCGCGCCCCTCGGCAGCCGCCATCTCCAGCTCGAAGACCTCCTCGACGATATCGACGATGGCCTCGACGGCGAGTGCGACGGTGAGATCGCCATTGGAGACGATGACGAGGGGCTGGATGCCCTCGGAGCGCAGTTGCGTATCCGCAACGGGCGTCACCGGGACGAGGCGCCCGCGGTAATGCAGCAGGGTGCGGCCGCCGCCGCGCTGGAATTCGCGGGCCTCGATCTCCTCCAGCCGCGTCACCAGCGACAGCGGCAGGGCCTGGAGACTGCCGGAGCCGGCGCGGAAGACGAGCATCGTCGTGCGCTCGCCGCGATGGACCTGGGCAGCGGCCGTGCGCGGCTCCTCCTCGATCTCCTCGGAAGCCGCCGCGCCGACCAGACGGGCGACGCCGTTGGGGTCGACGATGAGCACGACGGTGCCGTCGCCGAGAATGGTGTTGCCGGAGAACAGGTGGATGTGGCGCAGCTTGCTCGACATCGGCTTCACCACGATTTCCTCGGTGTGGAAGACGCTGTCGACGAGGATGCCGAACTGCCGTTCGCCGATCTGGGTGACGACGATGAAGCCCTCGCCATCCGCGCGCCGGGCGGCCGGCTCCCGGTCGGGGCAGGCCATGAGACCCGGCAGCGACACGATCGGGAGAAGCCGTCCGCGCAGCCGCAGGACGGGAGCGCCGTTGATCTCCTCGATGCGATTGTCGTCGCCCGCCTTGGCCCGGACCAGCTCGCGCACGGCGATCTGCGGAATGGCGTAGCGGTCGGCGCCGGCGACCACGATCAGCGCCGAGATGATCGCGAGCGTGAGCGGGATCTTGATGGTGATCGTGGTGCCCAGACCCGCGCGGCTGGCGACATCGACCGTGCCGCCGATCGAATCGACATTGGCCTTGACGACGTCCATGCCGACGCCGCGGCCCGAGACCGCCGTCACGCTGTCGGCGGTGGAGAAGCCGGGATGGAAGATGAAGTAGCTGATCTGCGCGTCGCTGAGCCTGTCGAGCTCGGCCTCGGTGGCAAGGCCCTTGGCGATGGCCTTGCCGCGGATGCGCTCGATATCGAGGCCGCGGCCGTCATCCGCGATCGAGATCGTGACCGAGCCGCCCTCGTGATAGGCGGCGAGCCGGATCGTGCCGTGCTCGGGCTTGCCGGCCTCGCGCCGGTCGGCGGGCAATTCGATCGCATGGTCGGCGCAGTTGCGGACCATGTGGATCAGCGGGTCCTTGATCAGGTCGAGAATCTGGCGATCGAGCTCGGTCTCGGCGCCTTCAGTGATCAGCTCGATGCGCTTGCCCAGCTCGGCGCTGAGGTCGCGTACGATGCGCGGCAGCTTCGACCAGGCATTGCCGATCGGCTGCATGCGCGTCTTCATCACGCCGTCCTGCAGCTCGGCGGTGATCAGGGACAGGCGCTGGAGCGGGGCCTTGAGACCGGCATCCTCCTGACGCCTCGCGACCTCGAGGAGCTGGTTGCGGGTGAGGACGAGCTCCGAGACCATCGTCATAAGATGCTCGATCGTATCGACATTGACGCGCAACGTCGCCGGGGCGCTGGTGCCGCCGCGTGCCGGAGTAGGCGCTTCCTCGGCGGGAGAGGCGGCTTCGCGGCCCTCGATGCGGCCGTCGGGTCCGCGCTGCGGGCCGGGCGCACTGCGGAAAACGATATCCTCCGAGCTGCCCGCGGCCGGAGCGACCTGGCCATGGCGCGCGAGATAGGCAGCGACCGGATCGAGCGCGAGATCGACCGGCGGCTGCAGTTTGAGCTGGCCCCTGGCATGTTCGGCGAGCGCGAACAATTCGCCGATCAGCGTCTCGTCATTGCCTTCGGGCTCCTGCCCCTTCTCGGCAAGCTCGGCCAGGATGTCCTTGATCCGGTCGATGGTTTCCAGGATCGCGGTGACGGCGCTGGGCTTGACGGTGGCGCCGTCGCGGAACTGACCGATCACCGACTCGGCGGCATGGGTCAGCGCTTCCAGCCGGGGCAAGCCGATGAAGCCGCAGGTGCCCTTCACCGTATGAACCAGCCGGAAAATGTTCCGCAGGATGTCGCGGTCGTTGGGGTCCTGCTCGAAGCGGACAAGCTCCCGATCGACCGTGTCGAGATTCTCGCCGGTCTCCGTCAGGAACTCTTGCAGTAGCTCGTCCATGCAGGAACTTCACTCAACGCGGAACGCTGCAGGAACTAAAGCAGAAGAACGGTTTATGATCGGTTGAGATCGCGCCTCGACCGGTAACGATCGTCAGGCCGCCTTCTCTCAGGCCACCTTGGCGGCCTTGATCGTCACCGTGTCGCCGTCGATGGCGAAGGCGATCTCCATTCCCGCAGCGCGCGCGACCATGCCGGTATAGAGCGGCTGGACGGCATGGGCGTCGATCGTGCCCGTTTCCGAGCGCCCGGCGATGAGCTCCTCGACATGGGCCGGGATGCGGGCATGGGAGCCGGTCGCGGTGATCTCGAACGTGCCCTGTTCGCCCTCGACGGTCGCGCGCGAGACGAGCTTGCCGCCGCGCGGCACGGCCTGCGTCGCCAGCACCAGCAGGTTGAGGAGGAGCTTGACCTGGTTCTTCGGCAGCAACGCGCGCGGCGCTTCCCAGTCGAGCGAAAGCTTCTCGTCGTTGAGGAAGCCGTTAGCGACGTTGCCGGCATCGCCGAGATCGATCATCGCGCCGGCAGAGCCGGCCGCACCGAAGGCGAGGCGGGCGAATTGCAGGCGAGCCGAGGCGGCGCGCGCGCTCTTCTTGATCAGTTCCAGCGCGAAATCGCGCATCGACGGATCATCTTCTTCGAGAACCTCGAGGGCGTTGACAATCGCGCCGACCGGGCTGATCACGTCATGGCAGACGCGGCTGCAGAGAAGCGCAGCCAGATCGAGCGGCTCGAGCGAGATGTCGGTCATGGGGGCGAGGTCCTGGAAACGGGGACGCGCCGGATTGGGGCGCCGTTATCGCTTGATATGCTGCCATCTTGGTTTTCATGTGGTTAATCGCCATATGAGGGTGGTTACTGGAAGGATGGGCCGCGATGATCGGCCATGACGATCCCCGCCTGCGCGACCGCGATGGCCTGGGGCGCAAATTGGCGGAAGCTGCCGCGGTGAGTGCCGCCGTCCTGCTGGCGAAGCGGGCGGCCCGCGATGTCAGGCTCAAGAGCGACGGTTCGCCGGTCTGCTCCGCGGACCTTGCGGCCGACCAAGCCGCCAAGGCGGCGTTGACGCGGCTGCTGCCGGGTTTTCCGATCGTGAGCGAGGAAACCGCGCAGAATGCGGCGCCCGGCGCCATCTTCATCCTGCTCGATCCGCTCGACGGCACGCGCGAGTTCCTCGCCGGCGGCGACAGCTATTGCGTGGCGATCGCGATCGTCAGCGACGGCCGGCCGATCGCGGGGGGCATCGCGGCCCCGGCCATCGGGCGGCTCTGGTTTTCCGGCGCGCATGCCTATGCGCAGGATTTCGGCCCGGACGGGACCCTTCTGGGCGAGGCACGGCGGACGAGCGTCCGCGCCGTCCCGGGGGAAGGGCCGGTCGCCCTGGTCAGCCGCTTCCATGGCGACGGCCGCAGCGACGGCATCGCGGCGTCGATGTGCTGCAGCAAGGGCATCCCGGTTTCGTCGGCGGTGAAGTTCGGCATGATCGCTTCGGGCGAGGCCGACATCCATGTCCGCTGCGGCCAGACGATGGAATGGGACATCGCTGCCGGCGATGCGATCCTGTCGGCCGCGGGCGGCATCGTGTTGACGCTGGACGGCACCTTGCCCGATTACGGCCGCAGCGAGCGGCAGTTCCGCAACCCGCCTTTCGTGGCGGCATCGAGCGAGGCGCTGGCGCGGCGGGCGATCGCCGGAGATTGCGGCGGCTGAAGCCTTAACGGGCGACGAAGCGCAGCACCGCGTTCCAGCGGCTTTCGGCCTGGGCCAGCAATCCGGCTTCCCGCAGGAAGCGCTGGCGAGTGTCGGCCGAGCGGAACAGGAACAAGCGCGACCCGACCACCGCGAACTGGCTGGGGTCGCTTTCGACCGCCACGCCATTGGCGACGCCGATCGGATCGAAACCGCCGAAGGCGGGCGTGTAGACCTCCGGCGCATCGCGGAAGGCTTCGAGATTGGCCTGCGAGGCGAAACGCCAGACGACGCGATCCTGAATGAGTTCGTATTCGGCCCGTCCCGCCATCGGTCTTGCCCCGAGGCGATAGGAAACCGGGTCCAGGCCGTTGATGGCGAGGCCGGTGCGCTGATCGCGCTGCATCACCTCTCCGAGCGAAGGCAGCTCCGGCAGGCCTGATGGCAAGGTCGGGTCAGGCGTTGATGGGGCCGCTATGTCCGGTGCGGCCTGCGGCGTGCTGGCAAGCGCGATCTGCCCGATCAGGAAGAGCGAGACGAGGGTGGCGGCGGCCGAGATCAAGCGCTGCCTTGCTGCGGCCTTCATCGCATCAAATCCTCGGGTCAGTACCAATCCCGGGCCGAACGGCTCTCCGGAATCTTCACGCCTTGGATAGATTTGCGGCGTATCTAATTCGTTACCGAATTGATTCGCATTCGCCGAACGTCACGCTTCGACGTTCGGTCGGGTGGCGGATGGCCCAGGATCGGCCCGCCTCCCGGCCCGCGCCGCATCCATCCCGAGCCGGCTGCCATGCAGTCGCCGCCGGTGCCGAGCGGACGGACGATCGAACCGCCCCGGCGCTCTGCCTTGCCTGGCGCCCTGCCTGGAGATGTCGCTGATGACCCAGACCCGCCGCAACCTGATCACGGGCGGTCTCGCCGTGGCCGGCGCGAGCCTGAGCGGGATGCCGCTTGCCGCTCTCGCCCAGAATTACAAGAACCAGCAGTCGTTCAGCCAGAACGAACTCGTCGGCTCCGGCCACAAGTTCTTCGGCAACGTGTCGCGGGGCCTCGCACTGACGATCGAGGAAGCGGTGCGCCGCTGGGGCGAGCCGAACGGCTATGTCCTCGGCCAGGAAGCCTCCGGCGCCTTCGTCGGCGGCCTGCGCTATGGCGAGGGCCAGCTCTATACCCGCAATGCCGGTGACCGCCGGGTCTTCTGGCAGGGTCCCTCGATCGGCTTCGATTTCGGCGGCGAGGGCGCACGCACGATGATGCTGGTCTACAACCTGCCGGTGGTCGATGCGCTCTACCAGCGCTTCGCCGGCGTCGACGGCTCGGCCTATTTCATCGGCGGCTTCGGCTTCACCGCGCTGACGGCGGAAGGCATCATGGTCGTGCCGATCCGGACGGGCGTCGGCTGGCGCCTCGGCGTCAATCTCGGCTATCTCAAGTTCACGCCGCAGGCGACCTGGAACCCGTTCTAGGCGGGGCGACTATCTCTGGCCATGGCGCCGCCGCCATGGCAGATTCGACCTCAGTCCTCAGCCGGGAGTCCTGAGATTTGATCGAAGCCGCCATGCTGTTCGCGCTCGGCTTCCTCTGCGCCGCCCTCATGGCCCTGGCGGCCGTGCCGGCGCTGGCGCGGCGGGCCGACAGGCTGGCGCGCAAGCGGGCCGAGGCGGCGTTCCCCCTCTCGCTCGCCGAAATCGCCGCCGATCGTGACCATCTGCGCGCCGAGCTTGCCCTGCGCATGCGCTCGGCCGAGCAGGATGCGGAGCGCGGCTTCGCCGCCAAGGCCGGCGCCATGCGGGAACTCGGACGGCGCGACATGACGATCGGCCGGCTGGAACGCGAGATCGGCGAGCGCGACACGCGCATCGGCGGTCTCGAAACCGATCTGGCGAAGACGCGCAGCGAGCTTTCCGATACGCAGGCCGCCCTTGCGAGCGAGCGCACCGGCCATGGCGAAACGGCCGCGACGCTGGAGAAGCGCGTTGCCGATCTCGCCAGCCTCGAACGCAATCTGGAAGATATGCGTGCGGCCTTGACGGGCACCGGCGCCGACCTGATCGCGCGCAGCGGGGAGCTGGACCGAGAGCGCGAGACGGTCGGGCGGATCGAGGCCCTTCTTGCGGAGCGCGAGCGGGAATTGGCCGAGAGCCGCAGCCAGGCCGAGAAACTGCGCGTCGCGCAGGTCGAGGACGGGACGCGCATCCTGGTCCTGCAAGGCAAGAGCGACGAACTGGCCGACAAGCTCGCCGCGACCGAGAAGCGGCTGGCGGGCGGCGAGGCTGCACTCCAGGCCATGACGGGCGAGCGCGACGGCGAGCGGGTGCGGGCCGATGCCTTCAGTGCGCGGGCCGCGCAGGCGGAGGCTGGGCTGGCCGCAGCCGACGCTCGCGCCAGTGCGGCGGCCGTCGCGGCGCAGCAGCTCGACACGCAGCTTCGGCAGGAGCAGGCCGACCATGCCGCGACCAGGGACATGCGCGAAGCGCTGGACCTGGCACTGACCGCCGCGAAGGACGATCACGAGGCGGCCAAGCGGCGAAACCGGGAGGAGGTCGCGACCTTGCAGGACGCCCAGAACGAACGCGAGAGCCAGATCGAAATGCTGCGGGCCGAGCTCCAGACGCTGCAGGGCGCGCTGGCCCAGGCGCGGGCCGACCGGACACAGCTCATGGACGAGATTTCGGCCCTGCGCAGGGCTGGAGGTCCGGGGGCCAACGACGCGGCTTTGCGCCAGGAGATCGTCAAGCTGGCCGACCGGCTGATGGATGCCGCACCCAAGCGCGAAGCGGCGGAATAGGCGCGGCCATCGGTTCGTCGCCAGGGATGGCTGCCGATTTTTCACCGAACCACGGCGTCATCCCGGGCTTGACCCGGGATCCATTCCGGAGCGTTTCCGATCGAGGCTCAGGCACGGATCCCGGATCGCCGCTTCGCTTCGTCCGGGATGATCCGCGTTTCTCCGAAATACGTGATGTCGGCCCTGTCGCGGCTTCCAGTTTGCCATTCGATGCAGAGCTTTGATCTTGCATCGGCTTTCCCGAAAACCGCATTCCACTTTTCGGACCGATGCTCTAGGAAGGCTGCGTTCCCCGGTGTTCCGCGCCATTTGAATGGTTTGAAACGTGACCGACAGCCGCTCCGATCTCCTTTGCCTCGGCGAACCGCTCGGCGAGTTCAACGCGACCCGCGCCGAGAGCGGCGCCTTCCTGTTCGGCCATGGCGGCGACACCTCGAACTGCGCGGTCGCGGCGGCGCGCCAGGGCATGTCGGTCGGCTATCTCGGCGCGCTCGGCGATGACAGCGCCGGCCATTCGATCCGCGGCCTGTGGAAGCGCGAAGGCGTCAACGACAGCCATGTCGCGACCCATCCGAGCGCGCCGACCGGCCTCTATTTCGTCGATCATGGCCCTTCCGGCCATGTCTTCTCCTATCTGCGCGCCGGCTCGGCTGCGAGCCTCTACGGCCCGCGCGACCTGCCGCGCGACCTGATCCGCTCCGCCCGGATCATCCAGGCTTCCGGCATCAGCCAGGCGATCTCGGCCAGCGCCTGCGACGCCGTGTTCGAGGCCTTCGATACCGCGCGCAAGGCCGGCGTGCTCACCGCCTACGATACCAATCTGCGCCTCAAGCTCTGGCCGCTGACCCGGGCCAAGGCGATCATCCATGCCGCCTGCGCCATGGCCGACATCATCCTGCCCGGCCTCGACGACGCGACGCAGCTCACCGGCTTGAACAATCCCGATGCCATCGTCGATTTCTATCTCGGGCTTGGGGCGCGCGTGGTCGCGCTGACACTCGGCCATGAGGGCTCGTTGGTGGCGACGCCGGTGCGGCGCGAGCGCTTCCGGCCGATCAAGGTCGATGCGATCGATGCGACCGGCGCGGGCGATTGCTATGACGGCGCCTTCCTCGCCGAGTACCTGCGCACGGGCGACGCCTTCGCGGCCGGCGCCTATGCCAATGTCGCGGCGGCCCTGTCGACGCTGGGCTATGGCGCGGTGGCGCCGCTGCCGCGCCGCGCCGATGTCGAGGCCCGCATCGCGGCGGAGGCGCGTTCCTGATGAGCGTTCCGGTTCTGAAGCGCGCGGGCGATCTCCTCGCCCGCTACGATGTGCTGATCAGCGATGTCTGGGGCGTCGTGCATGACGGGCTCTGGGCGCTGGAGCCGGCCTGCGAGGCGCTGATGGCCTATCGCGAGCGCGGCGGCACAGTGGTGCTGCTCTCGAATGCGCCGGGGCCGTCGCAGCAGGTCGCGGGGCTGCTCGACGCCAAGCGCGTGCCGCGCGAGGCCTGGGACCGGCTCGTCACCTCCGGCGACGTCACGCGCGCCCTGATCGCGCAGAGCCATCACAAGCGCGCCTATCATATCGGCTGGCAGAGCGACCGGGCCGTGTTCGACGGGCTCGATGTCGAGCTGGTCGACGAGGACAAGGCCGATATCGTCGTCGCGACCGAGCTCAACGACTACCGCACCGAGACGCCGGAGCAGTACCGGCCATTGCTGGAGCGCTTCGCCCGGCGCGGTTTGCCCTTCATCTGCGGCAATCCCGATCTCGTCGTGCATGTCGGCGAGGATCTGCTGCCTTGCGCCGGTGCGCTGGCGACGATCTACGAGGAGCTCGGCGGCTCCGTCGCCTGGGCCGGCAAACCCTACCGCCCAGCCTATGACCTCGCGCTTGGGGCCGCGGCCGATGCGCGCGGAGGCCGTTCGGTCGCGCCCAGCAAGGTGCTGGTGATCGGCGATGCGGTTCGCACCGACCTGGCAGGCGCGCGCCTGATGGGCTTCGACAGCCTGTTCATCGCCGGCGGCATCCACCGCGACGAGACGATGCGCGGCGGGGAGGTCGATGCGGCCGGCCTCGCCAAGGTGCTGGACGGATTGCCCGTCCAGCCGATCGCGGCGATGGGTGCGCTGGCCTGAGGACCCTATCGCGGGGCTTTATCCCGGTTGCCGAGCCTGAGGCTTGCGCAGATAGGCGACGATATCGTGCCAGAGCCCGTCCAGCGGGCGGAAGACAAAGCGCACCGTCGATTTGCCGGGCGGCACGACGACGGCCCGGAACAGGACGTTTGCGCGCAGCAATTCGGCGGGCTGGCCGTCGATCTCGACCTGCCACCAATGATGCCAGACATCGTTGAGCACGAGATAGCCGCCGCGCGCCGTCTCGGCCGCGAGTGTCACGGTCGTGGTGCCGTAGTCGCGGATCGCGACGCTGTCGGGGCCGAGCGGGCCGGTGGGCAAGGGCGGCGGATCACGGTCGAGCAGGACGGTGCGGCGTGGGTCGAACCCTTGGGGCCATTCGCCGGTCTTCAGGATCGCGTCGAAATCGGCCTTCCGGGCGTCGGTCACCAGCAGCACGCGCGGCAGGGCGCGCGGGTTCTCGTAGACGAAGGCGTCCTGGGTCCGCGCGATCTGCTTGAGGTCGCCGGGCTTCAGCCGCTTGTCGATCTGCTCGACGGGCACGCCGGTCGCGATGAAACGCAGGCCCAGCATGTCGGCTAGCAGCGAGCGGTAGCCCGGCATCAGCGGGGAGAAGGTGCGCTGGTCGGGCAGGGCGACATGGTCTCCGGCGCCCGTCGCCTTGGTGTAGAGGCCAAGCCGCAGCGGGTTATAGCCCAGCGTGTTGTCGAGATCGTGGACGAGGCTGGCATTCGGCCAGTGGAAGCCGATGCCCGCGAGCTCGATGCGGTCGCGCCGGTCGGGGGCGGCGGTGCGGGCGGTCTCCCGCTTCAGCAGCGCGATGGTGTCGTTCGTGCTGTCCTTGCGCAGGACGTCATAGGTCTGCGCCGGCAGGGCGGTGGATTCGCTCGGGCCATTGTTGACCGCAAGGTCAATGGTCAGCGTCGCGGCTAGCACGATGGTCGCGGCAAGGAACGAGCCGCGCCTGGCGAGACCGTGCGCGGCGATGAGGCTGCCGAGCGAGAGCATGGCGCAGAGCGCCGCCATGACGAGCGGCAGGATCGCGACCGGGATGCGTCCGACTGTCCAGGCCAGCCAGATTGCGAGGCCGAGCGCGCCGGCGAAGATCAGGGCTTCGAGGGCGATCTGCCAGGGACGTGCCTTCGGGGCCGTGCCGGTCATCACGAGATGGGTCAGGTAGCCGCCGAGTAGGGCGAGCAGGGCGCCGAGGATGAAGAGCGCATCGGCCGGGCGACGGTAGAAGCTGATGCCCGGCAGTTCGAACAGCACGCGGAAGGCCGGCGTATAGCGGCCCAGAGCGAAGAGCAGGACGATGATTGCCGCGACGGTGAGCGGGACGATCTCGCGCCGCCAGAGCGCGCCGCGGAAGAGGCCGATCGTCAAGATCAGGCCCATCGGCAGCAGGCCGAGATAGAGCTGGCTCATGTTGCGGGCGAGGAAGAGGCTGAGCGGACCGAAGCGCGCTTCCCAGGCCGGGCTCGGCGCACCCCAGAAATTATCGAGCGGGCCGGCGGCGCCGTAGAGATTGGCGAAGAGCCCGGTCAAGAGTGCGGCCGGGTGGAGCGAGCCCTTGCCCGCCTCGACGAAGTCGATGACGGGGCGGTTCGATTCCTGCGCGATGAAGGCGGTCAGCAGGATCGGCACCGTCGCGACGAGGATGGCGCCGAGCGTGCCGGCGATCAGCGGCGGCAGGCTGGCGCGGAAGGCGCGCCACGGGCTCTGCGCCATCAGGATCGCGGCGATGGTCAGGCCGGCGAGGACATAGACGCCGAGCAGTGCAACCTGATCCCGGCCCAGCACCATGAAGCCGGAGACGATGCCGGCGGCGAAGCCATAGGCGATCGAGCCGCGCTCCAGCGCCCGCGAGAGCAGGAAGAGCGTGATGGCGAAATAGCCGAGGCTCAGCACCTGCCCGACATGCTGGATGCGCCAGGCCGCGGCGGCACCGAAGGCGAAGGAGAGGGCTGCGACGACGGCGCCGGCCGGGTGCCAGCCGCGATCACGGAAGATGACGACGATCGCGAGCGCTCCCAGCAGCAGCGTGCCGAGCAGGGCACCATCGCTCCAGCGGAAATCGGGAGCCGGGTTCAGCGCCGCGATGAGGGCGAAGGAGGGCGAGAAGATCAGGGATTGCGGATCGGCGACCTGTGGCGAGCCGGAGAAGACATAGGGCGTCCAGAAGGGCGAGAGACCCTTGTGCCAGGCATCGGCGAGGAACTGGAGCTGCGGGTGGAAATGCGCCTTGGCATCCCATGGGATGGTGACGCTGCCGGAGAGCCAGGGCCAGGACAGGGCCAGCCAGGCGATGAACACGATCGCGCAGACGCTGGCGAGCGGCCAGCGTCCGGGACTGTCGGGGAGGCTATTATCGGGCTCGGGCATCAGCCTGGCCTGATCGCAAACGAGACCGGGGTCAATCCGTCGGGGCGGCGCGCGCCATCAGCGCGTCCATGTCGATGAAATGGCCGGCACGGTCGCGCTTGGAGGCGAGATAGCGGACGTTGTGAGCATTCGGACGCCCGAGCACGCGCTGGGTCGCGGCAACTTCGAGCCCGGCGGCCTCGATCGCGCCGATCTTCTGCGGGTTGTTGGTGAGCGCCACGACGCTGGCGACGCCGAGCTGCTTCAGCATGGTCGCGGCGAAGTCGAAATGGCGCTGGTCGAGATCGAAGCCGAGCACCTCGTCGGCGTCATACGTGTCCCAGCCCTGACTCTGCAGCTTGTAGGCGCGCATCTTGTTGGAGATGCCGTTGCCGCGGCCTTCCTGGTCGAGATAGAGCAGGATGCCGCCCTGGTTCTCGGCCATCCACTGCACGGTATCGCGCAACTGGTCGCCGCAATCGCATTTCAGCGAGCCGAACAGATCGCCGGTGAGGCAAGCCGAGTGCAGGCGCACCGGCACGGCCACTGACAGATCGGGCTTGCCGACGATGATGGCGACCTGATCGCGCAGGCCCTCGCCGCCGCGGAAGACGACGAATTCGGTATCCGGCGCGCCTTCGAGCGGCACCGGCGCGCGGCCGACGATCTTCAGCGTCGCCGCCTGCTCGGCGCGGTAGCCGTCGACGGCGGCGATCTCGACCTCGATAAGCGGCTCGTGGGCAATCGCCTCGGCGCTGACCGGCACGAGGATGACGGCCGGCAGAACGAGCGACAGGCGAGCGAGTTCGAGCGCGGCTTCGTCGAGTGCCGAAGCAGGGGCGACGGGCGCATCCATGCGGGCGTCGATCTTGAGCGCGAGCGTCTCGATGCGGCCGGTATCGATGGTCGGCAAGGCGAAGATGCCGGTTTCCAGGCGACCCTTTGCGCCGAGGCGGCGCAGTCGTGCGGCGCTCAGCACGAGATGGCCGCGGCCCTGCGCCAAGCTATCGAAGCGGCGCGCCAGCTCGGCGTCGGCGAGTTCGGCGGACAGCGCGAGCGCCAGCCGCGCGCCGTCTCGGAGCAGGACGGGGCGGGCGGCGCGAAACTCGGCGATCGCCCGTTCGACCTTCACGAGATCCGTCTGGAGGGATGGGCCGAAGAGCGTACGCGACTCAGGCATCGAAAAGTCCGTCAGATTGGGCCGGCGACCGGCCGAGGAGCATCCAGGGCACCATCGGGTATCGATATAGGACCTTGCAGTGCGCTCTGCCACCAACGTGGCCGACACGCCACGGGTTCCACGATCAAAACCACGTCAGATGTAATCCATCGGCAAGCGAAACGGGAACTTCCGGAGCGTATCGCCGTCCTATGGGCGCATAGGCTTGAACGTGAGATGAATAGCGCTCCGGCGGCAGACAGGAGGCTTTCCGATGCAAGGCGACATGCCGGCAACCCGCGTCTACAGCCCGGTCGCGCGGACGCTGCACTGGATCACGGTGGCTGCGGTCCTGGCGATGATCCCGGTCGGGCTCATCATGAGCTATCGCGGCAATGTGCTGGATATCTGGGACGGGCTGACCAACGGGCTCTACAGCGCGCATAAGCTCACCGGCTTCCTGCTGCTCTGGCTGATGGTCGGCCGGTTGGCCTATCGCCTGCTGCACGGCGCGCCGCCGGACGAGCCGACGCTGGCCTGGTGGCAGAAGGCGGCCTCGCATCTGGTGCATTGGTTGCTCTACGGCTTGCTCATCGTCGTGCCGCTGCTCGGTTGGATCGGCGTTTCGCTCTATCCGGCGCTGACGATCTTTGACCTGTTCGACCTGCCGGCGCTGGCGAAGCCCAACGAGGAAGCCGCCAAGCGCGTGCTCGACATCCACGGCAAGCTCGCCCTGGCGACGGGTGCTCTTGCGCTCGTGCATATCGGCGCCGCGCTGCATCACTACCTCGTCCTCAAGGACGGCGTGATGCGGCGGATGCTGCCTTGGGTGAAGTAGAGCCTTCCTAGATCGGCCTGGCCCAGAGGTCCTGATGGCCGATCATCGCCGATTGGGCTTCGCGGCGCGCCGCGAGCCATTCCGCGACCGCCTTCGGGTCGAGGCGGCCGGTTTCGCCGACGGCGGCGGCGATGCTTTCGGCGAGTGCTTGCTGCAAGGGCCGGCGCTTCGCGTCGAGCAGCCAGTTGCTGTCCCCGCTTGAGACCGCGAAGCCCGACTTGCGGAAGGATTCTGCCATGATTTCGTTAGCCTTCGGGCCGGCGGCGGGGCCGAAACCCTTGTCGCGGTGCTGGTGGTCGGTGAAGGCGGCGTGGATGCCGGCATCGGCCGGATGCTCCGGCAGCCACGTCTCGCGACCGTCATGGGTCAGCACGGCATAGAGGGGCAGGTGCTGGCTGGCGAGTGCGGCGACGAAGCGCTCGATCCAGCGCTTCGAGGCGATATCGAAGAGCGCGGCTGCTGTCACCAGATCTGGTTGCCAGCCCAGCACCCATTCGAGATCGGTGTTCAGGTCGACCTTGCGGGTGTCGACCGTGATCGTCTTACCGTCCTTGGCGAGCACGAGTTCCTCGCCCTGCTCGCGCGCCTCCTCGGCCCAGTCGGTCAGGCGTTCGCGGGCGAAGGACAGGAGTTCGGCATCGTGGTCGACGAGCGTCCAGTGCTGGCGATGGGGCAGGGCGGCATAGGTCGCGCGCAGGTTCGAGCCGGCACCGCAACCGAGATCGAGCACGGACAGCGAGGCCTTGTCGGCAAAATAGCCACCGACCGCTGCAAGAACTTGCGGATTGCGCGCCGCGTGATCGGCGGGCTCGCGCAATGCGAGCCATTCCGGAGAGAAACCAGCCATTACCCCACCTTTCGGCCGCAAGAGAACCGGACTGAATATCGCATTCAGTCCGGTTCTCTCGCTCTTTGGTCTTGCATCGGCTTTTCCCGAAAACCGCGTGTCGCTTTTCGGGCCGATGCTCTATCGCGCAGGCAGGCCTCCGCGACGATGCGCGCGGTCTCGCTCCAGCGCGGCAGATCGCCGGCTGCGGCCCATGCGGCATCGGCACGCTGCCGACGTTCTGCCGGCGCATCAATCAGTCTTGCAAGGGCCTTGGCAAGTGCCGCAGCGTCTCCGGGAGGGACCTTGAGGGCGGCCGCGTCGGGCAGGGCCTCGGCCCCGGCGCCGCTCAGCGTGGTGACGATCGGGAGGCCGCGCGCCAGCGCCTCGGTCAGGACCATGCCGTAGCCCTCGTAGAGAGATGGCATCACGAAAAGGTTCGCTTCGTCATAGAGCTGTGCCAGCTTGTCGGGGCCTACAGCGCCGGCCAGCACGATCCGGTCCGCAAGCCCTGTTCGGGCGATGACGCTCCGCAATTGCGCTGCCGTCGCGGGTGCGTGATCAGGCGAGCCGGCGATTGTCAGCGTCCAGGGACGGTCGGCGATCGCCGCCGCGGCTTCGACGAGGTGGCCGTAGCCCTTGCGGGGAATGAGCGAGCCGACCGCGAGCAGGCGGAGCGGGGCACCATCATGCGATCCCGAAGCGCGGGGCGCCGGATCGCAACCGGGAGCCGCGACCACAATCTCGCTCGCCGGAACGCCGAACTCCGCCTCCAGCGTTGCCCGCGTCGTCGGGCTCGAGGCGACGATGGTGCGCGCCCGGGCCAGCGCCAGCCTTTCGCTTCGCCGCAGCGCGTCCGCCGCCTCCGGCTTCAGACCCGTCTCCAGCGCCAGCGGGTGGTGCACAAGCGCGACGAGCCGATCCGCGAACCGGGCGGCGAGCGCCTCGGGGAAGGCGCCGAAGGCCAGGCCGTCGACGAGCAGGACGTCGTCGGGCGCGGTTGCGGCAAGCAGCCGTTCCGTCGTGGCCAGATCGGCTTCCGTCGGAAAGGGGAAGGAGCCGGGCAGGGCGATATGGCGTGCTTCGATGCCCGCCTCCTGCCATTCGCGCAGGAGGCGCCGGTCATAGCCGTAGCCGCCGGTGGGAGCGTGGATGTCGCCAGGGATCGCGAAGGCGATGCGGCTCACGCGAGCGCGCCCTCGTAGCTGGCGCGGGCGAGGTCGGTCTCGTGGAGGGTCACGCGAATCTTGCTCAGCCCCGCACCATCGGCGCCGAGCGCGCCGGATTTGGCGGCCGCCGCCATGGCGTCGAAGATGTGCTTGCAAAGGAATTCGGTGGTGGTCAGCACATCAGCGAATTGCGGGAGGATGTCGAGGTTCTGGTATTTCAGCGGTTTCAGCGTCTCGGCCAGGGTGTCGAGCGCGGCGCCGATATCGACCACGACGTTCTGCTTGTTCAGCGTCTCCCGGAAGAAGGCGACATCGACCACGAAGGTGGCGCCGTGCATGTTCTGCGCCGGACCGAAAAAGGGATCGGGCAGGGAATGGCCGATCATGATGCGGTCGCGGACTTCAACGGAAAACATGCGATCTCCCAAGGGTGGTTGGCGATACGAACCCGGTCAGGGCCGCGTTTCATAGCAAATTGCGACGGTGAGGCCAGCGGCGCCGGGTGCCAGCAGGCCGGGCAGTCGTTCGGCCAGGTCGCTGAAGGCGATCTCGTCGGTGATCAGCGCATCGAGCCTGTCGTCGGCGAGCAGAGCCATCGCGGCCTCGGCCCTGCGGGCGTAGCTCCAGCGCGCGCGGCGGGAGGCGGAGACCAGGCCGACCTGGGAGGAGACGAGCTGCAGTCGGCGGGCATGGAAGGCGCCGCCGAGCGTGGCGGGGACGGCACCTTCGCCATACCAGCTTAGCTCTACGATCCGTGCCTCGGTGCCGGCTGAGGCGAGGGCGGTTTCGAGGCCCGCGGCCGTGGCGCTGGTGTGGAAGACGATGTCGGCTTCGTGGGGCGCTCCCTCGGGCAACGCAAAGCCGAAGCCCAGTTGGGCAGCGAGCTCGGCCCGGCTCGGCTCGACATCGACAAGCGTGACCTCGGCTCCCGGCAGGCGGGCGGCCAGCCAGGCGACGAGCAGCCCGAGGACGCCACCGCCGACGATCACGATCCTGTCAGCGGGGCCGGAGCCGGCATCCCAATGGGCGTTCAGCGCGGTCTCAAGATTGGCGGCGAGAATGGCGCGCCGGGCCGGCAACGCGTCAGGCACCAGGACGAGCCGGTCGCGCGGCGCGACGAAGCGGTCCTGATGCGGGTGCAGGCAGAAGGCGATGCGGCCGAGCAGATCCTGTGGGCCGGCATCGATACGGCCGACGGCGCAATAGCCGTATTTGACGGGAAAGGGGAAATCGCCCTGCTGGAACGGCGCGCGCATGCGCTCGTGCTCGGAACAGGGCACGCGGCCTTCGCAGACAAGGCGCTCGGTGCCGCGGCTGACGCCGCTCCAGAGCGTGGTGAGCAGGCAGTCCTCCGGCCCCAGGGCGGGCAGGGCGACCTCGTTCAGGTTGCATTCACGGCGAGCTGTATACCAAAGCGCAAGAGCCTTTGTCCTTGCGTCAATCGAGGTTGCAGGCTTTAGCTCCCGCGCCATTCGCGTCCGATCCCCGTCTGCCCGAGCCTGTCTGCCTACCATGACAGAGACCGCCATGAACCAGCGCCCCGCTCCGACCACGTTCCGGCGGGCGGCGCAAGAGGCCGGGCCTGATGGTCTGACTCCGGCCGGGCTGCAGGCGGAAACGGTGCTGCGCCGCCGCCGGTTCCTCGTCCTCGCCCTGAATCTCGCCACGGTGGCGCTTCTGCTCGTCGTGCTTGCACAAGTCGTTGGAACGGGGGGCTGGAGCCTGGCGGATGTCGCGATCTTCGTCGCCTTCCTGTTCGGCGCGCCCTGGACCGTGCTCGGCTTCTGGAACGCCGCGATCGGGCTGTGGCTTCTGCACGGCAAGGCGGATGGGCTTGCCGAGGCCGCGCCCTTCGCCGTAGCGGGTGAGGATACGTCGCCGCTGGCCCTGCGCACCGCCGTGCTGATGACCCTGCGCAACGAGGACCCGGCGCGCGCCTTCCGCCGCCTCAAGGTCGTCAAGGACAGCCTCGATGCGACCGGCGCGGGTGTGTGGTTCGACTATTTCGTGCTGTCGGACACCAACGATCCGGCCGTCGCCGCGGCCGAGGAAGGGCTGGCCGAGGCCTGGGCGCGGGAGATCGGCGAGCCGGCGCGGGTGACCTATCGCCGCCGCAGCGACAATGCCGGTTTCAAGGCCGGCAACCTCCGCGATTTCTGCGAGCACTGGGGCGAACGCTACGAATTGATGCTGCCGCTCGATGCGGACAGCGTGATGGCGGGCGAGACGATCCTGGGCATGGCCCGAATGATGCAGGCGCATCCCAAGCTTGGAATCCTGCAAAGTCTCGTGGTCGGCATGCCCAGTCGTTCGGCCTTCGCTCGCATCTTTCAGTTCGGCATGCGTCACGGCATGCGGCCCTACACGATGGGCTCGGCCTGGTGGGGCGGCGATTGCGGGCCGTTCTGGGGGCATAACGCGCTGGTGCGGATCGCGCCGTTCCGCGATCACTGCCACCTGCCGATGCTGCCGGGCGGGCCGCCCCTGGGCGGCGCGGTGATGAGCCATGACCAGGTCGAGGCGACCCTGATGCGCCGCGCCGGCTACGAGGTGCGCGTCCTGCCGGTCGAGGGCGGAAGCTGGGAGGAGAATCCGCCGACCATGCTCGACTTCGCCAAGCGCGACCTGCGCTGGTGCCTCGGCAACCTGCAATATCTCAAGCTGCTCGACATTCCCGGCCTGAAGCCGATGAGCCGCTTCCAGCTCATCTGGGCGATCCTGATGTTCCTGGGTCTACCGGCCTGGACGCTGATGATCGCGCTCTTGCCGCTGAAGGTGTTCGAAGATCGGGCGATCCCCGACTATCCCGTCGTGCTCGCGGGCGGGCTCTACCTGCTGTTCCTTGCGATGTATCTCTCGCCGAAGCTCGCCGGATTCGCCGACATCCTGCTGACCAAGGGGGGAGTTGCTCGCTATGGCGGCAAGGCGCGTTTCCTGGTTTCGGCGGCGATCGAACTCGCCTTCTCCTTCCTGCAGGGCGCGGTCTCGAGTTTCCGCACGACGCTGTTTATGGTCGGGCTCGCCTTCGGGCGGGCCAGGATCGGCTGGAACGGGCAGGCGCGTGACGTCCATGCGCTCTCCTTCGCAACGGCCTTCGCAGGCTTGTGGCCGCATTTGCTGTTCGGAGCCTATCTCTTCTTCACGCTGGGCCTGATGGCACCGGCGGTGCTGATCTGGTCGCTGCCCTTGACTGCCGGCTATGTGCTGGCGGTTCCGTTCGCCGTGCTGACGGCCGCGCCGGCTTGCGGCGCCTGGCTGGCGCGGCGCGGGCTCTGCGGCATCCCCGAGGATTTCGACCTGCCGCCGGTGCTCGCCGCGATCCGCGACGGGGAGGCGGCATGAACGCCGTCACCTATCCGAAGGGGACGGTGAAGGCACTCTCGCATTCCTTGCGCGTCTATCACGGCGACAAGCAGCGCCATGCGGCGATGGACAGGCTCTACGGAGCGTTCCTGGCGCCGGGCGATCTCGCCTTCGATATCGGCGCCCATGTCGGCGGCCGCGTCTCGTCCTTCCGCCGGCTGGGCGCGCGCGTGGTCGCGCTCGAGCCGCAGCCGGGCCCGGCCCGCGTCACCCGCCTGATCCACCGGCGCGACCCGCTGGTGACTTTGATCGAGGCGGCCTGCGGTGACCATGAGGGCTCGATCGCGCTCAGGATCAACAGCCGGAACCCGACCGTGTCGAGCGCCTCGGCCGCCTTCATCGGGGCTGCCGATGGCGCGCGGGGCTGGGAAGGCCAGGTCTGGGACCATGAGATCATGGTACCCTGCACGACGCTCGACCGCCTGATCCAACGCTACGGCCTGCCGAAATTGCTCAAGATCGATGTCGAGGGTTTCGAGGCGCATGTGCTGGCCGGCCTGACCAAGGCGGTGCCGGTGATCTCCTTCGAGTTCACCACGATCCAGCGCGACGTCGCCGAGGCCTGTCTCGCCCTGCTGGAAACGCTCGGCCCCTATCGCTTCAATGTCGTGCTCGGCGAGAGCCAGCTGCTCGAACTCGGCGAGCACGCCAGTGCCGAGGCGATGGGCGACTATCTGCGCGGCCTGCCGGACGAAGCCAATTCCGGCGATGTCTACGCCATCCTGACGGGCTGAAAGCGCAGACACGAGGCGCTCTTCGCGAGAGCTCGCTCTCGCGCGTTGCTGTAGCGATCGTATGGCAATGCGTGCGTTGGAACGATGTCGCGGCCGGGCCGTTGACGGTGCCGGAACCCCTCGGGCGTGTGTCTGTCGCGCTCTCGCCCCGTTCCTGCCGCAGCCTTGGTCAGCCGGCGTTCATCTCGCCGTGATCAGTTTGTTCCCGAACTCTCGTCAAGGATCGCCATGATCAGCCTTCTTCGCCCGCTCGCGGTTTCGTGCGTTCTTCTCGCCTCGCTGACGATCGCGCGGGCTGCAGGGGACGTCGCCGTCGAGGTGAAGAACGAATCCGAGCCGGTGCTCTGCGCCGAGAAGGACAACGTCACGATCAAGGTGGTCTCGCCCGAGGTCCGTCGCTTCCAGATCGAGGCGGCGCATCCGGCCTATGTCGCGGGGCTCGTGCGCGACAACTGGGATGCCGACTGGACGAATTGCGACATGAAGGGCGATCCGTCCTTCGCGCCGCCGACGCCGCCGCGCCGCGTCACCTTCTACGAATCGATCGACTACTGGCTGGTCGGCTACACCTTCCCGAGCTTCTGGCGCCCGGCGGAGGCGACCTTCCGCGTCGGTGACCGCGTCGAGAAGAACCTGCATCTCGTCCAGCTCTGGAAGCTCGGCAAGGACAAGTCGCACGAGGTGCTCGTCGTCTATCCGCAGGACGGCAACTGGCGCGCCCGGCCGCTGCCGCCGGAGCATCTCGGCTTCTCCTCCTACGGCTCCTCCTTCCTGTTCGGGCCGATCGAGCAGGAGGGGCGACCGGTGGTGAACATCAAGGAGATCGAATTCGAGCCGAAGACGCTGACCTTCAAGCTCAGCTTCAAGGACGGCTCCTCCGGCAGCCTCAAGCTCGACAGCGTCGACGAGAACCGAATGGTGCTCGATGCCGTGCTCGACAAGCCGGTGACCGGCGGCAAGGGCTTCCTGGCGCTGCGCTCGATGTATGTCACCGAGTTCAACAACGACGTCGCCCGCATCGCGCTGCGCGAGCCCGGCGCCAAGGGCTGGCGCGAGGAGGCGCTGATGTCCTATCCCGGCGGCAGGGCGACCGATATCTGGATGGGGCGCACGACGCATTCGCGCCACAACACCTCCTCGCCCGACATGGTGTTCCGGCGTTTCTCGACCGATCCGAACCCGCCGCCGAAGCCTTGAGCGCCGTCATTCTCGGGCTTGACCCGAGAATCTCATGACCGGAGGACGCTGGTTTCCGAGATGCTCGGGTCAAGCCCGAGCATGACGCTGACCCTATCGATGACGGAACGCATTGCCTGCCTGTCGCGTTTGGCCATGACGCGGCGGGCGCATCGGTTTAGCCTGCAGCGATCGATCGCGACCAGCCTGCAGAGAGACCTATGCCGCGTTTTGCCGCCAACCTGTCGATGATGTTCACCGAATGGGAATTCCTCGATCGCTTCAAGGCGGCCGCCGAAGCGGGCTTCGAGGCGGTGGAGTTCCTGTTTCCCTACGAGCATGCGCCCGAGCAGGTCGGGCTCGCGCTGGCAGGGGGCGAGCTTACCCAGGCGCTCTACAACCTGCCGCCCGGCGACTTTGCCAAGGGCGAGCGCGGCATCGCCTCATTGGCCGGGCGCGAAGACGAGTTCAAGGCCTCGGTCGAGACCGCGCTGTCCTATGCGCACGAGACCGGGGTCAAGCGTCTGCACATGATGGCGGGGCTGGCCGACTCGAACGACCCCATAGCGCAGAAGACCTATCGCGCCTCGCTCGCCTACGCCGCTGACAAGCTCGGCGAGCAGGGCATCGATCTCCTGCTGGAGCCGATCAACGGCAAGGACATGCCGGGCTATTTCCTCAATGATTTCGACCAGGCAGCGGCCTATGTCCGCGAATCCGGCCGCCCGAACGTCCGGCTGCAGTTCGACATGTATCATTGCGAGCTGATCCATGGCGACGTCTCGGCCAAGCTCAGGGCGCTCTATCCGCTCGTCGGCCATGTCCAGATCGCCCGCGCCAATGGCCGTCATGAGCCCGATGCTTCCGGTCCGGACTACCCGACGCTCTTCGCCGAGCTCGACGGCCTCGGCTATGACGGCTTCGTCGGCTGCGAGTACCGGCCGGAGGCCGGCACGCTCGAAGGGCTCGGCTGGTTCGCGCCCTGGCGGAAGCCGCTCTGATGCGCCCTCCTTCGATCTCCTATCCGGTTCTGGTCGCCGATATCGGCGGTACGAATTGCCGGTTGTCGCTGGTCCCCGATGCGGATTGTGCGCACAGGCCATTGGCGCGGATCGGGACCGGCACTCATCCGACGGCGGAGGCCGCATTCGCCGCCGTCCTGGCCGATCTCCCGGAGAAGCCGCGCTCGGCCGTGCTGGCCGTCGCCGGCCCGCTCGAGGGCCGGCAGGCGCAGTTGACCAACGCCGTCTGGCATCTCGACGGGCCGCGAATCGCAGCCGCGCTCAGCCTGACCCAAGGACTGATGGTCAATGATTTCGAGGCGCTCTCGGCCTCGCTCGCGGTTCTGAAGCCGGGCGACCTTTCGACCCTGGTCGAAGGCGATCCGGAGCCTGAAGGTGTGAAGCTGGTGCTCGGGCCCGGCACCGGTTTCGGTGCGGCAGCGCTCTTGATGCGCGGCGAGCGTGGCGTGCTGATCCCCACGGAATCCGGCCATATCGGCATCGGCCCCGAGGACCAGACCGAACAGCGGCTCTGGCCTGCGCTGAGCGAAGGCATCCCGCGCCTGACGGTCGAGCATCTCCTGAGCGGCGACGGGCTCGTGCGTCTGCACAAGGCGGTGGCCCGGACCTCCGGCATGCTGGAGGCCGAGGTCAGCGCGGCCGATGTCTCGCGCCTCGCCCATGACGGCGATCCGGCGGCGCTGATGGCCGTAGTCTGCTTCTGGCGCCTGCTGGCGCGCGTTGCCGGCGATCTCGCGCTGGTGTTCAAGGCGACGGGCGGCGTCTTTATCGCCGGCGGCATCGCGCCGCATCTGCTGCCGCTGGCTGACAAGGCGGCGATTCGTTCTGCCTTCGCCGGCAAGCCGCCGATGGAGGATCTGGCCGCGCGCTTTGCCCTGCATGTGATCACCGCGACCGACGCGGCCGAACAGGGGCTCGCGGCGATCGCCGCCAATCTGCATCGCTTCGGGCTCGACGATCCCAAGCGGCTGTGGTTTGGCTGAGCGGCCTTTCCGCTCAGCATATTATCAGGTCCGCGTGCAGCCCATCCATTCGATCCAGGTCCTGCGCGCGCTCGCGGCCTTCATGGTCGCGATCCACCATGTCCAGCCGGACGCCGCCATGGTGGCCGCCCGCGCGGGCCTGAGTTTCACGCGCAGCGATTTTCTGCCCTGGATGGCGGGCGTCGACATCTTCTTCGTCGTCTCCGGCTTCATCATGGTCCATGCCTCGCAGGATCTGTTCGGGCGGGACGGCGCCGCGGGCCTGTTCCTGAAGCGCCGGCTGGCGCGGATCGTGCCGCTCTACTGGGCGATGACGACGCTGTTCCTGCTCGTCGGTCTCGTCGTTCCCGCCATGCTCAACTCGGGCGTGCCGAACCTCCAGCAGGTGCTCGGCTCCTACCTGTTCTGGCCGGTGGTCTCGACGCAAGGGCTGGTCCAGCCGGTCTATTCGCTGGGCTGGACGCTGAACTACGAGATGCTGTTCTACGCCCTGTTCGCGGCCGGGCTGATGCTGCCGCGACGCTGGACCTTGCCGGCGGTCGCTCTCCTGTTGGCGCTGCTCGTCGGGGCGGAAAGCCTCAGCGGCCCGCTGGCGCTGCCCTTCGGCTTCTGGGGCCAGCCGATCGTGCTGGAATTCGCGGCGGGGATGGGGATCGCGGTCCTCAGGCACAAGGGCCTGCGCTTGCACGGGGCGCTGCGGATCGCCGTGGCGTTGGCCGGTGCCGCTCTCCTGGTCGCTGCTGCCCATGTTCAGGGCACGGACGGCGCCTGGAGCAGCGTGCTGTGGCGCGGCAGCGCGGCCGCCCTGCTGATGCTGGCCGCCGGCTGCGGCCGCGAGGGGATCGTGCCGCTCCCGCCGGTGAAGGCCCTGGCGGCGGTGGGCGATGCTTCCTACGCGCTCTACCTCGTCCACCCCTTCGTCATCCGGGGGATGCGCGAGGTCGTGCTGCGGCTTGGGCTGTATTCGCCGGCCCTCTATATCGCGCTGGCGCTCGCCGGTTCGGTGGTCGCGGCGCTGCTGCTCTACCGCCTCTTCGAGAAGCCGGCGACGCGATTGGTGCGGCGCTGGCTTGGGGGATGATCCTCGCGTCATGCTCGGGCCTGACCCGAGCATCTCGGAAACCGGTGTCTTCCGGTCCTGAGATTCTCGGGTCTTCGCTGCGCTTCGCCCGAGAATGACGGTGCCGCTCACCTCAGCTTCATGCCCTTGAGCGACTGGCCGACCATGCCGCCATCCTTGCGGCGCTGGGCCCGCTTCGACTTGATCGTCTCGACATGCTCGGGCTGCGGGTAATAGCCGCGCTCCATGATCTCCAGCGAATATTCCTCATAGGTGAGGCCGAGCGCCGAGGCCTTCTCCTCGCGCCTGAGCGCGATCTCGCGGGGCTTCTTCCAGGCCTTGCGATGGGCGAAGCGCCAGTCGAAATAGCGGCCGATCGTGCCCGAGCCGGTTGCAGCGCGGCGCTTGCGCTCCTTCAGCGGCGGGCCGCCATTGTGGCCGATCCCGATCGGGCGTTCGCTGGGCATCGCTCTTGGACTCATCAGGTCTCGATCCGATCACGATAAGGGGCGCCACGAAGCTGGCAAGGGCCGTGCCATGGCTTGCGGACGTGACAGCGGAGCAGCGGCGGTCTATCCCGCAGGCCGAACACAGGACGGATCATGGCCCCCTTGCTGCATCTGCGCGACGTCGCGCTCACCTTCGGCGGACAGCCGTTACTCGAAGCCGCCGAGATCGCGGTTTCGGCCGGCGAGCGCGTCTGCCTCGTCGGCCGCAACGGCTCGGGCAAGTCGACGCTGCTCAAGATCGCGGCGGGGATCGTCGAGCCGGATCATGCCGAGCGCTTCGTCCAGCCGGGGGCGACCATCCGCTACCTGCCGCAGGAGCCGGATTTCACCGGCTACAAGACTTCGCTCGCCTATGTCGAGGCTGGCCTGGGGCCGGGCGACGACGCCTATCGCGCGCAATATCTCATCACGGAACTGGGCCTGACCGGCGAAGAAGATCCCGCCACGATGTCCGGTGGCGAATCTCGCCGCACGGCGCTGGCTCGGGTGCTGGCGCCGGAGCCGGACATCCTGCTGCTGGACGAGCCGACCAACCATCTCGACCTGCCCGTGATCGAATGGCTGGAGCAGGAACTGAAGTCGCTGCGCTCGGCCATGGTGCTGATCAGCCACGACAGGCGCTTCCTGACCTCGCTGTCGCGCGCCACGATCTGGCTCGATCGCGGCGTGACCCGGCGGGCGGAGAGAGGTTTCGGCGAGTTCGAGGCCTGGCGCGACGAAGTCCTGGCGCAGGAGGAGCTCGACCGCCACAAGCTCGACCGCAAGATCGCCCGCGAGGAGGACTGGCTGCGTTATGGCGTCAGCGCCCGGCGCACGCGCAACCAGCGCCGGCTTGGCGAGCTCCATGCCCTGCGCGACCAGCGTCGCACGGCTCGCGCCGCGCAAGGCAATGTCCGGCTTGAGGCGAGCGAAGCGCAAAGTTCCGGCAAGCTCGTCATCGAGGCGATCGATGTCAGCAAGGCCTATGGCGACAACACCATCGTCAAGAACCTGTCGCTCAGGGTCGCGCGCGGCGACCGGATCGGCATCGTCGGGCCGAACGGCGCCGGCAAGACCACGCTGATCAACCTGCTGACCGGCGCGCTCAAGCCCGATAGCGGCAAGGTGAAGCTTGGCACCGCCTTGGAGATGGTGACGCTCGACCAGCGTCGCGAAAGCCTCGATCCGGAGACGCCGCTCGGCGATGCGCTGACCGGGGGCGGCTCGGACCAGGTCATGGTCGGCGGCCAGCCGCGCCATGTCGTCTCCTACATGAAGGACTTCCTGTTCCAGCCGATCCAGCGCGGCACGCCGGTCGGCGCGCTGTCGGGCGGCGAGCGTGGGCGCTTGATGCTGGCGCGCGCGCTGGCCAAGCCCTCCAACCTGCTGGTGCTGGACGAGCCCACCAACGATCTCGACCTCGAGACGCTCGACCTGCTGCAGGAACTGCTGGCCGACTACCAGGGCACGGTGCTGTTGGTCAGCCACGATCGCGACTTCATCGACCGCGTGGTCTCCTCCGTGCTGATTTCGGATGGCGATGGCGTCTGGACCGAGTTCGCCGGCGGCTATTCCGACATGCTGGCGCAGCGCGGGCGCGGCGTCGGCGCCAAGGCGCGGCCGGTCGAGAAGGGCGCGCCTGCCGTGCCCAAGGCTGCCGCGTCGGCGCCGACTGCCCCAGCCTCCAAGCGCAAGCTCTCCTTCAACGAGAAACATGCGCTGGAGACGCTGCCGAAGAAGATCGAGACGCTGCAGGCCGAGGCCGCGAAGCTCAACACGGCCGTGGCCGGAGATCTCTACACGCGCGATCCGAAACTCTTCGCCAAGGCGACGGCGCGGCTGGAAGAGGTCGCGCGGGAGATCGGCGAGGCCGAGGAGCGCTGGCTGGAGCTGGAGATGCTGCGCGAGGAGATCGGGGCTTAAGCGCCGCCATTCGATTTCCGTATCGGCCTGCGCGCGAAAGCGCATTTACCGCCGCGCTCAATCGTTTCAAACATCGAGGCATCAAGGCCACGGGGAACGACCATGAGACTGAAGGGCAAGACGGCGCTGGTGACCGGCGCGGCGCAAGGGTTCGGCTTCGGCATCGCCGAGACTTTCGTGCGGGAGGGCGCGCGCGTCGCGGTGCTGGACATCAACGGCGACAAGGCCAAGGAGGCGGCCAAGGCGATCGGCCGCAAGGCTTTCGCCGTGACCTGCGATGTCGGCAAGGCAAAGAGCGTCGACAATGCGGTCGAGAAGATTCTCGCCAAGGTCGGGCGGCTCGACATCGTCGTGAACAATGCCGGCACCACCCATCGCAACAAGCCGATGACCGAGGTGACCGAGGAGGAGTTCGACCGAATCTTCGCGGTGAACGTGAAGTCGATCTACCTGATGGCACGCGCCACCGTGCCGCATTTCCGGCAGCATGGCGGCGGCGTCATCCTGAACATCGGCTCGACGGCCGGCGTGCGCCCGCGCCCCGGCCTGACCTGGTACAACGGCTCGAAGGGCGCCGCGAACCTGATCTCGCAGTCGATGGCGGTCGAGCTCGCGCCGGACAAGATCCGCGTCAACGCGATCGCGCCGGTCGCGGGCGAGACGCCGCTGCTCGCGACCTTCATGGGTGAGGACACGCCGGAGCGGCGCGCGCAGTTCACGGCCTCGATCCCGTGGGGCCGCTTCTCGACGCCGCAGGACATCGCCAATGCGGCGCTGTTCCTATGCTCGGACGAGGCCGACATGGTGACGGGCTCGGTGCTGGCGGTCGACGGCGGACGCTGCGTCTGATCCGAAAGGTCGTTACTTGACGCCGCGCCGGCCGAATTCGGTGCGCTGGCGCGGCGGTGGAGGACGCCGGACCGACCCGAGGAAGCCCTGGGGCTGCGCTGGGGCCGGCATCACCGGGATCGGCTTCTTGCCGGAAATCGCCTCTTCCATGGCGAGCGAGAGATGCGAGGGGGCGGCGGGCGTGTCGTCCCCGCCCAGGCGGCCGAGCGCCGGCGAGACGCTGCCCTCGATCCGCTCCGAGGCCGGCACGGACGGCGCGAACTGCAGGTAAATCCAGGCTCCGAACATGAAGAGCCCGAGCAAGCCGGAATATTCCGCGCTGTTGAACGGGCTTTCGCTGGTCCGCACGATCAGCATCTGCGCCTGCAGCACGAGCGCCGAGCAGACGCCGATGGCATAGAGGCCGGGCAGGACATCGCCGCCTCCGGCATCGCGATTGCGGCGGATGGCGAAGCCGACCCGCTTGAAGCCGAAGAAGGCGCTGACCAGGGAGGCAGTCGCGGCGAGGCGATAGCGCCCCTGTCCCGGCGGACCCATGAAGGCTTCGTATTGCACGCCGATGCAGATGAGCAGGAGAATCGCTTCGGCGCTGCCGAGCAGCCCGGACCTGATGAAGAACTGGCTTCTGCCGAGCGTGCCAGCGAACATAGCGCATTCCTTCCGCAGAAGAATCCTATGATCCGCCCGTGAAAGACCGGTAAACGAGCGTCGCGGACCTCGCCGTGCGGCTGCGTCAGGCCGGTTTGGCGTGCAGCGCGATCTCCTGGCGAAGGATGACGGTGCCGTCGGGTTCGAAGCCGCGTTGTTCCAGCGTGATCCGCGGCGCCGCCGCGTCGCCCTCGATGCGGAACAGATGCCAGGTCGCGAGCTCGCCATGGCCAAGCGGACCGATCGAGGCCGAGGGCACGCCGACGATCGGCACGTCGCGGCGCAGGCCCGGCCGCCAGGCCAGCGAGAAGCTGTGGTTATGGCCGTGGAGGACGAGATCGGCGCCCTTGCGCTTGAGCATCGCCTCGAAGGCGGCGGCATCGACCAGCTCGCGCCCACGCTTGGCGCCGCCGACATAGGGCGGGTGATGGATCAGCACGACGCGGATCAGCCCCTCGTCGCGGGCGCGGTCCAGCAGGGCCTCGGTGCGGGCGATCTGCTCGCTGCCGACGCGGCCGGTCGCCATTAGGGGAAGGGTCGGCACGCCGCTGTTGACGCCGATCAGGGCGACCGGGCCGCGGCGGCGATACCAGGGATAGCCGGCCTTGCCGTCATCACCGGCCGTCCAGGGCGCGAGCAGCCCCGCCAGGGGCTTTAGCGAGGAGCGGGCATAGGTGTCGTGATTGCCCGGCACGAAGCTGACGGTTTCGCGCGGGCCGAGCGTGTCGAGGAAGGCGATGGCGGTCTTGAATTCGTCGGGCAGGCCGATATGGGCGACATCGCCGGTGCAGGCGACGTGATCGGGCTCATGGGCATGGATGTCGGCGACGATCCGCGCCAGGATAGCCATGTCGTGGGCATGCCGGCGCTTGCGACGCCAGTTGACATAGCCGGTCGCGCGCTTGCCGATGAGCTGATGCAGCGAAAACCCGGCGAGCGGGCCGAGATGCGGGTCGGACAGATGCGCGAGCTTGAACACGCTCAAGCGCTTGCCCCCGCAGGAGGCCGTCAGTCAAGCGCGCCGATGACGCGCCTGGACTGCGGAAAGGTCAGATGACCTCAGTTGGCGGCGCCGGTCAGTTCCGACACGATGCGGGAATCGGTCAGCGTGAGGGCGGGCTTCCAGACATAGGCCGGCTTGGCCTTGAGGCGAGCGATGATGAAGGAGAGAAGCATGGTTTTGATGTCCTGATGTTGCGGTGCGATATCTGCCTCATTTGGGGCGCGTTTGTGGCAGAGCAACCGAGGCGCTTGACGGTCCGTCATGCGTTTTTTGCATAGACAATTAACCCGCCCTTGAGAATCGCCAGGATGCAATCCGCAGGATCCTCGCCAGCCCCAGATCCGGAGAAGCCGCGCACGCTTGCGCAGCGCCTTCTGACCCGGCTGCTGCATGTCTATTTCCGCTTCGCGCGGGGTATGACCTTTGGCGTGCGTGCCGTTGTCCTGAACGAGCGCGGCGAGGTTTTCCTGATCCGTCATACTTATGTGCCCGGCTGGCATTTTCCCGGCGGCGGGGTCGAGGTCGGCGAGACGGCGGAAACGGCGCTGGAACGTGAATTGTCCGAGGAGGCCTGCATTGTTCCGGCCGGGCGGCCGAGCCTGCACGGGCTGTTCTTCAACCGCAGGATTTCGCGGCGCGATCATGTCGCGGTCTATATCCTGCGCCAGTTCCGGGTCGAACGCGTCAAGCAGCCGGACAAGGAGATTGCCGAGGCCGGCTTCTTCCCGCTGGATCGGCTGCCCGTAGGGACCACGCCGGCGACAAGGCGACGGCTGGACGAGATTCTATCCGGCCAGCCGCCTGCGACGGAGTGGTGAAGTCGGCCACAACTCGGCGCACCGGTCTCAGGCGGTTGCTTCCACCAAAACGCGCGGTCGCCCGGGATGACCCGCGCATGATGATCCAGGCACGACCGTTTGCGGCGGTCCTGTGCTCGCCTGTTTCTCAGTTCGCGCTCTTCGCCAGCGTGTCGAAATCGGCGTCGAGCTTCGCCAGCCCCGCCGCGATCTTCGCGCGCCGGTCCCTGATCCAGCCGTCCTGCCGCTCGATGCGCTGCTTCGCCTCGGCCAGCATGCGGTCCATCTCGGCCGGCTGCGGCCCGCCCGAGGTGGCGCGATTCCGGACGATGGCGACGGGATCGAGCGTGGCGCGGAACTCGACTTCGCTCATCGGCAGCTCGCCGGTGGCGAGCCCCATCTCGGTTGCGGCCTTGCGATAGATCGCCTGCGCCTGCGCATAGGGAAACTCGGTCGGCTTGATGGTGTTGAGCTTGGCGTAGTCGACGACCTCGGACGCGAAGTGATGGCCGGCGCGGAAGGGCAGCTTGTATTTGCGCATCAGCACGTCGGCGAGTTCCTGCGACGCGGTCCAGTCGCTGTTGAGTTCCTCCAGGGCGCGTTCAGGATCGATGACGAGTGCCTTGAGGATGCGGTCGAGGCCTTGCAGGGACTTGGCCGCGCTGTCGACCATGGCGCTGTTGGTCTTCGCGTCCTTGGCGTCGGGCATGCCGGGCGGGATGTTATGCGCCCTGAAAACCGGACCCATCGCCAAGGACAGGGCGGTCGAGGCGTCCTCGCGCGTGCCGTTCAGCAGGCCAGGATTGCGCTTCTGCGGCATGGCGCTGGAGACATAGGTGTTGCCGCCGCCGGTCGTGCCGCCGCCCTCGCGCAGCAGGATCCAGGGCCGCGCCTGCGCATATTGCGTCATCACGTCCTCGATGAAGCCCCCGACGTGAAGCGCAATGCCGGTGACGATGCCGCCGACCTCGACCGGCAGGTCGGCCGCGGCGATCTGCGAGGCGTCATAGGCGTTGTCGACCAGAGCGGCGAAGCCGAGATAATCCGCCATCCGCTGGCGATCGAGCGGCCAGCTCGTGCCGTTCAGCACCGTCGTGCCCATCGGCGAGCGGTCGACGCGGGCATAGGTCTCGCGGATGCGCTGCGCGTCGCGATCGAGCCCCGCTGCAAGGCCGAGCAGGTAATGGCCGTAGCTGTTGGGCTGGGCGGCGACGCCGTTGGTGTAGTTGGGGACGACGGTGTCGCGATGCGCCGCGGCGAGCTCGACCATCGTCCGCCTCGCCTGGTTGAGACGGTCGGCCAGGGTGAGGAGCCGGTCGCGCATGATCGCGGCGCGATAGGTCGCGTGCATGTCCTGGCTGGAGCGTCCGGCATGGATCAGTGTGACCTCGACCCCGGCTTCCTTGATCATCAGGGGCTCGAAGGTGATGACGGTCGAAGGCCGCCTGGCGCCGGGCTGGTTGCCGGCTTCGATCACCTTCGCGATGCCCTGCGCCAGCTTCGGCGCGAGCGACCGGTCGAGCAGGCCCTGCTCGGCATTGATGACGGTGCTCGCCTTGTTCATCTCGCCGAGCCAGAAGAACTCGTCCCGGACCGGCTCCTTTGGCGGGGCCGGCTGCTGGGCCAGCGCCGGCAGGCACAGGGCCGCGAGAAGAAGGGCAGGGGCGAGCGGCTTCAATCCGGACATACGCTTCCTCCGTTCCGAAAAGCGAAATCGCCCTCGGTTTCATAACCTGTTCCCCCGCTTGGAGACCGGATTTGAGACCAAAGCGCCGAGGCGGGCAAGCCTTCGCGGGGATCGACGGGAGATCGCTGGGCGCCGCCTCGATGCCATTTGGCGGCGCGACGGATTTTTCCGAAAAGTGGATTTCCCTTTCCAGCCCGATGCTGTAGAGGCGCTTTGATGATGATCCGGCTGAGCCTGCGAGACCTGCGACGACCGGCGCGCTGAATGCGCCCTTCCGGTCATGCGCCCACACGCGCCTGCCCTCGCTTTGCCGATCCGCCTCCCGCTTAAGCGTCGATCATCATGACATCTCTGCCTCTGACCATCCGCCACGAACTGCCCGTGGACGCCGCCGCGATCGAGCGCCTGCATGAGCGCGCCTTCGGCCCCGGCCGCTTCGCGCGCACCGCCTTCCGCCTGCGCGAGGGCGTGCCACCCGAGCAGGCCCTGTCCTTCGCCGCCCATGTCGGCACCTTCCTCGTCGGCTCCGTGAAGGTGACGGCGGTTCTCGCTGGCGGCCACAAGGCATTGATGCTCGGGCCTCTGACGGTCGACCCCGCCTTCGAGGGCCGGGGCATCGGCGCCGCGCTGATGAACCGCTCGATCGAGGCCGCGCGCGAGGCCGGGCACGACCTGATCATGCTGATCGGAGACGCGCCCTATTACGCCCGTTTCGGCTTCAAGGTCCTGCCGCCCGGCCAGCTCATGCTGCCGGGGCCGGCCGATCCGGCGCGCTTCCTGGCGCTGGAGCTGGTCGAGGGCGTCCTGAAGCAGCGCGGCGGGGCGGTGATGTCGGCGCGGGCGGGGTGAAGAGCACTGCCGTCACGCTCGCCCTTGTGGCGAGCATCCACGCCTTGAACACGACCTTCGACCAGCGGAGACGTGGATGGTCGGGACAAGCCCGACCATGACGGAAAGCGTCGCGTGCATGGGTTCCGAGTTATTCGCTGGGCGAAACCCTGGACGACAGTGCGCCTGCCCTACGTTTCCCGCCTGAGGCGCCGGCCGCTTTCGCCGAGCCAGCCGGCGACGAGCGCGCCGAACAACACCGCCAGGCCAATCAGCCCGATGAAGAGCGGCGAGATGCGCACGCCGCGGACGATGCCGGAATCGCTGATCCTGAGGCCGATCCAGTCAGTGCCGGCGAACTGGCTGCCCGAGCGCACCGGCACGATGCGCGGTACGTTGACGGCCGAGCCGCTCTCGCGGCCAATGCGGCGGGACGAGCCGCCGGTCGCCTGCGCCAGTTGCTGGAGCGCGCCGGGATCGCTGACCACTTCCATCAGTTCGCGCGGGTTTTCCGGCCCGACGCTGGCGAAGGCGGTGAGATTGTCGGCGGTCAATCGATAGAGGCCGAGATCGCTGGTCGGGATGCGGGCGGTGAACAGGCCGGGGCGGCCGGGCTCCAGCGTCACCGTGCGCGACTGGCCGTCGGGGCCGGTGATGGTGATCGGGCCGGGATTGTCGCGCAATGTCTGGCGTTCGACCTCGACGGTCGCGCCGCGGACGGTCGCGCGCAGCGCCTCCTCCTCCAGCTCCGGCTCCTTCATCAGCCAGTGGCTGAGGCGGCGCAGCAGGTCGAGATAGGGGCCGCCGTCGCGGAAGCCCCGCGCCCAGAGCCAAGCATGGTCTGAAAGGAAGAGCGCGACGCGGCCCTTCTGCTCGCGCGCCAGCATCAGGAGCGGCCGGTCGCCGGGACCGGTCATGACCGGTGCGCCGCCGGCCCGCGCTTGGGCGCCGACCATGCGCAGCCATTCGCCCCAGCGCGGCGGCGAGACTTCCGAGCCCGGCAGGTCGCGCGTGACCGGGTGGCGCTTGCCGGGTTCACTGACCTGGGCCCGGTAGGCCTCGTCGATGACGCTGCCATCGGGCAGGGCGGGCAGGATCTGGCCGAGCGGCGTGCGCGCCAGCGTCTGCGAGCCTGCGTATTCGGGGCCGGCGGCGACGAGCAGCGCGCCGCCATCGCGAACGTAGCGCACGATGTTCTCGAAATAGAGCAGCGGCAGGATCGACTGGTTGGCGTAGCGGTCGAAGATGATCAGGTCGAATTCCTTGATCTTGACCTGGAATAGCTCGCGCGTCGGGAAGGCGATCAGGGAGAGCTCGTTGATCGGCGTGCCATCCTGCTTCTCCGGCGGGCGCAGGATGGTGAAATGCACGAGGTCGACATTGGCGTCGGCCTTGAGCAGGTTGCGCCAGGTGCGCTCGCCGGGATGCGGCTCGCCCGAGACCAGGAGCACGCGCAGCTTGTCGCGCACGCCCTCGATGGTGATGACGGCGCGGTTGTTGGCCAGCGTCAGTTCGTTGTCGAGCGGGGAAGCCTCGATCTCGACGACGTTCGGGCCGCCCCGGTCGATGCGGACCGGGACCTGCACGGTCTGGCCGGTCGCGACCTCGCGGCGGGCGATAATCTCGCCGTCGCGGCGGATGGTCAGGCCGGCGCGGCCGGGGCCGCCCTTGTCGACGACGCGCAAGCGGATGATCTGGTCCTTGCCGACGATGCCGAAGCGCGGCGAATCGACCAGCACGATGCGGCGGTCGATCTCGGCATTGCGGCCGGTGGTCAGAATATGCAGCGGCGCGCGCAGGCCGAGCGCTTCGGCAGTGGCCGGTGCGTCATGGGCGAGGCCGTCGGTGATGGCGATGGCGCCGGCGACACGCTCCGAGGGCACGTCGGCGAGGCTGTTCGAGAGCGCCTCGAACAGGCGGGTGCCGTCATTCGTGCCTTGCGCGTCACGGAGGTCGACGATCCGCGGCTCGACATTGGGGATGCCGCGCAATTGCCGCTCGATCTCGGCGACCGCGGCATCGGTCTGGGCTGAGCGGTCGGCGAGGCGGTTCGAGGCCGAGCGGTCGACCACGACGGAGACGACGTCCTTGACCGGCTCGCGATCCTCGAAGACGAGCGAAGGGTCAGCCAGGGCCGTGGTCAGGACCACGAGCGCGAGCGCGCGCAGGATGGCGCTGCGGCCAGCGAGGACGATGGCCGCGCCGGCAGCCAGAGCCGCGAGCACGGCGAGGCCGATCAGCAGCGGCAGCGGCACCATCGGGGCGAAGGAGACGCTCCACATGGCTATTGTCCCAACCGCTCGAGCAGGGCCGGGACATGGACCTGGTCGGCCTTGTAGTTGCCGGTGAGCGCGTACATCACGAGGTTGACGCCGCCGCGGAGCGCCAGCTCGCGCTGGCGCGAGTCGCCACCGGAGAGCGGTACCAGCCCTTCACCGCGGCGGTCGATCGCCCAGGCGGAAGCGAGGTCGTTGGCGGTGATGACGATGGGCGAGACATTGTCGCCGGCACGGGCCGGGCGGCGCCCGTCGCTATCGGCCGGCGGCAGGGTCTCGACCCAGGTCGTGCCGGTGTCGTAGCGGCCGATCAGCTCGTCGAGGATGTAGAAGGTCTTGGTCAGGACGTGGTCACGCGGCAGCGGCTCCAGCTCGGGGATGTCGAGCGTCTGCAGCATGCGCTTGAGCTGGTCGCCTTCGGGCGTGGTGCCGCCGCCCGGCCGCGCGCTCATCGCGTCGCGGGTGTCGAAGATCACGAGCCCGCCGCCCTTCATATAGGCTTCGAGCTTGCGCAGCGTCTCGGCCGAGGGCAGCGGCCGGCCGGCGACGATCGGCCAGTAGAGCACCGGGAAGAAGGCGAGCTCGTCGCGCTCGACGCTGACGCCGACCGGCTCGCCCGGCTCCAATGCCGTGCGGGCGCCTAGCACCGTGTTGAGGCCGGTGAGGCCCGCCTTGGACATGTCGTCGACGGGCTTGTCGCCGGTGACGACATAGGCAAGCCGCGTCTGCGCGCCATTGGCGAGCAAGGCGCGCGGGATCGGCGGGCGGGTGTCGGCTTGGGGCGGCGGCGCGGGCTGCTGGGCGCGGGCTGCATCCGGAGCGAGCATGAAGGCGGCCCCGAGCGCGAGCAGGATGGCGGCCGGTGCGGCAGCCTTGCGCAGGCGAGCGACATTGAGGCGCCCGCCGAGCCAGAGCGTCGCCAGGGTGTCGGCGACGAGCAGCAACAGGGCGAGGACGAGAAGCAGCGGGCGGATGTCGCGCGCCACCGGCTCGTCGATCGGCAAGACGGCGACGCCGAGGCTGGCAAGGTCGAGCGCCGCGAGCGTATCGGTCGGCGTCAGCGCGTTGACGGCCAGCGAGCCGTCGGTCGGGCCGTAGAGCCCGGGCGGATGGGCGAGCGTCGCGCGGCCGGCATAGTTGCGCGCCACCGGCTGGGCCGTGGCCGGCGCCGAGCGGAACTGGCCGATGCCGTCGAGCACGCGGGCAGGCGACAGGGTCTCGACCCGGCTCTCGTCGCCCTGCGTCTCAGTGGCGGGGCCGTTGCCGGCGAGATTGACGATCTTGCGGAGCATGTCGACGAAGAGGCCCGAGAGCGGAAGGTTCGACCAGGTGGTATCGGCGGTGACATGGACCATGGCGATCAGGCCGTCGCCGCGCCGCTCGGCGGTGACGACGGGCGTGCCGTCCTCCAGCGCCGCCCAGGTCTTGCGCGACAGGTTCGGTTCCGGCTCGGCCAGGATCTGGCGGCTGACGCGGATGTCGTCGCTGATGGTCAGGCCGAAGAAGGGGCTTTCGCGGGTGAAGGGCGCGAGCTTGCGCGGGCTCTCCCAGGACAGGCCGCCGCCCAGCGTGCGGCCGCCGCGGCGCAGGCGCACCGGCGTCAGGTCGTCGGAGGCCGCGGCGAGACGGGCGCCGGCGAAGCGCAGCAGCACGCCGCCGCGCTCGACGAAGCTCGTGACCTTCTCGGCCGTCTCGCGATCAAGCGCGCCGATATCGGCGAGGACGAGGACCGAGAGATTCTGCGCCAGCATGTCGCCGATCGGGTCGGTCGAGCCTTGGCGCGGCTCGCGGATTTCGGCGAAGGGCTGGAGGGCGCGGGAGAGGTAATAGGTCGGCGACAGCAAGGGCTGCGCGGTATCGGCGGTCGCGCCGGAGACGAGGCCGATGCGGCGGCGCTTGGCGCGATCATCCAGCAAAGCCACAGCGCCGGCACTGCGCTCGCCGACGATCTCCAGCCGCGAGACGGCATTGCGGACCTCGATCGGCAGGGTGAGACGCGCCGTCGTTTCGAGGTTGCTGCCCTCGAAAATAAAGGGCGCGTTGCCGAGCGGCAGGCCCTTGAGATCGAGCGCGCGGACCTGGCCCGTCGCGGGCGCGCTCGCGGTCGGGCGCAGCACCTTGACCGTCAGGGCGCCCGCCAGGTTTTCGGGAGCGGAGAGCGCGAGCTGTGCGGCCGGCGCGGCATGAACAGTGAGGCGGCGGGCCTCGGCATCCTGCTTCAGGCGGGCGAGAAAGCTGCCATCGTCGGAGACGGCAAGCCCGTCGGCGACCCAGACGATCTCGGCAGCGGGAGAACCCTGCAGGAACGCTTCGATGCGCGGGAGATGGGCGGCGCGGTCCGGCGCGTGCGGCTGGAGCGGGAGCGCGCGCAAACGATCGAGCGCGATGCGCGGCTCGGCCAACGTGATCGCGGCCGGGGCTTCGGCGAGCCCGACCACGGCGACCGGGCGACCTTCGCGGGTTGCGGCGGCGATGCGCGATTCGGCGACCGCGATGCGCTCTTGCCAGTCGGCCGCCGCGCCGAAGCCATTGTCGATCAGGAGCAGGACGGGACCGCGCGAGGGCGCGGCATCGCGGACCGGATTCCAGACCGGGCCGGCGACGGCGAGGATGGCGAGTGCGGCCACCGCCATGCGTATCGCCAGCAGCCACCAGGGCGTATGGGCCGGCGTTTCGCGCTTGGCGATCAGGTCCGCCATGATCTTCAGCGGCGGGAAATCGATGCGGCGCGGGCGCGGCGGCGTGACGCGCAGGATCAGCCAGAGCGCCGGCAGCAAGGCGAGCGCAGCGAGCGCGAGCGGGGCGGAGAAGCTGAAAGGCAGGGCGCTGAGCATCGGCGTTTCCCCTCAGAAGCCCGAGGCGCTGCGCGAGGCGGCGACGAGGCTCGCGATGCGCAGCACCGCTTCGCTGGCCGGCCGGTCGGTGCGATGCAGCGTCAGCGTCCAGCCGGCCTTGCGGCAGGCTTCCGTGATGGCCTCGCGATGAGCGGCGAGGCGCTGGCGATATTCATCGCCCCAGGCGCCGGCATCGCCGACGCGGAGGGTCAGCCCGTCCTCCAGGTCGAAAAGCTCGGCCTGCCCGCTGAAGGGGAAGGTCTCCTCGATCGGATCGGCGATCAGCAGGACATGGCCGCGTGCGCCCGACGAAGCGAGCGTAGCGATGCGCTGGGCGAGAGCGGAAGCGGGCGAGAGACCGTCGGTGATGATGATGGCGTCTGCCAAGCGCGGCAGCGGGGCTTCGGGCGGCAGGTCGGAGGCGGCGTTGCGTTCGTCCGCGAGGATCGCCTGCGCCAGCATCTCGACGATGCGGCGCGAGGCCAGCGCCCGCGTCAGGCCGAGATGGCCGACGCGCTCGCCGCCTTCGACCATCGTCTCGGCCAGCGCGAAGCCGGCGACCAGCGCGCGGTCGAGCTTCGAGGCCATGGCCAGCGAGGAGGCGAAGCCCATCGAGGGCGAGCGGTCGATCCAGAGCCAGATCGAGTGCGAGGCTTCCCATTCGCGCTCGCGGACGAAGAGATGGCCGTCGCGGGCGGAGCGGCGCCAATCGATGCGCGAGGCCGATTCGCCGGCGACCAGCGGGCGGTACTGCCAGAAGGTCTCGCCCGGGCCGGAGCGGCGGCGGCCGTGAATGCCGTGGATGCTGGCCGAGACGCGGCGCGCCTCCAGGATCAGGCGCGGCAGGCGCGCGGCGAGGTCGAGCGACTCGGTGAGGACCGGCCGCGACGGCCGCCTTTCGCTCGGACCCAGGACGCGCGTGCGCAACATCGGCCTATCCCAGCCGTTCCACGAGCTTGCCGATCAGGCCCTCGACCGTCTCGCCATCGGCGCGGGCGGCGAAGGTCAGGGCGACGCGGTGCTTCAGCACGGGGATGGCGAGCGCCGCGACGTCGTCGACGGAGGGAGCGAGCCGGCCTTCGACCAGGGCTCGCGCACGCACCGCCAGCGTCAGCGACTGGCTGGCGCGGGGGCCCGGACCCCAGGAGAGCTTGTCGGTGACCGAGGCCTCGCCCTCGCCCGGACGGGCGGAGCGGACGAGATCGAGGATCGCCTCGACGACGGCGTCGCCGACCGGCAGGCGGCGGACGAGGCGCTGGATCGACATCAGCGTTTCCGAGGTCATCGCCGGGGAGGGCTTGTATTCGGCGGCGCCGGTCGTCTCCAGCAGGATGCGGCGCTCGGCCTCGCGGTCGGGATAGCCGACATCGATCTCGAGCAGGAAGCGGTCGAGCTGGGCTTCGGGCAGGGGGTAGGTGCCCTCCTGCTCGATCGGGTTCTGCGTCGCCAGCACATGGAAGGGGGCAGGCAGGTCGTAGCGCTCGCCGGCCACCGTGACATGGTGCTCCTGCATCGCCTGCAGCAGGGCCGACTGGGTGCGCGGCGAGGCGCGGTTGATCTCGTCCGCCATCAGGAGCTGGGCGAAGACCGGGCCCTTGATGAAGCGGAAATGCCGCTTGCCGTCGCTCGATTCGTCGAGAACCTCGGAGCCGAGGATGTCCGACGGCATCAGGTCCGGCGTGAACTGGACGCGCCGGGCGGCGAGGCCGAGCACGGTGCCCATCGCCTCGACGAGCTTGGTCTTGGCGAGGCCGGGCACGCCGACCAGCAGGCCGTGGCCGCCCGAGAGCAGCGTCACCAGGGAGAGATCGACGACCTTCTGCTGCCCGAAGATGACCTGGCCGATTTCCTTGCGCGCCGCGCCGATGGCACCGAGCGCGGCCTCGGCCGCCTCGACGATGCCTGTGTCGAGGTCGATCGGCGAAGTGCTCTCGTTTGCCCGGGCTTGCGCCGCCATGTCGGTCTCCTTCACTGTCGCGGGCCGTTGCGTCGTCCTGCGAACCGTCGATGTGTTCGGCCGTTCAGTGTGGACGGGCCATCACGGCGGCTCAAGCGCCGAATGGAACGGTACACATCATCTCGGCTTCACGATTATGTGGAGTTCAAGGCGGAAACGCGATGCAAGCACGATGCCGCAGCCAAGGGCCAGGGAGGATCGGATGACAGGACCGGGCCAGGCAATGGAGCGCCTGATGGCCTCGCTCGGCGGCGGCAAGACGCGCGGCCTGCCGCCCGTGGAACGCTGGAATCCGCCCTTCTGCGGCGATCTCGACATGCGGATCGCCACTGATGGCACCTGGTTCTACATGGGCACGCCGATCGGCCGGCCGGCGCTGGTGAAGCTGTTCTCCTCGGTGCTGAAGCGCGAGGGCGACGATTACTTTCTCGTGACCCCGGTCGAGAAGGTCGGGATCACCGTCGACGACGCGCCGTTCCAGGCCGTCGAGATGCAGGTCGACGGCGAAGGCGGAGGCCGGACGATCGCGTTCCGGACGCAGGTCGACGATCTCGTCTGCGTCGGGCCGGACCATGGCTTGCGTTTCGCACGGGCTGCGCAGGACGGGCTGACACCCTATATCCATGTCCGGCGCGGTCTCTGGGCCCGGCTGACGCGGGCGCTGACCTACGACCTGCTGGCGCTCGGCGAGATCAGGGGTGTCGCAGAAGAGGCGATGTTCGGGGTCGCCGCCGCAGGTGAGTTCTATCCGGCCGTGCCGGCGAGCGAGATCGAGGGCATCTAGTGCTGAAGACAATCGAGCCTGCCCTCAACCTCAGCGCCGAGGACTTCGCAGCCTTGGCGCGCGAGCGGTTGAGGGCCGAGCCGCCGACGCTCGGCGATGTGATCAGCCGGCTGCGCGGCGACCATGAGAACCAGCCCTCGCCCGTGCCGGTGCCCGACGAGAAGCGGGCGGTGCCGGCCGCCGTGCTGATCGGGATCGTGCCGCGCCCGGAGGGGCCGACCGTGCTGCTGACGCAGCGCGCGGCGGCCTTGCGCAACCATTCGGCGCAGGTCGCCTTTCCAGGTGGGCGGGTCGATGCCGTCGATGGTTCACCTGTCGTGACGGCGCTGCGCGAGACCGAGGAGGAGATCGGCCTGTCCCGCTCGCATATCCGTACGCTCGGCTTCCTCGACGCCTATCTCACCGGCACCGGCTACCGGATCGTGCCGGTGGTGGCGCTGGTCGAGCCGCCCTTCGCGCTGACGATCAATCCCAACGAGGTCGACCAGGCCTTCGAGACGCCTCTTTCCTTCCTGTTCGACCCGGCCAATCACAAGCGCGAGGGGCGCGAGTGGAAGGGGCATCTGCGCACCTACTATGCGATGTCGTTCGAGGGTCGCTATATCTGGGGAGCGACCGCCGGCATGATCCGCAATCTCTACGAGCGGCTGGCGGGCTAGCGCATCGACCGAAAAGTGTAATGCGCTTTTCGGACTCGATGCGGCGATGAAACAAGTCTGCGCGAATACCGCGCCGGGGAACGACGAAGCCGATGCTGCGCGCGATCATCGAAGAGGTTCTGCTCTTCGTCCTGCCCTTCTGCATCTTCGCAGCCTATCTCGTGCTCAACCGGCGCAACCCGTTCGATGTCGAGCATTGGAGCCCGCATGCCTTCCGCCTCGCGGTCGTGGGCTTCCTGCTGGCGATTGCCGTGCTGGTCTATGGCGGGTTCATCGCGCCGCGCAGCCGTGGCGCCTATGATCCCCCGCATATGGAGAACGGGGTTCTGGTGCCCGGCCGCTTCAAATGATCATGGAACGCGCCGGGGAGATCGGGAGCTTCCTCGCTCAACCCCCGCTGGCGCGGCTGCTGAAAGCGCTCGACGGCGACGGCGAAGAAACACGCGTCGTCGGCGGCGCGGTGCGCAATCTCCTGCTCGGCGAACCGGCGAGCGATGTCGATCTCGCCACCACGGCGCTCCCGGAGGAGACGATCCGGCGCGGGCGGGCGGCCGGCTTCAAGGCCGTGCCGACCGGCATCGAGCATGGCACGGTGACGCTCGTGGCGGATGGCACGAGCTTCGAAGTCACGACGCTCAGGCGCGATGTCGAAACCGATGGGCGCCGCGCCAAGGTCGTGTTCGGCCGCGATTTCGTGGTGGATGCATTGCGGCGCGACTTCACCATCAACGCACTCGGGCTCGGCCGGGACGGCCGGTTGCATGATTATTGCGGCGGGCTCGGCGACCTTGCGCAGCGGCGCGTGCGCTTCATCGGCGATGCCGCGGCCCGCATCCGCGAGGACTACCTGCGCATCCTGCGTTTCTTCCGCTTCCATGCCCGCTACGGCGTGGGGGAGCCGGACGGCGAGGGCCTGAACGCCTGCATCGCCGGCCGCGAGGGGCTCGCCGGCCTGTCGCGCGAGCGGGTGCGGGCGGAATTGCTGAAGCTCCTCGTCGCGCCCCGCGTCGCGGCTACGATCGGCGCAATGGCCGGCGCCGGGCTACTGATGCCGGTGATCGGCGGCGTTGCTTATCTCTCGCGCTTCGCCGCGATGACTGACGATGATGATGCGGGTGTCTATCCGGCGTTTCGGCTGGCAGCCTTGGCGGTCGCCGTCAGCGAGGACGCGTTGCGCCTGCGCGAACGGCTCCGGCTCTCGAACGAGGAATTCGACCGGATCGATCGGATCGCACAGGCGCTCGAACGGCTGGGAGGAGGCGAAGAGATGTCGGTGTCCAGGGCCCGGCTAGCGGCCGTGGGAACCGGGGCGGATGCGACGGTCGCAGCGCTGGCCCTGCTTCATGCTTCGGCAGGCGAGCAGGCGCGGCGGGCAAGGCATATCATCGCGGAAATCGAGCGAACGCCGGCCTTTCTCCTGACAGGCGCGGATGTCATCGCACTTGGCGTTTCAGCCGGCCCGAGGATCGGCGCCGCCCTTGCACTCACCCGCACCCTGTGGATCGAGGCCGGCTGCGTGCCGGCAAAAAACGACCAGGCGATGCTGTTGCGCGAGGCTCTCAGTCGCTTGTCTTGAACGGGCCGAGCGCGTCAATCGATGACGAGGCGGCTTCCCAGCGAACTCAATGAACCATGGGCCCAACCCATCTGCAGGAAGGAATTGCTGAGCGGGCTGAAACTCTGAAGCGTCGCGGTTGCATTGAAGTCGCGCAAGTTATTGGGCACTGGCCCGCCAAATTCCAGCGTTTCTGCTGCTGCGTATAGCCCACCGGCTTTGAAGCGCTTCGCCAGACCTCCCATCTTCTGCACGGTGAGGCCCTTCGTCGATCGGTGGTAGAGAAAGTTCACCCATCCCGAGGTTGCGATCAGGACGCCGGAGCCGAAGCTCTCGTAGTTATCGAGGAACTTAGCCATCCAAATCTCGCCCTCCTTGCCGAACAAACCGCCGATGCGGACGAGGACGGCATAAATCTCCTTCTTGATCATCATCATGTCGAGGATCGCCTTGCTCAGATCGAAAGGCATCTGAACTTTGGACAGGGTGGATTGCAGGGTTTTGAGCGCGCTGATAGCGCCGTCGAGCTTGGCATAGACCGCAACGAGATCAAGCAGGCCCACGCTCGAAGCGTGCTCCGTACCATCGAAACGGTAACAGAGAGGCGGAGTCCTTCGACCGCCATAGTCGTCGTACATCTGGTAGCCATATGTGACCGAGGTCGGGATCATGACCTTGACCATGTAACGGCCGAGGACAAAGGCGGGGTGTTTCTGAAGGTCGGAAAGCAGCCCCAGAGTCTTCTGCATTCCTTCGCTGAGCAGGCTCGCCAGGCTGGCGTAGCCGACCGCGCTCAACAACTGCCCGATCGCCGAATTCAGGCTGGATAAGGGGCCGAACACCTTCTTGATGTCATCCAGCGCCTTTTCGAGGTGATCCTGCTGCGGCTTCATCTCGACGCCGGTCACCGAACGGATCTTGCCGCCCTCGCGCAGCTCATGATCCGCCGGACCTCCAGCGTTGAACAGGAACATGACGCTGCGATAGGCGGCCTGCTGGTCCTCGATATAGGAAGCAGGGGCACCGGATTTGGACACGGGTTCCTTGCGGGCGAGCTTGTCGCCCACCCAGACATAGTTCGGAACGAGCCTCGGAAGATCTTCCGGCCTTTCACCCCGAGACCACCAATAGGCTTCGAACTCGGCGACCGCGAATTCCCCGAGATTGAGGGCGCGCCGCCGGGAGAGTTCCTTGTTGGCTTCCTTGCTTCCTGTGGCGCTGGCCTGGCCGAAGACGTTGAGAAGCCATTGCGAGCCCGGTGGGTCGCCTAGCGTCTTGATCGCATCGTAGCAGAAGGGGACGAGGATCTCCGAGACGACCTGGAAATGATCTGGCCGAGGCGTATCGGAATTCTTGGGAAAATCCTCGCAGTACAGGGCGTTGTTCTCGATCACCCAATGGGGACCCGTCTGGTTCGGCATTTGCTTCGCGTACAGTCCGAAATTGCCCATACTTTCGTCTCCCGCAGTCCTGAGATGCGTTCGCGCGATCTTCGTTCACTAAAGTCAACTAGAATATAAGAAATAAATCCTATTTCTCGAGCGCGACGAAGCATTGCCCGTGCGCGCGCATCATCGACTTCGATGTGGGAAAGGCCGGTGCCGGACGGAGCTCCGAATTGACCTGGTCGTGCTGCTCGAAATTCTCCTGCGCTCAGGAAAATCTGCCATGCCGCGGCGAAGCCAACATCATCAATATTGATGAGAGCTAGCGATTCTGCGCGAGTTAGGTGGCTTACGGCCAGCGCACCGTAGGCGGCATCGAGGACAGGATCGAATCGACATTGCCGCCGGTCTTCAGCCCGAAGATCGTGCCGCGATCGTAAAGCAGGTTGAACTCGACATAGCGGCCGCGCCGGACCTGCTGCTCGTGGCGCTCGGCCTCGCTCCACGGCTTGTCGAGATTGCGGCGCAGGATTTCGGGGTAGCTGCCGAGGAAAGCTTCGCCGACGGCGCGGGTGAAGGCTAAATCGGCCTCGACATCGCCGGTCCAGACATAGTCGTAGAAGATGCCGCCGATGCCGCGCGGCTCGTTGCGGTGCTTCAAGAAGAAATACTCGTCGCACCAGGTCTTGAAGCGCGGGTAATCGGCGATAGCCGGAAAGCGTTCACAGGGCGCTCGCATCGCGGCGTGGAACGCTTGCGCATCCGGATCATCCTGGCTGCGGCGTGCGTCGAGGACCGGCGTCAGATCTGCGCCGCCGCCGAACCACGGCTTCGTCGTGACCACGAAGCGCGTGTTCATATGCACGGTCGGCGCATGCGGGTTCCAGGGATGGGCGATCAGCGAGATGCCCGTGGCGTGGAAACGCGGGTCCTGCGATGCGCCTGGGATCTGTCCGGCGAAATCGGGATGGAAGCTGCCATGCACCGTCGAGACGTGGACGCCGACCTTCTCGAAGACGCGGCCCTTCATGATCGACATGACGCCGCCGCCGCCGGGCGTGCCGTCATGGTTGGTGCGCTGCCAGGGCGTGCGGAGGAAGCGCCCGGGCTCGTTCGTTTCGGGCGGGAAGGGGCCGGCAGCCTCCTCCTCGACCGCCTCGAACGCGGCGCAGATGCGGTCGCGCAGGCTCTCGAACCAGGCGGCGGCGCGCGGCTTCAGCGCTTCGACGACGGCCGGATCGGCGGGCGGGGCTTCAGCGGGTTTCGAGGTGATCATCGTCTGTTCCATCGCGGGCCGGAAAGCCGCCTGTCTGTCGCAATGCCTCGCCCATTACCATCGCAGCCGCCAGCGCGACATTGAGCGAGCGCAAATTCGGGCGCATCGGAATATGAAGGCTGGTCTCGGCGGCCGCGCGTGCTTCGGCCGTCACGCCGGCCGATTCGCGCCCGACCAGGACGATGTCGCCGGGGCGGAATGCGAAATCGGGCAGGGGCACGGCGCCGTCGGTCTCGGCGAGTACGAGGCGGTGGCCTTCCGCCCTGCGCCAACCGTCGAAGGCGGCGAAGGAATCATGGCGCCTAACGGCGGCGCGTTCGAGATAATCCATGCCTGAGCGGCGGAAATGGCGATCCGAGACGTCGAAGGCCGCCGGTTCGACGATGTCGACGGCGATGCCGAGGCAAGCGGCCATGCGGATCATCGTGCCGGTGTTCTGCGGGATGTCCGGCTGGAAAAGGGCGAGGCGCAGCATGGGCCGGTGATGGGCCAACGCCGCCGCTCGCGCAAGCACAGTTGCAAATAGCCAATGCAGGCCCGGCCTGAGCCGAGCCTGCCATTCATTCATAAACCTTCAGAGGCCGCTTGCGCCGGAGACGCCGCCACCATTGCCGCCATCGCCACCGGCGCCCGCGCCGACGCCGGCACCGACGCCGGCGCCGCTAACGCCCGCTCCCGCGCCGGCGCCAATGCCGCCTCCGTTGCCGCCGAGTCCGGCGCCGACGCCGGCACCAATGCCGCTGCCGCTGGCGGAAACGCCCGCTCCGGCGCCGAGCCCGCCGGCAGCATTGCCGAGGCCAGCACCGAGCCCTGCGCCGAGTCCATTGCCACCAAGCGCCGCGCCGAGGCCAGCGCCCAGCCCGCCGACCGCGTTGCCGAGGCCTGCGCCCAGTCCGGCGCCCAGCCCGCCACCGTTCAGACCGGCGCCGAGCCCCGCATTGGCGTTGGTGCTGCCGGCCGTCACGCCGGTTCCGACGCCTGCGCCCAGTCCGTTGTTGCCGACATTGGCCGCGGCCCCGACATTGGCGCCGATCGAATTGCCGACGCCCGCCGAAACGCCGGCGCCGAGCCCGAGGCCGCCGCCCGTGCTACCGGGCGTGCCCGGGACACCCGGATTACCCGGCGTGCCGGGAACGCCCGGATTTCCCGGTGTTCCGGGAATGCCGGGGTTGCCCGGTATCCCCGGATTGCCCGGCAAGGCCGCGGTGCGCGTGCCGACCGAGCCGCGCGAGCCGATGACCGGGCTCTGCAGGGACGCGAGCCGCAGGCAGCGCTTCAATTGTGCGCCGCGCAGTCCGTCGCAGCCGTCGAACGAGGCGTATTCGGACGTGCTGTTACAAGCAGCGAGGAGAGTGCAGGCGCCAACGGCGCCGAGTATTCGCAAACGCATGGCTTCCTCCTTGGCGAGTTAGTCTATGCGGTTGGAAACAGACCTCGTTTCTCGCGGGTTCCTTGCGGTCGATTCGCAGGGATATCGGAGTTTATACGTCGCAGTTCCGATTTTATGATTATTCTATCTTTCCGGCTGCATGCGCGCCAACGCGTTGCTTCGCTACGCCCTAATCCCGCCACCTGCGGCGTCTAGCGCATCAGCGGCACTGTCCACCCGGCCCGCTCCTGACAAGGGGTGGCATGGGGAAAGCCGGTATCCCGAATTGTCGTTTGTTCAGCCCCCATATTCCCGGTAGCGAAACAAGCATGTTCGCTCCGCTCTTCCGCTGGCTCGAAAGCCGCATCGACGTCTTCGCTCCGTTCGACGAGCGGGAGACGCCGCCGCGCGGCGTCTGGCCCTTCATGTGGCACCACATCAAGGACCTGAAGGGCTGGATGGCCCTGATCATGATCACGGGCCTCGGCTTCAGCGGCATCGAGGCGGCGATGTATCTGATGGTCGGCTGGTTCGTCGACCTGCTCTCCACGCAGTCGCCGCAGACGATCTTCCGCGACCATGGCTGGCTGCTGGCGGGCGCGGCCTTCCTGCTTGTCGTCGTCAGGCCGCTGATCTATTTCGCCAATCACGCCATCGTCGATCAGGTCGTCGTTCCGCAGATCACGAACCAGATCCGCTGGCGCAACCATGTCTATACGCTCGGCCATGCGCTCGGCTATTTCCAGAACGATTTCGCCGGGCGCCTCTCCGCCCGCGTCATCCAGGCCGGCCAGTCGATCCGCGGCGCGACGATCGAGGTCATCGACGACCTCTGGTACGCGCTGGTCTTCGCCACGGTCGCGATCAGCTTCTTCGGCAAGACGAGCCTGTGGCTGGCGCTGCCGGTGATCCTCTGGCTCGGGGCCTATGTCACGCTGCTGATCTATTTCGTGCCGCGGGCGAAGAAGCGCTCGGAGGCCAATTCCTTCGGCCGCTCGACGACGACGGGGCGCATCGTCGATTCCTACACCAACATCCTGACGGTGAAGCTGTTCGCGCGGGCCGATGCCGAGCGCTCCGCCGTCCGCGACTCGTTGACGCGGTGGAACGCCTCCTTCCTCAACCTGTCGCGCCTGATCACCGGCGTCAGCGTCATCCTGCAGACGATGAACAGCCTGCTCGTGGTGGCCACCGCCTGGCTCGCGCTGCTGCTCTGGAGCCAGGGCGAGATGACGCCGGGCGCGGTCGCCGCAGCCATCGGCCTCGTGCTCAGACTGGTGCAGATGTCGGGCTGGCTGATCCATCTCGTGCGCGGCATCTTCGAGAATATCGGCTCGGTGCAGGAAAGCATGGAGACGATCGCCAAGCCCCACGACCTGCCGGACGCGCCCGACGCCGTGCCGCTCGCCGTCGACAAGGGGGCGATCAGCTTCGAGAAGATCCGCTTCAATTACGGGCGGGGGCAGGGGCTGTTCGAGGGGCTCGATCTCCAGATCAGGCCGGGCGAGCGGATCGGGCTGGTCGGGCCGTCGGGTGCCGGCAAATCGACCCTGGTGAACCTGCTGTTGCGGCTCTATCCGCTCGAAGGCGGGCGCATCCTGATCGACGGGCAGGACATCGCCCATGTCACGCAGGACAGTCTGCGCGCGCAGATCGGCATGGTGACGCAGGACAATTCGCTGCTGCACCGCTCGATCGGCGACAATATCGCCTATGGCCGGATCGGTGCGAGCGAGGCAGAGATCGCACGCGCGGCGCATCAGGCCGAGGCGCATGAGTTCATCCTCGGCCTCGGCGATCAGGACGGCCGCAAGGGTTTCGATTCGCGGGTCGGCGAGCGCGGCGTGAAGCTCTCCGGCGGGCAACGCCAGCGCATCGCCATCGCCCGCGTGCTGCTCAAGGATGCGCCGATCCTGATTCTCGACGAGGCCACCTCGGCGCTCGATTCGGAGGTCGAGGCGGCGATCCAGCAGCAGCTCGCGGCCTTGATGCAGGGCAAGACCGTTATCGCGATCGCGCATCGGCTCTCGACGATCGCCGCGCTGGACCGGCTGATCGTGCTCGATCAAGGGCGCATCGCCGATATCGGCAGCCATGACGAATTGATTCAGCGCGGTGGCCTCTATGCCCGGCTCTGGGCGCGCCAATCGGGCGGTTTCCTGGCCGCCGCCGATCCGGAAAAGCTCGCCGTCTGACGTCTACGCCGATGGACTGTGCGCCATGCATGGCCGAGGCGTTCCAGACAGTAGACTTCGTCCAATCTGCATGTCAAAGAGCCGATGGTGACGCACCGCCGCATTGCGGCGGCAGCGGCGCGCCCCTATGAGGGCGAGAGGCGATAATTTCGAGCTGTTCCAGCTCGCAAGACGTGTAAGAGGATTGGATCGTGGCGCACGCGACCGATACATCGACCGGAACAACCCGCCGCGATTTCCTGATGCTTGCGACCGGCGCAGCCGGTGCCGTCGGCCTCGGCGCCGTCGTCATCCCCCTGATCAGCCAGCTCGCGCCCGACGCGCAGACGATCGCGGCCGGCGCGCCGATCGATGTCGACCTGGCGCCGATCGCCGAAGGTCAGGCCATCAAGCTGTTCTGGCGCGGCAAGCTGATCTTCGTGCGTCACCGCACCAAGAAGGAAATCGACGAGGCCAAGGCGGTCGACATCGCCACTCTGCGCGACCCCCAGACGGACGAGCAGCGCACCAAGCCCGGCCACGAGCCCTTCCTCATCATCTATGGCAACTGCACCCATCTGGGCTGCGTGCCGCTGGGCAACGCGCCCGGCGACCCGAAGGGCGATTTCGATGGCTGGTTTTGCCCCTGCCACGGCTCGCACTACGATTCCTCCGGCCGCATCCGCAAGGGCCCGGCACCGCTCAACCTGCCGGTTCCGCCCTATGCCTTCACGGCGGACACCAAGATCAAGATCGGCTGAGCAATGCGCTCGACGCTTTCCCGCCAAGATGAGACAGCCTTGAGGCATTCTTCATGAGTGGTCACAGTTCCTACGTCCCGAAGACCGGCATCGAGCGCTGGCTCGACGCGCGCCTGCCGATCATCCGGCTCGCCCATGACTCGGCGGTTTCCTATCCGGTTCCGCGCAACCTGAACTATCTGTGGACGTTCGGCGGCATCCTCGTATTCATGCTCGTGGCGCAGATCGTCACCGGCATTATCCTGGCGATGCACTACACGGCGAATTCGCTGATGGCGTTCAATGCCGTCGAGCACATCATGCGCGACGTGAACTACGGCTGGCTGCTGCGCTACCTGCACTCGAACGGCGCCTCGATGTTCTTCGTCGCGGTTTACGTGCACATCTTCCGCGGGCTTTATTATGGCTCGTACAAGGCGCCGCGCGAGGTGCTCTGGATCCTCGGCGTGGTCATCTTCCTGCTGATGATGGCAACGGCCTTCATGGGCTACGTGCTGCCCTGGGGCCAGATGTCCTTCTGGGGCGCGACCGTCATCACCAACCTGTTCTCGGCGCTGCCGGTGATCGGCGAGACGATCGTCACCTTCCTGTGGGGCGGCTATTCGGTCGACAATCCGACGCTGAACCGCTTCTTCTCGCTGCATTACCTGCTGCCGTTTATGATTTTCGGCGTCGTCGTGCTGCACATCTGGGCGCTGCATGTCGTCGGCCAGAACAACCCGACCGGCGTCGAGGTGAAGAACGTCCAGAAGGACACCGTGCCGTTCACGCCCTACGCGACCGTGAAGGACATCTTCGGCATGGTCGTGTTCATGATCCTGTTCTCCTGGTTCGTGTTCTACCAGCCGAACTTCATGGGCCATGCCGACAACTACATCCCGGCCAACCCGGCCGCGACTCCGGCCCATATCGTTCCTGAATGGTACTTCCTGCCGTTCTACGCGATCCTGCGCGCCATCCCCGACAAGCTCGGCGGCGTCATGGCCATGGGCGGCGCGATCGTGGTTCTCGCCTTCCTGCCGTGGATCGACACCTCCAAGATCAAGTCGATGAGCTACCGGCCGATCGCGCGCCAGTTGTTCTGGATGTTCCTCCTGGTCTGCATCGGCCTCGGCTATCTCGGCGCCATGCCGGCCGACGAGCCCTATGTGACCATCTCGCGCATCCTCACCGTGCTGTATTTCGGCTTCTTCGTCGCGCTGTTCATCGTCGGGCTGTTCGAGCGCCCGAAGGCGCTGCCGACCTCGATCGCCGATGCCGTGCTCGCTTCCGCCCATGGCGGGTCGGCGGCCCGCGTCGCGACCGCCACTGCTGCCGAACCGAACGTCAAGGGCTGACGGAACCATGAGCAGAACATCGTTTCGTCTCGCCCTGACCGGGCTCGCTGCCGGCCTCTCGCTGGCGCTGTTCCAGCCGGCCGCGCAGGCTGCCGAAGGCGGCGTCAAGCCGCCGCAGTTGAGCTGGTCGTTCTCCGGTCCGTTCGGCAAGTTCGACCGGGCCCAGCTCCAGCGCGGCTTCAAGGTCTACAAGGAAGTCTGCGCGAGCTGCCACGGCGCGAGCCTCGTCGCCTTCCGCAACCTGTCGCAGCCGGGCGGCCCCGAGTTCACGCCCGGCCAGGTCGCCGCGCTCGCCGCGACCTACCAGATCAAGGACGGCCCGAACGACCAGGGCGAGATGTTCGAGCGGCCCGGTCGCCCGGCCGACCGCTTCCCGTCGCCGTTCCCGAACGAGCAGGCGGCCCGCGCGGCCCAGGGCGGTGCCTATCCGCCGGACTTCTCGGTCCTGGCCAAGGCGCGCACCTATGAGCGCGGTTTCCCGACCTTCATCTTCGATATCTTCACCCAGTATCAGGAGCAGGGGCCGGACTATATCCACGCCCTGATGGTCGGCTACGAAGAGCCGCCGGCCGGCGTCACGCTTCTCCCGGGGCAGAACTACAACAAATACATGCCCGGTCATCTCATCGCGATGCCGAAGCCGCTTTCCGACGGCCAGATCGAGTATCCGAAGGGGCCGGACGGCAAGGCGCCGGTGCCGGAGACCGTCGACCAGTACGCCCGCGACGTCGCCGCCTTCATGGTCTGGATGGCGGAGCCGCATCTGGAAGCGCGCAAGCGCATGGGCTTGCAGGTGATGGCGTTCCTCGTGATCTTCGCGGGGCTGCTCTACTACACCAAGAAGAAGGTGTGGTCGCGCATGCCGGACGGCTCGCCGGCCCACTGAAGCAGGCTGATATCGTTATGGAAAAGGCCCCGGTGACGGGGCCTTTTTCGTTGGGGCCGAACGCGGGCGCGAGCGTGACACGGTTCCCGAAAAATGCGCGGGCAGCGCGAGGAACCCTCTTCTGGAGGGAGAGGGGCTTCCCCTGTTCCGCCGCCCTCTCGTCGCGAGATGTGCGGCGCAAGCCAGAGCATGACGGCATCCTGCCCGGCCGTATTGCGACCGTCATCGAAAGGTGGTCCTTTCCGCGCCCATATCTGTTGTCGCAGCGAATCCTTCCGAAAGTGGCTTCCGCTTTTCGGTTCGATGCTCGAGGGAATCGACCATGAGCGAAGCCGTTCTCGGAATCATCGGCGGATCGGGCATCTACGATCTGCCGGGCCTGACCGATCTGCGCGAAGAGCGCGTTGAAAGCCCGTGGGGCGAGCCTTCGGACGTGCTGTGCATCGGCCGGATCGGCCAGACGAAGATCGTGTTTCTGCCCCGCCATGGCCGCGGCCACGCGATCCCACCCTCCGAGATCAACTACCGCGCCAATATCGACGTGCTGAAGCGGGCCGGCGTGACTGATCTCGTCTCGCTCTCGGCCTGCGGCTCCTACAAGGCCGAGCTCTATCCCGGCCTGTTCGTGCTGGTCGACCAGTTCGTCGACAGGACGAGCCGCCGCGAGAACTCCTTCTTCGGCAAGGGTTGCGTCGCCCATGTCTCGGTCGCCCAGCCGGTCGGGCCTGCCCTGCAGGCGCGGATCGCGGCGGCGGCGCAGGCCGAGGAACTGCCCTTCGTGCGCGGCGGCACGCTGGTCACGATGGAAGGCCCGCAATTCTCGACCTATGCGGAATCCCTGACCTATCGGGGGCTCGGCTACGACCTGATCGGCATGACGGCAATGCCCGAGGCCAAGCTCGCCCGCGAGGCCGAGATCACCTATGCGACCGTTGCGATGGTGACCGACTACGACTGCTGGCATGAGCTGCATGGTGCGGTCGATGTCGCCTCGGTCATCGCCGTGCTCCACGAGAATGCCGACAAGGCGCGGCGCCTCGTGGCGCGGCTCGCCGCCGATTTCCCGACCGAGCGCCAGCCGTGCCCGGCCGGCTCCCACAACGCGCTCGACAACGCCATCGTGACAGCGCCGGCCTTCCGTGATCCGGCCTTGCTGGCGAAGCTCGATGCCGTCGCCGGGCGCGTGCTCAAGGCCGCGTGATATGTCGGCGCCCTTGACGAAGCCGGCTCGGCGTCCGACCAAGGCGTCCGTCACGACGCATGAGACGGTGCCCATGAACCTCGCCGACAGCATCCGCGCGATCCCGGATTATCCCCGGCCCGGCATCGTCTTCCGCGACATCACCACGCTGCTCGGCGATGCCAGGGCCTTTCGCCGCGCGGTCGACGAACTGGTGCAGCCCTTCGCTGGCCTGAAGATCGCGAAGATCGCCGGCATCGAGGCGCGCGGGTTCATCCTGGGCGGGGCTGTGGCGCACCAGCTTTCGGCCGGCTTCATTCCCGTCCGCAAGAAGGGCAAGCTGCCGCTGGAGACGCTGCGCGCGACCTATGCGCTCGAATACGGCACGGACGAGATCGAGATCCATCGCGACGCGGTGCAGCCGGGCGAGCGTGTCCTGCTGGTCGATGACCTGATCGCGACCGGCGGCACCGCGGAGGCGGCGGTCAACCTGCTCGCGGGCTTGGGTGCCGAGGTCGTGGCGGCCTGCTTCATCGTCGATCTTCCGGAACTCGGCGGCGGCGACAAGATCCGGCGGCTCGGCGTGCCGGTGCGCACCCTGGTTTCCTTCGCGGGCGATTGAGCGGCGGATGAAGATCAACGGCCAGCCTTACCGGACGATCTGGCTTGCGCAGGATGGCTGGCGCGTCGTGGTGATCGACCAGACGCGCCTTCCTTTCCGTTTCGAGGCCGTGGCGCTAGGCTCGGCCGAGCAGGCGGCCGATGCGATCCGCAGCATGGTCGTGCGCGGGGCTCCCCTGATCGGCGCGACGGCTGCCTATGGCGTCGCGCTGGCGATGCGGGCGGATGCCTCGGATGCGGCCTTGGAGGCCGCGCTTGCCCTTCTGCGCGCGACGCGGCCGACCGCCGTCAATCTGCACTGGGCGCTGGAGCGGATGCGTCGTGTCCTTGCTGCGTTACCTCCGGGGGGGCGTGTCGAAACCGCCTATGCGGAAGCTGCGGCGATCTGCGACGAGGATGTCGCCCTGTGCCGTGCGATCGGCGAGCACGGTTTGCCGCTGATTGCGGAGATCGCTGAGCGGAAGCCCGCCGGCGCGCCGGTCAATATCCTCACCCATTGCAATGCCGGCTGGCTCGCTACGGTGGATTGGGGCACGGCGCTGGCGCCGATCTACCTCGCCCATGACGCCGGCATTCCCGTCCATGTCTGGGTCGACGAGACCCGGCCGCGCAACCAGGGCGCGGCGCTGACGGCCTATGAGCTGGGCTCCCACGGCGTTCCGCATACGGTGATCGCGGACAATGCCGGCGGCCACCTGATGCAGCACGGGCAGGTCGACATGGTGATCGTCGGGACCGACCGGACGACGGCTTCCGGCGATGTCGCCAACAAGATCGGCACCTATCTCAAGGCGCTCGCCGCGCATGACAATGGCGTACCCTTCTACGTGGCGCTGCCCTCGCCGACGATCGACTGGAGCATCCGCAACGGCCTCGCCGATATTCCGATCGAGGAGCGGGCGGCGCGCGAGGTGACGCATCTCTCCGGGCTCGCCGATGACGGCGAGGTCAGGTCCGTGCGCGTCGTCGCGCCGGGCAGCGGCGCGGCCAATCCGGCCTTCGACGTGACGCCGGCGCGGCTGGTCACGGGGCTGATCACCGAGCGCGGCGTCTGCGCGGCCAGCGCCGAGGGTCTTGCGCAACTCTTTCCCGATCTGGCGAACAAGAGCACGACATGACCGAAACGGAGCTGCGGCAAGAGATCGTCTCGGTCGCGCAGGCGATCGACCGGGCGGGATTCTGCCCCTCGAAATCGGGCAATGTCTCGGCGCGTTTCGGCGACGGCCTGCTGATCACGCCGTCGGGCCTGCCCTATGCGCAGACGAAGCCCGAAGACCTGATTCATCTCGGGCTCGACGGCACCGTGCTCGGCGGCAGCCGCAAGCCGTCCTCGGAATGGCCTTTCCATGTCGCGATCTACAAGGCGCGGCCCGATGCGCAGGCGATCGTTCACACCCATTCGCCGCGCGCGACCGCGCTGTCCTGCACGCGGCGCGGCATCCCGGCCTTCCATTACATGATCGCGCTCTGCGGCGGCGACGATGTGCGCTGTGCCGAATACGCCACCTTCGGGACGCCGGCGCTGGCCCAGAATGCCGTGAAGGCGCTGGAGGGGCGCAAGGCGGTACTGCTGGCCAATCACGGCGTGATCGCGCTCGGCCAGACGCTCGCAGGCGCCCATACCATCGTCGCGGAGGTTGAAAATCTCGCGGGCCAGTATCTCGACCTCCTCGCGGCGGGGATCGAGCCGGTGATCCTCGACGCGGCCGAAATGGAGCGCGTCGGCGCCAAATTCGCGGGCTACGGCAAGGTCGGTTGATCTGACCGATTCGGTCTTACGCACCGTTAAGCACTGCCACCCTAGGGTGGCGCATGATCGTTTCGCGCTACCTGCACGAGTCATTCGATGTGCTGTCGGTCGGCGTCTGCGAGTACGATGCAGAGCATCGTGCCGTCGGCTGGAACCGCACGTTCCTGCATTTCTTCCCTGAAGACGACGGGCTGATCTATCCCGGCGAGCCTTATGTCGACAATCTCCGGCGCTTCTACACGCTCAGGCTCGCGCCCGAGGAGATGCACGACATCGACCGCTACATCTCCGAAGGCATGGCGCGCCACGAGAACCAGACGCAAGCCTTCGAATTCCTGCATAACGGCCGCCGGTTGCGCGCGACCTCGCTGCTGGCGCCCTGCGGCGGCCGTGTCAGGATGTGGCAGATGCTGGAAGCGCCGCGACGTGCCGGTGCGATGGCCGAGGCGATGCTGCCGGCCTTCGAGGCGCTGCGCTTCATTCCGGACGGCGCCATGCTGCTCGATGGCGAGGACCGGATCATCGCCACCAACGACGCCTTCCGCGATCTCTACGACATCCCGGCGGATACGCTGCTCGTCGGCTTGAAGTTCGACGAGATCGTCGCCGAGTGCTGGCGCGGCGTCTCGGCCGTCGCGGGCCTGCGCGCCAGCATCCTGAACGGTCTGCGCTATGACGGTGCGCCCTTCGAGATCGAACTGCCCGGCCAGCGCTGGCGGCGCGTCGTCGCCCGGCACACGCTCGAGGGCTTAAGCTGCTTCATCCATGCCGACACCACGGCGGCGAAGCGCCAGCAGGCGGCGCTTCTCAGCGCACAGGATGCGCTCCGTCAGGCCAATGCCGAGCTGGTGAAGCTCGCGCAGACGGACGGGCTGACCGGGCTCGCCAATCGCCGCCGCTTCATCGAGTGCCTCGCCGGCGAGGCGGCGCGGCCGCAGTCGCTGGCGCTGCTGATCGTCGATGTCGATCATTTCAAGGCGATCAACGACCAGTTCGGCCATGTCGCCGGCGATACCTGCCTGCGTCTGGTGGCACAGGTCATCGAAGGTCCGCCGAGTGGAGCGGCCCGGCTTGTCGCGCGGCTCGGCGGCGAGGAATTCGGCGTGCTGATCGCGGATGCGACGCCAGGTGAAGCATTGGCCGTCGCCGAGGCGATTCGGCAGGCGCTGGCGCAGGCGCCCTGGCGGGCGGTCGATGCGCAATTGCAGGCTGCCACGGTCTCCATCGGACTATGCTGTGGCCACGGGCCGCTCGACGGCGATGCGCTCTACGCCCATGCGGATGCCGCGCTCTATGCCGCCAAGCGCAATGGCCGCGACCGGATCGAGACCGTGCATCTGCCGCCGGCGGCAGGCCTGAAAGCGGGCTGAGTTCAGCCCGGCTTGCGCTCGACGAACACGCAGCCGTCGAAACATAATACATAAGAAGGAAGAGCCCTAGGGACCCCACAAAACACCCGAGTTTAAATGATATCTGTGCGTAGAGCCCCATCAGCCCTTGCGAGTTCCTGATAGGAATGTTGCTACTGCGTAGCTGCTGGGAGATTGATGTGGCGAAGCGAAGCTCGATCCGGATCACAAAACGAGTGGTCGATGATCTCGCTCCCGGCGAAGATGTCTGGGATTCAGAGATCAAGGGCTTTGGCGTCAGATGCCAGGTGAAGGGCAAGTCCTATGTCCTGAAAACCACCGTTAAGGGGCGGCCAAAGTGGATCACAATCGGTCGTCACGGATCGCCTTGGACGCCGGACAATGCGCGAACCGAGGCTCTGAGGCTTCTCGGACTAGCCGTCCAAGGCAAGGACCCTACCGAGCGGGAGGCTGGTGAGCGAATCCGCGTCAGCGAACTCTGCGCCCGCTATCTTGACCAATACGCGATCCCGAAAAAGAAGCCGTCTAGCGCGCTTCTAGATCGGAAAAATATCGATAACCATCTCATTCCGCTGATTGGCAATAAGCTCGTCAACGATCTGAAGCCAACCGATGTCTAGGCCTTCAAAGCCGCCGTTTACGCGGGCAAAACAGCACCGAAAGACCCTAAGGCCAAGCGGAACGAGCAGGGCGGGGGCGTTGTCGTCAGAGGTGGTGCAGGTGCTGCGAACCGGTGTCTGACACTGCTGTCCAAAATGATGAATCTGGCTGAGCTTTGGGGGCTCCGCGCCAAGGCAAGCAATCCGGTTCGGGGGATACCGCGTTATCGTGAGACGCCGAAAGAGCGCTTTCCGGTTGGATGACCATCTCTATGTAATCGAGTTCCGGGCAGCCGACTGCGACACCGACGAACTGTTCGAGGCGTTCGTCAAAGCCAACGAGGCGCTGGAACAGAAGGCCTGCGGGAGCGGGCAGCACCATTTCGGGCTCGGGTATCTTGCTAAACGACCAGATCAAGATGGTGGCCTGATCAGAGCCTTGGTGATGGTCGAGCCTGAACAAGCCGAAGGCTTCAGGATTGCGGCAGACGACATGTCCCGATCACGGTCCGGTCTAACGGTGAAGCAATGTGAGATCGATGCAGGCGATCCAGATGCTCACTGGCGATGGCTCGCAGAGGGCGTCATAGCGTCCACCGCGATATTCGAAGACAATGAGCCGCACTTCATCATGTTGGGAGCCGAACGGCCAGCTATGGTGCGCACTGGCGGAACTCCCCGGCAAAGGAATGACTGCCCTCGGCCTCATGCGAGATAAAACTCATCGCTATCTCTTGAAGGATCGGCGCCTACCGTTTTGACCCCCGCTCCCCCGGCTCTGAATCCTTCGAGCCGCACCCAGCCCTTCATGTTCCAGCCGAACGTTTTGACGGTGAGGTTTCGTATCGCGCGGTCGGCGACCTCGAAGGTCACGTAGTTGCCTGTATCGATATTGGAAAGATTGGCTAGATCGACGGGGCCTCTCGCGGGCTCCACCGTTAGGGGCTTGTCGAGCGCGGCGACATTCAGTTGGCGCTTTCCCTTCGAAATCGTGCTGGAAAACTGATGGATATGGCCGTGAATGAGACAGTCCGCCTCCGTTAGCAACTCGGCCATTGTCAGCTTCTCATGCGTGACGCTGATGTTAAACAACTCGGGACGCGTCGCTTGGCTAAGAGCAGAGACGAGTTCCGCCCTGTTCCCTCCGACGATATTGCGTCCAAGCGCCTTTCGCGCGCTGTCGTACGCGCGAAAGGCGCTTGTTTTCATCAGCTTCTCCTTCGCTCGCTGCCGGTCGATCGGCTTCATCTCATCAAGCGCCTTCAAATCAGCCAAGACCTGGGCGTGGGTCGTCTGCTCCTCGTGGTCGAACTCTGCGCATAGGTTCGCGCGGATTGGGTTCCTGCCCCAATTCGTGGGGCATCCGCTGAAGCCGACCAAGCAGACCTTATCCACCACGAGCGGGCTGCCATGCAGGTGATGGCCATTCGCACCTAGATCGAAATCATAGGCGAGGTCGTAATCGTGATTGCCGAAAACGTAGACGACGGGGCATCCGAAGGTGTCGAGGATGTCGCAAATCTCGCAGGCTCTTCCCCCGCCGATGTCTCCCGCAACGATTAGTAGGTCGTAGACATTGGCCTCGCGCGCCCGTAGGCGGGAAACGATACCGACGTTCCCATGAATATCGGAGAGCGCGAGAACTCGCATCGACAGGCCTTTCAGGATTTTGGTGAACGGCCTGAACGAGAGGCTGAGACATAAAGCGCAACGACAAGCCCTCCGCAGCGGGAAGCGATTGCGGCCGCCCGCATCCGGTCGCGGTGCAGGAAATCGATGGGCCGGGGCTGGGCCCGCTGTGGGCGTTCAGAAGCCCGTCCCGGCTGCGCGATCCTGGGCAAACTCAGACGTAAGCCGTGCGTTCGATTGCCTCAACAAACTCCGCGCGGGTGCCGAAACTCGCGATGTTTTGTAGCGCAATCAAAAGCAATCTTCGGGCGTAGAGAACAAATTCTTGCAAGACCTCTCTGTCGAAATCGGTCCATTGCAAAGAACCATGTCTGGCCCGCAGGCGGTAGATCGCGCGGACATTGTGAGCAATTTCCTCCGGTTTCACCTCGTCAGTTGTCAGTAGTTTTGCCATTCGTTCTTCCACCGAGTAGGCGGCAGCCTCCAATTCGTGCTTGATAAGAACGCCTTCCATCGCCGAGAGTGTGTAAACTAAACGGTCGCTCAACTCCCTACACGTCGCCGCTGTGCCGAACAGAATCATACTAGACCTGACGGCGCTCTCGAACTCGTCCAAATATTCCTTTCGAAGCAAGGCGCCCGCCATATCGAAGGCTTGCCGCAACTTCGTGAGCTTTGCTCTCGACATCCTCCAATATGCGACGTCCGTCGGAATGACCCTCTCTGAATACGAGAAGCTACCGTCCCCCAAAACCAAGACATGGCTGGTCGGAACCAACTCTCCGCCGAGAAGAGCTGTCGGACAGAAAGATGAAACGTCAGAGGAAGCAGGAGAAAAGAAGCGTAGCAAGTCTACTGCTTCGCGGGCTATCGCAAGGCCATCTATACCCGCGCGTTCGCCCACGGCTTCTGATCGGACCACAACCGCAGCGTAACCCTGCATCGTGCTTCTTAGCTTGTCGAACAGGCCCCGAACATCAGCCTCTTGTTCAGGCGCAGATTTTAGGGCCGTCGCCTCCAGCTCGTCGATCATTGTGGCGGTAATCGGCAGAATTTCCACGGGCCCAAATGAAAAGCCGCTCTCGACCTCTAGATGAGCAATTGGTGCCCAAACATCTACAGCCTTCACTTCGACACGGCTGGCCGATGTAATCGCTTCAGTCAAACTGGTCGTAGTGACGGAGCCAAATGATGATCTGCACCAAGCGATGACCATCCCCTCGGCAAATTTTTCACTCAAGCTTCGAGAAGCCCACGGAACTCTGAGAATTAAGCCGGTTAGTTTTTGAAATATTTTTATGGATTCAATGTCGAATCCGTAGGCTTTTGAATCTTTCAGAATGAAAGCAATGACCTGATTTCCATCTACATCCGTTTTCCATACGATTGGCTGTTCAACGAACTCTTCAGACGTAAGCGTCGCGCCAATTGGCCGATCACTCCTGAACTCTCCTTGTTCGGAGGCTGAAAGAACGAGCTCGCGAATGCTCCCGAGCAGTTCTTCGCCTAGCCGATTGACCTCATTCTCGATTGGTGAGGGAAATGAAAATGGATCCGCGGCTACGTTTCCAAGCTCGTGCGGAATAGCCTCCTCGATCTTCGTTACCCTTGGGCCCTCATGTTCAAGTTCGCTGACCGCGTACTCTTCGCGAAGCGCCTCAAGCTCAGCCAAGTCGGCTGCGTGGAACTTGGCAAGCCGGTCGCTGATCCAAATTTGAAACTCTTCCACCTCTGATACATACGCGCTCACAAGCGCCTCTATCGACACTTCATCTCCCATGGTGTCGAGATATGCACGCGCCGGCGCGGTCCAGCGATCCCAATCCCTCAATTCTCTTGCGTCGAGCCGGACTCCTGTCGTGATCTGACCGGCTAAATCGGGCCGTTCCGGGTTTTGGGAAAAGTTAAGAAACATTGCGGAATTGGGCATGCCACGATGCAGCATGTAATTACGAAGCTCATGGACAAATTTTGCGGCTCCGTTTTTGGTAAAGCGTTCATCAACCTCCTGCTTATAAGCATCGTGAAAAGTCGAATTTTCGTAATTTGATTCCACAAATACCCTAGTATGATCAACTAGAGTTTTGGCAGCCGCAACAAAATTGTGAACTCTGCGAGCCACCTCTCTGTGAGCTTGGGTCCCTGCTTCCTTGTTTTGAAGCATCATGAGACGCAAGCCGTGCTCCGGATCGCTCACATGCCGCAACGCTTCGATCAATTCTCTTGCGTTCGTACGAAATATATTGAGCGAGAAACTCCTGCCGTGCTCTCGATTTATATAGCCCATTCCGGCCGAGGCTCGAATTGCCTGGTCAACCTCAAACGGGCTTCGAGTGTGATCGTTCATGAAGCTCCTTGAGCATCATACTGATTGAAGGGGGGCCGTCGATTTTAATCGCCCTGCTGGCTAGTGCAACCAGGAGCATACAAGGTTTGGCATCGCCCCTTACCGATTTGATGCGCAATTCAACAATTTCGCAACGCTGGCCGGGCCGTTGAAAACTGAGCGCTTTTCTGTTGCATAAACCCGTTGCATAATGACCGCATGATTTACGGCTATGCACGCGTCTCGACAGACAACCAGACCCTCGAATCTCAGATCGAGGCTTTGAAGGCAGCAGGAGCCGACCGCGTCTTTCAGGAGAAGGTCAGCGGCGCCAAAGCGGACCGTCAAGAACTCAAGCGGGCGCTGGCCAAACTCGGTGAAGGCGACGTGCTGATGGTCACGAGGTTGGATCGTTTAGCGCGCTCGACCCGCGACCGTCTCGATATTCTGGACCGGACCTCCAAGGCCGGCGCAGGCTTCCGTTCCTTGACGGAATCCTGGGCGGACACGACAACGCCTCACGGTCGGCTGGTCACGACGATCATGGCTGGATTCGCCGAATTCGAACGCTCATTGATCCTGGCGAGAACAAGCGAAGGGATCAGCCGAGCCAAAGCCCGAGGCGTGAAGCTGGGCCGTCCATTCGGAATGACCCATCACCAGAGACAGGAAGCGCTGGTCAGAAAAGCGGCCGGCGAGCCCGTTCGGGAGATTGCCCGCACCTACAATGTCAGCCCAAGCACGATATCGAGAGTATAGATGCCGAGATAGAGCCACCTTGAGTGTGCGTGATGATGTTGCTTGCCGCATTATGGCTGGAGTTGCGCAAAGGCTTCTGACTAATGATTTTTAAGAGCAATTTCACTCCAGCGCCAATTAGATAAATCACCTCTTACACTTATTTTTCCGTCAGCCAGAAGCCGCGACAATCTAATTTCTATTCTGTTATAGAATATATTATCGCTTCTATTAAATTTTTCTCCAATCTCATATATTACGCGAGCTGTTTTTAGATATTTGTTTGACAATGATAGTATTATCAATTCATCTATCTGATGATCGTCGATTTCTGACATAGAAAAACCCTCTCATTGCAGCTAGTTTATAGGGTTTCCTCCACAGCGTTCACTGACATGCCCTCTCGCGCAACCCTCTATAGTGCGGTGACCACCTGTAATGCCGCGGCTCTGATTGTATCTTGGCTTAGCCAATTCACTACGACATACGCGCTCCGCATATTCCCATTCTGCCTTGCAGTCGGGTGTGTCGTCTTTCCGGCTTCCACCCGCACCTCCGCCACCGAACGAGCCTCGTCGGCAAAAGTTGATGAATTGCTGTGCGGCTGCGGCCATCGCGGCGGCGCAAGCTGGATTTCGCCCACACAGCCAAGTCCCGCCTCGAATAATGGGAGCAAGCTGCGTTCCTTCCGGGTCGGAAGCCATCAGCGGGGAGCTTGAGGCATATGCGTAGACTGACGGTCCATCGACGAACCCAAGCGGATCTGTCTGAAGGTATCGCCCAGTGGTAGGATCATATTGCCGATGCCAGTTGTAATGCAGCCCGGTTTCGAGCTGGAACCACTGCCCAGGGAAGCGAGCATCGAGCGAAGCCGATCCGGCGATGGATTGGACAGCGCCAAAGGGCAGGAAGACTGCATCCCAGACAAGAGCCTTCGTCGCATCGGTCATCCTGACCGGCCGATCAAGCTGATCCGCATGGACGAATAGCGTGTTGGGCGATGCCGTGTTTACATCGGCGACCACCGCGAGCGGAACCGCCCTCGTAGCAATCCCGCGCTTCGGCCCGTTCAACGAGGGCAACTGCGCCCGCGCCGTCGGGTCATTGTCGCTCTCAGCCGCACCGAGCTGGCCACCGCTGCCCAAGCGATCATTGTCATTGCCGGGGCGACGAGTCGGGCCGCTATCAGCACCAAGGTCCTCGATCTCCAGCCAGACATACTCCCGCATCGTCGAGCCCGTAGCCGCGTCCGCTTCGGCGAGCAGATGCCCGGCAGTGTCGTAGATCAGGTGGATCGTTCCCGAAGGCGTCGTACCTGTCACTGCCCTGACCGCAAGCCGCTCCAGCCCATCATAGGTGTACGTTCCCTTCGTCGTGCCGCTTACACTCGCCAGGGAAAGCCGCCCGTTGGCATAATGCGTGAAGCTCCACGCCGCGCTGCCTTGAGTGTCCGTGATGATGTTGCCAGAAGCATCATGACCATAGGTCCGGCTCACCGTCCCATTGGTCGTCACCGTCGCCATGCGGTTCGATGCAATCTCCATCGCCGTGACCCTATCGGTCGTCGTGCCGCTTAGAGTCAGTGTTTCCTGAGTGCGATTGCCAACTGAATCATAGAGATAGGCCAGTTGCCCCCAGACGCCCGTCGCAGTCTGCAGACGCCGAGCGGCTGTGTAAGCAAAGGTCTCGCTGGCAGAGGGCGCGATGTCGTCAGACACCGTAATGCCCGTCAGATTGAGCCCGTCCGACCGCGACAGGCCACGACGCATGATGGCTTGGCTGGTCGCCGGGTCTTCAACCTTGGTTTCGCTGAGTTCGTCGTCACCGTTAAAGCTGCGCGTCAGCGTCAATGCGTTGCCATAGTTGAGCGCTCTCAGATCGGAGAATGGCTGATAGGTCACGCCGCTTGCGAGCCCTACGCTCGCTGCGGCTGGGCTTGCTTTCGTGGAGACAGCGCCAACGCGGCCCGTCGCATCGCGATTGAACGTCACGGTACGGCCCGAAGGGTATGTGATCTGCGTCACCTTGTCGGCCAAGTCGTAGGCATAGGCCACGACATAGCTCTTACCGGCGATCACTCGCGTTTCTGAGAGGACGTTACCACGGGCATCATAGACCCAGGCCGTCGTCCCCGATGCATCGGTCATTCCAGTCAGCCGGGTCTTGCCCTTATTGCCGGACGTGACATCGTCATAGCTCCAGGTGACATTTTCTCCGGATGCCGATGGGAATGAGCGCGCCGTGATCCGGCCGGCATTGTCGAACGTCTGGTTCGTAACGATGCTCCGGCCATCTGTCTTTTGGGTGATCAACCCGCGAGAGTCGCGCTGATAGACAATCGTCCCGCTGTCGGGAGACGATGCCTGAATGACGTCGCCAAAGCCGTTGCGCACATAGCTGGTCGTCAGATTGCGCGGGTCCTTATAGGACGTGATGGCATCGATGCCATTCCGGGTGACCTGGCTCTTGGCACTCTCCTCGTTCGTCTCGCTGATCAGCCGATTAAGGGCGTCGAAACCGTAGCTGTAGATGTTTGAGCGTGGGTCGGTCACGGCAGTCAGATTATCGGTCTTGTCATAGCCGAACTGCCAGAACGGCGTGGATGCTCCGATGGCCTTCAGCAGGCGGCCGAGTTCATCAAACGTCTGGGTTCGGGTGAAGGTCGTGGTCGTGTCGGCGCGCTTACGCGTGATCGAGGTCGCGCCACCCATCGCATCGCGCCCATAATTGGTCGTTTCGCCGACATTGTTCGTGATCGTCGTCAGGCGGCGGGCGTTGTCATAGGTGAACGAGAGCCAGCTGCCATCCGGCTGAGTGATCTTGGTGATGTCGCCAGCACCATTGTACTCAATGGTCGTCGTGGACGGCGTCCCAGTTGAATCGGCCGTCGTCGTCAGCAATCGACCTCGGCCGTCATACGTCAAAGCGGTTTTGATGCCGTTGGGTTCGGATACCAGTGTCGGCTGGCCACGTCCGTTGACGGAATCGACCGTGGTGACCAGGCCAACTTCGTTGGTGATCGTCTGCACGTAGCCTGAGCTATCGTATGTGTAGCTGACGGTGTCGCCGCTTCCAGCGAGAGGGCCGTCGACCGACATGAGAACGCCGCCGGTGCCGTAGGTATAGGTCCAGGTCCGCATCTGGCCGGAGGTCGAGTACGGGACGGTGTGCGTCGTCGTATCGGTCTGGGTCACCGAGGTCAGGCGCCCGGCGGTCCAACCATAGTCGGTGATGAGCCCCGGTTCCACCGTCTGGCTCGGAACGTTCAGAGCCGTGTTCCAGGTATAAGTCGTGGTCGAGGCTTCGGCTGTTCCCGATCCGCGGACGATGGTTAGTGGGCGGCCTTGAGCGTCGCGGGTATAGGCAGTGACGCGGCCTTCCTCGTCCGTTTCAGTCGCGATGAACTGCCCCGAATAGGTGTAGGATCGCGTGCTGGATGGGCAATTTAGGCTCGGGATGCCGTTGACGGTTTTGAGGTATGAGCCAAACGATCCATAATCCACGTCGTAACGATAAGTCGCGACCTTCCCCAGGGGATTGGTCACCTGACGGACGGCTTCCAGGATCGACGGAGCCGAGTACGAAATCAGGTACTTGTTGTTCCCGTCGGCGCCTTCGGTCGAGGTCACGCGTCCCTGGCCATTATAGACATAGGTGCCATTCCGAATGCCGCGCCCATCGGTGATCCCTGTGAGGAACGAAGGAAATCTGGCATCCTCATAATGATAGTTCACGCTGTCGATCACCGTGCTTGAGGCGTTGAACCATTCGGCCTTCAGCAGCTTCTGCGGCATCGCCGTACTAGGGACCGTCGGCGTCGGTGACACATCGTAAGTGTACTGAACCTTCGTCCCATCCGGGAAGACGGCTTGCTGCACTCCCACGGGGATCGGCATCGCCGCGGAGGCGTTGGCCGGATAAGTCTGATTGAAATACTGCCAGGTCAATTGAATGGCGCGGCCGAAGGTGTCCGTGATCGTCGAAACTTCCCCAGAGGACCCATAGGTGAAGTTCTTTTCGTAGCCGTCGCGCTCCGTGATGCTGACGACGCGGCCGATGACGAAATTGGAGCTGCTAGTGATGTCCGGAATGAAGGTTTGCAGAATCCAGACGCGGCCAGAAGTCTCGGTGACCCGCCACTGGCTTGAGGTCGCGAAAATCGTGCTCCAACTCGAAGGCGGAGTGCCGACGAGCTCCAGCCGATAACCTCCGACAGGGTTGAAGGCAGTTGGCACGAAATTGTTGCCGTCCCGCGTGAAATTGAAGGCCGTACCATCGGGAGCGATGATTGTTCCGGCGGGGCCGCCGTCGGACGTGATGGCGCCCGCGATATGGAATTCTAACGAGAAATCGAACTGCCAGCCGCCGAGTGCGCTCCTTGGAGGGCTCCGCCAGGCTGAGACATCCGTCGCCTGCGGGCGACTCCGATATGATCTTTGGAGGCCAAGTCGACCATCCGCCGTGACAAAATCCTGAGCGGTATCAATCTTGGCTCCGCTATCGAACAAGACGGGATTGCCAATGGAAGGAGAGCGATTGCCGCCGAAGTTCGCCGAGCAGGCTTGCGCTTCGCGAACGCGGTTTTGAACACAGACGCCTGCGGCGACCGGCGAGTATCCCGTATCGCACTCAAACCAGGTCAGCGCAGGCAGGATCGTTTGGCACTTGTTGATCCCGTCCAGCGGATTGTCGATATGATTTTCCCACGGACAAAGGTGCTGAAAGCTTGTCCATTGGCAGGCTCTGTTCAATGAGTTGTCCGGCGCGGGCAGCGCTCCGATGAAGCGGCTGTAGCCGTTGTTCATCCCCGCCTAATTCCACTGAGCCGCACACGCAGCATCCGCACTGGGGTAATGCGCGCCGTTGAAATTCCAACCGAGAACGCCGTCGCCTGTCTGCGCCTGAGCAGTGCTCCCGGCGAGCCACACCATGAGAGCGGCGACTAGCGCCAGCGCAGGAAGAACGATCTTTCGAAAATTATTATAAAATTCAACCTGAAAACAGCCAATATTAAACACGACAACAATCCCCCCGCATCCGATATTAATACGGACAATATTGAGGTGCATAAAATTTAGCTGAATAAAAACTGCGTCTCTATTGAATAGTCATCCAGATTTCTGTCGGCGAGTCAACTGGGGGTTGCGGAAGATGGGCATTTTGCTTACCGGTCACGCTGGTACGTGCCGACCTGCTTCACGCTGACGTTTAACATAGCCTGGCCGCCTGCATTCAGCGAGCAACGCCCCCCGCGATTTGCGTGAGCCGATATCGAAGCTGTGATTGCAGGCGCTATGTCGACGGCGGAGCTGCAGATGCCGTCTTGGCTTTCCGCTCCTGCAGTTCGCGGTGCCCGTAATAGGATATCAGGCTCAGGGCGATTGAGACGACAGCCCAAAACGTCATGTCGGGGAAATTTGCTCGGTTGAGGACTGCGAGCACGCAGGAAATCACGAAGCAGACTGAGCAGCGCGTGGGAATGCGATCACCAGAGCTGATCCAAGCAGGAATAGCATCGAGATCAGAACGCCGACGGCGCCGGCACCGGTGCTGGCCGCGCTATCGATCAAGCGGCCGACGACATGGACTGTGCAGGATTGCAGGCCAGAGAAGACCGAGAAAACTAGACCGATAATAAGCACGGCGATGCGTATGATATGCCTGCTGCAGTTAGAAGGGTGCTGGAAGGGCCTTGGAGGGTCGCGCAGGGCGTTATCGGCCTGCTGCGCGATCTAGCTCCGCGAAGTGCTTCGAAGCTTGCAGCAGCGTCATTCCCTGGAGCGCGCAAAACTGCTTCAGGCTGTCACGCTGCTGACAGTTCATCGAGCCGAGCGCCTCGAACATGTCCATGTTGGCTTTCGAATCCTGTTGAGCCTTGTTTTTTGCGGCGCGAACATCGATTCCCATCGCCGCTGCCGATTTCTCGATGCGAGCGATGCGATCTCTGCTGACCGAAAGAGAAGCACCGTTCACATACTGGTCTGAACAGCGTTCCAGCAGCGCGAGGGCGCCATAGCCACTCTGAGGGCCTGCTCCAGTGAAAAGAGCGATGTCTCGCGCTGTTGATACCTCGGACGCGCCCAGCGCCCCAGCTACGGTGCGCAACGAAGATAGGCCTCCCCGTTGGCATCTTTCAGGGTGTTGCCGGCCAACGTGTAACGGACTTGAATCCGCTGATTGCCAGCTTCCTCGACCGAGCAGCTGGCGCGGACAGAAATTGTCTGGCCCAACTGCTGAATTGAAACGTTGCGGCAGATTCCGCCTCCCTCGGGCACGAAACGGTTCTGCCGAATGGTGAAATACGGGCCTTCCGTTTTAGCCCTAACGCTTCGACACTGATCAATGACAGAGCCCCAGACTCCGTAATAGGCCTCGACGGCGGGCGGCTGCGACTGAGTCGTAATTTGCCGCTCGCTATTCGGACCGCAGACGTGCCACCGATTCTGATAGCCAGCTTCCCCCTTGCGCCCGTAGCACCAGTTCAGCTTTTCCAATTCTGCGCCAACGGCCTCCCGCAGTTCGCACGCCTTGTCGGTGAGCTTGCCCTCGCCATCGCCACGGCACCAGCCATTGAGCTCGCCGTACCTTTCAAGCCACTTCTTGATCTCGGGCGATTGACTGAGCGCGGCTGTAGGCAAGAGAGGCCAGAGTGCGACTGCGAGCAGGCCCGCCAATTTAGCGAGTTTGCGGCTCATGGCTTCGATCTAGCTCCCTACGCCATCCGGGGTCCGCGCAGCTTCTTGAATTTCTCTTCGGCTGCATGCTGCCGCGCCACCACTGCCAGTTCGCGAGACACAACGCGCCTGCCAACCGGCCAAAAGGACAAGCCGGCGAGCTTGAAGGATTGGATTCCGAAGGGAATGCCAATGATGGTCAGGCAATTGATGATGCCGGCGATGATGTAGGCGATGAAAAGGACAATCCCGAATGTGCAGGCCCACACAACATTGGCAATGAAGCCGATTGTGCCGGTGGCGCCGGTTGCGAGAGTGAGGCCCTTTCCGTCCAGTTCCCTGATGTGAACAACGTCTTTTCCGAACGGAAAAGCGGACATTTTCGCCATCTCCAATGCAGCGCGAGAGAGTGGCAGCCCTACGATCGAAAGAGCAAAAACAACGGCACCAATCAGCCAGATTAGGCCCGTAATTGCTCCTCCGAGCACGAACCAGATCACATTACCCGTAAACCTCATATATTCCCCCGAGATACGCCCATTTTTGCGGCATCGTTTGTCACGTCTCCGCAGAGGTCAATCCCTGCTTGGAGGTCGCTATCAGGCTCATAGCAGTTTTTGCGAACCGAACGGCAGGGAGACAAATTGCTTCGGCTGGGCAATTGGAAAAATCGCCATGACGCCGAGGTGAATCAGGCTAGTTCCAGAGTTCATTTGGGGATCGAATGTGATGATTATCCGGGCAATGATAAGACTGAAGCGAATACCAGATACCCGCCATCGTACCTTCGTTTTTGGCCTTTTCTTGAATGGGATAGGTGTTGCGAATAACACTATCTATGATGACACCAACCTTCGAACGATTGCCGCAGTTGAATAAGGCCCGAAACGGTATCTTCGAGTTCGAGCCTGGCTGTGTACCATACCCATCAACACCGAAGAATACTTCGCCATCCTTCTGCATTTTGCGGACGGCTGTCTCGTAATATTGCACTCCACCGAGGCCGCCCGTTGAGCCGAACAGGCGCGCTTGAGCATCGGCTTGGCCCGGTTGAAGTATCAAAACCAACGCGGCTCCGAGCAAAGCGCGCTCAAGTCCCTTCCATCCGTTCCTACCAGTCATTGCCAGCACACCTATGTCGATGCAATACCAATTATAATTGGTAATCGCCGCCGCTAGAAATTGCCAGCTCTGAGCGCATGGATATGCGCAAGCTGGTCGGAGAAAATTTTGCGCGTTTGCGGAAAGAGCGCGGCCTGACTCAGGAGCAGGTCGAGGAGCGCTCGGGCTTTAGCCAGTGGTACATCAGCAGCCTCGAACGTGGGCGCCGAAACCCGACGATCATCTCGCTCTACGAACTGGCCAATGCCATCGGAGTGCGGGTGGCCGATCTAATTGCTGACGAGGTCGTTCCAGCTAACGAATCGAGGCCCTCAAATGCGACTGAGGCGTCGCTAGCAGGCCCGGAAACCAAGAGCGATTGAGCCTTCCGGTTTGTAGCTGCTACGTAGATTGTCGAGGGTCGGGGCTCTCTTTTTTCGCCGTATGTAATTGATTTAAAATTGATTTAGTGAGGTTTGCGTTCAACAAATACGCAGCCGTCGAAGCTGAAGACCTCTTCGCCGTGTTGGTTGATGCCGGTGTTGCGGTGGAAAAACAGGCCCCATTGCGGGCGCGAGGCGCTCTCGCGCTTGTCCACCACCTGCGAATGATAGCTGATGCGGTCCCCAGCGAAGACCGGCTTCGTCCAGCGCAGGTTCTTGAAACCGGGGGAGGGGCCGAGGCGTGCGACGCGGTCCGGCGCCGCTGCGAGCTGGCTCTTGCGGTGCTGGACCATGCAGGCCATCCAGACGGCGGCCGTATGCCAGCCGGAGGCGGCGAGCCTGCCGAAGGAGCTGTCGCGCGCCGCTGCTTCGTCCATGTGGAAGGGCTGCGGATCGAAGCTGCGGGCGAAGGCGACGATCTCTTCGGGAGTGAAGACGAAGCTGCCGAGCTCGTGGCTGTCGCCGATCGACAGCTCTTCGAAAAAGCGCGTCGGTCCCGGCGGCTCGGCAGGCCCTTCCAGCGCGCTCTCGACGGCCGGGCGCTCGTAGATCGGCGCATGGTCGAGCCAGGGGCCGGCCGGGTGCTTGCCGATGCCGGAGCCCCTGCGGCCGAACATGATCCAGTTGGTCTGTTCCAGGATCGCTTCGTCGCGCTGGTTCAGCAGTTCGAGCCGGAAGCGGACGAGGCCCATCTCGGGGCGGGAGCGCGAGGCCTTGCTCTCCAGCACGGTGCGCCGTGCGCTGACGCTGTCGCCTGGGAGAAGGGGGCGCAGCCACTTCACCTCGTCTATGCCCGGCGCGCCCATGCTGGCGGCGTCGAGGAGGAATTCCTCGGCCATCAGGCGCATCAGCAGCGCGCAGCTATGCCAGCCCGAGCCGATCAGGCGGCCGACGAAGCTCGCCTTGGCGGCTTCCGGATCGACATGGAAATCCTGCGCGTCATACCGCGAGGCGAAGGCGACGATGTCGTCCTGCGAGACGTCGAGGCTGCGCGAAAGTGCGCTCTGGCCCGGGACGAAATCCTCGAAATACGACATCGCCGGCAGGCTCTTCAGTTCGCGAAACGGAAATGCAGCACGTCGCCGTCGGCGACGACATAGTCCTTGCCCTCGAGCCTGAACTTGCCGGCCTCGCGCGCGCCGGCCTCGCCCTTGTTGGCGATGTAGTCGTCATAGGCGATGGTTTCGGCGCGGATATAGCCCTTCTCGAAATCGGTATGGATCACGCCGGCGGCCTGCGGCCCCTTGGTGCCCTTCTCGATCGTCCAGGCGCGGGCCTCCTTCGGGCCGACCGTGAAATAGGTGACGAGATGGAGCAGGGCGTAGCCGGCGCGGATCACGCGGTTCAGGCCGGGCTCGTCGAGGCCGACGGCCTCCAGATAATCCTTCTGGTCGGCGGCCGGGAGCACGGCGATCTCGCTCTCGATCTTGGCGGAGACGACGACGGCGACGGCGCCTTCCTCGGCAGCGCGCTTCTTCACCAGCTCGGAGAAGCTGTTGCCCTTGTCGGCACTGGCTTCCTCGACATTGCAGACATAGAGCACGGGCTTGGAGGAGAGCAGGCCGAGCAGTTCGAAGGGGCGGCGCTCCTCGGCCGAGACCTGGACGAGACGGGCGGGCTTGCCGTCGCGCAGCAGGGTGAGGCAGCGGTTCATCAGGTCGACCGCTTCCTTGGCCTCCTTGTCGCCGGACTTCGCCTTCTTCTCCAGCGGCAGCACGCGCTTCTCGAGGCTGTCGAGATCGGCGAGCATCAGCTCGGTCTCGATCGTCTCGATATCGTCGACGGGCGAGACCTTGCCCTCGACATGGGTGATGTCGCCATCCTCGAAGCAGCGCACGACATGGGCGATGGCGTCGCATTCGCGGATATTGGCGAGGAACTGGTTGCCGAGCCCTTCGCCGCGTGAGGCGCCGCGCACCAGGCCGGCGATGTCGACGAAAGTCAGCCGCGTCGGGATGATCTCCTTGGAGCCGGCGATGGCGGCGAGCTTCTCCAGCCGTTCGTCGGGCACGGCGACGTCTCCGACATTCGGCTCGATCGTGCAGAACGGGTAGTTCGCGGCCTGGGCCGCGGCCGTCTGCGTCAGCGCGTTGAAGAGGGTCGACTTGCCGACATTCGGCAGGCCGACGATACCGCATTTGAAGCCCATGATCGCCTGTTCCGTTGCCCGTGGCGGATTGTTGCCGCCGGGCGTGAAGCTTTGAAAGTTGCGGCCTTATTGGGGGGCTTGCGCGATAAAGACAAGTGCCGCGCGCCTTATGCCGGCCGTGTCCCTCACGCGAACGTGCATGGCGGTGCGGCGGATGAGGGTGCTGGATTTCCCGCATCGCCTGCCCGCGTCGTTCGGAGCTTCGTCATGAATCGTTTTCGCCTCGCGCTCGCCCTGTCGGTCTTTGCTCTTGCCGGCGGCGTGGCCATCGCCCAGGCGCCCGGTACACGCCTGCGCGGCGAGGTCGAGGCGGTGAACGAAACGACGATGATGCTCAAGGCCGCCGACGGACGGGAGATCAAGGTCGCGCTCGCGCCGGGCTTCTCGGTCGGCGGCATGGCCGCGGCGAAGGTCTCCGATATCGCCAAGGGCAGCTTCATCGGCGTCGGCGCCAAGCCTCAAGCCGACGGCACGCTGCTCGCCGTGCAGGTGGTGATCTTCCCGGAGTCGATGCGCGGCACGGGCGAGGGGCATCGGCCCTGGGGCGTGCTGCCCGATGCGACCATGACCAATGCGACGGTGGCGGAGACGGTCTCCAAGGTCGACGGCGCCAATCTGGTGCTGAGCTATCCCGGCGGCGAGCAAAAGGTCGCGATCACGCCGGAAGCGACGATCCTGATGGCGGCGCCGGCCGAGGCGAGCGAGCTCAAGCCCGGCGCGCAGGTCGCGATGACGGCGAGCCGTCAGGCCGATGGCAGCTACAGCGCGAGCCGCGTCACGGTGGCGAAGGCGGGCGCGAAACTGCCGCTCTAAATCAGCCGTCGCTCTTCTCGCCGAGCCGCTTCACCGCGGCGTGGCCGCGCGCGTCCATGAAGAGATGCACCTTGTTATGGAAGCCCGTGTCGTCATGGGCCGCGAGCAGGGCGGCATGGTCGGCGCAGGCCGTGCAGAGATCCTCGACCCAGGGCTGCTCGGGCTTGCCGAAATCGTTGAGCACGTAGGCGTGGACCAGCGCCTTGTCGCCGGGATGGCCGATGCCCATCCGGACGCGGCGATAGTCGTTGCCGATCGCCGCCGTGGTCGAGCGCAGGCCATTGTGGCCGGCATTGCCGCCGCCGAGCTTCACGCGCAGCTTTGCAGGAGCAAGGTCGAGCTCGTCATGGAAGACGACGACGTCGGCCGGGGCGATCTTGAAGAAGCGTGCGGCCTCGCCGATCGCGCGGCCGGATTCGTTCATGTAGGTCTGTGGCTTGAGCAGGATGACCTTCTCCCCGCCGATCGTCGCCTCGCAGGCCTCGGCCTGGAAGCGGGCACGCCAAGGCGAGGCGCGATGCAGGCGCGCTATCTCGTCGACGGCCATGAAGCCGATATTGTGTCGGTTGCGGGCATAGCGCGCGCCGGGATTGCCGAGGCCGGCGAAGATCAGCATGGCGGGACTCCGGCAGGCTTGTCGGTTCAGCAGCGGATGGATCCGAAACCGGAACCATTTTTCGGTCCGATGCCATAGCAAAACGGCCGGGCTGCCCCGGCCGTCTCATGATCGTTCCGGATGGTGCGGCGCCGGCTGGCGCCGTTTCATCAGGCCTTGGCTTCGGGCGCAGCCTCGGCGGGGGCGTCAGCGGCCGGCTCTTCCTCGACGGTCGGGGCGGAGACCGTGACGATCGTGGCGTCGGCCGCGATCGAGAGCTTGGCGCCGGCCGGGAGCTTGATCGCGTCGGCATGGATCGAGTCGCCGACGTTCAGGCCGGCGACGGAGACGTCGATCGACTCCGGAATGCTGTCGGGCTCGACGGTGACTTCGAGAGCGTGCTCGACGATCTGGACCAGGCCGCCGTTCTTGACGCCGGGGCTCTGCTCCTGATCGACGACGTGCACCGGAACCTGGACCGTGACGGTCTGGCCCTTGGCGACGCGCAGGAAGTCGACATGGATCGGGAAATCCTTGACCGGGTCGAGCTGGTAATCGCGCGGAATGACGCGCTGCTTCTTACCGGCGACGCTGATCTCGAAGATCGTGGTCAGGAAGTGGCCGCCGAAAATCAACTGGCGGGTCTTGTTGGCGTCGAGCGCGATGGCTTCGGGAGCGGCGCCCCCACCATAGATCACGGCAGGCGTCTGGCCCTGGCGACGAACGGCACGAGCGGCCCCCTTGCCGACCTGTGCGCGCGCCGAAGCCTCGATTTGCTTCACGGCGGTCATGTTGGATGTCCTTGACTTGTAAAATGACAAGGCCGCCCGCTGGCGGCCATCGGATGGTGCGTTCAGAGCCTCCAAGGGTGTCAGCCGAACGCAGGGTGCTCATAGGCGAAAACCGCGGCGATCTCAAGTCTGGCCTGGAAAAGGCAGCTAGGCCGCGTTGGCGACGAGGCCGGTCTCGGCAGGGGCGGCCTGGATCGGCTGCGCGAAGCGCGCCAGCCATTCGCGGATGATCGAGGCCGACACCGGCGGAGAATACAGATAGCCTTGACCGAGGCGGCAGCCCATCTCCGTGAGACGCTCGGCCTGTCCTTGCGTCTCGATGCCCTCGGCGACGATCTTCATGCCGAGGCGATCGGTCATCGTCAGCAGCGCCTCGATGATGATCTCGCTGCGTGCGCCGCTGTCGATCGAGCCGACGAAGGAGCGGTCGATCTTGATGATGTCGATCGGGAAGTCGAGCAGATGGGTGAGTGACGCGAAGCCCGTGCCGAAATCGTCGAGTGCGACCGGCGAGCCGCAGGCGCGCAGCGCCTCCATGGTGCGCGCGACGCCGTCCTTGCGACCTCCCATGAAGACCTGCTCGGTGACCTCGATCACGAGATGCTGCATCGGGACGCCGACCCGCTCCAGAATGCGGCTGGCGCGCTGCACCAGATCGCCCTTCTGGAAATCGGCCGAGGTGACGTTGACCGCGACATGCTGGAAGTTCAGGCCGCTCGCCCGCCATTCGGCCATGTCGGCGGCAACCGCCGTCAGCATCTGCGTGGTCGTGCGATGGGCGATCTTCGGATCGCGCAGCGCATCCTGGAATTCGCCGGCGGCGACGATGCGGCCGTCGTCGAGACGCATCCGGGCCAGGGCCTCGACGCCGACAACCTGGGTCGTATCGAGCCGGATGATCGGCTGGTAATAGGGGATGATGCGTTCGTCACCGAGCGCGCTGGTGACATCCCTGCGGACATGGATGCGCTGCATCATGGCGCTGCGCAGCTGCCGGCGGAAGCGGACATAGCGGCCGCGGCGGGTTTCCTTGGCGTGGTAGAGAGCGAGATCGGCATTCTGCCGCAAGGTGACGCTGTCGAGCCCGTCTTCGCCGGCCAGTGCCCCGCCGATGGTGATGCCGGGCTGGAGGCTGTGGCCGTCATGTTCAAGAGGGGCTGCCATGGCAGCAAGGGCGGCCGCGGCGAGGGCACGCATGCGGGCGGGCCCTTCGCAATCCGGGATGAGGACGGCGAATTCGTCGCCACCGATCCGGCAGGTGAGGCAATCGGTCAGCGCAGCGTCCAGCCGTGCGCCGACCTCGGCGATCAGGGCGTCGCCGGCGGCATGGCCGAGCGTGTCGTTGACCAGCTTGAGATGGTCGATGTCGATCAGCATCAGCCCGTAGCGGCGGCCGATGCTGCTCATCCCGGCGATGGCGCTGTTGAACTGGCTGCGGTTCGGCAGTCCGGTCAGCGTATCGAAATAGGCGAGGCGGTGATTGCGGGTGCGAACCTCGTCATGCTCGATGGCGATGGCGCAGAGATGGACGCAGGTCGCGACGATCTGGCGCTCGAGTTCGCGGGCACGACGTGGCCTGGTGAAATAGAAGGCGAAGGCACCGACCACGCGTCCGTCGCGCGCCTTGATCGGGGTCGACCAGCAAGCGCGCAAGCCGAGCGGCAGGGCGAGATCGGTATAGGGCGCCCAAAGCGGATCGGTGGCGATATCGGTGACTTCGACGGGTTCGCCGCGGAAGACCGCGGTTCCGCAGGAGCCGACATTGGGGCCGGCCGGCAATCCCTTGATCGCACTAACGTATTGCGCCGGCAGGCTGGGCGAGGCGAGGGGTTGCAGGCAGAGCTGGTCGTCGACGGTCACGACCGAGCAGATCACGCCGGGCGAGATCGCTTCGGCGCGATGGCACAGGCGTTCCATGCACGCGATCAGGGTTTCGCCCCGCGCGATATCTTCAAGAATATCGTTCTGCAGGGCTTGCAGGCGGCCCGAAGGTCTGGTCACGGCATGTCCGACAGGGTTCGTCGAAGCCCCGTTCCCTAGCGCAAATGCCTTAAAGGCAGGTTGCGCCGCGGCCTCAAACTTTACGCGGGGTTGTAGCGCGGTCAGGCCGCGACCAGTCCCAGCCGTTCGTCGCGGCGCCGCAGCAAATGCATCAGCGGCAGGGCGAGCAGCACCATCCAGGCTTTGCCGATGATCTGGCCGGTGAGGAAGTCGAGGCTGCCGAAGGCGAGATACAGGAAGACGAAGCTGTCGACGACGAGACCGATCACGCTCGACGCGAAGACGGCCGTGACGAAGCGGCGACGCTGGAGCGGGGTATAAACCGCGAAATCGGCCAGTTCGGAGAGCAGGAAGGCCGCGACCGAGGCCAGCACGATGGCCGGCGGGGCGAGCATCGCCGAGATCAGGGTGCCGACCGCGATGGCGCCGAGACCTGCGAGCGGGCCGAGACGGCGCTGAACGATGTCGCGCAGAACGAGGGCGAGACCGACCATCAGGACGCCGCTCGGCGCCATGACGCCCGGCCAGACCGGCACGAGGCAGGGACCGTTCGGCACGCAGACCGCGCCGGCATTGCCGATCAGCCAGTTGGCGGCAGGAATGGTCAGGCCGAACAGGACGAGGGCGATGGCGCCTTCCGTCAGGCGCTGGCGGTCACGGGTCATGGAATAAGTCCGCTGTCGTCGGGGGCTTCGAGATAGGCCGCGAAGCCTTTTGATCGCAAATCGCATGCCGGGCAATGGCCGCAGCCGTAACCCCAGCCATGCCGGGTCGTCCTGTCGCCGAGATAGCAGCTATGGCTGTCCTCGATCACGAGGTCGAGCAGGGGTTTTCCGCCGATGGCGCGGGCCAGCGCAAAGGTCTGTGCCTTGTCGCGCCACATCAGGGGCGTGTGCAGGACGAGCCGGCGGTCTAGTCCGAGCCCAAGCGCGACCTGCATGGCCTTGATCGTGTCGTCGCGGCAATCGGGATAGCCGGAATAATCGGTTTCGCAGACGCCGAGCACGATGTGCTTGAGGTCGCGGCGATAGGCGAGCGCGGCGGCAAAAGTCAGGAAGATAAGGTTGCGGCCGGGCACGAAGGTCGTGGGCAAGCCGGTCTCGGCAAAGGCGATCTCGGTCTCGCGGGTGAGCGCCGTCTCGGAGATCGCGCCCAGCGCCTTCAGATCGACGACATGGTCGGGGCCGAGGCGCTCGGCATAGCGGGAAGACAGACCCGGCAGCTTCGCGCGGATCGTCTCGCGGCACTCCATCTCGATGCGATGGCGCTGGCCGTAGTCGAAGCCGATCGTCTCGACCGCCTCGAAGCGGTCGAGCGCCCAGGCCAGGCCCGTGGTGGAGTCCTGGCCGCCGGAGAACAGGACGAGGGCGCGGGAGGTCATGGCTGTGCTCGTGCCGGAACCGCGCCGTCATCCCGGACGCAGCTAATCGGAGATCCGGGATCCATCGCAGGGAACTGCGCTCTACGATGGATCCCGGGTCGACCTTTGGCCGCCCGGGATGACGGGGCGGATGATATCACCGGCATTCACTCCGATGGCTCGGTTCAGTCGAACAGGCTCGAGACGCTGGTCTCGCTCGCGGTACGCTCGATCGCTTCGCCCATCAGCCCGGCGATCGAGATGACGCGGATGTTGCGGGCGACCTTCACGGCCTCGGTGGGCATGATCGAGTCGGTGATGACCAGCTCCTTGAGCTTGGAGCCGGCGATGCGCGCGACGGCGCCGCCGGAGAGCACGCCATGGGTGATATAGGCGAAGACCTCCTTGGCGCCCTGCTCGAGCAGGGCATCGGCCGCGTTCACCAGCGTGCCGCCGGAATCGACGATGTCGTCGATCAGGATGCAGGAACGGCCCTCGACCGAGCCGATGATGTTCATCACTTCCGATTCGCCCGGCCGGTCACGGCGCTTGTCGACGATCGCGAGCGGCGCGTCGATACGCTTGGCGAGCGCACGCGCACGCACCACGCCGCCGACGTCCGGCGAGACGACCATGGCGTTCCTCCACTCCAGCCGGTCCTTGATGTCGCGCGCCATCAGCGGGGCGCCGAACAGGTTGTCGGTCGGGATGTCGAAGAAGCCCTGGATCTGGCCGGCATGGAGATCGAGCGTCAGCACGCGGTCGACGCCGGCATGGGTGATCAGGTTGGAAACGAGCTTGGCCGAGATCGGCGTGCGGCCCGAGGCGCGCCGGTCCTGACGGGCATAGCCGAAATAGGGGATCACCGCCGTGATGCGCTTGGCCGAGGAGCGGCGCAGGGCATCGGTGATGATCAGCAGCTCCATCAGGTGGTCGTTGGTCGGGAACGAGGTCGACTGGATGATGAAGACATCCTGGCCGCGCACGTTCTCCTGGATCTCGACGAAGACCTCCATGTCGGCGAAGCGCCGGACCGAGGCCTTGGCGAGGGGAATGCTGAGATGGTTGCAGATCGCCTCGGCCAGCGGGCGATTGGAGTTGCCGGCGACGACTTTGAAGTGGGAGGCCATGCCGTAGCGCACCGTTGCAGTAAGGCTGAGCAGGGAGGGCCGGCATTGCCGGCTCAATTCGGACGGCTCTTAACAGCGCGGTCGGATGGAGTCGACCGCTGCAGTGCAATATCGACGCGCAAAAAGCGCGGGGCGTTGCGCCGTGACCCGGAAACCACTGCCGCAGCGTCGCCGCGGCATCAGGTCAGCTCTTCTTCTTCTCGTCCGTGGCGGCGACGCGCGTGCCGGGCTTGGCAGGCTTGGCGGGCTTCTCGTCGACGGTCAGCGTCTCGACGCCCGGCGCGGTGACGAGGAAGCCGGCGATCGCGTCCATCGAGTCGGATGCTGCCTTGGCGACGATCGTCTGGTCGATGCCGGCCCAGGGGTCGGAACCGCCGCTTCGCTTTCCGATGCTCTCGCCCTGCACGCGCTGGGCGCGCTGCTTGGTCGAATCATAGACGTCCCAGACGAAGGCGAGCGCGGTCTGGCCGTCTTCGGTCGGCTGTGCCGTGAGGTAGCCCTTGACGCGGAAGCGTGCCGGCTTATTGCCGGGTACGATCTCCATCTTGCGCTCGGCGGCGGCCTCGCCGAGCAGGCCGGCGAAGCTGGTGGTGACGTTTTCCGGCGCGCCGGAGATGCTCTGCACCGAGACCGGAACGCCCGGCGCATCGACGCGCGGACGGGCCGCGGTCTGGGTGGTTTCCTGGCAACCGGCGACAGCCAGCGCCAAAACCGGCCCCAGAACGAGGCCGCTCAAACGGTTGATCATGACGCCTCCCGCCCTTTGGGCTGTGGACTGCTTCGAGATTCCCTGCGCGCCCTTAGTAAGCTCAACGGATGACGAGGTCCAGATCGGGCAGGTTGAGCGCCTCGGCGCCGCCTTCGCCGACCAGATAGGTCCGGCCCAGGCACATCGCGGTTTCGCTGGCGGAATCCATCAGAATCATATGGGCGAACATCACCATGCCCGGCACGATCGGCCAGTCGTTTGCTTCGTAGAACATCGGCCAGTCCATCCAGGACGGGGTGAACTTGGCGCCCAGCGAATAGCCGCAGGCATTGAGCCGGTGCTGCGAGAGGCCATGCTCGTCGAAGACGCGGGCATGGGCGGCGAAGACGTCTCCGGCGGTGCGGCCGGGCCTGAGCTCGGCCTCGCAGGCGAGCAGGGCGTCGCGGGCTGCGGCGTGATAGGGGCGGTGGAGCGGGCGCGGCTCGCCGACGACAACCGTGCGCATCGCGGCGACATGATAGTGCCGGTCCGTGCCGGCGAATTCGAGGGTGATCTGGTCGTTCGCATCGAGCTTGCGCCGGCCGGACTTGTAGCGGCATAGCAGGGCGTCGCGGCCCGAGCCGATGATGAACTCGTTGGCGGGGTAGTCGCCGCCGCCCGCGAAGATCGCATTGTGCTGGGCGGCGAGAATCTCGCCTTCGTCGGCGCCGGCCCGGATCGCATCGCGCGCCGCGCGATCGGCCGCGTCGGCCAGCACGGCGGCGCGCCTGACATAGGCGATCTCCTCCGCCGATTTCACGGCGCGCAGGCGCGTGACGATCAGCGAGGCGTCGAGGAGTTCGGCCTGTCCGGCGAAGCGGGCTTCGAGCTTGCGATAGTTCGAGGCGACGAGGCCGTAGGATTCGAATTCGACGCCGATGCGCTTGCCGGCAAGCCCGAGCTCGCGGGTCAGCGCGAGCAGGTCTGCCGTCGGGTCGGCGTCGCGGCCGTCCTTCCAGATGCGGATGTTGGAGAGGTTCGAGGTCTGTTGCGCCTGCCGGAGATCGGCGGAGCGGGTCAGCAGCGCCATGGCGCCGTCGGCCCCGACGACGAGGCACTGGAAGAAGCAGAAGCCGAAAGTGTCGTAGCCGGTCAGCCAGAACATCGATTCCTGCTGGAACAGGAAGAGAGCGTCGAGACGGTCCTTCTGCATCGCGGCCAGCAGGGCCTCGCGGCGGCGGGCGAATTCGGCGGGCGGGAAATGCAGGGCCATGGCGCTTGTCCTCCGGCGGGTCGCGCATGTGATCGTGCCGGCGCCTCGCGGGCAAGCCCGACAACCGGTCGCAATTGCGGCACCCGCGTGGGCTGCCTATAGGCTGTCGTCAGAGAGTTTCGCGCCTCTGGAGCATCGGGCTGAATATCGTATTCAGTCCGATGCTCCAGATCTTTGAATTTGAATCGGCTTTTTCCGAAAACCGCATCACACTTTTCGGGCCGATGCTCCAAGGGAGAGAGTTATGGTCAACCCCGGCAACCGCATCCTCGACGATATCGCCCGCCTCGCCACCGATGCCGCCGGCGCGGCGCAGGGCGTGCGGCGCGAGGTCGAGACCGTCGTGAAGACCCAGATCGAGCGGCTGCTGCGCGATCTCGACGTCGTCACCCGCGAGGAATTCGAGGCGGTGCGCGAGATGGCGCTGATCGCCCGCGAGGAGAACGACAAGCTCGCCGCGCGCCTGAAGGCGCTGGAGGACAAGCTCGGCAAGGCCTGAGAAACGAGCGGGGGTTGCTTCATAAGCGCCCCCCGGTTGCCCTCAGGTTATGTCCACAGCCATGTGCTGTGGACAGCCCCGTTGGGGGATTGAGCCCGCCGGCCGAATCCGCGGAGCTTGGCGCCGTGTTGGGAGCGTCACAGCGCCTGCGCTATCGTCGGTGGAAAGAATTGATTCGTCGGGCGGATTCGTCCTGCCGCGCCGGATGGGAGCATCCCCTTGGGATGTTCCGGAGGTGTGTTGCGTTCCTTCGGCTTTCCAGTCGCCGTGTTCCTGTTCTCGAACGCGCCGGGGCCTTTCGCTCCGGAAGGTGGACCTTAGGGCATGATAGACCTCGATATGGATGCCGAGCTGGATCGGCCTTCCAACCCGCTCGACCTGTTCGAGCGTCTCGCAGCACTCAACGACTGGTCCTTCGATCGCGACAGCGAGGACGAGCTTTCGGTCTCCGTCACCGGCGGCTGGTCGGAATACCATGTCGCGATCACCTGGCTCGCCGAGGTGGAGGCGCTGCATATCGCCTGCGCCTTCGACCTCAAGGTGCCGGAGCGGCGGCGCAGCGAGGTGCTGCAGCTCGTCAGCCTCGTCAACGAGCAGCTCTGGCTCGGCCATTTCGACCTTTGGAGCAGCGAAAGCGTGGTGATGTACCGCCATGGCCTGCTGCTCTCCGGTGGGGCGGAACCGACCGAGGAGCAGGCGGCGGCGCTTGTGAAGGCCGCGGTCGAGGCCTGCGAGCGCTATTACCAGGCCTTCCAGTTCGTCGTCTGGGCCGGGAAGACGGCGAAGGAAGGCATGGAAGGCGCGATCCTGGAGACGGTCGGCGAAGCCTGATCCGCCGAATCCGCCCGGGCGGGCTTGACCGGACAGCCGCGGGACGGAAAGGCTCCCGTCGTGAGCGTTCGGGCAGGGGCCTGCGAAACGCCAAGCCTTGAGAGGCCGCCATGTCGAACTCCCTTCCGCAATCACTCGTGCTGATCGGCGCCGGCAAGATGGGCGGCGCGATGCTGGAAGGCTGGCTCCGCATCGGCATCGATCCCAAGGGAATCAGCCTGATCGACCCCAGGCCATCGGACGAGATGGTCGCGCTCGCCCAGGAGAAGGGCATGAGCGTCAATCCCGCCGCCAAGGACATCCCCGCCGCCGAGGTCGTCGTGCTCGCGACCAAGCCGCAGATGCTCGATACGGCGGCGCCGGCCGTGCAGGCCTTCATCCATCCCAAGACGCTGCTGATCTCGATCCTCGCCGGCAAGACGCTGGGCGATCTCGCGGCGCGCCTGCCCAATGCCAATGCGATCATCCGCGCCATGCCGAACCTGCCGGCGGCCGTGCAGCGCGGCGCGACCGCCGCCGCACCCGGCAAGGGCGTCAGCGCGGCCCAGCGCGCCACCGCCGACGCGCTGCTCGGCAGCATCGGCAAGGTCGAATGGCTCGACGACGAGGGGCTGATCGATGCGGTCACCGCCGTATCCGGCTCCGGCCCGGCCTATGTCTTCCATCTCGTCGAATGCCTGGCTGCCGCCGGCAAGGATGCTGGCCTGCCGGCCGATGTCGCGGAGCGCCTGGCGCGGGCGACGGTGGAGGGCGCTGGCGAATTGCTGTTCCAGTCGCCGCTGCCGCCCGGCACGCTGCGCCAGAATGTGACCTCGCCCGGCGGCACGACGGCTGCCGCGCTCGAGGTGCTGATGGCCGATGACGGCATGAAGCCGCTGATGCGGAAGGCGGTGGCTGCTGCCAAACGTCGCGCCGGCGAGCTTTCCGGCTGATCCGCCTTCCACCCGCCACGATAGCGGCCTAACCTCCTCTCATTGCGAAGCGAGAGGAGCTGCCCCATGGCCCGCAAACCCGTTTCCACCCCGCCCGAGGCGCCGTCTGCGCCTCTGGCCAAGCCGGCCGATCCCCGGATGCGCGCCGTCGATGCGCTGATGAAGCTCGCGGCCGAGCGGCCGTGGGACCAGATCGAGCTGCCGGATATCGCGACCGAGGCCGGGCTGACGCTCTCGCAATTGCGCGGGCTGTTTCCCTCCAAGCTCGCCATGCTGGGCGGCGTGACCCGTATCGTCGACGACGCGGTTCTGGCCGGTGCCTCGGACGATCTCGTGGGCGAGCCGGTCAAGGAACGGCTATTCGACCTCGTCATGCGCCGGCTCGATGCGATGGCGCCCTACAAGGCGGGCCTGCGTAAGATCGCGCCGGTCATCCGCCGCGATCCGCTGGCGCTGGCGGCGCTCAATCGCGGCGCCGTCAATTCCTGGCGCTACATGCTGGCCTCGGCCGGCATCGCGACCGAGGATTCCCTTGGCCACCTGCGCGTACAGGGCGCGGTGCTGCTGATGGCGCGGGTCTCCGAAGTCTGGCTCGACGATGACGAGCCGGAGCTGTCGAAGACCATGGCGCGGCTCGACCGCGAATTGAAGACGGCCGGACGCATCATGGCCCGTGTGGAGGACGTGCACCGGCTGACGGCCCCGTTCCGTGGGCTGGCGCGGGCGCTCTGCTCGGGGCGGCCGCTCAAGGGGCGGCGGCGCGAGCGCGCTTCCGAGCGCGGCGAGGACAACGAGGATTACGCGCCGGCGATCTGAGCGCCCGGAGACATCCTTGTCGTGCCTGCGGCAAAATGTGGCGAAATCGGGTCAGCGTTAAGCGCGCCTTAGCCAATTCTGCGCGAATGAGAGGAATCTCCCATCGCGCAGGATACGCGAATGTCGTTCACTCGGAAGCTTGCGACCCTCTCGATCAGCCGTTCCTTCGGTCTGATCGCCGCCTTGGCTGTGCTGATCGCCGTCGGCAGTGTCGGCTATACGCTGAATGCCGCCCGCAACGAGATGATCAATCTCAAGCGCGCCGAGATGAAGAATGCCGTCGAGGCCGCGGCGACGACGGTCAAGGGCTATCTGGCCCGGGTCCAGGCCGGCGAGCTGAAGGAAGACGACGCCAAGAAGCTGGCGATGGATGCGCTCGGCAGCGCCCGTTTCGACAGCGGGAACTACTACTTCCTGATCAATTACGACGGCATCAGCGTCCTGCACGCGAACAAGAAGATCCAGTCGACGGACATGAAGCCGCTGAAGGATGCGGACGGCAAGTTCTTCGTCCAGGAGATGGTCGCGTTGGCCAAGGCCAAGACCGAGGGCTTCGTCGATTATGGCTGGCTCAAGCCCGGCGACAAGGATCCTTCGCTCAAGATCTCCTACATCATCGGCATTCCGCAATGGCAGTGGGTGGTGGGCTCCGGCCTGCATGTCCAGGATGTCGACGCGGCCTTCATGGGCATGGTCGGCGGCGTCGCCAAGGTGCTCGTGCCGCTCGGCCTCGTCATGCTCGGCCTCGTGATCGTGCTCAGCCGCCGCGCCTCCGGCATGCTGCACTCGGTGCGCGGCTCGATGGAAGGCTTGGCCGCGGGCCAGCTCGATACCGCGATCGCGCATCAGGAGCGGCCCGACGAGATCGGCGCGATGGCGCGCACGCTTGTCGTGTTCCGTGATGCCGCCCTCGCCAAGGAAGCGATGGAGGCCGACAAGCTGCGCATGGAGGAGGAGGCCGCCGGTCATCGCCACGCCGCCGATGGCGAGCGCCGCCGCAACGAGGCCGACCGCGTCGAGCATGCCCGCGTGCAGGCCGATGTGGTCCATGCGCTGGGCCAGGGTCTGGAGCGCCTCTCGGATGGCGACCTGACCTATCGGATCGAGGACAGCTTCACGGCCGAATACGTCAAGCTGAAGGACGATTTCAACGGCGCCATCGCCAAGCTCCAGGACGCGATGCGCCAGATCGCGACCAATACCGAGAGCATGAAGGCTGGCTCCACCGAGATCAGCCAGGCGGCCGACGACCTCGCCAGCCGCACCGAGCAGCAGGCTTCTTCGGTCGAGGAGACCGCGACCGCGCTCGACGAACTCACCGCGACGGTCCGCCAGACCGCCGAGAGCGCGCGCCTCGCCAATCAGGCGACGGAGCAGGTCAAGTCCGAGGCCGAGCAGTCCACCAGCATCGTCCGCGATGCGGTGACCGCGATGGGCGGCATCGAGAAATCGGCCCAGGAAATCTCGCAGATCGTCGGCGTCATCGACGAGATCGCCTTCCAGACCAATCTGCTCGCGCTCAATGCCTCAGTCGAGGCGGCGCGGGCCGGCGATGCCGGCAAGGGCTTCGCGGTCGTCGCCTCCGAGGTGCGGGCGCTGGCGCAGCGCTCCGCCTCCGCCGCGAAGGAGATCAAGACCCTGATCGACGCCTCGACCATCGAGGTCGAGAAGGGCGTCTCGCTGGTCGGCCAGACCGGCGGCGCGCTGCAGCGCATGGCCTCCGAAATCACCCGCGTCACGACGCTGGTCGCCGAGATCGCCGGCGCGGCGCAGGAGCAGGCCTCGGGCCTCCAGGAGGTCAATTCCGCCGTCGGCGAGATGGACCAGGCGACCCAGCAGAACGCCGCGATGGCCGAGCAGTCGACCGCCGCCGCGCATTCGCTGTCGCAGGAAGCCGACCGGCTTTCCGCGCTGGTCGCGCGCTTTCAACTCGGCGGCGACGTCGCAAAGCTCAAGGCGATCTCGCAGACGATGCGGGCTGCCGTCGCTTCCGCGCCGCGCCCCGCGGCTCCGCGCGCCAAGGCCGCTAACGGCGTCGCTGCGGCGCCCAAGTCCGGCGCTCGCGACGATGGTTGGGCCGAGTTTTGAGCGAGTCTTCCGCTCCGGTTGAGCAGATCGGCTTCGACGACTTCCTGAAGGTCGACATCCGTGTCGGCACGATCGTCGAGGCCGAGCCCTATCCGGAGGCGCGCAAGCCCTCGATCAAGCTCGTGATCGATTTCGGCGGCACGATCGGCCGCAAGAAATCCTCGGCGCAGATCACGAAGCACTACCGGCCGGAGGATCTCCCCGGCCGGCAGGTTCTCGCGGTGGTGAATTTCCCGCCACGCCAGATCGGCAAGTTCATGTCGGAGGTGCTGACGCTGGGCATCCCCGACGCCGAGGGCGAGGTCGTCCTGATCGGGCCGGGGCAGGCCGTGCCCGAGGGCGGACGACTCTTCTAGGCTGCTGCCGACCATAGGCCTGTCTGCAAGGTGGTCGGTGCGAATTCCGGTGCCGACCAGCGCAGGCGGAGCGCGTGAGGCCTGCGCCAGCCGCGCCGGACATGGAAGCGCCACAGGCGCTCGGCGCCGTCGAGCCGCGCCAGCTCCGGACCTTGCCAGACGATCTCCGCTTCACCCTGCAATTGCAGCACCGCGCCCGTCGCAAAATCGACGAAGAGCAGGGAGGCTCGGGGCTCCTGCAGCAGGTTCCCGAAGCTGTTGAAGTAGTTGTAGCCGGTGAAGTCCGGGATGGTGAGCGTGTCGCCATCGATGCGGACGAAACCGGGACGGCCGCCGCGATGCGAGATGTCGACGCCGCCGGTCTCGCTCTCAAGCGCTGCCGCGCTGGCGATGAACAGCGTATCCGCTCCGGCGATCAGCGCCCTTGCCTCCGCATCGAAGCTCGACAGCTCAGTGGGTGAAGCGGCGGGCTCGGTTCCATCCGGAAGCCGATTGCGGACCTGGATGTATTTCGCGCAATTGCCGAAGCTCTGCGAGACTGAAACCGCCAATCCACCCGTGCCGACGGCCTCGATCCGGCCATTCGCCCGGTTGCGGCGGCGGGTTTCGAATTCGAAACCGAGCAGGCCGATCAAGGCCTCCGACCGGAACGCTTCGAAGGCCGGATCATCGCGGACGGGCAAAGCCGCGATCGACAGCGTGGTCGGGGCCGGACTGGTGACGAGGCCGGGCTCCGCGGCCAGCGCCAACGGCCAGCCGTCCCGGTCGAGCACGCCGGCGAAGAGCCAGGGCAACTGGCCGAAGAAGATGCGGTGCTGGTTCGGCATGAAATCGCGGATACCGGCGCCGCGCGAGGCGACACCGGCCAGCGCCTGCGCGGCGAGCTCGCCGCTATGGAAGGGGCCGTCAGGCAGCATCGTCGTCGAGCTCCGGCGGCAGGGGCGAGGGCGGGATCGGCTTGAAGAAGGGCAGGGCCTCGATCCGGGCGAGCCAGTGGCGCACGGCCGGGTAGGGCTTCAACGAGATGCCGCCTTCGGGCGCGTGGGCGACGTAGGAATAGCAGGCGAGATCGGCGATCGTCGGATGCGCGACGGCGAGGTAATCGCGCGTCGCCAGATGCTCTTCCATGAAGGCGAGCAGCTTGGCGGCGATGCGCCTGGCGCGGGCCTTGTCGTCGTTCAGGCCGAACTGCGTGATCAGGCGTGCGATCGAAGGACCGTGCATGACCTCGCCGGCAGCGATCGAGAGCCAGCGCTGGACATGGGCAGCGCCGATAGGATCGAGCGGCAGCCAGTCGCTGTCCGGGGCATAGCGCCGGACCAGATAGACCATGATCGCATTGCTGTCCGCGAGGGTGAGATCGCCATCCTGGAGGACGGGAATCTGCGCGAGCGGATTGAGCCTGCGGAAAGCTTCTCCGCGCCGAACGTCGGCCGGAGCCGGCTCATTGCGGTAGGGCAGGCCAAGTGCCAGCAGCAGCAATTCGACGCGGTGGGCGTGGCCCGAAAGCGGTGTTCCGTGGAGGACGATCTCTGGCGACGGCATGGCGGTTCTCCTGCTTCCGGCGGTGATCATGATCGTTTCTCTGAACATGCGAAATCTGCTATCGATTGAACTCAGAATTTCAATTTTCGGAACGATGCGATGGACCGGATCGAGGAGTTGGCGATCTTCGTCGGGATCGTCGATGCCGGCAGCCTGGCCGGCGCGGCGCGGCGGTTGCGCAAGTCGCGCCCGGCCGTGACGCGGGCGCTTGCCGGGCTGGAGGAGCGGGTCGGGACGCGGTTGATCGCGCGGACGACGCGGCGCCTGACCCCGAACGATGCCGGCCGGGAGCTTGCGGCGTCAGCGCGCCGCCTGCTCGCCGATTACGAGGCGGCGCTCGGCGTCGCGGCCGCCGAACCGGTCAGCGGCCTCCTGCGCATCACGGCGCCGCTCTCCTTCGGCCGGCGGCATGTCACGCCCTTGGTCAGCGAGTTCCTTGATTGCTATCCGCAGGTGCAGGTAGAGCTCGTGCTGGCGGACCGCAATCTCGACCTGATCGAGGAAGATCTGCAACTGGCCATCCGGATCGGGCCGCTACCGAATTCCGGCCTGCTGATGCGCAAGGTTGGGGAGGTTCGGCGCATCCTGGTCGCAGCGCCGAGCTATCTTGCGAACTGTCCGCCCTTGCGGCGCCCGGCCGACATCGCGGCGCATGAGACGATCGCGAGCGTCGCTGCCAACCAGACGCTGACCTGGCGCTTCGGCGGGTCGCGTTCAGGGAGCGCGGTCATGCTGACGCCGCGCCTGATCGTCAACGAGGTGGAATCGGTGCTGATTGCGGCGCGGGCGGGGCGCGGCTTGGCGCGGGTGCTGTCCTATCAAGCGGCGGACGATCTCGCTGCCGGCACGCTGGTGCGCCTTCTGCCGGAATTCGAGCCGCCGCCGCTGCCGGTGCAACTCGTGGTGCCGGGCGGGCGGCAGCCGGCGCCACGCGTGCTGGCCTTCATCGACCATGCCGTGGCCCGTTTGCCCGAGCTCGCGCCGATCCGCCCCGACGTCAGCGCAGCGAGCCCGCAAAGTTCGTGATGGCGGAGACGACTTGCACCTCGCGGCCGATGAAGCCGTGATAGGCGCGGGCCTGGCAGGGATCGCCGGTTGAGCTGCCGCCATCGATCCAGATCAGGCGTGCCCTGCCGCCGGTCCATTGCTGGAAAGCGACGGCCGAGTCCGGCAGGGTCAGGCGGCAACTGTCCTGCCGATGGTGGATGATCAGCGTCGGCGGCAGGCGTCCGGGATCGCCGATCATGCCGCGCGCACCATCCAGGATGGAGGAGGCGAAGACGATGCCGTCCGGCCGGGCGGCGAGCGTATCGGCGACCTTGAGGGCGCCCCGGCTCATCGCGACCACGATGACGCGCGGTGCGATGCCGCGCATGTACTCCACGGCCTTGGCGGGATCGGCGCCGCCATCGAGCGTGATGCTGGCGATGCCGCTGCGCAGATAGGCCGCGCGGGTGCGCACGATCCAGTTGCCGTTGCGTGCGACGCTGCCGTCGGCGCCGATGCCGATATAGCCGTCTCCGCCGGTGAGGAGCACCAGACCGGCGCGGGCCTTGCCGGCGGGCTTGTTCAGCAGCGCGCGGCCATTGCCGAGGAAGCTGCCGCCGAGATCGATGACCTCCTCGGCCTGCGCGGCCGTCATCGACAGCAGGAGCGTGCCGGTCAGAAGAGCCAGGGTCTTTCGCAGAAACCGCATGCCGGGCCTCCCCTTGCGTCATTCGGAGACTAGCGCCCGGCTTCTGCCGCTGTCGAGCGTGTCCGTGGGGTCTAGACCGGCAGCCGCACCGTCGCGCGCAGGCCGCCGAGCGGCGAATCGCCGAGCATGATGTCGCCGCCATGGGCGCGCGCGATGTCGCGGGCGATGGCGAGGCCCAGGCCCGTGCCGCCGCCATCGACATTGCGGGCCTCGTCGAGCCGGAAGAAGGGGCGGAAGACGTCCTCGCGCTGGTCCGGCGGGATGCCCGGCCCGTCATCGTCGACCATCACGATCAGGTAGCGCGCGTCATGCGTCGCACGGATTGCGATGCGGTCGCCATAGCGGGCGGCGTTGGAGACGAGATTGGTCAGCAGGCGGCGGAAGGCGTCCTGGCGGATCACGACCAGCGGATCGCCGATGACCGTCAATTCGGTCTGGTGGCCCTGACGCTCGGCATCGGATTTCAGTTCTTCCAGCAGCGCGCGGATATCGGTCTCGACCGCGGTCTCGCCGGCATCGCCACGGGCGAAGGCGAGATAATCCTCGAGCATGCGGCTCATCTCGTCGACATCCTTCTCCAGCGCTTCGATCTCCCAGGAGCGCTCCATCAGGGCGAGCGAGAGCTTGAAGCGGGTGAGGATGGTGCGCAGGTCGTGGCTGACGCCGTTGAGCATTGTCGTGCGCTCGCCGATCGAGCGCTCGACGCGCCGCTTCATCTCGATGAAGGCGTTGCCGGCGCGGCGGACCTCGCGGGCGCCACGCGGCCGGAAATCGGCGTCGCGCCCCTTGCCGAAGGCTTCCGCCGCATCGGCGAGCTTCAGGATTGGGCGGATCTGGTTGCGCAGGAACAACACCGCGATGGTCAGGAGGATCAGCGACGTCCCGATCATCCAGAGCAGGAAGATATGGCTGTTCGAAGCATAAGCCGAGTTGCGCCGCGTCAGGATGCGCATCACGTCCTTGCCGAGCTTGATGCGGATCTCGATCAGGCTGGAGCGGCCGACGGTGTCGAGCCAGAAGGGGCGCGCGACCTGCTGGCTGAGCTCGGTCGAGAGAGCGTTGTCGAGCAGCGAGAAGAAGGGGCGCGGGCCCGGCGCCGGCAGATCGGAATCGGGGATGATGTCAAGGTCCATGCCGAGCCGCTCGGCTGCGATGCGCGACAATGTCGAGGTGTCGGCATCCTGCGGATAGCTCTCGTAGACATCGATCAGCATGGCGATGTCGGCAGAGACGGCCGAGGAGAGCCGCTGCGTCACCGTCTGCCAGTGCCGCTCCATGAAGACATAGGCGATGACCGATTGCAGCAGCACGACCGGCGCGATGACGATGACGAGCGCGCGCGGATAGAGCCCCTTGGGCATATAGCGCGCGACGATCTGCAACGGCCGACCGATGCGCTTGAAGGCGGGGCGCACGGCCTTGCCGAGATTCTCCAGCGCCCGCTCCAGCCCGGCGAAGGCGTGCGTCATCAGGCGTGCGGCGGCGCGCAGCGTGGATTGGCCTTTCCTGCCGGGTTGCAGCGGTGTCACGTCCGGTCCGTCACCAGCCTGTAGCCGACGCCGCGGACCGTCTGGAGATAGAGCGGGTCGGTCTGGTCGCGCTCGACCTTGCGGCGCAGGCGATTCATCTGGACGTCGACGGTGCGATCGTTGGCGGCCGAGCCCTGCGCGGCCAGTTCCTCGCGCGGGACGACCTCGCCGGCCCGCTCCGCCAGCGCGGTCAGGATCTCGCGCTCGCGCTCGGTCAGGCGGATGGTCTCTTCGCCCTTGCGCAATTCGCCGCGCGCCAGCCCGTAGATGAAGGGGCCGAAGCGGACGAAATCCGGCCGCGTGCCGGATTGCGCGGCCTCGACGATGAGCGTGCGTTTCAGGATGTTGCCGAGCCTGAGCAGCAATTCGCGCGGCTCGAAGGGTTTCGAGAGGTAGTCGTCTACGCCGATCTCGAGGCCGTTGATGCGGTCCTTGCCGTCGGCGCGGGCGGTCAGCATCAGGATCGGCACGGCCGAGCCGCCGCGGAAGCGACGGGCGAAATCGAAGCCGTTCTCGCCGGGCATCATGACGTCGAGCACGATCGCATCGAAGACGAGATTGCCCAGCCGCGTATCGGCCTCGGCCGCATTGGCTGCCGTCGTCACCCGGTAGCCGTTGTCGCCGAGGAAGCGGGCCAGCAATTCGCGCAGGCGCCGGTCGTCGTCGACGACGAGGACATGCGGGGCCTCGTCGGGCAGGGGCTTGCGGGCCGGCTTCGCCAGGGTCTCGGTTGCGATCATCTCGCGCCTTTCTCCTGCGCCGGTCTTGGGCCGGCGCGCCGCGGTGCAGGGCTCCATAGCATAACGTGCGGAGCCGGTCGCCGCTAAGCCTTGTCGAGCAGGCGCTCCACCTTGGGCCGCTCGGCCGGGTCGATCAGGGCGGCGAGATAGCGCGCGGCGATGGCCGCCGCCTCGGGCGGGGCGCCTTCGAGCGCGCGGTTGATGCGCTTCGCCTGCAGGCGCACGAGGCGCAGCGCCAGGTCCTGGCCCGAGGGCGTGGTGTGGAGATGGCGCTGGCGCTTGTCCTGCCGGCCGGTGCGCTGCTCGATATAGCCCTTCTCGACGAGCTCCTTGAGCACGCGGTTGAGGCTCTGCTTGGTGATCTGGAGGATGTCGAGCAGTTCGGCGATGGTCAGGCCCGGCCGGCGCTGGACGAAGTGCAGGACGCGGTGATGGGCGCGGCCGAAACCGTAATCGGCGAGGATGCGGTCGGGGTCGCCGACGAAGTCGCGATAGGCGAAGAACAGGAGCTCGATCAGGTCGTGCGGCACCGCCTCGGATGAGGGCTTGAGCGACGGGTCGTCGGCGTCGGAAGAGGATGGGGCCAAAACACGCGTCCAAAAATTTGGGTCAGCCTTATTGACATATCTCAGACGCAAGATTACCGGTCAAGGGCGTTGAGCGAACGATTATTTCAAAGCGTCCCGCTGCAACGCAGCTTTAGACCCGCGCTTGCGTTCCGAAAACGGCTGTGTCCGAGTTCCGGAAACAAGCACCCAGGAGAAGGTCCATGTCAGTCATTCCTTTCGACCAGCGCGATGGCGTCATCTGGTTCGACGGCAAGCTCGTGCCGTGGAAGGACGCCAAGATTCACGTACTGACCCATGGACTGCACTACGGCTCGTGCATCTTCGAGGGCGAGCGCTCCTATGACGGCGTGATCTACAAAAGCACCGAGCATTCGCAGCGCTTTCACAAGTCGGCCGAGATCATGGATTTCACGATCCCCTATTCGGTCGCCGAGCTCGACGCCGCCAAGTATCTCTGCCTGAAGGAGAACGGCCTGAAGGACGCCTATCTGCGCCCGGTCGCCTGGCGCGGCTCCGAGATGATGGCGGTCTCCGGCATGAACAACACGATCCACACCGCGATCGCCGTGTGGGAATGGCCGAGCATGTTCGACATGGCGGCGAAGCTGAAGGGCATCCGTCTCGACGTCGCCGATTATCGCCGGCCCGATCCGGCTTGCGCGCCGGTTCATGCCAAGGCTGCGGGCCTCTACATGATCTGCTCGCTCTCCAAGCATAAGGCCGAGCGTGCCGGCTATGCCGATGCGATGATGCTGGATTGGGAAGGCAATGTCGCCGAATGCACCGGCGCCAACATCTTCTTCATCAAGGACGGCGTGATCCATACCCCGCTGGCCGACCGCTTCCTGAACGGCATCACCCGCCAGTCGGTGATCGACCTGTGCCGCCAGCGCGGCTTCGAAGTGGTGGAGCGGCGCATCCGGCCGGAGGAGCTCGAAGGCTTCAACGAGTGCTTCATCACCGGCTCGGCCGCCGAGGTGACGCTGGTCTCCGAGGTCGGCCCGTACAACTTCATCACCGGCAACATGGGCAAGGTGGTGATGGAAGACTACTCGGCCGCGGTGCGCTCGCAGTCGAAGGCGGCGTGATCATTTTACCTCGCCCTTCGCCGTCATCCCGGGCGTAACGAAGTGAAGACCCGGGATCCATGCCGGAACGGTTCAGGCATGGATCCCGGATCGGCGCCGCTATCGCGGCTTGTCCGGGATGACCCGCGTTTCCTGAAACGGGAACGCTTTTATTTCCCCTTGCTGCGATAAAGCGTGATCCAGTCATCGGGCGCGATGCCGCGGCATTCGCCCATCATGCTGAACTCGGTTTGGACGAAGGCTGTGCCGGTCCAGGCATAGCCGCCGGCCGCGCCGCAATCGCCGATGCCGCGCCCCTTGTCGAAGAAGGCGAGATGGCCGGTGCGCGGATCGAAGCTCGCATTGGTCAGATCGTTGCCGCTTCCGGCGAAGCCGAGCGGGGTTGCCTTGGCGGGCTCGTTCTCAGGCATGATGAAGAACGAGGACGACAGGTTGTAGGCGCCGCGCGAGCAGGTGAGGGCGACCAATATCCGCTTGTTTTGGAGCGCCCAGGCCTCGTCCTGTTCCACTAGAGCGGCGTCGTCCTCGCAGGAATCCGGGTCCTTTTTCTTGCGTTCGGCGCGCAGGCTCGCGGCCTGCTGCTTGCCAGCCTTCATGTCGAGCATCGGCGGCGCCGGGACCGCTGCAATCACCGGAAGGGCGGGGGCCGGCGACACGGCCGTGCTCGTGCCCTTGCGTACGAGCGCGGTGGTCGTGCCGAGCCGGCCCTGCTGCTCGTCGATCCAGAGCATCGCCGCGACCGAGCCGGCGAGCGAGACGCTGCCGGTGAGGCCGGGCGCCGTGACGGTCAGCTTCGTCGCCTTGCGGGCGGCCTCGATCAGTGCGGCCATGTCCTCGACAGAGAAGGTCAGCGTCGCCAGATCGGCATCGACCGTGACGGGGAGGGGCTTGCCGCCCGCGGGGAAAGCCGCGCCGTCGAGCCTGAGCTGGACCGTGCGCGGCGGCGTCTTCCAATCGCCGCGCAGCCTGAGCATGAGGGTTGCCGCCCCGTCCGGCCCTGCAGGACGTTCGAGGCGCAGATAGGCGACCGGGTCGGCCGCTTCGGCGGGGAGGGAGAGCGCCGTGCAGGTCTTGATGTTGTCGCAGCCGGCCATCCAGTCGCGAAAACTCTTCGGCTCCGGCCCGGCGGCTAGGGCGAATGCGGGCAGCAGCGCCAGACCTGTGCCGAGCGTGGCACCCTTCAGGCCGTCAAGGAGCCTGTTCCCAGCGTTTCGCCGCATCGTCGTCATCCGCCTTGGCTTCGACCCAGCCGCCGAGCGTGCCGTCGGCGCGGTGCTCGCGCTTCCAGAACGGGGCGCGGGTCTTGAGGTAGTCCATCATGAAATCGGCGGCCTCGAAGGCCGGGCGGCGATGGGCCGAAGCCGCCAGCACCAGCACGATCTGCTCGCCCGGCTTGACCAGCCCGTAACGATGAATCGCGACGAGACCCATGAGCGGCCAGCGAGCGGCGGCTTCAGCGCCGACGCGGGCGATCTCGGCCTCGGCCATGCCGGGGTAATGCTCAAGCTCGAGCGCGGCGAGCGTGCCGGCTTCGTCGCGGCAAAGCCCCGTGAAGGAAACGATCGCGCCGATATCGGCGCGGCCGGTCGATAGCGCGTCGATCTCGTCCTGAAGCGAGAAATCTTCCCGCTGGATGCGGACGAGGGGGGAGGTCACGGTCTCATCCGCCGGTCATCGGCGGGAAGAAGGCGATCTCGCGCGCGCTCCCGAGCGGGGCCTGCGGCTTGGCATGGACATGGTCGAGCGCGGCCCGCACGATTTTTTCGTCGGTAAAGGCGGCCTCGTAGCCCTCGCCACGCGCCTTCAGCCAGCGCACGAGATCGGCGATGGTCGCTAGGTCGGCGGGGATGTCGAGCGTCTCCTCGGGCAGGCCGACGCGCTCGCGCACCCAGGCGAAATAGACGATGCGGACCGTGCGCGTGCCGGCCGCCGCCGTGGCGGTCGCGGTGCTCATGGCGTGCGCTCGTCCTCTTCGACGAGGTGGCGGATGCCGGCGTTGAAATAATCCCAGCCGGTATAGATCGTCAGGCCCGCCGCGGCCCAGAGCAGCACGATGCCGATCGTGGTGTTGCCGGGCAGGACCTTGTCGCCGGCCGGGCCGACGACGAGGAAGCCGAGCGCGAAGAGCTGCGCGGTCGTCTTCCACTTGGCGACCTTGCTGACGGGGACGCTGACCTTCAGGTCGGCGAGGAACTCGCGCAGGCCGGAGACCAAAATCTCGCGGCAGAGGATGACGATCGCGGCCCAGAGAGTCCAGCCTTCTATCTGGCCGGTATAGACCAGCATCAGCAGCAGGGCGGCGACCAGCAGCTTGTCGGCGATCGGATCGAGCATGCGGCCGATCGCGGATTGCTGGCTCCAGGCGCGGGCGATGTAGCCGTCGAGATAATCGGTGATGGCGGCGGCGGTGTAGATGCCCAGTGCGATCCAGCGCATCCAGTCGTCGCGCGGCCAGAACAGGATTGCCACCAGGGCCGGGATCGCCAGGATCCGCCCGTAGGTGAGGAGGTTGGGCAGCGACCAGGGGCCGCGCCGCCTGATGGCGTCTGGAAGAATCGTCACGTCGAGCACCAAAGCAAGCCGGCCATCGCGGCGTCAACATGCAAGACGCTGATTGTGGCAGAACGATCAAGCATCGTGAAAGAAATCATGCACGGCCTTGGCCGTCGCGGCGTTGACGCCCGGTGTGCGCATGAGGTCGTCGAGCTTGGCGCGCTGGATCGCCTTCACCGTACCGAAATGCAGCAGCAGCGCCCGCTTGCGCGAGGGGCCGATGCCGGGGATCTCGTCGAGCGGGTTCTTCATGGTCTCGCGCTTGCGCTTGGCGCGGTGGGTGCCGATGGCGAAGCGATGCGCCTCGTCGCGCAGGCGCTGGATGAAATAGAGGGCCGGGTCGCGCGGCTGCAGCTTGAAGGGCTCCCGGCCTTCCATGTGGAAGGTCTCGCGCATGGCATTGCGATCCTCCCCCTTGGCGATGGCGACGAGCGGGATGTCGGCCGCACCGAGATCCTTCATGATCTTCAGCGCGGCACTGAACTGCCCCTTGCCGCCGTCGACGATGACGAGATCGGGACGGGAGGGGAAGCCGTCGAGGTCATTGCGCGGCTTGGCTGGCTTGCGAGCCTTCTTCTGCGGGCCTTCATCCCCCGGAGAGCCGTCCGGCACCTCGCCGAGGATGGTCGTCGCGGCTCCGTCGCCCTCTGGGACATCCTTTGAGACGGCGGCGTCGGCGGCCTGCTCAGGATGAGGGCTGAGGATGAAGCCTTCTTCCTTCGCCAACTTCGCGAACCTTCGCGTCAGCACCTCGCGCATCATGCCGAAATCGTCGCCGGCGATGGTGTCGGTCGAGATGTTGAAGGTGCGATAGTGGCTCTTCATGAAGCCGTCGGGCCCGGCGACGATCATGCCGCCGACCGCGTTGGTGCCCATGATGTGCGAGTTGTCGTAGACCTCGACGCGGCGCGGCGCAGTCTCCATGCCGAAGGCGGCGCCGAGCGCGCCGAGCAGCGCGCTCTGGCCGGCATTGTCGGCGAGCTTGCGGGAAAGCGCCTCGCGGGCATTCTTGACGGCATGGGCCATCAGGTCGGCGCGCTCGCCGCGCTTGGGATGCGCGACCTCGACCTTGCGGCCGGCTCTCGCCGAGAGCGCCTGGCCGATCAGCTCAATCTCCTCGACCGGATGCGAGAGCAGGACGAGACGCGGCGGCGGCTTGTCGTCGTAGAATTGCGCGACGACGGAAGCGAGCACCTCGGCCGGCGTCAGGGAGCGGTCGGCGCGCGGGAAGAGGGCGCGGTTGCCCCAGTTCTGGTGGTTGCGGAAGAAGAAGATCTCGACGCAGAACTGCCCCGCCTGCTCGTCGATGGCGAAGACATCGGCCTCCTCGACGCCCTGCGTATTGATGTCCTGTCCGGCCTGCACGGCCGAGAGCGCGGCGAGACGGTCTCGGTAGCGCGCGGCCTTCTCGAATTCGAGCTCCTCGGCCGCCGCCTGCATCCGGGTCGACAGGAGCTGCTTCACCGCCGAGGAGCGGCCGGAGAGGAAATCGCGGGCCTGGCCGGCGAGCGCCTGGTATTCGGGAATCGAGACCTCGCCGGTGCAGGGGCCGGCGCAGCGCTTGATCTGGAAGAGCAGGCAAGGGCGCGTGCGGTTCTCGTAGAAGGAATCAGAGCACGTGCGGATCAGAAAGGCCTTCTGCAGCGCGTCGATGGTGCGCGTCACCGCCCAGACCGAGGCGAAGGGGCCGAAATAGTCGCCCTTGCGCTGGCGCGAGCCGCGATGCTTGAGGATCGCGGGCGCCTCGTGGTCGCCGGTCAGCAGGATATAGGGGAACGATTTGTCGTCGCGCAGCAGCACGTTGTAGCGCGGGCGGAGCTGCTTGATCAGGTTCGACTCGAGCAGCAGCGCCTCGGTCTCGGTGCCGGTGGTGACGAACTCCATGTTCGCCGTCTCGGCGATCATCCGGGCGACGGCGTTGGTATGCGCCATGCCGCGGGCGTAGGAGGTCACGCGGTTCTTCAGGCTCTTGGCCTTGCCGACATAGAGCACCTCGCCGGCGCGATCGAACATCCGGTAGACGCCGGGCCGGTTCGGCAGGTGCCTGGCGAATTGCTGGATGACCTCGATGCCGGCCTTGAGCGCGCCGGGCGCAGTCTCGCCGAGATCGAGCGTCGGCTCGACGGGGAGCGCGTCCCCGTCGTACTCGAACTCGTCCTGCGGAAGATCGTCCTGGCGCTCGCGACTCATGGCCTGCATGTAGGATGCCGCAGCGGCTTCGTCATGTCAGGAGCGGCGATAATTCAACGCTGAATCAACTGCCGCGCGCTTCCCGGGGCAGGTGATTCCGGGAAGCATCCGCGATCGTTTTTCGAGGTTGTGTTTCGTCCCCTGCAGCGCCGGTTTTTGTTGTCCTGACATCGTCTTTCTGTTTTCGGTTTGACATCAAGCCGACGAACGCCTATCTGTTAAATTCGATTTAGGCCTGATGACTTGGCCATTCGCGCCTTTGAGCGCGACATGCTGATGATTTTCTTCCTCTGATCGAATTCGCCGCCGCATGTTTTCCATGGGGCTTGGATAAGCATGTTTGCGGGAGGCATTAATGGCTTCTGGTTCTGTCAAGTGGTTCAACGCCACCAAGGGTTTCGGTTTCATTCAGCCTGACGATGGCGGGCAGGACGTTTTCGTCCATATCAGCGCCGTCGAGCGTGCCGGTCTGCGCGATCTGCGCGACGGCCAGAAGATCTCCTACGAGATCGTTCAGGACAAGCGTTCGGGCAAGAGCTCGGCCGACAACCTGCAAGCCGAATAACTGCGGGGAAGCGGAACGACGACGCTTTGAGGCGACCACGGATGTACCGGCGCCACGACACGATGTTTCGCACCAAGCAGTGAGTGAAGGGTCGGGATCAACAAGCCCGGCCCTTTGTGCTTTCTGGAAAGGATAACCATGCAAGTTCTCGTCCGGGACAACAATGTCGACCAGGCGCTTCGCGTCCTGAAGAAGAAGCTGCAGCGCGAAGGCGTGTTTCGCGAGATGAAGCAGCGCCGCGAATTCGAGAAGCCGTCCGAGCGTCGTACCCGGGAGAAGGCCGAAGCGATCCGCCGCGCCAAGAAGGCTGCCCGCAAGCAGGCGCAGCGCGAAGGCCTGCTTCCGGCGCCGAAGCGCAAGGTGCCTGTCGGCCGGGGCCGCCCCGGAGCGGGACCTGGAGCCGGAGTGCCGCGCCCGGCCGCCGTCTGATCGACGACGGTCGATCCGCGACTGTTACGTAGGAGTGTCGCATGTCGAGCCGCAACATGAAGCTGGACGAGATCAAGGCGCGGGCGCAGGCGGCGTTCGAGAAGACCGAGCAACGCCGGCAGGAAGCCCTTGTCGCCTGGCAGGCGGTCGAGGATGAGGCCAGCGCGGCCCGTCTCAAGACCCAGAAGCTGCGGGCTCTGCGTCTCGCCCGGGATGCCGAGGAGGCTGCGGCCAAGGAGGCCGCCGCCAGCAGCGCGCCGCCGGCAAAGCGCTCGCGAAAGGCTGCGGCAAAGGCGCTCTGACGTTCCTCCCTTGACGATGTTTCGGACAGGCGGCCATCACGATGGGCCGCCTGTCTGCGTTTTTGGCTGATGCGGCGTGTGCCGGGCACAGGAAAACGCGCCGTGAATGACCTCTCCTCGGTGCCGGGCCGGATCATCCTGCTCAACGGGGCGTCGAGCAGTGGCAAGTCCTCATTGGCGCGCGCCATCCAGAGCCGGATCGACCGGCCCTTCTGGCATATCTCGATCGACCATCTCCGCGATTCCGGCGTGCTGCCGACGGCGCGGCTCAAGAGCGGCGAGTTCGACTGGCGCAAGATGCGCGAGGCGTTCTTCCTCGGCTTCGAACGCTCGCTGCTCGCCTATGTCGCGGCCGGCAACGATCTCGTCGTCGAGCACATCATGGAAAGCGAGGCCTGGCTCTTGCGGCTCGCGGACACGCTTGCCGGGCAGGACGTCTTCTTCGTCGGGGTGCATTGCGCGCTGGAAGAGCTGGAACGGCGCGAGCGCGAGCGTGGCGACAGGCCAATCGGCGATGCCCGGCGAGACTTCCACCGCATCCATTCCTATTGCCTCTACGATCTCGAGGTTGATGCGATGCAGGATCGGGAGAGCAACGCCGATATGGTCATTGCCGCATGGCGCGCCCGTTCGAAGCCGGCGGCTTTCGAGCTCCTGCGCGAGCGGCGCGGTCGTGGCTGAGCGCGTGCGTGATCAAGCCGCCGCGATACAATCGATTTCGATGTCGAACGGCCCCGGCCAGGCCGGAACGCTGATGAAGATGCGCGCCGGCGGATCCTGCGGGAAATAGCGCGCGTAGACCGCATTCACCGCGGCGAAGCTGTCGACCGAGGTGCAATAGACATTGCATTTCAGGACATTGTCCAGGGAAGAGCCTGCTGTCTCCAGGCATAGCTTCATCTGCTCCAGCACGATTTCGGTCTGACGCTCGATGGGTGCATCGGCGAGGATCTCGCCCGTCGCGGGATCGAAGGGCGGAAAGCCCGAGACATAGAGCGTATCGCCATGACGCGTCATCGCCGAGGTCGGCGCCTTCCAGCGTTCGAGCCATGTCGATAGCGGTTCGACGCGGATGACTTCTCTTTTGGCCGCCATGATGCGATGCCCTTGAAACGCGAACCGGGTAAGATTTCCTAGGCTAGCGTAGTCGAAACAGACACGGTTGCGACGGCGGACGCTACGGGCGTGGCCGAAGCATCGGGTCTCAGCAGGGCATGCCATCATGATTCAGGCCGATAATCTGCGCATCACCTTGGCTTCGCGCCCGGAGGGCCGCCCGAGCCCGCAGAACTTCCGGCTGGAACACGCCGCCGTCCCGGCGCCCGCCGAGGGGCAGGTGCTGCTCAAGATCCTCTATCTCTCGCTCGATCCCTATATGCGCGGGCGGATGAGCGCGGCGAAATCCTATGCCGCCGCGACCGAGATCGGGCAGGTGATGGAAGGCGGGACCGTCGGCGAGGTCGTCGAGAGCCGCGATCCGGGTTTCAAGCCGGGCGACATCGTCCTCTCCCATTCCGGCTGGCAGTCCTATGCGATGGCCAATGCCGCGCAGCTCCGCAAGCTCGATCCGAAGAGCGCGCCGCTGACGACGGCGCTCGGCGTGCTCGGCATGCCCGGCTTCACCGCCTATGCCGGTCTCCTCACCATCGGCCAGCCCAAGCCCGGCGAGACTGTCGTGGTCGCGGCGGCGAGCGGGCCGGTTGGTTCGGCCGTCGGGCAGATCGCCCGGATCAAGGGCGCGCGGGCTGTCGGTATCGCCGGCGGCCCCGAGAAATGCGCTTTCGTGCGCGACACGTTCGGCTTCGATGCCGTCATCGACCATCGCGATCCCGAGATGGCGGCCAAGCTCGCCGCCGCCTGCCCGGATGGTATCGACGTCTATTTCGAGAATGTCGGCGGCCATGTCTGGGATGCGGTCTTCCCGCTGCTCAATACCTTCGCGCGCATCCCGGTCTGCGGCCTTGTCGCGCAGTACAATGCCAGCGGCGAATTCCCGGGGCCGGACCGGCTGCCTGGGATGATGCGGCAGGTGCTGTCGAAGAGCTTGACGATCCGCGGCTTCATCCAGCGCGAATTCGCTGCCGCGCAGGGCCCGATCTTCCGCGAGGAGATGGCGCGCTGGATCGCGGAGGGCGCGGTCAAGTACAAGGAAGACATCGTCGAGAGGCTGGAGAACGCGCCCGAGGCCTTCATCGGGCTGCTGGAGGGCCGGAATTTCGGCAAGCTGATCGTCAAGATCTGAGCGCGGCCCGCCACGGGCCAGCCTTTTTCCTTGACCATTGAGCAGGTGCGCGGCCATCACCATGCGCCCGCCACCGGACCTCGCCATGCCCGTATTCGCCATTCCGTTCCCGATGATCGACCCTGTCGCGGTGCAGTTCGGGCCGTTGGCGATCAAATGGTACGGACTTGCCTATGTCGTGGGGCTGCTCGGCGGCTGGTGGTATGCGCGCAGGCTCGTGGCGTCCGACAGGCTTTGGGGCGGGCGGGCGCGGCCTCAGCCGGCCGAGCTCGACGACATGCTGCTCTTCGTCGCCTTCGGCGTGGTGCTCGGCGGGCGGATCGGCTTCGTGCTGTTCTACGACCTGCCGCGTTATCTCGAACGCCCGCAGGACATCCTGGCGATCTGGCAGGGCGGCATGTCCTTCCATGGCGGGCTGATCGGCGCGACGCTGGGTCTCTGGCTCTTCGCGAGGCGGCTCAAGCTGCCGGCGCTGTCGGTGTTCGATCTCGCCGCCGCGGTCGTGCCGATCGGGCTCATGCTCGGGCGCATCGCCAATTTCATCAATGGCGAGCTCTGGGGCCGGCCGGCGCCCGATTTCCCCTATGCCATGGTCTTCCCGAATGGCGGGCCGCTGCCGCGCCATCCGAGCCAGCTCTACGAGGCCTTCGCGGAGGGGCTCCTGCTCTTCGTGCTGGTGAACCTGCTCGTCCGCTTCGGCGGGTTCCGGCGGCCTGGCTTCGTCGCCGGCGTCTTCGGCATGGGCTATGCGGTCGCCCGGATCGTCTGCGAGTTCTTCCGCGAACCCGATCCGCAGCTCGGCTTCCTGTTCGGCACATCGGTCGACGCGCTCTCGGGCGGCATCACCATGGGCATGCTGCTCTCGCTGCCGGTGTTCTTCGCCGGTCTCTGGCTCGTGCTGCGCAGCCGGCGCGGGATGCCCGGCGGGGCGCGGGCGTGACAGCTCTCAAGGCCGAGATCATCGACCTGATCCGGCAGGAAGGGCCGATCGGAATCGGCCGCTACATGGCCCTGGCGCTCGGCCATCCCCGCCATGGCTACTACATGACCCGCGATCCCCTGGGAGCCGAGGGCGATTTCACCACGGCGCCCGAGATCAGCCAGATGTTCGGCGAATTGATCGGGCTCTGGGCGGCGCATGCCTGGCAGGCGATGGGCGCACCGGCCCGGTTCCGGCTGGTCGAGCTCGGGCCGGGACGTGGCACGCTGATGGCCGACATGCTGCGGGCGACGCGGATCGTGCCGGGCTTCCATGCCGCGCTCTCGGTTCATCTCGTCGAGACCAGCCCTGTGCTGCGCGCCCGGCAGGCGACGACACTCCAGGGTTTCGAGCCCGTCTGGCATGACACGATTGCCGGCGCGCTCGATGGCCCGGTGATCGCGGTCGCCAACGAATTCCTCGACGCGCTGCCGCTCGACCAGTTCGTGATGACCAAGGACGGCTGGCGCGAGCGATTGGTCGGGATTGGCGATGATGGCGACCTCGCCTTCGGCCTTGCAGCGGCAAGCGAGGACACGTTGAGAATCGCGGCGCCGGCCGGCTCGGTTTTCGAGCAGCCAACCATTGCGCTCGACATCGTCGGACAACTCGCCGGCCATATCGCCGCGGCGGGTGGGGCAGCGCTGCTCGTCGATTACGGCGCGATGCGTTCGGGCTTCGGGGACACGCTGCAGGCGATGAAGCGGCATCAATTCGTCGATCCGCTCGCCGAGCCCGGCGACGCCGATCTCACCGTCCATGTCGATTTCGAGCGGGTGGGGCAGGCGGGGTTGAACGCTGGAGCCGCCCTGCACGGGCCGGCGACCCAGCGGGATTTCCTGGTCGCACTGGGTCTCCCGCAGCGGGCGCAGGCGTTGTCGCTCAAGGCGAATGCGGAGCAGCGCGCCGCGATTTCCGATGCCTTCGACCGCCTGATCGCATCGGGCGAGACCGGCATGGGGGATTTGTTCAAGGTTCTCGCGCTATCGCAGCAGACCTTGCCGCCTCTGCCCGGATTTGACCTTCATCGGCTGCCAGACCGGGGCTGAACGCGGCCGAGCCGCTCGCGACTTCGCACCAACTGGACCATCACGCCCATGTTCATCACCGCTCGCGAACTCGCCGGAGAAGCCGGTATCCGCCACGCCTTCTTCACCCGCGAGGGTGGTGTTTCGAAAGGCATCTACGCTTCGCTGAACGGCGGGCTCGGCTCCGCCGACGATCCGGCGGCGATCGTCGAGAACCGGGCGCGGATGGCGCGCCATCTCAGCGTCGCGCCGGAAAACCTGATCAGCCTCTATCAGGTCCATTCCGCCGATGTGGAAGTGGTGACGGGTCCCTGGCCTGGCGAGCGGCCGAAGGCCGACGCGATGGTGACGACCGCCTCGCATGTCGCGCTCGGCATCTCCACCGCCGATTGCGGGCCGATTCTGTTCGCCGATGGCGAAGCGCGGGTGATCGGCGCCGCCCATTCCGGCTGGAAGGGCGCCTTCATCGGCATCGTCGGCGCGACGGTGACGGCGATGGAGAAGCTCGGCGCCCGGCGCGAGCGCATCACCGCCGTGCTCGGCCCGACGATCAGCGCGAAAGCCTATGAAGTGGGGCCGGAATTCATCGAGCGCTTCAAGGCCGAGAACCGGACCTATTCGCGCTTTTTCACGCCCTCCGAGCGCGCGGCCCATGCGATGTTCGACCTGCCGGCCTTCATCGGGCTCAAGGCGCAGGAGGCGGGAATCGGCCGCTTCGTCGACATGGGCCTGTGCACCTATGGCGACGAGAAGCGCTTCTTCAGCTACCGGCGCACGACCCATCGCGGCGAGCCGGATTACGGCCGCCTGATCGCGGCGATCGCCCTCGATTGAGACGATAGCGGTTGACGGCACGGTGCGGCGGCTTGTCGCAGTGCTGCAATAGGAGCATCGTTCCGCCGTCGGGGGGGACGCATCGCTTCCTCAAGACCTGTGTACTTCGGGCGATGCATCGAGATGCAGGGGGCCGAGATGGAACAGATCCTGATGAACCTGATCGCTGGCGCGGTCGGCGGCAATGCGGCCGGCAAGGCCAGTCCGAGCTTCGATCTCGGCACGCTCGGCAACACGATTTCCGGTCTCGTCGGCGGCGGCGTGCTCGGGCAACTGATCCCGATCCTGCTGCCGGCGATCAGCGCGGCGGCGCAGGGCGGCAATCTAAGCGTCGGCGGGGTGCTGACCAACCTCATCTCGGGCGGCGCCGGCGGCGCGATCCTCACCGCGATCATCGGCGCGCTGAAGAACAAGGCCGCTTGAGGCGCTCCGGTCGCGATCAGCCGACGATGTCGGGCGTGCGCCAGCCGAGATGCTGGCCGGCATCGACGGCGATCATCTGGCCGGTTACGGAGCTGGCGCGCGCGAGATAAAGGACGGCCTCGGCGATATCGCCCGACGGGACCCGGTGTCCGAGCAAGGTGCCCGCGGCTTCCTGGTCCAGCCGGTCGATGCCGTCATAGCTGTTGGGGAAGGTCGGGCCGGGGCCGACGGCATTTACCCGGATGCGCGGGGCCAGCGCCTGCGCCAGCGTCCGGGTCGCGGTGAGCAGGGCGGATTTGGTCAGGGTATAAGAGTAATATTGCGGCGTCAGCTTCCAGACGCGCTGGTCGACGATGTTGACGACCGCGCCCTTCGCGTCGGCGGGCAGCCGTTCGGCCATGATCCCGATCAGTTGCGAGGGGGCGCGCAGGTTGATCGAGAACTGGCGGTCCCAGGCGGCGATGTCGAGCGAGCGGACATCGTCGGCGACGAAGCTCGCGGCGTTGTTGACCAGCAGCGTGACCGGGCCGAGCGCTGCTTCCGCAGCGGGGATCAGGCCGGCCACGGCGGCCGGATCGACCAGATCGGCGGTCAGCAGGCAGGCTTTCGCGCCGCCGGCTTCGAGCGTTTCAAGCAGCGCGTCCGCCTCTTCGTGGCTGTCGCCGTGGTGGATCGCCACCGCATAGCCGGCGCCTGCCAGCCTCTCGACGATGGCGCGGCCGATTCGCCGGGCGCCGCCCGTAACCAGCGCGACCTCAGCCATCATGGCCATCCCGATTCGCTAGCGGCGGTGTGGTCTGGGTCGAAGCGCGCCGCTGCAGACGGCGTTCCCAATGCTTGGCGACGCGCAGATAGCGATAGAAGGCGTAGTTCATCGCGGTCATGAAACCGTAGATGCCACGCAGCGCGTGGCGGCGGCCGATATAGGCCTTGAGGAAATTGGCGGGGAATTCGGCGACGAGCCGGAAGACGGAGAGCGTGCCGCCGCGCGCGTCGAGATCTTCGGCCTGCGCATCGCTATAGGCGTTGAGCTTGTCCATCTGCTCGCCCAGCGAGCGGACCGAGAAATGGTGGACCGTCCCGCGCAAGCGCCCGACGCTCGCATCCGCGGCGAGATCGACCCTGTCATGGACTGGAGAAGCCGAGTAACGGCCCTTGCTCTTGCGGTAGAGCCGCACGGGGGCGAGCGCGTAGGCGAATCGGTGCGGCGCTCCCTCGCCCGGAAAGATCTCGGCGATTCTCACCTTATAGGCGTCCTTGGGCGGCGAGCCGGCGGCAAACAGGGTCGAGATTTCGGCGGCGAGGTCGGGCGGGACGACCTCGTCGGCATCGAGATTCAGCAGCCAATCGTGGCGGCACTGCTCCTCGGCGAAGCGCTTCTGCTGGCCGTAGCCTGGCCAGGCGTTGAAGACGACGCGGGCGCCGAGCGATTCGGCCAGCGCCTGCGTGCCGTCGGTCGAGCCGGAATCTACGACCACGATATCGTCGCTCAGCGCGCGCGCGGCCTCGATCGTCCGGCCGATCCGGTCCGCCTCATTTTGGGCAATAATGAAAATCGAAAGAGGCAGCACGGTTCTACTTCGGTTCCTGTTGGCTCAAGGCTTAAGCATGAGTGGGCCGGAGCGGCAAGACAGACGCAAAAAAGCCGAACTTGGCCCGGGAACCTTGGGAAAGCTCCGGCGTTTGTAGGCCGAGCCATGCTCCTGTGCCGGCGGGTGATCGAAATGCTGTTAGTATTCGATTTACCATGCTGGCTAGTCGCTGGTTGGTTAACCTGGTTTTACCTATTTGCGTCCAGTTATCGCATTCGTGCCGCATTTCTGCCGCGGTCTGCAAGGCAGATGTGCTTCCGATGCAACAGACAAAGCCGGCTCCCCGTCCTATAACGGGTTCATCGAAATCAACCGCCGGGTTCCCGGCGACAGCGACGACTAAGGAGTTTGTCATGAAGAAGTATCTGCTTGCGAGCGTTGCCGCGCTCGGTCTCGTCGCCGCTGGCGCCGCCTCCGCTGCCGACCTGCCGTCCCGCAAGGGCCCGGTTGCCGCCCCCGTCTACATGCCGCCGGCGTTTACCTGGACCGGCTTCTACGTCGGTGCCAACGCCGGCTACGGCTGGGGCAACGTGAATGCCAACGGCTTCGCCAATGTCGGCGATCTCGACGGCTTCGTCGGCGGTGGCCAGGTCGGCTACAACTACCAGATGGGCCAGTTCGTGGTCGGCGCTGAAGCCGATTTCCAGGGCGCTGACCTCAGCAGCGGCAGCAACCTCGGCCTCGTCAACGTCAAGACCGAGTATTTCGGCACCGTCCGTGCCCGCGTCGGCGTCGCCTTCGACCGGTTCATGCCCTACATCACCGGTGGTTGGGCTTACGGCAACGTGAAGACCTCGATCCCGGCGCTCGGCTTCTCGTCCGACCGCACCCACACCGGCGGCTACGCTGTCGGCGGCGGTCTCGAGTACGCCTTCACCAACAACCTGATCGCCGGCGTCGAGTACCTCTACGTCGACCTGGGCGAGAAGAACATCCTGGGCGCCGCTGGCACCAAGGTCGGCACCGACTTCTCGGTCGTCCGCGCTCGCCTCAGCTACAAGTTCTGATCCTCTCCTTCCGGAGACAGAATGGACCCGGTGGCTTCGGCCACCGGGTTTTTTCTTGCCCTTATGCAAGAGTGATCTTGATGACGGCAGACACGAAAAAGCCGGCGACCTGGGGTCGCCGGCTTTTTCGTTGGAGCGCGGGTCCTACGCGGACGAGTTCGATCAGCCCTTGAAGCGGGTCTCTTCGAAAGCCGGAACGCGGGCGGCGAAATCGTCGAGCCAGGCGACGAGCTTCGGATGGCCGGCCCGCCATTGGCCCTCGAAGCGCAGATCGAGATAGCCGAGCGCGCAGGCCAGTGCGATCTCGCCGATGCGCGGGCGATCGGTGAACGCTGGCGGGGCGGCTTCGAGCGCTGCCAGTCCGCGTGCGACCTTGCCGTCCTGATGCGCGACCCAGTTGGCGTTGCGGCCTTCCTCCGGACGGAAGCGGCCTTCATAGACCTTGAGCAGCGCGGCGTCGCAGATGCCGTCGGCCAAGGCCTGCAGCCGCAACTGGGCGAAGCGCGCCTCGCCGGCCGGAATGAGTTTTCCGCCTGAGATATGGTCGAGATAATCGAGGATCACGCGGGAATCGAACAGCGTCGTGCCATCCTCCAGCACCAGCGTCGGAATCTTGCCGAGCGGATTCTGCTGACGCAGGACCTCGGATGGATCGGTCGTATCGGCGGCGACGATCTCGATGCGGTCCATCAAGCCGAGTTCGAGGGCCGCCAGCTTGACCTTGCGGCCGAAGGGGGAGGCGGGCGAGGAGCGCAGGACGAGCATCGGCGGTATCCTTGAGGCGGGTAGCGGAGAGCGATCGATCAGCCGTCGGGGCGGATCGTCTCGCAGAGATAGCGCGGCCGGGGACCCTGCGCGAGCCGTTCGGTCAATGCCGGCAGCAGGGTTTCGGCCTCCTCGGCCAGCCGCCAGGGCGGGTTGACGACCAGCAGGCCGGTGGCGCTGAGGCCGCCGGCCGCTTCCGGCCGGTCGACATCAATCTCCAGGCGCAGGAGCCGGCCGATTCTGGCGTCGAGCACCGCATCCATGAGGGATTGCACGCCGGCGCTGCCCTTGATCGGATACCAGAGCGCATAGATGCCGGTCGGCCATTTGCGGTGCGCTGCGATGAATTGCGCGGCAAGCGTCGCGAACTCGTCCTTGTCCTCGAAAGGCGGGTCGATCAGGACGAGGCCGCGACGCTCCTTCGGCGGGACATTGGCTCGAAGCACGGTCCAGCCGTCGATGGCGAGCGGCTTGCAACGCTGGTCCTTGCCGATCGATTCGGCGAGCTTCCTGTAGGTCGAGGGATGGAACTCGGCGGCGACCAGGCGATCATCCGGCCGCATCGCATGGCGGCAAAGCCAGGGCGAGCCAGGATAGGCGCCCGAGCCATAAAGCGCGCGGGCGCCTACCAGTGCGGCGCGATAGGGCGCGAGCAGGGCCTCGACGGCGGGAGAGAGGGGCGAGCGGTCGATGCGCGCGACGCCATCCTTCCATTCATGCGTCCTGAGAGCCTCTTCCGAATCGAGATCGTAGCGGCCGCTGCCGGCATGGGTGTCGACGATGCGATAGGGTGTCGGCTTGGCGTTGAGATGCAGCAGGATGCGCGTCAGCACGACATGCTTCAGCACATCGGCGAAGTTTCCGGCATGGAAGCCATGGCGATAGTTCATGCCGCCGTTGGTAGAGGAAGCGGTCGCCGACCGGAAGCGGCAAAGTCTCGCCGCTTTCGGCTTTTGAGGGGCATGAGGGCTCGTGATTTTAGAGCTTGCCGATTTCGGACCGGACCCACGCCGTCATTCCGGACAAGCTGCGAAGCAGCGCCGCTCCGGGATCCATCGTAGAGCTCCCGAATCCACCGATGGATCCCGGGGCAAGCCCGGGATGCCGCCGTGGTTCCGAGGAAACTCAGCACACTCCAAGGCAGGCTTTCAGCGGGGCGCGACGACCGTGAGGTCCCGCGCGCGGCAGCCGGACCGGTCGACCTGCTGGCAGGTGCGGAAATCGCGGAGATCCTTGGTCAGGCAGATGCGGACTTCCTGCAGCACGCCGCGCTTGCAGGCCACCGACATCATGTCCGGTCGCAGGCCGGGATTGGCGGCGGCGAAAGCGCGTTCGAGATCGATCGCGGTCCAGGTCTGGTCGCGCTCTGCCTTGGCCAGCGGCGGGGGGATCGCGATCTTGTCGCGGGCGCGGCGGACGTCGCGGAAATAATCGCTCGGGCTCGATCCCGAGCAGGTGCCGTGCTTGCGCCATTCGTAGCGGGCGAGGCTCTCGGTCGGGAAGACGCCTTCGGCCTGCTCCAGCGCGATGCGCGAGGGCGAGCGCCCTGCCGGGCCGCAATCGCTGGGATAACCGCGCTCGTTCTGCGGCCAGAGGCCGTGCACGACGAAGCGCAGGCCGCCCCCGTCGCTGCATTGCTCGCGGTTGCGCCCGCGGTCGCCGTCGAGTTCGCAGAAGCCCGGAGACCAGGACAGCGCCAGGACGTAGAAGTCGAAATCGCCGGGCGTGCCGCCGCGCTGGCCGAAACCCTGCGCATGGCCCGCTCCGATGAAGCCGAACAGCGACAGGGCGGCGACCAGCAGCCTTTTCATCATCGTGGAGCCTTACCCTTTACGGGCGTGCCATCTTGCAGTCGGGCGCGTAGGCACGCTGGCGGTCGAGGCCGCTCACGCACCAGTTGACGTTCCAGGTCATGCCGAAGAGGCCGAGCGACTCGCGCACGGAATAGTCGACGCGGCGGAACTTGCCGTCGTTGAGCAGGACGCGCCCGCTGCAGAAGCGCCGCGGGATGAAGTCGGCGCCCCAGCTACGATAGCCGATCTGCGCGATGCGATCATAGGACAGGGCCTGAAGCGGGCCCCAATAGGTATCCTCGCGCGAGTTGAAATGGCTGGTGACTTTGCCGAGCACCGCCGGGTCGTCGCAGCCGGGGAGATTGCCGTCCATCGGGAAGGTGCGGTTCTCCGCCCGGTCGAGCGGATGGACGAAGCGGCCGTTCGCGGCTCCGGCGGCGAAGGCCGTGAAGCAGGCGAAGGAAACAAGGGCGGTTCGCAGCAGGGCGCGGCGCATCGAATCAGGCCTCGTATGGGAGGGCGAAAATAAGGCGCACGATGGCGATGCGCCGGTCACCGGTCAAGGCGGCAATGGGACGGACGGCGTCATGCGGGGGAGGGCTGGCCGGCACAAGCCGCCCGCGCTGGCGCTCAGGACGGCAATCGGACAGACTGTCCGGAGAAAAACGGGGACATGACATGACGGACTGCTTCGACGATCCGGCGGCGCGCATCGAGGATGGAGAGGCGCTGCGCGGGCATATCGGCCCGGTCTCGCCCCTGGCGGCCGGGAAGGTGCTGCGCCGGCTCGACCAGTTCTGCCGCGACTTCATCGCGCTCTCGCCCTTCCTCGTGCTTGCGAGCTGCGACGCGCAGGGCAATGCCGATGCAAGCCCGCGCGGCGACGGGCCGGGCTTCGTGCGCGTGCTCGACGACACGACGCTGCTCATCCCCGACCGTCGCGGCAACAACCGGGTCGATTCCTTCGGCAACATCCTGTCGGCGCCGGGGGTCGGGCTCGTCTTCATGGTTCCGGGCATCCCGGAGACCCTGCGCGTCAACGGCAAGGCGCATGCGACACGCGATGCCGCCCTGCTGGCGCCTTCGATCATGCAGGAGCGCGCGCCGGTGACGGGCCTCATCGTCGCGGTCGAGGAAGCCTATTTCCATTGCGGCAAGGCGCTGATCCGCTCGAAGCTGTGGGATCCGGCCTCGCAAGTGCCGCGCCATTCCTTTCCGACGCTCGGCCGCATCATCGCCGACCAGACCAAGGCGGTCGACGGCGACGAGGCCGATCGCAATCTCGAGGAAGCCTATCGCCTGCGCCTCTACTGACGCGGGCGCGTCTGGCGCCTGTCCTGCAGGCGGCGATGCAGCAGCGTGCCGAACTGCCAGGCGGCGAAAGCCAGTACACCGAGCCCCATCAGAATGCGATTGCGCGCCGAATCCTGGAGATTGGCGGCGCTTTCGTCATAGGAGAGCAGGCTTCGGCCTGCGCTCGTCGCCTCGTAGATGAGCCCGGCATCGGGATCGACGAGGAAGCGCAGCGGCTGGCCCCAGCGGATATTGTCGAGGCCGTCGACCCAGAGGGTGCGGGGCGGGGAGTACGTCTGCAGCATTCGGCCCGACGCGACGAGGGGAAGGCGTTGCGTGCGATAACCGCCGCGGTTGCGGCCGATGCCTTCGCTGATGATCGGCATCTCGACCGAGATCGGACCGACATGCTCGGCGATCGCAAGTTTTTCGCGGGGCAAGGGTCGGGCGAGCCAGCCGGCCAGAACCACATAAAGGCCTATGCCGGCGGCGGCGAGACCGACGGTGATGATCCAGGCGTCGGATGGCTTTCGATCCGTCGGGGTGCCCTCTCGCGTGTCAGCCCTGCTGGCGGATCGTAGCCGCTTTCACGACGAGTTTGAAGGTCGCGACGGTGGTCCGCCGCTCCAGGACGAGCAGGACGAGCCCCGCCGTGACGATCAGGGCCGCGCCGCAGAGCATGGCCGGCGTCGGCCAGTCGCCGAAGACGAACCAGCCGAAGACGAGCGCCCAGACGATCAGCGTGTACTGGTAGGGCACGACGACAGAGGCCTCCGCCAGCTTGAGCGAGCGGGTGACGCAGATATGCGCGCCCATCGCGACGATGCCGAGCAGCGCGAGGAGGGCGGTGTCCTTCAGGCTCGGCGTCACCCAGCCGAAGGGCAGGAGTGCGAGCCCCATCAGGAGCGCGCCGAGCGTCTGCCAGGCGACCAGCGTGACGTCCGGCGTGCCGCGCAGGCGGCGCCCGGCGATCATCATCGCGGCGAAGAGGAAGCTGCCGAGCAGGGCGATCAGCGCGGGCATCGAGAAGCTGGCCCCGCTCGGTTTGAGCGAGACCGCGACACCGGCGAAGCCCAGCGCTATGGCGAGCCAGCGTCGGCCGTCGATGCGCTCGCCGAGCAGCAGCGCGGCAAGGATCACCACCCAGACCGGGGCTGCGAGCCAGATCGTCATCGCGTCGGCGAGCGGCAGATAGGTGACGGCGAGATAGAACAGCGCGACCTCGCCCGACGAGAACAGCACGCGCAGGGCCTGCAGGCCGGGCCGCTCCGGCCGCAAAGTCCTGTGGACGCCCTGCTTGACGACGAAGGGCAGGATCACGACGAGCGCCGCGAGGCTGCGGATCAGCAGGAGCTGGCCGACCGTGTAGGTCGCGACCAGCCATTTGCCCATCACGTCGTTCAGCGAAAACAGCAGGATGCCGATCAGCATCATGGCGATGCCGGTGAGAGAGGCGTTGCGGCTGGTCATGTCAGGCGAAAGGGTTCCAAAAGGCGCGCTTCCACTGGCCCAGTCCGTCGCGCGTGGCAATCCGCATTGCCACATGCCCGCATGATTCCTTGATATTAAGTATTGACTTAATTAAGTGAATGGCGAAGTTATTGGCCATGGATCGCTTCGCCGCCCTTGCCGACCCCACGCGCCGCAGCATCATCGAGATGCTGGGCGAGCGATCGCTGTCGGCAGGCGAGATCGGCGCCCGTTTCAGCGCCAGCGCCCCGGCGATCTCGCAGCATCTCAAGGTGCTCAGGGAGGCCGGGCTGGTGAGCGTCGAGGTGCGGGGCCAGCAGCGGATCTACCGGCTCGATCCGGCGGGGCTCGAGGCATTCGATGCCTGGCTCGGCAAGGTCCGGCGCTTCTGGGGGCGGCATCTCGATCTGCTGGAAGAGGAACTCGCAAAGCCCGAACCGGGCCAGGGAGACAACCGATGAACGAATATGGCGTCGTATTGGAAAGCGGTGCGGTACGCTTCGAGCGCCTGCTGCCCGGTCCCATCGAACGGGTCTGGTCCTATCTCGCCGAGTCGGAGAAGCGCGGACGATGGCTGGCGTCCGGCGTCTTCGACCTCAGGGTCGGGGGCCGGACGGAGATGCTGTTCAAGCATTCGCAGATCACCGACGAGACGCCGCCGGACGCCTATCGCGAGGTGCATGAGAACGGCGTGCGCTCGACCGGGACGATCACGCGCTGCGAGCCGCCGCGGATCATCGCCTTCACCTGGGGCGGAGGCGGCGAGCCGGAATCGGAGGTCGAGTTCGAGCTCGTGCCGAAGGGCGAAAAGGTCCTGCTGGTGCTGACGCATCGCAAGCTGACCAGCAAGGCGGAGATGACGAGCGTCTCCGGCGGCTGGCATATGCATCTGGACCTGCTGGAGGATCAGCTCACCGGCAGCAAGCCGCGCGGATTCTGGTCGCGGTTCAAGGCGCTCGATGCGGAATATGCCGCGCGCTACGCGAACCTGCCCGAGCCGGGGCAGGGCTGATCAGAGGCTCGCCGCCGCCCGCGCCGCCTGGTCGTACTGGCCGGAGAGCGAGCGCATCGCGGCGGCGATCTCTGAGAGCCTTGCCGGGTCGGCGCCGGTGGCGCGGACCGACTTGACCAGGAGCTGCTCGCGGATCTGGGCGTAGCGCCGGCAGGTTTCCTCGCCGGCCGGCGTGACCTCGACGGTCTTCTCCTTGCCCTTGCGTCCGCCCTTCAGAAGTTTGAGGCGTTCGAGCTTCTTCAGCGAATAGTTCACCAGATGCGTGTCCTCGATATTGAGGACGAGGCAGATATCGGCGAGCCGCTTGGCCTTGCCGCGATGATTGACGTTGTGCAGCACGAGCACGTCGAGCGGCGAGAGGTCGGGCATGCCGGCGGCCGCCATGCCGCGCACGATCCAGCGCTGGAAGGCGTGCACCGTCATGCTCAGCGCGAACTCGAACTCCGAGAGCGCGGGAAGAGCGCCGGCGGCGAGATGGCCGGAGGAGACGATCGGGCCGAGCTCGTCGGAAGAAGGGGAGTTCATCGCGCTCGATCGTCCTGAGTAAAGTCGCTGAGGCATCCCGGACAAGCCGCGTAGCGGCCAACCCGGGATGACAGCGCTCTTGATGGAAGCGTGGCGGAGCCGCTCGCCTTACATCTTCTTGTAGGCGTCGACGATGGCCTGCCCCTCGGCGCCGGCCTTCTTCAGCCAGTCGGCGGTGAGCTGCTCGCCCGCCTTCTTGAATCCGGCGGACAGCTCGGGCGACGGTGCCTGCACCTTCATGCCCTTGGCCTTGAGCTGGTCGAGATACCAGCCGGCCTTCTCCTGCCACATCTTCCAGCCGCGCTCCTCGGCGGTGGCGGCGGCCTTGAGGATCGCATCCTGCGTCGCCTTGTCGAGGGCGTTGAAGGCCGCCTTGTTGACGAAGGTCGCATCCTTCGGGATCCAGGCCTGCGTGTCATAGAAATGGGTCAGCGATTCCCAAACCTTGGAATCGTAGCCGGTGCCGCCCGACGACATGAAGGAATTAACCACGCCGGTCGCCAGCGCCTGCGGCAGCTCTGCCGCCTGGATCGTCACGGCCTGCATGCCGAGCAACTCGCCGAGGCGTGCGGTGCCGACGTTATAGGCGCGCCACTTCAGGCCCTTCATGTCCTCGACGGTGTCGATGTCCTTCTTGGCGTAGACGCCCTGCGGCGCCCAGGGGACCATGAAGAGAAGCTTGATGCCCTGCGCGTCGAGCTTCTTCTCGATCGCGGCCTTGGAAGCCGTATAGAGCTTGCGCGAGTCGGCGAAGGATGTCGCCAGGAAGGGAACGACGTCGATGCCGAAGATCGGGTCCTCGTTCTCGTGGTTCGACATCAGGACCTCGCCCATCTGGGCCTGGCCGGTCTGGACCGCGCGCTTGATCTCAGGCGCCTTGAACAGGGCGGCATTGGCATGGACCGTGATCTGGAGCTTGCCAGCGGTCGCCGCCTCGACGTCCTTGGTGAAGAGGACGAGGTTCTCGGTATGCGGGTTGTCGGACGGATAGGCGTTCGGGAGGTTCCACTTGGTCTGGGCCGAGGTTGCGCCAGCGCCGACCGCCAGGGCCGTGGCGGCGACGCCGGCGATGAGGAGGCCCTTGATGAAGTCCTTACGATGCATGGTGTTGTCTCCGTTCCCTTGGTTTTGATGCGGTATCATTGAGGCGGAAAGGCCATTTGGGGCAAGACCATCACGATCCACGGGAAGACCGTGATGATCGCGACGGCTGCGACCAGCAGGAAGAAGAAGGGCAGCGCCGCCAGCGCGACCGTGTTCGAGTCCTTGCCGGACATCGTCTGCAGCACGAAAAGGTTGAAGCCGACCGGCGGCGAGACCTCGGCCATCTCGACGATGAGCACGAGGAAGATGCCGAACCAGACGAGGTCGAAGCCGGCCGCCTTGATCATCGGGATGACGATAGCGGTGGTCAGCACGATCATCGAGATGCCGTCGAGCGCGGTGCCGAGCACGATATACATCACGGTGAGCGCCGCGATCAGCGCGTAGGGCGAGAGGTGCAGCGAGTCGACCCATTCGGCAAGCGCCGCCGGGATGCCTGTGTAGGCCATCGAGGTCGACATGAAGGAGGCGCCGGCCAGGATCAGCATGATCATGCAGGTGATCCGGGTCGTGCCCATCACGCTCTGCCAGAAAGCTTCCTTGGTCAGCGAGCCCGACCACCAGGCGATGCCGAAGGAACCGAGCACGCCCCACGCGGCGCATTCGGTCGCCGTCGCCCAGCCCAGCATGAGCGAGAGGAAGACCAGCGCGATCAGCAGCATGCAGGGGATCAGCTGCGCCGATTCCCTGAGCTTCTCGCGCCAGCCCATCTGCGGCTCCGGCGGCGGCGACTGGTCGGGATGCAGCAGGTGCCAGACGATGATGTAGCCGGAATAAAGCGCCATCACGAGCAAGCCCGGCAGGAAGCCGGCGAGGAAGATTTGGATGATCGAGACATTGGCCGCCACCGCATAGACCACCATGGTGATCGAGGGCGGGATCAGGATGCCGAGCGTGCCGGCGCCGGCGAGCGAGCCGAGCGCGAGCTTCTCGTTGTAGCCGCGCTTCTTGAGCTCCGGCAGGGCGATCTTGGCGACGGTGGCGCAGGTCGCGGCCGAGGAGCCGGAAACCGAGCCGAAGATGCCGCAGGCGAGCACGTTGACGTGCATCAGGCGGCCGGGCAGCCAGTTGAGCCAAGGCGCGAGGCCGCGGAACATCTCCTCGGAGAGCTTGGTCCGGTAGAGGATCTCGCCCATCCAGATGAAGAGCGGCAGCGCAGCCAGCGTCCAGGAGGCGCTGTTGCCCCAGATCGTGGTCGCCAGCACGGAGCCGGCGGGAATGCCGCCGCCGACGAATTGCATCGCGACCCAGCCGCAGGCCATCAGCGAAATCGCGATCCAGACGCCGCCGGCGAGGAAGACCGCGAGCAGGATCAGGAGCAGACCGGAGATTTCGATCATCGCCATGGCGTCACACTCCGCTCGCCATGGCGCGCTCGACGATCTCCTCGTCGGATTGCGCCGGGGGCTTCTCGTAGCGCGGCTCTTGGCCACGGATCACGACATGAACGAACTCGTCGAGCATCGCGATGAACAGGATGATCAGGCCGCCCGAATAGCCGAGCTGCGGAATCCAGAGGGGCATCGGGACGACGCCGCCGGCGACGTCGTTGAACTGCCAGGACTGGTACGTCATGACCGCAGCGTGCCAGGCGAAGAAGCCGGAAAAGCCGAGGCCGAGGACCAGCGAGAACACCTCGAAGAACCAGCGCTTGCGGCCCTGGAAATGGTCGATCAAGAGGCCGACGCGGATCATGTCGCCGGACTTGAAGGTGTGGGCGAGGCCGAGGAAGGCCATCGCAGCCATGCACCAGGATGTGAAATCGTCGCCGGCCGGGATGTTGAGGCCGATCTCGCGGCCGACGGACATCACCATCATCAGCACGAAGATCAGGACGAGAAAGATGCCGGCCGCGTAGCCGGCCCAGAGATAGAGCGTATCGAGTGCGCGACGGATCATGGGAGCGCCCGCTCCCATCCGACGGGAGCGCTTGCGCGCCCGGTTGCCAGGATTGCTCGCATCGTCGCATCCTCCGCTTTCTGCCGGCCTGGCCCCTCAGCCATGTTCCAGCCACATTTGGGATCGTAGCCGGCAGAATCGTCTTGTCAACGACTCATCGACAATTTATCGATGAAACGTCAGCGTAAATCATGGCTGGCTTGACGAAGGGGAGAGCGTCTCATGTCGGCGGCCCATTGGGATTTCTGGATCGATCGCGGCGGCACCTTCACCGACGTGATCGGCCGCGACCCGGCTGGCAATCTCCATGCCAAAAAGATGCTCTCCGAGAATCCGGGCGCCTATCGCGATGCGGCCGTACAGGGCATCCGCGAGCATCTCGGGCTGAAGGCGGGCGAGCCGATCCCGACCGGGACCATCGGCGAGGTGCGCATGGGCACCACCGTCGCCACCAACGCGTTGCTGGAGCGCAAGGGCGACCGTACGCTGCTGGTCACCACCAAGGGGTTCCGCGACGCGCTGCGCATCGGCTACCAGGCCCGGCCCGACATCTTCGCCAAGCAGATCATCCTGCCCGAGGCATTGTACGAAGCGGTCGAGGAGATCGACGAGCGCGTGCTAGCCAACGGCACGGTGGAACGTGCGCCCGACGAGGCTGCGATCCGCAGTGCCTTGCAGGCGCAGTACGATGCCGGTTTCCGCGCGGTCGCGATCGTCTTCGTGCATGGCTATCGCTACACGGCGCATGAGCAGGTCGCGGCGCGGATCGCCCGCGCGATCGGCTTCCCGCAGGTGTCGGTCAGCCACGAGGTCTCGCCCTTGGTGAAGCTGGTCGGGCGCGGCGATACCGCCGTGGTCGATGCCTATTTGTCGCCCATCCTCGGCCGCTATGTGCAGCAGGTCTCGGAAGAGCTCGACGTCGCCCGCACCGGCGCGCGCCTGATGTTCATGATGTCTTCGGGCGGATTGACCGCGGCCGAGCTGTTCCAGGGCAAGGACGCGATCCTCTCCGGTCCGGCCGGCGGCGTCGTCGGCCTCGCCGAAACCGGTCGCTCGGCCGGGTTCGACAAGGTGATCGGCTTCGACATGGGCGGCACCTCGACCGACGTTGCGCATTTCGATGGCGAATACGAGCGGGCGTTCGAGACCGAGGTCGCCGGGGTGCGCATGCGCGCGCCGATGATGCTGATCCACACGGTCGCGGCCGGGGGCGGCTCCATTCTCCACTATGACGGCGCACGCTTCCGCGTCGGCCCGGATTCGGCCGGCGCCAATCCCGGCCCGGCCGCCTATCGCCGCGGCGGGCCGCTCGCGGTGACCGACGCGAATGTCATGGTCGGCAAGCTGATCCCATCCTATTTCCCGGCGATCTTCGGGCCGAAGCAGGACGAGCCGCTCGATGTCGGCATCGTCCGCAACAAGTTCGCGGTGCTGGCGGCCGAGGTCGGCGACGGGCGCAGTCCTGAGGAGGTTGCCGACGGCTTCATCCAGATCGCCGTCGCCAACATGGCCGAGGCGATCAAGAAGATCTCGGTGCAGCGCGGCTATGACATCACCCGCTATGCGCTGAACTCCTTCGGCGGTGCCGGCGGCCAGCATGCCTGCCTCGTGGCCGATGCGCTCGGCATCAAGACAGTGCTGCTGCATCCGTTCTCCGGCCTGCTCTCGGCCTATGGCATGGGGCTCGCCGAAATCCGCTCGACGCGCACGGCGGCGCTGGATGTGGCGCTCGACGGCGAGGCGAAGGCTGCGATCGAGGCTGTGGCCGCGAAGCTAGCCGCGGATACCAGGGCGGAGGTCGCAGGGCAGGGCGTGGCGGAGGATGATATCGCGATCCACACCCGCGCCCATATCCGCTATGCCGGCACCGATACCGCGATCGCGGTCCCGGCCGGCACGCGCGCCGCGATGCAGGAGGCCTTCCAGACGGCGCACAAGGCGCGCTTCGGCTTCATGGACGAGACCAAGGCGCTGGTCGTCGAAGCCGTCGAGGTCGAGGCCGTCGGCGGCGGCGCCCGTTTCGAGGAAGCTGCGGCGGCCGAGCAGGCGGGCGAGCCTGCTGTCGCAGAGCGCACGCGCTTCTTCGCCAAGGGGCAGTGGCACGATGCGGCGATCGTCCGCCGCGAGGCGATGAAGCCCGGCCAGAGCGTCGCTGGGCCCGCCATCATCATCGAGCCGAACCAGACCGTCGTCGTCGAGGAGGGCTGGAGCGCCAAGCTCACGGCCAAGGACCATCTCGTTCTGGTCCGGGTCAAGGCGCTGGTCCAGCAGGCGGCGATCGGCACCAGGGCCGACCCGGTCATGCTCGAGATCTTCAACAACCTGTTCATGTCGATCGCCGAGCAGATGGGCGTGACGCTGCAGAACACCGCCTATTCCGTGAACATCAAGGAGCGGCTCGACTTCTCCTGTGCCGTCTTCGACCAGACCGGCGCGCTCGTCGCCAACGCGCCGCATATGCCGGTGCATCTGGGCTCGATGGACAGGTCGGTCGAGACGGTGATCGCCAACAACCCGGTGATCAAGCCGGGCGACGTCTACTGTCTCAATGCGCCCTATAATGGCGGCACGCATCTGCCTGATATCACGGTCTGCACGCCGGTCTTCGATCCCGAAGAGAAGAACATCCTGTTCTGGGCGGCGAGCCGTGGCCACCATGCCGATGTCGGCGGCACCGCGCCAGGCTCGATGTCGCCGCTGGCGACCAATATCGAGGAAGAGGGCGTCTATATCGACAATTTCAAGATCGTCGATCAGGGCCGCTTCTGCGAGGAGGAACTGGTCAAGCGCCTGACCGGCGCGCGCTATCCGGTGCGCAACGTCGTGCAGAACGTCAACGACCTCAAGGCGCAGATCGCCGCGAACGAGAAGGGCGTGGCCGAGCTGAAGAAGATGATCGGCTCCTTCGGCCTCGATGTCGTGCAGGCCTATATGGGGCACGTCCAGGACAACGCGGCCGAGAGCGTGGCGCGGCTCCTGACCAAGCTGCACGATTCCGAGTTCACCTATCCGATGGACCAGGGCTGCGCGATCAAGGTGAAGATCACCATCGACCGCGAGAAGCGCGAGGCGACGGTCGATTTCACCGGCACCTCCGAGCAGCGGCCGGACAATTTCAACGCGCCGGCGCCGGTGACGCGGGCCGCAGTGCTCTATGTCTTCCGCGTCATGGTCGACGATGCGATCCCGATGAATGCGGGTTGCCTGCGTCCGATCAAGATCGTGGTGCCGGAGGGCTCTATGCTGGCGCCGCGCTATCCGGCAGCGGTGGTCGCCGGCAATGTCGAGGTGTCGCAGGCGGTGACCAACACGCTGTTCGGCGCGCTCAAGGCGATGTCCTGCTCGCAGGGCACGATGAACAACCTGACCTTCGGCAACGACCAGTATCAGTATTACGAGACGATCTGCTCGGGCTCGCCGGCCGGTCCCGGCTTCGACGGCACGTCGGGCGTGCATGTCCACATGACCAATTCGCGCCTGACCGACCCGGAAATCCTGGAGACGCGCTTCCCGGTCGTGCTGGAGGATTTCCATATCCGGAAGGGTTCGGGCGGCAAGGGCGAATGGTCGGCCGGCGACGGCACCTCGCGCACCATCCGCTTCCGCGAGACGATGGATTGCGCGATCCTGGCCTCGCATCGCCGGGTGCGGCCTTTCGGCGTCGATGGCGGCGAGGCGGGCGAACTCGGCAAGACGCTGGTGCGCAGGCTCTCCGGCGCGGTCGAAGAGCTGAAGCCCTCCGACCAGACCCTGCTCCAGGCCGGCGAGGCGGTGACGGTGATAACGCCGACGGCCGGCGGATACGGCAAGGCGAGGGGCTGATCGGATCAAGCTGATACCGGCGCTGCGCCGGTATCAGCCGAGGTCGGTCTCTACGAAGTCGTTTCCTTTGTAGATGAGGTAAGCACCGTGCTCCTTGGCGCAGGCATAGGCGAAGCAGTCGCCGAAATTCAGTGCGGCTGCGCTGCCTACGGCGCGGCCATAGCGTTTGGCGGCTTCCAGAGCGGCCGCGCCGATTGCCGGAGTGATGGTGATTTCGTTGGCGGCAATGTCCGCTACAAATTGCTGAACGGCCTGTTGTGCCAGACTAATGAATTGCGCGTCCAACGCCTTTCCGGTCTCGCGGGCCTTTTTGGCCGCCAGTCCCATGGCTGCTTCAAACAGGCCGGTGGGCGAAACCAGAAACGGACGTTCCGCGGCTTCGATGCGGGCAACAAGTGTATCGGCATCGCTTTCGCGGCCGAGGATCGCAACGATGACCGAAGCATCCAGATAGATCATGCGTCGTCCCACAGGGCGTCGGTGAAGGATTTCAGGTCGAAGTCGCTTGTCCCGCTGCCCATGGCGTCGGCCAGGGCCAGACTTTTGGCGAGCCGCTGGCGCAGCGGGCGGGCCGCTTCGAGCCGGTCAAGTTCATGTTCCAGCGCCTGCCTTACCGCCTCCGTCTTCGTGCGCGTCCCAGTGATCTGCTGCAAGCGGCCGGCGAGGGCATCGACATCGTCGTCCCGGATGTAGAGCGGCATCGATGCCTCCATGTGAAAGCCATGTGAATATTCACATGGAGATGTTTGCATATTCACGCAAGGCGAAATGCAGATTCTGCATTGGCTGCAGACTGCCTTTGCGCAGATGGCGCTTTCTTCCAGCCGGCTCACCCGGCAAGCTCCGAGGTGATACGAGGAGACCGACATGCCCCAGACCTGGATGATCACCGGCGCCAATCGCGGCATCGGGCTTGCCATCACCATCGAATTGCTGCGCCGGGGCGATCGCGTGATCGCGGCTGCGCGCAATCCTTGGGGTGGGGCGCTCGCCGAGCTTGCGGCCGAACATCCGGCGGCGATGATCCCGGTCGAGCTCGACGTGACCTCCGATGCCAGCGTCGCCGCGGCGAAGGAAGCTCTCGCGGGGCAGCCGATCGACGTGCTCCTCAACAATGCAGGGCTCTACGGGCCGCGCGACCGGCAGACCGGGCTCGACGTCGATTTCGACGCCTGGCGCGAGGTCTTCGAGGTCAATGTCTACGCGCCGATCCGGGTGGCGCAGGCCTTCCTCCCAAATATCGAAACCGGGCAGGCCCGCAAGATCGCGACGATCTCAAGCCGGATGGGCTCGATCGGCGCCAACCCCGGCAATGCGCTGATCTATCGTTCGTCGAAAGCGGCGGTGAACATGGCGATGGTGGTGTTCGGCAACAGCGTGCGGTCGCGCGATGTCAGCGTGATGCTGTTCCATCCCGGCTGGGTGCAGACCGACATGGGTGGCAGCGGCGCCGACATCACGCCGGCGCAGAGCGCGAACGGCCTGATCCGCACCATCGATGCTTCCGGGATGGCGCAGACCAACAGCTTCCGCGACTATACCGGCGCGACGATCGCCTGGTGAGCGTCTGAGGTGCGCGCTCCTAGACCTGGGCGATGACGAAGTCGCGGATCGCCTGCAAGGCGCCTTCCCGATCGTCGGCGACGATGCCGTGCCCGCAATCGGGAAAGCGCCGGAACTGGACGTGCTCAGGTGGAAGACAGGCCGCGATCTGCTCGCTGAAGGCGATCGGCGTGATCGGGTCCTTGTCTCCGGCCATGACGAGGACCGGACAGGACACGCGCGCGAGCGCGTCCCTGAAGTCGAAGCGGCCGTGCTCGTTGCCGGGACCGTTGAAGTGGACACCGGTTTCGTTGCGCGTGATGGCCCGGGCAACCCACGCTCCGTCGTCCGTCTGCCTGCGAGGGGCGTAAAGCGGGACGCAGAGCTTGCTGTAGACCGCCCGCGTCGTATCGGACGGGGCAGACCAATAATTCCGAGCTGCCTTTTCGGCTTCGGCACCCCCGAGACGCGCGAAGGCCGCATAGACCTGCTGAAAATCGCATTTCGCAGCTGTGCTGACCAGGATCAGCTTCGCGGCGTGGCCGGGATGGCGCGTCGCATAGGCCTGGGCCACGAAGCCGCCGAAGGAGGTGCCGAGCACGATCGGCTTCTCGATGCCGAGCGTGTCGCAAAGGGTTCTGACGTCGTCACCCCATTGGTCGAGCGTCCAGCGGTCGGTCGGGCCGTTCTCGCTGCGGCCACAGCCGCGGTGATCGTAATAGACGATCTGGGCGATGTCGCTCAAAGCCGAGAAGGCGGGCTTGTACATGCTGTGGTCGAAGCCCGGCCCGCCATGAAGCAGGACGAGCGTCGGCTTCTCGCGCATCCGGGGGCCGTCGGGAACCAGCCCGGCTCCCTCGATATCGACGTAGAGGCGAACCCCGTTCACGGTGACGTGCATGGCCTCGCTTCCCTGCCTGTCAGCGCGAGAGTTCGCCGAGGAAGGCCGTCAGCCGGTCGAGCGCCTGCCTGCCTTCGGGGCGGCCGAGATCGAACTGGTATTCGTGCGGCAGCTTTGGCTCGGTCTCCGGCGGGAAGAAGAGGGTATCGACCCTGACGCCCCGGTCTCGCAGCGCCTGCGCCATCACGACCGATTGCGGCGCCAGCGGATCGCCGTTGCCGACCGAGATGAAGCTCGGCGGGAAGGCCTCCGTGACATAGCGCGGCACGGCGGCCTCCGTGATGCGCTCGCTGTCGAACGGGTTCGACGTGCCGAAATAGGCAAGCAGCACGGAGCGGATGAAGCCGCCGAAGGGGCCGGTCAATTCGAAGGCTGTGGGATCGAAGGCGCCGCAGAACAGGACCGTGCCGGGCAGGTTCGCCGGCGCTACGGCCGGCTGCAGCCCCAGCAACTCCGCATAGTCCTTGCCGGTCAGGCCGGCAGCGAGCTGCGACGCGATATGCGCGCCGGCCGAGTCGCCGGCCAGGACGATCCGCGCGGGATCGAGGCCGAGGCGCTGCCCTTCGCGCTGCAGGAAGCCGAGAGCGGCGTTGGCCTGCAGCACGGGGCCGGGATAGTGGGCGGTCGGTGCGCGGGTATAGCCGATGGCGACCGTCGCGAAGCCGCGCCCGGCCAGGATCTTGAGATAGGGCGCGACATCGGCGCGGTCTCCCGCGACGAAAGCGCCGCCATGGATCCAGACGACGGTCGGGCGGCCCGGCTGGGCTCCGTCCGGCGGAAGATAGATGTCGAGCTTCTCGTCCTCGGCGCTGCCGTAAGCGATGCCGCGCTGCTCGCGAATGCCGGCGGGGATATGGGGAGCGAGCGCGGCGGTGGTCTTCGAGGCGCCGTAACTGAAGGCGACGCGCGTCAGCAGTGCCGAAGGCCAGGGCGAGAGCACGAAGGCGGCGTAGCCCACGAAGGCGAGGCCGAGGCAGAGCAGGAAGATTCGTTGGGCGCGTCGTCTCATGGCGAGAAGCTAGGCTGCCCTTCGATCCCTAGCAATCGCGGCGCACGCCCCTTCGCCAGGCTGCGCGCCGTTGGGTTTTGTATCCGGCTAAGTTGTTGATATCGTTGCGTCATGATGCCTCGCGTTAACCTCGTGTTCGCTCGCATCTGCGACATGGACGGGGGTTACGAGACCGAGGCTACGATGCGGCGACTGGGACTGACGGCGAAGATCATGATTCTCTTCGCGCTGCTGGGTCTCGCCGGAGCCCTGGGGCTTGCCAGCGCCTTGCGTGGTTTCGACGAGGCCCGGCGTATCGACGCCGCCGCCTTCTCCGATATCCGCCTGGCGAGCAGCGCCTCGCTGCTGTCGAGCCGGATCGCGGCCGCCGCGCTGCTCAGCCGGGTCGATGCGGACAGTTCTCCCGAGGAGATCGCGGCGATGCTTGGCAAGCTCGATGCCGCCATCGAGCTGGTCGATGCGGCGCGGGCGCATCTGATTTCGGCCCTGCCGGCAAGCTTGCGCGAGGCCAATCCGACCCTCGATGCGCGGATCAGGACCTTCATCGACTTCCAGCACGGCATCGTCGATATCGGCCAGCGCGTCTCGGCGAAGGCGGCCTTGCTGGAGGCGGGTGCGATCGAGGCGCGCGCCAATGTCGACGATATCGTCGCGACGACTGCCGCTTTGCGCGACGAACTCGCCAAGCGGGCGGGAGAGGCTTCCATCCGTGCCGGCGCACGGGCCGAGGCGGTCCGCTTCCGGACCATCCTTCTGGCGATACTCCTGCCCCTCGGCGGCGGGCTCCTGGCCCTGCTGATGCTGCGCAGCCAATTGACCCGGCCCTTGCGCAACCTGATGGAGGCGATCCGGCAGGCTGCGGCTTCGGACAGGGCCATCGAGGTGCCGCATCGCGACCGGGCCGACGAGATCGGTCAACTTGCGCGCGTCGTGCGCCAATTCAGCGAGGTCAGGGCGACGCTGGTGACCCGCGAGAGCGAGGCCGACGATGCGCGGCGCCTGGAACAGCTCCGCAATGCCGAGCTCGCGGGGATCGCCGACGAGTTCGAAGGGCGCATCGGCCTCCTGCTCGGCGAGATCGGGCGAGCCAGCGAAGTGCTGCGCATGGCGCTGCAGGATGCTGCCGTCCGGGTGCACCAGATCTCGCGCAGCACCGAGACGGCGGCGGCTTCGGTCGACGGCGCGGGGATCGATGCGCGCCGCTCCAGCGAGGCGGCCTTGCGGCTGGATTTCGTCCTCGGCCAGATCAATGCGGAGGTCCGGCGCGTATCGGAAATGGCGACCGAGGCGACCCGCGAGGCGGCCGGGACCCATGCGCTGGTGACGCGCCTGAGCGAAAACGCCGCCCAGATCCGCGATGTCGTGGGGATCATCGAGGCGGTGGCGCGCCAGACCAATCTGCTCGCGCTCAACGCGACGATCGAAGCGGCGCGCGCCGGCTCCCATGGCCGCGGCTTCGCCGTGGTCGCAGCCGAGGTGAAGACGCTCGCGAACCAGGCTTCGGAGGCGGCCGGGCGGATCGTCAGCCGGATCGCGCAGGCCGACGAGGCCTTGTCGCATGCTGCCGAAGCGGTGTCCGCGATCGGTGCCAGCGTGGCGGCAGTGGAGCAGGCCGGGACCGAGATCGCCACCATGGTCGGTTCGCATGTCGAATTGCTGGGCTCGCTCGGCGAGACCGTGGCGCGGATATCGGATGTGACGGGTACGGCTGCGATGGCGATGGGCGAGATCGCCGCCGCCAATCTCCAGACCGTCGGCCAGGCCGATACCGGCGCCGCGAGCGCACAGGAGCTTGATCGGCGGATCAATGCCCTGCAGGCCGAGGCTGCAGCCTTCGTCAGGCGTTTGCGCGCCGCCTGAGCGGTTCAGACATCGCCGGGCTTGCCTCGCGGCGCGACTCGGCCCCATCTGCGCCATGCCCTTTTCGACGATGGTTCCGCGATGAGCTGGTCGCCCCAGCAGGATATGGCTTTGACGGCCGTGGCGCGCTGGCTGCAATCCGGCGAGCCGCAGCTCTTCCGCATGTTCGGCTATGCCGGCACCGGCAAGACCACGCTCGCGCGCCATATCGCCGAGGCGGTCGACGGCGATGTCGTCTTCGCCGCCTATACCGGCAAGGCCGCGCTCGTTTTGCGCAACAAGGGTTGCCACGGGGCGCAGACCATCCATTCGCTGATCTACCGTTCGCGCGGCGTCGAGGAGGAGAGCCCGATCTTCGCGCTCAACCGCGACAGCGCGGCGGCCAAGGCCAAGCTCATCATCATCGACGAGTGCTCGATGGTCGACGAGGAGCTGGGCCGGGACCTGCTCTCCTTCGGCACGCCGGTTCTGGTGCTGGGCGATCCCGCGCAGCTTCCGCCCGTCAAGGGCGGCGGCTTCTTCACCGATCAGGAGCCCGACGTCATGCTGACCGAGGTGCACCGCCAGGCGGCGGACAACCCGATCGTGCGGATGTCGATGATCGTGCGCGAGGGCGGCCAGCTTGAGCTGGGCGAATACGGTCCGAGCCGGGTGATCCGGCGCGGCGAGATCAATCCCGAGATCGTCATGGGCGCCGACCAGGTGCTGGTCGGCATGAACAAGACGCGGCGCAACTACAACGCCCGCATCCGCCAGCTCATGGGCCGCACCGACAACAGCCCCGTCGCCGGCGAGAAGCTGGTCTGCCTGCGCAACGACAAGAGCAAGGGCCTGCTCAATGGCGGTTCCTGGATCGTGCAGGAGATCAAGACCTCGAAGAAGGGGCTGGTCACCATGCGCGTAACCCCGGAGGACGATGTCGGCGGCAAGGCGGTCAAGGTCTCGGTCATGCCGAATTTCTTCGACGGGACCGAGGACGAGGTGCCGTGGGAGCTGCGCAAGCACACCGACGAGTTCACCTTCGGCTATGCGCTGACCGTGCATAAGTCGCAGGGCTCGCAATGGGACGATGTCGTGCTCTTCGACGAGAGCTTCGCCTTCCGGGAGCATCGCGCCCGCTGGCTCTATACCGGCCTGACGCGTGCGGCCGAGACGGTTACGGTGGTGGTCTAGACGCCGGAAGGAAGGGAGCTGTCATGGCGAAGGACGAAGCCCAGGACCCGGCTGCCTCCCGGCTGATCGACGAGAAGATCGCATCGCTCGTCGACTGGCGCGGCGCGACGCTGGGGCGGATGCGGGCGCTGATCCGCGAGGCGGATCCCGATGTGGTCGAGGAGGTGAAGTGGCGCGGCGTGCCGGTCTGGTCCCATGGCGGGATCATCTGCACCGGCGAGACCTATAAAAGCGTGGTCAAGCTGACCTTCCTGAAGGGCGCTTCGCTGGCCGATCCCGCCGGCCTGTTCAATTCGAGCCTCGAAGGCAATGCCCGCCGCGCCATCGATATCCGCGAGGGCGAGGCGATCGACGCCGACGCCTTCAAGGCCCTGATCCGCGACGCGGTTGCCCTCAACACGGCGCGCTCCAAGCGGCGCTGAGGCGCTCGCCTGCCACATTGCCGATTTGTCATGAAACCCAACCGCTTTTCGCCATAGTCGACGCCGATCCTGGGCTGACGACCAGCGGAGACCTTGCAGATGGCGGGAGCGGGCGAGCTGACGGCGGGAGCGGTGGCGCTGCAACGGTTCGGCCTGGGGCCGAAGCCGGGCCAGGGCGAGGCCTTCCGGGCGCAAATCCGGGAGAGGCTTCTGGCCGAGATTGCGGCGGGCGGCGTCGCCCAGCCGGAAGGCGTGCCCTTCTCCGGTACGGTCGAGATCGGCAAGGCTCTCTTCGCTTTCGAGGATCACGAGAAGCGGGAGCGCGAGGCGCGCCGCATCGCTGCCGTGACGCCTGCCCAGGATGGGCAGCAGGGCATGCAGATGGCGGAGGCGGAACCCCAGGCGCAGCCGGCAGGGCAGCAGAGCCAGACCGCGCCCGCGAAGCCTCCGAACGAGCCGGCGCTGCCCTATCGGACCTATCGCGAGGAGGTGAAGGCGCGGGTCGATCTCGCCCTTGCGGCCGAGACCGGATTCGGCGAGCGCCTGGTGATGTTCTGGTCGAACCATTTCTGCGTCGGCGCGACCAAGAGCAATATCGGACGGATCATGGCCGGCGCCTATGAGCGCGAGGCGATCCGCCCGCATGTCTTCGGGCGCTTCGAGGACATGCTGATCGCGGCGGAAAGCCATCCGGCGATGCTCGATTTCCTCGACAACCGCCAATCGGTCGGCCCGAACTCGCCGGCCGGGCGTCGCCGGGGCCGGGGCCTCAACGAGAACCTCGCCCGCGAGATCATGGAGCTGCATACGCTCGGTGTCTCCGGCGGCTATGCCCAGGCGGACGTCACCAATCTCGCCCGGATCATCACGGGCTGGACCGTGGTCGGGCGCGAGGGTGTGCTCGGCTTTCCCGGCTCCTTCGCCTTCAATGCCGGCCTGCACGAGCCGGGCGTGACGTCCCTGCTCGGACGCTCCTATGACCAGCCGGGCCGGGCGCAGGGCGTCGCAGCGCTGACCGATCTCGCGCGCCATCCGGCGACGGCGCAGTTCATCGCGACGAAGCTCGCCCGCCATTTCGTGGCGGATGTGCCGCCGCGCGCGCTCGTCGACAAACTGGCCGGGTTGTTCCGGCAGAGCGGCGGCGACCTGCCGAGCGTCTATCGCGCACTGATCGAGGACGACACCGCCTGGCGGGCGCCGGCTACGAAAATCCGGTCGCCGCAGGAGTTCCTGCTGGCATCCTATCGCGCCCTTGGCCGCAAGCCGGATTTCGGCCAGATCATCGGGCCGGTCGGCGTGATGGGCCAGCCGTTCTGGCAGCCGTCCGGCCCCAACGGCTACGCCGACAGCAATGCCGCCTGGGCCTCGGCCGAGGGGCTCAAGACGCGCGTCGACGTTGCCGCAGGCTGGGGGCGGCAAGCGGCGGGCTCGGTCGCCGATCCGCGCGTGCTCGCCGACGACATCCTCGGGCCACTGCTCTCGCCTGAGACCAAGCAGGCGGTGGCGCGGGCCGAAAGCAAGCCGCAGGCGCTCGCGCTCCTGCTGATGTCGCCCGAATTCCAGCGGAGGTGACGATGACGGCCCCTCACGACGATGACGATTGCGAACGGATGACCCCGTCGCGTCGCGCCGTGCTCGGTGCGGCGGGCGCGCTCTTCGCCTGGTCCTTCGTGCCGACATTCGCCTATGCGGCGGCAGGCTCGCGCGATCCGCGCTTTCTGCTGGTCATCCTGCGCGGGGCGCTGGACGGGCTCTCGGCCGTGCCGCCGATCGGCGATCCCGATTATGCCGGGCTGCGGGAGGGAATCGCGCTCGCCAAGGACGGGCCGGAGGCGGCGCTGCCGCTCGACGGCTTCTTCTACCTGCATCCAGCCATGCCAAATCTCGCGCGGCTCTACAGGCAGGGGCAGGCGACGATCGTCCATGCCGCGGCGACGGGCTATCGCGAGCGCTCGCATTTCGACGGGCAGGACGTCCTTGAAAGCGGCCAGCCGGGAGCGGGCATGACCCGGAGCGGCTGGCTCAACCGGCTGATCGCGAACCTGCCGGCCGGCGAGGGCGTTTCGCGCAAGGGTATCCTCGGCGTCGGCGTCGTACCGCCGCTGGTGGTGCGGGGCGATGCGCCGGTGCTGGGCTGGGCGCCGCCGCGGATGGCGCGTGCCGGCAGCGATCTGACGATGCGGCTCGCCGATCTCTACGGCCAGCGCGACCCGGCTTTGGCGCGGGCGCTCGCAGAGGCGATGGAGACGGAAGGGCTGGCGCAACGGCGCGGCATGGCCGGGGAGCGGAAGGGTGGCGGCGGACCGGATTCGGCCGACGGCATGCGCCGCATCGCGGAGGGTGCCGCTGGGCTGGTCGGCGCCGATGACGGGCCCCGCATCGCCGCGCTCGCCTTCGAGGGCTGGGATACCCATGCGAATGAAGGCGGGGCCAAGGGGCGCCTCGCCAATCTGCTCGGCGGGCTCGACGGTGCCTTCGCCGCTTTCGAGCAGGGCTTGGCACCGGTCTGGAAGGATACGGTGGTGATGGTCGCGACCGAGTTCGGGCGTACGGCGGCTGTCAACGGAACGACCGGGACCGACCATGGCACCGGCACGGTCGCATTCCTTGTCGGCGGCGGCGTGAAGGGCGGCCGGGTGGTCGCCGATTGGCCGGGCCTCAAGCCCGAGCAGTTGTATCAGAACCGCGACCTCAAGCCGACGACCGATATCCGCGCCGTCGCCAAGGGTGTGGTGTCGGAACTCTTCGGCCTCTCCGGTCCGGTGTTGGCCGAGAAGGTGTTCCCCGAGACCGGCGGTCTCAAGCCCGTGCCGGGGCTGGTGGTTTAGCGCTGCCCGTCATGGTCGGGACAGGCCCGACCATGACGTGGATATCCAAATTCGCTCGAGCTCAAGCCCAGGCGCGCTGCTTCAGCTTTTCCTCGTAGGCGTCGATCTTCGTGCCTTTCTCCATGGTCAGGCCGATATCGTCGAGGCCGTTGAGCAGGCAATGCTTGCGGAAGGGGTCGATCTCGAAGGTGATCTCGCCGCCGTCGGGGCCCTTGATCGTCTGGTTGGCGAGGTCGATCGTCAGCGTCGCGTTGGAGCCGCGCTCGGCGTCGTCGAACAGCATGTCGAGCTGCTGCGGCGTGACCTTGATCGGCAGGATGCCGTTCTTGAAGCAGTTATTGTAGAAGATGTCGGCGAAGCTGGTGGAGATCACGCAGCGGATGCCGAAATCGAGCAGCGCCCAGGGCGCATGCTCGCGCGACGAGCCGCAGCCGAAATTGTCGCCGGCGACGAGGATTTCGGCCTTGCGATAAGCCGGCTGGTTCAGCACGAAATCGGGGTTCTCCGAGCCGTCGTCCTTGTAGCGCATCTCCGAGAACAGCGCGGTGCCGAGCCCGGTGCGCTTGATCGTCTTCAGGTACTGCTTGGGGATGATCATGTCGGTATCGACATTGACCACCTTCATGGGCGCGGGCGTCGAGGTCAGGGTGGTGAAGGGCTGCATGGCGGAAGCTCCAATGGGCTTTCTGGGCGATGTTCTTGCGGTTGTGACGGTGGGGGCTTCAGAGCTGCGAGGTCAGCAGCTTGAAGCTGGCGAAGGTGAAAAAGGCGGCGAGGCAGGCCTCGGCCTTGCGGCGGATGCGGCGATAGCCCGCGATCATCGATGCCGTCGAGAACAGCACGGCATAGAACTGGTTGATCGCGAGCGAGATCAGCATGCAGCCGGCGATGATCGCATAGAGCACGACCGGCGGCGTATCGGGCCGCAGGGCCAGCGCGATGATCGCCGTCCAGCTCAGGATCGCCTTCGGGTTGGTGATGTGCATGAGGTAGCCGCGCAGGAAGGTGCGGCGACCGGAGGCGGCAGCCTTGACCGGCGGCATCTCGGCACGCATCGCCGAGCGGGCCGAGCGCCAGGCGAGGAAGAGCAGATAGAGGCCACCGACGATCTTGATGGCGTAGAGCGCGCCGGGATGGGCGACGACCACACCGGTGACACCGATGGCCGCGAGGATGCCCCAGGTCAGCGAGCCTGCGGTGACGCCGAGCGCCAGGGTGGAGCCGGCGCTGCGGCCGCGTTCCATCGACGTCGCCATGACCTGGAGATTGCTCGGGCCAGGGCTCGCGACCGCCAGGAAGAAGGCCGAATAGACCAGCATCAGACCGGGCAGATTACGAATCAGCTCATCCAGCATCGCCTAGTGCTCCGCCGCCTGTTCGATCGCTTCCATGTCCTCGTCGGAGAAGCCGAAATGGTGGCCGATCTCATGGACCATGACATGGGTGACGATCGAGCCGAGGCTCTCGTCATGTTCGGCCCAGTAGTCGAGGATCGGACGGCGATAGAGGTGGATGATATTCGGCATCTGGCCGGTCTGGGGACTGAAGCCCTGTTGCGGCAGGCCGACGCCGCTGAACAGGCCGAGCAGGTCGAACGGGCTCTCCGTCTCCAGCTCCTTCAGCACGTCGTCCTCGGGGAACTCGGTGACGTTGAAGATCACGTCAGAGCAGAGTGCGCGGAATTCCTCCGGCAGGCGGTCGAAGGCGGCTTGCGCCAGGACCTCGAACGCCTCCTGCGACGGTGCCTTGACGCCATCCCAGTCGATCTCTGCTGTTGTCGTGACCCTGGCGTCCACGGCCTTGCCCATCACCAGATCTTCAGTTGGTGGCCGAGCCACCAGGCCAGCACGATGACGCCGACGAGCGAGAGGGAACGGCCGATGCGCCGGCCCCAGAGCTCGACCTTGTCGCCCTCGGGTGCATCCGCACCCGAGAAATGGTTGGCCGCCCGGCCCATCGAGGAGCCGAGCAGGCTTTCGCTGTCGCGCTTGACCCGGTCCAGCGCCGCCCTGGATTCGGCGGCGCGGGCGGCTTCGCGGGGATCGTTCGACATGGTCAGCTCCCCGCCTGTCCGCGTCAGCCCAGCGTGCGGACGTCGATGAAGCGGCCGGTGAGGGCCGCCGCCGCCGCCATCGCCGGCGAGACGAGGTGGGTGCGGCCGCGATAGCCCTGGCGACCTTCGAAATTGCGGTTCGAGGTCGAGGCTGCGCGCTGGCCGGGCTTGAGCTGGTCGGGGTTCATGCCCAGGCACATCGAGCAGCCGGGCTCGCGCCATTCGAAGCCGGCGGCGATGAAGATCTTGTCGAGGCCCTCGGCCTCGGCCTGCTCCTTCACCAGCCCGGAGCCGGGAACGATCATGCCGTAGTCGAGGCTCTCATGGAGCTTCTTGCCCTCGACGATCTTCGCGACGGTGCGCAGGTCCTCGATGCGGCCATTGGTGCAGGAGCCGATCCAGATCACGTCGAGCGGGATGTCGGTGATCTTGGTGCCGGCGGTCAGGCCCATATACTCGAGCGCGCGCTTCTTCGACGCGCGCTTGACCTCGTCGGCGATCAGCTCCGGGTCCGGAACCGCGCCGGTGACCGAGATCACGTCCTCAGGCGAGGTGCCCCAGGAGACGATCGGCGGCAGGTTGCCGGCGTCGAGGCGGACGACGCGGTCGAAATGCGCGCCTTTGTCGGTGCGCAGCGTCTCCCAGTAGCGCACGGCGGCGTCCCAGGCAGCGCCCTGCGGCGCCTTGGGACGGCCCTTCAGATAGGCGAAGGACTTCTCGTCCGGCGCGACCATGCCGGCGCGGGCGCCGCCCTCGATCGACATATTGCAGACCGTCATGCGGCCTTCCATCGTCAGGCCGCGAATGGCCTCGCCGGCATATTCGATGACCGAGCCGGTGCCGCCGGCGGTGCCGATCTCGCCGATGATGGCGAGCGTGATGTCCTTGGCGCCGACGCCGGGCGCAGGCGTGCCGTCCACCTGGACGAGCATGTTCATCGCCTTCTTTTGGATCAGCGTCTGGGTGGCGAGCACATGCTCGACCTCCGAGGTGCCGATGCCGTGGGCGAGCGCACCGAAGGCGCCATGCGTCGAGGTGTGGCTGTCGCCGCAGACGATCGTGGTGCCCGGCAGGGTGAAGCCCTGCTCGGGGCCGACGATGTGGACGATGCCCTGGCGCTTGTCGAGCTCGTTGAAATACTCGACGCCGAAGTCGCGCGCGTTTTTGGCGAGCGCCTCGACCTGGATGCGGCTTTCCTCTTCGGCGATGCCCTTGGTGCGGTCGGTCGTCGGGATATTGTGGTCGACGACGGCGAGCGTCTTCTCGGGGGCACGGACCTTGCGGCCGGTCATCCGCAAACCCTCGAAGGCCTGCGGGCTCGTCACCTCATGGACGAGGTGGCGGTCGATATAGAGCAGGCAGGTGCCGTCATCCTGCCGGTCGACGACGTGGTCGTCGAAGATCTTGTCGTAGAGCGTCTGGGGACCTTTGGTCGCAGTCATGGCTTGTTCTCGGTCTTCTGGAATCTGCTTGTGAGATCATGCGCCGGCTGAAGGCCCGCGCGCAAAACGGTTAGCCTGTCGCCGGCCGCGCGAGCGGCCGGTCTCAGGCGCCGGTAAGGCCTGCGGCAATGGAAGCGGTGAAGCGGCCGAAAAAGCGCCAGGGCAGCCGGGCATGGTCGTGCAGCGCGGCAAAATCCTGCGTCGTCGGCAGGGGCGGCAGATGGCCTTCTCCCTGCACGGCGCAGAAGCGCTGCAAATGATGCTCACACGGCGACATGGCTACTGTTTAGCAGTTCCAATCAAGCCGGACAATCGATGCCGTTGCAGCCGCGTCATCGCGGCGACGCAGGGCGCGAGCCTCACAATTCGCTGCGCAACTGCCAGAGTTCGGGGAAGAAAGAGCGTTCCAGCGCGGTCTTCAGGAATTTCACGCCGCTGGAGCCGCCCGTGCCCGATTTGAAGCCGATGATGCGCTCGACCGTCTTCATGTGCCGGAAACGCCATTGCTGGAACTGGTCCTCGACGTCGACCAGTTCCTCGGCGAGCTCGTAGAGATCGAAATGAGCTTTCGTGTCGCGATAGATCGTCAGCCACGCGGCCTTCACGGCGTCGCTGGCGACATGCGGAATAGCCCAGTCACGCTCGATGCAATCGGCCGGGATCGGCAGGCCGCGCCGGGCGAGGAGGCGCAGCGCCTCGTCATAGAGGCTGGGTGCCTCCAGCAGCGCCTGCAGATGGGTGTGGTGATCGGGATGGTGGCGGTGCATCGCCAGCATGCGCGGGTCCTTGGCGCCGAGGCGGAATTCCAGCGCGCGATACTGGTAGGACTGAAAGCCGGAGGACTGGCCGAGCGCGTCGCGGAAGGCGAGATAATCGGCCGGGGTCATGGTCGAAAGCACGTCCCAGGCGGTGACGAGCTGGGATTGGATGCGCGAGACGCGCGCCAGCGACTTGAAGGCGGGCTGGAGCTCGTCGGCGCGGATCGCCGCGATGGCCCCGTCGAGCTCGTGGGTCGCCAGCTTCAGCCAGAGCTCCTGGACCTGATGGATGGTGATGAAGAGCAGTTCGTCGGGCGCGTCGCTCAACGGCTTCTGCGCCGCCAGCAGCAGGTCGAGGCCGAGATAGGAGCCGTAATCCATCCGCTCCTTGAAGTCGGTCTGCATGCCGGGTTCGATGCGGCTGTGCTGCTCGCCCGTGCCGGTTGCCATCGCTTTGCCCTCGCTCGCGGCGCGCCTTGACGAGGGTAAGGCGCAATATATTTTAAGCTTAAAGTATTTTGCGGGGCGGGCAAGGCATGACGATGGCGAGTGACCAGGCGACGAAGCTTTCCGCGCAAATCGCCGGGCCGCCCCTCGACCTTGCGGCGGCGTTTTCCCATTTCCGCAGGAACTGGCCGGAGCAGCTGCATTTCGCCGCGCACAGCCATCATTTCTGGCCGGATGTGACCCGCGAGGCGCAATTGCGCTGCTGGGACGATGCCGCCCGCCTCATCGACGGCAAATGGGAGGAGGTGCTCGGTCCGGTCTGGCAGAAGGCGGCGCGGGGCGTGGCCCGGCATCTCAACCTGCCGGGCATCGATGGACTCGTGCCGGCCAACAACACCCACGAATTCGTCAACCGGCTGCTCTCCTGCCTGCCGCGGGACCGGGTGCCGCGCATCCTGACCGATGATGCCGAGTTCCACTCCTTCCGACGGCAAATCGAGCGGCTGGCGGAGGAAGGGCTGATCGCGCTCACCGTCGTCCCGGCCGAGCCCTTCTCCGATCTGACGGAACGCCTGATCACGGCGGCGAAGACCGGCAATCCCGACATGGTCTTCGTCAGCCAGGTACAGTTCAATTCCGGCCATGCGCTGACCGATCTGGACAAGCTCGTCGCGGGCGTCTCCGCACCGGAGCGCCTCGTCGTCATCGACGGCTATCACGGCTTCCTGGCGCGGCCGACCGATCTCTCCGGCATCGCCGACAAGGCCTTCTACATCGCCGGCGGCTACAAATACGCCATGGCGGGCGAGGGCGCCTGCTTCATGCATTGCCCACCCGGCTTCGCCATGCGGCCGCGCGATACCGGCTGGTATGCCTCGTTCGGGGCGCTGTCGGGGCCGCAAGGCGGCGTCGCCTATGCCGAGGCCGGCTGGCGCTTCATGGGTGCGACCTTCGATCCCTCCGGCCTCTACCGCATGGGCGCGGTGTTCGACTGGCTCGACGCGCAAGGGCTCGACGCGGCGGCGATCCATGCGCACGCCCGTGCCTTGCAAGCCATCGTCGCGGACGGGCTGGCGCGCCGGCCCTGCGGCGTGCTCGCGCTCGAGAACCTCGTCGTGCCGATGTCCGAGCCGGCGCGCGGCAATTTCCTGACCTTCCGCCATGCCGACGCGCCGGCCTGGCACGACAAGCTGGCGCAGGCCGGCATCGTCACCGATCTGCGTGGAGACCGCCTGCGCCTCGGCTTCGGGCTCTATCAGAATGCAGCCGATGCGCAGCTTCTGCTGGAGCGGCTGGCGAGGCTGGCCTGATCAGCGCTGCGCGGTATCGACGCTGACGACCACCGACATGCCGGGCGCCAGCTCCGCCGCCAGAGGCTGGCCGGCATCGACGGTGATGCGCACCGGCACGCGCTGGGCGATCTTGATGAAATTGCCGGTGGCGTTCTCCGGCCTGATCACGCTGAATTCGGAGCCGGCCGCCGGCGAGAAGCGCTCGATCCTGCCGGTGAGGCGGGCATGGCGCAGGGCATCGACGGTGAAGCTCACCGGCTGGCCGACGCGCATGCCGGAGAGCTGCGTCTCCTTGAAATTGGCGATGACCCAGACCTGGTTCGGCACCAGCGCCATCAATTGCGTGCCGGCCGAGACATATTGGCCAAGCCGGGCCGAGACCTCGCCCAGCCGCCCGTCCTGCGGCGCGATGATGCGGGTGTTGCTGAGGTCGATCTCGGCGAGGTGGACGGCGGCCTCGGCCCCCTCGACCGCCGCGACGAGCGACTGGCGGTTGACCACGGCGGTCTGGATGTCCTGGCGGGCGACGTCGACGGCGGCATTGGTCGCGGTGATGGATGCGCGCGCCTGGTCTAGCGCCTGCTGGCTCTGGTCGGTCGAGGTCTGGCTGACGACGCCGCGCTCGCGCAGCGGCTCGATGCGGCCCCAGTTCGCCTCGGCGGTGCGCAAGGCGGCCTCGGCGCTGGCGACATTGGCGACGGCCGCGCGCAGCCGGGCCTCGGCGGCGGCGCGCGACTGGTCGGAATTGGCGAGCGCGGCGCGCTGGGCGGCGAGGCCGGCGCGGGCCTGCTCCAGCTTCTGCGCATAGATGCGGTCGTCGATGCGCAACAGCAGGTCGCCCTGCTTCACCGTCGCGAAGTCCTGCACCGGCACTTCGGCGACATAGCCGGCGAGCTGTGGCGCGATCACGGTGACCTGGCCGCGGACATAGGCGTTCTCAGTCACCTCGATCGCGCTCGTGAACGGCGGCAGCCGCCAGGCGTAGAGGATGATGCCGAGGCCGATAAGGCCGATGGCGAGCGCGACATAGGTCGAGACGGAGCGGAAGATGCGGGTCATGGCGGGACTGGGCGATCAGGGAGCGGGTTGAGCGGTGGGGGCGGCTGCGCGCGAGCGTAGCTGCAGATAGGCGAGGTGCGAGAGCAGGCCGATCAGGGCGAGGCCGGCGATGGTCGAGATCAGCATGAAGGCGTCGTTATAGGCGAGCACGATCGCCTCCTGCGTCGCTCGCTGGGCCAGCAGCGTCACGCCTTCCGCCCGCAGCAGCGCCGGGTCGTTCAGGACATGGCTGTAGATGCTGCCGTACTGACTGATGCGCTCGGCGAAAAGCGGCTGAGACATGACGAAATGCTCGGCCAGCGCGTTGTAGTGGAAGCTGGTCCGCAAGGTGATGAAGCTGCCGAACAGCGCCGAGCCGAGCAGGCCGCCAATGCTTTGCGTGAACAGGAAGACGGTGATGAAGCTCAGGATGTAGATCGGGCCGCGCGCGATGGCGCCACCCATGCCCTGTGCCATCGCCGCCGGCAGGAACAGGCCCGAGCCATAGGCGACGAGCGCCTGGCTAAGCCAGATGTCGTGCGGCCGCGTCTGGCTGGTGGCGCCGCTGTCGAGCCAGGCGCCGAGCGCGACGCAGGCGAGCGCCGTGCCGTAGAACCAGTTCTCGCGACCGGGCCGCAGCAGCAGCGCACAGGTCACGCCGCCGGCCAGGATCGCGCAGAGGATCACGCCGTAGAGCGGCAGGGTCTGCTCGTTCTGGATGCCGAGCGCCTGGAAGAAATTGGAGGCGCCCACCGTCTGCTCGGCCAGCACGACCCGCAGCAGGAGAATCGCGCCGGCGAAATGCAGCGTCGCCGGGCTGGTCAGCCAGCGGATGTCGATCAGCGGGCTGTCGCGATGCAGTTCGATGATCACCGCCAGCGTCAGGCAGAGGACGGCGGCGGCGAAGAGCCAGCCCAGCCAGGGCGCCTCGAACCACCAGTAGATCCGCCCCAGGCTGAGCGCGACCGCGATCGAACCGAAACCGATCGCGATCAGGAGGTAGCTGACGATGTCGAACGGGCCGATCCACTTGATCCGCGGCGGCGTGGTCAGCGGCAGCGCGTAGACGAAGCCGAAGGCGACCATGGCGAGGCCCATCTCGAACAGGGTCAGGCCATGGAAGCCGCCGAGATCGAGCAGCCAGGGCGAGATCAGGCGCGTCACGGGAATGCCGAGCGTCGTATTGGTCAACGCCAGCGAGAGGCCGACAGTGAGCTTCCTCTCCGGCGGCAGCGGCTCGATCATGTAGAAGAAGGCGAGCGAGGACATCGGCGCCGCCGCCATGCCGCTCATGAAGCGCACGACCACGGCCGATGGCAGGTCGTGGACGAAGGCGAGGTTCAGGAAGGCGGCGAGGACGAAGCCCGCAAGGCTGATCTCGGCGAAATTGCGCAGGCCGTACTGCATCCTGATCTTGATCAGGGCGATCGAGAGCGAGACGTTCGGCGCCATATAGGCCGCGATCAGCCAGTTGGTCTCGGCGACGGTGGCGCCGAGCTCGCCCTGGATCTGGTAGATGTTGGTGTTGACGAGGTTGGCGCCGATCTGCTGCGTCATCGCCAGCGTGACCGAAGCCAGCATATAGGCCAGCGCGCGGCCAGGGGGCATCAGCAGACCCATGCGAGCGGGCTGCGGTGCGGCGGGCACGGTCGAGGCTTCGGGCGTGCTCACGATGCGGCGCTCCGGCCTGCGGCGATGTTGCGCGAGGTGCGGCGCAGCACATCGAGCGCTGCCTCCAGCTCCTCGGGGGCAATGCCCTGCAGGATACCGGCGCGCAGCTCAGCGAGGAAGTCCAGGACGTCCTGCGCCTGGGCACGGGCGTTTTCGGTGAGGAAGACGCGGCGTGCCCGCCGGTCGCCCTCGACGGCGCGGCGCTCGATCATGCCGTTGCGCTCCAGCCCGTCGAGAAGCCGGACCAATGTCGGTTGCTCGATATCGAGCAGGCCGGCGAGATCGGACTGGATCGGCCCGTCCTCGCGCGCAAGCTCCATCAGCAGACGCGCCCGCGAGAGCGTCAGGCCCATGTCGCGGGCGCGCTCGTCGACGAGCGCCCGCAGCTTGCGATTGACGGCAGCAAGCTCGCCGGTGAACGCAGCCTGAAGTTGGATGAGGTCCATAGCGCCAACATAAATAGCATGCTAATGATTACCTTACTTATATGTGCTTTTAACGCATATCAACTGATGAATTGTGATTCTGGCATGCAAATTTCGCATTACCATTCGATGGATCCGCTCGTCATCCCGGACAAGCGCGCAGCAGCGCAGATCCGGGATCCATCGTAGAGCGCCGAAGCCCTCCGATGGATCCCAGGGCGAGCCCGGGATGACGCTGCGGTTAAGAGGAAAGCCGGTGGATCGGGGGGCCGTCCCTGGCCTCAGACAACAAAAAACGCGGCCCCGAAGGACCGCGTTCCAATCTCTCTGTGCCGAGGCTTTCGGCTTACTTGCCGGACGCCTTCTGGCCCTTGGCGGGCTTGGCATCGACGCGCTCGGCGATGCGGGCCGACTTGCCGCGACGATCGCGCAGGTAATACAGCTTGGCGCGACGCACCTTGCCCTTGCGGATGACCTTGATCGAGTCGAGGTTCGGGGAGAACAGCGGGAAGACGCGCTCGACGCCCTCGCCATAGGAAATCTTGCGGACGGTGAAGCTCTGGTTGAGGCCGCCGCCGTTGCGGGCGATCACGACGCCTTCATAGGCCTGGACGCGGCTGCGCTCGCCTTCCTTGACCTTGACGTTGACCTGCACGGTGTCGCCGGGCTGGAAGGCGGGAATGGCCTTGCCTTCGCTCAGCTTGGCAATCTGCTCGGCATCGAGCTGTTCGATGATGTTCATGGGTCTCTCCATGGCCGTATTCGCGCGGAAGCGCGGGCTTTCGGCTCGCTGTTTTCAGTTGAGTGCGGGGCCATACAGGAGCGCGCGACATTTGTCGAGCGGCAATCCCGGCTTGTTGGCTGCGCCATCCCTATGCATAGCCTGTGCGGAAGCGACACGCCACCGGACGAGATGCCATGACCGACCCCGTTATCAAGACCGCCCTCGTGACCGGGGCCGCGCGCGGCATCGGACTTGCCACCGCCAAGCGCTTACTGGCCGAGGGCTGGCAGGTGGGCCTGCTCGATATCGACGGGGCCGGCCTCCAGCGGGCGGCGGCCGAGATCGCGACGCCCGAGCGGACGCTGGTGCTGACCTGCGACGTGGCGATGCCGGCGCAGCTCGAATCGGCCTTCGCCGGCATGGCCAAGCGCTTCGGGCGGCTCGATGCCCTCGTCAACAACGCCGGCACGGCGGTGTTCAAGCCGCTGCTGGAGACGACCCATGACGAATGGCAGCGGGTGCTTGCGGTCAACCTGACCGGCCCGTTCCTGGCGACCCAGCTTGCGGCGCGGGCGATGGCCGATAATGGCGGCGGCGCCGTCGTCAACATCACCTCGATTTCGGGCCTGCGCGCCTCGACGCTGCGGGTCGCTTACGGCACCTCGAAGGCGGCGCTCGCCCATCTCACCAAGCAGCAAGCGGTGGAGCTCGCAGGTCTCGGCATCCGGGTGAACGCCGTCGCGCCGGGGCCGGTCGAGACGGCGATGGCCAAGGCGGTGCACAGCCCCGAGATCCGGGCGGATTACCGCGATGCCGTGCCGCTCGGACGCTACGGGCTGGAGGAAGAGCTGGCCGAGGCGATCTTCTTCCTCTGCTCCGACCGGGCGACCTACATCACCGGGCAGGTTCTGGCCGTCGATGGCGGTTTCGATGCGGCCGGCATCGGACTCGCGACTCTGCGCGGCGAGCGGCGGAATCTTTAAGCTTCGCCGTCATTCCGGGGCAGGTCGCAAGCCTGAGCCCGGAACCCAGAACCGATGCCGTTTTGAACCCAAGGAGACCTAACCGCGCTTTTCCGGAAGCGGTATCGGTTCTGGGTTCCGGGCTCTTCGCTGGCGCGAAGCCCCGGAATGACGGTGCGGTTCTGTCTAGGGCAACCGTTCCTGGAAGGTGGTCGCTACCCCATCGCGTCGCGCTTCTTCAGCAGTTCGTTGAGCATGTCCTGCTGCTCGCTGAGGCGGTTGGCGAGGGCCTCCTCCACCGCGGCGCCGGAAGCTCCCGTCGCCTGCTCCATCAGTTCGGAAATATTGCGCCTGAGCAGGGCGATGCGTTCGTCCAGTTCCATTTGCGAAGCGTTCTCAGCCACGGCCGTTCTCCATGCTCGTCGCCGCCGCATTGGCGGCCCGCCCGTAGAATGTCCGGCGATCCGTCGGGTTCCAAGCTGCGAAAGCAGCGAGGCGCGCGTGGTCGCCGGCCATGCTGTCTGCACGGGCAGCCGGGCGGTGCAGGCCTGATGAAATCATAGGTCGGGACGGCGGGATAGCCGTCCGGATGGTGCACGCGCCGTCATGGATAGCCGCGACTTCGCCCGCTCGTGTTCACCCCGACAAAGCGCTTGCGTCCGCCCCCGATCGGCGCGAACCTCTCCCTCACTGCCTCTCCGACGGCCGCCCGACCTTGTCGGGCCGGAGCGACCGCCGCCCGTCCGGCGTGAGCGCATGCGCTGTTCCCGCCGGGTTTCACCGCGCCGGAGCCGGGGTCGCCAAGCCTTCTCCTCCATCGCGGCCAGTCCCGAAGGAGGAAGCCATGCCCGCATCGGCACAGAACGGAGTCTCCGCAACTGGCACCCGAAGCGCGGGGCCGCGATGCATCGCGCTCGTCGGCCCCTTCCAGAGCGGCAAGACGACGCTGCTCGAAAGCATCCTGATGCGATGCGGGGCATTGACCCGCACCGGCACGGTCAAGGGGGGCAACACGGTCGGCGATGCGGCGCCGGAAGCGCGCGCGCACCAGATGAGCACGGAGCCTTCGGTCGCGACCGTCGATTTCCTGGGCGATACCTTCCATTTCATCGACTGCCCCGGCTCAGTCGAGTTCCTGCACGAGATGCGCCATGTGCTGCCGGCGGTGGACGCCGCCGTCGTCGTCTGCGAGGCGGATGACAGGAAGGCCCCGGCGCTGGAGCTCGTGCTGCGCGAGCTGGAGGAAGCCGACATCCCGCGCTTCCTGTTCCTGAACAAAATCGACACGGCCTCGCGCCGGGTGCGCGAGACGCTCGGCATCCTGCAGCGCGCCTCGCGCACGCCGCTGCTGCTGCGCCAGATCCCGATCTGGAAGAACGGCATCGCGGTCGGCTTCATCGATCTCGCGCTGGAACGGGCCTTCATCTACCGCGAGCATGCGCCGAGCGAGATCGTGCCGCTGGCGGTCGACGAGGCCGGCCGCGAGAAGGACGCGCGCTTCTCGATGCTGGAGAAGCTCGCCGATTATGACGACGAATTGATGGAAGAACTGCTGGGGGACATGGAGCCGCCGCGCGACCGCGTCTTCGACGATCTCGCACGCGAATTGCAGCATCGGCATGTCGTGCCGGTGCTGATCGGCGCGGCCGAGCGCGGCAATGGCGTAACGCGGCTCCTCAAGGCGCTCCGGCACGAGGCGCCGGGGTTGGCGGAGACGCGTGGCCGGGCCGGCATCCTTCCTGAAGGGCCGCCGCTCGCCCAGGTGATGAAGACCTGGCATTCGAGCCAGGGCGGCAAGCTCTCGCTGGCGCGGGTGATGCGCGGGCGGCTGTCGGAGGGCGATGTCGTGACCTCCTCGGGCGGCGTCGAGGCGCGCATCGCCGGCGTCGTCTCGCTGAAAGGATCGGAGCAGAGCCGCAAGCCCGCGGCGCAAGAGGGCGAGGTCGCGGGCTTTGCCAAGCTCGACGGCATCGCCACGGGCGAGGCCTTCATGCTCGGCAAGACGCGGGCGAGCGTGGTCAGCGCCGTCGCGCCGCCCGAGGCCGTCCATGCCTTCGCCATCGCGGTGAAGGATCGCAAGGACGATGTCAGGCTCGCGGCGGCTTTGCAGCGTCTGACCGAGGAGGACATGGCGCTGGCGGTGACACAGGTGCCGGAACTCGGCGAGACCCGCCTGTCCGGCCAGGGCGAGATGCATCTGCGCGTCGCGCTGGAGAAGCTCGCCGGCCGCTATGGCGTGACGGTGACCAGCAAGACGCCGCAGGTCGGCTATCGCGAGACGATCCGCGGGCAGGCCGGCGCGCGCGGCCGGCACCGCAAGCAGAGCGGCGGCCATGGCCAATACGGCGACGTGGTGATCGAGGTCGCGCCGTTGCCGCGCGGGGAGGGCATCCAGTTCGTCGACAAGATCACCGGTGGCGTCGTGCCGCGCCAGTACATCGGCTCGGTCGAGGCCGGCATGCGCGATTTCTGCGAGAAAGGACCGCTCGGCTTCCCGATCGTCGATGTCGCGGTGACGCTGACGGACGGCACCTATCACACGGTCGATTCCTCCGACATGGCCTTCCGACAGGCGGCGCGGCTCGCCATGAACGAGGCCATGCCGCAGGCGAAGCCGGTCCTGCTCGAACCGATCCTGTCGGTCGATGTCGTCATTCCTTCGGAGGCGATGTCGCGGGCATCGGCCCTGATCTCCGCCCGGCGGGGGCAGATTCTCGGCTACGACACCCGCGCCGGCTGGCGCGGCTGGGACCAGATCAAGGCGCTGGTGCCGGAAGCCGAGATGACCGGGCTGATCGTCGAACTGCGCTCGGCCACGTCGGGCGTCGGCTCGTTCAGCGCGCGTTTCGACCATCTCGCGGAACTCGCCGGCAAATCGGCCGAGGCGGTGGTTTCCGCACAGGCGCTCGCCTTGGCGCAGGGGCGCTGATCTCGACCTTCGACGACCCGCCTTCCCACCGGGAGCCCTTGCAGGGCTCCCGGTTTGGGCTTGATTTCGTACTGAGCGGACTGTTTAGATGTGAACATTCTATGGCTTATGGCGGCCGGCGCTTGCGCTGTTAGTTGCTGTTCCGCACTGTACGATCATGAAAATGCACCGGAACCCGCTTCCCAAAGCGGCTAACCGGGCACCAGGGAGGGAAACATGACTGCGACTGGCGCCACGCAGGCCAGGAACGCCTCGCGCCCTTGGCTTGCGCATTATCCGCCGGCCGTTCCACCAGAGCTCGACGAGACGAAGATCGGGACGCTGGCGGACCTGATCGCCTCCGCCTGCGCGACCTATCCCAATCGCCCCGCTTTCGAGAGCTTCGGCAAGGCGATCACCTTCGCCGAGACGCGCCGCGCCGCCGAGGCCTTTGCCGGCTGGCTGCAGGCCAAGGGGTTGAAGAAGGGCGACCGCGTCGCCCTGATGATGCCGAATATCCTGGCCTATCCGGCGGCCATCTTCGGCGTTCTGCTCGGCGGCTTCACCGTCGTCAATGTCAATCCGCTCTATACGGCGCGCGAGCTGACGCATCAGATCAACGATGCCGGGGCGCACGTGCTCGTGGTGATCGAGAATTTCGCCCATGTCGTCGAGGAAGCGAAGCCGAACCTGAAGCTCGATTCCATCGTCATCGCCACGGCCGGCGACCTGATGGGTTTCAAGGGCAGAATCGTCAATTTCGTTGCGCGCCGGATCAAGAAGGTGGTGAAGCCGTTCGACCTTCCTGGCTCGATCGGCTTCCAGCAGATCCTGCAGGGCGGGGCCCGGATGGCACCGGTGACGGTCGTGCCGGAGGACGTCGCCTTCCTGCAATATACCGGCGGCACGACCGGCGTGGCCAAGGGCGCGACGCTGACGCATCGCAATGTCGCCGCCAATGTCCAGCAGGCCGGCTTCTGGCTGGAATGGGTGCTGGAGCCGCCGCTCGGACGCAGCGACTACCAGCATGTCATGGTGACCGCGCTGCCGCTCTACCACATCTTCGCGTTGACCTGCTGCTGCATGTTCATGCTGCGCATCGGCGCCAAGAGCCTGCTGATCGCCAATCCCCGCGACATTCCCGGCTTCATCAAGACGCTGAAGGCGAGCCGCTTCACGCTCTTCTCCGGGGTCAACACGCTCTACAACGCGCTCGCCAACCATCCCGATATCGGCCAGGTCGATTTCTCGGAGATGCGCTTCGCGGTCGCCGGCGGCATGGCGACGCAGGCCGCGGTCGCCAAGCAGTGGAAGGCGGTGACGGGCCGGCCGATCATCGAGGGCTACGGCCTGTCCGAGACCTCGCCGATCGCCACGATCAACCGGCCGGACCTGACCGAGTTCAGCGGCACGATCGGCTATCCGATTCCCTCGACAGAGATCGCGATCCGCGATGCCGAGGGCAGCGACATGCCGCTCGGCGAGGCCGGCGAGATCTGTATCCGCGGGCCGCAGGTGATGGCCGGCTACTGGAACCGCCCGGACGAGACCGCCAAGGCGATGACATCAGACGGCTATTTCCGCAGCGGCGATGTCGGCGTCATGCTGCCGGACGGGCAGGTCAAGGTCGTCGACCGGATGAAGGACATGGTCCTGGTCTCCGGCTTCAACGTCTATCCGAACGAGGTGGAGGACGTGCTGGCCTCGCATCCCGGCGTGCTGGAATCGGCGGTGATCGGCCTGCCGGACGAGCATTCCGGCGAGGCGGTCACCGCCTTCGTCGTGCGCAAGGACCCGACGCTGACGGCGGATGCGCTGCGGGCCTACTGCAAGGAGAACCTGACGGGCTACAAGGTGCCCAAGCAGATCTTCTTCCGCGAGAGCCTGCCGAAGACCAATGTCGGCAAGGTGCTGCGCCGGGCGCTGCGCGAGGAGGTCGTCGCCAAGCGCTGAGGCCGGGCGACGGTCGACAGGCGGGCGGGCATCGTGTCATCTCTTGTCGGCTTTCGCTGGGACGGGTGACCGCCCCCGCGCCGCCGGAGATCATCGCTGCTTGCCCCATCGCCTCGTCGAACTGCCGCTGCTGCGCCGCCTCAAGCCCGGCCTCCATGTCCATGAGGAGGAGGCGCTGAATGCCGAGCCGGCGCTCGCCCTGCTCGACGAGCCAATCACGCCGGTCGATTCCTTCTTCATCCGCAATAACGGCCATCTGCCGGAGATCGACGACGACAGCGATTGGACGCTGACCATCGACGGCGAGGTCGAGCGCCCGGCCGTCTGGACCGTCGAGGGACTGCGCCAGCGCTTCGAGACCGTCACGGTCACCGCCGTCCTGGAATGCGCCGGCAATGGCCGGTCGCGCTTCTCGCCGGCGACGGACGGGCTGCAATGGCGGCTCGGCGCCGTCGGCTGCGCGCGCTGGACCGGGGTCAGGCTGGCGGATGTGCTGGAGCATGCCGGCCCGAGGCCGAGCGCGATCTACACCGCGCATTACGCGCCCGATCGGCAAATTGGAAAGCCGGAGAAGGCGGCGCTCTCGCGCGGCTTGCCGATGGCCAAGGCGGTGGCGCCGGAAACCCTGATCGCCTTCGCCATGAATGGCGAGCCCTTGCCGCGCCTGCATGGCGGGCCCTTGCGTATCGTCGCGCCGGGTTATCCCGGCTCGGCCTGGCAGAAATGGCTCGACCGGATCAGCCTGCGCGCTGTCGAGCATGACGGCGAGAAGATGCGCGGGACGGATTATCGGATGCCGATCCGACCTGCGCGCCCTGGCGAGCCGCTCGATCCGTCGAATTTCGCTGTCATCACCGACATGCCGGTGAAATCGTTGATCACGGCACCGCTCGACGGCTTCGTGGTGCAGCAGGGCGAGCGATTGACGATCGCGGGCTTTGCCTGGAGCGGCGCCGTTCCGCTGGAATCGGTCGCAGTTTCCGGGGATGGAGGCGAGAGCTGGAGCGATGTCGCATTGCAGGCCGGCGAGGGGCGCTTCGCCTGGCAGCGCTTCGAGACGGAGATCGTTGCCGGACAGCCCGGCCCGCTCGTCGTCATGGCACGGGCGCGCGATGCCGAGGGCGGCACCCAACCGTTGGAGCCGGTCTGGAACCCGCGCGGATACTGCAACAATCAGGTCCAGCGCGTGCGTGGCTCGGTCGTCGCGTGACGGTTTGAACCTTTTGGCGGGTTGCCGCGTCTAAGAAATGGGTCTGCCATTCCGGGCATGGCTCTGCCGCCTCGGTCACTCCTCCTCCCATCGGCGACCGAGGCGGCTATTCTCTCCAGACCCACCAATCCCCGGTCGAACAAGCTCGTCATGCTCGGGCTTGACCCGAGCATCTCTGGCCGGAAGAGGCGCCTTGTTCTTCAGAGAGATTCTCGGGTCAGCGCTTCGCTTCGCCCGAGAATGACGGGCTGGGTCAGGCCGCGAGAAGCGCCTTGCCGTCGGCGGCGTGGCCGGTGACCGCCACGATCTCGCCCGGCGCGACGTCTCTGGCGAAGCGGACCAGCGTGAAATCCTCGGCGCGGCCGGTATTGCCGCGTTCGGTCAGGACGCTGAGTGGGCGGCCGATGCGTTCGGCGAGATGCCGTGCGTGCGCGGCGCCCGCTGCTGCGCGCAGCCTTGCGGCGCGATCGAAGACGATCTCTCCCGAAAGCTGCGGCATCCGGGCGGCCGGCGTGCCGGGGCGGGCGGAATACGGGAAGACATGGACGAAGCTCAGGCCGCAGGCTTCGACGAGGTCGAGCGAGCGGGCGAACATCGCCTCGTCTTCGGTCGGAAAGCCGGCGATGAGGTCGGCGCCGAAGACGATATCGGGGCGCAAAGCCCGGATCTCCGCGCAGAAGCGGATGGCGTCGTCGCGGCCGTGGCGGCGTTTCATGCGCTTCAGGATCAGGTCGTCGCCGGCCTGCAACGAGAGGTGCAGATGCGGCATCAGGCGCGCTTCGGTCGCGAGCAGGTCGCGCAAGCTGTCGTCGACCTCGACCGCATCGATCGAGGAGAGGCGCAGGCGCGGCAGGTCTGGCAAGGCGCGCAGGATCACGCTGGCGAGTGCGCCTAGCGTCGGCTCGCCGGGCAGGTCGCGGCCATAACTGGTCAGGTCGACGCCTGTCAGCACGATCTCACGGGCGCCGGCTTCGAGCAAGGTGCGGCACTGCGCGACGACATCGGCGATGGCGAGCGAGCGCGAATTGCCGCGCCCGAAGGGGATGACGCAGAAGGTACAGCGGTGGTCGCAGCCGTTCTGGACCTGGACGAAACCGCGCGTATGGCCAGCGAAGCGGCCGGTGACCGGCGCGCGCATGGCGGTGCGGACCATGATGTCGCCGACATCGAGCTTGTCGGTGGTCGTCGTGTCGGGATGGCCGAGGCTGTTGGAGCGTGCGAGCGCAGCCCAGTTCTCAGGCCGCAGCTTCTCGTCATTGCCGAGGACGCGGTCGACTTCGTGCATAGCGGCGAAACGGGCGGGCTCGATCTGCGCGGCGCAACCGGTGACGATGACGGGCCGGTCCGGCTGTTCGCGCTTGAGGCGGCGCAGGGCCTGCCGCGCCTGCCGGGTCGCCTCGGCGGTGACGGCGCAGGAATTGACGATCGCGACATCCTTCAGCCCGGCGGCTTCCGCCTGGAGCCGCAGCGCCTCGCTCTCGACGATGTTGAGGCGGCAGCCGAAGGTGACGACTTCCAGCGTCATAAGGTCTGGCCCTCAGGCCGCGCTCGAAAACAACGCCGGGTCGAGCGTGCCTTCCCATTCGAATTCGACCGGGCCGGTCATCAGGACATGGCCGTCGCGCTCGCGCCATTCGATGGCGAGGTCGCCGCCGGGCAGGCTGACGGTGGCCTTGCGCGCGGTGAGCTCGCGGCGCACCCCCGCGACCAGCGCCGCGCAGGCGCCGGAGCCGCAGGCCTGGGTGATGCCGGCGCCGCGCTCCCAGACGCGCAGCACGATATGATCGGGCGCCTTCACCGCGGCGAGCTCGATATTGGCGCGATCAGGGAAGATCGGGTGATTTTCGAGCAGCGGGCCGATCTGTTCGAGATTGTAGGCATAGGGGTCTGCGACGAAGAAGACCGCGTGCGGATTGCCCATGTTGACGGCGCAGGGCGTATGCAGGATGGGATTATCGATCGGCCCGATCTGGAGCTCGAAGCGGCTGGTGTCCTCGAAGGGCTCGGCCAGGGGAATCTGGTCCCAGGCGAGACGCGGCGCGCCCATGTCGACGGTGAAGAGCGTTTCGCCCTCGCGCACCGCCGGCAGCAGGCCGGCCTTGGTCTGGAGCGCCAGCCGGGTCTTGGCGGCATCGCCCATCTGCGGATCGGCGATCATCGCCCAGGCGACGCAGCGCGTGCCGTTGCCGCAGGCGCCGGCTTCCGAGCCATCGGTGTTGTAGATGCGCACGAAGGCGTCGGTGCCGGGCGTCGCCGCATCGTGAAGGACCATGAGCTGGTCGAAGCGGGCGCGCGGCTCGGAAGCGATGGCGCGGGCCTCGTTCTCGCTGACGACATGCTTGCTGCCGCGCAGATCGAGCACCGTGATCTGGTTGCCGAGCCCGTTCATCTTCAGGAACCGGCGATTGGCCAGAGCGTTCATTTGGTCACACGTCCCATGAATTAGGGGTCTATGACGGAGGCGACGTGAAAAAGCCACCCTCGTCCCCGTTCCCTAGGAGAAGGTGGACATTCTATGTTGCGCCGCAAGGGCGCGAATCGTGTGAAACTCGAAGGCCGTGACGATGCGTGATTCTCGGCAGTATTCCCTGATCTATGTTCTGGCGCTCCTGGCGGGCCTGCCGAACGGAATGGCCTTCGCACAGACGCGCGTGGCGCCTCCGCCCGCGGTCGAATCCGCACCTCTCGCACCGCCGCCCGGCGCCAGTCCCGCACAGATGCCCTCGGCACCGGCGCAGACGCCGCCTGCGCCCGTGCCGGATTCCCAGCCGGGGCCGCAGCCGATCCAGCCGGCTCCGCCGCCGCCGAATCCGGTGGTGCCGCAGCCCGTGCAACCCGCGCCGACCTTGCCGGGACCGGCCGAGCCGCAGCCTGTGCAGCCGCCACCGACCCTGCCGCCTCCGGGCCAGCCCTTGCCCGCGCCACCCGCCCAGCAGCAGACCGGCGTGCCCGATCCGAACGCGACGCTCGCCGGCAAGCGCGGCGATGCCAGCGATATCGACGATGTCGCGCTGGTCGCCAAGCCCGTTCTCGCGCTGTCGGGGCAGGCGACCTGGGACCAGGGTTTCCAGAAGCTGTCGGAAAGCTTCAACATCCTGCGCGCGGAAGCGCAGAAGGCGGGCCTGCCGGTTGCGGGCCGGCCCCTGTCGCTCTTCGTCGAGACGACGGATGACGGATTCCGCTTCGAAGCCATGCTGCCGGTTGCGCCGTCGGCCGGGGGGCAGGTTCCTGCCTTCGGCCCGGGCATCCGGCTTGGCGCCTCACCGGCGGGGCGGGCGCTGCGCTTCCTGCACGTCGCGCCCTACGATGATATCGATTCAACCTACGAGACGATCACGGCCTATCTCGAGGCCAAGAGCATCGCCGTGAAGGACGCTTTCCTCGAGGAATATGTCAGCGATCTCAAGGATCCCGGCGATCCGAACCTCGAGATCAACGTCTACGTCCAGCCGAAGTAGCGAGCGTCATGCTCGGGCCTGCCCCGAGCATCTCATGACGATTGAGGCTCCCTGCGCCTCGCTTTCAAGAGCTTCCCGGGTCTGCGCTTCGCGTCGCCCGAGAATGACGGCTGCGGATTTCGCTCACACGCTCCAGCTCAATCCCGGCCGCATCGGCCTGAAGCGCTCTTCCGGTAGGCCGGCTTCGGCCAGCGCCGCCTCCAGCGCTTCGGGCGGGCGCTCGACGCCCTCGTCGGTGAGCTGGAACGTGCCCCAGTGATGGCCGATCGCCTGCTGCGCGCGCAGCGCCAGCATGACCTTCACGGCCTCTTCCGGGTTCATGTGATTGTCCGACATGAACCAGCGCGGCTCGTAGGCGCCGATCGGCAGCACGGCGAGATCGAAGGGCCCGTGCCTGCTGCCGAGCTCGGCATAGAGCGAGCCGTCATGGTAGCCGGTATCGCCGATATGGAAGATCTTCGCGGCCGGCGTTTCCAGGATGTAGGAGCACCACAGCGCCATGCGGCGGTCGAAGGCGCCGCGCGCCGACCAGTGGTAGCTCGGCACCAGCATCACCGCGACCTTGTCCGAGAGCGTGAGCCGCTCGTTCCAGTCATGCGCCTCGGCGCGGGCATCGGGGATGCGGGCGCGGACGATCGCGTCGTTGCCGAGCGGCATGATCATGCGCGGCCGGTCGCGCTCGTGCAGCGCCGCCAGCGTCTCGATGTCGAGATGGTCGTAATGGTTATGCGTGACCAGAACCGCATCGATCTTCGGCAGATCGGCGAAGGCGACGCCCGGCGCGTTCACGCGCCGGGGGCCGATGAAGGAGAAGGGGCTCGCGCGCTCGGAATAGACCGGGTCGATCAGCAGGTTGAGACCGGCGACCTGATAGAGGAAGGAGGCGTGGCCGAGATGGACGACCCGGGCGCCCTCGACGCGGGCCGGGGGCTTGTCCTGCGGCGGCGCTGGATACGTGAGGGGGAAGGCCTCGCGCTCGCGCTTGCCGGTCTGCCAGCGCAGCACGTCGGCGAGGCCCTTGGTCACCGGGCGGCCGTCGCTGAAGACGAGTCCGTTGAAATGGTCGCTGACGGGGCCCTGGTAATAGGGATTGCGCGAGCGGGTGATCGCGGCCCAGGCGGCGCCGGTCGAAGCCAGCAGGGCACCGAGGCCGACGAATGAGAGAAGCTTGCGGCGGGTCATGGTCCAGAAGAGGTAGGCCGCCGCGGCGTTTGGTCAAGGTTTCGGCGATCTGATCGCCAGGGCGTGAAGCCAGCGCGTCGGCTGGCGGTCATAGCCGGAGCCGGTGTCTTCCTCGATCGTTAGAGACTGCCAGCGCTGGTCCGGACCGAAGGCGGCGCGCAGCTCGGCCGAAGAAAGATAGTTGAAATAGCGGCCGAGGCCGTCGCGTCCCTCGGCCTCGCCGGCCTTGAAACTGGCATAGAAGATGCCGCCCGGCCTTAGCGCCTGATGGATTCGGTCGATGATGCCGGGCAGGGCGGAGCGTGGCGCATGCAGGAGGCAAGCGTGCGCCCAGACGCCGTCATAGGCCGAGACGTCTTCCAGATCCTCGAAGAGCAGGACGCCGACCGGACGGCCGAGCCGCAGCTCGGCCTGTTGGGCCAGCTCCGGGGAACCGTCGGTCGGCACGACGTCGAAGCCGCGCCGCAGCATCTCCTCGCTGTCCTGCCCACCGCCGCAGCCGAGTTCGAGTATCCGCGCGCCGGGCTTGAGCCCGGCCACGAAGGGATCGATGCGGCTGTGCTCTGCCAGCCGGTCGCGGCCGGCATAGGCGCTGGCTTCCTCGGCATAGAAGCCGAGCGTCCGGTCGTCCTTGCTCGACATGATCGGCGTCAGTTGCTGCCGGAGCGGATCGCGACGGTCGCGACACCGGCGCCGATCAGCAGCGTGCCGCCGGCCTTGTTGAACAGGCCGATCGCACGGGGATTGCCGACCACGGCGCGGGCTCGCGAAGCGATCAGCGCGTAGCCCATGGCATTGGCGAAGGCGAGCGTGATGAAGGTCGCCTCGAAGATCAGCATCTGCGTCCAGAAGTCGCCCTTGGTGTCGAGGAACTGGGGCAGGAAGGCGACGAAGAAGGTGATGCTCTTCGGGTTCAGCGCCGTCACCAGCCAGGCATGGCCGAGCATCTTCCAGCCGGGGGCGGCGTCCTCGCGCGGCTTGGCGTCGAGCGTGCCGCCGGCCCGGAAGAGCTTGATGCCGAGCCAGATCAGATAGGCCGCGCCGATCCATTTCAGCGTGGTGAAGACCAAGGCGGAGGTCGCGAGCAGGGCGCCGACGCCGAGCATGGAGAGCGTCATCGCGGTGAAATCGCCGAGCGCGACGCCGACCGCGATCGGGAACGCCGTGCGCCAGCCCTGGCCGAGCGCATAGGAGATGACGAGGAGGATCGTCGGCCCGGGAATGACCAGGAGGACGGCGGTGGCGGCGGTGAAGGCGATCCAGGCTTCGAACGTCATGATGGCGGTGGCTCCGTTAAAGACGAGAGCCATCACCAGAAGCGAGTGCTTGTAAAGAGCCGAATTGAAATCGGCTCAGGGCTGCTCAGCGCGTGCCTTTGAGGAAGTCGCAGAGGGCCTTCCTGACGGCGTCTTCAGGCGCAATCTGGCCGGGCTGGACCGTGAAAGCGATATCGATGCGCGTGCCGGTCGGCTGCTTGCGGGTCGTCACCTTCAGGATCTGCGGGCGGCCGGAGCCGGTGACTTCCTGCATGGCGGTGATGGTGCCGCCCGCCTTGTCGGTCCGGATGTCGCCGAAATCGCCGTCGGCCTCGATCGCGCGGACGATGGCGGGCAGGACGGCTGCCGGGGCCTTCTTCGAGAGATCCCAGGTCCGGTAGGTGATCTGCGAGACCATCGGCACGCCCGACGAGGTGAAATTGGTGGCGCAGGGCTGTGCTTGAGCTGCGCCGATGGCGGCGAAAGAGGCGGTGGCGGCAATGACGAAGGGAATAAAAGAACGAATGGACATCTGAACGCTCGCTAGGAGTGACGGATATCGCTGGTTAACGAGGCTGCGGCGGGCTGTCACCGTAACCCATGGTCACGCGCGGCTCGGGATCGGCCGCGACCACCAACGCCCACCAGACGCGATACGTGGTGCGCGGATCCTTGGAGAGCGCGATACCGTAGCGGGTCGCTTCCTTCATGCGCAGATTGGTGTCGTGGCCCGGCGACTTGCGCCAGCCGTCGAAGGCTTCCTCGACCGAGAAATAGCCGCCGCCGAGATTTTCCGCGGCCCGGGCGCTGTCGATGCCGGCGGCGTGGATGCGGCTGCCGAAGCTGCCTCCGGCGTCATGCGAGAGCGCATTGGCCTTGACCATCGCGTCGGCCTGGCGCTGTGCCATCGCCATCAAACGCGGGTCCGGGCGGACGGGGCCGAGGCCCTGGCTGGCGCGATAGGCATTGAGGATGCGCCCGGCCTGGGCTGGGTCGAGCGAGACCGCCGCGACCTTCTCGACCATGCGCGGATCGAGCGGGCCTTCGCGACGCGGATCGCCGGCGCAGGCGGCCAGCAGGACGGAGAGGGCCAGCAGGATCGAGGCGGTTTTCAGTTTCATGGGCCGGCATGTCTCGCGAATCGGGCGCGCAGCGATGCCGCCAGATCAGGGCCGTTCTGCGGCCAAGGCTCACAAATTCGTGTAGAGATTGAATCGCATGCGGTGGAAGGACGCCGCTCCGGAACGAGACAGGGCGTCATTCTCGGGCTTGACCCGAGAATCTCTGGACGGTGAGGCATGGGAGCCTCTTTTGGCAGGAGATGCTTGGGTCAAGCCCGAGCATGACGGTCACGAAGCGGCTCTGCCGGCTCGCAAATCACGGCCAAACTTGACTTTCGCCACAGTCTTCCGCTTTAAGATGCCCATCCGTTTCGCCGACATCGCCGAAACCACATCCGCCGACCGGGCCGCGCAAGCCGCTTTCATGAGCCCGGAGGTCAACGCCCGACAGCGCGATTGCGCCCTCGGGCGCGAAACCGCTTGGCGATGAGGTTGTGGCCTTGAAGGCTTCCTGAGGCAAGCAGGCAGGTCCGCATGTTCGGCACGCTGAGCGATAGGCTCTCCGGCATCCTCTCGGGGCTGACCCGCAGGGGTTCGCTGACCGAGGAGGACGTCAACGCGGCTCTCCGCGAGGTCAGGCGTGCGCTGCTCGAGGCCGACGTCGCGCTCGAGGTCGTCCGCAGCTTTACCGAGAAGGTGCGCGAGCGCGCCGTCGGCGCGGAGGTGCTGAAATCGGTCACGCCCGGCCAGCAGGTCATCAAGATCGTCAACGACGTCCTGATCGAGACCCTGGGCGGCGAGGGCGAGGGCATCAATTTCGATGCCGTGCCGCCGGTGCCGGTCCTGATGGTGGGTCTGCAGGGTTCGGGTAAGACCACCTCGACGGCGAAGATCGCCAAGCGCCTGACCGAGCGCCACAAGAAGAAGGTGCTGATGGCGTCGCTCGATACGCGACGCCCGGCCGCCATGGAACAGCTCGCCATCCTCGGTCAGCAGGTCGGCGTGCAGACGCTGCCGATCGTCGCCGGCCAGTCGGCCGTGCAGATCGCCAAGCGCGCGGTCGAGGCCGCCCGCCTCGGCGGCTACGACGTCGTGATGCTCGACACCGCCGGCCGCGTGACGCTCGACGACACGCTGATGGCCGAGGTCGCCGAGGTGAAGGCCGCGACCAATCCGCATGAGGTGCTGCTCGTCGCCGACGCGCTGACCGGTCAGGACGCGGTCAACACGGCGCGCGCCTTCGATGCCCGCGTCGGCCTCACGGGCATCGTGCTGACCCGCATGGACGGCGATTCGCACGGTGGCGCGGCGCTCTCGATGCGTGCCGTCACCGGCAAGCCGATCAAGCTCGTCGGCATCGGCGAGAAGGTCGACGAGCTCGACGAATTCCATCCCTCGCGCGTCGCCAACCGAATCCTCGGCATGGGCGACATCGTCTCGCTGGTCGAGAAGGCGGCGCAGACGATCGACGCCGCGCAGGCGCAGGCCACCGCGCAGCGCATGGCCAAAGGTCAGTTTGACCTCTCCGACATGCGCGCGCAGCTCCAGCAGATGGAGAAGATGGGCGGCATCGGCGGCGTGATGGGCATGCTGCCCGGCATGAAGCAGGCGCAGTCCCAGCTCGCCAATGCCGGCGTCGGCGACAAGATGTTCAAGAGCATGATCGCCGCGATCGACTCGATGACGCCGGCCGAGCGCAAGAATCCCGATCTGCTCAAGAACAGCCGCAAGAAGCGCATCGCGGCCGGCTCCGGCACCACGGCCGAGCAGATCAACAAGCTGCTCAAGATGCATCGCGGAATGGCCGACGCGATGAAGATGATGAGCAAGCAGAAGGGCGGCATGCTCGGCAAGCTCGGCTCGATGTTCGGGATGGGCGGCGGCCTGCCGGCCGGCATGCCCGATCCCTCGAAGATGGACCCGGCCCAGCTCGCGGAACTGCAGAAGCAGCTCGGCGCGGGCGGCGGCCTGCCCTCGATGCCGCCGGGCGGCTTCCCCGGCCTGCCGAAGGGCGTCACCCCGCCGGCCGGGATGATGCCGAAGCTGCCGGGCCTCGGCGGCGGTGGCTTGCCAGGCTTGGGCAATCCGTTCGGGGGCAAGAAGAAGTGATTCCCGTTCTGGAAACAGAGCGGTTGCGGCTGCGCGGCTGGACGGCCGCCGATTTCGACGTGCTCGCGCAGTTCTTCGGCAACGAGGAACTCACTCGCTATGTCGGCGGCGCCAGCAACCGCGAGGATTCGTGGCGCCGCCTGTCCAGCATGGCCGGCCATTGGTCCTTGCGCGGCCACGGCCTCTGGGCGGTGGAAGCGAAAGATGACAGCCGCCTCGTCGGCTGGTGCGGCCTGCTCTCGCCGGAAGGCTGGCCCGAGCCGGAGATCGGCTGGAGCCTATTCGCAGGCGAGCATGGCCGCGGCTACGCGACCGAGGCGGCGCTGCGCGCCCGTGACTATGCCTATCGTGACTTGGGATGGACCACGCTGATGAGCCTGGTCCATCCCGACAACCGACCCTCGATCCGTGTCGCCGAGCGTCTCGGCGCGCGCTTCGAGAAACCCTTCGTGATCCGTGGCACCGAGGTCGGCATCTACCGGCACCCGGCCGCCACGCCTGCGAAACACTGAACCAAAACCAAACCTGACCGGAGAAGACCCATGTCCCTCAAGATTCGCCTGACCCGCGGCGGCGCCAAGAAGCGCCCCTACTACCGCATCGTCGTCGCCGACTCGCGCTCGCCGCGCGATGGCCGCTTCATCGAGAAGATCGGCTCCTATGATCCGATGAAGGCCAAGGACGCCGCCGACCGCGTCGTGCTCGACACAGAGAAGGTCCAGGCCTGGCTCGCCAAGGGCGCCCAGCCGACCGACCGCGTCCTGCGCTTCCTCGACGCCGCCGGCCTCGTCAAGCGCGCTGCCCGCAACAACCCGAACAAGGCCGTTCCCGGCGAGAAGGCCAAGGAACGCGCCGAGAAGAAGGCCGAGAAGGCCGCTGCTCCGGCTGCCGAAGAAGCCGCCGAGGCGTGAGCCGTTTGATCCTCACACCGTCATTCCGGGGCGCGGCGCAGCCGCGGGCCCGGAATCCAGAACCGGAGGTCGGTGCAGGGAAACCTGAGCGACTGCCGCGTCCATCCGAGATTCGGCATCGGTTCTGGATTCCGGGCTCTTCGCTAGCGCGAAGCCGCGGAATGATGGGAGTGGGGACATGAGCGACCTCATCCTGCTCGGTGTCGTCGGCGCGCCGCATGGCGTGCGCGGCGAGGTCAGGATCAAGACCTTTACCGGCGATCCCCTCGGGATCGCCGATTACGGCCCGCTGACCGACGGCAAGGGCCGCAGCTTCGAGATCACCGATATCCGCCCGGCCAAGGAAGTGGTCGTCGCCCGGCTCAAGGACGTGGCGACGCGCGAGCAGGCCGAGGCGCTGAACGGGACGGAACTGTTCGTCGCCCGCGACAAGCTCTCGGCCGATGCGGACGAGGACGAGTTCCTGCATGCCGATCTGATCGGTTGCAGCGTGGTCGGGCCTGATGGCGTCGTGCTCGGCACCGTCACCATGGTCGAGAATTACGGCGCCGGCGACCTGCTCGATATCAAGACGCCGGATGGGCGCTACGTCCTGATGCCCTTCACCAAGGCCTTTGCGCCGCGCATCGACGTCGCCGCGCGCCGGATCGAGGCCGAGCCTCCATTGGGATTGTTCGAGCCCGACGATGACAAGCCATAAGCCGGCCCGCGCGCTGATCTTCGACATGGATGGCACCATCGTCGACAACATGCGCTTCCATGACGATGCCTGGGAGAGCTGGCACGTCAGCAACAAGCTCCCCTTCGACCGCAGCACCTTCGCGGCGCGCACGGCCGGCATGGCCGGAAACGAGATCATCTCTTCCTATTTCCCGGAAGCCGCCGTGGTCGAGCTCGATGCGATGAGCGACGCCAAGGAAGCGCTCTACCGTGAGGCCTATCTGCCGCATGTGACTGCGACGCCCGGTTTCCTGGACCTGATCGCGCGTGCCGAGAAGGCAGGCGTGCCGATGGCCGTCGGGACGGCCGCGCCGCCGGCCAATATCGAGATCGTGCTGGACACGCTCGGCCTGCGCCAGCGCTTCGCGACGATCGTCTCGCCGAGCCAGGGCTTTCGCGGCAAGCCGCATCCCGACATGTTCCTTGCCGCGGCCGAGCGGATGAAGGTCGATCCTGCGGATTGCATCGTCTTCGAGGATGCGCCGCTCGGCGTCGAGGCGGCGCGCCGCGCCGGCATGCGGGCGGTGGCACTGCTCACCATGCTCGGCCCCGAGGGTTTCGCGGGCTATGACAACCTGATCGCCTCCGCTCGCGATTTCACGGCGCTGGACGGGCTGCCTGCGCTGCGCTTCAGTTGACTTCAATACGCGTTTGAAGCGCGCCGTCATTCCGGGCGTAGCGAAGCGCAGACCCGGAATCCATTGTAGAGCACGGCGCCTTACGATGGATTCCGGATCGGCGCCGCTTCGCGGCTTGTCCGGAATGACGGCGGTGCTGCAAGTGTCTTGACTGGATCAGACCATGTCCTTCCGCGCCTCGATCCTGACGCTCTATCCGGAGATGTTTCCCGGGCCGCTCGGCATCTCGCTGGCGGGCGAGGGGCTGCGCAAGGAGCTGTGGTCGCTCGATACCCATCAGATTCGCGAGCACGGCATCGGCCGCCATCGCAATGTCGACGACAACCCGGCCGGCGGCGGCGCCGGGATGGTGCTGCGCTGCGATGTGCTGGCGGCGGCGATCGATGCGGCCGTGCCTGCGGATGACGTGCGCCCGCGCCTGCTGATGTCGCCGCGCGGGCGGCCACTGAAGCAGGGGCAGGTGCGCGACTGGGCTGAGGGGCCCGGCCTCGTCATCGTCTGCGGGCGCTTCGAGGGTGTCGACGAGCGCGTGATCGAGGGGCGCAACCTGATCGAGGTTTCGATCGGCGACTACATCCTCTCCGGCGGCGAGATGGCGGCGCTGACGCTGCTCGACGCCTGCGTGCGCCTTATCCCCGGCGTGATGGGCAAGGTCGCGTCCGGTGAGGACGAAAGCTTCGAGAACGGCTTGCTTGAATATCCGCATTATACCCGCCCGCGCGAATGGGAAGGCCGGGGCCTGCCTGAGGCCCTGCTCTCCGGCGACCATGCCCGCATTGCGAAATGGCGGCGGGCGGAGGCGGAGCGGATCACGCGGGAGCGGCGGCCGGATTTGCTGAAGGAGCGCGGCAAGGGCTGACTCCCGCCGTCGTTCTCGGGTGGGGCTTAGTGCAGACCCGAGAATCTCTTTCCGGAAAAAGGCGCCTCTTTCTGCATGAGATGCTCGGGTCAAGCCCGAGCATGACGGCGGTGGTTACGGATAGGCCGTCACCGGCAGCTTCTCGGCCAGCCAGCCGCCGGGTCCGAGCATGCCGCCGCGCACGGCTGCGAGATCGCGCCAGCCACGTCCGGCGAGCTTCTGTACGACGGCGACCGCCTGCGCACCGGTCCGGTCGATCAGGACGATGCGCTTGCCGGGATTGTCGAGGCGAAGCCCGGCGATCCTGACCTCGAAGGCCGGTGCGTCGGCATCCAGTGCGAGAGCGCCATGCGGCAGGCCGGTATCGGCCCATTCCTGCGCTCCGCGGATATCGATCAGCCGGATGCGCTTGGCTTGCGCGGCTTCATAGGCTTCGCGGGGCGACAGCGTTGTCGCGGATTGCCCGAAAACGAAAGAGGCCGGGAGCATGAAGCCCCCGGCCAGAACGATCCGGCGCGTTGCGGCGCCTTTGGTCATCGCGCTCAGCGCAGCTCGGCGCAGAAGCGCTGGATGCGGCGGCAGGCCTCCTCCAGCTTCTCGTCCGAAGTGGCGTAGGAGATGCGGAAGTTCGGGCCGAGGCCGAAGGACGAGCCGTGGACCGCCGCGACGGCTTCGGTTTCCAGCAGGCCCATGACGAGGTCTTCGTCGGTCTCGATCTTCTTGCCGTTCGGCAGGGTCTTGCCGATCAGGGCCGAGCAGTCCGGATAGACGTAGAACGCGCCTTCCGGCACCGGGCATTTCAGGCCGCGGGTCTGGTTCAGCATGGAGACGACGAGGTCGCGACGACGCTCGAAGGCCTTCTTGAAGACCGGGATGTGCTCCTGGGTGCCGTCGAGAGCCTCGACCGCGGCCCACTGCGAGATCGCCGAGGTGCCCGAGGTCTGCTGGCCCTGGACGAGGTCCATGGCGTTGATGAGCTGCTGCGGGCCCGCGGCGTAGCCGATGCGCCAGCCGGTCATGGCATAGGACTTCGAGACGCCGTTCATGGTCAGCGTGCGCTCGTAGAGGGCGGGCTCGACCTGCGCCGGGGTGACGAAGGTGAAGTCGCCATAGACGAGGTGCTCGTACATGTCGTCGGTGAGGATCCAGACATGCGGATGGCGCATCAGTACATCCGTTAGCTTCTTCATCTCGGCACGGCTGTAGGCGGCGCCCGACGGGTTCGACGGCGAGTTCAGGATCACCCACTTGGTCTTGGGGGTGATCGCCTTCTCAAGATCCTCAGGCTGCAGCTTGAAGTCGTTCTTGAGATAGGTCTCCGCGAAGGTCGGGGTGCCGCCGCAAAGCGCGACCATCTCGGGATAGGAAACCCAGTAGGGCGAGACGCAGATGACCTCGTCGCCAGGGTTCAGCGTGGCGAGCAGGGCGTTGTAGATGACGTGCTTGCCGCCGGTCGAGACGATGGTCTGGCTCGCCTTGTAGTCGAGGCCGTTCTCGCGCTTGAACTTGCGGGCGACGGCCTCGCGCAGCTGCGGGATGCCGGAGACCGGGGTGTACTTGGTCTCGCCGCGCCTGATCGCGGCAATCGCCGCTTCCTTGATATTGTCCGGCGTGTCGAAATCGGGCTCGCCGACGGAGAGCGAGATCACGTCCTTGCCCTGGGCTTTCAGGTCGCGGGCCTTCTGCGTGATCGTGATGGTCGCGGACGGCTTCACGCGCTTCAGGGCATCGGCAAGAAAGGCCATGGGACTGATCTCCGGGGAGGCGGAAGGGTGGGCGCCGAAAAAAGGCGCGGGCGAGGTTTATGACTCGCGCGCCATGATCGCAAGCGCAACTGATTGATGTCTGGCAGAAACGTCATGAATTGCGAGCGGTTTGCCCTTGCGGCCTGAGCATGCGAAGCCGGCCCGATGACGAACGCCGCTGGCCCCATCGCTTTGTATGTCGACGCCGACGCCTGCCCGGTGAAGGACGAGGTCTATCGCGTCGCCGGCCGGCACCGCCTGCATGTCTTCGTCGTCGCCAACAGCTTCCTCAACGTGCCGCGCGAGCCCTGGATCGAGCGCGTGACGGTGCCCGGTAATTTCGACGCCGCCGACGACTGGATCGCGGAGCGGGTCTCGCGCGGCGCGATCGTGATCACCGCCGACATCCCCCTGGCTGACCGCTGCATCAAGGCCGGCGCCGACGTGATCGGGCCGACCGGAAAGCCGTTCACCGAAGCCTCGATCGGCATGGCGCTGGCGACGCGCGACATGATGGAGGACCTGCGCGCGATGGGCGCTGCCAGCGGCGGGCCGAAACCGTTCTCGCAGAAGGACCGCTCGGCCTTCCTGCAGGCGCTCGACGTTGCGGTCCACCGCCTGAAGCGGGCGGGCTTCGGCCCCTGAACGCTCAGATTTCCGAGAAGTCGCCGCCGCGCCCCTTGCCCGCGGCGAAGCGGCCCGCGCCGGCCGCGCCTTCCGTCGCGATGGTATGGACGCCGCGCTGCCATTCCTGCCTGAGAGCCTCGGCCAGGCTCAGGCCGTGGTCGGCGATGGCGCTGGCGCGATCGGCCCGGACGGCGCCCTGCGGGAAGCGCGCGATCTCCTGCGCCATCGCTTCGGCCGCAGCGCGAGCCTGGCCTTTGGGCGCGATCGTTTCGCAGAGGCCGATGCGCAACGCTTCGTCGGCCGCGACCTTGCGGCCGGTCATGATGATCTCCAGCGCACGGCCCTGTCCGACGAGGCGCGGCAGGCGCACCGTGCCGCCATCGATCAACGGGATGCCCCAGCGCCGGCAATAGACGCCGAAATAGGCATCCTCCGCCATCACGCGGATATCGCACCAGAGGGCGAGTTCCATGCCGCCCGCGACGGCCGGGCCTTCGATCGCGGCGATCAGAGGCTTGCTCATCGCGAGGCGCGAGGGACCCATCGGCCCGCGGGGTGTTGCGCCATCCGCAGCTGGAAAAGCGAGGCCGTCGACGATCTCGCTCTTGAAACGCTCGGCATCGGTGAAGGCCTGGGCGTATTTCAGGTCCCAGCCGGCGCAGAAGGCGCCGCCTTCGCCCCAGAACACGATCGCGGCCGTGTCTTCGTCGCGGTCGAGCTCGCGGAACGCGCGGGTCAGCGCATCGGCGCTGTCGGGGTCCATCGCATTGCGCGCTTCCGGCCGGCTGTGAACGACCGTCGCGACCTTGCCCTGCCTCTCGATCCGTACCGCCATCGTCTGTCCTCCCTCTGTTTCCCATGCAGATTACGCACTGTTTCCACGCGGATGTCTGGCGCTGGACGCATGGCGCCTTTGCCCGTAAATCTCGCCGCAAAGCAGGCCTGCCATTCAGGCGGGCGTCCGGGAGGAAGTCCATGTCGTTGACCCGCCGTTCCACGCTCGGCCTGATGGCCGGCGCCGTCTTCGCGCCGTCGATCGTTCGGGCGCAGAGCTTCCCCACCAAGGTCGTCACGCTGGTCGTGCCCTATCCGGCGGGCGGCCCGACCGATGCCATCGCGCGCTTCGTGGCGCAGGATATGTCGGCGGCCTTCGGCCAGAACGTCGTCGTCGACAATCGGGCCGGCGCCTCGGGCGCCGTCGGCACCCGTGCCGTCGCCCATGCGGCGCCGGACGGCTACACCATCGTCTTCGGCAACAACCAGACGCATGGCAATAACATGTTCCTGCTGAAGGAGCCGGGTTACGACGCGGTCAAGGATTTCGCGCCGCTGGCCGGCGTCGGCGCCTTCGAGCATGCTTTCGTGGTCCGCAAGGACCTGCCGGCCAAGAACATCCAGGAGCTGATCGCGCTCGCCAAGGCCGATCCGGGCAAGCTGAACTACGGCTCGACCGGCGTCGGCTCCGGCTCGCATCTCGCCATGGAGCTGTTCATGCAGCGCACCGGCATCAAGATGACCCATGTGCCGTTCCGCGGCGCCGCGCCGCTGGTTCAGGAGATCATCGCCGGCCGCATCGACATCGCCAACTCGACGCTGCCGAGCGTACTGGAGCAGATCAATGCCGGCACGCTGCGCGCGCTCGCTCTCGCCAGCCCCGAGCGCAATCCGCGGGCCAAGGATATCCCGACGCTGCGGGAACAGGGCGTAAGCAATGCCGACGCCGATTCCTGGGCGGCGTTCTTCGCCCCGGTCAAGACACCGGACGCGGTGCTCGACACGCTCTCCAAGGCGGTCATCGCCTCGCTGAACAAGCCCGAGACGCGCGAGGCGATACTGAAGCTCGGCTTTACGCTGAAGGTGCGCGATCCCGCGGCGTTCAAGCCCTACCATGTCCAGGAGATCGCGACCTGGAAGCAGATCATCGCGGATGCCGGCGTGAAGGCCGAGTAAGCGGCTGTCATTGTGGGCCATCCGGCCGGCAGCGACTCCGGCCGGATGGGCGGCCTCTCACTTCGTCGTGAGCTTGTCGCAACGGCTTGGTGATCGGCGGCGTTCCCCTCAATCTCCGGTCAGGGACGGATGGAACGAGGAGAGCGTCATGCTGCGATGGGGATGGGTCGGATTGCTCGGAGTGGTTCTGGCGCTCGCGAGCCCGGCGCTTCCGGCGTCGGCCCAGAAGCGCTACTCGTCCAGCGCCGGTGACCTGACGGTAGAGACCGTCGCCGGTGGGTTGGAAAATCCCTGGGGCGTCGTCTTCCTGCCGGACGGGCGCATGCTGGTCACCGAACGTCCCGGCCGGCTGCGGCTGGTCGAGACGGACGGCAAGCTTTCACGGCCGATCGGCGGGGTGCCGAGCGTGGCTGCGCGGGGGCAGGGCGGTTTGCTCGGCATCGCGCTCGATCCCGGTTTTGCGCAGAATCGCCTCGTCTATCTCTCCTTTTCCGAGCCGCGCGGCGGCGGCAACGGCACCAGCGTCGCGCGCGGGCGCCTCAACGAGCAGGACACGGCCCTGACGGCTGTCCAGGTGATCTTCCGGCAGATGCCGGCGATCAATTCCAACCTGCATTTCGGCTCGCGCCTCGTCTTCGACCGGACGGGCGCGCTCTTCGTCACGGTGGGCGAGCGTTTCACCCAGCGTGATCAGGCGCAGAATCCAGCCAATCATCTCGGCAAGATCATTCGCATCCGGCCGGATGGCGGGACGCCTCCCGACAATCCGAAGAAGGACGGCTGGGCGCCGGAGATCTGGTCGATCGGCCATCGGAATGTCCAAGGTGCCGCGCTCCACCCGCAAAGCGGACAGCTCTGGACCGCGGAGCACGGCGCGCGCGGCGGCGATGAGGTCAACACGCCCAAGGCCGGACTGAATTACGGCTGGCCGGTCATCACCTATGGCGTCGATTATTCCGGCGCGAAGATCGGCGAGGGCACGGCGAAGGCCGGAATGGAGCAGCCGCTGTTCTACTGGGACCCGTCGATCGCGCCGTCCGGCGCGGCCTTCTATACCGGGCCGGTCTGGCCGGCCTGGAAAAACTCGTTCTTCGTCGGCGCGCTCGCCGGACAGATGCTGGTCCGGCTCTCGACCGAAGGCGAGAAGGTGACGGGCGAGGAGCGCCTGCTGACCGATACCGGCGCGCGCATCCGCGACGTCGTCCAGGGGCCGGACGGCTTCCTTTACCTGCTCACCGACGATGCCGATGGGAAGATCCTGCGGGTGAAGCCCGCCCGCTAGACGCCGATCAGGGCCCGCAATCCCATTCGCGCTCTATGACGAAGACCTTGCGGGTGGCGAGGCTGCCATTGGGGTCGTAGAGATCGCCGACATAGTATTCGGTGCCGGCGGCGTCATGGGCGCTCCGCTCGACCTGGAGCGACCAGCCGTAGCCGACCTGCTTGCCGCCCTGCCAGTTGCGATGGACGGCGCTCGGCGAGGCTGCGGAAAGGATGCGAACGGTGTCGTTGCTCGGGCTGCAGGTCGGGCCGGCCAGGGCCGCGGCGGGAGCGAGCACGAGGCCGCAGAGAATCAGTGCCGTCTTTTGCAAGTCAGTGGGTCCTATCGAGAAAGAAGAGTGAAGCGCCGCGCCCAGGCCTTGGCCTTGAATAGGTCTTGGCGTGGAAAATGAAGAGAGCGCCGGCTGCCGGGAGCTTTCTTCGCGACGGCCTGTTCGGCGACGGCAGATGACGGGACCTTCCGCATGGCAGTTGCGGCCGTCAGCCGAAGCGCAGCTTCATGGCGAGGATCATGAGGACGAGCACCAGCGTCAGCGCATTGGCGGCTATGACCGGCCAGGAGACGATCTGGACGCCGTAGCTCAGCCAGAGCGCCGTGCCCGCGGCGAAAAGCCCCTGCGTCCACAGGGAGATCGCGCGCGTGTCGCGGGTGCGGATCGTCCGCCAGGCCTGGGGCAGCCAGCACAGGCTGGTCAGCGTGGCTGCGGCGAAGCCGAGGAGCTCGATGGCGGCTGGCGACATGGCTGGCGAATCGCGGGAGGGATGCTGGCTCCCCCATAGCGGAATTCGCTTCTTCGTGCCGCCATTCTCGACGGTTAACCTCCGTTAACCACAGCGACCTAGCTTGTCGGGGAATCTGTCCCGAATCGGTGGAGACCATGCGCGCTATTCACCTGGCCTTGCCACTCGTCCTTCTCGCTTCCGCCGCTTCGGCGCAGGGCAGCTTCCAGTCCTGCGTTGCAGGCTTGCGGTCGGAGGCTGCTGCCAAGGGCGTTTCCGGCGCGACCTTCGACCGGGCGATGGCCGGCGTCGAGCCGGACATGAAGGTCATCGAGGCCATGAACAACCAGCCGGAGTTCAAGACGCCGATCTGGGACTATCTCGGCACGCTGGTCGACGAGGAGAAGGTGGCGGAGGGGCGCTCGATGCTGCGCCAATATGCCACCGTCTTCGCCGCGGCCGAGCAGCGCTTCGGCGTCGACCGCCACACCATCGCCGCCGTCTGGGGCGTCGAGAGCGATTTCGGCAAGGCGCGCGGCAAGATGCCGCTGGTCCAGGCGCTCTCGACCGGCGCCTGCCTGGCGCCGCGCCGCAACGCCTTCTTCAAGGGCGAATTGATCGCGACGCTGCAGATCATCCAGCGCGGCGATGTCAGGCCCGAGCGGCTGTTCGGCTCCTGGGCCGGCGCCTTCGGCCACACCCAGTTCATCCCCTCGACCTATCTGCGCCTGGCCGTCGACGGCGATGGCGACGGGCGGCGCGACCTCGTCGATTCGATCCCCGACGCGCTGCATTCGACCGCGAATTTCATGGCCAAGGCCGGCTGGGTCACCGGCGCGACCTGGGGCTATGAGGTGCGCGTTCCCGGCGGCTATTCCGGCCCGACCGGTCGCAATCCCAAGCAACCGGTTTCGAGCTGGGCTTCGCGGGGGATCGTCAAGTTCGATGGCTCGGCGCTGACCGGCTCGGGCAATGCGGGGCTGCTGATGCCGGCAGGGCGCAACGGTCCGGCCTTCCTCGTCTTCAAGAACTACGACGCCGCCTACAGCTATAACGGCGCGGATTCCTATGCGCTCGCGATCTCGCTTCTCTCTGATCGCTTGCGCGGCAAGCCGGGTGTGCAGGGCGACTGGCCGACCGACGACCTGCCGCTCTCGCGCGAGCAGCGCCGCGAACTCCAGCGCCTGCTGATCCAGCGCGGCTACAATGTCGGCGAGCCGGATGGCGCCGTCGGCTCGCTGACGCGGGCCGCGATCAAGGAGATCGAGGGCAAGCTGGGCATGCAGCAGACCGGCCGGCCGGGCGAGAAGGTCCTGCGCGCGCTCAAGGGCGGGCGGGTCTAGGCGCCCTCGGAATCGCGTCGTCATTCCGGACAAGCCGCAAAGCGGCGCCGATCCGGAATCCATCATAGGGCGTTGGAGTTCTATGATGGATCTCGGGGCAGGCCCGGGATGACGGCGCTTTTCTCGTCAACCCTCCATTGCTCGATCTTTCCAGAAATCGGGTGGTGTCACGCTAGGACTTCCGCGAAGCCAAGGTTCGGCCTCAAGGAGTTCGTCACATGACCCGCCGCCTGCTTTCCACCGGCTCGCCCTTCGAGCGCAATTTCGGCTATTCGCGCGCCGTGATCGACGGCGACCTCGTCTTCGTTTCCGGCACCACCGGCTACGACTACACCACCATGATCCTGCCCGAAGACCCGGCCGAGCAGGCGCGGAACATCTTCCGCACCATCGGAGCGGTGCTGGAAGAGGCGGGGTCGTCGCTGTCGCAGGCCGTGCGGGCGCAGTATTTCGTCACCGATCGCAGCTATTGCGAGCCGGTGCTGGGCGTCTGCGGCGAGTTCTTCCGAGAGATCAGGCCGGCGGCTGGAATCTACGTCGTGGCCGGCCTGCTGAAGCCCGAGATGAAGGTCGAGATCGAGGTGACGGCGCGCATGCCGAGCGCCTGACGGCAAGTTGTCGACAAGCTGCCGACACTTGGTATATCCCTTGCTTGGGAGTGCCCCTTGGGCATTTGCCTAACAATAAGGGAGATTTGCCATGTCGATCCGCCGTCGCACTGTCCTCAAGGGAGCCGGGGCGCTTGCCGCGACGGCCTTCATGGGCAACCGGGCCTTTTCTCAGGGGGCGGCGGGGACGCTGCGCTTCAACCCTTCGACGCCCTTGCCCTCGCTGGATCCGATCACGGCCACCAGCTACGTCATCCGCAACCACGGCTATCTGATCTACGACACGCTCTTCGCCACCGACGCGAACTTCCAGATCAAGCCGCAGATGGTCGAGGCCTGGGAGACCGCGCCGGACGGGCTGAGCTGGACGTTCCGTCTCCGCGAGGGGCTCGCCTTCCATGACGAGACGCCGGTCCGCGCGCAGGACTGCATCGCCTCGATCGCCCGCTGGTCGAAGCGCGATGCCTTCGGCCAGACCTTCGCCACCTTCGTCGAGGGTTACGATGTCGTCGACCAGCGCAGCTTCCGCATCCGCTTGAAGAAGCCGTTCCCAATGATGACGGCTGCGCTCGGCAAGCTGTCGTCGAACGTGCCCTTCATCATGCCGGAGCGCATCGCGCAGACCGACCATATGAAGAACATCACGGAGGCGGTCGGCTCCGGCCCGTGGCGCTTCATGGACAAGCAGTGGGTGCCCGGCCAGAACGCGATCTACGAGCGCTTCGCCAAATACAAGCCGCGCGAGGAGGCTCCCTCCTGGGCCGCCGGCGGCAAGGTCGCCCGGATCGACCGCATCGAGTGGCTAGCCCTGACCGAGGCCGCGGCCGCGGCCGGCGCCCTGATGCAAGGAGAGCTCGACTGGTACGAGCAGCCGCCGGTCGACCTGATCCCGATGCTGAAGGGCAACAAGGACGTCGTCATCGAGAACGTGCCGCTCGGCCTGTTCCTGCTGATGCGCTTCAACCAGATGCAGCCGCCCTTCAACAATCCGGCGATCCGCCGGGCCGTGATGGCCGCGGTCAACCAGACCGACTACATGGAGGCCGTCGTCGGCGACAAGGCGTTCTACAGCGGCGCCAAGACCTTCTTCACGCCGGGCTCGCCGATGTCGTCGGGAGCGGGCGGGGCTGCGGCCATGCCGGGCAATCTCGACAAGGCCAAGGCCATGCTCAAGGAGGCCGGCTACAAGGGCGAGAAGGTCGTCCTGCTCGCGCCGGCCGATCAGCCGATCGCCTATCAGCAGTGCATGATCACCGAGGATCTGTTCAAGAAGCTCGGCATCAATACCGAACTGGTCGCGACCGACTGGGCGAGCTTCATCGGCCGCCGTTCCAATCGCGGCCTGCCGGACCAGGGCGGCTGGTCGGTGTTCCATACGCTGTGGTCCTGCGCCGACACGCTCAATCCGGCGCTGCATCCGCTGATGCGGGCCAATGGCGGCTCGGCCTGGTTCGGCTGGCCCGAGGACAGCAAAATCGAAGAGCTCAGGGACGCCTGGATCGCGACGCCGGAGGAGGCCAAGCAGAAGGAACTCGCGGCCAAGATCGAGGAGCGCGGCTTCGAGGTCGTTCCCTATGTTCCCTGCGGCCTCGTCCAGCAGCCGATGGCCTTCCGCCGGAACCTGAGCGGCATGGTGCTCGCGCCGGCGCAGTTCTTCTGGAACATGGAAAAGAAGGCCTGAGCGGCCTCACGGCGCCGGTGCATGGCCTGCCATGCGCCGGCTTCGCAGGCCGACCGCTTGCGTCGTCGGGGCTGCGACCTTAAGCACCCCCGCGAGGCCGGAAAACGGCCGAGCTGACGACATCTAGCGCGCGAGGCGACGACCATGGCGACCCACAAGCTCCTGCTGCTCCCCGGCGACGGCATCGGCCCCGAGGTGATGAGCCAGGTCGAGCAGATCGTCTCCTGGTTCGGCAAGCAGGGTCTCGGTTCCTTCGAGATCGAGAAGGGCTTGGTCGGCGGCGCGGCCTATGACGCGCATAAGCAGGCGATTTCCGAAGGCGACATGAAGCTGGCCGAGGCAGCCGACGCCGTGCTGTTTGGCGCGGTCGGCGGGCCGAAATGGGCCGATGTGCCCTATCAGCACCGTCCGGAAGCAGGCCTGCTGCGCCTGCGCAAGGATCTCGGCCTGTTCGCCAACCTGCGCCCCGCGATCTGCTACCCGGCGCTGGCCTCGGCCTCCTCGCTGAAGCCCGAGGTCGTTGAGGGTCTCGACATCCTGATAGTGCGCGAGCTCACCGGCGGCGTCTATTTCGGCGAGCCCAAGGAGATCGTCACGCTGGAGGACGGCCAGAAGCGCGGCATCGATACCCAGCTCTACACGACCGGCGAGATCGAGCGCATCTGCCGCGTCGCCTTCGAGCTGGCGCGCACCCGCCGCAACAAGGTCTCCTCGGCCGAGAAGCACAACGTCATGAAGACCGGCGTGCTCTGGAAGCAGACGGTCACCGCGCTCCACGCCGCCGAGTACAAGGATGTCGAGCTCGAGCACGTCCTGGCCGACAATTGCGCCATGCAGCTCGTGCGCTGGCCGAAGCAGTATGACGTCATCGTCTGCGACAACCTGTTCGGCGACATCCTCTCCGACGTCGCGGCGATGCTGACCGGCTCGCTCGGCATGCTGCCCTCGGCCTCGCTCGGCGCCGAGGACCCGACTACGGGCAAGCGCAAGGCGCTCTACGAGCCCGTCCACGGCTCGGCGCCGGACATCGCCGGCAAGGGCCTCGCCAACCCGATCGCGATGATCGGCTCGTTTGCCATGGCGCTGCGCTATTCGTTCGGCGCGGGCGAGGCGGCGGACCGTCTCGAAGGCGCGATCGCGGACGTGCTGGGCTCCGGCACCCGCACCAAGGACATCGCGGCCCCCGGCGCCAACGCCGTCTCGACCAGCGAGATGGGCCAGGCGATCATCAAGGCGCTGGAAGCGCGGGGTTGATCGTCAACCGTCATGGCCGGGCTTGACCCGGCCATCGCGGAAACCAGCCCGGTTCGGAAAGAGATGCTCGGGTCAAGCCCGAGCATGACGGCGGAGAACATCTCTCTCCCTCGTGAATTGCCGTGACTCCGCTTTCGTGGCCTAAGTCGGCTCGACGAAAACGGAGTATGTCCGTCATGCTGATCAAGCGCCGTGCCGGCTGGGAAATGCCGGAAAGCCAGGCCACGCCCGAGAGCGTGTTCCTCAACCGTCGTCAGTTGATGACTGCCGGCGCCGGGTTGATCGCGGGTGCCGCGCTGCCGGGCCGCGCGATGGCCGAGGGCGCCGATCCGACGCTCGATCTCTATCCGCCCAGGCGCAACGAAGCCTACAAGCTCGACGTGGCGCTGACGAAGGAAGACGACGCGGCGAACTACAATAATTTCTACGAGTTCGGCATGTCGAAGGACATCGTCGATGCCTCGAAGCGCCTCGCCACGCGGCCCTGGACCATCCAAGTCGAGGGCCTCGTCGAAAAGCCCTTCGAGATCGGTTTCGACGACCTCATCCGCAAGCTGCCGATCGAGGAGCGCCTGTATCGCTTCCGCTGCGTCGAGGCTTGGGCGATGGCCGTGCCGTGGACTGGTATCCCGCTCAAATCCTTCGTCGCGCTGGCGAAGCCGCTTTCGGGCGCGAAATACATCCGTTTCGAGACTTTCATGAACCCGCGCGTCGCGCCGGGGCAGAGCCAGCGCTGGTATCCCTGGCCCTATACGGAAGGGCTGACCCTCGCGGAGGCGGCGAACGAGCTTCCCTTGCTCGTCACCGGCATCTACGGCAAGCCGCTGCCGACCCAGCACGGCGCGCCGATCCGCCTGATCACGCCGTGGAAATACGGCTTCAAGTCTGTGAAATCGATCCGCAAGATCAGCTTCGTCGCCGAGCGGCCGAAGACCTTCTGGGAGGGCTTGCAGGCCTCGGAATACGGTTTCTGGGCCAATGTGAACCCGGCCGTGCCGCATCCGCGCTGGAGCCAGGCGAGCGAGCAGATCCTGGGCTCGCGGGATCGGCGCCCGACGCTGATCTATAACGGCTATGGCGAGCAGGTCGCCGGGCTCTACAAGGGGCTGGAGAGCGAGAACCTCTTCATGTGAGGCGGGCTCGGCAGGTTTCGGGTGCCGTCTCCTGCCGCCGCCGTGATAGACCTCGTGTCATCCCTAGCCGGAACGACACGAGTCGAGCATGGCCAACCAGCATTTCCATCTGTTCGAAACCACCATCGGCCCCTGCGCCGTGGTCTGGGAAGGCGAGCGCTTCATCGGCGCGCAACTGCCCGAGCGCGACGAGGCCGCAGCCCGCAAGCGCCTGGAGCGGCGATTTCCCGACGCTGATGAGACGGAGGCCGAAGGCTTCGTCGCGGAGGCGGTGACTGGCATTCGCGCGCTGTTCGACGGCGAGAAGCGCGACCTGTCGCATCTGCCGGTGGCGCTGGAGAGCGTCTCCGCGTTCAATCGCAAGGTCTACGAGGTTGCGCTCGCCATCCCGCATGGCGAGACCCTGACCTATGGCGAGGTTGCCCAGCGCATCGGCGACCCCGGCGCGGCGCGGGCGGTCGGCGTCGCGCTCGGCCAGAATCCCTGGCCGATCATCGTGCCCTGCCATCGCGTGCTGGCGGCCGGCGGCAAGACCGGCGGCTTCTCGGCCGAAGGCGGCGTCGAGATCAAGCTTCGCATCCTGACCATCGAGAAGGCGCGTACCAGCGCCGAACCCAGCCTGTTCGACGCCCTGCCGCTGGCGGCACGGCCCGGGCGGCATTGAGAAGCCACATTTCCATAAGCGCAGGTCATCCCGGACGCAGCGAAGCGGAGATCCGGGATCCATGCCTGAACCTCGGCCGGAAGCGCGCCGGCATGGATCGCGGGTCAAGCCCGGGATGACCCGCGTGGTTCCCGCGGAATATGGGCAGGCTTCAATACCCCTTCGTCCACCGCGCAGCTTGAAATCGCGCAATGTCGCTCTTGCAGCGCGGCGGCTTGCGCGGTCGAGGCTGCGGCCTCTACTGTGCCGGCCTTTCCACCATCCACTGGGGACCGTCATGGCCAAACTGAAGCTCGCCGTCATCGTGGGCAGCAATCGCCGCGAATCGATCAACCGCAAGCTGGCCCAGGCGCTGGTGAAGCTGGGCGAGGGCGCTTTCGACGCCAGTTTCGTCCAGATCGACGACCTGCCGATGTTCAACCAGGACCTGGAGCCGAACCGGCCCGAGTCGACGCTGCGCCTGAAGCGCGAGGTCGAGGCGGCCGACGCGATCCTGATCGTCACGCCCGAGCATAATCGCTCGATCCCGGCCGTGCTTAAGAATGCCATCGACTGGGCCTCGCGCCCCTATGGCAAGAATTCCTGGGCCGGCAAGACCGTCGCCGTCACCGGCACCAGCGGCGGCGCCGTCGGTACCGCCGTCTCGCAGAACGAATTGCGCATGATCCTGACCAATCTCGCCGGGGTCGTCGTCGGCGGGCAGGTCTTCGTGACCTTCAAGGACGATCTGCTCGACGCCCAGCACAACGTCACCAACGAGGCCACCCGCGCCTTCCTGCAGGGCTTCGTCGACAATGTCGCGAAGATCGCCAGCAAGCTCGCCGCCTGATCGAAGCAGTCACTGCGCTTGCATCAAGGCGTCGCCTCCGGGCGGCGCCTTTTCCGTTTCGCAATGGGGAAGACGGGGTAGCCCGAAGGGAGCCGTCGCGCGCGGGCAAAAAAAGAGCCGGCGTCCCCGAAGGGAGCCGGCTTTGTAAGTTTGAAACATCTGGCAAAAGCCAAACATCTCAGAGGGGAACGGCTGAAACGAACTCAACGCCGGGAGGAGATTGCGGAGCCCGTTTCGAACAACCGTGAGTACAATATCGGCCATGACCTGCCGTTTTGCAATGCAACATATCTTGGGTCCGCCATGCGGCAGATGCATGAACTAAGGGCAGATGGCGCGTATTTGACCCTAAATGATTGAGAAATATGCGTTCGTTGCAGGATGGGGCCTGCGCGGGGAAGTTGCAGGCCTTTCCGAAATCCGATTTTCGTCCGCAGCTGAACAGTTTTCAGGCGAACAGTCCGATTTTGGTGCATGGGAGATGCCGGGCTGGTCACAAAATCGCCAGAATCGAAAAGGGCGCCGTGAGGCGCCCGATTCTTTATGCGCGTCTGGTGCGATCAGTAGGTCCAGCGCTGTGCCTTCTGGATCAGAAAGTCGCGGAAGACCTGGACGCGGGCGACCGACTTCATTTCCTCGGGATAGACCAGATAGCTTTCGAGCTGCGGCATCTCGGTCTCGCGCATCAACTGCACGAGCGGCGAGCCGGTCTCGATCAGGTAATCCGGCAGCACGGCGATGCCGGCCCCGGAATCGACCGCTCGCTTCATCGCCGTGATGTTGTTCACGACAAGGTGGATCGGCCGCGGGTTGCGCTGGTCGCGCCCCATCGTGCCGAGCCAGTGCACCGCCGTCAGATAGGAGGGCGAGGTGCCGCCGAAGGAGAGGATGCGGTGGTTGTCGAGATCGTCGTAGCTCTTGGGCTCGCCGAAGCGCTTCACATAGGCCGGCGAAGCGTAGACGTGGAAATGCACCGTGAAGAGCTTGCGCTGGATCAGGTCCGGCTGCTGCGGCTGGCGCAGGCGGATCGCGATATCGGCCTCGCGCATCGACAGGTCGAGTTCCTCGTCGGTGAGGATGAGCTCGACGCGGATGTCGGGATAGAGATCCATGAACTCGGCGAGGCGTGGTGTCAGCCAATGGCCGCCGAGGCCCCGGGTCGCGGTGACCTTGAGCTCGCCCGAGGGGTGCTCGCGCGTCTCGGAGAGCTGCGAGCGGGTGCGCTCCAGCCGCTGCGTCATCTCGCGGGCGGCGCGCCACAGCAATTCGCCCTGCTCGGTGAGGATCAGGCCGCGCGTATGGCGATGGAACAGCGGCGCGCGCAGCTCCCGCTCGAGCGCCCCGATCTGCCGGCTGACGGCCGATTGACTCAAGCCGAGAACATCGCCAGCTTTGGTGAAGCTGCCTGACTCCGCGACCGTATAAAAGATTCTAATGCGGTCCCAATCCACCGCGCTTCCCCCGCTATGCGTTTTTTGCATGATGGGGGATAAAGGCGTGGTGCGTCAATGTCTGCGTGGCAGACAGTCACTGTTATTCGCCGTGAATCTGGTGACGCAACCCATCAGAGTCAGTGATGGGTTGCGCCAAACGCTTTATTCCGCGGCTTCGCGGCGGTCCAGCGCGCTTGCGGCGAGCCAGCGCTCGGCGTCCAGCGCCGCCATGCAGCCCATGCCGGCCGCCGTCACGGCCTGGCGATAGTGCTCGTCGGTGACGTCGCCGGCGGCGAAGACGCCCTCGACATTGGTGCGGGTCGTGCCGGCCTCGACATCGAGATAGCCGGATTCGTTCATGGCGAGCTGGCCGACGAAGAGCTCCGTCGCCGGCTTGTGGCCGATGGCGATGAAGACGCCGTCGGTCTTCAGTTCGCTCTCCGCGCCGGTCTTGAGGTTCTTCAGGCGCAGATGCGTGACGCTGGGCGGGGTGGTGCCGCCGCAGATCTCGGCGATCTCGCTGTCCCAGACCACCTCGATCTTCGGATGCTTGAACAGGCGCTCCTGCATCACACGCTCGGCCCGCAGGCTGTCGCGGCGATGGACCAGCGTCACCTTGCTGGCGAGATTGGCGAGGTAGAGCGCCTCTTCGACAGCAGTATTGCCGCCGCCGACGACCGCGACCTCCTTGTTGCGGAAGAAGAAGCCGTCGCAGGTGGCGCAGGCCGAGACGCCGAAGCCCTGGAAGCTTTGCTCGGAGGGCAGGCCCAGCCACTTGGCCTGGGCGCCGGTCGAAATGATCAGGGCGTCGCAGGAATAGGTTTCGCCGCCATCGCCCCAGAGCCGGAACGGGCGCTGCGAGAGATCGACGCGGGCGATATGGTCGGAGACCATGCGGGTGCCCATGTGCTCGGCCTGGGCGCGCATCTGCTCCATCAGCCAGGGGCCCTGGATGACGTCGGCGAAGCCCGGATAGTTCTCGACATCGGTCGTGATCATCAACTGGCCGCCGGCCTGCATGCCGGAGATGAGCACCGGTTCCATCATGGCGCGGGCGGCGTAGATCGCGGCGGTGTAGCCGGCCGGGCCGGAGCCGACGATCATGACGCGGGCATGGGTATGGGCCATCGTCTCAGTTCCTCTCCTGCGGGCGCGGAGCCGCAGTCTCGATCCGTCAAATACGGCGGCGCAGCGCCGAAACAAGAGCGGCCGGGTTCAGGAGCGCGTGAATCCCAGCGCCGCCCGATGGCGCAGCCAGCCTTGCCGTATCGCATCGGCTATGATCGGCGTTGAGTCTATCGGTTCGTAAGGCTGGCCTTCAAGGCGTCCACAGAAGCGATGCACAACGCCGTCGCGTTCGAGCGCCGCGACCAATGCCGCGATCTTGGGATGGCCGCCGGTCGGCTCGAAAACCAGCACGGGTTTGCCCGCCGCCGCGGCCTCGCCGATCATGTTGGTCGAGTCTGCGGTGACCACAACGGCATCGGCGTTGGCGAGCAGGGCGAGGAAGGGATTCTCGCCGGTGCCGTCCCACCACCAGCCGCCATGCCGGGCGAAGACGGCGGCAACCGCTGCTCCCAATGCAGGCGAGGTGCGCCGCGAGGGCGAGCCCATGAGGCTTGCGCCCGACCCTGCGAGTTCGTCGAGCTGGCCGGCAAAGCGTTCGATATCGGCCGGGGTGAAGCGGTGATGCCGGCTGTCGCCGCCGACGAGAACGGCCACGCGCGGCGCGTTCAAGCCGGCGATGCCCGAGGGCGGCGCGGCGCGGGCGGCGGCGAGCTTCTCGGGCGTCAGCCGGTGCGGCGAGGTCGTGGTGACCAGGACGTTGTCGCCGCGCAGCCGGTCATGGCCGGAGACCCAGATCAGGTCGGCCGTGCCGGGGCCTGTGCGCGGGTCCTTGAGGAAGACGGTGTAGGTCGCGCCGTTCGAGGCCTGCTTCAGCGCGCGCAGATAGGCGACGGCGCGCCGGCCCGAGGCAATGGCGATATCGGGGAAGGGGGGCTTGAGCGGGCTGTCCGGCCGATCCGGCGCCTCGCGCGGATCGATCGGCCCGCGCGGCATCAGCCAGGCCCAGGGCTTGCGCGGCTTCACCCGGCGGATTTCGGGGACGATACCGAGCCGTTCGGCCACGCCGAGGCATTGCAACTCGTCGCCGGCCTTGCCGTCGGTCAGGACCCAGACGGTCGGCTCCGGATTGTCGTGCATGGCTATCTGGGCTCGTGGCATGCGCCTTGTATCGCTTGGCCGCGCCGTCTACACCAGCGCGACCTTCACGCGAGGACACTCGTTGCGCGCCAAACTCGACGATATCGACCTGCGCATCCTGCGCGAACTCCAGGCCGATGGGCGCATGACCAATGTCGAGCTCGCCAGCCGCGTCGGCATCTCGCCGCCGCCCTGCCTGCGGCGCGTCCGCGCGCTGGAGGAGGCCGGGTTGATCCGCGGCTACCATGCCGATCTCGACGAGCGAAAGCTGGGCTTCGAAGTGGTCTGCTTCGCCTTCGTGCATCTGGCGAGCCAGGCCGAGGCCGACCTCGTCGCCTTCCAGGAGCGCATGAGGGGCTGGCCGACCGTGCGCGAATGCTGGACCTTGTCGGGCGATATCGACTTCGCCCTGAAATGCGTCGCGCCGGACCTGAAGGCCTTTCAGGACTTCGTCGCGGAACTCACCGCGATGCCGAATGTCCGCAATGTCCGGACCGCGCTCGCCCTCGACCGGGTCAAGGACGAGCCGATCGTACCGTTCGGCTGAGAACGCGCTGATTTGGCACGCCGCCGGCAAACGCGAAGCGGTCGCTGAGCACTAGGCTAGGTAGTGCTTGATCCACCAGGCGTTGTTGCGCGCCAATGCCGCAAGCCGCCGCGTGCTGGCATCCGGCAGGGTCCAGAGCACGCCGTTTCCGTTCTCGGTGGAACGGATCGGCCAGCTTTCGAGAGCGCGGCCGGCGCGGTCGTAGAGCGTGACGGTACTTTCGAGATAGTCGCTATCCGAGCCGCCGCCGTCCCCGTGGCGCCGGCCGCCGCCGCCACCATTGCCGCCGGCCGCGCTCGCGAGCCAGAGGCTGCTGACCGAGACGACCAGCCGGTTGCCGGCGCCGCGCTGGTAGCCGGGGCCGAGAATCTCGGCCAGCGTCCGCTCCAGCTCGCTGCGGACCACGGCGACATTGTCGCCCCAGCCTTCCAGAACCGTCGGCGAAAACACGACGCTGACGGAGCCGATCGGCGCGCCTTGCGCGAGGACGGGCGATAGACCGGCCGGGAGCAGGGCAAGCGATGCGCCGGCGAGTGACAGGCTGAGGAAACTGCGGCGATTGATCATGGCGTCGTCTCCGATGGGGTCGAAGACAATCTAGGGATGGCGGCGCCGATTTGCATCGGCGCCCTAACGCCATCGTTACCGGAAGACGACGCTGACGACTTCGTAGGACTTGCCGCCGCCGGGCGTGTTGACCTGGACGGAATCGCCGACCTTCTTGCCGATCAGCGCGCGGGCGATCGGCGAGCCGATCGAGACCTTGCCGGACTTCACGTCCGACTCGGGCTCGCCGACGATCTGGTAGCTCTTCTCTTCCTCGGTATCGTCGTCGATCAGCTTGACGGTGGCGCCGAACTTGATCGTGTCGCCGCCGAGCTTGGAGACGTCGATGATGTCGGCGCGGCCGATCAGCGATTCGAGTTCCATGATCCGGCCTTCGTTGAGCGACTGCGCTTCCTTGGCCGCGTGGTATTCCGCGTTCTCGGAGAGATCACCCAGCGCGCGCGCCTCGGCGATCGCGGTGATGATGCGCTGGCGCTGGACCTGCTGGCGGTCCTTCAGCTCGGCCTCCAGGGCGGCGAAGCCGCCGGCGGTCATCGGAACCTTTTCCATACCTTCCGTCCCATAAGCTCCGAAAGCGCGGCTCGCCGGCGGCATATCGACCGCCGGCTCCCGCGCTTCCGCTCAATCTATAGAATTCGCCCGGCGCGGCCCGTCAGGCTGCGCGTTCGAAATACGACTGCAAGGATCGTACTTCGAGATCGCCGCTGCAATAGGCCTTGATGCCCTCCGCCGCCGCGATCGCTCCGGCCAAGGTGGTATAATAGGGCACCTTGTGCAAGAGGGCCGTGCGCCGGAGTGCACGGGAGTCCGCGAGCGCCTGCGGCCCTTCGGTGGTGTTGAAGACGAGCTGGATCTCGCTGTTCTTCAGCGCGTCGACGACATGCGGGCGGCCTTCCAGGACCTTGTTGATCTTGGAGGCCGAGATGCCCTGCTCCTGCAGGTGGCGCAGCGTGCCGCCGGTCGCGAGGATGCGGAAGCCGAGATCGGCGAGGATGCGGACGGCCGGCACGATGCGCGGCTTGTCCTCGTCGCGCACCGAGACGAAGACCGTGCCCTTGACCGGAACCTTCGAGCCGGCACCGAGCTGGCTTTTGGCGAAGGCGGTGTCGAAGGAGCGGTCGAGGCCGATGACCTCGCCGGTCGAGCGCATTTCCGGCCCGAGCAGGACGTCGACGCCCGGGAAGCGCGCGAAGGGGAAGACCGCTTCCTTGACGCCGACATGGTCGAGCTTCGACGGCTTCAGGTTGAAGCTCGCGAGGCTTTCGCCGCCCATGATGCGGGCGGCGATCTTGGCGATCGGCTGACCGATCACCTTGGCGACGAAGGGCACCGTGCGCGAGGCGCGCGGGTTGACTTCGAGCACGTAGATATCGCCGTCCTTGATGGCGTACTGGACGTTCATCAGGCCGCCGACATCGAGCGCGAGCGCCATCGCCTTGGTCTGGCGCTCCAGCTCGGCGATCGTCTCAGGCGAGAGCGAGCGCGGCGGCAGCGAGCAGGCCGAATCGCCGGAATGGATGCCGGCTTCCTCGATATGCTCCATGATGCCGGCGACGAAGACGTCCTTGCCGTCGCAGAGGCAGTCGACATCGACCTCGATCGCGTCCGACAGGTAGCGGTCGAACAGCAGCGGGTTCTTGCCCAGCACCGTGTTGATCTGGCCGGTCTTGTCGTTCGGATACTTGGCCTTGACCTCGGAAGGGATCAGCGAGGGCAGGGTGCCGAGCAGATAGTCCTCGAACATGATCTCGTCGCGGATGATCGCCATGGCGCGGCCGCCGAGCACATAGGAGGGGCGCACGACGAAGGGCAGGCCGAGCTCGCCGGCGATGATGCGGGCCTGCTCCACCGAATAGGCGATGCCGTTTTTCGGCTGCTTCAGGTGCAGCTTGTCGAGCAGGCGCTTGAACCGGTCGCGATCCTCGGCGAGGTCGATCATGTCGGGCGAGGTGCCGAGGATCGGGATGCCGGCCTCTTCCAGGGCGTTCGCCAGCTTCAGCGGGGTCTGGCCGCCGAACTGGACGATGACGCCCATCAGCGTGCCGTTCTGCTTCTCGGTCTCGAGGATCTCGAGAACGTCCTCGGCCGTCAGAGGCTCGAAATAGAGCCGGTCGGAGGTGTCGTAGTCGGTCGAGACCGTCTCCGGGTTGCAGTTGACCATAATGGTCTCGTAGCCGGCGTCGCGCAGCGCGTAGCAGGCATGGCAGCAGCAATAGTCGAACTCGATGCCCTGGCCGATGCGGTTCGGCCCGCCGCCGAGGATCACGACCTTCTTGCGGTCGGACGGATTCGCTTCATCGGCAGCCTTGCCGGCGAAGGGCATGGCGTAGGTCGAGTACATGTAGGCGGTCGGCGAGGCGAACTCGGCCGCGCAGGTGTCGATGCGCTTGTAGACCGGGCGGACCTCCAGCGAGCGACGCAGGGTACGGACCTCGGCCTCGGTCTTGCCGGTGACGGCGGCGAGGCGCTTGTCGGAGAAGCCCATCGCCTTGATCTGGCGGAAGGCGCCGGGCGTGGTCGGCAGGCCGATCGCGCGGATCTTCTGCTCGGTCTCGACGATTTCGCGCATCTGCGCGAGGAACCACGGATCGATCTTGCAGCTCTCGTGGATTTCCTCGTCCGTGAAGCCGGCGCGCATGGCCTGGGCGACATGGAGGATGCGGTCCGGCGTCGGCGTCGAGATCGCCGCCTTGATGGCGTTGCGGTCGTCGCCCTTGCCGAAGCCCTCGATCTCGATCTCGTCGAGGCCGTCGAGCCCGGTCTCAAGGGAGCGCAGCGCCTTCTGCAGCGATTCCTGGAAGGTGCGGCCGATCGCCATGGCCTCGCCGACCGACTTCATCGCGGTGGTCAACGTCGGCTCGGAGCCCGGGAACTTCTCGAAGGCGAAGCGCGGGATCTTGGTGACGACATAGTCGATCGTCGGCTCGAAGGAGGCGGGCGTCGCTCCACCGGTGATGTCGTTCTCGATCTCGTCGAGCGTGTAGCCGACCGCCAGACGCGCCGCGACCTTGGCGATCGGGAAGCCGGTCGCCTTCGAGGCCAGCGCCGAGGAGCGCGAGACGCGCGGGTTCATCTCGATGACGATCATGCGGCCGGTGGCCGGGTCGATCGCGAACTGCACGTTAGAACCGCCGGTCTCGACGCCGATCTCGCGCAGCACCGCCAGCGAGGCGTCGCGCATGATCTGGTATTCCTTGTCGGTCAGCGTGAGGGCCGGCGCGACGGTGATCGAATCACCGGTATGGACGCCCATCGGATCGAAATTCTCGATCGAGCAGACGATGATGCAGTTGTCCTTCTTATCGCGGACCACCTCCATCTCGTATTCCTTCCAGCCCAGCACGCTCTCCTCGATGAGGACCTCGCTGGTCGGGGAGGCGTCGATGCCGCGCTCGACGATGTCGATGAACTCGCCCTTGTTGTAGGCGATGCCGCCGCCGGTGCCGCCCATGGTGAAGGACGGGCGGATGATCGCGGGCAGGCCGATGTCCTCCAGCGCGTCGAGCGCCTGGCCGAGCGTCTTGATGTGGTGCGAGCGCGGCGTGTCCAGGCCGATCTTGGTCATGGCCTCGCGGAAGAGCTCCCGGTCCTCGGCCTTGTCGATCGCCTCGGCGGTGGCGCCGATCATCTCGACGTTGAACTTCTCCAGCACGCCCATCTTCTTGAGCGAGAGCGCGCAGTTCAGCGCGGTCTGACCGCCCATCGTCGGCAGCAGCGCGTCGGGGCGCTCCTTCTCGATGATCTTGGCGACGATCTCGGGCGTGATCGGCTCGACATAGGTCGCGTCGGCCAGGTCCGGATCGGTCATGATCGTCGCCGGGTTCGAGTTGACCAGGATGATGCGGTAGCCCTCGGCCTTCAGCGTCTTGCAGGCCTGGGTGCCGGAATAGTCGAACTCGCAGGCCTGGCCGATAATGATGGGGCCGGCGCCGATGATCAGGATGGACTTGATGTCTGTGCGCTTGGGCATGATCTCGACCGGTCTTGGGCAGGCGCGCGCAAGGCTTGCGTCCGATCGGGCGAGCGGAGGCCTGGCGAGCGTCTGAATGAATGCTAGGCGCTCGCTATAGACGGCGAAGGCCGCGGGGGAAAGCTAAAAGGAGCGGCACGGCCAGATGTGCACGGCTTCGTCATGATGCTTGCCAGACACATATTCCATATGGAATGTTATATTATAACATTCCATATGGAGCTGCTGCCTCATGCGTCGCCTGCCCGTCACCGTCCTGTCCGGCTTCCTGGGAGCCGGCAAGACGACCCTGCTCAACCACATTCTCAACAACCGCGAGGGCCGCAAGGTCGCGGTCATCGTCAACGACATGAGCGAGGTGAATATCGATGCCGATCTGGTGCGGGAGGGCGGCGGCAAGCTCTCGCGCACTGACGAGAAGCTGGTCGAGATGAGCAATGGCTGCATCTGCTGCACGCTGCGCGACGATCTGCTGGCCGAGGTGCGCCGCCTCGCCGAGGAGGGGCGGTTCAACTATCTGCTGATCGAGGGGACGGGCATCGCGGAGCCGCTGCCGGTCGCCGCGACCTTCGAATTCCGCGACGAGCACGGGCTTTCGTTGTCCGATGTCGCTCGCCTCGACACCATGGTCACGGTGGTCGATGCCGTGAGTCTGCTGAAGGACTACGGCTCACGCGATTTCCTGCGCGAGCGTGGCGAGACGGCGGGGGAGGGCGACGAGCGCACGCTGGTCGACCTCCTGGTGGAGCAGATCGAGTTCGCCGATGTGGTCGTGCTGAACAAGATCTCCGACGCCGCGCCGGAGCAGCGCGAGGCCGTCCGCAAGATCGTGCGCGCGCTCAATCCCGACGCACGGCAGGTCGAGGCGGATTTCGGCAAGGTCCCGCTCGCCGCCGTGCTCGATACCGGGCTGTTCGATCACGAGAAGGTGCAGGAGCATCCGCTCTGGCACAAGGAGCTCTACGGCTTCAAAGACCATGTGCCGGAGACGGAGGAATACGGCATTTCCTCCTTCGTCTACCGGGCACGGCGCCCCTTTCATCCGGAAAAGTTCAGTGACTTCCTGGGGCGGACATGGCCGGGGCTGATCCGCGCCAAGGGGCATTTCTGGCTGGCGACGCGGCCGGACTGGGTCGGCGAGATGTCGCTGGCCGGCAGCATCTGCCGCACCGAAGCGATGGGCTTTTGGTGGGCGGCGGTGCCGCGTTCGCGCTGGCCCGATCATCCCGAATGGCAGGCGATCCTGAACCGCCACTGGCATTCGGTCTGGGGCGACCGGCGGCAAGAACTGGTCTTCATCGGGACCGATCTCGACGAGGCGGCGATTCGCGCCGCGCTCGACCTCTGCCTCGTCGGCGATGCCCTGCCGATGCGCTTCAACCCCGAGCGCTATCGCGACCTGCCGGACCCTTTCCCGGCCTGGCGGCGGGCGGAAGCGGCCTGATCCGGGCAGCTCGCCTCAACTACGGGCCGGCGCCGCCGTCTCGCACAGGGCCGGCACGCGCCTGGCAGCCCGCTTGCGATAGAGCGTGAAGGCGAGCACTGCGAGCGCCGCGACCTCGCAGGCGGCGCCGACGAAGCCGAGCGGCCAGGTGCCGGCATGGCGCATCACCTGCTGGCCGAGCGCCGCGCCGGCCGCGATGCCGAAATAGAGCGCTGAGGCATTGAGCGAGAGCGCGACCACCGTCGCGTCCGGCGCCATCGCCGCCAGTCGCGACATCTGCGAGGGATGGCCGGCCCAGCCCGCCGCGCTCCAGACGAAGAGGACGAAGGGGATCGGCCAGATCGCCAGGGCCGGCGGCAGGCTGACTGCTATCAGCGAAGCGGCGAGCAGCGCCGCCGCCAGGATCGACAGCACCACGGTCAGCGAGCGCTCGGGGCCGAAGCGGTCGCTGGCAATGCCGCCGAACTGGTTGCCCAGCGCCGAGCCGATGCCGGATACGACGAGCGTCGCGGCAAGCCACGGGCCGGTGATGCCGGCATGGTTGGTCAGGAAGGGCGCGATATAGGTGTAGAGGACGAAGGCGCCGGTGGTCCACAGCATGGTCGTGGCGAGCGCGAGCAGCACGTCGCTGCGGCCCGCGACCTGAAGCCGCTCGCGCAGCGTGTTGGTGCCGCGGGGCAGGCCGCGCGGCAGTTTGGCCAGCAGGCCGGCGAGCGAGAGCGCGCTGAGCAGGGCTACGATCAGGAAGGCGAGATGCCAGCCGCCGAAGCCGACAATGGCCGTCCCGATCGGGACGCCGAGGATCAGCGAGACGGTCATGCCGCCGGTGACGAGCGCGATGGCACGGCCGCGGCGCTCGGGGGAGGAGACGGCTACGGCGACGGCATTGGCGGCGGGCATGAAGACGCCGGCGGAGAGCGCCATCACGATGCGCGCGGCCATCACCACCCAGAAGTCGGTGGCGAAGGCGGCGCCGAGATTGGCGAGGCCGAACACCGTCATCGCGCCGACGAGCACCACCTTGCGGTCGGCATCGCCCAGCACGGTCGAGAGGATCGGTGAGCCGATGGCGTAGGCCAGCGCGAAGATCGAGATGAGGAGGCCGGCTGTGTCGACGGAGACGGCGAGGCCCGAGGCGAGATGGGGCAGGATGCCGGTGACGATCAGGCTGCCCGTGCCGATGGCGAAGGCGCCGCCGGCGAGCGAGAGAAGGCGCGTATCCATGGGAGAGATCCTTGGGGAGTGATCCTTGCGGATGGTCGCTGCGTCGAAGTCAGGCTTCGAAATTCAATGATCGTTGAATTAAACCTGCCTGGCGATTACCGCAAGGGTAATTTCAATGGATGTTGAATATTGTCAGGAGCGGCCACATCGCCTATCTCGGAGGTCATGAAGCCGGTTTTCCACCCTGATATCGAGGATGTCGCGCCCGCCGACGTGTTCGGGGCGCTGGCCGATCCGATCCGGCTCGGCATTCTCGTCGCGCTCTCGGATGTCAACGAGGTCGACAAGGCGCGCTGCAGCCATTTCACCGCCTTCGCCTCGCCTTCGCTGCTGTCCTATCACTTCGCCAAGCTGCGCGAGGCCGGCATCACCCGCATGCGGGTCGAGGGGACCTCGCGCTATCTCAGCATCCGGCGCGAGGAGCTGAACCAGCGCTTTCCCGGGCTGATCGACAGCGTGATCGAGACCGCGCGACGCGACCCCAACCTGCCGCGGCTCGGGCCGGAATGGCTGTCCGGCAGCGTCGGGGCATAGGGGCCGACAGCCGCTCGTTGACAGGCATCCGCACAGGTTTAACGTCCTCGTTTCCGCGATGGCGTCGAGCCGGTTCGTGATACGGCACCGGCCGCGCCCCCGAACCCGAGGAGGATGGCCATGCGTGCTGCCGACTCTCAGAAACTCGACGACCTGGTGGGGCGTCTCGTCGGTGATGTCGGGGCGTCCGTCACCGGCGCTCTGATCGTGCTTGGCGACCAGCTCGGCCTCTACAAGGCGATGGCCGACGGCGAGCCCGTCACCTCCCAGCAACTGGCGGAAAAGACGGGCCTCAAGGAGCGCTACCTGCGCGAATGGCTCGCCGGCCAGGCTTCGGCCGGCTATGTCGACTATGACGAAGGCAGCGACAGCTTCAGCCTCTCGCCGGAGCAGGCGATGGCCTTCGCGCAGGAGGACAGCCCGGCCTTCTTCGCCGGGGCCTTCGAGATCGTCCAGTCGATGTGGCTCGACGAGCCGAAGGTCGCGGAGGCCTTCCGCAACGGCTCGGGCCTCGGCTGGCACGAGCACAGCAAATGCCTGTTCCGCGGGACCGAGCGCTTCTTCCGGCCGGGCTACAACGCGCATCTGACGGCGGAGTGGATTCCGGCGCTGGACGGCGTCAAGGCGAAGCTCGAACGCGGGGCGACCGTCGCCGATGTCGGCTGCGGGCACGGCTCCTCCACCATCCTGATGGCGCAGGCCTATCCGCAATCGCGTTTCTACGGCTTCGATTATCACGGGCCGTCGATCGAGCGGGCGCGCGAGGCGGCGGAGAAGGCGGGCGTCGGCGGCCGGATCGTCTTCGAGCGGGCCTCGGCCAAGGATTTCCCGGAGAAGAAGTACGATCTCGTGACGATGTTCGACTGCCTGCACGACATGGGCGATCCGGTCGGGGCGGGCAAGCATGTGCGCGAGTCCCTGGCGCGGGACGGGAGCTGGATGATCGTCGAGCCCTTCGCGCATGACCATCTCAAGGACAACCTCAACCCGGTCGGGCGGATCTTCTACGGGGCCTCGACGATGATCTGCACGCCGGCCTCGCTGTCGCAGGAGGTCGGACTCGGGCTGGGCGCGCAGGCCGGCGAGATGCGTTTGCGCAAGGTCGCGATGGATGCCGGCTTCCAGCATTTCCGCAGGGCGACCGAGACGCCGTTCAACATGGTGTTCGAGGTCCGGGCCTGAGGCTGATCGGACGTTGCTTTGTTTTCACGCAACCGGAGCGTCATTCCGGGCAAGCCGCGAAGCGGCGCCGACCCGGAATCCATCGTAAGGCTCGGCGCTCTGTGATGGATCCCGGGTCTCCCTTCGATCGCCCGGGATGACGCGCGTTTCCGCACAAAATCAGCACGCTCTCGCCGATCGTTGTCCGGTGAGCGCATGCCGAGCCATACCGCTTGTCCACCGGCAGCACGGAAGCTGGTTGAGTTCGTGAGATGGCGATGTAATGTTATAGTATTGCATTATCGCCTTGGAGCTTTCCCGTGCCTTCCTTCCGCCTCGCCGCTGCCGGTCTCGCCGGCTGCCTGCTCTCCTTCGCGGCGCTCGCCCATGATCACGCCCCGCTGCGGGGCCGCCTCGTCTTCGCCGATCACGAGAAACCGGTGGTCCGCATCCTCGATCTCGACAGCGGCGAGGTCACTGACAGCTTCGACGTGCCGAAGGCCAATTCCGGCCTCGCCGGCGTCTCCGGCGGGCGCTATGTCGTGGTGAAGACCGGGGACGAGGCCGGCACGCTGCGCATTATCGACACCGGGCTGATCGCGGAATCGCATGGCGACCATGTCGATCTCGACAAGGCTCCGCCGAAGCTGCTCGATTTCAGCGTGAAGGGCGACCGGCCGGCGCATGTGCTCTCCGGTCACGGGCAGCTCGCGCTGTTCTTCGACGGCCTGCGGCCGTGGGAGGGCAAGAGCGAGCCGAAGGCGGTGCTGGTCGCTATCGACAGCCTGGGGAAGGACAAGCCGACTGTTACGATCTGGCCGAGCCCGGCGCCGCAGCATGGTATCGCCGTGCCGCTCGGCAACCGGCAATGGCTGATGTCGATCCCGAATCCGGCCTATGCCAGGGGCGACGATCGCAGCGCCTCGCCGCGCCCGAACGGCTTCGAGATCCTCGCCGAGGGCAAGGACTGGAAGCGCGTCGCGCTGTTCGACGACGCGGCAAAGCCCGATGCATCCTGCAAGCTCTTTCATGGCTCGGCGCAAGCGCGCGGCGGACGCCATGTCTTCGGCTGCGCCGAGGGTGAGGGCGGCGGCTTGCTGGTGCTGTCCAAGGCCGGCAAGGGTGCGGCGGCGAGCTGGAGCGGGCGGAAGCTCGGCTATCCCGACGAGCGGCGCGTCAGCGCGCTGAAATCGCGCGAGGGCGGGCGCCATCTCGTCGGCAATTACGGGCTGAAGGCGCCCTATGACGCATTGCTGCGGATTGACCCGGAAGCCAAGGCGCTGAAGATCGAGGACATGCTGGCGGTGCCGGGCGGACAAGCCGCCTGCCAGTTCGAGCTCAGCGGCAACGGCAGCCGCCTCGCCAACCTGACGCCGGACGGCAAGCTGCGCATCTACGAGGTCGCACCGGCCTGGAAGGAGCTCGCGGCCTTCGATGCCGTGCCGGCCTTCGACTGCGCCTATGGCGCGAAGACGCCGACGCCGAGCCTCGCCGTGATCGGCGCAAGCGCCTTCGTCAGCGATCCCACCAACGGGCGCATTCGCGAGTACCATTTGGATACGCTGAAGCAGGGGCTCGACATGCCCGTCGGCGGCATGCCGGCCAATCTCGCGGGCAACGACGCCGGCTGACGGGCCGGAGCGACGCGACGCCGGCCGTCATCCCGGGCTTGACGCGGGATCCATCGTAACGCGCGATGCCCCTCGATGGATTTCAGATCGGTGCCGCTGACGCGGCTTGTCCGGAATGACGGCGTCTCTTTCCGGAAGGCCTGCGCATAGTCTAGGAAGCGCGGATGCCGCTTCGCCGTTATCCGCGCCAGTTCCGCCAGCTCGTCGCCTATGTCTTCGCCGGCGGGCTGACGGCTGTCGCGCATTACGGCGTGCTGATCGGGCTGGTCGAGCTGGGCCATGTCGATCCCGTGCCGGCGACGCTCGCGGGCTTCATCGTCGGTGCGCTGGTCTCCTACGCGCTCAACCGCTGGATGACCTTCGAGGCGACCCGCAGCCATGCCCAGGCCGGCTGGCGCTTCGCCCTGATCGCAGCCGGCGGTTTCGTGCTCACCGGCATCCTGATGCATTTCTTCGTGGCGCGGGCGGGCCTGCCCTACCTGCCGATGCAACTGGTCACCACGGGGGTGGTGATGGTGTTCTCGTTCCTCGGCCACAAGTTCTTCAGCTTCGCCGACAGGGCGGGCTAGCCCGCCCTGTCCGAAGTGCCTGGCAGATCGGCGAGCGCTACCGTCCCGAGCCGATCGCGCAGTTCATGAAGGCCATATGCGCTCCGGATCCTCGCTTGGGGCTTCGCCAGACCAGCCGGCCCGGACGGTGATGATCCGGCATGATCCTGCCGCCGTTGTCGAGCGCGCAACTGCAGGAGCGTGGATTGGTCATGCCGCGGCATTCGGGCCTGATCCGGCCGTATTGCGCCGAGGCGCTCGATAGTGTTCCCCATGCAGCGGCAAGCAAAGCCGCCGTCACCAGCCCGTATCTCATCTCGGTCTCCCCTCCAGCGGAGCCACGTTTTCATGCTGGCCGGCGGGAGTCCATCGGAAGAGGACAGGTCGCCTCCGAGCCTGAGGGGCGAAGCCATCATGCGGGCGAGCCGCCTCGCAGCCCGCCCTTGCAGCCTTTACTGCTGCGGGGCGACGGTCAGCGTGAGCTGCCTGCGGCCGATGCGGCCTTCCTTATCGGTGGCCTCGATTTCTAGGATGTGGCTGCCGCTCGGCACGAGGACCGAGGGCGCCTCGATGCCGGCCGGCGTGATGAAGGGCTTGATACGATCGGTGATGTCGACCGGCGGCTGGCGCCGGTAGAAGACGCGCACCGTCGCCGGATCGACCGGCACGCCGTTGCTCGGCATGAAGCGCACGGAGAGGCGGAAGGGCTTGCCGTCGACGCCCTTGTCCGGGGTCGGCAGGGTGTCGATGCCGGGGCCGCGTGTCAGGTTGCGCGTGCCGGCCGCGACTTTCGGCGTCGTCGGCAGGCCCGCTTCCTCGCGGGTGATGAGCTGGATCGGGTCGGCGGCTTGCGCGGCCGTCAGCATAGCGGCGGTGGCGAGAACGGCAGGCAGAATGTGCCGGATGAGCACAGACGTCATCATCGTCCTATTTCACTCCCAAAATTGCGGCGATCAGGCCGGCGACCGCGGAAATGACGGTGCCGACCATCAGGATGGTGGTTTCGATGGTCTTCAGCGTCTCCATCGGCACTTTGCCGTGGACGGCCTGCAGCCCCCTCCGCAGTTCCGGCAGCGAGACGAGGCCGCGCGCGGCCAGCGCAGCCTGCGTCACGCGCAGCAACATCCCCGAGAACATCGAGGCGGCGATGCTCAGCGCATAGAACGACGTCTCGCGCCAGGCGGCCGCCCCCTGCGGAAGGAGCGGTATGTTGTCGTGCCAACTCAGCAACGCGTTCATCGTCCCGACGGAAAAAATCGCGAAGGCGATGGCGACGCCGATATCGAAGGCGATCAGGCGCGGGCGGATGCCGAAATAGATCAGCCCGGTCAGGAAGGGGATCGTGATCGAGGCGAGGCGCAGGGTCCAGAGCGGCAGGTCGAGCCAGAGGATCACGCCGGAATAGGCGAGCAACAGCAGAACCAGGCCGAAGGGCAGCACCCAGAAGCGTCGCCGCGCGGCCGGCAGGTGGTGCGGCTGGGCTTCACGCGGCGTTTCCGCCGGTTCGAGGTTGGCCCTCGACGGCTCGACCGGTCGAGCGGCGGCGAGCGCGGCCCGATCCTCCTCCGCTCGCTTTTCCGCTGCGGCGAGGCGCTCTTCCAGCGCATCGAGGCGGCGCAGCAGCGGCAGCACGGGCGTGAGGTCCCGGCCACAGCTGCGGCAGGAGAGCACGCCGCGGTTGAGCGCAGCTTCGCAATAGGGACAGGTGAACTGGTCCTGCACGGCAATCTCGCGGGGGCAAGCCGCGGTCAAAGCCATACTTGAAGCGTCAAATCAAGGCGTATGGCGCGCTTCTGTTAGGGGATAGCGATGCAGAAGTGCCGGATTCCTCAGTCGAATTCTACTTTGGTCTATATCGCGGCCTTGGTTGCCTTGAAGGTCATCCGGTGCGGGTTGTGCCCGAAATTCTCAGGCCGCTGCACATCGGCGAAGCCCGCCTCCCGGATCAGGCCGGTGATCGCGTCCGCGGTATAGGTCGAGAGGCCGTATTGCGCCCGGAGCTTGCGATAATCCGAGAAGGCGGTGCGGACGAGGCCGCCGAGCGCCGCCATGAGGAAGCCGCCGCGCCAGGCGAAGGCGAGCAATTGCGAGGCATCGGTCAGCGGACTGACATCCGGCAGGATGACGTCGGCGAGGATGAGCGCGCCGCCGGGCTTCAAAAGGTCGCGCCAGGTTTCCAGCAGCGCCTTCAACTCGTCGCGCGAGAGATACTGGAGCAGGGAGTTGGCGACGACGAGATCGAGCGAGGCCGGCGGCAGGGCCTCGACCTCCTCGGGCGAGACCACGACGATGTTGTCCTTGCGGCCGAACTGGGCGCGCAGCTTGTCGCGCACGTTCGGCGCCGCCTCGCAAAGATAGAGCTTGCGGCAGGACGCAGCGACGCGGGCGGCATCGAGCGCTTCGCCGCAGCCATGGTCGAGGACGATCGCATCTGCTGCCGGGATATGGCCGATCAGGTCGCTCGCGATGGCGCGGTAGTGCAGGGCCTTGTGGCGCGGCGAGACGTAGATCGCATGCTCGCCGTTCCAGAAATCGCGCCAGGACATGTGTTCGGTCGACCCTCGGGTTGCGGCAATATTCTCGATGACTACGCACAAGCCGGGTGGCTCTGCAACCGCCGGGCTTTTGAGATCGCGGGGTTTCGGCTTTAGTTGGCAAACCGAGACGAGGAGCGCCCATGCTGCTGCTGCCGCGATTGCTCAAGCGGTTCATCCGCCACGGACGGCTGACGGTCATCACGCCCGATGGCAAGCGCCATGTCTTCGGCTCCGGGCCGGCGGAGCTGCTCTTCGCCGGCGCGACCAAGACGGCCCCGGCCGTCACCGTGCGCTTCCACGACAATCGCGTCGAGCGCGAGCTCTTCCTCAATCCCGAGCTCGCCCTGGCCGAAGGCTACATGGACGGGCGGATCGATTTCGAGGACGGCACGATCCACGACCTCTTGACGCTGTTCTGGCTGCAGCGCCGCGAGATGCGCAAGGACCCACTGCAGCAGGCGATCCGCAAGGTGCGCTTCAGGATTCGGCGCTGGCGGATGCACAACCCGCTCGGCGTCGCCGGGAAGAAGGTCAAGCATCACTACGACATTCCGACCGATTTCTACCGGCTCTGGCTCGACGAGACGATGACCTATTCCTGCGCCTACTGGCATACGCCGGAGGTCGGGCTGGAGGCCGCGCAGAAGGCGAAGCTCAGGCACATCGCCGCAAAGTTGAAGATCGAGCCCGGCATGAGCGTGCTCGATATCGGCTCGGGCTGGGGCGAGCTTGCGATCTACCTCGCCAAGGCCTGCGGCGCGAAGGTGACTGGGCTCAACGTCTCGCCCGACCAGATGGCGGCGGCCTCGAGGCGGGCCGAAGCGGCCGGCGTCGGCGATGCCGTGACGTTCATCAACAAGGATTATCGCGAGCTCGGCGGCACGTTCAACCGCGTCGTCTCGGTCGGCATGATGGAGCATGTCGGCGTCGCGCATTACGGCGAATACTTCGAGAAGATTCGTGACCTGCTGACCCCGGACGGGATCGCGCTGGTCCATTGCATCGGCCGCGTCGGGCCGCCCGGCTTCACCGGACCGTTCTTCGACAAATACATCTTCCCGGGCGGCTATGCGCCGGCCTTGTCGGAGGTGTTCGCGGCGCAGGAGCAGACGGGCCTGTGGGCTTCCGACTGCGAGTTCTGGCGCCGGCACTACCACTGGACGCTGGAAGCCTGGCGCGAGCGCTTCATGGCTAAGCGGGCGGAGGTCGTCGCCATGATGGGCGAGCGCTTCGCCCGGATGTGGGAATTCTATCTCTGCGCCTGCTCGATCTCCTTCGACATCGGCGGCGACATGGTGTTCCAGCTCCTGCTCGGTCAGCACAAGAGCGCCGTCCCGATCATCCGCGATTATATCGCGGATGACGAGAAGGCGCTGGAGGCGAGGGGGTTTTGAGATCGCTTGCCGTGGCGGCCTTCCACACGCGCAACGTCATCCCGGACAAGCCGTGAAGCGGCGCCGATCCGGGATCCATCGTAGAGCGCGGAGCCCTATGATGGATCCCGGGTCTGCGCTCCGCTTGCCCGGGATGACGGCTGGCGGTTCGCGCGCCGGGCGCGCTCAGCGCTTGAGGTTGACGACGACCACCCCGGCGAGCGCCATGGCACCGCCGATCAGGCCGAAGACCGTGGGGATTTCGCCGAGCCAGAAGAAGCCGATCAGCATCGCCATCGGCGGTACGGCGTATTGGAAGTTCGACGCGCGGGCGGCCGGGAGGCGCGAGAGCGTGATCGCCCAGGTGCCGTAGGCGATGAGGCTCGGCACCACCGCGAGATAGACCACGGACCAGAAGGAGACGCTTGGCGCGGCTTTAGCCTGCTCGATCGCCGACGGCAGGAAGGGCAGCAGCACGAAACCGCCGATCGCCATGTTCCAGGCCGCGACATGGAGGGGCTTGTAGCGGGCGAAGAGCGGCTTCTGGACGACGGTGGTGATGGCGTTGCAGAAGGCGGCGCCGAGGATCAGCAGCACGCTAATGCCGATCTCGACATCGAGCCCCTTGCCGAGCGCGATCACGCCGATGCCGGCGAAGGACAAGGCCGTACCGAGCCAGGCGGTCAGGCTGAAGCGCTCGCCCAGGATCATCATGGCGAGCACCGCCGTTATGATCGGGTTGGTGTTGATGATGAAGGCGGCCGGGCCCGCCGGCACGACGCGCTGGCCGAAATTCAGCAACAGGGCGTAGCCCGCGATGAAGATCACGCCGCCGACGAGGAAGCGCCAGATATCGCCGAGCTCGGGCAATTTCGCCCGCGTCGCGATGAGGAAGAGCGCGGCCGGGCCGCCAGCGAGCGCGAACCGCAACGCGGCCATCTCCGCCGGGCCGAAGCCGGCGAGTCCGGCGCGGATCGCCGGGAAGGAGGAGGCCCAGGCCATGACCGTGAAGGTCACGGTGAAGACCAGCGTCGGGTCCAGGCGCTGGGAGCCTGAGGCGGCGAGGGCGGGGGAAGCGCAGCTTGGGGAGGACATGGCGTCGGTCCATCGATGACGAGAGGTTGCCCCCGATAAGCGCCTCGGCGAGCTGATTGACAAACGAACAATTCGCGCATGAGCTGTGAGAATGGATCACAGCTCGAACTTGCCGCCGCTCGACACCTTGCGCGCCTTCGAGGCGGCCGCGCGCACCGGTAGCTTCTCCTCGGCAGCGGAGGCGCTGAACCTGACCCATGGTGCCGTCAGCCGGCAGATCGCCAAGCTCGAGCATTGGCTGGGGCTGCGCGTCTTCCTGCGGCAGGCGCGCGGTGTTTCGCTGACGCCGGAAGGCCAGCGCCTGCTCCAGCGCACGCAGGAGGCCTTCGCGCTGATCGCCGACACGTCCGAGCGCTGGCGCGAGGCGCGCGGCGCTTCGGTGGTGCGGGTCAGTGCGCCGCCTTCGGTTTGCGCGCTCTGGCTGATGCCGCGGCTGGCTGTGCTGGAGGCGGGAACGCCCGCGCTGCGCATCGTGCTGCAGGTCGAGCATCGCAAGGTGGATTTTGAGGAGGAGGGCGTCGATCTCGGCATCCGCTGCGGGCGCGGCGGGGCGCCGGACCGGCTTTCGCTCAAGCTGTTCGAGGAATGGTGCTTCCCGATCGCTTCGCCGCAGCTTGCGGCCGTGATCGGAGAGGGTGCACCGGAACGCCTGCTCGCCCAGCCACTGATCCATGATTCCGATGCCGCCGGCTGGAAGGCCTGGTTTGCGGCGCAGGGGCTGGATTATCGCCCGCGTCCGCAGGATCGGCGTTTCGAGGACTATAATCTCGTGCTGGATGCTGCCGCGCATGGGCTCGGCATCGCCCTGGCGCGTCCGCCGCTGGCGCGGGAGCAACTGGCGGCGGGGCGGATCGTCAGGGTCGACGCGCGCGAGGCGCTGAACCCGGTTTCCTACTGGCTCGACCGGCCGCTGGGCGCGCTCCGGCCGTCGGCGGCAGCACTGGCCGAGCGGATCGCGCTCGAAGCGCGGGCTGATCGCGGAGAGATCGCGACTTTTCTCAGTCGAGAAGCCAGGGCGGCGTAACGCGACGTTTCGCCGAAACCCGCGCCGTCATTACGGACAAGCCGCTTCAGCGGCGCTGATCCGGAATCCATCGAAGGCCGCTGTACTCTACGATGGATTCCGGGTCTCCGCTTCGCTGCGCCCGGAATGACGGCGCTTATTGAAATGGCTCACCGCAAACTATGCCTTGGTCCCGCGAACTCGCCGCGCTGGCTGGCGCGGGCCATCTCGAAGCTGTCGGCGATGCGCCGCGCCCGCACGATGAAGGCCTGCGCGATCTCCGGCGGGCAGACCTCGTGGGCGGTGATCTCGAACAGGTCGAGCCAGCGGTCGAAATGTCGGCCCTCCAGCGGCAGGATCAGGTGCGGGCGCATCGGGCGGCCATCGTAGCGGCCGGTGCGCAGCATCACGCCGCTCCAGAAATCCGTGATCTTGCCGATATGATGGTCCCAGTCCTCGACGGCGGCGGCGAAGACCGGGCCGATCAGCTTGTCCTCCCGGGCCCGCGCATAGAAGGTGCGGACGAGCTCCGCGATCATCGGCTCGCGCAGATCGGGATGGGCGGCGCCCGGATAGAGCAGGGGATTGTCGGTCATCGTCGCGCGGTCGGGAATTGGCTGCATCCGATATGGCGAATGCGGGGCTGGATGGATAGGTCCGCCAGCGTCGCAGGTCTCGTGCAAGCCTTCACGCGGGTCATCCCGGACGAAGCGAATCCGGGACCCATGCCGGAGCCATTCCGATGACGATTCAGGCATGAATCCCGGGTCTCCCTGCGGTCGCCCGGGATGACCCGCGCTTTGGTTAGACTGTCAGAAGCTCGCTATCGGTTGGCGTCGCGGCCAATCCGGTTTGCCGGCCATCGCCATGCTCCAGGAACAGCCGCATCTCCTCGGCCAGCGCGAAGAAGCGGTCGCGCACCGCCTTGGCGTGCGGGTTGGCGCGCTCTATCGCCATGAAGACGTTGGGCGCGTCGTAGCGGACCATCTCGGTCGCCTGCATCAGCAGGTCGAAGCTCGCGGTGGTCATCGTGCGGGGCAGGGGCTCCATGCGGACCAGAATCTTGGCGATGAGATGGGTCAGGCCCTGCACCATCGCAACCTCGCGGTCATGGGCGTCAGCCGTCGTCACGATGACCTTCAGCTTGAGGACATGGCGCAGGAAGGCCGCGATGCGCGGCGTGCTGCTCCCGCGGATCGGGCAAAGCGCGATCTTGAGGCCGGCGAGCCCGTTGCGGGCGCTCTGCGGACCGAAGAGCGGATGCGTGCCGATGATCTCGATATCGTCGGGGAGCGCCGCCTGCATGGCATGCGCCGGGCCGATCTTGACCGAGCCGACATCGAGCACGACGGCGCCGGCCCTGAGATGCGGTCGCAGGGCCGCGATCGCTTCGGGGATGGCCGGGACGGGCACGGCGAGGATGACGAGATCGCAGGCGGCGACTTCAACTGCGGTCGCCGGCTGCAAGCCCTTGCCAGCCGCATCGGCCGCGGGCGCGTTGCCGGGATCGCAGACCCGCAGCGCGAAATGCGGCTGAAGATGACGAGCCATCAACTGCCCGAAGGCGCCGAAGCCCATGATGCCGATGGTGGAGATCGTTCTGATTTTTGAAGACATCGCTCTGGTCCAGTGGGAGCCGCGATGCCGGGTGATCTGCCTGAATTCAACCGCCAGCGCGGCGGTTGAACATGGGAATGCCACCGCCTTTATGAGGACGGGGCGTAATAGCTGCGCTGGAGGGCCATCAGGCTGGTCATGCGCTGCTTAAACCGCGCCTCCCGGGCGCGGTCAATCGGAAAACCGGCCCGAGGGAAAATTCAGGCCGCCTTCTTCGCCTTCTCGGCCGCCATCAGCTCGGTGAAGCGGGTGAAGAGGTAGTGGCTGTCCTGCGGGCCGGGCGAGGCTTCCGGATGATGCTGGACGCTGAAGGCCGGGCGGTCGGTCAGTGCGATGCCGCTGTTCGAGCCGTCGAAGAGCGAGACATGGGTCTCGACCGCGTTCGCCGGCAGGCTCGCGGGATCGACCGCGAAACCGTGGTTCATCGAGACGATCTCGACCTTGCCGGTGGTCTTGTCCTGCACCGGATGGTTGGCGCCGTGATGGCCCTGCTTCATCTTCATGGTCTGGCCGCCGATGGCGAGCGCCATCATCTGGTGGCCGAGGCAGATGCCGAAGGTCGGGACCTTCTTCTCGAGCAGCTCCTTGATCACAGGCACGGCATATTCGCCGGTCGCGGCCGGGTCGCCCGGGCCGTTGGAGAGGAAGATGCCGTCCGGATTGAGGGACAGGATGTCGGCGGCCGTCGCGGTCGAGGGCACGACCGTGACGTCGCAGCCGGCCTTGGCGAGCAGGCGCAGGATGTTGCGCTTCACGCCGTAATCGATGGCGACGACCTTGAAGTTGCTGCTGTCACGCTTGCCGTAGCCGGCCGGCCAGATCCAGGGCGTCTCGTCCCAGTCGTAGCGCTGCGCGGCGGTGACCAGCGGAACGAGATCGAGCCCGGCCATGGAGGGCAGCCCGGCCGCCTGCTTCTTCAGGCGCTCGATATCGAAGACGCCGTCCGGGCTATGGGCGAGGATGGCGTTCGGCATGCCGTTGTCGCGGATCAGGGCGGTCAGCGCGCGGGTATCGACGCCGCAGATGCCGACAATGTTGCGGGCCTTGAGCCAGGCATCGAAATGCCGGTTCGCGCGCCAGTTCGAGGGCTCGGTGATGGCGGCATGGAGCACGCAGCCGCGCACGCCGGAGGACGCCGCGGCGTTGACGGTTTCCGTGTCCTCCTCGTTCACGCCGACATTGCCGACATGCGGGAAGGTGAAGGTGATGATCTGCCCGGCATAGGACGGGTCGGTCAGGATTTCCTGATAGCCGGTCATCGCCGTGTTGAAGCAGACCTCGCCCGGCGCCTCGCCGACAGCGCCGAGGCCGAAGCCTTCCAGCACCGTGCCATCGGCCAATACGAGGAGCGCGGTCGCGCGCGGTTCTGTCCAGCCGTCTGCGGCGGGGTTTCCTTCGGGAGCGGTCATGTCTATGTCTCGATCCAGGCCGCGCGAGCGGCAAAATGCGGGGGCGGGGCTGCAGCAATCCACTCCGCCGGTCTGGAACGCGAGCCTTAAAGAGCCGGGCGCTGCCCGTCAATCAAGCTTGGTGCAGGCCGCACAGGACAAAGAAGCAAGAGAAAAGGACGATGACGATGACCAGCCTGCGCGAACGCTTCACGGCCGACATGAAGGAAGCGATGAAGGCCGGCGAGAAGGCGAAGGTCGCGGCGATCCGCCTGATCAGCGCCGCGCTGAAGGAGAAGGACATCGAGGCGCGCGGCGCCGGCAAGGGCGAAGCGACCGCCGACGAGATCCTCGGCGTGCTCCAGAAGATGATCAAGCAGCGCCAGGAATCGATCGCGATCTACGACGCCAACAACCGCCCCGAGCTCGCCGAGGGCGAGCGCGTCGAGGTCGCGGTGATCTCGTCCTACCTGCCGAAGCAGATGTCGGACGAGGAGGTGAAGGCCGCGATCGACAAGGCCGTGACCGACACCGGCGCGACCGCCGTCAAGGACATGGGCAAGGTCATCGGCGTGCTGCGCGCGGCTTATGCCGGCCAGATGGATTTCGGCAAGGTCAGCCCGATGGTGAAGGCCGCACTCGGCGGCTGAGCCGGCGGCAGCGGGCGGGCCTCAGGCCCGCTCGACATCCGTCTCGGAGAAATCGTCGCCTTTGTAGAGCAGCGGCCAGCCACGCGCTTTCGCCAGCGCGTAGGCGACGCAATCGCCCATGTTGAGGCGGGCCGGGTGGCGGCCCTTGCCGTAGCGGCCATAGGCCTCGAAGGCGAGATCGGAGAGCGGCTCGTCGAAGGGGATGATGTCGACGCCGTAATCGGCGATGAAATCATCCACCACCGTGCTGGGCAGTCCCTTCGTGAAAGTCAGGACGAGGCGAGCTTCAAGGAGGTTGACGGCCGTCATTTGCCTCTGCCGCGAGGTCTGTATGAGATCGACAAAGGCGAGACGCTCAGCCTCACCCGTCAAGCATGCGACCACTGCCGACGTATCGATGACGAGGTTCACCAGAAGCCGTTCTCGTCATAGCCGATCGCGTCGTCCATCTCCTGCTTCGTCATCGACTTATCCGTCGGTTTGATATCGTATTTCTTGTAGAGCGCATCGAGCTTGCGCCTGCCTTCAGCTACCCGCCGGGCCTTTTCCTGCTCGGACAATTCATCCTTGCCGAGTTCGCTCCTGACGGCCTGGCGCACGGCTTCCGTCAAACTCAGGCCACGACGACGCGCGAGCAGGCGCACGGCCTCCTCGGTTTCGCGGTCCTTGATGTTGAGGGCCATGGCTTTCTTCCTTTTCGACGATTTTCTTTACCAGATGGGGTGCGCTGTGGATATGGTCCATAAGCTCGGGCCGAGGCGTCTTGGCGGTTGGCAAGCGGCTTCGCAGGGTCCAGACAGAGCCCCATGAAATTCCCGCCCTCCGTCCTTGAGGAGATCAAGGCGCGGCTGCCTGTCTCGGCGGTCGTGGGCAAGCGCGTGCGCCTGCAGAAGGCGGGGCGCGAGTGGAAGGGCCTCTCGCCCTTCAACGCCGAGAAGACGGCCTCGTTCTTCGTCAACGACCAGAAGGCGTCCTTCTTCGATTTCTCGTCGGGCAAGAACGGCGACATCTTCAAGTTCGTGATGGAGACCGAGGGGCTCTCCTTCCCGGAAGCCGTCGAGAAGCTCGCGGCCGAGGCCGGCGTCATCCTGCCGAAGATCACGGCGGAGGCGCAGGTCCAGGAAGAGAAGCGCAAGGGGCTGCACGAGGTCGTGGAGCTCGCGGCGCAGTTCTTCGAGGCCGAATTGATGGGCGATCGCGGCGGCGGAGCCCGGCGCTATCTCGCGACGCGCGGGCTCGACGGCGAGGCGCGCACGCGTTTCCGTCTGGGTTACGGTCCAGCCGATCGTTTCGCCTTGCGCGACCATCTGGCGGGGAAGGGCGTTCCGGCCGAATTGATGATGGAGGCGGGGCTGCTGGTGCATGGCGAGGAGATCGCCGTGCCCTATGACCGCTTCCGCGACCGGGTGATGTTCCCGATCCATGATTCCCGCGGACGGGTCATCGCCTTCGGCGGGCGGGCGATGAGCTCGGAGGTCGCGGCGAAATACCTGAACTCGCCGGAGACGCCGCTCTTCCACAAGGGCTCGCTGCTGTTCAACCACCACAATGCTCGCAAAGCTGCGCATGACACGAGCCAGGTCGTGGTGGTCGAGGGGTATGTCGACGTCATCGCGATGTCGCTTTCGGGTTTCCCGCAGACGGTGGCGCCGCTCGGCACGGCCCTGACCGAGGACCAGCTCGGCCTGCTCTGGCGCATGGCGGACGAGCCTGTGATCTGCCTTGACGGTGACAAGGCCGGCCGAAAGGCCGCGAGTCGGGCGATCGATATCGCGCTGCCGATGCTCGAGCCGGGCAAGTCGCTCTCCTTCGCGCTGCTGCCGGACGGGCAGGACCCGGACGACCTCGCCCGCTCGGGCGGGCGGCAGGCGATCGCAGAGGTGGTCGCGGCGGCGCGTCCGCTCGTCGACATGCTCTGGCAGCGCGAGGTCGAGGCCGGCCCGCTCGATACGCCGGAGCGGCGCGCCGCCTTCGAGCGGCGGTTGAAGGAGCCGCTCGGGCAGATTCGCGACGAGACCACGCGCAAGCATTACCGCCGCGAGATGGAAGAGCGCCTGACGCAGCTCTTCGCCAGCGCCGCCCCAGCGCGGCAGGAGCGTGGTGGCGGAGGGCAAGGTAACTTCCAGCGCGGACGCGGCGGGGGATCAGCGCGTGGTGGCGGGTTCGGCCGGCAGGTGCCGCCCTGGCTCGCCGGGCCGCTCAAGGCGTCGAGCGCGGTGACACAGTCGCGCATGATGGCGAAGCTGCGCGGCGAGGACCAGCGCGAGGCTTTCATCCTGCTGGCGCTGGCGTGCCATCCCGATCTCCTCCTGCGCTGTGCCGACGAGATCGCCGAATTGTCGCTGGACGGGCCGGCGGCCGAGCGCTTCCGGCAGGCGCTGCTCGATTCCGTCGAGGGCACGCTCGATCGCGAGACGCTGGCGAATCGGCTGGCGCAGCCGCGAGTCAAGGAAGCGCGGGGGCATCTGATGGCGGTCACGGGGCCGGCGGAGCGGCGCAAGCTCGCGCAAGATGCTGATCCGGAATCGGTTTTCGACTCGATTCATCAAGCCATCGTCTTGCATCATCGCGCACGAACGCTAAATAGCGAGTTGAGAGCAGCCGAGCGCGCCTTGGCTGACGATGCGACCGAAGCCAATTTCGCCTGGATCAAGGACGTGAAGGCCCGCCTCGAGACGATCGAAGGCACCGAGGCCATGTCCGAGGATTGATTAGCCAGCGAGTGGTGGACGCGAGTCTGAGGCGCGCAAGCTGTGGGGTGGTTCACGATTCGTCAACGACGTCTGGTGCCATCTGCAACTGGATTTGGGTGGGTGAGCGCGCCGGGCCTGCGGTCGCGCCGCCCTTTTATGCGTCGGTATATGGCTGTCTCGGCCATGCCCCGGTGCGAGTGCGGAGCGCTGATTGATGGCGACTAAAGCGAGCGAACGGGAAAAGACCGATCAGGTCGCGCCGGATGCCCCCCCGACTACCGACGGCCCGTTGCTCGACCTGACCGATCAGGCCGTAAGGCGGATGATCAAGCTCGCGAAGAAGCGCGGCTATGTCACCTATGACGAACTGAACGAAGTGCTGCCTTCCGAGGAGTTCTCCTCCGAGCAGATCGAGGACGTGCTCGGTCAGCTCAGCGAGCAGGGCATCAACGTCGTCGACAACGAGGACCCGGAAGCGGCCGGCGAGGAGCGCGCGGCCCGCAAGGACGGCGGCGGCGACGAGGAAGAGCCCGAGGGCGGCGACATGGTCGACGCCTCGCGCCAGACCCTGCCGGTCGAGACCAAGCGCAACCTGGAGCCGACCGAGCGCACGGACGATCCGGTCCGCATGTATTTGCGCGAGATGGGCTCGGTCGAGCTGCTCTCCCGCGAGGGCGAGATCGCGATCGCCAAGCGCATCGAGGCCGGCCGCGAGGCGATGATCGCGGGGCTCTGCGAGAGCCCGCTGACGTTCCAGGCCATCATCATCTGGCGCGACGAACTCGTCGACGGCAAGGTGCTGCTGCGCGACATCATCGATCTCGAAGCGACCTATGCCGGCCCTGACGGCAAGAACCCCGTCGTCGCCGGCGAGGAAGAGGCCGAGGAAGCCGAGCCGGCCGAGACTCCGGAGGGCGAGACCCCGCCGGACATGGACGACGACGACATGGAGAACAACGTGTCGCTCTCGGCCATGGAGGCGGAGCTCAAGCCGCGCGTGCTCGAGACCTTCAACGCCATCGCCGACGACTACAAGAAGCTGCGCCGCCTGCAGGACCAGGACATCGCCAACCGGCTGGAGAACACCAAGCTCTCGCCGTCGCAGGACCGCAAGTACAAGAAGCTCAAGGACGACATCATCACCGCGGTGAAGTCGCTCTCGCTCAACAACAACCGCATCGAGGCGCTGGTCGAGCAGCTCTACGACATCAACAAGCGCCTGATCGGCCATGAGACGCGCCTGCTGCGCCTCGCCGAGAGCTATGGCGTCGGCCGCGAGGACTTCCTCAAGCAGCATGTCGGCGGCGAGCTCGACCCGAAATGGGTTCTGCGCGTCTCCAAGCTCGGCTCGCGCGGCTGGAAGGAGTTCGTCGCAGCCGAGCTGGAGCGGATCAAGCAGCTGCGCGAGGAGGTGCACACGCTCGCCTCCGAGACCGGCCTGGAGATCCAGGAATTCCGCAAGATCGTGCTGATGGTCCAGAAGGGCGAGCGCGAGGCCCGTCAGGCGAAGAAGGAGATGATCGAGGCGAACCTGCGCCTCGTGATCTCGATCGCCAAGAAGTACACGAACCGCGGCCTGCAGTTCCTCGACTTGATCCAGGAAGGCAATATCGGCCTGATGAAGGCGGTCGACAAGTTCGAGTATCGCCGGGGCTACAAGTTCTCGACCTACGCGACCTGGTGGATCCGGCAGGCGATCACCCGCTCGATCGCCGACCAGGCCCGCACGATCCGCATCCCCGTCCACATGATCGAGACGATCAACAAGATCGTGCGGACCTCGCGCCAGATGCTGCACGAGATCGGCCGCGAGCCGACCCCGGAGGAGCTGGCCGAGAAGCTGGCCATGCCGCTGGAGAAGGTGCGCAAGGTCCTGAAGATCGCCAAGGAGCCGATCTCGTTGGAGACCCCGATCGGCGACGAGGAGGATTCGCATCTCGGCGACTTCATCGAGGACAAGAACGCGATCCTGCCGATCGACGCGGCGATCCAGTCGAACCTGCGCGAGACGACGACCCGCGTGCTGGCGTCGCTGACGCCGCGCGAGGAGCGCGTGCTGCGCATGCGCTTCGGCATCGGCATGAACACCGACCACACGCTCGAAGAGGTCGGCCAGCAGTTCAGCGTCACCCGCGAGCGCATCCGCCAGATCGAGGCGAAGGCGCTGCGCAAGCTGAAGCACCCGAGCCGCTCGCGGAAGCTCAGGAGCTTCCTCGACAATTGATCGAGCCGTCTCGCAGGGGCACGCCAGGCGATGTCCAGATCGCGTGCCCCTGTGGACAGCGCGGCGGCCGAGTGGCCGCTGCTTGCCCGCTTCATCGATTTCGAACGGCGCATCGGCGAGCGTGTGGCGAAGCGCCCGTTCGCCGCCGGCTTCCATGAATTCCTGCGCTTCGGCATGAAGCAGGCCTGGGCCTGCCTGTTCGGCGGCCTCGTCGTCTTTCTGCTGATCGCGACCTATCTCTTCTATCCGCGCGACGCGGCGTTGGCGCGCTACGACTTCCTGTTTCTCAGCATGCTGGCGATTCAGGCTGGGCTGATCCTGACGCGACTCGAGACGGCCGACGAGGCCAAGGTCATCCTGACCTATCACGTCGTCGGCACGGCGATGGAGATTTTCAAGACGGCTGCCGGCTCCTGGATCTATCCGGAGCCGAGCTTCTTCCGGATCGGTGGCGTGCCGCTGTTCACAGGCTTCATATATGCGTGCATCGGCAGCTATCTCTGCCGGGTCTGGCGCCTGTTCGACTTTCGCTTCTCGCATCATCCGCCGGGCTGGGCCCTGATCGGCGTCAGCCTGCTGATCTACGTCAACTTCTTCGCGCATCATTACATCGCCGATGTGCGCGTCGGGCTGTTCGCGATTGTCGGCGTTCTGTTCGCGCGGACATGGGTCTACTTCAAGGTCTGGCGCGTGTACCGCTCGATGCCGCTCCTGCTCGCGCTTTTCCTGGTCGCCGTGTTCATCTGGTTTTCCGAGAACATCGGAACCTTCACGCGCACCTGGCTTTACCCGTCGCAATTACAGGGCTGGTCCATGGTCTCGCTGGCCAAGCTCGGATCATGGTTCCTGCTATTGATCATCAGCTACACGCTGGTGACGCTTGTGAATCGCCCGCAGCCATTCGAGCGGACATGAGACCTCGCTTCTGCGGACGCCGTGCCGGACTGGCGGTCATGACCATCCTCGTCATCGGGACGGGCCTCACGACGCGGCTACCAAGCATCGATTGGGGGCCCGTTCTCGGCAAATATCTCGGGTCGCTGCTCTGGGGCGCCATGGTCTACTGCCTTGTCGGGTTCATGCGCCCGCGATGGCGGATGTCTCTGGTGGCACTTGTGGCGGCCTACATTGCCGTGAGCGTTGAACTCAGCCAGCTCTGGCACACGCCCTGCCTCGATGCCCTTCGTCAGACCAGGTTAGGTGTCCTGTTGATCGGTCGCTATTTCGCCTGGGCGGATATCCTGGCCTATCTCGCTGGCATCGGGGCCGCAGCCGGTGCCGACCGGCTTTTCGGTTATTCGCACAAGTTGCCGCGGACCTGATCGGACATCTGGCGCCGTTGTCGCCTTCTCCGCGTATTCAGCGGAGGGTCTTCGGATCGAGCCTCCTGTGAACGTAGGATGGCGGTTTGCCGCCGGCTGTTCAGTCTGCCGCCGCTCGATCATCGAGCAACTGGCCGATCGTCGATACGGCGCGCCTTGCGACCCAGGAGATTGCTCGTGCTCCCCTTCACCTACGATGCCCTTGCCCAGCGCTTTGCCACGGTCCGCCCCTGGGCGAAGAAGGCGGTCGGCGACGCGACCAATCGCTGCGCCATCTACATGGGCTATACGCTGCGGCTGACGCCGTCGGAGGACGATGCAACGATCGAGAAACTGGCTGATGTCGCGAGCCGGGTGAATGCCGATGCCGGGCCTGTGGGCGGCGCCCGCCCGCTGAGCACGCTCAGCGCCAGCTTCTTCATCCGGGCGGCGGAGCGCGAGCCTCGCGTCCGGCGCGTCTATGGCGAGCCGGATGTCCAGGGCATCTCAAAGAATGTCTGGCGTTCGGTGATCGGCAAGAAGGGCGTGCTCTACCTGGAGGATTGCTACCAGACCGAGGGGGACAAGAGCACGTCGTTCCTGTTCTTCCAGCGTGTGAACGGCGACCATTGGGACCTGTTCAACGGCATCAACATGGTCGCGGAGGAATATCTGCTCAGCGGCAACAGCCACGAGGGCCAGCTCTACTTCTGGAAGGCGCGGTAGCGCTTGCCGAAAAAAAGGGCGCCAGCGGCGCCCTTTCATATGGCCGTTCCGGACTTGCCTCACAGCGTGCGCGCCAGGGCGACCAGTTGTTCCCAGGCCTTGCCCCAGCCGTCGTGGAAACCCATCTGCTCATGCTGCTGCTTGCCGGCGACGTCCTTGTGATAGGCGCGGGCGACGTAGAGCGTGCCGGTCGCGGTCGGCTCGATCGTGACCGAGGCCGTCATGAAGCCGCCCTCGATCGGGCGGAAGCCCGGCCCGAGCGCATCGGTGAAGAGCAGGAAGGTTTCCGGCACCACCGCCAGCACGCAGCCGTTATTGTCGTGCTTCTCGCCGTTCGGCCCTTCCATCACCGTGTGGAACTTGCCGCCGGGGCGCAGGTCGAGCTCGCAGGCGCTCGTCTTCCAGGGCGCCGGGGTGAACCATTGCATCAGCAGCTTCGGCTCGGTCCAGGCCCGCCAGATCAGGCGCGGCGGCACATCGGTCTCGCGCCGCAATTCGAGGTCGAGCGCAGGGTCGAAAGCGGTCGCATGCGTATCGGTCATCGATTGTCCTCCTGATCCTTCAGTTGCAACACCAGCCGGTCGAGCTGGTCGAGGCGTCTGGTCCAGAGCGAGCGCTGCGCCTCCAGCCAGTGTTCGGCCGCGGCAAGCGGTTCCGCCCGCAAAGTGCAGGTGCGCACGCGCCCGGCCTTGCGGGTGGCGACGAGGCCGCAATCCTCCAGCACCTTCAGATGCTGCAGGAAGCTCGGCAGTGCCATCTCGAAGGGCTTCGCCAGTTCGCTGACCGAGGCCGGCCCGCGGCCGAGCGCCTGGACGACCGCGCGACGCGTCGGATCGGACAGCGCGCGGAAGGTGTCGTCGAGGGCAGGCTGTGGGGCGACCATGGCTTTCGATAGCGTGGCGGAAATACTTAGGTCAATGCCTAAGTTTTGAGAGTGCCGCGGGAGCTTGATCTTCCCCGCGGGAGAGGGCTTCCTGCGCATCCCGTTTTTGGAGGCGCCCATGTCCCCCGAATTCCTGCTGACCTCGCTGATCATCGTCGCCTCGCCGGGAACGGGGGCGATCTACACCATCGCCGCGGGGCTGACGCGCGGTTCGCGGGCGAGCGTGCTCGCGGCCTTCGCCTGCACCATCGGCATCGTGCCGCACCTGATCGCGGCGATGATGGGGATCGCTGCGCTGCTGCATGCCAGCGCGCTCGCCTTCGCCATCGTGAAATATGCCGGCGTCGCCTATCTGCTCTACATGGCCTGGCAGACGCTCAGGGAGCATGGTGCGCTCAAGGTCGAGACCAAGGCGGATGCGCGCTCGGCCTGGCTGGTGCTGCGCGACGGATTGGCGCTCAACCTGCTCAACCCCAAGCTCTCGATCTTCTTCGTCGCCTTCCTGCCGCAGTTCATCGCGGCCGACGAGGCGAGCCCGATGGCGCGGATGCTGGAGCTCTCCGGCGTGTTCATGGCGATGACCTTCATCGTCTTCGCGCTCTACGGGCTTTTCGCTGCGGCGATGCGCGACAAGGTCATCGGCCGCCCGGCGGTGATGGCCTGGCTGCGCCGGAGCTTCGCCGCCGCCTTCGTCGCGCTCGGCGCCAAGCTCGCGCTGACCGAGCGCTGATGGCGCGGCAGACGATCCTGACGGTCGAGACGCGCGGGCCGGGGCTCTACGAGTTCACGGACCGCGCCATCGCCTTCGTCAAGGCGAGCGGCGAGACGAGCGGGTTGCTGACGCTGTTCGTGCGGCACACCTCCTGCTCGCTCCTGATCCAGGAGAATGCCGATCCGGATGTGCGCCGCGATCTCGACGCGTTCTTTCGGAGGCTGGTGCCCTCGGCGGATGATCCGGCAATGGCCTATCTCGTCCATCGCGACGAGGGGCCGGACGACATGCCGGCCCATATCAAGGCGGCGCTGACGCCGGTCTCGCTGTCCATTCCGGTGATGGGCGGGCGTCTCGCGCTCGGCACCTGGCAGGGCATCTATCTGTTCGAGCACCGCCAGAGACCGCATCGGCGCGAGGTCGCCCTCCACCTCTCGGCGTGAGAGGTCAGGCCGGCGGCGCCACCACGAGCGCGACGAGGCGCCGGACGACTCGCAGCACGACGAGCAATGTCGGGAAGGCGACGACCCAGGACAAGGCCCAGGCGCCGGGCCAGGTCTGGAGGAATTCGGCGGTAAGGCCGAGGGCCTTCAGGGTCGAGATGCCGGAGACGACGAAGGTCATCAGGATGGACAGGAAGAAGGGCATCATCACGCCGGCGTAGCGGGCGGGTAGGCGCGGGTAGGTAGAGCTGGACATGAGTCAGGCTTTCGCAAGGTGCAGGCCGTTCGGACGCATCCGAATCGGCTTGCGCCGAAGGGATGCGTTGCCTGACGTGAGACGCTTACGAACGGGACGAAGGCCCGATCGCGGCTGCATAGGAAAAGCTGCTGCCGCTGCCAAGCGATTTCTGGCGTGTTCGGAGGTTGGCAGCGACGGTCGTCGGGGCTACTTGTCCGGCATAGCCCTGACGCCCGGTTCGAGGAGCGCCCGCCATGTCCTTCCTGAAATCGCTGTTCGGCGGCCGCAAGCCGGCCGAGGAGAAGCCCGCCGGCCCGGTCAAGAGCATCGAGCACAATGGTTTCACTATCCATGCCACGCCTTATCAGGAGGCCGGGCAGTACCAGCTCTGCGGCGTGATCGAGAAGGTCGTCGACGGCGAGACGAAGAGCCATCGCTTCATCCGGGCCGACCGTTTCCCGGGGCAGTCCGAAGCCGCCGATTTCACCCTGGTGAAGGGCCAGCAGATCGTCGACATGGAAGGCGACCGCGTCTTCCGCTGAGCGAGAGCCTGCGGTTTTTCGGGAACGGTTCTGCAATCCAAGGGTTTCCTGATCACATCCCCAACGGTCAGGAGAACGCCATGGCCGATCTCACCGGAAAGAAGATTCTCATCCTCGCGACGCATGGATTCGAGCAATCCGAGCTAGACGTGCCGCATGCGGCCCTGCAGAAGGCCGGTGCCACCGTCGACATCGTTTCGCCCGAGGCGGGCGAGATCAAGGGTTGGCAGGGCAAGGACTGGGGCCGGCCCGTCGCGGTCGATCGCACGCTCGATCAGGCCAGCGCCGACGATTACGATGCCATCGTACTGCCCGGCGGGCAGATGAACCCCGACACGCTGCGCGGCAACGACAAGGCGCTGAGCCTCATCAAAAGCTTCTTCGACCAGGGCAAGGTCGTCGCGGCCGTCTGCCACGGCCCGTGGCTGCTGATCGACACCGGTATCGCCAAGGGCCGGAAGGTTACCTCCTACAAGACGATTAAGCAGGACCTGATCAATGCCGGGGCGAGCTGGGAGGACAGCGAGGTCGTCACCGACAAGGGCGTCGTGACCTCGCGCAAGCCCGACGACCTGCCGGCCTTCGTCGCCAAGATCATCGAGGAGGTGAAGGAAGGCCGCCACGAGCGCCGCGCCGCCTGACGGCAGCTCTTTTCTTGCGCGACCCTCAGACAAGGCATCCGCGGTCCATCGGCCGCGGATGCTTCGTCTTGTCGGCCCGCCGCGATCGCGCCGCTGCTCTGCCTTCGGCGCGCTTGCCCGGCAGGTTCCATGCGCTAAAGCTGCCCGCAGAAGAGCCATCTCCAAGATATGGCCGCCGAGGAAGCATGTCCCAGGACGCCGACCGCTACCAACCCGATTCGTCCTATGCCTGGCTGAGGCTCGCCGTCGCGCTGCTGGTCGGCACGATCGCCTGCGTCGGCTCCTGGTCGGTCGTCGTCGTGCTGCCGGCGATGCAGGGCGAGTTCGGGACGCTGCGGGCCGGCGCCTCGCTGCCCTACACCTTCGCCATGCTCGGCTTCGGCGCCGGCAACATCATCATGGGCCGGGTCGCCGATCGCTACGGCATCATGGTACCGATCGTGATGGGCGCGTTCCTGCTGGCGGCCGGCTATTCCGCGGCGGCGCTATCGCATTCGCTCTGGCAGTTCGCTCTCGCGCACGGGCTGCTGATCGGCATGGGCAGCGCCGCAGGTTTCTCGCCGCTGATCTCGGATTTGTCGCACTGGTTCCGTCGGCATCGCGGCCTCGCCGTGGTCTGCGGTGCGTCGGGCAGCTATCTCGCCGGCGTGTTCTGGCCGCAGGTCATCACCTGGGGCATGGCCCATTATGGCTGGCGCGCGACGCATTTCGGCATCGCCGTCGTCACGCTGGTGGTCCTGCTGCCGCTCGCGCCCTTCTTCCGGCGCCAGCCGACGGCGGCGACCATGGCTGCCGCCGAGGCGAGCAGCGCCGGCGCGCGCGGCGATCTCGGGCTCAGCGCCGGGCAGCTCCAGCTTTTGCTCTGCGTCGCCGGCTTCGCCTGCTGCGTCGCCATGGCGATGCCGCAGGTGCATATCGTCGCCTATTGCGGAGACCTGGGTTACGGCGTCGCGCGCGGCGCCGAGATGCTCTCGCTGATGATGCTGCTCGGCATCGTCAGCCGCATCGGCTCGGGCTTCGTCTCGGACAGGATCGGCGGCGCGGCGACATTGGCGCTGGGCTCGCTGATGCAGGGCGTGGCGCTGTTTCTTTATCTCTGGTTCGACGGGTTGCAGTCGCTCTATGTCGTCAGCGGCATCTTCGGCCTGTTCCAGGGCGGTATCGTGCCGATGTACGCCGTCGTCATCCGCGAGTACCTCCCGGCCAAGCAGGCGGGTGTGCGCATCGGCCTGGTGATGTCGGTCACCGTGCTCGGCATGGCATTTGGCGGCTATCTCTCGGGCGTGATCTTCGACTATTTCAGCTCGTACCGAATGGCCTTTCTCAACGGGCTCGCCTGGAACCTCATCAATCTCAGCATCGTCTGCTGGCTGATGCTGAGGGCCCGGCAACGGCCCGCGCCGCCGCTTCAGGTCGCCGGCTGAGCAGGCCGCTTGCGCCGTCGCCATAGCGCCAGCATCATCGGCTGAGCGGATTCCCCGCCTGCCTGAAGGATGCCCATGAGCCCTGCCGCCGACGAACCCGAGGAAGCCCCGCGCGGGGCGCTGACCGTGCGCACGATCGCCATGCCGGGCGATACCAATGCCAATGGCGATATCTTCGGCGGCTGGGTGATGTCGCGGATGGACCAGGCCGGCGGCATTGCCGGCGTCGACCGGGCGCAGGGGCGCGTGGTCACGATTGCGGTCGATGCGATGACCTTCTTCCGGCCGGTCAAGGTCGGCGATGTGCTCAGCGTCTATACCGAGATCGAATCCGTCGGCCGGACTTCGATGAAGATCCATGTCGAGGCCTGGGCCAAGCGCTTCCGCACGACGCTGCACGAGAAGGTCACCGAGGCCACTTTCACCTTCGTCGCGATCGACGAGGAGGGGCGGCCCAGGCCGGTGCCTAAGCTTGAATGTTAAAGGAACTTAACCTCCTCTAACGTCAAGTGAATCCCATCCCTGCGCGAGTGATTCAAAAGAATCCACTTTAAACGTTCCTTAAGCGCACTTGGACGATGCTGCGCTCCAGACCGGGGGGACAAGCCCCGGCCAGGGGACTTTCATGGCCTTTTCGTCGCCGCATGCGGATCCAGCCGTCTGGCTTTCATGCCGGGGGAGGGAGGGGATTCCCATGACTGCAGGATGGTCGGTTCGGTTCAGGGCAATCCTGAACAGGTAGTTTTCCTGTTTTTGAACTCCTCTCCAGCGTTGCGTGAATTCCGGAGTACGACTTCATGACGAAAGCCAAGCCCGTGCGTGAGGGCAAGCCGTTGCGGATCGGTATCGCGCCCCGGATCTATGCCGCGCTCGGCGTGATGACGGCCCTGACCATCGTCTCGTCCTCGGTCGCCTGGTTCTCCTATGACAGCGTCGACAAGACGGTCGACGATCTCGTCAGCCAGAAGATGCCCGTGGTCGAGCTCGCTCTCGAGCTTTCGCAGGCCGCGACCCAGTCGACCGCGCTGGCGGCACGTTTCAGCGAGGTCTCGACCCTGCAGCAGCGCGCAAGCCTGACCGGCGACCTCGACGGCGTCGAGGCCCGCCAGCTCGATCTGCTGCGGCGCATCGCCGAGCAGGGCAAGGTCGACAAGTCGAAGCCGCAAGCCGCGATCGACGAGCTGGCCCGCCAGATCAACGACATCAACGACCTGACCGGGGAGCGGCTGCGCAACGCTGCCGACACGGCGACGGCGCTTACCGCCCTGTCGAAGGCCCGCGACGGCTTCAGTGCCATGGCCGATTTCGAGACGTCCGACGCCCAGTTCAACGTCAAGATGAACATCACCAGCGCGGCGCAGCTCTCGGGCAGCGAATTCGACGCCGCGCTCTCGAAGGTGCTGGACAAGGACCTGTCCTCGCTCCAGACCGCCCAGGCGCTCCAGCTCCAGATCAGCGAGACGGTCGGCCTGCTGCGCGAAATCTCCCAGGTCGACAGCACCGAGAAGCTCGAGATCGCCAAGTCGCGCCTCAAGGCGCAGCTCGGCCAGGTTCGCGGCCTCCTTGCCGCGGCGGACATGCTGCAGGCCAATCCGGCGCGCGGCCAGGCGGTCAACGCCGTGACCGATCTCGGCGAAGGCGCCGGCGGCCTGGTCGCCATCCGCGAGCGCGATCTGGCGACGCAAGCCGCGATCGTCGCGGGCCTCAAGAACCTCGACCAGGCGGCCGACAAGGTCCGCCGCGAGGTCGGCGAGCTCGTTTCTTCCGCCCGCGGCGGCGCGATCGCCGGGCGCGACTCGACCAAGGCCATGATCGAGCGCAGCGAGTACACGCTCGCGGCGATCGGCATCGCCTCGCTGCTGGTGGCGCTGGCGCTGTCCTTCCTCTTCGTCCGTCCGATGATCATCGGCCGCCTCAACCGGCTCTGGGCGGCGACCAAGGCGATCGCCGACGGCGCGCTGGAGACGGTGGTCGACACCAAGGGCAATGACGAGATCTCGGATATCTCGAAGAGCGTCCTGCTGTTCCGCGACAATGCGGTGGCGCTGCGCGCCGCCGAGTTGGCCAAGGTCGAGGACGAGGCGCGGGCGCAGGAACAGCGCCGCGAGATGATGCGCGAGCTGGGCGAGGCCTTCGGTGTCGTCGTCGCGGCCGCCGCTGCCGGCGACTTCACCCAGCGCGTCGCGGCGCAGTTCGCCGATCCCGAGCTCAATGCGCTCGCCGGCTCGGTCAACACCCTGCTGGAGACGGTGCAGACCGGCCTGTCCGAGACCTGCGACGTGCTGGCGGAGCTGTCGGCCGGCCATCTCTCGACCCGCATCGAGGGACTGTATCAGGGCGCCTTCGCCGAGCTCAAGGACGGCACGAACATGCTGGCCAACGAGTTCGAGAGCACGCTCGCGCGCCTCGCCGAGACGGTCTCGGCCGTCCGCAGCGCGACCAGCGAGATTCTCGACGGCGTCACCGATCTCGCCGAGCGCACCAGCGAGGAGAGCAACGCCGTCTCGATGGCGACAAACCAGCTCGGCGCTTTCGCCGGCACGGTGAAGAAGACCGCAAGCGAGGCCGCCCAGGCGACCGGCATGGCGCAAGGCGCGGAAGAGCGCGCGCAGCAGGGCGAGAAGGTCGTGGCCTCGGCGCTGGAAGCGATGCAGCGCATCCGCCAGTCCTCGAGCAAGATTTCCGAGGTCATCGCGATGATCGACGAGATCGCTTTCCAGACCAACCTGCTGGCGCTCAACGCCGCGGTCGAGGCGGCGCGTGCCGGCGATGCCGGCAAGGGCTTCGCGGTGGTCGCGACCGAGGTGCGCAGCCTCGCCAAGCGCTCGGCCGATGCCTCGAACGACGTTAAGAAGCTCGTCGAGGCGGCGCATGGTGACGTCAAGGTCGGCGTCGGCCTGGTCGAGGAAACCTCGGCAATGTTCGGCGCGATCGTCTCCTCGGTGAACGAACTCACCGGGCTGATGAACGGCATCTCGCAGACCGCCCGCAACCAGGCGAGCGATGTCTCGGCGATCAATACCGAGATCGATGGCATCGGCACGATGGCGCATCAGAACGCCGCGTTGGTCGAGGAGACCAATGCCGCGCTCGCGCTAACCGACGAGCAGACGCGGGCGCTGACCGAGCATATCGGCCGCTTCACCTTCCGCCAGGGCCATGCGGCGGAGGAACAAGGCGAGCGCCGGCACGCTGCGGCAGCCTGACGCGAAGAACGGGGCATTTCGCCTGCCAGAACGGAACAGGGCCTTCCGGCATGCCGGGAGGCCCTTTCGATTCCCGACTGATGTGCCTTGCTTGCCGGGCGGCGGCGATGCTAGGCGATGAGCGGGCCGGTAGCTCAATGGTTAGAGCTCGCTGCTCATAACAGCGCCGGTGCCGGTTCGAGTCCGGCCCGGCCCACCATTATCCCAGTGTGCCGGGCGTCAGCAGGCTGCTCATGCCGAGCTTTGGCGCCTGATCGGCGATCAGCGACCGTAATAGCCGCGTTCGAGGCCGCTGAGCGGCGGTCGCTGATAGTAGCCGTAGCCGCCGCCATAGCGGGGCGCATCGCCGTAGCCCGGGTGGATGTAGGCGCCGCCGTAACCGCCGCCGCCATATCCACCATAGCCGCGATAACCGCTATAGCCGCCGTAGTAGCCCTGGCGGGACATGTTTTCCTGAATGATCATCAGGCGCTCGCGCTTCGCCTCGCTCATCGAGAAGGCGACGGGCGCCCTGTCCAGGCGCTGCGCGATGTCCTGCGGGAGCGTTTCGCCCGCCTGGGCCTGCGCGGCTGCAACAGCGAGGCCGGCACCGAGAAGGGCAGAGACAACATACCGACGCATGGCATTCTCCTTTGCTTCAGCGATTGAAGCATCCGGAGAGGGAACGCCGCCTGAACGGATTTGTTCGCTGGCGTTCATCTTGGTGGTGGCGACAAGCGTGGGTTTCCGGCTGCCGCGCCCCCACGGCCGGTTGCCGCCTGAGCCGCCCTCTGGAGCCCGGCTCCTTTTTGCGGAAGCATGCCGCCATTCCGGGTTTGCCCCGGAACCCATCCTAGCGCGGTACCCTACGATGGATCCCGGATCGGCGCCGCTTCGCGGCTTGTCCGGGATAACGCGGTGGTTCCCTACAAATCAGCACGCTCCAGGCGGTCAGGCGGAGTAGCTCCGGAGACGTTGGAGCAGCGCCGCTGCGATGGTGACACCTTGCGCGGCCGTCCGCTGCTTCGCCTTGATGCGCCGCTCGCCCGGCAGGCGCGCGCCCTCCTGCTCCAGGATCGCGCCGAACAGATGTTCCAGGCGCGCGGTCGCGTCCGGGCCGGCCGTGGCACCGCTGTCGATCGCGATGAAGAACTGGCCGGTGCGCGGCGAGCCGCCGAGGTTGTCGGCGAAGGAGGACGCATCGATCGAGAGATTGGCGCCGGTCAGCCAAGCTGCGAAAAGCTCGACGATCAGCGCGAGCCCTGCGCCCTTGTACCCGCCGGTGGGGACCATTGTGCCGCCGGCCAGAGCGGCAGCGGGGTCGGTCGTCGGGTTGCCGTCCTTGTCGAGCGCCCAGCCCAGAGGGATCGGCTCGCCGCGCTGCTGATGCACGACGATCTCGCTCTTGGCGACGACGCTGGAGGACTGGTCGAGCACGAGCGGCTCGCGGCCGGCACGCGGCACCGCGAGCGCGATCGGGTTGGTGCCGAAGACCGGCCTGGTGCCGCCCATCGGTGCGATGGACGCAGGCGCGTTGACGAAGCCGAGCGCGAGGAAGCCCTGCGCCGCGATGCGCTCGACATGATAGCCGACCACGCCGCAATTATAGGAATTGGTGATCGCCAGCGCGGCGATGCCTTGCGTTTTCGCAGCGTCGCAGAGTGCCGGCAGGCCGAAATCGATCGCCGGATGGGCGAAGCCGCAGCGGGCATCGACGCGCAGGAGGCCCGGCCTCGGGCTGTCCAGGACAGGGCGGGCCTTGCCGTCGATCTTGCCGACCCTGGCATGCTCGCAATAGGTCGGCAGGCGGGCGAGCCCGTGGCTGTGGATGCCCTCGGCTTCGGCCGCGACCACGGAGGCCGTGATCGCGGGTTCGTTGAGGGGATCGACGCCGCAAGCGAGCAAGGCCGCGCGCGTCAGGGCCTCGACTTCGGGCAGGCTCAGGGTGACGGCGTCGTGGGCAGCGGCGGTCGTCATGCGGCTACGTCCTTTCCTTGAGAGCGGCGATAACGGGTCGCGGCGGCGTCCGGGGTGACGAGCCCATCGGCGAGGTCGCGGTCGAGCCGTTCGGGATCGCGGCCGCGCGGATCGCCATAACCGCCGCCGCCGGAGGTCTCGATGGTGACGACGTCGCCGCGCTTCAGCGGGATGCCGGAGACTTTCGAGCGCAGCGCGAGGGTCGAGCCGTCGGGATGCGTCACGGTCGTGCGGCTGAGCGAGCCCGGCTCGCCGCCCTTGAGCCCGTAGGGCGCGTGGCGGAAGCGCTCGAAATTGGTCGAGAGCGTGCCTTCGGCGGCATCGAGCCGCCATTCGCGGACGAGGCCGAGGCCGCCGCGATAGGTGCCGGCGCCGCCCGAATCCGGGATCAGCCCGTATTTCGTGAAGGTGACCGGGTATTTGGCCTCGACCATCTCGATCGGCGCATTGGTGTTGTTGTGCAGGCCGCAGGAGAGGGCGCTGGCGCCGTCGCCGCCGGCATGGCCGCCCCAGCCGCCGACCTCGATGTCGAAATAGACCTGCCGCTTGCCCTGCGGGTTGGTGGTCTGCAGCGCGTAGACATAGGAGATCGCGTAATAGGCCGCCGGGATGCGCTCCGGCATGATCGCGGCGAGCGCACCGAAGACGGCGGTGGCGATGCGGTGGTTGACGACCATGCGGCCGGCGACGGGGGCCGGGAAGACGGCGTTGACGACGCTGCCCGCCGGCAGCTTCACCGTCACCGGCCGGTAGCAGCCGGAATTGGCGGGGATGTCGCCACCCAGAGCCGCGAGCAGCGCGTAATACACCGCCGAATGGGTCATCGCCGGCGTGTTGTTGACGGGGCCGCGCACCTGCGGGCTCGAGCCCTCGAAATCGAGCGCGATGGTGTCGCCGGTCTTAGTGATCTTCACCGCGAGCCTGATCGGCTCTTCGGATTGGCCGTCATCGTCGACGAGTTCGACGAAGGAGGCCTCGCCGTCCGGCAGGGCCTTGAGCGCCGCGCGCATCATCGCTTCCGAGCCGTCGAGGATCGCGGCCATGGCGGCGGTGAGCGCGGCGGTGCCGAATTTGCGGGCCATGCGCGCGACCGCGCGCTCGCCGATGCCGAGCGCCGCGATCTGCGCATTGAGGTCGCCGCGCGTCTCGTCGGGCTGGCGGAGATTGTGCAGCAGCATCTCGAAGACACCACTGTTGAGCACGCCCTTGTCGACGAGCCTGAGCGGCGGGATGCGGATGCCCTCGTGAAAGATCTCGGTGGCATCGGCATAGTAGCTGCCGGCCGCGCCGCCGCCGACATCGACATGGTGGCATAGCGTGCCGACGATCGCGACGCGCCTGCCATCGACGAAGACCGGGCGGAAGGTCTGGATGTCCGGCAGGTGCTGGCCGCCAGAATAGGGGTCGTTGGTAACGATCACGTCGCCGTCCTGCCATTGCTCCAGCGGGATGAAGCGGTCGAGGATGGTGCGCAGGCAGTCCGACATCGAGTTGAGATGGACGGGAATGCGCGCGGATTGCGCGATGTTGTTGCCTTCGGCGTCGAAGACGGCGGTCGAGAAATCGAGAATTTCGCGCACCACGGTCGAGCGGCTGGTCCGCCAGATCGTGATGCTCATCTCTTCGGACGCCGCGACGAGCGCGTTGCGGATGACTTCGAGGCGGATCGGGTCGATGGGCCCGTGAGAAGCGGTCATGTCGGCCTCCTCAATGGCTGGCGGTGCGGTCGGCGATCAGCGCGCCCGACTGATGGGTCAGGATCGTCCAGCCAGCCGGCAGGTAGATCGAGGTGTAGGGTTCCTCGACGATGGCGGGGCCGGCGACGGTCTCGGTGCGGCCGATCGCGTCGCGGTCCCAGACCGGTGTTGCGACGGGGCCGCCGCGGCCATGGACCGGGCGGCTACGGCCGGCATGCTCAGCATGCTCGATCTCGGCATGGGACGGCACCGGCTTGGCGAGGCCGCCGATCGCCTTGAGGCGCAACGCCACGATCTCGACCGGCACGGTGGGCTCGTCATAGGAGAAGCGCTGGCGGTGCAATGCATGGAAGGCGGCGATGGCCTTGGCGATGCCGGCCGGGGAGAAATCGGCGGCATCGAGCGCCACGCGCAGGTCGAAGGCCTGGCCGGCATAACGCAGGTCGAGCGCCCATTCGAAGCGCTGCGCCGGGGCCGGCACGCCGTCTTCCGCGAGCAACGCTTTGGCGTCGGCAATGAGCCGCTTCGAGGTCTCGGCGAGCGTGGGGGCGAGATCGCTCAGCAGGCCGATCTGCGTGGCGCTGAGATCATGCGCGATGTCGGACCAGAGGATGCCCCAGGCCGAGAGCGTCGATGCATGGGCGGGGAAGACGACCCGGCGGATGCCGAGCTCTTCCGCGACCTCGCAGGCATGGACGCCGCCGGCGCCGCCGAAGGAGAGTAGCGCGAAATCCTCGGGGTCCATGCCCTTCTCGAAGAGCGAGAGGCGCGTCGCCGTCGCCAGCGCGGAATTGGCGACGTCGATCACGCCGGCCGCGACCTGGTCGACGGTGAAGCCGAGCTTGGCGCCGATCGGCTCGGCAGCGCGGCGGGCGGCCTCTCGATCGAGCGGCATGGCGCCGCCCATGAAGCTTGCTCCGTCGAGGCGGCCGAGCAGGAGATTGGCGTCGGTGACGGTGAGCTGCGTGCCGCCCTTTCCGTAGCAGGCCGGGCCCGGATCGGCGCCCGCCGAATGCGGGCCGATGCGCAGGCGCCCGCCCTCGTCGACCCATGCGATCGAGCCGCCGCCAGCGCCGATGGTGCGCATCTCGATCATCGGCAGGCGCACGGGCAGGCCGTCGACCTCGCCCTCGTTGACCATGGCGACGGCGCCGTCATGGACGACCGAGATGTCGAAGGAGGTGCCGCCCATGTCGACGGCGACGAGGTTGGGCTCGTCGAGCTCGGCGGAGAGGCGCTTGGCCGCCGCCGCGCCGCCGCTCGGTCCGGAGAGCAGGAGCCTGGCCGGTTCGCGGCCAGCCTTGGCGAGGCCGGAGACGCCGCCATTGGACTGCACGAGATAGACCTGCGCTTCCGGCAATTCCTCCTTCATGCGCCCGGCGAGCCGGTCGGTATAGCGCTGCACGATCGGCACCAGCATAGCGTTGAGCGCGGTCGTCGACATCCGCTCGTATTCGCGGATCTCGGGCGAGATGTCGGAGGCGAGCGTGATCGCGACACCCGGCAGCAGGCCTGAGAGGATGGCGCCGGCACGCCGCTCATGGGCCGGGTTGGCATAGGCATGGAGCAGGCAGATGGCGACGGATTTGACGCCGGCCTTGGCGATCTCGCTGGCGATGCGGCTGAGATCGTCCTCGTCGAGCGGCACGGTGATCTCGCCGGCCGCGTTGACGCGCTCCGTCACGCCGAAGCAGAGGCGGCGCGCGACCAGAGGCTGCGGCTGGGCGAGCGTGATCGCGTAGACATCGGTACGGCCATGCCGGCCGATCTGCATCACGTCCTCGAAGCCGGCGGTGGTGACGACGGCGCCGAGCGGCAATTTGCGCTCCAGCACGGCATTGGTCGCGATCGTCGTGCCGTGCAGCAGGTATTGCACGGCTGCAAGCGGGAAGCCGAAGCGCTCGGACGCCTGCCGGATGCCGGTGATCAGGCCGATCGAGGGATCAGCCGGCGTGCTCGGCGTCTTGATCTGGTGGATCGCGCCTGAATTGGCGTCGAGGATCTCGATATCGGTGAAGGTGCCGCCGATATCGACGGCGATGCGGATGTCGGGCTCCACAGGCAAAGCTCCAGGGTTCCCGCTCGCGGTCGTGCGAGCGGGGCAGGTTGATTGGTGTCGGGTATTCGGTTCGGCTAACGCGGCTCGGGTGTGTTGCGCGCGAACCGCGCCGTCATCCCCGACGCAGCGAAGCGGTATTCCGGGATCCATCGTAGGGCGCCGGAGCCCCTCGATGGATCCCGGATCTGCGCGGCTGCGCCGCTTGTCCGGGATGACGATGTGGTTCTGCGCGAACTCATAGCGGTCATTTCACGAAGGTCTTGGCCAGGCCGGAGGTGCGGTCCACCACCAGCACGACGACGAGGCTGAGGACGACGAGCAGCACGGAGAGCGCCGCCACGAGCGGGTCCGCCTGCTGCTCGACATGGTGGTACATCGCGACCGGCAGCGTCGAGATGCGCGGGCCGGTCATGAAGATCGAGAGCACGACCTCGTCGAAGGAGACGAGGAAACATAGTGCCGTCGTGCCGATCAGCCCTGATTTCATCATCGGCAGGGTGATGCGGCGGAAGACGGTGAAAGGCGAGGCGCCGAGCGTGGAGGCGGCTTCCTCGACCGCGATCGGCAAGGTGGCCAGCGCCGTGGTGAGGACGCGCAGCGCATAGGGCAGCGTCACCACGAGATGCGCGAGGACGAGGCCGGGGAAGGTGGCGAGCAGGCCGAGCCTGGCGAAGACGATCAGGATGGCGAGGCCGAGCACGATGGTCGGCAGCAGCAGCGGCGCAGTGAACAGGCTCGACAGCACCTCCGCGCCGGCGGGCTTCAGCCTGACCAGCGCATAGGCGGCCGGCAGCGCGATCGCGAGGCTGATCGTGGTGACCACAGTGGCCAGCACGAGGCTGGTCCAGAAGGCCGCCGTCATCTTGCTGTTGGCGAAGATCGCCGGATACCATTTCAGGCTCCAGCTCGTCGGCGGGAAGGTCATGAAGGCATCGCCGGAGAAGGAAATCGGCAGAACGACGATGAGCGGCGCCAGCAGGAAGGCGAACATCACCCCCGCGAGGATCTTCAGGGTGAGCGAGACGGGACGTTCATCCATGATCTGCATCCATGACCGGCCTCCCTCACAGGATCGCGCGCAGGGCGCGAGTGTAGAGCACGAGCGCGCCGCCGAAGATGACGAGGACGAGGATCGAGAGCGTCGAGGCGAGCGGCCAGTTCAGCGTGACGATCGCCTGGTCGTAGATCTCGGTCGCGAGCAGGAAGACGCGCCCGCCGCCGAGCAGCTTCGGCGTGATGAAGGACGAGACCGCCAGCACGAAGCAGAGCAGGCAGCCGAGCGCGATGCCCGGCAAGGTCAGCGGCAGGATGATGCGGCGGAAGATGGTGAAGGGCGGAGCGCCGAGCGTGGAGGCCGCTTCCTCGATGCGCGGATCGAGCCGGCCGAAGCCGGCGAGCAGCGCCAGGATCATGTAGGGCATCAGGATCTCGGTGAGGCCGATGGTGACGCCGGTGAGGTTGAACATCATTCGCTGCGGCGGCAGGCCGAGCGCGCCGAGCGCATTGTTGACGAGGCCGCTGTCGGAGAGGATCGCGATCCAGCCATAGGTGCGCACCACCGCCGAGGTCAGCAGCGGCGAGATCACCAGCACGAGCAGGATCGTCTTCCAGGTGCCTGTCGACCGATGCAGGTAGAGCGCGATCGGGTACGAGCAGACCAGCGTCAGCAGGGTGATGCCGAGGCTCACCGAGACGCTGTTGACGATCAACTCGGCATAGAAGCTGTCCGTGACCATCTTGGCCCAGGTCGCCAGCGTATAGACCTCGCGCATCGCGCCGGTCGGCTCGACCTCGTAGAACGACATGCGCGCGAGATTGAGGACGGGCGCGAGGAAGCCGATCGCATTGATCAGCGCGATCGGCGCCAGGAGCGCGACGATCAGCCTGAGCCTGCTGCGGCGCGGGGGCAGGGCGGGCGCGAGGGCCGTGGCCGCGCTCATGCCGCCGCCCCGTAGACGAAGATGTCCTGCGGGCGCCAGGACAGGCTGACCTGCGTGCCCGGCGCGAGCACGGTTTCGCCGCCGCGCGTCGCGAGCTCGACCGATACGATCTGGCCGCCGACATCGACATCGTATTGCAGGATGTCGCCGGAGAAGATCGCGCGCGCGATCGTGCCGGTGACGCCTTCGCCGCCGGTCGACGGCGAGAGCGCGATGCGGTGCGGCCGGATCATCACCTGGACCGGGCCGGAAAGGCCGGCAGGGGCGAGGACGCGCTGGCCGGCGAACTCCGCCGTGCCGTCTTTCGCAACGGCTTTCAGCCGGTTGGTGCGGCCGACGAAGCTCGCGACGAAGGCGGTCTTCGGCCGCTCGTAGAGATCGACCGGCGTGCCGACCTGCTCCAGCCGGCCCTCGTTCATCACGACGACCTTATCGCACATGGTCAGGGCCTCGCCCTGGTCATGGGTCACGAAGATCGCGGTGATGCCCAGGCTCTTCTGGATGTCGCGGATTTCGTTGCGCATCTCGTCGCGCAGCTTGGCGTCGAGATTGGAGAGCGGCTCGTCGAGCAGCAGGATCGAGGGGCGGATCACCAACGCACGCGCCAGGGCGACGCGCTGCTGCTGGCCGCCGGAGAGCTGCGCCGGCTTGTGCTCCTCCTTGCCGGTGAGGTGCACGAGCGCGATAGCTTCCTTGACCCGGCGCGCGATCTCGTCCTTCGGCACCTTCCGCATCTCCAGGCCGAAGGCGACGTTCCTGGCGATGCTCATATGCGGAAACAGCGCATAGCTCTGGAAGACGAGCCCCATGTCGCGGCGATGCGTCTCGACCGTGGTGAGGTCCTGCCCGCCGACGACGATGCGGCCTGCGGTCGCCGGCACGAGGCCGGCGATCATCCGGAGCGAGGTCGTCTTGCCGCAGCCGGAGGGGCCGAGGAAGGCGACGAGCTCGCCCTTGGGCACTTCGAGGTCGAAATTGTCGACCGCCGTGAACCCGGCATAGCGCTTGGTCAAGCCGCGGATGGAGAGGAAGCCTTCACCCGCAGTGCCATCCGTACCCTGGCCCGGTGCCGTGCTCTGGTCGGTCATGATCCAGCGCCCTCAGCGGCTCAGCGGGATCACCTTGCGGCGCCATTGCTCCATGATCGGGTCGCGGACCTTGGCGAGCGCGATCCAGTCGACGGGGATGACCTTGTCCATCGACTTGACCGCGGTGCGGGCGATGGCCGCTTCCGAGATCTGCGCCTTGGCGTTGGTCGGTGCGTAGAACATGCTCTCGGTGAAGGCCTTCTGGGCTTCCGGCGAGAGGGCATAGTCGATGAACTTGGCGCCGGCATCCTTGCCCGGGCCGTTGGCGACATAGTTGATCGTGTTGATCTGGAAGACGCTGCCTTCCTGCGGCAGCACCGTCTTGAGCTTGCCGCCGGAGGTGTCGGCATTGACCTGCGCGCGGGCGTTCCAGCCGGCGCCGATCACGGCCTGGCCGGAGATGATCACCGGATAGACTTCCGGCTTCGGCTCCCAGGTCTGGACATTGGGCGCGATCTCGCCGAGCGCGGTAATGCCCTTGTCGACGTTCTGGAGATAGTCCGTGCCGCCGCGGGCCTTGTCCATGATCAGGACGAGCGAGAGGCCCTGGATATCGGGCATGCCGGGGATCGCGACCTTGCCCTTGTACTCGGGCTTGGCGAGATCCATCCAGCTCTTCGGCGCGTCCTTCACGGTGTCGCCGTTATAGAGCATGACGAGATTGTCGAAGGTCACGGCCACGCCGTCGACATCGGCGATGCGGGCGTTGGGATAGAGATCGGCGACGTTCTTCGAGACCTTCTCGTCGATCTTGTTGAACAGCTTCTCGTCGGTCGCGGCCTTGGAGACGGAAACGTCCATGATGACGACGTCGGCCTGCGGCGCGGCCTTCTGGGCGCGCAGCGTGCCCAGCATCTGGGCCGAGTTCGGCATCGGGAAATACTCGACCTTGATGCCGGGATTGGCCTTCATGAACGGCTCGACCACCGCCTTGGTGTAGCGCTCCTGGAAGAGGCCGGCATAGGCCATGACGGTGACGGTCTGCTGCTGCGCCAGCACCTGCGTGGAGACGCCGCTCATGAGCAGGGCGGCGATGGTGAGCTTGGTCGACAGATTCATGCGATGATCCCCTCTGTTGTAGTTATGCAGGCGGTCTTTGCCGCCCGTCGTTCGGTCTGGTCGCTTCTGTGACGTGTTCGATGCAAGGCTCAGGCCTTGGCGAGCTTGCCCTCCACCAGCACGGTCGCGCCCGAAATGTCGGGCAGCTTCTCGCCCTTGCGCAAGCGCTCGAGCAGCACGAGCTCCTGCTGCTGCATCTCGATCGCCTTGCGAGCATAGGCCTCCGCCGTCGCGGGCTTGAGCACCACGACGCCGCTCTCGTCGCACAGCACCGCATCGCCCGGCTCGATGGTCTGGCCGCCGACGCTGACCGGCACGTTGATAGCCCCCTCGGTGCCCAGGATCTTGGTGGTGATCGGGGAGGGGCCGCGGCACCAGATCGGCATGTCGGTCTTGACGATCTCGGAGAAATCCGTCGCCGGGCCGTCGATGACGCCGGCTGCGACGCCCGCGTTCTTCATGGAATGGGTGACGACGCCGCCCCAGCAGGCATGCTTGGTGTCGCCGCAGCGATCGATGACGACGACATCGCCGGGCCGCACCAGCTTGGTGAGGTAGTGCAGCGCGGTCGAATCCGCATGCGGGATACGGATGGTGACGGCGGTTCCGGCAATGCGCTTGGTCGGCAGCACCGCCCTGATCTCGCGATCGACGAAGCCGGAATGCAGGACATGGCCGATGGTCGCGACCTCGCATTGCTGCAGCAGGGAGACCAACTCGCCGGAGATTTGCGCCGGCATCGGGTTGACGATGAACATGGGCGGCTCTCCCGATCAGGCGATGACGTGGTGGTTGGCGACGGGCACCGCGGCGCGGACCTTGGCCGTGTAGTCGAAATCGAGCTTGCCGCTGGTGGTGCCGATGCCGTCCGAGACCTGAGAGGTGACGTGGCCCCAGGGGTTGATCACCATCGAATGGCCGTAGCAGGCGTTCTTGCCCTGGGCATGGGTGCCGGTCTGGCCGGTGGCGAGGAACCAGGTCTGCGTCTCGCAGGCGCGGGCCCGCGCCAGCAATTCCCAATGGTCCTTGCCGGTCATCAGTGTGAAAGCGGCGGGCAGCACGATCACGTCGGCCCCGGCATCGCGCAGCTTGCGGAAGAGTTCGGGGAAGCGGATGTCGTAGCAGATCGCGCAGCCCACCGTGGTCTCGCCGACCTTGTAGGTGACGACGTCCTTGCCGCGCGAGACCATGTTGGACTCACGGTAGCTGACGCCGCCCGGCGCATCGACGTCGAAGAGATGGATCTTGCGGTAGCGCGCGATCTCCTTGCCATCAGGCCCGAACACGACCGTCGCATTGAAATAGTCGTCGCCATCGCGCTCGGCGACGCTGCCGGCATGGATGGTGACGCCGTGCTTCTCGGCGAGGCCCGACATCAGGCGATAGCTCTCGCCGTTCGGGAAGGTCTCGGCGCTCTCGCGCATCGCGGCCGGGCTGCCATCGAGGAAGGCGTAGTATTCCGGCAGCACGATCAGGTCGGGATTGTCCTCGGCGACGACCTTCTCGATCATGGCGCGCGCGGTCTTCAGGTTCGCGGCCTTGTCGTCCTGCGAATTCATCTGGATGAGCGAGACTTTCACCGGCGTTCTCCCTGTGGCCGGGATATCGGGGCAGGGCGCTCTGCGGCGGATATCCTGCTTGCTGTCGGCCGAGGGGCAGGAGACCAAAGCCGGACGGTGCCGGCAAACGCGAAATTCTTGTCCGGCTCGACAAGAATTGCTTATGACGGCCGCAAGCTCGGGGCCGGGGCGGTGGACGCCGCGATTTCGGCGGCCATGCCGGCGATGAGCGCGGGCAGGGCATTGCCGGGATTGTCGTTGTAGACGGCGTGGAAATGCAGCGCCGGCAGCTTCGCGTCGACGTCGAGGACCTGCAGGTCGCCATTGTCGAGGAATTCCTGCACCACGACCTGCGGCAGCACGGCGACGCCGACGCCGTCGCGGATCAGGCGCGTGATGGTCGCCAGAGAGTTCGAGTTGAAGACGCGGACGGCCTCGGCATCGACATCGGCGACCTCGATCGCCCGCAGCACGGAGTGGTGCGGCTGCGAGCCCTTCGAATAGGCGAAGATCGGGTAGTCGACGAGATCGGCGATGGCGAGCCGCCCCGGCTTGAGCGCAAGCCCGGGCGCGGCGATCCAGAGACAGTCGAAGACGCAGAGCTCGATATTGCGGATATGCGGCGCGACGACCGGCCCCATGATCAGCCCGAGATCGACCTGGCCGTCCTGGATCTGGCGCGCGAGGTTCAGGCTGGTGTCGACATTGAGGTCGATGGCGACATTCGGATAGCTGACCTTCACGCGCTCGATCAGGCGCGGCAGCCAAGCGTAGACGATCGAGTCGATCGCGCCGATCCTCACCGTGCCGCGCATCTGGCCGGCATCGGCGACCGAGCGTTCGAGCTCGGCCACCTGCCGCATGATCGCCTCGGCCTGCGGCAGGGCGCGCTGGCCATGCGGCGTCAGGCTCACCGTGCGCAGATCACGCTCGAACAGGCGCACGCCCAGCTCGCGTTCGAGCGTCGCGATGCGATTGGAGACGGCGGCCTGTGTCGTGCAGAGCTTCTCCGCGGCGAGCGAGAAATTCCGCAACCTTGCGACCCAGACGAAGGTTTCGAGGAATTTCAGGTTCAAGACGACGACGCTTTCACTGGGGCAGGCTGTCCGTGGCGGGCAGGCTAACGCCATTCCGGCCGGGCGACCACAGCGAGCCGCGGCTAAAGCTGCGCCGAGCGTGCCGATCTGTCACGGAACCAAGCGGTCATCCCGTGCTGGACCCGGGATCCATTGAAGGGCTGCGGAGCTCTCCGATGGATCCCGGATCGGCGCTGCTGCGCAGCTTGTCCGGGATGACGGGGTGTTTCGAAAAAACTCGGCAGGCTCTACGCGTGGTGCAGGATCTGGCCGAGGAACTTGCGCGTCCGCTCGCTCTGCGGGGCCGAGAAGAACTGGTCCGGCGGGGCCATCTCCACGATCTCGCCGGCATCCATGAAGATCACGCGGTCGGCGATCTTGCGGGCGAAACCCATCTCGTGGGTGACGCAGATCATGGTCATGCCGCTCTCGGCGAGCTCGACCATGGTGTCGAGGACCTCGCTGACCATCTCCGGGTCGAGCGCCGAGGTCGGCTCGTCGAACAGCATGATCTTCGGGTTCATGCAGAGCGAGCGCGCGATCGCGACGCGCTGCTGCTGCCCGCCCGAGAGCTGGACCGGGTATTTGTGGGCCTGCTCGGGGATGTGGACGCGCTCCAGGATCTTGCGGGCGGTGGCCTCGGCCTCGGCTTTCGGCGTGCCGCGGACCTTCATCGGGGCCAGCGTGCAGTTTTCCAGCGCGGTGAGATGCGGGAACAGGTTGAAGCTCTGGAAGACCATGCCGATCTCGCGGCGGATATCCTCGATGCCCTTGAGCCTGGCGTGGACGGTGGTGCCGTCGATGACGATCTCGCCCTTCTGATGCTCTTCGAGCTGGTTCAGGCAGCGGATCAGCGTCGACTTGCCCGATCCCGAGGGGCCGCAGATGACGATGCGCTCGCCGCGTGAAACGGTGAGATCGATATCGCGCAGGACGTGGAAGTCGCCATAGAACTTGTCGACCTTGCGCATCTCGATGATCGGGGCGCCGATCTCGGCTTCGGGTGAGGCGATTGCGGCCATCTGGACAACCGTTCTGGGCTGGCTGGTTGAAGAAGCGCCCGGCCTCGGGACCGGGCGCTTGCGCTGTGACGGGAACCGACGCGATTGCGCCGGCCCGTACCTCGTCCCGGATCAGATCCGGGACGAGGTCGTGGTGGCATGGACGATCAGAACTTTCCGGATTCGAACACCGGCATCGGCGGCAGCTTCGGCAGGGGAATGCCGAACCACTTCTGGTTGATCTTCGAGAGCTCCCCATTGCCGTCGATCTCGGCGATGAACTTGTTGGAGAACTCGGCCAGCGCGGTGTCGGACTTGCGGAAGGCCATGCCGTTGGCCTGCTCCTTCAGCGTGATCTTCGGCTCGATATTGAGCTGCGGATAATCCTTGTTGAGCTGGGCGAGGATGGTGTTGCTCGCGCCCATCGCCTGGACCTGGCCGGAGATCAGCGCCTGGAGGGTGGTGGCGTCGTCGTCGAAGCGCTTCAGCGGCGTGCCCTGCGGGATGATGGCGCTGAGCGCGATGTCCTGCGTCGAGGCGCGCGCGACGCTGATCGTCACGTTCTTCAGGTCTTCCGGCGTCTTGATGTTGAGGCTCTTGGGCGCCAGCACATAGATCGTCAGCGTGCTGTAGGGGTTGGAGAACAGCACCTGCTTCTGGCGCTCCGGGGTGATGCCGAAGGTCGCGATCAGCAGGTCGACCTTGTTGGTCAGCAGATAGGGGATGCGGTTCGGGCCGGTGACCGGGACGAGTTCGAGCTTCACGCCGAGCTGCTTGGCCATCAGCGCGGCGACGTCGGCGTCGTAGCCGGCCGGCTGCTGGTTGGCGTCGGTGCCGCCGAAGGGCGGATAGTCGGTGAGCACGCCGACCATCAGCTTGCCGCGGGCCTTGATCTCGTCGGGCGTCGCGGCCTCGGCCGGGGCGGCGTGGAGTGCGGCGGAAGCGAGGCCGGCGAAGACCAGCGCGCCGAGGCTGCGGCGGCAAATCGATTTAAACAGCGACATGGACGTTCTCCTCTGGGGTGTAGGCTTGGTATTGCGCTGCCGCGCCTAGCGCGCGGCGACGAGGAGCTTCTGCTCCATCCTCTTGCTGTAGGCCGAGAGCGGCCGGCAGATGACGTAATACATCAGCGCGACGAGCGCGAAGATCGTGAAGGGCCGGAAGGTCGCGTTGTTGATGATCTGCGCGGCGCGCGTCAGCTCGACGAAGCCGATGATCGAGGCGAGCGAGGTGCCCTTGATGAGCTGCACGAGGAAGCCGATCGTCGGCGGGATCGCGATCCGGACCGCCTGCGGCGCGAGGACGAGCACCATCTTCGGCCAGTAGCGCAGGCCGAGCGAGGTCGCCGCCTCCCATTGCCCGCGGGGCACGACCTCTAGCGCGCCGCGCCAGATCTCGCCCAGGAAGGCGCTGGCATGGAGCGAGAGGCCGAGCGCGGCCGCCATCCAGGGATCGACCGACCAGCCGAACAGGCCGGGCACGAAGAAGGCGAGGAAGAGCTGCATCAAGAGCGGCGTGCCCTGGAAGACCTTGATGTAGCCGGCCGAGGCGACCCTGAGCCACTTGTATTCGCCGGTGCGGGCGAGCGCTACCAGCACGCCGCCGAGCGCGCCGCCGAGGAAGGCGACGAGCGAGAGCAGCAGCGTCCAGCGCACTGCCATGATGATGTAGATGATGTCGCCTGATCCGAGCGTGCGCATGTCGTCACCTCACCGGGTTGGCTTGCGCAGGAAGGCGCGTTCGATCCCGGCGAAAACCGTCCAGAAGAAGACGGAGAGACCGAGATACAGACAGGTGGCGACGAAATAGACCTCGAAGCTGCGGAAGGTGCGCGACTGGATGTCGCCCGCCACCGCCGTCAGTTCGCTCGCCGCGATCGCCGAGCAGACGCTGGTGTTCAGCATCAGCAGGGTGAACTGGCTGGTCAGCGAGGGGTAGATCGCCTGGATCGCCGGTTTCAGGATGATGTAACGGAAAATCTGGAGCGGGCGCATGCCCAGCGACTTGCCCGCCTCGACCTGACCCTTCTGGATGCTCTCGATGCCGGCGCGGATGATCTCGATGCCATAGGCGCCGACATTCACGACCAGTGCCAGCAGCGCCGCGCCATTGGAGGAGAATTTCAGGCCGAGCGAGGGCAGGCCGAAATAGATCATGAATATCTGGATCAGGAACGGCGTGTTGCGGATCAGCTCGATATATTCGTCGATGATCAAGACCAGCCATTTCGGCCCCGAGGTCTTGCCGAGCGCGCCGGCAACCGAGACCACCATGCCGATCGCCATCGCCAAGGCCGAGAGCACGAGCGAGTTGAGCAAGCCCTGCAGCAGCTCCGGCCAGGCCGCGAAGACATCGGTGAAATCGAATTCATAGCTCATGCGGACAGGCCCCTCAGGGGCTTCCGCTGCTCGACAGCCTGCATCGATCCTGTCCTCCCTGAATATCCGGCCGGCTTGCCGCCGGCTTCTCGGTCGTGCCGGTCCAGTCTTGCTACAATCGCGGAATCAGCAAGCCGCCATCGACATTGATCACTGTTCCCGTCGCATAGGCGAATTGCCCGCTGGTCAGGGCGGCGACCGCGGCGGCGACATCCTCGCCTTCGCCCCAGCGCCCGGCGGGGATCAACCCGTCGGCGATGCGGGCGTCGTATTTGGCCGCGACCTTCGCGGTCATGTCGGTGCGGATCACGCCGGGCCGGATTTCGAAGACCGGGATTCCCTCCGGCGCGAGCCTGACGGCGAGCGCCTTGGCCCACATCGAGAGGCCGAGCTTGGAGACGCAATATTGCGCCCGGTCGATCGATACGAGTTCGGTCGAAGCCGAGGTGATGAAGACGATCGCCGGACGCTCCGGCCTGTCCGCCAGCATCGCCTTCGCGACCTCCTGGCTGAGGAAGGCGGCGCCGCGCAGGTTGATGTCAATCACGAGGTCGAAGCTCTCCTCCGTGATCTCCAGCATGTCGCCACGCACAGGCGCGCCGATGCCGGCATTGGAAACGAAGAGGTCGAGCCGGCCGAAGGCGGCCTTCACATCGGCGACGAGGCCGGCATGGCTCGCGACCGCGGCGACATCGTGCTTGAAGAAGCGCGCCTTCGCGCCGGCCGCCTCGAACAGCTTCGTGGCTTCGGCGACGGCCTCGTCTTCGGCGATATCGGTGAAGGCGATGTCATGGCCGGCCTTGGCGAGGGCGATGCCGATCGCGCGGCCGATGCCGCGCCTGGCGCCGGTGATGAGAGCGACGGGACGTAACATTTCACTCTCCCCGATAGGTCGGCGTGCGCTTTTCCTGGAAGGCCGCGACGCCTTCCTTGACGTCGTCCGTATAGGACACGAGCGAGCTCGCCAATGTCTCCATGATCGCGCCGCTATCCTCGTCCTCGGCGGCATTGATCAATTGCTTGACGACGATATTGGCGACCGGACCGCGCTGGCAGATGCGCTCGGCCATGGCCTGCGCCGCGGCGAGTGCGCCGCCCTTCTCGACGACCTGATCGACGACGCCGAGCGTCAGCGCGGTCTCGGCCGTGACGATTTCGCCGGTGAGCGCGAGGCGCCGCGCCACCTGCCCGCCAAGCCGCCGGACCAGGCGCTGCGTGCCCGACCAGCCGGGGATCATGCCGAGCCCGGTTTCGGGCAGGCCGATCTTGGCCTGGACCTCGCAGATGCGGATATCGGCGGTGACGGCGAGTTCGAGCCCGCCGCCGAGGGCATGGCCGTTCAGCGCGGCGATGACCGGCGGCTTCATCCGCGCCAGCTTGTCGAAGACGCGGTGGCCGGAGCGGACCCAACCCTGTCCCATCTCCAGTGGAGACAACCCGCCCCAGGCGACGATGTCGCCGCCAGCGCAGAAGGCCTTGCCCTCGGCCGTCAAGATGACGGCGCGGACCGAGCGGTCGGTGTCGATCGCATCGGCAAAGCGGCCGAGCAGGCCGACCATGACGTCGTCGAGCGCGTTGAGCTTTTCCGGCCGGGCGAGCGTGATCGTCGCGATGCCCTGGGCGATGTCGAGGCGGACGGGCTCGCTCATGCCGCCCTCGCGGGGAGTTCGAGGCCGATCAGGGCCTCGTCGAACAGGGCCGCATCCATCAGCTTCGGAGGCTTAGGCACCAGCAGCGGGAATTCGCTCTGGGCGAGGATATCGCGCTCCAGATCGACGCCGGGGGCGATCTCGGTGACGACGATGCCCTCGGCCGTCAGCTTCATCACGCAGCGCTCGGTGACATAGGTGATGTCCTGCCCCTGGGCGATCGCACGCGGGCCGGAAAAGGAGATGTGCTCGACCGTCTCGACCAGCTTCTTCACCTTGCCCTCCTTCTCGATGACCAGCTTGCCGTCCGCGATCGCGAGCTTGGCGGCGGCGCTGAAATAGCCGGAGAAGACGATGCGCTTGGCGCGCGCGGTGATGTCGATGAAGCCGCCGGCACCCGCCGTGACATGCGGTCTCACCCCCAGCTTCGAGACGTTGACGCAGCCCTGCCTGTCGATTTGCAGGAAGGAGAGCAGCGATAGGTCGAAGCCCGCGCCCTGGAAATAGGTGAACTGGTAGGGGGAGGGCACGATGGCCTCGGCATTGGAGGCGCAGCCGAACTGGAATTCGAGCAGCGGCACGCCGCCGACCGCGCCCTGCTCGATCACCCAGGTGACCGCGCCGTGCTGGCCTTCCTCGATCAGGATGCGCGGGACATTGGCCGAGATGCCGAAGCCGATATTGACCGCGTCGCCGTAGCGAAGCTCCTGCGCGACACGGCGCGCGATCACCTTGGCGACGTCGAAGGACGGCGTCTCGAAGCTGGACAGGGGCCGGCGCACCTCGCCGGAGATCGCGGGGTCGTAGACGGTCTGCGTCGTCTGCATCTGGTCGGGCGCGACCACGATCGCATCGACGAGGATGCCGGGTACGAAGACGGCTTGCGTGTTGAGGCTGCCGGCCTCGACCACGCGTTTCACCTGCGCGATGACGATGCCGCCATTGTTGCGCACCGCCAGCGCTTGATCGAGCGGACCGAGCAGGCCGCCCTCATGTTCGTAGGAGAGATTGCCGCGCTCGTCGGCCGTGGTGGCGCGGATGATCGCGACCTTTGGGACGATGCTGCGGAAATAGAGCCAGTCCTCGCCGTCGAACTCCACGCGGCTGACGATTGGTTCGGCCATGGCGCGCGCGTTCATGGCGCAGCCCTGGTGCTTGGGATCGACGAAGGTGTCCATGCCGATCTTGGTCAGCACGCCCGGCCGCTTGGCGGCGGCTTCGCGATGCATGTCGAACAGGATGCCGCTCGGGATGTTGTAGGCCGGGATCTCGTTGCCCGTAACCATCTTCCAGATCGCGGGCGGCTCGGCCGAGGACGGGCCGGATGGGTAGGAACCGCCCATGATCCGGGCCAGCAGGCCGGGCTTGGCGATGTGGTCGACGCCCTTGACGCCCCACATGTCGCCGGCTGCGATCGGATGCAGCGTCGTCAGGTTGCGGGGATGGCCGGAGGCGTCGAAGCGCCGGCCGATCGCCGCGAGCACGGCGTCCGGGCAGCCGAGGCCGGAGGAGGAGGAGACCGTGACGATCGCCTCGTCCGGGATCAGGGCGGCAGCTTCGTCGGCGGAGAGGATTCGAGGGAAGGCCATGGGTTGCGTCTCTTCGAAAAAGGGATCAGCCGGCGGCGGCGAGCGCGCGCTGATAGGCGCCGCAGGATTCGCGGATGACGAGATGGGCGGGGCCGATGAAGCTCTCGGGCTCGGCGGCGGGGTCGGCGATCTGCTTCAGCAGCAGGGCGGCGGCACGTTCGCCGAGGCCGACGGGATCGACCGCGACGGTGGTCAGCGCGGGCGAGACATGGCGCGCCTCGCTGGTGTCGTCGAAGCCGACGATGGCGATGTCGCGCCCGACGACGAGGCCGTGCCGCGCCGCCGCCAGCATCGCGCCGATGGCGGTGACGTCGTTGTAGCAGACGACCGCGGTCGGCCGGTCTGCGAGGGAGAGCACGGCGCTCATCGCGCCGAAGCCGCCGTCGCGCGTCGGCATGCTCTCGAGATTGAGCGCCGGACCGACATTGCGCCCGGCCGCCTCCATCGCCGAGAGGAAGCCGCCATGGCGCTCCTGCCGGACGACCATGGAATGCATGCCGCCGAGGAAGGCGATGCGCTCGTGACCGAGATTGATGAGATGGCGCGTGACGCGGCTGGCGCCGACCAGATTTTCCGGCACGACGACGCTGGTATCGGCACCGGGCAGGCGGCGGATCGCGACCAGCAGCGCTGTGCCGGCCGCCTTGGCCCAATCGAGATGCTCGGGCCGCGTATCCAGCGCCGGGCAAAGAATGATGCCGCCCGCGCCATGCTCGCGCATCATCCGCATCACCTGCTCCTGGCGCACCACGCTCTCGGCGGTGTTGGCCATGAAGGCGACATAGCCCGCCATCTGCAGGACCTTCTCCACGCCGATCGCGAACTCGGCGAAGAACGGGTTGGAGAGGTCGTTGAGGACGAGGCCGACGATGCGGGACTGCGCGTTGCGGAGATTGGCGGCGCCGCGATTATAGACATAGCCGAGCCGGTCCATCGTCTGCAGGACGTGCTGGCGGGTCTCGGGCTTCACTGCGCCGCGGCCGGTGAGGACGAGCGAGACCGTCGATTTCGAGACGCCGGCGGCGTCCGCGATCTCGATGATCGTCACCTTTCCCTTGCTGCCTTGCGGCTGCGGCATCGTTTCGTCCCTGATGCGCGTGGCGCTGTTCTTTTCTTGGAACGTTCCATTATCAGCGAATGGATCGGTGTGCAATATCCCTCTTTCAAAGCTTTTTATGCGCCTATATAAGGCTGGAAACGCGTTCCTTTATTGGAACGTTCCAATAAATCACCGGAGGAAGCGATGGTCGAGATCAGCCTGCCCCGTATGGATGGCAGCAGCGAGCGCTACAGGCTGGCGCCGCCTTCGCCTTTCCCGCAGACGGCTGGGGCCAACGGTATCCGCACCGTCTATGCCGCCGCCCATGTCGTCGCCGACCCGCTCAGGCTGGTCGATCCCTGGCGCGAACCGGCCGTCGACTGGGATGCGACGCTGGCCTTCCGGCACCATCTCTGGGGCCTGGGCTTCAAGATCGCAGAGGCGATGGACACCTCCCAGCGCGGCTTGGGGCTGGACTGGCAGAACGCGGCGGAGTTGATCACCCGCGTCCTCGCCGAGGCCAAGGCGACGCCGGGCGCCGATCTCGCCTGCGGCGCCGGCACCGACCAGCTCGCGCCGCAGGAGGCCCGCAGCCTCGACGACGTGATCCGCGCCTATGAGGAGCAGATCGGCCATATCGAGGAACATGGCGGCAAGATCATCCTGATGGCGAGCCGCGCGCTTGGCCGCGTCGCGAAGGGGCCGGACGATTATCTCGCCGTCTATGGCCGCCTGATCCGCCAGTGCCGCGGCAAGGTGATCCTGCATTGGCTGGGCGAGATGTTCGATCCGGCGCTCGCCGGCTACTGGGGCAGCCGCGATTTCGAGCCGGCGATGGAGACGGTGCTCACCCTGATCCGCGACCACGCCGACAAGATCGACGGCATCAAGATCTCGCTGCTCGACGCCGGCAAGGAGATCACCATGCGCCGCCGGCTGCCGGCGGGGGTGGTCATGTATACCGGCGACGATTTCAACTATGCGGAGCTCATCGGTGGCGACGATCAAGGCTTCTCGCACGGCCTGCTGGGGATCTTCGACCCGATCGCACCGGCTGCGGCTGCCGCCTTCGCCAGGCTTGAGGCGGGGGATCGCGCCGGCTTCCACGCCATCCTCGACCCGACCGTCGCGCTCTCGCGCCGGCTCTTCGAGGCGCCGACGCAGCATTACAAATGCGGCGTCGTCTTCCTCGCCTGGCTGAACGGTTTCCAGAGCCATTTCCGCATGGTTGGCGGTGCGGAATCGGCGCGCGGCATCCTGCATTACGCCGATCTCTTCCGCCTCGCCGACCAGTCGGGGCTGCTGATCGATCCCGAATTGGCGGCGCGCCGGATGACCCATCTCTGCGCCGTCAACGGCGTCGCCTGAGGAGGAAGCAAATCATGCACGCCCTGCTGCTCGACGCCGAAATCTACGACCAGATCCGTGAGACCGCCCGGCGCTTCGCCGAGGATGTCGTCAGGCCCGCCGCCGTCGATCTCGATCGCGACGAGACTTTTCCGGCCGACATTTACGCCCAAATGGGCTCGCTCGGCCTGTTCGGCATCACCGTGCCGGAGGCGCATGGCGGCGCCGGTCTCGATACCTATGCGTACTCCATCGTCATGGAGGAGCTCTCCCGCGGCTATGCCTCGGTCGCCGACCAGTGCGGCCTCGTCGAATTGATCGGCACGCTGCTCACCCGTTACGGCACGCCGGAGCAGCTCAAGCGCCTGCCCGATATCCTCGCGGGCAAGACGCGCGTCGCCTATTGCCTGACCGAGGCCGAGGCGGGCTCCGACCTCTCCAATGTCCGCACGACCGCGCGCGAGACGGCCGACGGCTATGTCATCGACGGCGGCAAGCTCTGGATCCACAACGCGCCGGTCGCCGATCTCGGTTTCGTGCTGGCCTCGACCGATCCCGCTGCTGGCCATCGCGGCATGAGCATCTTCCTAGTCGATCTGCATGCGCCGGGCGTCTCGCGCGGGCCGAAGGAGCACAAGATGGGCCAGCGCGCGAGCCAGGTCGGCGCGCTCAATTTTGACGGCGTCACCGTGCCGCGCGAGGCCTTGCTCGGTCCGAAGGGGCGCGGCTTCCACATCATGATGAGCGTGCTGGAGAAGGGCCGCGTCGGCATCGCCTCGCTGGCGGTCGGCATCGCGCAGGCGGGGCTGGAGGCGGCGCTTGGCTATGCGCGCGACCGGCGCCAGTTCGGCAAGCCGATCCTCGACAACCAGGGCCTGCAATGGCTGCTGGCGGACATGGCCAAGGACATCGCGGCCGCCCGTGCGCTGGTCGAGCGCGCTGCGCTGCTGATCGACCACGAGAAGCCCGCGACCTCCGCCTCCTCGATGGCCAAGTGCTTCGCCAGCGACATGGCGGTGGCGCAGACGGCGAACGCCGTGCAGGTCTTCGGCGGCTCCGGCTATATCCGCGGCTTCGAGGTCGAGCGGCTCTATCGCGATGCCAAGATCACCCAGATCTACGAAGGCACCAACCAGATCCAGCGCACGATCATCGCGCGGGAATTGATCAGGAACGGCGCTTGAAACCATGTTGTGGCAGCACTTGCCACAACATCACCGCGAAATGACCAGACCGGCTTCAGGCTGAGACCGCATTTGGACTGTCCGATGGCCCCTCATCGCCAATACAGAGGAGAACTCTCCATGCGAAAGGCCATGATTGCCATCGGAACCGCGCTGCTCGTCTCGGGCGGCGGCATGGCGCAAGCGCCGGCTGTGCCGACACCGCCGGCGCAATCCACGCCCTCGGACGAGAGGGCGGCCACGATCAAATCGATCAGCGTCGTCGATTTGGACGCCTTGCCGGCCGCGACCCAGGAACAGGTGACGCGACAGTCGAAGGCGCAGCCGGCCGGGCAGCTTCAGCAGATTCAGGCCACGATCGAGAACGAGCCGAAGCTGAAATCCGCGCTTGCCACGAAGGGCTTCACGTCCCGCGACGTGGTGATGGCTTCGCTCGACGATGACGGCGAACTGACCATCGTCGCCAAGCGGGCGACCTGAACCGGCCGGCCCGTTCCCTAGGAGGGGATCAGGGTCGCGACATGGCGGTCCATCGGCCGCTCGCTCTCGGCGAGACCCGCCGCCACGCCGGCGCGGTCCGCCGGGCTGCGGTTCTGGCTGAGCTTGCGCTTGCCTTCGAGCGACGCGATCGGCATGCGCAGGCCGACGATGCCGCGCAACTGCGCCTGGACGAATTCGGGCGGAGCGTCGGAGACCGCCCAAGGCGCGGTTCTCTCGCCTTCGTGCAGGTTGGTGAGCCGGGTGACGACATCCAGCAGCCGGGCGGAATCGTCGAAGAACTCGACCGGGCCGGAGGCATGCACGGTCACATAGTTCCAGGTCGGCACGACCTTGCCGGTCTCCTGCTTCAGCGCATACCAACTCGGCGTCACATAGGCGTCCGGACCGGCGAAGATGGCGAGCCCGTTGCCGATGGCCGGCACGCGCCATTGCGGGTTCGCCTTGGCCAGGTGCCCATAGAGTACCCCGTGCTCACCCTCGCTTGCATCGATGAGGAGTGGCAGCGGCGTCGCCAGCGGCCCCTCCGCCGTCGCGGTGACGAAGGTGGCAAGCCGCGCGGCGCGGATGGTCGCCAGGAGGCTCTCCCTGTCCTCGTCGCGGAAGGCCGGTGGGGTGTACATGCGGAAACTCCCTCTGTCGGAGGCCTCATGCCACCAATCTGGAGTGGCCGGAATATCCAGTTATCAGCGTTTCATCTGGTCCAGTTTAACCTTTAGCGCCGTTCATCGAGCGCGTCGCGGATGCCGTCGCCGAGCAGGTTGACTGCCAGGATCAGAAGGCAAAGCCCTGCGCCGGGCAAGGCGATCAGCCAGGGATCGAACAGGATGTGCTCGCGCCCTTCCGCGATCATCAGGCCCCAGGACGGCGTCGGCGGCTGGGCGCCGAGGCCGAGGAAGGACAGCGCGGCTTCGAGCAGGATGACGTTGGCGATCTCCAGCGTCGCGACCACGATCAGCGTATTGCGCAGGTTCGGCAGGATGCCGTGCAGCATGATGTAGAGATGCGAGGCGCCGAAGGACTGGGTCGCCTGGACGAACTCCCTGCTGCGCAGGCTCTGCGCCGCGGCGCGCACGACCACGGCGAAGCGGTCCCAGAGCAGGAGGCTGAGCACGACGGCGAGCGTCTTCAGCGAGGCGCCGCCCAAGGCCACCGCTGCGAGCGCGACCAGCACGATCGGCAGCGAGAGGCGCGTCGTCACGATGAAGCTGATCGCCATGTCGACGCGGCCGCCGAAATAGCCGGCGGCGAGGCCGAGCATCGTGCCGATGAACCCGGCGCAGAGCGTGACGCCGAGCCCGATCAGCAGCGAGACGCGCGCGCCATACAGAAGCCTTGCTAGATAGTCGCGGCCGAGATGGTCGGTGCCCAGCCAATGGGCCGGGTCCGAGCCCGGATACCAGAAGGGCGGGATCATGCGCTTGCCGAGATCCTGCGCGATCGGATCATGGCTGGAGAGCCAGGGCGCGAAGAGCGCGACGAAGACGATGACGGCGAGCAGGCCGCCGCCGATGCGGATGGCGCTGCTGGCGCTCAGGCCCTTGAAGAGCTTCCGCCGGCGGATGGCGGGGCTGTCGGCGATCGACATCAGGCGCTCCTCAGGCGGGGATCGAGCCAGGCATTGATCAGGTCGGCCACGGTCGTCAGCGTGACGTAGATCAGCGAGAGGATCAGGATGATCGCCTGCACCACCGGCAGGTCGCTGCGCAGCAGCGATTCCCAGGCGAGGCGGCCGAGCCCGTTGATGGCGAAGACGCTCTCGATGACGATCGAGCCCGAGAGCATCAGGCCGAACTGCACGGCGGCGAGCGAGACCAGCGGCAGCACGGCGTTGCGCAGGGCATGGACCAGCAGGACGCGCGGCTGCGAGGCGCCCTTGGCTCGGGCGGTACGGATATAGTCGGCGGTGAGCACGTCGATCATGCCGGCGCGGGTCAGGCGCATCAGGGCGGGCATGGCGTAATAGCTGAGCACCACGACGGGCAGGATATAGCCCTGCCAGCTCTCGGTGCCCGAGATCGGCACGAGCCCGTACCAGACGCCGAAGACCACGATCAGGATCAGGCCGAGCCAGAAGCTTGGGATCGCCTGGCCGAGGACGGCGAGCATCAGCGCGATCCGGTCGAGCGTGCCGCCGGGCTTGAGCGAGGCGAGGATGCCGAGCGGAACCGCGACGACGAGCGCGAGTAGGAAGGCGGCGGAGCCGAGCACGAGCGTGACCGAGAGCCGCTCGGTGATGATCGGCGCGACCGGCAGGTTGAAATAGAGGCTCGTGCCGAAATTGCCGGTGAAGGCATTGCCGATCCAGCTCAGGAACTGCAGCGGGATCGGCCGGTCGAGGCCATAGGCGTGGCGGATCAGTTCGACATCCTGCGCCCGGCCGGCCTGTCCGGCGAGGACGACGGCGGGGTCGCCGGAGACGAACATCAATCCGAAGGCGACGGCCGAGACGGCGAGCGCCACGAGGGCGGCGACGATCAGGCGGCGCGCGAGAAAGGGCAGCATGACGGCTCCGGGGATAGCGGGTCGGCCTGCCTGGCAGGAACGGCGCCGCAACCAGCGCTAGACTGGAAGCGGCGCGGCGATAGGAGCGAGGCTGTTACTTCCAGCTCGACAGCCACCAGCGGGCGAACTCGTCCGGATGGGGTTTGAAGGTCAGGTCCTTGGACAGACCGTAATTGATATTGAAGTCGTACATCGGCAGCCAATAGGCCTGATCGGCGATCTTCTTCAGCGCCTTGGCGTAGTTCGCCTCGCGCAGCGCGCGGTCCTGCGAGGTGTCGGCCGCGTTGACCAACTCGATCACCTCCTTGTCCTGGACGAGGTCGTCGGCACCGCCGCCGAAGAAGTTGGAGATGATGAAGGCGACGTCGCCGGTGCCGTAGCTGCCCCAGTTGGTGAAGAAGGTCGGCAATTCGCCCGCGCGCCATTTCTGCACGCCGGCGGCATATTGCTGCTCGTTCAGCGTCACGCGGATGCCGACCTTGCCGAGATCGCTGGCGATCGCCTCGGCGACCGGGCGCGGCATGGCGGCGAAGACCATCTCGATATCGACGCCGTTGGCGAAGCCAGCCTCGGTCAGCAGCGCCTTGGCCTTCGCGGGGTCATAGGCATATTTCGTCACGTCCTGCGCGCAGCCGAACTGCTTGGGGTTGCAGGCGGCATTGAGGACCTGCGAGGCGCCGCCGGCGAAGGCTTTGACGATGGCCTCGCGGTTGACGGCGTGGTTGATCGCCTGGCGGACCTTCAGGTTCTTGGTCGGGTAGTCCTTGCCCTTTCCGGTCACGGTCATGCCGACATAGGAGATGCGCATGATCGGGCCGTTGACGATCTGCACGCGGCTGGCAAGGCGCGCGGCCTGGTCCGGCGGAATGCGCCAGGTCCAGTCGAGCTTGCCGGCCATCAGTTCGGCGAACTGGGTGTTGAGCTCGGGAATGGTGCGCACGACGATCTTGCCGATCGCGGGCCTGCCCTTCGGGCTGCCGGCATAGTGGCCGTCGAAGCGCTCGAAGGCATAGCGGATGCCGGGCGTCATCTCGGTGAACTTGTAGGGGCCGGTGCCGACGGGCTTGGCCGCCATGCCGGCCGAGCCAACCTCCTTGAAATAGGCGGCTGGGTAGATCGGCAGCGCATCGGCCAGCATCTCGACCGCGCCGGCGAAGGGCTTGGCCATCTTGATGCGGACCTGGAAGTCCGAGACCTTCTCGACCTTGTCGATCCAATCCACGGCGATGCGGAAGCGCGTGCCGTAAGCCGGGTCGAGCACGGTGGTCAGGGTGTAGACCACGTCGTCGGCGGTGAACTTGGCGCCGTTATGGAAGGTCACGCCCTCGCGGAGATCGAATTCCATCGTCGTGGGATCGACGAAGCGCCAGGCCTTGGCGAGCGCCGGCTTGATCTCGCCGGTGTCGAGATCCTTGTAGAGCAAGCCGTCATAGATGTGCCGGGCGAGGATCAGGCCCTCGCGGCCGGCGATCTTGTAGGTGTCGAGCGCTTCCGGCTCGAGCGCGAAAGCGGCGTTCAGCGTGTCGTCGGCCTTGCCGGCTAGGGCCGGCACTGGCGCCAGCGCGAAGGAGGCGGCCAAGAGCGCGCCGGCCAGCGCGGTCGTTCCCAAGATTTTCATCGGTGTGTTCCCCTGTGTTTTCTGGATGGTCCATCCGGCCGGAGCGCGCCTCTATGGGCGATTCTGCGGCCGGAGTCTGTTAGCGGCTCTCGGAGGCCTGCAGCTTTTCCCAGAGCTTCCGTGCGCCGTTGATCTCGTCGATGCGCTCGCCTTGGCGGACGCGTTCGATGATGCCTGGCTCGGCCGCCTGCATGGCGGCGCAGGTCCGGGCCAGCGCTTCGGCTTCCGCGGGATCGATGACGCAGACCCCGTTCTCGTCGGCGAGGATGAGGTCGCCGGGGCGCACCGTCGCGCCGCCGCAGTTCACGGTCTCGCCGATGGTGCCGCCCTTGCCGAGGAGCTTCGTCGTCAGGGGCGAGCGGCCGCGGCACCAGACCGGCAGGCCGGAGGCGCGGATCGCCGCGACATCGGTGACGAAGCCGTCGATGACGACGCCGACGATGCCGGCGGCCTGCGCGGCGGCGGTCATCACCGCGCCCCAGCAGGCATGGCGATCATCGTCCTGGCGGTCGATGACGAGGATGTCGCCGGGCTTGGCCTGTGTCAGGGCGCAGGAGAGCACCGCGCCGTCATCGGGCGGGACGCTGACGGTGAGGGCAGGCCCGCAGACGCGCGGGCCCTCGATCACGCACTGGATCGCCGGGACCATGAAACCCTCGGTCAGGATATGGCCGAGCGTCGCGGTCTCGATCTCGCGGAAGAGCGCGGCGCGCTGCGCGATCGAGGCTTCGGCCGATGATCCGGTCGCTGTCATGGTCGCCCTTGCGCTGGAGAATGTCCGTTCTGCCGAACCTACGGAAGCCGCGAAACCGGGTCCAATAGACAGTTCCTATGCTAAGCATAGGCTTGCCACGGCAGCGGGTTTGCATAAGGGGCAGGGGTCACGAACGGAAGAGAGATACGCGCTTGAGCGGAACGAAGCCGAAGCTGCACCATCTCAACTGGAACCTGCTGCATACCTTCCTTGTCATCGTCGAGGAGCGCAGCATCACGCGGGCGGCCGACCGTCTGCTCGTGCGCCAGCCGACGGTCAGCGCGGCGCTTCAACGCCTTGAGGAGACGCTGGGCGGCCAGCTCATCCAGCGCGACAGCCGCCGCTTCGTCCTAACCAAGCGCGGCGAGCTTCTCTACAAGGAATGCGTCGACATCTACCGCAGCGTGGCGCGCATCGGCGACCGGCTCTCGGAGGATCATGACGACCTGACCGGGCTGGTGCGACTGCTCGTCGTGACCCATGTCGTGCTGCCGCCGCTCGACCGGACGCTGACGCTGCTCAACCGCAAGCATCCCGGCGTCAGCGTGCGGATCGATGTCGCCAACAGCCAGGACATCGTCCGCGCGGTCTCGCAGAAGCTCAGTCCCTTCGGCTTCTGCCTGCTGTCGAAGCCTCTGGCCGGGCTCGATTGCCGCCCGTTGCTGCGCGAGGAATTCGGCATCCTGTGCGGGCGGGGACATCCGCTGTTTGGGCTCGCGGACGTCCCGCTGGCCGAATTGCGCGACGAGCCCTTCGTCGCACTCGCCTGCGGGCAGGACGGCGCCTTGGAGCCGATGGTCTCGGTCCGGGAAGGAGCGGGGCTCGGCAGCCGGGTCGTCGGCTCAAGCCCCAATCTCGAAGAGGTCACGCGGATGATCGCCGCAGGCCTCGGCATCGGCATCCTGCCGCTGGCCTCTGTCGCCGAGGCGCTGGAAAGCCGCTCGCTGTGGAACCTCGCGCGGCCCGAGGACCTGCTCGGCGCCGATCTCTACTTCGTCTCGAACCCGGCCATGCAGCTCAACGCCGCGGAAGAGGCCTTCCTGCGGCTGTTCGAGCAGCGGCTTGGCGCTACGGAGGAGCCGGCCGCGGAGGCCGTCTAAGGGGCGCAACGCCCGTTGTCTGCCTGCTTCGCTTCCACGGTAATACCGTCATTCCGGACAAGCGGCGAAGCCGCGCTGATCCGGAATCCATCGTAAAGCTCAGCGCTCTCCGATGGATTCCGGGTCAAGCCCGGAATGACGACGCGTTTCCGTGTCAAATCACTGAGCCGGGAGCTTCCAAGGTCTGCTCAGCGATCCGCCCGTGCGATGACGGTGTGCAAGAGCACGTTGAGGCCGGGCTCAAGGTCTTCCTTCGTGCAAAGCTCGGCATTGTTATGGGTGATGCCGCCCTTGCAGGGCGCGAAGATCATCGTTGTGGGGGCATGGCGCGCGACGAAATAGGCATCGTGCCCGGCCTGGCTGAGGATATCTTGCGTGCGGTAGCCCAGCGCGAGCGAGGTCTGGCGGACGCTGTCGATCAGCTCCTGCGCGAAGATCTTGCCGCCCCATTTCCAGACATCGAGGATCTCGGCGGTGCAGCTGGCGCGGGCGGCGGATTCGCCGACGGCGCGACGGACGCGCTCGGCCATGACCTCGGAGGTCTCGGGATCGGGATGGCGGACGTCGCAGACGGCCTGCGCCCAGTCGGAGAGGATGCCCGGCTTGTTCGGCCAGGCGGCGAGGCGGGCGGCCGTCGCCTTGCCGCCGCCGGCAGCATAGGCCCAGCCGATCTCGTCGGTCTCGACCAGCAGGCGGGCGCCGGCCAGAAGGGCGTTGCGGCGGCGTTCCATCGGCCAGGGGCCGGTATGGGCGGTCTCGCCCTTGAATTCGACGAGCATGCCGGTGCTCGGGAAGCCGCCGGTGACGACGCCGACCTGCATGCCGTCGCGGTCGAGGTAATAGCCCTGCTCGATATGGAACTCGATATAGGCGTCGAAGGGGTGCGGCACGGCTTCCATCTCGCCGCGATAGCCGATCCGCTCCAGCTCCTGGCCGATCGTGCGGCCGTCCTCGTCGGTGCGGCCTTGCGCGAAGTCGAGCGTATAGGCACCGACGAAGCAGCCGGAGCCGACCATCGGCGGCGAGAAGCGCGCGCCTTCCTCGTTGGTCCAGTTGACGATCTCGATCGGCCGGCGCGTGCGATGGCCGAGCGCATCGAGTGTGCGGCAGACTTCGAGGCCGCCGAGCACGCCGGCGATGCCGTCGAAGCGGCCGCCATTGATCTGGGTGTCGAGATGGCTGCCCATCACCACCGGCGGCAGGCTGTCATCGGTGCCGGGGCGGCGGGCGAAGATGTTGCCGATGCCGTCGACGCGGACGGTGAGACCCGCCTCGCGGCACCAGCCGACGAAGGTGTCGCGCACCTCCTTGTCGGCATCGGACAGGGCGAGGCGCGAGAGACCGCCCGGCCGGCCCGGGCCGATCTCGGCCGAGCGCTCGATCGTGGTCCAGAACCGCTCGATGTCGATACGGGCCGTGTCGAGGCTGGGCATGACGGGTCTCCTCTCCACCGGATCGGGCGGGGACTGCTGCGGGCGATGAAGTGACGTGTCCGCAGCGCGTGCGCAGGCGAACCGTCCAGCTCAGGATTTCAGGGGAGGGGCGGCGCAGGCAAATAGATATTGCCTATGCTTGCCATCGGCGCGTCAGCGCCGGCTGGCGGCTTGCTCGGCTGCGCGCTGCCGTGGCCGGACGATCGCCCAGGAGCCGATGAGCACGATGACCTCCGAGAGCGCGCCGCCAAGCAGGGCCCAGGACGGCGAGACGGTCAGCAGCAGCACGAAGACGAGCAGCAGGCCGGCCGCGGCGGCGATGGCCGAGAGAATGGCGATGGAGCGGTAGTCCTGCGCGATCTCCAGCCAGATACGCGGCATGACATAGAGCATCGGCAGGCTGCTCATTACCCAGGCCAGGACGGATATCTCCAGGAAGCGCGTACCTTCAAGGCTGTCGGGCTCGATGAAGGGCAGGGCGATCAGGACGACGATGCCGTAGAGGATGCCGAGGCAGGCGAGCGGCAGGGGCCAGCGCCGCAGCCGCTGCCCGACCTTGGCGAAATCGCGATGCGCCATGAGCTTGGAGAGCTCGGGATGCATCATGTTAGCGAAGGCGGTGGAGACGATGCGCAGCGGCACGAAATTGACCAGTGCCGCCGCGATCGGGGCATAGGCCGCGGGACCCGCCATCGCCGCGACCATCAAGGCCATGCCCTGGCCCTGTAGGTTGGTGATCGTCACGCTCAGCACCGACCATTTGAGGTCGCGCCAGAGCTTGCGGTAGCGCCGCCAGACATGCCGGCCGAAATTGATCCGCAGGGGGCGCCGCCGCGAGAGGATCAGCAGCACCGCGATGCCGAGCGCATTGGCCACCGTCATCACCGCGAAAGTGTGCTGGAGGATATGGGTGCCGTCCCAGATCACCCAGGCGGTGCCGGCGGCGCCGCAGAGGGTGAAGGTGAGATCGCTGAGGCTGACCAGCATCTGGCGATTGCGGGCAAACAAGACAGTGCGAGTATGCGCCCGCATCGACCACAGCCCGATGAAGGCCCCGCCGAACAGCGCGCCCTCGTCGAGCCAGACGCCGAGGACGCCGGTGACGGCGAGGGCGAGCAGCAGCGACAGCAGCATCGCAGCCGAACCGAAGGTGACCTCATAGGCGCCGGCCGCGCCGGAGCCCCGACTCTGGGCGATCGCGATGCTGGCAGGCAGCGCCGTGAAGGCGCGGATATAGGTCAGGCCAAGGCCGCCGACGACCATCACCAGGGCGAAGATGCCGTAGTCGCGGGCCGATACGGAATGCAGCAGCGCAATGTTGAGGCCGAGATGGAAGGCGCTCTGCATCGCCTCGCCGCCGACCATGACGACGAGTCGCAGCACGATATGGCGGATGGCTTGGAGGTTCATCGCGGGCGGCTCGAGCCCTGGCGAAGCATGTCGGCGGCCACCGCCGTGATCGCCTGCGCGACGGCCTGCTCGCTGAACAGGGCATTGAAGCGTTCGCGGCCGGCCCGCGCCATCGGCGCGAGAGCCTCCGGATGGCTCACGATACCGGCGAGAGCCTGTGCCAGCGCGTCGGCATCCCCCGGCGGTAGCAGGCGGCCGGTGACGCCGTCGGCCACGACCTCGCGCAAGCCACCAATGGCCGAGGCGAGCGGCGGGCGGCCGAAGGCCATCGCCTCGATCGCGACGCGGCCGAGCGATTCCGGCCGGCGCGACGGCACGGTGACGACATCCGCCCAGCGATAGAGCGGGGTCGGATCATCGAGAAAGGGTTCGACGCTGACATGGGAAGCGAGGCCGGCGCTGGTCACGGCTTCGCGCAAGGCAATTTCGAGGCCGGGATCCTCGAAGGCGCTGCCGACGATGCGGGTCTCGATGCGGTCGCGGGTTTCCGAGGGCAGGGACGCCAGCGCTGCAAGCAGAACTTCCTGGCCCTTGATGCGGTTGATCCGGCCGAGCATCAGCACGCGCAGCGGGCGCTTGCCGTCATAGTCGGTCGGTGCCCAGTCGGTTGGGCTGGCGACGCCGTTATAGATCACGTCCGAGGGGGTGACGGCCGGAGCGTCGAAGGCCTCTCGCGTCGCCCGCGAGTTGAAGATCAGGCGAGCGCGGCCCCAGAGGATCAGCCGCCGCAGCAGTGTACGGGTCGCGCCTTCCGGGATCTCGTGGATGTGCTGGAGCGCCTTGCCCGGAAAGAAACGAGCCGCCAGCACATGGTCCACGATGACCGAGGTGTTGATGTAGACGAGGTCGCAGCGCTTCAGGCGACGGGCGGCCCGCAGGACGGCGCGGGGCAGGGCGATCGGCGCGGTCGCAACCAGCCGCGGCAGGTCCTTGCGGCGGAGCACCCAGAGCGGCTCGATCACGATGCGGCTGGCATTGCCTTCGAGCAGCCGGCGGATCGGCCCGTCGCGCGGCAGCACGACTTCGATCTCGGCCGACGGATAGGCCTGGCGCAGCGCTGCGACGCTTTCGGCGAAGCTGCGGTCCGAGCCGTAGAGTTCGTATCCCTGATGTATGCAGGCAATGCGGAGCGTCACGATCCAATTCCGTTCGAGGCCGCAGCGGTCCGTTCCGGACATGTCCGGAATTCGAGAAAGCCCGTCCTAACCATTCCGGATGAAAGGAGGATAAATCACGGAAATTCAAGGCATAATGAAAGTGCGACGCTTTGCCCGCGCCTCCGTGCGGGTCGGTTTGGACAGATCGAGATGGACACCCCTCCCACCCTGCTGATCCTCGGAACGCGCGGGATTCCGGCAGCGCATGGCGGATTCGAGACCTTTGCCGAGAAGCTGGCGCTCTTTCTGGTGGAGCGCGGCTGGCGCGTCGGCGTCTATTGCCAGGACGAGGTCCCGGTCGTCACGCAGCGTTTTCGCAGCGAGATGTGGCGTGGCATCGAGCTGATCCGGACGCAGGTCGCGTCGGACGGGCCGCGAGCGACGCTCGAATTCGACTGGCATTGCGTGCGGGATGCGGCGCGTCGCGAGGCGGTGAGCCTCGTGCTGGGCTATAACGGGGCGGTCTTCCTGCCTTATCTGCGTTTGGCGGGACGCAAGATCCTCACCAATATGGACGGCATCGAATGGCGCCGCCCGAAATGGTCCTTTCCCGTCCGCGCCTGGTTCTGGCTTAACGAATGGATCGCCGCCTGGTCGTCCAACCGGCTGGTGGCCGACCATCCCGTCATCGCCGACCATCTGGCGACCCGGCGCCCGCGCTCGGCGACAGCCATGATCCCCTATGGCGGCGTGCCGATCCCATCGGCGCCCGTGGCTCCGCTCGCCAAGCTCGGCCTCGAAAGCGGTCGCTATCTCGTGTCGATCGCCCGGATCGAGCCTGACAATTCGATCCTGACGTTGGTCGAGGCGTTCTCACGCAAGCCGCGCGGCATGAAGCTCGTGGTCCTCGGCACGTTCTCGGACAAGATCGCCTATCACCGCGAGGTCATGGCCGCGGCGGGGCCGGAGGTGCTGACGCCCGGCGCGATCTATGACGCCGGCATCGTGCAGGCCCTGCGCTTCCATGCGCGTGCCTATATGCATGGCCATACGGTCGGCGGCACCAATCCGTCGCTGGTCGAGGCGCTCTGGGCGGGCAATCCGGTTATCGCGCATGACAACCCCTATAACCGCTGGACGGCGGGCGAGGCCGGATTGTTTTTCAGCGATGAGGCTAGCTGCTCCGAGGCGATCGACAGGCTGATCGCCGATGACATCCTTGCCGGGCGCCTGAAGAAAGCGGCGCTGTCGCGGGCGCAGGAAAAGTTCAAGTGGCAGGCCGTGCTTGAGCATTACGAGCGCGAGGCGCTGGCCTTGATGGGCGGAGCTGCGGAGCCCGAACTGGCCGCCGTCAAGCTGGCCGACAAGAGCTCCGGATGAGCTTCAGCCGCCGGGCCGTCCTGGCGGGAGGCGTCGGGGCAACGCTGCTCGGCGCGAGGCCGGCGCAGGCCGCCCGGCCGCCCGTTCTTCGGCGCGGGATCAATCTGTGGCCATGGTTCTCGCTGACGCGGGAATTTCCGGCGCCGCGCACCGACTATGACTGGCCGCCTTTCCAGCTTGATCGTCCCGTTCCGACGGCGCGCGACCTCGGCCAGTTGCGTCGGGCGGGCTTCGATTTCGTGCGCATCCCCGTCGATCCCGGGCCGATCCTGGCCGCGGCGCCGCGCGAGCGGGCGATCCTGCTGGACCAGGTCGTGGCGGCGGTCGCGCAGGCGCTCGGCCAGGGTTTCGCCGCCGTCCTCAATCTCCATGCCAATGCGGCCACGCATCATTGGACGCCGACGTATCTCTTCGGCAGCGAGGCGGCGGCGGGATTTCCGGCCTATCTCGCGTTGATTGCGGAACTGGCGGGGCGGCTGGTGCGGCTGGGGCCGGATCGTGTCGCGCTCGAACCCGTCAACGAGCCGTTCCCGGCCTGCGGCGCCGCCGAATGGGATCGGATCCAGCGGCGCATGCTTGCGGCCGCGCGAAGTGCTGCTCCCGATCTCACCCTGGTCGCGACGGGGGCTTGCGGTAGCATGATCGCCGGGCTGGAGCCGTTGAAGGCGAGCGCGCTCGCCGCCTTCGAGCCGCTGCTCTTCACCTTCCATTTCTACGAGCCCTACCTGTTCTCACATCAGGGCGCGAAATGGATGAGCGAGCCGTTCTATCCGGCGCTCAACGCGGTGCCATGGCCGGCGTCGCGCGGCACGCTGGAGACGACGCTCGCCGCCGTCCGCGCCCGGATGGCGGAACTCGGCCGGCCGGCATCGGGGAGCGGCGCCGCGACCTATCGGGAGACCAAGCGAGTGCTGAAGGAGTATTTCGACGCTCGGCCGGACCGCCCCTTCATCGAGGGCTATCTGCGCCAGGTTCGGGCTTGGGCGCAGCGCGAGGGCATCCCGCCCGGCCGCGTCCTGATGGGCGAATTCGGCGCGGTCCGGACGGGCGCGGGCATCGCCGCTTCCGCCCCGGCCGACCGCGCGCGCTATGTCAGGGATGTTCGAACGAGCGCCGAGGCACTCGGTTTTCCCTGGGCATTCTGGAACCTGTTCGACAGCCTGGGCCTGTTGGTCGACGATGTCAGCCGGCAGCCCGACCCGGCCATGATCGAGGCACTCGGGCTGAAGATGCCGGGTTGAGCGGTTCTGTCTTGGTCTGACGCTCCGGGCGATAGAGGCACAGTACCACGACCGCGAACTTGGCGGGCAGGTTCGTCTTCGTCGCGATGCTCTCCGAGCCGTTCAGGAGGATGATCCAGACGAGCATCGGCAGCCAGACGCCGCCCGCCCGCCCGATCCGCGCGAGCTCGTACATGAACAGGCCGAAGGCCACGGTCACCAGCGCGGTGACGATCGCGCCCTGATAGAGTGTCATGCGGATGAAAGGGTTCTCGATGCCCCATTCCAGGCCGTTGACGCGCCTGAGCGTGTCGACGAGATCGTTGTCGGGACCGAAGACAAGATCGCCCAGCGAGAACATGCCGAGCAGGTCGAGCATCTCCTTGCGCGCATTGGCGCTGCCGCCGTCGGAGACGAAGCGCGTCGCGACGTCGTCGAAGAAGCCGACGGTCGCCAATCCGCCGATCGCAACCGGCAGCAGCGCCGCCAGCAGGCATGCGATCGCGGCGCCGACGAGCGAGACTCGCCCGCCGCGCAGCGAGAAAAACAGCATCGCGATGCCGTAGCAGAGGCCGAGCGCCAGCGAGACCAGCAGCGCCGTCCGGCCACCGAAGACGACGAGGGCTGCGCTCTGCAAGGCGATCAGCGTGCCGCGCACGGCCGGCGAGAGCGGACGGGAGCCGCTGATCAACGCCATCAGATAGCAGGCGGTGATCATGGCATTGGCCAGCGGATGGCCGTGGAGTGCGGCGGAGCGCGTGTCGGTCTCGAAGGCGATGCCGTCGAAGCGATAGGGGAAGAGGCGGATCTGGGTGACGAATTCGCCGAGCGCGAGCAGGGCGTTCGCCGTCATCACGACATGCAGGATCGTGGTCAGCGTCGCCATGGTCTCGTCGTCGGCATCGGCGAGCAGAAAGACCAGCAGACAGGCGGCGACATAGGTGTCGACCATGCCGCCGATGCCGGCGCCGGCGCGCAGGATGGTCACGATGATGACGGCGATGGTGACGACCAGCATCAGGAGCGTCGCCGGCCGGGCGCTGGCGAGGTGGATGGCGCGGCTGACCGGATCGCCGCTGGCGAGCACGCTCCAGCAGAAGAAGATCACGACCATGTAGGTCGAGGGATGGATCTTGGTCGCGGCCGAGCCGGCGAGGCCGTCGTAATTGTAGCCGACGAGCCAGAGCATGCCGCCGGAGATGCAGAACAGCACGAGCACCGTGGCGACGAGGCCGATGCGGCTTATCCCGTCGAGCCGGGCCCAGCCGGGTGCCGCCCGCAGCCCGGCGGCGCGCATGAGGAGATTCTGTTGCATTTTCTTCACGCGAACCGGTGTCCACTTCGCTCGAAAATGCTTTAGCCGCGCCCGCCGGAGTCGACGAGGATCGTGGCCGTGATCGAACGGCCCATGATGCGCGCGGCCTCCATGGCCTGGACGATGTCCTGCTGGCGCGTGCCGTAGAGGCGTGCGACCAGCACAATCTCCTCGGCCATGCCGACGAGCGGAGCGATCCTGACATTGCGGCCGAGCGCGCCGCCATCCATCACCACGAGGTCGAAATGCCGGCCGGCATCGGCCAGCATCCGCGTGGCGAAGGCCCGTCCGATGTTCTTCTGCGGCGGCGCCTTGCGGCGCCCGCCGGACATCATCGCGACATCCTTGCTGGCGCCGAAATGGATGGCCGCCTCCAGGCTGCTTTCGCCGCGCAGCAGGTCCATCAGGCCGGGGCCTGAATCCTCCGGCGCCTTCTCGAGATCGGCGTCGATCAGCAGGACACGCTCGCCCTGCTGGACGGCGGCTTCCGCAAGCTGGTCGGTCACGCGCTCGCGATCGGCGGCATCGCGTTCGACCGAGGTCAGAAGCAGGCTGTGCGCCGCGGTGGCCGTCGTTTCCGATGTATTGAACAGCCTGAGCAGCGCAAGCCCGGCCTCGCCATCGGCTTCGGCCGGGGCAGGCGGTGTCTTGCGCAGGCGCCAGCGCCGCTTCGCGACAGGCTTGCCCGGCCGCAGCACGGCGATGACCGGCGCGCCGATCAGCGCCTCGGCCTGGGCGCGGGAGATGAGATGGGGGGCGGCATATTCCCGGATCAGCGCGAGGCCTGCGCCGAGACCCAGCCCCAGCATGCCGGCGGCAGCGACAAGCGGCAGGGTCGGTGGCCAGCTCGCCTGCTGCGGCGCCTGCGCGCGGCTGATGATGCGGGCATTGGTGGTGTCGAGATTGGCCTGCTCGCGGGTTTCCTGCGCGCGCAGCAGGAAGTTGGCATAGACGGTGCGCGCGGCCTCGAGGTCGCGCTGGAGATCGCGCAGGCGCACCGAGGCCTGGTCGGCGCCTTGCGTCTGCCGCGTCAGGGCTTCGAGCTTGCCGGCGAGCAGCTTCTCGTTGCCCTGTGCGCGCTCGTAATCGGTGCGCACGGACTGTTCGACGCGGGCGATCTCTGTCGCGATCATCCGGCGGATCTGGACGAGCTGGCTCTGGGCCGCGCCGATCGAGGGATGGCGCGGGCCGAGCTGGCTCTGCAGGTCGGCCTCGCGCTGGACCAGCATCGCCTCCTGCTCGCGCAATTTGGCGACGACCGGGGACTGGATCGCCTCGGTCGAGTTGCCGGCAAGGCTGCCGCCGCGGCGCTGCTGGGCGATCTGCTCGACCTGCGACTTGAGCGCGGCCGTGCGGGCCTGTGCGGCGGACAATTGGTTGCTGATCTCGCCGAGCTGCTGGTCGCTGATCAGGCGGCCGGACGACGCGACGAGATTGTTCTGGGCGCGATAACGCTCGACGGCATTCTCGGCCTTCTCGACGCGCTTGCGCTGTTCGTCGAGCCGGGCGGTCAGCGCGTCGGAGGCCTCGTTCGCCGCCTTGCTGCGGGCATCGGCCTGGTCGGCGAGATAGGCTTCGGCGATGGCGTTGGCGAGCCTGGCGGATTTCTCCGGCTCCTTGGTCGTCACCACGACGTCGACGACGAAGACCTTGTCGGCGCGCCGGACCGAGAATTTGCGACGCAGATTGGCGAGCGCGCGCGCCTCCGCCGGCGTCAGGCTGCCATCGGTGTTCGGCGGATCGGCCGCCACCCGGCCAAGCAAGCGCGAGAGCAGGCCCTGGCCGTTGAACTCGCTGTCGTCAACCAGATGCGCGGCGCGGATCGCGCGCATCAGGACGCTGGTGGACTGGATGACGCTGGCTTGGCTCTCCACCTGCGCCAGCCCGCCATCCGGCGAAACGGAGCTCGGGTTGACGTCGTTGCTGACGACATTGCGGTCGCGCGGATCGATCAGGAGCTGGGCGGATGCGGTGTAGAGCGGGGAGGTCAGGACTCCATAGGCCAGCGCCAGGCCCGCCAGCACGCCGGCAATGCCCAGAATCATGAAACGGCGATGCCAGAGGATGCGCCAGAGCTCGGAGATCTCGACAGCGCCATCCTGACGCCGGCGATAAGCCTCCCGAGGAGCCGGCTGCACCGCTTCCTCCTGCCGATGATCGGTTGCAGCCAGGCTGGCCATTCCTCAACTCTACCAACGCAACAACGCCGGCACCGCGGCTTTTCCCGGTCGCGATACCAGCGGGGACAATGGCATCGAGTCCTTAACAAGCCCCGCTCTGCCCCCGCGCCCCAGCACGGGCAGGGCTAACGAAATCGAAATCCCGGCATGGCAGGCTGCCTTCCGTTCGCGGGCCGCACGGTGCGCGCGGCCGCGTGGGATGGGGCATGCGACTGAGGTTGACTATCGGTGCTTCGCCGTTGCGGCGATGGCATCTGCTGCTAATCGATCGCCTGCGGAGCCATCCGGGCCTCGAGCTGTCGCTGTGCCTGCCTGAGAGCGCTCCCGTCGACCGGAGCGGGCTCGGCCCACTGTTTCGCGTCGAGGGCCTGCTGCATGGTTTGCGCCCCGACAGCCTGTTCGCCGTGGCTGAGCTCGGCGATGCGGCCGTTCCGATCGGCCGGCAGGGCGGCCTTGCCGATCTGGTTCTCGATCTCGGAGACGGGAGCGCGGCGGAAGCCGGGCGGCACTGGACCCTGCATTTCGACGGCAAGGCGGGAGAGGACGCTCTGGTCGCCGCCCTGCTCGGCGGCGGGATTCCGCTCGTCGAACTGAGGGAAGGCGGCGATCTCGTCGCCGCGGGCCGGCCGGGCTCCGAAAACGGCCGCATCCTCCTGGCGAAGCTGGACGATATCCTCAGCCGGATCGTGACGCTGATCGTCGCGGCCATGGCCGGCGGACGATTGCGCGTTCCGGCGCTGCCTGCGGCCGAGACGGGGCCGCCGACGACGCCCGCCGCGCCTGCGGGCATCGCCAAGACGGTCGTCAAGGCCGGAATCGGGAAGGCGATCGAGCTGGTCTACCGGACGGGCTTCCACGCGCCGCATTGGCGGATCGGCTGGCGCAAGTTGGGCGGGCCTGACCTGTTCACCCTGCAACGGCATCCGGATAGCGGCTGGACAGATCTGCCGGATGACGGCGCCCGCTTCTATGCCGACCCCTTTCCGATCCTGCACGAGGGCAAGCTCACGCTCTTCGTCGAGGATTTCGTCCATGCGGCCGGCAAGGGCATCATCTCGGCGGTCGCGTTCGGGCCGGACGGGCCGCTGGGCCGGCCCGAACCCGTCTTCGAGCAGCCGGGCCACCTGTCCTATCCCTTCGTCTTCGCACGCGACGGCGAAATCTGGATGATCCCGGAAAGCTGCAGCGCGGCGCGGGTCGATCTCTTCCGCGCCACGGCTTTTCCGGGGGGCTGGGTGAAGGAGGCGACCCTGATCGAGGGCGTGGTCGCGAGCGACGCCACCCTCATCGAGCAGGACGGGCGGTGGTGGCTGTTCGCGACGGTGCGCGACGGCGGCGGCTCGTTCTCGGACGCGCTGCACCTGTGGTCGGCGCCGGATTTCCGCGGACCGTGGACGCCGCATCCGCGCAATCCCGTGCTGATCGACATCGCCTCGGCAAGGCCTGCGGGGCGGATGGAGCTGCGCGACGGGCAGTTGCTGCGCCCGGTGCAGGATTGCCGCCAGGGTTACGGCAAGGCGCTCGGCATCGCCCGCGTGACCCAACTCGACGACACGGGTTTCGCGCAGGAGGTCGAGACCATCCTGGAGGCGGGAGGGCCGCTCTGGCCCGGCCGGCGCCTGCACAGCCTGAACAGTGCCGGCGGGTTCGAGTTTATCGATGGCTCGGCGATGGTTCGGCGGAATCCGCTGGCGCGCCGGCAGCCGGCGGGCGCGAGCGCCAGTTCTTGATGGCGTGGCCGGCGCTGTCGGCGAGCATCGCCAGGCGGCCGACCAGCGTGCGCGCGCCCGTCACCGATTCCAGCGTCGCGCATTCCGTGGCGAAGCGTCGCTTGAAATCCTCGCCGCCGCACATGAAGTCGACCATCTCCAGCCCCTGGTCGATCGACCACTGGATATAATCCATCATCAGGACCATGCCGGGCGAGGCACGCTCGAATTCCGGGTCGTAGGTGGTGATGAAGGCCATCATCCGGCGGCGCTGGACGACATTGATCGAGACGGCGACGACCGTGCCGGCCAGTTCCAGCACGAAGACATGCAGGATGCCGAGCCGGGCCATGACGTCGACCAGCGCGGCGAGGGTAGGCGCGCCCTCGTCGAACAGGTCGGAGGCGCGGCCATGCCGCTCCAGCCATTTGCGCTTGAGCGCGGCGACGCGGGTCAGCACCGGCTCCAGCGGCTCGTCGGGCGTCATCAGGCGGAAGCGGAGTTCGCCGGCTTCCTCCATGAATTTTCGGCCGCGGCGATAGTTCTGCCGGGTCTTCTTCGACTGTGCCTCGAACCAGTCCGTGCCGCGCCGCCAAGGGCCGGCGACGCGATAGCTGATCTCGCTGCGGTGATTGGGGCGCAAGCGGCCGCTCGCGACGTCGGGCGCGATGATGCCGCGGATCGCCGCATCCGGCAGCAGGCGGTTGAGGTAGAGCATGTCGAAGCCGCCGGCCGCGGCGATCTCCCACCACAGGGCGGTGACGGCATCGCGGTTCCGGTCCGGCGCGAGCAGGGCGTCGCCGTAGTCGCTATGCTCCTTGGCGGCCCATTCCAGCACGGTGACGCCGCGGCGGCGGATCGTGGCGAAGGGCAGGATCGCTTCGAGCGCGGCTCCGTTCCAGACCAGCCCGATCAGCAGGTCGCGATCGTCGCGGCGCGTCGCGGTGCGCCACCAGGCATCGATCCAGGCATGGCTCTGGAACACGAGCCCGTCGGCGCGCCGCCACAGGTCGTCCCAGGCCGGCGCGAGCGCCGCGAGCCGCCGGTAGGAGGTGACGATCTCCAGTTCGCGGCCGGCCGCCGCGGCGAGCCGCTTCTGCCCGGTCACGACTGGGTTTCCTCGATCTCCTGGGCCGTCTTGCGGGTCGCGCGGGGGCGCAGGCGCAGTCTGATCTGACGCCACATCCGCTTCAGCGGCATCAGATAGAGCCCGGAGAGCGACTGGTAGTCGCGGACATTGCGTTCCATCAGCCCGAACTTGAAGTCCTCGTCGGGCTTGGGCACGCAGAGCGTCCCGAAGAAGCGGTCCCAGAACGAGAAGAGCAGGCCGAAATTCTTGTCGTAATGACGCGGGTCGACGCTGTGGTGCAATTGATGCCAGTGCGGGCAGAGGACGACGTTGTTGAGCCGTCCGAACGAGATCTTGAAATGCGTGTGCCTGACGAAATCCATCATCAGGATGTTGCGCATCACGTAGACATTGATGCCGAAGACGGTGAGCTCGACGAGGTTGAGCGAGACCAGCGACCAGATGCCGAAGCAGATGCCGGGGATGACGCCGTCCCAGGCGCGGTTCATCAATTCGTCCAGCGGATGGACGCGGTCCTTGGTGATGCCGACCATGACCTCGGCGGAGTGATGGACCTTGTGCAGCTCCCAAAGGATCGGGAAGCGGTGCTGCGCGACATGGTACAGGTAATAGGAGATGTCGTAGGCGAGCAGCATCGTCACGGTGAAGATCACCGTGGTGAGCGGGCCGGCCGGGCCGGGGATCAGGGGCGGATCGATGTGGAAGAGCGTCGCCAGCACCCGGTTGGTCGCATAGCCGACCGCGACGACGAAGGTGATCCCCGCCGGCAGCATCAGGAAGGGCATGATCGCCTTGCGGGTGACCCAGAACAGCAGGTCCGCCTTCGCCGAAGGGTGCATGATAATCTCGTGGGGGAACACGAAATCGAAGAACTCGCGGAAGCTGCGCTCCTTCGTCGTCCTGAGATAGGCGACGAGCGCGCTGACGAGCGCCGTCAGGAACAGCAGCCCGGTTGCGACAAGGCTCGTCGCCGAGATCTTGTCGAGGATCTTGCCGACGAAGTCGGTCATCTCAGCAAACATCGGCATCTCGATCAACGATGCGGGGCCACAGCATTGGCACGCCGGTGATTAAGGCTTCGACTGAGGCGATGAAAGATCGTCGCCCAAGGTTAAGCCATTTCTGGTTAAGCTTGGGCGACCGCGTTCGCAGAATGTCGAAAGCTGCTTCCCTTAGCGATCGGGCGGCAGCTCCGCATAGACCAGCCGGTTTCGGCCCTCGTTCTTGGCGCGGAAAAGGGCGAGGTCGGCGGCATTGACGACCCGGGCAGGGTCACCCTCGGCATCCGGCCAGGCGGTCGCCACGCCGACGCTGATCGTCACCCGGTCGGCGCCATGGGCGATATTGAGATCGCGCACGCCCTGCACCAGGCGTTCGGCGACATGGCTCGCGCCTTCCTGCGGCACGCCGGTCAGGATGACCACGAACTCCTCGCCGCCGAAGCGGGCGGCGAGATCGGTCGAGCGGGTCGAGCCCTCCTGGATCACATGCGCGATCTGCTTCAGCACGTCGTCGCCGGCGAGATGGCCATAGGCGTCGTTATAGCGCTTGAAATGGTCGACATCGATCATCAGCACCGAGAGCGGGCTCTTGGTGCGCTGGCAGCGCTTCCACTCGGCAGCGAGATATTCGTCGAAATAGCGGCGGTTGCCGAGGCCGGTCAGGCCGTCGATCCGGGTCAGGCGTTCCAGCTCGAGATTGGCGCGCATCAGTTCGCGCTGACTCTCGCGCAGCGCGCGATAGGCCTCGTCGCGCTGGAGATGATCGAGATAGGCGCGGGTGTGGTAGCGCACCCGGGCGATCAATTCGATCTTGTCCGGCAGCTTGACGAGATAGTCGTTGGCGCCGACCTGGAAGGCCTCGCTCTTGGTCGCCGGGTCCTCCTTGGTGGAGAGCACGATGACGGGCACCGCATGCAGGGCGGGGTGCTTGCGGTATTGCCGGACGAGGTCGAGCCCGTCGACGCCGGGCATGACGAGGTCCTGCAGGATCACCGTCGGCTTGACGCGCTGGGCGACTGCGATCGCCTCCAGTGGATCGGTGCAATAATGGAAATCGAGATCGCCGTGATGGGCGAGCGCGCGCCGCACGGCTTCGCAGACCATGACCTGATCGTCGACCAGCAGGACCATGGACAGGTAGCTGTCGGCCGGCGGCGGAACATCAGGCAGGGAGGATTTCGTTTCGCCTGTCATGGACAACCTTCATCACGACGACGGAGCGCACGCCTCGGTCAGGCGGGGGGCGATCGCGGCCAGCGGCAGGATTTCCGCGGCCGCGCCGATGGCGGCGGCGGCTTTGGGCATCCCGTAGACCGCGCTTGTGGCCTTGTCCTGCGCGATCGTCAAACACTGCCTGTCGCGCAGCAGTTTCAGGCCGCGGGCACCGTCCCGTCCCATGCCCGTCAGGAGGACGCCGACCGGATCTCCCTGCCAGCTTTCGGCCACGCTCTCGAAGAACACGTCGACCGACGGGCGATAGGGATAATCGCGCGGCTCGGCCCGGTAGCCGAGCTCTCCGTCGGACTTGAACACGAGGTGGTCGGCGCTCGCCGCGATCAGGACGGCCCCGCGTTCCGGCCGGTCGCCCTCGCGGGCGGGCCGGACGGGCAGGCGGCAATGCTGGCCGAGCCAGCTCGCGAAACCCGGCACGAACTGCTCGTCGAGATGCTGGACCAGGATGATCGCGGCCGGGAAATCGGGTGCCAGCCCGCCGAGCAGCGTCGCGACCGCGGCCGGGCCGCCGGCGGAGGCGCCGATGGCGACGAGGCGCTGGGAAGGAGAGGCCGGGGCAGGCGGCCGGCGCCGGACGCTGCTCACCGGCGGCGACACGCGCGAAAGCCGGCCGATCGTGGCGATGCGCGCCAGCAAAGCGGTGGTCTGCGCCGAGCCGTGGCCGTCGAGGCCGACGCTGGGGATATCGACCGCGTCGAGCGCCCCATAGCCCATCGCGTCATAGACGCCGGAGACATTGGCATCGACGCTGGCGGTGACGAGCAGGATCGGGCAGGGCGTCTCGGCCATGATCCGGCGCGTGGCCTCGACGCCGTCCATCTCCGGCATGTTGAGGTCCATCAGGATCAGGTCCGGCCTGTCGCGCCGGCAGGCCTCGACCGCCTCGCGGCCATTCATGGCGATCCAGGCGACTTCGTGTTCCGCCGTGGAAGCGATGACGCGTCGCAACAGCTCGACCGCCATCGGCAGGTCGTTGACCAGCCCGATTCTCATAAAACGCCCCCACAGCGCATGCCCGGATTCATGGTTCGCCGATCAGGTCGACCACCGCATGAATCAAAGTTTCGTCGTGGAAGCTCCCTTTGGTCAAATAGTAATCGGCACCGGCATCGAGCCCACGGCGGCGATCCTCCTCGCGGTCCTTGTAGGAGACGATCATCACCGGCAGGTTGCGCAGGCCGGGATCGCGCTTGATCAGGGTGACGAGCTCGATGCCGTCCATGCGGGGCATGTCGACATCGGTGACGACGAGGTCGAACGCGTCGGAGCGGACCGCATTCCAGCCGTCCATGCCGTCGACGGCGACCTCGACCTCGAAGCCGTGATGGTCGAGCAGCTTGCGCTCGAGCTCGCGCACCGTCAGCGAATCGTCGACGACGAGGACGCGCTTGCGCCGCTTCTGCCCCGTGCGCGCCACGCTGCGTTCAAGCGTCCTGAGGCGCCCGCCGGACACGAGCTTCTCCATCGAGCGGATCAGGTCCTCGACATCGAGGATCAGGACCGGCGAGCCGTCATCCATCAGGGCGGCGGCGCTGACGTCCTTGACCTTGGCGAGACGCGGGTCGAGCGGCCGGACCACGAGCTCGCGCTCGCCGAGGAAGCGATCGACCACCAGCGCATAGAGATTGTCGCCCTCGCCGACCACGACCGTCGCCAGTTCGGTTTCGCCGGCTGCGGCTTCGCCGCGGCCGAGGATCTCGTGGGCGGTGACGAGGCCGACCTGCTGCTCGTCCATCCGGAAATGCGGGCGGCCTTCGAGCAATTCGATCCTGTCGCGCGGCAGCCGCAAGGCGCGCGCGATCGCGGTCAGCGGCAGGGCATAGGGCTCGCCGTCGATCTCGACGAGGAGGGCACGGATCACTGAGAGCGTCAGCGGGAGCTGGAGCTGGAAGCGGGTGCCGATGCCGGGCTCGGAGGTGACGGTGACCTGGCCGCGCACCTGCCGGACCATGGCCTGCACGGCATCTAGGCCGACGCCGCGGCCCGAGATGTCGCTGACCGTCGCCTTCATCGAGAAGCCGGGCAGGAAGAGGAATTCGAGCAGTTCCTCCTCGCTGAGGTCCCAGACGGTCTCGGCCGTGGTGAGGCTTCGCGCCAGCGTCGCCTGCCGGAGCGCTTCGAGATCGATGCCGCCGCCATCGTCCGAGACGATGATCTGGAGCAGGCCGGCATTGTGCCGGGCTTCCAGCCGCACCAGCCCCTCGGTCGGCTTGCCGGTAGCGCGGCGCTGCTCTGGCATCTCGATGCCATGATCCACGGCATTGCGCAGGAGATGACCGAGGGGGGCGTCGAGCTGGTCGAGGATGTCGCGGTCGATGCTGGTAGCGCCCCCGACGATGTCGAGGCGCACGGTCTTGCCGAGCGCCCGGCCGATGTCGCGGACATTGCGCTGGAAATGCCGGACGCCGTCCTCGAAGGGCCGCATCCGGCTGGCCAGCGTCTCGTCGTAGAGCCGGTTGGCGAGATCGGTCGCGCGCCGGTCGACGGTGTCCATCTCGTCGAGGCGCTGCGCGAGGAGCGTCTGGCCCTCGGCCAGCTTGAGCTGCGCGGCCGCCAGCGCCTGTGCGGCGCGATCGTTGGCGTCGGGCGGCATCGCGGCGCGCAGGTCCTCGAAGCTCTTGGCGAGCTCGGCCTGGATGCGCCGCAATCGCAGCAAGCCGTCATTGAACGGTCGCAGCCTGCGTGCCGACATCAGCGACTCGCCGGCGAGGCCGAGCAGGCGGTTCAGACTGTCGGCGGTGACCCTGACCATGCGCTCGCCAGCCGCCACGTCTCCGGCCGGCGCGGGCGTTTCCGGGAGCGGGAAGGCTGCAGGTGCCGGCAGCTCCGTGACGGGCTCCGCGCCGACAGGGGCGGCGCTGTCGCCGGATGTTGCGGGACCGGCGGCATCCAGGTCCTCGGAAGCTCGTCGCAGAACCCTAGCGAAAGCGTCGACCCGGCGTTTCGTTTCCGGCTCCGATTCCTCCGATCCGGCGGCGATGGCGGCGAGGAGGTCGATGCCCTGTAGAAGCGTGTCGATATGGGCCCGGCTCAGCCGGATTTTTCCGTGCTGCGCGGCGACGAGGCACTCCTCCATCTCATGCGCGACCTGAACCGCCGGCGAGAGGTCGATGATGCGGGCGGCGCCCTTCAAGGAATGGGCCGCGCGCATGCAGGCTTCGAGATGGACGGCGGCGGTCGGATCGCGTTCCAGCGCCAGCAGGCCGGCGGTGAAGGCCTGCGACTGCGATGCAAGCTCCGCCCGGAACAGATCGAGCATGGAGAAGTCGCTGAGGTCCTCGCCGCTCATGCGATGCTCCGGTCGATCAGGGCAAGCAGGCGCCCGGCATCGAGGCAGCCGACCGCGCGGTCGTTCCACGCAATCATCGTGGCGACGACGCTCGCCGCGGCGCGACCGACCGTTGCGGGCACGGCAATGCGCTCATGGGCCCGGTAGGCATGGAGGCCATGGACCTCGTCGACCTCGAAGGCGACATGCCGGTTTTCCTCGCCGGTGACGACGAGACGGGGGAAGACGGCGATCCGTTCGGTGCCGCGAGCCGAGGACATGGCGCCGATGCCCAGCAGCGCCGGGAGCGAGACGCAGATCAGCAATTCGCCGCGGACATTGACGATGCCGCGGACGGCCTCGCTGCGGCGATGGGGCAGGGAATGGACCGGGCGCGGCTCGGCGATCTCGCGGCAGATCGCCGTGGGCAGGCCGAGCCACTCGTCGCCGATGCGGAAGATCAGGACGCTGTCGATCTCCTCGCCTTCCGGAGCGGTCTCGTCCCGCCCTGCGAAATGCTGCGTCCACTCGTCCCGGTAGCCCGCCGGCAGTGGCCGGTCGAGCAGCCTGCGGGCGATCTGCGCGTGGGTGGGGCAGTTGCGGCAATGGAGGTGCTGCTCCAACTCCGGGCAGGAGCGGTCGCCGCTGACGCCGATCTCGCGCCAGCACTCGACGATATCGTCGGTCGCCGTCGAATGAGCTTCGGCGGACATCAGGTGCCGCTCCGCTTCGCCAGCCGGTCGAGCCGGTCGGCCAGGGCCTTGGCGCCGCTATGGTCGCCCAGGCGCTGCTGGAGCAGCCTGAGCTGGGCCAGCGCGCGCTGATGGTCCGGGGCGAGATAGAGCGCCTTGCGGTAGTTGCGCATCGCCTCCTCCGCCGCGTCGGCCGCGTCATGGGCGAGCCCGAGCCAGTAGAACGCGTCCGGCGAGGGGCCGAATTCGGCGATATGGCGTTCGGCGGCGGCGTGGACCTCGGTCAGGCGCCCGGCATCGGCCGCGCGCTCGATCTCGCTCAAGCTGGCGTCCGCCCGATCCGGCGACGGTGCGGATGGCAGGGCCGGAGCAGCCTTCTGCACGAAGGGGCGTGAGGCTGATCGCGGCGCGGCGGTCTGCGGCGCGGGGGCAGCCTTCGCCGGCCCCCGCCGCGGCTTTCGCAGCGCCGGCGGCTCCACCGTTGTCGCGCGCGCGGCTGGCGCCTTGACGAAGGCGAAGGCCCGCGGAAAGCGCACGGATGCGAAGCCGAGCAGGGGCGGGAGGCCGGATTCGGCCGGGCCGACCAGCAGCAGGCCGTCATCGGCCAGCATCTGCCTGAGGCGAGTCAGCGCCGCTCCTTGCGTCTCGCGATCGAAATAGATCAGGAGATTCCGGCAGAAGGCGACGTCATAGGCCTCCGGGCCGGTCTGCGCTGCTGCGGACAGCACGTTGCCGAGGCGGAAGCGAACCTGCCGGCGGACGCTGTCGTGCGGCCTGAAGCCACCCTCGCAGGCCTCGAAATAGCGATCCCGAAAGGCGATGTCGTCGCCGCGGAAGGAGTTCCTCCCGTAGATCGCGCGCTCGGCATGGACGAGGTTGCGGCTGCTGATGTCGATCGCATCGATCTGGAAGCTACCATCGGGAAAGCCGGCATCGAGCAGGGCCATCGCGATGGAATAGGGTTCCTCGCCGGTCGAGCAGGGCAGGCTGAGCAGCTTCAGCGGGCGATCGCCGCTCCGGTGCTCGCGCAGGTGCCGGACCATCGCGCCAAAGGCCTCGCGATCGCGGAAGAACCAGGTCTCGGGGACGATGACGGTGTCGACCAGCTCCTGCCGCTCGGCGGAGTTCGCGGTCACGAAGGCCCAGTAGGCGTGCAGATCGGAGATGCTGCAGGCCGCCATCCGCCGCTTCAGGGCATGGCGGATGACGGAGGTGCCGACCGTCTCCATGCTCAGGCCGATGGTTTCCTTGAGCAGTTTCTCGAAATCCCTGATCTGGGCTGTCTCGTCCATCAAGGTACCGCTTGAAGCTGGCGGAACAGGATGTCGCGGATTTCCGGCGTGAGCAGGGCTTCCCCCCGCACCCATTGGATCAGCCCGCGCTCGTCGCTGGTGACCGGGCCGAGATAGGGCGGCATGCCGGCCTCCACGCCGGAGGTGGTGAAGTCCGCGGGATCGCGCTCGATCGTCTCGACGGCCTGCTCGACCAGCAGGCCGAGGAGGTCGTCGCGGCCAGGGCCGGACGGGTAGCGCAGCAGGATGATGCGGGTGCTCAGGCGCGCCTCGGCCGGGCGGCCGAGCGCCAGCAGCGCGAGATCCACCACCGGCACGGGCCGCCCGCGATAGCTGATCGCGCCGGCCACGCCCGCAGGCGCGCCCGGCAATTGCTTGGCCGTAAGCAGCGGCAGCACGGCCTCGACCTGCCCGGTCTCGAGCACGTAGCGATCCCGCCCCAACTGGAACATCAGAAACAGCATGCGCGGTTCCGTTCCGCCCTTGTTGTCAGGCGCGCAGCTTGAAGCGCGAGATCGAGCTGCGCAGCCCGTTCGAGACCTGGTTGAGCTCGTCGATCGCGAGCGTCGACTGCTGCAGGGATTCCACCGTTTGCTGCGCGGCCTCGCTGAGCTGGGAGAGGGCCTCGCTGATCTGGCCCGCACCCGTGGCCTGCGCCTGCATGCCCTCGTTGGCGCCCTCGAAGCGTGGCACCAGCCCCTGGACCTGCTCGATGATCTCCGAAAGCTGGCCGCCGACCTGCTGCACCTCCTGCATGCCGCGGCGGACCTCCTCGGAGAACTTGTCCATGCCCATTACGCCGGCCGCGACGGCCGACTGGATGTCCTTGACCATCTGCTCGATATCATAGGTCGAGACCGCCGTCTGGTCGGCCAGGCGGCGGATCTCGGTTGCGACCACGGCGAAGCCGCGGCCGTATTGCCCGGCCTTCTCGGCCTCGATGGCGGCGTTGAGCGAGAGCAGGTTGGTCTGGTCGGCGACCTTGGTGATGGTGGTGACGACCTGATTGATGTTGCCGGCCTTCTCGCTGAGGATCGCGAGCTTGGCGTTGATCGCGCCGGCCGCCTCCATCACCTGCCGCATCGTGCTTTCCATGCGCGCGAGCCCGGCCTGCCCGCCATTGGCGAGCGTCGCGGTCTGCTCGGCGACCGCCGAGACCTCGTCCATCGTGTGGGCGAGCTCGTTGGAGGTGGCGGATATCTCCTTGGCGGTCGCGCCGATCTCGGTCGTGGTCGCGGCGATCTCGTTGGCCGTCGCCTGCTGCTCCTTGGAGGTCGCTGCGACCTCGGTGATCGAGGTGTTGACCTGGATGCTCGATTTCTGGATCTGGCCGATCAGCCCGGCGAGATCATCGGCCATTCCGTTGACGCCGTCGGCCAGCGTGCTGAATTCGTCGCGCCGTTCCAGCGTCAGGCGCTCGCTGAAGTCGCCGCGCCGCATCAGGTCGACGATGCCGAGCAGCTTGCCGAGCGGCATCGTGATAGCCCGGAACAGCAGCACGCCGCAGAGGATCGCGAGGACGAGCGCGATCACGAAGCAGACGATCAGCCCGAGCTCGGCGGAGCGGATGATCGAGACGATCTTGCGGGTCGAGACATCGGCCTCGCTCTTGTTGAAATCGACCATCTCGCGCAGCGTGGCGCGCATCTTGGCGGCGATCGGGTCGAGATCGCTGCGGATGGCGGCGGATTGATCGGTCGCCTGACCGTTCGCGATCGCCTGCCTGCCGGCGGCGATGATGGCATCTTCCGCCGCCGCGAACTGGTCGACGAACTGCGCGGCCAAGGTATAGTTGCGCCGGTCTGTGTCGCTATCGATCGTGCCTTCGTAGGATTTGAGCAACTCGCGCACCCGGGCTCGATTGGCGAGAATCGCCTCGCTCGCCTGGCTCTTGGCAGCAGCATTGTCCGCCCGTGCCATGTCCCTGGAAAGCCTTGTGCTGTCCGACCAGACCACCATCAACTGCGCGCTGTAGTACAGGCTGGGAATGGTCTTGGTCTCGACATCGACCACCTCGCGCTCGGTTTCGAGGAACCAGAAATAGCTGGCCCCGGCCATCGCAGTCATGACCGCGAGAATGGCGGCGAAGCTGATCAGGATGCGGCGGCGTATCGTCAGGCTCTTCATCGCTCAATCCATCGTTGCGGCGCGCAACCGGCGGTGGCCGGCCGGCAGCCGCAGTGATCATGAGCCGAAGCGTGCGCAGATCATCGTTAGCGGGGAGTTATTGCATCTCCGTTGCGGAAACATATCGAATGAAGGTTGTGGAGCGCCGCGGTCGCGCCGTCAGGCGCTGCGGGGCTGGGGTAGAAAGCGCTCAGCCGCGAAGGGCGTGGGATCGCACAGGGGTTGCGCGCCCGTCATCATCTCCGCGAGCAGGCGGCCGGTCGCGGGGCCCAAAGTGAAGCCATGATGGGCATGGCCGAAGGCGAGCCATAGGCCGCGATGGCGCGGGGCGGCGCCGATGATCGGCAGCATGTCGGGCAGGCAGGGGCGGGCACCGCGCCAGGGCGAAGCATCGAGGCGGCGTCCCAGCGGCACGATCCGCCGCGCGATGCGCTCGGCCCGATCGAGCTGCCAGGAGTCCGAGGGTTCGTCGCGCCCGGCGAGTTCGATCCCCGTGGTCAGCCGAACGCCGCGCTGCATGGAGGTCAGCACGAAACCGGCTTGGGCGTCGCAGAGCGGATGCCGCGGTGCCGTTTCGGCAGCGCTTTCGTAATGCATGTGGTAGCCGCGCTTGAAACCGATCGGGAAACGGTAGCCGAAGCGCTCGACAAGATCGTTCGACCAGGGGCCGAGCGCGACGGCGGTTTCGGGGGCTTGCCATTCCTGACCGTCGGCAGACAGGCGCCATCCCCCAGCGTCCTGGTTCAGCCCTCCCGCATCCGCATGCTTCAAGACGCCGCCCCGCGCGACGAACAGCGCGGCATAGGCGCGGGTCACCGCACCGGGGTCGCTGACGGTGACAGGGTCGCGCCAATGCACGGCGCCGGCGACGCTGCCGTCAAGCAGGCCCGGCTCCAGGCGTCGCAGCGCATCCTCGTCGAGCAGGTCGTAGGCGAGGCCGTAGGCAGCGAGCTCGGCCGCCCCCCTGGTCGCCGCGTCGAGCCCCTGCCGGGTGCGGTAGAGCTCGATCCAGCCTTCGCCCCGCATCAGGGCCTCGGTGCCGGCGGCCACAGTCCAGCGCCGGTGCTCCTCGATGCAGCGCTCGATCAGCGGCAGGATGGAGCGGCCGAGCCTGTCGAGCCGGTCCGGGGCCGAGTTCCACCAGTAGCGCGCGAGCCAGGGCGCCATCCGCAGCAAGGCCGCCGGGCGATAACGCACAGCGATCGAGCGGTTCGAGGCCAAGCTCGCCAGCGTCGCGATATCGCGCGGGAAGGCATAGGGCACGACGGAGGATCGCTCGATCAACCCGGCATTGCCGTGGCTGGTCTCGGCGCCGGGCTCGCCGCGATCGACCAGCAGCACGCGCCGGCCGCGCTCCTGCAGGTGCAGCGCCACGCTGACGCCGACGATGCCGGCACCGAGCACGATCACATCGGCCTGTTCAGTCGCGCCCGCCATCGCCCGTCGAATCCATCCCCTTCGGCCCGAGATCGGGCATAGCGGAACCGAGCCCGAATTGAACCGGTTTTGCAAGAAAATAAAAATCGTTTGACAGACTGAAAGAAAAATTTCTTCATCTCCCGCAGTCCGGGAGTGCCGATGTCGCAGACGCTTCGCCAGAGATTACAGGCTTGCCTCGCCAACGGCTCCAGGGCCGACAAGGCGCTGGCGAGCTATATGCTGGCGCAGATGGCGAGCCTGCCTTTCGAGACGGCGGCGAGCCTGGCCGAGAAAGTCTCGCTCAGCGAGCCGACGGTGGGGCGCTTCTGCCGGACGCTCGGCTATAAGAGCCTGAAGGATCTCAAGGCCAGCCTCGGCGAGGAGATCGGCGACCGGCCCTGGCTGATCAGCGACCGCCTGCGCGATTTCCAGCAGCGCAGCCTCGCCGGCGACGACCAGTTGGCGCGCAGTCTGCAACTGGAGATCGCCGGGCTCGTGCGCATCTACGAACTGGCGCAGAGCGAGGAGTGGAAGCGCGTCGCCCGCCGGCTGGCGACGGCGTCCTCCGTCTATGTCACGGGTTTCCAGACCGAGCGCGGGCTCGCGCAATATCTTGCCAATCAGCTCCAGTACCTGCGCGACGGCGTGCATCTGGCCGATCTCGCGGCCGGGAATTTCTCGGACCTGCTGCTCTCGGCCGAGACCGAGCGCTGCCTCGTGATCTTCGAGGCGCGGCGCTATTCGCGGATGGCCAAGGTGCTGGCCGAGCAGGCGAAGGCGGCGGGCATCAAGACCACGCTCATCACCGATTCCTTCTGCGACTGGGGGCAGGGGCTCGTCGACGAGATGCTGGTCGTCTCGACCGAGTTCAACCTGTTCTGGGACTCGACCGCCCAGATGGCGAGCCTCAGCAACCTCCTGATCAATGCCGTCTTCGTCGAGCTCGGCCCGAAGGTCGAGGCGCGGCTGAACCGGATGGCCGAGCTCTACGGTCGCTTCACCGGCCATGTCGGGGACAGTTCCGGCCCGCTCGGCTGACGGCGGCCGGCGATACGACTTTCGCAACATCTCGAAACAAAAGGGGAAGCGGGATGAAGACGATGATCAAGGGGAGCCTGCTGGCGCTGGGCCTGTCGGCGCTCGCGGCCTCCACGGCGCTGGCGCAGGAGGCCACGTTCGTGATGACCGCGCGCCTCGTCGGCGCGCCGACCTACAACCCGATCAAGGCGACGAAGCTCAACACCGCGACGACGCTGATCTTCGACCGGCTGGTGGTGCAGGATGCCGACCAGAGCTTCCATGGCCAGCTCGCGACCTCGTGGGAGTCGAGCCCGGACGGCATGCTCTGGACCTTCAAGCTGAAGCCCGGCGTCAAGTTCCACAATGGCGAGCCGTTCAACGCCAAGACGATCGAATGGTGGGTGCCGCAGTTCAAGGGCACCGAGAATGCCTTCACCGTCGAGGCTATCGACAAGGTCGAGGTGGTCGACGACGTGACCGTGCGCTTCCACATGAAGCATCCCGACCCGAACCTGCTGTTCAACCTCGCCAGCTCGTTCATGTGCGTGCCCGAGCCGAAATCCTATGAGGCGCTGGGCGACAAGTTCGGCGTGACGGAGGCGATCGGCACCGGCCCCTACAAGATGCAGCAGTTCACGGTCGGGCAGCAGACCGTGCTCGTCCGCAACGACGACTACAAATCGGCCTCTGACCTTTCGAAGAACCAGGGGCCGGCCAAGTTCAAGAAGCTGACCTTCCGCGAGATCGGCGAGGAATCGACCGCCTATCTCGAACTGAAGACCGGCGGCGCCGACGTGCTCGTCAACGTGCCCACCGACTTCCTGCCGCGCATCCAGGCCGACAAGGCGGTGAAGCTCGTGACCATCCCCGGCAACGAGGTGGTCTATATGCCGATCAACACCAGCGTCGAGCCGTTCACCGACATCAAGGTGCGCGAGGCGACCGCCTTCGCCGTGAACCAGGCCGAAATCCTGACCAGCCTCTATGGCGGCAACGGCGCGGTGGCCGACACCTTCCTGATCTCCTCGCTGAAGGAGTCGCAGGTCGATCCCAAGTACAAGATTTCCTACGACCCCGAGCGCTCCAAGAAGGTGTTCAACGCGGCCGGCTGGAAGCCCGGCGCCGACGGCATCCGCGTCAAGGACGGTAAGCGTCTCGAGGTGAAGCTCTGGGCGCAGAACGGCACCGAGTTCAAGCGCCTCGCCGAGATCGTCCAGGCGCAACTCAAGGCGGTCGGCATGCAGGCCGATATCAGCATCGTCGATGCCGGCTCGATCAATGCGCAGTACCGCAAGAAGACCGAGCACCAGCTCGCGGTGCGCGCCTATCAGTGGACCAATGCCGATATCGTCGACTGGTTCTTCGCGGCCAAGCGCGCGGGCTATCCCAATGTCTCGATGTTCAACGATCCCGAGGCGGAGAAGCTCAACGACATCGCGATGAACAAGTCGAAGACCTGGGACGAGCGCGTCGCGAACTTCACGAAGTACCACGAGTATGTGCTGTCGCAGTACCCGTTCGCGCCGATCTACCAGCCGGTGCAGAGCCTGGCCTATGGCAAGCGCGTCGTGATGCCCGAGACGATCCGCGGCATCGGCTTCTCCAGCCAGTCGATGATCGACATCGCCCCGGCCAACTGAGCCGGGACGATCCTGCGCAGAAACCCACCGTCATCCCGGGCTTGACCCGGGATCCATCGGAGAGCGCCGAGCCCCATGATGGATTCCGGATCGGCGGCGCTTCGCGGCTGGTCCGGAACGACGATGAGGTTTCCGCATCGAACCACCGTAGTCCAGAGCCCGTATGCCGGAGATATCCCTTGCTGCGCTTCGCGATCCGGCGCCTCGCCATGCTGGTGCCGGTCTTCCTCGCCGTCTCGCTGGTGATCTTCATGATCATCCATCTCGTGCCCGGCGACCCTCTGGAGCATCTGATCCAGGTCGGCTCCTCGCCGGAGCAGCGAGCGCAGATGATCGCGCGCTACGGCCTGGACCAGCCGCTGCTGGTCCAGTACGGGCGCTGGCTCGCCAAGGTCGTCACCGGCGATTTCGGCGATGCCATCGTGATGCGCCAGCCGGTTTCGCAGCTCATCGCCGAGAACATGCCGCATAGCCTCGCGCTCGGCGGCACGGCGCTGCTCTTCTCGACGGTGGTTGGCATCGTCACCGGCGTGCTCGCGGCCTCCTTCCGCGACAGCCTGTTCGATCGGGCGGTGATGGGCTTCATCCTGCTGGGTTCGACGCTGCCGAGCTTCTGGCTCGCGCTCCTGATGATCCTGATGTTCGCCGTGCAGTTCGAATGGTTCCCGGTTTCGGGCGCAAGGACATGGGACGCGCTGGTGCTGCCGGCGCTGACCATCGGCATCGGCGGCACGGCGCTGATCGCCCGCGTCACCCGCGCCGCGATGGTCGAGATCGCGAGCCGTGATTTCGTGCGCGTGCTGCAGGCCAAGGGCGTGCCGTTCTGGCGCATCCAGCTTCGGCACGTGCTGCAACAGGCGATGCTGCCGGTGATGACCATTCTCGGCCTGCGCATCGGCTGGATTCTGGGCGGTGCGGTCACGGTCGAATACGTCTTCGCCCGGCCGGGGCTCGGCTCGCTGCTGATCACGGGGCTCGGCCAACGCGACTATCCGCTGGTGCAGGGCTGCCTGCTGATGCTGGCGATCGCGGTGATGATCGGCACGCTGATCGGCGACCTCGCCCAGGCGGCGCTCGATCCGCGCCTGCGCGAAGCCATGGGTGCGCGATGACAGGTGCAAGATGAGCCGCAAATCTCTCGCCGGCCGCATCCTCCGGTCGCCGCGCGGCGCCATCTGCGCGCTGTTCCTGCTCGCGCTCGTGCTCTGCGCGATCTTCGCGCCGTGGATCGCGCCCTATGATTATGCCGCGCAGAAGCTCTCCATCGCCAACACACCGCCCTCGGCGGCGCATTGGCTCGGCACCGACGAGTTCGGGCGCGATTTGCTCTCACGCATCGTCCAGGGCGCACGCACCTCGCTCAGCGTCAGCGTGCTCTCGATCGCGCTCTCGGTGCTGATGGGCGCGACGCTTGGCGCCGCCGCCGGCTATTTCGGCGGCATCTTCGACAAGGTCGTCACGGTCTTCGTCGACCTGACCTGGTCCTTTCCGGAAATCCTGCTGGCGCTGATCCTGATCGCGATCCTCGGGCCCGGGCTGCATTCGACGGCCATTGCCATCGCGATCGCCTATCTCGCGCAGTTCACCCGGCTGACGCGGGCGCAGGTGATGGCGCTGAAGGGCGAACTCTTCGTCGATGCCGCGGTGACGGCCGGCGCAAGACCCGCGCGCGTGCTGTTCATGCATCTCCTCCCCAACGCGATGACGCCGGTCATTGTCGCCGGCATGCTGGCGACGGGCGATGCGATCGTGCTCGAAGCCACGCTCGGCTTCTTCGGGCTGGGCGCACAGCCGCCGGTTCCGAGCTGGGGGGCGATGATGAGCTCCGGCACGGCGCAGATCTTCATCGCGCCCTGGATCATCATCTTCCCCGGCCTCGTCATCGCCACCGCGGTCATCGCCATCAATCTGTTCGGGGATGCGCTGATCGAGGCGCTCGATATCCGCCGCCCGTTGCGGGACGGCTGACACGATAAGAAACGCGCGAAACAGCCAGAGGAACGCCATGAGCTTCACCGTCCTGACCGCCGAGTTCTCGCATGAGAGCAACACCTTCAGCCGCTGCCCGGCCGATTACGCCGCCTTCACCGATCGCGGCATCAAGCTGGGCGACGACGCCATCGCCGCGCGGGGCGAAGCCAATACGCCGATCGCCGGTTTCCTCGATATCGGCCGCCCGGCAGGCTGGACGGTCATCCATGCGATCAGCGCCGCCGCACAGCCGTCCGGCCCGGTGACGCGCGATGCCTTCGACCGGATTGCGGGCGTCATCGTCGAGACTGCGAAAGCCCATGCCGGCAAGATCGACGGCGTGCTGCTCGGCCTGCACGGCGCGATGGTCACGGAGTTCTGCGAGGACGGGGAGGGGGAACTGCTGGAGCGGGTCCGCGCCGTGCTGGGACCGGACGTGCCGATCGGCATCACGCTCGATCCCCATGCCAACGTCACCCGCAAGATGACCGAGCTCGCCAATATCGTCGTGTCCTACAAGACCTATCCGCATGTCGACGTCCGCGAGACCGGCAAGCTCGCGGCCGGCATCCTGCAGCGGACGATGACCGGCGAGATCAGCCCGGTGACGCTGCGGGCCGAGCGGCCGATGCTGGAGGAGGTCAATGGCGGGCGCACCGATATCGGCCCGATGGTCGAACGCATCGCCAAGGCCAAGGCCTATGAGACGGAAGCGGGCGTCTTCGCCGTCAGCGTCAATGGCGGCTTCGGCAATGCCGATATCCGCGAGGTCGGCCCGACCGTGCTCGTCACCTGCGAGGGCGAGCGCGAGAAGCATCAGGCCTTCGCCGAGGCGCTGGTCGAGGACATGTGGCAGCGCCGCTTCGATGTGGTGACGCCGTTCCTCTCGGTCGAGGACGCGGTCGCCGAGGCCAAGTCCTATGTGGCGACGAAGGGGCCGCTGATCATCGCGGATTATGCCGACAATCCCGGCGGCGGCGGCTATGGCGACGCGACCGGCCTGCTCAAGGGCATGATCGCCGCCGATCTCGGGGATGCCTGCTTCGGGCCGATGGTCGATCCGGAGGTCGCGGCCGAACTGCGCAAGGGCCAACCGGGCGCGACGGTCTCGGTCAGGCTCGGTGGCAAGGTCGATCCCGAGATCGGCGGCGGGCCGCTCGACCTCACCGGTATTCTGGTCCGCGTCAGCGATGGCGATTATGTCGGCGACGGCCCGATGATGGGCGGGTTGAGCGCGAGCTGGGGACCGTGTGCCGTGCTGCGCGTCGGCGATATCGAGATCCTGGTCACGACGATCCGTGCCCAGATGAACGACCTGCAGCAGTTCCGTGCCTTCGGCATCGATCCGGCGGGCAAGCGCGTCGTCGGGCTGAAGTCGATGCAGCATTTCCGCGCCGCCTTCGAGCCGATCGCCGGCAAGGTCATCGTCTGCGACAGCGGGGCGCTCTGCACGCCGGACCTCAGCAAGCTGCCCTATCGCCGTGTGCGACGGCCGCTCTACCCGCTCGACAAGGTGGCGTGAGCCCGACAACGCGGGTGTCCCGTTCGGGGCGCCCGCCCCCAGCCCATGCGGTCAGCGCAATGCCGTGACGCCGGCTGATGAAATTGTGCGCGTGGCGATGATCGTCTAGAGCCTTCGGCCGCGTCACGAGGCAGGAATCGGCCTGCCGGAGACGCTGCGGAACCTGCCAGATGACCGCCAGCGCGCCGACCGCCTCCCTGCCGCAACGCGCCATGATGCCGGTGCTGATCGCGCTGAGCTTCACGCATCTGCTCAACGACATGATCCAGTCGCTGATCCCGGCGATCTATCCGATCATCAAGGAATCCTACCGGCTCGATTTCGGCCAGATCGGCCTGATCACGCTGACCTTCCAGGTCTCGGCCTCGCTGCTGCAGCCGGCGGTCGGGCTCTACACCGACAAGCATCCGATGCCTTATTCGATGGTGGTCGGGATGGGCTTCACCCTCGCCGGCCTGATCGGGCTCGCCTATGCCGGCAGCTACGGCTTCCTGCTGCTCTCGGCGGCCTGCGTCGGCATCGGTTCCTCGATCTTCCACCCGGAAGCGACGCGCATGGCGCGCAATGCCTCCGGCGGCCAGCACGGCCTGGCCCAAGGCATCTTCCAGGTCGGCGGGCAGACGGGCGGGGCGCTCGGGCCGCTGCTCGCGGCCTTCGTCATCGTGCCGCGCGGGCAGGGGAGCCTCGCCTGGTTCTCTGTCGCGGCGCTCGTCGCGATGATGCTGATGGTCTGGACCGCCGCGAGCTATGCACGGCTCGACCGGGCAAGGCCGCCGAAGGCAGCCGTGGCGAGCGCGGCGCCGGCGCGCCCGGGCAAGCGCTCGGTCGCCTTTGCGATCACGATTCTGATCATCCTGCTGTTCTCGAAGAACGCCTATTCGGCGAGCTTCTCCTCGTTCTACACCTTCTACCTGATCGGCAAGTTCGGCATCTCCGTGCAGAATTCGCAGGTGATGCTGTTCCTGTTCCTCGCCTCCTCGGCGGCGGGCGCACTGGCCGGCGGCATGCTCGGCGACCGGATCGGCCGCAACAAGATCATCTGGTTCTCGATCCTGGGCGCGCTGCCCTTCACGCTGATCCTGCCCTATGCCGACCTGTTCTGGACCGGCGTGCTGACGATCGTGATCAACCTGATCATGTCGAGCGCCTTCGCCGCGATCCTGATCTACGCGCTGGAGCTCTTGCCCGGCCGCGTCGGGCTGGTCGGCGGCTTCTTCTACGGGCTGTCCTTCGGGCTCGGCGGCCTCGCGGCGGCATTGCTCGGCGAGTTCGCCGACCATCTCGGCATCGAGATGGTCTACAAGATCTGCTCGTTCATCCCGCTGATGGGTCTGCTCGCCTGGTTCCTGCCGCGATTGAGCGAAGGTACGAAGGGCGCCAAGGTCGGGCATTAGATCGAGCCGGGTGGGCTCGGATAGCGCGGGGAACCCTCTCTCATGGGGAGAGGGCAGGGTGAGGGGTAGGCCCCTCGCCGATTTCGCTGTGAGGTGGTCGCTGCGCAGCAGTGAGGCTGCAATTCACCGGTACAGGGGCCGACACCTCACCCCTACCCCTCTCCTTACAGGAGAGGGGTTCCCGCGCACTTGTTGTCTTGGCCGGAAGCTGACCCTCAGAGCGCCAGCTTGCCGGCCTTGGCGGCGGCGTAGCGCTCGTTGACCTTTTTCCAGTCGACCACGTTCCACCAGCCCTTGAGGTAGTCGGCGCGGCGGTTCTGGTATTTCAGGTAATAGGCGTGCTCCCAGACGTCGTTGCCGAGCAGGACCATCTGCTTGTCCATGATCGGGCTGTCCTGGTTCGGCTTGCCGAGCAAGGCGAGCTTGCCGGCCTTGTTGACGGTGACGAAGACCCAGCCCGAGCCGAAGACGCGCAGCCCCGCCGCCTCGAAATCGGCCTTGAACTTGTCGAAGCCGCCGAGATCGCGCGTGATCGCCTCGGCGACCTCGCCGGTCGGCGCGCCGCCGGCGCCCGGACCCATCACCTCCCAGAACATGGTGTGGTTGGCATGGCCGCCGCCATTGTTGCGGATGATGGTCCGGATGCTCTCCGGCACCTGATTCAGATCGGCGATCAGCTCGCCGACCGAGGCCTTGGCGATGACGCCGTTGTCCTTGGCGGCGTTGTTCAGCGCCGCGACATAGGCCGCGTGGTGGCGGTTGTAGTGGATGTCCATCGTGGCGGCATCGATATGCGGCTCGAGCGCATTGGCCTCATAGGCGCGCTTGGGCAGCGAGAACGGGCCGGCCGGTGCGGCGGGCGCGGCCGCCTGGGCCCAGACCTTCGGCGCGGCGGCGAGGGCGAGCGTGGCAGCACCGAGGCCGATCAGGCCGCGGCGGGAGAGGGCGGAAACTGCGGTCATGACGATCCTCCTGAAAGCATCCGGGCGGCGCGCGACGCGGGAACGGTCGGGCCAGGGCGTCTTGGTTTCTTCCTGCTCAACGCGCGATGCCCGTCACGGGTCCGCTGTCGATCAAGGAGCTGTAGCACGAGAATGCGGCGGGGTTGACCCAGGGGCAGCGATGCGATCATGCGGGCGCATCGATCTGGTTAAGTCGCCGGAAACAGCTCTTAACCTGCGATTTACCGCGTTTCTCTACGGTTCTGGAAGAAATCTTCCCGGGTTGAAGGGGCGTCCCGCCATGCATGCACTGGCTCGCAAGCTCGATCTGCCCGTTCGTGCTGTGCTGTCAGGCCCCGATGGCGAGCCGGCAGCGGCCGGCGCCGAGCGCGCGGTGCGCGAAATCGCCGCCCGCTTCGGCAAGCTCAGCGCCGAGATCACCGATATCGCCGGCCGTGTCGGCGACGTGACGCAGCAATTCGACAAGCAGACCGCGGGCCTGCGCCGGGTGGTCGGCGCCGTCGAGCAGGTGTCGCAGGCCAATAACGCGATCCGGCAGGCGGCCGAGGATGCGCAGGCGGCCGCTTCCGGTGTCCGCAACGGGCTGGAACGCGTAACGAAATCGGTCAGGCTCGGACTGAATGCCGCGCAGGCCGATATCGAGACTCTGTCCCAGGAAGCGCAATCGATGTCGCAGGCGCTGGCGCAGGCCGTCGGCGACGCGCATAAGGCGCGGGCGTCCAGCGATGCGATCCAGTCGATCACGCGCGAAATCCAGCTCCTCTCGATCAATGCCGGCGTCGAGGCGGCGCGCAGCGGCGAGGCCGGCAAGGGTTTCGCAGTCATTGCCGCTGCCGTGAAGGCCCTGGCGGAGCAGACCCGCGAGGCGACGGCGGCGAGCGCCGCCCAGCTCGACCTGCTGGTCAAGGCGGTCGATGCCGTCGCCCGCCGCAGCCAGGAGAATGCGCAGACGGCGCAGCGCGCGCAGGCGGGCAGCCAGACCATCTCGCAGCAGATCGGCGAGTTCGACAGCTTCGGCCGTTCGGTGGTCGGGCTGATCGGCGAGATCGAGGCGGTGTCGAGGCCGACGCGGGAGAATGCCGAGGCTTGCGCCAAGGCGGGGCAGGACCTCGCGGCGCTGGTCAGCGGAGTCGATGCCTCCACCGACAATCTCCAGCAGGCCGGGCAGCGCACGGAGGCGCTGGTGGCGATCAGCGAGGGCATCCTCGGCTCGATCGCGGCGTCGGGCGTGCGCACCGCGCAGTCGGAGCTGATCGCGACGGCCATGGAGACCGCCGGCCGGATCGGCGAGTTGTTCGAGGCGGCGCTGGCGCGCGGGGAGATCGGGCTCGCGGACCTGTTCGACGAGGCCTACCGGCCGGTGCCGGGCTCCGACCCGGTCCAGCACATGACGCGCTTCGTCGCGCTGACCGACCGGCTGCTACCGCCGCTGCAGGAGGAATTGCTGACCTCGAACGGGCGGATCGTGTTCTGTGCGGCCGTCGACCGCAACGGCTTCCTGCCGACGCATAACCGCAAATATGCGCAAGCACAGGGCAACGATCCGGTCTGGAACAATGCGAATTGCCGCAACCGGCGCATCTTCGACGACCGGACCGGGCTTGCGGCCGCGCGCAACCGCAAGCCGTTCCTGCTGCAGAGCTACCGGCGCGACATGGGCGGCGGGCAGTTCCTGGTGATGGAGGACCTGTCGGCGCCGATCATGGTCAAGGGCCGGCACTGGGGCGCCTTCCGCTTCGGGCTCAAGGTCTAGTCGTCTGCCGTGCGTAACCTGTCGAGTTGAGTGAGCGAGTTCCCGAGCCAGCGCCATGCATATAGCGCCTTCCTTCCCCAACCTGTCGGTGCTGCTCATCGATCCGAGCCCGCATTACCGCCGGATCGTGCGCACGATGCTGTATCAGGCGCAGCTCAACCGCATCTTCGAAGCCTCCGACCTGTCCTCGGCCGCCTCCACCTTCATCCAGAAGCAGCCCAACATCGTCATCCTCGACTGGGACATGCCGGAGGGGAACAGCGTCAAATGCCTGGCGGCGATCCGTTCCTTCCGGACTTCGCCCTTCGCCAAGGCGCCGGTGCTGGTGATGATGGAGCGGCCGGACCGGCGCTCGGTCGTCCAGGCGGCGAAGCTCGGCGCGCATGAGATCGTCACCAAGCCGATCTCGCCGAACAATCTCTGGCTTCACCTCTCGGGCGTCATCAACATGCCCCGGAAATACAGGGAAGCCGAGGGCAAGATCACGCTGGTGCCGCGCGCGATCAGCAACGCCATCTTCTGATCCTTGTCCGGAGGTTCCCCGAACGGAACGCGAGGGCCTTGTTCGATTCCGGCCGACAGCGCGGCGTCCTTGCCCGTTCGCTCGAGCTCGTCACATCGCCGCATGGCCAGCGACAACCCAAGGTAGGCCGCCCTTGCCGCGAAAATGCCAATAGTATTGATGCGGCTGAACATATTTAGCGAAGTTTTTACCAGTTTGCCGTGATGCTCCAGGCGCAATCCTGGGTCGCCCTTCATGGTCATCACCGTCTCGCTTCCCCCTTTCCTCGGCAGGTCCGAGGCCGCGACGTTCCGCAACCAGCTTCTGGTGGCGCTGGAACAGCGGGAAAGCATCGCCGTCGAGTGCGCCGAGGCAGGGCCGCTGCCCAGCCTCTGGATCCAGCTTCTTCACTCCGCAGCCACCAGCGCCGCCGCGCGGGGGCTTTCGGTCACGCTCAAGGCGGCTTCCGAGGAATGCCGCGAATCCTTGCGGGCGATCGGCTTCGATGCCGCTCACAGCGCTCTCGTTCTGGAGTGATCAGGTATGAAAATCCTGGCGATCGACGATACCAAGACTCTGCTCAGCCTGCTCAGCCTGACGCTCCGCAATGCCGGCCATGAAGTGGCGGAGGCCGAGAACGGCGAGGACGGCCTCAACAAGTTCGACCAGTTCCGCCCCGACCTGGTGATCACCGATCTCAACATGCCGATCATGGACGGCATCGAGTTCACGCGCGCCTGCCGCTCGCGCCCGGCCGGTCAGAACACGCCGATCATCGTGCTGACCACCGAGAACGGCGCCGAGATCAAGGCCGAGGGCCGCCGTGCCGGCGCCAGCGCCTGGATGGTCAAGCCCTTCGAACCCAACACGCTGCTCGGCCTCGTCGCGCGCTATCAGAACTGAAGGTCGGCCGATGGATCCGTTGGCAGAACTCAAGCAGACCTTCTTCCAGGAATGCGAAGAACTCCTCGGCGCGTTGGAGCTGAAGCTCCAGGCTCTCGACGAGGGTTCCACCGATCCTGAGGACGTCAATGCCGCCTTCCGTGCCATCCACTCGATCAAGGGTGGCGCCGGTGCCTTCGGCTGCACGGAGCTGGTCGGCTTCGCGCATGTCTTCGAGGCTTCGCTCGATCATCTGAGGTCCGGCCGCGTCGCCGTCGAGGACGCGCCGTTCACGCTGTTCCTGCGCTGCGCCGATGCCGTTGCCGACCTGGTTTCGGCCGCGCGCAACGACGAGCCTGCGACCGAACGCCCCGACCTCCTGGCCGCGCTCGAGCAGGTCGGCAAGGAGCCTCAGGCCCCGGTCGCCGCGCCGCCGCCGGCTCCCGTCGCGCCCGCTCCGGCTCCGGCCGTTCCCGCCGCCAACAACGATGCGCCCATCGGCATCGCCGCGCTCGGCAACCTGCTCGCCATGGTCGAGGCCAAGACGGCGGCTCCTGCGCCGGCCGCCGCGTCCGACGACGGCTGGGACGACGAGCCCGCCGCCGCCCCTGCGCCCGCCGCCGGGAAGCCCGGCCGCAACGTGCACCTGCGCATCATGCCGGAGCCGGATCTGTTCCGCCGCGTCATCGAGCCGCGCGTCGTGCTGGGCTCCCTGCCGGCCGACGACATCGTCTCGATCCGCTGCGACCTGAGCCAGGTGCCGCCGCTTGAAAGCATCGACGTCAGCGATTGCTGGATGCGTTTCGACGTGGACCTGCGCACCGAGCTTTCGGTGGAGGACCTGCACGGCCGCTTCGATTTCAGCCTCGCCAACGAGGAATTCGAGATCAGCTTCCCCGAGCGGGAAGCCGTGATCGAAGTTCCGCAGGCCGTGGAAGTCCCCGCTGCCGAGCCGGAAGTCTCCAGTGCGGTTGCCGCCGACCTGTCCGCGATCCTCGCCAAGCTCGGTGCGGCGCCGGAAGCAGCCAGCGAGCCCGATATCCAGCCAGCGCCGGCCCCGGTTGCGGTCGCCGCTCCGGTCGTCGCAGCCGAGCCGGCCGCTGCCCGCGCCGCGCCGCGTGCCCCGGCTGCGCCCGACAATTCGGGGCGCCAGCGCCAGGCAGTCAGCGTCCGCGTCGATCTCGATCGCATCGACAAGCTGATGAACCTCGTCGGCGAGATCGTCATCACCCAGTCGATGCTGGTCGAATGCGTGCGCTCGCTGCCCTATGACGTCCATGCCAAGACCGCCGAGGGCATGCTGACGCTGTCGCGCCAGACCCGCGAGTTGCAGGACCATGTCATGGCGGTCCGCGCGCAGCCGGTGAAGGCCGTGTTCCAACGCATGCCGCGCCTGGTGCGCGAACTCGCCCAGACGCTGGGCAAGGAAGTGCGCCTGGTGCTCGAAGGCGAGAACACCGAGGTCGACAAGACCATCATCGAGGAACTCGCCGATCCGCTGACCCATATGATCCGCAACTCGATGGATCACGGGCTGGAAACGCCGGACGAGCGCGTCGCCGCGGGCAAGCCGCGCGAGGGCACGATCAAGCTGATCGCCGAGCATCGCGCCGGCCGCATCGTCATCTCCGTGACCGATGACGGGCGCGGCATCGGCCGCGACCGCCTGCTGGCCAAGGCCCGCTCGCGCGGCCTCGTCGGCGCCGACGAGCGTTTGCAGCCGGAGGAGATCGACCAGCTCATCTTCGCCGCCGGTTTGTCGACGGCCGAGGTCATCAGCGACGTGTCGGGCCGTGGCGTCGGCATGGACGTCGTGCGCCGCAACGTCGAGTCGCTCGGCGGGCGCATCAGCGTCGATTCCGAGCCGGGCCGGGGCTGCAAGTTCACGCTCGCCCTGCCGCTGACGCTCGCCGTGCTGGAGGGCATGGTGATCCGTTGCGGCGACGACCGCTACGTCATCCCGATCGCTTCGGTGATCGAGACGCAGCATCTGGCCTCGACGCCGATCGAGCGGCTGCCCTTCGGCCAGGAAGTCCTGCGCTGGCGCGGCGAAGTCACCCCGCTCTACCGGCTGGGCGACGTGATGGGTTCGATGGGCCAGACCCATGAGAACATCGTCATCATCGCCGAGACCGAGCGCGGCAACAATGTCGGCATCGCCGTCGACGAGATCGTCGGCCAGCAGCAGGTCGTCGTGAAGAGCCTCGAGGCGAATTACGGCGCGGTCAACGGCGCCTCGGCTGCGACGATCCTCGGCGACGGCCTCGTCGCCCTGATCCTGGATATCGACTCGATGCTGCGGCTTGCCGCGTCCGGCAACCGTCCCCCTCAATCTGACCTCAAGATGGCTGGATGACCATGACCCTCCAACTCGGCGAAAAGCACTTCTCGTCGGCGCAGCCTGAATCGGCTGCGCGCCGGATCGTGACCTTCAAGGTCGGCGATCGCACCTTCGGCATCGATGTCGGCATGGTCCGTGAGATCAAGGGCTGGCAGGCGACGACGCCGCTGCCGCATGCGGCCCCGCATGTGCGCGGCGTGCTCAACCTGCGCGGCGTCATCCTGGCCGTCTACGACCTGCGCACCGCGATCGGGCTCGGCGCCACCGAGGCGACCGCGACCCATGTCATCGTCGTCGTCGATGTCGAGGACAAGACCGCCGGCCTGCTGGTCGACTCGGTCTCGGACATCGTCGACGTGCCGGTTTCCGCGGTTCGCCCCGCTCCCGACCTGGAGCGCGACGAGCACGGCCTGATCGAGGGCCTCGTCCTGCTCGACACCGATATCGTCGCGCTGCTCGACCTCGCGGCCGTGATCCGCGACGGCGGCGCCGAGGCCCAGATCAAGACCAGCCGGGCCGCCTGACCTTTTAGAGACCAGCCCGAGCGTAGCGTTCAACAAGCGGGCGAGAACAAGAAACGATCGAACCTTATGGGCAGCGCGCTCGGCCCCTTCTCACGTCTCTCGGTCAGCCAGCCGCTGCTCGCCGCCGGTTCGGCGGCGCTCGCCGGCAGCCTGGCATCCTATGCCGCCGTCGCCGGGGCGCCCGCCATGGGCGTCGCTGCCGTGACGGCCGTTGCGCTTCTGGGCGGTCTTGCCGCCTGGGGTACCACGCGCCCGCTCGCGCGCGGCGCCGCGGCCGCGGCCCGCCTGGCCGAGAGCGGCGAGATCGCGCTGTCCGATACATCCGGATCGGGCGAGGGGGCTGACCTGTCGCGCGCGCTCGCGTCGATCCAGGAGCAGACCCAGGAAGCCGAAAGGCTGCGCGCCGCGCTCGACCATGGCCGCGCCAGCGTCATGCTCTGCGATCCCGCCGGCCGCGTCGTCTATGTCAGCAAGGCGCTGCTGCGCTTCTTCGGCGAGGCGCAGGAGGATTTCCGCGCCGCCTTTCCCGGTTGCTCGGCCAAGGACATGCTGGGCCGCGTCATGGAACGCGTGCAGGGCGAGCATCGGCCGCTCGGCGGCCAGCCGGTGCGCCTGACGCTCGGCCGCCGGACGGTCTGCCTGACCCTGACCGCCATGGTGCGCGCGGATGGCCGCAGCCTCGGCACGGCCGTGGAATGGCGCGAGATGACCGGCGATCTCAAGCTCGCCGCCGAGATCGTGGCGCTGGTCGAGGCGGCCGAGGCCGGCGACTTTTCCCGCCGCCTGTCGTCGGAAGGGCAGCCGCTGCCCCTCGGCCATGCGGTCAAGGGGCTGAACCGGATCAACGCCGCGCTCGAAGGTACGTTCGACCAAATGGCCCATGCCGTCGCGGGGGTGGCTGAGGGCGATTTCAACCGGCCTATCCCGGTGACCAGCCAGGGCAGCCTGGGCTTCCTTCAGGGCAGCCTCAACGAGGCGCTCGGTCATGTCGGCGCGATGCTGGCGACCGTCCGCGACAGCGCGGGCCGGGTTTCGCAGGCGGCGGCCGAGGTCGATGCCGCGACCACGGAGCTCGCGGCCGGCGCCGGGCAGGCGGCTGCCGATCTCGGCGAGGCCTCGGCCGCGGCCGAGCAGGTCAAGGCTTCGGTCGGGCGCAGCAGCCTGCGCACCCGCGAGGCCGGCGATATCGCCGGCGAGACGATGAGCGTCGCGAAGCTGGGGCAGGGCGTGGTGACCCGCGCCGTCTCCGCGATCGAGCGCATCGAAAGCTCGTCGCTCAAGATTTCCGAGATCGTCGGCGTGATCGACGAAATCGCCTTCCAGACCAATCTGCTCGCGCTCAATGCCGCCGTCGAGGCGGCGCGCGCTGGCGATGCCGGCAAGGGTTTCGCCGTGGTCGCCTCCGAGGTGCGCTCGCTGGCGCAGCGCTCGGCGCAGGCCGCCAAGGACATCAAGGGATTGATCGCCTCGTCCAACGGGCAGGTCGCCGAGGGCGTCGGCTTCGTCCGCGAGACCGGCAAGGCGCTGGAGCGCATCGTCGCGGCGGCGGACAAGGTCTCGGCGACCGTCTCGGATATTTCCGCCGCCACAGCCGAGCAGGCGCAGGGCGCCGGCGAGATGGGCCGCAGCGTCGCTAAGATGGACAAGGGCGTCAGGCAGAACGCCGATCTTGCCGCGCGGGGCGCCGAGGCGGCGGCTTCGCTCGCCGATCAGGCGGCGGCGCTGCACGCCTATGTCGAAACATTCAACGCCGGCCATGCAGGCGCCAATGGCGCACCGTCGCAGCGGCGCAGCATGGCGCAGGCCGCTCCGCAGCCGCCGCGGGCGATGCCGCAGCCACAGCCGCGCCGTGTCGCTGGCGGTGGCCGCATGGGGATTTGAGAGATGAACAGACCCGCCCCCTCCAATCCCTTCGCCCTTAGCCAGCCCGCCATGGCTGACGTCACGCTGACGCGCGACGACATGAAGTTCATCGCGACGCTGGTCTATGAGCAGGCCGGCATCGTCATCCGCGAGCACAAGGAAGCGATGACGCGCGGACGCCTTGCACGGCGCGTCAAGGCGCTCGGCATGAGCTCGGTCGCGGAATACTGCGCCTTCCTGAAGACGCCGCAGGCGGCGGGCGAACTGCCCGAGTTGATCAATGCGGTGACGACCAACCACACCGCCTTCTTCCGTGAGCGCCACCATTTCGACCATCTGCGCAAGGACGTGATGCCGCGCCTGCTGCAGGAGCGCTCGGGCCGGCGCGGGCGCATCCGCATCTGGTCGGCGGCCTGCTCGTCCGGCGAGGAGCCCTATTCGATCGCTGCCTCCTGCCGGGACGTGGTGGGGCCGCGCAGCGATCTCGATTTCAAGATCCTTGCGACCGATATCGACACCGATATCCTGACGCGGGCCGAGGCCGGCATCTATCCGGCGGAGCTGTTCGAGCGCCTGCCGGCCGACGTGAAGCCGATGCTCAAGCTCGAAGGCGGGGCGGGGCGGGGCGAGGCCCGGATCAGCGAGGAGCTGCGCCGGATGATCGCCTTCAAGCGCCTGAACCTGATCGAGAAATGGCCGATGAGCGGCCCGTTCGACGTGATCTTCTGCCGCAACGTCTTCATCTATTTCGACACGCAGACCAAGGCCTCGATCCTCGACCGTTTCGTGGCGCTGCTGGCGCCGGGCGGCTTCCTCTATCTCGGGCATTCGGAATCGCTGCCGCAACCGCATCCGAACCTGCGCCTGATCGGCCGCACCATCTACGAGAGGACTGCATGAGCGTTTCCCGGTCCTCACGCCGCTATTTCGATCCGCGCTTCCAGGCGACGATCATCACCGTCGCGCCGGGCGAGCACGAGATCACCTCCGCCAAGGACGAGATCGTCGCGACCGTGCTCGGCTCCTGCGTCTCGGTCTGCATGCGGGACCCCGTCGCCGGCGTCGGCGGCCTCAACCATTTCCTGCTGCCGAAGAACAATGGCGGCTCGGATGCGAGCGCCGGCGAGCGCTATGGCGACACCGCCATGGAAGTCCTCATCAACGACCTGTTGAAGCGCGGCGCCAAGAGGAGCAATTTCGAGGCGAAGGTCTTCGGCGGGGCGCGCGTGCTCTCCGGCGCGACGATGTTGGCGATCGGCGACGGCAACATCGCCTTCGTCAACGAGTTCCTGAAGGTCGAGGGTATTCCGGTGGTTTCGCGGGATGTCGGCGGCACGCGCTCGCGGCGCATCCATTACCAGCCCTCGACGGGCCGGGCCTGGGTGCAGCACGTCCAGCCCACCGCCCGCGACAGCGGCCACGAGCAGGAAATCGCCTATCTCAACCGGCTCAAGACGCAGCCGGTGGCTGGTGAAGTGGAGGTCTGGTGATGGTTGTCGCGACGTCTTCCGCCGCTCCGGTCAAGGTTCTCGTCGTCGACGATTCCGTGCTGATGCAGAAGCTGATGACGCAGATCATCAACTCTGCGCCGGGCTTCGAGGTGATCGGCGTCGCCGGCAGCGCCGAGGAGGGCTGGGACGCCATCCAGGAGCTCCGGCCCGATGTCGTGACGCTCGATCTCGAATTGCCGGGCCGGCACGGCCTGAAGCTGCTGGCGCGCGTGCTCAAGCAGGACCCGCTGCCGGTGCTGATCGTCTCAGCCTTCGGCGGGCCGGGCGCCGACAACACCATCCAGGCGCTGGAACTCGGCGCGATCGACTTCATCGAGAAGCCCGATGGCACGACCCATACGCTCGACGGCTTCATGAAGCACCTCGTCGCGGCGCTGCAGCGCGCCGCAGCCAGCCGCAAGATGATCTCCGCCGCCCGGCAGATGATGCAGATGGCCGCCGCCGCACCGGCCCGTCCTGCCGCGCTATCGCGGGAGCCGGCGCGCAGCGGCAAGACCTCGCTGATCGCCATCGGCGCCTCGACCGGCGGCGTGCCGGCCGTGCAGACGGTGATGCGCGATCTCGCCCATCTCAGGCTGCCGATCGTCGTCGTGCAGCATATGCCGCCCGGCTACACGGCGAAGTTCGCGGCGCGGCTCGCGACCGCGACCGGGCTCGACGTGCACGAGGCGAATGACGGAGACAGGCTGCGGCCCGGCATGGCGGTGGTGGCGCCCGGCGGCCCGCGCCATCTCGAGATCGAGGAGCGCCGCGGCGAGTTCGTCTGCGTGCTGCGCGAGGGGCCATTGGTCAGCGGCCATTCGCCTTCCGTCGACGTGATGTTCCATTCCGTGGCACGCAGCGTCGGCGCCCATGCCGTCGGCATCCTGCTCACCGGCATGGGGCGCGACGGCGCTGACGGTTTGTTAGCCATGCGCAAAGCCGGCGCCGAGACGTTAATCCAAAGCGGGGAAACTTGCGTGGTAAACGGGATGCCGAAAGCGGCCTACGAGTTGGGAGCGACCGAGAGGGTCGTTCCATTGACCCAGATTGGTACCGCGGTCAGCCAGCTGATCGGCGAGAGGCCGAACCTGCGCACCGCGTAAGGAGATTGTTATGTCAAAGGCCAGAAGCGAATACCGCATCCTGGTGGTCGACGACCAGAAGAGCATGCGCGGCCTGGCGACCTATTTCCTCAAGCAGATCGAATTTCAGGACATCGACGAGGCGGAGAACGCCCGCGAGGCCCTGATGAAGATGCAGACCAAGCGCTACGATCTGCTGTTGCTCGACTGGAACATGGACGGCATGAGCGGCATCGACCTGCTGCGCGCCATCCGCTCGGTGCCGGAACTGAACCAGATCAAGATCATCATGGCGACCTCGGAACGCTCGGTCGACAAGATGGACGAGGCGACTAGCAACGGCGCCGACCATTACGTCGTAAAGCCCTACGAGCTGCGCGACCTCGAAGTGCGGGTGAAGAAGGTCCTCGCCTGCTGAGTTCTGCCAGCCGAGGCTTGCCTGTCGAGACTTACCTGTCGAGACGTGCCGGTCTCGCCATCGTGAAGCGAAGCCCCGCGCCGGCCGGCTGCGGGGCTTTCTGCTTTCGGGCATGATGCCGCCGTTCGGCCGTCGAACCGGAGAGAAGCCATGTCGCCCACGCGCCGCCAGATCGTCGTCGGGATCGCCGGAGCAGTCTCCGCCGGCTTGGCTTCGCGCCCAACCGTGGCGCAGGCTCTGACGGGCGCCCATGCCTTCGGCTTCGACAAGCCTGACGGGCGACGCATTCCGCTGGCCGATTACCGTGGCCGGCCGATCCTCGTCGTCAACACGGCGACGCGCTGCGGCTATGCCGGGCAGATGGCGACGCTGGAGCAGCTCTGGCAGCGCTATCAGACGCGGGGGCTGATGCTCGTTGCGGTGCCGAGCAACGATTTCGGCGGGCAGGAGCCGCTCGACGGTGCCGCCATCGCCGAGGCGGCACGCGAGAGCTATGGCGCGACCTACACCTTCGCCGAGAAGACCGTGGTGCGCGGGCTGGAGGCGCATCCGTTCTACCGCTGGGCCGCTGCGGAGAAGCCGGCCGACGCGCCGCGCTGGAACTTCCACAAATACCTGATCGGCCGCAACGGCGCGCTGCTCGGCGGCTTTTCGGCCGCCACTGACCCGCTCTCGCCGCAGCTCGTGCAGGCGATCGGGCGGGAGCTGGCGGCGGGTTGAGCCCTTTGTCATTCCGGGGCTTCGCGTCGCGAAGAACCCGGAATCCACGACTGGTGAGGACATTCTGTGCTCGATTGTGCGCGGCTCATCCAGTCGTGGATTCCGGGTTCGCGCCTGCGGCGCGCCCCGGAATGACAAGGGCGGAGATGCTCGGGTCGAGCGCGAGCATGACGCGCGCTTACTTCTTCGGCCGGAACGCCGCGATCACAGCCGGATCGGTCTCCAGCCAGGGCCCTTCGATCAGGTCGATGCAATAGGGGATCGCCGGCATCACCGCATCCAGGCACTCGGCGATGGCGCGGGGGCGGCCGGGCAGGTTGACGATCAGCGACTTGCCGCGGATGCCGGCCGTCTGGCGCGAGAGGATCGCGGTCGGTACCTTGGCGAGGCTGACCTGCCGCATCAGTTCGCCGAAACCGGGCATCGGCTTCTCGACGACGTCCTCGGTCGCCTCCGGCGTCACGTCGCGCGGGGCCGGGCCAGTGCCGCCGGTGGTGACGATCAGGCAGCAGCCCTCCTTGTCGGCGAGATCGCGCAGGGTCTGAGCAATCGTAGCGCGATCATCGGGGATGACGCGTGCGACGGCTTCCCAGGGCGAGGTCAGGACCTTCTGGAAATAGGCGTCGATAGCCGGCCCGCCTTCATCGGCATAGACGCCGGCCGAGGCGCGGTCGGAGACCGTGACGATTCCAATCCGGGCGGTCGCGGTCATCGGCTCTCTCCTGCGGGCAAGCCTGCTCTATCGGCGGGGGGCGATGGACGGTCAAGCGGGCTCGCCAGCATTCGGCCGATCTGCTAGCGCAACGCCATGCGCTCCGCCGCCTTGTCTCCGTCCAACCCTGCCAGGGGATTTGCCGCCAGTTTCGCGGCGACGGTGGTGCTCATGGTCGGGCTTTTGACCGTTCTCACCGTTTGGCGCGACCCTTACTGGGTGTTTCGCGACAACCCGCCCTGGACCCGCGACGGGACGGGCATGAGCCGCCTGCTCGATGTCGAGATGCGCCTGATCAAGCCGCTGCAGATCGCACGGCTGAAGCCGCAGACGCTGCTGATCGGTTCCTCGGTCGTTTATCGCGGCCTCGATCCACGCGACGCCTCGGCTGCGGTGGGCCAGGTCTACAATGCCGGTTTCTCGGCGCTGATGGCGCGGGAGCTGCCGACGCTTGCGGCACTGGCTGTCGATGTCGGCAGCGTCAGAAGGGTCGTGATCGAGCTCGACTATTTCATGTTCACCGCCTGGCCGCCGCCGCCGCCGATCGACCGGAAGCTCGCGACGATTTCGGGGCGCCGCGAAGCGCTGGTCTCGGTCGTCCTGAACCCGAAGGCGATCGACAATCTCCGCGGACCGCGCGCCCTGCGGACGGAGCCTGGCCTCTGGCACGTGCACGGCTACAAGGCCACGCCGGATTTCGACGCGGAACTCGTGGGCAGGATGACCCGCGAGCAGAATATCGCGGCGATGGTCTATCGGCCCGGCGATCTCGCTTATCTCGAACGGGCGCTCGACCTGCTGCAGGGGCGGGAGGTCACGATCGTCCTGTCGCCGATGAGCGCGGCGCAGCGCCAGCTCGTCGAAACGGGCAGCCGGGGGCCGGAACTCGTGGCCTGGCGCAACGACGTTGCCGCTCTGGCGGCACGACGTAGCCTACCGTTCCATGACCTCGTCTCAGATCATCCCTTCGAGGATTTCGACCCCGCCAAGGCGTCGTCGCGCTATTGGCTCGATACGCTGCACTTCAAGCCGGAGGTCGGCCGCTGGCTGCTCGGGCGGATCGGGCTCGCCGCGCATCCCGCAGGCGCCTGAGCCACATCCGGCTGAAGGCGGCGATCTGCGCCAGCCCGGCGCGGCCCGGGCCGACGCGGATGATCGCGTTGGCCATTTCGCGGCGCTCGCCCCAGACATAGGTGCCGGCATCCACGCCCTCGCCGGCGCCGCTGTCGAAGAAGGAGGGCGGCGTGCCGTTGAAATCGGCTTGCAGCATGGCGATCGCCAGGGTCCGTCCGGGAGAGTGGCGTCCTTGCGTTTCGTCATAGGCGATCTTGAGGAAATGCCGGCGGTTGCCGCTCTCGACCAGCAGGCCCATCGCGATGGCGCGCCCGTCATGCAGCAATGTGTCGATCAGCAGTGTGTCGTCGCCGGCGCAGAGCTCGGCCAAACGGCGGAAATAGGCGGTGTCGGCGGGCAGGCAGGCGATGGCGGTGCCTTCGTCCCCCTTCCAGCCGGCGGCTTCCAGCGTGAGGAAGGAATCGAGCGCCTCCAGCGCGCTGCGTCCCCGATTGCGCCGGAAGGTGAGGGTGCCCTGCTTGGCCACCGCCCGGAACTGCTGCATGCGCTTCTTGTAGGAAGAGCCGAGCGCGCGGCGCAGATAGGCCTCGAAATTGTCTTCCGGGCGCGGGATCATCACCGGCCGGACCCAGCGCTCATAGGTCGAGATCGTGCTGCCGGTCTGGCGGCAGGCCTCGGCCAGGGCCGCGTAGCAGGGGCCGTCGAGCGGGAGCAGCGGCAGCAGCAAGCGATGCGGCAGGTCGCGCGAGGCGAGCAGGTAGCGCATCAGGGCGCGGGCCGCTTCAGCCGCATGATCGCGGTCGAGCACCGGCAGGGAGGAGACTTCGTAGAGCGGCACGAGCGGCGCGGCGAGGGCGCCGGCGAAGCCGCTGCGCCAGCCGCTCACGCGCCGGAACGCCCAGATTCCGACGAGCTGCTCGAAATCGAGCGCCTCGCTGAGCCAGGCGCAGAGGACGACGATCTCCTCCTCCGGCACGAGCACTGTCGCAGCCGAAACCGCGGCCGGGGCCATATGCGGATTGGGCTCGAGCGCGTGACGCGCGAGCTCGGCGAAAACCGGCCCCAGCTCCGCGTATGCGATGGGGCCGAGGCGCCTGACGACGATCGTGCTCAAGACCGATGGCCGTCCCGGTTCGGCCGGCGCCATTCGCCGCGCAGGGAGAGGACGAAGGCGATGACCTGCGCCGTGGCCCGGTAGAGCTCCTCCGGGATCTGGTCGTCGAGCTCGACCGCCGAAAGCGCTTGCGCGAGGATCGCGTTCTGCTCGACGGCGACGTCATGCTCCCGGGCGGTCTCGACGATGCGCTCGGCCAATTCGCCGCGGCCCTTGGCGGTGACGCGCGGTGCGCCATGCCCGTCATATTCGAGCGCGACGGCGATCCGGGGCGGCTGCGGCGCGCTCATGACAGGCGGTCCAGGAACTGACCGGCGGTCGGCTGCATCACGTGCGGCTGGCCGGTATGGATGTCGATGGCGCCGCTGGCGAAATCCGCATCGAGCAGAGCGCCTTCGAGGCCGGGCGCCGCGCCGCGCAGGAGCTGGCTGGTCTCCTCGCGCTCTGCCCAGATCGAGACGCCGACATCGCGGCCCTGCAAGGTGACGACGCCCTGGAGGGGGCCCATCGGCTCAACATCGAGTGCGAAGCGGATGCGCCAGACCGGCGGGCTCACGCCCTGCGCATCGCGGCGCGGCGGATCGCGCTCGACCTGGAGGGGCAGCATCGAGATACCCTGCTGGAAAGCGAGCGGAATTTCGGCGAGCCAGCGCTGCGCCGGCTGCGTGCCGTCCTGCCGGGCCGGTTCCAATGGAAGCGAGGCGTATTGCGTCAGCTTGATCCGGTCGAGCGCGGCATCGGTCTGGTCGAGCAGCGTCTCGGCGATGGCGAGCGGCTTTTCGCCCGGTGTCAGCGAGGGCTCGGTGGCCGCCTGCGGCGCGAGCGGGCCGTCCCGCCGCGGCGGAGCAATGCGCGCGGACGGATCGTGAGCGGGATCGGCCTGCTGGTCTCCCGAGGGAGCGCCGCCGTGATCCCCGCGGCTCGCCTTCGGATTGGGCGAGAGGGAATCGACGATCGGCAGCAAGGTCTCGCGCAGCGCCTGCAGGCCGGCCTTGAGATCGCCCTGCCTGGGCATGGGCAGCCCTGCGGCCTGCCGCGCTTCGAGGAAGAGGCCGGAGGCTTGGAAAGCTTCCTTGAGCCTGGCGGCGGTCGGGGCCTGCCGCTCGGCCGGCACGGCCTGGGCCAGGACCTGCTGGACCGCGGGCGGCAGGGTCCTGGGCAGGGCGAGCGAGATCGTTCCCTGCGCCAGGGCGCGCAGATTGGCGAAGAGCGGTGCAAGACCGTCCTGTCGCTGCAGCATGGGGCCGAGCAGGGGGCCGGCGACGGCGCGGGCTGTCGCTGCGGCGATCGTAGGAGCAGCCGGGGCCGCGGCAGCCGCCGGCGAGGCGTGGCTGGGCGCGGTGGAGGCCGTTGGCGCGGCTCCGGCCGCAGCGGCAGGCGTGGCGGCGGACTGGGCCAGCGGCAGGCCGAGCGTTTGCAGGGCTTGCTGCAGGAACGCCTGCTGCACCGCCACGGGGGAAGGCGGATGGGCAGCCTGGGGAACTGCCGGCGCGGATGTGGCGACAGGCTGCGATGCAGGGACAGGTGCCGGGGCCGGGACCGCGCGCGGCGGGGTGGCTGCCGAGGCGGGCGGCGTGGTTGGCGGCATAGGCGCAGGCGCTTGAGCCGATTGCTGCTGGGATTGTCCCGGCGCTGGCGTGTTCGGCGGACGCACCTCCACCAGTGTGGCGCGCAGGTCGCCGCCGGGCTGCTCGGGCAGATCGAGGCGCAGCATCAGCGTCGCGCCCGGCTGCAAGGCCGCCTGTCTGGCCTGCGGACCGGCGAGGACGAGCGCGACCTTGGTCTCGCCGATCATGGCCGTCGCGGTGCCGTCCGGTTCGAGCGAGGCAAGCCGCGCCTGCACCGTCCGGCCAGCCGTCAACTCGCCCGCGGCGTCGAGCGCCTGCAGCAGGGTGGCGAGGGTCTGGCTCTTGACGAGCTGGGCGAGATTCATCGAACGGCCTTGTGACGACGCACCACCCTGTCACGAAAGATTAAGCATTTCCTTGCCGGCCGGCCGCGTGATGCAGGGCGTGCCTGCGCGCCGGGCGCTGGCCTCCGGCGCCGCGCTGCGGCAGGGTTCGCCAACCCGTTCGAGGATATCAGCCATGGATTACCGCCGTCTCGGCCGCTCCGGCCTCAAGGTCTCGCCGCTCTGCCTGGGCACGATGATGTTCGGCGGGCCGAGCGACGAGCCGACGTCCCGCCGGATCATCGACAGTGCGCGCGAGGCCGGGATCAATTTCATCGATACGGCCGACGTCTACAACGAAGGCCAGTCCGAGGAAGTGACCGGCCGCGCCATCGCCGCCCATCGTTACGACTGGGTGCTGGCGACGAAGGTCGCGAACCCCATGGGCAAGGGGCCGATGAACGGCGGGCTGTCGCGGCGCTGGGTGCTGCGCGCCTGCGAGGACAGCCTGCGCCGGCTCGGCACCGAGACCATCGACATCTACTACCTCCACAAGGAGGACCATATGACGCCGCTGGAGGAGACGGTCCATGCGATCGCCGATCTCGTCCGGCAGGGCAAGATCCGGCATTTCGGCGTATCGAACTACCGCGCCTAGCGCCTCGCCGAGATCTGCCGGCTCTGCGACGAGTTCGGCATCGACCGCCCCGTCGTCAGCCAGCCCTATTACAATGCGATGAACCGCATGCCGGAGGTCGAGCACTTGCCGGCCTGCGGCTATTTCGGGCTCGGCGTCGCCTCCTATTCGCCGCTGGCGCGCGGCGTGCTGACCGCGAAATACGCGCCGGGCCAGGCGCCTGCGGAAGGCACGCGCGCCGGACGCGGCGACCGTCGGATGATGCAGGCGGAATGGCGCGAGGAGAGCCTCGTCATCGCCCAGACGATCAAGGATCATGCGGCGCGCAAGGGGCTGACGCCGATTCAGTTCGCGGTGCGCTGGGTGCTGAACAACGCCTTCGTCACGGCGGCGATCGCCGGTCCGCGGACCTTCGAGCAGTGGGAGGCCTATCTCGCCGCGCTCGATGCCGGATTCGACGCGGAGGACGAGGCGCTGATCGACCGGCTGGTGCCGGCGGGGCATCCCTCGACGCCGGGCTACAGCGATCCGGCCTATCCGCTGGAGGGGCGCGTCAGCCGCGCCTGAGCGCAGCCCGTCAATTCATCATGCAGAAGCCGCCGACCATGACGTCCGTCTGGCACCACGGCTTCTTGCGCTCGGCGTTGGACGAGAGACGCAAGGGCAGCGGTTCCTCGCGCTGAACGGTGGCGGATGGGAAGGGTACGCGTTCCGGCTGAGCGGTCGCAGTCTGGGCGCGGCTTGCCGCGGCAGCACCTGGCACCACGACCACGCGGCTCGTCGTGGCGCTGCGTCCGCCCGTGCGGAACCTGGCTGCCTCGGCCTGGACGGGCAGCAAGGTCGCGGTCGCGAGCAGGCAGGTGAGGGCGGCGATGCGGCGCATGAAGACGGTCTCCCGGTTGATAACAGGATGCCGCGATCTGCCGCAACGGCAAGGAAAGCCTGGGATCAGCCTCAGCGAGGCGTTAATGCCCGCTCTACTGCCCCGGCAAAACAATCACGGTGGGCTTGGCCGGCAGCGTCGCCTTGCTCAGCGTGATCGTCGGCTGCTCGCGGCGCTCGACCGGCCAGAGGTCCTGCGTTCGGGCGAGGAAGCGGGAGAGCGTGCTGCCGCCGAAGAAATGCATCGGGATCATCACCCGGGCCTGGATCGATTTCAGCACGTCCAGCATGCCGGCCTGGTCGAGCGTGTAGCTGCCGTCGACCGGGAAGAGCACGATGTCGACCCGGCCGAGCGCGCGCAGATGGCCGGGCTCCAGCGGGTGATGCAGATGGCCGAGATGGGCGATGCAGAGATCGCCGATCTCGAAGACGAAGATCGAGTTGCCGTCATAGTCGGTGCCGCCCTCATAGGTACGGATATTGGTTGGCACGTTGCGGATGCGGACATCGCCGAGCGTCACGTCGTGATGGGCTGCGCCCTTGCCCTCCGGGTCCCAGCCGCGCAGCACTTGCCTGATGCCGGGATCGGGGCGGTTCGAGTAATGCGTCGAATGTGCCTTGTTCATCGTAGCGATGTCGGGCGTCACGGGCGGGCGGACATAGTCGTTGTAGTCGGTCGCGATCTTCACGCCGCCCGGCGTCTCGATCAGGAAGGTGGCATGGCCGACGAAGGTCAGCCTTGCCTCGTCCTTGGCCAGTTGCACGCGATGGATCGGCAGGCCGAGGCTCGCCATCTCGGGCCGGCAGCCGGGCTCGTTCGACTGGGCGCGGGCATGGGCCGTCGCCAGCAGCGCGAAAGCGAGACTCGCGAGGACACGCAACAGGACGGCGGGCAGGCTCATCGGCGGGCTCCGGCATCGTTCAGGCCTGAGAGCTTCCGGCAAAAGCCATGCCGGGGGAAGGGTGCCGGACGTGCCGCTACCGCTTTTGTGAAAGGTACCTGCTCCGGCGCCAGGCGGTTGCGGGCGGCGCGGCGCACCGCTACATAGCGGCCAGATTTCCCGACATCCGTCGCCAAGCGTTCTAAAGCGGAGCCCGCTCGCCCCATGTCCCGCCAGTTCATCTACCATATGCGTGGCCTGTCCAAGACCTATCCGGGCGGCAAGCAGGTGCTGAAGGACATCCACCTGTCCTTCTATCCGGATGCCAAGATCGGCGTGCTCGGCGTCAACGGCGCCGGCAAGTCGACCCTGCTCAAGATCATGGCGGGGTTCGACAAGGAATGGACCGGCGAGGCCTGGGTCGCGGAAGGGGCGCGCGTCGGCTACCTGCCGCAGGAGCCGAAGCTCGACGAGAGCCTCAACGTTCGCGAGAACGTCATGCTCGGCGTGGCCCCGCAGAAGGCGATCCTCGACCGCTACAACGAGCTCGCCATGAACTATTCCGACGAGACCGCCGACGAGATGACCAATCTCCAGGACGAGATCGAGGCCAAGGGCCTGTGGGATCTCGATTCCAAGGTCGACCAGGCGATGGACGCGCTGCGCTGCCCGCCGGACGACTGGGCCGTCGACAAGCTCTCGGGCGGCGAGCGCCGCCGCGTCGCGATGTGCAAGCTCCTGCTGGAGCAGCCCGAACTGCTGCTGCTCGACGAACCGACCAACCATCTGGACGCCGAGACCACGGCCTGGCTCGAAGGCCATCTGCGGACCTATCCGGGCGCGATCCTGATCGTCACCCACGATCGCTACTTCCTCGACAACGTCACCAGCTGGATCCTCGAGCTCGATCGCGGACAGGGCATCCCCTACGAGGGCAACTACTCGGCCTGGTCGGTGCAGAAGCAGAAGCGCCTCGCCCAGGAAGGCCGCGAGGACGTCTCGCGCCAGAAGACGCTGGAGCGCGAGGCGGAGTGGATGGCCGCTTCGCCCAAGGCCCGCCAGGCCAAGAGCAAGGCCCGCATCCAGCGCTATGACGAGCTGGTCCAGAAGGCCAACAACAAGGGGCCGGACACCGCCCAGATCATCATCCCGATCGCGGAGCGGCTGGGCAACAACGTCGTCGATTTCGAGGATCTGTCGAAGGGCTTCCAGGACAAGCTCCTGATCGACGGGCTCTCCTTCAAGCTGCCGCCCGGCGGCATCGTCGGCGTGATCGGCCCCAACGGCGCCGGCAAGACGACGCTGTTCAAGATGATCACCGGCGTCGAGAAGCCGGATTCCGGCACGATCAAGGTCGGCGAGAGCGTCCAGCTCGGCTATGTCGACCAGAGCCGTGACTCGCTCGACGACAAGAAGAACGTCTGGGAGGAAATCTCCGGCGGCAACGACATCCTCTATCTCGGCAAGCGCGAGATCAATTCCCGCGCCTATTGCTCGGCCTTCAATTTCAAGGGCGGCGACCAGCAGAAGAAGGTCGGCTCGCTCTCGGGCGGTGAGCGCAACCGCGTCCACCTCGCCAAGATGCTGAAGTCCGGCGCCAACCTGCTGCTGCTCGACGAGCCGACCAACGACCTCGACGTCGACACGCTCCGCGCGCTTGAAGAGGCGCTGGAGGATTATGCCGGCTGCGCTGTGATCATCAGCCACGATCGCTGGTTCCTCGACCGCATCGCGACCCATATCCTCGCTTTCGAGGGCGACAGCCATGTCGAGTGGTTCGAGGGCAATTTCGCCGATTACGAGGAGGACAAGAAGCGCCGCCTCGGCATCGATTCGACCATTCCGAAGCGCATCCAGTACAAGAAGTTCATGCGCTGAGGCTTGATATCGGAATCGAAAAGCCCCGCGGTGCCGCAAGGTCCGCGGGGCTTTTTTGTTGGCTGGCCCGTGGCCGATGCCGGGTGGGTGGACAGCAGCCGCGCGCCGGCCTCAACTGATGGGCATGCTGACCCTCGACCACCTCACCGTGATCGCTCCGACGCTCGCCGAAGGCGTCGCGCATGTCCGCGAATGCCTCGATCTCGACGTGCCCTTCGGCCAGCGGCACGGCTATATGGGCACTCATAATCACCTGCTGCAGCTCGGTGACATGGTCTATCTTGAGATCGTAGCGCTGGATCCTGACGGCGTGCATCCGGGGCGCCCGCGCTGGTTCGGGCTTGACGACTGGAGGCTGGTTCGGCGGGATTGGGAGGCCGGCCGGCGCTTGCGTGGCTGGGTCGCCCGGATCGATGGGATCGACGATGTGCTGAAGGGCAGGGCGGCGGTCTTCGGCCGCAAGGTCGGGCTGCCGTTCGACGCTCCCGCCTTCGATTTCGCCATTCCCGACGACGGCTCGCTGCCCTGGGGCGGAGCGGCCCCCTCGATCATCGATCGGCGCGGCAAGTCGCGCTCGATGGCGACGATCGCCGATCTCGGCGCCCGCTTGCGAGGATTTTCGCTGGAGCATCCGGATGCCGCGGCCATCACGGCGCTGTTGCAGGAGCTTGGGGCCGAGCGGGCGCCTGTCGTCACCCACGGGCCCGAATTGCGCTATCGCGCGCAGATCGACACGCCTGCAGGACTTAAGGATCTCTTTTGAGACGAGGGCGGCGCGCCGGCGGGCGGCGATCGCGACGGCTCGCCGTCAGAGCGTGCGGGGCTGCGACGCTTTGACATCGCTTGCCACCAAGCTTGCCAGCAGCGTTTTCCCTTCGGAATCAGCGTAATTTAGCCGGAGCTACGAGTGGCAAGCGGGTCCGCCATGCGGTTCTCGTCTGACGACTTAAGTTATGATTAAGGCGGCGGCTCCTAGGAGCAGAGTCGCCTCCAAAGCAATTCCACGCCTTGGACCTGATAAATCCGATCTGGAACGGATCAAGTTATTGATCGTGTTCTTGCTACCATGACGTGAAGGTTGATTATGACTAGTCAGTATATCCAGGGTATGGTGCAGAACGTGAAGGAAGGCGGCCTGTCGCGGCGCTCCTTCATCCAGAAGATGGCGGCGCTGGGCATCACCGCGCCGATCGCGAGCCAGATCCTGGCCTGGAACGATGTCGCGATGGCCAATGCCACGCTCGAATACAAGCCGACCAAGGCCGGCGGCGGCGGGCCGCTCAAGATGCTGCTCTGGCAGGCTCCGACCCTTCTGAACCCGCATTTCGCCTCGGGGACCAAGGACCAGATCGCGTCGCGCGTGTTCTACGAGCCGCTCGCCGGCTGGGACAAGGAAGGCAACCTGATCCCGCAGCTCGCGGCCGAAGTCCCGACCAAGGCCAATGGCGGCCTGTCCGAGGACGGCACGACCGTGACCTGGAAGCTGAAGAAGGACGTGAAGTGGCATGACGGCAAGCCGTTCACGGCCGACGACGTCGTCTTCACCTGGGAATATGCCGCCGATCCGGCGACTGCCGCCTACACCACCGGTGCCTACAAGGACATCAAGGTCGAAAAGGTCGACGATCTCACCGTCAAGGTGATCTTCGCCAAGCCGACGCCGTTCTGGGCGGATCCCTTCGTCGGCGTCGCCGGCATGATCATCCCGAAGCACCATTTCGGCGATTACAAGGGCGCCAAGTCGCGCGAGGCTCCGGCCAATCTGAAGCCCGTCGGCACCGGCCCCTACAAGTTCGCCGATTTCAAGCCGGGCGACATCCTGACCGGCACCCGCAACGAGAGCTATCACGTCCAGAACCAGCCGCATTTCGACACGTTCGAGATCAAGGGTGGCGGTGACGCGGTCTCGGCGGCGCGCGCCGTGCTCCAGACCGGCGAATACGACTATGCCTGGGATACGCTGGTTGAGGACGAAGTCCTCAAGCGCATGGAGATCGGCGGCCGCGGCAAGATCAGCGCTGCGCCTGCCGGCGATATCGAGTTCATCACCCTGAACACGACCGATCCGTGGACCGAGGTCGACGGCGAGCGTTCCAACGCCAAGACGAAGCACCCGACCCTGTCGGACCCGAAGGTGCGTGAAGCGATCAACCTGCTGATCGACCGCGACTCGATCCAGAAGTTCATCTATGGCCGCGCCGGCGCCGCCACGGCGAGCTTCGTGAACGAGCCCAAGCAGTTCAAGTCTGAGAAGCTCAAGTACGAGTTCAGCATCGAGAAGGCCAACAAGATCCTCGACGATGCCGGCTGGAAGAAGGGTTCTGACGGCATCCGCGAGAAGGATGGCAAGAAGCTCAAATACGTCTTCCAGACCTCGATCAACGCTCCGCGCCAGAAGGTGCAGGCCATCATCAAGCAGGCCTGCCAGCGCGCCGGCATCGATATCGAGCTGAAGTCGGTCACCGCCTCGGTGTTCTTCTCGTCGGATGTCGCGAACCCCGACACCTACACCAAGCTCTACACCGACATCGAGATGTACACGACCACGCAGCCGCAGCCCGATCCGGAGCGCTTCCTCAACCAGTTCACCTCCTGGGAAGTCGCCAGCAAGGAGAACAAGTGGCTGGGCCGCAACGTCTCGCGCTACACCGACCCGGCTGCCGACGAGGCGTACAAGGCCGCCCAGAAGGAGCTCGACCCGGCCAAGCGCGCCGCACTGTTGATCAAGGTCAACGAGATCTTCTGCGAGGCCAACGTTATCCTGCCGATCCTGTCGCGCAAGAAGGTGGTCGCCGTGGCGAACAGCATCTCGCATGACCATTCCGGCTGGGACGTCGACACCTGGAACCTCGCGGCCTGGTATCGCACCTGAGCCTAAAATAGGTCCTTGCGGAGAGCGATCTCCGCAAGGAAGCCATCGCCTAATGAAAAGGCCCGGCGGATCGTATCCGCCGGGCCTTTTCTATGATCATGGGCCGTGGGCCGCGGTATCAGCTCGCCAGCCGCCTCATCGCCCCGGCGCGGCCGCCGACGAGGATGCGCTCGTCGACTTGCTTGATGTCGCGCAGGCCGCAAAGCGCCATGGTGGTGTCGAGCTCCTTGCGGATGATGTCGAGCGCGGCGGTCACGCCCTGCTCGCCCATGGCGCCGAGCCCATAGAGGAAGGCGCGGCCGATGAAGGTGCCCTTGGCGCCGAGCGCGACTGCCTTCAGCACGTCCTGGCCCGAGCGGATGCCGCCGTCGAACAGCACCTCGATGCGGTTGCCGACCTGCTCGACTATGCCGGGCAGGGCCTCGATCGAGGAGAGGGCCCCGTCGAGCTGGCGGCCGCCATGGTTCGAGACGATCAGGGCGTCAGCGCCGCTCTTGGCGGCCATCTCGGCGTCTTCGGCGTCGAGAATCCCCTTCAGGATCAGCTTGCCGCCCCACTGGTCCTTGATCCACTGGACGTCGTCCCAGTTGAGCTGCGGGTCGAACTGGCTGGCGGTCCAGGAGGAGAGCGAGGACATATCGGCGACGCCGGTGACATGGCCGACGATATTGCCGAACTGCCGGCGCGGGGTGTCCAGCATCTTCAGGCACCAGCGCGGCTTGAAGGCGAGGTTGATCAGGTTGGCCAGCGTGGGCTTCGGCGGGGCGGAAAGGCCGTTGCGGATGTCCTTGTGGCGCTGGCCGAGAATCTGCAGGTCGAGCGTCAGCACCAGGGCCGAGCAGCCGGCCGCCTTGGCGCGCTGGATCAGGCGGGCGATGAACTCGCGATCCTTCATCACATAGAGCTGGAACCAGAAGGGCGCGCTGGTGTGGTTCGCGACATCCTCGATCGAGCAGATGCTCATGGTCGAGAGCGTGAAGGGCGCGCCGGCCTTGGCGGCGGCCTTGGCGGCGAGGATCTCGCCATCGGCATGCTGCATGCCGGTGAGGCCGGTGGGCGCGAGCGCGACCGGCATCGTGACCGGCTGGCCGATCATCTCGCTGGCCAGCGAGCGGTTGGTCATATCGACGGCGACCCGCTGGCGCAGCTTCACCTTGGCGAAGTCGGTCTCGTTGGCGCGGTAGGTGCCCTCGGTCCAGGCGCCGGAATCGGCGTAGTCGTAGAACATGCGCGGGACGCGGCGCTTGGCCATGCGGCGCAGGTCTTCGATGGTCAGGGGCTGGGCCATGTCTCGTCTCGCCGTTGGCGTCGGTCTTGTCCTCCAGGCTTGCTCGCATGATGCCGGGCAGGGCGCAACCATCCTGCCGCACGGAGGGCCTGCGTCAGGAGATCGCCATGTACCGGCCGGGCTTGTGGTTCATGCCGAGGATAGCGTTGAGGACGAGCGTGCCGAGCAGCGACAGGGCGACCTTGTCGGGCGGCAGCACGAAGAGCGCGGCGGCGAAGATGGCCGCGTCGATGCCGAGCTGGACCCAGCCGGCGCGCAGGCCGCGACGCTCCTGCAGATAGAGCGCAAGGATGTTGACGCCGCCGATCGCGGTGCGGTGGCGCGCCAGCGCCAGCAGGCCGAGCCCCATCGCGACGCCGCCGGCGATGGCGGCATAGAGCGGCGCCACCGCCTCGATGCGGAACCAACCCGGCGTCGCCCAGACGAAAACCGAGACCAGGCCGACGGCGGCGAAGGTGCGCAGCGTGAAGGGCAGGCCCATCCGCCGGAAGGCGAGCCAGTAGAAGGGCAGGTTGATGACGAAGAAGAGCAGGCTGAAATCGGCCCCCGTGGCGAATTGCAGCAACAGGGAGAGCCCGGCGGCACCGCCGGTCAGCACCGTCGCCTTGGCGAAGAGCACGATGCCGAAGCTGATCATCAGCGTGCCCAGGGGCAGGGCGATGAGATCCTCGTAGAAGCGGTGCTGCTGAGGCATGGCGGTGGCGGCGGTCTGGGACATGGCGAGGCCTGTATCGGCTGGCGGCTTCCGGCGCCAGGGCGCAAGCAATGATCGGGCCGGACGCCATCCTTCGCCGTGGCGGGCCGGCGGCCGGCCGCTTACGGTGGCCGCACGAGCCCCATGGTTTCATCAGTTGATGCGCAGGATTGGCGGCCCGAGGACGGCGCGCCCCAGGTTGAGGATCATCAAGCGCAGCACCCATGACGTGCGTGGACGCTACGTCGTCGGGCCGCCGAAATCGAAAGCTAGCTGGCGGACTCTTTGCGGTCCGATTTCAAAGCACGGATCCTGCTGACAAAATCTTGACAGGCCAAAGGAGCCTTGCCTGCCCTTTCATCTCGACAAGGATCGCTTTTAGGTCAATGCTTCCCTTGCCGGCATAGGGGCCATGCGCTCAGTGCCGGTGAGTAACGCTTTGGCTTCGAGGAATGTGGCGATGGCGACCGGAACCGTGAAGTGGTTCAATACTGAGAAGGGGTTCGGCTTCATTCAGCCGGCAGATGGCGGCAAGGATGTGTTCGTTCACATCACGGCCGTCAAGGAAGCCGGCATGATGACGCTGACGGAAGGACAGAAGGTTTCGTTCGAGCTGAAGACCGAGCGCGGCAAGACGGCCGCGGGCGATCTGAAGGTGCTCTGAGACATCTGTCATCGTGAGGTTCGCCTGCCACACGGGCGGGTCGCTGGCGGACATGCGCTGAAAATGACGACCGGACCGGCATCTCCCGCTGCCTGTCCGGCGGTGTTGCCTTTTGACCTGATGACGTGTGCCGAAAGCCCCGTCCAGGCCCGTGCCTGCGGGGAGTAGGACTCCTGCGCCCGAGGGATGCGCTGAGCCTGTCGGCGTTCGCAGACGAGGGCTGGTCAGAAGCAGACCACGGCGGGCTGCCCGTAAGGTCTGCTTCCGAGGGCCAGGCGATCATGCCGGCGCAGCAACCATCCGGGGCTCACGATCTTCGCGCACGAGCAGGACTGCGAGCGCAGCGATGATGCAAAGGACGCCGGCAATGAAGAATGCCGGGAGGTAGCTCGCATAGAAGGTCCGGGTGAAGCCCCCGCCCCAAGCCGCGAAAGCGGCCCCCAACTGATGCCCGGCGAAGACCCATCCGAATACGAGATTTGCGCGATCGCCGAACCGATCAGCGGCCAATTTCACGGTCGGCGGCACGGTTGCGACCCAGTCCAACCCGTAAAACACTGCGAAAATCGAAAGCTCGTAGAAGTTGAACGACGTGAACGGCAGATAGATCAGAGACAGGCCGCGCAGGCCGTAATACCAGAACAGAAGCTTGCGGCTGTCGAAGCGATCCGAAAGCCATCCCGATGCAACGGTGCCGGCGAAATCGAATATCCCGATGATCGCAAGCACGCCTGCCGCCGCGACCGGCAAGATGCCGAAGTCACCGCACAGCGATACGAAATGGGTTTGCACGAGCCCGTTGGTGCTCGCGCCGCACACGAAGAAAGTTCCAAACAGAACCCAGAAGATGCGAGAGCGCGCGGCGTCACGAAGCGCGACGATGGGGGACTTCATCATCGTGCCGAAGTCGGTCGGCGCCGCGGCGGCCTGGGTGGGGCTTGCTGCCCCATAGGGCGACAACCCGATGTCGGACGGCCGGTCGCGCATCAAGACGAGAACCACGACCGCTGCCAACAGCAGCATGCCGAGGATCAAGGTCAGCGCGCTGCGCCAACCCAAATTCTCCGACAGCGAAGCCAGCAGTGGCAGGAACAGGAGCTGCCCTGTCGCGGTGCTCGCCGTCAGGAGGCCGATGACGAGACCACGTCGCGCAGAAAACCAGCGCGTGGCCACGGTCGCCCCCAAAACCATCGCCGTCAGGCCGGTTCCGAAGCCGACGACGACGCCCCAGAGGAGAAAGAGCTGCCAGATCTCCGTCATGACGAAGGAGCCCAGCACACCGGCTGCAATCAGGGTGAGCGCAACCGACGCCACGCGCCTGACGCCGAAGCGATTCATGAAAGCGGCAGCGAATGGCCCCATCAGGCCGAATAGCACCAGCCGCACGGCAAATGCCGACGAGATGTCAGCGGCCGACCAGCCGAATTCCTTTTGGAGCGGGCCGATCAGAACGCCAGGGGCGCCAACAGCACCCGCCGTCACGAGCATCGTCAGGAAAGCGACACCCGCGACCACCCAGCCATAATGAATGCCGCGCTTGGCGAAGAACGCGGGGAGAGCTTGGCTTGGCGCTGAAACGATGGAGGACATTCCTATTCCGATCTGCGGGCATATGCCCGCGCTGGCGCAAATTCAAAGCAGCTGGTTGAGCTCGTGCAGGATTCGAATGCGGTCCGCGCCGATCCTGGCTGTTATGGCGTCCTGTGAGCCTTCCCAGGCCGGCTCTGCCGCTCGCAAAACGGTCATGCCGCGTTCGGTCAGTGAAACCGCTGCCTCGCGCTGATCGGTGCCGCGACTTGTGAGAACGAGATCCTGTTTCTGAAGGACGCGGATGTTCCGCCCCATCGTCGAGCGGTCAAGTTCGAGAAGCCGGGCAAGCTCCGTCAGGCTGACCGGTTGGCGGCGCTCGATATTTCGAAGCAGCGCGAACTGGGCGATGTTGATGCCGTGAGGAGCCAGTGCAGCGTCGTACAGCGCCGCGAGCTTGCGGTTGGTCTTCCGCATGAGAGTGCAGTGGCAGGTTAGATTGCTCATTTCGGGCATATGCCCGTATTTGGTGACCCTGTCAATGAACAAGGCGCTTGTGCGCGCTTCATCGTGTCGGGGGTACCGGGGGTGGGCTGGAAATGGGATTGTAGAAGAAATACGAGCCTAACGGATGAGTGACCGCATGCTCCCCGGCGGGAGGTGCCGGGGCGGCCCGCTGCTCGGTCGTTGGCGCCGGAAGGTCAGGCGGTTTCATCCGCCTCGGCTTCGCCAAACGATCCTCTCCCCGCTAATGGGAGCTAAAGAAGCCTCCGTCCTGTTTTCCGCACGACAATCCGCTTGCACGAACGGCGCGTTCGATATAAAGATATCTTTATATCTTTTTCCTTGTCGACAGAGGACGCCAGCGCGTGCGGCAGCCGACGACATTGTCTTCCGACGTGCTTCTCGCTGGTCTCAGGGCCGCCGGCGAGGAAACGCGGCTGCGCATTCTCGCGCTGCTCTCCGAGGGCGAGCTCTCGGTGTCCGATCTCACCGACATCCTCGGCCAGTCGCAGCCGCGCATCTCGCGCCATCTCAAGCTCTTGGCCGAAGCCGGGCTGGTCCGGCGCTCGCGCGAGGGGGCCTGGGCCTTCTTCCGGCTCGACGAGACCGGGCCGGGCGGGGCCTTCGCCGCGTCGCTCGCCGCTTGGCTCGACCTGAGCGACCCGGTGCTCGCGGCCGATCGCGAGCGGCTCGCTGCCGTTCGCGCGACGCGGGCCGAGGCCGCGCAGAGCTATTTCGCCAGCGTCGCGCGCGACTGGGACCGCCTGCGCGGCTTGCATGTGCCCGACCATGCGGTCGAGGCGGCGGTCGAAGAAGCGGTCGGCGAGGGAACGCCCGGCGCGATGCTCGATCTCGGCACCGGCACGGGCCGGATGCTGGAGCGGATCGCGCCGAAATTCGGCCGCGCCGTCGGTGTCGATGCCAACCATGCGATGCTGGCGGTGGCGCGCGCCAATCTGGAGCGGGCGGGGCTGTCGCGGGTCGAGCTGCGGCAGGGCGACATCTACGCGCTGCCCTTCGCGCGCGGCTCCTTCGACCTCGTGGTGATCCATCAGGTGCTGCATTTCCTCGACGATCCCGGCCGGGCGGTGCGCGAGGCCGCCGCGATGCTGGCGCCCGGCGGGCGCCTGATCGTCGTCGATTTCGCGCCGCATGAGATGGAATTCCTGCGGACCGAGCATGCCCATCGCCGGCTCGGCTTCTCCCGCCAGCAGATCGCCGCCTGGTTCACGGAAGCCGGCCTGTCCTGCGATCTCTCCCGCGAAGTCACCCTTGCCGATGGCGGCTCGGGCCAGCTGCCGGTCATGCTCTGGCGTGGCCGCGACCGGCGCGTCCAGGCCGATCCGCCGGTCCGCACGATCAATCTCGAGGTTGCGTGATGAATGCTTTCCGCCCCAGCCGCCATGGCTCGCGCCGCCCGCGCGTCTCCTTCGAGTTCTTCCCGCCGAAATCCGAGGAGATGGAGGTCGCGCTGTGGGACAGCGTGCGCCGGCTCGAGCCGCTCGGCCCCAGCTTCGTCTCTGTCACTTATGGTGCCGGCGGCTCCACCCGCGAGCGCACCCACGCCACCGTCAAGCGCATGGTCGAGGAGACCGGGCTGAAGCCGGCTGCGCATCTCACCTGCGTCTCGGCCTCGAAGGCTGAAATCGACGAGGTCATCCGCTCCTATTGGGATGCCGGGGTGCGCCATGTCGTGGCGCTGCGCGGCGATCCGGCCGGGGGGCTCGGCACGACCTATGAGCCGCACCCGGACGGCTATCACCAGACCTCGGACCTCGTCGCCGGCCTGAAGCGGATCGGCGATTTCGAGGTGACGGTCTCGGCCTATCCGGAGAAGCACCCGGAAGCGGCCTCGCTCGATGCCGATATCGATGCGCTCAAGAAGAAGGTCGATGCGGGCGCGACCCGGGCGATCACCCAGTTCTTCTTCGATAACGACGTCTATTTCCGCTATCTCGACAAGGTGCGTGCTGCCGGCATCGAGATCCCGATCCTGCCCGGCATCGTTCCCGTCCAGAACTTCAAGCAGACCGCCAATTTCGCCCGCAAGACCGGCGCCAGCGTGCCGCAATGGCTGGCCGACCGTTTCGAGGGGCTGGAGGACGATGTCGCGACCCGCCGGCTCGTCGCCGCTGCCGTCTGCGCCGAGCAGGTGCTCGACCTGATCGATCGCGGCGCCACCGACCTGCATTTCTACACGATGAACAAGGCCGACCTCGTCTATGCCATCTGCCATCTCGTCGGCCTGAAGCCCGAGAAGCCGGCGGCGCAGGCCGTGGCGGCGGAGTAAGCCTATGTCCGACTTCATTCCCGCTCCCGTCGACGGCGCCGAGATCGAGCGCTCGCTGCGCCAGGCCGCGCAAGAGCGCATCCTCGTACTCGACGGCGCGATGGGCACGCAGATCCAGGACCTCAAGCTCTCCGAGGCCGATTTCCGCGGCGAGCGCTTCAAGGGCTTCAACCACGACCTCAAGGGCAATAACGACATCATTGCCCTGACCCTGCCCGAGGCGCTGCGCGACATCCATCTCGCCTATTTCCGGGCGGGGGCCGATATCGTCGAGACCAACACCTTCTCGGGCACCTCGATCGCCCAGGCCGATTACGGCATGGAGGCCTATGTCTACGAATTGAACGTCGCCTGCTCGCGCATCGCCCGCGAGGCAGCCTTGATCGCGCAGAAGGAGGACGGGCGTCGCCGTTTCGTCGCCGGGGCGATCGGGCCGACCAATCGCACGCTCTCGATCTCGCCGGACGTCAATAATCCCGGCTTCCGCGCCGTGAGCTTCGACCAGGTCCGCGATTCCTATGCCGAGCAGGTGCGGGGCCTGATCGACGGCGGCTCGGAACTGCTGCTGATCGAGACGATCTTCGACACGCTCAACGCCAAGGCGGCGATCGTCGCGATCGAGCAGGTCTATCGCGAGAAGCGTATCCGCCTGCCGGTGATGATCTCCGGCACGATCACCGATCTCTCGGGCCGCACGCTCTCCGGCCAGACGGTCGAGGCCTTCTGGAACGCCGTGCGCCATGCCGCCCCGCTGACCATCGGCCTCAACTGCGCGCTCGGCGCGCGTGAGATGCGGGCGCATATCAAGGACATGTCGCGCATCGCCGACACGCTGGTCTGCGCCTATCCGAATGCCGGCCTGCCCAACGAATTCGGCCTCTATGACGAACGGCCGGAGGCGACCGCCCAGATGCTGGCGGAGTTCACTGACGCCGGCTTCGTCAATATGGTCGGCGGCTGCTGCGGCACGACGCCGGACCATATCCGCGCCATCGCCGAGGCCGTTGCCGGCAAGGCGCCGCGCCAGGCCCCCGAGGTGAAGCCCTATCTCAGGCTGGCAGGGCTGGAGCCCTTCACGCTCGACGAGACCATCCCCTTCGTGAACGTGGGCGAGCGCACCAATGTCACCGGCTCGGCGAAGTTCAGGAAGTTGATCACGGCCGGCGATTATGCCGCCGCGCTCGACGTGGCGCGCGATCAGGTCGCCAATGGCGCGCAGGTCATCGACATCAACATGGACGAGGGCCTGCTCGATTCCGAGAAGGCGATGACAGAGTTCTGCAACCTGATCGCCTCGGAGCCGGATATCTCGCGCGTTCCGATCATGGTCGACTCGTCGAAATTCCCGGTGATCGAGGCCGGTCTCAAGACGATCCAGGGCAAGCCGATCGTCAACTCGATCTCGATGAAGGAGGGCGAGGAAGCCTTCCTCGAACAGGCGCGCATCTGCCGGCAGTACGGCGCGGCGGTCGTCGTGATGGCCTTCGACGAGGTCGGCCAGGCCGACACGTTCCAGCGCAAGATCGAAATCTGCACGCGCGCCTACAAGCTGCTGACCGAGACGATCGGCTTCCCGCCCGAGGATATCATCTTCGACCCGAACATCTTCGCGGTGGCGACGGGCATCGAGGAACACGACAACTACGGCAACGATTTCATCGAGGCGACCAAGGCGATCCGCGAGACGCTGCCGCATGCCCATATCTCGGGCGGCGTCTCCAACCTGTCCTTCTCGTTCCGCGGCAACGAGAAGGTCCGCGAAGCGATGCACTCCGTGTTCCTCTACCACGCCATCAAGGCGGGGATGGACATGGGCATCGTCAATGCCGGCCAACTCGGCAGCTACGACGATCTCGACCCGGAGCTGCGCGAGCTCTGCGAGGACGTCGTCCTCAACCGCCGCAAGGATTCGACCGAGCGCCTGCTGGAGGCCGCGCCGCGCTTCAAGGGTGACGGGTCGGTCGCGGCATCGGGCAAGGACCTCGCCTGGCGCGAACTACCGGTCGAGAAGCGGCTGGAGCATGCGCTGGTCGCCGGGATCACCGAGTTCATCGACGTCGATACCGAGGAAGCCCGGCAGCGGGCCGAGAAGCCGCTGCACGTCATCGAAGGGCCGCTGATGGCGGGCATGAACGTGGTCGGAGACCTTTTCGGCTCGGGCAAGATGTTCCTGCCGCAGGTGGTGAAGTCCGCCCGCGTGATGAAGCAGGCCGTCGCCTATCTGATGCCCTACATGGAGGAAGAGAAGCGCCTGAACGGCGGCTCCGAGCGCTCGGCCGCCGGTAAGGTGCTGATGGCGACGGTGAAGGGCGATGTCCACGATATCGGCAAGAACATCGTCGGCGTCGTGCTCCAGTGCAACAATTACGAGGTGATCGACCTCGGCGTGATGGTGCCGACCCAGAAGATCCTGGAGACGGCGCGCCGGGAGAATGTCGACATCATCGGGCTTTCCGGCCTGATCACGCCCTCGCTCGACGAGATGGTGACCGTCGCCTCCGAGATGGAGCGCGAGGGCTTCGATATCCCCTTGCTGATCGGCGGGGCGACGACCAGCCGCGTCCATACGGCGGTGAAGATCCACCCGGCCTACAACGCGGGCCAGACGGTGCATGTGAACGACGCCTCGCGAGCCGTCGGCGTGGTGTCGAGCCTGCTCTCGTCGGAGCAGAAGCCAGCTTACGTCGCCGGCGTGCAGGCGGAATATGCCAAGGTCGCCGAGGCGCATCGCCGCTCGGAGGCCGACAAGCAGCGCCTGCCGCTGGCCAAGGCGCGCGCCAATGCCTTCAAGACGGATTGGGCAAGCTATGTCCCGCCGAAGCCGAGTTTCCTGGGCACGCGGACCTTCCGCACCTATGACATCGCCGATCTCGTGCCGGTGATCGACTGGACGCCGTTCTTCCAGACCTGGGAATTGAAGGGCCGCTACCCGGCGATCCTGCAGGACGAGAAGCAGGGCGAGGCGGCGCGCGCGCTCTGGGACGATGCGCAGGCGATGCTGAAGCGCATCGTCGAGGAGCGCTGGTTCAACCCGAAGGCGGTGATCGGCTTCTGGCCGGCCAATGCCGTCGGCGACGATATCCGCCTCTATACCGGCGAGAGCCGGCAGGACGCGCTCGCGACCTTCCACGGCCTGCGCCAGCAGCTCTCCAAGCGCGACGGCAAGCCGAACATGTGCCTGTCCGATTTCGTCGCGCCGGAAGGCGTGGCGCCGGACTATATCGGCACCTTTGTGGTCACGGCGGGCGCCGAGGAAGAGCGCATCTCCGAGAAGTTCGCGCGCGACAACGACGATTACCGCTCGATCATGGTCAAGGCGCTGGCGGACCGCTTCGCCGAGGCTTTCGCCGAGCGCATGCACCAGCTCGTCCGCAAGGAGTTCTGGGGCTACGCGCCGGACGAGGCCTTCTCGAACGAGGATCTGATCCGCGAGGAATATCAGGGCATCCGCCCGGCCCCGGGCTATCCGGCCCAGCCCGACCATACCGAGAAGGAGACGCTGTTCCGGCTGCTGGAGGCCGAGCGCCGCGTCGGTGTCAAGCTGACCGAGAGCTTCGCGATGTGGCCGGGCTCCTCGGTCTCCGGCCTCTATTTCGCGCATCCGGAGGCGTATTATTTCGGTGTCGCCAAGGTCGAGCGCGACCAGGTCGAGGATTATGCCCGGCGCAAGGGCATGAGCATCGAGGAGGTCGAGCGCTGGCTCGCGCCGATCCTCAACTACGACACGGCCGCCTATCGCCTGCAGGCGGCGGAGTAGTTGCGTTGCCTGGAGGAGCGACACCGCACCTCCAGCCCTCATCCTGAGGAGCAAGCGCAGCTTGCGTCTCGAAGGATGGTCCAGATCGTTCCGGAGCCTCTTGAAACACCCGTCGAGACGCCGTTCTTTCAGAACCGCTCCTCAGGATAAGGGCTCGGGGGAATTGCTGTGACGACGACTGACGAGGCCAGGATCATCCGCAAGGCGGAGACGGCCGATCTGCCGCGCATCCATGCCATCCGCATGGCCGTGCGCGAGAATGTCCTGAGCGATCCCTCGAAGGTCACGGCTGCGGATGTCGCCTGGTATCGCGAGCAGGCGATCTTCCTCGTCGCGGAACGCTCGGGCGAGATTGTCGGCTTTGCCTGCGCCAACCATCTGACCGGCTTGATCTGGGCCCTGTTCATCGACCCGGCAGAGGAGGGGCGGGGCCATGGGCGTGCTCTGCTGGATGCGGCATTGGCCGGGCTGAAGGCGGCCGGCCATGCCCAGGCCTGGCTCGAAACCGGTGCAGGCACGCGGGCGGAGCGCTTCTATGTCCGCCACGGCTGGCACGATAGGGGCGGGAGCCTCGACGGGCAGATCGTCTTCACGCGGTTGCTGTAGGGCCCGGCACCCTGCGGGGCCCGAGCCGGCTCATTCGGCCGGCAGCCGGCTGGCGACGCTCGCAAGGGGCTTGTCGAACATCCGCAAGGTGCCGCCACCGGCCGTGCTGGCGACATGCAGGGCGGCCTGCGCCTCGGCGAACAGGGTGACGGGGTCGCGGTGGCGCTGTTCCTCGAGGCTGACGGCGCCGATCGAGATCGTGAAGTCGATTACCATGGTGCCGCGCGAGATCGGCCGGCAGAGCAGGTGGCGTGCATTCTCCAGGCTCGCGGCAAATCGCTGCTGGCCCGTCGACATCCGCAACAGGAGGGCGAATTGGCTCCCGTTGATGCGCCCGCTCGCGAGAGCGTCCGGGAAAAGCCGCGCGAGGCGTTCATCGACGCGGGTCAGCAATTCATCGCTGGCGGCGGCGCCGAAGGTTTCGACGATGTCGTGAAAGTCGTCGATATCCACGATGACCAGCGCGAAGGCCTCCCTGTCGAAACCTGCGCCTTGCAGCGCCTTGCCGAGGCGGGTTTCGAAGTCGCGGCGGGTGGAGGGCGCGATGATCGGCTGGTGCCGCGACAGCGCGGCCAGATCGCTCCACAGGCCCTTCTCGGCGGTGACATCCTGTTTCGAGCCGAAGATGCGGAGCGGGCGGCCGTTCTGATGGCCGACGCCGACGATCAGCCGCATCCAGCGTCTTTCGTTGCTCGCGGTGCGGATGCGGCAGTCGAGCGAGAAGGCGCCGCCATTGCGGATGATGCTGCTGCGCATCCGGTTCATCTCGCTGCGCGAGCCCGCCTCGTAAAGGTCGAGGATCGACGAGCGCTGGATGGCGGAGCCGCGCTGCAGGCCGAACAGGTCGTAGACGCCGTCGGTCCAGCTCAGGGATTCATTGGCGAGATTGCACTCCCAGGCGCCGATGGCGGCCGGGTGGCCCGACACGCGGCAAAGCTCGGCGGCGAGATGCTGCTGCTGGCTGTTCAAGGCGGCCCCCTTCCGGTGTGCCTCACCGGGAAGGCTACACTAGGGGGCGGGAGTTAAGCGAGCCTTGCGAAAGCGCTGCCGGAGGCTGTCGCTCACGGAATCGCGATCAGGCGGTTCGTGCGCTTTGCGTTGCCGCGAGCAGGTCCCGCAATGTCGTGATCGTCGAGGAATCGGCGACGCCGTCGACCTTTTCCGGCCGCCAGTGACGCTGGAAGGCCGCGAGGACCGCTTCCAGCCTGTCGTCGAAGACGCCATCGACCGTGACGCCGTAGCCGAGCATGGCGAACATCGCCTGCAGCGCCTCGACCGGCTGGCCGGTCTCGCCACGGGCAAAGAAGCGCCCGCCGCGGATCGGGGCCGGTTCCGTCCACAGGCCGACGCCGGCCTCGGCGAAGCGCCGCCAGGGGAATTTCTCCCCCGGATCGATCTTGCGGCCTGGCGCGATGTCGGAATGGGCAAGCACGCGTTCGGGGGGAATGGCCCAGCGCTCGCAGATGTCGCGGCAGAGATTCAGCGTCGCGGCGATCTGCTCCTCGGGATAGTCGGGGAGACCGCCGGGATGGCCGGGATTGGCGATCTCGATGCCGATCGAGCAGGAATTGATGTCGGTCTCGCCGGCCCAATGCGAGGCGCCGGCATGCCAGGCCCGCCGCCCTTCCGGCACGAGCTGGAGCGTGTGGCCGTTCTCGAAGACGAAATAATGCGAGGAGACCTGCGCGACCGGGTTGCAGAGCCATTGCAGCGCTTCGCCGGCGACCGGCATGCCGGTGTAGTGCAGGATCAGCATATCCGGCCGGCGGCCCGGCGTGCCGTCGGCGTGCTTGCGCTCGCCATGATTGGGCGAGGGGAAGATTTTGGCTGCGAAGCGGCTGTCGGGGGTGGCTGTGTCGGTCATGCCCGTGGCTTTAGCCCATTGTGCGATGAGGATGGAAACGCGTCGTCATCCCGGGCGACCGAAGGGAGGCCCGGGATCCATTCCGGAGCGCTTTCGCCAAAGGTTCAGGCATGGATCCCGGATCGGCCCAGCTTCGCTGCTTGTCCGGCATGACCTGCGTATTTTTCGAGAGGTCCGAATTCAAGCCGGTTCGGGCGCGAGATTGCGGCTCATGCCGCGTTCCTTCTGGATCGCGTCCCAGGCCGCGTTGATGGCGGCGATCCGGCGCGTCGCGATGGCGATCGCCTCCTCGGGCAGGCCCCGCGCGATCTCGCGATCGGGATGGGTCTCGGCGACGAGGCGGCGGTAGTGGCGCTTCAGCTCGGCGTCGTCCATCTCGCGGCTGGCGCCGAGCACGAGATAGGGATCGTCCGGCCGGCGGGCATGGCGCGCCTCGATCCGCGCGAAATCGGGCTCGGCAATGCCGAAGATGCCGGCGACCGACACCAGATAGGCATGCTCGGCCTCGTGGATCGCGCCATCGGCGGCGGCGATCAGGAAGAGCCCGTCGAGCACGTCTTCCAGCAGGGCAGGCTCGTCCTTGAAGGCGCCGGCGATCTGCGCGGCATAGGCCTCGAAGCCCGCGCTGGTCTGCTTGGCGAGGTCGAACAGGGCCTCGATGCGCTGCTGCTGGTCGGGCGGGACCTCCACGATGCGGTGGAAGGCTGTGACCTCGTCGCAGGTCACGACGCCGTCGGAGCGCGCCATCTTGGCGGCGAGCGCGACGAGGCCGGTGGTGAAGACGAGCTCGCGCGGAGCCGGCCCGAAAGGCGCGCCCTCGCGATCGACCAGGACATGGCCGGCGAGTGCGCCGACGAGCGCGCCCAGCGGGCCGCCGATCACGAGCCCGATCCCGCCGCCGCCCAGAGCGCCCCAGAATGAGGAAGCCATCACAAAACCGATCCCGGTGAATCCGAAGCGTGGATGATGAAAGGAGGGAGCGATTCAACGCAAGTGCGCCCGGTGCGGCGGCCTGCCGCGCCAAAAAGCACTTCCAGCTGGGAATCGGGCCGAAATGCGGCAGGTGATTCGGCTGCTTGATTCGCATCCGGAGGCTGGGAGCCGGCGAAGTTTTTCGGCCCAGCCAATACATATGAATACTGAATAGTTAACAATAGAATAAATTCCTGTTAGAGCCTATTGTTGAGTGTTTTATTCAGGATGTGTCAGATTATCGACACATTCGGGCATCAGTTGACCGCCCCCATCTGCCAGTCATGGCGCAATGGGGTTTAGTTCGACATGCGATATATCTGTGGTGGTCTCGCGGCTGCGTGCCTGATTAGCCTCTCCGGGGTTGCCCTGGCCGAGGATTTCGTCAACGCGGAAACGGATCCCAGAGCGCTGATCGTTCGTGACGCCGAGATCGCCCGGGCCAAGGCCGCGGCTGCGAAGGGCGAGGAGGCTCCCGCCGAGGCCTCCGCGACGAAGGCGAGCGCCCGCTCTGCCAAGGCCGAGGCCCGCGCCAGCCGCGCGCTCGCGGCTCCCGCCGGAGCGGAGGGCATCAAGGCGATCGTCGCCCGCCATGCCGCTGCCAACGGCGTGCCGTTCTCGCTGGCCGACGCGATCGTGCGCGTCGAGAGCCGCTATAATCCGCGGGCCGCGCATGCCGGCAATTTCGGCCTGATGCAGATCCGCCACCAGACGGCGCGCGGCATGGGCTATTCCGGCAGCGCGAGCGGGCTGCTCGATGCCGAGACCAATGCCCGCTACGGCATGAAGTATCTCGCCATGGCCTACAAGATGGCCGGCGGCGACACCTGCCGCACCATCATGAAGTACCAGAGCGGCCATATGACCACCCATATGAGCGGCGCCAACCGCACTTATTGCGCAAAGGTGCGCACGATCACGGCGCGCAACTGATCTGACTTGGCGCCTCCAGGCGCGGTTCCGCTTGACGCCGGCCGCGCCAGCGCGCATGTGCCCCTCGCCAGTCGGCCGGACGGCCGCTCTCGCTCGCGAGGGAGGAAAGTCCGGGCTCCACGGAAACACGGTGCCGGATAACGTCCGGCGGGGGCGACCCCAGGGAAAGCGCCACAGAGATCGAACCGCCCTGCGCTGGAGAGCTTCGGCTTTTCCGGCAGGGTAAGGGTGAAAAGGTGCGGTAAGAGCGCACCGCGGACCCGGCAACGGGGACGGCATGGCAAGCCCCACCGGGAGCAAAACCGAATAGGGACGATGCTGCCCGCGCAAGCGGGCAGGGGCAGGTTTCTGTGCCTTGTCGTCCGGGTTGGTTGCTCGAGGCGCGCAGCAATGCGCGTCCCAGAGGAATGGCCGTCACGTCGGGGGAGCGATCCTCCGGCCATCCAGAACCCGGCTTACAGGCCGACTGGCACCTCGACCGTCGTGAAGGCGCTGGAACCGCGCGGCTCTTCCTTCTCCCCTTGCGGGAGAAGGTGCCCCGAAGGGGCGATGAGGGGTCGCGCAGGGCTGCATCGTCGCGTTTCGGGGGCGCTTCCCGCGAAGTGTCGCGAGACCCGTCATCCGTCGGCGCTCCGCGCTGTCACCTTCTCCCGCAGGGGGAGAAGGGAAGGCTCGCCATGGCGGGTTCAGCCCACCGTCAATTCGACCGGGATATTGCCCTTCGTCGCATGCGAATAGGGGCAGACCACATGGGCCTTCTGGACAAGGTCCTCGACCGTGGCCTTGTCGAGGCCGGGGACCGAGACGGTCAGCTTAGCGGTGATGCCAAAGCCCTGGCCGTCGTCGCGCGGGCCGATGCCGATATCGGCCGAGACCCTGGCTTCTTCCGGAATCTTCACCTTCTCCTTGCCGGCGACGAACTTGAGCGCGCCGAGGAAGCAGGCCGAATAGCCCATCGCGAAGAGCTGCTCGGGATTGGTGCCCTCGCCGCCGCCGCCGCCAAGTTCCTTGGGCGTGTTCAGCACGAGCTTGACGTTCCCGGTATCGGTCGCGGCCTGGCCTTCGCGGCCACCGGTGGCGGAACCATGCGCGGTGTAGAGGGTCTTCATGATCGGGTCTCCTTGCTTGGGTGAAGCGATGCTTGTCTTTTAGATTGTGTACAATTAGATTGTCAACAATTAAATTGAGCTAGGGCCGAGGCGGTTGATTGTGGGGTCGCTTTCGGTCTTCCGTGAAGCAAAGTGATCGGCGAGGGCGCGATGGCGAAGCAGGACAAGGCCGAGAACGGGATGCCGCGCCTGGAGCAGCAGCTCTGCTTTGCGATCTATCAGGTCGGCCATGCCTTCAACCGGGCCTATCGCCCGATCCTTGCCGAGCTCGGACTGACCTATCCGCAATATCTCGTGATGCTCGTGCTCTGGGAGCAGGACGGGCTCACCGTGAAGGAGCTTGGCGAGCGCCTGATGCTCGATTCCGGCACGCTGACGCCGTTGCTGAAGCGGCTCGAAACCTCCGGCCTGATCCGCCGCGAGCGCGATGCGCGCGACGAGCGGCAGGTGCGCATCCATCTGGCCGAGAAGGGCGAGGGGCTGCGCGGGCAGGGGCGCTGCGTGCAGGAAGCGATCGGACAGGCGCTCGGCGGGACGGCCGGCGATGCGGGGCGGTTGCGCGACCAACTCGGGCTCGTCCGCGATGCGCTGCTGGCGTCCTCCCGCGGGGACTGAGCGCGTTGCCGTTTGCCGTGGCTGCCACGCCTGTCATTCCGGGGCTTCGCGTCGCGAAGAGCCCGGAATCCACGACCGGGTGAGCGACTTACAACGCGGCATAGTATGTCTCACCCGGTCGTGGGTTCCGGGTTCGCGCCTGCGGCGCGCCCCGGAATGACAAGGGTGCGCGCTCTTCGTGTCGCTTCCGGGCTGCAATGCTTTGCGCTCATCAAAAAGAACGCCCCGCTTTCGTAAAATTTTTTCGTAGCGCCAAGGCGCTTTTCCGCCTGCCCACAGGGCCGGGCGAAGCCGAATTGCGCGTGCTTACGGATACTTAACCTTAACGAGCTGTGATGGCGGAAAGTCCCCGCCGGTGCGTCGCTGCGCCTGCGATTCCATTGACGCCCATATAGGCCCATGCTATCCCAAATCATCCCGTCGAAGCCGGCAGGCAAACCAAGGGTCAGGCTCCGTGTGCCGCGCGGAATTTGGCTCGCTGGCCTGCCTTGCCCGCCTCGACGGGGAGTTCGTTCGCCGCTTGCCCATCTCAGCGGCGACGCCCTGAAGAGCAGGCCGGGAGGCGGCGTTGACGGACCGCTTCGTCTCGAATTTCACGAACCGGCTCGACGCCAAGGGGCGCGTCTCCATTCCCTCCAGTTTCCGGTCGGTGCTGGCGAAGGATGGCTACGAGGGGCTTTATGTCCATCAGGGCCTCGACCTGCCGGCGCTCGATGCCGGCGGCAACGCGCTGAGGGCCACGATCGACGACATCCTTGCCCGCTTCTCGCCGTTCTCGGACGAGTGGGAATTGCTTTCGACGGCGCTGAACGGCACCTCGGAGGTGCTGAAGATCGACACGGAGGGGCGGATGGTGCTGAGCGAGGCGCTGAAGGCGCATGCGGGCATCGGCGACGCCGTGACCTTCGTCGGCCATGGCCACAAATTCCAGATCTGGGAGCCGGAGCGGTTCCGCGCGCATCTCGAGGCGGCGCGGACGCGCCTGCGCGACGTGAAGCGCACGCTCGGCAGTTTGACGATTCCAACGGGAGGGGCGGGCCCATGACGGACCATGGCGACCGTTCCGGCGGAGCCATCGGCGGACCGGTTCGTCACGTGCCCGTGTTGCTCGCCGAGGTTCTGCATGCGCTCGCGCCGCAGGCGGGTGGGCGCTATCTCGACGGCACCTTCGGGGCGGGCGGCTATTCGCGCGCCATCCTCGATGCCGCGCCGGGCGTGACCCTGCTCGGGCTCGACCGTGATCCCTCGGCGATCGCTGGCGGGGCCGATCTGGTCGCTGCGATGGCGGGGCGCCTGACCCTGTCCCAGGCCAATTTCGGCGAGCTCGCCGCGGAGGCCGAGCGCTTCAGGATGGCGCCGCTCGACGGCGTCGTGCTCGATATCGGCGTTTCCTCGATGCAGATCGACCAGGCCGAGCGCGGCTTCTCGTTCCGCTTCGACGGGCCGCTCGACATGCGCATGAGCAGCACCGGGCAGAGCGCGGCCGATCTCGTCAACGAGGCCGAGGAAGGGCTGCTCGCCAATATCTTCTACCATTATGGCGAGGAGCGCCGCTCGCGCGCCGTGGCGCGGGCCGTGATCGAGGCCCGCCGCAAGGCGCCGATCACGACGACCAAGCAGTTGGCCGATCTCGTCGCCGGGATCGTGTGGGGCGAGCCGGGCGGGGCGCATCCGGCGACGCGCGTCTTCCAGGCGCTGCGCATCGCGGTCAATGACGAGCTCGGGGAACTGGTCCGCGCGCTGCATGCGGCCGAGACCGTGCTGAAGCCGGGCGGTCGGCTCGTCGTCGTGACCTTCCATTCCCTCGAAGACCGCATCGTCAAGCAGTTCTTCGCCGAGCGCTCCGGGCGGATGCCGGCAGGCTCGCGCCATGCGCCAGCAGTCGCCGCCGCGCAGCCGACCTTCAGGCTGGTCGCGAAGGGCGCTGTCGCGCCGTCCGAGGCCGAGATGCGAGCCAACCCGCGTGCGCGGTCGGCCAAACTCCGCGCCGCCGAGCGCAACGAGGCGCCGGCGCGGGGCGCCGATGCCGGGCTCGTCGCGCTTTCCACCGTCCCCGACCCGCAGCCGCGCCGGAGGCCCTGAGCGTGATCAAGCTCCTGCATGTCATCGCCATCGGCGCGCTGGTCTCATCGGCGGTCTACGCCTATTCGATCAAATACGAGACGACGCTGGCGACCGAGCATCTCCAGAAGCTCAAGGGCAAGATCCAGCGCGAGCGTGACGCCATCCAGGTGCTCAAGGCCGAGTGGCAGTTCCTCAACCGGCCGGACCGCGTCCAGATGCTGGCCGAGCGCCATCTCGACCTGCAGCCCTTCGTGGTGACGCAGGTGGTCAAACCCTCCGACATCCCGAACCGCGGGCCGAAGGTCGACGCCATCGGCCGCAAGCTCGAGGATCTCGGCTTGGGCCTGCCGACCGAGACGCCGCGGGACCGCAAGGCGAGCGCGACCACGCCGGGAGCCATGCCGTGAACCAGTCGATCGATCAGGAGGCACCGGTGGAACATCAGGCCGAGGCGACGGAGACCGTCGTGAAGCGCGGGCGCCTGGCCTGGCTGCGCGACGTCTTCCGCATGAGCGGCGAGAAGAGCGAGCCGCGCGTCGGGCTCGTCATCCTCGGCTTCTCCGCGCTGTTCCTCGCCATCACCGGCCGGCTCGTCATGCTGGCGACGCTGCCGAACGAGCAGGTCGGCCTGCGCCGCGCCACCTCCAACGCCATCTCCGCCGCCCGGCCCGACATCGTCGACCGCAACGGCGAGGTCCTGGCGACCGATATCCGCACGGTCTCGGTCTTCGCCGAACCGCGCCGCATCCTCGACAAGGACGAGGCGACCGAGCTGCTGACGGCCGTGCTGCCCGATCTCGACGCCAAGGACCTGCGCGAGAAGCTCGGCACCAAGAAGGGCTTCGTCTGGGTCAAGCGCGAGATCACGCCGCGCCAGCAGGCCGAAGTGCACCGGCTCGGCATTCCCGGCATCGGCTTCGTGCCCGAGAACAAGCGCGTCTATCCGAACGGGAACGCCGCCGCGCATGTGCTCGGCTTCGCCAATATCGACAATGTCGGCATCGCCGGCATGGAGAAATACATCGACTCGCAGGGTCTGCAGGACCTGAACGGTGCCGGGCTCGCCACCGAGGCGTCGGACCTCAAGCCCATCAAGCTGTCCCTCGACCTGCGCGTCCAGCATCTGCTGCGCGACGAACTGTTCAAGGGCATGGAGCGCTTCAAGGCCATCGCCGCCGCTGGCGCGATCATGGACGTGAATACCGGCGAGATGCTCGCGCTGGTCTCGCTGCCCGATTTCGACCCGAACAACCCGGTCGACGCGCTGGAGAAGGACCGGATCAACCGGATGAATGTCGGCGTCTACGAGATGGGCTCGACCTTCAAGGCGCTGACCATCGCGATGGCGCTCGATTCCGGCAAGGTCAACATCAACTCGACCTTCTCGACCGCGGGCGGCATGATGCGGTTCGGCCGCCAGGTCATCAAGGAATATCACGGCACCGGCCGCAACCTGACGGTGCCTGAGGTCTTCGTGCATTCCTCGAACATGGGCTCGATCAAGATGGCGCTGGCTGTCGGCGTCGACGGTCACAAGGCCTTCCTCAGGAAGATGATGCAGCTCGACCGGATGACGACCGAGCTGCCGGAAAGCGCGGCTCCGATCGTCCCGCAGCGCTGGGGCGAGATCAACACCGCGACCATCGCCTTCGGCCACGGCCTCGCGGTCGCGCCGCTCCAGGCGCTGGCGGCGGTGGGCGCGCTGGTCAATGGCGGCTACCTGATGAAGCCGACTTTTCTAAAGCGGACCGAGGAGGAGGCGCGCCAGGTCTCGACGCGCGTCATCAAACCGGAAACCTCGGAAGCGATGCGCTTCATCATGCGCATCAACGGCGAGAAGGGTTCGGCCCGCAAGGCCGACATTCCCGGCTATTTCGTCGGCGGCAAGACCGGCACGGCCGAAAAGGTCATCAATGGCCGCTACGCCAAGAACAAGAACTTCACGACCTTCACGGCGATCGCCCCCTCGGACAAGCCGAAATACGTGTTCCTCGCGATCTATGACGAGCCGAAGGGCTATGCCGAGAGCGGCGGCTATTCGACCGCGGCGTGGAATGCCGGCGTCACCACGGGCAAGGTGATCGAGCGCGCGGCGCCGATCCTCGGGCTCAACCCGCGCTTCGACCCGCCGCCGTCGCCGTTCCCGTTGATGGCGAAGCTCGGCGCCTGGGGTTCGCGCTGATCTCGGCCTATAAGCGGAAGCCATGAGCATGACCGGATACAGCCTCGGAGACCTCTTCCCCGAGATTTTCGATGCTGAGGCCGCGAGCCAGCAGGTGCATGGCGTCGCCTTCGACAGCCGCAAGGTGACCGGCGACGACGTCTTCGTCGCGCTCGCCGGCGCCAAGGCCGATGGCGCCCGCTTCATCATGGATGCCGTCGCGCACGGTGCGGTCGCGGTCGTTTCGGGCGGCCCGCGCCCCGACGAGCTGCCGGCGGGGGTCGCCTTCGCGCAGGTCGACGATCCCCGCCTCGCGCTGGCGCTGGCGGCGGCCAAGATCCATCCGCGGCAGCCGAAGACGATCGTCGCGGTGACCGGCACCAGCGGCAAATCCTCGGTTGCGGACTTCACCCGCCAGATCTTCCAGGCGCTCGGCCATGAGGCGGCGAGCGTCGGCACGATCGGCGTCGTGACGGCCAAGGGCGCCGATTACGGCTCGCTGACGACGCCGGACCCGCTCTCGCTGCACGCCTCCTTCGACAAGCTCGCGGGCGAGGGCATCACGCATCTCGCGATGGAGGCCTCCTCGCACGGGCTCGACCAGCGCCGCCTCGACGGCGTGCGCCTGAGCGCCGGCGCCTTCCTCAATCTTGGGCGCGACCATCTCGATTATCATCCGAGCGTCGAGGAGTACCTCGCCGCGAAGCTCAGGCTCTGGGAGCTGCTGCCGGCGGGGGCTCCGGTCGTGATCAACCGCGACGAGCCCTATGCGGAGGAGGCGGCTGAGGCTGCGGCCAAGGCCGGGCACCCGATCATCGGCATCGGCCGCAAGGGCGAGACGCTGAGGCTGCTGCGCAACGAGCGCGACGGCTTCTCGCAGCGGCTGACCGTTGGCTTCGACGCGCGCGAACTCTCCGTCGACCTGCCGCTGGTCGGCGATTTCATGGCCGGCAATGCGCTGGTCGCCGCCGGGCTCACCATCGCGACCGGCGAGGACAAGGCTGCCTCGCTTAGAGCGATCTCCGGCCTGAAGGGCGTCGCGGGGCGGCTCGAGCGCATCGGCGAGGCCAATGGCGGGCTCGTCGTCGTCGATTACGCGCATAAGCCCGATGCGCTTGCCGCGGTGCTGACGACGCTGCGGCCCTATGCGACCGGTCGGCTGATCTGCGTCTTCGGCTGCGGCGGCGACCGTGACAAGGGCAAGCGCCCGCTGATGGGCGCGATCGCGGCCGAGAAGGCCGATATCGCCATCGTCACCGACGACAATCCGCGTAGCGAAGACCCGGCGACGATCCGGGCAGAGATCATGGCCGCGTCGCCGAAGCTCCGGGAGATCGGCGACCGCGAGGAAGCGATCAACGCCGCGGTTGGGATGCTGAAGCCTGGGGATTTGCTGGTCGTGGCCGGAAAAGGCCATGAATCCGGCCAGATCATCGGCGACCGGACGCTGCCCTTCTCGGACCATGACGTGGTCCGCAAGGCGCTGGGACACGGGGGCTAGAGCGTGGCTGGTTGTTATGGAAACACGCCGTCATTCCGGACAAGCCGCGTGAGCGGCGCCGATCCGGAAACCATCATAGGGCGATGCGCTTTACGATGGATCCCGGGTCAAGCCCGGGATGACGATGTGTTTTCGAGCGTTTTCCTGTCGCTTCGCCGGGCAGGGCGCGCAGCATCGGAGATCAAGTGATGGGCGCCCCGCTCTGGACCGGAGAGAAGCTGATCGCGGCGCTGCGTGCGCAGCCCGAGGGTGCCGTGCCACCGGTGGTGACCGGCGCCTCGATCGATACCCGCACGCTGGAGCCAGGCGACGTCTTCTTCGCCATCACCGGCGAGGCTCGCGAGGGGCATGACTTCGTCAAGGCCGCGCTCGACAAGGGCGCGGCGCTCGCCGTGGTCGACGAAGCGCATGCCGCTCAGTTCGACGGCGCAGGTGCGCTGGCCGTCGTGCCGGATGTGCTGAAGGCGATGGAGAATGCGGGCACCGCGCGGCGCGCCGAATTGAAGGCCGGAATCGTCGCCGTCACCGGCTCGGTCGGCAAGACCGGCACCAAGGAGGCGCTACGGCTCGTTCTCTCGCGCCAGGGCAAGACCCATGCGCCGGTCGCCTCCTACAACAATCACTGGGGCGTGCCGCTGACGCTGGTGCGCACACCTGCCGATGTCGCTTATGGCGTCTACGAGATCGGCATGAACAGCCCCGGCGAGATCGTGCCGCTGGCGCGGATGGTGCGCCCGCAGGTCGCCATCGTCACCACGATCCAGCCCGTGCATCTCGCCGCCTTCGCCTCGCTCGAGGGGATCGCCGAAGAAAAGGCGGGGGTCTACTGGGAGCTCGAGAAGGGCGGCACGGCGATCGTCAACGCCGATATCCCGCAATCCGAACTGCTGCGCGACATCGCGAAATCCGGTCCCGCCGAGCGGATCATCACCTTCGGCGAGAGCCCCGATGCCGACGTCAAGCTGATCTCCTGCGCGCTGAAGCCCGACATGTCGACGGTCGAGGCCCGCGTCTGCGGGGAGCCGGTGGCCTATCGGCTGGGCAGCCCGGGCAAGCATATCGTGCTGAATTCGCTGGCCGTGCTCGCCGCCGTCCATGCGCTCGGCGCCGATCTCGCGCTGGCTGCGCTGGCGCTGGGTGACCTCAAGCCGCCGGCCGGGCGCGGCGCGCGGCAGGTACTGCAGGCACCTGGCGGCAGGATCACGCTGCTCGACGAGAGCTATAACGGTAACCCCGCCTCGATGCGCGCCGCGATCGAGAATCTCGGGCGCCTGCCGGTCGAAGGCCGCGGCCGGCGCATCGCCGTGCTCGGCGACATGCTGGAGCTCGGGGCGACTGGGCCGGAGCTGCATCGGGGGCTGGCCGAACCGCTGGTTTCGAACGGGATCGACACGGTCTTCACCTGCGGCCCGCTGATGAAAGGGCTTCATGAGAGCTTGCCTTCCGCCATGCGGGGGGCTTATGCCGCAACCGCGAGCGAGCTGGAGCCGCTCGTGCTCGATGCGATCCGCGGCGGCGACACCGTCACCGTCAAGGGATCGCTGGGCACGCGCATGGGGCCGATCGTCAAGGCGATCCTCGCGCGTTTTCCTGCCGTGCCTGCCGAAGACTGACCTACAAGAGAACCCGCAGCATGCTCGTCTGGCTCGCCGACTTCGCCGGCACCTTCCCGGTGCTGAACGTCTTCCGCTACATCACCTTCCGCGCAGGTGGGGCGACCGCGACGGCGCTGCTCTTCGTGTTCTTCTTCGGTCCCTCGGCCATTTCCTGGCTCAGGATCAAGCAGGGCAAGGGCCAGCCGATCCGCACGGACGGACCGGAATCGCATCTCGCCAAGCGCGGCACGCCGACGATGGGCGGGCTGATGATCCTGACCGGATTGTTCGTCGCCGTGCTGCTCTGGGGCAACCTGCGCAACCCCTATGTCTGGATCGTGCTCGGCGTCACCGCGGCTTACGGCGCCATCGGCTTCTATGACGACTTCCTCAAGGTCACCAAGCAGTCGCACAAGGGCTTCTCGGGCAAGGCCCGCATCGCGATCGAGGTCGTGGTCGCGCTCATCGCCTGCTATTTCATCATGCAGACGCAGCCGCCCTCGATCTCCTCGGGATTCGCGATGCCCTTCCTCAAGGAAGCGATCATCCCGCTCGGCATCCTGTTCCCCCTGGTCACCGCCTTCGTCGTGGTCGGCGCCGGCAATTCGGTGAACCTGACCGACGGGCTCGACGGCCTAGCCATCGTGCCGGTGATGATCGCGGCCGGCACCTTCGGCTTCATTTCCTATCTCGTCGGCAATGCGATCTTCGCCAACTACCTGCAGATCCACCACATCCCCGGTGCGGGCGAACTCGCCGTGATCTGCGGCGCGGTGATCGGCGCCGGCCTCGGCTTCCTCTGGTTCAACGCGCCGCCGGCCCAGATCTTCATGGGCGATACCGGTTCGCTCGGCTTGGGGGGCCTGCTCGGCACCATCGCGGTCGCGACCAAGCATGAGATCGTGCTGGCCATCGTCGGCGGTCTCTTCGTTGTCGAGGCGCTCTCGGTCATCATCCAGGTCTTCGTGTTCAAGCGCACGGGCAAGCGCGTCTTCCTGATGGCGCCGATCCACCACCATTTCGAGAAGCTGGGCTGGACTGAGCCGCAGGTCGTGATCCGCTTCTGGATCATCTCAGTCGTGCTCGCGCTTGTCGGCCTCGCCACGCTGAAGCTGCGCTGAGAGTGCACGCATGACGCCGGTCACTGTCTTTGCCGGGCGCAAGGTCGCCCTGTTCGGCCTCGGCGGCTCCGGGCTTGCGACGGCGCGCGCGCTCAAGGCGGGCGGTGCCGATGTCGCGGCCTGGGACGACAACGAGAAGAGCCGTGAGAAGGCGGCGGCCGAGGGCCTCGCCGTCGTCGACCTCGCGAAGGCCGACTGGTCGGATTTCGCGGCTTTCGTGCTCTCGCCCGGCGTGCCGCTGACCCATCCCGAGCCGCACTGGACGGTCGGCAAGGCCAAGGCTGCCGGCGTCGCGATCATCGGCGATGTCGAGTTGTTCTTCCTGGAGCGCGCGGAGATCGCGCCGGGCTCGCCGGTCGTCTGCATCACCGGCACCAACGGCAAGTCGACCACGACCGCGCTGATCGCGCATGTGCTGAAGGAGGCTGGCCGCGACGTGCAGATGGGCGGCAATATCGGCACTGCCGTGCTGGCGCTGGAGCCGCCGGCCGCGAACCGCATCCATGTGATCGAGTGCTCGAGCTACCAGATCGACCTCGCGCCTTCGCTGAAGCCGACCGTCGGCATTCAGATGAACCTGACGCCGGACCACCTCGACCGGCATGGCTCGCTGGAGAATTATGCGGGAATCAAGGAGCGACTCGTCGCTGCGGCCGATATCGCGGTCATCGGCGTCGATGACGACGCGTCGAAGCAGATGGCGCGCCGCCGCGCCGCCGGAGGCCGCCCGCTAGTGAGGATCAGCGGCGAGCAGCCGCTCGACGAGGGCGTCTTCGCCGGGGTCACCGCCAATCAGGGCCGGCTCGACACCCGCATCGTCGAAGTGAAGGACGGCAAGCCGCGCGTCGTCGCCAATCTCGCCGGCATCGGTTCGCTACGCGGTTCGCATAATGCCCAAAACGCGGCGGCGGCCTTTGCCGCCTGCTCGGCCTTGGGCCTCAGCGCCGACGAGATCGCGGCCGGCTTCAAGACCTATCCAGGTCTGGCGCATCGCATGGAAGAGCTCGGCCGGATCGGCCGCGTCATCTTCATCAACGATTCCAAGGCGACCAATGCCGATTCCACCGAGAAGGCGCTGACCTCCTTTCACGGCATCTTCTGGATCCTCGGCGGCAAGGCCAAGGACGGTGGCATCGAGAGCTTGCGCCGCTATTTCCCGAACATCGCGCGGGCCTATTTGATCGGAGTGGCGAGCGATCTCTTTGCCGCAACCTTCGACGATGACGGGCGCGTCAGTTACGAGCGCAGCGTCACGCTCGACAAGGCCGTGGCGGATGCGACGCGCGATGCGCTGGCGGCACCGGGCGAAAGCGAGATCGCGGTGCTGCTCTCGCCGGCCTGCGCCTCCTTCGACCAGTTCCCGAATTTCGAGGTGCGCGGCGACGCGTTCCGCAAGCTGGTCTCCGGACTGCCGGGCTTCGAGCCCTTCGGCGGGAAGCGCTAGAGCCATTCGGGCTTTGACGGAATCCCTCCGTCATTCCGGGGCTTCGCGTAGCGAAGAGCTCGGAATCCAGAACCGATGCCGTCTCCGAAAGGACTATGCCGGCCGGCTCGGAAAACCTTCGGCGGCATCGGTTCTGGATTCTGGGCTCGCCGCTGAGCGGCGCCCCGGAATGACAGCCGGACTTCGGGAAAGCCAGGCGCTGCGACGGCTCAACCCCGTCGGGCTGCCTCGATCTTGGCGACGTCGATCTTCTGCATCGTCATCATCGCGGCGAAGGCGCGCTTCGATTCTTCGCCGCCGGCGGCGAGCGCTTCGGTCAGCGCGCGCGGGGTGATCTGCCAGGACAGGCCCCATTTGTCCTTGCACCAGCCGCAATCGCTTTCCTGGCCGCCATTGCCGACGATGGCGTTCCAGTAGCGATCCGTCTCCTCCTGGTCCTCGGTGGCGATCTGGAACGAGAAGGCCTCGCTGTGCTTAAACATCGGCCCGCCATTGAGGCCGAGGCAGGGGATGCCGAGGACGGTGAAGGTGACAGTCAGCGCGTCGCCGGCCTTGCCGGAGGGGAAATCGGTGGGAGCGCGGAAGACCTCCTTCACCGCGCTGTCCGGGAAGGTTTCGGCATAGAAGCGGGCAGCGGCCTCGGCATCCTTGTCGTACCACAGGCAGATCGTGTTCTTGGCGACGGCCATGGTCAGTCCTTTCGCGGTCGAAACTGGTGCGCGGCGAAACTCCCCGCATAGGCAGGACAATTCGTGTCAGGAGCGGTCGCAGCAGCTCGATCAAGCTGCAGGGTCGTCGCGGCGAGGAGATGGCGGGCGTGAGGTCCGGCCCGCCATCTTTGACGTCGCCAATCGCTGCTTCTAGGGCTCCGGCTGCTCTGTTCGAATGGCCAGCGGCAGCGCCGTGACGATGACCGGGGCGACCAACAGGGCCCAGGCGGCGGAATAGCCGAACTGGTCGGTGACGAGGCCGAAGAGCCAGGGGCCGAGCGCCATCGCGATCAGGCAGAGCGTCGAGGCGAAGCTGACCGTCGAGGCGATCGAGGTCGACGGCGCCATTTCCGCGATCTCGAGCAAGTAGAGCGGGAACCAGCCGATGCCGAACAGGCCGAAGGCGACGAGGACGGTCGCCGTCAGCCATGCGGGGGCGCCGAGCGGCAAACCGGCGAAGATCGCGACGATCACGGCCCCGATCAGTGCGATGGCGGCGAAGGCACGCGGGCGATGTCCGGGCCAGAGCCGATCGCAGAGCCAGGGCAAGCCGACGCGGCCTGGGATGCCGGCAAGCTGCGCCAGGGCGAACAGGCTGGCCGCGCCGACGAGGCCGAGGCCGAGCGCGCCGCCCATATAGCCGATGGCATGGGCGGTGAAGGTGAACTGGAAGGCCGACATCGCGATGCCTAGCCTGAGCACCGGCCAGAATTGCGGGTTCTTCCCGACGGTTCGGATCAGGGCGCCGAGCTTCAGCGGCTCCTCGCGCTTGGCTCCGGGCGCGGCCTGTCTGCCCTCACGATAGAACAGCAGGAACAGCAGGCTGCCGAGCACGGAAACGCCGGCGCTGAACCACGCGGCGGCCGACAAGCCGGCCTGCGCGGCGATGAGCGGCAGGAGCGCTGCCGCGATCATCGTGCCCAGCGGGACGGCCGCCTGCCGGAAACCCGTCGCCAGCGCGCGATGGCGCGGCGGGAACCAGCGCATGATCGCCCGCGTGCCGCCCGGCTGCACGGCGGCATAGGTGCCACCGAGGGCGGCCATGCAGATCAGCAGGCCGGTCAGCTCCGTCGCGAAGGAGGCGGCCACCATCGCGGCGGCCATGGCCAGCATGGCGAGCCCGACAACGACACGCTCGCCATAGCGGTCGATCGCCCGGCCGATGCCGTAGATCGTCGCGATCTGGGCGCCATTCATCAGCGTCACCGCCAGCGAGGCCGAGGCCAACGAGACGCCGAAGGCATCGCGCCAGAAGGGCACGAGGATGTAGACGCCCTGCGAAACCACGGAGCCGGCGGTCTGGGTTGCCACGGCGACCGTCAGGACGGTCCAGATGGAGATGCTGGTCTGTGCCGGCTCCGCAGGTGGTACGGGTGAGGCGGCGGCGGTGGTTCTGGTCATCGGCTTTCGGGTCCGGAGGCGATGCCACGACCAGACGCCGATTTTCATCTCATCGAAACTGTCGGGTTTTGGATATCAGTGATATCGTTCTGTTATGGATATCCGCCGCTCGCTCGATCCCGGAGCTGTCGAGACCTTCGTTCTCGCCGCCGACCTGCGCTCCTTCACCAAGGCGGCGGCCGTGCTGAACACGACGCAGGCCGCGGTCTCGCTGCGGTTGAAGCGATTGGAGGCGCAGATCGGCCAGCGCCTGCTCGAGCGCACGCCGCGCCGCATCGGCCTCACTCCGGCCGGCGAGCGCTTCCTCGGACCCGCGCGGGACATCCTCGCCGCGCATCGCCGCGCCGCCGAGGCTCTGATGCAGGAAAGCGTGTCGCTCAATCTCGGCGTCACGCATCATCTCGTCGGACCCGAGCTGACGCGGGCGATCCAGGTCGCCGGGCAGCCGGGCGGGGGCGTGACGCTGTCGCTGCGCACTGGTCTGTCGCGCGGGCTGCTCGAGATGTTCGACGCCGGCGAGCTCGATGCGGTCATCGTCCTGCGCCATGATGCCAGCCGGCGCGACGGGGAAATCCTCGCCGAGTCGCGGTTCGGCTGGTTCGCCGCGCCGACATTCTCGCCGTTCCAGGGCGAGCCGTTGCCGCTCGCGGTGCAGCGGCAGCCTTGCAATCTGCGGGCGATGGCGGTCGATGCCCTGGCTGTCGCGGGCTTGCCGTGGCGGGAGTCGTTCGTCGGCGAGGGTGCTGCTTCGGTCGCCGCGGCAGCGAGCGCCGGCCTTGGTCTGGCGCCGCTCGCGCATTGTGCCGTGCCGGCGGGATTGGTCGAGGTCGGCGGGCGCTTCAAGCTGCCGCCACTCCCGCCGCGGCCGATCATTCTGCACTCTGCGGTGAGCCGGCCGCGGGCCGCCGCGCTGCTCAACGGGATGGCGTCGGCGTTCCGCTCCGTGGCCGTACGATGATGTGGATGGCGCTGGCCCGACCACTCCCATCCGGCGCATCGGAATCAATCGGTTAACCATTCATTGACAGAGTGATTCGTCATGCAGGCGTGGCTTCGGCCGCGCAGAATTTGTCGATGGGATGCCCGTCATGGTCTCGCGCGCGGAACCTTCTCTCAGCGGTCGCTGGTGGTGGTCGATCGACCGCTTCATCCTGACCGCGCTCGTCGCGTTGATGGTCTCGGGCGTCGTGCTGCTGATGGCCGGCGGGCCGCCGGTGGCCGAGCGGCTCGGCCTCTCGACCTTCCATTTCGTCAACCGCCAGGCCGCCTATCTCTCTGGCGCGATGGTGATCTTCCTGGGGGTGTCGCTGATGACGCCGCGCCAGGTGCGCCGCACGGCGCTGCTGCTCTATGTCGGCTCACTCGCCATGGTGGTGGCGACGCTCTATTTCGGCGTCGAGGTGAAGGGCGCGAAACGCTGGCTGACGCTCGGGCCGCTAGGTTCCGTCCAGCCGTCGGAGTTCCTCAAGCCCGCCTTCGTCGTGATGGCCGCCTGGGCCTTTGCCGAAGGCACGCGCCGGCCCGACCTGCCGGGCACGATCCTGGCGCTGCTCCTGCTGCCCTTCACCATCGTGCCGCTCGTCCTCCAGCCCGATTTCGGCCAGACCATGCTGGTCAGCCTCGTCTGGGCCGGGCTGTTCTTCGTCGCCGGCCTGCACTGGTTCTGGGTGATCGGGCTCGGCGGCATCGGCGCGGTCGGCATCGTCGTCGCCTATGAGTTCGTGCCGCATGTCCGCGCCCGCATCGAGCGCTTCATGGACAAGGGTTCGGGCGATTCCTTCCAGGTCGACACGGCGCTGGAGAGCTTCGCGCAGGGCGGCTGGCTCGGCAAAGGTCCGGGCGAGGGCACGGTGAAACGCATCCTGCCGGATGCCCATACCGACTTCATCTTCGCGGTCACGGCCGAGGAATTCGGCATCGTGGTCTGCATGCTGCTGGTCGCGCTCTTCGCGGTGATCGTGATCCGGGCGCTGTTCGTGGCGCAGAAGGCGGAGGACCCGTTCATCCGCCTTGCGGTCACGGGACTCGCCCTGCTCTTCGGCATCCAGGCGGCGATCAACATGATGGTCAACCTGCACATGATGCCGGCCAAGGGCATGACGCTGCCTTTCATCTCCTATGGCGGCTCTTCGCTGCTTTCGCTCGCGGTCGGCACCGGCTTCCTGCTGGCGCTGACGCGGCGGCGGCCACGCTCCGCCGATTTCGGACGCTGATCGATGGCTGCTGGCAAGCTCATCATGCTGGCGGCCGGGGGGACCGGCGGCCATCTCTTCCCGGCGGAGGCGCTGAGCCACGCGCTGCATACCAAGGGCATGCGCGTCGTGCTGATGACCGATACACGCGCCGCCGAGTTCGCCGGCAATTTCCCGGCCGAGGCGGTGCATGCCGTGCCGGCGGCGACGCCGTCCGGCCGCTCGCCGCTGCAGAAGGCGGCGGCGCTGTTCAACATCGCCAAGGGTACCTTCGCGGCGCGGCGGATCATCCGGCAGGTGAAGCCGGACGTCGTCGTCGGCTTCGGCGGCTATCCGACCGTGCCGCCGGTGCTCGGCGCCTCGCTCGCGGGCGTCCGCACGCTGATCCACGAACAGAACGCCGTGATCGGCCGGGCCAACCGCTTCCTCGCCGGCCGGGCCGACGTGATCGCGACCGGCTTCGCCAAGGTCGGCGGTTTGACGGAAGCGCAGCAGACCAAGTGCCGCCATGTCGGCAATCCCGTGCGTCCGGCCGTGATCGAGGCCGCGGGCCGCGATTATGACCCGCTGGGCGAGGGCAAGATCAGGCTGCTCGTCTTCGGCGGCAGCCAGGGTGCGCGCATCATGGCCGATATCGTGCCGCCGGCGATCCAGCTCCTCACCGAGGCCGAGCGGGCGCGCCTGACCATCGTCCAGCAGGCGCGGTCTGAAGACGACGAGCGCGTGCGCGGCATCTACGAGACGCTCGGCGTCAAGGCGAGGATCGCGCCCTTCTTCAAGGACCTGCCGGCGCAGATGGCGGCGGCGCAACTCGTCATCGCGCGCTCCGGTGCCTCGACCGTCGCGGAGCTCACCGTGATCGGCCGGCCGGCCTTGTTGGTGCCGCTGCCGGGCTCGCTCGACCAGGACCAGGCGGCGAACGCCGCCTTCCTCGAAGGGTTGGGCGGGGCGATCCGCATTCTCCAGCCCGAATTCACGCCGCGCCATCTTGCTGCCGAATTGTCGAAGCTGATCGCACGGCCCGCGCACTTGACGACGATGGCGGCAAACGCGAAGAGCGCCGGCATCCCCGACGCTGCCGACCGCCTCGCCGATCTCGTGATCGCCACGGCCCATACTCCGAACTGACAGGATTCCAGGACCATGAAGCTGCCGCCGAAGCTCGGCTCCATCCATTTCGTCGGCATCGGCGGCATCGGCATGTCCGGCATCGCCGAGGTCCTGCACAATCTCGGCTACAAAGTGCAGGGCTCGGACGCCTCCGACGGCGCCAACGTCAAGCGCCTCGCCGACAAGGGCATCACCACCTTCGTCGGCCACAAGGCGGAGAATCTCGGCGAGGCCGAGGTCGTCGTCGTTTCGACCGCGATCAAGCGCGATAATCCCGAACTGCTCGCCGCCCGCGAGCAGCGCCTGCCGGTGGTGCGCCGCGCCGAGATGCTGGCCGAGTTGATGCGCCTCAAGAGCTGCGTCGCCATCGCCGGCACCCATGGCAAGACGACCACGACCTCACTGGTCGCGACGCTGCTGGAGAAGGGCGGGCTCGACCCGACCGTGATCAATGGCGGCATCATCAATGCCTATGGCACCAATGCACGCATGGGCGAGAGCGACTGGATGGTGGTCGAGGCCGACGAGTCCGACGGCACCTTCCTGAAGCTGCCGGCCGACGTCGCGATCGTCACCAATATCGACCCCGAGCATCTCGACCATTTCGGCACCTTCGACGCGATCAAGGCGGCCTTCCGCTCCTTCGTCGAGAACCTGCCCTTCTACGGCTTCGCCGTGATGTGCATCGACCATCCGACGGTGCAGGGCCTCGTCGGCCAGATCACCGACCGCCGCGTCGTTACCTATGGCGAGAACCCGCAGGCCGATTTCCGCCTGATCGATATCGATCTCTCGGGCGGGCAGGCGAAGTTCACGCTGCTGATCCGCGACCGCAAGACCGGCCGCGACGAGGTGATCCGCGACCTCGTCATGCCGATGCCCGGCCATCACAACGCGCTCAACGCCACGGCCGCGATTGCTGTCGCCTACGATCTCGGAATCCCCGTCCCGCGCATCCGCGAGGCGCTGGCCGGCTTCGGCGGCGTGAAGCGCCGCTTCACCAAGACCGGCGAGTGGAACGGCGCGCTGATCTTCGACGATTACGGCCATCACCCGGTCGAGATCGCTGCGGTGCTGAAAGCGGCCCGCGCCTCGACCAAGAACAAGGTCATCGCGATCGTGCAGCCGCATCGCTACACCCGCCTGTCGAGCCTGTTCGACGATTTCGCCGCCTGCTTCAACGATGCCGATACGGTGATCGTGGCCGATACCTATGCGGCGGGCGAAGCGCCGATCGCAGGCGCCGACCGCGATTCGCTGGTCGCCGGCATCAAGGCCCGCGGCCATCGCCATGCGCTGCCCTTGGAGAGCTCCGACAAGCTCGCCGGCATGGTGGCGGAGCTGGCGGGGCCGGGCGACTATGTCGTCTGTTTAGGTGCCGGCAACATCACCCAATGGGCCTATGCGCTGCCGGGGGAACTGGCGGCGCTAAAGGGGTAGGCGCGGCTCGCTCTTCCTTCTCCCCTCGGGGGAGAAGGTGGCCCGGCGCAGCCGGGTCGGATGAGGGAAGATCGGGTGAGACGTTGCCAAGCTGCCCTCATCCGTCTGCTTCGCAGCCACCTTCTCCCCCGAGGGGAGAAGGAAGACCCCCTGGATGAAAGGCACAGCCTTGCATCGGAAAAACTCATCCCGCACGCGCGATTTCGCCCGCAGCCAGCGGGAGGAGCCTACACGGGCTGAAGCTCTGTTCTGGCACGCCGTTCGCAGCCGCCGCTTCGCAGGGTTGAAGTTCAAGCGCCAGATGGCGATCGGGCCGTTCATCGCCGATTTCTGCTGCTTCGAGCATAAGCTCATCGTCGAGCTCGATGGCGAGCCGCATGAAACTCTGGAGGCACGCACCAGGGACGCCGTCCGCACGGCTTTCCTGAAACGGGAAGGCTATCGGGTCTTGCGCTTTCCCAATGAACGCGTGCTAGGAAACCTCGAATTCGTCCTGCGCGAGATCGCAAGTGTTCTCGGTCTTGTGGGGCTTCCCTCATCCGACCCGGCTTTGCCGGGCCACCTTCTCCTCCGAGGGGAGAAGGAGTAAGCGCCGAGCCATGCCCTTCGCAGACCTCTCCTCCGATATCCGCGCTTCGGCTCCCGATCTGCGGGGCCGGCTTCTCGCCAATCAGGAACTCTCGGGCCTGACCTGGTTCCGCGTCGGCGGTCCCGCGCAGATCCTGTTCACGCCGGCCGATGACGAGGATCTCGCCTATCTGCTGTCGAAGCTGCCGGAAGAGATTCCGGTCACGGTGATCGGCCTCGGCTCCAACCTGATCGTGCGCGATGGCGGCATTCCCGGTGTCGTGGTCAGGCTCGGCGGCAAGGCTTTCGGCGAGATCGCGCTGGAGGGCGGCGACCGTCTGCGCGCCGGCGCGGCTGTGCCGGACGTCAAGGTTGCGCGCGCCGCTGCCGATGCCTCGCTCGACGGGCTTGCCTTCTATCGCGGCATTCCCGGTTCGATCGGCGGGGCGCTGCGGATGAATGCCGGCGCCCATGGCGGCGAGACCACCGACGTGCTGGTGTCGGCGCGGGGCGTCACCCGCAAGGGCGAGATCGTGACGCTCTCCCATGCCGAGATGGGCTTCACCTATCGCAACAGCGCGGCCTCGACCCGCGACATCATCTTCACCTCCGCCCTGTTCCAGGGGCGACCGGGCGACCAGGCGGGAATCCAGGCTGAGATGGACCGGGTCACGGCGGCCCGCGAGGCAGCCCAGCCGATCAAGGAGCGCACCGGCGGCTCGACCTTCAAGAACCCCGAAGGCGGCAAGGCCTGGAAGCTGATCGACGCCGCCGGCTGCCGCGGCCTGCGCGTCGGCGGGGCGCAGGTCTCGGAGATGCACTGCAACTTCCTGATCAATACCGGCGGCGCGACGGCCGCCGATGTCGAGGGGCTCGGCGAGGAGGTTCGCCGCCGGGTCAAGGAAAACTCCGGCTTCGAGCTCCAGTGGGAGATCAAGCGGCTCGGGGTTGCTGCGTAGCCGCTACGGCTGAGGCCCGGCGGCGCGACAGGACCATTCCGACGATCGTCGAGCCGAGCACGATCGCGATGCCGAGGAACTGAAGCGGGCTCAGCCATTCGCCCAGCAGCAGGGCGCCGAGGATCGTCGCCATGGTCGGGCTGAGCAGGCCGAGGAAGGCGACGCCGGCACCCAGCGTGGTGATGCCCCTGATCCAGAGCCAATAGGTCAGGGCGGTGCCGACCAGCACGAGATAGGTCAAGCCGATGCCGTTCAGGGCGCTAGGCAGCGGCGGCGGACCTTCGACCAGGAGCGCGACTGGCAGCAGGATCAGCCCGCCGAGCGTGAGCTGCCAGGCCGCGATCGCGAGCGGGGAACCCAACTTGCCCCAGCGTTCGATCAGCACGGTTCCGGTCGCCATCGAGGCCGCGCTCAGGAGCCCGGCGCTGATGCCGATCGCATCAGGCTTCGCGTGGGGATCGAGCACCAAGAGCGCGACGCCGACGAGGCCGGCGAGCGCTGCCAGAATCTGCCCGCGCCCCGGACGCCGATTGAGCAGGGGCCAGGCGAGCAGGCCGACGATCAAGGGCTGGGTCGAGCCGACGGTCGCGGCAAGCCCGCCGGGCAGGCGCGCCGCGCTGACGAAGAGCAGGGCGAAGAAGATGCCGATATTGGCAAGGCCGAGCGCCGCCAATGGCAAGAGCTTGTCGCGCCGCGGCAGGCCGGCTCCGAGCGCCATCAATAACAGGCCGGCGGGCAGGGCCCGCAGCGCACCGACGAGCAGCGGATGATCCACCGGCAACGTCTGTGTGAAGATGATGTAGGTGGTGCCCCAGATGCAGGGCACGAGGATCGTGGTCAGCAAGGTCCGGTTCAGCGGCATCTCGGCCTCCGATCGCGCGGCGCGCTTGGCTCTTGGCGGCGCGGCTGCTAGTTTGATTTGATATAAGATAATTCGATATCAAATTATCAGACATGAAGATACTTGGCAAGGATCTGGAATGAGTCAGGAGCGAGCCGGCGTTCAGGGCAGTCCGATGGATTCGATCCTGGCGCAGTGGCGACGGGAGAGGCCCGATCTCGATACCAGCGTCATGGCGGTCTGCGGCGATCTCTGGCGGGCGGCGGACCGGGTGCGCGAGGGGGTTTCCGCCAATCTCGCGGGGGACGATCTCGATCTAGCCGGCCACGACGTGCTGCTGACCCTTCGGCGCCAGGGCAGGGGGCGGGCGCTCTCGCCCTCCGAACTTGCCGCGGACATGATGATCTCGACCTCGGCGATGACGAACCGGCTCGACCGCTTGCAGAAGCGCGGGCTGATCGAGCGGCAACCTGATCCGGCCGACCGGCGGGCACTGCGGATTGTGCTGACCGAGGCCGGTTTCGCGCTGGTGGACCGAATCGTCGTCAGCCATGTCGCGACCGAGGAGCGGCTGGTCGGTGCGCTTTCGAGAGAGGAGCGCGCCGAGCTCAGGCGGCTGCTCGCGAAGATCGGCTAGCGGCTGATTCTCTCGGGACCCGCGCTGTCATCCCGGGCTTGACCCGGCATCCATGCCCGAGCGCTTCCGATCAAGGTTCAGGCATGGATCCCGGCTCTTCGCTTCGCTCCGGCCGGGATGACCCGCGTTTCATTGAAAACACCCGTGCTCGGTTCCGCCCCGAACGGGTTCCGCAAGGCCTTGCCCCGAAACGTCGACGCCGCCCCTTAACGCGGCGTTCGTCTTGGTTAACGCGCTGTTAACCAAGTTTAACGAGGTTGGACGCATCGCAGGAGCGAAGCGTCGATGACCAAACATGTTGCAGTGCTGATGGGCGGTTGGTCCGTCGAGCGGGAGGTCAGCCTCAACAGCGGCGCGGCCTGCGCGCGGGCACTGGAAAGCGTCGGCTACCGCGTCACGCGCGTCGACGTGCAGCGCGACATCGCCGAGGTGCTGGCGAAGCTGAAGCCCGATGTCGCCTTCAACGCCCTGCATGGCCGCTTCGGCGAGGACGGCACGATCCAGGGCTTGCTGGAGATCCTGCGCATTCCCTACAGCCATTCCGGCGTGCTGGCCTCGGCGCTGGCGATCCGCAAGGATCGCGCGAAGACCGTGGTGAAGGCGGCCGGCGTGCCGGTCGCGCATGGCGTCAACGTCTCGCGATTCGCTGCCGCCAAGGCGCATGTCCTGCCGCCGCCCTACGTGCTCAAGCCGATCGACGAGGGCTCCTCCGTCGGCGTCGTCATCGTCAAGAAGGGCAGAGAGCATCCGCCGCAGGAAATCGCTCGGCCGGACTGGCCTTGCGGTGAGATGCTGCTGGCCGAAACCTTCATCGCCGGGCGCGAACTGACCTGCGCCGTGATGGGTGACCGCAGCCTCGGTGTGACCGAAATACAAGCCGCAACCGGTGAGTTTTACGACTACGACGCGAAGTACGCGAAAGGCGGCTCGATCCACATCTGTCCGGCTCAAATTTTACCGAAAATTTACCAGCAGATCGAAGAGTGTGCGTTAACGGCGCATCAAGCAATCGGATGCCGGGGCGTCAGCCGATCTGACTTCCGCTACCACGACGAGAGCGACACGCTCGTCTGGCTGGAAGTCAATACGCAGCCCGGGATGACCGAGACCAGCCTGGTGCCCGAATTGGCTGCCCACGCGGGCCTGGATTTCGGTGAGCTCGTCAAATGGATGGTGGAGGACGCCTCCCTCGATCGGTGAAAGCGATGTCGGCGAAAACCGTTGCCATGCCCCGCTATGCGCCCGCCCGGCCGCTCTCCCGGCTGCCGGTCGCGCATGCCGCCCCCCAGCTGCTGGTGGGTGAGCAGCGCCAGGGCCGCTGGATGCGCCGCTCGCGCCGCAGCGCGATCGCGGTGCCGCTGGCGCAGCGCCTGCCGCAGAGCCTCGGCACCTGGCTGGCGCTGGGCTTCCTGACGCTCAGCCTCGGCAGCGGCTTCGTGCTCGGCGGCCACTGGCAGACCATGCAGGATAATTACGGCGAGCCGCGCCACATGTTCGCGCGGGCGCTCGGCTTCGGCATCGACCGCGTCACCATCTCCGGCCTCTCGGGACTGTCCGAGCAGGAGGTCCTGGTCGCGGCCGGCATCGATTCGAAGACCTCGCTGGTGTTCTTCGACGCCGACGAGGCCCGCAAGCAGCTCGAGGCCACGCCGCTGATTCGCGAGGCCGCCGTCCGCAAGCTCTATCCGGGCGAGGTCTCGATCGCGCTCACTGAACGCGAGCCCTATGCGCTCTGGCAGGTGAAGGGCGAGCTCTTCGTGATCGCGGCCGATGGCACGGTGATCGACAAGATGGATGATGGCCGCTTCGCCTATCTGCCGCTGGTCGTCGGCGCCGACGCCAACAACCGCGCCGCCGAATATCTGGCGATCCGCAGCAAGGCCGGCGCCTTCGCCCAGCATATCCGCGCAGCGACCCTGGTCTCCGGGCGTCGCTGGAACCTGAAACTCGACAACGGCATGGATGTGCGCTTGCCCGAGACCAAGCCGGAAGCCGCGGTGCAGCGCCTCGTGTCGCTGGAGAGCGATTATCGCATCCTCGACAAGGACGTGCTGGCCATCGACCTGCGCCAGCCCGACCGGGTGACGATGCGGCTCTCGGAGGAGGCGGCCGCGGCGCGCGCCGACCAGCTCAAGAGCAAGGCCAAGAAGAAGGGAGGCGAGGCGTGAACCACGTCACCTCCCAGGGTCTGACCCCGCGCATGCGTCCGCTGTCGTCGCGCAAGAGCGCGACCTTGTCGATTCTCGACATCGGCACCAGCAAGGTCGTCTGCCTGATCGCCGAGCTCAGCCCGGCCGAGACCAACGAGCGGCTGCGCGGGCGCACCCATGTCGCCCGCATCATCGGCATCGGCCACCAGCGTTCGCTCGGCCTGAAGGGCGGCGCGATCGTCGATCTCGAAAGCGCCGAACGCGCCATCCGCGCCGCTGTCGACGCAGCGGAGCGCATGGCGAAGGTCGAGGTGCAGTCGGTCATCGTCAACCTGACCGGCGGGCGCATCGGCTCGCAGCATTATGCGGCGAGCGTCGACCTGCGCTCCGGCTCGGTCGGCGACAGCGATGTGAAGCGCGTGCTCGCGACCGCCGCGACCCATGCGCTGCGTCCCGGCAAGGCCGTGCTCCATGCCCTGCCGACCGGCTATGCGCTGGACGGCGTGCCCGGCGTGCTCGATCCGCGCGGGCTGATCGGCGGCAAGCTCTCGGTCGACATGCATGTCGTCGCCAGCGAGGCGGCTGCGGCCCGCAACGTCATGCTCGCGGTCGAGCGCTGCCATCTCGAAGTCGAGGCGGTGGTCGCGACCCCCTACGCCTCCGGCCTCTCGGTCCTCGTCGACGACGAATCGGAGATGGGCGTCGTCCTCGTCGATCTCGGCGGCGGCTCGACCTCGCTCGGCGTCTTCTCGGGCGGGCATCTCGTCCATGCCGACGCGATCGCCGTCGGCGGCAACCACATCACGATGGACGTGGCGCGCGGCCTCTCGACCCGCGTCTCGGCGGCCGAGCGGCTGAAGACGCTGCACGGCTCCTGCATCTCCAGCGCCTCCGACGAGCGCGACATGATCGCGGTGCCGCAGGTCGACGACGACGAGCGCGACATGCCGAACCATCTCGCCAAGTCGCACCTGGTCAGGATCATCAAGCCGCGCGTCGAGGAGATCCTCGAACTGGTGCGCGACAGGCTGAACAATGCCGGCTTCTCGGCCCAGGCCGGGCGGCGCGTCGTCCTCACCGGCGGCGCCTGCCAGCTCACCGGCCTGCCGGAAGTGGCGCGGCGCATCCTCGGCGGGCAGGTCCGGACCGGCCGCCCGCTCGGGATCAAGGGCCTGCCGGAAGCGGGCAAGGGCCCGGCCTTCGCAGCGGCTGTCGGCCTGCTGGTCTACCCGCAGGTCGCGCATGTCGAGCATTTCGAGCCGCGCGCTGCCGGTGCGCGCCATTTCGCAACCGGGACGGACGGCTACTTCTCGCGTGTCGGTCGGTGGCTGAAAGACAGTTTCTAGTGAGTACGGCTCGTCCCCAGGACGGGCCACGGCGTCAAACGTAGCAATCGGGACGGCTCCCGCCAGGCGCCGGACAAGGGATCAAAAGAGGCAATCATGGCGATGAATCTGCAAGCCCCGGACATCCGGGAACTGAAGCCCCGGATCACGGTGTTTGGCGTCGGTGGCGCCGGCGGCAATGCGGTCAACAACATGATCGAGGCCGGCCTCGACGGCGTCGACTTCGTCGTCGCCAACACCGACGCGCAGGCTCTCGCCCTGTCGCGCGCCTCCCGCATCGTGCAGATGGGTCTGCAGGTTACCGAGGGCCTCGGCGCCGGCTCGCAGCCGGAGGTCGGGCGCGCGGCGGCCGAAGAGGTCATCGACGAGATCCGCGACCATCTGGCGGGCGCCCACATGGTCTTCATCACCGCCGGCATGGGCGGCGGCACCGGCACCGGCGCTGCCCCCGCGATCGCCCGCGTCGCCCGCGACATGGGCATCCTGACCGTCGGCGTCGTCACCAAGCCGTTCCAATTCGAAGGCCAGCGCCGCATGCGCATGGCGGAGGCCGGCATCGGCGAGCTGAACGAGGCGGTCGACACCCTGATCGTCATCCCGAACCAGAACCTGTTCCGCGTCGCCAACGAGACCACCGGCTTTGCCGATGCCTTCGGCATGGCCGACCAGGTGCTCTATTCGGGCGTCGCCTGCATCACCGACCTGATGGTCCGTCCCGGCCTGATCAATCTCGACTTCGCCGACGTGCGCGCCGTGATGCGCGGCATGGGCAAGGCGATGATGGGCACCGGCGAGGCGCAGGGCGAGAAGCGCGCGCTGACCGCGGCCCAGGCCGCGATCAACAACCCGCTGCTCGACGACGTCTCGATGAAGGGCGCGCGCGGCCTGCTGATCTCGATCACGGGCGGGCGCGACATGAAGCTCTATGAGGTCGACGAGGCCGCCACCCGCATCCGCGAGGAGGTCGATTCCGAGGCCAACATCATCGTCGGCGCGACCTTCGACGAATCGCTGGAAGGCACTGTGCGCGTCTCCGTCGTCGCGACCGGCATCGACAAGCCGATCTCGTCGCTGGTCGAGAACGACGACACCGAAGCCCGCATCGCCCAGGTCGCCGAGCGCCTGAAGGCCGAGGCCCGCCTGCGCAGCAACGCCGCCGTCGCCACCGCCCGCCCGGTCGCCCCGCCGGCGCCCGTGATCGAGACGGCCCGCGTCGCCCCGGTTCAGATGCCGGAGCCCGCTCCGATCGCCCAGGTCGCGCAGGACATCCGCATCGAGCCGGTGCAGCCGCGCCCGGTCATGGCCGCCCCCCCGGCGCCCGAGCCCGTCCACCACGCCGAGCCGCACCTGCATTTCGACGAGAGCTTCATCCCGCCGATGCCGGAGCGTGCCGTCGTCCGCCCGACCCGCATGCCGCGCGTCGAGGACCTGCCGGCTCCGGGCCAAGCCCAGCTCAATGCCCATCGTGGCGTCCAGCCCGCGCCGCAGCCGCCGAGCGCCGTCGAGCAGAAGCGCATGTCGCTGATGCAGCGCCTCGCCTCCGTCGGCTTTGGCGGCCGCAAGGATGACGAGGCCGAGATGGCTCCGGCTCCCGCGCCGGTCCGTCAGGTGCCCCAGGCTCCGATGCCGCAGGCGGCCGCGCCGAGCGCCGCGCATGCCGAGTATATGCGTCGCCCGGCGCCGCAGCCGGCCTCGCGCCCGGCGCAGGGCCAGCTCGACCCGCATGGCCGCGCTGCCCCGACTCGCTCCAGCGAGGAAGACCATCTCGAGATCCCGGCCTTCCTCCGCCGCCAGGCGAACTGACCGGACCCAAGCCTCTCACGGCTCTGCAACAAAGCCCGCCGCGGTATCTCCGCGGCGGGCTTTTCTTCGTTAGAAAATGTTTATCTTTCAGGACTTTAATGCGCGCGCTCGGGCCGAGCAGCGCTGTAACACAGCGAAAGAAAGCGTGATTTTGAGAGGCGGCTCCAAAAGCTTATCTTGCGGCGCATCAGACGACAGCGTCGCCGGGTTCTGCTCCGGTGCCGGCCTTGGATAGACATCGTGGTCCTGCCACCCCGCCGCGGCGGAAGCGAGGCAACCCGATGATCAGGATTGGATGACGGAATGAGCTTCGATCGGCAGACGACCTTGCGGGCAGCCGTGACCCTGACCGGAATCGGCGTCCATTCCGGGGCCCCCGCCAGCATCTGCCTGAAGCCGTCCAGCGCCAATTCCGGCGTCGTCTTCCTGCGCACGGGCCTTGAGGGCATGCCGCCCCAGCTCATCCACGCCAAGCACACCAAGGTCAGCGCCACCGAGCTCTGCACCGTCATCGGCGATCGCGGCCCGGCTTCGGTCTCGACCATCGAGCACCTGATGTCGGCCTGCGCCGGCATGGGCCTCGACAACGTGCTCGTCGAGATCGACGGGCCGGAAATGCCGATCATGGACGGCAGCGCCCGCGAGTTCGTTGCCGCCATCGAGGCGACCGGCATGACGACGCTCGCCGCGCCGCGCCGCTATCTCAAGGTTCTCCAGCCGGTCCGCATCGAGCAGGGCCGCGCCTTCGCCGAGCTGGCCCCGGCCGACCACGGTTTCCGCCTCGATGTCGAGATCGATTTCGACAGCGTCGTCATCGGCCGCCAGCGCAAGATCTTCGATCTCGACGCGCAGGGCTATGCCAGCGAGATTTCGAAGGCCCGTACCTTCGGCTTCATGCGCGATGTCGAGCAGCTCTGGAAGGCGGGCTTCGCCCAGGGGGCCTCGCTCGAGAACACCGTCGCCGTCGGCGACGACCGGGTGATCAATCCCGAAGGCCTGCGCTATGGCGACGAGTTCGTGCGCCACAAGGTGCTGGATGCGATCGGCGATCTCGCGCTCGCCGGCTACCCGATCATCGGCGAGTTCCGCTCCTATTGCGGCGGCCACCGCATGAATGTCCGCATCCTCGAGGCGCTGTTCGCCGATCGCGCGAATTTCGCGATCGTCGAATCCCAGCCCGTCTTCGCGGCGCCGCGCGCCGTGCAGATGGCCGCAGCCGCTCCGGCCGCCTTTGCGCCGGATCTGCACTGAAACGCGGGCAAAGGCTGCTTCGCCTTCCATTCGCCGGGTTTTTGTCCCAGATGCCGCATCCGTGCGGAATCCCGTCATAACCGTTTTTCGGGAGTGGCGCGGGGGAAGCGTCTGAGGTAAGGCATGCTTCCCGGAGGCTTGATCGCCATGCGTCCACCAGACGCGGATTGGCGATCCGGTTCTTGGTTTCAGCATCGGATTGTCCCGGAAAGTGGCTTCCACTTTCGGGTCCGGTGCCTGAGGGACGATCGAAAGAGGACGGACGACTGTGAGCGTGACGCGGCAAAGCCTTCCGGCAATCCATCGCGGTCTTTCGCCGCGCAAGGGCATCGTCCTTGCGCTGGGCGCCGCCTTGCTGCTCGGCGGCTGCGATACCCTGTCCTCGCTCAATCCCTTCGACAAGCCCGAGGTCTACAAGCCGGACCTGACGCCGCCGACGCCGGCCGACAAGCTCTATAACGAAGGCCTTGCGCGCCTGCAGAGCGGCGACAGCGAGGGCGCCTCGAAGAAGTTCGAGGATATCGACAAGACCGCGCCGTTCTCGCCTTACGCCCGCAAGGGTCTGCTGATGACGGCCTACACCAATTTCCAGGCCAACAAGTGGGAAGAGGCGATCACCGCCTCGAAGCGATTCATCGCGCAGAACCCGGCGAGCCCGGACGCGGCCTACGCCCAGTACATCCTGGCGATGTCCTATTATAACCAGATCCCGGACGCGACCCGCGACCAGGAGCGCACGGCCCAGGCGATCCAGGCCCTGGAGCACCTCATCGTCACCTATCCGAAGTCGGAATATGTGGTCGACGCCCGGGAGAAGCTCCTGGTGGCGAAGGACCAGCTCGCCGGCAAGGAAATGAATGTCGGGCGCTACTATCTGGAGAAGCGCAACTACACCGGCGCGGTGAACCGCTTCCGCGACGTCATCATCAAGTACCAGACCACCCGCCATGTCGAGGAGGCGCTGATGCGCCTGACCGAGGTCTATATGGCGATGGGCATCACCAGCGAGGCGCAGACCGCGGCGGCCGTGCTCGGGCACAATTTCCCGGACAGCCCGTGGTACAAGGACGCCTATGCCCTGCTGCAGAGCGGCGGGCTCGAGCCGCGCGAGGATCGCGGGTCCTATATCAGCCGCGCCTTCCAGGGCTTCTCGCGGACGGTCGGCGGCATCATCGGGATCGGCAGTCTCTGACGAGAGAGGACGCCCCTCGCATGATGGGCCATGGGCGATCCTGCCGCTTCCGACGACCAGGCTGAGCGCCGATGCTGGCGCAGCTCTCGATTCGCGACATCGTCCTGATCGACAGGCTCGATCTCGGCTTCCATGAGGGGCTGAGCGTGCTCACCGGCGAGACCGGCGCGGGCAAGTCGATCCTGCTCGACGGCTTCGCGCTGGCGCTCGGCGGGCGTGGCGACGGTTCCCTCGTGCGCCATGGCGAGGCGCAAGGCCAGGTCAGCGCTGTCTTCGACCTGCCGATGCAGCATCCGGCGCGCAAGCTGGCGCAGGCGCAGGAGATCGATACCGACGGCGATCTCATCCTGCGGCGCGTGCAATATGCGGATGGACGCACGCGCGCCTTCATCAACGACCAGCCGGTCTCGGTGCAGATACTCAGGATGGTCGGCGCCGCGATCGTCGAGATCCACGGCCAGCATGACGACCGCGCCCTGACCGATCCGGCGCAGCATCGCGCGATCCTCGACGGTTTCGGTGGGCTGGAAGCGCAGGCCGAAGCCGTCGCCGGCGCGAGCGAGACCTTGAAGCGTGCACGGCAGGCCCTGCAATCGCAGCGCCTGCGCGTCGAGGCGGCCCGCAAGGAAGCCGATTTCCTGCGTCATGCTGTCGAGGAGCTCGGCAAGCTCGCGCCGCAGCCCGGCGAGGAAGATGCGCTCGCCGCCACCCGTCAGGGCATGATGCAGGCGGAGAAAGTCGCGCGCGATCTCAACGAGGCCTATGAGGCGGTCGGCGGGCAATCCTCGGCCGTGCCGACGCTCGCCGCCGTGCTGCGCCGGCTGGAGCGCCGGGCGAGCCAGGCGCCGGAACTGGTCGATCCGTCGATCGCGGCGCTCAACACCGCGATCGTCGCGCTGGAGGAGGCCGGCGAGGCGCTCGCAGCCGCGATGCGCGCGGCCGAATACGATCCGCGTGAGCAAGAGCGCATCGAAGAGCGCCTGTTCGCGCTGCGGGCTGCGGGGCGCAAATACGACGTGCCGGTCGACGGGCTCTCAGTGCTGGCTGCGACGATGGCGAGTGATCTCGCCGCGCTGGATGAAAGCGAATCGTCGCTCTCGCGGCTCGAAGCCGAGCTGGGCGAGGCCGAAGCAGCCTTTGTCGGGCTGGCGCAGGCCCTGTCCGCGGCGCGCCAGGAGGCAGCGGCCCGGCTCGATGCGGCCGTGAAGGCCGAATTGCCGCCGCTCAAGCTGGAGCGGGCGCGCTTCATCACGCGGATCGACAGCGATACGAACGCGCGCGGGCCGGAAGGCTTCGACAAGGTCGAGTTCTGGGTCGAGACCAATCCGGGCACGCGGCCGGGACCGATGATGAAGGTCGCCTCCGGCGGCGAACTTTCGCGCTTCATGCTGGCGCTGAAGGTGGTGCTGGCGGAACGCGGCTCTGCTCCGACGCTGGTCTTCGACGAAATCGATACCGGCGTCGGCGGCGCGGTGGCCGACGCGATCGGGGAACGGCTGGCGCGGCTTGCCGGCCGGGTGCAGGTGATCTCGGTGACCCATGCGCCGCAGGTCGCGGCCAAGGCCGGGCAGCATTTCCTGATCGCCAAATCGGCGGGAGAGGGCGACGCCTCGCGCACCGTGACGCGGGTCACGGCGCTGGAGGACCAGGCGCGGCGCGAGGAGATCGCGCGGATGCTGGCCGGCGCCTCGATCACCGAGGAGGCCCGCGCCGCGGCCGGGCGCCTGCTGCAGGCGGCGGGCCTGCGCGGCTGAAGCGAATTCCCTGAAGTCGTCATTGCGGACAAGCCGCGATAGCGGCGCTGATCCGGACTCCATGGAAGGGCGTTGCGCTCTACGATGGATTCCGGGTCTGCGCTTCGGTTGCCCGGAATGACGGCGAGTCGACGAGCTTACGCGGGCACCAGCTCGTAGCCCGCGCCCTTCTTGACCACCCGCCTGAAGCCCTCGACATGGCCGCCGCCGACGAGCCAGTTCTCGTGCGCGGCGCGCTCCAGGATGCCGCGGCGGGAGGCCAGAGCGGTCGCGGCGTCGAGATCGTAGACGAAGCCGATATCCGGGTCCGAGGCCTGGAGGTCGGAAAGATGCAGCGCATCGCCCCAGAGCAGCAGGCTCTGATCCGCGCCCTCGATCAGGTAGCCGCTATGGCCGAAGGTGTGGCCGGGCAGGGGGATCACGCTGATGCCGGGCCGCGCCTCGCCTGTCGGGACAGCGCGGATGCGGCCGGCATAGTGCTTCTTCAAGGTGGCGGTGATCGCGAAGGCACCGTGTTTCTGCTCCGGCACCCGCGCGCGATGGGCCTCGTCGCCATAGAAGCCGAAATCGGCCTCGGGCACGATGATCTCGGCATTCGGGAAGCGGGCTGCATCGCCGTCGAACAGGCCGAGCGCATGGTCGCCATGGAGATGCGTGATCAGCACGCGGGCGACATCCTCCGGCGCGATCCCGGCGGCGGCCATGGCCGCCGGGGCATGGCCCATGGCGTCGCCCCAGAAGGGGCCGGTGCCGGCATCGACCAGGGTGATCCCGTCCGGCCCCTTCAGCGCGAAGCAGTTCACCACGATGCTGATCTTCGGCTTGCCCCAACGCGCGAGCGCCTCTTCGCGGGCGGCTGCGCCATCGGCGTGAATGAGGACATCAAGCGGGGCCTCGAAGACGCCGTCATGCAGGATCGAGACCTCGTAGGCGCCGATGCGGCGGGACTGCTGGACCATGGCTGTTCTCCGCTGCGGCATTACCGGAGGGGTGTCATTCCGGGGCGGGCCATAGGCCCGAGCCTGGAATCCAGAAACGATGTGCTCTCCAGAGCAGGAGCGGCTGGGCCGTCGTTCAAATTCAAGACGATATCGGTTCTGGGTTCCGGGCTCGCCGCTTCGCGTCGCCCCGGAATGACGACCGCGTTTCCGGCAAGTTCATCTTCGGCAATTCTCTTTACCATCTAGTGGGCGCGCCGCCTTGCCGGCAAGGCGCGTCCGGCCCGGCTCAGCCCTGCGCAGGGCGCGGGAATGCCGCATTTCCTTTTGTGTCGCTTTGCTTTATGAGCTGCTGTCATCCGATGGTGCAGCTGCCCGTTAGATCGCCATGCGTCCTGCCGGACGCCCCTGGGGGCGACCTAACTATTTGTTTTGGCATCGGATTTTCTGAGAAGTGAAACGCACTTTTCGGTCCGATTACCGAATGCCGCCTGAACCCATCGCCACGCTTCGCGCCGTTAATTCATCTTACGCCGCAAAACTCTAGGCCCTTATCGCATGTCCTTTTCCCTCACGAGCCCGCCGCTCGCGCGCGCGCTCGCCGATCGCAATTACTCCGAACCGACGCCGGTGCAGAGCGCCGTCATCGAAGAGGCCGCCCGCGGGCGCGACCTGCTGGTCTCCTCGCAGACCGGCTCCGGCAAGACCATCGCCTACGGCCTCGCGATCGGCGAGACCCTGCTGGGCACCGCCGAGAAGCTCGGCCCCGCGGCCGAGCCGCTAGCCCTGATCATCGCGCCGACGCGCGAACTTGCCTTGCAGGTTCAGCGCGAGCTCGCCTGGCTCTATGCGCAGACCGGCGCGCGGGTGATCTCCTGCGTCGGCGGCATGGACCCGCGCCGCGAGGCGATGCTGCTCGACGAGGGCGCGCATATCGTCGTGGGCACGCCCGGGCGCCTGCGCGATCATATCGAGCGCCGCCGCCTCGACGTCTCCGCGCTGAAGGCCGTCGTGCTCGACGAGGCTGACGAGATGCTCGATCTCGGCTTCCGCGACGATCTCGAATACATCCTGAAGACCACGCCGGCGGAGCGCCGCAGCCTGCTGTTCTCGGCGACCTTCCCGAAGGCCATCGTCCAGCTCGCCCAGAGCTACCAGCGCGATGCCTTGCGCATCGAGGTGGAAGCGACGCGGCGCGGCCATGCCGACATCGCCTACAAGGCTGTGCGCGTCTTCCCGAAGGAAGCCGAGCTCGCTGTCGTCAACCTGCTGCGCTTCCATAATGCGCCGGTGGCGTTGGTCTTCTGCAACACCCGCAACGCCGTGCGCCATCTCGAGGCGATCCTGCTGGAGCGCGGCTTCACCTCCGTCGCGCTGTCCGGCGAACTTGGCCAGAACGAGCGCAACGCCGCGCTCCAGGCGCTGCGTGACGGCCGTGCACGGGTTTGCGTCGCGACCGATGTCGCGGCGCGCGGCATCGACCTGCCGGGGCTCGACCTCGTCATCCATGCCGAACTGCCGAACGATTCCGAGGTGATGCAGCACCGCTCGGGCCGCACCGGCCGCGCCGGCAACAAGGGCACGAGCGTCCTGCTGGTGCCGCAGTCGCGCCGCCGCAAGGCCGAGCGCCTGCTGATGGAGGGCAAGGTCGAGGCGGAGTGGATCGGCCCGCCGACGGATGAAGAGATCCGCGTTCTCGACCAGGAGCGCCTGCTTTCCGACCCGCTGCTCAACGGCGACGGCTCCGAGGACGATGCCGGCATGATCGATGCGCTGATGGCGGGCCGCGAGCCGCGCGACATCGCGGCGGCGCTGGTTCGGCTCTACCGCGCCCGTCTGCCGGCGGCGGAAGAGGTCGGTGACCCCGGCTTCGGCCGCGACGAGCGCCGCCCGGTCCGCACAAACGAGGATTACGCCGCCAAGCGCCCATTCGGTGCTGGGCGCGAGCAAGGCGAGGATGGCGAGCGCGCGCGCAAGCCCGCCGGCCCGCGTGGCGACACCGTCTGGTTCCGGCTCGATATCGGCCGCAAGCAGGGCGCCGATCCGCGCCAGCTCCTGCCGATGCTGTGCCGCCGCGGCCGGATCACCCGCGACGAGGTCGGCGCGATCCGCATCTTCGATCGCGAGACCAAGGTCGAGATCGATGCCGATGTCGCCGATCGCTTCTACGAGTCGGTGCGTATCCCGGACCGCGACAAGATCGTGATCGAGCCGACGACCGAGGCCGAGCGCCGCCCGGCGAAGGCTTTTGGAGACAAGGCCGAGCGCCCGGCCGCGCCGCGCCGGAGCTGGGGTGACGATCAGCCGGCTGGCGAGGACAGGCCGCAGCGGCCGCGCTTCGAGCCCCGGGACGCGAACCAACGTGCACCGCGAGGCGATGACCGCCAGCCTTATCGCGCCGACAGCAGGCCCCCGCGCGACGACGCACGTCCGCCGCGCCGCGACGACGGCAAGCCCGGCGGTGGTGGCTTCAAGAAGCCGTATGAGGGGAAGGGCAAGCCCTTCGCGGGCAAGCCTTTCGCCGGAAAGCCCGAAGGCGGGCGCCCGGCCGGCGGGAAGCCCTTCGGCAAGGGCAAGCCGCGCGGTGGCCCTCGCGGCTAATATTCGGCCTTACACAATAGCGCCGTCATCCCGGGTCAAGCCCGGGATGACGGCGCTATTTCTTTGAGGGGTAGCGCGCTTAAAGCGCCGTTGCCGTCGGGCGGTCGCCCTGCGTTCTCCTTCCTCAGCGCAGGCCGAGGAAGGACAGGATGGCGAGGACGACGACGACGAGGCCGACGAGATAAATGATGTTGTTCATGAAAAGCCCCCTGACGGAATGGAGCCTTGCGGCTCGATCTGGCAGGGAGTGAACCCGTTTTGGGGACCAAGGTTCCCCTTTGGGCTCGCCGGCCTCAGCCGACGAGCTTGCGATAGAGATGCCAGGTGGCGTGGCCGAGCACGGGCATGACCACGATGAGGCCGACGAGCATCGGCAGGCAGCCGAGCACGAGCAAACCCGTCACCATCAGGCCCCAATACATCATCACCCGCGGATTGGCCTCGACGGCGGCGATCGAGGTGCGGATCGCCGTGGGGGCATCGACATGCCGGTCGATGATCATCGGGAAGGACACGACCGAGATCGAGAAGGCGAGGATCGCCAGCAGCAGGCCGATCGAATTGCCGATCACCATCATGATCCAGCCATCGGCCGTGGTGAACACGGCGCGCAGGAAATCGGCGGTCGAGACATCGGCCGGCAGATCGAGGATGCCGCGATAGAGGAACCAGGCGCTGAAGAGCCAGGCGAGGAAGATCCCCGTCAGCATCGCGCCGAGCAAGGCGATCTGCCCGATCGAGGGCGAGCGCAGTACTGCGAAAGCGTGCGTCCAGGACGAATCTAGGCCCTTCTCGCGGCGTCGGCTGATCTCGTAGAGCCCGATCGCGGCGAAGGGGCCGAGCAGCGCGAAGCCCGAAAGCAGCGGGAAGAGCAGGGGAAAGATGTTGTAGCTCACCGTGAGCTGCGCCAGCAGGATGCCGGCGATGGGATAGATCAGCGCGATGAAGACGAGGTGGCTCGGCTGCGCCTTGAAGTCCTCCCAGCCGCGCAGCAGCGCCTCTTTCAAATCCTGTGTGGTGATGGTCCTGATGCGCGGCTGCGCGATCGAAACAATATCATGGACGGTGCCGTCGAGATTGGCCATGGCGTAACTCCCGGTTCCGGCCCGGTTCGCCAATGGCGGTCGACGTGAACCTTGGCGTCAACGGCCTGCGGCGTCGAGCTTCCAATTCCCAGCCTGGGAATTATACGCGCGAAAGCCCCGGTTGTCGCAGGCTTTCGCGCGGATGTGAGCGGTTTCCAGGACATGGCCCTCATCCTGACGAGCAAGCGAAGCTTGCGTCTCGAAGGATGTTCCAGATGGTTGCAGAGTCTCCTGGAGTATCCTTCGAGACGCCGCTTGTGCGGCTCCTCAGGATGAGGGTTGAGGGCGGGTTGGAGCGGCACGCGGCATCGGTTCCTGCCCTTTCTCGTCACGATCATCTCGCCTAATGCTGTGCCATGAGCGACGCCGAAGATTCCGCCCCCTCCGAAACGCCCATCGCGGCGCTGACGCCGCGCAAGGCGAAGGCCGAGCACAAGCTGCTCGCGGCCGAAGTGCAGGCTGCCAACGACGCCTATTTCCAGGACGACCAGCCGATCATGGACGACGCGGCCTATGACGCGAAGCGTCGGCGGCTCGTCGCGCTGGAAGAAGCCTTTCCGGCGCTGAAGCAGGAGAGCGACGTCAGCGCCAAGGTCGGCGCCAAGCCGTCTGGCAAATTCGCCAAGATCCGGCATCGCGTGCCGATGCTCTCGCTCGACAACGCTTTCTCCGACGAAGCCGTCGGGGAGTTCGTGGGGCGGGTCTACCGCTTCCTCGGCCGCAAGGAAGAGGAGGGCGGCATCGCCTTCACCGCCGAGCCGAAGATCGATGGGCTCTCCCTCTCCTTGCGCTATGAAAAAGGCGAGCTGGTCGCGGCCGCGACGCGCGGCGACGGCGAGGAGGGCGAGGACGTCACGCTCAACGCCCGCACGATCTCCGAGATCCCTAAGACGCTCGCCGGGCCGGATGTGCCTGATGTCGCCGAGGTGCGCGGCGAGGTCTATCTGGGACACGCCGATTTCGCCGGGATCAATGAACGCCAGCGCGAGAAGGGGCTGCCGGAATTCGCCAATCCGCGCAATGCCGCGGCCGGTTCGCTGCGCCAGCTCGACGTCAGCGTCACCGCCGCGCGGCCCTTGCGCTTCTTCGCCTATGCCTGGGGCGAGATGCCGGTGCTGCCGGCTCCGACGCAGTTCGGCGTGGTCGAGGCGTTCCGCCGCTGGGGCTTCCGCACCAACCCGCTGATGAAGCGCTGCGAGAGCGTGGCGGAGCTGATCGCGCAATACCGGTTGATCGAGAGCCAGCGCGCGACCCTCGGCTACGATATCGACGGGGTGGTCTACAAGGTCGACGATCTCGCGCTGCAGGCGCGGCTCGGCTTCGTCTCGCGGGCGCCGCGCTGGGCGATCGCGCATAAGTTCCCGGCCGAACTGGCGACCACTGTCCTTGAAGCGATCGATATCCAGGTCGGCCGCACCGGCGCGTTGTCGCCGGTGGCGCGCCTGAAGCCGGTGACGGTCGGCGGCGTCGTGGTGACCAATGCGACGCTGCATAATGAGGATTATATCCGCGGCTTCGATTCCAAGGGGCTGCCGATCCGTGACGGCACCGATATCCGCATCGGCGACACGGTGACGGTGAAGCGCGCGGGCGACGTGATCCCGCGCGTCGAGGCGGTCGATCTCGCCAAGCGCCCGGCGGATTCCAAGCCCTATGAATTCCCGACGCTCTGCCCGGCCTGCGGCAGCCACGCGACGCGCGAGCTCAACCCGCGGACCGGCAAAGAAGACGCCATACGCCGCTGCACCGGCGGCCTGATCTGCCCGGCGCAGGCGGTCGAGCGGCTCAAGCATTTCGTCTCGCGCGACGCGCTGGATATCGACGGGCTCGGCGACAAGCAGATCGAGTTCTTCCATTCGGACCCTGAGCTTCCCGTCAGGGAGCCGGCCGATATCTTCACGCTGGCGGCGCGGGACGCGGCGAACCTTAAGAAGCTCAAGGACAGGGAAGGCTTCGGCGCCGTCAGCGCGAAGAAATTGTTCGATGCGATTGAGGACCGGCGCACGCCGCCGCTCAACCGCTTCATCTTCGGGCTCGGCATCCGCCATATCGGCGAGACGACGGCGCGGCTGCTGGCGCGGCATTACGGCTCGTTCGAGGCGCTGCGGGCGGCCGGCATCGCCGCTGCCGACGAAGCGTCGCCCGAGCGGCAGGAGCTCGACGCCATCGACAGCGTCGGACCGACGGTGGTCGAGGCTCTCATCGAGTTCTTCGGCGAGCCCCATAACGAGGAACTGCTCGACCGCCTGCTGGCGCAAGTCTCGCCGCAGCCGCTGGAAGCGGTCGCCTCGGCCAGCCCCGTCGCCGGCAAGATCGTGGTCTTCACCGGCGCGCTGGAGCGGATGACCCGCGACGAGGCCAAGGCGATGGCCGAACGGCTCGGCGCCAAGGTCGCAGGCTCGGTCTCGTCGAAGACCGACCTGCTCGTCGCCGGGCCGGGGGCGGGCTCGAAGCTCAAGGATGCCGCCAAGCACGGCGTCGAGGTGATTGACGAGGCCGGCTGGTTCGATCTGGTCGGGGGCTGACCGCCGGCATGGCCGGCGGGTCGTTATCCGGATTTGCCGGGATCAGCGATGACGATTGCGGTGGTGGTGGCGCGCGCGATGGCCGCTCCGGACCGCCGTCCGCTGCGGCACGCCGAGCACGCCCTTGACGCCGCCTGCCACGCCACCCGCGACTCCGCCGACGACACCCCCGACCGCACCGCCGACAGGACCGGCGGCTTCATTGCCGACGCGCGCACCTTGGGCCGCGCCGCGCGGAACGCCCTGGGCGCTGGCCGCGACGGGCAGGATCAGGAGGGCGGCAGTGAAGAGCAGTGTGATCGGGCGAGTCATCGGGAAGTTCCTCGAAAGGCCATGCCTGTCGTCCTCCGAAGGTCGAGTCAGGCGGCCACGCTTCAGGAACGGCGCGACCGGCCCGGTTGTTCCGGCGCGAGGATAAGGACCTCCGCTTTTCTTCAAGACCGCTGCGGCGCGAGAGGGTCAAGCCCGCACCATGGAAGGCGTCACGCTACGCGAGACGATGGCCCGGGAAGCGTGCTGGTCGCCGGCGAGTGGGCAAAGCTGTTCTCGGCCGCAGCAGGCGGTGCGAACATCGCCACGGGCGCTGCTTCGCCGGCAGCCCGGACCTGGCTCGGTGCCAGCCCGGTAATGCGCTTGAAGGCGCGGCTGAAGGAGGCTTCCGATTCATAGCCGAGGCGCTGCGCCACCACCGCGATCCGCAGCTTGTCGCGCGCCAGCCATTGCCGTGCCTGATGCATTCGCACCTGCGCGACATAGCGGGCCGGCGTCTCGCCGACGACTTCCGCGAAGCGCTCGGCGAAGCCGGAGCGCGAAGCGCCCATCAGTTCGGCAAGGCTTTCGACCGTCCAGTCGGTCTCGGGATGGGCGTGGATCGCGGCCAGCACCTTGCCGATGGTCGGGCAGCGCGCCGCCGCGACCCAGCCCTTGGCGGCGCCGCAACCGCGCTCGACCCAGGCGCGGATGATCGCGGCCGCCAGCACATCGGCGAGACGGGCGAGGATGCCGCCGGCCCCGACCCGGTCCATCATGACCTCGCGGCCCATCGCTTCCAGCAGATGCGGGAGGCCCGGCTCGTCGGCGATGAAATCGCTCATCCGCATCAGGTCGGGCATCAACCGCAGCAGCGGGTGGTCGAGATCGACATTGAAGGTCATGCGGCCGGTGAAGAGCAGCATATGCGCGCCATTTCCGCCGCCTTCGACGTCGAAGACATTGCCATAGGCTTCCAGCACCCGGCAGTCGCAAGGCGGGGAGGCGACGACCTCAGGCGAGCTTGCTAGGACATGGCCGCCGCCGCGCGGCAGCAGCACGGCATCGCCATCGGAGAGTTCCAGCCATTCGCCGGCCGGCGTCTTCAGCCAGCAGCCGCCGCGCGAGATGAAATGGAAATAAGCCTGATGGGTCGGCGGGTAGACGACGCCCCAAGGCGCGGCCAGTTGGCAGCGGCTGTAATCGACGCCGTCGAGCCTCAGGCCCCGTAGCATCTCGGTCAGGTGGTCGGCAGAAGCGATCATGGCAATCCTGGACGAACGGTCATGAGATGCGGATGATATAGCATGGAAACTCCATGGGGCCACGCCCATCTTCCGGCAACCTCATGGAGATCCCCATGTCAGATTCCCTGACTGCCACTACCCTTGAATTCGACGACAGCGCCGAGGAGGCCCGCGACAAGCCGGCCTGGGCTGCGGTCACGTCCCTGACCTTCGGCGTCTTCGGCCTCGTCACCGCCGAGTTCCTGCCGGCGAGCCTTTTGACCCCGATGGCAGCCGATATCGGCGTCTCCGTCGGCGCCGCCGGGCAGGCCGTGACCGCGACCGCTGTCGTCGGCGCCATTGCCGGCCTGGCCGCCGCCATCGTGACGCGCGGCATCGACCGGCGCATCGTGATCTGGTCGCTGACCGGCCTGCTGATCGTCTCCAGCATCATCGCGGCGATCGCCACCAACCTGACGACGCTGCTCTTCGCCCGTGTCCTGCTCGGCATCGGGCTCGGCGCCTTCTGGTCGATGGTCGCGGCGACCGCGATGCGGCTCGTGCCGCCCAGCGCGCTACCCAAGGCGATGTCGCTGATCTTCGCCGGCGTCTCCCTCGCCACCGTCAGCGCCGCGCCGATCGGCGCCTATCTCGGCAACGTGATGGGCTGGCGTTTCGTGTTCTGGCTCGCGGCGCTGGTCGGCGTCGCGACGCTCGTCATCCAGATCGCGGTGCTGCCGCGGCTGCCGGCGCGCGGCTCGCCCGATATCCGCACGCTGTTCCGCCTGCTCGGGCAGCCCAGCATCGCGCTCGTTCTTGGCGCCATCGTCGTGGTGATCTCCGGTCATTTCGCGGGGTTCACCTATGTCCGCCCATTCCTGGAGCAGATCCCCAGGCTTTCGGTCGAGGCGATCTCGCTCGTCCTGCTGGCCTATGGCGTGGGCGGCTTCTTCGGGAATTTCGCGGGCGGGGCGATCACCGCGCGCAGCGCCAAGGCCTCGGTGATCTTCGGCGCCTTCCTGATCGCTGCGGTGGGCGTGAGTCTGCTTTTCCTCGGCGCGTCGCTGATCGCCTCGGCCATCGCGGTTGGGCTCTGGGGCTTCGCCTTCGGTGCTCTGCCGGTCGGCTTCCAGACTTGGCTGGTGCGCGTCGCGCCGGAGGACGAGGCCGAATCGGCTGGCGGGCTGATCGTCGCCGCCTTCCAGATCGCGATCGCGAGCGGTGCTGTCTTCGGCGGCCTGCTGGTCGATGGCTTCGGGACGCTCGGCGTCATCGCCTATGCGACCGTCGCGACGCTGGTCGGTGGGGCGGGCGTGCTCCTGCTCGGCTCCAAGAGCCCCGAGCGGGTCGGGGCAGGCGCGGCTGCACACGCCCTCTGAGGCTCCACCAGAACCGCAAAACCGATCGGGCGTGTGATGCGCCCGATCACTTTTCTTCAAGACAGCAATGCGGCGACAGGGTTTATGCTCGCCTCATGGAAGCAGTCACACAAGGTGAGACGTTAGGCATCGAACCGCTCGTCGCCGGCGAGCGGGCGAAGCTGTTTCCGGCCGAGCGCTTCGACGGGCTGGACTGCCTCGCCGCGACCTTCCGCCGCCATGCCTACGCGCCGCACCGGCATGAAAGCTATGTGATCGGCACGATCGTGGCGGGCTGCGAGACGTTCCGGGTGCGCGGCGAGCGCCATTACGCCCGCCCGAACCAGATCACCTTCGTCAACCCGCTCGAGACCCATGACGGCGAGCCTTACGGGCCGGGCTACAGCTACCGCATGACCTATCCCGAGATCGGGCTGATCCGCGAGGTTGCAGCTTCGCTCAGTGGCCGGGCGATGATCGGGACGCCGTTCTTTCGCGAGCCGCTGGTCGAGGACGCCGAGGGAGCGGCGCTCTTCGCCGAGGCTCATCGCGCCATCGAGGTGGGCGACGACCTGCTCGCGGGCGAGGAGATGCTGCTGCGCTTCTATGCGCGCTGCCTCGCACGCCATGCCGATCTCACCATCCGGAGCGTCGGGACGGAGAACGGCCCGGTGGCCAAGGCGCGGGAGCTGTTCGAGATGCGCTACGAAGAGGATCTGTCGCTTGCCGATCTCGCGCGGCTGACTGGCTTGCCGCGCCATCATCTGATCCGGGCGTTTCGGCAGGAGACCGGCCTGACGCCCCATGCCTATCTGGTCGACGTCCGGGTCAGGCGGGCGCGCGAGCGGCTGCGGCGCGGCGACATGCCGGGCGATGTCGCCGCCGCGACCGGATTCTGCGACCAGCCGCATCTGACGCGGGCTTTCAAGGCGCGCTTCGGGGTGACGCCCGGCGCCTTCCGCGCGGCGCATGCGGGCTGAACTCAAGCAGCTTCAAGAGAACGAATCCATGTCCACGATGCGTGACGACATCAGGCGCGGCCTGAACGATATCTGGCCGGCTGCGGTGGCCGCGGCGCCGATCGGGCTGCTCTTCGGCGCTGTCGCGGCCAGCAAGGGGCTCTCGCCGCTCGAAGTCTTCCTCATGAGCATCATGGTCTTCGCCGGCGGGGCGCAATTCGCGGCGATCGAGATGTGGGCGAGCCCGGCGCCGGTCGCGGCGCTGGTGTTCTCGACGCTGCTGATCAATGCGCGCCATGTGCTGATGGGCGCGTCGCTGGCGCCCAAGCTCCAGGGCTTCAGCCGCTGGCAGAAATTTCTCGGCCTCTACTACATGGCCGACGAGAACTGGGCGCTGGCCGAAAAGCGCGCCCGCACCCATCGCCTGACGCCGGCCTATTGGTTCGCGATGGTGATCCCGTTCGTCACCGGTTGGCTGATCAACTCGACGCTCGGCGCGATGATCGGGGCGGTGCTCGGCGATCCCAAGCGGCTCGGCGCCGATTTCGCCTTCACGGCGCTGTTCATCGCGCTCGTCGCCGCCTTCTGGAAAGGGCGGGTGACGTTCTGGACGGTCGCGGCTGCCGGCATCGCCTCGGCCGTGACCTATCGCCTGGTCGGGCCGCCTTGGCATGTCGCGGCAGGGGCGCTGTGCGGGCTTCTGGCCGCCTGGCTCGCTGCCGGTGGCGAAGCGCAACCCGCTACCGAGGAGGTCAAGGCGTGAGCGTCGACCCGATCAACCTCCTCGCCTTCCTGGGCATGGCGATCGTGACCTATGTCACGCGCGTTGCCGGGCTGGCGCTGGCCGGGCGGCTGAGTCTTTCGCCGCGGGCGCAAGCGGCCTTCGACGCGATCCCGCCCGCCGTGCTGATCGCGGTGATCGCGCCAAGTGCTTTGGCCACCGGCTGGGCCGAGACGGCCGCGGCGGCGATCACGGCACTCGCCGCGACGCGGCTGCCGCTGTTGGGGGTGGTCGCGGTCGGGGTTGTCGCGGTGGTCGGGTTCAGGATCGTGATGTGAATGCTGCCTCCCCGGCCGAGACAGCAAAGGCGCGGGGAACCCTCTCCCGGAGGGAGAGGTCAGGGTGAGGGGTAGGCCGCTCACTGCATTTCTGTGGGGTGGTCGCTGCGCAGCGGCGAGGCTGCAATTCGCGGGTCCAACGGCCGACACCTCACCCCTGCCCCTCTCCTTACAGGAGAGGGGTTCCCGCGTTCTTCACAACGCCCGGCAGGCTTCCTCCAGCCAGGCCTTTGCCTCGCCTTCGACCTGCGGCGAGAGCTTCTCCCAGACCGTGGCGTGATAGGCGTCGATCCAGGCGATCTCGCCGGCATCGAGCAGGTCCTTCTCGATCAAGGCGCGCTCATAGGGGCACCAGGTGATCGTCTCGAAGCCGAAGATCGTCCGCTCGGCGCCCGGAATCTGCCGCTCCTCGACCACGATCAGGTTCTCGATGCGGATGCCGTATTCGCCCTGCTTGTAGTAGCCGGGCTCGTTGGAGAGGATCATGCCCGGCTCCAGCGGCGTGGTGCCGAGCTTGGAGAGGCGCTGCGGCCCCTCATGCACCGAGAGATAGCTGCCGACGCCATGGCCGGTGCCGTGGTCGAAGTCGAAGCCGCCCTGCCAGAGCGGCAGCCGCGCGAAAGCGTCGAGCTGCGCGCCCGAGGTGCCCTTGACGAAGACCAGCCGCGAGATCGCGACATGCCCCTTGAGCACGCGGGTATAGCGGTCGCGCATTTCGGCCGTCGGCGTGCCGATCACTATGGTGCGGGTGATGTCGGTGGTGCCGTCCTCGTATTGGCCGCCTGAATCGACCAGGAAGATGCCGGGCTCCAGCTTGCGGTTCGAGGCATCGCTGACGCGGTAATGCGGCAGGGCCGCATTGGGGCCGGCGCCGGCGATGGTGGTGAAGGAGACGTCCTTGAGCAGGCCGGTCTTGAGCCGTTCGGCTTCCAGCGCGGCCACCGCATCGATCTCGGTCAGGCCGCCCTTCGGCGCCTCGCGCGCCAGCCAGGAGAGATAGCGCACCATGACGGCGCCGTCGCGCAGATGGGCGTTGCGCGCGCCATCCAGCTCGGCCGCGTTCTTGCGCGCCTTCATCAGGGCGATCGGGTCGGTCCCGGCATCGGGTGTGCCGCCGGCCTCGCGGATCAGGGTCGCCAATGCGGAAGCGGCGGTCGCGGCATCGAGCCGGACCTTGGCCTTGGCAGCGCCGAGCTTCGCGATCTGCTTGTCGAGTTCGGCCGGAGGGGCGATTTCGCCGACGGCACCGATCGCATCGCCCGCTTCGTTGGTGATCTTCTCGGGTGCGAGGAAGACGGTCGGCCGGCCCTCGCGCGGGACGATGGAATAGCCGAGCGGCAAAGGCGTGTGCTCGACATCGCCGCCGCGGATGTTGAAGACCCAGGCCAGAGCATGCGGATCGGATACGACGAGCGCATCGACCTTGGCCTCGGTCAGCGCCTTTTGGATGCGGGCGAGCTTGGAGACGCTGTCCGCCCCGGCGAGGGCGGCCGGATGCGCCTTGACCGGCGCGGTCGGTGGTGCCGGGCGGTCGCTCCAGAGCGCGTCGATCGGGTTGGCCTTGACGGCGACGAGGCTGCAGCCGGCCGCGGCCGCAGCCTTTTCGAGCCGGGCGAGGCCGTCGACCGTATGGAGCCAGGGATCGTAGCCGAGCTTGCCGCCGGCCGGCAGGTTCTGCTCGACCCAGCGTTCCAGCGGCGTCTCTTCCATACGCACCGGCGTGACGACCGCGGTGTCGGTCTGCTCGGCCGACTGGATGGTGTAGCGGCCATCGACGATCAGCGCCGCCTTGTCGGCCAGCACCACGGCATTGCCGGCCGAGCCGGTGAAGCCGGTCAGCCAGGCGAGGCGGGCCATGTGCGCGGGGACATATTCGCCCTGATGTTCGTCGGCGCGTGGGACGACGAAGCCGTCGAGCCCCTGCGCCGCCAGCGCCTTGCGCAGGGCGGCGACGCGGCCTGCGACGAGCTTCGGGTCGCTCGGTCCGGAGAAGGACTGGAAGCGGCAGGTCGGCAGGGTCGAATCGGTCATGGCGGGGTCCGGCTTAGGTCGGGCCATCGTCGCCTCGCGTCCACGAAAGCGCCAGCGCAAATGCGTCGGCGGAGCACTGCCCGTTCCGTGGGACGGTGCTGCCTGCGGCGGTCGCATTGTGCTGTCTGGTTATGCAATCTACGCAAACATTAACGGATATGGACGGATCGCATGCGTTTTGTGCATATCTCGCATATGCGAACATATCTTCTCGCAAGTGCGAAATGACCCCACCTTAGGCACATAAGAGAACGAGGAAGCGACCGGGACTGTCCTTCGTTTTTCGGAGATAGACCCATGACCTATGTGTTGGGAAATGCCGATGTGCTGCCCGTATCGGTCCAGGCCGGTGCCAGGACCCGTGCCGACAAGCCGGGGCTGATGCAGCGTTTCTATGCCGCGCTCATCGTGAGCCGCCAACGCTCCGCTGCCCGCCAGCTGCGCGCCCGCAATCTCCTCGTCAACGAGGCCGAGATCGTGCTGGGCGGCTATCCGTCCGCGACGCTGTCGAGCGACGTCTCCCTGCCTTTCAACCGCTGATTCCAAGCCGCCGCGGCCCTCGGCCGCGCAGCCGACAACCCTTGAGGACCTTCATCATGATCGCCGTCATCAAGCATATCTACGAACAGATCGTCGACGCCGCGAAGTTCACCGCCGCCGTCTGGCACGACGCCCGCAGCCTGCAGGCCGATGCCGAGAAGAAGTACGGCTATATCGCCTTCTGAGCCGGGCGAGTTCGCGTAACGGCCTCGCGCTTCCCTGGGGAGCGCCGGAGGTCAGGCAAGGCGGCGCGGCCTGCGGGCTGCGCCACCTTTTTTCATGACCAGCGTCGCCCAGCCTTCGCGCAGCGAGTGGCTGGCGAGATAGACGCCCTGGTGGCGATAGGCCGAGACGACGCCGGCGACATCCATCGCCAGCAGGCCCGACAGGACCAGCGTGCCGTTCGACGAGAGCACGCGCGCGATCGACGGGGCGAGCCGCTTCAGCGGGCCGGCCAGGATATTGGCGAAGACGAAATCGAAATGGCCGGGGCGGTAGGCCTTGGCATGGCGCAAGCCCGGCGCGACATAGAGATCGAGCGCGTTCGGCGCATGGTTCAGCCGGGCGTTATGGGCAGAGACCTCGACAGCGACCGCGTCGATATCGCCGGCGACGACCTTGCGCTTGATCTGCTTGGCGAGCGCCAGCCCGAGGATCCCGGTGCCGGTGCCGATATCGATGCCGTGACGCGGCCGGCGCTTCTTCAGTTCCGCGTCGAGCGCCAGCAGGCAGCCCGCGGTGGTGCCGTGGTGGCCGGTGCCGAAGGCGAGCGCGGCCTCGATCTCGATGGCGACATCGTTGGGGCGGACGACATCACGGTCATGCGCGCCATGGACGAGGACGCGGCCGGCGCGGACCGGCTTCAGTCCGTCGAGGCTGTTGGCGACCCAGTCCTTGGTGTTGACCCTGGTAAAGGGCGTGGTGTCCACGAGATCGCCGACGATCGGGCGCAGCAGGTCGCGCACCGCTGCCTCGTCGGGCGGGTTGGCGAAATAGACCTCCACCTTCCACGGGATGTTCATCGAGAGCGTGGTGATCCCGTCCTCGACCTCGAAGGCGGAGATCGCCGTCTCGGTGGGGTCGAAGATCTCGCCGAGCAATTCGGTGAGGGCCCGGGCCTGTTCGCCCGAGGTGGAGAGTTCGAGGACGGTCGCGACCGTCGCTGGCAGGAGGCCTTCGCGCATGGCGGGGGGATTAGCAGGGCGGGGGGCGGTTGTCATGCGATCGCTGCGCTTCGGAGCGATGCCGCTTGCCGAGGGACACGCGGCATTCCAAAGCTTGGGAAACCGGAGGCCCTGCGATGTTCTCACATGTCTGCGTCGGAACGAACGAGTTCGAGCGCGCGGAGGCTTTCTATGGCGCGCTCTGCGACGCGCTGGGGCTAAAACTGCGCTTCAGTGATCAAAAGGCGGCTGCTGCCGCTTGGCAGCCTGCGGATTCCGACCGACCTCTACTGTTTCTGACCCGTCCGTTCGACGGGCAGGCCGCCACGCCAGGGAATGGTCACATGGTGGCATTCCTGGCCGAGAACCGCGCAACCGTCGACGGGAGTCATGCGATCGCGCTGGCCCATGGTGGGAGCTGCGAAGGGCCGCCGGGCCTGCGGCCGCACTATCACGCGAACTATTATGGTGCCTATTTCCGCGATCCCGACGGCAACAAGATCTGCGTCTGCTGCCATCGGGAGGAGTAGCGCGACCCCTCGTCAACCGTGCTGTGCGTTGAGCCCGGCGAAGACCTGCGCGAAAGTGCCGGTGGCCTCGGCGAAGCGCAGCGGCTTGCAGCGCTCGACGATGACCTCGACAGCCTTGGGCCGTGTTTCGAGGATCGTCATCACCTCGCTGGTGAAATCGGCGAGCGGCATCGCGGCCGGATCGACCGCCTGATGCGGGCCGAGCAGTTCGGTCTGAACATAGGGCGGGGCAATCTCGATGACCTCGACGGATGTGTTCTTGAGCTGCTCGCGCAGGCCGATCGACCAGGAATGGATCGCGGCCTTGGTCGCGCTGTAGGTCGGGGTCACCGCCAGCGGCACGAAGGCGAGGCCGGACGAGACGGTCAGGACAGTGGCGCGCGGCTGCTTCAGGAAATGCGGCAGCAGCGCCGTCGTCAGGCGGATCGGCCCGAGCAGGTTGGTCGCGATCGTCTCCTCGGCGATGGCGAGATTGTCGGCGGCCGGTACGTTCTCCGGCTTCATGATGCCGGCATTGTTGATCACGGCGTTCAGGCTCGGGAAGCGCTCGACCGCCTGGCGGGCGAAGGCCGCGATATCGGCCTCGTCCTGAATGTCGAGGAGCATCGATTCCATGCCGGGATTGGCCGCGGTGACCGCGTCGAGCACGGCTTCGCGGCGGCCGGCGATGACGACCTTGTTGCCCTTGGCGTGCAGCGCTTCGGCCAGTGCCCGGCCGATGCCGGAGCCGCCGCCGGTAATGAGAATGGTGTTTCCGGAAATCTTCATGACAAGGCCTCTCGTGGTTGCACGAGACGAGATGGCGCAGTTACTCTTCAATGGAAAGAAGGCGCGTAAAAGTGCCATACGCACAAAAAGGAGAGTGTTGGATGCACGCGATCCGGACCGCCATGGCGGCGATGCATCAGCGCAGCGAGGCGATCCCGCCGGTCAGCCCGGCGGTGGAGTCGCTGGTCCGGCAGGTCATCGCGCAGGTCGCGGACAAATGGACGATGCTCGTGCTGGAAGCGCTGGAGGAGCATGGCACGCTGCGCTTTACCGAGGTCGGGCGCATGGTCGGCGGCATCAGCCAGAAGATGCTGACCAAGACCCTGCGCGAGATGGAACGTGACGGGCTGGTCGTCCGCACCGTCCACCCGGTGATCCCGCCGCATGTCGACTACACGCTGACGGAGCTCGGCCGCGAACTCAGCGCCGCCTTCTGCGGCGTCTGGACCTGGGCCGAGACCTATTACGCCGAGGTTTCGGCGGCGCGGAAGGCATTTCGCGAGCGGGAGGGCGGGGCGTAAGCCTCAGAGGTCCTTGGTCAGGTAGATTCGGGTCGCGCCCGGCGGCTTCGGGGCGATCTCGCCGAAGACCTGCCAGCCGAGCTTCTTGTAGAACTCGGGCGCCTGGAAGCTGATGGTGAAGAGCACGGCCTTGCTGCAACCGCGCCGGCGCCCTTCCTCCTCGGCCATGGCAAGGATGCGGCTGCCGATGCCGGTGCCGCGCAGGCTCTTCGGCAAATAGACGGTGTCGATGAAGAGCAGCCCGAGCGAGGTGCGCCCCGCGAGCCCGCCGATCGGCTTGCCCGTTTCGGAATCGCTGATGCGAATCTGCAGTTCCTGGCGATCATGCCGGCCGATCGCCGCGTCGTTATAGTCCTTCAGCCCCTCGCCGAGCAGCTTGCGGAAAGCGTCGTCTTCGGCGTCGGTGAGGGTGATCTTGGGAGGCATGGTCGGTCGTCTTTTCGAGAACGGTATCGGTCGGCTCAACCGGCCTTCTGCACGAAGCTATCCAGCACCATCTTCCGCCCGGCCTTGTCGAAATCGACGGTGAGCTTGTTGCCGTCGACGCTGGCGACGGAGCCGGGGCCGAACTTGACGTGGAAGACGCGGGCGCCCTCGCCATAAGCGGATTCGCCTGAGGATTTCGCGGTCAGCTCGCCCTCGATCAGCAGGGGGCCGCGCTGGCGTGTGCCGCCGCCGAAATTGCCTTGGCCGAAACCGCGGCCGCTTTCCGAGAAGCCGCTGCCGCCACCGCCGTTCTTCGCGCGGTTTTCCTGCGCGCGCTGCCAGCCCGGCGTGTTGTAGCTGGAGCCGAAGCTCTCCATGCGGTCGAAGCGCGAGGCGCCGTAGCCACCTTGCGAATAGCTGGTCGGGGCCTGCTCGACCTCGACATGCTCCTCCGGCAACTCGTCGATGAAGCGGGAGGGGAGGCTGGTCTGCCAGAGGCCGTGGATGCGCCGGTTCGAGGCGAAATAGAGCTTCAGCTTCTTGCGGGCGCGCGTCAGGCCGACATGGGCGAGGCGGCGCTCCTCCTCCAGCCCGGCGCGGCCGCTCTCGTCGAGCGCGCGCTGGTTCGGGAACAGCCCTTCCTCCCAGCCGGGCAGGAAGACCGTGTCGAATTCCAGCCCCTTGGCGGCATGCAGCGTCATGATCGAGACGCGCGCTTCGGCCTCGCCGTCTCCGACGTCCATGACCAGCGAGACGTGTTCGAGGAAGGCCGGCAGATCCGGAAATTCGTCGAGCGAGCGCACGAGTTCCTTGAGGTTTTCGAGACGCCCGGCGGCATCGGCCGAGCGGTCCTTCTTCCACATCTCGGTATAGCCGGACTCTTCCAGCACCAGCTCGGCGAGCTCGCCCTGCGGCATGTGCTCGGCGCGGGCGGACCAGCGGCCGAAGGCATCGACCAGCTCGCGGAGCGCCGTGCGGGCCTTGGGCTTCAACTCGTCGCTCTCGACCGCGGCGCGGGCCGATTGCATCAGCGAGAAGCCGGTGGCGCGGGCATGGTTGTGCAGGAGCTGGACGGTGGCGTCGCCGAGGCCGCGCTTGGGCACGTTGACGATGCGCTCGAAGGCGAGATCGTCGGTCGGCGACACCACGCAGCGCAGATAGGCCAGCGCATCGCGGATTTCGGCGCGCTCATAGAAGCGCGGGCCGCCGATGACGCGGTAGGGCACGCCGGCCTGGACGAAGCGCTCCTCGATCTCGCGCATCTGGGCGGAGATGCGCACGAGCACCGCGACCTCGGCGAGATTGTATTTCTTGGCCTGCATCGCCTCGATCTCGTCGGAGATCAGGCGGGCCTCCTCCTGGCTGTCCCATGCGCCGGTGATGGTGACCTTCTCGCCGAGTGCATCCTCGGTGCGCAAGGTCTTGCCGAGGCGGCCTTCGTTGCGGGCGATCAGCTTGGAGGCGGTGGCGAGGATATGGCCGGTCGAGCGATAGTTGCGCTCCAGCCGGATCACGGTCGCGCCGGGAAAATCGTGCTCGAAGCGTAGGATGTTGTCGACCTCGGCCCCGCGCCAGCCATAGATCGACTGGTCGTCGTCGCCGACGCAGCAGATGTTGCGGCGGCCCTGGGCCAGCAGGCGCAGCCAGAGATACTGTGCCGTGTTGGTGTCCTGGTACTCGTCGACGAGGATGTAGCGGAAGCGGTCGTGATAGGTCTGGAGCACGTCCGGATAGTCGCGGAACAGCGTCAGGCAGTGCAGCAGGAGGTCGCCGAAATCGACGGCGTTCAGCGCCTTCAAACGCTCCTGATAGGCGGCGTAGAGCTTGCCGCCCTTGCCGTTGGCGAAGACGGCGGCCTCGCCTGCGGGAACGTCCTTGGGCGAGAGGCCGCGGTTCTTCCAGCTATCGATGAAGCCAGCCAGCATGCGGCCGGGCCAGCGCTTCTCGTCGATGTTTTCGGCCTGGATCACCTGCTTCATCAGGCGGATCTGGTCGTCGGTATCGAGGATGGTGAAATCGCTGCGCAGGTCGAGCAATTCGGCGTGGCGGCGCAGGAGCTTGGCCGAGATCGAGTGGAAGGTGCCGAGCCAGGGCATGCCCTCGGCGACCGGGCCGACGAGATTGGCGACGCGCTCCTTCATCTCGCGCGCCGCCTTGTTGGTGAAGGTGACGGCGAGGATCTGGGACGGATAGGCGCGGCTGGTCGAGATCAGATGGCCGATGCGGGTGGTCAGCACGCGGGTCTTGCCGGTGCCGGCACCCGCGAGCACCAGGACCGGCCCGTCCGTCGCCTCGACCGCCTGGCGCTGCTCCGGGTTCAGCCCCGCAAGATAGCCGGCCGCCGGCTGCGCGGCAGCGCGCGCGGCGAGGCCGCCGGGGCGGGGCGGAGGAGCGGAAAAGGGGTCGGTCTCGGACAAGGGTATGCGCTGCTCGTGCGTGATTCGTTCTCCGGCGAATATAGGGCGTCGATGTCAGGATTGCGCCCTGCCGGAGCGATCATTTTATATCCCGTTCCACAGGGAGGTGGCAGTAATGACCGGACAGGGCGGAACGGAACGCTGGGAGGTCAGCAATCAGGTGCCGGCGCTGGCCGATTACGACGCCTTCGCCGCCGATCCGGTGCTGCCGGGGATCATTGCCGCCTTCGGCGCCGTCTGGGCGAAGGAGCGGCTGCATGAGACGGGCCGGGTGGTCGGTTCGGCGCGGGTACAGGAACTTGCGTATCTCGCCAACCGATATTCTCCCGAGCTGAAAGCCTTCGATCGCTTCGGCAACCGGATCGACGAGATCACCTTCCACCCGGCCTGGCACGAGTTGATGGGGCTCGCCATCGGGCAGGAGACGCATGCGCTGGCCTGGAACCAGCCGGAGCCCGGTGCGCAGGTGGCGCGGGCTGCCTTGCAGTATCTCTGGTACGGGGCCGAGAGCGGCATCTGCTGCCCGATCAGCATGACCTATGCCGCCGTGCCGGTGCTGAAGCAGGATGCGATGCTGTGGGCGCAATGGGGCGCGCTCGTCACCTCTAACCGCTACGACTCGCGACAAGGGCCGGCGCATCTCAAGACGGGCGCGACCGTCGGCACGGCGATGACCGAGACGCAAGGCGGTTCGGATCTGAGGCAGACGCAAACCGTGGCCGAGGACAATCGCGACGGCACATGGTCGCTGTATGGCCGGAAGTGGTTCTTCTCGGTGCCGCATTCCGACGTCTTCCTGACGCTGGCGCGGACAGGCGAGGGCATCTCCTGCTTCGTCGTCCCGGGCTGGCTACCGGACGGATCGCGCAACGGCGTCGCGATCCAGCGCTTGAAGGACAAGGTCGGCAACCGCTCGAATGCTTCCTCCGAGGTCGAGTTCCGGGGGGCCATCGGCCATTTGACCGGCGAGCCGGGCCGGGGCATCCGCACGGGCCTGTCAATGAACCACAATTCGCGGCTCGATATCGCGGCGGCGTCATCCGGGCTGATGCGGATGGCGGTGGCGCTCGCTGCGCATCACGCGCAGCATCGCCGCGCCTTCCAGAAGGCGCTGATCGACCAGCCGATCATGCAGAACGTGCTCGCCGATATCGCCATCGAAGCGGAGGCGGCGGCATGGCTTGCTTTCCGGCTGTTCGCGGCGCTCGACCGGCAGGATGAGTCCGCGAGCGAGCGCCTGCTGGCGCGGGTCGGGGCGCCCATCGCGAAATACTGGATCACGCGGCGGGCGCCGGCCGTCGTCACCGAGGCGCTGGAATGCCATGGCGGCAACGGCTTCATCGAGGAGAACCCGATGGCGCGGCTCTATCGGGAGGCGCCGCTCAACGCGATCTGGGAGGGCTCGGGCAATGTCATCTGCCTGGACGTGCTGCGTTCGCTGGCGCGCGAGGAGGGCGCTGTCGATGTATTGCGGGCGGAGCTGATGGCAGCTGCCGGCGCGGACCGGCGCTACGATGCGGCTTTGAAACGGCTGGAGGGCGCGTCGCCGGAGATGATGCGCAACGAGGGGCAGGCAAGGCGACTGACGGAGAAGCTGGCGTTGCTGCTGCAGGGCTCGCTGTTGCTGCGGCATGCGCCGACAGCGGTGGCGGATGCCTTCATCGCGACGCGGCTGGATGGCGGCTGGTCTGGACAGTTCGGCGATCTGCCGCTGGGCGTCGATTCTGCGGCGCTGGCGCGACGGGCGGTACCTGCTGTTTGAAACGTCATGCCCGGGCTTGACCCGGGCATCTCTTCATCGCTTTTCCGTCACGAGATCCTCGGGGCGAGCCCGAGCATGACGCATATGTCTCAGGCCGCTTCCGGCTCGAAATTCATCGCCTCGCCGTTGATGCAATAGCGTAGACCAGTCGGCGGCGGGCCGTCGGGGAAGACGTGGCCGAGATGGCCGCCGCAATTGGCGCAGTGGACCTCGACGCGGAGCATGCCGTAGCTGCGGTCCTCGGTGGTGCCGACCGAGCCTTCAAGCGGCTGGTCGAAGCTCGGCCAACCGGTGCCGCTCTCGAATTTCTTGCCGGACTTGAACAGCTTCTGGCCGCAGCCGGCGCAGGAGAAGGTGCCGGCGCGCTTCTCGTAGTTGAGCGCACAGGACCCGGCGCGCTCGGTGCCGTGGCCGCGCAGGATACGGTACTGCTCCGGCGTCAGGCGCGCACGCCATTCGGCGTCGGTGAGCCGGAAGGGGAAGCTCTCGTCCTGCTTCTTCTCGGCTCCGAACATGCTCATCAGACCCATTGCGATCTCCTTCCTGGCGGGAGCGCCTCATCGGTTTTCGTGCCGCCAATATGGGGCTTTGCGCGTGAGATTTCAGCCCCACTGATCTCCGGTCGTTTCACGATGCCGTGGCAATCGCGGCAGCATCGTCACCGGACCGTCACGCGACTCCTCTAGCAGCCCCGCCACCCGCACAGGGAGGAAAACCGGTGACGCAACAGGCGACCCAAACGGCACGCGCGGCCCGCCGCATGACGAGCTCGGGCCTGGGACAGGCCGTCCGGCGCAGCAAGACGCTCTCAAAGGCCGGCATGCTGGAATGGTTGTTCGCCCGCGCCTTCTCGGGGCTAGTCTATCCGCAGATCTGGGAGGACCCGGTCGTCGACATGGCGGCGCTGCAGCTCAAGGCCGGCGACCATGTCGTGGCGATCGCGTCGGGCTCCTGCAACATCCTGTCCTATCTGACGGCGGCGCCGATCCAGGTCAGTGCGGTCGATCTCAATGCCACCCATATCGCGCTCGGCAAGCTCAAGCTCGCGGCACTGGCGCGGATGGAGCGACAGGAAGACTTCCTGCGCTTCTTCGGCCGGGCGAAGGATCGCGCCAATGTCGCACTCTACGATCGCGAGATCGCCGGTCATCTCGACGCCGTCTCGCGCGGCTACTGGGAGGGACGGGGGCTGAACGGGCAACGCCGGATCAACCTCTTCGCCCGGGGTTTCCATCGCTACGGCCTGCTGGGGCGCTTCATCGGCACCGGCCATGTGCTGGCGCGGCTGCTCGGCGGCAATCCCAAGGCGATGCTGGCGGCGCGTGGTCTCGCAGAGCAGCGGGCGCTCTACGACAAGCATCTCGCGCCGGTCTTCGAGCGCAGGCTGGTGCGCTGGCTGGTGCGCCAGCCGGCCTCGCTCTACGGGCTCGGTATCCCGCCGGCACAGTACAAGGCGCTGGCCGCCGATGGCGAGGACGGCATTCTCGGTGCGCTGAAACTCCGGCTGGAGCGCCTGGCCTGCGATTTCGACCTCAAGGACAACTACTTCGCCCAGCAGGCCTTTGGGCGGCACTATGGCGAGGGGTCCGACGCGGCTTTCCCGCCCTATCTCCAGCCACGGCATTTCGCGGCGGTGAAGGAGCGCGCTCCCGGCGTTTCCTATCGCCAGAGCGCGGTCACGGCCTTCCTGGAAGACCAGCCGGCGGAGAGCTGCGACGCCTATGTGCTGCTCGATGCGCAGGACTGGATGAACGATGCCGATCTGACGGCACTATGGTCGCAGATCACGCGCACGGCCCGGCCGGGGGCGCGGGTGATCTTCCGCACCGCGGCCGACGAGCGCCTGCTGCCGGGTCGTGTGCCGGCCGCGATCCTCGATCAGTGGCATTACGAGGAGGAGACGAGCCGCGAGCTCTGCCGGCAGGACCGTTCGGCGATCTATGGCGGCTTCCACCTCTATGTGCTCAAGGGGCAGACGCGGTGAGTGCGGCCGAGGCGTCGGCTGGCTCCGCTGCCGGGCTGATGGACCGGATCTATCGGCACCAGCGCCATTTCTACGACGCCAGCCGGAAGTTCTACCTGCTCGGCCGCGACCAGCTCATCGATGGGTTGCAGCCGCCTCCCGGCGGAAGCGTGCTGGAGATCGGCTGCGGCACGGGGCGCAACCTGATCCGGATCGCCCGGCGCTATCCGGACTGCGCCTGCCATGGGCTCGACGTCTCCGGCGCGATGCTGCTGACGGCGCAAGGTTCTATCGCGAAAGCGGGGCTGGAGCCGCGGATCAGGCTCGCGCAGGCGGATGCGACCGACTTCGATCCGCAGGCGTTGTTCGGGCGCGCCGGCTTCGACCGGATCGTGATCTCCTATGCGCTGTCGATGATCCCGCCCTGGCAGGGCGTCGTCGCCGAAGCGTTGCGCCGGCTTGATCCGGGCGGCTCGCTGCATATCGTGGATTTCGGCGATCAGGCGGGCTTGCCGGCGCCGTTCAAGGTGGTGTTGCTGCGCTGGCTGGCGCTATTCCATGTCACGCCGCGCGAGGATTTGCCCGAGGTCGTGCGAGCGATGGCCGAAGCGGCCGGGGCCGATTGCCGGATCGACGCGCCTTATCGCGGCTATGCGGTCCATGCGGTGGCGACGCGGCGTAGCGGCACGCCAGTCTAAAGGATTGGACTGAATACGATATTCAGTCCAATCCTTTAGCTCTTTGTTCTTGCATCGGCTTCGTCCGAAAACCGCGTCACACTTTTCGTGCCGATGCTTTAGCGCCTATGCTCGTCGGCGATGGATGCCGCCGACGCCCCGCCTGACCAGAGCCGCTTCGAAGCCCTGCGCGGCCGGCTGCGCCAGCTCTATCACGGCCGCTCGCCGGCTGCCTTGCGCTTCCAGGCGATCACGACGGTCGTCGATCTCCTGATCATCGCCTTCTTCATCATGACGCCGCTGCTCAGGGAGAACCCGGCCTTTCTCTGGATCGACTATTCGGTCGCGGTGATCATGGTCGCCGAGATCGGCGCGCGGTTGCTGGCCTCGACCAACATGCTCAGGCTGCTGCGCCAGCCGACCATGCTGCTCGACCTCTTCATCCTGCTGACGCTGCTCATGCCGCAATGGCTGGAGAATTTCGGCTTCCTGCGCATCCTCAGGCTGTGGTCGCTCTCGCATAAGGGGATCGTCTGGGCGCAGTTCCGCGAAACCCGCTTCCGCGAGTGGGAGAACGTGGTCCGCGCGCTAAGCAATATCGCGACCTTCCTCTTCGTGGTGACCGGCTTCGTCTACACCTTCTTCTTCCGGCACGAAGGCGGGCTGGAGAGCTATGTCCAGGCGCTCTATTTCACGGTCGCGACGGTGACCACGACCGGCTTCGGTGACGTGACCCTGCCGGGCATCGCCGGCAAGCTGACCTCGATCCTGGTGATGATCGTCGGGATCACCTTGTTCGTGCGATTGGCGCAGGCGTTGTTCCGCCCGAACAAGGTGCTGTTTCCGTGTCCCGAATGCGCCTTGCAGCGCCACGAGCCGGATGCGGTCTATTGCAAGGCCTGCGGGCACAAGCTGAAGATACCCGACGACGATCCCTGATAAGATCAGATGCTCAGCCCTCATCCTGAGGAGCAGCCGAAGGCTGCGTCTCGAAGGATATTTCAGGAGGTTCAGGAGCCGTCTGGAGCATCCTTCGAGACGCCGCTACGCGGCTCCTCAGGATGAGGGCTGGAGATTTTGAGACCACCGAGGCCGAAGCCGTTCAGTGCCGCGTTTCGGTGGCCGCCTCGGTCTCGCGCTCGTCGGCTGTCTCCTCGACCCGGATCGCCGATTTCCGGGGCATGCCGATGATGCGGCCGATCGTGGCCGGCAGTGGCATCATGCTGTGGGCCGCCTTCATCAGGGCGATATTGGCGAGGATGTCGGCGGGGAAGGGCGTGACCTTGCGATTGATCATGTCGACATGCAGCGACAGGTTCTCGCTGGTCGCCGCCAGCCAGCCCTCGTTGGCGTGGCGCATCTCCAGGTAATAATGCAGGCGCTTGTCGTCGAAGGCGATGAGCTGCGCGGTGATGCGGACGAGATCGCCCTCGGTCAGCTCGCGCTTGTAGAGGACATGGCACTCCGCCGCGAAGGTGGAGGCGTGGCGCGTCTCGACATAGTCGCGAGTCAATCCGACTAGCGAGAAGACCTCGTCGACCGCGCGGTCGAACAGAACATGGTAATAGGCCATGTTGAGATGGCCGTTATAGTCTATCCATTGCGGCTCGACCCGCATCGCCGATGAGACGAAGGGCGCAAAAAACAGCGCCGGGGCGCGGGTATCGTGTTTCATGTTCGCCTCCCTGACAGGCGCCTCGTTCAAGGGCCGGCGGCATTATTGCCGCTGCCCATTCGACCGTCGCATGATCTAGTATGCATCGCTCGCAATGGGCGTCAGCATTTTGGGCCGGCCAGTATGGCAGGACCATGTCGAAGCGTAACCAATTGCGAAAACGATCCGATCGAAATCTAACCGCCAAAACCGGATGTTGACAATGAGCCTGCCTGCCGCCGCTCCTCATGACAGCCCTGTCCCGGCCGCAGTGCTGCCGCCCTCGCCGGAGGCGATCGCGGCGGTGACGCAGACGCTGGCGGCGAGCTTCGGCAACCGGCTCGTCACCAGCCTCGCCGTGCGCCAGCAGCACGGCCATACGTTGACCTGGATTCCGAACCAGCCGCCGGATGCGGTGGTGTTTCCGCAGAGCACGGACGAAGTCTCCGAGATCGTGAAGCTCTGCGCTACGCATGGCGTGCCGGTCATCGCTTTCGGCACGGGCACCTCGCTGGAAGGCCATGTCAACGCGGCCTTCGGCGGCGTCTGCATCGACATGTCCCAGATGAAGCGGATCATCGCGGTTCATGCCGAGGATCTCGACGTCGTGGTCGAGGCCGGGGTTACCCGCAAGGAGCTCAACGAGCACCTGCGCGACCAGGGCCTGATGTTCCCGATCGACCCCGGCGCCGACGCCTCGCTCGGTGGCATGGCGGCGACGCGGGCCTCGGGCACCAATGCCGTCCGCTATGGGACGATGAAGGACAATGTCCTGGCGCTGACCGCGGTGATGGCCGACGGCTCGATCGTGAAAACCTCGACACGGGCCCGCAAGACCTCGGCCGGCTATGATCTCACCCGCCTGCTCGTCGGCTCGGAAGGCACGCTCGGCATCATCACCGAGGTGACGCTGAAGCTGCACGGCATTCCGGAAGCGATCGCCGCCGGCGTCTGTCCGTTCCCCTCGGTGAAGGCGGCCTGCGACGCGACGATCATCACGATCCAGTCCGGCCTGCCGGTCGCGCGCATCGAATTGCTCGACGACGTGATGATCCGCGGCGTCAACCTGCACGCCAAGCTCGGCCTGCCGGAGACGACGATGCTCTTCGTCGAGTTCCACGGCACGGAAGCCGGCGTGAAGGAGCAGTCCGAGCGCTTCGGCGAGATCGCGGCCGAGTTCGGCGGGGGGCCGTTCGAATGGGCGACCAAGGCGGAGGACCGCTCCAAGCTCTGGCAGGCGCGCCATGACGCCTATTGGGCGGCGAAGGCGCTGCGCCCCGGTTTCGACTCGGTGGCGACCGATGTCTGCGTGCCGATCTCGCGGCTGGCCGAATGCGTCGAGGAGACCAAGGGCGATATCGAGGCTTCCGGCCTGATCGCGCCGATCGCCGGCCATGTCGGCGACGGCAATTTCCACACGCAGCCGCTGGTCGATCTCAACGACACTGCCGAGGTCGAACGGGCGCAGGGCTTCATCGACAGGCTGGTGAAGCGGGCGCTCGCCATGGGCGGCACCTGCACCGGCGAGCACGGCGTCGGCCAGAAGAAGATGAAATATCTGGAGCAGGAGCACGGGGCCGAGGCGCTCGCGGTGATGCGAACGCTGAAGCGCGCGCTCGACCCGCGCAATATCCTCAATCCCGGAAAAATCGTCGCCCTGTGACGCCGTTGCGGCTTGCGCTACCTGCGGGGTTCGCCGAAATGTCGTGATCTCGCCGCGACTTGCGGGCAGGATGGGACATTCCGGCCCTGGCCGCCTTTGCGATGAAGCGGACCTGTCGTTCCGGACAAGCCGCCTTTGGCGGTGCCGATCCGGAATCCATCGAAGGGCGTATCGCTCTATGATGGCTTCCGGGCGAGCCCGGAATGACGGCATGGTCCGGTCGCAAGGTCGGGGCAGGCCGGAAAGCGACACCATTCCACGATCGACAGGGGCAGGCAGCGGAATTTGCGTGAGAGTCTGACAGTTCTGGCCGGGCTGCTGGTCCTGGCGCTGCTGGCGGCCCTGATCGGCCCCGGCTTCGTCGAGTGGCGCAGCTATCGCCCGCAGATCGAAGCCCGATTGAGCGAAGCGCTGGGCGTCGAGACGCAGGTTGGCGGAGCGATCGGCCTTCGCCTGCTGCCTTCGCCGCGCATCGCGCTGGAGAATCTGCGGATCGGGCCGGGCGACGGGACTGCGAGCTCGGTCACCGCCGAGCATGCAACCGTGGAACTGGCGTTGGCCGCCATGGCGCGTGGCGAATTCCGCTTCTCGGAAGCCCGCCTCGAGGGCGCTGCGGTTTCGCTTTCGCTGGACGAGAGCGGCATGATCCGCCTGCCCGAGCGGAGCGGCAACGGCATCCCGGCCGAAGCGCGTCTCGACCGCCTGACGATCAGCCGCTCGACCCTGATCTGGCGCGAGGCCGGCAAGCCTGCGGTCACGCTCTCGCCGATCGCAGCCGAGATGTCGGCGGTGAGCCTTGCCGGTCCCTGGCGCTTCGAGGGCGAGGTCGCAGGCGCCTCGCTGCGCGTCACCACCGGCGAGATGGAGGCCGATGGCAGGCTCAGGACCAAGGCCTATCTCACCGGTGATGATCTGCAGCTCGGCTTCGACGGGGCCCTGGTTTTTCCTAGGGGTGCCGACGGCGTCGGCGCGGAGCTCGACGGTGCCTTCAACCTTTCGCCGGGCGGTGCGGTCGCGCTCACGGGCCGTGTCAAAGGCGGCAGCCGGCAGCTCGATCTCTCGGGCCTCGCGCTCGATCTCGCGGGCGGTGCGGCGCGGCTGGAAGGCGAAGGGCAATATCTACCCGGTACCGGCAAGGGCTCGCTGGCTTTGCGCGCGCGCCGGCTCGACGCCGATGCGCTGGCGACGGCGCTGGCCGAACGGCAGGGTTTCGAGCGCGCCTTGCAGGGCCTGCCCGGCGCCTTCGACGTCAGCCTCGATCTCGACCAACTGATCTGGCGCGGCGAGGATTTTTCGGCCCTGGCCTTGCGCGGGCATCTGCACGATGGCGGCTTGAGCGAGGCCTCGGCGTCCTTACGGGTGGCCGGTGCGCTGATCGGTGCAAGCGGCAATCTCGATGGGAACGGCGCTTCGGGCCGGCTCAACGTCAAGGCCGACGATGCTCGGCGCGTCGGGCTGGTGCTGTCGCGGGCCGGGCTCGACCCGGCGCTGGCCGATTTCATCGCGAGGCTCGGGCGGATCGATGCCGATATCGTCGGGGCCTGGACGGGCCAAGGCGGGCGGTTCCAGCGCCTGCTGGTCGCGGGTTCGTCGGGCCTGCGCCTCGATGCTTCCGGCGAGATCGCGCCGAACCGGATCGCCGCGAAGGCGGCCGTGAACGGGCTCTCGCTCGATACCTTGCCGCCGGGCAACAGCCTCTCCGGCCTGCTCCGGCAGCGCGATGTGGCGCTGGAGCTTGCGCTGACCAATGTCCGGTTCCGCAATGCCCCGCCAGGTTCTGCCAATCTCGACCTGAAGCGCGAGGGCGATGTCTGGCGCCTGAGCCGGTTGTCCGTCGACGGCTTCGGCGGCGTTGCGGTCACGGGAGCCGGCGCATTGCTGGCGGAGGGCGGTGAGATTTCCGGGCGGGTCCGGGCGCCGCGCTTTGAGACCTTGACGGCGCTGGCCGGGCCGCTGCTGCCGGAGACGGCGGTGCAGGCGCTCCAGCGCGTCGGCGAAGGGCTGGCGCGGCTCGATGCGGGCTTCCGCCTGACGCGCGCAGCTTCGGGCGAGACCAGCCTGTCGGCGGAGGGCACGGCCGCGGCCGGCAGGCTCAAGCTCGACGGCCGGCTCGACAAGGCCGGCAACTGGAGCCGGGCGGCGCTCGGCTTCGAGCTCAACGACCGGCGGCAGGCGTTTGCGGCCCTGGGCCTGCCATTGCCGCAGCAGGGCGGGGCGGGACGTTTCACTCTCGAATTGGACGGCGGCAAGGCGACCGGCTCGCTGGCGGGGCAGGGGCTGTCTGTTGTCGTCGAGGATGGCGGGCAAGGCCCGCGACTGACACTGCAAGCGGACGGGCCGGGGCAGGTTCTCGCGGAAGGGCCGGCGCGCCTGCTGCCTGACGGCGTGATCGATGCGTCTGCGCGGCTCGCCCTCTCCGAGGAGGCGATCCGGCTCGACGAGATCACCGCCAATCTCGGCGGCATGGCGGTGTCTGGCGTGCTGCTGCTGCCGCGCGAAGGGCGCGCATCCGGCCGTATCGCGGTCCCGGCTGCCGATCTGCGCCCGCTGATCGGCGCCGCGCTTGGGCAGGTGGCGGCGACGCCGAACGCGCTCTGGTCGACGGGGCGCTTCGGGCGCGTGGCGGGCTTCCCCGATTTCGATATCGCGGTCGAGACCGGGACGCTCCTCGCCTTCGACGGCGGGACGATCCGCAACGCGAGCTTCGCCCTGCGCTCGGATCAGGACGGGCTCAGGATCGACGATATCCGTGGCAGCTATGGCGGCGGGCAGGTCGCGGGGCGGCTCGGTCTGCGGCGCGATGGCGGGCTCGCCCAGCTCAACGGGCGGCTCAGTCTGATGGCGGTCGATCTCGGCGAATTCACCAAGGGCGCCGTCGGCGGCAAGGCCTCGGGGCAGGTCGAGTTCGGCGGCTCGGGCGAGACGCCGGCACGTCTGGTCGCCGGCCTGAGCGGGGCCGGCAGCCTTGCCCTGACCGGCACGCGCCTCGCGCGGTTCGATCCCAACGCCTATGCGCGGATCATCGCCGGCACCGGCGAGGACGCGTCCGAGAGCGACGCATCGCGACTGCAGGATCGCCTGAGCGAGGCGCTCGACAGGGATGCCTGGGCGCTCGGTGACGTCACGCTGCCCTTCACGCTGGCCGGCGGCCTGGTCCGGCTCCAGCCCTTCGCCTTCGAGCGCAACGGCCTGCGTGCGGAAGCGAGCGGCATTCTCGACCTGCGCGCGCTTACCGCCGATCTCAGGCTCGGCCTGAGGCCGCTCGGTGCCCTGCCGAAAGGCTGGCCCGGCGATGCGCCGCAGCTCGCCATCGCCTGGCGCGGTCCCCTGTCCAATCTCCGGCGCGAGAGCGATGTCAGTGCCCTGTCGAACACGGTGGCGGCGCGAGCTCTGGCGCGCGAGATCGAGCGCGTCGAGGCCTTCGAGGCGGATGCGCGCGAGCGGGCGATGTATTCGAGGCGCCTGCGGGCCGAGCGCGAGATGCGCGAGAACGAGCGGAAGCTGGGCGAGTTCCTGAAGGCGCAGGAAGAGGCCCGCATCGCCGAGGAGAAGCGCCAGGAAGAGGCGCGGCGTGTCGAGGAGCAGCGCCGTCAGGCCGAGGAGAAGCGCGCCGAGGAGTTGAGACGCGCCGAGCAGGCGCGGGCGGAGCTGGAAGCGCGCCGTCGGGCGGAGGCCGACGAACGTGCGCGTGCCGCGGCCGAGCGGGCGGCAGCGCAATCGGCGGCGCCTCCTGCCCAATCCCAGTCGCAACCCGGTCCGCTCGTTCTTCCTGGAGCGCCGCTCAGCAGCTCGCCGGAAGGCGCGGTACAGGCGCCGACCGGCGGCGCCGCACCATTGCCGCCGCCGATGCAGCTTCAGCCCGGGACGCAGCCGCGCGGCGTGCCGTTGCGTTGAGAGCTTGATTCAAGCGTTTCGCGTTTTGATTCCGAAGTTTCTGGCAAGCAATTGAATATGCTGATTTTTGGATTGGTGGCGTAGCCGTCGCCAATCATGCGGGTCTCACGAGTGGACCCTCGTCATTCCGGGGCGCACCGCAGGTGCGAACCCGGAACCCACGACCGGGTGGGACATCTGATTCCTCGTCGCAGACGGCTCACCCGGTCGTGGGTTCCGTGTTCTTCGCTATGCGAAGCCCCGGAATGACAAAGGTGGTTCCGACCGGGAGCTGGCCGGCCGTTGACCGCACCGTCTACGAGCCGCCCGCGAGCTTCCGGTAATGCGCCAGCGCATGCAGCCGCAGCGCGGAGGAGAGGTTCAGCTCGCCCCGGCCGGAATCGACCTCGGCGACGAGGGCGGCGATCGGGCGGTCCTCGCCCGCCGCGATCTCCTTCAGCGCTTCCCAGAAGGGCGCTTCCAGCGAGATGCTGGTGCGGTGGCCGGCGATGCTGAGCGAGCGCTTGCGCTCCGGCTTCATGCCGGCTCCGGCTCGTCGCGGTCGCGCTTGTGCCCGTCGATATGGCGGGCGGCCTTGTCGCGCTCGGCTTCGGTGAGTTTCCGCTCGGCCTTGGTCCGGCCGAAGGAGATGCGGTTCTGCTCGGCTGTCTTCTCGGCCTCGGCACGGGCCTTCTGCTTGCGGGCCTGGCGGAGGTTGATGATCTCGGCCACCGGGCAAACCTCGCGTCAGTGCGGGCCGAGCATCAGCTCGGGCTTGACCGTCTTGTCGAAGAGCTCGGCATCGACACCGGCCTTCAGCGCCTCGTCGCGGAGCGTCGTGCCGTTGTGATGGGCGGCCTTGGCAATGCTGGCGGCCTTGTCGTAGCCGATCGCGGGGGCCAGCGCCGTCACCAGCATCAGCGAGCGCGAGAGTAATTCCTTGAGCTGCTGCTCATTGGCCTCGATGCCCTCGACGCAGTTGACGCGGAAGCTCTCGGCCGCATCGGCGAGCAGCCGGACGGACTGGAGGAACGCGGCAGCGATCACCGGCTTGAAGACGTTGAGCTCGAAATGGCCTTGGCTGGCGGCGAAGCCGATCGTCGCCTGGTTGCCGTGGACCTGGGTCGCGACCATGGTCAGCGCCTCGGCCTGCGTGGGATTGACCTTGCCCGGCATGATCGAGGAGCCCGGCTCGTTCTCCGGCAGGCTGATCTCGCCGAGGCCCGAGCGCGGGCCGGAGCCCATCAGGCGGATATCGTTGGCGATCTTGAACAGGTCGGAAGAGAGCGCGGCGAGCGCGCCGTGGGCGGCGGCGAGCGCACCATGGCTCGCCAGCGCCTCGAACTTGTTGTCGGCGCTGCGGAAGGGCAGGCCGGTCAGCGTCGCGACCTCCTTGGCGAAGAAGGCGGCGAAATCGGGATGGGTGTTGAGGCCGGTGCCGACGGCCGTGCCGCCTTGCGCCAGCGCGTAGAGCCCGCCCAGCGCCGCCTCGATCCGGCCGATGCCGAGATGGAGCTGCATCGCATAGCCCGAGAATTCCTGGCCGAGCGTGACCGGCGTCGCGTCCTGGAGATGGGTGCGGCCGATCTTGACGAGGTGCTTGAAGGCCTCGGCCTTGGCGTTCAGCGCCTTTTCGAGATTGCGCAGCGCCGGCAGCAGGCGCCGCGTGATCTCCAGCGCCGCCGCGATATGCATCGCGGTCGGGAAGGAATCGTTCGAGGACTGGCCGCGATTGACGTGATCGTTGGGATGGACGGGGCTCTTGGCGCCGAGCCCTGCGCCGAGCAGTTCGTTGGCGCGGTTCGCCAGGACCTCGTTGGCGTTCATGTTCGACTGGGTGCCGGAGCCGGTCTGCCAGATCACCAGCGGGAAATGTCCGTCGAACTTGCCGGCGAGCGCCTCGTCCGCCGCATGGGCGATGGCGCCGGCGACGCGCTGGTCTAGCAGGCCGAGCTTGGCGTTGACATGGGCGGCGGCCTTCTTGACCAGCACCAGCGCATGGACGAGCGGCAGCGGCATGCGCTCGCTCTCGCCGCCGATCTTGAAATTATCGAGGGAGCGCTGGGTCTGCGCACCCCAATATCGATCCGCCGGCACGGCGATCGGGCCGAAGGAATCGGTTTCGGTGCGCGTCTGCGTCATGGCGTCCGTCGTCAGGGCTTCTTGCGGAAGGAATCGAGGCTGACCACCTCGGCCGTGCCCCGGCTGTCGTCGCCCTCGGTGGCCGGCTCCGCCTTGGCGGATGCCGCGGCAGGCTCGGCCGCGGGCGCCTTGCCCTTGGCGGCCGGCAGCGCAGCGGGCACGATCTTGGCGGGTGCCGGCGGAGCCTCCGCGAGCTCCGCTTCCTGCGAAGCGGCATCTTCCGCCTGGTCCTGCGCCTCGAATTTCAGGCCGAACTGGACGGAAGGATCGAAGAAGGTCGAGATCGCGTCGAAGGGCACGAGCAGCCGCTCCGGCACGCCGGAGAAGGACAGGCCGACCTCGAAGGAATGCTCGCCGACGCTCAGGTCCCAGAACTGATGCTGGAGGACGATCGTCATCTCGTCGGGATGCTTCTCGCGCAGGCGCTGCGACAGGCGCACGCCCGGCGCGCCGGTGCGGAAGGTCACATAGAAATGATGCTCGCCCGGCAGCCCGTCGCGGGCCGCCTCCGCCAGGATCTTGCGGACCACGCCCTTCAGCGCGTCCTGCACCATGAGATCGTAACGAAGAACATCCTTGGACATCGGGTAGCGGTTTCCGCTTGTTCGTCCGGCGGGAACAGCCGGCAGGCCCTAAAAAAAGAAGTGGAGGCTTCTGTTGCCAGGCGCCTCCGAGCCCCGCCTTACGCGGCTAAACGCAAGGGCTTTGGTTTGGGAACCAGCACCGCTTACGCGGCGAGGGCAACCCGAGCATTGTTGTCGTTGGCAACTATGCAATGGCCCGATAACGGCGGAACCATGCCGAGCAAAAGGATAACCTTTACACCCTCGTCGATCCTATTTCGCCCCCGCCGCAGCCCTGCAACCGCTCGGCTGCAAGTTCCTGCTGCTCGCGCCGCAGGGCTGTGGTGGAGGCGCCGGGTACCGCCCCCGGGTCCGAAAGGCTTATTTCGAGATCCGTTTATCGCCATAGCCGGTCTTGCGAACGGCACCTGCGAATATAGGGAAGCCCGCGGCGTTGGCAAAGGGTTCTCGTGCGTTTTCAGGAAAGAGTGCGGGATAGAGGCTTTTGCCGGCCTCAATCGAGAATCCGTCCATTCTTGATGTCGATGTCGAGGCTCATCTCGTCGTCCTCGGCGGTGCGGCCGACGACCTCCCAGCGATCGCCGGAGCGGATGATCACCTCGACATGGACAAGGCCGGCGCTCCAGGCGATGGCGCGGGCCCGGCTCTCCGAGATCGTCGCGCTCGCGAACGTTTCCTCCGCATGAGCCGACAGCGCGATCAGGGCGCTGAGGGCGAGCGCCGCCATCAGGCGGCGCGGCAGGTGGACGATCGGCATAGCACTATCCCCGCGAATCAAGGGGCGATGAGCGGCGCCGATTGAGGCGGGTTTGCGGAAAAGCGGCCTCACGGCCCGTCGCGTTTGCGTGAGGCGGCGAGGCTCCCGCCATGAATTGGCAGGGCCTGCCGCAAACGCTGGGGATGCCTGCCGGCGGGGCAGGGCCAAGCCGTTTTCCAGCCGCTATAGTCGCGCGCCTGCCAGAGAGTCGCCATGCGCCAGTATCACGACCTGCTCCAACGCGTCCTGACCGAGGGAGTCCGCAAGGACGACCGTACGGGGACCGGCACGCTCGCCGTCTTCGGCCACCAGATGCGCTTCGACCTGTCGGAGGGGTTTCCCCTGGTCACGACCAAGAAGCTGCACCTGAAATCGATCATCCACGAGCTGATCTGGTTCCTGCGCGGCGACACCAATGTGCGCTATCTTCAGGAAAACGGCGTCACGATCTGGGACGAATGGGCCGATGCCAACGGCGATCTCGGCCCGGTCTACGGCCGGCAATGGCGCTCCTGGGCAGCGCCGGACGGGCAGGTGATCGACCAGATCGCCTGGCTGGTGAACGAGATCCGCCGCAATCCGGATTCGCGCCGGCTGATCGTCTCGGCCTGGAACCCGGCCGATATCCCGAAGATGGCGCTGGCGCCCTGCCATTGCCTGTTCCAGTTCTTCGTCGCCAACGGGAAACTGTCCTGCCAGCTCTACCAGCGCTCGGCCGACGTCTTCCTCGGCGTGCCCTTCAATATCGCGAGCTATGCGCTGCTGACCCATATGGTGGCGCAGGTGACGGGGCTGGGCGTCGGCGATTTCGTGCATTCCTTCGGCGATACTCACCTCTATGTGAACCATCTCGACCAGGCCCGGCTGCAGCTCTCGCGCGAGCCCCGCACGCTGCCGAAGCTCACGCTCAACCCGGCGGTGACGCGGCTGGAGAACTTCCAGTTCGCCGATGTCACGATCAGCGATTACGACCCGCATCCCGGCATCAAGGCTCCGATCGCAGTATGACCCTCACCATCCGCTCCGCCCGCCCGGGCGAGGCCGGGCTCGTGCTCGGTTTCATCCGCGAGCTCGCCGAATACGAGAAGCTGCTGCACGAGGTCGTCGCGACCGAGGCGGAGATCGAGGCCGCGCTGTTCGGGGAAAATCCGAAGGCGTTCTGCGACATCGCCGAATGGGATGGCGAGCCTGTCGGCTTCGCGGTGTGGTTCTACACCTATTCGACCTTCTCGGGCCGGCACGGCATCTGGCTGGAAGACCTGTTCGTGCGGCCGGATCAGCGCGGGCGCGGCATCGGCAAGGCGCTGATCGCCGGGCTGGCGCGGCGCTGTGTCGCGGAGGGCCTGCCGCGCCTCGCCTGGTGGGTGCTGAACTGGAACGAGCCCTCGCGCGTTTTCTACCGGGCGCTCGGTGCCAAGGCACAGGACGAGTGGACCGTGAAGCGGCTGGAGGGCGAGGCGCTCGCGCGACTGGGCGCGGAGGTCTGAACCATGGAGAAACGTCCGGTCGTTCTGGTCGCAGCGGTCGCAGAGAATGGCGTTATCGGCGACGACAACCGGCTGATCTGGCGGCTCAAGGCCGACATGAAGCACTTTCGCGACCTGACGCTGGGACGCCCGGTGCTGATGGGGCGCAAGACCTTCCTGTCGATCGGCAAGCCCCTGCCGCGGCGCGAAATCGTCGTGCTGACCCGCGATGCCGGCTTTTCCGCCGAGGGCGTTAGCGTCGCCCATTCGCTCGACGAAGGCTTGGCGATCGGGCAGCGGCTCGCCGCGGCCAGCGAAGCGGATTCCGTGGTGGTCGCGGGCGGCGCCGAGATCTACCGTCAGGCGCTGCCGCTGGTGGATCGGCTGGAACTGACCATCGTGCACGCCAACCCGTCAGGCGATGCGCTCTTCCCGGATTGGGAACGCGATGCCTTCGAGCCCGGAGCCAACGAGCATCATCCCGCCGATGCCGAGAACGATCACCCCTATACCTTCGTCACACATCGCCGGCGCGGCTGATCGCCGCTTTCCGTTCACGATGAATGGCTTGCGCCGTTGACGAATCCATGGCCCATGACCAAGTCAGCCCAGCGCCTTCGCTCGAAGGCGCTGACAAGCGGCCGTCATTTGCTTATGGCTTGGCCTCGACAGAACGAAAGGGAACGGCTCGAGAATGCCTTGGAGCAATCAGAGCGGCGGTGGCAGCGGCGGGGGAGGTCCCTGGGGTCAGCGCGGAGGTAATGGCGGCGGCGGTCCCTGGGGCGGCGGTTCAGGCGGCAGCGGGGGCAACGGCAACCCGCCCGATCTCGAGGAGATGCTGCGGCGCGGCCAGGACCGGCTGAAGAACCTCGTTCCCGGCGGCAATATCGGTGGTCGCGGGCTCCTCCTCGGAGGCTTGCTCCTGATCCTGATCTGGCTCGGATCCGGCATCTATTTCGTGCGTCCCAACGAGGTCGGTCTCAACGTCGTGTTCGGCCGCTTCGCCGGCAAGACGGGCGAAGGCCCGAACTGGAACTGGCCCTATCCGATCGGCAGCGTGATCAAGCCGCAGGTGACGAACGTCATCACCACCGAGGTCGGCTTCAGGACGGTCGAATCGGTGCGCACCTCGCGCCAGACCGACGTGATCGAAGAGAGCCTGATGCTCACCGGCGACGAGAACATCGTCGACATCGACTTCATCGTGCAGTGGCAGATCGACCCGGCCGCGCCCGAGAACTACGTCTTTAACATCCAGGATCCGCCGGGCACCGTGAAGGCCGTGGCCGAGAGCGCGATGCGCGAGATCATCGGCCGGCGCAACATCCAGCCGGTGCTCACGACCGATCGCGGCGCGATCGAGACCGAGGTGCGCCAGCTGATGCAGGAGACGCTCAACGGCTACAATGCCGGCGTGCGCATCAGCCTCGTCCAGCTCCAGAAGGTCGACCCGCCGCAGCAGGTCATCGACGCCTTCCGCGACGTCCAGGCGGCTCGCGCTGACCAGGAGCGCCTGCGCAACGAGGCGCAGACCTATGCCAACCGCGTCGTGCCGGAGGCGCGCGGCCGTGCCGCGCAGCTCACCCAGGCGGCGGAAGCCTTCAAGGAGCAGACGGTCGCCGAAGCGCGCGGCCAGGCCAGCCGCTTCAACGCGGTCTACGAGCAATACAAGAACGCTCCGGGCGTGACGCGCGAGCGTCTGTTCCTGGAGACGATGGAACGCGTGATGGGCGGGACCGATAAGATCATCCTCGACTCGACGGGCAACGGGCAGGGCGTCGTGCCCTACCTGCCGCTGGACCAGCTCCAGCAGCGCCGCCCGGCTCCGGGCCAGCAGCAGGGAGGAGCTCTGCGATGAACTCCCCCGTGTTGCGCGGCGTGCTCTTCTTCGCCCTCGTCATCGTCGCCGTCGTGCTCTACGCCTCGACCTTCGTGGTCTCGCAGACGCAGTCGGCGCTCGTCCTGCGCCTCGGCGCGATCCGCAGCGTCGTCACGGCGCCGGGCCTGTATTTCAAGCTCCCGGCCCCGTTCGAGCAGGTGACCCTGCTCGACAACCGCATCCTCGATCTCGACCTGCCGGCCCAGGAAATCATCGCCTCGGACCAGAAGCGTCTCGTCGTCGATGCCTTCACCCGCTACCGGATCTCCGATCCGCTGCGCTTCTACCAGGCTGTCAACAACATCCCGCGGGCGAATTCGCAGCTCGCGTCGATCGTGAACGGCAATGTCCGCTCGGTGCTGGCGGAAGCCACGTTCACGGCGATGGTGCGCACGGACCGCACGCGCCTGATGAACCGCATCCGCGACGACGTGAACCGGGAGGCCGCCCGCTTCGGCATGTCGGTCGTCGACGTCCGGCTGCGGCGCGTCGACCTGCCGGCGGCGAACTCGGCGGCGGTGTTCCAGCGCATGCAGACCGAGCGTCAGCGCGAGGCGGCGGAAGCGCGCGCTCTCGGCGGCCAGCAGGCGCAGGAAATCCGCGCCAGGGCCGACAGGGACTCGACCGTGATCGTGGCGGAGGCGCAGCAGCACTCCGACGAGATCCGCGGCGCGGGCGAGGCGGAGCGCAACAAGGTCTTCGCCGAAGTCTTCGGCAAGGATCCCGAGTTCTTCTCCTTCTACCGCTCGATGCAGGCCTATGAAGCCAGCATCAAGCCGGGTGACACGCGGATGGTGCTGACGCCGGATTCGCCGTTCTTCCGGTATTTCAACGGCCCCAACGCGCAGCGTCAGGACGGCCAGGCGGGCGCTCCGGCGACGCCTGCCCAGCCTGCGCCGGCCCGGCCCTGATCATGGCGAGCGACGCGGATGCTTGATTTCGTCGCGGCGCTCGGCCTGGTCTTCGCTATCGAGGGCATTCTCTTCGCCGCGATTCCGCATCTGGCGAAGGATGCTCTCCGTAGCGCGGCCGAAACGCCGGTGGACCGGATGCGGCTCATCGGCATCGGCTCGGCGGTTCTGGGCGTGATCCTGGTCTGGCTCGCGCGCGGCGTCTGGTAGATGGGGGCGCGCAGGCACATGATCGTGTTCGATGACATGATCGTGCGTCGCCCTTCCGCCGCATTTCGGAGTTCAATCATCGGGCGCGCCTGCTTGCCTTGCCGCATCAGGCGTGCATGCCTGCATCGATCGGCCCGCATTTTTCCGACATGAGGACCCCTATGGCATCGAACACCCTTTCCGCAGCCAGGCCTGTCCGCATCGCTCTCGCTGCCGGCGTCGCCGGCCTCGCGCTGCTGGCCTCGCCGGTGCTGGCGCCGGGGCATGCGCAGGCCAACACGCCGCTCCTGCAGGGGCAGACCTCGCTTGCAGATCTCGTCGACAAGGTCATGCCGGCGGTGGTCAACATCGCGGCGGTCACCACCAACGACACGAAGGGCCGAAACCTGCCGCAATTGCCGCAGCTCGGCCCCGACACGCCTTTCGGCGACCTGTTCGAGGAATTCTTCAACCGCCGCAACCAGCAGGGCGAGCGCCAGGCGCCGCAGCAGCGCCGCTCGCAATCGGCCGGCTCCGGCTTCGTGGTCGATCCCTCCGGCATCGTGGTCACCAACAACCACGTCATCGGCGACGCCAACGAGATCACCGTGATCTTCAATGACGGCCTCAGGCTCAAGGCCGAGGTTATCGGCAAGGACAGCAAGGTCGACCTCGCCGTGCTGCGCGTGAAGCACGACAAGCCGCTGCCTTCCGTCAAGTTCGGCGATTCCGACAAGATGCGGATCGGCGACCCCGTGATGGCGATCGGCAACCCGTTCGGCCTCGGCGGCTCGGTCTCCTCGGGCATCGTCTCGGCCCGCAACCGCGACATCAGCCAGGGCCCGTACGACACCTATATCCAGACCGACGCGGCCATCAACAAGGGCAATTCCGGCGGCCCGCTGTTCAACATGGCCGGCGAGGTCATCGGCATCAACACCGCGATCCTGTCGCCGACGGGCGGCTCGGTCGGCATCGGCTTCGCTGTGCCCTCGACGCTGGCGACGAATGTCGTCGACCAGCTCAAGGAGTTCGGCGAGACCCGCCGCGGCTGGCTCGGCGTGCGCATCCAGACCGTCGACGACGCCACGGCCGAGGCGCTCGGCCTCGGCACGGCGCGCGGCGCGCTCGTCGCCGGCATCGACGAGAAGGGCCCGGCCAAGCCGGCCGGCCTGGAGACCGGCGACGTGATCGTCAAGTTCGACGGCAAGGACGTGAAGGATTCGCGCGACCTGCCGCGGATCGTCGCGGCGACGCCGGTCGGCAAGGACGTACCGATCCTGGTGATCCGCAAGGGCAAGGAAGAGACCAAGACGGTCAAGCTCGGTCGCCTCGAAGACGGCGAGAAGGTCCAGACGGCTGCGGCGAGCAAGCCGACGACCGAGCCGGCCAAGCCCGCAGTGACCAGCGCGCTCGGCCTCGAGTTCTCGCCGCAGACGGACGAGCTTCGCAAGCGCTACACAATTAAGGACGGCCTCAAGGGCGTGGTCATCACCAAGGTCGATGCCAACTCGAATGCTGCCGACAAGCGCATCCTCGTCGGCGAACTGATCGTCGAGGTCGGCCAGGAGCCGGTCAACGCTCCGCAGGACGTGACCAAGCGGCTCGACGTGCTGAAGAAGGAAGGCAAGAAGTCGGCCCTCCTGCTCGTCTCGAACGGCCAGGGCGAAGTCCGCTTCGTCGCGGTGTCGATGAACTGAGCCTAGCGCCATCCAGGGAATGCGAAGGGCGGCCCAGTGGGCCGCCCTTTTTCGTTTCTTCGCCGATGTCGCGCGAGATTGAATCGTCATGCTCGCCACTGTGGCGAGCATCCACGCCTTGAACGGGACGCTCGACCCATGAAGACGTGGATGGTCGGGACAAGCCCGACCATGACGGGTGTATTGCCTTCATCCGCGATGGTGCGATTCCATCCGGGAGAGGCATGCTCTAAACAGGAGCTGCGGTTTCCCGATGAGAGAAGCGCGCCCGGAGAGACCGAGATGAAGATCAGCGAAATCCCCTTCGTCACCACCGAATGGTCGACGATCCCGGTGGAGCGCCATGCAGGCGACAGCGGCGAGGCGACCTGGCGCGTCCAGCATTTCGGCCCTGAGGAGAACCGCATCCGGGTGCGGATGGTCGAGTATTCGCCGGGCTATGTCGCAGACCACTGGTGCTCGAAGGGACACATCATCCTGTGCCTCGAAGGCGAGATGGAGACCACGCTCGCCGACGGGCGCGTGCTGCCGCTTCGGGCCGGCATGAGCTATCAGGTCGCCGACAATGCCGAGGCCCATCGCTCCGCGACGAAGACGGGGGCGAAGCTCTTCATCGTCGATTGATCGGCTGCTTATCAAACATAAGCGGGGTCATTCCGGACGCAGCGAAGCGGAGATCCGGGATCCATTCCTGAACCTTCGTCGGGAGTGCTCCGGCATGGATCCCGGGTCTCCCTTCGGTCGCCCGGGATGACCCGCTTTTCGGCAGGTAGGATCAGTTCCGCACGATCTCGCGGCCCGTATAGCCCTGGGCATAAAGAAGCGCGGTGAGATCGGCATGGTCGAGCCGGGCGTCGGCCGCAGCCGCCACAGCCGGCTTGGCCCGGAAGGCTGCGCCGAGCCCCGCCTCGCCAAGCATCGCAAGGTCGTTCGCGCCGTCGCCGACGGCCATCGTCTGCTCCGGCGTCAGCTTGAAGCGGGCGCGCAATTCGACGAGGGCATCGAGCTTGGCCTGCTTGCCGAGGATCGGGTCGGCGACCTCGCCGTTCAGGATGCCATCATCGGCGAGCAGCGTGTTGGAGCGATGCTCGTCGAAGCCGATGGTCGCTCCGATCGGCCCGGTGAAGACGGTGAAGCCGCCAGAGACGAGAGCGGTATAGGCACCATGGGCCCGCATCGTCCGGACAAGTTCGTGTCCGCCCGGCGTCAGCGTGATGCGGTCGCGGATGATCTCGCCGACAACGGCAAGCGGCACGCCTTTAAGCAGGGAGACGCGCTCGCGCAAAGCCGGCTCGAACTCGATCTCGCCGCGCATCGCCCGCTCGGTGATTTCAGCGACATGCGCCTTCAGGCCCACGACGGCGGCGAGTTCGTCGATGCATTCCTGGCCGATCATCGTCGAATCCATGTCGGCGAGGAAGAGCGCCTTGCGGCGCGTCGCCGCCGGCTGAACGATGACGTCGATTAGCGCGCCGTCCAGAGCGGCCCGAATATCGGCTTCGAGCTTGCGCGTATCGGCGGCTTCCGCGAAGAGGTCGGCAGCGACCGCGCCATCGAGCACGGCCGTGCCGGTGATGCCGGGCACGGCGCTGGAGAGGCGGGCGAGCAGGGCGTCGTCGAGGAGCGCCTGGCCGTGGGCGGATACGAGTGTGGCGACGAGCATGTGAGGAACCGGGTGAAGGCGGCAGGGCAATTCGGCGCGGTGCTCATCGCAGGTCCGACCGCGAGCGGCAAGTCCGCGCTGGCGATCGAGATCGCGCGTCGAACCGGTGGCACCGTCGTCAACGCCGATTCCATGCAGGTCTATGGCGACCTGCGCATCCTATCGGCCCGGCCGAGCGCGGCGGAGGAGGCGATGGTGCCGCATCGCCTTTATGGGCATGTCGACGGCGCGGTGAACTATTCGGCGATGCGCTATGCCGCCGATGTGGCGACGCTGTTGCAAGAGCTGCGCGCGGCGGGCTCGCTGCCGATCCTGGTCGGCGGCACCGGGCTCTATTTCAAGGCCGTCACGGAAGGCTTTTCGGCGATGCCGCCGGTTCCCGAGACGGTGCGGGCGGCATTCCGCGTCCATGCCGAAGGGAGCGAGACCACGGCGCTCCATGCCGAGCTTGCGGCCTGCGATCCTGCCATGGCGGAGCGATTGCGGCCGAGCGACCGGATGCGAATCATGCGGGCGCTGGAGGTCTTCCGGGCGACCGGGCGTTCGCTGGCGAGTTTCCAGGGCGAGCGCGAGCCGGGGCCTCTCGGCGGTGTGCCGACGCTGCGGGTCTTCGTGCATCCGGAACGCGAGACGGTGAAGGAGCGGATCGACCGGCGCTTCGAGGTGATGATGAGCGAGGGCGCGCTCGACGAGGTCGCACGCTTGAAGCAGCGCGGGCTCGATCCGCTCTTGCCGATCATGCGGGCCCATGGCGTGCCCGGCCTGATCGCCCATCTCGATGGCGAGATCACCCTGGAGGAGGCGATCCGGCGCGGCCAGGCCGATACGCGCGCCTATGCCAAAAGGCAGCTGACGTGGTTCCGCCATCAGATGACAGGCTGGGAGGCGGTCGCGCCCGAGGCCGCGCTGGAACTGGCTGCTCGACGCCTGGAGTTCTGAGCGTCAGGCCGCTTCGGCGACGGAGGGGGGCTCGGCCAGGCCGAGGCGATTGCGGCCCTCGTTCTTGGCGCGATAGAGCGCCTGGTCGGCGCGGGCGGTCAGCGATGCAAGCCCTTCGCCGGGATGCCGCGCGGCGATGCCGAGGCTGGCCGTCACCTTCAGTGCCAGGGTTTCCGAGACCGGCATGGAGCGGGTCAGGAGCGCGTCCTGGATCTGGCGCGCGGATGCCGCGGCGGAGGCCTGGTCGCAGCCCTGCAGGAGGATGCCGAATTCCTCGCCGCCGAAACGGCCGACCAGATTGCGCTCGTTGCGGAACTGGCCGAGCAGCAGGTCGGCGAAGGCGCGAATCACCGCATCGCCGGCCGGATGGCCATAGGTATCGTTGACCTGCTTGAAATGGTCGAGGTCGACGATGATGAGGGCGAGGTCGCTGCCCTCCGCTTCGCTGGCAGCGATGGCGGCATTGGCCTTGTCGGTGAAGGAGCGGCGGTTAAGCAGCGCGGTCAGCGGATCGGTCTCGGCGAGGCGGCGCAATTCTGTCTCGCGCTCCTCGCGCAGGCCGATCTCCTCGGAGAGGGCGCGGCGGGTGGCCCGCTCGCGGCCGATCTCGAGCGCCAGGGTTGCGGCGCGCATCTGCAGGGTCTGGTTCGCGACGGTCAGGTCGGTGATGTCGGTCAGGGTCAGCAGGAGCCCGTCGCCGAGCGGGGAAATCGCGATCCTGAGCCAGGTCGTCGTGCCGTCGCGCGTAAAGGAGGCTTCGAGGGTGTCCGGGCGCTGTAGGTCGATCGCGTAGAGGCAGCGGCGCCAGATCGAGGTATCCGAGAGGAAAGGCAGGCTCTCGCGGCCGTCGGTATCCAGCAGATTGACGTCCGGGCGTCCGCTCAGTTCGGCCGCGCGGCGGTTGGCGGTGACGACGACCGCTTGCTCGATCCGATTGGCGGCGTCTCGGATGAAGCGCAACGCGACGATGCCGCTAGGCGAGCTTTCGAGGACGGCATTGAGCAGGTCCTCGCGGAACTGCAGCGGCCGGCTGAAGGCGATGATGAAGCGGCGGCCGTCGCGCGTGACGGTCGGCAGGACCAGGCGTTCCCACAAGGCGACGCGCACGGCCTGGGTCGAGCGATGCACGGTGTAGAGCGGCCGCTCCTCGGCCAGGGCCTGGTTGAAGCTATCGATCGTGAAGCGGGCGACGCGCTCACGCATGCTCGAGAGCTGCTGGCCCAAGCGGGTGGCCCCGGAATAGCGCACGATCTCGCGTCCGAAATGCAGCCAGCGAAAGTCGTTGTCCCCGGTCGGCTCCAGGATCATCAGGTCATCGCCGAAATCCGGCAGCAGCGCGGCCGCGAGAGCCTCATAGGCCACGGCCTGGCCTTCGCTGCGATGGAGCGCGAAGCGACCCAGGATCTTTGCGATCTCCGGCGCATGCGCGCGCGCTGCAATATTCTCGGAGTGAACCTCGTAATACATAGCCGTCCCGGTTCGAGCGCGCTTACGCTAAGGCCGACGGATTGAAAAAGTGTTCCCTAAAGGCATGACATTTTCGGGACCGCGCGATCGGCCGCTCTTTAGCCATGTTAACGCTTGACCGGCCGTGCGCCCTTCGTTAGCGTTCGGCAACTTTAGTCAAGGAACATGTGCGCAATGCGCAAGCTTATTCTCGTAGAGGTGCGCTGGTAGGGGCCGGTTTTCGAACCGGGCGTCCCCGACGCCAGCGCACGCCCAGGCCCCTTTGAGGGCCTTTTTTATTGCCCGCATTCCAGACAGACCAGAAGACCAGCCGCAGGAGAGCGTTATGAGCGAGATGATGACCGGAGCCGAAATGGTCGTCCGCGCGCTTCAGGATCAGGGTGTCGAGCACCTGTTCGGGTACCCGGGCGGCGCCGTACTTCCGATCTACGACGCCATCTTCCAGCAGGACAAGGTCAAGCATGTGCTCGTGCGCCACGAGCAGGGCGCTGTCCATGCTGCCGAGGGCTATGCCCGCTCCGGCCCGGGCAAGGTCGGCTGCGTGCTCGTCACCTCCGGCCCGGGCGCGACCAATGCCGTCACCGGCCTGACCGACGCGCTGCTCGACTCGATCCCGCTCGTCGTCATCACCGGCCAGGTTCCGACGCATCTGATCGGCTCCGACGCCTTCCAGGAATGCGACACGGTCGGCATCACCCGCTCCTGCACCAAGCACAACTACCTGGTGAAGAGCATCCAGGACCTGCCGCGCATCCTGCACGAGGCGTTCTATGTCGCCGCCAACGGTCGTCCGGGTCCGGTCGTGATCGACATCCCCAAGGACATCCAGTTCGCCTCCGGCTCCTACACCCGGCCGCGCGACAACCAGCACAAGACCTACCGTCCGGTGGTCAAGGGCGACCTGAACAAGATCAAGGCCGCGGTCGAGCTGATCGCCGGCGCCAAGCGGCCGGTCTTCTATACCGGCGGCGGCGTGATCAATTCCGGTCCGCACGCCTCGGCGCTGCTGCGGGAGCTCGCGCGGCTGACCGGTTTCCCGGTCACCTCGACGCTGATGGGGCTCGGCGCCTTCCCGGCCGCCGACAAGCAATGGCTGGGCATGCTCGGCATGCACGGCACCTACGAGGCGAACCTCGCGATGCATGACTGCGACGTCATGATCAATATCGGCGCGCGCTTCGACGACCGTATCACCGGGCGCATTGACGGCTTCTCGCCGCGCTCGAAGAAGATCCATATCGATATCGACCCGTCCTCGATCAACAAGACGGTCAAGGTCGATATCGGCATCGTCGGCGATTGCGCCCATGTGCTGGAGGACATGGTCCGGATCTGGCGCGAGACCGGCGCCCAGGTCGACAAGACCGCGCTCGCCGCCTGGTGGACGCAGATCGAGGGCTGGCGCGGCCGCAAGAGCCTCGCCTACAAGCGCTCGGACACGATCATCAAGCCGCAATATGCGCTGGAGCGCCTCCACGCGCTGACCAAGGATCGCGATACCTACATCACGACCGAGGTCGGCCAGCACCAGATGTGGGCGGCGCAGTACCTGCAGTTCCAGGAGCCGAACCGCTGGATGACCTCGGGCGGCCTCGGCACCATGGGCTACGGCCTGCCGGCGGCGATCGGAGTGCAGATGAAGCACCCCAAAGCGCTCGTCATCGACGTCGCCGGCGAGGCCTCGATCCTGATGAACATGCAGGAGATGTCGACGGCGGTGCAGTATCGCTTGCCGGTGAAGATCTTCATCCTGAACAACGAGTACATGGGCATGGTGCGCCAGTGGCAGGAATTGCTGCATGGCGGGCGCTATTCCGAGAGCTATTCGCAGTCCCTGCCGGACTTCGTGAAGCTTGCGGAAGCCTATGGCGGCCACGGCATCCGCTGCGACGATCCGGCCAAGCTCGACGCCGCGATCATGGAGATGATCGAGACGCCCGGACCGGTGATCTTCGACTGCCTCGTCGCCAAGGAAGAGAACTGCTTCCCGATGATCCCATCGGGCAAGGCGCATAACGAGATGATCCTGCCCGATTTCGAGGGCGATACCGGCCAGATCATCGACGCCAAGGGCAAGCAGCTCGTCTGACGAAGCATCGTTATGCTCGGGCTTGACCCGAGCATCTCAGGCGGGGCGAGGCACCAGTCCGTGCCTTTCCGTCGAGAGATTCTCGGGTCGAAGCTCTGCTTCGCCCGAGAATGACGGCAGCGGTGCGGGAAGGAAAACACCATGGCCACTATCGGTCTGATCGGCGGGATGAGCTGGGAGTCGACCGCGGTCTACTACCGGCTTCTCAACGAGGGCGTGCGTGCGCGTTCGGGCGGGCTGCATTCGGCCGATGTGCTGCTGCATTCGGTTGATTTCGCACCGATCGCGGAAATGCAGGCCAAGGGTGACTGGGCCGCGGCCGGCGCTGCGCTGGCCGCGAGTGCGCGCCGCCTCGAACAGGCCGGGGCCTCCTGCCTCGTCCTCTGCACCAACACCATGCACAAGGTCGCGGACCAGATTATCGCCGCGACCAAGCTGCCCTTCCTCCACCTTGCCGATGTTACGGCGCGGGCGGTGCTGGCGTCTCCGTCGCGCCGGCCGCTGCTGCTGGCGACGCGCTTCACGATGGAACAGGGCTTCTATCGCGACCGGCTGAAGGCCTTCGGCGTCGAGGCGCTGGTGCCGCAACCCGATGAGCGCGACGACGTCCATCGCATCATCTACGAGGAATTGTGCCGGGGACGGATCGAGCCCGCCTCGCGCGAGCGCTATCGCGCCATCGTCGCACGCGCCGCGAAGGAGGAGGGGGCCGATGGCGTCATCCTCGGCTGCACCGAGATCGGCCTTCTGCTGTCGCAGAGCGATGTCTCCGTGCCAGTGTTCGATACCACCGCGCTGCATGTCGCAGCGGCGCTCGATTTCGTCGATGAATGGAAGGCGGCCGCGGCATGAAGCTGTTGATCGGCAACAAATGCTATTCGTCCTGGTCGCTCCGGCCGTGGCTCCTGATGCGCGTGGCCGGCATCGCCTTCACCGAGCAGCTCGTGCCGCTCGACGAGCCCGGTTTCAAGGAGGCGGTCTTTGCCGCTGCGCCCGGCAGCGGCGGCACCCTGCCGATGGTCGTCGACGGCGATATCGCCGTCTGGGAGACGCTGGCGATCTGCGAATATCTCCATGACACCTATCCCCAGGCAGGCATCTGGCCGCGCGACAAGGCGGCGCGCGCCCAGGCGCGTGCCGTCTCCAGCGAGATGCATGCGGGCTTCATGGAGCTGCGCAGTGCCTGCCCGATGAATCTGGGCAAGCGCTTCGCCGGTCGCGATCGCGGTCCGGGCGTCGCCCGCGATGTCGAGCGGATCACCGGGTTGTGGCGGCATGCGCGCGAGCGCTTCGGCGACGGCGGGCCGTTCCTCTATGGCGAATTCTCCGCGGCCGATGCGATGTATGCGCCTGTCGTCACGCGGCTGGATACCTACGGCATCGCCGTCGACCCGGTCTCGCAGGACTACATGCAGGCCGTCCTCGCGCTGCCCGCCTATCGCGAGTGGCTTGCCGCCGCGCTGGTGGAGCCCTGGGTCGTAGCGCATGACGAGGTCGATGAACCCGCTCTCGTCGATCTCCGCAGCCACTGACTTATTCCATTCCCCTCGATTTCTCCGCTCCAACCGCCTCACAGGTCCGCCATGTCGAAGCCCGCCAGCCATTATCCGAATGCCCCGAAGGCCCAGCCGACCGCGCGCCACACGCTGGCGGTGATCGTCGACAACGAACCGGGCGTTCTTGCCCGCATCGCCGGGCTGTTCTCGGGTCGCGGCTACAATATCGAGAGCCTCACCGTCTCCGAGACCGAGCATGAGAAGCATCTCTCGCGCATCACGGTGGTGACCTCCGGCACGGCCAATGTCATCGACCAGATCAAGGCGCATCTCGACCGGCTCGTGCCGGTGCATCGCGTCGTCGACCTGACCGAGCAGGGCGAGGCGATCGAGCGCGAGCTCGCTCTGGTCAAGGTCGTCGGCAAGGGCGACCACCGCGTCGAGGCGATGCGCCTCGCCTCGGCCTTCGGCGCGCGCGTGCTCGATGCCTCGCTGACCTCCTTCGTCTTCGAGCTGACCGGCGCGACCGAGGAGATCGAGCGCTTCATCAAGACGATGACGGCGGTGGGGCTGACGGAAGTCTCGCGCACCGGCATCGCCGCGATGAGCCGCGGTCCGGACTCGATGTAATCACGTTCCACCGGTGACACGCTGCTACGAGATCGCGGTCGCCGGATGCGGACCGGCGGGCTTGGCCGCTGCCTTGCTGCTAGAGCGTGCCGGCCATCGCGTCACGCTGGTCGAGCGCTTCGCGATGCCCCAGCCGCTCGGCTCGGGCCTGATCCTGCAGCCGACCGGGCTCGCCGTCCTGCGCGAGCTCGGCCTTGCCGAGGCGCTGATTGCGCGGGGCAGCAGGCTCGATCGGCTTTACGGGCTGGGGTCGGCTGATGGCTCTGTCGTGCTCGATGTGCGCTATGCGGCGCTCGGAGCCGACGCCTTCGGTCTCGGCATCCACCGCGGCAGCCTGTTCGAGGCCTTGTTCGATGCGGTGGTGGCACGTGGCATCGCGGTCGAGACCGGCTGCGAGGTCACGGATGTCGAGACTGGCAGCGGCGGAAGTGTCTCGCTCGTTCTGGACAACGGCCGGAAGCTCGGGCCGTTCGATCTCGCCATCGATGCCTTGGGCGCGCGCTCGCCTCTCATCGGCCGGGCGTCGAAGCCGGTCAGGCAGCGCCCGCTCACTTATGGCGCGGTCTGGGCCAATGCGCCGCTGGCGGAAGGCTTCGATCCGCATGCGCTGGAGCAGCGCTATCACCGGGCGAGCGTGATGGTCGGCGTGCTGCCGATCGGGCGGCGGGACGAGGATGAGACGACGCTCGCTTCCTTCTTCTGGAGCCTGAAGCCGGCCGATCACGCGCAATGGCAAGCGCGCGGCCTCGATGCGTGGAAAGCGGATGTGCTGCGCCACTGGCCCCAGACGGCGCCGATGCTGCAGGCGATCACGTCGGCCGAGCAGTTGCTGCTGGCCTCCTATCGCCACCATACTTTGCCGATTCCCGCCGGGCGCGGCCTCGCCTTCATCGGCGATTCCGCCCATTCGATCAGCCCGCAACTGGGGCGGGGCGCCAATATGGGTTTGCTCGATGCCTACGCGCTCGCGAGTGCCATCAACGAGGCCGAAGACATCGCCGGGGCGCTCCAGCGCTATGCCGCGCAGCGGCGCTTCCATGTTCGGCTCTATCAGGTAGCGAGCCGCCTGTTCACGCCGTTCTACCAGTCCGACAGCTATATGCTTCCGTTGCTGCGCGACCGGCTCGTGCCGCCCCTGGCGCGCCTGCCGGGGATCGACAGGCAGCTGGCCCTGCTCGTCGCGGGGCTGTATGGCGATCCCTTGCGGGCCTTGAAGCTGGGGCCGGCTTTCCCGGACAATCCTACTCTTGCGAGCGTAAGGGCATGACGACACCGAGCCTCGAACAGATCGCGCTGCTGCTCGGCATCGTCGGTTTGGCCTGTTTCGCCTGGCCGATCGTAATGCGCCTCTCCGGCAAGGCACAGGGCGAGGAGCTGGGCAGCGGCAAGAGCCTGCGCTCGCCGCTGTGGTGGGCCGGCTTTCTTCTGACGATCGCGGCGATCTTCCTGCAACGCATCGCCAGCCAGCAGGGCGGCTGAGGCTCAGCCGCTGAAGCCGCCCTCGTCGAGGAAGGCGCGTTCCTGCGCCGTGGTCTCACGTCCGAGTACCGGATTGCGATGCGGGAAGCGGCCGAAATTCCGGACGATGTCGCGGTGGATCTCGGCATATTTCACCCCCTCGGCATCGTCGGCGGCGGCGCAGAGTTCGATGCAGCGCTCCTGGTCGGCGAGCCCCTCCGAATGCATGAAAGGCATGTAGAAGAAACGCTTCTCCGGCGGCTGGTAGGCTTCGTCGAAACCCTTTGCTATGGCGCGCTCGGCGACGTCGACCGCTTGCGCGTCGGTGGCGAAGGCGCGCGGGCTGCCGCGGAACATGTTGCGCGGGAACTGGTCGAGCAGGATCAGCAGGGCATAGACGCCTTCCGGGGTTTCCTCCCATTCCGCCAGCTTGCTTGCTGCCGCCGCCTCATGGGCCGCGAGGAAGCGGCTCGTGATCTCGGCGTCGAAGGCCTCGTCCTTGGCGAACCATTTCTCGGGGCCGGCCTCGCGCCAGAAGCTGACAACGTCATGGGCGCTCGGCAAGGTCATGAAAGGCTCCGCTTCTCGAATTCCGATGGCCCAGAGATAATTCTCCCTCGGCCAACCGCCAGTCGCGAATAACGCTTGCGGGCCGTCCATCGCTGCGATAGATGCCTGAACCGTAACGTACGGTACTGGATTTATCCCGCCCATGATGCAGGCTTCCGCAGAGACGCAAGGCGAGGCGCTGACAGCGCGCCAGCAGGCCGTGCTCGATGCCGTGCTGAGCCTGATGGTCGAGAAGGGCAGCGGGCTGACCATGACGGCGGTGGCGCGGCGCGCGAGCTGCTCCAAGGAAACGCTCTACAAGTGGTTTGGCGACCGCGACGGCTTGCTGACCGCGACCGTGCAGTGGCAGGCCTCGAAGGTGAGGGCCGGCAATTTCGACCGGCAGAACCTCGATGCCGGCGCATTGCGCGAGAGTCTGAAGGGTTTTGCCGCGAACTGGCTGGAGGTGATCACCTCGCCGACCTCGATCGCACTCAACCGCATCGGCATCAGCCAGGCGGCGTCGCGCGACGGCAATCTCGGTTCGATCGTGCTGGCCAATGGCCGCTTCGCCATCGGCGAGCGCCTGAAGCCCGTGCTCGATGCCGGGCGCGAGGCAGGGCTGCTCGCCTTCGACGATACCGAGACGGCCTTCCGCACCTTCTTCGGCCTCGCCGGCCGCGACGTCCAGATCCGGCTTCTGCTCGGCGACACGCTGACCTCGAGCCGGGCCGAGATCGCCGCCGATTCCGAGCGGGCGACCGAACAGTTTCTCACCCTCTACGGCACGGGGCTGAAGGCCTCGGGCCGGGACAAGATCAACGCGTAACCCAAGGAGACTCCCATGCGCGTCTATTACGATCGTGATGCCGACATCAACCTGATCAAGGGCAAGAAGGTCTGCATCGTGGGCTACGGCTCGCAGGGCCATGCGCATGCGCTCAACCTGCGCGATTCCGGCGTCAAGGACGTTATCATCGCGCTCAAGGCCGGCTCGGCCACGCGCAAGAAGGCCGAAGAGGCCGGCTTCAAGGTGATGACCCCGTCGGAGGCCGCCAAGGTCTCGGACATCATGATGATGCTGACCCCGGACGAGCTGCAGGGCGACATCTATCGCGACGAGCTGCACGCCAACATGAAGGAGGGCGCCGCCCTCCTGTTCGCGCACGGCCTCAACGTGCATTTCAACCTGATCGAGCCGCGCAAGGACCTCGACGTGCTGATGGTCGCCCCGAAGGGCCCCGGCCACACCGTCCGCTCCGAGTATCAGCGCGGCGGCGGCGTGCCGACCCTGATCGCGATCCACCAGGACGCGACCGGCAACGCCCATGACCTAGGCCTGTCCTATGCCTCGGCCAATGGCGGCGGCCGCGCCGGCATCATCGAGACCACCTTCAAGGAAGAGTGCGAGACCGATCTCTTCGGCGAGCAGGTCGTGCTCTGCGGCGGCCTCGTCGAGCTGATCAAGGCCGGCTACGAGACGCTGACCGAGGCCGGCTACGCCCCCGAGATGGCCTATTTCGAGTGCCTCCACGAGGTGAAGCTGATCGTGGACCTGATCTACGAAGGCGGCATCGCCAACATGAACTACTCGATCTCGAACACCGCCGAGTACGGCGAGTACGTCACCGGTCCGCGCATCATCACGCCCGAGACCAAGGCCGAGATGAAGCGCGTCCTGACCGACATCCAGTCGGGCAAGTTCACCCGCGACTGGATGCTGGAGAACAAGGTCAACCAGACGTCGTTCAAGGCGACCCGTGCCCGCTACGCCGCCCATCCGATCGAGGAAGTCGGCGCCAAGCTCCGCGACATGATGCCGTGGATCAAGGCCAAGGCCCTGGTCGACAAGACCAAGAACTGAGCCCTTCCTCCGATCGTCAGCCTCGGGCTTGGCCCGCGTATCTCGTGACGGAGGGATGCTCTTTCCGGCAAGAACTTCTCGGGTCGCTGCCCGGCAGCGTCCCGAGAATGACCGACAGGGAAACGGGCTTCCCAGATTGATTCAAGGCGTTCCGGATCTGATTCCGAAATTCCCCGTAATCATCTGATATCAAACGATAGTGCCGGTTCCGGGCGGTGGTCGAAAGGCTGCCGCCCGCTTTCTTTCAGAAGGCTGATCGGAACCGGTCCGAGAGCGAGGCGTTCCTCTTGCGGTGCAGGTCCAACAGGGTCTGCGAGACCTCAAGGAGACGGTCATGACGGTCGATACCCGACCCAGAGTGCCGGTCGAGGATTTGGACAAGGCCCGCGGCGGCGATCCGATTCCGCCGATGCGTGCCGACGATCACAGCAATGCCGATCCCGCGGTCGAGACGCCGATCGAGGCGCGGCAGGGCTTTCTCGGCCGGCCGGTGCTGATGGTGCTGATCGGCGGGCTCGTGCTCGTGGCGATCGCGTGGTTCGCCGTGGAGAAGCTGGTCTATTGAGTGTCGCGAAACCGTTCGTGTTTGCCCGCTGAAGGGGAGGCCGTGATGGAACATCTGCGTATTCTTGAAACGCCTATGGCGATCCGCGTGGTGATGGCGCTGTCGCTGGCGATGATGCTGGCGGTGATCGTCGGGCTGGTCTGACGCAACCGCTTTCCGCATCTGAAATGACGAAGCCTCCGGCGCCTGGCGCCGGAGGCTTTTCTGCGGGATGGGGCCGATCAGAAGGTGATCTTGTCCTTGATCTCGGCCTCGACATTGGACGGCAGGGTGCCACGTTTCACGAGGTCGGCGAAATCCTTGAATTTCGCCTTGCCGCGCTCCTCGATGATCTTCTTGGAGCGGGCCTCGCCGATGCCCTTGAGCGTATCGAGCTCGGCAGCGGTCGCGGTGTTGATGTTGATCTTCTTGGCCTGGGTTGCGGCGGGCTGGGCCGCGACCGGGGTTGCGGGCTTCGCCGCCGGAGCGGCCTGCGTGGCGGGTGCTGCAGGCGCGGTGACGGGCGCGGCCGGCTTGGCGGCGGAGGGGGCCGGCGTCGCGGTCTGGGCGAAGGCCTGGCCGCCCATGGCGGCAAGCGCGACGAGCGGGATGAGGAAACGAGACATCGTCATGACTTAAGACCTCGCGGGTCGGCCCGGAAACGTCGCATCCGCCGGGGGCCGGGCCCCTCCGCCGGACGACGCTGGCGGCGCGGGGCCGTTCAGCGTGTCGCGCCGGGCTCGCCGTGGGGACGTGCCGCGATGCGACGACGCGAATAAGCACCTTTCGATTTGAACGGACTCCGAATGGCGCGTTCACCGGGCAGTCAGGTTTCCGGCGTGGTCAGCGAGCGAGGAATTCGCTGATGCGCCCGACGGCATAAAGCAGGCTGAAGCCCCAGGCGAAGGAAGCCAGCCAGTTGGCGATCTGGAACTGCCAGGAGGGCATCGCCACGATGCCGGCGACGATGGCGATGACGGCCCGCAGCGGCCCGAAGAAATGGCCGATCAGGATGCTGGCGATGCCCCATTTCTCGAAGAAGGCATGGCCGCGATCGAGCAATTGCGGATTGTTCCGGAAAGGCCAGTACTCGTGGACGCGGGGGCCCAGGTAGATTCCGGCGATATAGGACACCCAGAAGCCGCTGCCCGCGCCGAGCGAGGCGGCCAGCGCCAACGGCACGAGATTGAGGCCCGAGGCACCGGCGACAGCGCCGAATGTGGTGAAGAAGACCGTGGCCGGCACAAGCCAGGAGAGAATCGCGACGCATTCGGCGAAGGCGACGGCGAAGACGATCGGAATCGCCCATTGCTGATGCGTCTGCATGAAGTCGACGAGCGCCTTCATGGCTTGTTCGAGTTCGGCCATGGCGTTCGGCTCGGCTCCTGCGGGGTCGGGTCGGTCTCGCCATATGGCCGGGTCACCGGCACGATGCAAGCGGCGGGCCGCAGGGCAGGGCGTTGCCTTCCCGGGACGATCGCCTATTAATTCCGGCAACGCGAAAAGCTGACGGCCGGGCGCCAAGCCCGCACCCGCGAGGAAACGAAATTCATGGCGTTGCAGGATCGCCCGCATGCGCATGCGGGCTCAGGAGCGGTTTCGTCAGGCGATCCGGCTGTGGCGCTCGGCGGCGTCGACATCACCTTCCATCTCGCCGATGGCGGTCGCTACCAGGCGGTCAAGGGCATCGATCTCAAGGTCCATCCCGGCGAGTTCGTCTCGATCGTCGGGCCGACCGGCTGCGGCAAGTCCACGCTGCTGAATGCGGCGGCGGGCCTGCTCGCGCCTTCGGCCGGCTCGGTCGGCATCTTCGGCAAGCCGCTCTCGGGGCTGAACCGGCGCGCCGGCTACCTTTTCCAGCAGGATGCGCTGATGCCGTGGAAGACGGCGCTGGAGAACGTCAAGGTCGCGCTGGAGCCTATGGGCGTGCCCGAGCGCGAGGCCGACCTGCGGGCGCGCGAATGGCTCGGACGCGTCGGCCTGCGCACCTTCGTCGACCGCTATCCGCACATGCTCTCCGGCGGGCAGCGCAAGCGCGTCAGCCTGGCGCAGATGCTGATCCGCAATCCCGAGATCCTGCTGATGGACGAGCCTTTCGGGCCGCTCGACGCGCAGACCCGGCAGATCATGGGCAATCTCCTGCTCGATCTCTGGTCGCGCGACCGCAAGGCGCTGATGTTCGTGACCCACGACCTCGAGGAGGCGATCGCGCTCTCCGACCGGGTCGTAGTGATGTCGGCCGGGCCGGCGGCGGGGATCGTCGCCGATTACAAGGTCGACCTGCCGCGTCCGCGCGATATCGCTGATATCCGGCTGGAGAAGGCCTTCCACGAGATCCACCGCGATATCTGGGCCTCGCTGCGCGTCGAGGTGCAGAAGGCCTATGCGATGGGCGAGGGGCGCGAGCTCGTCGGGGGAGACGCGTCATGAAGCGGATGAAGCTCATCTCACTGCAGATCCTGGTGATGCTGGTCTTCCTCGCCATCTGGCATGTGGTGACGACCACGAGCCTCTTCGGCGACGTCAAGACGATGCAGTTCTTCTTCTCGACGCCGGGAGCGGTGCTCGCGCGCACGTTCAAGCAGCTCACCGGTGGCGATATCTATTACCATCTTGGCATCACGCTGACCGAGACGGTGCTGGCCTTCGTCATCGGCTCGTTGGCCGGCATCCTGTTCGGCTTCGCCTTCGCGCGGCGCGAGCTGCTTTCGGCGGTGTTCGACCCCTATATCAAGGCGGCGAACGCCCTGCCGCGCGTCGTGCTGGCCCCGATCTTCGCGCTCTGGTTCGGGCTCGGCATCTGGTCGAAGGTCGCGCTCGGCTTCACGCTGGTCTTCTTCATCGTGTTCTTCAACGTCTACCAGGGCGTGCGCGAGGTCTCGCCGACTATCCTGGCCAATGCGCGCATGTTGGGGATGAACGAGCGCCAGCTCTTCCGCCATGTCTATTGGCCTTCGGCGCTGACCTGGATGTTCTCCAGCCTGCACACCTCGGTCGGCTTCGCGCTGGTCGGCGCGGTGGTCGGCGAGTATCTCGGCTCCTCCGCCGGGCTCGGCTACAAGATCCACGAGGCCGAGAGCGTCTTCGATGTCACCGGCGTGTTTTCGGGCATGCTGATCCTGGCGATCTTCGTCATCGCCATCGATGCGCTGGTGACGATGATCGAGAAGCGGCTCCTGGTCTGGCGGCCGGCACAGAGCTCGACGACCACCGCTTGAGGGATGACAGCGTGGAGTTGCTCGCCTCCACCGATCTCGCCTATCCTTCCTGCCGAATGCGCCCCGCAGAAGCGCTTTTCCATTCAACCGGAGGTTTCGCCATGAAGTTCACCCGCCGCGGCGCGCTCGCTGCGCTCGCCCTTTCGACCGCGCTCGGCATCGCGCCGCATGCCGCGCTCGCGCAGAACGCCGAGAAGCCGAAGCTTACGCTCGGCGTCGGCGGCAAGCAGCTCCTGTACTATCTCCCACTGACGGTCGCGGAGAAGAAGGGCTTCTTCAAGGAGCAGGGGCTCGATGTCGAGATCAACGATTTCGGCGGCGGCGCCAAGTCTCTGCAGGCGCTGGTCGGCGGCTCGGTCGATGTCGTGACCGGTGCCTATGAGCACACGATCCGCATGCAGGCCAAGGGCCAGGACGTCCGCGCCGTGATCGAGCTCGGGCGCTTCCCGGCCATCACGATCGCCGTGCGCAAGGACCTCGCCGACAAGGTCAAGTCCGCCGCCGATTTCAAGGGCCTCAAGATCGGCGTCACCGCGCCCGGCTCCTCGACGGCGCTGACCGCGCAATATGCCATGGTCAAGGCCGGCCTGAAGGCGACGGATGCCGCGATCATCGGCGTCGGCGCTGGCGCGAGCGCGGTTGCCGCGATCAAGCAGAAGCAGGTCGACGTGATCTCGCATCTCGATCCCGTCACCTCGAAGCTCGAGGCCGATGGCGACATCGTCTCGCTGATCGACACCCGCACCGAGGCCGGCACCAAGGCCCTGTTCGGCGGCTCGAACCCCGCGGCTGTGCTCTACCTCAAGAACGATTTCGCCGAGAAGAACCCGGTCACGACGCAGAAGCTGGTCAACGCTTTCATGAAGTCGCTGAAATGGCTGGAGACGGCGAAGCCCGAGGATGTGGCGGATCTCGTGCCGGAAGAGTTCCTGCTCGGCGACAAGCCGCTCTATATCCGCGCGGTCAAGAACTCGCAGGAAAGCTATTCGCGCACCGGCATCGCGACGCCCGACGCGATGAAGAGCATGTACGACTCGCTCAAGCTGCTCGATCCCGAGCTGACCAATTCCAATGTCGACCTGACGAAGACCTTCATCGACAGCTTCGCCAAGAAGGCAGCCTCCGGCTCCTGACTTATGCACGAGCGCGCGGCCTGTCTTTTGGCAACGCGCTCGATCTGCGCTAGGTGCATGCTGCGCTGGTTTGGCGCGGGGGGAATCACGTGAGCGGCGAGCACGCCTTTCTGGATGGCGGCGGCGAGATGGCCGCTGCCATCCGTGACCATGACTGGAGTTCGACGCCGATCGGGCCGATCGCGACGTGGCCGGCCGCGCTGAAGATCGCCGTCGGCATGATGGTCAATTCGCGCTTTCCCAAATGCATCGTCTGGGGCGCGGATCTGATCACGATCCACAACGATGCCTTCCGCCCGATCCTGGGCGACAAGCCCTCCGCGCTCGGGCGCTCGTTCCCCGATGTCTGGTCGGAGGTCTGGGGCGATATCGGCCCGCTTGTCGACAAGGCCTTTGCGGGCGAGGCGATCTTCATCGAGGATTTCCCGCTCACCACCAATCGCTACGGCCACCCGGAAGAGGTGTGGTTCACCTTCTGCTACAGCCCGATCCGCGACGAGGCAGGCCGCGTACTCGGCGTGATCGACACGGTGATGGAGACGACCGGCAAGGTGCAGGCGGAGCGAAACGGCCGCCTGCTCAATGCCGAACTCGCGCATCGCATGAAGAACACGCTGGCGATGATCGCGGCGATCGCCAGCCAGACCTTCCGCTCGGCCGAGACGCTGGAGGAGGCGCAGTCGATCCTCAGCGACCGCATCGCGACGCTGGGCGAGGCGCATAACATCCTGACCCAATCGAGCTGGAGCAGTGCGCCGATCCGCGCCGTGATCGAAGGGGCGCTGGCGCCGCATCGCTCGGATATCGGCACGGTCCGTGTCGAAGGTCCGCCGCTGCAGCTAACCGCCGACCAGGCGATGACGCTTGCGCTCGCCGCCAACGAACTCGCGACAAATGCGGTCAAATACGGAGCTCTCTCGGTCGAGACCGGCGAGGTCGCGATCCGCTGGTCCGTCGGCCGGCCGCAGAGCGAGGATGCCTTCCGCTTCGAATGGATCGAGAGCGGCGGGCCGCCTGTGACCAAGCCGCGGCGGCAGGGCTTCGGCTCGCGCCTGGTCGAGCGCGTCATGGCCCAGAAATTCCAGGGCAAGGTCGCGTTGGACTACCGGCCCGAAGGGCTGCGCTATGTCCTGACCACAACGATGGACAATATCGCGCCGCGGGAATAGTCGCTCTGCGTGAGCGATGGATCGCTTTACCGCTTTCGATTTGCGCCCCGCGTGAGAGCCGTTAGGTTCGCGGTCCCACCGCGAACGGGGTATCGCTTCGGACCATGAACATTCTCTCGATCCAGTCCCATGTCGCCTATGGCCATGTGGGCAACGCCTCCGCGACCTTTCCGATGCAGCGGCTCGGCGTCGAGGTCTGGCCGATCCATACGGTGCAGTTCTCGAACCATACGGGCTATGGCAACTGGAAGGGCCGCGTCTTCGATGGCGGCATGATCGACGAGGTGATGGAGGGCATCGCCGAGCGCGGGGTGCTGGCGAGCTGCGACGGCGTGATCTCCGGCTATATGGGTTCGGCCGATATCGGCCATGCCATCCTCTCGGCGGTAGAGAAAGTGCGCGCCGCCAATCCCAAGGCACTCTATTGCTGTGACCCGGTGATCGGCGATGTCGGACGCGGCGTCTTCGTGCGGCCGGGCATCCCGGAATTCATGCGCGAGCAGGCGGTGCCGGCGGCCGATATCGTGACGCCCAACCAGTTCGAGCTGGAATTGCTGACCGATGTCGAGATCAAGACCATCGCCGATGCCCATCGCGCGGTGGAAGCGCTGCGCGACGCAGGCCCGAAGGTGGTGATGGTGACCTCGCTCGTGACGGAAGAGACGCCGGGCGACTCGATCGACCTGATGGCCGCCGATGCGAAGGGCACCTGGCGGGTGCGGACGCCGAAACTCGATGTCAGCGTCAACGGTGCGGGCGATGCGATCGCGGCCCTGTTCTTCACGCATTACCTGCGCGAGGAATCGGCGGCGGCTGCGCTCTCGAAGGCGGCATCCTCGATCTACGGCCTGCTGAAGCGGACGAAGGAGGCGGGCTCGCGCGAGATCCTGACGGTCGCGGCGCAGGACGAGTTCGTCATGCCTTCGCAGGTCTTCGAGCCGCAGGCGATCTGAGCCGATCGCGATGAAGCTGCGCGTCGGCACCTTCAATGTCGAGAACCTGCTGACGCGCCATCGCTTCGAGCCAGGCGGGCGGGCCGAGACGGACGCCGCGATGTCGCTGTTCCATTTCCCGCGCGCCGACGAGCGCGACGCGGTGGAACGCTCGCTCGCCGTGGCGCTGGAGGACGACAAGCGCCAGATGACGGCGCTCGCCATCGCCGAGTCCGGAGCGGATCTCTGGATGCTGCAGGAGGTCGATTCGCTCGCGAGCCTCCAGGCCTTCTTCGCGAACTATGTCCACCGCATCGCCGACCATCGCTACGGCCATTTCACGCTCGTCGACGGCAATGATCGCCGCAATATCGATATCGGTTTCGCAGCCCGCCGCGACCTGTTCGGACAGGGGCAGATCACGGTGCGCTCGCACAAGGACCTGACCTTCGCGCAGGCCGGCGTGCATGACCGCGAACTCGCGCTGTTCGGCATCGGGCCGCATGGCAAGGTGTTCGCCCGCGATTGCCTGGAGGTGGAGCTCACCTTCGGCGGGCGGCGGCTCAGCCTGTTCGGATGCCATTTCAAGTCGATGAACAATGGCCGCGAGGATGGGCGGGCGGCGACGCTGCCGGTGCGCCGGGCCGAGGCGCGGGCGGTGCGCTGGCTGATCCAGCAGCGTTTCGGCGGCGGCTGGCGCGAGGCCAACTGGATCGTGCTGGGGGATCTCAACGGCTATCGTCATGGCCTCGGGCCGCGCGCCGAAATCGTCGACGAGGGCGCCAGCGGCATCGAGCCCCTGCTCGACGATTTCGCCGTCGATCCGATGGAGACATTGCCGGCGCATGAGCGCTGGACGCATTTCCGGCGCTATTGGTCGGAGCGCGAGGAAAAGCTGGTCGACAGCCATATGCCGCTCGACCATATCCTGCTCTCGCCTGCGCTGGCGGCAGCCAATCCCCGTCCGGCCATGCAGATGATCCGGCGCGGCCTGCCTTATCGCGTGCCGCTCGATCCGCGCGAGCCGGATCGCTCGATGGCGAAGCTGGCGACCTGCAGCGATCGCTATCCCCGCGTCGGCTGGGACCGGCCCAAGGCCTCCGACCATTGCCCGCTCACCATCGATCTCGAAATACCCCAGGGGTGATTCCGATGAAACGCCGCTTCGTCACGCTCGACGTCTTCACCACGCGCCGCCATGCCGGCAATCCGCTGGCGGTGGTGCTCCAGTCGGAAGGGCTCGACACCGAGGCGATGCAGGCGATCGCCAGGGAGTTCAACCTGTCCGAGACGGTCTTCGTCGCGCCGCCGGAGAAGCCGGAGCATCGCGCCTCCGTCCGAATCTTCACGCCTGGCGGCGAACTGCCCTTCGCCGGGCATCCGACCGTCGGCACGGCGGTCTGGCTCGCGCTCAGCGACGAGGCGGAGGGCAAGCCAGCCGATATGCTGGTGCTGGAGGAGAAGGTCGGGCCGGTCTCCTGCGCGGTCTCGATCAAGGGCAGCCATGCCGGGCACGCCACCTTCACCTTGCCGCGCTTGCCGGAGCGTGCGGGCGAGACCGGGGCGCCGGCTGCGATTGCGGCGGCGCTCGGACTCCAGACCGGCGATATCGGCTTCGGGTCGCATGTGCCGACGCTTTTCAGCGGGGGCGTGCCGTTTCATTGCATTCCGGTCGCGAGCGGCGAGGCGATCGGCCGCGCGCGGCTCGAACGGGGGCATTGGTCCGCCGCCTTCGGCCACGGCGGGGCCTTCCTCTACACCCGCGAGACCGCCGAGCCCGGCCACGATTTTCACGCGCGGATGTTCTGGCCGGGCGCCGGCATCGAGGAGGACCCGGCGACGGGCGGCGCGGCGGCCGCTTTCGCCGGCGCGGTCATGGCCTATGACAACCCTGGGGACGGCGACCACCGCCTCGTCATCGAGCAAGGTTATGAGATGGGCCGGCCGTCGCAGATCACGCTGGAACTGAGCGTGCGCGGCGGCGCGCTGGTCTCCGCCCGCATCGGTGGCTCGGCAGTCGTGGTCAGCGAGGGCGTGCTGCTGTGACAGACGGCGTCGAGAACGGCACCATCGTCCGGCTGTCGCGGGTCGATGCGCTGGTCGAGCCCTACGACTGGGCTTTCGTGCGCGAGAACGCGGGGAAGATCGCGTCGCATTGGGCCGATATCAGCGCCGGCAAGCCGGCCATGTTCAATGGCCGCGTCATGCTGCAGCACCGGGCTGCGATCCGCGACGGCGTTTTCCAGGCCGGCTATTTCGAGACGGATTACGCTGCCTTCATGACCTGGCGCGACGCCGGCTATCCCGGCCCGGCCATCCGCAACGGCTTCGCCATGGCGGCGCTCAGGGCCAATGACGGCGCCTTTCTCTGCGGCAAGATGGGCGAGCACACCGCCAATGCCGGCAAGGTCTATTTCGCGGCCGGCACGCCCGACCGCGAGGATGCACGGCCTGACGGGACGCTCGATCTTGCCGGCAGCGTCACCCGCGAACTCGGCGAGGAGACCGGCCTGCGCGTCGAGGAGCTTCTGGTGGGCGAGGGCTGGACGGCGCTGATCGAGCAGGGCCGCATCGCCTTCATGCGGGAGGTCCGCATCGATCTTCCCGCCGACGAGGCGCGGAGGCTGATGCTGGAGCGGATGAAGCATCTCGACGAGGAGGAGCTCTCCGACATCGTCATCGTGCGCGATCTGACTGATACCGAAAACCACGACATGCCGCCCTTCATGCGCCGCTATCTCGCGCATATGTTCGGCTGACCTTTTGGCGGACTCCAGCCCCACGGTTCCGTCATTCCGGGCAAGTGAAACGCAGACCCGGAATCCATCATAGAGCGCTACGCCCTTCGATGGATTCCGGATCGGCGCGGCTTCGCCGCTGGTCCGGAATGACGGCGTGTTTTGGCTCACGATATTTCGAGGATCATGATTATGGCCAGTCATTCCGAAGCCACCTATCCCGAAGCCCTGCCTTTGCCGGCCGAAAACCCCTTCGCCTCGCGCTGGGAGACGCCGTTCCGGCTGCCGCCTTTCGCGTCGATCAAGCCGGAACATATCCGCCCGGCTTTCGATGCGGCGCTCGCCAAGCACAAGGATGAGATCGCGGCGATCGTGGCGGACAAGGCCGCGCCCGATTTCGCCAACACGATCGAGGCGCTGGAGCGGGCAGGGCGTGCGCTCAGCCGCGTCGGCGGCGTGTTCTACAACCTGACCGGCGCCGACACGAACGAGGCCTTGCAGGCGATCGAGCGCGAGCTGTCGCCGATCACCTCCCGCCACTGGTCGGCGATCATGATGGACGAGGGGCTCTTCGCCCGCGTCGATGCGGTCAATGCCAGGCGCGATACGCTCGGCCTCAACCCGGAGCAGGCGCGTCTGCTGGAGCGGACCTACAAGGGCTTCATCCGCTCGGGTGCCCAGTTGAACCCTGAAGACAAGAAGCGCCTCGCCGCGATCAACGAGCGGCTGGCCGGGCTCGGCACGCAGTTCAGCCAGAACGTGCTGAAGGACGAATCCTCCTATGCGCTCTTCATCGAAGACGAGGCGGGTTTGGCCGGCCTGCCGGAGTTCGTGAAGGCGGCGATGGCGCGCGCTGCCGCCGATCGCGGCAAGCCCGGCCAGCATGCCGTGACGCTGTCGCGCTCGATCATCGAGCCCTTCCTGACCTTCTCGACCCGTCGCGACCTGCGCGAGGAAGCCTTCATCGCCTGGAGCAAGCGCGGCGAGAACGGCGGCGAAAGCGACAACCGCGCGATCGTCGCCGAGATGGTGAAGCTGCGGGCCGAGAAGGCGAAGCTTCTGGGTTACCCGACCTTCGCGCATTTCAAGCTCGACGACGCCATGGCGAAGACGCCGGAGCATGTGCGCGGGCTTTTGGAACTGGTCTGGACGCCCGCCAAGGCACGCGCGGCGCGCGAGGCCGCCGATCTTGCGGCGCTTGCCCAGGGCGAAGGCGAGAACGGCCCGATCCGCCCCTGGGACTGGCGCCATTATGCCGAGAAGGTCCGGCAGAAGACCTATGCGCTCGATGAGTCCGTGCTGAAGCAATACCTCCAGCTCGACCGCGTCCGGCAGGCGGCCTTCGACGTCGCCGGCAAGCTGTTCGGGCTGTCCTTCGCGGAGCGGCCGGAGCTTCAGGGTTATCACCCCGACGTGTGCATCTTCGAGGTGACGGAGCGCGCGAGCGGGCGCCATATCGGACTGTTCGTCGGCGATTACTTCGCCCGCGCCTCGAAGCGTTCGGGCGCCTGGATGAGCGCCTTCCGCGGCCAGCGCAAGCTCGATGGCGAAACCCGGCCGATCATCGTCAATGTCTGCAATTTCGCGAAGCCGGCCGAGGGCAAGCCGGCGCTGCTCTCGCTCGACGATGCGCGCACGCTGTTCCACGAGTTCGGCCATGCCTTGCACGGGCTGCTTTCGGACGTGACCTATGGCTCGCTCGCCGGTACCTCGGTCGCGCGCGATTTCGTCGAACTGCCCTCGCAGCTCTACGAGCACTGGTTCATGACGCGCGAGGTGATGCGGGAATACTGCCGCCATGCCGAGACGGGCGAGCCGATCCCGGAGGCGCTGATCGAGAAGATCGAGAAGGCCCAGACCTTCAACCAGGGCTTCGCCACGGTGGAGTACACCTCCTCCGCGCTGGTCGACCTCGCCTTCCACTCGCTGGAGGCCCCGGCAGAAGTCGATCCGCTTGCCTTCGAGGCGGCGGAGCTCGCCCGCATCGGCATGCCCGCGGAGATCACGATGCGGCACCGGACGCCGCATTTCACCCATGTCTTCTCGGGCGATGGCTATTCGGCCGGCTATTACAGCTATCTCTGGTCGGAGGTTATGGATGCCGACGCCTTCAACGCCTTCACCGAGACCGGCGACGTATTCTCGCCGGCGGTGGCGGAGAAGCTGAAGCGCTACATCTATTCGGCCGGCGACACGCGTGACGCGGCGGAGGCCTATACGCTCTTCCGCGGGCGGCTGCCGACGCCGGATGCGTTGCTGGAGAAGCGCGGGTTGGCGGCGTAGGCGCTCTACGTCATTCTCGGGCGAAGCAATGCTTCGACCCGAGAACCTCCTGACGAGAGGGCGCTGGTTTCCGAGATGCTCGGGTCAAGCCCGAGCATGACGAGCCTCATTCAGCCGGGATAACCGAACTTCGCCTTGGTCGCCTTGAGCTGGCCGATGGCGCCCGCGTCGTTGCCGGCCGAGCAGGTCGAGCGAGCGCGCGAAATCTCGCCGCTGACCCGGTCATGCACGCTCTTGGTGGTGTGGCCGGTGTCCAGATCGTTGTCGATCACCGCCTGGAAGCGCTCGACCTCGCCGGAGCACCCGGTGCCCGACGGCATGCGGAAGGTGTTCGGCGTGACGCCCGGCGCTGCCTGCGACGGCGGCGGAGCCGGGGGCGTGCTGCCGGACGGCGTCTGGCAGGCCGAGAGCAGGAACGCGGCGAAGGCCGGGACGAGGACGGTTGAGGCGCGCATCGGGAAAGCTCCGGCTGATCGTGCGCGAAACATGACCGATTCCTCCGACGCGGCAAAGCGCCCGTCAGTCGCGCTCGGGCATGAAGAGCGCAACGAGCGTGAACAGGGCGGCGGCGCCGGCCGCGAGCCAGATCGCATCGAGCCCGATGCGGCCATGGGCGATGGCGCCGGCGATCGCGCCGCTGAGCAGGCCGAGCCAGAGCACGAAATGGCGCAGGAAGGCGAGCTTCGGGCCGCCGAGCAGAGCACCGGCGATGCGCTGGCCCATCTTCACCAGCGTGCCGGTCATGTAGGTCAGGCCGATCGTGACCTCGCCGTCGCGCTGGAAGACGCTGTTCTCCGCGCCCATCGCGATGGCGAGCACGCCGGCGCCGGCCATGCCGAAGCCGATCATGTCCAGGCCGGCCGAGATCAGCAGCGCGAGCGTGACGAAGGCGAGCACCGCCGCCTTGCGCTGGCGCCCGGCGACATGGCCCGCGAGCGAACCGCCGACGACGCCGAGCACGAAGAGCCCGAGGATCGTGACGGCAAGCAGGATGCCGCCGGCATGGCGGCCGGCGAGCTCGATGGCGAAACGGGTGGTGTTGCCGCTCATGAAGGAGACGAAAAAGCCGCCGAGGCTGAGGAAGCCGAGCGCATCCACGAAGCCCGCAAGCCCCGACAGGCAGAAGGCGAGGCCGATGACAGGGCGGTCATAGCGCATCATGGCGCAGCGCTCCGGCAGTTCAGGCCGGTCTCCATCCTGGCGCGACCGCCGGCCGAATCGCGCTCCGCCATCCTAATTCACAGACGTCGTCTGTTCTTCGTTCAAATCGGCATGCGACACATGCTTGCGCTTCGCCCCGTGCTTCGGTTACATCCTGTCCGTCGATTTGAGGAACGCCTGTGGTTTCGACCGCCCGCCATGACCGGACGAAGGACTGCGCTGCCGCGCAGCTCGTCGGCATGCGCGCTCGCGCTCCCCTCGCTTGCGCTCCGTTCTCGCTTCTCGGCCTGCTTCTCCTTAGCTGCCCCTGAGGGCCGGCCGGGCATGCTGCCTGGGCGCTCAGGGGACTGACGAGAACCGCCGACAGAGAACCCAGCGCCCGCCTTATCCAAGAATTCCGCGGCGCGCCGACACCCGGAAGCAGAACCATGACCAATCCGACCCAGACCGGCTCCGCCCAGAAGCCTTCGGACAAAGACCGCGTCCTGATCTTCGACACCACCTTGCGCGATGGCGAGCAATGCCCCGGCGCCACCATGACCTTCGAGGAGAAGCTGGAAATCGCCGAGATGCTGGACGCCATGGGCGTCGACATCATCGAGGCCGGCTTCCCGATCGCCTCCGACGGCGACTTCGAGGCGGTTTCCGAGATCGCCCGCCGCCTGAAGCGCGCGACCGTCGCGGGCCTGGCCCGCGCCATCAGCATCGATATCGCCCGGGCCGGCGAGGCGGTGCGCCATGCTGCGAAGCCGCGCATCCACACCTTCGTCTCGACCTCGCCGATCCATCTGGAGCACCAGATGCGCAAGACGCAGGAACAGGTGCTGGAGATCATCTCCGCCACGGTGACGCAGGCGCGCAACCTGGTCGAGGATGTCGAGTGGTCGGCGATGGACGCGACGCGCACGCCGATCGACTATCTCTGCCGTGCGGTCGAGACCGCGATCAAGGCCGGCGCCACCACGATCAACCTGCCCGACACGGTCGGCTATGCCACGCCGGACGAATATCGCTTCATGTTCAGGTCGATCCGCGAGCGGGTGCCGAACGCCGACAGGGCCGTCTTCTCGGTGCATTGCCATAACGACCTGGGCCTGGCCGTTGCCAATTCGCTGGCCGGCATTGAGGGCGGCGCGCGGCAGGTCGAGTGCACGGTCAACGGCATCGGCGAGCGCGCCGGCAACGCCTCGCTGGAAGAGATCGTGATGGCGCTGAAGGTGCGCGGCGACGTGCTGCCCTACGATACCGGCATCGACGCCTCGCAATTGATGCGCATCTCCAAGGCGGTCTCTTCCGCCTGCTCCTTCCCGGTGCAGTACAACAAGGCGATCGTCGGCCGGAACGCCTTCGCGCATGAAAGCGGCATTCATCAGGACGGCATGCTGAAGAACAACACCACCTACGAGATCATGACGCCGGAATCGGTCGGCGTGACCAAGACCTCGCTGGTAATGGGCAAGCATTCCGGCCGCGCCGCCTTCCGCTCCAAGCTGAAGGAGATGGGCTACGATCTGGGCGGCAACCAGCTCGAGGACGCCTTCACCCGGTTCAAGGCGCTGGCCGACCGCAAGAAGCATGTCTACGACGAGGATATCGAGGCCTTGGTCGACGAGAACATCGCCACCGCCCATGACCGCATCAAGCTGGAATCGCTGACGGTGATCGCCGGCACGCGCGGGCCGCAGCGCGCGACCATGAAGCTGAATGTCGAGGGCAAACGCGTCACCGAGGAGGTCGAGGGCAACGGGCCGATCGACGCCATCTTCAACGCGATCAAGGCGATCGCGCCGCATGAGGTGACGCTGGAGCTCTACGACGTCCACGCCGTGACCGAAGGCACTGACGCGCAGGCCGAGGTGACGGTGCGCCTCGCGCGCGACGGCTCCTCCGTCAGCGGCCGGGGCGCCGATCCGGACACGCTGGTCGCCTCGGCCAAGGCCTATCTGGCGGCGCTCAACAAGCTGATCGCGCGCGGCGGGCGCCTGCACGCGCAGGCGGCGGAGTAAGGGGAAGAGGCGCAGTCAAGGAAGCGCCCTTGGGGAAGGGGTGTCTTCCCGTGCGCGGCTAGAGGCTCCTACCCTGGCGGCCTCCGTAAGGGCGCCCTTTCCTGGACAAGGTCCCGTGTCTGCGCAGCGGCACTGCGCGCCGCGGCGCGCACGGGATGACAGCGCTGTCTCGACCCGTTGATCGCGCGGCGTGTCCGCCTTCGATTCCGGTGGATGACGCCGGCGCGATCTGGCGCCGGCTCGGTTTTTGCTTTCATCTGCGCTTCCGGTGCGGTCGCTCCCCCGGCGGCCCTGGGGAGCGCGATGCCGATGGGTTATTTTCCGAACTGGACACTGAAAACCTCCGGCGCGGTGATGCCGGACGAGCGGCTGCCGACCGGCCAGACGGTGGTGGCCGGCCTGCAGCATGTCGTCGCCATGTTCGGCTCGACTGTGCTGGCGCCGGTGCTGATGGGCTTCGACCCGAATGTCGCGATCTTCTTCTCGGGCATCGCGACGCTGCTGTTCTTCGTGATCACGCGCGGGCAATTGCCGAGCTATCTCGGCTCCTCCTTCGCCTTTATCGGCGTCGTCATCGCGGCGACGGGCTATGCCGGCTCCGGCCCCAACCCGAATATCGCGGTCGCGCTCGGCGGCATCATCGCCTGCGGCGCGGTCTATGCGGTGATCGGCCTGATCGTGCAGGGCGTCGGCACGGCCTGGATCGAGAAGCTGCTGCCGCCGGTCGTGACCGGCGCCGTCGTCGCCGCGATCGGCCTCAACCTGACCTCGGTCGCGATCAGCATGATCTCGGCCAGCCCTTACACGAAATGGATCGCGCTGTTCACGGTCGTCGCGGTGGCGCTGGTCGCGGTCTACGGGCGTGGGCTGCCGCAGCGGCTGCCGATCCTGATCGGCGGGCTCGCGGCCTATATCCTCTACGCCCTGACCGCCACGAGCTTCGGCGCGCCGGCGGTGAATTTCGCCAAGGTCGGCGAGGCCGCCTGGTTCGGCCTGCCGCATTTCGTCTCGCCGGTCTTCGATGCCAAGGCGATGACCCTGATCGTGCCGGTCGCGATCATCCTGGTCGCCGAGAATCTCGGCCATATCAAAGGCATCTCGGTGATGACCGGGCGCAGTTTCGACCACCTGATCGGACGTGGCTTCTTCGCCGACGGTCTCGGCACCATGATCGCCGGTTCGGGCGGCGGTACAGGCGTCACGACCTATGCCGAGAACATGGGCGTGATGGCGGTGACGCGGGTCTATTCGACGCTGGTCTTCGTCGCAGCCGGCATTATCGCGCTCCTGCTCGGCTTCTCGCCCAAGTTCGGCGCGGTGATCGGCACGATACCCGTCGCGGTGCTCGGCGGCCTCGCGGTCGTGGTGTTCGGCCTGATCGCTGCGACGGCGGGCCGGATCTGGGTCGAGAACAAGGTCGATTTCTCCGAGCCGAAGAACCTGATCACGGTGGCGACCGCACTGATTCTCGGCGCCGGCGACTTGAAGCTGCCGATCTTCGGCTACGAGCTCGGCGGAATCGGCACCGCGACCTTCGGTGCGATCGTGCTCTATCACCTGCTGAACCGCCGTACGGCCTGACAATCCACAGCGCGGCGGGGCCTTTTCCGCCGCGTTTGAAAAAACTGTCACAGATGGGTGGACAGGGGGCGGGGCCTTTGCTACACGCCCCCTGCCTGACGCGGCCAACACCGCTGACCGGCGGCGCTTCGTGGCGTATGGGTGATTAGCTCAGTTGGTAGAGCAGCTGACTCTTAATCAGCGGGTCGTAGGTTCGAGCCCTACATCACCCACCACGACCTAAAATTCCTGACATCGTTGAATAGGTATCTCGCTGAAGCGGCCGCCTCGCGCCGTTGCCGGTTTGAGATTGCGGTCCTTTCCCGCCGAGTCGGGGAGCCTTTCGGCAGCTCGAGCGTTCTTGTGCGAAACGAGAGGTTTCGCATGACGCAATTCGATCAAGGCCTTGCGGCCGCTCCCGGCAACACGCCGGCCATCCCGAACCCGCCACCGGAGGCGCCGCCGCTGACACCGGGCGAGGTTCCGCCGGCTCCGCCCGTCGAATCGCCGCCGGACGCGGAGCCGCAGGGCATCCCGGTCGGGCCACCGCCGGAATTGCCGCCGAATGCGCCGCCGGAGGGGCCCCCGGCGACGCCGATCGATCTGCCGCCGGGGCGCGATCCGCGCCAGCCGCAGGAATAATCCTGCTCAGACCTTCGGGGCGTTGCCGGCGCCGATATCCCAGTAGAGCCCTGCCATGGCGACGAGCCCCTCGCGAGCGATGGCAGCCGGCAGGTGCTCGTCCGGAGCATGCTGGGAGCAGCCGGGATAGGAATGCGGCACCCAGATCGTGCGCAGCTTCAAGATTTCGGCGAAAATGTCGTTGGGCAGGGAGCCACCGAGATTGGGCAGCAAGGCCGGCTTCTTGCCGGTGCTCTCGGCGATCGAATCGATCGTGAAGCGGACCCAGGCATCGTCGGGGTCAAGCCGCGTCGCGCCGAACCGCTCGGTGCCGGGCATGATGATCTCGACCATATCGAAGCCATGCCGATCGAGATGGCGGCGCAGCGCCGGGGCGACGTCGCGCGGATCGATGCCGACGACGAAGCGCAAGGCGACGCGCGCCCAGGCGCTGGGCGGCACGGCATTGACCGGCGTTTCCGGCACGCCGGACTTCATCGCCAGCACGTCGAAGGAGCACCAGCCGAAAACCTGTTCGGCCGGGGAGAGGCCGGGCTCGCCCCAGTTCGGATCGATGGTCGGGCCGTCCGGGCCGCCGTCGATCTCGCAATCGGCGAGCGCGCGGCGCACGCCAGCGGGCAGTTCCTTCGGCACCCATTCATGGATGCGGATCTGGCCGGTGGGCGAGGTGATCGAGGCGATGGCATGGGCGAGCTGGATTGCCGGGTCTGAGAGGATGCCGCCCCAGTTACCGGAATGATGGCCGCCGTCGCGGGCCTTGATCTGCAGGTCGAAAGTGATGACACCGCGCGCGCCGAGGAAGACCGTCGGGCGCTCGGCATTGAGGCGCGGCCCGTCCGAGGCGATCAGGATATCGGCCATGAGCAGTTCCGCCTCGTCCTCGCAGAGCTCGCGCAGGCCCGGAGAGCCGGATTCCTCGCCCATCTCGATCAGGTATTTGGCGTTGAAGCCGAGCTTCCCGCGCGTCTCCAGCACGGCGCGCAGGCCATTGAGGTTGATGAGGTGCTGGCCTTTGTTGTCGACGACGCCGCGGCCGTACCAGCGGCCGTCACGCTCGACGAGCTTCCAGGGCGAGAGGCCCTCGCTCCACTGCGCGTCGAGGCCGCGGATGACGTCGCCATGGCCGTAGCCGAGGATGGTCGGCAGGGCGGGGTCCTCGATGCGCTCGGCATAGAGGAAGGGGCCGCGCGCCTTGGCATGGTTCAGGATGCGGCAGGTGAAACCGAGCGATTCGAGCAGCGGCTGCATCTCCTTGTCGAGATACTCGCCGAGGACCGGGGCACGGTCGGGATTCTGGCTTTCGGTGGGCATCGCGATCAGTCGGCCGAGATCGGTCTTCATCCGGCCTGAGTCGAAATAGTCCTGGGCTTTCGCGATCGCCTGCGCGCGGGTCATGGTCTTGTGGTCTCCCCAATCGATGGCCGGCACAGTGCCGGTGGACGCGCGCGAACGCCAGTGCCAAGAGAGCCGGGCGCGTCATGCCCGCCGGGCAGGGCGGGCGACCGCGCAGACCGACAAGGCACTTCCAGCCGCATGACGATGATCCCGCACCCGCACCAGCTCGTCGCGCGTGACACCATCCTGGCGGCGCGGGCGAAAGGCGCGGCCGGCTTCCTGCTGGGCGACCTCACCGGCCTCGGCAAGACGCTTTCGGCCTGGCTGGCGCTCTCGGCGATGCCGGAGCAGGACATACTGGTGATCTGCCCGAAGGGCGCGATCCCGCAATGGCGGCGGACCATGGCGCTGTCCGGCCTGCCGGCGAAGCGCGTGACGCTGATGAATTTCGAGAAGACGAAATCGCTGCTCGCGCCTGTCGCCGATAGCAAGACGCGCTCGACGCGGGCGAAGAACAACGAGATCGCCAAGCATGGCCGGCCGAAACGGGTCTGGCCGCTCGTCGTGATCGACGAGGCGCATCGCATCCGCAATCCGAATTCGCAGCAGGGGCTGGTCTGCCGGCAGATGGCGGAGGCGGCCGATTTCACGATCTATATGAGCGCGACGGCCGGCCAGTCGCCGCATGAATTGTCCTATCTCGCGGGCCTGCTGGCGAAGGCCGCGGGAATGCCCTCGGCCGATCTCGACGGATTCCGCGTGCTGATGAAGCGATTGAAGATCGGCCGGGCCAAGGGGCGCTGGAAGAACTGGAGCTGGGAGCCGAACGAGGCCGACCGCAAGGTGATGGCCGACCTGCTCTATCGCGGCGCCAACGCGATCGGCCTGCGGCGCCGGCCGGAGGAGATCGCCGGCTGGCCGGAAGTGCAGCGGGAGCTGGCGCCGGTCGCGCTCGATACGGCCGCGCGCAAGCTCTATGACGCGACCTGGCGCGAGTTCCGCAAGGAATTGGGCCTGGCCGGCGGCTCGACGCGCAAGCCGCAGGGTTGGGCCGCCGATCTGCGCTTCCGGCAGAAGGCGAGTCTGCTGCGCATCCCCGGCACGGCGGATTTTTGCGAGGACCTGCTGGGGAATGACGAGCAGGTGGCGATCTCCGTCGCCTTCCTCGAGACCAGCGCGATGCTGGCCGAGACGTTGCGGGGGCGGGGCTGGCGCACGGCCGAGATCAATGGCGAACGCTCCGGCACGCAGAACGAGGAGACGCGCATCGCCTTCCAGACTGGGCAGCTCGACGCGGTGATCTTCACCGTGACCGAGTCGATCTCGCTGCATCGCGGCGAGATGCCGGGCGGCGAGCGCGAGCGGGCGCTGGTCATCCACGATATGCGCCACAGCGCGATCCAGCTCCAGCAGATCGAGGGCCGCTGCCATCGCGACGGCCAGCACGCGACGATCTTCTATGCCTATGCCGAGGATACGGTGGAGGAGGCGATCGCCGGCACGGTGATCCAGCGCATGGCGGCGATGGAGGGACTTGCGGGGGACGATACGCGGATGCTGGAGGCGATCGCCGGGATCGTCGAGGGCAGGGCGGCGGCGTAACCCTTGCCGCTATAGCGAGGAAACACGCCGTCATCCGGACTTGCCCCGGGATCCATCGTAAGGCGTTGCGCTCTCTAATGGATTCCGGATCTCCGCTGCGCTCTGTCCGGGATGACGCGCGCCCTGACAAAAATCTGAGGCCTCGTTAGTTGCGGGCGCGCTCGCCGAGTTCCTTTGCGCCCTCGACCGACGAGCCGGTCAGGCGGACGATGCTGTTCCAGGCGTCGCGCGTATAGGCGCCCTGATGGACGACCGCGTCGTAGCCGACGACCAGCACGATGATGATCAGAAGCAGGCGGAACACGAACTCTCTCCATTTCTCCCTCCATTTCTCCAAGACATCAACGAAGCTGGAGGAGGGGAAGTTCCGGGCCGAGCGGCGTCATTCTAGGGGAGCGAAGCGCGGAGCCCCCAAAATCTCAGGACGAGAGGATGCTGGTTTCCGAGACACGGGCGCGGGAAACAAGCCGTCATACTCGCCCTTGTGGCGAGCATCCACGTCTTGAACACCGCTCTCGCCGAAGGAAGACGTGGATGGTCGGGACAAGCCCGACCATGACGGAGACCGATATGTGTCGGTCTCCGTCGGAACCCCCGGCCATGACGAAAATTTGAATGGGACGGGCCTCAGCCCGCCGGCAGCAGTTCCTTCAGCCGGAACAGGGCGATCTTCTCGACCTCGGCCAGCGCCGTCGCGAATTCCTGCTCCGGCGTGTTCTTCAAGCGCGCGTCGAAGGCAGCGAGGATCTGGCCCTTGGTCGCGCCCTTCACCGCCATGATGAAGGGGATGCCGAAGCGGGTCTTGTAGGCCTCGTTCAGCGCGGTGAAGCGGATGCCCTCGTCACTGGTCAGGCGGTCGAGCCTGGCGCCGGCCTGCTCCTGCGTCGATTCCGGCGTGAGCTCGCCTGCCGCCGCGAGCTTGCCGGCAAGGTCGGGATGGGCCGCGAGCAATGACTTCTGTTGCTCGGACGAGCCCTGGCGCATGGCAGCGACCATGGCGGCATGCAAGCCTTCCGCCGTGTCGTGGCCGGCGCCGATTCCGGCGTCATGGGTGGCGTCGGCGATCCAGGGGGAATGCTCCCAGACGCGGCCGAAGACCTCGGTGAAGAGTGCCTTCGGCAGCTTCGAGGGCACGTAGCCGCCCTGAGGCGGCTGCGTCCTGACCCAGTGGCGGGCGATGTCGAGCCTCGTCGCGACCCAGACCCTGTCATGGCTCTGCACATAGTCGAGGAAGCGGGCGAGCGCGGCGGCGCGGCCCGGCCGGCCGACGAGGCGGCAATGCAGGCCGACCGACATCATCTTCGGCGCGGTCTCGCCCTCGGCATAGAGCGTGTCGAACGAGTCCTTGAGATAGGTGAAGAACTGCTCGCCGGTGTTGAAGCCCTGCGGCGTGGCGAAGCGCATGTCGTTGGCATCGAGCGTATAGGGCACGGCGAGCTGCGGCCCCTTCGGCCCCGCGAGCCAATAGGGCAGTTCGTCGGCATAGACATCAGCGGTGTAGAGGAAGCCGCCTTCCTCCATCGTCAGCGGAATCGTGTTCTCGGAGGTGCGGCCCTGGTAGCAGCCGAGCGGTCGCTCGCCGGTGAGTTCGATCTGGATGCGGATCGCTTCCAGGATATCGGCGCGCTCGCGCTCCCTGGGCGTATCGCGATAGTCGATCCATTTCAGGCCATGAGTCGCGATCTCCCAGCCGGCCTCCTGCATCGAGCCGATGATTTCGGGATAGCGGGCGAGCGCGCTCGCGACGGCGAAGACGGTGACCGGCATGTTCCGCTGCGTGAACATGCGCCAGAGCCGCCAGTAGCCGGCGCGGGAGCCGTATTCGTAGATCGACTCCATGTTCATGTGGCGCTGGCCAGGCCATGGGGCGGCGCCGACGATCTCGGAGAGGAAGGCCTCGGAGGCGGCATCGCCGTGGAGGATGCAGTTCTCGCCACCCTCCTCGTAATTGATCACGAACTGGACCGCGATGCGGGCCTCGCCCGGCCAATGCGGATGCGGCGCCGCCCGGCCATAGCCCTTCATGTCGCGGGGATAGGTAGTCTGGCTCATGAAACCGCTCTTTTCGTTCAGTCTTGAAGCGCCGGCTTCCAGGAAGATGCGCCGTCATTCCGGGCTCGACCCGGAAACGATCATAGGATGCCGGAGCCTTACGATGGACTCCGGATCGGCGCCGCTCCGCGGCTTGTCCAGAATTACAGGTGTGTTGTCACCCGAGGGACAGGATTAGCTGCCGCGATAAGTGGAATAGCTCCAGGGCGAGGCCAGGAGCGGGACATGATAACGGCCCTCCGGCTCGGCGATGCCGAAACGGACGGGGACGAGATCGAGGAACGCGGGCTCCGCGACGGCGGTGCCCAGTCCACGGAAATAGGCGCCGATGGCGAAGGTCAATTCATAGCTGCCGGGCACGAGCGATCCTGCGAGGAGCGGGGCGTCGGTGCGGCCGTCGGCATTGGTCACGGTCTCGGCCAGTCGCTCGCGCGAGCCGTTGGCCACGATCCGGTCGAGCGTCACCGCGATGCCGGCGCCGGGGCGGCCATTGACCGTATCGAGCACATGCGTCGAGAGATGTCCCATGCGGTCTCCTGTGGCGCCCGGTCCCGGCGCGGCCTGCTTAAGGCCATTGTAGAGCGCCGGCCGCTCCGGTGAATATTGGCTTTTGCGATAAGATCATGTTCCCGGATGTCAATCGACGCTGCCTGGCGGGCAATTTCGGCGGCGGCGAAAGCAGGGTAGCTTCGTGCCGCCGAAGCCGCATCGTCCGGATTCGGGAAGGCCAACAGTCCTCGCGGAGCACAACGTCATGCTCGAAGCCTATCTGATGGAATGGGGCGGCATGATGCTGCGCTGGCTCCATGTCATCACGGCGATCGCCTGGATCGGCGCCTCCTTCTTCTTCATCCATCTCGACGCCTCGCTGAAGGCGGCGGACGACATTCCGCCCGGCACCGGCGGGCGCGCCTGGCAGGTGCATGGCGGCGGCTTCTACGAGATGCGCAAATACATGGTCGCCCCGGCGGTGATGCCGGCCGAGCTGACCTGGCACAAATGGCAGAGCTACTGGACCTGGATCTCCGGCTTCTTCCTGCTGGTCTGGGTCTATTATGCCCAGTCGGAGCTCTACCTGATCGACCCGGCGGTGATGCAGCTTTCGCCCTTCGCGGCCGGTGCGATCGGCATCGCGGCGCTGGTGATCGGCTGGCTGATCTACGATCTGCTCTGCAAATCGCCGCTCGGCAAGCATGATGTGTGGCTCGGGCTTGTCGGCTTCGGCTATGTCGTGGCGGCGAGCTGGGCCTTCGCGCATGTGTTTTCCGGGCGCGGCGCGCTGATCCACACCGGCGCGCTGATGGCGACGATCATGACCGCCAATGTCTTCTTCAACATCATGCCCGGCCAGCGGAAGGTGATCGCGGCGCTCACCGCCGGCGAAAAGCCCGATCCGAAATACGGTAAGGCCGCCAAGCAGCGCTCGACGCATAACAACTACATCACCTTGCCGGTGCTGTTCCTGATGCTGTCGAACCACTATCCCGTCACCTATGCCAATTCGAGCGCGATCCCGCTGCTGGTCGCGCTGGTGATCGTAGCGGGCGCGCTGATCCGGCATTTCTTCAATGTCCGCCATGCCGACCATGCCAAGTCGCCCTGGTGGTGCTGGGCGGTGGCGATCCTGGCGCTCTGGCTCGCCTTCTGGGTGGCGATGTCGTCCTCGCCGGGCGGGCGCGAGCAGCTCGGCCTCAAGGCGAGCGCAGTGCAGAAGCCCATCCTGCCGGCGGGGATGACGCTGCCGCCGATCGAGGTCGCGAATATCGTCGCAGGGCGCTGCGCCATGTGCCATGCGCCGGAACCGTCCTGGCCGGGCATCCAGATCGCGCCGAAGGGCGTGCTGCTGCACGAGCCCGAGCAGATCGCGATCCATGCCCGCGCCATCCGGACGCAGGCCGTGATGACCCATGCGATGCCACCGAACAATCTCTCCGGGATGACGCCGGCCGAGCGGCAGGTGCTCGCGGGGTGGCTCAGCGCGGGGCGCTGAGCGCGCGAGGATTTCCTCGGAAACACATCGTCATCCCGGATCTGCACTGCTTCGCAGCTTGTCCGGGATGACGTCGAGGTTCTGACGGAGGCGCCCTTTCTCCCATCCCGTTTCCGCTTTCTTCAGTCTGTCACCAGCCTCGTTCACGGAGGCGTGAACACGTTCAGATTCGGTTCAGGTACGCAGCGTCATGGTCCCGGCCACTGACAGGGCTGGAGACAGGATCCCAAAGCGGGACCGTTCGTGCCGAGGACCGTGGGGGTCCAGTTGAGACGCGTTGATGCAAGGGGCGCCGGCTACCTGCTGGCGGCCATCGCTTTCGTCGTGGCATGGGGCATCCTGTGCTGGCCCTGGCTTTCGGGGGCGGTGACGATTCCGTTCGATGCCAAGGCGCATTTCCAGGCGCAGGTGCAGTTCCTCGCCAACGCGATCCATACCGGCCAGTCGCCCTTCTGGAACCACAACGTCTTCGCCGGCTCGCCGCAGATCGCCGATCCGCAATCGCTGATCTTCTCGCCCGCGATCCTGCTCGCGCTGATCTCGCCGGAGCCGAGCTTTCGCGAGGTCGACGCCTATGTGCTGGCGCATCTGCTCGCCGGTGGGCTCGCGCTCATCCTGTTCTTCCGCGATCGCTGCTGGCATGCGGCCGGCGGCCTGATGGCGGCGCTGGTCTTCGCCTTCGGCGCTTCGGCGGCGTGGCGCGTCCAGCATGTCGGGCAGATCGCGAGTTATGCCTTCTTCGCCATCGCCTTCTGGCTGACGGCGCGGATGCTGCAGCGTTCGTCCATCCTTTCGGGCGTCTTCGCCGGTCTTGCCGCCGGCATGATGGTGCTTGAACCCGATCAGGTCGCGCTGCTCGCCGGCTATGTGCTGGTCGCGATGGTCGTGGCGCACTGGATCTCCGGCGGCTGGCCGGCCTTCAAGGCGAGCCTGCTGCCGATCACAGCCGCCAGCGTCGTCGGGCTCGCCGTCATCGCGATGCCATTGATCTGGACTTGGCTTTTCGCCGAGGCGACGACCCGGCCCGAGATCGATTTCGCGATCGCGGCCAGCGGCTCGCTGCATCCGATGTCGCTGCTCTCCGCCGTCGTCGGCGACCTCTATGGGGCCAAGGACCCTGCGGTCGAGTTCTGGGGGCCGTATGGCGATGCGCGGGTGCTTTATCTCTCGCAGAACATGGCGCAGATCTATTTCGGCGCGCTGCCGCTTCTCCTGTTGCTGGCGCCCGGTGTGACGCGCGGCTGGCTCTGGGACAAGTCGGTGCGCCCCCTGTCGCTGATGCTGGCCTTCATGGTGCTGTTCGCGCTCGGGCGCTACACGCCGCTGTTCCATCTCACCTATGAGTATCTGCCGGGCGTGAAGCAGTTCCGCCGGCCGGCCGACGCGACCTTCCTGATCGGCGGCTTGGCGGCGATCCTGTCGGGCTATGTGCTGCATCGCATCCTGACGGCGGAGGCGGGCACTTCGTTCCGCCGCGACCTCCTGATCGGCGCGGCGCTGGTTCTCGGCGCCATCGTGCTCGCGCTTGGGATTTCGCGCGACTGGGGCCATCTGGCCGACGCCTGGAAGCCGGTGGCGATGGCGCTGGGCTGGTTCGCGGTTGCGGGCGCCGCCTTCTTTGCCCTCCAGCGCTGGCGCGGCGCGCTCGGCACGGCAGCGGCTGCCGTGCTGGTCACCGGCGTGGTCGCGGCCGATCTCGGCGTCAACAATGGCCCGAACGAATCCACCGCGCTCTCGCCGCAGATGTACGACGTGCTGGATGCTCGCACGAAGAACGACACCATCGCGCTGCTGAAGCAGTTGACCTCGCAGCCCGAAGGCTCGCCGCGGCGCGACCGGGTCGAACTGCTCGGCATGGGCTTCGAATGGCCGAATGCCGGCATGGTCCACGGCTTCGATCATACGCTGGGCTATAATCCGCTCCGCCTCGAGGACTTCTCCGAGGCCGTCGGCACCGGCGACGGCATCGCCAAGCCGGCCGACCGCAAGTTCACGCCGCTCTTCCCGTCCTATCGCTGCCGGCTCGCGAACCTGCTGGGCCTGCGCTACATCGCCTCGCCGGTTCCGATCGAGCAGGTCGACCACGCGCTGAACGAGGGCGACCTGCACCTGATCGCCCGGACAAAACAGGGCTATGTCTACGAGAACCCGCGGGCGCTGCCGCGCGTGCAGTTCGTCGGCGGCTGGCAGTTCGCCGATTTCGAGAGCATGAAGCTGTCGGGGCGCTGGCCGGAAGCCGATCCGAATCAGGTCGTGCTGCTCGACAATGAGCCGCCGGTCGCGATGCCGGAAGGGCCGGTCGCGGCTCAGGCCGACGTCAAGCTGACGCGCTATCGCAACGCCCATGTCGAGATCGAGGTGACGACTCCGGTCGCCGGCTTCGTCGTGCTCAACGACATCTGGCATCCCTGGTGGAAGGCCGAGGTCGACGGCGTCGAGACCGAGATCCTGCGGGCCAATGTGCTGTTCCGCGCCGTGCAGGTGCCGGCCGGCACGCACAAAGTGCGCTTCAGCTTCCAGCCGCTCTGGGGGGCGCTAGCCGAGCTCAAGGCGCGTATCGAGCCGCAGGAGCCGGAGGACACCCTGCCGCCGGCACCGAAGCAGAGCGGGCCGCAGATCGTGACTGCGCCGGGCGAGATGCCGATGCTGTCCGGGCCGTCCCTCAGCGTGCGCAATTCGCTGGGTCTGCTCCCGAGCCAGGTCCAGCCGGTGCGCAACGGCACGGCCGCCGCGCATATTCCAGGCGACCCGGTCGCGCATTGAAAAAGCCGCGGCGGCTGCCGCGGCTTTCAAGCAACAGCTGTTATCCCGTGCGCGCTGCGGCATGAAACGCTGCTGCGCAGACACGGGACCGTTCTCAGGGTGAGGCGCCTTTGCGGAGGCCGTGAGGGAGCCTCACGCGGCGCGCGATCCCGTATCTGCGCAGCAGCGTTTCACGCTGCAGCGCGCACGGGATGACAGGCTTCACGGTAGCCGCCCATCCGGGCAATTGCCCAAGAAGTGCCTTCAGGCGACGCCGAGCTTCTTCTGCAGGCTGCTGGAGGAGGTCGTGTACTGGAAGGTCAGCCGCTTCTCCGGATAGACGTAGCGGTGGACCTTCTGGGCGCAGAGCGCAGCCTCGTGGAAGCCCGAGAGGATCAACTTGAGCTTGCCCGGATAGGTGTTGATGTCGCCGACGGCGAAGATGCCGGGCACACTGGTCTCGAACTTCTCGGTATCGACCGGGATCAGGTTCTCGTGGAGGTTCAGGCCCCAGTCGGCGATCGGGCCGAGCTTCATGGTCAGGCCGAAGAAGGGCAGCAGCGTATCGCAGGCGATGTCGAAGGGCCCGTTGTCGGTGCCGCGGCAGACGACCGCTTCCAGCTTGCCGTTCTCTCCCTTCAGGCCGGTGACCTGGCCAAGCTTCATGTCCATCTTGCCTTCGGCGACGAGGGCGCGCATCTGCTCGACCGAATGCGGGGCGGCGCGGAAATCGTCGCGGCGGTGCATCAGCGTGACGCGGTTGGCGATCGGCTGGAGATTCAGCGTCCAGTCGAGGGCGGAATCGCCGCCGCCGACGATCAGGATGTTGCGGCCGCGGAAGGCCTCCATCTTGCGCACGGCGTAGAAGACCGAGCCGGCCTCATAGGCCTCGATACCCGGAATCGGCGGCTTCTTCGGCTGGAAGGAACCGCCGCCGGCGGCGATGATCACCGATTTGGTGTCGAAGACGGTGCCCGCATCGGTGGTGACGCGGAAGCGCGGCGCCTCCGGCGTGCCGGTCGGCTCCACCCCTTCGATCATCTGGTTGAGATGGAAGGTCGGCCCGAACGGCTTGATCTGCTCCAGCAGATTGTCGACCAGTGCCTGGCCGGTCACCATCGGGAAGCCGGGAATGTCGTAGATCGGCTTCTCCGGATAGAGCTCGGCGCACTGCCCGCCGACTTTCGGCAGGATATCGACGAGATGCGCGCGGATGTCGAGCAGGCCGAGTTCGAACACCGCGAAGAGGCCGCAGGGGCCGGCGCCGATGATGACGACGTCGGTGGTGATGACTTCGTTTTCGTTGGCGGCTGCCGCGTCGCTCATGATTCTACCTTCGAGCCGGTCCAAACTGTCCGATTTAACGAACCCGCGCGGAGGACATGAGGCTTCGATGGTCGGTTGGCAAGTGGAAAGTGCGGAATGGATGGGGCGACCGGGGGAAGGGGAAGAGCCTTCTCTTTCCCCCGGTCGCCGGAGTGGAATCAGGCTCCGGTATCGGATTTGAGCCCGGCGGCGGCGATGCCGGCGCAGGCGGCGGCCTCGTCATTGTCGGAAGTGTCGCCGGAGATGCCGACCGCGCCCAGCAGCGCGCCCTCGGGCGAGCGGATCAGAACGCCGCCGGGGACCGGCACCAGCGAGCCGCCGACGGCGTGGGTCGCAGCTTCCACGAAATAGGGCCGGTCCAGCGCCATCTTGTGGATCGCGCGCGAGCCGACGCCGAGCGCGACCGCGCCATGCGCCTTGCCGAGCGCGATCTCGCCGCGCCTCAGGCTGGTGCCGTCCTGCGCGGCGAAGGCCTTCTGCGACCCGCGGGCATCGAGCACGGCGATGGCGACCGGCTTGAAGCCGTTGGCTTCGGCATGGCCGAGCGCGGTCTGGAGGATGGTCTGGGCCTGGGCAAGGGTCAGCATGGGGAACTCCGGTTTCTCTCGCGACGTTCTTGCCAGTCGCAGGCCGGGCGGGAAAGCCGTTCGGGCGTGGCCGCGCGCAAAGAGCGGTAGCCGGCAAGCAAAACACCTTTTCCAGGGCGACTTGCATAGGTGCGCCGGACAGGGCTTGATGGCGCAGCGACACGAGGAGGTTTATTCAATGGGTTTGTTCAGTTTCATCAAGGATGCCGGCGCCAAGATATTCGGCGGTTCGGCCAAGGCGGCGACGGCCGACGACCTTCAGAAGGAGCTTGCGGGCCACGGCCTGCCTTCCGACGTCAACATCCAGATCGACGGCGACAAGGTGAAGGTGTCCGGCAAGGCCGTTTCGACGGAAGAGGCCGAGAAGATCATTCTCGCGCTCGGCAACACCACCGGCGTGGCACAGGTCGAATCTGAGCTCGCCGTGACCAAGGAGGCTCCGGCCGCCGTATTCTACACGGTGCAGAAGGGCGACACGCTCTGGAAGATCGCCGAGGAGCATTACGGCAAAGGCCAGGGCGCCAAGTACACCGAGATCGTCAAGGCCAATACGCCGCCGGTCAAGAATCCCGACCTGATCCAGCCGGGCTGGGTCCTGCGCATTCCGCCGAAGGCCTGATTCCTCCAGTGATAGAGCAGCCGCGCGCCTTGCGCTCGCGGCTGCTTTTCGTTTCCGGCGTCTCCGGGCGCCCGCAAATGGTGGCGCTCGCGGGATCGCCGCCCTATCTCAACGGCTCGCCCGACCGAGCTGGAGTGGCCTGCCCATGATCGTGAACGACCTCGATATCGACTCCGTGAAGGCGGGCTTGAGCGATGGCTCCATCCTGCTGGTCGATGTCCGTGAGCCCCATGAATTCGCCGCCGGACATATTCCGGCCTCGGTGTCGCGGCCGCTCTCGCAATTCGATCCGGCCGACCTGCCGAACGAACCGGGCAAGCGCGTCGTCTTCTCCTGCGCGGCAGGCGTGCGCTCGCGGCGCGCGCTCGAATTCGCGCAGTCGGCGGGGCTCGACATCGACAGCCACTATGCCGGCGGCTTCAAGGACTGGCTGATGCACGGCGAACCGGTGACGCAGGATTGAGGCCTCAAGGCCTCATGTGCGCCCAGCGCCGCTCATGACTAAGGATAAAAGACTATGCTGATCCGAGCGTTTTTCTACGGCGCGGCCTGCGCCACCGCGCTGCTTCTGGCCGCTCCGGGAGCCGCATGGGCGCAAGGTGCCGCGACGATGCCGGCCGGCAGCGCGAGCAAGGCCGGTGACGACGACCTCCAGGCCGCGATCTCCAAGTCGAACGCCTATACCGGGCTGATGAACCGCACGCTACGCGCCATCCAGTCCTGGGAGCGCTATGGCAGTTGGGTCGACATGAAGAAGGGCCCGACCGGCAAGGAGCGCTACATCACCTACGGGCTCTACAGCCTTTACGACGTCGCGGGCGAGATCAAGAAGGCCGAAGAGGCGATGGCGCGCGAGCCGAAGCTGCCGGCCATCGACGAGACCATGGGCCGCTATATCAAGGCCTATCAGGAACTGGCGCCGCTGATCACCAAGGCCGAGCGCTATTACGACCGCAAGGATTATCGCGACGACAATCTCGCCGAGGGTCAGAAGCTGCATGCCCTGATGGTGCCGGCGGCCAAGACCTTCCTGGAGGAGCGCTCCAAGCTCGATGCGCTGATGCGCGTCTACAAGCGCGGGCTCGACCAGCGCGAGCTTGCCTCGATCGAGCAGCGCGAGGGCAAGTCGGCGCGCTGGCAGGTGCGCAACATCATGATCAATGCGCGCGCCGTCATGGACCTGATGCCGAGCAACGAGAGCCCGATCGTCGATCTCAAGTCGTTCAACGCCGCGGTCGCCGATTATGCCGGCGCCGTCCGGGAGATGGATGCGTTCAAGGACAAGGAGCCCAAGGGCGTGCCCTTCATCGAGAGCCAGGCGAGCTCCTGGCTCGGCAAGCTGCGCGATTTCAGCGACAAGCTCGCCAAGAGCAAGGGCGATGTCCGGCGCGGCGCGGCCAACGACGCCAACTGGATCGTCAACAACTACAACACCATGGTCTCCCTCTCGGAGACGGCGGTGCGCATGTCGCGTTGAGCGCTCGAATGCACCAGACGCACCCCGGCGCGCCACGCGCCGGGGGCTGACGGGGCACGATTTCTGTTCCAGTCTTTCATCAGACCAAAACGAGGATATGCCTCATGCGTCCCATGAAATTCGGTTTCGGCCAGCCGGTGCGGCGGGTCGAGGATCAACGCCTGACCACCGGCACCGGCCGCTATACGGACGACATCGCCGCTGAGGGCGCCCTGCATGCCTTCGTGCTGCGCTCGCCTTACGCCCATGCTCGCTTCGCCATCGCGGATGTCGAGACCGCGCGGACGATGAAGGGCGTGAAGCTCATCCTGACCGGCGCCGACGTCTCGCAATATGGCGACCTGCCCTGCAAGGGCCATGTGAAGACGACCTCCGGCGAGATGTCGAAATCCCTGCCGGTCCCGGTTCTGCCGACCGACACCGTGCGCCATGTCGGCGAGGCCATCGCCTTCATCGTCGCCGAGACGCTGGCGCAGGCGCGCGACGCGGCCGAAGCCATCGCGATCGACTGGGATCCGCTGCCGGCGGTGACCGGCATCACTGAGGCGCTGGAAAAAGGTGCGCCACAGGTCTGGCCGGATCGGGCGGGCAATGTCGCCTTCGAAGCCGAGCAGGGCGACCGCGATAGGACCGAAAAGGCGTTCGCCAAGGCGGCGCGCACCGTTTCTGTGACTGTCGTGAACAACCGGCTCGCCTCCAACTACATGGAGACGCGGGCCTGCATCGCCGAATACGACAAGGCCGATAAGCGCTGGACCCTGACGCTGGGCAGCCAGGGCAGCCATGGCATGCGCGACCTGATCGCGACCTATGTGCTCAAGGTCGATCCCAAGCGCATCCGCGTGGTGACGCCGGATGTCGGCGGCGGCTTCGGCACCAAGATCTTCCTCTATCGCGAATATCCGTTGGCGATGATCGCGGCGGAGAAACTGAAGCGCCCCGTGCGCTGGGTCGCCGATCGCAACGAGCATTTCCTCGCCGACACCCACGGTCGCGCCAATCTCGCGACGGCGACGATGGCGCTCGACGCCAAGGGCAGGTTCATCGGCCTCAAGGTCGATCTCTCGGCCGAGATGGGCGCCTGGCTCTCGCAATATGGGCCCTTCATTCCCTGGGTCGGCACCACGATGACGCCGGGCTGCTACAATATCCCGGCTGTGCATGTCGTGTTCCGGGGCGTGCTCACCCACACCACCCCGGTCGATGCCTATCGCGGCGCCGGCCGCCCTGAAGCGGCCTATCTGATTGAGCGGCTGGTCGATGCGATCGCGCGCGAGACCGGCAAGACGCCCGATGCGGTGCGCGCGCAGAATTTCGTCAAGCCGTCGGAGATGCCGCACAAGACGCAGACCGGCCCGGTCTACGATTCCGGCGAGTTCGAGGGCCATATGCGCCGCGCCATGGATGTCGCCGACTGGAAGGGCTTCAAGGCCCGCCAGAAGGCCTCGGCGAAGGCCGGCAAGATCCGCGGCATCGGCATGGCCAGCTATATCGAGGCCTGCGGCGGCGGCGGGCCGGAAAGCTCGACCGTGATCCTGGAGAAGGACGGCACGGTGACCGTGCTGATCGGCACGCAGTCGAACGGGCAGGGGCATGAGACCGCCTATTCGCAGCTCGTGTCGCAGCATCTCGACATCCCGATGGACCGCATCCGCGTCGTCCAGGGCGATACCGACCGGGTCGAGACCGGCTCGGGCACCGGCGGCTCGCGCTCGATCCCGGTCGGCGGCGCCGCGCTCGACAAGGCGACGGGCATTCTGAGCGACAACATCAAGCAGCTCGCCTCCGAGAAGCTCGAGGCGGCGGTGGGCGATCTCGAGATCGCCGACGGGGCGGTCCGCATCGTCGGCACCGACAAGGCACTCGACCTTGCCGCCATAGCGGCGCTGCCGGGCGCGACGCCGGCCATGCTCAAGGTCCACCAGAGCTGGCAGCCGCCGGAAGCGACCTATCCGAACGGCACCCATGTCTGCGAGCTGGAGATCGATCCCGGTACGGGCGGCACGGAAATCCTCAACTACGTCGTCGTCGATGATTTCGGCGTGACGCTGAATCCGCTGATGCTGCAGGGCCAGGTCCATGGCGGCTCGGCTCAGGGCATCGGCCAGGCGCTGATGGAGGAAATCCGCTTCGATCCGGACGGGCAGATGCTGACCGCGACCTTCATGGACTATGCCCTGCCGCGTGCCATCGATGTTCCGAACTTCCATTTCGAGACGCGCAATGTCCGCTGCCTGACCAACGCCATCGGCGTGAAGGGCGCGGGCGAGGCCGGCGCGATCGGCGCCTGCCCGGCGGTGATGAACGCGGTGGTCGATGCGCTCGACCGGGCCGCGGGCATCAAGGCGATGGACATGCCGGCGACGCCGCTCAAGGTGTTCACGGCGCTGAAGGAGGCCGGATATCGGCTTTGATGCAAGGATGGACTTGCGATGCCGCAAGTCCATTCACGCAAAAGCGACTTGGCTCTGTTGCGATCATCGTTTGATCTGGACAAGTTCGAAATTGCGCATCTCGCGCGGACTTGTCTTTGAGGGGAAGTGAATGATCCGCACCGCTCTCGTTCTTGCCGGCCTCGGGCTCGGCCTCACCGCCGCGATGGCGCAGTCGAACCCGATCGCGGAGCGCCAGCAGACGATGAAGGCCGTCGGTGCCGCGACGCGCGAGGGCGCGGCGATCGCCAAGGGCGAGGTCGCCTTCGACGCGGCCAAGGCGCAGGCGGTCTTCAAGACCTATGCCGATGCCGCCAAGAAGATGCCGAGCCTGTTCCCCGATTCCTCCAAGACCGGCGGCGAGACCACGGCATCTCCGAAGATCTGGGAGGATCAGGCCGGGTTCAAGGCGGCCTTCGCCAAGTTCGAGGCCGATGCATCCGCGGGCGCGACCGTCGCCAATCTCGACGGCTTCCGCACCGCCTTCGGCGCCGCGACGAAGAATTGCGGCACCTGCCACGAGGCCTATCGCATCAAGAAGTGACCGGCTCCGCGGCGGTTTCGGAAAGCGGGCGCCAGCGATGGCCGCCCGCTTTTTCCTATCGGTGGCAGTTTTGATTCCACCGGAAAACTCGCGTCATTCCGGACAAGCGGCGTAGCCGCGCCGATCCGGAATCCATCATGAGGCACGGGGCTCTCCGATGGATTCCGGGACAAGCCCGGAATGACGGTGCGGTCCTCGCGGCCATCGTCCGCCCCAGTTTGGAATTGCTGCGTTTTCAGGGTTGCCGATGCGAGGTCGGCCCGTCCAATCTGTCGACCTGCCGACGGGAGACCTCGATGCTGCTGCTGCGCCGCCTTTTCGTGACCCTCGTGCTGCTGGCGATCGTCGGATTCGCGGGCTTCTACGTGCTCACCGACCCGCGCGTGGTCTCGCCCTCGCCGGAGATCGGGGCGCTGCCGGCGGCGGATGTCGAGAACGGCAAGCTGCTGTTCTCGGCCGGCGGCTGCACCTCCTGCCATGCGACGCCCGGACAGGACGACAAGCTCAGGCTCGGCGGGGGGCTCGCGCTGGAATCGCCCTTCGGCACCTTCCATGCGCCGAATATCTCGCCGCATACGCGCGACGGCATCGGCAATTGGGGCGTGCAGGATTTCGTCGATGCCATGGCGGCCGGCGTCTCGCCCTCGGGCCAGCATCTCTACCCGTCCTTCCCCTATACCTCCTACCGGCTGATGCCGCCGAAGGCGCTGGCCGATCTCTTCGCCTATATCCGCACGTTGCCGCCGGTCGAGGGCAAGGCTGCGCCGCATGACCTGCGCTTTCCCTTCAACATCCGCCGGGTCGTCGGCGGCTGGAAGCTCCTGTTCTTCGAGCGCGCTCCGTTCCGGCCCGATCCGGCCAAGAGCGAGGCCTGGAACCGCGGCGCCTATCTCGTGAACGGCCCCGGCCATTGCGCCGAGTGCCATTCCGCCCGCAACGCGCTCGGCGCCATCGTCCCGGCGACGCGCTTCGCCGGCGGGCCGGACCCGGAGGGCAAGGGCTGGGTGCCCAACATCACCCAGTCCGAGAAGGGGCTGGCCAAATGGTCGAAGGAGGAGATCGCCGAGCTCCTGAAGACCGGTTTCACGCCGAGCTTCGACAATGTCGGCGGCTCGATGGCGGCTGTGGTGCGCAACATCGCGCAACTGCCCGAGGCCGACCGGATGGCGATGGCGGAGTACCTGAAATCGCTACCGGCGATCGACGGGCCGGAGCGTCCGCAAGCCAAGGCGCCGTAGTGCTGCGGCCGGGCGCATGCGCTTCAAAGCCCTGATGGTCGATGTCGACGGCGTCCTGATCGTGCACCCCGACCCGAAGGGCTGGGCCACCCATCTCGAACGCGATCTCGGCCTTTCGCCGGCGCTGTTGCAGTCGGCGTTCTTCGCGCCGCATTGGGTGGACATCATCCTGGGGCGTGCTCGTTTACGCGATCGTCTCACGCCGGTTCTGGCCGAGATCGCACCGGGTTCGAGCGCCGACGAGCTTATCCGATACTGGTTCGAGAACGATGCCCATCTCGACCAGAACCTGCTGGCGCAGCTTGCGGCGATCCGGGCCGAAGGCGTGACACTGCATCTTGCCACCGTGCAGGAGCACGAGCGTGCGCGCTATATCTGGGAAGAGCTCGCGCTGAAGCAGCACTTCGATGCGATGCATTATGCGGCGCAGCTCGGCTGGGCCAAGCCAGCGGGGCAGTTCTTTCGCGCTGCCGCGGAGCGTTCCGGCTTTGCGCCCGACGCGATCTTCTTCATCGACGACAAGCAGGCGAATGTCGATGCGGCGCGCGGGGAGGGGTGGAGCGCTGCCGTCTGGGACGGCACTAGGCCGCTCCGGGACCTCATCGCGGAAGCCGCGGGGAAAAGCGCGAACCTTTAGGCGGCTCTCGCGACCTGCTCCGGCTTGGCGATCTCGATGCGGTTCCGGCCGAGCGTCTTGGCCTGATAGAGCGCGCGGTCGGCGGCGGCCAGAAGCGCCGAGAGGTCGGGTTCGCGGCCGCTGGTCTCGGCCAAGCCGATGCTGACGGTCGCGGGGATGCCGAGTCCGTCGCTTCGCCCGGCCGTCTCCGTAAAGCTGCGGGCGATGCTCTGCCCGATCGCATGGGCTTCCGCGCCGCGGGTCTGCGGCAGCAGGATTACGAATTCCTCGCCGCCGAGCCGGGCGCTCATGGCTTGCTGCCCTGCCACATCGCGCGCGATATCTGCGAAGAGCTTGAGGACACGGTCGCCCGCATCGTGGCCGTAACGGTCGTTGATGGTCTTGAAGTGATCGAGATCGAAGGCGAGCAGGGAATGCGGGGCATCCTTGCCGGCGTGGCTCAAATGCCTGGGGCCGAGCTCGAAGAAGCCTTGCCGGTTGCTCAACGCGGTCAGGAAATCGGTGCGCGCGCTTTCGAGCAGACTGGCCCGGTCCTCCTCGCGCACGAGCGCCAGCAGCGACATCGGCATCGTGACGGTGAACAGCACGGCCTCGTACATCGTGATCTCGGCCACGAGCGCGAGCACCTCCTCGCCATGGATCGCCGCGATGACGGGAACGACGAAGGTGCGGCCGGCATAGAACAGGCCGTGGCTCGCGAAGACGGCGACGGCGATCGGTCGCGAGCGCAGAGCCCGAACGGTCCGGCTGCGCAGGAGGACGAGGGCGATCAGCGAGGAGACGATCGCGATCGGAAATGCGCCGACATGATTCCAGAACAGCCCTGCCGCCCCCGGGCCGGCAGCGAACCAGGCGCCTCCGATCGCGGCGAGCAGGCCGGCGATCAGGACAGGCGGCAGCCTGCGGCCGTCCAGCGCCAGGGCCCCCTGGAGCACCAGGAGGTAACCGAGCATCATGGCGGTGTTTGCGGCGGCGAAGCCGGAGATGCCCGGCAGGTCCCGACGTAGGATGGAGAGGATGCAGCCCAAGGAGAACACGCCGTAGGCCGCCGCCCAGAGACCGAGTTCGCGCGAACGCTGGCCATGTCCCTTCCGTTCCCAGAGGGTCATGATGGTCGCGAGGACCGCTGTTCCCGTCGTCAGATACCAGAGGGTCGCGAGATCCATCGGTGTCGCCGTCAGTGCTGCCAGCGTCCGGCTTCAGGCATAGTCAGATGCTCCCCGTGTACCCAAGCCAGAGTTCCATCTACGCGAGAGAAGTTAACTCCAGCTTGTGCCGATAGGTGAGCGGGCGAGGTATCCCGACAGGGAGCGGCCGAGGAGGGAGAGAGACATGAGCGATGACGAACGGGCGATCCGGCAGGTCGTCGAGGCCTGGATGGCGGCGAGCCGGAGCGGCGATATCGAGACCGTGCTCGGCCTGATGACCGAGGATGTCGTCTTCATGGTTCCAGGGCGGGAGCCATTCGGCAAGGAGACTTTCGCGGCGCTCTCGAAAGGGGCGGGCGGGAGCGTGATCGAGGGTATGAGCGAGATCGTCGAGCTCAAAATCCTCGGCGAATGGGCGTTCATCCGCAACCGGATCGCGATGCAAATGACGCCGCCGGGCGGCGAGACTGTCCGCCGGGCCGGCTATACGCTGACCCTGTTGCGCAAGGAGGCCGACGGCCGGTGGCGGCTCGCGCGCGACGCGAACCTGCTGACCGTGTCGAGCTGATTGGATATTCGCCGGGCCGGAGCCGGCGCCTACTCCATCACCGCCGCCTTGAGGATGCAGACCATCAGGGCGGTTCCGGGCTCGTTGCCGACGCAGCGTACGACATGGCGGCGGTCGCAGCGATAGCGGAGCGTCTCGCCGGCCTTGGCGCGCTGGACGATGTCGCCGACCTCGACCTCGAATTCGCCGGAGGTCACCGAAAGCGATTCGATCGAGCCGCGCTGGTGGCCTTCGGAATCGAGCTCGCCGCCGGGCTCGGCGCTGACCTCGTACCATTGCAGCCATTCGACCGTCTTGATCCAGCCGACGATGGCGAGGCGCAGCTTGCCGTCCTCCGACACGAGGATCGGCGTATCGGCGCGGGTGGTCTTCTCGATGAAGGGCTCTTCCTCGCCGCTGGAGAGGACGCGCTCGATCGAGATGTCGAGGGCCTGCGACAGCCGCCAGATCGTCGCCAGCGTCGGATTGGTCTCGTTGCGCTCGATCTGGCTGATGATCGACTTGGCGACGCCAGACTGTTCGGCGAGGTCTGAGAGCGAGAAATTATAGGCCTTGCGCAGGCGCTGGATGGTCTTGCCGAGCTGGCCCGAGATGACCTGAGCCCCGGATTCAAGCTCCCGCCCGCCGCGCTCCTTGGTCTCGATTCCCATCCGCCCGCCCCTTTTCGACTGTGAAATCGTTTGTAGCGACGGACGATCGTTTGAACAAGCGAACTGTGCCTGACGCAGACCTTTCGGTTCCGCGAGGGTCAGGTCATGCGGCTGGGGCCGACCTCGCGCTGCTCGCGGCGGACAAGGCCGAGCTGCCGCTCGCGCAGGATCACGTAGATTCCCGAGCTGATGACGATGATCCCGCCGATGACAATCGTCAGGGCCGGCCACTCGCCGAACCAGAACCACCCGATCGCCAGCGCCCAGAGCATGGTCGAATATTCGAAGGGCGCTATGAGCGAGGCGTCGCCATAGCGATAGGCCTGGACGAGCAGGATCTGGCCGAGGCCGCCGAGGATGCCGATCAGCACCATCAGGATCGCATCCTGGAGGTTCGGCATGTTCCAGCCGAGCAGGATGGTCGTAAGGCCCAGCAGGCTGGTCAGCAGCATGAAGTAGAAGACGATGGCGCCGGTCCGCTCGGTCGCGGTCAGCAGGCGCACCTCGACCGAGGCGAAGGCCGAGCAGAAGGCGCCGGCAAGCCCGAGCATGGCTCCGATCGCGGCATTGCTGCCGACAGGATGGGTGCCCGCGCCCAGATGCGGCGAGAGCATGATGAGCACGCCGACGAAGCCGATCGTCACCGCCGTCCAGCGATAGATGCGGACCCGCTCCTTCAGGACGAGCGCGGCCAGCACGACCACGGCGAGCGGCGCGGCATAGCCGATCGCGACGGCTTCGGAGAGGGGCAGGAACTGCAGGGCGGCGAAGCCGCAGAACATGCCGGTCGAGCCCATGATGCCGCGCTTGAGATGGCCGCGCAGGTTGTCGGTCTTCAGGGCGGCGGGCAGCTCGGAACGCCAGGCGAGCCAGATCAGCAGCGGGATCATCGCGAAGAAGGAGCGGATGAAGACGATCTCGCCGGTCGGGTAACGCGTCGAGATCGACTTGATCCCCGCCGACATCAACGTGAAGGCCAGCGCCGAGACCAGCTTGAGGATGATGCCGAGGAAAGGGGACAAAGCGCGTGGCCGAAGAACTGGGACGGTTTCGAGCGAAACCGTCCGTCGTTAGATCATGCCGAAGCCGGGAAGCGAAGCGTGAACTCTGCAACCCGGCTAGGCCGTTGGTGTGGGGCTTTGCTTCAGGGGCAGCCGCTCACCTCAAGATAACCCGCGTCATTCCGGGCAAGCGAAGCGCAGACCCGGAATCCATCGTCGAGCGCATCGACCTTCGATGGATTCCGGATCGGCGCCGCTATCGCGGCTTGTCCGGAATGACGGCGTTCCGGGTTATCGGCCTCAGAACGTGCCGCGGAAGGCGCCGCCGTCGATCAGGAAGTTCTGGCCGGTGAGGTAGCCGGCATGGGCGCTGGCGACGAAGGCGCAGAGCTTGCCGAACTCGTCGGGCGTGCCGAGGCGACCGGCGGGAACCGCGGCGAGCCGGTTCTTCGTGGCCTGCTCGATGCTGATGTTCTGCATCTCGGCGACCTTGTTGGTCGCGGTCTTGATCCGGTCGGTATCGAAGACGCCCGGCAGGATGTTGTTGATGGTGACATTGGCATGCGCGACCTCGCGGGCGACGCCCGAGAGGAAGGCGGTGAGGCCGGCGCGCGCGGCTGAAGAGACGTCGAGGCCGGTCAGCGGAGTCACGACGCTGGCCGAGGTGATGTTGATGATCCGGCCGAAGCCACGCTCGACCATGCCGTCGATCACGCGCTGCACCAGTTCCAGCGGGGTCGCCATGTTTTGGACGACGCCTTCGAGCAGGCCTTCGCGCGTCACCTGGCGGAAGGGCTTGGGCGGCGGGCCGCCATTGTTGTTGACGAGGATGTCGGGATTGGGCGCCGCCGCCAGCAGCGCGTCCTGGCCTGCCTTGGTCGAGACGTCGGCGACCACGGCGATGACGGTCGCGCCGGTGGCGGCGCGGATCGCGGCGGCAGTCGCTTCCAGCGTGGTGGCGTCACGGCCATTGATCACGACCGTGCAGCCGGCCTGGGCCAGCGCCTCGGCGCAGCCGCGGCCCAGCCCCTTGCTGGAGGCGCAGACAATGGCCGTGCGGCCGGCAATTCCCAGATCCATGATGTTCTCCGATCAGCATAGCAAACTGCGTGGCGCGTAGCCTGAGCACGGATTGGCCGCGCCGTCATCAAAGCGCAACGCAAATCAGACACACGGCGCTCGCATCGCAGGAGCAGGGGCTGACCGGCATGAGCGACGAGGACGACAGCAAGCGGGTTCGCAGCATCTTCATCTCGGATCTGCATCTGGGCACCCGTGGCGCCCAAGCCGATCTCGTGCTGGAGTTCCTGCGCGCCTATGATGCGCCGCAGATCTACCTGGTCGGCGACATCATCGACGGCTGGCGCCTGAAGAGCGGCTGGTATTTCCCGCAGACGCATAACGACGTGATCCAGAAGCTGCTGCGCAAGGTGCGCAAGGGCTCGAAGCTGATCTACGTCACCGGCAACCACGACGATTTCCTGCGCGACTTCACCGGCCTGCAGTTCGGCGGCATCACGCTGGTCGACGAGATCGTCCATGAGACTGCCGACGGCAAACGCATGCTCGTCATCCATGGCGACCTGTTCGACCTCGTAGTGCGCAACGCCAAATGGCTCGCGCTGCTCGGGGACTGGGCCTACACGGTCGCGCTGGCGCTCAACATGGTGATCAACCGGGTGCGCCGCGTGCTCAGGCTGCCGCACTGGTCGCTTTCGGCCTGGGCCAAGGCCAAGGTCAAGAACGCCGTGAACTATATCGGCGAGTTCGAGGCCTGCCTCGCCGCCGAGGCGCGCCGTCACAAGGCCGATGGCGTAATCTGCGGCCATATCCACCACGCCGCCCATCGCGAGATCGAAGGGCTCACCTATATCAACACCGGCGACTGGGTCGAAAGCTGCACCGCCTTCGTCGAGCACGAGGACGGCCGCTTCGAGCTGATCCGCTGGCCGCAGGGCAGGCTGAAGGACGCGACTGCCGTGCCGGCGACGGTGCCGGCGCGACCGGCTCCGGTCCGGGACCTGATCGAGGCCGCGTGATGCGCGTTCTGGTCGCGACCGATGCCTGGCGGCCGCAGGTCAACGGCGTCGTGCGCTCGCTGGAGCAGATGATCGCGGCGGCGCCCGGGCTCGGGATCACCGCGCAGGCGCTGACGCCCGAAGGCTTCCATCAGGTCGGCCTGCCGAGCTATCCCGATATCCGGCTTGCCCTGGCGACGCGCCGGACGCTCGCCGCGCGGATCGCCGATTTCGCGCCCGATCATATCCATATCGCGACGGAAGGGCCGATCGGCTGGCTGACGCGGGCCGTCTGCCTCGCCCAGAAGCGGCCGTTCACCACGAGCTACCACACGCGCTTCCCACAATATATCGCGGCGCGCTGGCCGATTCCGGAGAGCTGGAGCTACCGGCTGCTGCGCCGTTTCCACGGGCCTGCGGCTGCCGTGATGGTCTCGACCGCGACGGTCGAGGACGAGCTGCGCCAGCAAGGCTTCGAGAAGCTTGTGCGCTGGGGGCGGGGCGTCGATCTCTCGCTGTTCCATCCGCGCCAACAGAGCCTGCTCGACCTGCCGCGGCCGATCTTCCTGTATGTCGGGCGCGTGGCGGTCGAGAAGAATGTCGAGGCCTTCCTGTCGCTCAAGCTGCCCGGCAGCAAGGTCGTGGTCGGCGACGGGCCGGCGCGGGCCGATCTCGAACGTGCCTTTCCCGAGGCGCGCTTCCTCGGCCTGAAGGAGGGCGAGGAGCTCGCCGGGATCTACGCGTCCTCGGATGTCTTCGTCTTTCCGAGCCTGACCGACACATTCGGGATCGTACTGCTGGAAGCTGCGGCGAGCGGATTGCCGGTCGCAGCCTTCCCGGTGCAGGGCCCGCGCGATGTCTTCGCCGGCAGCGGAGCGGCGGTGCTGGACGAGGATCTGCGCAGCGCGGCGATGCAGGCGCTGCGGGTGCCGCGCGAGACCTGCCTGGAATTGGCGGCGCGGCATAGCTGGGCGATGAGCGCGGCGCAGTTCTACGGCCATATCCGGCGCGTGGCGCGCGAGGCCGGCTATTTCCCGCGCGAGCCGGAGTCTGCGGCGGCCACCACCGCGCTCACAACCTTCGCGAGCGGGCGTGGCGGGGAAGGGCGCGGGCTGCCGCGGCGCCTGCCGGCTTGAGCTGAGCGCGGAAGCCGTCGCGCCGCTCGTGAACCGAGGCGATGACGAGGCCCATCGGCACGCCGAGCCCGACCAGGGCCGCTTCCGACAATTGCAGGCTGGCCTCGATGGTTTCGGGAACCGCGTCGTTGACGCCGATCTCGTAGAGATGGCGGGCATGGGTCGCGTCGCGGGCACGCGCGACGATGACGATGTCCGGGCGCAATGAGCGGGCCGCCAGCACGATAGCGTCGACGGCGCGCGAATTGTCGATCGTCACGATCAGTGCGGTCGCTTCCTCCAGGCCGCAGAGGCGCAGGAATTCGGGCTTGGTCGCGTCGCCGTAATAGGCCGGGCGGCCGGCGCGGCGCTGCGCCGTGATGAGCGAGGCATCCGCGTCGATAACGATGTGGGACTTGCCGTGCTCGTCCAGCATCGAGCCGACGAGGCGGCCGACACGCCCGCCGCCGACGACGATGGCGCGCGGCGTCCGGTCGTCCGGCGGCAGCACGGCGGCCTCGTCGGGCAGGATGATGGGGTTGGCGAGCTTTTGCGCGAGACCGCGTGCGATCCGCGCCAAGAGTGGTAAGGCGACCATTGTGAGCGAGACGGCGGCGAGCACGATGCTGGTGGCCCCGGGGTCGATCAGCTTGGCGCCGGTCGCGGCATTGAGCAGCACGAAGGCGAATTCGCCGCCGGGTGCGACCAGGATCGCGGTTTCGAGCGCTGTCGCTGTAGCCAGCCGGAAACGGCGCGCGAGCCCGAAGATGATGACGCTCTTGACCAGGATGAGGCCCGCGGCGCCGCCAATGATCGCGAAGGGATGAGCTGCGACATCGGCGGGGTTCACGCCCATGCCGACTGTGATGAAGAAGACGCCGATCAGTAGCGACTTGAACGGATCGATCGTGACCTCGATCGCGCGGCGGAACTCCGTTTCGGCGAGCAGCAGCCCGGCGATGAAGGCCCCCAGCCCCATCGACAGCCCGGCGGCCGCAGCGATCAGCCCGGTGCCGAGCGCAGTGAGCAGCGTCGCCGCCATGAAGCTCTCGGTCGAATCGGTCGAGGCGACCAGCCGGAACAGCGGGCGCAAACCCAGCCGGCCGATAACGACAATGGTCGCGATCGCAGCGAAGGCCTGGATGAAGGCCTGCGCGAGACCGGCGAGGAGCGAGCCCGAGCCGTTCTGCGCATCGAGCACGCTGATCAGAAAGAGTAGTGGAATGACCGCGAGGTCCTGGCAGAGCAGGATCGCGAAGCTGGAGCGTCCGGCCGAGGTCGTCATCCGCTTCTTCGCCGCCAGCAATTCGACGACCATGGCGGTCGAGGACAACGCGAGGCCGAAGCCGATGATGAGCGAGGCTGCCGCCGGCTGGCCGAGCGCATAGGCGGCAAGTCCGATCGCGGCGGCGCAAAGCCCGACCTGGCCGAGGCCGAGCCCGAAGACGAGGCGCCTCATCGTCATCAGGCGCTCGAAGGAGAGCTCCAAGCCGATGACGAAAAGCAGGAAGGCGACGCCGAGCTCGGCCGGGCCGGCCAGCGCCTCCGCATTCGAGACCGTGATCGTGCCGAGCAGCGGAAGCTTCGCTACAAGGCCGCCGAGACCATAGGGGCCGAGCAGCGCGCCGCAGGCGACGAAGGCGATGATCGAGTTGATCTTGAGGCTCTTGGCCAGCGGCACGATCACGCCGGCCGTCGCGAGCACGACGACGGCGTCCTTGTAGACGGAAGGGTCGACTGTTCCGGCCAAAGGGCTGCCTTGCGATTCGAGGGCTTGTGGGGTGTGCCGGCAATTCTTGCGGTTTGCCGCGCCGCAGCACAACCTTCGAATTGCTGTTGCGGAAAGAAATTCGCCTTGCGGCGCGAGCCTTTAGGCGAGAGGGCTCAGGTGCCTCGCCCGAAAAAGCGGTTTCCGCGTGCGCGGCGAATGGGATAGCGTCCCGCCATTGGCTCAGAAGGACCGTCCATGCGCTTTGCCGGCACCGAAAACTACGTCGCGACCGAGGATCTCACCGTCGCCGTCAACGCCGCGATCCGGCTGGAGCGTCCGCTGCTGGTGAAGGGCGAGCCCGGCACCGGCAAGACGGTGCTGGCCGAGGAGGTCGCGGCGGCGCTGGGCGCGCCGCTGATCACCTGGCACATCAAGTCGACGACCAAGGCGCAGCAGGGCCTCTACGAATACGATGCGGTGAGCCGCCTGCGCGACAGCCAGCTCGGCGATCCCCGCGTGTCGGACATCGGCAACTACATCAAGCGCGGCAAGCTCTGGGACGCCTTCGTCGCGCCTGTGCGCCCGGTGCTGCTGATCGACGAGATCGACAAGGCCGATATCGAATTCCCGAACGACCTGCTGCTCGAACTCGACCGCATGGAGTTCCATGTCTACGAGACCGGCGAGACCATCAAGGCGGCGCAGCGGCCAGTGATGATCATCACGTCCAACAATGAGAAGGAACTGCCGGACGCGTTCCTGCGCCGCTGCTTCTTCCACTATATCCGCTTCCCCGATGCCGAGACGATGCAAGCAATCGTCGAGGTGCATTTCCCCGGCATCAAGAAGCGATTGATGGAGGAGGCGCTGCGCCTGTTCTTCGAGGTGCGCGAGGTGCCCGGCATCAAGAAGAAGCCCTCGACCTCCGAGCTGCTCGACTGGTTGAAGCTGCTCGTCGCCGAGGATATCGGGCCGGAGGTGCTGCGCGAGCGCGACCCGCGCAAGCTGATCCCGCCGCTGCATGGCGCGCTGCTCAAGAACGAGCAGGATGTCTCGCTGTTCGAGAAGCTGGCCTTCATGGCGCGGCGCGAGAGCCGGTGAGGCCGACGGCCGGCTCGCAAGCCGGTATCGCCGTGGCGAGGTCCACCTTGGGGTCGATCGCGCGCGCTGCCTCGGTCAGATCGAAGTCGCGCATCAGCAGGACATAGTCCTGTGTCTCCGAAGTCCTGAGATAGCCAGTCATGGTGATCGGCTTGCCGGAGAGTTCTCCGAGCCTGCAAGCCTTGTCCGCGCCGAGCGAGAGGCTGCCCCGATTGCCGCTTTGCTGCGGACCGACGAACATTTCCTCGCGGAAGGCCCCAAGGCGCGCCACGTCTGCGGAACTCAGCTTGAACAGCGTGAAGTGCCGTCCCGGGGCGACCAGCACCGGCAGCGAGGCGAGTTCCGTCGCGTCGCGCACCTCCTCCAGCACCACCTTGCGCTCATGACGGCCGCCATCCTTCGGCAGGGCGGCGATCGTCATGGTCACGCCGCCGGGCAGCGGGCGGATGTCGGCGGGCAGGCTGATCCCGGCGCGCAACTGCGAGAGGTCGGTCGTCTTGATGTCGATCTTGGCCAGTTTCGGCAACGAGGTCAGCGGGACATGCCCGCAACCGGCGAGAAAGCCGGCAAGGAGAAGGCAAACAGGTGGAGCGAGACGCATGGGGATCTCTTCGGAGTTGATTGTCTTTGACATTCAGAAATTCATCTCTTAGTTTAATTTTGTCAACCGAGAGAATGATAATGGCCATATCGTCCGAACCCGTGAGCCCCGTCTCCCAGGAAGCCGCCGGGCGCCTGCGCCGCATCAGCCGGTGGGCGCGCGCCTTCAGCTATGTGGCGGCCGCGCTCATGCTTTTCGGCCTCATCTGGTTGTGGACCGATGCGGAAGCGCTCTCTGATTACGCCCGGAGCTCGATCGGGCTCCGGGATGCTGCCCTTGCCGCTTCGGGCAGGGGGTATTGGGCGGGGTTCGCTCTGGCCTGGATCCCGGCCGGGCTTTTCGTCCTGGCGATGGTGCGGCTGGGCGGTCTGTTTCGGGCTTTTGGCGAGGGAAGGGTCATGGTCGAGGACAATGCAGCCGGGCTTGTGCGGGTCGGCTGGCTTCTGGCGTGTTTTGGCGCCACCTCGCCGATCGTTCGCGCCTTGCAAAGCGTCGCTCTGACGTTCGACAATCCGCAGGGGCAGCGGCATCTCGCGATCACACTCGATCCCGGAATCTTCGCAGCGCTCGCCGCAGCCGCAGCGCTCATCGCCTTCGGCCATGTGCTGCGGGAGGCGATCCGGTTGGCGGACGAGAATCAGAGTTTCGTGTAAGCCGGCGTCATGCCCGTCGTCGTCGAACTCGATGTCATGCTCGCACGCCGCAAGATGCGTTCGAAGGAACTCGCCCAGCGGATCGGCCTGACCGAACAGCAGGTCTCGCAGCTGAAGTCCGGCAAGGTGCGCGGCATGCGCTTCGATACGCTGTCGCGCATCTGTGACGTCCTGCAATGCCAGCCGGGTGATCTGCTGCGCTACGAACCAGGGCCGGAAATAGTCGACGACTGACCCTCGCAAATCGGCTTTTGCATCGCTAGGTTCTCCCCATGCGACGCCTCATGCTTCTGCGCCACGCCAAGTCCCACTGGCCCACGGGTGTGGCCGACCGCGACCGGCCGCTGGCGGCGCGCGGTCGGGAGGCCGCCCCGGTGATGGGGCGCTATCTCGCCGACGAACTGCTCCTGCCCGATCTCGTCTTGGTTTCGCCGGCCAAGCGCACGGTCGAGACCTGGGAGATCGTCGCGCCGATGCTGCCGGAGAAGCCGGCGACGCAATACGAGCCGCGCATCTACGAGGCCAAGGTCGAGCGCCTGCTCGATGTCGTGCAGGAGGTCGAGGGCGATGTCCGCACGCTCCTGCTGATCGGGCATAATCCCGGCTTCGAGGAGCTGGCGCATCTGCTCACCGGCCATGGCGATCGCTATGCGGCGGCGCGGATGAGCCAGAAATACCCGACCTGCGGGCTTGCCGTGATCGATTTCGCCACCGAACACTGGCATGCGGTTGCGGCGCGCGAAGGCAGGCTCGAGCGTTTCGTCACCCCCGGCTCACTCGGCGAAGGCCCCGACGAATGATCGCCCCGGCGTCGTGAGCGACATTCCCTATCTCGATAGCGCCCGCAATGCGGCTCTCGCCTTCGGCGACAGCCTGCTCGGGCTTGCCCGCCCGCGGCTGCGGATCGGCGTCACCGGGCTGTCGCGCTCAGGCAAGACCGTCTTCACCACCGCTTTGATCCAGAACCTGATCGAAGGCGCTAAGCTGCCCGTGCTGAAGGCTTCATCCGAGGGCCGCATCGCTCGCGTCAGGCTGGTGCCGCAGCCGGATCCGGAGGTGCCGCGCTTCTCCTATGAGGCGCATCGCGCGGCGATGAACGGCGAGGCGCGGCGCTGGCCGGAATCGACGCGGCGTATCTCCGAACTCAGGATCGAGATCGACTACGAACGTGCCGCCGGTTGGTTCAAGGGGCCGGCGACGCTGACGCTCGACATCGTCGACTATCCCGGCGAATGGCTGCTCGACCTCGCGCTGATCGGGCAGGACTACAAGGCCTGGTCGGCGCAGGCCGTGGCCGACGCGCGCAAGGCACACCGGCGCGAGGCGGCTGCCGATTGGCTGGCCGACCTGCCGGGACGAGACCCTGACGGCCCGCCGGACGAGCTTGCGGCAGAAGCCGCCAGCGACCTGTTCAAGGGCTATCTCGCGAGGCTGCGCGCCGATCCCGAGGCGGTTGCGGTGACGCCGCCGGGGCGCTTCTTGATGCCGGGCGATCTCGAGGGCTCGCCCGCTTTGACCTTCGCGCCTGTCGATCTCGGCCTTGACCGGGATGTGCGGCCGGGCACGCTCGCGGCGCTGATGGCGGAGCGTTTCGAGGCCTATAAGCGCGTCGTGGTGACGCCGTTCTTCCGCGACCATTTCGCAAGGCTCGACCGGCAGATCGTGCTGGTCGACGTGCTGGCAGCGCTCGATGCCGGGGCACCGGCTCTGGCCGATCTCGAAACTGCCCTGGGGCAGGCGCTCACGGCCTTCTCTGTCGGGCGCAATTCCTGGCTGTCGAGCCTGTTCGCACCGCGGATCGAGCGCGTGCTTTTCGCGGCAACCAAGGCCGACCATATTCACCACAGCAGCCATGACCGGCTGGCGGCGGTGATGTCGCATCTGGTCGGTCGGGCGCTGTCGCGGGCGCAAGGAGCGGGTGCGAAGGTGGAGGCGATGGCGCTCGCCGCCGTGCGGGCGACGCACGAGGTGCGGATCAAGGAAGGCCGCGAGGAATTGCCGGCGATCGCGGGGGTGCCGGAAGCGGGCGAGACGATCGACGGGCAGGTCTTCGACGGCCTTGCCGAGGCGGCGATCTTCCCCGGCGAGTTGCCCGAGCGGCCCGAGGCGATCTTCGACCCGAAGGCGCATTGGCAGGTGCGGGCGCCGCGGTTCCGGCCGCCATTGGTTGCGCCGGATGCGGGTGGACGCCTGAAGCCGCCGCCGCAGATCCGCCTCGACCGTGCGCTGGAGTTCCTCATCGGCGACAAGCTGGCATGAACGGGGTTTCGCGATGAGCAAGGCACCGCGCGCGATCCGTCTCGATGCTCCGCAGCCGGGCGAACCGGTCGGCGAGGTCCCGCTGCGGCAAGGCGATCTCGCGATCCTGCCGGAGAGCGAGCCGATCGATGTGGCCGTACCGGCTGTTCCGGCCAAGGCCAGACGCAGCTTCTCCTGGGGCTCGCTGTTCGTGGCCGGCTTGTCAGGCTTCCTGGCGCTGGCGGCCGGCGTCTGGGTCGAGAACACGATCCGGTCGCTGATGAGCCAGAATCCGGCGCTCGGCTATGCGGCGCTGGTCTGCGCCTGCGTCGCGGGGTTGGCGCTGCTGGTCATGCTGGGGCGGGTGCTGCGCGACATCCTGCGCGAGCGCAAGGTCGAGGCTTTGCGCGAGCGCGCCGCCACGGCATTGGCGGGCGGCACGCTGGACGAGGGCCGGGCGATCACGGACGAGCTTGTTTCGCTCTACAAGGGGCGGGCGCAGACGGCGCAGGGCCGTGCCGCCTTGCAGGAGGCGCTGCCGCAGCTCTTCGCGGCGCGCGACATGCTGACGGTGGCGGAGCGCAACCTGCTCGTGCCGCTCGATGCGCTAGCCACCGCCCAGATCGCGCAGGCGGCGCGGCGCGTCTCGCTGGTCACGGCGGTGAGCCCGCGCGCGCTGGTCGACGTCATCTTCGTGCTGGTCGCCTGCGCACGGTTGCTGCGCTCGATTGCCGGCATTTATGCCGGGCGGCCCGGCACGCTCGGCCTGCTCCGTCTGGCGCGGCACGTGATGAACCATCTCGTGCTCACGGGCGGTATGGCGGCGGGCGATGCCGTGATCCAGCAGGTGGTGGGGCAGGGGCTGGCTGCCCGGCTTTCGGCCAAGCTGGGCGAAGGCGTGATCAACGGCATGCTGACGGCCCGGATCGGGCTCGCCGCGCTTGCCGTCTGCCGGCCGCTGCCTTTCGTGGAGGCCGTTCCTCCGACGCTGTCGGATGTCGCGGGCGATCTCGGCGGATGGCGGGGAGCGGGCAAGGGCGACGAGGCCTGAACCCGGCAGAATCTGCCGGGAGGAGGCGATTCTGCCCGGCTCGGACTGCCGCTAAACCTTTCGTAAACGATCCAACTCCTTGAAATCGCATGGGGGTGCGCATGGCACGCACCGTGCAGAACCTTGCCTCGAGTTGTGGGCCGCCCTTGGGGGGCTGCCGGTCGAGGTGAGGGTTCCATGGGTGTTTTCAGTGCGCTGACCACGGCGGTTTCGGGAATGACGGCGCAGTCCTATGCGCTCGAAAACATCTCCGGAAACATCGCGAACTCGCGGACGGCGGGCTACAAGCGCGTCGATACGAGCTTCGCCGACCTCGTGCCGGATGCGGCGCTGAACCGCCAGGTCGCGGGCTCGGTCCAGGCGTTCAGCCGGGCGACGAACTCGATCCAGGGCGATCTCAACCCGACCCGCATCGACACCAATATCGCGATCAACGGCGATGGCTTCTTCGTGGTCGACCAGCGCGCGAGCGGCGTCGGCGCCAACACGCAGTTCGCCAACTCGAACCTCTACACGCGGCGCGGCGATTTCGACTTCGATGCGAACGGCTACCTCGTCAACGGCGCGGGCTACTATCTCAAGGGCCTGAAGATCGACCAGGTGACCGGCCAGCTCGTCGGCACGCAGCCGGACGTGCTGCGCATTACCAAGGACCAGTTTCCGGCCAAGGCGACGACCTCGATCGAGTACCGCGCCAATATTCCCGCGGTGCCGGCCACGACGCAGAAGACGCAGGGCGGAACGGAGTTCCTGAACCCCGCCGCGGTCACCGCGGCCGGCACGGCGCCGAACCCCTATGCCGGCAACGCCGCGGTGATGGGCAACAATATCACCAGCTTCCTGGCGACTTCGATCCCCGGCGGCTCGGTCACCGTCTACGACACGCTCGGCAAGGCCACCAGCGTCGAGATGCGCTGGGGCAAGATCGACAACGGCAATCCGGCCGCGGTTCCGCCGACGACGGGCACCTGGGGCCTGTTCGTCGCCCAGGACACCAGCGCGACGGGCGCCGGGCAGGTCGCCTATGTCCAGACCGGCCAGAACGTCACCTTCGGCACCACCGGACAGATGGTGAGCCCGGCGAGCGGCGACATCGCGCTGCCGACCATGACGATCAACGGAACCACCATCAGCGGCATCAATCTCTCGACCGGCGGCAACGGCGTGACCCAGAACGGCGACGTCAGCGGCCAGATCGATGCGCGCAGCATCCGCCAGGACGGCTACACCGCCGGCACGCTGGACCGCGTCTCGGTTTCGGCCGAGGGCCAGGTCATCGGCACGTTCAGCAACGGCCAGGTCGTGGCACTGGCCCAGGTCTCGGTCGCCCGCTTCAACGCCGACAACTCACTGAAGCGGCTCGACGGCGGCGCCTTCGAGGAAACGATCGAATCCGGCCCGCCGATCATAGGTCTCGGCACCTCGCAGCTGGTCGGCGGCAGCGTCGAGCAGTCGAACACCGACATCGCCGACGAATTCTCGAAGATGATCGTCACCCAGCAGGCCTATTCGGCCAATACCAAGGTCATCACCACCGCCCAGGAGATGCTGACCGCGGTGTTCAACATCATCCGCTGAACGACATAGCTGCCTAAGCCGCGGCCCAGGAGGGCCGCGTCTCGCGACAGGAGTTGGCGATGGGCCTGAGCACTTCCCTCAACACGGCGATCGGCGGTCTCAACGCCGCGCAGGTCGGCATCGGCGTCGTCTCGCAGAACGTCGCCAATGCCGGGACGACGGGTTATGTCCGGCGCACGGTCTCCACCGCCGACAGCCTGACCGGGCTGACGATCGGCGTACAGAACACGCAGGTCCAGCGGCTGCTGGACAAGATCGTCCAGCACCAGCTCTGGCAGGAAGCGTCTGGCGCCGCCTATACCTCGACGCGGGCGGACTCGCTCTCCAGCCTCGACAAGCTCTACGGCCAGCCCGGCAGCGCCACCGCGCTGGACACGATCTTCAACAAGTTCACCGGGGCGCTACAGTCGCTCCAGAACGATCCCTCGTCCTACAGCCTGCGCTCGCAGGTTCTGGACAACGCAAGTCAGCTCGCACGCCAGCTCAACACGCTCTCCAGCGGCGTACAGGCGCTGCGCAGCCAAGCCGAGAGCGGTCTCGCCAGCGCGGTCGGCAAGGTCAACGACCTGTTGGGCGCGCTCTCCAAGGTCAATACCCGCATCGTCGGCAGCCCGAACGACAGCGCGAGCGCGAGCCTCAAGGACCAGCGCGACCTGATCCTGTCCGAGCTGTCGCAATATGTCGACATCAAGACGACCGAGGATGCACGCGGCTCGGTCAGCGTCGTGACCGGCTCGGGAACGCAGCTCTTCGACGGCACGGCCGCCGTCACCTTCAAGTTCGACGAGCATGCCGGCCTGGGCGCCGACGACCAGTGGGACGTCGATCCGGCCAAGCGCGGCGTCGGCACGATCAAGATCGTCGATGCCTCCGGCAACTCCTCCGACGCGATCGCGAACCGGATCTTCCGCTCCGGCGAGATCGCGGCCAATATCGAATTGCGCGACAAGACGCTGGTCCAGGCCCAGGCGCAGCTCGACGAGATCGCCGCGCAGATGTCGAAGGCGCTCTCGGACCGCGAGATCGCCGGCACGCCGGCCACGGCAGGCGCGGCCACGGGCTTCGATGTCGACCTTACCGGGTTGCAGTCCGGCAATTCGGTCACGCTCGACTACAAGGTCACGCCCGGCGGCCAGACCCAGCGCTTCACCTTCGTGCGGGTCGATTCCGCAGCGTCGCTGCCCTTGCCGGCCTCGGCGAGCGGCGATGCCAACAACCGCGTCGTCGGCATCGATTTCTCGGGCGGCCCGGCTTCCGTCGCCGCGCAGATCCAGGCGGCCGTCGGCACGGGCTTCACGGTCTCGAACACGGGCTCGACCCTGCGCATCGTCGATGACGGCGCCGCCGGAACACGCGATGTCATTGGGTTGACCGCGAGGCCGACTAATTCCGTCCTCGCTTCGGCGGGCGGCGCGGTCGAGCTGCCCTTCTTCGTCGACGGGCCTTCCGGGAACGCGTTCACCGGCTCCTATGACGGCGGCTCCCAGACCACGGGCTTCGCGTCCCGGATCACGGTCAACCCGGCCCTGATCGCCGACCGTTCTCTGCTGGTCGCCTACAATACCTCGCCGGCGACGGCGCAGGGCGACGTCACCCGGCCCAAGCTGATGCTGGACCGGCTGACGCAGAGCCAGCGCGCCTTCACCAACGCCGTCGGGCTGGACGGCAACAGCGCGAGCGCGAACACGACGATCGCGAACTACGTCCAGCGCGTGGTCTCCTCGCAGGGGCAGGCCGTGGAAGCGGCCAAGCGCCTGGACGAGGGCCAGCAGGTCGCGCTCGCCTCGGTGCAGAGCCGCTTCCAGGAAACTGCTCAGGTCAATGTCGACCAGGAAATGTCGATGCTGATCGAACTTCAGACCGCCTATGCCGCCAATGCCCGCGTCATCTCCACGATGAAGGAGATGATGGACGTGCTGATGAGAGTGTGAGGCCGCAATGACCATCACAGCCTATGGAACCGGCGCCTATCGCGCGGCCAAGCCCAACGAGTTCGTCTCGACCCGGGCCCAGTTCGACGATCTCCAGCGCCAGCTCGACACCAAGCAGCGCAGCACGAGCTATGGCGATCTCGGGATCGACCGCCGCGTCAGCCTCGATCTCAACAGCAAGGTCTCGCAGATCGATTCCTGGCTGGGCGGCATTGACCTCGCCAATGTGAATCTCAAGCTGCAGACCTCGTCGGTCGAGAACTTCACCAAGCTCACCAGCGAGACCCGCAACGACACGCGCTCCAACAGCTATGTGCCGAGCGCCAGCGGCCGATCGTCGCCGCAAGTGCTGGCGGAGGAGAAGTTCAAGCAGACGCTCGATCTGCTGAACGTCTCCGTGAACGGGCGCTATCTGTTCTCGGGAAAGACCTCCGACACGCAGCCGACAGCGGGCTTCGACGAGATCGTCAACGGCGACGGCGCCGGCAAGGCGGGCCTGAAGCAGTTGATCGACGAGCGCCGTCAGGCCGACCTCGGCTCCGGGCTCGGCCGGCTGACCGTGGGCGGCGCCGGCACGACCGCGACCATCTTCGAAGAGGCGACCGTCCATCCCTACGGTTTCAAAATTGCGGGCATCACCGGCAGTTCGGCCGCGCTGGCGACCACGTTCAATCCGGGGCCGCCGGCGGATGTCTCGGCGAATGTCGCCTCGCAGCCGGCCCCCGGCGATACGGTGCGGATCATGCTCAACCTGCCCGACGGGACGCAGGAGCAAGTCGTGCTCACCGCCCGCGCGCCGGGCACCACCGGCTCCGATGCCGACAGTTTCGAGATCGGCGCCGACGTCAATGCGACGGCCGCCAACCTGCGAAACTCGATGAACGCGGCACTGGGCCAGGAGGCGAAGACGACGCTCTCGGCCGCGTCCTCGCAGGTCGCGGCGCAGGACTTTTTCGCCGGCAGCCTGAACAATCCGCCCAAGCGCGTTCCGGGGCCTCCCTTCGACACCGCGACCCTGCCGCCGACCAATGCCGGCGCAGCCGCGACGACGGTGATCTGGTATCGCGGCGACGACGGGGCGGATCCGGCGCGCAGCACCTCGACGGTCCAGGTCGACCAGGGCCAGACGGTGGGCACCGGTGCCAGGGCGAACGAGGAAGCCTTCCGCGTCGGCCTCGCCCAATTCGCGATCATGGCCGTCGAGAACTTCCCGGCCGGCGATACCAATTCGCAGGCGCGCTACGAAGCGATGACCTCGCGGGTCAGCGAGAAGCTCGGCTTCGGCGGCGCGACCCAGAAGCCGGCCGAGATCATCACCGAGCTCGGCTCGGCCCAGTCCGCACTGTCCAGCGCGAAGGAGCGCCACCAGAACACCAAGGACTACCTGACCACGACGCTTGCCGGGGTCGAGAACGTCACGACGGAAGAGGTCGCGACGCAGATCCTGTCCCTGCAGACGCAATTGCAGGCGAGCTATCAGGTGACCTCGATGCTCTCCAAGCTGTCGCTGACGAACTATCTCTAGCGAAAGCTCCCTTCGAGCCCTCATCCTGAGGAGCCGCGCAAGCGGCGTCTCGAAGGATGGTCCAGGAGGCTCCCGAACCCTCTGGAGCATCCTTCGAGACGCAAGCCTTCGGCTTGCTCCTCAGGATGAGGGCTCGACTTGGCCGATCCCTTGAAGCACTGAAACGAAAACGCCGCCCGAAAGGGCGGCGTTTTCGTTCGTTCGGTGGAGCCGTTGTTGCGAGGCTCAGCGCCCGCGCAGGCCGGCCGCGATGTCGCGGTTGATGTTGACCAGGATGCCCAGGGATTGCGGCTGCGGATCGGCCGAGATCTTGAAGGTCTGGTTGAAGATGAAATTGGCGAGGCTGACGATATTGGTCTTGATGCCGACCGGCAGCGCGTTGTCCTCGGCGATCACGGCAGAGACCAGCAGGGTCCAGAGACGGCGGTTATAGGTCAAAGCCTCGTCGAGTTCGCGTTCGCGCTGGTTCCAGTCGTCGGCGACGGCCTGGAGCCGCGTGGCGGCCTTGATCAGGAGGGAGGCTTCGAGTTCGCGAGGCGAAACGACGGATTGGGCAGTCTTGGCCGCGGCAGCGTAGGCGTTAAACCCGTTTTGCATTCTCGATCAATTCCGCTTCATAGACGATCAGCTTTCTGGCCGCCTTGAGAGCTTTGTAGAGGTCGTCGCTTAAGATGCGGTTATTGATCTCGTGAATATGCGGCAAAGCGCTGGGCGCCGCATTGATGAAGTCGCGCACGAGCTGGAAATAGGTCTCGTGCTCGTGCGTCGGGTCCTGCGCCAGATACATGAGCTGGATCGCGAGATAGATTTTCTTGGCCGGGGTGTCGGCGGTCGCCGCGGTCAGAATGTCCTTCTCGCGCAGGATGGGCGCCTCGCCCTCGATGAAGAAGCGCGTGCGCTGCTCGTCGTTGCGGATCACCACCTGGCCGATGATGATGCGTTCGCGCGGTTTGAGCTCGACCTTGAGGGCCATGGCGGTCCTGCCTTCTGGCTGGTGGGGAGGGCGGGCGGCGTCTGCGGCGTCAGCCGAAGAGACGCAGGACGCCCTGATCGGCCTGGTTCGCCAGCGAGAGCGCGGTCTGCGAGAGCTGCTGGCGGGTGTTGAGGGCCAGCAGGCTCGCGCCTTCCTCGTTCGGGTCGGCCAGCACGAGGTTGCCAGCGCCGGTGGTCAGGGTGTTGGCGAGTTCCTTGGTGAAGTCCTGACGGGTCTGGGCGACCGAGAGGTTGGAGCCCAGCGTCGAGGCCAGCGACTTCAGCGAGGTCAGCGCGCCGGTGAGCGACTGCGTGGCCTTGTCCAGGTCCGCGTCGTTCTGGAAGTTGATGAAGCCGGTGAGCTGGGTGTTGACGGCCTTCGGGATGCCGAGATTGTCCGAGGTCAGGTTCGAGCCCTGGATGTCCAGCTTGGTCTGGTTCTTGCCGGTCTTCTCGTTGAACTGGATCGAGAGACGGTCGCCCTGCAGCAGGTTGATGCCGTTGAAGCTCGAATCCTTGGCGAGGTCGTCGATCTTGTTACGGAGATCGTTGTACTGGTCGATCAGGTTCGAGCGGACCGAGGAGGTGATGCTCGAGCCGGTGATCGTGGTGCCGGCGGCGGAGTTGTCGGTCAGCGCAAAGCCGAAATCGGTGTTGTCGCTGGTGGCGCCCTGCGCCGTGGTCAGCGCGGTCGTTCCGGCCGCGGCGATTTCAGCCGCAGTCGGCGCGCCGGGTGCAGCGGGAGTGAAGGTCGTGGTGCCGATGCCGAACTGGACCTTCTCGGAGCCGATGCCCTTGACGTTGAGCTGGCCCTTCTCGTCGACGAAGGCGGTGGCGATGCCGGACTTGTTGATCTCGTTGACGACGTCGCGGACGGTGCTGTTCGTGCTGAGGAAGCTCGCGGTGTAGGTCGTCGAGCCCGAAGTCAGGGTGATCGAGGTCGTCGCCTCGTCGCCCGCGGCGAGGGTGGGGCCGCCGACATTGCCGGAATAGGTGGCGGTGGCGGTATTGGCAGTCGCGCCGTTGTCATCGACCACGCGCTTGTCGAGGGCGATGTCCTTGAGGCTCTTGCTGGTGATCGCCGCTTCGGTCGCTGTGGCCAGCGCCGTGCCGGCCTTGCTCGGGCGGTTCTGCGCGGCGTCGGCCTGGGCCTGCTTCACCGTCGACTGCAGCGACTGGACCAGCTTGGTGATGCCGTCGATGCCCTTGGAGGCGGCCTGAATGGTCTGGATGCCGTTCGAGATGCCGTCGAGCAGGCCCGTGAGCTGGCTGGAACGGTCGTTCAGCGAGAGGGCGGTGAAGTAGTTCACCGGGTTGTCGATCGCGGAATTGACCTTCTTGCCGGTGGCGAGGCGGTTCTGGATCACGCTCTGCTGCGCCGTGGTCTGCTGAAGCGTCAGCAGGTTGTTGCGGACACCGCTGGAAAGGATCGTGCTGGCCATCTTCGGTCCCCTGAACGCGCGACTCCGGCGCGATGCAACCTGATTTCAGGGGTGATCATCACTCGTTAAGGATAATAAAAAGTTAATCGCAGAGGCGGTCGCGGTTAACCCGCGAAAAACGAAAAACGGCGGAGCCGAAGCTCCGCCGCTCTTTGACTTCGTCCCGCGTCCTGCGGGCGGATCCGCTTCTGCGGACCGAAGATCAGAACAGGCGCAGAACCGCCTGCTCGCTCTGGTTCGAGAGCGACAGAGCCGTCTGCGAGAGCTGCTGACGGGTCTGCAGCGCGAGCAGGTTGGCGGCTTCGGCGTTCGCGTCGACGTTCACCAGGTTGGCGGCGCCGGTGCTCAGCGTGTCCGCCAGGTCCTTGGTGAAGTCCTGACGGGTCTGCGCAACCGAGAGGTTGGCGCCGAAGGTCGAGGACAGCGACTTCAGCGAGGTCAGGGCGCCGGTGAGGGCCTTGGTCGCGGAGTCGAGGTCCGAGTCGTTCTGGAAGTTGACCTGGCCGGTGAGCTGGGTGTTGCCAGCCTTGACGATGCCGAGGTTGTCGGACGTGACGTCCGAGCCCTGGATGTCCAGCTTGGTCTGGTTCTTGCCGGTCTTCTCGTTGAACTGGATCGAGAGACGGTCGCCCTTCAGCAGGTTGATGCCGTTGAAGCTCGAGTCCTTGGCGAGATCGTCGATCTTGTCGCGGATGTCGTTGTACTGGTCGATCAGGTTCGAACGCACCGCAGACGTGATGCCCGAAGAGGTGATCGAGGTGCCGGCAGCGGAGTTATCGGTCAGCGCAAAGCCGAAATCGGTGTTGTCGCTGGTGGCACCGGTGGCGAGCGTCGTGGAGGCGGTGCTGGCCGTCGTGATCTCACCCGCGGTCGGCGCGCCGGGAGCCGCAGGCGTGAAGGTCGTGGTGCCGATACCGAACTGAACCTTGTCGGAGCCGTTGCCCTTGACGTTGAGCTGGCCCTTCTCGTCGACGAAGGCGGTGGCGACGCCAGACTTGTTGATCTCGTTGACGACGTCGCGGACGGTGCTGTTCGTGCTGACGAAGCTAGCGGTGTAGGTCGTCGAGCCCGAAGTCAGCGAGATCGAGGTAACAGCCTCGTCGCCCGCCGCGAGGGTGGCGCCGCCGACGTTACCAGCATAGGTCGCCGTGGCGGTATTGGCAGTCGCGCCGTTGTCATCGACGATGCGCTTGTCGAGGGCGATGTCCTTCAGGCTCTTGCTGGTCAGAGCTGCTTCCGATGCAGTCGCGAGAGCCGTGCCGGCCTTGGTCGGGCGGTTCTGAGCCGCATCCGTCTGAGCCTGCTTCAGCGTCGACTGCAGCGAATTCACCAGCTTGGTGATGCCGTCGATGCCCTTGGAGGCGGCCTGGATGGTCTGGATGCCGTTCGAGATGCCGTCGAGCAGGCCCGTGAGCTGGCTGGAACGGTCATTGAGCGAGGCGGCGGTGAAGTAGTTGACGGGGTTGTCGACCGCGCTGTTGACCTTCTTGCCGGTCGCGAGCTTGAGCTGGGAGGCGGCGGCCTGGGCGGCGGTCGACTGCAGCGACGAGAGAGCGGAACGAACGCCCGAGGAGATAGAGACGGCCATCTGTGTTTACCTTCTGGTATGGAGCCTTCTGGCGCCCAAGCCGTTCTGGCCAGGACGGGCCGACCCTGCTGCCTCAGCCCGTAACAACCGGTAAATTTCGGCCGTCGAATTGCAGCGGACCGGCGGCTTGTCGGGGCGTGGTTAAGCAGCCGCTAACGGCTTCGGCTTCCCCTGATCGCCTCGATCCCTCGGATGCGCCGTCCGGATCCCATGCGCGCGCCCAAACGCAAACCGCCCGCGCAGGGCACGGGCGGTTCGAGGATCCGATCGAAGGGAGAGGGGGAGGCGCTCAGGCCGTCCGCTCGATCTGGTGATGGGATTCGCTCGCTTCCCGTGCCCGATCGGCGAGCTCGCGCGAATAGGCGCGCAGTTTCAGGAGGGTCTCGTCCGGCAATTGCGAGATGGTCTCGCCGGTATCCGGGTCCTTCTTCTGCAGCACGATCGCCCGAGTCTGCGGGTCGATGATCAGCTTGCGCTCGACCGTCTTGTCGGCGGTGCGGGCGGCGGCGCGCTCGTTCTGGTCATTCGCCTGGGCGCGGCGCTCGCCATCGGCGCGGCTTTGCGCGTCGCGCGTCTCGGCGCGAACCTCGACATTGACGGCGGAGCCGGCCGGGGCCGATTGCACGGTCTTTTCGGGGGGGAGGTCCACGGCGACGCTGCCGGCCTGGGCCGTGACGTCTGCGCGGGAAACCGGCGGCGGGCCGATCACGGCCGCTAGCCTGGGTGCGTTGCCAAAATCCATGACCACTCCTTCTGGAGTCGCTCACGGCGCCGTTGCGCCGCTCTCGTCCGATACCGGGAGCGGACGAGGCTACCCGACGCTGGCGAGATTGGCAGAAAAGATTGAATCCGGCGTCAAGAAATTAGGTAAATCTTTAGAGTTTCCGGCGCAGTCGGCGCGTAAACCCTTTATATACCAAGGGGCTGGCTGCGGAGATCCCTCGGCTGAAGTACGCCTGTCCTATCGGCAGATCGCTCACAGCCGGCGCGAGACGACCAGCGGTCCGGAATTGGGGCGGGCGAAGACGCCGGCACCGACCGTCGCGGCCGGGCCGTAGCCGTTGGCGCGCATCGGCTTGTTGGTATCGGCGGCGAGGTCGCGGACGATCGATTCGGAGACGGCGCGCGCCGTCGCCAGCACGATCTGGTTGGTCTCGATCAGGCCCTGGAAGGCGAGATGGGCGTCCTTCAGCCGCTTGACCTCTGCCGGCACGAAACGCGCCAGCGCCACGGCATTCAGCTTCACCTGCTCGACGCCGCGCATGTAGATGCCGGCAAGTTCGGTCTTGCGCGGCTCGCGGGTCATGGCTTCCGGCAGGCGGCCGGCGCGAACCAGCTCCGTTTCCTCGCCGACGAGATGCGAGAGGGCGCCGAGCGCCTCCAGCACCGCTTCGATGAGGGCGCGGGCGCCGAGGGCGTCGGCGATTCGCGGGCGTTCGTCGAGGATCGGCCTAGCTGCCAGCATTCTGAACTCCGCCGGCGGCCTGCTCCTGGAGGCTGAGCAGGTCACGCATGATCTGGTTGGAGAGGCCGATTCCGCCGGCCTTCTGAATCTGCTTGGCGTATTGCTGGCTGAGCTGCGAGCGCCAGATGCCGCCGCCGGTGCCGTTCTCGCCGAGCGGGCCCTCGGTGCCTTCGCTGGCGGTGAGCCGGTCGGTCATCTGCTCCAAGAACATCGTCTCGAAATCGTCGGCCTGCTTTTTCGCCTTGGCCTTGGCCGGATCGAGCGCGTCCGCAATCCCGCCTGCGACCTTGCCGGCGACGCCGAGGGCGAGATTCGCGGCCGGAAGCGCGAGGGCAACAGTCATCACATCACCTCGATTTCGGCCTGCAGGGCGCCTGCCGACTTGATGGCCTGGAGAATGGAGATCAGGTCACGCGGGCCGATGCCGAGCGCGTTGAGTCCGTCGACCAGCTCGGCCAGAGTCACACTCTCGCGGACGAGGGCGAGCTTGTTGCCGCCGCCGGTGTCGACCTTGACGTTGGTCCGCGGCGTCACGACGGTCTGGCCACGGGCGAAGGGCTCGGGCTGCGACACCTGCGGCTGTTCGCTGATCGTGACCGTGAGGTTGCCCTGCGCCACGGCGACGGTGGAGACGCGGACATCCTTGCCCATGACGATGATGCCGGAGCGCTCGTCGATGACGATGCGGGCGAGCTGGTCGGGCTCGATGCGCAACTGCTCGATATCGGTGAGCAGCTTGATCATGTTGCCCTTGAAGCGGGCGGGGATCTGCAGGACGACCGTCGAGGGATCGGTCGGCTCGGCCGAGTCGCCGCCGACGAACTCGTTGATCGCGGCGGCCATGCGGCGGGCGGTGGTCAGGTCGGGATTGCGCAGCGACAGGCGCAGCGTCTGGAGCTTGTTCAGCGCGAAGTCGATCTCGCGCTCGACCACGCCGCCATTGGCGATGCGGCCGACGGTCGGCACGCCGCGCGTGATCTTGCTGGCATCGCCCTCGGCCGAGAAGCCGGAGATCGCGACCGGGCCCTGCGAGACCGCATAGACCTCGCCATCGGCGCCGAGCAGGGGGGTGACCAGCAACGTGCCGCCCTGCAGCGACTTGGAATCGCCCATGGCGGAAACCGTGACGTCGACGCGGGTGCCTTGCGTCGAGAAGGGCGGCAGGTTGGCCGTCACCATCACGGCGGCGACATTGGCGGTGCGCATGTTGGCGCCGCGGGTGTTGACGCCGAGACGCTCCAGCATCGCGGTGAGCGACTGCTTGGTGAAGGGCGTGTTGTTGAGCGTGTCGCCGGTGCCGTTGAGGCCGACGACGATGCCGTAGCCGAGCAGCTGGTTGGTGCGCACGCCCTCGACCGAGGCGAGGTCCTTGATGCGCGACAGCGCGAACACCGGCTGCGACGACAGGCCGACGACCATGGCCAGCATGGCGGCCAGCGGCTTCAGCAGCGTCTTCAGGGCGGGGTTGCGGAACATGCGTCTGGCACCAGCGGGCAGTTGAACTCGCCTCCACCCTTGCGAGGGCCATGCCAAACCGCTCGAATTTGAAAAGCCTTGTTTGTCAGTCCTTTGCAGTTTGGGTGCATGGTCGGGAGGCCCTGACAGGGCCTGCGCTTCCTGCCGGGGCGGCAGTTTCTGCCGGGCAATTTACTGGCTGTTAACCGTCTTCCGGCAAGAGTTCGTTAACCCTTCCGGATCGTCGCACATCGCCAAGTGACGATGCGGATCCCAATCTCGGCATCGGATTCTTCCGAAAAGTGGCACCCACTTTTCGGTCCGATGCTCCGGAGGCCGCCGATGATCAGGATCGACCAGCGCGCGCCCGTTTCGAATGCCGGCCCGGCCAGTTCCGCGAGGCGCTCGAGCGGCGCGGCCTTCACGCTTCCGACTCAGGACAGCGCGACCGCGGCCCGCAGCAGCGGCGTCAGCGCGGCCGGACCGCTCGACACGCTGCTCGCCGTGCAGGCGCAAGAGGATTCGCAGGATCGCAAGCGCCGGCAGGCACGGCGCGGGCATGACCTGCTCGACGGGCTCGACCGTCTCAAGGCGGCGCTGCTCACGGGGCGGGTGCTGCCCTCCGAACTGGAGCGGCTGCGCACGACGCTGTCGCTGCGGCGCGAGACCACGGACGATCCGCGCCTGGACGAGGTTCTGGCCCATATCGAATTGCGCGCGGCGGTGGAGCTCGCGAAGCTGAAGCGCTGAAGCGCATCGGGCGCACCCGCCAGAGCCCGCTGATTTGCTGCGGAACCAGGTCGTCATCCTGGGCTTGACCCGGGATCCATCATGAGGCTCTGCGCTCTACGATGGATCCCGGATCGGCGTGGCTGCGCCGCTTGTCCGGGATGACGGAGCGGGTCCCGGCGAAATCAGCCAAACCTACCGGATGAACTGATCCACATACTCCGCGCCGAGCCCGTTCTGGTCGTAATGTGCGCGGCATTTGTCGATGCGGGTGAAGACGTCGTCATAGCCGAGGCATTTGCCGTCCGGGTCGACATAGATCATCGCGCCGTTCACCTGGAACATGGTGATCATCTCCTCGACATCGGGATCGACCACCAGCGTATGGGTCTCGCCCGGCGCCTCATAGACATAGGCGCCCTCGGTCGCGACCCAGTCGTGTTCGAGGTAGCGCCATTTGCCCTTGAGCACATAGCCATGCACCGGCAGCGGATGGCGGTGGCGCGAGAGCACGCCGGCGCGGCGGACCTTGAGCAGGTTCATCCAGTAGCCGCGCGAGGTGCAAAGCAGCAGGGGGCGGAACCAGACATTGTCGTCGACGGGAACCCAGACGCGCTCGTCGGTCGGGATCACGTTCGGGACGATCAGCTCCGGCGGCGACTCCTTCGGCTGGGGGTGGCGGTAGGGCGTCCAGCGCTCCTCCTGCGTGGCCGCGACGGGGATCGGGCTCGTGGTGTTCATGGCGTCTCTCCCGTGCTGATGTTCTGATTCAATGCGTGCGGAATTTGATTCAGCTTCCCGGCCCAAGCCCTTGAGGCAGAATCGCTTTCCTAAACCGCGAGATAACCGCCATCGACCGGCAGGATCGCGCCGGTGACGAACGCAGCCGCGTCCGACAGCAGGAAGGCGATGGCGCCGCCGACATCGCCAGGCTTGCCCCAGCGGCCCATCGGCGTGCGGGCGAGGATCGGCGCCGAGCGCTCGGCATCCTCGACCAACGGGCGGGTCAATTCGGTCTCGATCCAGCCCGGCGCGACCGCGTTGACGCGGATGCCGTCGGGTGCCCAGGCGGCGCCGAGCGACTTGGTGAGCTGGCCGATGCCGCCCTTCGAGGCGGCATAGCCCGGCGCGAAGGGCGAGCCGTGGAAGGTCAGCATCGAGGCGATGTTGACGATGGCGCCGCCGGCCTTGTCCGCGCCCTTGGCGGCGAGCTTGTCCTTGGCCGCGAGGCACATCCGCATCGTGCCGTTGAGATTGACCTCGATCGTCAGGCGGAAGGCGTCGATCTCGAATTCCTTGCCGCCGCGCTGGATCATGCCGGCGCAGTTCACCAGCGCGTCGAGGCGCGGGCAGGTCGCGACGATGGCCGCGACCTGATCGTCGCGGGTCACGTCGAGCCGGGCATGGCGGATGGCGGGATGGGCCGGCGCTGCCGCAACCTCGTCCTCGGTCAGGCCGGTGGCGAGGACCTCGTAGCCGGCGGTGGCGAGGGCGAGGGCTGCGCCCGCGCCGATGCCGCGCGTGCCGCCAGTGACGAGAGCGAATTTGGTCGAGGTCGCGTGTGTCATGAGGCGAGGCTAGAGCGGCCCGCGCCCCTGGGGAAGGCAGGATGATGCAGGCCGCCATGCGATGACGGCCATGCCGATCATTCCCACTTGTATTTCAGGGAAAGCATGGCTCGGCCGCGTGTCTCGAAATCGCTGGCGACGAGCGGCACCTTGCGCGCCAGCGTGACATCGAAGGAGGTCTGCCAGGGCAGGTCGGCGAGCTTGGCGAGATCGACCGAGAGCTTCATCTCCGGCGTCAGCGCCGTGTGCAAGCCGTCGCCCGGCGCGAAGACATAGTTGCCGGCCATGGCGAGCTGGGAGGTCAGGGTGAGGTGCGGGAAGAGCTCCTGCCGGTATCCGATCAGCGCTTCCCCGATCTGTTCGGGGCTGCCGTAGAGCGCGCCGCCGCCCCCGGTCGCGAGGCCCCAGATGAAGCCGTCTCCGCCCGTGACCGGCTGCGCCAGCCGCCAGCGCAGCTCGGCATTCCGCGTCGCGCCGGCGCTGGCCGGATCAGAGATCGTGGTCGAGAGCGAAAAGACGTCCTGACCCAGCTTGAAGCCGACGGAACGATCCTGTTCGGCGCTCGTCATGGTCTGGCGCGCCGCGAAGCCCTTGCGGATGATGTCGACCGGGATTGGTGCGCGCGCCCGCAGATGCGCGCCGGAAGCTGCGGCGGCACGGCCGAGCGCGGCGAGGCCTGGATCGAAGACGATGGCATCGGATTCGTTGGCGAGCGATGCCGTGGTCGTGTCCGCGTCGGGATCGGCCAGTGCGCCGCGCGGGATCGGCAGTGGCGCGGCGGGCGCTTCCTCGGCCGTCTGCGGCGCGGAGGCGAGGGCGGGACTAAGCGTCGCCAAGATGAGCGTCGCCAAGAGAAGAAGCGTGACCGGCTGGAGGCCGGCGCGAAGATCGAGACTGAAACGGAACACGTCGTTCGTCCTGTCGCTATGACGAGCGGCAGGTCAGGCTAGGCGCGGAAGGTGCCGATTTTGCGGCAGTGCAGCATAAACCTGGCCTGTCGCATTGCCCGAAAGCTGCGCTTCCCCCGCCGCCCTTAACCCGCTAGGAAGCGACCCAGCCGCGGGCCGCGGCCAAAAGCCGGGCCCCGGGTCGTTCTATCTGGAGAGAACAGGGGTCATCGCATGAGCAAGATCAAGGTCGCCAACCCGGTCGTCGACATGGACGGCGACGAGATGACCCGGATCATCTGGCAGAAGATCAAGGACACGCTGATCTTCCCGTATCTGGACCTGGAACTCGATTATTACGACCTCTCGGTCGAGAACCGCGACGCGACCAACGACCAGGTCACGATCGACGCCGCCAACGCCACCAAGAAGCACGGCGTTGCCGTGAAGTGCGCGACCATCACGCCGGACGAGGGCCGCGTGAAGGAGTTCAACCTCAAGGAAATGTGGAAGTCGCCGAACGGCACGATCCGCAACATCCTCGGCGGCGTGATCTTCCGCGAGCCGATCATCTGCAAGAACGTGCCGCGCCTCGTCCCCGGCTGGACCCAGCCGATCGTCATCGGCCGCCATGCCTATGGCGATCAGTATCGCGCGACCGATTTCAAGTTCCCAGGCAAGGGCACGCTCTCGATCAAGTTCGTCGGCGAGGACGGCAAGGTCATCGAGAAGGAGGTCTTCAAGGCTCCCGAGGCCGGCGTCGCCATGGCGATGTACAATCTCGACGACTCGATCCGCGACTTCGCCCGCGCCTCGCTGAACTACGGTCTGATCCGCAAGTATCCGGTCTATCTCTCGACCAAGAACACCATCCTCAAGACCTATGACGGCCGCTTCAAGGACATCTTCGAGGAGATCTACCAGGCCGAGTTCAAGGCCGAATTCGACAAGCTCGGCATCACCTACGAGCACCGCCTGATCGACGACATGGTCGCGTCGGCGATGAAGTGGTCGGGCGGCTATGTCTGGGCCTGCAAGAACTACGATGGCGACGTGCAGTCCGACACCGTGGCGCAGGGCTTCGGCTCGCTCGGCCTGATGACCTCGGTGCTGATGACGCCGGACGGCAAGACCGTCGAGGCCGAGGCCGCGCACGGCACGGTGACCCGCCACTATCGCGAGCACCAGAAGGGCAAGGAGACCTCGACGAACTCGATCGCCTCGATCTTCGCCTGGACCCGCGGCCTCGCGCACCGCGCCAAGCTCGACAACAATGCCGAGCTCGCCAAGTTCGCCTCACTGCTGGAGAAGGTCACGGTCGACACCGTCGAGGCCGGCGACATGACCAAGGACCTCGCCCTGCTGGTCGGCGCCGAGCAGAAGTGGCTCTCGACCACCGGCTTCCTCGAGAAGGTCAGCGACAACATGCGCAAGGCGATGGCCGCCTGATTTCGAGCGCATCGTCGCGTGGAATGAGAAGCCCGGCCGAAAGGCCGGGCTTTTTTGTTGTTTAGTCTGCGATTCGCCTTTCCCGGCGATGCGGATCGTTGCAAGCTTTGGTGGCCGGACTGCAGAAAAGGACCAGCGCGAGAGCATGAAGATCCGTTCCGCAACTGTCTCCGATGCCGACCAGATGAGTTCCGTTCTCGAGGAAATCATCGCCACGAACGGGAAACAACGTCCACACGACCCGTCCTTCGTTATCGCCAACTATATCAGCAACCCGCACCGCGTCCGGTGCTCCGTCGCCGTTGTCGATGGGGAGCTTCTGGGCTTTCAGTCGCTCATCAAGGCGGTCGAGGGCAATCGCTATGGCACGCCGGAAGGCTGGGGAATCATCGGCACCCATATCAGCCCGCGTGCTGCAAGGCGCGGTATCGGCAAGGCATTGTTCCTGGCATCCCGGCAGGCTGCGAAAGAGGCCGGCCTCGTGAAAATCGATGCGTTCATCGGAGAGGACAACGAGCCCGCGCTCAATTACTACGAGGCCATGGGGTTTCGAGCCTACAAGCACGGCGACGGTGCCGTGTCGAAGGCCTTCGATCTCGTTGAGGGCTGAGGACCGGTTTCGAGACCGGCTGCCGGCGCTGCAAGCTCTGCCGTATCAGTCGCCTATTCCACTTTGAGTGGGCGGCGCGCCAGGACGGTGAAGCCGTTGACCGGTGCATGCATGACATAGCGCAATTCGTAGAGACCGGGCTGGTCGGGCGCTTCCAGCATCGCCTCGACATTCTCGGCCGGGAAGAAGCGGGGGCCGTCCGCATCGGCCGGCGCATCGGGCTTTACCAGCATCACGCGGTCTTGCTCGCCATTGGGGCCGATGCCGCGCACGGGCAGGCCCTGGCCGCGGCTGATGCGCTCCGGCGCGGCCAGCGTCGCGCTGGGCTCTGTCGTGGCGAGAGGCTGGCGCAGCAGGATCACGGGCGCGCCGTCCTTCTCCACCGTCAGGCGCAGTTCATAGGTGCCGACGGCGCCGGGTGTCGGCAGGGTGGGCACCGTGTTCTTCAACGCGACGACGACGATCGCCTTGTCCGCCGGATCGTCCGGCCGGGCGATGGCCAGGCGAGCATCCTGCGGTGCGTTGCTCAGGAGGACGCTGAGCGGCGCACCGGCCATGATGGTCCGGGCCGCGGACAGCGAAGGCTGCGCCGGACGCGGCGCAGGTTTCTGCTGCTTCTGGGCGGCAGCCGCGGCCGGCCAGAGGCCGGCCGCGATCAGGAGTGCGCGGCGGGAGAGGGCGCCCATGGTGGCGCCGTTCTGCCGCGCCGCCATCAGCCCATCGCGGCCGCGACGGCGTCGAGCGCTTCCTGCGCCTTGCTGCCGTCCGGCCCGCCGGCCTGGGCCATGTCACGGCGGCCGCCGCCGCCCTTGCCGCCGAGCTGCTCGGAAGCTGCGCGCACCAGCGCGACCGCGTCGAAGCGCTCGGTCAAGTCGGGCGTGACACCGACGACGACGCCGGCCTTGCCGTCATCGGCGACGCCGACGATGGCGACCACGCCGGAGCCGACGCGGGCCTTGGCCTCGTCGGCCAGGCTCTTCAGGTCCTTCATCTCGATGCCGCTGACGGCGCGGGCCAGGAGCTTCGCGCCGGCGATCTCGCGGACCGGGTCCTCGGCCGCGCCGCCGCCGCCCATGGCGAGCTTCTTGCGGGCCTCGGTCAGTTCGCGATCGAGCTTGCGGCGCTCCTCGATCAGGGCAGCCAGGCGATTGCCGGCCTCCGCCGCCGGGACCTTGAGCAGGCTCGCAAGCCCGTCGAGCAGGCGCGATTCCTCGTTGAGGCGCAGGCGCGCGCCATTGCCGGTCATCGCTTCGAGACGGCGCACGCCGGCTGCGACGGCGCCTTCGCCGACGATGCTGACAAGGCCGATATCGCCGGTGCGGGAGGCATGCGTGCCGCCGCAGAGCTCGACCGAGTAAGCGCGGCCGGCCGGGTTCTTGCCCATCGCGACGACGCGGACCTCGTCGCCGTATTTCTCGCCGAAGAGCGCGCGGGCGCCTGAGGCGATCGCCTCGTCGACGCTCATCAGGCGGGTCGTCACCGGCTCGTTCTGCAGGATGATCGCGTTGGCGATCTCCTCGACCTCGCGCAGTTCCTCGGCGCTGATCGGCTTGGGATGCGAGAAGTCGAAGCGCAGGCGATCGGCCGAGACCAGCGAGCCCTTCTGCGCGACATGGTCGCCGAGGACAAGGCGCAGCGCCTCGTGCAGCAGGTGCGTCGCCGAGTGGTTGGCGCGGATCGCGGTGCGGCGCTCGTGATTGACGACGAGCTCGACGGCGGCGCCGAGCTTCAATTCGCCTTCCTTGACCGTGACGCTATGGGCGAAGACGTCGCCGAGCTTCTTCTGGGCGTCGGAGACATCGACCAGCGTGCCCGGCGCCTTGACCACGCCGGCATCGCCGACCTGGCCGCCGGACTCGCCATAGAACGGCGTTTGGTTGACCAGCATGAAGCCGCTCTCGCCGGCCTTCAGCGATGGCACCTCGGCATTGTCGCGGATCAGCGCGGTGACCACGCCCTCGGCGGTCTCGGTGTCATAGCCCAAGAACTCGGTGGCGCCGACCTTGTCGCGCAGCGGGAACCAGAGCGTCTCGGTGGCAGCCTCGCCGGAGCCGGACCAGGCGGCGCGCGCCTTGGCCTTCTGCTGCTGCATGGCGGCGTCGAAGCCCTCGGTATCGACCGTGATCTCGCGGGCGCGCAGCGCGTCCTGCGTCAGGTCGAGCGGGAAGCCGTAGGTGTCGTAGAGCGTGAAGGCGACGTCGCCCTTGAGGCTCTGGCCGGCGGTCAGGTCCTTCGAGGCGTCGTCGAGCAGGGTGAGGCCGCGCGCCAGCGTGGTGCGGAAGCGGGTTTCCTCCAGCTTCAGCGTCTCGGTGATCAGGGCCTCGGCGCGCAGCAGTTCGGGATAGGCGCGGCCCATTTCGCGGGTCAGGGCAGGCACGAGCTTGTAGAGCAGCGGCTCCTTGGCGCCGAGGAGCTGCGCATGGCGCATGCCGCGGCGCATGATCCGGCGCAGCACATAGCCGCGGCTTTCGTTCGACGGCAGCACGCCGTCGGCGATCAGGAAGGACGCGCAGCGCAGATGGTCGGCGATGACGCGGTGGCTCGCCTTCATCGGCCCGTCCGGATCGACCGAGGTCAGGTCGGCGATCGCCGTGATCAGGGCGCGGAACAGGTCGATATTGTAATTGTCATGCGTGCCCTGGAGCACGGCGGCGATGCGCTCCAGCCCCATGCCGGTATCGATCGAGGGGCGGGGCAGGTTGGTGCGGATGCCGCCGGCCGCTTCCTCGTACTGCATGAACACGAGGTTCCAGATCTCGATGAAGCGGTCGCCGTCCTGCTCGGCCGAGCCGGGCGGGCCGCCCCAGATCTGGTCGCCATGGTCGTAGAAGATCTCGGAGCAGGGGCCGCAGGGGCCGGTATCGCCCATGCGCCAGAAATTATCGGAGGTCGGGATGCGGATGATCTTGTCGTCGGTCAGGCCGGCGATCTTCTTCCAGAGGGCGTGCGCCTCGTCGTCCTCGGAATAGACGGTGACCGTCAGCTTGTCCTTGGGCAGGCCGAATTCGCGCGTGACCAGCGTCCAGGCGTGGTGGATCGCCTGTTCCTTGAAATAGTCGCCGAAGGAGAAATTCCCCAGCATCTCGAAGAAGGTGTGGTGGCGGGCGGTGTAGCCGACATTGTCGAGGTCGTTGTGCTTGCCGCCGGCGCGCACGCATTTCTGAGCGGTTGTGGCCCGCGAATAAGGACGCTTCTCCTGCCCGGTGAAGACGTTCTTGAACTGCACCATGCCCGAATTGGCGAACATCAGCGTCGGGTCGTTGCGCGGCACGAGCGGGCTCGACGGCACGATCTCGTGGCCCTGGGACTTGAAGTAGTCGAGGAAGGTCGACCGGATATCGTTGACGCCGCTCATCGCTGTTTGCGCTTCTCAACTCGGGCAGAGGCCGGGCGCACCCGGCAGGAAGGTCCGGTTCTAGTCAGGCGGCTCGCCGCTGTCCAGAAAGCTTGATGCAGCGCACCACCCGCAAGGCCTTATCGGCAAACGAAAACGGGCGGCCCGGAGGCCGCCCGCTTGATAAGGGAGCAGGAGAAGAACAGCTCTGCCCGTCATTGGTAACCTCTGCCGTCATCCCGGGCTTGACCCGGGATCCATCGCAGACCGCAGCGCCCTCCGATGGATTCCGGATCTGCACCGCTTACGCGCCTTGTCCGGAATGACGACCGTATTGTCGATCAGGCCTCGCCTTCGTCGAGATCGTCCGCAGTCGGGTCCGCTTGGTCGAGAATGCGGTCGGCGACGAGGCCGGAATTCTGGCGGATCGTGGCCTCGATCTTGGCGGCCATGTCAGGGTTGTTCTTGAGGAAGGTCTTGGCGTTCTCGCGGCCCTGACCGAGGCGCTGGCTGTCGAACGAGAACCAGGCGCCGGATTTCTCGACCATGCCGGCCTTGACGCCGAGATCGATCAATTCGCCCACCTTCGAGATGCCCTCGCCGAACATGATGTCGAACTCGACCTGCTTGAAGGGCGGCGCGACCTTGTTCTTGACGACCTTGACGCGGACCTGGTTGCCGGTCGCCTCGTCGCGCTCCTTCAGCGTCGAGACGCGGCGGATGTCGAGGCGCACCGAGGCGTAGAACTTGAGCGCATTGCCGCCGGTGGTGGTCTCCGGCGAGCCGTACATCACGCCGATCTTCATGCGGATCTGGTTGATGAAGATGACCATGCAGTTCGAGCGCGAGATCGAGGCGGTGAGCTTGCGCAGGGCCTGGCTCATCAGGCGGGCCTGGAGGCCCGGCTGGACATCGCCCATCTCGCCCTCGATCTCGGCGCGCGGGGTGAGGGCCGCGACGGAATCGACCACGAGCACGTCGATCGCGCCGGAGCGGACGAGCGTGTCGGTGATCTCCAGCGCTTGCTCGCCGGTGTCGGGCTGCGAGATCAGCAGGTCGTCGAGATTGACGCCGAGCTTGCGGGCATAGACCGGATCGAGTGCGTGCTCGGCATCGACGAAGGCGCAGACGCCGCCCTTCTTCTGGGCTTCGGCGATGGTGTGCAGCGCGAGCGTGGTCTTGCCCGAGGATTCCGGTCCGTAGATCTCGATGACGCGGCCCCGGGGCAGGCCGCCGACGCCGAGCGCGATGTCGAGACCGAGCGAACCGGTCGAGATCGTCTCGATCTCGATCGAGGGCGAATTCTTGCCGAGCCGCATGATCGAACCCTTGCCGAAGGCGCGTTCGATCTGGGAGAGCGCTGCATCGAGCGCCTTGGCCTTATCCATCGAGGAGCCTTCCACGAGTTTGAGATTCGCCTGATTCACGGTTCGGGCTCCTTATGGCAGGGCGAGGGGGACATCTCAATGCGTCTTGACATGAGGATGGTCACGCTTTGTTCTAACCGGCAAGTTCTTTTTTTGTTCTCCATGTCAGTTTTTGTCAGGAGGCCAGCGAGGCGACACGTTCTCGCTTCCGAATGTAGGTCGATATGCATGGAATAGCGTCATTCAATTTTTAATGTGTCGATCCATGCGCATGGCGCATAGCCAGGGCGTCGCGTTTCGCCTGCCTACCCTGGTTCATTCCTGTTATTGCGCGCCGTCTCTCGCCTGTTATCGAAAGTTGCCAACGTGTCTTCCGCATCGGCCGCATCCGCATCCCTGAACTCTCCGGCGCGTGTCCTGTTCGCCAGCCTGATCGGCACGACGATCGAGTTCTTCGACTTCTACATCTATGCGACGGCGGCGGTGATCGTATTCCCGAAGCTGTTCTTCCCGGCGAGCGATCCGACGTCAGCGATGCTGTCGTCCTTCGTGACCTTTGCCATCGCCTTCTTTGCGCGGCCGGTCGGCGCGGCGCTGTTTGGCCATTTCGGAGACCGGATCGGCCGCAAGGCGACGCTGGTCGCGGCGCTCATGACGATGGGTCTTTCGACCGTGGCAATCGGGCTTCTGCCCAGTTATGCGCAGGTCGGCATTGCCGCGCCGCTGCTGCTGGCGCTGTGCCGGCTTGGCCAGGGTCTCGGTCTCGGCGGCGAATGGGGCGGGGCGGTTCTGCTCGCGACGGAGAACGCTCCTCCCGGCAAGGAGGCGTGGTACGGCATGTTCCCGCAACTGGGGGCGCCGATCGGCTTCATCATGGCGACCGGCAGCTTCCTGTTGTTGTCCGACGTTCTGAGCGAGGAGCAGTTCTTCTCCTTCGGCTGGCGCATCCCGTTCATCGCCAGCGCGCTGCTCGTCTTCATCGGTCTGTGGATGCGGCTGAAGATCAGCGAGACGCCGGCCTTCCGCAAGGCGATGGACAAGCAGGAGCGCGTGAAGGTGCCGCTGGCGAGCGTGTTCGGGCAGCACAAACGGCCGCTGTTGATCGGCACTTTCGCCGCGCTGGCGACCTTCGTGCTGTTCTACATCATGACGGTGTTCTCGCTGAGCTGGGCAACGACCCGGCTGGGCTATACCCGCAACCAGTTCCTGCCCGTGCAGATGGCCGGCGTCGTCTTCTTCGGCCTGATGATCCCGGTCTCGGCCGTGCTGGCCGATCGGTTCGGCCGCCGCCGCGCGCTGATCGGCACGTCGCTGGGCATCGCGCTGTTCGGCTTTCTGGTCGGGCCGCTCTTCGTCGCAGGGAGCATTCCCAGCGTGCTGCTGTTTTCGGTCCTGGGCTTCGCCTTGATGGGCTTCACTTATGGGCCGATCGGCACGGCGCTGGCCGAGATCTTCCCGACCGCGGTGCGCTATACCGGCGCGTCCCTGACCTTCAACCTGGGCAGCATCGTCGGCGCGTCGCTCGCACCGTTCATCGCGACCTGGTTGGCGAGCACCTACAGCCTGTCCCATGTCGGCTATTACATGACGGCGGCCGCGCTGGTGACGATCGTCGCACTGCTGGCGATGGGCCGGCCGGTCGAAGAGACAGCAAACCCGGCCAGGATCAGCGCCGCAGAGTGATAAGGCGCGGCTGAAAATCGAAAAGGCGGCGGCCGGGATCGATCCGGCCGCCGCCTTTTTGTTTCCGGCTTGAAACGGGCTGCCGGGATTATCCCATCGCCGCCTTCACGGTCTCGACGAGCTGCTTCATCGTGAAGGGCTTGGGCAGGAAGTGGAATTCCTCGCCCTCGGGCAGGTTCTTGCGGAAGGCCTCCTCGGCATAGCCGGAGACGAAGACGACCTTGGTGTTCGGGTTGCGCTTGCGCAATTCGCCGAGCAGCGTCGGGCCGTCCATTTCCGGCATCACCACGTCCGAGACGACGAGGTCGATCTTGCCGTCGTTCTGCAGGAAGAGATCGAGCGCTTCGACACCGGACGCCGCCTCGTGGACGGTGTAGCCGCGCGAGATGAGCATGCGGGCGTTGAGTGCGCGCACCGCATCCTCGTCCTCGACCAGCAGGATGACGCCGGCGCCGGTATGGTCGGCGGCGAGCTTCTTCGGGGCTTCCTTGGCGGCGGCCTCGGCGGCGATCTCCTCCTGGCTCGGCACATGGCGCGGCAGGAAGATCCGGAAGGCCGTGCCCTTACCGATGGTCGAGTCGACGAAGACATAGCCGCCGGTCTGCTTGACGATGCCGTAGACCATGGAGAGGCCGAGGCCGGTGCCCTTGCCGACCTCTTTGGTGGTGAAGAACGGCTCGAAGATCTTGTCGAGATGCTCCTGCTGGATGCCGGTGCCGGTATCCTCGACTTCCAGCAGCACGTAATCGTCGGCCGGGAGGGCCTCGTGTCCGAAGGTGGCGCAGTCCTCGCGGGTGACGTTGCGGGTGCGGACCGCGAGCTTGCCGCCGTCCGGCATGGCGTCGCGGGCGTTGACGGCAAGGTTGACGATGACCTGTTCGAGCTGGCCGAGATCGGCCTTGACCGGCCAGAGGTCGCGGCCCTGGCGGACGTCGAGCGTGACCTTGTCGGCGACGACGCGCTTCAGCATCAGCGAGAGATCGGAGAGCACCTCGCCGAGCTCCAGAACCTGCGGGCGCAGGGTCTGGCGGCGCGAGAAGGCCAGCAGCTGCCGGACCAGCGCCGCGGCGCGGTAGGCGTTCTGCTTGATCTGCATGATGTCCGGGAAGGACGGGTCGGTCGGCCGGTGGCTGGCCAGCAGGAACTCGGAGGCGTTGATGATGACCTGCAGCACGTTGTTGAAATCGTGCGCGATGCCGCCGGCGAGCTGGCCGACCGCCTGCATCTTGCCGGCCTGGTCCATGTTATCGCGCAGCTTGCGCTCGGCCGTGGTCTCCAGCGCGTAGACGATGGCGCGCTCGCCGTCGCCGCCCTCGGTGCCGGCGACCGGGGTGAGGTAGAGCTTGGCCGAGCGGCCGTCCTCGCCGGCGAGCGCAAGGTCGAGCGGGGCGCCGCCCGAGCGGCCGGCGACGACCTCCGCCAGCGCCTCGTCGAGCCCGGGGGCAGATGCGACAAGGTCGTGGATGGTGCGGGGCCGCAGGCCCGCCGGGATCAGGCGGGCGAAGGCGGCGTTCGAGTGCAGGATCGCGCCGGCCTCGTCGATGGTGGCGATTGCCATCGGCGTCGAATGGAAGAAGCGGGCGAAGCGGACCTCGGCATCGCTGCCGCCATCGGCGCCGGCCTCGCCGGCCGTGCGGTTGAGGACGAGGGTGCGCGAGGGGCCGGCCCGGCCGTCCTGCCCGAAAGCGACCTGGTGATGCAGGCGCACGGGCAGGGGAGCGCCGTTGCGGCGCTTCAGGTCGACATCGAGCACCTCGACGCGGACATCGCCGGGCTGGCCGCGGATCGCCTGGATCAGCGCGGCGGCCGAGGGCGTGCAGACATCGTCGAGATGCAGGCCGCCCGAGCCGAAGCGGGCGAGGTCGAAATCGAGCCAGCCGGAGAGCGTGGCGTTCAGGTAGGAGATTTCGCCATCGGCATCGATGGAGATGAAGCCGGCGGGCGCATGATCGAGATAGTCGATCGCGTGCTGGAGTTCCTGGAAGGCGTTCTCCTGGCGTTCGCGCTCGGGCGTGATGTCGGAAACCGACCAGAGCGTCGCGGTCGTGGCCTCGCGGCGGACGGGCGAGACGCGGACGCGATACCAGCCGACCTCGCCGCGACCGTTCAGGGCGGGCTCCAGACGAACTTCCTCGACCAGGCGGCGATGCTCGCGGGCGGCGGTCGCGAGCCGGTAGATCGCCTCGGAAACATCGGCGCGGCCGGTGAGCAGGCGGCCGACCGGCTTCAGGTCGTTGGCGCCGGTGGCGCCGGCGAGCGCGAGATAGGCTTCGTTGGCATAGACGACCTCGTTCTCGCTTTCGGTAACCACGATGCCGTCATCGGCGCGGTCGACGATCGCCTTGGTGAGGTCGTTGCGGGAGGCGCGGCCGGAAAACTGCACGAGGCCGATGGCGAAGGCGAAGAGGCCGAAGACGCCGACGACCGAGAGCAGGGCGAGCAGGCCGAGGATCAGCGGCTGCGCCCATTCATTGGCGAGGAAGCCGAGCGCGATCGCCGCGCCGACGAGCAGGGCCGCGACGAACAGGATGATCCCGATATGGCCGGGCTTGTCCGAGCGATCGATCGTATTGGTCGCCGTGCTTCCGCTCATTGCGGTCAAACCCGTTTCCTTGCTGGCCTCTCGGGGCGCGCCGCATCCTGACCGGAACAGGCCGTCATTCCGGACAAGCCGCGATAGCGGCGCCGATCCGGAATCCATCGCAAGGCTTTGCGTTCTACGATGGATCCCGGGTCAAGCCCGGGATGACGGCGCGGTTCCGTCGACGCAACATACCCGCGACCAGAGACAATTCCGTTTATTCGCATCCGTGCCGAGTTAGGCGCGCCGGCCCTTCAGGCGCAAGACGTATCCGATGACTTCGGCGACAGCCTGATAGTGTTCGACAGGAATTTCTTCGTCGATGTCGACCGTTGCATAGAGAGCACGCGCGAGCGGCGGATTTTCGACGATCGGGACGCGGTGCTCGCCGGCGACCTCGCGGATCTTCAGGGCCATCGCATCGACGCCCTTGGCGAGGCAGAGCGGGGCTGCCATGCCGGGCTCGTATTGCAGCGCGACGGCGAAGTGGGTCGGGTTGGTGATGATCACGGTCGCCTTGGGGACGGCCGCCATCATGCGCTTGCGGACGCGCTGGGAGCGGAGCTGGCGCAGCTTCGCCTTGACCTCGGGATTGCCTTCCGAGTTCTTGAACTCGTCCTTCATCTCCTGCTTGGTCATCTTCTGGCGCTGGTACCAGGAGAAACGCTGCCAGCCGAAATCGCCGAGGGCGATGATGGCGAAGAGCGCGAGGACCGCGCCCATCAACTGGATCGCGAGCGAGAGCGTCGCCGGCATCAGCGCCTCGACCCCCATCTGGGCGAAGCCCTCGAGCCGGTCGTGCTGCGCCCAGAGCGTGTACCAGACGACGATGCCGATCAGCGCCGTCTTGGCGAGACCCTTGGCGAAATTGACCCAGGCCTCCTTGCCGAAGAGCCGCTTGGCGCCCGCCATCGGCGAGATCCGGTTGAACTTCGGCATCAGCGGCTCGAAGGTCCAGAGCGGCTTGTGCTGGAGCAGGGCGCCGGCAAGTCCGGCGCAGAGGATGAAGGCGAAGGGGAGGCCCAGCGCCATGAAGCCGGTGAGCACGCCACGCTGCGTGACCTGCATGAAGGAGGCGCCGTCGGCCGGCACCTGATGCGCGTTCATCAGGAAGGAGCGCAGCGACAGCATCGCCTCGCGGGCCGACCAGCCGGCGGCGACCATCAGGGCCAGCGTGAAGCCGCAGAGCACGAAGAAGGTCCCGATCTCCTGCGATTTGGGGACGTCGCCTTTCTCGGTGGCTTCGTCCAGCTTTCGCTGGGTCGGGTCTTCTGTTCTGTCTTCGTTTTCGGCTTCCTCGGACATTGCGCTCCTCTCAGCCTGTGAACTGGCGGAGGAAGGCGCCGAGGTCGTCGATGAAGACGCTCATCATCACGCCGATGACGACGAGCAGGACGAGCATGCCGCCCATGATCGAGGCGGGAACGGCGAGGAAGAAGACCTGCAATTGCGGCATCATCCGCGCGAGCACGCCCAGCCCGAGATTGAACAGCAGGCCGAAGACGAGGAAGGGCGCGGAGATCTGGATGGCCAGGGCGAAGCCGCGCGCCGTCGAGCGGATCGCCAGCGTCATCGTATCGGTCAGGTCGACGGCGCCGCCCGGCGGCAGCAGGCGGTAGCTTTCGTGGATCGCGGCGATGGCGATGTGGTGCAGGTCCGTGGTCAGGATCAGCGTGATGCCGAGCATCGTCAGGAAATTGCCGATCGAGGGGTTCTGCATGCCGCCGGTCGGATCGACCGTCATGGCGAAACCGAGCCCCATGGTCTGGGCGACAAGCGTGCCGGCTGTCTGCAGGCAGGCCATGACCAACCGGGCGCAGAGCCCGATGACGAGCCCGATCAGCAATTCGCCGACGAGGAGCGCGACGACGCCGGAGACATCGCCGGGCACGCGCAAGGAGGGGCGCACGACGGGCACGATCATCAGCGCGATGAAGAAGGCGAGCGACAGCCGCGCCCGCGAGAAGATGAAGCGCTCGCCGATGCCTGGCATAAGCATGACGAGCGTGCCGACCCGCGCGAAGACGAGCACGAAAAGGGCGCTGATCTCGGGCAGGATCGCGATCTGCATCGTGCCGCGGGCACCTTTGCGCCAATAGGTGCGCCGCGGACCCGCGCCGGCCAGGGCCGGCTGCAGGCGCGACGGGCTCATCCGCCCGTGGCGATTCGGGCGGCGACTCGCCCCATATAACCCGCCAACGCGTCTCCCATGAACGGAAGAAACAGCAGCAGTGCCGCGAAGACCGCGACGATCTTCGGCACGAAGACCAGCGTCTGCTCCTGGATCTGGGTCAGCGCCTGGATCAGCGAGACGACGAGGCCGACCGCGAGCGCGATCACCATCAGCGGGCCGCCGACCTTGAGGAAGACGACGATCCCGTCACGGGCGATGTCGAGAATGGCTCCGGAAGTCATGATTTCTATCCGATCCGCTGGCCGTCAGACCGGCATCCGCATGATTTCTTCATAGGCCGCGATGACGCGGTCGCGCACGGCGACCAGGGTCTCGATCGCGGCCTCGCTCTCGGCCACCGCCGTCACGACATTGACGATGTCGGCCCGGCCGCCGGCGACGCTCGCGGTCTGGGCATCGGCCTGTCGCCCCGCATTGGCCGTCGCGTCGAGCGCCTTGCCGAGCAGGGCGGAGAAATCCGGCCCGCCCGCTTCCGCGCCGCCCGTGGCGATCGGCTTGCGCATCAGATTGCCGGCGCCCATCCCCTGGATGGAGGCGTACGCGCCCGCAGCGAAACCCGGAGTGGCCATGTCGGTCTAGTCCCCTTCTGGAGCGCTCTATTCGGTGCCGCGCGTCAGGCGCGCAGGATGTCGATGGTGCGCTGGATCATCCGGCGCGTCGAAGAGATCAGGTTGAGATTGGCTTCGTAGCTGCGCTGGGCCTCGCGCATGTCGACCATCTCGACCAGGGAATTGACGTTCGGCATCTGCACGTCGCCCTTGGCGTCGGCGGCCGGGTTGCCGGGCTCGTGCTTGACCTTGAAGGCGCTCGGATCGCGCTGGACCTTGCCGAGTGCGACGAGCTGGGCGTCGAGGGTGCGGTCGAAATGGCGCTGGAAGGTCGGGACCTTGCGGCGATAGGGCTCGGCACCGGCGCGCTCCGGCCCGGAATCGGCGTTGGCGATGTTCTCTGAGATGATGCGCATGCGCCCGGACTGGCTGCGCAGGCCGGAAGCGGCGACGGCGATGCTCTTGATCAGGTCCATGATCAGCGCCCCTTGCCGATCGCGATCTTCATCAGGCCGAGGCCCTTGCTGTAGAGCGAGGCGGCGAGCTGATAGTCGGACTGGTTCTGCGCGACCTTGAGCATCTCGTCCTCGAGATTCACGGCATTGCCGTTCGGCGTGGTCTCGAAGCGCGGGGCGCCGGTGCCGTCGAATCCGCCATTGCCGCTCGTCAGGCTCATGTGTCCGGCGCTGGTGCGGGCGACCGCCACGCCGGCACGGGTCGGATCGGCGCTCGGCGGCTTCAGGTCGACCGGGCGGAAGCCGGGGCTGTCGGCATTGGCGACGTTCTCGGCGAGGATCTTCTGGCGCGACTGCTGGTAATGCATGCGCATCTTCAGCGCCTGCATCAGGCCGCCGCCGACGCTGAATCCGTCGTTCGCCATGGCTCCCGCTCCCCGTCTTTGCGCCCGGCGATGCCGGGCAACTGGGCAAATCCTGCCGGGTGCATGGTTAACATCGGGTTAAAAGGGGCGAGTTTCATGGGTGTGGTTAACCACGCGTTCACCATGTTTCCCGATAGCCAAAGCGTTATGCTATACGCAAGGTGTTGAACCATGGACGGGACTTAGCGGCCGTCCGGGCCGTTGCGTAAGAGGCAGACCTTGCAGAGCTTGTTCGGATTGGAACTCTCGACCGCGCAGAAGGTGATCGTCGCCTCTGTCGTCATTCTCGTGCTTCTCGCACTGCTCGGCCTGTTCGTGCGGCAGATCCAGGGCGGTCGGCTCAGGCTGCGCGGCCAGGCCGGCGGACGCCAGCGCCAGCCACGCCTCGGCGTGGTCGATACCTACGACCTCGACCGCCAGCGCCAGCTCGTGCTGATCCGGCGCGACAATATCGAGCATCTGCTGATGATCGGCGGTGCGTCGGACGTCGTGGTCGAGACCAATATCATGCGCAGCGGCGGCCGGGCCGCGACGCCGAGCTACACGGATACCGCAGCGGATCGACCGCTGCCGCCCTTCGAGACGCTGGTTCCGCCGAGCGAGCCCGCGATGCGGGCCGGCGAGGAAGCGCGCCGCGCCGGCTATCCGGACGGGCCGGAGCTGCTGCCGCCCCTGCCGAGCCGCCCCGTTTCGGTGCCGGTCGAGCCGGCGGCGACGCTGGCTGCGAACACCGCCGCGACCGCAGGGGTCGCCGCCGCCCTCGGCGTCGCGGCGACGCCTGCGGCAGAGGCCGCTACAGCGCCTGCCAAGCCCGCGATGCCGCCGATGCCGGCGCCGCCCCTCACCACGGGCCCGGCGCCGAGCTTCGCCCGTGAGCATGCGCCGCAGCCTGCCGTCAGCGCCGGCGAGCTCGACAACATGACCCGCCAGCTCGAAGAGGCGCTGAAGCGGCCCTTCTCGGCCGTGCGCCCGGGCAATATTCCCACCGAGGCGCCTGCCGCGAGCCCGACGCCGGTGGTCGAACCGCCTGCGCGGGCCGAAAAGTTCGCGCCTGCTCCCGCCGTCGATGAGAAGCCGATCGAAGCGATCGCGCCGATCGTCGCCCCGCCAGCTCCCGAACCCGAGATTGTGCCCGAGCCGGTCGCGCCGTCGCCTGCGGCCGCCCAGCCGCGCCAGAAGCCGATTCCGAGCGATGTCGAGGCCGAACTGGCCGCGGCGCTCGGGCTGACGCTGGATCGTCCGATTTCGAAGGCGCCGGAGCCCAAGCCCGCCGACGTCAAGCCCTTCGAGCCGAAGCCGGCCGAGACGCGTCATCCGGAGCCGCGCCGTGCGGAGCCTGTCGTCGAGCCCGCGCCGATCTTCGAGGACGAGCCCGTTGTCGAGGAGCCCGTCGGCAAGGCGGAAGAGCCGGCCCCCGTCGAGAGCCCGAAGCCGCAGCCCGAGCCCGAAAAGCCGGCCGAGCCTGCCTCGAAGGAGATCGACCCTTTCTCCGTCGACGCCATCGAAGCCGAATTCGCTCGCCTGCTGGGCCGCGATCCCAAGGCCAAGTCCTGAACCGGCCGTGCGTAGCCTGAAGGTCGGCCGCCGCCGGCCGCGGGCCATCAACAGGATTGTCGGCCATCCGGCCTCATCGACGCCGCGCACTGGTTGCGCGGCGTTTTCGCGTGGCTAGCCTCAGGCCACCCGATCGGTTGAGTCGGGCTGTGGCGGCGCGCGTGAACTTCATCGGCGGACGAGCGAGACGGTTTCGAGGCGGACGCGCCCTGGCGGCGGCCGCGCTGCTGCTCGTGCTGCAGACGGTGCCGGCGCTGCCGCAGACGCTGTCGCTCGATCTCGGGCAGGGCGGCGGCGTGGCGGAGCGGGCGCTTCAGCTGATCGCCGTCATCACGGTACTGTCGCTGGCGCCATCGATCCTGATCATGGTGACGTCGTTCACGCGGATCGTGGTGGTGCTGTCGCTGCTGCGCTCGGCCTTGGGTACGCAGACCGCGCCGCCCAATGCCGTGATCCTCGGGCTCTCGCTGTTCCTGACCGGCTTCGTCATGGCGCCGACCTTGCGTGAGGCCTACACGACGGCCGTCCAGCCGCTGGTCGCCGGCCAGATCCAGCCGCAGGAGGCCTATAATCGCGGCGTCGTGCCCTTCAAGACCTTCATGCTCAAGCATGTCCGCGAGAAGGACCTGGCGCTGTTCCTCGACATGTCGCAGGGACCGCGTCCGCAGCAGCCGCAGGATGTCGGCGTCGAGGTGCTGATACCGGCCTTCATGATCTCGGAACTGCGCCGCGCCTTCGAGATCGGCTTCCTGCTGTTCGTGCCCTTCCTTATCATCGACCTCGTCGTGGCCTCGATCCTGATGTCGGTGGGCATGATGATGCTGCCGCCGGTGACGGTGGCATTGCCGTTCAAGCTGATCTTCTTCGTGCTGGTCGACGGTTGGGGGCTGGTCGCGGGCTCGCTGGTGAAGAGCTACGGCGGCGGGTGAGGCCGGCGCTTGAAATTGAATCGGGCCAGAGTCTTGGCGGGACTTCCTCCAGGCCCGATTCAGGTTCTGCGAGATCGCCCTGCGCGAGATGTGCGGAGTCGAAAGCCGCATCATCACCCAGGGCGGCGGCACCGGACGCGCCTTCCAGCAAGCGAAGACCCGTCCGGCCGGACCAACCTGATTATTTCGGCATCAGCACCGTATCGACGACGTGGATGACGCCGTTGCTCTGCTTCACATCCGGGATCGTGACGATCGACTTGCCGCCCTTGGCGTCGATGACCTCCAGCTTGCCGCCGGCCATCGCGACCTTCAGCGTCTCACCCTGAACGGTTTTCAGCATCGCCTTGCTGCCACCGGCCTTGGCATCGGCCATCAACTGGGCGCCGGTGAGATTGCCGGGAACGACGTGATAGGTCAGCACGGCGGTCAGTTTGGCCTTCTGTTCGGGCTTCAGCAGCGTGTCCACCGTTCCCGCCGGCAGCTTGCCGAAGGCGGCATTGGTGGGCGCGAAGACGGTGAACGGCCCGGGGCCCATCAGGGTGTCGACGAGGCCGGCGGCCTTCACCGCGGCGACGAGGGTGGTGTGGTCCTTGGAATTGACGGCATTCTCGATGATGTTCTTGTTGGCAAACATCGGCGCGCCGCCGACCGTGACGGGCTCTTGCGCGAAGGCAGGAGCGAAAGAAGCGTTCGTGCCGAGCACAAGCAGGCTCATTGCGGCGCCGAGCGCCACATTCACTGTGCGTTTCATAGGATGATCTCCAGAATTTGCGGCAGGAAATCTACCGCAAAACCCGAATTGTCCTGGCCGGCCGCCATGGCCGCTCAGGTTTCGGTAATCCGAATACGTTGGCTGGAGCCCGTCGGATCGAATTATTTCTGCCGGCGGTGGAGCAGTATCAGTCCACAATCACCCGGCCGCGCTGGATGCGCAGGCTAAGCGTGCCGTTCTTCAGGGCCAGCGCCTTTTCGCCGAAGACGCCGCGGCGCCAGCCATGCAGGGCCGGGACGTCGGCGAGATCGTCGGAGGCGATGGCATCGAGGTCGTCGCTGGAGGCGATGATCTTGGGCGCCACGCGCTCGGCATCCGCCACCGCCTTGAGCAGGACCTTCAGCAGGTCGAGCACGGCGGCATTGGTCGGCCGGCCGCGTTCGCGCTCCAACCGGGGCAGGGTCTTGGGATCGAGAGCGGCGGCGCGCTCGATCGCGGCCAGGACCTCGGCGCCGTTGCGCGAGCGCTCGAAGCCGTTCGGCACGGAGCGTAGTTCCGCCAGCGCCTCGACCGAGCGCGGGCCGCGCTGGACGATGTCCATCAGCGCATCGTCCTTGAGCACGCGCTGGCGCGGCACGTCGCGTGTCTGCGCCTCGCGCTCGCGCCAGGCGGCGATCTCCATCAGGTTCGGCAGTTCACGCGGCTTGCGGATGCGGCCCTTCAGCCGCTGCCAGGCGTTCTCGGGCTTGACCTCGTAGGTCGAAGGCGAGGTCAGCACGGACATCTCCTCGGCGACCCAGCTTTCGCGGCCGCTGGCATCGAGATCGGCCTTCAGGGCGAGATAGATGTCGCGCAGATAGGTGACGTCCGACTCGGCATAGGCGAGCTGCGCCTCGGTGAGCGGGCGGCGCGACCAGTCGGTGAAGCGCGAGGACTTGTCGATGCGCGCCTTGGCGAGGTCGTTGGCGAGCTGCTCGTACCCCACGGAGTCGCCATAGCCGCAAACCATCGCGGCGACCTGCGTGTCGAAGAGCGGGGTCGGCAGCACGCGCCCGAGCAGCCAGACGATCTCCAGATCCTGGCGGGCGGCATGGAAGACCTTGACCACGTTCTCGTTGACCATCAGCCCGAAGAAGGGGGCGAGGTCGAGATCGGGCGACAACGGGTCGATGAGCACGGCCTCGTCGGGCGATGCGAGCTGAATTAGGCAGAGCTTGGGGTAATAGGTGGTCTCGCGCAGGAACTCGGTGTCGACCGTGACGAAGGGGTGGGTCGCGAGGCGGTCGCAAGCGGCGGAGAGCGCGGCGGTGTCGGAAATCAGATGCATGGTTCCGGGTCTTAGCAGAGAGAGCCGCAGGATGTCGCGGGCGTTCTTGACATTTCGGGCGCGGGCGTGTGGTTAGCCGCAAAGCTGCGGCTGGCGCTTCGCGCCGGCCTTCGACGCATTTCCGAAAGACCGAGACCGTGACCCTGCATCGCTACCGTTCCCACACCTGCGGCGCGCTCCGTGACAGCGACATCGGCCAGAATGTCCGTCTCTCCGGCTGGTGCCATCGCATTCGCGACCATGGCGGCGTGCTCTTCATCGATCTGCGCGACCATTACGGCATGACCCAGGTGGTGATCGATCCCGATTCGCCGGCCTTCACTGAGGCCGAGACGTTGCGCTCGGAATGGGTCGTGCGCATCGACGGCAAGGTCAAGGCCCGCCTCGCCGGCACCGAGAACGGCAACCTGCCGACCGGCGCGGTCGAGGTCTTCGCCACAGGCATCGAAGTGCTCGGCCCCTCGGCCGAATTGCCGCTGCCGGTCTTCGGCGACCTCGAATATCCCGAGGATACCCGCCTCAAGTACCGCTTCCTCGACCTGCGTCGCGAGAAGCTGCACAACAACATCATGCTGCGCACCAAGGTCATCGACTCGATGCGCCGCCGCATGAAGGATTCGGGCTTCTCGGAGTTCCAGACGCCGATCCTGACCGCGTCCTCTCCGGAAGGCGCACGCGACTTCCTGGTGCCGAGCCGCCTCCATGCCGGCAAGTTCTACGCGCTGCCGCAGGCCCCGCAGCAGTACAAGCAGCTGCTGATGATGGCGGGCTTCGACCGCTACTTCCAGATCGCGCCCTGCTTCCGCGACGAGGACCCGCGCGCCGACCGCCTGCCGGGCGAGTTCTACCAGCTCGACGTCGAGATGAGCTTCGTCGAGCAGGAGGACGTGTTCGCGACGATGGAGCCGGTCATTACCGGCGTGTTCGAGGAATTCGCCGAAGGCCGCACCGTCCAGAAGAACTGGCCGCGCATTCCCTATGCCGAGTCGATCGCCAAATACGGCTCCGACAAGCCGGACCTGCGCAACCCGCTCGAAATGCAGGACGTTTCCGAGCATTTCCGCGGCTCGGGCTTCAAGGTCTTCGCGCGTATCCTCGAAGGCGAGAAGAACCGCGTCTGGGCGATCCCGGCTCCGGGCGGCGGTTCGCGCGCCTTCTGCGATCGGATGAACTCCTGGGCGCAGGGCGAAGGCCAGCCCGGCCTCGGCTACCTGATGGTCAAGGAAGACGGCGAGGGCCAGGGGCCGATCGCCAACAATATCGGGCCTGAGCGCGTCGCGGGAATCATCAAGCAGATGGGACTGAAGGGCGGCGACGCCTGCTTCTTCGTCGCGGGTGATCCGGACAAGTTCTACAAGTTCGCCGGCAGCGCCCGGAACAAGGTCGGCCAGGAGCTCAACCTGATCGACGAAAACGTCTTCGCCTTCGCCTGGATCGTCGATTTCCCGATGTTCGAGTACAACGAGGACGAGAAGAAGGTCGATTTCTCGCACAATCCCTTCTCGATGCCGCAGGGCGGCCTGAAGGCGCTGACCGAGGAAGACCCGCTCTCGCTCAAGGCGTTCCAGTACGACATCGCCTGCAACGGCTTCGAGCTCGCTTCCGGCGGCATCCGCAACCACCGCCCCGAGGCGATGGTGAAGGCCTTCGAGATCGCCGGCTATGGCGAGGAGACGGTGATCGAGCGCTTCGGCGGCATGTATCGCGCGTTCCAATACGGCGCCCCGCCGCATGGCGGCATGGCGGCGGGCGTGGACCGCATCATCATGCTGCTGGCGCGCGCCACGAACCTGCGCGAGGTCGCGCTGTTCCCGATGAACCAGCAGGCGGTCGACCTCCTGATGGGCGCTCCGGCGGAAGCTACGCCGAAGCAGCTGCGCGAGGCGCATCTGCGCGTCAACCTGCCCGAGAAGAACGGCTGACGACCATGGCTTCGCTGTCGATCGGGCGGGCGTTGTCGCTCGCCTGTCTCCTGATGCCCCTGCTCGGCGCCTGCGTCGCCCATGGCGAAAGCAGCTCCGGCCGCGCCTCGGCGCTGGCGACGACCGTGTCGCGCGCCATCGCCTGCAAGGCGGGCTCGCCGCAGCGCTCGACGCTCGACCGTTTCCTCGCAGCCGAGAAGGCGCGGGGCGCCGACGATCAGCAGATCGCGGCGGCGCGCTCGGCCTATATCGGCATCTCGGAAGCAGAGATGGTCAACCAGGGCGTGCGGCCGCAAGGCTGCACGGCCGAGGAGCGGGCCGAGCTGAAGGCACGGATGGGCCGCATCCGCGCCGGGGATTTCGACACGCTCTGAGCCGCGCCGTGCCGATGCTCTCGCTTTCGAAACCGGCCGCCGCAGTGGCCTTGTTCGCCGCGCTCGGCGCCTGCACCGTCACCGGGCCGCTGCCGGGCACGGTGGAATATGCCGCCGCGACCGTCTCGCGCGCCTATGATTGCGGCTTGCCCGTCGATCGCAACCGCATCATCGCGCGGCTCGACCGTCAGGACCGGCAGCGCTTCGTCGCCGCCAATGCCGGCTATGCCGTGAAGTCCTACAAGGCGCCGCATCGCTGCGAGGCGAGCGAGCGCGAGCGGATCAAGAGCGAAATCGGCGCGCTCGCACGCCGCTGAAATCGCTTGCTTCGGACCGCGCGACATGGCCACAAGGCGGCAATGCCCGCCGCCGCCATCACCGCCATCGTCGTCAGCTATGACAGCGCCGAGGTCCTGCCCGCTTGCCTCGACGCGCTGGCCGGAGAGGGCGTGCCGGCGATCGTCGTCGACAATGCCAGCGGCGACGACAGCCGCGCCATCGCGGCGGCGAAAGGCGCGCGGGTGATCACGAATGCCCGCAACGAAGGCTATGGCCGCGCCAACAATATCGGTGTCGCGGCGGCCGAGACGCCCTATGTTCTGATCGTCAATCCCGATCTGGAACTCACGAAGGGCGCGGCTGCGGCGCTGCTGGAGGCGGCGGATCGCTATCCCGATGCCGGAATGCTGGCGCCGCGCATCGTCGAGCCGTCCGGCCGCATCTTCCTGCAACCGCGCTCGCTGCTGTCGCCGCCGCATCTCAATCGCTCCGGCACGATGGCGATCCCCGAGGGCGATGCCTGCCTGCCTTTCCTGTCGGGGGCGTGCCTGCTGATCCGGCGTGAGCTTTTCGTGGCGCTCGGCGGCTTCGATCCGGCGATCTTCCTGTTCTACGAGGATGACGATCTTTGTCGGCGCATGCGCGATGCCGGCCATGCGCTCGTCCATGTCCACGGGGCCGAGGCGCGGCACGGCCGGGGGCGCTCGACGGCGCCGTCGCCGCAGCGGCGTTTCAAGGCGCGCTGGCATCTGGCCTGGTCCGAGCACTACATCGCCCGGAAATACGGGCTCGCCGGGCCGGGGCCGATCCGCATGCTGGAGAATATCGGCAAGGCCGCGGGCTACGGACTACTGCTGAAGCGCGAGAAGATGTTCGCGCATGCGGGCTCCGCCGCCGGAGCGCGCGCCTGGCGGCGCGGCGAGACGGCGCTCGCCCATGAAGGCCTGGGAGAGATGCCATGAGCCGGCCCACGGTCGCGGCGGCGCTCGCCAATCCGCACAACAATTTCGGCCTTCTCAGGCTGATCATGGCGCTCGCCGTCGTCGTCTCGCATGCCTTCAGCGTGACGGACGGGCGGGTGGAGCAGGAGCCCTGGTTCCAGACGACCGGGTTCACGCTGGGCGAACATGCCGTCAACGGCTTCTTCGCGATCTCCGGCTTCCTGGTGACGATGAGCTTCGTCAGGCGCGGCTGGCGCGACTATGTCGTCGCGCGGCTGCTCCGGATCGCGCCCGGGCTGGTCGCGGCGACGCTCCTGGTGGCGCTCGTGCTGGGTGCGCTGATGACGACGCTGGATGCTTCGGCCTATTTCCGCGATCCGCGGCTGTGGCGCTTCATTTCGGGCACGCTGACCACCTTCAAGAGCGCGGCGGGGTTGCCGGGCGTCTTCGAGAGCAACCCGCTGCCATTCCCGCTGGGGACGGTGTGGACGCTCAAATACGAAACGCTGTGCTATCTCGGCGTTCTCGTCGCGGGCCTTGCCGGGCTCCTGGCGCGCCCGCGCATCGCGCTGGCGGCCCTGTTGGCGCTGACGCTCGCCGTCGTCCTGCGCGAGGTGCTGGCGCCACATGGATCGAAGGGCACCGAGACGGCGCTGCGGCTGCCACTGATCTTCCTGGCGGGCGGCGTGGTTTATCTCTACCGCGAGAAGGTGCCGCTGTCGCTGCCGCTGCTGGCCGTCGCGCTGGCGGCGCTGGTGCCGCTCTCCTTCACGTCGCTCTACAAGGCGGGGCTCTTCCTCGTGACGGCCTGGGGCGTCCTCGTGCTGGCGCTGGCACCGGCCCTGACGCGACGCTCGGTCGAGCCCCCCGCCGATCTGTCCTATGGCGTCTATCTCTATGGCTGGCCGGTGCAGCAGGCGCTGCATGCGCTCTATCCGGCGCTCAGTGCCGTGACGCTGCTTTGGCCGTCGCTTGCCGTGACGTTGATCGTCGCGGCGCTGTCCTGGTACCTGATCGAGAAGCCGGCGCTCGGGCTCAAGCGCCGCTTGATGGGCGCTTCCTGAGTTCTTCCAGCAATTCGTCGATCCGCTCGGACAGCAGGAGCGGGATCAGTCGTTCGATCTCGGCGCGGGGCCGGTCCCACCAGGCGGTTTCGAGAAGGCCCGCGATCCGCGCCTCGTCGAAGCGCAGCCTGACCACGCGAGCCGGATTGCCGGCGACGATGGCGTAGGGCGGGACGTCGCGCGTGACCACGGCGCGCGCCGCGACCACGGCGCCATGGCCGATGGTGACGCCCGACATCACCATGGATTGCGAGCCGAGCCAGACATCGTGCCCGATGACGACATCGCCGCGGCTCGTGTCGTGGCCGGTCATTCCGGTGGCCGGAGGCCAGAGCCGGGGCAGGGCGGGGAAGGGGTAGGTCGTCGCCCAGTCGAGGCGATGATTGCCGCCGAGCAGGATCGCGACGCCGTCCGCGATCGAGCCATAGCGGCCGATCACGAGCCTTGCGCCGCTCTCGGGGAAGCGAACCTTCGGCCGGCCATAGGTATAGGGGCCGACGACGATCTGGCCCGGCCGCCGCGCGACGAGCTTCGCGAGATGCAGCCGGGTCTGGTTGTCGGGGTTCACGCGCTTGCGCAGCCAGCCGCGCGGGACTTGCGGCAGGCCGGCCCACCAGGCCTGAAGGCCGGATGGGCGCCAGTCGCTGTCTTCGGGCGCCATGGCGCCCTGGTCGTCACTGAGCATCGGCCTTGAGATCGATCTTGTCGAAGATCTCCGTCGGCTCCGTCATGGTGATGACGTCGGCGAGGCCGAGGCCGGTCGCCGACTTGGCGTTGGCCTGGACGGTCAGCGTGCCGGGCTTGGCGACGAAGCGCGAGGCGGCGGCGGCCACGGCCTTGGCGCCGTCGGACGGGCCCAGGACCGCGGCAAGCCCGAGGCTCGCGACCATCGTGAACTGCTGGCGGACCTCCTCGACCTTGCGCTTGGACTTGCGGGCTTCATTCTCGATCAGCTTCTCGACCAGCCCGAAATTCTGCACCTTGACCTGCAGATTGCGGGCTGTGGCGCCGAGCGCCGCGACCTGCGCGAGGGCGAGATCGCTGGCGAACAGATCCTTGGTGACGTTGCCGAGTGTGCCGGAAGCCTCGATCTGGGCCAGGCCGGCGCTGCCGAAGGAGAGCGTGCGGATGGCGATCTCGTTCTTCGCGGCTTCCCAGGCAAGGTCGAGCTTGGCCGAGAGATCGAGCGAGCGGATGCCCATCGCGATCATGTCCTTGGCGGCCGGGTTGCCGGGCGCTTCGGAAAAAGGAGCGACAAGCTTGTCGATGGTCACCGTGAGGCTGGTCGGGATGCCGTTGAGCTGCTCGCCCGCCTTGATCTCGAAGGTGCCGAGCGAGACCTTGACCGGCTCCTTGCCGGTGATGATCGCGGGGGTATCGATCGAGATGCCGGCGAGGCGGATCGTCCCGATCGTCGGGATGAAGCGGCGGAAATCGATCTCCTCGATCGGCTTGTCGGGCTCGTTCAGAGCCGCGCGCAATTCGCTGATGACGGAGCCGAACTTGAAGCCGGAATAGGCGATCGAATCGATGCCGCCCTTGGCCTCGCCCGAGCGGAACTGGAAGCCTTCCATGGCGAAGCCGGATTTCGCCGGGGTGTTCTCGCCGAAGGCCATGCGGGCGATCCGCATATCCACCGGATCCGTCTTGGGGCCGGCCTTCGGCGGCGGGTTCACGTTCATGACGAGGTCTCGGGCCTCGCCGCTGCCGTATTCGAACATGTCGAAGAGTGCGAGCATGGACAGGCCGAGCTGCCGTTCGGCCTCGGTCTTCGCCGGCGGCTTGTCGGCGTCGGCGGGCTTCTTGTCGCCCTGCTTTTTCTCGACCTCCTCGCTGGCCGTCGCGAGACGGGACATCACGTCGAGCAGCGGCTCGGGGCCGACCTTGGCGGCAAAGCCGCGCGCCGTCGTCTTGCCGAGCGACATCTTGCCGGCCTTGCCCATGTCGAGATTGTAGCCGTCCTGCTCGAAATTGCCGATGATCGGCAGCATCGCCTCGCTGGCTCCGGCCGCGGCCTTCTCGGTCAGGACGCGCGCGATCTGGCGCAGGTCGAAGGCATCGAAGGCCGTGCGCTTCAGTTCGCCCTTCATCGGGCCGGTCGCCGAGCCGTCGGCGGTGATCGTGCCGCTCGCCGATTCGCCATGGCCGATCTTGCCTTCGCGGATATCGGTGAGGCGGATGTCGCGATAGACCGTGGTCTGCTTCTGGTCGCCGACCGTCTGCACCAGCGACAGTTCCGGAGCGCTGATCTCGGCCGCGTTCAGTTTCGCCGCTCGGGCGGCTGCCGGCTCGCTGGCGGAAGCGCCGGTGAACAGCGCCAGGAAAGCGTCCTTTTCGAGCGTCGAGCCCTTGATCGCGATCTTGGGCGCGTTGATCACCAGCTTGCCGAGATCGATCTTGACGTTGTCGAGCTGGAAATCGGCGGCCCAGGCCGGGGCGGCGAAGGTCATCAGAACAACCGCCAGGGCCGTGCCGGTCAGGTGCGTCGTCCGACGAGGGCGCGCAACGATCATGGATATCTCCTACTTCATTCAGGCCGGCGAAACTGCCGCAAGCGGATGACGAAAGAAAGCCGTCAGGCGAGGCTTGGTGGCATCCCGCGTTCATATGATGACGAAAGACTTGACCGAAAGGCGGCGAAGGCAGCCATCTGCCGAAGATTTGCCATCGGCCGCTTCTAGAGCACAAGAGGCCATGGCCGCCACGGAGTCCAAACGATGCATGCCCTCAGAACCGCTCTCGCCGCCCTCGCGCTGGCGTTGGTCGCATTGGCGCCGGCCGGCTTGCAGGCGCAGGGCCAGCCGGCGGCCGCCGGAGGAGCCGGCCTCGAATCACTGGTCATCGTCAGCGGCGGTACGCGCCACGCCTTCCAGGTCGAGGTCATGCGCACGCCGGACCAGCGCGCGAAGGGGCTGATGTTCCGCAACTACATGCCGGCCGATCGCGGCATGCTGTTCGATTTCGCCGCCAGCGAGCCCGTGGCGATGTGGATGCAGAACACCTACATCTCGCTCGACATGCTGTTCATCCGGGCCGACGGCACGATCGCGCGCATTGCCGAGCGTACCGAGCCGCTCTCGACGCGGACGATTCCCTCGGGCGAGCCGGTGCTCTCGGTGCTGGAGATCAATGGCGGCGTCAGCAAGGAGCTCGGCATCAAGCCGGGGGACAAGGTCGAGCACGCGCTGTTCAAGCGCTGAGCGCCGGCTGCAGCCGCGCTTGCACAAGCCTGACGCCGGGTGATTGGCTTTCGCTTGCGGGTTCGGGCTATGGCATGATAGCGAACCGCAACGTTTCGAGTGCCGTCGGGGTATAGCGCAGCCCGGTAGCGCATCTGCTTTGGGAGCAGAGGGTCCCAGGTTCGAATCCTGGTGCCCCGACCACTGGAAACGTTTTGCGGCAGCTCGATGGACGAGCTGCAGGGATTTTGGTGACGGCAGAGCGCTTTCATGACCGCACGCATCTATCGCCCGGCCCGCACGGCCATGCAGTCCGGCACGGCCAAGACCGAGCGCTGGCTGCTCGAGTACGAGCCCGAGGCGCCGCGCCAGATCGAGCCGCTGATGGGCTGGACGTCGTCGTCGGACATGAAGAGCCAGCTTAAGCTCTGGTTCGACAGCGAGGCCGAGGCGGTCGCCTATGCCACGCGCAACGGCATCGCCTATCGCGTCGAGCAGCCGAACGAGGCGAAGCGCCGCACGGTCTCCTATTCCGACAATTTCAAGTTCACGCGCGTCGGTCAGTGGACGCATTGATGCCGACAGGCGAGGGCACATCCTCGCTTTCGGGCCCGTAGCTCAGATGGATAGAGCAGCAGCCTTCTAAGCTGCTGGTCGCAGGTTCGAATCCTGCCGGGCTCGCCATTCTTCTCTCCCGATACGGGCCGCCTTCGCCATCCCGGCCCTATCCCGGCTGCGGCGGCAATATCGCGCGGCTGACGGACGGAACAGGCGACCGCCGACCTCGTTGTTGAAACGGGGGTTGATGCGGAGAGCAGCCATGTTGAGGTTCGTTGCGATGACCGCCCTTGCGGCGGCTCTTTCGTCTCCCGCCTTCGCGGAACCCGGTTTCGTCAAGACGGTCAGCCTGTTGGGGCTCGGGGCCGGCTATGGCCTCGCTTCGCAGTCCGTGTGCGAACTCCCCGCCTATGTCTCGGCCCGGACCAGCAAGCCGATATCGGGAGAGGGCCAGGCCATGACACTGTCGCCGCGGATGGTCCAGGCGATCCGGATCGGCGAGGAGCCCGTCAACGACTGATCGTTGCAGACTGATTCCCGAGGCGGAATCTGTCTTCCCTGCCTTATCGTAGCGCCGCATCGTCCTGTGATCCGCGTCGGCGCGGCTGCCTCGCCGCGCTTGCCGACCTTCCCCCGGCAGCGTAAACCCGCGCGGCCTCGCCTTGATCGTGCCCGAAAGGCCCGCCATCGGCGGGGCTCGACTTTCAGGACAGGTGCGGCCGGCAGCCGCGGGGAAGCATGATGTTTTCGCTCACGCCAGCGATCGACCGGGTCAGGGATGCGGCCTCCGCCAGCCATCTGCGGGCCTGCATCTTCCTGCTGCTTCTGTCGCTCGCGGCCTTCCTGCCGGGCTTCAGCACGCTCCAGCCGCTCGACCGCGACGAGCCGCGCTTCGCGCAGGCGAGCAAGCAGATGCTGGAGACCGGCGATTTCGTTGATATCCGCTTCCAGGACGAAGCGCGCCACAAGAAGCCGGTCGGCATCTACTGGCTGCAGAGCGCGGCGGTGAAGGCCGGCGAGGCCCTCGGCGTCTCCGAGGCGAGCACGCAGATCTGGCTCTATCGCATTCCGTCGCTGGTCGGTGCGACCGCTGCGGTGCTCCTGACCTATTGGGCGCTGCTCGCCTTCCTGTCGCCGCCGCTTGCCCTGCTCGGCGGGGCGTTGATGGCTTCCGCCGTGCTGCTCGGCGTCGAGGCGCGCATCGCCAAGACCGATGCGCTGCTCGCCGCTTGCGCCGTCGCCTCCATGGGCGCCCTGGCGCGAACCTGGCTCGACTGGACGCGCTCGCTCGCCTTCGTGCCGGATCGGCGCAACTGGCTGGTCTTCTGGGGCGCGACCGCACTCGGACTCTTGATCAAGGGGCCGATCGTGCCGATGGTCTGGGGCCTCGCCATCCTCGTGCTCAGCGCGAGCCAGCGCTCCTTCCGCTGGCTGAAGCCGCTGCGCTTCGCGCCGGGGCTCCTGCTTTGCCTCGTCGTCGCCTTGCCCTGGTTCGCCGCGATCATGATCAAGACCGGCGGCAGCTTCTTCGCCGAGAGCGTCGGGCAGGACATGCTCGGCAAGGTCGCCGAGGGACAGGAGAAGCATTGGGGGCCGCCCGGGCTCTACCTTTTGTTCTTCTTCGCGACCTATTGGCCGGCGGCGGCCTTCGCGGCGATGGCGGTGCCCTTCGCCTGGGTGCGCCGCAAGGAGCCGCAGATCCTGTTCCTGATCGCCTGGATCGTTCCGTCCTGGCTGGTTTTCGAGGCCGTGCCGACCAAGCTGCCGCATTACGTGCTGCCGCTCTATCCGGCGATCACCGCGCTTCTCCTTCTGGCCGTGCTGAACGGTGGCATCAACCGCTACCGCCGTGGCGCGGTGCTCACCGCCTGCCTCGTCGTGATCGTGCCGCTGGCGCTGATGGGCGCGATCGTGTTCGGCAACTGGACGCTCGACCGGGCGGTGCCGTGGTTGGCGCTGCCGTTCTTCGCGCTCGTCCTGCTTATGGCCATCAGCGTCGTCGCGGCGTTCCGGCGGCTCGATTTCGAGGGTGCGCTCTGGCGCTGCGTGCCGGCGAGCCTGCTGCTGACGATCGCCGTCTATCCCTTCGCCATCGAGAGCCTGCGCTCGCTGAAGCTGTCGCCGCGTCTGGCGGAGACGGCGAGAGGCGTCGGCTGCGTCGATCCCGCCGTGATCACGCTGGGCTACCGCGAGCCGAGCTTGGTCTTCCTGACCGGGACGAAGCTCACCATGGCCGCGAGCGGCACTGACGCGGCCTCGTTCCTGAACCAGCCCGGCTGCCGCGTCGCCTTCGTCGAGAGCCGCTTCGCCGAGGATTTCAAGGCGGCGCTGTCGAGCCAGCCGACAAAGCCGCGTCTCGTGACCACGATTAACGGCTTCAACCTGAATGGCGGGCGCAGACTGGAGATCGCCGTCTTCGCCCGCTCGCCGGGCTAGACAGCGCCCTTGCATGCGAAGCTCTTGCCCAATCCGCCGCGCTGACGCAGTTTGCGGGCCGTTTTTCCGGATGATGCCCCTTTGACCGAAACCTCTTCCCATCCGCTGCTCAGCGTCGTAGTGCCGGTGCGCAACGAACAGGGCAATATCGCGCCGCTCGTCGCCGATATCGAGAAGGCCTGCGCCGCGATCGGCCCGTTCGAGGTCGTCTATGTCAATGACGGCTCGACCGACGGCACGGCGGCGGCGCTCGCGGAACTCGCCGCGACGCGTCCCTGGCTGCGCGTCATCACCCATGCCCAGTCCTGCGGGCAGAGCGCGGCGGTGCGCAGCGGCGTGCGCCACGCCCGCTCGGCGATCGTCGCGACGCTCGACGGCGACGGCCAGAACGACCCCGCCTTCCTGCCGGAGATGGTCGAAACCTTGCAGAAGGCCGGCCTCCAGGCCGGGATGGTGCAGGGCCAGCGCGTCGGCCGCAAGGACACCGGCTTCAAGCGCTGGCAGTCGAAGATCGCCAACGGCGTGCGCGGGCGCGTGCTGAAGGACGATACGCGCGATACCGGCTGCGGGCTGAAATGCTTCCGCCGCGAGGCCTATCTTGCGCTGCCCTATTTCGATGCGCTGCATCGCTTCATGCCGGCTCTGATGGCGCGCGAGGGGCACAAGGTCCTGCATGTCGACGTGCGCGACCGGCCGCGCCTCACGGGCGTCTCGAATTACGGCTTCTTCGACCGGCTCTGGGTCGGCATCCTCGATCTCGCCGGAGTCTGGTGGCTAATCCGCCGGCGCAAGCGCGTGCCCCAGATCGTCTCGGAGACGCCCTGATGCTGATCGACCTGCAGCAGATGATCGGCAATTATTTCCACGACGTCTTCGTCAACAATATCGACTGGTGGGTCCTGCTCGGCGTGGTCGCGCAGGGGCTCTTTACCATGCGCTTCGTCGTGCAATGGTGGGCGAGCGAGAAGGCCAAGCGCTCGGTCGTGCCGATGACCTTCTGGTGGTTCTCGATCGGCGGCGGCCTGCTGCTGCTGATGTATGCGCTCTATCGGCGCGACCCGGTCTTCATCCTCGGCCAGGGCTTCGGCGTCTTCGTCTATATCCGCAACCTGCAATTCGTCCTGCGCGCCAAGGCGCGCGGCGAGGACACCAATTCCGGGCCGGGCTAGATTTCTAGAGGATCGGGTTGAATATCGTGTTCAGTCCGATCCTCTAGCTCTCTTTGATCCCGCATCGGCTTTGTCCGAAAACCGCACTCCACTTTTTGGGCCGATGCTCTAGCTCCGGGAGGGCGGTGCCGCAGGATCGGCCGCCGCGCCATCGGCTGGCGAAGGCAGCTTGTCGGCGGCCGGCGCCTGCGGCTTGCGCATCGCGGCCGAATAGGCGGGGTAGCGCTCGCGATAGGCCTTCAGGAACTCGGAGAGCGTGTCGGCATTGGCGGTGGCGCGGGCCATCTCGCGTATATCCGCGGCGCGCGTGCGGTCGGCGCTGGTGATGAACGCGAAGGTCCGGGCATCGGCGCCGCGTGCCATCTTCGGAGCGAACTTGCTGCGCAGCCGGTCGAGCGACAGGTTCTCGCTCGCCATCACGTAGGATACGCCCGCCCGCATCACGTCGGCGCGCTCGCTGTCGCCGAGCGTGCCGTCGCCGCGCCAGCTTTCGCCCAGCAGGCGCTCGTAGGCTTCGCCGGCCTCGCGCCAGCGGCGCCCGGTCCAGTAGATGTCGGCGCGTAGCCGGTCGATCTCGGGGCCGCGCTCGGTTTCCAGCATCTCCAGCGCCTGGTCCGTGCGGGAGAGGTCCGACAGTGCCTTGGCTTCCAGCAGCAGGCGGGCGCGCTTGACGTCGGCCGGCAATTCGACGACGCGCGTCGTGTTGAGCGCACGCACCGCATCGGCCGGCTTGCCGTTCATCAGGTCGACCATGGCCAGCCGCGTCGCGACCGTGGAGCGCGCCGCGCCGGTGAGGCGCCGGTCCATCTGGTATTTCAGGATCTCGGCGGCCTGATCGAGCAGGTCGAGCTCGACGAGCCGGTCGGCGAGCAGGCGGGTGATCTCGTCGCCGCGCCGGCCGATCGGCAGGAATTCCTTGAAGTCGTAGAATAGGGCGAGCGCCTCGATGCGCGGCAGCTTGCCGAGCCCGCCGCCGCTGAACAGCTCGGCGAAGCGCTGGGCCGTCTCGTCATGCATGCGCCGGGTCAGCGGATCGTCGGGGAAGTTCTCGTTGGCGCGGCGCGCGACCATGAAGGCGTCGCGCCAGCGCTGTTGATCGGCGTAGAGACGGCCGAGCTCGGCCAGCGCCTCGATCTCCAGCCGGCCGCCGCGCCAGATGACGGAGACCGTCTCCAGCCGGGCGATCGCTTCGTCGGGCTTGATGTCGGCGCGCTTCTCGGCATCGGCGAGCTTGACGGCGCGCAACTGCGCCTCCGCCGCGATCGGGCGGCTCTTGGCGTCGAAGAGCGGCTTGTAGCCGTTCATCGCGGCTTCCGGGCGGCCGCCGATATCGTCGAGCCGCGCCTGCAGCAGGGCGAGATGCTCCTGGTCGAAGCTGTCGCGCGGCATGTCGGCCAGAGCCTGGATCTGCCGCTCGGCCACGGCGATATCCTGCTGGGCGAGCGCGGCTTGCGTCATCGCTTCGCGGAACGTGCCCTGCAGGTCGGCCGGGTAGCGGTCGATCACCGCCTCGGCGCGGCGGAAGCCGACGAGCGCCTGCGCCGTGCGGTTCTGGCGCTGTTCGACCAGGGCGCGCCACAGGCCCGTCTCGGCATCGTCCTTGATCGGGCCGGCATCGAAGGCGGCCAGCGCCTGCTGGTCGCGATGCATCCCGGCCGCGATGACGCCCTTGAGGAAGAGCGCCTCGCGGTTGCCGCGCATCGACTTGTCGTCGGCGAGCAGCGCGTTCAGAGGGCCGGCCGCCTCCGGCATCAGGCCGTTGGCCGCATAGAAACGCGCGAGCGCCAGCCGGGCTTCCGACTTGCGGCCGCGCGAGGCGTCGGTGACGTCGAGCAGGAGGGCACGGGCGCGTTCGAGCGGGTTGCCGGTGCGCAGCTTCGTCCAGGCCTCGCCGTCCAGCAGGGGCGCGGCTTCCTGCCTCTCGGCCCTATCTTCAACCTTGCGGTCCGGTTCGCCGATATCGAGGGAGATGTTGAGCCCGCCGCTGCGGCCGATGCGGACCTGCTCGGTGCCGGCGCGGACGGCGACATCATCCGCATGCGGCTGGACGGCGAGGCCCTGTGCGGTCTGGAGCAGGCCGAATTCGACGAACTGGTAGGGCTTGGGCGTGAGCCGGGTCGGGCCCGTGGCGGTCGCGACGGCGACGGGCAGGCCGGCGGGGCCGGATTCGAGCCAGTGGATACCAGTGAGGCCCGCGAGGGGCACGGCGACGATGGTCTGGCCGCGGTCGTCCATACTGCGCTGCGGCTCGACAGGAGCGGCGGGACGTCCCGCGTCCTCGCCGAGATCGAGCGACCAGGTCGGGCCGTTGTCGAAAACGCGCGTCAGCGGCTGCCCGGCGAGCTTGAGCCTGACCAGCGTGACCTTGCCCTCGCGCGTGACGGAGCTGTCCTCGACCAGCTTGGGCATCAGCCCGGCGAGCTTGGCGGGATCGATGGTGTCGCGGGTGTCGAAGACCAGCGTCATCACGCCGGCATCGAGGAAGGCCGCCGCACCGGTCGGACGCGTGAAGCGGAAGTCGAGGCGTTTGCCGTCGACTGCGATGACGACCGGTCCCGGCGGCACATCGGGGGCAGCGGGAGCTGCGGCTACGGCCCGAATGACGGGCTCCGCCGGCTTCGCCGCGGGCTGGGCCGCAGCGGGCTTAGCGGGAGGCTCGGCAGCAGGGGGCGTTGCGGCGGGGGGAGCGGCAGGCGGCGCCGCCAGTTTGTTCAGATCGGCGAGCGTGAGCGATTCCTGCTTCACCGGGCGCAGCAGGTCGACCACCAGCCCGGTCTCGTCGTCGAAGCTGCGGACCTGCCAATCCTTGGGCAGGGACAAGGTCAGGCTCAGCGCCTCCTTGCCGGCATCCAGCGCAGCGAGCCCGATATCGGAGGGCAGGGCGTTGCGGATGGCGGCAACCTCGACATTCATCGGCCGGTCGAAGACCAGCTTCAGCGCCCCGTTCGACAGATCGCTGGTCAGCTTCGTCTCGGCCGGCGCCTTGAAGATCAGGCGCTCCAGCGTCGGCAGGCTGGCCGTGCTCATGGTCAGCACGGTTGGGGGGGCGGGGGGCTGGCGTGCAGCCTCCCTGGCGCGAACCTCGGCGAGCCGCAGGCGCTCGGTGAGCTCGGCGAGGGCCTCGGGCGGCGGGCCCGGCATCACGCCGGACCAGTTCTGCGGCAGGATATCGATGAAGGCCTTGTCGCCGGCCTCGATCAGATTGGCCTTGTAGGACTGGGTCAGCGCAAAGCGCATGCCGCGCCCGTCGGGGTCGACGCGGGCGACGGAGACGTAGTTCGGCAATTCGCGGGCGACGCGTGCGACATCGACCTGGACCTGGTTGCCGAAGGCGACGATCAGCACGCCGTTGGAAACGCGGATGCGGGTCTGGACCGGTTCGTCGAAGGTCAGGGACAGCCGGCCGAAGCCCGCCGGCATGGCTTCCCCGCGCAGGTTCGCACCGGCCGCGAAGGCAGGCGTCTCCAGGCCGGCGGCAAGCGCGAGAGCGGCCAGCCCGATACCGAAGGCGAGGGAGCGCGACAGACGCAAACGGTGATACTCGACCCAACGCTACAACGCGGCGCGGCGACACCGTCCTGGCATGCCGGTCCACCCCGGGACGCTATCGCGTCAAGCATAATGGTGCGTTAACGCGGCCGCCCGGGGCCGGCTGCCGATCCATGGCAAACAGGTTTGTTTGCCATCATGCCCAGTCGCTTTTGTAGCCACCCCGGGCATCCGCTACGTTTCAACCGCTGCATCCGTTGCCGGCGAGGCTGCATGTCGACCCTGAGCCAGATCGCGCTGTTCGTTCCGGCCTTCGGGATGATGCTGGCGCTCGCGTCCTGTTTCCAGCGGCGCCGCGCGCAGCGCAGCGGCGACTGGAATTACCTGACGCCGGGGCCGTTCTTCTGGTTCGGGCTCGTCGCCGGAGTGATCGTGTCGGCTGTGCTGACCCTCGTCGCCGCCGCTGGCAAGGCGCCCGTTTCGATCGCCGTCTTCTTCGTGCTGGTGACGCTGCTGCTGGCCTTTCAGACCATCACCGAGCGCGTGCGCTGGAACGGCAAGCGGATCGAGCGCCGGACGACGTTCCTGCAGGAGCGGCAGTTGTCGTGGAACGAGCTCTCTCGGTTCGGCGTGGAGTGGACGGGCTATGTCTGGATCGCGAGCTTCGACGGGCCAAAGATCCGCTTCTCGCCCTACGATAACGGCTTCGACCAGCTCGTAGCGAAGGTGAGGCGCCATTTGCCCGGCGATTCGCCGCCGGCCGAGACCGTGCCGAAAACGGAACTCGCTCTCGCCCTCGTCAAATCGCGCTGACGCTTCAGCGCTGCGGCGCGATCGCGGGCAGTTCGTTGCCCGGCAGGGAGGCTTCGCTCGTCACCCGTTCGACGCTGGCGCTGCGGCCGCTGGTCGCCAGCGCGACAGTCAGCTTCTCGGCGCGGTCGGGTGCCATCGCCGCCAGCACCTCGGACATCTTGCGCGGGTTCATCTGCTGCACCACGGGCACCAGCACGTCGAGACCGAGCCGGTCAAAGACGCGGGCGGCGTCCTTCGGCTTCATCGACTCGTACATGATGACGAGGTTCTTGATCGCCTTGGCCTCCTCGGCGGCGGCCTTGCCGGCGCCGGGGCCGCTGGTCTTCTCTTCGAGGGCCTTGAGATCGCCGACGCGGCCGTCGAGCTTCTTCTCGGCGGAGTTCAGCAGGCGCTCGCGCATCTCGAGCTCGCGCATCCGGCCTTCCAGCTCCTCGCGACGCTCGCCAAGGCGCTCCAGGATCGCCTTCTCGGCAGGCGACACCGGCTGGGCCGTGCCGTTGATGATACCGGCCTTGTTGTTGGGGTTGGCGGCGCGTGCGGCTTCGGCCTTGGCGTCCGCGTCCTTCTTCTCCTGCTCCTTCTTCGGATCGGGAGCGGGCACGGAGCCGGTCGTTTCGGGATCGAAGACGTTGGGCGCGGTCTTGCTCGGATGCTTGGCCGCGGCCTGCGCGAAGAGCGGCGCGGCGGCCGGGATATGGCCGGGGGCGGGCTCCGCCGTCCAGGCAAGCAGCTTCAGCGCCAGGAGACCCATGGCGCCGAGAATCACTGCCGGCAGGAGGCGGGGCCGTTCGATCACGCAGCCTGTTCCTCGAGGCGGCGGGCCGCGCGGGCGCGGATGGCGGCGGCGGACTGGGCCGCGCTTTCAAGGCGCGAAATCGGGGGCGGCGCCGCCGGCGTCTCGGCCGCCTGCTCCTTGGCGCCGACCAGGGTCGCGGCGCTGACGATCTGGCCAATGCGCTCCATCACCGCCTGGCCGGCCTCGACCTGGGCGGCGAGATCGGCGGCGTAGCGCTCGGCGGTGCGCAGGCGGTCTTCCAGGGTGCGATCGCAATCGCCCAGCGTGGATTTCAGGCCGGCGATGGCGCGCTCGGCATTGTCGGTCGCGGTGATCAGGGCGCCGACGGTCTGGCGCATGCCGGCCTCGTCCGTCTTCAGGCGCTCGATGCGCTTGGTCAGGATGAAGCAGGTGATGATGGTGGCGACGAGAAGGCTGGCGACCAGCACGTCTGCGATGAGGTTGATCGTCATGGGCCCTCTTAGGTCGTGGCGCCGAGATGGCTGGCGAGGCTGTCGAAAGCGGCGATGGTGGTCTTGGAGCGGCGCAAGGGGTTGACGACCTGCACGGCGATCTTGTCGTCGACCCGGCCGATCCGGCCCTCGGTTACGACGAAGTCGCCGCAGCGCAGCGAGACGATCGAATCCGGGCGGGCGTCGAACATCAGCGTGTCGCCGATCTCCAGCTTCATGACGCGCTTCAGCGGCAATTGCGTCTCGTGCAGCACGCAGGTGACGTCGACATCCGCCTGCCAGACCTCGGTCGCGAGATGGTTCTCCCAGATGGGATCGCGGCCCAGCTTCTCGCCCATGAAGCTTTCGAGCAGCAATTCGCGGATCGGCTCGATGGTAGCGTAGGGCAGGACGATGTGCAGCGCGCCGCCGCGGCCTTCCATGTCGAACTTGAGCTCGACGCGGATCGCGGCGTTGGCGGGGCGGGAGATCGAGACGAAGCGCGGATTGGATTCAACGCGGTCGACATTGAAGCGCACCGGCGAGAGCGGCTTGAAGGCTGCTTCGGCATCGCTCAGGACGAGCTCGATGACGCGGCGGACCATCCGGATCTCGATGGAGGTGAAGGGGCGGCCGTCGATGCGCGGCGCCGGCTGGCCGCGCTTGCCGCCGAACATCGCGTCGAGAACGGAATAGATCAGCGCGGATTCGATGGTGATCAGGCCGAAATTGTCCCATTCCTCGGCCTTGAACACCGAGAGCAGGGCCGGCTGCGAGATCGAGTTGACGTAGTCGCCGAAGCGCACGGAGCGGATGCTCTCCAGCGTCACCTCGACATTGTCCGTGAAGAAGTTGCGCAGGCTGGTCGAGAGCAGGCGCACCAGACGCTCGAAGATGATCTCGAGCATCGGCAGGCGTTCATAGGCGACCGAGCCGGAATCGACGATCGCCTGGATGCCGTTGCGGGACGTGCCGTCGTCACCGCTGGAGAAACCGAGCATCGTGTCGATTTCTTCCTGCGACATCAGGCGGTCGGTACCGCCTTCCTGTTCGCCATCCTCCTCGATGACGTCAGGCATCGCCGCCCAGCCGGCAGCCATCCCTTCCGGGGTCAGCGGCTCGTCGCTCGGCGTGTTCTTGTCGCGCTCGGTGCTCATGGTTCCGCCGTCATCTCGGTGCGGTCAGCCGGGTTCCGGCTCACTGGACCAGCAATTCCTTGAACAGCACGGCGTCGACCTTGGCCGGGTAGACGGTCAGGTTGACGCGGCGCAGCAGCTCTTCCTTCAGGCGGAACATGCCGGCCGAGCCTTCGAGATCGGCGGGGCGCAGCTCGCGCATGAAGACCTGGAAGGCGTCCTCGACGCGCGGCAGCAGCGGCTTGACCTCGTCGGCGGCCTTCGCATTGGCGATCTCCAGCACGACCTTGATCTTCATGACCGGCTGGCGGTCCTGCTGGCCGCCGTTGGACATGCTGATCATCATGTCCTTCATGTCGAGGAAGGCGACGGGGTTCTTGGCCTTGGCCGCGGCTTCGGCGGCTGCGACCTGCTCGGGCGAGGGCTTCTTCAGGAAGAACCAGCCGCCGCCGCCGGCAGCCGCCAGCAGCACGACGCCGCCGATGATCATGAAGAGCTTCTTCTTGCTCTTCGGCGCCTCTTCGCCGGAGGCGCCTTCCTCTTCCTTTTTGGCTTTCTTCGCCATCTCGTCACGCGCCCCGGGCCGTCGGGCCGCCTTCTGCCGCCCCTGAGGACACCTTCGCCAGTTACGGTTAACGCGTCGTTAAGGGCGGCAGAATTTGCCGGGCGTTTCTTGCCGCTGCAGCAGCCCGTGCCGGGTGCCGGTGGGGGGTATGTTTCGATCGATATTCAATAATATCAATACTTTGCTTGAATTAACCATCTTGGCATGCCGCTTGCCGGTATGAGGCCGTGGCGACTGCGCTGGGGAGCGTCGAGGTCGCTGCGGGACATGATCGGGAGTTAAGCCGTGGAGAACGCGCTTCTCATCGGCCTGTCGCGTCAGGTGGCTCTGGCGCGCGAGCTGGACGTCATCGCCAACAACGTGGCGAATGTCGGCACCAATGGATTCAAGGCGCGCAGCGCGCGCTTCACCGAATTCCTCATGCCAGGCGCGAAGGCCGATGCCTTCAAGCCGGCCGACCGGCCGCTGTCCTATGTCATCGACAAGGGCACGCCGCTCGACCTGTCGCAGGGCGCGATGGAACTGACCGGCAATCCGCTGGATGTCGCGCTTAAGGGCGACAACTACCTGGTCGTGCAGACGCCGAACGGCGAGCGTTACACCCGCGCCGGCTCCCTGAGCCTCGACCGGCAGGGCCGGCTCGTGACCCAGACCGGCCTGCCGGTGATGGGCGAGGCCGGGCCGATCTCCTTCGGCTCCAGCGAGCATTCCATGCGCATCGCCGCCGACGGCACGGTCAGCAGCGACCAGGGCACGCGCGGCAAGCTGCGCCAGGTCCGCTTCGCCGATCCCTCGGCGCTGGCGAGCGAAGGCACTAACCTGTTCTCCTCCACCACGCCCCCCCAGGCGGCCGGGCCGGAAGCGCGGCTGGAGCCCGGCGCGATCGAGCGCTCCAACGTCAAGGCCGTGGTCGAGCTGACCCGCCTGATGGAGGTGCAGCGCAACTACCAGAGCATCGCCAACATGATCACCAAATCCGACGAACTGCGCAGCCGGGCGATCTCGCGCCTGGCCGACCAGCAAGCCTGATAGCGGAAGGGAGCACGCACCATGCGCGCCATGCAGACAGCCGCGACCGGCATGATGGCCCAGGAGATGAACGTCCAGGTCATCTCCAACAACATCGCCAACGTCCGGACCACCGGCTACAAGCGCCAGCAAGTCCATTTCCAGGATCTGCTCTACGAAAACTTCCGGCGCGCCGGCTCGGCGACCTCGGACCAGAACACCCAGGCCCCGGCCGGCACCTTCATCGGCTCCGGCGTCAAGACGGTCTCGACCGGCCGCGTCATGACCCAGGGCAATATCAGCCCGACCGAGAAGCCCTACGATCTCGCCATCCGCGGCGAGGGCTTCTTCCGCGTCCGCATGCCGGACGGCCGCACCACCTATAGCCGCGACGGTTCGTTCGACCTCGACGCGCAGGGCCAGCTCGTCACCCGCGACGGCTACCAGGTCGAGCCCGGCATCACCGTGCCGAACAACGCCTCCAGCGTCAGCATCAACGCGCAGGGCATCGTCGAGGCGATGGTGCCGGGGCAGACGGCGCCGCAGCAGCTCGGCCAGATCCAGCTCGTGCGCTTCGTCAACAAGGTCGGCCTCGAGTCGATCGGCGACAACCTCTACATCGAGACGGCGGCCTCGGGGCAGCCGATCGACGGCTTCGGCGGCGGCGAGGGCTTCGGCACGCTGCAGCAAAACTATCTCGAAGAAGGGAATGTCCAAGCGGTGACGGAGCTCTCCTCCCTCATCGCGGCGCAGCGCGCCTACGAGATGAACTCCAAGGTCATCACCGCCGCCGACCAGATGATGTCGGCGACGACCCAGATGTTCCGCGGCTGAGGGGATTCGCATCATGATCCGCCTGTCCCTGATCGCGCTCCTGCTCTCCGGTACCGCCGCGCTGGCCGCGCCGCAGCACGCCCAGCCCGCACCGGTCGCGGTCACTTCGGCCGTCGCAACGCCTGCTGTCGCAGCCCCCGCTGCCGCCGCGGTGCCCTCCAGGCTGCAGCTCCGTCCCGAGATCAACCTGGCGCGCGATCTCGTCACCTTCGGCGACCTCATTCCCGGCCTCGCCGGCGAGGCTGCCGCGACGGCCGCCTTCCGGGCGCCGGCGCTGGGCGAGACCGGCACCATCCAGGTCGCGCGCATCGTCGAGGCCGCGCGTGGGGCCGGGATCGTCCGGGAAGCCGGCGATATCCAGAGCCAGGGCTTTGCCCAGGTCGTGGTGACCCGCACGGCCCGCCGCATCACCGCCATGGACCTCGAAGCCGCCGTGAAGACCGGTTTGCAGGAGCGCTTCGGCGTCGATGCCCGCATCTTCGCGCTAGCGATCGATGGCGGCGCTCCGAGCGTCGCGGTCGAGCCCGAATTGACCGGCGATGTCGCGGTCGTCGACCTCTCCTTCGACGCCCGCTCGCGGCGCCTGCAGGCCCGGCTCACGGTGCCCGGCAGCACTGCCATGCGCCTGAAGCCGCTGCGCATCTCCGGCCAGCTCGTCGAGACCATGGAGGTCGTGGTGCCCAAGCGGCTGATCGCGCGGGGCGAGACGCTCGGCAAGGACGACATCGTTGTCGAGCGCCGCCCGCGCGACGGGCAGGGCAGCGAGATCATCGGTGATGCCCGCGCCGCCATCGACAAGGTCGCGCGCCGCGCCCTGCTCGCCGGCGTGCCGCTGCGCGGCAGCGACGTCCAGCGCGAGGAGATCGTCGGCAAGGGCGATCTCGTCACCATCGTCTACGAGGCGCCGGGCCTTCTCATCACCCTGCGCGGCAGGGCCAACGAGGCCGGCGCGATGGGCGATGTCGTCTCCGTCACCAATCCCCAGTCCAAGCGCATGCTGCAGGGCAAGGTCAGCGGGCCGGGACGGGTTTCCGTCCAGCCTTCCGCCGCCGGCCGCGTCGCCAGCGCTCAGTAAAGTTCCATGGAAACCGCCATGTACGCCAATCGCCTCGCCAAGCTCTCCGGCCTCCTGCTGCTGACCGCCTCGCTCGGTGCCTGCGGCATGGGGGACCGCCTCGCCAATGTCGGCCAGGCGCCGACGCTCTCGCCGATCGAGGACCCGACCGCCGTCAAGGGCTACAAGCCGGTGCAGATGCCGATGCCGGAAGTGGCGCATGCCTCCTACGCGCCGAACTCGCTCTGGCGCACCGGCTCGCGCGCCTTCTTCAAGGACCAGCGCGCCCGCAATGTCGGCGACCTCGTCACCGTCAAGGTCAAGGTCACCGACAAAGCCCAGCTCAACAACCAGACCAAGCGCAGCCGCAAGAACGGCGAGGATTTCGGCGCCGACAACGCCTTCGGCTTCGAGAACAAGCTCGACAAGTTGCTGCCGGACGGGGCCAAGGCCTCCTCGCTGCTCAAGCTCGAATCCGACGGCTCCAGCGAGGGCGCCGGCTCGGTCAACCGCTCCGAGACGCTGGCGACGAACGTCGCGGCGGTCGTCACCCAGAACCTGCCCAACGGCAACCTCGTGATCGAGGGCAAGCAAGAAATCCGCGTCAATTTCGAGGTGCGCGAATTGATCGTCGCCGGCGTGATCCGGCCCGAGGACATCGAGTCCGACAACACTATCGACTCGACCAAGATCGCCCAGGCCCGCATCGCCTATGGTGGCCGCGGCCAGATCACCGATGTCCAGCAGCCGCGCTACGGCCAGCAGGTGATGGATATCCTGCTGCCCTTCTGATCCCTGCATCCGAATCCCGGACGGCGCGGAACGCTCCCCCTTGTCTCCGCGCCGGACGGATGGCGGTCTCTCCCGAGCCGCCACCATCCCGGCCGCCCGCCACGCTCCCCAAGCTACCCAGGCAGGCGGCCAGAAGCCCCGCGTTCTCCCGACGCGGGGCTTTCCCGATTTCCGCGAGAAAGCGCGAGGCCCAGTCACGGCCCGGAGGCCTTACTGCAAATGCTTCTTATTAATAAGTAATTGAAATATTTGCGTTATTGACTTATCTGCGACCTGAAAGTAGAGCTGCGCCCATCGGGGAGTAGCGGCGTCCTTGTGGGGGCGCGGTCGCATCAACAGGCTCGCGGGCCAAGGACCGCGTGGTGCGATCAGCCGGCGCGTTCCGGCCAAGCGAGACCGTGACGGCGAGACCATGCGGATCCGGTCTCGAATGCTGTCCGGTCCTTCAATCCGCGCAAGAGATCGCCATGTCACCCGTTTCCATTGCCGTGCTCGCCATGGGCATGTCCGTCGACGCCTTTCTGGCCTCGATCGGCCGGGGCGCCGCTTCCACGCGTCCGCGTCTCCTCGAAGCGCTCCGTACTGGAGCCGTCTTCGGTATCGTCGAGGCGATCACACCGCTCCTCGGCTGGGCCGCCGGCTTTGCCGCAAGCCAGTATGTTGCTGCCGTGGATCACTGGATCGCCTTCATCCTGCTCGGGATCGTCGGTGGCCGGATGATCATGCATTCGCTGAAGCCAGCCGCCGAAAGGGCAGAAGCGGTAACGGGCCATTCGCTCTGGGCCCTGATGGCAACCGCCGTCGGCACCAGCATCGATGCGATGGCGGTCGGCGTTTCGCTCGCGTTCCTGGACGTGAACATCATCGTCGTCGCGCTCGCCATCGGCTTCGCCACCTTCCTGATGTCCACCGGCGGCATGATGGCCGGCAATCTGATCGGCGCGAAATTCGGGCGCTGGGCCGAGCGCGTCGGAGGCGTGGCCCTGGTCGCTCTTGGCGCGTCGATCCTTTTCAGCCACTTGACCGGTGCGTGAGACGGGCGCCGGCCCGGAATGCCGCATCGTCGCGCGCCTTGTCGGGGCTTTTTGATGCTGCTTCCAACGGGATCGGCATGTCGGGATACCGATCGGCGCCCGCCATCCGTCGATCTTGAGGCGGATGGCACCAAAAGAGTTGACCTTTGGGCAGCTTCCCGTTGTGATGCTGTCGGATTTGCTGCCTCGACGAGGCTCGGATGGGCTTGAGCAGCACGTCTGGCTATGTCTCCCGAGAGGAGTACCGTCATGACGGCCGCCGCTCATCCCGCCGCTCCGCATGTGCTTCCGTCCTTCATCACCAGTCCAGGCGAGACCGACTATTTCACGGTGCTCGCGGCCGTGATCCTCCTCGGGGCGGTACTGGGCATCGGACTGCTGTTCCTGCGCCTTCACACCTTGCCCGAGCGGATGGCGCACAAGACGCACAAGATTCAGTTCGAAATCGTCGCCGTTCTCGGCTTGCTCGCGCTCCTCACGCATATCCATGCCTTCTGGGTCGCCGGGCTGCTGCTCGCCCTGATCGACCTGCCCGACATTCCGGGGATGTTCGGCCGGATGGCCGGCTCCCTCGAGAAAATGGCCGGCATCGCCCCGGGCACCGGCGGCGACGCGGCATCGGACGCGGAGACCGCCATCCCCGGGCCGGACGGGAATGCGCCGCCCGCGGACGCCAGCGTCGAGGAGAAGGCCCATGCTTGAGCTTCTCGTCTGCGCGTTCTTCACCCTCCTTCCCGACTATCTTTATCGCCGCTACGGCCAGGGCAAACGCTTCGGCCGCGAGCTCACGCTCTACTCGGTCTGGTTCGAGCTGCGCTGGGGTATCGTCAGCTGCGTGATGCTGACGGTCGGTCTGATCACCGTGATCTTCTACAATCACCCCACCACGACCAGCGCGACCGTCTTCTTCAGGACGGTGCCGATCATTCCCGAGGTCAACGGCCGTGTCGCCGAGGTCCATGTCGGGGTCAGCCAGGCGGTGGCCAAGGGCGATATGCTCTTCACCCTGGACGACAAGACACAAGCGGCAGCCGTGGAGGCTGCGCGCCGCAAGATCGCCGAGGCGGACGCGGCGCTCGTGGTCGCAAAGGCGGACATCCTCGCGGATGACGGCAAGATCCAGGAGGCGAAGAGCTCCCTGCAGCAGGCGCTGGACGAGTTGCGCACGAAGACCGAGCTGCAACGGCGCAACGATGCCGTCGTCGCGGCCCGCGAGATCGAGCGGCTGGAGAACATCGTCGCGGGGCGGGAAGCCGCGCTGGCGTCGGTCACGGCCGCGAGGAATGCCGAGCAGACCAGGATCGCCACGCTGCTTCCCGCCCAGCGCGCCAGCGCGGAGGCCGCGCTCGCCCAGGCCGAGGTCGAGCTGCAGAAGACGGTGGTGCGGGCCGGATTCGCCGGACGTGTGGAGCAGTTCACGCTGCGGGTCGGCGACGTCGTCAACCCGTTCATGCGCCCGGCGGGAATCCTCATCCCGGAAGAAGCCGGGCGGGGACGGCTCCAGGCCGGCTTCAACCAGATCGAGGCGCAGGTGATCAAGGTAGGGATGGTCGCGGAAGTCACCTGCATATCGCGGCCGTGGGTGATCATCCCGATGGTGGTGACGGGCGTGCAGGACTTCATCGCGGCGGGGCAGTTCAGGAGCGGCGAGCAACTGATCGACGCGCAGCAGGTGGTCCGGCCCGGAACCATCCTGGCCTTCCTCGAGCCCCTCTATCAGGGCGGGCTCGACGGCGTGACGCCCGGCAGCAGCTGCGTCGCCAATGCCTATAGCAACAATCACGACATCATCGCCGCCAAGGAAACCGGCACGCTGCGCCGTATCGCGCTGCACGCCGTCGATGCGACCGGGGTGGTCCATGCCATGCTGCTGCGCATCCAGGCGCTGGTGCTGCCCGTGCAGTCGCTGGTGTTCAGCGGACACTGACGCCGGGACGAGCCACGGTCCCGCTGCTCGGCATCGCTCCGGCGTGCTATTCCTCGGAACGGCCTTCGGCATCCCGGTCGCGCTCGTATAGCTTCGTCGCTGGGAACGGCGGCAGCCAGGCTTCGCGCCTGATCGTCCAGAGCTCGTAGGTCGGCACAAGCTGGTCCGGCGCATCCAGCGCGCCCAGGCTCACCTCGACCTCGTCGCCGCTGCGTCCGAAGACGGGCGAGCCGCAGCGGGGGCAGAAGAAGCGCCCGTCGTGGTCGCGGGCCTCGCCCTCGATCGCGACCGCTCCTTCCGGGAAGATCGCGGAAGCGTGGAAGAGCGTGCCGTGCTGCTTGCGGCAGTCGAGGCAATGGCAAATGCCGACCCGATAGGGGCGCCCCGACGCCACGATCCGGAGATCGCCGCAGCGGCATCCGCCGGTGAAACGGTCCATGCTGGCTCTCCCTTGCCTTCTGCCTCGGCCGCCGGGGAGCGGCCGCAGGCGGCTCGCCACCAGAACGTGCCGACGGAGCCGAAGTTCAAAACGAAAAAGGCCCCGCGCCTTGCGACGCGGGGCCTTTCGAGAAAGCGTGGTCGGCTGTCGCCGCTCAATCGTCGCGGAAGACGCGCTCGTTACGCTCGTGGCGCTCCTGCGCCTCCAGCGATAGCGTCGCGATCGGGCGGGCTTCCAGGCGCTTCAGCGAGATCGGCTCGCCGGTCTCCTCGCAATAGCCGTAGGAGCCGTCGTCGATGCGGGAGATCGCCGCGTCGATCTTGGCGATCAGCTTGCGCTGCCGGTCGCGGGCGCGCAACTCGATGGCGCGATCGGTTTCGGATGAGGCCCGGTCGGCGATGTCCGGGTGATTCTCGCTCTCCTTCTGCAGGGTGACCAGGGTCTCCTTGGCCTCCCGCAGGATCTCGTCCTTCCAGGCGAGAAGCTTGCCGCGGAAATACTCGCGTTGACGTTCGTTCATGAACGGCTCGTCATCGCTCGGCTTGTAATCCGCCTCGAGGATGGTCTGCTTCGACATGGGCGCGCTCTCTAGTTTGTCGGTTCACGCACCCATCGGCTGTGCCGCGGGAGGGGAGCCGATTTGGCGCCCTTATAGCGATCAGTCTCAAGCGGAACAATCGCTTCCGACAGGACTTCAACGGCTTCGTGAAAACATGCGATCCAGCGCCGGTTTCCAGCGCAATCGGATGGGCTCGGATCACTTCAGCTTGCCGATGGCCTCGGCGATGTCGGCTTCGACCAGCCGGGCGATCGGCTGGCGGTAGTGGCTATGGTCGAAGAACAGGCTGGGATCGCGCAATTCGGGCCTGTCGACTCGCCAGTCGACCAGCGCCGTGCGCGGGCGCCGGGCCGCCAGATCGGCGAAGGCCTTGCGGCAGGCGGCGTCGGCCGCGGCATCGCGCGTGCCGGGTTTCGACAGCGCCGTGACGTAGACAGGCGGGCGAACGAGAATCAGCGCGGTCTCCGCCGGCGCCGTCTTCATCAGCGCTTCCAACGCCGCCGCGGCCGGGAAGGGGCCGTCGACATTGCCGCCGCCGGCCTCGAGCGGCTTCTGCAGCCGGGCGACGATCTCGGGATCGGTGCCGTAGCCTTGCACGCCGTAGCCCGATTCGTAGTCCCAATAGCCGTCCGGGCGCGCCCGCTCGGCCTTGCGCGAGGTCAGGTACTCGATGCGGCGGAACAGCTCTTCGAGAAGATTGAAACGCATCAGCCCGCCGACATAGTCGGGCAGGCTTCGGCTCAGCAGCCAGAAGGGGAAGGGCTTCTCGTTGGGCAGGGCCGGATTGGCGGTGCACCAGTAATTGTCGATGCCGACCACGATCGCCTTCGGCGGCGTCTTCCGGTGATGGCTCAGGAACCAGTCGATCGTCGCAAGGCTCTCCTTCGGCAGGGTCGCAGGCGCGATCAGCGAGACGAAGGGGATGCCGGTTCGGGTGCGAAGCTCTTCCGGCGAGATCAACTGGATATGCGAGTTGCCGAAGATCGCGCCGGTGAAGTTCTGGTCGCGCCCGCGGCTGGCAAGCGCCGTGCGCGGCCCCTGCGGGCGCACTCCCTCCTTGAGCTTCAGCGGCGAGCGGCCGGAATCATAGGGGTCGATCAGGAAGGCGATCGTCAGGAAGGCGGCCGCGATCAGCACCGCCGCGCCCAGGAGGGTGCCGGTGAAGCCCGTCCACTTCGCCGCCCGAGCGGCCTGCTCAGAACTGGAAGTAGATGAACTCATAATTGGCGTCTTCGCCGATCTTCAGCAGGATGATGACGAACAGGAGCCCGCACAGGATCGCCAGCCAGCGGGCCGGCGGCAGCTTGTGGACGAGATTCCAGGCGGTGGGGCCGATGATGGCGAAGGCTGCGGCCGGGAGCAGGGCGCGCCATTTGAAGCCGGTGCCGATCGGGCCGAAGCCGAACAGGCCCTTGTAGATCGCCAGCGCGGCCTGGAAATTCGTCGCCCGGAACAGCACCCAGCATAGGACCACGAACAGGAAGGTCAGGAGCCAGCCGAGCGCCGCCGGCATCGGCAGGCCGGCGCGGCGCCAGAACAGGGCGACGATCAGCGCCAGTCCGTGGGCCACGCCCCAGGCGACGAAGGTCAGGCCGGCACCGTGCCAGAGACCGCCCAGCGCCATGGTGGCGAACAGCGCCCAGACCTGCGTCGGCAGGCCGGCGCGTGAGCCGCCGAGCGGGATGTAGAGGTAATCGCGCAGGAAGCGCGACAGCGTCATGTGCCAGCGGCGCCAGAAATCCTGGATCGAGAGCGAGCGATAGGGCACCTCGAAATTCTGCGGCAGCACGACGCCGAAGAGCAAGGCGAGGCCCAGCGCCATGTCGGTATAGCCGGAGAAATCGAAATAGATCTGGAAGGTGAAGGCGAGGGTGCCCTGCCAGGCTTCCATGAGGCTGATGGTCTTGCCCGCCGCGGCGGCCGCGAAGACCGGGTTGGCATATTCGGCGAGGGGATCGCCGATCAGCACCTTCTTGGCTAGGCCGAAGGTCAGCAGCATCAGGCCGCGCGCGATTCGCTCGGCCGCGTCCGGCCGCTGATAGGGCCGCTCGTCGAACTGATGCATGATCTCGCGCCAGCGCACCAGCGGGCCGGCGAGCACCTGCGGGAAGAAGGCGATGTAGAGCGCGTAGCGGACGAGATCGTAGCGCGGCGCCTGCCCACGCCGAAGATCCGTCAGGTACATGATGTGGTGGAAGGTGAAGAAGGAGATGCCGAGCGGCAGCGCGATGTCGAATTTCGGCGCCGGCAATCCGGGAATCATTCCAGCGAGATCGGCGAAGAAGTTGAAGTACTTGAACACCGCGAGCACCGCGAGGTTCAGGACGATCGCGAGCGTGATCAACGCGCCCGACTTCGTCTTCTGGAAGGCTTCGGCGATCAGCCAGTTCAGCCCGATCGACAAGGCCAGCAGCGGCAGGAAGCGCCAGTCCCAATAGCCGTAGAAGGCGAAGGACAGCACGACCAGCACGGGCAGCCGCAGGCTCGGCGCAAAGCGCTCCGCACCCCAGTGAAGGGCGAGAGCGAGCGGCAGGAAGGCGAGCAGGAAGGCGAAGGAGTTGAAGAGCATCTGGCGGGAAGCGATCAAAGGATGGTTGCCGCCTTAGACCATTATCGGCGGCGAGTCATGTCGCGGCTATGGGGGAGAGGGCGGTTGCGCATTCGGCTTGTCCGGAAGCCGCTCACGTCATGCTCGCCCTTGTGGCGAGCATCCACGCCCTGAACACGACCGTGCACCAGCGAAAATGTGGATAGTCGGGACAAGCCCGACCATGACGGGAGGTCTTCATCATACAATGGTTCAATCAATCGATTGATTAAATCAAACAAGAATGCTATCGGCAGGGCATGAAAGCCACTTCAGACACAGATGCGGGGACGCGCGAGGCGCTGATCCGGGCGGGGCTCGACCTGTTCGGGCGGCACGGGTACGAGGCAAGCTCGATCCGGGAGATCGCCCAGGCGGCGGGCGTCAACAGCGCCGGCATCGCCTATCATTTCGGCGGCAAGGACGGCCTGCGCCAGGCCTGCGCCGAGGCCGTGGTCGCCACGATGAAGCAGCGCGTCTTCGGTGCCGCTGCCGCCATGCCGCCGCTCGAGGGGCTCGCGCCGGAGATGGCGGTCGAGCTGCTGCTCGGCATCGTCGGGCGCGTCACCGTCTTCGCGACACAGGCGCAGGAAAGCGAGACGATCGCCCGCTTCGTCATCCGCGAGATGATGGAGCCGACCGCCGCCTTCGAGGCGCTCTACGAGGGGCTCGTCGGCCCGGTCCATGGCCAGGTCTGCCGGCTCTGGGCGGCTGCGACCGGCATGGAGCCGGAGGCGCAGGACACCAAGCTCGCGGTCTTCGCGACGATCGGGCAGGTGATCTATTTCCGGCTCGCCCGGCCGGCCGTGATGCGGCGCATGGGCTGGGACGCGATCGACATGGCGCAGAGCGAGGCGATCGCGGATGTCGTCCGCGCCAATGTCCGCGCGAGCATCGCCAGCATGCGGGAGAACAGGTCATGATCCTCGGCTTCCTCTGTTCCTTCGGGCTGATCGCCGGCAGCTTCTCGGCCTGCGGCGGCGATGCCGTCCGTATCGCCGGCTATGTCGAGGGCGAATATGTCCGGCTCGGCCCGATCGATACGGCCCGGATCGAGCATATCGATGTCCGCCGGGGCGACCGGGTCGAGGCCGGCAAGGTCATCGCCGGGCTTGAAACCACGGATGCGGAGAACGCGGTTCGGGAGAGCGAGGCGCGGTTGGTGCAGGCGCAGGCGCAGCTCGACAATCTGCGCAGCGGCAAGCGGCCGGAGGAGATCGCGGTGATCGAGGCCAATCTCGCCTCGGCCAAGGCGCAGCAGCGCGAGGCCGAGCGGGCGCTGGATCGCCGGCAGGACCTGCTGCGGCGCGGCGTCTCGACCCAGGCCGATTTCGATCAGGCGGAGACGGCGCGCGATGTCGCAGCCGCGAGCGTCCGCCAGAATGCCGCCAATCTCGATGTCGCCCGCCTGCCGGCGCGCCCGGAGGAGATCAAGGCGAGCGAGAACGCGGTCGAGCAGGCCAAGGCTGCCCTGGCGCAGGCGCGCTGGCGCCTGTCGCAGCGCCAGCTCGTCGCGCCCTCGGCCGGGCGGGTCAGCGACGTGCTGCGCCGGGTCGGCGAGCTCGCCGGGCCGAGCGCGCCGGTGCTGCTGATGCTCCCGGACGGTGCCGCCAAGCTGATGCTCTATGTGCCGGAGGTCAGGATTTCGGGCGTGACAACCGGCATGAAGCTCGATGTCCGCTGCGATGGCTGCGCGCCAGGGCTGACCGCGACCGTGACCTATGTCTCGCCGGAGCCCGAATTCACCCCGCCTGTGATCTATTCGGCGCAGACGCGGCAGAAGCTGGTCTATCTGGTCGAGGCACGGCCCGATGGCGGGCCGCAATCGGCGCTACAGCCCGGCCAGATCGTCGACGTGACGCTGCGGGTGCAGCGGTGAACGCGCCGCTCGCCATCGACGTGCATGGGATGACCAAGCGCTTCGGCAAGCGCACGGTGGTCGACAATGTCGATCTTGCGGTGGCGACGGGCGAGATCGTCGGCTTCCTCGGCCCCAACGGCTCGGGCAAGACGACGACGATCCGGATGATCTGCGGTTTGCTCAAGCCCGATGCCGGGGAGGGCACGGTGCTCGGGCTCAATGTCCGCACCCAGAGCGCTGAGATCAAGCGCCAGGTCGGCTACATGACGCAGCGCTTCTCCTTCTACGAGGACCTGACCATCGCCGAGAACCTGACCTTCGTGGCCAGGCTCTACGAGCTCGATCCGGTCGACGAGGCCGTGGCGAAGACGCTGGACGGGCTGGGCCTGACCTCGCGCAAGGACCAGCTTGCCGGCACGCTCTCGGGCGGCTGGAAGCAGCGGCTGGCGCTGGCCGCCTGCATCATGCACCAGCCGAAGCTCCTGCTTCTGGACGAGCCGACCGCCGGCGTCGATCCCAAGGCGCGGCGCGAGTTCTGGGACGAGATCCATCGTCTTGCCGGCGATGGCCTCACCGTGCTGGTCTCGACCCATTACATGGACGAGGCCGAGCGCTGCCACCGCATCGGCTACATCGCCTATGGCCGGATGCTGGCTACCGGTACTGTCGAGGAGGTCGTGAAGGGCTCCGGCCTCGTGACCTATATCGTCCATGGCGCGCTCAAGCCTGCCCAGATCCGGGCGCTGGAGGCGACTGACGGCGTCGAGCAGGTCGCCCCCTTCGGGGCGACGCTGCATGTCGTCGGGACCGATCGCGGCAAGCTGGAAGCGGCACTGGAGCCCTTGAGGAGCGAGGCGGGCATCAAGGTCGAGCCCGGCGAGACCAGCCTCGAGGATGTCTTCATCAAGTTCATGACCGGCGCGCAGGAGCGGGCGGCATGACCGGCCTGTTCTCGCCCCGCCGGCTCGGCGCGATGCTGGCCAAGGAATTCGTGCAGATGCGGCGCGACCGCATCACCTTCGCCATGATGCTGGCGGTGCCGATCGTCCAGCTCCTGCTCTTCGGCTATGCGATCAACAACGATCCGCGTGGCCTGCCGGCGGCGATCCTCGCGCTCGGGCAGGACCAATATACCCGCGCTGTCGTTTCCGCGATGGAAGTCTCAAACTATTACCGCTTCGGCGAGCGGCCGCAGAGCGCGGCCGAGGCCGAGAGCCTGATGGCGAAGGGCGAGATCTCCTTCCTCGTCACCATCCCCAGCGATTTCGGCTCGCGCGTCGAGCGGGCGGACGAGCCGCGCATCCTGGTCGAGGCCGATGCGACCGATCCGGCGGCGGCGAGCGGCGCCGTATCGGCGCTTGGCGCCATTGCCAGCCGGGCCTTGCAGAGGGCGCAGGGGCGCGAGCCGGTCACCGATCCGGCCGGTGCCAGCGGCGACAGCCTCTCCTTCGTTGTCCACCGGCGCTACAACCCGGAGAACATCACCCAGTACAACATCGTGCCTGGCCTGCTCGGCGTCATCCTGCAGATGACCATGGTGATGATGACGGCGATGGCGCTGACCCGCGAGATCGAGCGCGGCACCATGGAGAACCTGCTCGCCATGCCGGCGACGGCTGGTGAGATCATGCTCGGCAAGGTGCTGCCCTATCTCGCGGTCGGTGCCGTGCAGGTGCTGATCGTGCTGGGGGCGGCGAAGCTGCTCTTCGCCGTGCCCTTCCTCGGCGGGCTCGGCCTGTTGCTCACTTGCGTGCTGATCTTCGTGCTGGCGCTTGTCCTGCTCGGCTACACGATCTCGACGATGGCGCGCACGCAGCTCCAGGCGATGCAACTGACCTTCTTCTTCTTCCTGCCTTCGCTGATGCTGTCGGGCTTCATGTTCCCCTTCGCCGGCATGCCGGGCTGGGCCCAGACGCTGGGCGAGTTCTTTCCGCTGACGCATTTCCTGCGGATCATCCGGGCGATCATGCTGAAGGGCGCGGGCCTCGGCGATATCGGCGACGAGGTGTTCTATCTCTGCCTATTCGTCCCGGCTTTCGCCGGGCTCGCGCTGATGCGGTTCCGGAGCACGCTGGATTGAGCGGAGCTGCCGTGCGGCCTGCGGGGCGCGACCGTGACTTGCAAAATGATAGTCACAGCATTAGCTGGGGCGCATGCAGCCCCGGCTTATCCCGCTTGCCGAATGTCCCTGCGCTCGCGCCGTCGAAGCGGTGGGCGAGTGGTGGAGCATCCTGATCCTGCGCGATGCCTTGCAGGGCTTCACCCGTTTCGACGAGTTTCAGCGCAGCCTCGGCATTGCGCCGAACATGCTGGCGCGGCGCCTGAAGCACCTGACCGAGGCCGGCCTGTTCGAGCGGCGGCTCTATAGCGAGCGGCCGAAGCGCTACGAGTATGTGCTGACGGAGAGGGGCAGGGACTTCTTCCCGGTGGTCGCGGCGCTGGTCGCCTTCGGCAACCGCCATCTTGCGCCGGAGGGCCAGGCCTTGCTGCTGGCCGATCGCGAGAGTGGGCGGGCGGTCGTCCCGGCCTATGCCGATGCTGAGACATTGCAGCCCGTGAGTTCCGACAACGTCACCGTCATCGCCGGCCCGCAGGCCAGCCCCGGCATGCTGCAGCGCCTCGCCATCCTGGCGGCGCGGGATGCGGCTGTGCCGGCCTCCCATACCTAGGAGTATTCCATGCGCCGTATCGTCGTCACCGGAATGGGCGTGGTCTCGCCGCTCGGCTGCGGAACCGAGATCGCCTGGCAGCGCCTGCTCGCTGGGCGCTCCGGCCTGCGCCGCCTGCCGGACGCGATCGTCGAGACCTTGCCGGCCAAGGTCGCCGGCATCGTGCCGTCGAAGGCCGAGGATGCCGAGGGCGGCTTCGATCCCGATGCGGTGATCGCGCCGAAGGACCAGCGCAAGATGGACCGCTTCATCCAGTTCGCGCTGGTCGCTGCGAAGGAGGCGCTGACGCAGGCCGGCTGGCAGCCGCAGAGCGAGGCCGAGCGCGAGCGCACCGCGACGGTGATCGCCTCCGGTATCGGCGGCTTCCCGGCGATCGCCGAGGCGGTAAGGACCACCGACGAGCGTGGGGTGCGGCGGCTTTCGCCCTTCACGATCCCGTCCTTCCTCGTCAATCTCGCCGCCGGCCATGTCTCGATCGAGCACGGCTTCAAGGGACCAATCGGCGCGCCCGTGACGGCTTGCGCCGCCGGCGTGCAGGCGATCGGCGACGCGGCGCGCCTGATCCGGGCGGGCGAGGTCGATATCGCGCTCTGCGGCGGCACCGAGGCTTGCGTCGACCTTGTCGCGCTGGGTGGCTTCGCGGCAGCCCGCGCGCTTTCGACGGGCTTCAACGACGAGCCCGAGAAGGCTTCGCGACCCTTCGATGCAAGCCGCGACGGGTTCGTCATGGGCGAGGGTGCCGGCCTGTTGGTGATCGAGGCGCTGGAACACGCGCAGGCGCGCGGCGCCACGATCCTGGCCGAGCTGACCGGTTATGGGACCAGCGCCGACGCCTATCACATCACTTCGGGGCCCGAGGACGGGTCCGGCGCGCGGCGGGCCATGGAGACGGCGCTGAAGCAGGCCGGGCTCCAGCCGGGCGATGTCGCGCATCTGAACGCCCATTCGACCTCTACCCCGGTCGGCGACCGTGGGGAGCTCGCTGCGATCAAGGCGGTGTTCGGCAGCGAGGGCGGCATCGCGATCAGCGCAACGAAATCGGCGACCGGCCATCTGCTCGGCGCTGCCGGCGGGCTGGAGGCGATCTTCACGATCCTGGCACTGCGCGACCAGATCGCTCCGCCGACGCTCAACCTCGAAAACCCCGACGAGGCTGCGAAAGGGCTCGACCTCGTTACGAAAGCAGCGCGTCCGCTCGCGATGGAGCACGCCATCTCGAACGGCTTCGGCTTCGGCGGGGTCAATGCCAGCGCCGTGTTCAGGCGCTGGCCGTAGGCTGCCGGTTCAGAGCGGAATGTTGTCGTGCTTGCGCCAGGGGCGTTCGACGTTCTTGGTGCGGAGCATCGCGAGCGCCCGCGCAATGCGACGGCGCGTCGAGTGCGGCATGATGACTTCGTCGATATAGCCGCGCTCGGCCGCGACGAAGGGGGACATGAAGCGGTCCTCGTATTCTTTCGTCTTGGCCGCGATGCCATCCGCGTCCATGCCGCGGAAGATGATCTCGACCGCGCCCTTGGCGCCCATCACCGCGATCTGCGCCGTCGGCCAGGCATAGTTCACGTCGGCGCCGATATGCTTGGAGGCCATCACGTCATAGGCGCCGCCGAAGGCCTTTCGGGTGATGATCGTGACCAGCGGCACGGTGCATTCCGAATAGGCGAAGAGCAGCTTGGCGCCGTGCTTGATCAGGCCGCCATATTCCTGTGCCGTGCCGGGCAGGAAGCCGGGAACGTCGACCAGCGAGACGATCGGGATCTCGAAGGCGTCGCAATAGCGCACGAAGCGGGCGGCCTTGCGGGATGCGTCGGAATCGAGCACGCCGGCCAGCACCATCGGCTGGTTGGCGACGATGCCCACCGTGCGGCCCTCGATGCGGCCGAAGCCGGTGACGATATTGCCCGCGTAAGCCTGCTGGATCTCGAAGAAGTCGCCCTCGTCGACGGTCTTCAGGATCAGCTCCTTGATATCATAGGGCTTGTTCGGATTGTCGGGGACCAGCGTGTCCAAGCTCATGTCGACGCGGTCGGGCACGTCGAACGACGGCCATTCCGGCACGCCGGCCGTGTTGTTGGCGGGCAAGAAGTCGAGCAGCCGGCGCACCTGCAGCAGCGCTTCGACATCGTTCTCGAAGGAGCCGTCGGCGACCGAGGACTTGCTCGTGTGGACCTTGGCGCCGCCGAGCTCCTCGGAGGTCACGGTCTCGTTGGTGACGGTCTTCACCACCTCGGGGCCGGTCACGAACATGTAGGACGTGTCGCGGACCATGAAGATGAAGTCGGTCATCGCGGGCGAATAGACGTCGCCGCCGGCGCAGGGACCCATGATCACGGAGATCTGCGGGATGACGCCCGAAGCCTGAACGTTCCGCTTGAAGACCTCGCCATAGCCGCCGAGCGCCGCGACGCCTTCCTGGATGCGGGCGCCGCCGGCATCGAACAGGCCGACGATCGGCGCGCGCATCTTCAGCGCCATGTCCTGGATCTTGGTGATCTTCTGGGCGTGGGTCTCGGAGAGCGAACCGCCGAATACGGTGAAGTCCTTCGAGAAGACGAAGACGGTGCGGCCGTTGACCGTGCCCCAGCCGGTGACGACGCCGTCGCCGGGGATCTTCTCGGCCTTGTCCATGCCGAAATCGACGCAGCGATGCTGCACGAACATGTCGAACTCCTCGAAGGAGTCCTTGTCGAGCAGGAGCTCGATGCGCTCGCGCGCCGTCAGCTTGCCACGCTTGTGCTGCGCCTCGATGCGCCGCTCGCCGCCGCCCTTGCGGGCGCCATCGCGGCGCGATTCGAGCTGTTCGAGGATGTCCTTCATGGCGGCAGGCTCCCGGCGGGAAAAACGCGTCTCCAAGCCGGCTTAAGCGGCGATGCGCCGCGAGTCTATTGCGACGTTTGCCGAAGTCGGAACCGCAATCATGCGGAAGGCGGGGGAAGGCGGGCTTCGGTGCTAGCCTTTCAGGAGGAGCAGCACGGCGGCATCGAATTCGCGGCGGCGGATGGCCCGGCGCTCGGCCGCTTCCTCGTCCTGCCCCCAGATGCCGATCTGGTAATCCTCGTCGAGATGGGCCGCGTTCCAGGTCGCATCGGGATCGATCAACCCGTTCGCAAGTGCGAGCGTCAGGATGGCCGAGCCGGTCAGTGTCATGACGTTATGGGCGCCGGCGAGCGCAAGCGGTGCGGGGATTTGCTGGACATGCCGGGCCATCGCCGCGAGCGTACCTTCCGGCTGCTGCGCGAAGACGATGCCTTCGGCCAGCAGGAAGCGGGCGCCGACCAGCGCTTCGACATCGCCCAGGATCGGCTGCCAGACCTGGTTCTGCCGTTCGACCAGTGCCTCGGGCTCGCCGGCGCGATAGCAGAGCGCGTCCGAGCCGGCATAGCGGACGATCTCGGCGCGGACGGCGTCCTGCTGGTCCTCGACGCCGTCCAAGGCCGAGTTGACGAGCCGGGTCAGCGGCATCCGCGCGGGGTCGATCCGCTCGGCCTGAGCCTGCCATTCGACGGCGAGGGCTTCCGCCACGGGGTGGGAGGTTACGGCGAGCGGCTTGCGGGCCGGGGTCCGCGCCGTCTTGCCGTCGAGGGCGACATGGAACAGCCCGTCGCGCTCCAGCACGCCGGCTTCCTTGTAGAAGCGGGCGGGCAAGGGATTCCGCATGGCCTGCTGGGCGGCGGCGACCGGGTCCGGCTGGCGGGTGCCGGGGGAGCCGAAACGGGCGAGGAAATCGTCGGTGGACATGGCCCCGCCATAGCGCATTCGCGCCCGGCAGGTAAACCGGCGCTCAGGCGGCGCGGATGCGGCCGAGGAACTGGGCGACCTCGCTGTCGAGATGGACAGACTGGCGCGAGAGCTTGTCGGCGGATTCGGCGACATGGCTTGCGGCCTCGTCGGTTTCCGCGGCGATGCGGCTGACGATGTCGATATGCCCGGCGGCGAAGACGGTCTCGTCGGCGGCGCGGCGGATGATCTGGGCGATGCCGGCCGCCGCCGCATTCTGCTGCTCGACCACCGTCGCGACATTGCCGGAAATCTGGTTGAGCGAGCCGACCGTCGCGTTCATGGCGTCGATCGCCTCGATCGCCTCCGTGCTGGATTCGCGGATCGCGCCGATCTGATTCTGGATCTCCTCGGTGGCACGCCAAGTCTGGTTGGCGAGCGACTTGATCTCCTGGGCGACGACGGTGAAGCCGCCGCCGGAATGGCCGAGGCGCGCCGCCTCGATCGAGGCGTTCAGCGCCAGCAGGTTGGTATGCTTGGCGATGGTCGAGATCGCGTCGGTGATGTCGCCGACCTGGCCGGCCTTGCGCGACAATTCGCCGACGGTGTCGAGCACGGCGCGGGCCTGCCGTGTCGTCTCGCCCACAACCCGCGTGGTTTCCGCGACCTGGCGGTCGACCTGGGCGAAGGAATGCGCGAGCTCGGTCGTGCCTTGCGTGACGGCGACGACGTTCGAGGAGGTCTGGCGCGAGGATTGCGAGGCCGCGCTGGAGCGCTCGGAGACCTCGAGCGCACCGCTCTTCATCTGCTGCGAGGCGATGCGCAGGGATTGCACGGAGGCGATGACGTCGCGGGCGATGCCGGCGATCTCGCGCTCGAAATCATCGGCGACGGCGTGCAGGACCTGGCGGCGAACGAGGGCGCCACGCTCCATACTCTCGGCAAGGTCGTGCCGGGCCTGGTCCGCAGCAGTGCGTGCAGCATCGGCCGCATGGCGCTCGCGCTCGGACATCTCCAGCGACCGACGCAGCGACCAGACCAGCCAGCTCAATGTGATCGACTGGATGGCCACGATCAGGCCGTGGAGCAGGACGCGGTCGATCTGACTGCCGTTCAGGAAGACCGCGCTCGGCATCAGCAGGCTGAAGGCGAGGTGATGCACGACGATGGCAAGCGTCGCCGGGATAAAGATGCGCCAGTCGAGCCAGCCGGCGAGCACCGCCAGCATCGCGAAGAAACACATGTGCATGTCGGCCTGATAGGGATGGCCGGCATACGCATAGACCAGCAGCATCACCTGGCCCATGGTCGCGATGCTCGTGATCTGGCGCGTGATCCAGCCGGTGCGTTCGATGCGCCAGACCAGCGTGCAGAGCACCGCGAGCGCGACGCCCGCCAGCACCAGCGTCGGGCTGTTCAGCGGCGAGGCCGACGGTGTCCCGAGCGCCAGAACGGCGGCATTCGCCCAGAGGATCGCGATCAGGACGCGGGAAAAGCGTTCGCGAAAATGGAGGACGTCGTTCATCGGCTGCTCCCTGCGGAACTTCCGGTGCAGAGCCTGGCAAAGGCGGCATCGATAACGAGCCAGGCGCCCGCGCCGTAGAGGGACGAGACGAAGCCGTCACGCTCCGCCATGGTGAAGGCGACGGAGGAGGCGGCATCGATCTGCAGGAGGCTGCCGCTCGCACCGGTGACGGCGCGGGCGATGTCGGCCGTTCCGGTTCCGGCGGGGAAGAAGGCGGCGATCGGCCGTCCCGGCACGGGCCAGGCTGCGATCAGGAGTGCGGCGACCGCCATAGCGACAGCGCAGATCAGGCCAAAGCCGATTTCGCGCATAGGTCCCCCCGGTTGCCCAGCCATGCATACGAAAACCTAAGCGAGCAGGTTAAGGACGCCGCCTTTATGGTTGGTAAATTGTTTTGCTAACGTTGGGGAATGTCCCCGAGATCGCTTCAGGAGCCGAAGCGATCCTGCCAGGCGGGCTTGGCGCCGGGGAAGGGCAGGGCCGTGGCGGCATGGATGCCGCGCGCCACGGCGCGCGCGAGCACGTCGGCCGCGGTGGCGCAGAGCTCGGTCATCGCGAAGGCGTCCGAAGGCGCGCCGCTGTAGCCGGTGGCGGCGGCGAAGACGATATCGCCGTCGAGCGGTGCGTGGGCAGGACGCAAGGCCCGAGCGAGGCCGTCATGGGCGGCGAGCGCGAGCCGGCGGGCCTGCGGCTTGGTCAGCGCGGCATCGGTCGCGACGAGGGCGATCGTGGTGTTCTGGCCGGTGCCGCCCTTGAAACGCAGGGCGATGTCGCCGGGCGAGATCGCGGCGGGCCAGCCCAGGCCGCCGAATTCTCCGTCGCGCTCACAGGGCGCCGCCCAGAAATGCGGGCCATCGCCGATGGTCGCGGTGCCGACGGCATTGACCGCGACGAGCGCGCCGACGATCTGCCCCGTGGCGGCGCGGGCGCTGGCCGAGCCGAGTCCGCCCTTCAGGTCGGCCGTGGTGGCGCCGAAGCCTGCACCGGCGGTTCCCAGCATGAAATCTGCGGAGGCCGCCGCTGCGGCTTCCGCGCCCAGCCGAGCATAAGGGGTGTCGCCCTCGCCGCAGGCCCAGGGCTTGTCGCCGCCATTCATCAGGTCGAACAGGATCGCCTGCGGGACGATCGGTACGCGGAAGGCGCCGACGGGGAAGCCGCGGCCTTCCTTCGCCAGCCAGCGCATCACGCCGTCGGCGGCGCCCAGCCCCCAGGCCGAACCGCCCGAGAGCACGATGGCATCGACATGCTCGACGGTCATCTCGGGGTCGAGCAAGGCGGTGTCACGCGTACCCGGCGCGCCGCCGAGCACCGCGGCCGAGGCGATGGTCGGGCGATCGAAGACCGTCACGGTGATGCCCGTCGCCGCGGCTGCGTCATGGGCCTGCCCGACCAGCAGGCCGCGAACATCGGTGATGAGATTTTTCATGGAGAACCTGATGGCGAACCGAAACGCACGGATGGCGTTGTCGCTACATTACGATCTTTTCATGCGCTGGCCATTGGCGGGTCAGGCCGGCAGGATCAGGGTCGCACTATCGCCAATCGGCTTCGAGACCCGCTGCGCGACGCCTAGACCGGACCGATTCAAGGAGATTGCCCGTGAAACCCATTGCCCTCATTGCCGCATCGTCGATCGCGATGCTCGCCGGCAGCTTCGCCCTGGCGCAGCCGCAGCCGGTTCCGCCCGCGGGCGGAGACCAGAAGCAGGAACGGACGGAAAGCCGCGAGCAGCGCCGCGACGAGTGGCGCGAGCGCCGGGCCGAGCGCGCCAAGGCCAGGCTCGACGAGCGTTTGGCCAAGGTCCGCGCCGATCTCAAGCTCAAGCCGGAACAGACGGCCCTGTTCGACAAGGTCGAGGGCTTGATCAAGCAGCGCAGCGATCAGCGCGCCCAGCAATGGGCCGGAATGCGCGAAGAGCGCGAAAAACTGCGCCATGCCGATTTGATGGAGCGCCTCGACGCAGCCGCGAACCGGGCAAACATGCGCGCGACGCGCTCCAAGGAACTGGCCGATGCGGTGCGTCCGCTCTGGACGACGCTCAGCGACGAGCAGAAGACGGTGCTGCGCCGCTCCGTCCGCGAGGCGATGGCGGAAGGGCGCGAGCGCTTCCGCGAGATGCGCGCCTGGCGCGGCGGTTGGCATCAGGATCAGAACGATCACGGGCCGCGGCGTTGGCGCGATCGCGATGACCGGCGCGATCGGGGCGGTTTCAACGACGACGAGTAAGGGGCGCGCCTGCTGCCATCCAGGTGGTTGAGCGCCCTGTTCTGACGACACCGCGCCCCCGGCTTGCCGGGGGCGTTTCTTCATGCCAAGCACCGCTGCCCGCCACGCGAGACAGCGGCCATGCGCTTCGTCCAGACCTTCGAACTCATGCCGTTCCTCGACACGGTCGTCAGCCTGACGGCCGCTTTCGTGCTGGGCATGCTGATCGGTGCCGAACGGCAGTATCGCCAGCGGACGGCCGGATTGCGCACGACGGTTCTCGTCGCGCTCGGGGCGGCGGCCTTCGTCGATCTCGGCATGCGCCTGGAAGGTTCGGCCGGCGCGATCCGGGTGATCGCCTATGTCGTCTCGGGCATCGGCTTCCTCGGCGCGGGCGTGATCATGAAGGAGGGCATGAATGTCCGCGGCCTCAATACCGCGGCGACCCTCTGGGGCTCTGCCGCGGTGGGTGCCTGCGCCGGCGCGGACATGATCGCTGAGGCGGCGCTCGTCGCGGCCTTCGTGATCTTCGGCAACACGCTGCTGCGGCCGCTGGTCAACGCGATCAACCGTATTCCGCTCGACGAGCAGGCGCTCGAGGCGACCTATGAGGTGGTCGTCACTACGCGCGATCCGACCCTTGCCGCGGTGCGCGAGACGCTGGTCGACTATCTCGAGGCGGCGCAATACCCGGTCAGCGACATCACGACGGTCGAGCGCGGCGAGGACACGGTCGAGATCGTCGCCAAGCTGATCAGCACGGCGGTCGACCGCAAGGAACTGGATCAGGTCGTCGACAGGCTGGCGCGCCTGCCGGGCGTCAGCCACGCGACCTGGGAGAGCAGCACCACCGACTGACCGCACCGGGCACAGCCGCGCCCGGTCGCCGCGCGATGCCGTTCTCGCTCAGGAACTCAGCCGCCGACCGCGTCCGAAACGCATTTCTTGGTGAAGCTGTTCTTGGCGGCGCCCGCCAACTTCTTGTCGGCAGCCTGCTTGTCGCAAGCCGCGCCGGCATCCTTCTCGCATTTGGTCAGGAAGCTCGTCTTGGCGGCGCCTGCAAGCTTCTTGTCGGAAGCCTGGAGGTTGCAGCTTTGCGCCTGGGCGGCGCCGGCCATGCAGCACAGGGTGAAGGCCGTCAGCAGAATTTTTTTCATGCGAATCTCCTCTCGGGAAGGCGAGGTTACGCTACGGCGGCGCCGGGAGGAACGGGGATCGGAAAGGCCGCCCCGCTTTCGCCGAAATCCCTAATGCGCGGAATTTAAAGGGAATTCAGGCGTTTACCATATCCGTTCAGGTTGGATTCACGGCTCGCCATTTACGCTTTGTCAGTGATTGCGATGCGAGAGGTGAACCATGAAGCAGACATGGTCATGCTGGGCGATGCGGGCCTTCATCGGCTCGGTCTTCATCGTCTGCCTGTTCGGGCCCTACGCGCTGTCGATCCTGATCGGCTGCCTGGGGGTGGGCTGCTACTTCTTCCGCCATGAGGTCGGCTCGCATCTTTGAGCCGTTGCAAGGCCCGCGCGCACGCCCGACCGCGGCTGCCGTTCCGCCGCGGACGCGCTCTACCTGATCCGGCGCAGGTGACAGGTCTTCACGCGCCCGCCGCGGCCATCCGCGCGCGAGACGCAGCCCGATCGGGCCGGGGTGCGGTCATAGAGATAGATCTCGGCGCGCCGCTTGCGATCGAAGCGCTGGTTGGAGAAATCGTGCCCGCCGACGCCCACATTCCGCCCGAAGCGGACTTCGGCCGAGGCCGTCGCGGACAAGGTCGCGCTCAGCCCTGATGCCACTGCGACCAGGATTGCGACGGTCGCCAGAGTGCCGTGAAACGTCTTTCGAGCCCTCATCCCGTTCTCCGGATCGTCGTCGGCGCCGCTGGCCCGCAGCTTCGACCGTGCCGCAGAATAAAAAAGGGGACGGCCCGAAGGCCATCCCCTGAATGTCGTCCCGGCCTCGAAAGGCCGTGGGCGTTGCCGCCGATCAGCGCGAGTAGAACTCGATGACCAGGTTCGGCTCCATCTGCACCGCGTAGGGCACGTCCGACAGGGTCGGGGTGCGGGTGTAGGTGGCCGTGGACTTGCTGTGGTCGGCGTCGATGTAGTCCGGCACGTCGCGCTCGGCGAGGGCGGCCGACTCGATGACGATGGCGAGCTGGCGCGAGCTCTCCTTGACCGCGATCACGTCGCCCGGCTTGACCTGATAGGACGCGATGTTGACGCGCTTGCCGTTCACGGTGATGTGGCCGTGGTTGACGAACTGGCGAGCCGCGAAGACGGTCGGCACGAACTTGGCGCGGTAGATCACCGCGTCGAGACGGCGCTCGAGCAGGCCGACGAGGTTCTCGCCCGAGTCGCCCTTCAGGCGGATCGCCTCGGCGTAGTAGCGGCGGAACTGCTTCTCGGAGATCGAGCCGTAATAGCCCTTCAGCTTCTGCTTGGCGCGGAGCTGCGTGCCGAAGTCGGACGGCTTGCCCTTGCGGCGCTGGCCGTGCTGGCCGGGGCCGTATTCACGACGGTTGACCGGGGACTTCGGACGGCCCCAGATGTTCTGACCGAGGCGGCGGTCAATCTTGTACTTCGCCTCATGGCGCTTCGACATGTCGCGTGTCCTCTCAGGTTCGCGAGTTGAGGACCGCGCCCTCCTGTCCCCTGCATTGGCCGGGGCGACAGATCCAGCTTCCGAAGAAGAGCGGATCACGGGTGCGGAAAAAGCCACGCGGCCCCGTGAGGAGCCGCGCGACGAAAGGGCGTATGACGGAAAGCCGGCTTCGAGTCAATTCCGAACCGGCCAAAAGCCTGGATCAGCGCCAATGCCGATGGTGGCGATAGTGGTGGTGGCGCGGGCGATGCTTGTGCCAGCCGTAATGATGGCCGCGATTCCAGCCGTGGTGCCGGCGCGGACCGTGGCGATAGACGGCGTGATGGCCATGGCCCCTGTGCCAGCCATGGGGCCTAGCCTGCGCTTCCGTGCTGGCGCCGGCGAAGGCGAAGCCGGCGACAAGCGCCAGCAATAACAGCAGCTTTCTCATGGGTGCGTTCCTCCGCGATGGTCGCCAGCACCCAAACGTCGAGGCCGAGCGCCGGTTCCCTCAGTTCGCCAGCGGCATGGGCTCGATGGCGACCTGCGCCAGGCCGTAGCCGGCCAGAGCGATGCGCAAGGGACCGGTCAGGCCGGAGCCGTTGGTGAAGACCGCGGTCGCGTCGTGGCATGCGGGATCGGGCTGCCGCGCGCCGGACAGGAGATCGGCGACGCGGCGCGCGATCGCAGGGGCCGGATCGATCCATTCGACAGGCCAGGGCGCGAGCCGCTTCATCCGCTCCAGCAGCAGTGGGTAATGCGTGCAGGAAAGCGTGACGACATCGGTGCGGCGGTCGTCAGCCTCGACGAAGCAGGGGGCGATCTCGGCCGCAAGGACCGCGTCGTCGACGGACTCGCCTTTCAGCGCCTGCTCGGCGAGGCCGGCGAGCCGCGTCGCGCCGACGAGCGTGACGTGGTGGCTGGCCGCATAGGTCTCGATCAGTTCGCGGGTGTAGTCGCGCGCCACGGTGCCGGGGGTCGCCAGCACGGAGATCATGCCGCTGCGTGTCGCCGCCGCGGCCGGCTTGATGGCCGGCACGGTGCCGACGAAGGGAATGGCGAAACGGGCCCTGAGCGCCGGCAGCACCAGTGTCGAGGCCGTGTTGCAGGCGATGACCACGAGATCGGGATGGAAGCGTGCGACGAGGCGCTCCATGACCGCGAGGACGCGGATGACGAGTTCCTCCTCGCTCAATCGGCCATAGGGGAAACCGGCATCGTCGGCGGCATAGACGATATGGGCGCCGGGGCAGGCCTGGGTCGTGCGCCCGAGCACGGTGAGGCCGCCGAGACCGGAATCGAAGACGAGGATAGTCGGCTGAGGCCGGGGGATCGTGAAGGGCCGATAGCCCGTGCCGGCGAGGAGATCGACTTGCATGGTGGTGCCGAGGATTTCAAAGCCCGACTCCGCCAGAGACCGGTTAAGGGATGGTCAATGGTGCGTTTATCCACTGTCTCGAATTGAGCAGGATTTCAGGCCGGTCGCAGGGATGGCCCCTTCGAACCGCTGCGGCCTGATGCCCGTCAGGCCTTCAGCCGCGCAATCGCCGCCGCCGCGGCCCGGCCGGCGAGCGTCGCACCGCCGACCGTCATCGCGCCACCGCCCGCCGTCGCCTCGCCGGCGATGAAGAGGCGGTTGCCGATCGGCTGGGCGAGGGCGTCGCGGGCTGCCTCGTGGCCGGGATCGCAGATCGAATAGGAGCCGCGGGCGAAGGGATCGGTCCACCAGGCCGGGAAGGAGACCGCCTTCACGGCCTTTCGGAAATCGGCGCCGACCATCTTCACCAGGAGATCGACAAGATGCGCCCGCGCCTCGTCGGTCCCCGCTTCCGAGAGCTTGCGGGCATAGTCGCCGCCGCAGTAGCCGATGACGATGTCCTGTCCGCCCGGGAACATGTCGAGATTCATCAGGCGCTCGGGCGCGGCCGCTTCGAGATAGGTCGCTCCGGGCGTGATGCCGAAGCGGTCGCCCTCGACCTTCAGCGCGATCTTGGTCAGCGCGCCCATATGCAGGCCGGCCAGCGCGTCGCGCGTCGTTGCGGGCAGTTCGGGGACGAAGCGGATCGTACCGGCCTTCAGCACGCCGACCGGCACCGTGACGACACAGGCCTTGGCCCGCAGCGTCCCGGAGCGCGTCGTGACGCTGACGCCCGGCCCATCCCAGCGGATCGTCTCGACGGCTTCGTTCAGGCGGATGTCGAGCCCGGCGGCCGAACGCGCGACGAGATTGCCGTAGCCCGAGGGCACGATGAGATCGTCGCCCGACCACAGGCGCTGGTAATCGCGTGCGGAGATGCGGCTCGATTCCTCGCCGATCGAGAGCAGAAGGCCGGAGGCTGCGACGGGTGCGAGTTCCGGGCCGAGATCCCCCAGCAATTCGGCGACAGACATGTCGCGCTGGCCGAGATCGACCGTTTCCAGCCGGCGATCGATCTGGCCGAAGGCGTCGCGGCGGCGCCGGCGCTCAGGCTCTGCCATGGGGCGGCCGTCGGCGAAGACCTTGAAGCCGCTTCCCCACGGTTCGGAGGGTGTGGCGATGCCGAGGTCACGGGCGATCTGGACCCAGGGGTTGCGCTCGGCCCAATGGATGAACATCGCGCCGGCATCATAGATCGGGCCGAGCGAGGCATCGGTGAAGGCGCGACCGCCGACACGGCCGCGGGCTTCGAGCACGACAGCCTGCCGCCCGGCGGCGCGCAGGGCCTGGGCGGCCGCGATGCCGGCCGCGCCGGCGCCGATCACGACGACGTCGACATCCGTCGCGGCCGCCACCCGGCCGGCTATGGCGAAGCTCGCGGCCATGGCGCCGCCTCCGGTCAGCAGCTTGCGACGATTCAACCCGGAATGACGTGAACTCATGACAGGAGAATGTGCGCGAAGTTTTGCATTGCAATGGCGGGGAGGCCACTGGCCGGCCCGCATCGATCACGAGATCGGGAGCTTCGCCGGGGCGTCGCAAAAGGAACGAGGCGACACCAGCTTGGAACCTGCCGACGCAATCTTGCTATTTAGAAGAATTCTACCATTGTGATCTTCCTGCATCGGGAAATCTCCTTCGAGATGCAGATGATTGACAGTTATCGATTCGCTCAATATCCGAATATTGTCTTATCTGGGGCAGATAAGATCTTGTTTGTATTAATTTAAAACTGTTGGGCTGCGGCGAGTTCGCGTGCGGCATTCAGAAGGACGGGTTCAAGGCCATGGGGACGTATTCCGGCTCATTGCGCGAGGGGGTCGCGCTCGGAACTTTGATGGTGGTGCTGCTGGCTTCGCCCGCCATCGCCCAGCAACAGGGCCGGACCCGCACCGCACCGGTGGTGCAGAATTCGGATGCGCCGGTCGTTCTCGACCAAATCAACGTGCAGGGCGAGGGGCAGCCCGGTGGAGCGCTGCTCAACGGGCCGACGACGACACGCGTCACCCGCCAGGAGCTTGACCGCCAGCAGATCACGAGCCTGACCGACCTGTCCAACCGGGTCGAAGCCGGCATCACGTTCAACCGGACAACCAATTCGCTGAATATCCGTGGCCTCGACGGCGCGCGCGTGCTGACGACGATCGACGGTATCCGCCAGCCCTTCCTGGTCGATACGCGCGTCACGCGCGGCGCCCAGAATGCCTTCGACTTCGATTCCCTCTCGACGCTCGATCTGCTGCGGGGCGGCAGCGGCGGCAGCACGCTCGGCAACGGAGCGTTGGGCGGCGCGCTGGCGGTCCGCACGCTCGATCCCGAGGATCTGATCCGCAACGGCCGGTCCTACGGCGCTCTCGCGAAGACCGGCTATGACAGCACGGATCGCGCCTGGTTCGGCAGCGCGGCGGCGGCCGCCCGCCTGGGCGACACCTCCGTCCTGCTCCAGGGCGGCTTCCGCGACGGGCACCAGATCGACAGCAAAGGCAACTACAAGGCGATCGGCGCGACGCGCACGGCGCCGAACCCGAGCGATTTCAACCAGTACAACTTCCTCGCCAAGATCTATCAGCAGGTCGGCGATCACCGCTTCGGCATTCAGGGCGAGTTCTTCAAGCGCGCCGACCGGGTACAGACCCGCACCAGCACGGTGTCGCTGACCGGCAATTTCCGGCCGGGCTCCTACCAGACCGGCGAGGATGTCGAGCGCAACCGCGTCTCACTGAGCTATGACTACAAGGTGCCGGGCTCGTTCTTCGATGAAGCTCATGCCATCGCCTATTGGCAGCGCCTGAAGCGCAACGACCTCGTCAATGCCTGGCGCTATACCAGCATCGTCGGCCCCTATGCGCGCGACAATGAGAACGAACAGAACGCCTATGGCTTCAACGGCCATGTCATCAAGAGCTTCCAGACCGGCGCGCTCTCGCACCGGATCACGGCCGGCACCGAACTGCGCATGTCGTCGCTGGAGCAGTATTCGGCCGGCGTCGACAACTGCCCGGCCCGCCCGGCTTCGGGGTCGTATACGGGCGCCTTCGCGACCTGCAACAACCTGTTCACCAACCAGGCCGACCAGCCGAAGGTCGATGGCAAGCTCGTCGGCCTCTACCTGCATGACGAGATCGGCATGCTCGACAACCGCCTGCGCGTGACGCCGGGCGTGCGTTTCGACTGGTACGAGGAATCGCCGCAGAACACCCCGGCCTATACCAATAGCGGCTCGCGCCCGGTCGGCCTGCCGCCGTCATCGAGCGACAACGTCTGGTCGCCGCGCATCCGGTTCGAATACGACATCCTCAAGAACGCGCCCGTCGTGAAGGACGTCACCCTCTTCGCGCAATGGGCCAAGACCTTCCGCGCGCCGACGGCCGACGAGCTCTATGGCCGCTTCGGCGGGCCTTCCACCTATCTGCGCACGGGCAACCCCACGCTCCGGCCCGAGATCGGCAACGGCATCGATGTCGGCCTGCGTCTCGGCGACAAGCAGCTCGGCGGCTCGATCACCTATTTCCACTCGAACTATCGCAACTTCATCGAGCAGTATCAGTCGCAGGCCCCTGGCGTCGGCGGGCTGTATCCGCAAGGCGGCATCCAGACCTTCCGCAATATTCCGAAGGCGGAAATCCAGGGCGTCGAGATCAACGGCCAGTATGCCTTCGCGCCGAACTGGCTGGTGCGCGGCTCTTTCGCCTACACGCGGGGCATGAACAAGAGCGACAACACCTTCCTGAACTCGATCCCGCCGATGCAGGGCATCGTCGCCATCGCCTATGGGACGGAGACCTGGGGCGCGGAGGTTTCGACCAAGCTCGCCGGCAAGCGTGACGACGTCGCGGCGACGACCGGGTCGGCCCAGGGCTTCCGGGCGCCGGGCTACGCGCTCTTCAACGCTTCGGCCTGGTGGCGCCCGATGCCGCAGATTGCGGACCTTGAATTCCAAGTCGGCGTCTACAATATCTTCGATCGCAAGTATTTCGATGCCGTCAACGTCCCGACAGGCGTTCTGGCCCAGGCCCGCGACTACTACAGCGAGCCCGGCCGCACCGTGAAGGCGACGATGAAATACCAATTCTGACCGGGCGTTTCGAGACCCCCCGACCAGACGAGCCGGCCCTTCGGGGCCGGCTTTTTTGTTGTCCTGTCTGCCGCTGCGCACGTCATTCCGGACAAGCCGCGAAGCGGCGCCGATCCGGAATCCATCGGAGAGAGCGGAGCTCTATGATGGATTCCGGGTCTCCGCTTCACTCCGCCCGGAATGACGGCGTGTTTTCTATCGCCAAGCGAAGTCTCAGTCCCCAGCCCCGTCAGCCTCGCCGGCCTGCCGCGCCAGGAGCTTCGCCTTCTTCGGCCCCTCGACCAGCGACTTGAAGACCCCGCGCAGCGTCCGGGCTTCCTGCTCGGTCATGTCGAGCCGATGCAGGATGTCGCGCAGGTTCGCCGTCATCACCGGCTTCTTGCCGAGCGGGAAGAAGCCGCAGAGGTCGAGCTCGGCCTCGAGATAGTCGAACATCGACAGGATCATCTCGCGCTTGGCCGGCGGCGAGGGATTGTTCTCGCGGAAGGGCGGCTCGCCATTCGTCGTCTTGAACCATTCATAGCCGTTGAGCAGCACGGCCTGGGCGAGGTTCAGCGAGGCGAAGGCGGGGTTCACGGGGAAGGTCAGGATCGCGTCGGCAAGGCTGATCTCCTCGTTGGTCAGGCCGATGCGTTCGCGCCCGTAGAGGATGCCGACGCGCTCGCCGGAGCCGATGCGGCCGGCGACCTCCGGCATCGCCTCGGCCGGAGTGAGCACGCGCTTCATCTGGCCACGCTCGCGGGCGGTCGTCGCCAGCACATGGTTGAGGTCGGCGATCGCCTCGGCGGCGCTATCGAAGAGCCTGGCGTTCTCCAGGATATGGGTGGCGCCGGAGGCGGCCGCGGTCGCGCCCTTCTTGAGACCGCCGCCGCTCGGCCAGCCGTCGCGCGGGGCGACGAGGCGCATCTCGGAGAGGCCGAAATTCGCCATGGCGCGGGCGCACATGCCGATATTCTCGGCGAGCTGCGGCTCGACCAGGATGACGATGGGGGCGGGGGCCTGGACGGCCGGGCGGGTGCGGTCGGTGCCGGAACCGGTCATGGAATGGGCTTCTGTTGGTGGGGCGCCGCTACCTCATCGGAGGGCTGTTGCGCCATGCCATACGTCATGCCAGCGCTTGATGCGAGCCTCGCGATGAGACGAGAGGCTCGGGATCCCCTCTCCTGTAAGGAGAGGGGTAGGGGCGAGGTGTCGGCCCCTGAACCAGTGGAGCCCCGGCGCAACCGCAGTTGCGGTCAGGTCACGGCTAAAGCGTCCAGCGGCCTACCCTCACCCTGCCCTCTCCGTATGGGAGAGGGTTCTCTGTCGAGGTTCCCGCGCTGGTCGATGACGCCTCGCGAGCGTTCAGCCCGCCGCCTTCTCTACCGCGCGGAGCACGCGCAGCATGTTGCCGCCGGCGAGCTTGGTCAGGTTCTCCTCCGACCAGCCGCGCCGGATCAGCTCGGCGATCACCGACGGGAAGGTCGTGGTGTCCTCAAGCCCGTCCGGATTAACCCAGCCGAAGAAGTCCGAGCCGATGCCGACATGGTCATGGCCGATGCGCTTGGCGAGATAGTCGACATGGTCGCAATACTCCGGCAGCGTTGCCTTCGGGCGCGGGCCGGACTTGGCCGTGATCTCGGCTTCGGCCTTGGCGCTGTCCATGCCGTCCGGCGTCTTGCCGTACTGGTCCTTGGCCGGGCGGTGCCAGTCGCGCGAAGCCTGGCTGATGAAATCCGGCACGAAGGTCGCCATCACGATGCCGCCATTGCCGGCGACGCGGTCGAGCACGTCGTCGGGGACGTTGCGTGGGTGGTCGCAGAGGGTGAAGGCGTTGGAATGCGACCAGACCAGCGGGGCGCTGGAGACGTCGAGCGCGTCGTGCATCACCTTCGGCGCGACATGGGCGAGGTCGATGACCATGCCGAGCTTGTTCATCCGGCGCAGCACGTCCTTGCCGAAGCCGGTGAGGCCGTTATGGCGCGGGGCGTCGGTCGCGGAATCGCACCAGTCGGTGGTGTCGTTGTGGCAGAGCGTCATCAGGCGCACGCCGAGATCGTAATAGGCGTCGAGCGCATCGAGCTCGCCATCGACCGCCGCGCCGTTCTCGATCGTCATGAACAGGGCGATGCGCCCCTCGGCCTTGGCGGCCTCGACATCGGCGGCGGAGAGGCCGGGACGGAAGACATTTGCGTGGCGCTTGAGGATGCCTCGCATCAGCGCGATCTGGGCGAGCGCGAAGCCGGCGGGCTTCGGATGGTTCGGAGGAACATAGGCCGCGAAGAACTGCGCCGCCATCTTGCCGGCCTGCATGCGCGGGATGTCGGTGTCGCCCTCGTCATGAACCTTGTCGAGGCCATAGGCGGCGACGTTGCCCTTCGCGTTGCGGTCCTTGCGGATGACATAGGGCAGGTCGTTATGGCCGTCGATCAGCGGCACGCGATCGAGCAGGGCGAGCGCGGCGGCGTAGGCATTGTCCTGGACGGGCGGTTTGGCGAGGGCCATGGCGAGGTCTCGGTCGGGAATCGGAAGCAGGATCGTGGCAGGGAGTACGCCGGGAGGCGAGGGGGCAGGACGCAGGTCGGTCATCCCGAATGCGCTGCCGTAGTGTCATCCCGCACGAGACATATGTCATCCGCACGCGCTGCGGTGCGCAGTGCGGCTGCGCAGATGCGGGATCGTGCGACGAGAGGGCGCCTTTTCCGGATGACGGTCCCGTGTCTGCGCAGCAGCGTTTCACGCTGCGACGCGCACGGGATGACAGGTGCTCTATGACCGCGGTTAGGCGAACCGCGCCGGCGCGAACGGCGCGGGGTCGACGAAGACCTTCTGGCCCGTCACCATTTCCGCGATCATGCGGCCGGTGACGGCGGCGAGCGTCAGGCCGTGATGGGCGTGGCCGAAGGAGAACCACAGGCCCTTGTGCTTCGGCGCCGGGCCGATGATCGGCATCATGTCCGGCGTGCAGGGGCGGCGGCCGAGCCAGGGCTCGGCGTCGACGCGCTCGCCGAGCGGGAAGAGCTGCTTGGCGATCGGCTCGGCGCGGGCGAGCTGCACCGGGGTCTTCGGCGCATCGCGATCGGCGAATTCGGCGCCGGTGGTCAGGCGGATGCCCTGCAGCATCGGGGCGAGGAAATAGCCGCGCTCGGTGTCGAGCACCGGATGGTTGAGCACGGCGTTGCCCTGCGGCTTGTAATGCATGTGGTAGCCGCGCTTGACCGCGAGTGGCAGGCGATAGCCGAGCTTGTTGCTGAGCACGTCCGCCCAGGGACCGAGCGCGACGACGACGTCCTTGGCCTCGGCCGTGGTGCCGTCGGCGAGCGTGACGGTCCAGCCGGCGCCGTTCTGCTGGAGCGTGCCGGCATCGCCGATGGCGAGCTTTCCGCCGAGCTTCTCGAACAGCGCGACATAGGCCTTGGACAGGCCGAGCGGGTCGACCACCGTGGTCGGGTCGGTCCAGTGCAGGCCGCCGATCAGGCTGCCATGGTCGAGATGCGGCTCCTCGGCCTTGAGCGTCGCCATGTCGAGCGCGCGGTAGTTCAGGCCGAACTCGCGGTTCCAGCGGGCGGCCTCGGCGAGGCGAGTGTCGCGCTCCTTCTCGGTGCGGAACACCTTCATCCAGCCGTCGCGGCGCAGCAAATTGGTGGCGCCGGCTTCCTGCGCGAGCGCGTCGTGCTCGGTGACGCAATGCTCGATCAGGGTCGCATATTTATGGGCGATCGCCTCGTGATGCGAAGCGCGCGAATGCATCCAGTAGGAGAACAGGAAGGGGGCGAGCTTCGGGATCGCGCTCCAGTGGTAATGGGCGTCGATGGTGTTGTTCATCGCGTAGCGGATGAGCGCGCCGAAATCATGCGGGAAGCCGTAGGGGTAGACGCCCTCGCGCTGGATCAGCCCGGCATTGCCGTAGCTGGTTTCCTCGCCCGGAGCGCGACGATCGACCAGCAGGGTGGCGCGCCCGGCCTTCTGGAGATGAAGCGCGACCGAAATGCCGACGACACCGGCGCCGAGAACGATCGTATCCACCTTCATGACCTGCTCCTGCCAACCCCTTTTCCCGCAAGGATACCGGTTTGCGCCGGCTTGTCAGCGGCGCGACCGAATTTTGCGCGGAATGGGATGATCTTTCGCAATTTCTGCGCCAGCTCCGCCAAGTCGTTTGGCGCGAGCTGCAATCGGCCGGCTTGGGCGCAATTTTATGCCGGCGCAGGACTGGGCTGCCTTGCCGGCAGGTGACGCTGCGCCTGCCTTCAGCCAGTCTGCGTCTGTTTCGAGAGCGATTCCAGAGCCCAAGCCGATGAATCCTGCCGCCTCCCTCGCTGCCGCGCTCGCGTGGCTCGGCCGCCATGGCACGCAAGGATTCGCGCTCTCGATCTTCCTCGGGCTCGCGCTGCCACAATTCTCGGCGATGGCGCGGCCGGCCCTGCCGATCACGATCTTCTGCTTCACCACGGTCGTGTTCATGCGGCTCGACATGAGCGTGACGCTCGGGCTGCTGCGGCGCCCGGCCAAGCTCGCGGCGAGCTGTGCCTGGCTGATCGCTGGGCCGGCCCTGCTCATCGGCGGAGCGCTGCTGCTGGTCGGGCGCGAGAACCTCGACCCCGGCATCGTGCTCGGGCTCGCGATCATGGGGGCGGCACCACCGATCATGTCCTCGCCGGCGGTCGCGATCCTCTACGGCTTCGAGCCCTCGCTGATCATCGCCAGCGTCATCCTGACCACGATCGTCAGCCCCATCGTCGCGCCGATCTTGGTCGAACATCTGGCAGGCGCCGCGGTGCCGCTCGACCGCTGGGCGCTGACGCTGCGCCTCTTGATCTTCATCGGCGGCGGCATGGCGGTGGCCGCGGCGATCCGGCTCTGGCTCGGGCTGGCGCGCGTCAAGGCGATGAAGGCCAATCTCGATGGCTTCGGCGTGCTGATGTATTTCATCTTCGCCATCGCCGCGATGGACGGCGTGACCAAAGCCGCGCTCGACAATCCGCGGCTCGTGCTGTTCGTGCTGGGATGCGTCTTCGCGGTTTCGGCCGCGGGGCTGGCGTCGAGTTGGCTGGTGCTGCGGCTGCTGCCGGCCTCCGAGCGCTTCATGATCGGCTATGGCACCGGGCAGCGGAACATGGGCCTGCTCGTCGCGGCGCTGGGAGCCGGAGTCTCGCCGACGACCTTCCTCTATTTCGCGCTGGCGCAGTTTCCGATTTACCTGCTGCCCTGGCTGCTTGGCGGCGTTGCGACCCGGATTCGGCGCCGGGAGGCTGCTGACGGGCGTTGACGCAAGGGCTTGCGAGGCTTTCCCCGTCGCAGGAGAGCCGCGCCATGATCACCCTTTATTCCGGGCCGCTGAGCCTGTTCTCACGCAAGGTCGAGATCGCGCTGACCGAGAAGGGGCTCGCCTTCCAGCGTGTCGTGGTGCCGTTCAACCAGACGACGGGCTACGATCCCCGGCATCCGGAGGTTCTGGCGCTCAATCCGAAGCGGCAGGTGCCGGTGCTGACGGATTGCGGGCTCGTTCTCTACGATTCCACCGTGATCAACGAATATCTCGACGAGGCCTACCCCGAGCCGAAGCTGATGCCGGATTCTCCCGTCGATCGGGCGCGCTGCCGGCTCGATGAGCTCTATGGCGACGAGATCCTGTTCCAGGCCCTGAAACCCCTGATGCATCGCACGGAGCCGCCTTCGCCGGATCGCGACCGCCGGATCGCGCAGGAGGCCGACGCGCTGATCGCCGAGGAGGGGCTGCTGCGTCATTACGACGTGCTGGAGCAGAAGCTGGCGGGACGTCCGTACTTCGGCGGGCGGCTTTCGATGGCGGATATCGCGCTGTTCATGAGCATGCTCTTCATCCGCCGCCTCGGCGGGCCGCCGCTCGACGGCTATCCCGGATTGGCGGAGTGGTATGCGCGGCTGAAGCTGCGGCCGGCTTTCGCGCAGGTGGTGGCGGAGATGGCGGAAGCCGACCGCCGGCTCTCATTTCCGGTGGCGCTACGGCAGGGGCGGAGCGCCTGACCATTTAGGGCGTCATTCTCGGGCTTGACCCGAGAATTTCTTTCAGGAGGAGGCACTGGAGCCTCCGTGTCATGAGATGCTCGGGTCAAGCCCGAGCATGACGACGTTGTATTGCCGGGTTTCGCGATTGCGGCAGGCGGCTCGGGGAGTTAAACCCCCGGCCATGACCAGCCCCATCCGCATCGCCCCCTCGATCCTCTCGGCCGATTTCGCCAAGCTCGGCGAGGAGGTGCGCGCGATCGATGCCGCCGGTGCCGACTGGATCCATTGCGACGTGATGGATGGCCATTTCGTGCCGAACATCACCTTCGGCCCCGACGTGCTGAAGGCGATCCGCCCGCACACCCAGAAGTTCTTCGACGTGCATCTGATGATCGCGCCCGTCGACCCCTACATCGAAGCCTTCGCCAAGGCGGGCGCCGACCTGATCTCCTTCCATGTCGAGGCGGGCCCGCATCCGCATCGCACGCTGCAGGCGATCAAGGCGCAAGGCAAGCAGGCCGGTATCGTGCTCAATCCCGGCACGCCGGCGAGCGCGGCCGAGGCGCTGATCGAGGACGTCGATCTCATCCTGCTCATGACGGTCAATCCCGGTTTCGGCGGGCAGAGCTTCATCCGTTCGGTCGTCGAGAAGGTCGCGCAGGTGAAGGCGCTGATCGGCAACCGGCCGATCTCCATCGAGATCGATGGCGGCGTGACGCCCGAGACCGCTCCGCTGGTCGTCAAGGCTGGCGCCGATACGCTGGTCGCGGGCTCCGCCGTGTTCAAGGGCGGGCCTTCGGCCTATGCCGGCAATATCGAAGCGATCCGTGGGGCAGCCGAGGCTGCGCGCGGGTCGTGGGTTTGAGATTTGACTGAAGACAGCGGCCGTCATCCCGGCCGTAGCGAAGCGCAGCGCCGGGATCCATCGTAGGGCGCCGCGCCCTATGATGGATCCCGGAGCGACCTGCGGTCGTCCGGGATGACGGCGCGCATTGTGTGAAAGGCTTGCGATGATCCCGCGCTATTCCCGCCCCGAGATGGTCGCCATCTGGGAGCCGCAGACCCGCTTCCGCATCTGGTTCGAGATCGAGGCGCATGCGACCGACAAGCTCGCCGAGCTCGGCGTCGTGCCGAAAGAGGCGGCCGCGACGATCTGGGCCAAGGCCAAGGCCGCGACCTTCGACGTCGCCCGCATCGACGAGATCGAGCGCGTCACCAAGCATGACGTCATCGCCTTCCTGACGCATCTGGCCGAGATCGTCGGGCCGGAAGCGCGCTTCGTCCACCAGGGCATGACCTCGTCGGATATCCTCGACACCACGCTCTCGGTCCAGCTCGCGCGCGCCACCGATATCCTGATCGCCGATGTCGATGCGCTGCTCGCCGCGATCAAGCGCCGTGCCTTCGAGCACAAGCTGACCCCGACCATCGGCCGCTCGCACGGCATCCATGCCGAGCCGGTGACCTTCGGGCTGAAGCTCGCGCAGGCCTATGCCGAGTTCGACCGCTGCCGCGCCCGCCTCATTGCGGCCCGCGCCGAGATCGCGACCTGCGCGATCTCGGGCGCCGTCGGCACCTTCGCCAATATCGACCCGCAGGTCGAAGCCTATGTCGCGGAGAAGATGGGGCTGACCGTCGAGCCGGTTTCGACCCAGGTGATCCCGCGCGACCGGCACGCGATGTATTTCGCCACGCTCGGCGTCGTCGCCTCCTGCGTCGAGCGGCTGGCGACCGAGATCCGCCATCTCCAGCGCACCGAGGTCTACGAGGCGGAGGAGTATTTCTCGCCGGGCCAGAAGGGCTCCTCGGCGATGCCGCACAAGCGCAACCCGGTGCTGACCGAGAACCTGACGGGCTTGTCCCGCCTCGTGCGCGGCATGGTCACTCCGGCTCTCGAGAACGTGGCGCTCTGGCACGAGCGCGACATATCGCACTCCTCGGTCGAGCGCATGATCGGCCCCGATGCGACCGTGACGCTCGATTTTGCGCTGGCGCGGCTGACCGGCGTCGTCGACAAGCTGCTGATCTATCCGCAGAACATGCGCAAGAATCTCGACAAGCTCGGCGGTTTGCACAATTCGCAGCGCGTGCTGCTGGCGTTGACCCAGGCGGGAGCGAGCCGCGAGGACAGCTACTCCATGGTTCAGCGCAACGCGATGCGCACCTGGGAGCATGGCGAGGACTTCCTGACCAACCTGATGGCCGATAAGGACGTCGCCGAGAAGCTCTCCGCGTCCGAGCTCAAGGCGATGTTCGACGAGGGCTATCATTTCAAGCATGTCGACACGATCTTCCGCCGGGTCTTCGGGGACGCTTGAACCGGTTGGTGGGCCGACTTAGTTTTATCACCGGTTCGTCATCCCGCACGCGCCGCAGCACGCAAGTGCTGCTGCGCAGATGCGGGACCGCATGACGGAAAGGCGCTTCTTCGTGAGACGGTCCCGTGTCTGCGCAGCAGCGTTTCACGCTGCAGCGCGCACGGGAAGACGGCTCTACGATCATGAAATCCTCCGACGTCGATATCCTCATCGTTCCCGGCTGGTCGGGCTCCGGGCCCGATCATTGGCAGAGCCGGTGGGAGACCCGCCTGAAGACGGCGCGCCGCGTCGAGCAGGCGGACTGGTACAAGCCTTCCCGCCATGTCTGGGCCGATGAGATCGTGAAGGCCGTGCGCTCCGCGACGCGCCCCGTCGTGCTCGTCGGGCACTCGGCCGGCTGCAGCGCGATCGCCTTCGCCGCCGAGCATCTGCATCCCGGCGAGGTCGCGGGCGCGTTCCTGGTCGCGCCGGCTTCGGAGAAGGCGAAGGGCGCTGTGCCCGGCATGGGGCCGGACTTCGTCGCACATCGCCGCGAGAAGCTGCCGTTCCCCTCGGTGCTGATCGCCAGCGCGACCGACCCCTATTGCACGCCGGACGAGGCGAAGGAGTTGGCCGAAGCCTGGGGCTCGGAATTCGTCGATGCCGGCGATAGCGGCCATCTCAACACCGAATCCGGGCATGGCCCCTGGCCCGACGGGCTCCTGCGTTTCGCCGGCTTTCTCAAGAGCTTGAGCGTCGTTCCGCAGACATTGAGTCAATAGGCGGGCGGTCTTTGCGCTGCGTTCCGAAGGGCTTCGCGTGACGGCAATCAACGTTCAGGACCGGCAGGTCGAGACCGGTGAGGGCCAATTATTCGCACGGACCTGGGGAAGCGGGAACGGCTCCGCCGCTCCGATTTTGCTGTTTCACGATTCCCTCGGCAGCGTTGCGTTGTGGCGCGGCTTTCCCGAGGCGCTCGCTGCGGCGACCGGCCGGCGCGTCATCGCCTATGACCGGCTCGGCTTCGGGCAGTCGGACGCGTTTCCCGGGCGGCTTGCGATGGATTTCGTCCGGGAGGAGGGGCGCCGGATCGTCCCGCTCCTTCAGGATCAGCTTGGTTTCTCAACCTTCATCGCCTGCGGGCACAGTGTCGGCGGCGGGATGGCGGTCGAGACAGCGGCGTATCTGCGCGACGACTGCCTGGGGCTGATCACGATTGGCGCGCAGGCGTTCGTCGACGATCGCATCCGGGGCGGGCTCAAGGCGGCGCAGGCCGAATTCGCCAGGCCGGAGAACCTTGCGCGTCTCAGCCGTTATCATCGCGATCCGACCTGGGTGGTGGAGGCCTGGATCGGGACCTGGCTCGATGCGGCGTTCGCAGGCTTTTGCCTGGACGAGGCGCTGGCGCGAATCCGCTGCCCGGTGCTGGCCGTTCATGGAAGGGATGACGAATACGGCTCGGTCGAGCATGCCAACCGCATCGCGGCTGGTTGGGGAGAGGCGGCGATCCTCGAGGGCATCGGCCACGTTCCGCATCGGGAGGATCCGGGCAGACTGGCTGGACTGCTGGAGAAGTTCATCCGCGAGAACGTTGCGCATCGCGGCTAACGTTGCGGCAGGCTCAGCGCGTGGAGAGTATAATTCAACTGGAACAACCTGGGGCTGTCATTGTTTCCTCCGTAACCGGGACCGGAGCGTTTTCATGCCGCGCGCGCAACGACGACCGAATGGAGACGGTGACGAGGACCGCGCCGCAGCCCTGCAACGAGCGAGCGATCACCTGATCGAGGCCCGGCGCGAAACCGATCTGGCCCAAGCCTCGAGCCTTCGCCTCTTCGTCAACATGGCGCTCGTCGAGGCCTCGACATTGCTCGGCCGGTTTGGCGGTCGCGCGCGGGATCTCCATTGAGCGCGGCGTTGCCGTCTTGCGAGACAACGAAAAGCCCGCCCCGGATGGTCCAGGGCGGGCTCTGTCGTTCAGGAGGCTGAATCAGCCGCCGAGATCAATTCTCGACATAGGTGATCTTGCCGTCCGCACCCTTCTTCCAGGTGTAGACGGTGTAGTCCGGACGGGTGATGTCGCCCTTCTTGTCAAAGCCGATGTCGCCGATCACGGTCTTGACCGGCTGGCCGCCATGCAGAACGTCGGCGATCTTCTTGGGATCGACCGAGTTCGCGCGCTTGGCACCTTCCGCCATGATCTGGACGGCGGCGTAGCTGTAGAGGGTGTAGGCTTCCGGCTTGAAGTTCTTGGCTTCAAACTTCTTGAGGACGGCAGCCGCCTCAGGGCGCTTCTGCGGGTCCGGCGGGAAGGTCATCAGCGTGCCTTCGACGCCGGGGCCGCCGATCGTGGCGAACTCGTCGGTGGTGATGCCGTCACCGGATACGAGGACCGTCTTCAGGCCCTGGTCGCGCATCTGGCGCACGATCAGGCCGCCTTCGGTGTGCAGGCCGCCCCAGTAGAGGTAGTCGGCACCGGCCGCCTTGATCTTCGAGACGAGCGCCGAGAAGTCCTTTTCGCCGGCATTGACGCCTTCGTAGAGCACTTCCTTGACGCCGCCGGCGTTGAGGCCCTTCTTGGTCTCGTCGGCGAGGCCCTGGCCATAGGTCGTCTTGTCGTGGACGACGGCGATCTTCTTGTCCTTGAAGTTCTTCAGGAGATAGGCCGAGGCGACGCTGCCCTGCTGGTCGTCACGGCCGCAGGTGCGGAAGGTGTTCCACAGGCCGCGCTCGGTGATCTTCGGGTTGGTGGCCGAAGGCGAGATCATCAGGATGCCGTTCTCGGCATAGACTTCGGACGCCGGCATGGTGACGCCGGAGTTGAAGTGACCGAGCACCCATTTCACGCCGTCGCCGACGAACTTGTTGGCGACCGAGACGCCCTGCTTCGGATCGGAGACGTCGTCACCGACCGTGATGGTGATCTTCTGGCCGAGGACGCCGCCGGCGGCGTTGATATCCTCGACGGCCTGCTCGGCGCCGTTCTTGAGCTGCGCACCGAACGCGGCGTTCGGGCCGGTAATCGGGCCGCCGACACCGAGCTTGATCTGCGCGTTGGCCATGCCGGAGAAGGCAAGGACCGCGCCGAGCGCAATACCGCCCAACAGCAGTTTCTTCATGTGATGCAACTCCCCTGTATTGATTGATCAACGGGCTGGACGGGCCGCCCGTCTCGGCGCGTTCTGGCCACCGTGGATCGCAGTCTTGCGCTTTTCCGATGGTCTGTCACGCGACAAGCTCGTTAGACGTTGTGATGGCTCCGGGCACGGTTCGGCGAGCCATCACAGCTTCTGGTTTCAGAGCAATTCGGGGCGGATCACCGCGCCTGCCCGCGGCTTCCAGCCGAAGGGGCCGGCACGCTCGAACAGCCAGTGATACTGCCGCGTCATCTGCTTGGCGCGGGTGTAGCGCCAGCCGGCATAGCCGAAGGCGATGAGCACGATCGTGTCGACGATATAGTAGTGCAGCGTCAGCAACGTCGCCTGGAACAGCGCGAAATGGATGAAGCGCACGAACAGGCCGAGCACCAGCATGTAGACGACGAGCTGCCAGTTCGGCCGCCAGGTCATCGCGATGGCGCGGCCGGCCATCCAGGCGAGCCAGCCGCCCATGACGACAGTGACCAGCAGGAAGAGCCAGATCGTCGGTTCTTCGTAGAGGATGCCCTGCATCGTCAGTGCCTCCCGCCTTCGAGATAAGCTGCCCGCACCTGCGGATTGGCGAGCAGCTCCTTGCCCGTGCCGCTCATCGTGACGACACCGTTGACCATCACATAGCCGCGATGGGCGAGCTTGAGCGCATGGAAGGCGTTCTGCTCGACCAGGAAGACGGTCAGTCCTTGGGTCCGGTTGAGTTCGCGGATCGCCTCGAAGATCTGCTTCACGATCAGGGGGGCGAGGCCGAGGGAGGGCTCATCGAGCAGCAGCAGCTTCGGGCGCGCCATCAAGGCACGCGCGATCGCGACCATCTGCTGCTCGCCGCCCGAGAGCGTGCCGCCGCGCTGCTGCAGGCGCTCCTTGATGCGCGGGAAGAGCACGCAGATCTTTTCGAGATCCTCGTCGAAATGCGCGAAATTGCCGACGGCGGCGCCCATCTGCAGGTTCTCGAACACCGTCATGCGCGGGAAGATGCGGCGGCCTTCCGGCGACTGAGCGATGCCCAGCCTCGCGATCTCGTGGCTCGGCATGCGCGTGATGTCCCGGCCCTCATAGGTGACCGAGCCTTCGCGGGCCTGCGGATTGCCAAAGATCGTCATCATCAGCGTGGATTTGCCGGCGCCGTTGGCGCCGATCATGGTGACGATCTCGCCGGCATTGACGTCGATGTCGACGCCCTTCAGCGCGATGATCTTGCCGTAATAGGTCTTGACGCCGCGGACGGCGAGCAGGGGCTGGGCTGCAGTCACGAGATGCCGACCTCCGCTTCGACCTCTTCGACCTCCTCGTCATCGACGCCGAGATAGGCGGCGATGACCTTCGGGTCGGCCTGTACTTCGGCCGGCGTGCCGTCGGCGATCTTGGTGCCGTAGTCGAGGACCACGACATGGTCTGAAATTTCCATGACGACCGACATGTCGTGCTCGATCAGCAGCAGCGCCGTGCCGATATCCTTGCGGATCGAGAGCAGCAGCGTGTTGAGGTCCAGGCTCTCGCGCGGGTTGAGGCCCGCGGCCGGCTCGTCGAGGCAGAGCAGGACGGGGTCGGTGCACATGGCGCGCGCGATCTCCAGCCGGCGCTGGTCGCCATAGGGCAGGTCGGCGGCCGGATCGTCGGCGCGATGGGTCAGGTTTATCTTGTCGAGCCAGAACTTGGCCTTCTCGATCGCCTCCTTCTCGCGCGCCTTGTAGCCGCCGATGCCGAGTACGCCCAGGAAGGTGAAGCCCGACGCCGCCATCAGCGGGTTGTGCTGAGCGACGAGCAGGTTCTCCAGCACCGTCATGCCGCCGAAGAGGCGAATGTTCTGGAAGGTGCGGGCGACCTTGGCCTTCCAGGAGATGCGGAAGTCCGGCATGCGCTCGAGCAGATAGGTCGAGCCGTCGTCATGGTTGAGCGAGATCACGCCCTGCGTCGGCTTGTAGAAGCCGGTGATGCAGTTGAAGACCGTGGTCTTGCCGGCGCCGTTGGGGCCGATCAGGGCGGTGATGTCGCCCTTGCGGGCCTCGAAGGTGAGGGCGTTGACGGCGGTCAGGCCGCCGAAGCGCATGGTGACCTGCTCAACCTCCAGCAGGGCGCGGCCCTGCGGCGTCTTCTGGGGGGCGGAGGTAGCCATCAGCCGTGCCCCTCCTGGACCATATCGGCGGAGATCTTCTTCTTCTCCTTGAGGAAGGCGGTGGGCTCGCGGGTCGAGATCAGGCCGCGCGGCTTCCAGATCATGATCACCACCATGGCGAAGCCGAAGATCAGCATGCGGTACTTCGTCGGGTCGAAGTCGTTGCCGAAGATCTGCTTCATCCATTCGAGCTCGCGCAGGAGCTCGGTGCCGCCGATCATCGCGATCGCCGCGATGGCGCAGCCCCAGAGCGAACCCATGCCGCCGAGCACGACGATGGCGAGGATCACCGCCGATTCCATGAAGACGAAGGATTCAGGCGAGATGAAACCTTGCCGCGCCGAGAAGAAGGCGCCGGCGAAGCCGCCGAACATGGCGCCGATCGAGAAGGCGGTGAGCTTGGTGTTGGTGGTGTTGATGCCAAGCGAGCGGCAGGCGATCTCGTCCTCGCGCAGCGCCTCCCAGGCGCGCCCGACGGGTAGGCGCCGCAGGCGCAGCGTGACGAAGGCGGTCAGCAGCGCCAGGCACAGGATGAGGTAGTACAGGAAGATCGTTCGGTAGAGCGGCGAGAACTCCAGGCCGAAAACGGCGGCGAAACCATTATCCGCCGCCGTGAAGGGAATGCCGAAGAAGGTGGGGCGCGGAATGCCGGAAATGCCGGCATAGCCATTCGAGAATTCCGTCCAGTTGATCAGGACGAGGCGGATGATCTCGCCGAAGGCCAGCGTCACGATGGCGAGATAGTCACCGCGCAGGCGCAGCACGGGAAAGCCGAGCAGCATGCCCCAGAAGGCGGCGAGGATGCCGGCCAGCGGCAGCAGCAGCCAGAAGGACAGGCCGAAATTCTTGGCGAGCAGCGCATAGGAATAGGCGCCGACCGCATAGAAGGCGACATAGCCGAGGTCGAGCAGGCCGGCGAGGCCGACGACGATGTTCAGGCCCCAGCCGAGCATGACGTAGATCAGGATCTGGATGCCGAAATTGTCGATCCATTTCAGCGCGCCGCCCCAGCCCGCCAGCCCGATCGCGATCGCCGGGAAGGTGACGAGGAAGCCGAGGCCGAACAGCGAGAAGACACGCGAATGCCGCTGGAAGAAGGCGATGGTGCCATGCGGCAGGATGCGCACCGCGGCCTTGCCCTCGTGCTGGCCCTGCTTGCGCAACGTCATCAGGAAGCGGCCGACAAAGACGATGCCGACGGCCCAGGCGACGGCATCCCAGCGCGGGTCCAGCACCAGGACATTGTCCATGTTCTGGCGCGTGCCCCAGGCGATGATCGGGATGCAGAGGCCCAGTGTGACGAAGGCGGCGAAGCCGGCCTCCTTGAAGGCCGCCTTCAGGTCGCGGCCGGGAGCGGCCGGGTTTGCGGTCGGATTGCTTGCCATGGGATCAGACCTTCTCGACTTCCGGGCGACCGAGCAGGCCTGAGGGCATGAAGACGAGCACGATCGCGAGGATGCAGAAGGCGGCGACGTCCTTGTAGTCGATGGTGAAATAGGCCGACCACATCACCTCGATCAGCCCGATCAGCAGGCCGCCGATGACCGCGCCGGGAAGCGAGCCGATGCCGCCGAGCACAGCCGCCGTGAAGGCCTTAACGCCCGGCACGAAGCCGTCGGAGAAGTTCACGACGCCGTAGAGCACGAGGTACATCACGCCGGCCACCGCCGCGAGCGCCGCACCCATGATGAAGGTGATCGAGATCGTGCGGTCGACGTCGATGCCGAGCAGGGCCGCCATCTTGCGATCCTGCTCGCAGGCGCGTTGGGCGCGGCCCAGCGGCGTCTTTTGCACGATGTACCAGAAGGCCGCGAGCAGCACCGCCGTCGTCAGGATGATGACGATCTGCTTGTAGGAGATCTGGACCGAGTAGGTCGTGCTCTCGATCAGCGTGATCGACTTGTTAAGCAGCGGCGGGATCGACTTGTTGCGCGGGCCCTGCACGACCTGCACGAAGTTCATCAGGAAGATCGACATGCCGATCGCGGAGATCAGCGGGGCGAGCCGGAAGGAGCCGCGCAGCGGCCGGTAGGCGACCCGCTCGATCGTCCAGTTCCACAGCGAGGTGAAGAACATGGCCAGCCCCAGCACGATGACCAGGGCCAGCATCACCATGCCGGCGCTGGTCCCGAGAACCGCCGTGACCAGCATGAAGAAGATCAGCGCGATGAAGGCCGAAAGCATGAAAATGTCGCCGTGGGCGAAGTTCACCATGCCGATGATGCCGAAGACCATCGTGTAGCCGATGGCGATGAGACCGTAGATCGATCCCAGTGTCAGCCCGTTGATGAGCTGCTGCAGGAAGACTTCCATGGAAAACGCCGACCCCTCGAACCAGCTCCCGTTCTCGTCGTCGGCATGACACCGGCGCATGCGGGATGCGATTGCTATGCAGAGCTACCAACGGCTCGTGCCGGGGACAATCGCTCCGCGCTAAATTTCTGTCAAAAGCAATTACGAACGAAACGTCGTGAAATTGTGCAGAATACTCTGCGGAGCTGCCAGCATTCTGCGCATGATGATTGCGTTATGGGCTACGAAATTTCGGGATGGGAGGCGTTCGGCACCAAGCGCTGTCGGCGCACCGCCATGCCTCCGATGGCGGATTAGCCGAAAGACGAATAACAAAACCCGATAGTCGGATCGGAAAAATGCATGGACCTACGCCGCGGCGCGGCCAGCCTCGGCGGTGATCCCGAAGCCTGTCGGGCGACCACGGTCATCACGGCAACGTGAGCTCCTTGAGGGCGCCGGGCTGCTTCACCTCGATCTCGACGAAGGCGATCGGATGGTCCGAGCCGTTCATGACGTCGTGGCGGATGCCGGCCGGGCGCATATAGGCCTGGCCCTGCGCCAGAGGCACGTCCGAGATATCCGTGCCGTTGTAAATCCGCAGCGTTCCCGCGACGAGCATCACCACGAAATAGGGCCAGCCGTGCTCGTGCCAACCCGTCACGGCGCCAGGCTCGAAATCCCAGCGGGTGATGCGAATCGTCTCGTCGTCCTGCTGGACGGTCGGTGTGGCGGGAATCGTGCAGCTGAAGGCCATCGGGGTCTCCCTGGTCGGAACGCCGGCATGCCGGCAGTGCCGATCAGGCCCGGGCCCGGCCATGGCAGCCGACATCGCCCGAGCCTGATGGATCGCCAGCGCCTTAGCAAGCTGCAGCGCCACGGCCCCGGCCTGTTAACGGAAGGGGCAGCGTTTGCTGCTACAGTCGGTAGCGCGCTGCGGCTGGTGCCGGCGGCCTCAAGTCTCTACATGAACTGCTGTTCCCCGGAGCCGGGACATCGAACAGATCGAGCCGATGACGAAGACCGTCCATCCCCTGCCGCCGCTGGACTACCCGGATGCCCATGCCTTCCGCGATGCCATGGCGCAGGTCGCAAGCGCCGTGCATGTCGTGACCACGGATGGGCCGGGCGGGCGCATCGGGCTGACGGCGACGGCTGTCGCCTCCGTCTCCGATTCGCCGCCGACGGTGCTGGTCTGCGTCGCGCGAGGCAGCCGCACGCTGGCCGCGATCGAGGCGAGCAAAACGTTCTGCATCAATACCTTGCCGGAGCAGCTCGTCGATCTCGCGGAGATCTTCGCGAGCCGGCGGGGAATCGAGGGCGAAGCGCGCTTCGATACGGCTCGCTGGGGGACGCTTGCGACCGGGGCGCCGGTCCTGCTCGATGCGATCTCGGCCTTCGACTGCCGGCTGGTCGCGACGCATGACGTCGCAAGCCATCGTATCCTGATCGGCGAGGTCGCCGGTCTGGGCGGCGCCGGATGCGGGGCCGGGCTGATCTACCGCCACCGCCGTTTCAGCGCCGTCTAGAACGCGCTTTCCCTCTCATGCGGGGGTGATCCGTCCCTCTTTCGAGATCGTGATCTCGCGACCTGCGAGTGCCGCCTGATCGGCTGCCGGCAGGCGGAAGGCCGGTGGCGTCGGCCAGCCCATCTCGCGGGCGACGACGAGGCCGAGCAGGAGGATCGCGTCCGGCGCATCCACCAGCAGCGCGGCCGGCGCCTTGCCGGCGTGGACCAGTTCAAGCAGCACGGCCGAGGCGGAAGAGGAGCCTATCGTTCCCGGCAGGGCCAGGATGCGGCCGGCGATGTTCTGACCGCGCTCGGGATGACGGGCATCGATGATCGTTCCGCTTGCCGGATCGACGCCGCCCCAGAAGCTGATCGGGGCGGTGAGCGCCAGGCAGGCGCCGCTGACGGCGTCGCCGGGCAGCAAGGGCTCCGCTTTCAGCTCCATGCGCGCGTTTCCCTGACGAGGTGGCCGGCCACGGCGCTCTCGACGCATTCCGAAAGCGAGCCATAGCTCACGGCGTAGCCGGTATTGCCAGGCGCGTAATGGGCGAACTTGCCGGAATTGGTCATCAGCACCGCGTCTTCCAGCTCCGGCAGGATCGGGGTGACGACGACGCAGGTGTCGACCACGAAGACGACGCCCGCCGCTTCGAGCGCCCCTCGCCGGCCCTGCGCTTCCAGCGGGCCGACGACGTGGCGGCCGGTATTGGCGTAGAGCGGTAGCTTCAGCTTGCGCCCGGCCATCAAGCGCTCGAGTTCGTCGATCTCGGCCAGCGAGAGATGCGGCGAGCCGATCGCAACGGCGTCGACGCGGTCCGTCGGTCCGGCCGTCGACAGGCGGGCGAGGGCGGTGGCGATGTCGTCGGGTGCCAGCACGATCGTCTCGCGCGGCGCCGAGCCGGCGAGCGCCGTCGCGGCGTCCGGAGCCTCGGGCGTCACGCCCGCGACATGGAAGAGCCCGACGCCGCCGGCCGAGGCTGCCGCGGCGCCGAGCGCCTTGAGTCGGTCCTCGGTCGTGCAGCTCTGCAGGCCGTCGATCACGGCGACATCGCTGCCGGCGCGGCGGCCGAGAATGGTGCCGAGCACGGGGTAGAACACGTCGGAAGAGCGGAGTTCGCGGGAGAGACCGCCGACATCGATCAGCAGCGTCGCGATCCGGTTTTCGGGCCGATGCAGCCCGTAGTCCGGAGCCCGGCCGGCGATGGCGCAGGCGATGTCGAGGAAGTCGCCATAGCGGTTGGTCCGGGCGCCCAGCACCGAGTTGCAGAACACCACCGCGTTCGATTCGCCCCAGGCGACGTCGCTGCCCTGCGTGGGGCGGTGGCCGGCCTGATAGGGCGCGCAGGTCCAGCTCGGCTCGCAGCCCATCGCTTCATAGGCGCGCATCATGCGCCGGGCCATGTCCCGCTCATGCGGCGGAAGGCGGATCGCAGCGCAGCCGGCCGGTGCCAGCGAGCCGACATTGAGGCTGGCGCGAACGCCGACGCGGGCGCGGCCCGCGACCAGCTTCTCCGCGAAAAGCGTGCCGGAATCGCCGTGGTAGAGCGCACCGTCGATATGGGCGGAGGCGATCGGGATCAGGCGCGGCGCACCCATCAGGCGGGCGGCCTCGGCGACGATCCGCATCGCCATGGCCGCGCCTTCCCCTGCGCTGCCGGCGGCAATCGCGCGTTCGTCGGTGGTGAGCTCCAGCATCGGTTGCTCCCGGAAGCGGCGCAGCCCCAGGCCCGGCGCCTCTTGTGCTGGCGGGGGCTTTGCGACCATGGATAGGAACTGGATAACCTTCGAACCGCGCCGGCCGCAATCGTCCGCGCTGCGGTGACCTATGCGGGAGATGCGCCATGGCGATGATGATGAACGGCGAGGCGACGCTGCCGGCTGCCAAGGACGTGGTCTGGGCCAAGCTCAACGATCCCGAGGTGCTGAAAGCCTGCATTCCCGGCTGCGAGCAGCTGACCATGGACGACGACACGCATCTCTCGGCCGTGGTGAAGGTCAAGCTTGGCCCGGTGAAGGCGACCTTCAAGGGCAAGGTCGAGCTCAGCGAGCTCGATCCGCCGAACGGGTACCGCATTTCCGGCGAGGGCGAGGGCGGCATCGCCGGCTTCGCCAAGGGCGGGGCGCGGGTCCATCTGAGCGACGCCGAGGGCGGCCAGACCCTGCTGCGCTACGAAGTCGAGGCCCAGGTCGGCGGCAAGCTCATGCAGCTCGGCTCGCGCCTGATCGATTCGGTGTCGAAGAAGCTGGCCGACGAGTTCTTCGCCAATTTCGCCAAGGCGGTCAGCGAGGGCTGAGCGGCCCTCAGGAGGCTTCGCGCAGCGCGTCGAGCGCCTGGGTGACGGCCGCCTCGGCGGCGCCGATCTGACGCGCAATGCCGGCGGCGGCGGCATTAGCCCGCTCCAGTGCTGCATGGGTCATGTCGAGGCTGCCGTTGACGGCGTTGGCGCTCTCGATCGCCGCGTCGGAGCTGTCGGCGACCAGTGCGGCGTCATGCGCGATCGAAGCGGTGACCTTGCTCTGCTGGGTGACCGCTTCCGAAATCGCTTCGGAATCGAGGCGGATGGCGTCGACCGTCGATGCGATCGCGGCGGCATGGGTGCCGCAGGCCTCTGCGCTCGCAGCGAGCTCGGCGATCTGGCCGGCGATGTCCTGCGTCGCGCTCGCGGTCTGGGTCGCCAGCGATTTCACTTCTGCGGCGACGACCGCGAAGCCACGACCTGCCTCGCCGGCACGGGCGGCCTCGATCGTGGCGTTGAGGGCCAGCAGATTGGTCTGGGCCGCGATGTCGGCGATCATGCCGACGACCTTGCCTATGCTGCCGGTCGCCTCGCGCAACCGGACGACCGCCGCGTTCATCTCGCCGGCGTCGATCACCGCCTGTTGCGTGATCGACAAGCTTTGCCAGGCGCGCTGGCCGATATCGGCGATATTGGCCGACATTTCCTCGGTTGCGGCGGCGGTCTGCAGCGACTTCTCGCGCACGACCACCGAGGCGCTGGCGACTTTCCCGACAATGTCCTTGATGAAGCTTGTGGTCCGCCCGGTCTCGCCGGCCGTCGCGACAAATTCCTCGACGGCGTCGCTGATGGTGTCGTCGAGTTCGGCGATGCGCGTCCTGAGCTTGACCGCGGCCTCGTCGAGGGTGGAGCCCCGTCGGCGGGCGTCGTCTTCCTCGATCTCCTGGCTGATCGTCATCGCCGTGTTGACGTCGTACGTCAGGATGCGCTCGATGATGAAGAGCTCATCGGCGAATTTCTGCGACGAGATGAGCGCGCGCCTGCGGCTTGCCAGGCTGATTTCGCTCATCAGCGAGAAGGCGATCGAGGCCCGGGCGCGAGTGCGGACATTGGCCTGCCGTTCGAGCAGGCAGAGGCGATCCATCGAGGCGATGTAGGCCGCGTCGAAGACACCGGAGAATAGCAGGCGGAAATGGTCGGCCTCGGCCGCATAAAGCGCTTCGGCGATAGGCAGGACCGTCTCGCGGATCGGCGGGTGGATGATGAAGGCCCGCTCGAAATCGGCCTTGACCAGCCCTTCGATCGATTGGTCGACGATCGGCCGGTAGCGCTGCAAGCGCTCGCGCTGTGCCTCTCCATAGCCGATCGCCCTGAGGCGACGCTGGATCTGGTCCATGATCAGGGGCACTAAGTCGCTCATGTGGGGAGGCCTGCCACGGGAGCAGCCTGGCAGCGGCTCATTAAGATTTCGCCAATATGCGCTGGAGGAAGGCCTGGGCTGCAAAACCTTCTGGAATTCAGCGAAAATCGGGGCTTTCAGAACACGCCGTTCCGCTTGACCCCGGAAAAACGCGGGTCCACATTCGATTTTGAGCTGTTCCAAGGAAAACCTGCCTGATGAGGCCGGTCGCTCCGCGGCATCAGCGCGGTCCAGTCCCGGGGAGGGGATGGGCCGGCGTCGGAGACGGGTCACAGGAGATATGCTCATGGCCACTGTTTCGCTGACGGTGAACGGCAAAGCCGTCACCGCCAACATCGACCCGCGCACCCTTCTGGTGCAGTTCCTGCGAGAGAACCTGCGGCTGACCGGGACCCATGTCGGCTGCGATACCAGCCAGTGCGGTGCCTGCCTCGTGCATCTCGACGGCAAGGCGGTGAAATCCTGCACGACGCTCGCCGTCTCCGTGGACGGCGCCTCCGTGACGACGATCGAGGGGCTCGCCAACGGCGACACGCTGCATCCGATGCAGGAGGCCTTCCGCGAGCATCACGGCCTGCAATGCGGCTTCTGCACGCCGGGCATGATCATGTCCGCCGTCGACATGGTGAACCGCCGCGGCCACGAGCTGGACGAGAAGACGATCCGCGAGGATCTCGACGGCAATATCTGCCGCTGCACCGGCTACCACAACATCGTCAAGGCGATCGCCGCCGGGGCGCAGGCCATGGCCGGCGGGTCGCTCAAGGACCGGGAGCCTCCGCGCCACGCTGCCGAGTGAGGCATCTGCCCGCGCCCAACGGCGCGCGTTTCCCGTCTGTCTTGCGTTCCAGGCAATGAGGCGCCCGCCAGAGGCGCCGTGCGAGGAGGGAACACCATGTCCGCCACCGGAATCGGCGCCGCAGTCCGCCGCAAGGAAGATCACCGTTTCATCACCGGCCAGGGCCGCTATACCGACGACGTCAACCGGCCGGGCCAGGCCCATGCCTATTTCCTGCGCTCGCCGCATGCGCATGCGAAGATCAAGTCGATCGACACCAAGGCCGCTGCCGGCATGCCGGGCGTACTCGGCATCTTCACCGGGGACGACCTCGCCACCGACAAGATCGGCGGGCTGATCTGCGGCTGGATGATCCACAACAAGGACGGCTCGCCGATGCGCGCCGGCCCGCATCCGGCACTGGCCCAGGGCAAGGTGCGCTATGTCGGCGACCATGTCGCCGTGGTGGTGGCCGAGACGCTGGCCCAGGCGCGCGACGCGGCCGAGGCCATCGCGGTCGACTATCAGGAGCTGCCGGCGGTGGTCGACACGGCCAAGGCCATCGGCGCCAAGACCGTGGTCCATGACGAGGCGCCCGACAACAGCGTGTTCAACTGGCATCTCGGCGACAAGGATGCGACCGAGACGGCCTTCAAGGCGGCCAAGCACGTCACGAAGATCGATCTCGTCAACAACCGCCTCGTGCCGAACGCGATGGAGCCGCGTGCGGCCGTCGGCGATTACGATGCCGGCGACGGCATCTTCACGCTCTACACCACCAGCCAGAACCCGCATGTGGCGCGGCTCGTGCTCTCGGCCTTCATCGGCATCGCACCGGAGAACAAGCTCAGGGTGATCGCACCGGATGTCGGCGGTGGCTTCGGCTCCAAGATCTTCATCTATGCCGAGGAGACGGTCTGCGTCTGGGCGGCGAAGAAGGTCGGGCGGCCGGTGAAATGGACTGCGGACCGGACCGAGGCCTTCCTCTCCGACGCGCATGGCCGCGACCACGTCACCCATGCGGAGCTCGCGACCGATGCCGAGGGCAAGATCCTCGCCATGCGGGTCAAGACGACGGCCAATCTCGGTGCCTATCTCTCGACCTTCTCGTCCTCGGTGCCGACCTATCTCTATGCGCCGCTGCTGTCGGGCCAGTACGACATCCCGGCGATCTATTGCGAGGTCGATGCGGTCTATACCAACACCGCGCCGGTCGATGCCTATCGCGGCGCCGGGCGGCCGGAAGCGACCTTCGTGGTCGAGCGGCTGGTCGAGGTCACCGCGCGCCAGCTCGGCAAGGACCCCGCCAAGTTCCGGATGCTGAACTACATCAAGAAGTTTCCGCACCAGACGCCGGTCATCATGATGTACGATGCCGGCAACTACGGCGCCTCCATGAAGAAGGCGCTGGAGATCATCGACTACAAGGGCATCGGCAAGCGCAAGCGCGACTCGGCGCGAGCCGGCAAGCTGCGCGGCATCGGTTTCTCCTCCTATATCGAGGCTTGCGGCATCGCGCCGTCCGCTGCGGTGGGTTCGCTCGGCGCCGGCGTCGGCCTGTGGGAATCGGCCGAGGTCCGGGTCAATCCGGTCGGCACGGTCGAGGTCCTCACCGGCTCGCACAGCCACGGCCAGGGCCATGAGACGACCTTCGCCCAGCTCGTCAGCGACCGGCTCGGCATCCCCATCGACAACGTCTCGATCATCCATGGCGACACCGACAAGGTGCAGATGGGCATGGGCACCTATGGCTCGCGCTCCGGCGCGGTCGGCATGTCCGCGATCTTCAAGGCGATCGACAAGGTCATCGCCAAGGGCAAGAAGGTCGCCGCCCATGTGCTGGAGGCCGACGAGGCCGATATCGATTTCGCGGATGGGCATTTCAGTGTCAAAGGCACGGACCGCAAGCTGGATTTCGGCTCCTGCGCGCTGCAGGCCTATGTCGCGCACAAGTTCAACGGGCAGGAGCTGGAGCCGGGCCTGAAGGAGGGGGCGTTCTACGACCCGACCAATTTCACCTTCCCGGCCGGCGTCCACATCTGCGAGGTTGAGATCGATCCCGACACCGGTGTGACCAGGATCGAGCGGTGGGCTGCCGTCGATGATTTCGGCAACGTCATCAACCCGATGATCGTCGAGGGGCAGGTCCATGGCGGCATCGCTCAGGGCGTCGGCCAGGCGCTGCTGGAAGGCGCCCGCTATAACAGCGACGGGCAACTCGTGACCGCGAGCTTCATGGATTACACCATGCCGCGCGCCGACGACCTGCCGTCCTTCGATGTCGGCATGACGGTGACGCCGTGCCCGTCGAACCCGCTGGGCATCAAGGGCTGCGGCGAGGCCGGCGCGATTGCTTCGCCGCCCGCCGTCATCAACGCCATCACCGACGCGCTCGGCCATGAGGACATTGCGATGCCGGCGACGCCGCAGGCGGTGTGGCGCGCGGCGCAGAAGAGCGTGAATCGTATGGCTGCCGAATGAATGCGCGTCATGGCCGGGCTTGACCCGGCCATCTCCTCGGGGTGAGGCGCCTTGAGCGCTTTCCTGGATGAGATGCTCGGGTCAAGCCCGAGCATGACGTTTCCCGAACAGAGCGGAGACCCACCATGTACGCTTTCACCTATCACAAGCCCACCAGCGCCCGGCAGGCGGCGACGCTGCTCGCCAAGAAGGAGGACGCCAAGCTCCTGGCCGGCGGGCACACCCTGCTGCCGACGATGAAGCAACGCTTGGCCTCACCGACCGCACTGGTCGATCTCGGCGCCTGCGCCGACCTGAAAGGCATCGCGGTCAAGGGCCGCAACATCGTCATCGGTGCGATGACGACACACGGAGAAGTGGCGAACTCGGCCGAGGTGCAGGGAGCGATCCCCGCGCTCGCCTTCCTCGCCGGCAGCATCGGCGATCCCGCCGTGCGCTATCGCGGCACGATCGGCGGTTCGGTCGCCAATAACGACCCGGCGGCGGATTATCCGGCGGCGCTGCTGGCACTTGGCGCCACAGTCGTCACCAACAAGCGCAAGCTGACGGCCGAGGAGTTCTTCACCGGGCTCTACGAGACCGCGCTCGACGAGGGCGAGATCATCACCAAGGTCTCGTTCCCGCTGGTCTCGAAGGCAGGCTATGCCAAGTTCCGCAACCCGGCCTCGCGCTATGCCATGGTCGGCGTCTTCGTCGCCAAGCGCGGCAGCGAAATCCGCGTCACGGTGACGGGCGCGGGCGAGGGCGGCGTCTTCCGCTGGCCGGAAGCCGAGGCCGCGCTCAAGGCGCGCTTCGCGCCGAAATCGCTGGACGGGCTGAAGCACACGGCCAAGGGCATCAACGGCGACATCCATGCCGATGCCGAATACCGTGCCCATCTGATCGGCGTGATGGCCAAGCAGGCCGTGGCGCAGGCGACGGGGAAGTAAGCGTGCGATTAGTCTCGCCGCCGGTGTCATCCCGGGGCGAGCGAAGCGAAGAGCCCGGGATCCATAACCGCTGTCGGTGCTCGTCATTGGCTCCTTCGGCGGTTATGGATTCCGGGCTCGACCGCTCTGCGGTCGCCCCGGAATGACGCGAGTGCCTATGACCCTGCCGCTGCCTTCCTCCATCGACGCCACGCTCGCGCTCCTGCAGGGCCAAGGCTATGTCGCCGACCGCGCGCTCGCGACGGTGCTCTTCCTGGCGCTGCGGATGAAGCGGCCGCTCTTGCTGGAAGGCGAGGCCGGCACCGGCAAGACCGAGATCGCCAAGGTGCTCGCGGCAGGACTCGGCCGGCGGCTGATCCGGTTGCAGTGCTATGAGGGGCTCGATCTGGCTTCTGCCGTCTACGAGTGGAACTATGCCGGGCAGATGATGGCGATCCGGCTGGCGGAAGCCGGCGGCGGGGCGGGTGATCGCGAGCGGCTGGAAGGCGACATCTTCTCCGAGAAATATCTGGTGAAGCGACCGTTGCTGCAGGCGCTGGAGCCCCAGGAGGGCGGGGCGCCGATCCTGCTGATCGACGAACTCGACCGCACCGACGAGGCCTTCGAGGCCTTCCTGCTCGAGGTCCTGGCCGATGCGCAGGTCACGATTCCCGAGCTCGGCACGATCCGGGCGGCGGAGCCGCCGATCGTGATCCTGACCTCGAACCGCACCCGCGAGATCCACGACGCGCTGAAGCGCCGCTGCCTCTATCACTGGGTCGGCTACCCGGATGCGGCGCGCGAGCTGGCGATCCTGAAGGCGAAGGTGCCTGAGGCTCCGGCGAAGCTCTCGAAGCAGCTCGTCGCCTTCGTGCAGGCGATCCGCAAGGAGGAACTGTTCAAGGCGCCGGGCGTCGCGGAGACGCTGGACTGGGCGACGGCCCTGGTTGAGCTCGACGCTGTTGCGCTCGATCCGGCCATCGTTTCGGATACGCTGGGCGCGCTGCTGAAGTATCAGGACGATATCCAGGCGATGCAGGGCTCGCAGGTGAAGGAGCTTCTGGATCGGGCCAAGGCGGAGGCGGGGCGCTAAGCTTTCGGCGCCACGAAGCGAGAGGGTGCTGCCATGAACGCCGATATCAAGGCCGTCGAGGCGACGGTCCGGACCTATCTCGACGGTCTCTACGAGGGCGACGCCGAGAAGCTCGCCCATGTCTTCCATCCGACCAGCGCCCTGACCACGGCCCGCGACGACGGCGCGATCCAGATCGTGACGCGCGACGCCTGGCTCGACGCCGTGCGCAACCGGCCGGCGCCGCAGGCGGCGGGCATGCAGCGCGACGACCATATCCTGACGATCGATCTCGTCGGGCCGACGCTGGCGCTGGTCAAGGTGAAGTGCCAGATGCCGCCGCGCTATTTCACCGACCTGCTCTCGCTCCTGAAGATCGAGAGCCGCTGGCAGATCGTCCAAAAGGTGTTCATGACGGAGACGCGCGGTTGAGCTCATCATCAGCCCTCATCCTGAGGAGGCCCGCAGGGCCGTCTCGAAGGATGGTCCAGGTGGTTCCGGAGCCTCCCGGAGCATCCTTCGAGACGCCGCCTGCGGCGGCTCCTCAGGATGAGGGCTATGGGGGCGGGCAGCCGTGAGCGGCAAGCTCGCCGAGAACGTCGCGTATTTCGCCCGCGCTTTGCGCGCGGCGGGGCTGCCGGTCGGGCCGGGCGCCGTGGTCGAGGCGATCGCGGCGCTGGGCGACGGGGCGCTCGGTGGGCGTGACGACGTCTATTGGGCGCTGCATGCGATCTTCGTGAAGAAGCATGAGGATAGCCCGGTCTACGACCAGGCCTTCCGGCTGTTCTGGCGGCGCCGCAACCTGATCGAGAAGATCATGGCGCAGATGTCGCCGGTCTCGCCCCGCGCCGACAGCCAGCCGGAGAAAGCCGAGGCCGGGGCTTTGCGGGTCGCCGAAGCCTTCGCGCCGCCGCCGCGCGAGGACGAGCCACCGAAGGAGCTGACCGAACTGACCGCGCGGCTCACGGTCTCCGATCGCGAGATGCTGAAATCGCGCGATTTCGCCCAGATGAGCGCGGCCGAGATCGCCCGGGCCAAGCAGTTGATCGCGGAGCTCAGGCTGCCCGACGACAGCATCGTGACGCGGCGCTTCCGGCCCGCCCATCGCGGCACGCGCATCGATCCGCGCCGGACCTTCCGCCAGTCGTTGCGCGCTGGCGGCGCCTCGATCGATCTCGCCTTCCGCGAGCGGCGCGAGGTGAACCCGCCCATCGTGGCGCTGGTCGATATCTCCGGGTCGATGGCGGAGTATTCGCGCATCTTCCTGCATTTCCTGCACGCGCTGACCGAGAAGCGCCGGCGCGTGCATTCCTTCGTCTTCGGCACGCGCCTGACCAATGTCACGCGGATGCTGCGGGCGCGCGACCCCGACGAGGCCTTGGCGCTCGCGGGCAAGGCCGCGCCGGACTGGGAGGGCGGCACCCGCATCGCCACGGCCCTGCATGATTTCAACCGCGTCTGGTCGCGGCGGGTGCTGGCGGGCGGGGCGATCGTATTGCTCTTCACCGATGGGCTGGAGCGCCATCTCGACGACAGCCTCGGCTTCGAGATGGACCGCCTGCATCGCTCCTGCCGGCAACTGGTTTGGCTCAATCCGCTGCTGCGCTACGATGCCTTTGCGGCGCGGGCGAGCGGCATCCGGGCGATGCTGCCGCATGTCGACTCGTTCCGTCCGATCCATAATCTCGCGGCGATGGCCGATCTCTGCACAGCGTTGTCGTTGGATGCAGGCCGGGAGAGCGATCCGCGCCGCTGGCTGAAGCAGGCGCAGCTCCCGAAGCTCAGCGCCTGAAGCTGCCGTGACGGAGGAAATGGCGGGTCTGCGCCATCGCTTCGGCATGGCGCAGGATCAAGGGATGGCTCGTCGGCAGCACGATATGGTCCGCCATGCCGGCGACACGGGTTCTTTCCACCGAGACACGGCCGTCATGAGGGCGCGGCAGGGCGATCGAGGCGAGCGGATAGAGCGAGCGATCGCCCGCGATGATGCCGAGCGGGAAATCGACCGCGCCGAGCTGGGTAACCAGGTGCTCGCTGCGCGTCGTCGTCAGTTCGGCCCCGGCCGGGCCGAAGAGGCCGCGATAGAACCAGTTTTTTCTCAGCAGATCGGCGATCTCGCTGCCCTCGTTCGGCGGCGCGAGCATTACGACACGGCCAAGGCGCGCAGGACGGAAGCGGTTGAGATAAGTGCGCGCGACGAGGCCGCCCATCGAATGCGTGACGAAATGGAGTTCTCCCGCCAGCCCGGCCTCGAAATCGGCGATCGGGCCGGCGAGGCCCTCAGTGATCCCGGACAGGCTTTGCCGGCGCGACGGATAATCGAGATTGAGGACACGATAGCCTTCGGCGACGAGCGACCGCTCGATGGCGCCCATCGAGGCGGCGCGCCGCATGATGCCGTGCAGGAGAACCACGCCGTCTCGGCCGGCTTCGGCCATCGTTTCCCTTGGCCCCACGCATTTGAACTGCAAGCAGCCCTAGCACATATGATGGGCTCACATAACGGCCGTGCTCGGCTCGCTCGACGCAAGCGGGGCATTGGCGCATAAGATCGAATCCGTTTCCGCACCATCGAGGGTCCGGGCCATGATCAGCACCGAAACCGATATCCTGCGCGCTGCCGAGGATTGGGCGCGCGACGGCCGCGGCGTCGCCATCGCGACCGTGGTCGAAACCTGGGGCTCGGCGCCGCGCCCTGTGGGCTCGCATCTCGTCATCGACGGTGACGGGAATTTCCTCGGATCGGTTTCAGGCGGCTGCGTGGAGGGCGCCGTGGTGGCGGAGGCTGCCGACGTGATCGCCGACGGCAAGGCGCGGATGCTGGAATTCGGCGTCGCCGACGAGACGGCCTGGCAGGTCGGCCTCTCCTGCGGCGGGCGCATCAAGGTCTATGTCGAGCCCGTCCGTAACGAGGATAGGAACTGAGATGGCCTCCTGGGAAACCCTCGTCGCCTTCGCGACGGTGACGCTCCTCGTCGCCTATTTTCCGGGGCCGGCGCTGCTCTACACGGCAGCCCAGACGATCAGCCATGGCCGCAAGGCCGGCCTGATGGCGATGCTCGGCATTCATCTCGGCTGCTACCTGCATGTCTTCGCCGCGGCCTTCGGGCTTTCGGCCGTGTTCAAGCATGTGCCGGAGCTCTATGTGGCGGTGAAGATCGCCGGTGCGCTCTATCTGATCTGGATCGGCATAGGCATGATCCGCTCGCGCCTGGGCTCGCCCGACCAGCCGGTCGCGCCGCCCAAGACGGTGAAGCGCGCGCTGCTCGATTCCTTCATCGTCGAAATCTTGAACCCGAAGGTCGCCCTGTTCTTCATCGCGCTCCTGCCGCAGTTCGTCGATCCGGCTGCCGCGCTGCCGGTCTGGGCGCAGTTCCTGATCCTCGGCACGATCGTGAATTTCGCCTTTTCCTCGGCCGATCTCGTCACCGTCTTCGGCGCCTCGTTTGTCGTCGGAGCGATGAAGAAGACCAAGGCGAGCTTCGCCTTCGGGCGCTGGATCGGCGGCTCGCTGATGATCGCGCTCGGCCTGAAACTCGCGACGGACAGGGGCTGAGCGGTGGAGCTTTCGACCCTCGCAGCGCTCAATCAAGAGCGGCAAGCGCGCCGCGCCGCCGTGCTGGTGAGCGATCTCGCCACGGGCACGCAAAGGCTGGTGAAGCAGGCTGAGATTGCTGCCGACCCGCTGGCGGAGACGATCGAGCGACAATTGCGCTCCGGCAAGAGCGGCATGGTCGAGGCGGAGGGAAAATCCTATTTCCTGACCGTGCAGGCGCCGCATCCGCGCGTGGTCGTGACCGGCGCCGTCCATATCTCGCAGGCGATGGCGCCGATGGCCCGCGCGCTCGATCTCGATCTCGTCGTGATCGATCCGCGCAGCGCCTTCGCCACGCCTGAGCGTTTCCCCGAGGTGACATTGCTCGCGGAATGGCCGGATGAGGCGCTTCCGCGGATCGGGCTCGATGCCTATACCGCCTTCGTCGCGCTGACCCATGATCCGAAGATCGACGATCCCGGCCTCGTCGCAGCCTTGCGCTCGGACTGCTTCTATGTCGGCGCGCTCGGCAGCCGGAAGACGCATGGCAGGCGGCTGGAGCGCCTGACGGAAGCCGGTTTCGGCGCATCCGCGACGGACCGCATCCATGCGCCGATCGGGCTCGATATCGGCGCGGTTTCGCCGGCCGAGATCGCGCTCGCGATTCTGGCCGAGATCGTCGCGACGCTGCGCGGCCCGCGCCGCAAGCCGGCCTGAGGATCAGGGATGAAATTCGGACCGGTCGCCATCGCGGACGCCGTCGGCTGCATTGCCGCGCATACGATCCGTGCCGATGGCACCATCGTGAAGAAGGGCGCGACCGTCACGGCGGAGCTTGCCGCGAAGCTCAAGGCGGCCGGCGTCACCGAGATCGTCGCGGTCCGGCTGGAGCCCGGCGATATCGACGAGAATGCCGCGGCGGCGCAATTGGCCGAGCGCATGGTCGGCGAGGCGATCGTGGCCGAGCCGCCCTTCACCGGCCGCGTGAACATGTTCGCGACCCAGGCAGGGGTGCTGCGCATCGATGTCGCGGCGATCGATGCCTTCAACGCGGTCGACGAGGCGATCACCGTTGCGACCCTGCCGGCGCTGAAAGCGGTCGTGGCGGGCGAACTGGTCGCCACCGTCAAGATCATTCCCTATGCGGTGCCGCAGGCGCTGGTGGACCGAGCGCTCGCGGCGCTGAGCCGCGCTGCGCCGGTATCCGTCGCGGCCTACCGGCCGTCGCATGTTGCGGTGATCTCGACGCTGCTGCCGGGGCTGAAGCCAAGCGTCGTCGACAAGACCCTGCGCGTCATGCGCGACCGGCTGGAGCCGGCAGACGCGGTGCTGGCTGCGGACAAGCGTGTGCCGCATGAGACCGGGCCTCTGGCCGCGGCCATCGCCGAGCAGGCCGCAGGCAAGGCCGACATCATCGTCGTCTTCGGCGCCTCCGCCATCACGGACCGGCGCGACGTGATCCCGCAGGCGCTGGTGGAAGCCGGCGGCGAAGTCGAGCATCTCGGCATGCCGGTCGATCCCGGCAACCTGCTGATGCTCGGCCACGTCGCCGGTAAGCCGGTGATCGGCGCGCCGGGCTGTGCCCGCTCGCCGAAGGAGAACAGCTTCGACTGGGTGCTGCAGCGCTATCTCGCAGGCATTCCGGTGAGCCGCGGCGATGTCCAGAGGATGGGCGTCGGCGGGCTGCTGATGGAGATCGTCTCGCGGCCGCAGCCGCGCGCTCCAGGCTCGGCCGAGAGCGGCCCGCTCGCCGGAATCGTGCTGGCTGCCGGGCAATCGACGCGGATGGGCGCTGAGAACAAGCTGCTGCAGCCGCTGCGCGGCAAGCCGATCCTGCGTCACGCCGTCGAGGCGCAGATCGAGGCGGGCCTGAGCCCCGTCATCGTGGTGACCGGCCATCAGCGCGCGGAGGTCGAAGCGACGCTGTCCGATCTGCCGGTGCGTCTCGTCCATAATCCCGATTACGCCTCCGGGCTGGCGGGTTCGCTGAAGGCGGGTGTGGCGGCGCTGGCTCCGGACGTGCCCGCCGCGGTGATCTCCCTCGGCGACATGCCGAATGTCACGCCGGCCGTCATCGAGCGCCTGACCGAGGCGCATCGCGCCCAGCCCGATGCGCTCGCGGCGGTGCCGACCCTGTTCGGCCAGCGCGGCAATCCGGTGTTGCTGGCGCGGGCGATCTTCCCGGCAGTTTCGCTGCTGAGCGGCGATCGCGGGGCGCGGCGATTGCTCGACGAAGCCGGCGAGCGCGTCGTCGACGTGCCGTTCGAGGACCCGGCGATCGCCATCGATGTCGATACGCCGGAGGCCCTGCGGGCGTTGCGGGGCTAAGGACGGAGAGCCGCCTAGCGCAATTCCGCCATTCCTCGGATCGCGGGATTGCTCTAGATCTTTGTTTTCTCGCACTTTCTTCACGCGACCGGTGTCCACTTCGCTCGAAAATGCTCTAGCGCAGCCAGTGCAGTCCAAGCGTGCCGTATAAGGCGGAGGATCGGTCGCTCGTCGATTGCAGGCCGCCGGACAGGCGCCATTCCAGGCCGAGGAAGCGCAGGCCGGTGAGGTGCAGGCCGAGACGCAGCTTGCGATAATCGTGCTCGCGATAGAGTTCGAATTCGGGGCCGAGATAGAAGCCCGCCGGCATCTGCCAGCCCGGCGCGATCCTCGTCCAGTATCGCCCGTTCAAGGAGGACACATAGCCATTGGCCTGGACGACCGTTCCGGGCGAGGGGACGATCCAGAGATCGGCCTGCAGCCTCGCGCCGTAACGGGTCGCGACGAAGGACGGGCCAAAGGATTCGATCCGTTGCTCGCTCTCTGAGTCCGAACCGGCATAGAGCGCGAGAAAGCTGTCGCCGATGCGCCATTCGTAGCCGAGCAACGCCTGCGATTCAGCCTTGTAGGTCACGCCATGCGGCTTGTGGCGGCGGGTCTGCTCCTGTGCGCCGCCGGCCTTGACGAAGAAACGAAAGCCGCTGTCCGCGAGACCGCCGCCGATGGCGCGTTTCATCCCGACGGAGAGGAAGGTCTTGGTCGGCCCGGCTTCCATTGAGCCGAAGATCACCATCGATATCGGGCGACGATCGGCTTCCTCCTCCTCTTCCGCGTTGGCTATGCCAAGGGGAGCGGCGGCGAAGCTCATCGCCAGCCCGACCAGTCCGGCCTTGCCCACTCGGTACGCCACGCAAGCCCCCACGGCCCCGTCTTGCACGCTGCCTGTCCGGAAGCGTGCCTCAGGATTGCAGCAGTTTGGCAGTAGCCTGGCAAGCCTTTGTTAACCAGGCGGGAGCAGGCTCGACCTATCCGGCAACGCTTTCAGTCCTTTAACGGCGCGGAGGTGGCGATGGTTTCGACGGATTTCATCCGGCAACTCGAAGGCTACGGGCTGACGACGGCGACGATCCTCTATCGGATGCCCGATCACCTCAACGTCCTGCAAACCTATATCTGGCAGCAATACGATCTGGCGCCGCGCTTTCCCATCCTGAAGGATTTCCTGGCGTTCTGGAGCCGGGAGCTCGAAGGCCCGCTGCATTCCATCACGGTCGCTCATGCGCGCCTGATCAGGCCGGCGGAAATCCGCCACCTGAATGGCGTGCTGACCTTGCACTGAAAATTTCAAGGTATTGCCGGCCCTGAGCCAGGGGCATTGAGAACCTGCGTCCGGCTCGCTTGTTGGTAGATGTCCGGCCGTGCTAGGCGGGCGCTTCCGCCTCGGTACGGCCTGTTCCTTTGTCATCTCCTCTGCGTACATCCGGACTTCTGACGGCGCTGGCGGGTCTGCCCGGGGAGCGCATCGCCGTCGGCACGATCGTCTCGGCGCTGCAGGACCGGGCCTATGCGCTGCTCGTCGTGCTGCTCGGGCTACCGAACTGCCTGCCGATGCCGCCGCCGATCCCGCTGGTCTGCGGCTTGGTGCTCGCCTTCATCGCCGTGCAGATGCTGACCGGGCGGCGGATGCCGTGGCTGCCGCAGGCGCTGCTCAAGCGCAGTATCGGCAAGCCGGAGCTCAACCGGGCGGTGGCGCGGGCGCTGCCGGCGCTCACCTGGCTGGAGCGCTTCTCGCAGCCGCGTCTGACCATGCTGGGCGGACGCTGGGCCATTCCGGTGCTCGGTCTGGTGATCCTGATCCTCGCGCTCGGCCTGATCGTAGCCGCTCCGTTCATCGGCCAGATCCCGCTCGGGCTTGCGGTCTGCCTCGTCGGGCTCGGCCTCGTCGAGCGCGACGGGGTGCTGATCATCATCGGAGCGGTGGTCGGTGCCGCCGGCCTGCTGCTCAGCGCGGGCTTTGCCTACGCGATCTTCAGCGGCATCCACGAGCTGTTCTTCTAAAGTTACGCCGCCCTCCGGCTCGTGGGTCGTCAGGCGGCAGCGAGGATTTCGGCGAAGGGATTGTCGAGGCCGAGCAGGCGGTCGATCTCCGTCGCCGGCACGGCCTTGGAGAACAGAAAGCCCTGCAATTCGTGGCAGCCGATCGCCTGTAGGAAGCGATGCTGCTCGGCGGTCTCGACGCCCTCGGCGCAGACGCGCAGGCCGAGAGCGCGGCCGAGATGGGCCATCGAATGGACCAGGATCGCGGATTCGCCGGTGGCTTCCATGTATTCGAGGAAGGAGCGGTCGATCTTGATCTTGTCGAAGGCGAAGCGCCGCAGATAGATCAAGCTGGAATAGCCGGTGCCGAAATCGTCGAGCGCAAGGCCGACGCCATGCGCGCGGATGTCCATCATCGCGGCCTCGGCAGCGTCGGCATCCTCGATCAGCACGCCCTCGGTCAGTTCGAGCTCGAGTTGGGCCGGGTCGAAATCCGTCTCCTGGATGGTGCGGATGACGTTGGCGACGAAGTCCTTGTGGCGGAACTGGATCGGCGAGACGTTGACCGCGAGGCGGATGCCCTTCCAGCGCTTGGCCTCGGTGCAGGCGCGCTGGAGCACCCATTCGCTCAGCGGCACGATCAAGCCGCGCTCCTCGGCGATGGCGATGAAGTCCGAGGGCGGGATCATGCCGTGGGCCGGATGCTGCCAGCGGACCAGCGCCTCGACGCCGACGATGGTCGACCCATCCACGGAGACCTGCGGCTGGTAGTGCAGCATGAGCTGGTCGTTGTCGATGGCGTGACGCAGGTCGTCCTCGACCATACGCTTCAACTGCATCGAGCGGTTCATCTGCGATTCGAAGAAGGCATAGCGGTTGCGGCCGCTGTTCTTGGCTTCGTAGAGCGCGGTGTCGGCGAGCTTGAGCAGGGCTTCGCGGCTGGTGCCGTCGCGCGGCGCCATGGCGATGCCGATCGAGGAGCCGATGGTGACCTCGGCGCCGGTGATCGTGAACGGCTCAGTGAGGCTGGCGAGGATGCGCTCGCCCAGCGCGGCGCAGCCAGCCGGCGTCGCGGAATGGGTCTGGATGATGCCGAACTCGTCGCCGCCGAGCCGCGCGACCGTGTCGCCGACCTGGACCGCCCCGGAGAGGCGGACCGCGACCTGGCGGATCAGCTCGTCGCCGGCGGTGTGGCCGTAGGTGTCGTTGACCGCCTTGAAGCGATCCAGATCGATCAGCAGCACGGCGAGGCTGGGGCCATCATCGTCCTGGACATGGGCGAGCGTCTGGTCGAGCGTCAGGTCGAAGCTGCGGCGGTTCGGCAGCAGCGACAGCTCATCCTGTCCGGCCAGGCGCTGGATCTGGCGCTCGCGCAGCTCGATCTGCTCGGCCGAGGCGCGCAGGCGCTGGACCACGAAGACGAAGATCGCTGAGAAGAGCAGCGCGACAGCGATGAGGGCCCAGAGGAAACGGCGCAGCATGACGTCGCCGGGACGGGTCGGGGACCAGGTTAGCCAGGCGCCGATCTTGCCGTCAGCCGTGCGCAGGCCCAGCTTCGACAGCGGCTCGGCCGGCGGCGAGGTCACCAGTTCAATGTCGGCGATGCGATTGCGGTCGGCCAAGTCCGAGAGCATGGCGCTGGACAAGTGCCGGTAGGCGACGAAAGACAGCGGCGTCGGGCTGGTTCCGGAGCTGAACGAGGCCATCCGCGAGAGATCGACCACCGTCAGGATCAGGGTCTCGTCGCCGTCGATGGTGATGGTCGAGCGGGCCGCGCCGAATTGGGGCGAGACCTCGTCGCCGATCACGGTGGCGACGAAGGAGCTCTTCGCGCCGCGCTGTAGTGCCTCGATATGGCGCGGGCCTTCCAGCGAGGCGTGGTCGATGCTGGTCGGGTTCTCGACCCAGGCGAGCAACGCTCCGCCGGTGCCGTCGATATAGGCGCCGTCGAAATCCATCAACTGGCTGCCGAGGCGCTTGAGGGCTGCCTGAAGCACCGAGGGAGGGCCGGGCTGCTGCAGGGTTTCGGGCAGGTCGCCGGCAGCGACGAGTCGCTCCAGCCGTAGTTCGCTCAGCTTGATCTGGGCGTTGACGGCGGCTTCGATCCGCTCGCCCTGGCGCTGCGCCTCGAGCCGATTGGCTTCGCGGGTGATGGCGACGACGACGCCGATCCCCGCGGCCATCAGCAGCAGGAAAGCACAGCCCAGCGTCACGACCGTGCTCGCGAACATGCGAGCGGACGAACCCGCATTCGTCATCTTCGCGGCGGTGAATGCGGGCATTATTCGTCCAGAAATCTGTCTTCGTACTGCGACTTAAGGCCGGAAGTGTTGACATCCCGTTGCCTGACGCAGGGGTGTGCGTGCGGTCAAGCCCCCGGAGGTGCATAGGGCGGGCGGGGGATCGCCATATGGGCCGCGCGCAGCGCGGCGGACCAGCGCTCGCGCAGGTCGTGAAAATAGGGCTCGCCCGCCTCGATCCGGCGGTTGAGCTCGAAATCGTCTGCGTCGCGCCTGATGACGACGAGGTCGATCGGCAGGCCGACGCCGAGATTGGAGCGCATGGTCGAATCCATCGAGATCAGTCCGACCTTCAAGGCATCGTAGAGATGGGTCTTGTAGGTCACGGCGCGGTCGAGGATCGGCTTGCCGTATTTGTGCTCGCCGATCTGCAGGAAGGGCGAATCGATGCCGCATTCGATGAAGTTGCCGGCGCTGTAGACCATGAACAGCCGCATCGGCTGGCCCTTGATCTGGCCGCCGAACAGCATCCCGATCTCGAACTTGACGCCGGCGTCTTCCAAAGCCGGGCCGTCGATCTCGCGGACATGGCGGATGCAGCGGCCGACGAGCTGGGCCGCCCTGAACATCGAGCTCGCGTTCTGCAGCGTGTCGAGCTCGCCGGTCTCGGGATTCGGCAGGCCCTCGTGGAGGAAGCTGACAACCGACTGGGTGATCGAGAGGTTGCCGGCGGTCATCAGGCCGAAATTGCGATCGCCCGGCCAATTGAAGACATGGAGCTTGCGGAAGGTCGAGATGTCGTCGAGCCCGGCATTGGTGCGGGTGTCGGCGATCATGACGAGCCCGTCCTGCACGAGGATTCCGGCGCAATAGGTCACGGGTTCGGTCCTGTCTTCTTGCCCTGACGTTCCGGCCATGCTCGCCGGAAGGAGGGTTATTGATTGGCCAAGCGGCCTTCGGCCTCACGGGCGCTGACGAGGACGTTGAGGTTCTCGCCTTCGCCGCCCTGGCGCGAGCCGCGCACCGGCGCGGCATCCGCGTAGTCGAGCCCTATCGCAACTCGCACATGCGTGTCGATCGGACAAAGCGCATTGGCGCAGTCGAAGCCGATCCAGCCGTAATCGTCGAGATGGACCTCGGCCCAGGCATGGGCGCCGTTGCCAAGCGGCAGGCTGTCGGACTGCGCGACATAGCCGGAGACATAGCGGGCGGGCAGGCCGAGATGCCGGACGCAGGCCATGAAGACATGGGCGACGTCCTGCGCGATCCCTTCGCGGGCGGCAAAGGCCTGGGCTGCTCCGACGCCGGTGCGGCCGCTGGCCTCGACGCAATCGATACGGTCGCTGACGGCGTTCATCAGCGCATGCATGCGCGAGAGCGGCGTGCCGGCACCGGCCGTGACCTCCTCGGCGAAGCTGCGCAGTGCCTCGTCCTGTTGCGTGAGCAAGGTGTCGCGGCAATAGACCTCGCAGGGCACGCGTTCCAGCCCGCCGCGCACGACGCCGGCGAGATCGACCGTCTCGATCAGCCCGTCGATGCGGATGGCAAGTGAGGAGATCGGGCCGTCGGCATAGAACGAGTGCACGATGTTGCCATGGGCATCCTGAGTGGCGCGCAGGCGGCCGTCGACATTCGGCTCGATGCGCCATGACATGACGTGCTGGCCGTCATGGTCGCGCGGGGTCAGCCGCAGGATCTGCGTGATATGGCGTGCCGGCTCGGCATAGTCGTAGCCGATCGTATGGGAAATCCTGATCCGCATGGTCCAGTCCGGGCAGGTTTAGGGCAGCCGCGCCGCCGCAGAGAGCTTGAGCGCGGGCGAACAGATCATTGCAGATACTGCTCGAAGATGGTGTGGCCGAGTCGGTTGTTCTCGGTGATGAACTCCTCGATGAATTCGTGCAGCCCGTGCACGAAGACATCGTCGATCCGCGTGTTGCTGAGACTGGCCAGCGTCTTGCGGGCCTGGCGCTGGGCTGCCCCCTGGCGGCCATAGGCGTCGCCGAGCGCGTCGAGAAAGCGCGAGATGTTCTCGTAGCAGGCGGCAAGCGAGCGCGGCATGCGCCGGTTCAGCACCAGGAGGTCGGCGACCAGGATCGGCTTCACCGCCTCGCGATAGACCCAGTGATAGGCGGTCAGCGCCGAGACCTCGCGCAGCACCGTCGTCCATTGGAAATAGTCGAGCGAACCGCCGACCTGTTCGTCCGCCGGCAGCAGGACATGATATTTCACGTCGAGGATGCGGGCGGTGTTGTCGGCGCGCTCGAGATAAACGCCGAGCCGCGAGAACCAGTAGCTGTCGTCGCGCAGCATGGTCCGGTAGGCCGAGCCGTCGAAGACCAGCGAGACGTTCTTCACCCAGTCGAGGAAGCGGGCGAATTCCTCGCGGTCCATGCGCTTCTTCTCGAAGCGCTGCAGCTCCAGCCAGGCGCCGTTGAGCGCATCCCACATCTCCGACGTCAGTGCCGTGCGCACGGCCCGCGCGTTGGAGCGTGCCTGGGCCAGACAGTTGCGGATCGAGGAGGGGTTGTCCGGATTGAAGGTCAGGAAATCGCAGACATTGCGTTCGTTCGCCTCGCCATAGGCCTTGGCGAAGGCCTCCTCGCAGCCGGCGGTGAGGACGGCGCTCTGCCATTCCGTGCCGGCGCCGCCATAGGTCGTCGGCAGATTGGTCAGGCGTGTCGTCGCGTCGAGGATGCGGGCGAGATATTCGGCCCGCTCGACATAGCGGGAAACCCAGTAGAGGCTGTCTGCGGTACGCGAAAGCATGGTCAGCGTGTGCCTTTCCGCGGGATGGCAGGCTGTTTCGGGAGAAGGGCAGGCGGGGCGGCAGGCGAGTCCGTCATGCGTCGAGCACCCAGGTGTCCTTGGTGCCGCCGCCCTGGCTGGAATTGACGACGAGCGAACCTTCCTTCAGCGCGACGCGGGTCAGGCCGCCCGGCACGCAGGAGATGCCGTTGGCGCCGGAGAGCACATAGGGGCGCAGGTCGACATGGCGCGGCGCCACGCCAGAGGCGACGAAGGTCGGACAGGTCGAGAGTGCGAGCGTCGGCTGGGCGATGAAGCCCTCGGGGCTCGCCTTGAGCTTGCGCCGGAAGGTCTCGATCTGCGCCTTGTTGGCGTGTGGGCCGACGAGCATGCCGTAACCGCCCGAGCCGTTGACCTCCTTGACGACGAGCTTCTCGAGGTTGTCGAGCACATAGGCGTTGGCCTCGGGCTCGCGGCATCTGTAGGTCGGGACGTTCTTCAGGATCGGCTCCTCGCCGGTGAAGAACTTCACAATCTCCGGCATGTAGCTGTAGACCGCCTTGTCGTCGGCGACGCCGGTGCCGACCGCGTTGGCCAGCGTGACATTGCCGGCCTTGTAGGCGCCGATGATGCCGGGAACGCCGAGCACGGAATCGCTGCGGAAGGCGAGGGGGTCGATGAAGTCGTCGTCGATGCGCCGGTAGATCACGTCGACGCGCTTCGGACCCTGGGTCGTGCGCATGTAGACGACGTCGTCCTTGACCAGGAGGTCCGAGCCTTCGACCAGCTCGACGCCGAGCTTGTCGGCCAGGAACGAGTGCTCGTAGAAGGCCGAGTTGTACTGGCCGGGCGTGAGCAGGCAGATCGTCGGATCCGACGAAGAACTGCGCGGCGCGACCGAGCGCAGGGTCGCCAGCAACTGGTCCGGGTAGTTGTCGACCGGCGCGACGCGATGCGTCGAGAACAGCTCCGGGAAGAGCCGGAGCATCACCTCGCGGTTCTCCATCATGTAGGAGACGCCGGAGGGCGTGCGGGCATTGTCCTCCAGGACGTAGAAGGTATCCGCGTCGACGCGCACCACATCGATGCCGGCGATATGGCAGTAGATGTCGTGCGGTACCTTGAAGTCGACCATCTCGAGCTGGTAGCAGGCGTTGCGATAGACCAGATCGGGCGGGATGATGCCTGCCTTCAGGCATTCCTTGGGGCCGTAGACGTCGGCCAGGAACATGTTGAGCGCGGTGACGCGCTGGCGCAGGCCCGCTTCCAGCTTCGTCCATTCTGGCTTGGTCAGCACGCGCGGGATGATGTCGAAGGGGATCAGGCGCTCGGTCGATTCCTCGTCGCCATAGACCGCGAAGGTGATGCCGATGCGGCGGAAGAACAGCTCAGCCTGGCTGCGCCTGAGCGCCAGCATCTCCGGCGGCGCCTCCTTCAGCCAGCGATCCAAAGCCGCGTAGGCAGGCCTCAGCTCGGTGCCCGAACCGGTCATTTCATCGAATGCGACCATGCAGCCCTCTTCCCCGTTGAAACCAGCCTATGCGCATTCGCGGCCGTTCGGGAAGAGGGAGAATAGCCGCGCAATTGATCTGGTCTGCCTTTTTCATGGGCAGTATTGATCAGGTACAGTTCGCTTTAGTTGATCTCGGCAAAGATGAACCAGCCCGCAGAAAGCGGCTGTTCCTTCGTCGCGCCGCGCCGGGCGGCCATGCCTGCGCTATTCTTGGACCGAATTCGCGCGTCCGTCCAGCCAGAGGCGCAAGGCCAGCGCGTTGTTCCGATCCTCGTCCTTCGCCGCGTAGAGCAGGGCGACCGGACCCCTCTTGCGTTCGGCCGCCAGGGTCGCGAGCGCGGCCTCAGCCGACGGGCTGCCGAGCTCGGTCGCATAGGCGGCGCAGAACTCGTCCCAGCGCTCGGGATGGCCGTGGAACTCGTGACGCAAGGCGTCGCTGGGCGCGAGGTCCTTGAGCCAGAGATCGATCCGGTCCTTGGCGACGCCGCGCGGCCAGAGCCGGTCGACCAAGATGCGCGTGCCGTCGCCGGGGGCAGGGGGATCGTAGACGCGCTTGACGGTGAGCGGCGTCATCAGATCAGCCCGAGGCTGCGGAAGCTGGCATGGCCGTCGCGGCCGACGATGATGTGGTCGTGGATAGCGATTCCCAGGGGCTTGGCGATGTCGACCAGCTCACGCGTCATCCGCATGTCGGCGCCGGACGGCGTGGGATCGCCCGACGGATGGTTGTGGACGAGGATGATCGCGGAAGCCGAGAGTTCGAGCGCGCGCCGCATCACCTCGCGCGGATAGACCGGGGTATGGTCGACCGTACCGGTCTGCTGCACCTCGTCGGCGATCAGCGTGTTCTTCTTGTCGAGGAAGAGGATGCGGAACTGCTCGCGCTCGGCGAAGGCCATCGCCATCCGGCAATAGTCGAGCACGGAGGACCAGGAGGAGAGGACCGGCCGCTTGCCGACCGCGCCCTTGGCCATGCGCTTCAGGGCGGCCTCGACGATCTTGAGATCGAGCGCGACGCCTTCGCCGACGCCCTTCACCTCGGTCAGGCGCGATGCTGGCGCGCCCAGCACTTCCGCGAAGGAGCCGAAGCGCTGGATCAAGTCCTTGGCGAGCGGCTTGACGTCGCGCTGGGGGATCGAGCGGAAGAGCAAAAGCTCCAGCAGCTCATAATCCGGCAACGTCTCGGCCCCGGCTTCCTGAAAGCGGGCGCGCAGGCGCTCGCGATGGCCGTGGTAATGCGGCGTACCGGCATCAGTGACGGCAGCCGGCGAGGGCGCTTTACGCGGTCCCTTGCCGATGCCCACGCTCATCTGGCGGCGAGGGGATTGCCGAGGCCGGCGGGCGAGAGCGTGAAGATCTCGCAGCCCTGCTCGGTGACGCCGATCTGATGCTCGAACTGGGCCGAGAGCGAGCGGTCGCGGGTCACGGCGGTCCAGCCGTCCGAGAGCACCTTCACGCCTGGCTTGCCGAGATTGATCATCGGCTCGATGGTGAAGACCATGCCGGGTTTCAGCAGCACGCCCTCGCCGGGGCTGCCGTAATGCAGGATGTTCGGCGCGTCGTGGAAGAGCTGGCCGATGCCGTGGCCGCAGAAGTCGCGCACCACCGAGCAGCGCTCGGCCTCGGCATAGCGCTGGATGGCGAAGCCGATATCGCCGGTGGTGGCGCCGGCGCGCACCGCCTTGATGCCGCGCTGCAGGCTTTCATAGGTGATCTCGACCAGGCGCTCGGCCTTCCGCGAGATCTCGCCGACCCCGTACATGCGGCTCGAATCGCCATGCCAGCCATCGACGATCAGCGTGTAGTCGATATTGAGGACGTCGCCCTCGCGCAGCGGCTTGTCGTCGGGAATGCCGTGGCAGACGACATGATTGATCGAGGTGCAGATCGACTTGGTGTAACCGCGATAGAACAGGGTCGCCGGATAGGCGCCGTTGTCCATGGCGAACTGGAACGCGAGATCGTCGAGGCGCTGCGTGGTGACGCCGGGCTTGACGTAGGAGCCGAGCATGTCGAGCCCCGCGGCGGTCAGCCGGCCGGCCTTATGCATGGCCGCGAAGGCCTCGGGGCCGTGAATCTTGATGGCAGGCTCGCGCGAACGCGAGCGGCCGATGGTATCTTCGAAGGTCATTGCGCGCGGAAAACTCCTTGCCCTCATATCTATTGCGTTTGATGGCGCACGCAAGCCGGTTGCCGCGCGGCAGGCCGGCGCGGCGCGTGCATTGCCGCAGGGTCAGCGACGCACGGGCGGTCGTTGCCTCGATGTTGGCGGAATTGTAATTTTTTCGTGGCAACGTATCCGCCGCACCTTTCGTCCGCCCGGCATGCTTCCCCTTGGACATATGAAAGCGTCAGTTTCCCAGGCACCGCCCGATTCCTCCGATCCGACGCTCAGCGCGCTCGACCAGTTGTTGCTCGACCTCGCGATGGCGCGCGGCATCGACGAGGTAATGGCAGTCGTGCGCCGCAATGCGCGCGGACTGATCGGCGCCGACGGCATCAGCTTCATCCTGCGCGACAACGGCCGCTGCTATTATGCCGACGAGGATGCGGTCGCGCCGCTCTGGAAGGGCCAGCGTTTCCCGATGGATAGCTGCATTTCCGGCTGGGCGATGCGGCATGGCGAGGTCGTCGTCATCGAGGATATCGACGAGGACGAGCGGATTCCGCATGAAGCCTACCGGCCGACCTTCGTGCGCAGCCTGGTGATGGTGCCCGTTCGGCAGGACGATCCCGTCGCCGCGATCGGCGCCTATTGGGCGCATCGCCACCGGCCGGCGCCGGAGGTGATCCGGGCGCTCAGGCGGATCGCAAACAGCGCAGCGGTCGCGATGACCAATATCGCGCTGGTGAACTCGCTCTCGGCCGCGCTGGAGGAGGCGGAGCGCGCCAAGGACGCCGTCATCCTGGCCATGGCCTCGCTCGCCGAGACACGCGACAACGAAACGGCCAACCATGTCCGCCGCACGCAGCACTACCTGCGGGTGCTGGCCGAGGGCGCGCGCGAGCGGGGGCTCTTCACCGGGGAACTGGACGATGCGACGCTCGACCTGCTGTTCAAGTCGGCGCCGCTGCATGACATCGGCAAGGTCGGCATTCCCGACAGCATCCTGCTGAAGCCCGGCCGGCTCGACGATGACGAGCGGGCGACGATGCAGACCCATGCCGAGCTCGGGCGGATCGCCATCGCCGATGCCGAGCGCCATCTCGGCGGCTCCAGCTCGTTCCTGAGGCTCGCCAAGGAAATCGCCCATACGCATCACGAGCGCTGGGACGGGACGGGCTATCCGCAAGGGCTCGCCGGCCAGGCCATTCCGCTCTCCGGGCGATTGATGGCGATCGCCGACGTCTATGACGCGCTGGTCACCAAGCGGGTCTACAAGGAAGCGATGACGCATGACGAGGCCGTCGCGGTGGTGATCGGCGAACGCGGGCGGCAGTTCGATCCTCAACTCGTCGACATCTTCCGCGAGATCGCTCCGCGGTTCGGCGAGATCCACGCCCGCTTCGCCGACGGGCACTGAGGCTGCCAGCGACGACTGGCGCCGGAGCGCGCCGAGGTGTATCAGGCTGGCGCAATGGCCATCACCGAACAGAACCCGGCGGAAGAGCAGCCTTTCGGCGCCTTCGCTCCGAAAGCCTATCTCGCGCGCATCATCGCCTGGACGCGCGGAGCGTCCGACAGCTTCCTCGGGCGCAAGATCGCCTATGCGCTGCGCCGCCTCGGCCTGCGCTCGCTCGACGGTGCGCCCGTCGATATCGAGTCGCTGGGGGCGAAGATGCGCCTCTATCCGAGCGGCAACGTCTGCGAGAAGCGCGTTCTGTTCACGCCGCAATATTTCGACGCGGTCGAGCGGGAACTGCTGGTCTCGCGGCTGCGCGAGGGTTTCACCTTCATCGATATCGGCGCGAATATCGGCGCCTACTCGCTTTTCGTCGCGGCGCGGGCCGGGCGGGGCGCACGGATTCTCGCTGTCGAGCCGCAGCCCGAGATCTTCGCCCGTCTCGCCTTCAACATCGCGCAGAACCCGTTCGGGACGGTGAAGGCGGTGGCCTGCGCGCTGGCCGACAAGCCGGGCGAGCTGACCCTGTTCATCGACCCGACCAATCGCGGCGAATCGAGCGTCCGTATCCTGAATTCGAGCGCGGCGACCTCGGTCAAGGTGCCGGCGATGACGCTGCTTTCGCTGGTCGAAGGCGAGGGGTATCAGCGCATCGATGCGATCAAGCTCGATGTCGAGGGGGCCGAGGACCTGATTCTCGAGCCCTTCCTGCGCGATGCGCCGCAGGCGCTCTGGCCTGGCTTCATCATCATCGAGGATTCCCGCCAGCGCTGGCAGACCGATCTCGCCGGCCTGCTCGCGCGCAGCGGCTACACGCTCGTCGCCCAGACGCGGCTCAACCTCGTCTTCGAGCGCAAGCCGGCCTGAACGCGCGCCTGCGGCATGGCCGGCGCGCCCACCGCGGCGCTTGAGCCCTTCGCGGGGAAAGCCTAGCTCTTGGCTGAAAGCCAGGAGCGCCGCCATGTCCGCCAACGAATCCAATTCCTCCGCCACCATCGTCACGGCCGCGATCCTGGTGATCGGCGACGAGATCCTGTCCGGGCGGACCAAGGACAAGAATATCGGCTATATCGCCGAATATCTCACCAATATCGGCGTCGAGCTGCGCGAAGTCCGCGTTGTGCCTGATGTTTCCGATGAAATCGTCGCGGCGCTCAACGCGCTGCGCGGCCGCTACACCTATGTCTTCACCACCGGCGGCATCGGGCCGACCCATGACGACATCACGGCCGATGCGGTCGCGGCGGCTTTCGGCGTCACGATCGACCACGACCCCCGCGCCGTTGCGATGCTGTCGGAGCGCTTCTCGCCGGCGGAACTCAACGAGGCCCGGATGCGCATGGCGCGGATTCCGGCCGGGGCCGACCTGATCGCGAACGCGATCTCCAAGGCGCCGGGCTTCCATATCGGTAACGTTTACGTGATGGCCGGCGTGCCGTCGATCATGCAGGCGATGCTCGATGTCGTCGCCCCGACGCTGCAGACCGGCGCGAAAATGCTGTCCGACACGGTGCAGACCGGGCTGCGCGAGGGCGATATCGGCGGACCGCTCGCCGAGATCGCGAAGGCCCATCCGGGCGTCTCGATCGGCTCCTATCCGTTCTGGTCGGAAACCGGCCCCGATACGAATATCGTCGTCAGGTCCCGCGATGCCGAGAAGCTGCTGGCTGCGATGGCTGCCGTGAAGGCCATGGTGTCCTCGGAAAAGCAAAAGACGATTTCCCAATCGTAGCTTATGCAACTTATGCGATTTTATATACAACTACACGGAGAGTTTTTGTTTTCGTTCTTGATATTATACTCTTCGTTCGATTTTGCGGCGTATTGACGGGGGTCCATATATCGTTGCTAGAAGATTTTTCTACTATAAGTTGAGTTAAATTCTATATGGCAACCATTCATAAACCGATTGATGCGATATTCGAGGGGTGGCCGGATAGCATTCGGCCTCTCCTGCTGCGCTGCCGCGTCGCGGGCATCCAAAAACGGCTTTCAGGATGACGCCGGCCCGATGAAGCCTCATGCGCGGGCCGCGCCGAGGGGGATCTCAGATGCCGCTTTTTTCTGGCCTTTTCTCGAATCGGCACGCTGCGGGGCAGCTCGACGCGATCAACCGCTCGCAAGCGCGGATCGAGTTCGATCTCGAAGGCAAGATCCTGGATGCCAACGAGAACTTCCTGTCGGCGATGGGTTACACGCTGGCGGAGGTGAAGGGCCAGCATCACAGCCTGTTCGTCACGCCCGAGGAGAAGGCCAGTCCCGCCTACAAGCAATTCTGGGCCGATCTCGGCCGGGGCGAGTTCTCGCGGGGGCAGTATCTGCGGCTCGGCAAGGGCGGCAAGGAGATCTGGATCCAGGCGAGCTACAACCCGATCATGGGGGCAGGCGGCAAGCCGGTCGGCGTCATCAAATACGCCTTCGATGTCACCGAACAGAAAAACCGCCTTGCCGATCTCGAGGGGCAGCGCGCCGCGATCGACAAGGCGCAGGCCGTGATCGAATTCGATCTCACCGGCAAGATCCTGACGGCGAACCAGAATTTCCTGAGCGTCCTCGGCTATTCGCTGCCCGAGATCGTGGGACAGCACCACCGCATGTTCGTCGATCCGGCCGAGCGCGAGACGCCGGCCTATCGTGGCTTCTGGGAGCGCCTCGGCCACGGCGAATACGATGCCGGCCAGTATCGGCGCATCGGCAAGGGCGGCAAGGAGATCTGGATCCAGGCGAGCTACAACCCGATCCTCGATGCGCAAGGGCGGCCCTACAAGGTCGTCAAGTTCGCCTCCGACATCACCGCGACCTTCAAGGGCAAGCAGCTCGAGGCGGCGGTGAAGGAGACCAGCGCGGTGATCGATCAGGCCAAGGGCAAGGATCTGACCGGACGCGTGCCGCTCGACGGCAAGACCGGAGAGGTCGCCACGCTCTGTGCCGGCGTCAACGACTTGCTGGATACGCTGGCGGAGGTGGTCGGCACGGTGCGCGACATCTCGGCGCGCATCGACAATGCCTCGCTCAAGATCACCTCCGACAGCCAGCAACTGGCCGAGCGGACCGAAGCGAACGCCGCGAGCCTGCAGGAGACGGCGGCGACGACCGAAGAGCTCGCCGCATCGGTCAAGCATAGCGCCGGCAATTCGAGAATGGCTGTCCAGCTCGGCAACGAGGCGAGCGAGGTCGCGTCCCGCGGCGGCGCCATCGTGACCGAGGCGGTCGCGGCGATGGGGCGGATCGAGCAGGCCTCGTCGGGGATTTCCGAGATCATCTCGATGATCGACGAGATCGCTTTCCAGACCAACCTTCTCGCGCTCAACGCCGCGGTCGAGGCGGCGCGGGCGGGCGATGCCGGGCGCGGCTTCGCCGTGGTTGCGACGGAAGTGCGGGCGCTGGCCGCCCGCTGCAGCGAATCTGCCAATGGCGTCAAGACGTTGATCGCGAATTCTGCGCAGCAGATTCAAGCCGGCGTCGGCCTGGTCAAGGATGCCGGAACGACGCTGGGCGAGATCGTCGGCGCCGCCTCCAAGGTCGCCTCGACCGTCAGCGAAATCTCGCAGGCGACGACCGAGCAGGCGAACGGCATCGACGAGATGGCCCGGACCGTCGCGCATATGGATGAGATCACGCAGCAGAACTCGCTGCTCGCCGAACAAAGCGCCAAGGTCGCTCGCGATCTCCAGCAGGAGACCGCAGCGCTGAGCACGATGGTCTCGGCCTTCCAGCTTGACGGCGACCGGCACAGGGCTGTGCCGCAACTGGTCCATTCCGCCCCTCCCGCGCCGGCCCGCGCGCCAGCGCCGGTCATGCGCGGCCGGCGGGTAGCCGGCGGCGGCACGGCGGACGGTTGGGCCGAATTCTGAGGCGGTTTATCGACGCTCGGTTGGGGATGTTCGGCGCGCGCCTCTTGTCAGGCGCGCGCCGATAGGCTTTTCGGTCTGAAACCGGCGCCTTTTCGCGTCGACCAAGTCCGGAGCGCTGTCCATGGCCGAACCGTCCTCGAACAAGGCTTTCCCGGTCTCCTGGGATCAGTTCCATCGCGATGCCCGGGCGCTCGCCTGGCGCCTCGCCGAGAAGGGGCCCTTCGAGGCGATGGTCTGCATCACCCGCGGCGGGCTGGTGCCGGCGGCGATCATCTGCCGCGAACTCGGCCTGCGGATGATCGAGACGGTCTGCGTCGCGAGCTACCACGATTACAAGAACCAGACCGAGCTGCAGGTGCTCAAGGACATCGCGCCGAACATCAAGGCGATCGGCGGTGGCACCGGCAAGGGCGTTCTGGTGGTCGACGACCTCACCGATACCGGCAAGACGGCGCGTGTCGTGCGCGAGATGCTGCCGAACGCGCATTTCGCCACGGTCTACGCCAAGCCGGCGGGCGTGCCGACGGTCGATACCTTCATCACCGAGGTGAGCCAGGACACCTGGATCTATTTCCCTTGGGACCTGGGGCTCTCCTATGTCGAGCCGATCGCCAAGGGCCACAAGGGCTGAGCAGCGGCGGCCCCGCCTCAGCCGGTCGAGGGCGAGCGGAACGCGATCAGCATGCCGGTAACGACGATCGCCATGCCGGCGAGCTCGGTCGGCGAGGGCGTTTCCGCCAGCAGCAGCGCGCTGGCGGTAGCCGTCGCGACCGGAACCAGCGGCAGGAACAGCGTCGCCTTGGCCGCGCCCAGCGTCGCGACCGTGCGGGCGTAGAGATAGAGCGCGACGACGCCGACCAAGACGCCCTGGTAGAGCGCCTGCAGCAGGATCTCGGCAAAGGGCATCCGCGCCATATGGATCGGCAGCGTCAACGCCACGATCACGAGCAGCGGCACCGAGAGGATGCATGAGGCGGCGGTGATCTCCAGCGAGCTTGCGCCCCAGCGCCGGGCGAGCAGCCCGAAGATCGACCACAGGAAGGCGATCAGGACGAAGAGCAGGTCGCCGATCCAGGCATCGGGCCGGGACGGGGACAAGGCGAGCGCGTCGCGCGAGAAGATGCCGATGCCGAGCACGATGATGCCGAGGCCGATGAGCCGCATGCGTCCGGCGCGCTCGCCGGTGACGAGGAAGATCAGCAAGGCCGTGAAGACCGGGATCAGCCCCGGCGAGATGATCGAGGAGTGCAGCGCCGGCGCGAAATGGGCCCCTCCGACCAGGATCAGGCTGTAGAGCGGGCCGATCAGCAGCGCCATCACCCAGGCGCGCGGCCAGCCGAGCGAACCGACCGGGAAGGGGCGCATGTTCCGGAGCGCCCAGGGCAGCAGCACGGCGGCAGCAGAGACGAAGCGCAGGATCGTGACATCGGCCGGCGTCATGTCGATCAGCATGGCGTGCCGCGAAACGACCGACTGAACGCCCCAGATGAGCGCGGTCAGCAAGCCGCAGAGAATGCCGAGCCACGGCGTGCGGGAGGTCATGGATGGGCGGCTTTCGGCAGGGCGATCAGGCGGCGTGACGGTGGCGCTGCTATGCCTGCGCGCGTAAGGCGCCGCAATGGCGCTGGGCGCAGCCCGCCCCGGCGTTGCGCCTATGCGGCACGTCCCGCACCGGACGGGAGAGGCATCCCGACCAGTGGCAGCAAGCGGGAATCGTCCACGGCCGCCAGGCGGTGCCCATATCCCGCGAGATAGCCCTCATGGCTGGCGAAGGCGATGAAGTTCTGGACGGAAGACTGCCTGACCAGCATCGCACGGTCCCAGCGCTCCGCTTCCGGGCCGATGAAGAACGGCCCGCCCTCGCCGATGAAGAGCAGCGAACCGCCGCTCGCCTCGAGATAGGGCAGCGTATGGGCGAGGTAGCGGCCGAAGGCTTCCGCTCCGCTGATCGGTTCCGCCGGGGCCAGTTCCGGCGTCGCGGCATAGTCGGCGAAGGCGCGGAAGCGCAGGAGATTGAGCATCACGACCTCGCCGACGATATTGCGGCGAAAGAGATCGCGGCCGGCTTCCCAGCTTGGAGCGAGATAGGCGGTCATGGCCTTGGTTCCGAAAGAGTCGATCCGGCGAGCAGTTGCTGCGCATAGGCCCGGATATCGGCCGGCCAGCTTCGGCTGTGCTCGGCAAAGCGTGCGTCATCCCCGGCGAAGAGGGCGCGCGACGCTTCCTCGAAGCCTTCGCGATCGCCCGCCATCGCCGCGATGAAGGCGTAGGCGCGTTCATGGGCCGCCCGGGCCTGGCTGCGGCCGCCATCGCTCTTGCGCGCTTCGTCGACCAGCCGCCGCAGGGCCTGCGAGGCGCCACCCGGCTGAAGGGCGAGCCAGTCCCAATGACGCGGCAGCAAGGTGACTTCGCGCGCGACGACGCCGAGCTTCGGGCGGCCGCGTCCGCGCGGCGCGTCGTCTGCTGCGGCTGTCGCCTCACCGCTGCGGGGAGCGTAGCGCGCTGCGATCTCCGCAGCGTCGCCCCGCAGGTCGAGATCGACCACCTTTCCGGTCGCGTCGTCGAAGACGAGGATCGCGGCGGTCGGATCAGCCGTCAGCGCCGCCTTCACGGCCAGCGCGACGGCAGCAAGCGGCCCGCCCGCGATGCGGTTGGTTTCATGGAAGGCGGTGTGCGGCGCGGGCTCGGACATGGGGGCTCCTTGGACGGAGTGATTATTATCCGGACGAATTAATTATGGCAATATGATCGGGGTAAAATTTATCGACGAGCCGCGCCGCATGGCTGCCCGCATTTCGGGGGCGAGGCTCCGCGCCATCTGAGAATGACGAGCTCTCTGGCTTCGTCCGGCTTTGAAACCGGTATCGATCCCACTAGTTTGACCAGCAGAGGAAATGCCGACGGGGAGACGCGCCAGACATGGCGGCCACCAGCTTCGACGCCGCGGGCGCGCGGATCACGATCTTCCGCGCCTTGCTTCAGACCATCGCTCGCCATGGCAAGGGCCGCATCGCGCTGGAGGATCCCGAGCGCCAGCCGATCACCTATGGCCGGCTCGTGCTCGGCTCGCTGGTGCTTGGGCGCAAGCTCGCAGCGCTGACCGCGCCGAAGGAGCATGTCGGCGTGCTCCTGCCCAACATGCAGGGCATGGCGGTGACGCTGTTCTCGCTTTTCGCCTATGGCCGGGTGCCGGCGCTGCTGAATTTCACGGCCGGCGTCCGCAATCTGCGTGCGGCGGCGGAGCTGGCGCAGCTCAAGACCATCGTCACCTCGCGCCGCTTCATCGACCAGGGCAAGCTCGACGAGGAGATCGCCGCCTTGGGAGAGGGGCGTCGGATCGTCTATCTCGAAGACATCCGCCGGGAGATCACGAGCTTCGACAAGGCGCTCGGCGCCTTGCAGAGCCTGGCGCCAGGCCTCGCGCATCGCGCCTATGAGGCGCGGCCCGACGACACCGCCGTGATCCTGTTCACCTCCGGCACGGAGGGCAAGCCGAAGGGCGTGGCGCTGAGCCATGCCAACATCGTCTCGAACGCCAGGCAGGTCTTCGCCCATGCGGCCGGCGCGATCTCCGAGCACGACGTCTTCATGAACCCGCTGCCGGCCTTCCATTCCTTCGGGCTTACCGCCGGGATGATGGTGCCGCTGCTCCACGGCATGAAGGTCGTGCTCTATCCGAGCCCGCTGCACTACAAGCAGGTGCCGAAGCTGATCGCCGACATGAAGGCGACCTTCCTGCTCGCGACCGATACATTTTTGCAGGGATACGCGCGCGCTGCAGAAAAGAACGATCTCGGCAGCGTGCGCTATGTCGTGGCCGGTGCCGAGCGGGTGAAGGCCGAGACCAAGCGGATGTGGGAGCCCTACGGCACCACCATCCTCGAAGGCTATGGCTGCACCGAGTGCTCGCCGGTACTGGCCGTCAATACGCCGGCCGCGATCCGGGAGGGCACGGTCGGCAAGCTCCTGCCCGGCATCGAGGCGAAGCTCGAGCCGGTCGAGGGCATCCATGAGGGCGGGCGGCTCACGGTGCGCGGGCCGAACGTCATGGCCGGCTATCTCGACCCCGACCAGCCCGGCCGCATCATCCCGCCCGAGGGCGGCTGGCACGATACCGGCGACATCGTCGTGATCGAGGACGGCTTCGTCGCGATCCGCGGCCGGGCCAAGCGCTTCGCCAAGCTCGGTGGCGAGATGGTCTCGCTCGCGGCAGTCGAGACCATGGTCGCCAAGGTCTGGCCGGACCAGAACCACGTCGTCGTCGCGCTGCCGGATGCGCGCAAGGGCGAGCAGCTCGTGCTCGTCACCGAGACTCCGGATGCCGACCGTGCCGCATTGCAGGAAGCCGCCAAGGAGCAGGGCTTCCCGGAATTGTGGGTACCGCGTGCGATCCTGGTGACGCAGGCGATCCCGGTGCTCGGCAACGGCAAGATCGACTACGGCGCGACGCGGGAGCTCGCGGCCTCGCGCAGGTCGCTGCTGTGAGGCCGCTTCGCTGCCGTAATGCCACAATTGTAATTCTATTACGCCGCATGATGATTCCGGGTTCCGCCCTGGCGCTGTTGCGCGTCGCCACCCTTGCGCCCGTCCTGTCGCTGACGGGGCCGGGCGACCTCGCCGCGCAGGCCCCCGGCGCGGTCTATGTGCGCCGCGACGAATGCGTCGAGGCCGGCAAGCTGACGGCGGAGCAATGCGAATTCGCCTATCGCAATGCCCGCGCCGAATTCGAGCAGGCCGCACCGCGCTACGGCTCGCGCGCGGCCTGCGAGCGCAGCCACAAGCGCTGCGGCGCGCAGATCGTCTCGGCCGGCGGCTGGGAATCCTTCGGCAAGGGCGGGGCCACCTATGTGCCGCGCTTCGTCGGTGTCCGCGTCACGGGCGATGGCGCCGCGCGCCGGGCCGTGCCGGTGGTCGAGGGCACGGCCAAGGTCGCCTTCGCGGGACGTTTGGTGACGGAGTTGCAGGACAAGGTCGCCGGGCAACGCGGCATCATCGGCCAGGCGAACAGCGTCGGACGCGGGAACCACGGCCATTCCGCCCAGGGCGGCGCGCCTTATATCAAGCGCGGCGACCGCGACGATACGGTGCGCGTGCCGATGGAGGAAAAGGCCATCGGCTCCGATGTGAAGCCGGGCCTTTATGTCGATCCCGACGGGGTCGAGTGGTACAAGCCCGCTCGCCCGCATTGAGCGTGACGCGCCGGGCTTGCGCCCGCCCTGCCGGCCCGCTATCGCTGTCTCGCTCGCGGACGTGGCGAAACTGGTAGACGCACGAGACTTAAAATCTTGCGCCTTCAAAGGCTTGCGGGTTCGAGTCCCGCCGTCCGCACCAATTCGGCGGCAGGGCGATTCCTTCACCGTGCGCTTCAGGGCGTCGGCTGCGGCGCCAGCCATTCACGAAACCGGCTGGCGAAGTTCAGCGCCAGGCGATCGATCGGATCGGCCATGAAGGCCGCGTCGAGGATCGTGCCGCCGATACCCTGGCCGGCCAGCGCGACAGTGCGGAATTCCGGCAAGCTGACGAGCACGGCACCGGACTTCGCATCCGTCACGGTGATGTCGGCGACCAGCTCGTGACTTCCGCCCACCACCACGCGCTGGATCGGGGAGGCCACATAGAGGCGCCGCAGGTTGACGTCGACTTTCACGGCGCGTTGGCCGGTCAGTGCCGGCTTCAACTGCTGTTCGAGCGCTGCGCCGATCTTGGCGGCCGCGAGCCTGGCGATGAAGGCGCGGGCCTCGGGCGTCTTGGAAAGATCTTCGGATTCGGTGTCCGGTCGGCCTTTCGATCTTGCGTAGGCGCGATCGCCATCCCCCCACCACAGCGTCGCGCCCGGGTCGGCGGCGACGTGGACGCTGGCAAGGCGCATGGCTTCGACATCCTGCCGGGAGAGCGGGTTCTGGGCCGTGACGCAGCCGGCCAGAGCGAAGGCCAGCAGGCCGAGACAGAGAATGCGCTTGATCATGATGCCCCCGAAAACAGATTCTCGGGGTAATTCGGCTGCCGTCCGATTCGCCAGTTCAACCAATGGATGAGGCGATGGCGGCTTGCGCGTCGAGGGCGCCCGCAAGCCCGGATTCTCTCAATCTGCCCGGAAAATCAGGCTCAGGTTGTTCGCGGGCATCTCGACGATCTCGGGTGCGCCGAAGCCGTTTGCAGCACCCAGCGCCGCGACGGCGTCGAGGTCGCGCAAGCCCCAGGCAAGATCGCGGCTGCGCAGGCTGTCGTCGAAGGCGGCGTTGCTTGGCTCGAGCGGTCGATCCGGCCGGCGATAGGGGCCGTAGAGATAGAGCGGCTGGCCCGGCTTCAACAGGCGCCCCGCCTGCCGGAACAGCCCCTCGGCGGCGGTCCAGGGCGCGATATGGATCATGTTGATGCAGAGGATCGCGTCGGCCGCTTCGACCGGCCAGTCCGAGGCGGCCGCATTGAGAAGGAGCGGCGGAAGGATGTTGCCGAGACCGGATTCCGCCGTCCAGGCCGCGATGCTCGTCACCGCGTCCGGCGAGGGATCGCTCGGCTGGAAAGTCAGGCCCGGCAGGGCGCGCGCGAAATGAACGGCATGCTCGCCCGAGCCGGAGGCGATCTCCAGCACGCGCCCGGACGAAGGGAGGATATCGGTCAGGACAGCGAGGATCGCGTCGCGATTGCGCTGGGCCGAAGGCGCGCGCAGGCGAGGATCGGTGCCGGCCTGTGCGTCGGCGGCCGGCTGCCAGAAACTGGGCTTGCTCATCATCCGTTCATGAATCTTTCGCAGCGCCCATCGCGTTGGGGCTGCGATCCGCTATAAGGAGGCTGGAAGCGGACCGCCAGATGTCGTGGTTTCGCAGCAAGCAGGCTGGTTTTGTTAACCGAAATCCTGATCGTCGTCGCGCTGACGATCGTCAATGGTCTCCTCTCGATGTCGGAACTCGCCGTGGTTTCGTCACGCACCGCGCGCCTCAAGGTTCTCAGCGATCAGGGTAACAAGGGCGCCGCAACTGCGATGCGCCTGGCAGAAGATCCCGGCCGCTTCCTCTCCACCGTTCAGATCGGCATCACGCTCGTCGGCGTCCTCTCGGGCGCCTTCTCGGGCGCTACGCTCGGCGCGCGCCTGTCGGAATGGCTGGGCATGCATGGTTTCTCGCCGTCGATGTCGGACACGCTCGGCGTCGGCCTCGTCGTCCTCGCCATCACCTATCTCTCGCTGATCCTTGGCGAACTCGTGCCGAAGCAGGTCGCGCTACGCGATCCCGAGCGGGTGGCTGCGCGGGTCGCTCCGGCGATGTTGCTGCTCTCGAAGGTCGGCGCGCCCATCGTGTTCCTGCTCGACATCTCCGGCAAGGCCGTCCTGCGCCTGCTCGGCCAGAGGGGCGAGACGGAGGAGAAGGTCACAGAGGAAGAGGTTCGCACCATCATCGCGGAAGCCGAAACGGCCGGCGTGCTGGAGCGCGACGAGCGCGAAATGATTGCGGGTGTCATGCGCCTGGCCGACCGCTCGGCGCGCGCACTGATGACGCCGCGCCGCGAGGTCGATGTCATCGATCTCGAAGACACCGCCGAGGAAATCCGCACGCAACTGCGCGCGACGCGCCGCTCGCGCCTGCCGGTGCAGGACGGCGAAGCCGATTCGATCGTCGGCGTGGTCCTGGTCAAGGATCTGATCGAGTTCCTTCAGGCCGGCGATACGCACGATCTGCGCGCGCTGGTGCAGGAGGCGCCGATCGTGATGGACACGGCCGACTCGCTGCATGTGCTGCGCGAGATCCGCTCTAGCCGCGTACATATGGCGCTGGTCTTCGACGAGTATGGCCATTTCGAGGGCATCATCACGCCTGGCGACGTGCTGGAGGCGATCATCGGCGCCTTCCAGGAGGAAGAAGAGGACGAGCCGGCGATCGTGACCCGCGCCGACGGTTCCTATCTCGTCGCCGGCTGGATGCAGGTCGACGAGTTCTCGCATGAGCTCGGGATCCCGATTCCGCGCGATGCCGATTTCCAGACGGTCGCCGGCTTCATTCTGGCCGAGATGAACCATCTGCCAAATGTCGGCGAGACCTTCGACAAGGGGCATTGGCGCTTCGAGGTCGTCGATCTTGACGGCCGCCGCATCGACAAGATCCTGGTCAGCCGGATCGAATGATGCCGGATAAGGTTCGGGAGCCGGAGCCGTCGGCGCAGCTCCCGACGCTCGGCGAGGCGACCCGTATCTGGGCGAAGATCGGCTTTCTGTCCTTCGGCGGACCGGCCGGCCAGATCGCCCTGATGCACAAGGAACTGGTCGAGGAGCGTCGCTGGATCGGCGAGGAGCGCTTCCTGCATGCGCTGAACTATTGCATGCTCCTGCCGGGGCCGGAGGCGCAGCAGCTCGCCGTCTATATCGGGTGGCTGATGCACCGGACGATCGGCGGGCTGATCGCCGGCCTGCTGTTCGTCCTGCCCGGCGCGCTGGTGATGCTGGGGCTCAGCATCCTCTATGTCACCTGGCGCCATGCGCCGTTGGTCGACGGCCTGTTCTTCGGCGTGAAGGCGGCGGTGCTCGCCATCGTCATCGAGGCAGGGCTGAGGATCAGCCGCCGGGCGTTGAAGACCCGTGCGATGCTCGGCGTCGCGATCGCGGCCTTCGCCGGCATCTTCCTGTTCAAGCTGCCGTTTCCGCTCATCGTGCTGCTGGCTGGGCTTGCGGGCTGGGCCGGCAGTCGCATCCGGCCCGGCTGGTTCGGCAAGGCGAATGCGGGCGGCGCTGCGGATGCCGCGGGAGAGGGACTGCTCGACGGCCTGCTCGCTCGGGGCGAGCTCGACCATGTGAAGCCCTCGGCGGCGCGCGCAGCGCGCGTGCTGGCCATCTGGCTGCCGCTCTGGCTTGGGCCGGTCGCCCTGTTCTGGTTACTGGCGGGCCCGGCCAGCGTCTGGACGCAGATCGGCGGCTTTTTCAGCGCGATGGCGGTCGTGACCTTCGGCGGTGCCTATGCGGTTCTGGCCTACGTCGCACAGGCGGCTGTCGACGGCTTCGGCTGGTTGACAGCCGGCGAGATGCTCGACGGGCTCGGCCTCGCCGAGACGACGCCGGGGCCGCTCATCCTCGTGCTCGAATTCGTCGGCTTCCTCGCCGCCTCCCGGGCACCGGGCAGCCTGCCGCCGCTGGTCGCCGGCGGGCTCGGGGCGCTGCTGACAGTCTGGGTGACGTTCGCGCCGTGCTTCCTCTGGATCTTCCTTGGCGCGCCCTATGTCGAGGCGTTGCGTGGCAACCGGGCGATCTCGGCGGCGCTCGGGGCGATCACCGCGGGGGTGGTCGGCGTCATCGCCAATCTCGCGCTCTGGTTCGGGCTGCATGTGCTCTTCCGCGAGGTCTACAGACTGTCCTTCCTCGGGATGAGCCCGGAGGTGCCGGTCCTGACGTCGCTCGACTGGCGCGCGGCCTTGCTGGCGGCCGGAGCCGCCATCGCGCTGCTGCGCTTCAAGCTCGGCATGGCGCCGGTTCTCGCGATCTGTGCGGCGGCCGGCATCCTGCTGAAGGGCGGGTTCTGAAGCCTAGATCTGCATCGGCTTTTCCGAAAAACGCATGCCACTTTTCGGGCCGACTTTAACGCCGCGGATCGTCCGGCTCGATGATGCGGTATTCGGCGTCGATGACCTCGACGCGTTCGGGCTGGCGCGGCCGGTTGGCGAACGGATTGGCCGGGTCGATGCCGGCCGCCTTCAGCTTGGCCTTGAGGCGCCAGACCGCGATCGCGCCGACGACCACCACGACCGGGATCAGGATGAGCGCAAGGCTTGCAGCCAGCAGGAACAGCGTGACGCCGACGACGAGGCTCGCCGCCATGGCAAGCCAGGCCTGCCAGCGCGGCATGGCGCGGGCGCGACCGTTGAGCTGCTCGTAGAGATTGACGCGGATCATCTGGTTTAAGTCCCTTCCCTTGGACGCAGAGATAGGGAGCGATTGCGGCTTTGGCGAGGTGTGCTGCGCGGTCAGGCCGCATCCTGCCAGTCGTATAGCCAGCCATAGCGATTGCGCAGGCCCGCCGGCCCCAGCCGTTTCAGCGCAAAATCGCGGGCGATGCTGAGCGGCCAGCCCATATGGTAGTTGCGGCCGTTGCCCCGGCTTTCCTCCTGCACGCGGGCGACGCGCTGGGCGCGGGCAGCGGCATAGGCGGCGAAGGCGGCGGGAACGGCAGCAGCGCCGTCGCGGCCGAGCGCTTCGGCGAGCAGGCGGGCGAGCACGGCGGCGTCCTCGATTGCAAGCGACGCTCCTTGCGCGAGGAAGGGCAGGATCGGATGGGCGGCATCGCCCATCAGCGCGATCCGGCCCTTGGCCATGGCGGCGGGCTTGCGGTCGAACAATGACCAGACCTGCCAGCTTTCCGCGGCTCCGGCGAGGTCGCGCAGGGATTGGGAGGCGCCGGCCAGATGTTCGGTGAGGACGGTGCGGTCGCCTTCGCGCGACCAGCCTTCGCGGGCCTCCTTCGCCTGGCGGACGACGACGATGTTGATCTCCTTGCCGCCCGCGACGGGGTAATGCACCGCATGGCGGCCGGGGCCCATATGCAGCGTCACGCGCGGCTTGTCACCGGCGCGCGCCGGCACAACGGCGCGCCAGGCCTCGTAGCCGGTGAACACCGGCGGGGACGCGTCGCCGGTGAGATCGCGCACGCGCGACCACAGGCCGTCGGCGCCGATCAGGCCGAGGGCGGAGAGCGTTCCGCCGACACCGTCGCGCGCGGCGAGCCCGATCGTGACGCCATCGGCATCATGGCTGACCTCATCCACGCTGCGGCCGACCATCAGGCGGATATTCGGCATGGCGCGGGCGGCGTCGAGCAGCACGGTATGGAGGTCGTTGCGCTTCATCATGCGGAACGGCGTCGGCATGCGCTCGGGGCTGGAGGGCATCTCCAGCACCGGCGCGCCATTCGCCCAGCGCCGGATCATCAACCCGTGCGAGGTGACGCTGACGCGCTTCAGCGGCAGGGTGAGATCGAGCGCATCGAGCACGCGGCCGGAATTGGAGGTGACCTGCAGGCCGGCCCCGGTCTCGCCGAAGCCGGTCCGTTTCTCGACCACGGTCGCGGCGATGCCGCGCCGCGCCAGCGACAGTGCCATGGTCAGGCCGCCGATGCCGGCACCGGCGATGACGAAATGAGGAGCGGACACGGGGATCGAACGCCTTCGATGACGGGAAGGGAAGACGAGGCGCGGATGCCCCTCAGAACCCGCGCAACCGGTGGAATGTCAGCTTCAGGCCGCCTTGGCCGAATCCGCGTAGGCGCATTCCGGCGGGATGCAGGCGGCGCCCTTAAGCGACGGCTCGTATTTGAACAGCGTCGAGCAATAGGGGCAGATGATCTCGTGGTCCGCGCCCATGTCGAGGAAGACATGCGGATGGTCGAAGGGCGGCTTGGCGCCGATGCACATGAACTCATGCGAACCGACCTTGATGACGGGGACGCCGGGGTCGTTGTGGAAATGCGGGATGCCGGTGGCGGCCATGGTCGTCGCTCTTCGAAAGCCTGGAATTCGGCCGCAACCTATCGCGTGAGCCGCCCTAAAGCCAGTGTGTGATTTGCATCAGCGCCCTTCGCGCAGGCAGGCGCGGGCCAGCTCGGTCATCCGGGCGCTTTCCTGCGGTGAGAGCAGGTTGTCGAGTGCCCTCTGCCAGAGCTGTTCGCGCTTGAGGCCGTCGACGGTGCAGGCGCAGACCATCCGGCAGACCTGTTCGGGCGCATTGGGGCCGGCGCAGCTGCGCTGGCACTCGTTCCGGAAGGCGCGTTCCTCCGGCGAGGGAGGGGAAACGACCTGGGTCGCCAGCATCAGCGCGCCGATGAAGAGCGGCTGGTGGACGAGATAGACCAGCAGGCTGTGGCGCCCGCCCCAGGCGACGATTCGGGTCGCCTTGTTGCCCGGGCGCCAGCCGGCGATCGCCGTGCCTGCCAAGCGCGGCAGGACGAGGCGGGCCAGCACGATGCCGCTCAGCACGCAGCCGAACCAGGGGAAGACGGGGACGAAATCGGCGGTCTGGATCGGCGCGCGCGAGAAGCCGAGCCAATCGGCCCAGGGCAGGTCGAGCAGCGGATGGGCGACAAAGGCGGGCAGCGCGAAGGCGACGACCGCGGCGAGCGCGACGGCAATCACCGGCAGGCGCAGGAAGGGCAGTGCGAGCACGCTTGCCACCGCGACATGGTGCAGGATGCCGAAGAAGATGAAGTCGCCGGGCATGAAGCGCCAGGTGCCGAGCGTGACCAGGGCCGCGGCGCCTGCGACCATGGCGAGGCGCTTGAAATAAGCCGTGCTGTCCAGGCCCTTGCGCGTGGCGAGGACGAGGCTGAAGCCGACGATGGTCAGGAAGGTGCCGGCGATGCCCCGGGCGAACAGCCGCCAGCCCGGCTCGGCGACGATATCGGTCTCGATCAGCCGGAAATTCGAGAGATCATAGGCGAAATGATAGACAAACATCGCCATGAGCGCGACGCCGCGGGCGATGTCGACGATGGCGAGGCGTGACGATTCGCGGGGCGTGGGCTGGGTCATGCGGCCATCGTTCATCATGGCAGGCGCTCATAAGCAAGCCGCGCGGTAGCGGGTACCCAAAGCCGCCCGGTCATGGCAGGGAAGGGCGACCGTTCCGATCTTGCGATCCGAGACCCGCATGCAGAGCTTTTCTTCCGACGGCGTGAAGATCGCCTTCATCGACATGGCGCCGACCAGCGACGTGCCGAAGCATCGCACCGTGGTGCTCGTGCACGGCTTTGCCTCCTCGCATGTGATCAACTGGGTCAATACCCAGTGGACGAAGACGCTGACCCATGCCGGCTACCGCATCGTCGCGCTCGACGATCGCGGCCATGGCGAGAGCGAGAAGCTCTATGACCCCGCCGCCTATTCCTCGCAGGTCATGGCCGAGGATGTGCGCCGATTGATGGATCATCTCGACATCCCGCGCGCGGCGGTGATGGGCTATTCGATGGGCGCGCGGATTTCGGCGCATCTGGCGCTGGCGCATCCGCGCCGGCTCGACGCGCTGCTGCTCGGCGGGCTTGGCATCCATCTCGTCGAGGGCGTCGGGCTGCCGCTCGGCATCGCCGACGCGATGGAAGCTCCCTCGCTCGACGTGCTGACCGACCCGATGCAGCGCATGTTCCGCGCCTTCGCCGAGCAGACCAAGAGCGATCTCAAGGCGCTGGCCGCCTGCATCCGTGGCTCGCGCCAGACGCTGACCGCCGAGCAGGTCGGGCAGATTTCGATGCCGACCCTGATCAGCGTCGGCACCAAGGACGACGTGTCCGGCTCCGGGCCGGAGCTGGCGGCGCTCATTCCCGGTGCCGTCTCGTTCGACATCGTCGGGCGCGACCACAATCTCGCGGTCGGCGACAAGAGCCACAAGCAGGCCGTCCTCGACTTCCTCGCGGGTTTGTGAGAACCTCCGCGATGAATAGAGGCAAACCGGAAAAGCGGGCGACGCCAATGTGTTGTCGATCTTCCCTGAAAATCTGATTCCGCTGCCTCGCTTTTCGATTCAACACCGGTTCGGCCTGAGCTTTTGATGCGGACGCCTGCTTCGGGCTAGGCTGTCTTCTGCCGAACCATCCTTTTCGGAGAATGACCATGCCGTCAGGGCGCTCCGCCGTGGAAGCACGCGACTTGGCAGCCGGGCTCGACCGGGTCGATCCGGTCTGGTCCCGCCTGCGGACCGAGGCCGAGGCGGCCGTCGCGGCCGAGCCGGCGCTCGGCACGCTGATTGTCGCTTCCGTCTTGAACCAGCCGAGCTTCGAATGCGCCGTCGCCCATCGCGTCGCGGCAAGGCTCGGCCACCCCGCGGTGACCGCCGACCTGATCGAGCAGGGCTTTGCCGAGGCGATGGCCAGCGACGAGACGATCGGGGCCGGGATGCGCGCCGACGTGATGGCCGTGCTCGACCGTGACCCCGCCTGCTACCGCGTGCTCGAGCCGGTGCTGTTCTTCAAGGGCTTCCATGCGCTGCAATGCCACCGCCTGGCGCATTGGCTCTGGAAGCAGGACCGCCGCGATTTCGCGCTCTACCTGCAGGCGCGTTCCTCGGAGGTGTTCCAGACGGACATCAACCCGGCGGCGCGTATCGGCAAGGGCATCTTCCTCGATCATGCGACCGGCTTGGTCGTCGGCGAGACCGCCGTCATCGAGGACGATGTCTCGATGCTGCACAGCGTCACGCTGGGCGGCACCGGCAAGCAGGGCGGCGACCGCCACCCGAAGATCCGCAAGGGCGTGCTGATCGGCGCCGGCGCAAAGATCCTCGGCAATATCGAGGTCGGCCAGTGCAGCCGCATCGCGGCCGGCTCGGTTGTGCTCCAGCCCGTGCCGCGCAACAAGACCGTGGCGGGCGTGCCGGCCAAGGTGGTCGGGGAAGCCGGCTGTGCCGAGCCCTCGCGCTCGATGAACCAGACCCTCGCCGGCGATTGCGGCGCCTATATCTGACGTGCTCAGCCGGCTGAGCCGGCGAGCCAGTCCATGATCTCGGCCCGGCGCGGATGCGCGCCGGGAGCCGTAGCGGTCGTGATCGTCAGGCGATCGGGCGTCGGCATGGCCTGCGGGAAGGGCGCGACGAGCCTGCTCGCGGCGAGATGCGGGCCGACGAGGCTCATCCGCCCCATCAGAACGCCTGAACCGGACAGGCAGGCATCAAGCGCCAGGCTGTAGAGCGAGAAGGCCGGGCCGCGGCTCGGATCGATCTTGATGCCCGGTGCGGCGAAGGCGAGCCAGCGCGCCCAGTCGCTGCGCCAGACGGCATCGTGCAGCAACGTCTGCGTGGCGAGATCGGCCGGGATTGCGAGCCTCGCGGCGAGAACGGGCGCGCAGACCGGCTGGATTGCATCGCCCGCCAGTTGAAGTCCGTCGCTCTCTGCTGCTGTCTCCCGATAGAACAGCGAGAGGTCATAGGGGTCGCGCTGCGGATCGGGCGGTTCCTCCATCGCCGAAATCGATATCTGCAAGTCCGGAAACGCGGCCTGCAGCGCCGGCAGGCGCGGCGAGAGCCAGAGTTGCGCGATGCAGGGCAGGGCGGCGATGGCGAGCGGGCGATGCGGCTGTGCCTCACGCAAAGCCTGCACCGCCTGTCCCAGCATGTCGAAGCCGCGCGTCAGGCGCGGCAGGGCCTCGCGTGCCGCCTCGGTCAGGGCAACGCCCTGCGGCAGGCGCCGGAAGACAGCGAAGCCCAATGTCGCTTCGAGCTGCCTGATCTGCTGGGTCACGGCGCCGGCCGTGACGCCGATCTCGTCGGCCGCCTTGGCGAAGCTTTCCAGTCGCGCCGCAGCCTCGAAGGCGCGCAAGGCATTGAGCGAGGGCAGGCGCGGGCGCGGCGGCTTGACCGGCAAGACGTTCTCTCCGTCGAGGCTGAGAATTCCTCAGCCTGCGAGCGATGAATACTCGTTTGCGCGCGGGCCGGCAAACCGCTGTTATGTCTTGGTCGATCAGCGCTCACGCGGCTCCTCAGGATGAGGGTTCGGGTTCGATGCGGCCTCGGTTCGAACAGTTGGAGACAGGCGAGATGACGGCACTGGGCAGGCGCGACTGGGTTCCCCAGGCGAGCGAGGATTATGTGCTGAAGGTCGCCGGCGAAACGGCGAGCCAGCCGCTCGATGCGATCGCGGCGCGTATCGATGCGCTCGCCACCGAGAACCGGACCATCCATGAGCGCGACTGCGTCAACCTCAACCCCGCCACCAATGTCATGAATCCTAAGGCCGAGGCGCTGCTCTCGGCGGGGATCGGGGCGCGGCCCTCGCTCGGCTATCCCGGCGACAAATACGAGATGGGGCTGGAGGCGATCGAGCAGATCGAGATCATCGCCGCCGAGCTTGCGGCCGAGGTGTTCGGCGCGAAATATGCCGAAATCCGCGTGCCGTCCGGCGCCATCGCCAACCTCTATGCCTTCATGATCGCGGCCAAGGCCGGCGACTGCATCATCGCACCGCCTGGCGAGATCGGCGGGCATGTCACCCATCACGGCGCGGGCGCGGCCGGGCTCTACGGCATCGTCACCCATCCCGCGCCGATCGATCCGGTGAATTACACCGTCGATGTCGAGAAGCTCAGGGCGGACGCGCTGCGCCTCAAGCCGAAGCTGATCTCGATCGGCGGCAGCCTCAACCTGTTCCCGCATCCGATCCGCGAGATCCGGGCCATCGCCGACGAGATCGGGGCGATCGTGCTGTTCGATGCGGCGCATATGTCCGGCATGATCGCCGGCCATGGCTGGCAGCAGCCGCTGGAGGAGGGCGCTCATCTGATGACGATGAGCACCTATAAGAGCCTCGGCGGGCCGCCTTCCGGCCTGATCGTGACCAACGATGCCGAGATCGCCCGGAAGCTCGACGCCATCGCCTATCCCGGCCTCACCGCCAATTTCGACGCGGCGAAATCGGCCTCGCTCGCCGTCTCGCTGCTCGACTGGAAGGCGCATGGCCGCGCCTATGCGCAGGAGATGGCGAAGACGGCGAAGGCGCTGGCAGAGGCCCTCAGCGAGCGGCAGGTGCCGGTCTTCGCCCGCGACCGGGGCATGACGACCTCGCACCAGTTCGCGATCGAGGCTGCCGCTTACGGCGGCGGGCAGGCGGCGGCGAGGAAGCTGCGGGCGGTGAACATCCTCTCCTGCGGCATCGGCCTGCCGCTGCCGGCGGTCGAAGGCGATGTGAACGGGCTCAGGTTCGGCACGCCGGAGATCGTCCGCTTCGGCATGACGGCGGCGGATATGCCGGAACTGGCCGGCTATATCGCGGAAGGTTTGAACGGCTCGCGCCCGGCCGGGGCTGTGGCGAAGGACGTCACCGCTTTCCGCGGGCGGTTCCGCAGCCTGCATTTTATGCGCTGATCTGCAATGATTTGCGACTGAACCGCGTCGTCATCCCGGGCTTGCCCCGGGATCCATCGTCGAGTGCCGGAGCCCTCCCATGGGTCCCGAATCGGCGCCGTTATCGCGGATCGTCCGGGATGACGGCGCACTGTTGTGAGAAGTTGGAGTTCGCTAGGAATCGCTGCCGGGTGCGAAAAAGCAGAGCAGTTCGCCCGAGTCGTCAATGCAGAGATGCCAGTGGCCGTCCGGCGACGGCTTGGCCTTGTCCTGCGGGATTTCGAGCCTCAGCGGCTGCTTGCGTTCGCTCGACCACATCGGATGCTGGCCGGGCGCGATCGTGACGACGAAGCCGCCGGGAACCTCCTGCACGGCTTCTGCGGCGATCGGGGAACAGTCGGAATCGAGGCAGCAATAGAACGGATAATCCCAGCCGGTCGGCGCCTGATGGGCGGTAGCCGGCACCGCTCCCGCCACCAGTAAGCCTGCGATCATCGAGGCAAGAACGCGCATCGGCCAGCCCTCGCCAAGGAAGCTGCGACCGGAAGGCGGCGAAGGCGTGGCGGATGGTCCCCGTCGTCATGCTCGGGCCTGACCCGAGCATCTCTTGCCGCAGGAGGTTCCAGTGCCTTTCCCGTGATGAGATTCCGGGTGTCCCTTTGTCGCCCGAGAATGACGAAGGGTTGGAGGGCGGCCTGTCTAGCTCTTGGCCCCGCCGCCGTAGCGCTCTTCCATCTCGGCGCGCATGGCGTCCGCATCGAGCAGGCGCGATCCGGCGAGCCTGACCGAACGGACCTTCCCGCCGTCGCGCTCCAGCGCGACGGTCTCGCCGGGGCTGTGGAAGCCCGAGGCGCGGACGATGCGGCCTTGATCGGGTGCCTCGATCGCGATCTCGGCGGCGTCGAGGAACGGCGTCATGAGGGCCGGGGCGGCGCAGAGCACGCGGTCGGCAACGGGGACCAGGTCGGTAGCGCTCCAGAGCGTCCACCAGCGCCCGGCCCAGTCGCGCGTCTCGGCGGACGGGCTGCCGCGCTCGGCGAAGTTCCTGAGGATATGGGCGACGCCGTCGAGCCAGGGATGGGCGAGGCCGTCGATCGCGTTGGTCAGGACGGAGACGGTCAGGCCCTGTTTCGGGAAGATGCAGGTGCGGGTGATGAAGCCCTGGAAACCGCCGGAATGGCCGACCCAGCGCCAGTCGCCTTCGCCGCCCGAGATCGTGCCGAGGCCGTAATGGCGGCCGAGGCTGGACTCGTCGTCCGGCCAGAGCCGGCGGGTCATCTCGCGGCGGCTCAGAGCCGAGAGGATGCTGCGCTCGGCATTGGGCGAGAGCTGCGCGAAATAGCGCGCGACATCGGCGGCCGTCGCGACGAAGCCGGTCGCGGACGCCATGGCGTGGCAATGATTGTCAGCCGGGATGATCGCGCGCCGGCCGAGCAACTGCCTGCCGGTATGGCCCTTCGCCATCGGCCGCTGGCCCCAGAGCCCGATATCGGCCGCCGTCTCGGTGAGGCCGACCTTGGCGACGACCTCGTCGGTGATCCATTCGTTGTAGCCCCGGCCGGTCACGGCCTCGATGACGAGGCCGAGCAGGGCGAAGCCGTGGTTCGAGTACTTGAAGCGCTGCGAGCCGGGGAGGACCGGCAGCTTCGCGAGATCGGCGAGCAACTCCGCCTTGCTGCAGAATGGCTTGCGGTCGAGGAACTGGCCGGCATCGGGGCCGTCGCGCGTCAGGCCGGCGCTGTTGGACAGCACCTGGCCGACGGTGACCTTGGCGATCTCGGGATGCAGCCCCTCGATCAGGCTGCCGACCTCGTCGTCGAGACGCAGGCGGCTCTCCTCGACGAGGCGCAGGATACCGGCCGAGGTGAAGGTCTTTGAATGAGAGGCGATGCGGAAGCCGTGGCGCGGTGTCAGCGCTTCGCCGGTCGCGAGGTCGGCGCTGCCGAAGGCGGCCTCCAGCACGATCTTGCCGCCATCGGCGATCGCGACCGCGCAGCCCGGCTGGTCATGGTGACTGCGCTGGAAATCGAGCCAGGACGCGACATAATCGAGGGCGGGAGCAAGCCACGGCTTCATGATTGGGGTCCGTCACGGTTCCGGAAGTTCGCGAACATGGCACGATTCCGCCGGGGGGCGACAACCACCGGATGGATGAGGCCTGCCATGTCCGCAGTGGCGGCTTTCGCTTGCCCTTCGCGGCCTGCCGTGGCATCGCTCCCGGCCAATCGAAAGGACCCAGGACCGTGGACAAGACAGAACTTGCCAAGCTCGAAACCTATCTGCGCCGCACCTTCAACAACCACGCGATCAGCGTGCGCGCCCGGATGAAGAAGACCGACTCGGCCGAGGTCTATCTGGGCGAGGAGTTCATCGGCATCATCCATGTCGACGACGAGGACGGCGACCGCTCCTTCAACTTCACCATGGCGATCCTCGACGTCGATCTCGAAGACTGAGGCGCCTGACGGCAGTCTTTCAGAGGAAGCCTTTCCGGCTTCCTCGATGCGTCAGCGGATCAGCCCGTCGAGCGTCCGCCTGACGCCGCCGAGCATCACCGCCCAGTCGGCGATGATGGTGCGGGGAAAGCGGATGTTCACATCCATGCCGCGATGCTGGAAGGTGATGCGGCAGGGCTCCTCGAGGCCGGAGCCGGTATCGACCGGGCAGCGCGCGGCAAAACCCTTTCCGTCGGGGACGGAGACGTAGAACTCGTCGTTCTCGAAGGGCGAGCCCTTGCGGAAGCCGCGGACCACGAGGCCGCCGGGATTCGACCAGACGGTCGGCGTCAGGAAGCGGGCATAGGTCGCAAGCTGCCGGGCAGGCTCGTTGACCTTGTCCGGCGGGCTCAAGGTGACCAGCAATCGCTTTCGCTTGTCCGGCTGGGCCGGGCCGAGGCTCGGCCAGTCCAGGCGCAGGCGGACCATGCCGACGAGCCGGCTCGTGTCGCCCTCGTCCTCGATGCCTGTCAGGTCCTTCGGGATCATGAGCGCCACGTCGCCGACACGGGCCGGCTGCGGCGCCGAGGTCGGCTCGTCGCGCCGATGCGTGAGGTAGACGGCGAGCGCAGTCGCCAGCGCGCCAGCCGTGAGGATCAGCAGCGCCGCCTTCAGCAGGGCGCCATCGGCGCGCGGCAGCGGGGCGGCCTTCTGCTGCAGGCGCATGCGCACCATCGATGTCAGATGGGCGGCCTGATGGCCGGGCCGGTGATAGGGCAGCGATGCGGTCATTCCGGTGCCTTGTCCTCAAGTGGCAACCACTGAATCACCAACGGCTTAACGCCCCGTAAACCATAACCGCGCCGGTACGGTTAACCATCGGTTAAGTCCGTCCTTCACAGTTTGCAGGCCATGCGGCAGGCTGGGGCGTCGCTCCGGTCGAGAGTTCGCGTTCGTGTCCTTCCAGCCTTCCGCCGTCGAGGCGCTACAATCCCTGTTCCTCGGCTTCGCCTTTGCCGGGCTGCTGGCCAGTGCGTTCGAGCTGTTCACGGAAAGGCGGGCCGATTTCAAGCTGCTTCAGGCCGGTGGGCTCGCCGCCGTCGCCAGCGTGCCGGTGGTGATCTTCAGCGCGCCGGTTCTGATCCTGCGCAACATGATGCAGGGCCGGCAGGGCGACGGGCGGCCCTTGTCCTTTCTCATGCTCGCTGGCCTGACGGCGGGCGTCTGGAGCCTGGTCTCGGGCCGGGTCGTGCTCGACCTGCTGCATCTCCTCGGCGCTTGACGGCGAGCCCTGCCGGCCTGCAATCCTGAGGTCTCGAACCGTCAGGACAAGCCGATGCCCCTCTATGCGCTCGATGGAACCAGGCCGGAAACGCCCGCGGCCGGCGAATGGTGGCTCGCGCCCGATGCCCATGTCATCGGGTGCGTCAGGCTGGCGGCCGGAGTCGGGATCTGGTTCGGCTCCGTGCTGCGCGGCGACAACGAATGGATCACCATCGGCGAGGGCAGCAATATCCAGGAAGGCTGCGTATTCCACACCGACATGGGCTATCCGCTGACGGTCGGTGCCCATTGCACGATCGGCCATCGCGCCATCCTGCATGGCTGCACGATCGGCGAGAACAGCCTGGTCGGCATGGGCGCGACCGTGCTGAACGGCGCCAAGATCGGCCGCAACAGCCTTGTCGGCGCCAATGCGCTGGTGACGGAGGGCAAGGAATTTCCCGACAATTCGCTGATCGTCGGCTCGCCGGCCCGCGCGATCCGGACGCTCGACGACAACGCCGCGGCGGGGATCACCGCTTCGGCGCAAGCCTATGTCCGGCGCTGGAAGCAGTTTGCGGCCGGCCTCGAACGGCTGGACTGACGCTTCAAAAGAAGTGGGCCGGCTTCCCGGGAAGGAAAGCCGGCCCTTGGCGAAACCCGATCCTTGGGGACGGGTGGGTGGGGACGTGACCGAGCCTCGCCGTCCTATGCCCGCGACCGATCCGTGGTCGCGGTAGCCTTCATCAACGCTGCACCGAAGCGACCGTCGGGGTCTGCGCGCCGCCGAGCGAGGTCCAGCCCGTGCGGTACTGCGACTCGCGCTTGACGTAGACGTAGCCGGTCTGGCTCCAGGGCAGGATCGCGTTGCGCTTGTTGTCGAGGATGAAGTCGCCGCGATCGGTGCGGATCATCAGCACGGCGTGGCCGGCGTTCTCCTCGTCGATCACGACGGTGACCAGCATGGCGCGGCGCGGCAGGCCGGCCTCGGCCAGGCGCTTGCGCTTCAGCAGCACGTAGTCCTCGCAGTCGCCCTTGCCGTCGGTCGGGATATCCCAGCGGTCGACGACACCCCAATGATCTTCGTCGGTGATCGCTTCGATCTCGCGATTGACGGTGTTGTTGACGCCGACGATCGTCTTCCAGAGCTTGGTGTCGAGCGCGATCCGCTCGGCTTCGCGGTTGTCGACGCGGCATTCGCTCGGCATGCGCTTGCAGAAATCGACCCAGGCATAGGGCGCACGGGCGTCGCCGGAGGCCTCGGCCGGAAGGCTCGCCACCGGAATGCCGGCCGAGCCCTGAGCCTGAGCCGTGCCTGCGCCGGTCATGACGACCATGGCGGCCAGAGCGGTACCAATCAGATTGCGATGAAGTGAAAACATGTCGTCCCCTTTCTGTCCCGGGGCTGACGATGCGCGGCGGCGAATGGATTCGGCCTGAAATGGAAAGGTGCAATTTTATGTATTCGGCCGTGGGCGAGCCCAAGTAAAAATCAGGATCAACCTTGTTCAAAACCGGAAGTAACGATTTTCGTCGATCGAAAAACCGATCTTTAACCATTAATTGTTTGTTGTGCTGAAAGAGACGATTAACCTACGCATCCCTTAACGCGGGCAAGGCCGCTGAGGTGGCCGCATTCCGGCTGGATCGCCCGGATAGCCAGGGCGGATCGCTTGGAACGTCGGCCGCGATGGGGACTTGTTTCCGCAGTTTCCATGGGAAAGGCCTGGCCGGATGAACGCGCTGACGATCTGGACCTATGACTGGGTGCCCGAGGGGCCCCGCGGCTTCGTCCGCGATCTCCGTTTGCGCTGGGCCTGCGAGGAGGCGGGTCTCGCCTATGATGTCCGCACGGTTCCGTTCGACGGGCGCGAGACCAATCATCTCGCACGCCAGCCCTTCGGCCAGATTCCGTTCCTGGACGACGGCGCGGTGAAGCTGTTCGAGAGCGGGGCAGGGCTGCTGCATCTGGCGCGAAAGAGCGAGGCGCTGATGCCGCTCGATCCGGTCGGAGCGGCCGAGACGCTGCAATGGACGCTGGCCGCGCTCAATTCGATCGAGATGGTCTCCGTGCCCTGGTGGTTCCTTACGGTCACCGGCGCGCGGGACAATCAGCTGACCGAGTGGATGGGCATGCGCCTGGGCCAGCTCGAACAGGTGCTGGGCGAGCGGGAATGGCTCGCGGCCGGCCGCTTCACTGTCGCTGATCTGTTGATGGCGGATGTGCTGCGGGTCGAGAAGGTTCGCGCCTTCGGCGATCGGCCGGCGAGCGAAGCCTATGTCGCCCGCATCACCGATCGCCCGGCCTTCCGGAAGGCGCAGGCCGACCAGGTCGCCCTGTTCAAGGCTGCGGATGCGAAGCGGCGCGCGATGTGACGGTCGAAGGAGGGCTCGAACCCGCGGATATGGGCTTCAGAGCTCCAGGTTCTCGTCGAGCAGGTCGGCCGAGAGCGGGAAGCGGAACTCGGCGGCATAGCCGCCGTCGAAGCGGCGCACGATGCGGGCCGGCGTCGTGCCGACGCGAACCGGCGTGTTGATCGGCAGGTCGAGATCGGTGGAGAAGGCGGCACCCGAGAGCGAGATGTCGATGACGCGGACGATATGCTCCGTGCCGTCTTCCATCACCAGCGTCGAGCGCGGATTGCGCGGCACGATGCGTTCGTGGCGCCGGTCCTCGGGCAGGCCGAGTTCCTCGCGGTTGGCGAGCCAGGTCAATTGCGCCGTGAATTTCTCGCGCTTGCGGCTGGTCGCGGTGATGGTCATCGCGAAGCCTTCGGTCGTCGTGCGAACGCAGGTGCCTTCGATGCGGCCGAGATGCTCGAGATAGGCGATGACGCGCTCGCCGGGCCGGGCCTTGGCCGGCGCCGCGAGATGGACGCCACCGGGCGAGATATCGATCGTCTGACAGGGATATTCCATGCGGTTGGGCAGCATGTAGCGGCCCAACAACACCACTTTCATACGGAAATGCCGCCTGCGCTCGGCAGGAAAGGCAGCCGCACGGGGCGTTTTGAGGGCGCTCAGCATCAATACCCGACCTAGATTCCCCGGCGATCCTAGGCGGGTTTCGGTTAACGTATCGTTCCGCTCAGGCCCGCCCGCCCGGCAATACCACGAGACGGGGCGGCTCTGCACGGCGCGCTGCGACGGGGGGACGCGCGGTCGCCGCAGGCCAGAGCATCCGCAGCGAGATCATCCGCATCGATTCGATCGTGTCGAGGCCGAGCCAGTCCGGCGACATGGCGGGCGAGAGCGCGCCGAGCACGCGGGCATGCGTCCGGCCGCGATAGCGCAGCGGCAGCAGCAGGAGCTCCAGATAGATCGGCGTCCCGGTCACCGACTTGCCGGACAGGCCCGCGACCGCGCCGGCGCTCTCGTCCATCACGGTCTGGACGAGGCGGCGCATGTCACCCTGGGCTTCGACATCGGGCCAGAGCGCCGTGAAGGCGCGCCCGCGCAATTCCTGGCCGATCAGGGCGCAGAGCCGGGTTCCCGCCAGCCGGAAGACCGGACCGATCGGTTCGTTCTCGAGGACGAAGGTGTCCGCGAGGGCATGCCGCAACGCTCCGGGCTCGATCTCGCCGCGCTCCGGCGCGGCCCGCTCGCCGCGCAGCGCGTCCCAATATTCGAAAACCAGACGTGTGCTCGCGTTCTTCATTCTGTGCCCATATCGCCCGGTGTCTCTCCCTGGAGCGCCCCGGCGTTCGAAGATGACGCGGATCCGTTCGAAAGGAGGACGAATCAGTCCCTGGAAAGATCGAGGACGCATCCGCCGTGCCGTCTTGCCACCCCCTGCTGAGTCGGGGGAGGCGACCGGGTCGTTAGGGTTAATCAAGTCTTACGATTGTGGATGATCGTTAAAATGCGCATGAATCGCCCTCGGAATTCGCGCAGGCCGATAGCCCGCGCAGGACGAGGTGGAGGGGGCGTGAGCCTGCCGTCCGGCACGACCGGGCGGCGTCACAGCCGGCGGAAAAGGGGACGGCGCGAGCCGCTCCCCTTTTTCGTGAGTGGCGGGACGCTTGCGCCCCGCGGTCGCTTCGGCAAGTGTGACGGCCGCATGGCTTCCCACGATCCTTCTTCCCACGATCCTTCTCGGCCCCGGCGCGAGCCCGTCTTCAATCTGCCTTCGGTCGTGGTCTGGCTGCTGGCGGCCCTGGTGCTGATCCAAGCCGGGCGCTCGCTGCTGTCGGACTACGACGACTATGTGCTGATGTCCTGGCTCGCCTTCGTGCCGGCGCGCCTGACGCTCTGGCTTTCGCCCGGCCGGCTCGACGATGTCGTTGGGGCGATGGCGCAATCCACGGTGGGGCAGGACGTGGCCGAGCGGTTGCAACTCGTCAGGCTGCTGCTCGCCGATGGCGGCGTCCGGCTCTGGACGTTTCTGACCTACGGCTTCCTGCATGGTTCCTGGCTGCATCTCGTTTCGAACGCGGTCTGGCTCGCCGCATTCGGCAGCCCGGTCGCCCGGCGGCTCGGATCAAGCCGCTTCCTCAACCTGATGGCCTTGTCGACCATCGGCGGCGCGCTGCTGCACTGGTGGTCGCGCGATCTCGACGTGCTGCCGCTGGTCGGCGCTTCGGCTGGCATTTCGGGCGCGACGGCGGCGGCGGTCCGCTTCGTCTTCACGCCGGGCCTGCGCTTCGGCGAGCTCGGCGACGACGCAGTCGTCCGGGCGATCCCTGCCGCGCCGCTCGGGCAGCTCTGGCGCAACTCGCGCGCGCTGCTGTTCATCGCGATCTGGTTCGTGACGAACATCCTGTTCGGCGCCGGGCTCGTGCCGATCTTCGGCGAGGAGACCAGCATCGCCTGGGAGGCCCATATCGGCGGCTTCATCGTCGGCCTGCTGCTGTTTCCGTTGCTCGACCGGGGACAGCAGGGACGCTGACGCGGGCGGCAGGTCCCTATCGCGCGCTTCTTTGGAATCGTTTTGCGAACCTTGCCTGTGCCAAGGTCTTCGCCCACACTCCCCTCATTGCGAAGCACTTCCCGAGCCGGCCCGGCATGGAGAGTTTTGCCGGCCCTCGCGAAGTTCCAGCGAAACCGCGCGCCGGCAACGGCGCGCCTGCGAGGAGGGACGGTCCATGAATGTCGAGCAGTTGCTGAGCGGCAAGGGGCACGATGTGATCTCGGTGCAGCCGCATCGGACGCTGGCCGAAGCGATCCGCACGCTGAGCGAGAAACGCATCGGTGCCGTCGTCGTCATGGGAGCGGACGGGGCGCTGGTGGGCATCCTCTCCGAACGCGACATCATCCGGGCGCTCGGCGAGCTGGGGCCTGGCGCGCTGGAGAGCGCGGTTTCGCGCTCGATGACCTCGAAGGTCGTGACCTGCCGGCCGCAGACCAGCGTCGACGAACTGATGGAGATCATGACGACGGGGCGCTTCCGCCACGTTCCGGTCGTGGAGAACGGGCGAGTGACCGGCATCGTCTCGATCGGGGACGTGGTGAAGCACCGGGTCGCCGCGATCGAGGCCGAGAGCAAGGCGATGCGCGACTATATCGCGATGGCCTGACGGGTACCGGAATGTCCGGAGGGCGTCAGCTCTCCGGCGCGATATGATTGGCCGCGACGAGGGCGGCGATGTCGTCGAGCGACCGTCGGGCGGCCTGCCGGCCGAGCTCGATCGTCTCGCCGGCGCGGTGAAAATCGAACAGGCCGATGCGGCCGAGCTTCGGGCCGATCATCACGTCCGGCGGATCGCCGGCCAGACGCGAGCGCGAGATGCGGTCCTGCGTGATGTTGAAGGCGTCGATCATCACACCGGCAAGCCCGGGGCGGTTCTCGGCCGGGCGGCCGACGATGTTGCGGACGCGCTTGGCGGCGCCGCTGATGCCGTCATACCAGCGCGGCTCCGGCTGGATGCGCAATTCGGGCACGAGCGGATCGGGGTCGGAGCTCTGGTCCTGGATGGTCGTGCCGCGGCCGGTAAGGTCGCTGTTCAGGTTGACGCAGATCACCACATCGGCGCCGAGCGCGCGCGCGGCCGTCACGGGAACCGGATTGACCAGCGCGCCGTCCATCAGCCAGCGCCCGCCGAGCTTCACCGGGTCGAAGATGCCGGGGAGTGCGTAGGAGGCGGTCAGCGCCTCGACCAGCGGGCCATGGGTCAGCCAGATCTCGTGGCCGAAGCCGAGCTCGGTCGCCACGGCGACAAAGCGGTGGTTGAGATCCTCGATTCGAAGGCCGTTCAGATGCTGCTCGAGCAGGCGCTTCAGGCGCCCGCCAGAGATCAGCCCGGCGCCGCCGATGTGGAAATCCATCAGGCCGACGATGCGGCGCTTGGTCATGCTGGTGGCGAATTCACTGAGCTCGGGCAGCTTGCCTGCGGCCAGGCAGCCGCCGACCACGGCGCCGATCGAGGTTCCGGCGATGACATCGGGCGCGAAGCCGGCCTCGACCAGCACTTCCAGTGCGCCGATATGGGCCCAGCCGCGCGCTGCTCCCCCGCCGAGCGCGAGGCCGATCTTCGGCCTGACCAGGCCCGGCTGGCCCTGGAACGGGCGCATCTCATTCATTGCGGCACCACCTCCGCCGAGACCAAAGGCTCGCCGCGCGACACCATCCCACCGCATGGGCTCGTCCCTCCATGGACTAGGAGGGTCTCAGAAGCCGATGAGCGAAAGATGAACGGCGAGCCTTCGGCGATTATCGCCTGTCTTTGACGAATCCGTGAAGGCATGCCGGCGGCATCGCCGATGTGCATGGGGTTCAGAGGCGGTGCTAGAACCGAGCCCTCATCCTGAAGAGGCCGGCAGGGCCGTCTCGAAGGATGTTCGAGGTGTTTCCGGAGCCTCACGAAGCATCCTTCGAGACGCCGTTCCTCACGAAATGGCTCCTCAGGATGAGGGCTCTGGGAAGCTACGGGTGGGTTCTCCACTCCGTCAGTCGCAGAGGATGAGCGGTTTCTCCGCCTCGCCTCGCAGCGGCTGGACGCGGTAGAAGCAGGAGCAGCGCCCGGTATGGCAGCAGCCGCCGTCGCCGCCGACCTTCACCTTGATCCAGAGCGCATCCTGGTCGCAATCGATCCGCATCTCGACGATGGTCTGGATCTGGCCGGACGTCGCGCCCTTGTGCCAGAGCTCCTGGCGCGAGCGCGACCAGTACCAGGCCTCGCCGGTCTCGATCGAGCGCTTGAGCGCTTCGGCGTTCATATGGGCGACCATCAGCACCGCACCGCTATCGGCCTCCGTCGCGACGACGGTGACGAGACCATTCGCGTCGAAGCGGGGGCTCAGCGCCGTACCCTCCTCGAGGGCATGCTTGTCGGGCGCAGTGGGGAAGAGGGACATGGAGGCTCCGGGCATAGGCTCGTCAGCTTCTAAAGCGATTGGTCCCGCGAGGAAACACGCCGTCATTCCGGGCAAGCCGCGAAGCGGCGCCGATCCGGAATCTATCGAAGCGCGTCGCGCTCGACGATGGATTCCGGGTCTTCGCTGCGCTTGCCCGGAATGACAGCGGAAGGACTTCGGTCAAAGCCCCGGCGACTTCACCATCGTGAAGAAGCGGACCTGCTCGGCCGGATCGTCCCGGAAGACGCCGCGATATTGCGTCGTCATCGTCGAGGAACCCTGCTTCTGCACGCCGCGCATCGACATGCACATATGCTCGGCCTCGACGAGGATGGCGATGCCGCGCGGCTCCAGCACCTCTTCGATCACGTCGGCGATCTGGGCCGTCATGGTCTCCTGCGTCTGCAGGCGGCGGGCATAGACATCGACGATGCGGGCAAGCTTCGAGAGGCCGACGACGCCCTTCGCCGGGTAATAGCCGATATGGGCCTTGCCGACGAAGGGCACCATGTGGTGCTCGCAATGCGAATAGAACGGGATGTCGCGGACGAGGACCATGTCGCGATAGCCCTCGACCTCCTCGAAGACGCGGTCGAGGATATGGTGCGGATCCTCGCCATAGCCCTTGTAGAATTCCTTGTAGGCCTTCGCGACGCGACGGGGCGTGTCGGCCAAGCCTTCACGCGACGGGTCGTCGCCCGCCCAGAGCAAGAGCGTGCGGACAGCGGCTTCCGCCTCTTCCTGCGTCGGCGTGCGGACCAGAAACTTGTCGGCGGAGGGGCCGATGGCCCCCTCGACGGACAAGGACTTAACCACAGGGATCATGTGGTGCCTCCCGTTGGGACGATGAAGCCTCGCGAGCCGCCCCTAAAAAGGCTGCAACTCCCAAGGCCGGAACGACAAGTCTGATACCTCGCGGCGGGAGAGGCATTCAGGCTCTCCCATCATACGACGATCGACCCTATATTGGATCTGCGTGCCGGTCATTCCAGACCGGCGAGAGATCGAACCATGCTGGACGACGTCTACAACAAGCGCATCCTCTCGCTTGCCGCCAACATCCCCCTGCTGCAGCGCCTGCCTTCGCCCGATGCCACGGCGCGCGCGCATTCGAAGCTATGCGGCTCGACCGTGACAGTCGATGTCACCATGGAGGGCGATGTCGTCACCGGCTTCGGCCACGAGGTGAAGGCCTGCGCGCTCGGGCAGGCCTCGTCCTCGATCATGGCGCGCCATGTCGTCGGCTCGACGGCAGCGGAATTGCGGGAGGTGCGCGAGCAGGCGCGCGCCATCCTGAAGGAGAATGCCGAGCCGCCCGAGGGCAAATGGGCGGATCTCGGCGTGCTCGTGCCGGTGCGCGACTTCAAGGCGCGGCACGCCTCGACGATGCTGACCTTCGACGCGGTTGTCGACGCGATCGACCAGATCGAGGCAAAGCGGCGCGAGGCCGCCGCCTGATCACTTCGCGCCGAAGGCGACCTTGATCTCGGGAATCGTCTCGTCGAAGCGGGACTTGAAGGCGCGTTCGGCCAGCAGGGCCTTGGCGACGGCGCGCCCGACCTTGTCGCCCGCGACGATGTCGCTGGGGAAGTGGAAGCCGCAGACGAGGCGGCTCTCGTCATAGCTCTTCACGCGCTCTTCGAGCTTGTCGCTCATCTCGGGAACGGCGGCCTTCAGCAGTTCCGCATAGAGCGCCGCCGTTGCCGCATGGGCGGACGGGAAGGAGGTACCTTCCGGGCGGGCGCCGGGGCAGGGCTTGACGCGGACCTTCGCCCAGAGCTGGAACGGGCGCTGGCGGCTGGTCAGGCGGTGGACGCTCTTCAGGAGGATGCCGAGCTCGACCTGCGCCTCGCGGAACAGCAGCCGGACCTCACGATGGGTGCCGTCGACATAGCGCGTGTCCATGCCGTTGAGAAAGTTCACGAGACCCTGGCGCTGGTCGGCGATCGCCAGCTTCTCGCGCTCCGGCGTGCGGGCCTGGGTGATCTGCTGGACCTGTTCGAACTCGGCCTTGCCCTCGGCGCTGTTCTGCGCCGGCGGCAGGCCGATGATATGGGCGATATCGAGTTTGGCGCCGTCGAGCCAGAGCAGGTAAGGCCGCTGCTGCGCGGCGGCAGGCGTGGCAAGGCCGAGGCCGAGCGCGAGACCGGTGCCGAGGACGGTCCGGCGAACAAGGGCTTGGCGAAAGCGAGCGGCGCGCATCATGTGTCCGGTATCGAGCAAGGGAAGCGGTTCTGATTGTGGCTGAACGAAACGAAGTAGACGATCTATTCCAGCGTCTCTTTGTTAAGCAAAGATTTTCGCTGCTGCGAAGCGTCGCGCTTTTCCCGCGCAAGGCCGCACATTTCGCAATCCGCGGTTATCAACTCAGCCTGTCCATGCTGGTCGGGCGGCATTGCCGGCATTGGCCGAGCTGCTCGGCCTATACCGACGAGGCGATCCTGCGCTACGGGCTGTGGCGCGGCGGCTGGGTCGGTTTCGCCCGCATCTGCCGCTGCAACCCTTGGGGCACGAGCGGCCTCGACATCGTCTGCGAGGCATTGCCGCCCGCGGCGAGGTGGTATAGGCCATGGTCCTATGGCCGCTGGCGCGGGACGAACGTGCCGGCGGCTTTCGATTCCGACGCCGAACCGACTGCGGGCGGCGGAACGTAAACCTCACATTCGCAGCCGGTCTGACTTACGGGGTCCGTATCCCCGAGTGAGCAGGAGCACGATCGATGACGATCTCCCTGACATTTCCCGATGGCGCCAAGCGCGAGTTTCCCTCCGGCATCACCGGAGTCGAGATCGCCAAGGGCATCTCTCCCTCCCTGCTGAAGCGCACCGTCGCGATGGCGCTCGACGGTACCGTCGTCGATCTCGCCGACCCGATCACCGCCGACGCCAAGATCGAACTCCTGAACCGCGAAGACCCGCGCGCTCTGGAACTGATCCGGCACGACACCGCGCACGTCCTCGCCGAGGCCGTGCAGGAACTGTTTCCGGGCACGCAGGTGACGATCGGTCCCGTGATCGAGAACGGCTTCTTCTACGATTTCGCCCGCAACGAGCCCTTCACGCCCGAAGACTTCCCGGCGATCGAGAAGAAGATGCGCGAGATCATCGCGCGCGACAAACCCTTCACGAAGGAAGTCTGGAGCCGCGACAAGGCCAAGGATTTCTTTGCCGCCAAGGGCGAGGCCTACAAGGTCGAGCTGGTCGATGCGATCCCCGCCGACCAGACGCTCAAGATGTACGCGCAGGGCGACTGGATCGATCTCTGCCGCGGCCCGCACATGACCTCGGTCGGCAAGGTCGGCAACGCGTTCAAGCTGATGAAGACGGCCGGCGCCTATTGGCGCGGCGACTCGAACAACGCGATGCTGACCCGCATCTACGGCACCGCCTTCGCCAAGCAGGAAGAGCTCGACGCCTATCTCAAGCAGATCGAGGAGGCGGAGAAGCGCGACCACCGCAAGCTCGGCCGGGAGATGGACCTGTTCCATTTCCAGGAGGAGGGGCCGGGCGTCGTGTTCTGGCACTCCAAGGGCTGGCGCCTGTTCCAGGAGATCATCGCCTATATGCGCCGGCGCCTCGCCGCCGACTATGAGGAGGTGAACGCGCCGCAGATCCTCGACAAGTCGCTCTGGGAAACCTCGGGCCACTGGGGCTGGTACCAGGACAACATGTTCGCGGTGAAGTCGGCCGCGGCGTTCGAGAATCCCGCCGATGCCGAGCGCGACCATCGCGTCTTCGCGCTGAAGCCGATGAACTGCCCGGGCCATGTCCAGATCTTCAAGCACGGGCTGAAGAGCTATCGCGATCTGCCGATCCGGTTGGCCGAATTCGGCAATGTCCATCGCTACGAGCCCTCGGGCGCACTGCACGGGCTGATGCGCGTGCGCGGTTTCACGCAGGACGACGCGCATATCTTCTGCACGGAGGAGCAGCTCGCGGCCGAGTGCCTGAAGATCAACGATCTCATCCTGTCGGTCTACGAGGATTTCGGCTTCACCGACGACCTCGTCATCAAGCTATCGACACGGCCCGAGAAGCGCGTCGGCTCCGATGCGGTCTGGGACCATGCCGAGCAGGTCATGACCAGTGTGCTGGAGAAGATCGCGGCCCAGTCCGGCAACCGGATCAAGACCGAGATCAATCCGGGCGAGGGCGCCTTCTACGGGCCGAAATTCGAGTATGTCCTGCGCGACGCCATCGGCCGCGACTGGCAATGCGGCACGACGCAGGTCGACTTCAACCTGCCGGAGCGTTTCGGCGCCTTTTATATCGGCGCCGATGGCGAGAAGAAGCAGCCGGTCATGGTCCACCGTGCCATCTGCGGCTCGCTGGAGCGCTTCACGGGCATCCTGATCGAGCACCATGCCGGGCATTTCCCGCTCTGGCTGGCGCCCGAGCAGATCGTGGTCTGCCCGATCACCTCGGAGGCGGACGCCTATGCCGAGGAGGTGACGATGGCCCTGATGGGTGCCGGCCTGCGTGCGCGAGCCGACCTGCGCAACGAGAAGATCTCGTACAAGGTGCGCGAGCACTCGCTGGCCAAGGTCCCGGTCATCCTCGCCGTCGGCAAGCGTGAGGCCGAGGAGAAGACCGTGACGGTCCGTCGCCTCGGCAGCCAGGCGCAGACGGTGATGACGCTGGCCGAGGCGCTTGCGGCGCTGGGCGAGGAGGCGCTGGCGCCTGATCTCGCGCGCAAGAAGACCCTCAAGGCGGGCTGACGTAACTTGCCGTCATCCCGGACAAGCTGCGCAGCAGCGCTGATCCGGGATCCATCGTAGGGCTCTGGCGCCCTTCGATGGATCCCGGGGCAAGCCCGGGATGACGGCGCGCCTCCGAGAAAAATCTGGGGCTCTAGCGAATCCTCTCCCCGCCATGCCAGATTGCCGGCGATGCTGACCGGTTCCTATCGCAAGCGGCTCGAGGCCGATCTTCCCCGCTGGGTCGCCGAGGGCTGGCTCAGCGCCGAGAATGCGACGGCCATCAGGCGCTCGGTCGCGCGCGAGCAGGGCGGCGTCCGCCTGCCGGCGCTGCTCGGCCTGCTCGGCGGCCTGCTGATCGCGGCGAGCGTCGCGGCCTTCGTCGCGGCCGGCTGGGAGGATATCCCGCGCCTCGTCAAGCTCGGCATGATCCTCGCGACGATCGCCATCTGCATCGCCTATGCCTTCCGGCTGGAGCGACAGGGCTCGCCGCGCGGTGCCGACGCGGCCGTGACCTGCGGCGTGCTGATCTTCGGCGCGGGCTTGGCACTGGTTGGCCAGATGTATCATCTGCCGGCGGACTGGCCGGGCGGGGCTCTGCTGGTCGCGCTCGGCGGCCTGATCGCCGCCGTCCTGATGCGCTCGAACGGCGCGCTGGCGATCGCCCTGATCGCAATCTGCGCCTGGAGCGGCGGGCGCTGGGAGGAGGCGCGCAGCGGCGCCCATCTCGGCTTCTTCATCCTCTACCTGCCGGCGCTTTGGCTCTCGCTGTCGCGGGACAACCGGCTTGTGCATCACCTTGTCGTACTGGCGGCTGCCGCCTGGCTCGCGATGGCGCCGGGCTACGGGCTGTTCGACCGCTTCGATTACGGGCTGCTGGCCTATGGGCTGGCGCTCGCGGTGTTCTATGTGGCGCTGGGGGCGCTGGCGCTCGACCGGAGCCTGCCGCCGGTGCTGACCGCTTGCCTGCCCTGGGGGCTGCTCGGGCTGGTGCTGGTGCTGAACACGGAGCTGATCCGCATCCTCGACCGCGACGAGGCGCGAGCCGGACATGCCTTCCGCTTCGTGGTCCTGGCCTATGCCGTCGCTATTCCGGTGGTCGCCTGTCTGGCAGGCCTCGCGCGGGAGCGGCGCTTCGCCTGGCCCCTGGCGGCCGGGCTCGCCTTCGCATTGCTGGTGCCGGCCGTCTTCTGGACCGGCATCGTCACCGCCATGGCCGGCAAGATCATCGTCGCGAGCCTGGTGCTTTTGGCCGCGACGGCGCTGGTCGTCGCGGGAGCCGCCGGCGGCATCCGGCGGTTGGTGCTGGCGGGCTCGGTCCTGTTCGGCGTCGCGATCCTGATCCTGCTCTGGCAGACGATCGGCACGCTGCTCGACCAGTCGCTGTTCTTCCTCATCGCGGGCGCTGCGCTGCTGGCCATCGCTTCCGGAGCGCGGCGCCTCTTCGCCCACCTCAACCCGCCTGAGAAGGAAGCCGCCTGATGCGCGCGCTTTCGGCCGATAGCCTCGTCGCGAAGGTGCCGTTGCTCTGGCGCGCGCTGGCGACGGCGCTTTTGCTGATGCTCGTCCTGCTCGCGCTCGTCGAGCAACGGGCGCGGATCCTGCGCGGCGGCGCCGAGATTCGCTTGAAGACGGTTCCGATCGATCCGCGCGATCTCTTTCGCGGCGATTACGTGATCTTGGCCTATCCGATCAGCACGGTGGAAGTCGACGCCGCCAGCAAGACGGATTTCGAGCGTGGCGAGCGGGTCTATGTCACTCTCGGCCGGGACGAGCAGGGCTTTGCCAAGGCGACCGGTGCCACTCGCGACTGGCCCAGGGTGGCGGACGGCGTGGTCGTGATCGCCGGCCGGGTGACCTCGACCTCGACTTGCGCCACCAATGCGGACGGGGCCTTCGATTGCAGCGGCCGGCGCAATCGCCTGCGCGTCGCCTATGGGCTGGAGAGCTATTTCGTGCCGCAAGGCGAGGGCAGGGCGATCGAGACGACCGACAAGGCCCGGATCGAGGTGGTAGCTGCCGTTTCGCCCTTCGGAGAGGCCGCGATCAAGCGCCTGCTGATCGACGGCAAGCCGGTCTATGCCGAGCCGCCGTACTGAAGCGTCCCGCTCGTTCGCGCTGCCTCGATACGATCTCTCGAAGGCGCGTAATCCCGGACGCAGCGAAGCGGAGATCCGGAATCGATGCCTGAACCTTCATCGGAAGCGTTCCGGCCTTGATCCCGGGATGACCCGCGTATTTTTCTGAACGCCATCTTCCGACGAGACGCTCGGCATCACATTGCCGTGTCGGCGCCGCTTCGTCTCACCCCTGCCGCAAAGCCGCTCATGATCCGCCACACGCGCTTGTGACAACGCGCCGCGTGACGCGAATCTCCGGGAGTTATATGAACGGCAGATGAACGAGATCGACAACCTCCGTTCATCTTGAGAGCTGCTCGCCGGGAACCCGTATCGGCTGCCGGCGTTTCGATCCTGACCCCGGTCTGCTGAAGGACTGCCGTTCCTATGTCCTCCCATTCCTCCTTCAGGCGCTTTCTGCTCCTCGGTCGACCGGCCGTGGACGCAGTGCTGGCCGCGCCGGGACGGGATGCGCGGATCGACGTCATCCGCGGCCTCGCCCTGCTGATCATCTTCATCAATCACATGCCGGGGAACGTGGTCTCGGCCTATATGCCGCATAATTACGGCTTTTCGGACGCGGCCGATATCTTCGTGCTGCTGGCCGGCGTCTCGGCGACGCTCGCTTATGGCGGTCTTATCGAGCAGCGCGGCTTCGCGATCGCAGGCCTGAAGCTCGGCGCCCGGCTGTGGACGCTCTACATCGCCCATCTCGCGGTCTTCATCATCGTCTGCGGCGTCGTTGCCACGGCGGTGACGCGGACGCAGAACCCGCTTTATATCGAGGCGATCAACATCCAGCCCTTCTTCCGCGACACGGTCGAGGCCTTGCTCGGCGCGCTGACTCTAACGTACCAGCCGTCCTATCTCGACATTCTGCCGCTCTATATCGTGCTGCTGGCGCTGTTCCCGGCGATCTACTATGCGGCGCGCCTAAGCCCGCTGCTGACGCTCGGTTGCTCGCTGGCGATCTGGCAGGCGGCGCTCGCCTTCGAGCTCAACCTGCCCAATGGCAGCGCAGGCGTGTGGTTCTTCAACCCCTTCGCCTGGCAGGTCGTGTTCACCCTAGGCGTCGTCATCGGCCGGGCGGCGCAGCTCGGCATTCGCGCGCCGCGCCTCATCTGGCTCGATCTCGCGGCGGTTGCCTTCATCGTCTTCGCCTGGGTGGTGAAGGTTTCCAGCGGCAATCCGACCGGCATCGCCGCGCTGAACGACTGGTTCGATTCCGTCCAGCTCGGTTCGGACAAGACCAATCTCGCCTGGACGCGCCTCCTGCATATCGGCGCGTTGGCCTGGCTGGCGATCCGCTGGCTGCCGGCGGGAACCGCGCTGGCCAAGGCCTTGCCGGGCCGTATCCTTGCCAGCGCCGGACAGAATTCGCTTCACGTCTTCTGCGCCGGAATCGTGCTCTCGATCAGTGGACAGATCGTGCTGGCGGAAACTTCCTTCGATCTGGGCGTTCAGTTGCTGATATGCACGGCTGGCGTTACAATTCTGACAGGGTTAGGGATTTTCCTGTCGTGGTACCGTTCGATCACGAAACGCGGCGCAAGCGCCGAGTCTGCCCCGGCCCGTGGCGCATCGCTGCCGCGGCCTTCCTTTTCCTCGCGCTGAATTTGGGATCGCGCGCGGCCCCGATGCCGCCACCGCCCGATGTCCGCTGCCGCGCGGAAGCCGTCAAAACGGCCTTCCAGCCCAACCTGCCGGCGGCGCGCAAAGCGCTTCAGGAGACCGGACGCCTGACCGTGGTCGCGCTCGGCTCTTCGGCAACGGCCGGCTCCGGCGCCAGTGCGGAGGACAAGAGCTATCCGGCCGTGCTGCAGGCGGAGCTCAGCAGGCGCCTGCCGGGGGCGGAGGTCAAGGTTCTCAACAAGGGCGTCGGCGGACAGTCTGCCTATGACATGCTGCTGCGCATGCAGGCCGACGTCATCGACGAGAAGCCGGCCATCGTGATCTGGCAGACCGTCATCAACGATGCCGTTCGCGATATCGGCGAGGACAAGCTCGCCAAGATCCTGCGCAAGGGCGTGGGCAAGGCCCGCGCCGCCGGGATCGAGATGATCCTGATGGACCTGCCCTGGCTACCGCGCGAGGGGCGCTATCCGCATTACGACGATTATCGCGCTGTTCTGGTCAAGACGGCGCAGGACCAGGGCATCTCGCTGTTCCCGCGCTATGCGATGATGAAGGGCTGGTCGAACTCGCGCCAGTTCACGCCGGAGGAACTCGTCGGGATGGACGGCTTGCATCTCGTCGATGCCGGCTATCGCTGCCTGGCGCTGCGCCTCGCCGACGGGATCGTCGCGGGGATTGGGCCGGTCAAGATCGAGGCGTCGGCAGGCGTGAAGCCGACGAACTGAGACCCTTGTCATTCCGGGGCTTCGCGCAGCGAAGAACCCGGAACCCACGACTTGGTGAGCGGCCGCCAACCTCGTATCGGATGTTTCGCTCGGTCGTGGGTTCCGGGTTCACGCCTGCGGCGCGCCCCGGAATGACAATGAGCGTGCGAAGTGGCTGCCGACCTACTTCGCCAAAACCTCGATATCGCGGTCGCTGCCCGACTCGACCTTGAAGTCGCGCGAGTAGACCTGGCCCTCCTGCCGGGCGATCAGGACGTAGTCGCCCTCGGCCAGGATGACCTGCGGGAAGGCGCCGATCGCCTCGCGAATGACGTCGCCGCCCGGCGTCAGTACGCTGAAGGCGGTGCCGGCGAAGGCTTCGCCGCCGGCATTGGCGACGAGCTTCAGCGTGACCTTGGCGGCGCGGTGATGCAGCGTCGCATCCGTGACCTTGCCGGTCTCGACCTTCACGTCGGCACGCTGGATCGCGTTGGAATCGCCATAAGTCGAGACGACGTGATAGGTGCCCTCCGGCAAGCGAATGACCTCGCCCGCCTTGGCGCCGCTGGTGATCAAACGGCCTTCGGAATTGCCCTGCAGCGGCACGAAGACCGAGAAGGAGAGCAGGGGCGCCGGGATCGGCGCGTCTCCGATCGAGCCTGCCAGCGAGAGCGCGCCAGCGCTGATCTGGACCTGATCGCGCAGGCCCTGCTGGCCGAGATTGACGCGCTTGGTGCCGCTGGCGAAGCCGTAGCCGGCATGGACGATGTAGTTGCCCGGAGGCAGCGAGAAGGCCGGCTCGGGCTCCGACGAGCGCGCCACGATCTTGGGAGAGCTGCCGTCGGCGGTTTCGCTGAGCACCCGCCAGTTCAAACCGGAGCGGATCGGCTTGCGGTCGGCGGCGAACTGCGCGGAAACGGACAGGCGCGCCAACCCGTTCGGCGCGACCGGCTGGCCCTGCAGGGGCGCGGGAGCCGGAGCATCGGCGCCGGGGCCGGGATCGGCGGTCTGGGCGCCGGCAAGGCTGGGCGCAAGCAGGACGGCCATCGCGAGGGCCATTCCGACAAGGCGGCGAGCTCTGAAATCCTCACACTTTTTATTCTGCCGCATTTTCTTCACGGGAACCGGTGTTCCCTTCGCTTGAAAATGCTCCAATTCAAGCATGCTTTTCGTCCTCGGCGGTTCTGCGGCGATGTATGAGCAGCTCCGCTTGTCCTCATCATGGCGAAGGAATAGGTCAATTCCCAAGCCATAGTCAGGATGTTTCATGACCGATACGCTCTCTCTGCTCAAGCTGCGTCGCTCCGTGCCGCCGCAGTTCCTCACGGCGCCCGGCCCTGATGGCGCCCAGCTCGACGAGTTGCTCGCCATCGCTGCGCGCGTGCCCGACCATGGCAAGCTCGCGCCCTGGCGCTTCATCGTCTTCAAGAGCGCAGCCCGCGAGGAGGCGGCGGACATCGTCGCGCGCGTCTTCCGCGAGAAGAATCCGCAGGCCAGCGACGATCAGGTCGAGTTCGAGCGCAAGCGCCTGCTGCATGCGCCCGTGATCGTCGGGGTGGTCTCGCGGGCGCGCCAGCACGCCAAAATCCCGCTCTGGGAGCAGGAGCTTTCGGCCGGCGCGGTCTGCATGAACATGCTCGTCGCCGCCTATGCCATGGGCTATGCCGGCTCCTGGCTGACCAACTGGTTCTCGTTCGACCGCGAGGTCCTGAGCGCGTTCGGGCTGGCCGAGGACGAACGGATGGCGGGCTTCGTGCATCTGGGCACACCGACCGCGCCGATCACCGATCGCGACCGGCCGGTGATGGCCGATATCGTCAGCTATTACGGGACCTGATCCGATGATCTATTCGGCCACGCAGGACGATCTCGGCTTCGCGCATGATCCGTTCAAGGCGATCGTCGCGCCGCGGCCGATCGGCTGGATCACGGCGCTGAGCGCCAAGGGCGAGGTCAATCTCTCGCCCTACAGCTTCTTCAACGCGATCTCGTCGCGGCCGAACATCGTGATGTTTTCCTCGGAGAACAAGAAGGACGCGGTCGCCTTCATCGAGGAGACCGGCGAGTTCACCTGCTCGCTGGTGACCAAGGCGCTGGCGCATCCGATGAACCTGACCTCGGCGCCGCTGCCGCGGGGCGAGAGCGAGTATCCGCATGCGGGGCTGGAAATGGCGCCGTCGCGCTTCGTCAAGCCGCCGCGCGTCGCCGGCACGCCGGCCGCGCTCGAATGCAAGCTGCTTTCGATCCAGCAATTGCACGATCTCGACGGGCAGGCGGTACCGCGCTGGATGGTGCTGGGCCAGGTCGTCGGCACCTTCATCGACGACGCCTTCGTCAAGGACGGGCGCTTCGACACGGCCGGCGCCAACCCGATCGCGCGCTGCGGCTATGCCGATTATGCCGAGGTGACGAGCCTGTTCTCGATCACGCGCCCGGCCGGCGGGTAGGGCCGCATCGCACAGGCGTCATTCTCGGGCGGAGCGAAGCGTATGCCCGAGAATCTCAAGACGGATAGGCGCCGGAGCCCCTTTCGGCAGGAGATGCTCGGGTCAAGCCCGAGCATGACGCGCTATGAGCGGCGTCAGCCCTGCGCCAGAGGCTTGGCGCTGTAATCCCCGAATTCCGACAGTGCCTTGTTGATCGCTTCGGCGTCGAGCTTGGCGCCGTCGGGCAAGGTGAGGCGAGGGGGGTCGAGCGTTACCGTCGCACCGGGCGCGAGCACCGTCGCGGCGCGCTGGACGCGCGCGGCGCAGCCGCCGCAATGCATCCCCGAAACCTCGAAAACCTGAGTCATTCGAATCGCCTCCGGCGGTTCATTCAGCCAGTTTGCGAGCCCGTGCGACGAGCCGCTGTGCCTTGATCAGATGGGGACGATCCAGCATTTCGCCATCGAACCCGATGACGCCGGCGCCGGGATTGGCCTCGAACAGCGCGATGATCCGCTCTGCCTTGGCGAGCGCCGCCGGCGAGGGCGCAAAGATCTCGTTGATGATCGGGACCTGCGCCGGGTGGATCGCCATCTTGCCGGTGAAGCCGTCGCGGCGCGAGGCGAGGCATTCGGCGCGGAAGCCGGCATCGTCGCGGAAATTGGTGAAGACGGTGTCGACCGCATCGACCTGAGCCGCCGTCGCTGCAAAGAGCGTCAGCGCGCGGGCGAGGCGATAGGGATCGGCATAGGAGCCGTCCTCCAGCCGGTTGGTCTCGGCGCCGAGATCGGCCGAGAGGTCCTCCGCGCCCCAGGTCAGCGCCATCAGGCGATGCGAGGAGCGGCTGTAGCTGCCGAGCCCGAAGATGGCCTTGCCGGTCTCGGTGCCGATCGGGAGGATGCGTGTGGTTCCGTCCGGCAGGTCGCATTCGGCCTCGCGCACCGCGATCTTGGCGGCGAGGTGTCCGACATCGGTGCCGCCCTCCGATTTCGGTAGCATGATCGCATCCGGCGCGCCCGGCATGACCGCGTCGAGATCGGCATCGCTCATGCCGGTCGACAAGGCGTTGATGCGCACGATCAGCAGCGGGCGCTTCTGCAGGGCGCGCGCGGATTCGAGGAAGGCGCGGGTGATCTCGCGCGCCTGCGGCTTGCCGTCGAGCGCGACGGAATCCTCGAGGTCCAGGATCAGCGCATCGGCGCCGCTTTCCAGGCCTTTCTGCTGCTTCTTAGGGCTGTCGCCCGGCACGAACAGGAGCGAGCGCATCGGCGTCAGACCGCGACCGTGGCGGGGGCCGGGCGCTTGCGCATGAAGGCCTGGCGGCGGCATTGGGCGACCAGCGTCCCGTCCTGCTTGTAGGCCTTGTGCACGAACTCGACGATGCCGGCATCGGGCCGCGAGCGCGACTCGCGCTTGGCGGCGATCTCGGTGGTGCAATTCACCGTGTCGCCCTCGAAGAGCGGGGCGGGAAAGAGGACATCGGTCATGCCGAGATTGCCGATGGTGGTACCGACCGTGGTGTCGTTGACGGAAATGCCGATCATCAGGCCGAGCGTGAACAGCGAGTTCATCAGCGGCTTGCCCCATTCGGTCTCGGTCGCGCAGAAATGCGCATCGATATGAAGGGGTTGCGGGTTGAGCGTCATGTTGGAGAACAGCATGTTGTCCATCTGCGTGACGGTGCGCGTCAGGCCGTGCTCGATGACCGCGCCGACCTGGAAATCCTCGAAATAGATCCCGCCACGCTTGTGACGCACCACATCCGCCATAGACGCCTCCGCCTTCTTCACGCCGGCTGCCGAGCCGGAACGAGAAGTCGTAGAGGGACCTCCATCAGGAGGGAAGCGGAAAGCGCGGAGGCCCCCCGGACGGAGCCGATCTTAACGGTTCGCTTACCATAATGGAGCAATTTTCGACGGTGCCCTCGCAATGCGCGCGGGCCGCCGCCGAAGGTCTCGATGTTCCTCTTCACCACGCCGCAGAGCCAGAGCCGCGAAACGCAGCCAGCGAACCCGGTCGTCAGCGCCATCCGCCAGGGCGCGGAGCGGACGGGGGCGGGGTTCGACTATCTGCTCAAGACGGCGCAGCGGGAATCGTCTCTGGAGCCGACGGCGAAGGCGAGCACGTCGAGCGCCACGGGGCTCTTCCAGTTCATCGAGCAGACCTGGCTTTCCATGGTCAAGCAGGAGGGGCCGAAGCAGGGTCTCTCGCAATATGCCGACGCGATCAGCGAGAGCGGCGGGCGCCTCAGCGTCTCCGATCCGGCGGCGCGCGAAAAGATCCTGCAATTGCGCAACGATCCGCAGGTCGCGGCGGTGATGGCCGGCGCGCTGACCCAGAAGAATCGCGATCAGCTCGCGTCGAGCCTCGGCCGGCAGCCGCAAGCCGGCGAGCTCTATATGGCGCATGTGCTGGGCGCGCGTGGCGCGTCCGACCTGATCCGCGCGGCCGCCAACGACCCCAATCGCGTCGCGGCGCGAGACTTTCCGGATGCGGCGGCAGCCAACCGCTCGATCTTCTACGACAAGGCCGGCCGCGCCCGCAGCGTGCAGGAGGTCTATGGCGTGCTGGCGGCAAGCCATGCCAGCACCCAGGTTGCGGCCAATGTGACGCAGAACCCGCAGGCGGTGCAGGCGCAGGGCGACGTTCCGGTCGCCGAGGTTGCCGCCGGCTTGCGCGAGGGGCGGGCCAAGGGGCTGGTCGGGCTGTTCTCGACCAATGGCTCGCGCGATCCGGTCTCGAAGGCCGTCGCCAATCTCTGGACTACTCCGCCCCGAGGCGGCACGCGCATGGCCTCGCTCGAAGGCGGCGAGCGCTATTTCCCGCGTTCCGGCCAGGGCGAGACGATGTCCGATGCAAACCCGGTTGCGATCGGTGCCGCGACCGGCGCCGCGGCCAAGGCCGTCAGCGCGCCGCTGCCGCCATCGCGGCCGAGCGATCTGTCCCAGCCCAGCGTCGCGACGTCGCAGCCGGCCGGTAAACGGCGCAGCGGACCGCTCGACCTGTCTTCCTTCATGATCCAGCGGAGCGGGGCATGATCGTTCGTCGCTTCCTGCTCTGGGCCCGGACCGCACCGGCGGAGGCGCGCGCGAGCGGCGCCGCGGCTTTGGCGGGGGCCTATCTGCGCTCAGAGATGTCCGACGAGGACAAGCACGAGGCCGAGACCGCGCTGATGGCCTTGATCGACGATCCCTCGCCCTTGGTGCGCCGTGCGATCGCCGAGGAGATGGCGCCCTCGATGCGCACGCCGCGCAATCTCGCGCTGAGCCTGATCGCCGAGCAGAGCGATGTCGCGGCGCTCGTCCTGGCGCATTCGCCGGTGCTGACCGAGGCCGATCTGGTCGATGCCGCGGCGATCGGCGACACGCTCGCGCAGAAGGCCATCGCCATGCGCCGCTGCCTGCCGTTGAGCGTCTGCGCGGCGCTGGCCGAAGTCGGCTGCGAGGAGGCGCTCGTCACGCTCGCGGGCAATCGCACCGCCGAAATTCCCGAGTTCTCGCTGGAACGCATGATCGAGCGGCACGGCGACAGCGGCACCTTGCGGGAAGCGCTGCTCGAACGTGCCGATCTGCCGGGTGGATTGCGCCAGGCGATCGCCGCCAGAGTCTCCGATACGCTGGCGAGCTTCGTGGCCGGTTGCGGCTGGCTGACGCCGGAGCGCAGCGCGCGGCTGGCGCGCGAATCGACGGAGCGGGTCGCGGTTGCGCTCGCGGCCGGCGGCGAGGCCAGCGATGCGCCGGCGATCGTCGAGGTTCTTAGGGTCACCGGCCGCTTGACGCCGGGGCTGATGCTGCGCTCGCTGCTGAGTGGCGAGCCGGCCCTCGCCGAGGCGGCCTTCGTCGCCCTGTCGGGCCTGCCGGAGCAGCGGGTCGCGGCGCTGCTGCGCGACAGGCGGGGTGCCGGGCTGAAGGCGCTCTGCCGCAAGGCAGGGCTCTCGGCTGCGCTGGAGCCCGCTTTCACGGCCGCCATCCTCGCGCTCAACGCGCGTGGTTTCGACCGGAGCAGCGTCCGCCAGGGCATCGATCGCGGGCTGTTGCGTGCGGTCCTGATCGCTTGCGAAACCCGCGAAGGCCCGGAGGCCGACGGACTGATGGCGATGCTGCGCCGCATGGATGCGGAGGCCGCCCGCGAGGAGGCCCGCAATCTCGCGGATTCGCTTGCCGACGACGCCGCGCTGGCACTGCTCGTCGAAGCCGATCCGGCCTTCCTGATCGAGCTTGCCGAGAGCGATCTGCGCGACGCTGCCTGAGCGGCGCTGTCGGGATTCGATAAGCTGCAGCACTGCGCGGTCATTCCGGGCTTGACCCGGAATCCATCGTAGAGCGCTGGAACCCTTCGATGGATTCCGGGTCGGCGCCGCTATAGTGGCTTGTCCGGAATGATGGCGCGTTTCCCGGATTGGTCGTTTCGGAGCCTCGTCATCAGGGTCGAAGGCTCAGTAGCCGAACTGCTCGCGCAGGATGCGCTCGTCCAGGCTATGGCCGGGGTCGTGCATCATGACGAGGTCGACGCTGCGGTCGATCTCGATCGAGACGGAGCTGACCTCGTCGATCTGCGTGTGATCGGCGACGGAACTGACGGGGCGCTTGTCGGCTTCCAGCACCTCGATGAAGACCTTGGCATGGTCGGGCAGCAGGGCGCCGCGCCAGCGCCGCGGCCGGAACGCAGAGATCGGCGTCAACGCCAGAAGCGGCGCGTCGAGCGGCAGGATCGGACCGTTGGCCGAGAGGTTATAGGCGGTCGAGCCGGCGGGCGTCGCCAGCAGCAGGCCGTCGGCGATCAGTTCGGACAGGCGCACCTGACCGTCGACCGAAATGCGCAGCTTCGCGGCCTGATAGGACCGGCGCAGCAGCGAGACCTCGTTGATCGCCTTGGCCTGCACCCTCGCGCCGTTGCGGTCGATGGCCTCCATCGACAGCGGATGCACGATGCTGCGCTGGGCTGCGTCCAGCCGCTTGGTCAGGCCGCGCTCCTTGAACTCGTTCATCAGGAAGCCGACCGAGCCGCGATTCATGCCGTAGATCGGCTTCCCGGTCCCCAGGAAGCGATGCAGCGTCTGGAGCATCAGGCCATCGCCGCCGAGCGCGACCACGACCTCGGCCTTGGCCGGATCGGCATTGCCGTAACGCTCGACGAGCTTCTCGAGCGCCGCCTGCGCTTCAGGGGTTTCGCTGGCGACGAAGGAGATCGCGCCGAATCGTTCGGTCATAGCGTGTCCTGAAACGGCAGGCCCTGCGGCATCGGGGCAGGCTTAACACGTCAGGACGCCCGGCCGCGAGGCCATGGCGGCAACAAAGTCCCGATGACGGAAAAGGCCGGGCTTTCGCCCGGCCTCGACATGAAACGAAAAGGGACGAGGCTCAGAGAGCGGCGCTCCACTGCACCGGCACCATCTCGAAGCCTTTGCCGTCCTTGGCGATGAAGCCGGTCGCCGGGAAGGGCGCATGGTAGAAGGCGACCTGCATCCGCTCGGCCGAGACCATGTCGAGGAGCTTGCGCCGCGTCGCCGCCGCCTGCGGGCCGTCCATGTCGAAGACGGCCGACCAGTCTGGGTTGCGCACGAACAGGGCCGGATGATTGGTCGTGTCGGACATGATCATCATCTTGCCGTTGCCCGAGGTCAGCGCGAAGACGGTATGGCCGGGCGTATGGCCGGGGGCCGCGATCGGCGTCAGCCCGGGCAGGAGTTCCTTGCCGGGCTCGAACTGCTTCACATCCTTGGCGACCGGGCCGAAGACGCGGCGCACGCCGGCGAAGGCGCCCTTCATGGCCTCGGGCGCGGCGTTCATCTTGGCATCGTCCATCCAGAAGGCCCATTCGGCCGCCGGGACCATCACCTCGGCATTGGGGAAGACGGCGGTGCCGTCCTTCAGCCGGAAGCCGTTGATGTGGTCGCCATGGAAATGGCTGAACACGACGCTGGAGACGTCCTTCGGATCGAAGCCAGCCGCCTTGAAATTCGCCATCCAGGTGCCGGAGGTCGGTGCACCCGAATCGCCGTTGCCGGTATCGATCAGGGTGAGCTTGCCGCCATGCTGGATGGCCAGCGTCGTGAAGGTGATGTTGAGCGCGTCCTGCGGCAGGAAAGCCTCTGCCATCGCCTTCTTGACGTCAGCGAGCTCGGCATTGCGGACGAAGCCCTCGAGCGGGCGCTTGCCGAACCCGTCATTGAGCGCCGTCAGGGTGACGTCGCCGATCTTGTAGCGGTAGAAACCGGGAGCCTGATTCACGGGAACTCCTTGAGCATGGGCCGGGCTGAAACCGGGCAGATCGAGTGTTGCAGCGGCAACGAAAGCACCGGCGCCGACCAGAGCGGCACGGCGCGTGAAATCTGTGTCCTGCATGTAGCTGTTCTCCCTGGGATCGTAGGCAGACTAGCGGCGGCCCGGCGGCATTCAACCGTGCGGGACGGCCGGCAGGTCAAGTTTCCGTGAGGCCCGGCTCCGTCGGCGCCCCGGATGAAGCCGGCTCGCGACGGGCGAGCGCGCGCAGCATGGCGGCGCAGAGCGCGAGCGAACCGACGACACCCTGGCCGGAGCAATCGGCGACGAGGGCCTGGAACGCCAGCGCTTCGTCATTCGCGAAGCATTGCAGGCTCCAGCTCCAGCCCGGCGCCTTCTGCCGCAGCAGCGACACCGCAATGTCGATATCGGCGCTGACGGTGCCGAGCGTCTTCCAGAACGAGCCGTGTTGATAGATGCCGCCCGCCGGCGTGCGACGATTGACCAGCCGCGTCGGCTTGCGCCGAACGACGAAGCCGAGCGCCTCGTAGATATCGGCATCGAGCTCGCGATCCGGCTTGCTGGAGGCCTCGCAACGGTCCGCGAGCGTGAGGAGTTGTGTCCGGTCGTCCATTCCGGTCCGTATACAGGTCGATCAGATCGATGGGCGCTGGTGCGGCGCCGCAGGCGGCAGATTTAACCCATGATAGCGCTCGCCCGCCAGTCACGGAATGGCGGGCCGACAGGCGCCGATGTCACGGGCCGACGACAGTTCCCCGCGCGCTGCCGCCGGGCACGCGGCAGGAGCAGCCGATGCCGATGGGGGCAGGCTCATACAGCGTGCAGGTCTTGACCCGCGTGCTGCACATTCCGCCTTCGGCGGTCGGAACGGCGCCGTAGACGGGATAAACCGGATAGGCGGGATAGACAGGATAGCGGGGATAGACCGGCCCATAGGGGTAGGATGCAATCGCACCTAGCGTCGCTGCGGCCGCCAGGCCCGTGCCCCAATAGGGATAGCCGCGGTATCCGCGATAATAGCCGGCGTGGCGCCAACCCCAGCCGCCGCCGCGCCAGCCCTGCCGGTAGAACCCAAATCCCGGCCGCGCTCCGAATGGCCTCACGCCGATGCTGCGCGCATGGAAGCCGCCATGCCGGAAGCCGGCACCGCCGAAATGAGGCTGGGCTGCAGCCGGCAGGCTAGCGGCCAGAAGCAGTGGTGCGGCTGACGCCGCGACAAGAAGAAGATGACGCATGCGAACCTCCCTGGAAACCGGGATTTCGCCCCATCAGATCAACGTGTGGGTGCTTGCGTGGTTCCCGGACTTAATTGTCGAAAAGGCGGGAGCGGCTCTTGCAGCGATAACCGACGAAGCAGGCCTGGCTGTCGCCGCTCGGCACGAAAGCGGCTTCCTGGTCTTCGTCGATCTCGCAATAGCTGCGATCGCGAACGAAACGGTCATAGGTGTAGCCGCCGGTTCCGAGCACGACGGCGCCGTGCACCTGAACGTCGCGCTGGCTCGCCGAGCAGGGTCGCGAGACGGTTGACGGGCGCGTTTGCGCCGTCGCGAGTCCCGCAGGGAGCAAAAGCGCTAGCGTGAGTACAAAGGTCTTCATCGAAGCCTCCAGAAGCTTGAGCTGATTGATCAACCGCCCGGCACCTCAAACGTTCCGGTCGCGGTCGCTCTGTCAAGATCGCGTTGCCCTGCAGGTATCGCAGCCCCGATGCCGATCCGCGCCGCCTCATTCTGGCCTTGGCCTGCGTCTTGTCTCGGCATCGCCCGAATCCCTTGGAGAGCGACGTCATGAAACTCCTGCTGATTGCCGCACTCGGTGTCCTCGTTGCGCTGCCCGCCGCCGCGCAGCAGCAGCAGCTTCCCCAGCGCAAGCCGGGGCTCTGGGAAACGAAATCGGTGGGAAATGAGGGCGAAACCCTCGCCAAGCAATGTGTCGGGGCGGGAACCGACCAGTCGGTCGTCGGCGGCCTCGCCGCCGGTGCCTGCTCGAAGATGCTGGTCACCAAGACGGCCACCGGCTACGCCGTCGAGACGGAATGCACCGTCGGCCAGATCAAGGCATCCGGCAGCAGCGTCATCACCGGCGATTTCCAAACCTCGGTCCGCACGGAAGGCACGACGAAGATCAGCGGCATGCCGGGACAATCCGGTCCTGTCGAGCGCAAGCTGGTCGTCGAGGCCAAGCGCGTGGGCGACTGTGCCGCCGGCCAGAAGCCCGGCGACATCATCATGCCCGACGGCAAGGTGATCTCGATGCCTTCGGCGAAGCCGGCGCCGTAGACCTGTCGATCGACAGGCCAGGGTGAGAGGCCCGCGCTCGTGCGGGCTGACCCTTCGGAAAATGGTGCCGGCGGAGAGGATCGAACTCCCGACCTTCGGTTTACAAAACCGCTGCACTACCGCTGTGCTACGCCGGCGCCGTCACATTCGGCCTCGCGGCCGAACCGAAGCAGCGGTTACCAGCCGCGCGGCGCGAGGGCAAGCCTGAGATGAGCCCATAAAAAAGCCCCGCCTTGGGAGGCGGGGCCGGGTTCGCGGTCAGGCGACGATCATTCCAGGATGTCGCGGTTCTTGGTTTCCGGCAGGAAGAGCAGGCCGATCACGAAGGTGCCGAGCGCCACGATGATCGGATACCAGAGGCCGGAGAAGATGTTGCCGCTGGCGGCCACGATGGCGAAGGCGGTCGGGGGCAGGAAGCCGCCGAACCAGCCGTTGCCGATGTGATAGGGCAGCGACATGCCGGAGTAGCGGATGCGGGTCGGGAAGAGCTCGACCAGCAGGGCCGCGATCGGCCCGTAGACCATCGTGACGAAGAGCACGAGGATGAACAGGATGCCGACGGCCTGGAGGGCGCGGCTGCTGGAGAGCAACTCGCCGATCGAGGGCGTCTTCAGGATGCTCGGATCGCCCACCTTGGGATAGCCGGCGGCCTGGGCGGCGGCGGTGAGTTCGGCCACTCCGCTCGGCGCGTCCTTGCCGTTGATCGTCGCCTTGAGCGCCGAGCCGGCAGGGCCGGGCACCAGATCGTAATGGATCGAGTTGGTGGCCAGCGCGCGGCGAACGACGTCGCAGGGCTTGGTGAAGGTCCGCACGCCGACGGGGTCGAACAAGGTGCCGCATTCGGCCGGATCGGCGGTCAGGACCAGCTTCACGTTCTCGGTCGCGCTGATCAGGTTCGGATTCGCGGTCTTCGCCAGCATGGTGAAGAGCGGGAAATAAGTCAGCGCCGCGATCAGGCAGCCGGCGAGCAGGATGGGCTTGCGGCCGATCTTGTCAGAGAACCAGCCGAAGAAGATGAAGAACGGCGTGCCGAGCAGCAGACCGAGCGCGATCAGCAGGTTGGCGGTGGTGCCGTCGATCTTCAGCGTCTGCGTCAGGAAGAACAGCGCGTAGAACTGGCCAGTGTACCAGACGACCGCCTGGCCGGCGGTGCCGCCGAACAGCGCGATGAGGCCGATCTTGGCATTCTCCCAGTTGCCGAACGCCTCGGAGAGCGGCGCCTTCGACTGGGTGCCTTCTTCCTTCATCTTCACGAAGGCCGGCGATTCGGAGAGCTGGAGACGGATCCAGATCGAGAAGCCGAGCAGGATGATCGAGAGCAGGAACGGAACGCGCCAGCCCCAGGCCGCGAAGGCTTCCGGCGACATGCTGAGGCGCAAGCCGAGGATGACGATCAGCGAGAGGAAGAGGCCGACCGTCGCGGTGGTCTGGATCCACGAGGTGTAGAAGCCGCGCCGGCCCATCGGGGCATGCTCGGCGACATAGGTCGCGGCCCCGCCATACTCGCCGCCGAGCGCGAGGCCTTGGAGCAGGCGACAGGCGATGAAGATCGCGGGCGCGGCGTAGCCGATGGTCTGGAAGCTGGGCAGCAGGCCGACGACGAAGGTCGCGATGCCCATCACCGTCATGGTGACGAGGAAGGTGTATTTGCGGCCGATCATGTCGCCGAGGCGGCCGAAGAACAAGGCGCCGAAGGGACGTACCGCGAAGCCCGCCGCGAAGCCGAACAGAACGAAGATGAACTTCGCGGTGTCGTTGTCGCCGGGCACGAAGGTCTGGGCGATGTTGGCGGCGAGCGAGCCCGCCAGATAGAAGTCATACCACTCGAAGACCGTGCCGGCCGACGAGGCGATGATGACCTTCCTTTCCTCCTTGGTCATCGGCCGGGGCGCGGCCCGCGAGTCCGATGCTTGTGATGCCATGCTCATGGCGCTTGTCTCCCCTGATGAAGCCCTGAAGCCGGGCTTAAGCCCGGCAACCTCGTTCGCGCGGTTCACGTTCTGAATGACGGTGGCCGCGCTGCCGGACGACGGGTGAGTCCCGTCGTTCCAGCTCGCTTCAAAGGATTGCGCGCGGATCGCCGCGGGGGCAATCAGGCACTTGGTCTTGCACCGTTCGTCTAAGAGACCATCGGTGGGGGAGGCGCGCGGCCGGAACAGAGCGCGGAAACGCCCTTCTCCCGGCGTCGCGGAGGGCGCGGCTCAGCGGCGCCGGCTGGCCGCGTAGAGCGCGATCGCGGTCGCGTTCGAGACGTTGAGGCTGGTGATCGAGCCGGGCACTTCGAGCCGGGCGACATGGTCGCAGAGCTCGCGCGAGCGCTGGCGCAGGCCCTTGCCCTCCGCGCCCATCACCATGACCAGCGGGCGGCGCAGCGCGACGTCGTCGAGGGCGACATCGCCGTCCGAATCGAAGCCGATGCGCAGGAAGCCGCGCTTGCCGAGCGTATCGAGCGCGTCGCCGAGATTGCGCACGGCGATCAGCGGGACATGCTCCAGCGCGCCGGAGGCGGATTTGGCGAGCACGCCGGTGGCGGCGGGCGAGTGCCGGATCGTGACGATCACGGCCGCGGCGGCGAAGGCGGCAGCCGAGCGCAGGATGGCGCCGACATTGTGCGGGTCGGTGATCTGGTCGAGCGCAAGCACGATCGCGTCGTCAGGCAGGCTGTCGAGATCGGGCGAGGGCAGGGGATCGCAGACGAGATAGAGACCCTGATGCACCGAATCGGGTGTCAGCAGGCGGTCGATCTCGGAAGGACGCACGATCTCGGCTTCGAGCGGCAGGTCCCCGACTTGCTCCTGCAGGCGGCGCAGGCCATTTTCCGTCGCGAGCAGCCGCCGGAAGCGCCGCTGCGGATTCTTCAGCGCCTCGACGACCGGATGCACGCCGTAGAGCACGGCCTCGTCGATCTCGCCCGGCCGGTGCGGCGGCGGACCGTCAGGGCGGCGGGGGCCCGGTCTGCCCCCGGCGGGCCTGGCATGTTTCGGGCGGAACGGCGGAGCCATCGCTCTCTCCAGTGATTGCCGGATTGCCGTGCCACGCCACGGCGCGCTTGGCCAGCGCGAACCAGCCTTTGCCGACATATCCAGGAGGACAGGAGCCATGATGCCACAGGAAACCGACCGGCTGATCGTGATCACCGGAGGGCCGGGCGCGGGCAAGACGAGCCTGATCGAGGCCTTGGCTGCCAGCGGCCATGCAGTGCGGCCCGAGGCCGGGCGCGCCGTCATCCGCGACCAGCAGGCGGCCGGCGGCCGAGGGCTGCCCTGGGCCGATCGCGCCTTGTTCGCGGACCCGATGCTGGCGGCGGACCTGCGCAGCCATGCCGAGGCCGTCGCGGGAGGCGGGACGGTGTTCTTCGATCGCGGCCTGCCCGACATCGCCGGATATCTGACGCTATGCGGTCTGCCGATTCCCGATCGCGTCGAGCGGGCGGCGCGCGAATTGCGCTATCGCCGCACCGTCTTCATCGCACCGTCTTGGCCGGAGATCTTCGCGCAGGACGCCGAGCGGAAGCAGGATTTCGCCGAGGCGGAGCGGACCTACGCGGCCATGGCCGAGACCTACCCTCGCTACGGCTATGTGCTCGTCGAACTCCCGCGTGCCAGCGTCGCGGAACGCATGGCCTTCGTCCTGAGCCATCGTCCCGCTTCCGGCTGACCGGCTTGCGGCCGCATTGCCGCGCCTTCACAACGAATTCGCACCATCGGTCTTTTTGCCGTTGACAGGGCGCGGCCCGGTCACCATAAGTCCGGCCGCGCCTACCGGTCGTCGCGAAAGTGACATATCGGTGGCCCTGGGCTCACAGAGCCGATGAAGGGCGCAGGCGGGGGAATGTCCCGAGCGGCAAAGGGGGCGGACTGTAAATCCGCTGGCTATGCCTTCGCAGGTTCGAGTCCTGCTTCCCCCACCACCATTTTTTTAAGCATTTGATTTCCCATCCTTTTTAGCTTCGTTCCCCGCACCTGATGACGAGGTGCGGGAATAGACGTTCTTTTTCGGTTCCGGGAGCAGGAGCGAAGCAGCCTCTTCAGCGAGGCGTTGGCGGTTCGCTTTCTTGGTGTAGAGCGCCGCCATCCCGCGACCGCTCCAGCCGAAAATCGCATCGAGTTGAGCGTCGGAGGCGCCGCCGTTCGCCGCACGCGTGGCGCCGGCTTTCCGAAGGCCGTGGGCTCGACCAGGTACGTCTGCCGCGACGCACGCATCAGCGAACCAGTTGCCGAATCCTTCCTTGCTCATCGCCGTGCCGTCAGCCTTGGCAATGAAGACCATGTCGCCGGTCTTGGTCGCTTCGATCGATGCCGCCAACGGGGGCAGGAGAGGGAGCACCACGGTAACCTTGCCCTGCCCCTTTTCCGTGGTCATGTGGATCAGGCCATTGCGGACGTGCTGCCGGCCAAAGCAGGAAGCATCGCCCCGACGAAAGCCGGTGTAGAGCAGGATATCGAAGGCCAGCCGCTCCCGCGTGCCGATTGGCCACTTCTTCTCGAACCGATCGCATTCGTCGTCGGTCCAGGTGTGATGTCCCTCCGTCTTAGGCTTTGACACCTTCACATCGCGCGTCGGGTCCTCTTTGACGTGCTCGGCGTCGACGGCCCAAACGAACATGCCCCGCATGGTCTCGACGAAGTGGCGCGCCATGGCTGGAGTGTCGCGGCGTCTATCGCGGCCGGCTACGACTGCCTTTCGCGTGATCGCGGAAAGGGGCTTATCGCCGGCCGTCTCCAGCACATGCTTCATGATGTTCTCGCGCTGGCGCCGCGTAGCATTCGACAGGCCGCCCCAAGCTTGGCTGCCTTGGTAGACCTTCCACAGCCACCGGAGCGTGCCGGAGCCGCCTGCCAGCTTCTTCTGGACAGGCTCACCAACAAGCGCGGCCTCATAAGCCTCTTGGAACTCCTCGCTGCCATAGTCAGCGGGGAGCCGCACGCGCTTGCCCTTGCCGCGCCGGAAATACCAGACGGGGTTACTGTGCCGGTTGAACTCGCGATGGGCGTGTGGATAGCGAGGGCGAGGCATGTCGTCGATCACAGCACGACCTCCTCTTCCGGCTCAACAACCATCTGCGTCTGATCGGGCTGAGGCCGGGCATTCTCCCCGATCAGCACACGAATGGTCCCGTCAGGGGCGACCTCGACGACCGCTTTGACCCGCGCCTGAGCAACCGCGCGAACCGTGCGAGCGATATCGGCTTGCGTGACCTTGGCGGCGGTGCGGGGCATCAGAAAATACTCACCCGATGCTCTTCGCGCAGCCACTCCTTGATCGGCTTCCGAAGGGCGAACCATTCCCCGCTGACGCGAAGGTCCGCGAAGCGTGCATGCAAAGCCTTTTCGGCGGCTTGAGGCGCCGGCCATGATGTCAGAAGCTCGATAGGGCGATGGTTCGCCGTCTTCAAAGAGTGAAGGCGTTGAGCGATGTTCTTCGTGAAGCCGATCTTCACGCGATAGCCGCAGCGGATCACATAGATTGTATCAATGCGGGGCGGCTTCAGGCTATCGATCAGCGCTTCCCGCGTCTCATTGAACGTTGGGAGCCATTCCCGTATGGCGGTTTCGTCATAGGTGCAGAGGCGCCCCAGGACGAAAGCCTTGGGGACCTCTCCACGCTCCGAGAGCTTCCGAAGCGTCTTTTCGTCGACGCCAAGGATCACTGCCGCTTCGGACAAGCGAATGCGCTCTGGCTGTCTCTGAGCCCGACTCATGGCGTGGCCTTTGGGGCGGGGGGAAGGGGCTTGGGCATCCAGCGGGTTGGCATCATCGTGTCTTCGCTGAAGCCGCCGTCGAACGAAATCCAGCCCTCCCAGTAGTCGCGATCGTCCTGCCCAATCCACCGGCCGCCCTCGTCGCGATACTCGGTCGTGCCGCCTTCATCGGTATACCAAGAGCCCTCAGTCACTCGGAACGTGGAGCCGAGATTCCCATCGCCTTGCGGGCAGTAGAGCAGGACCGGCGTCCCATCCTTCGGCGCCGTGCTGATATCCTGCCACGCCTCTGCCTGAAAAGCGGTGATGGCGGCGCGGGCTATCTTGCGGTACTGCTCAATGAATTCTGGCGAGAGCAGGTCCCACGGCTTGTTGCGCGGGACGCCTCTGTACATAGCCCTCGCCACCGCCTCGACGATCTTCTCATCATGAGTCATGGGCGGTCCTTTTTGTGCGCATCCGCGAGACCTGCTTTGCTGTCCTCCAGAGCTGAGAGGGCGCGCTCCGAGATAGCCTTTAAGGCGCCTCGACCGACCTTCGCGAAAACCTTGCTATCGTCGGATGCCCGCATCGCAGCAAGGGCCGCAATCCATACCAGCGCGTCTTTCAGCGCATTGCTGGCGGAGGCGTTGTATGCCTCGACCGCAGCCAGTATCATCGGCGCAATGGTTTCGCGGTTTCGATCGCTCATCGGCTGCTCGAAAGGCCCGTGAACTGCGCACCGCTGCTTGTCATAGGCAGCCACCGCAGATTTCAGAGCATCATCACCACTAGGCTCTGGCCGGACACTAGCGGATGCCAACCCAGATCCTTCCTCTACGCGCGAGATGAGTGAGGAGAGGGTCATGCGGCCCTCGCGGTCTGTCGCGACAAGGCCTTGGCTTGCCGATCATAGAGAACGACGTTGACCGTAGCCGCGAGGTTCATGCAGAACGCCGTGGGGATCATGATGCGCAGCGGGCACCATTCTAGGGTGGCCGCGCCAAGCGTCCCGTCCTCCGGGCCGAAGACATAGAACGCGCTCTCAGGGTGCTCGAACCGATGCAACGGCATCGCACCCTCGACGAGATCGACGGCCACCGGCACAGCGCCGAACGGGATCATCTGCTTAAGGTCATCGCCGCGCAGGATGGGGATATGGCGCTCCGCCTTGGTCGTATTGGTTGCGCAGCGAATGCGCTTGCCCTGCGTCCGGTCGCCAGCGATAGCGACCATTGAAGCGCCGTAGCAATGCGCTGCACGAAGGACGCCGCCCAGGTTGTCGGTGTTCTTGATGCGGTGAAGGCCGATTGCTGAATAGCCGCGCATGCTACCTTCCCTCCCCATCGACGTGCTCGTACAGTTCGGGCTTTGTCGGCTTATGGAACATCGCGCGAGCAACCAGCCAGACGATGCCGACGATGAAAGTCAGGGTGATGGAAAGGCCGAGGAGATCGAGAAGGGTCATGCCGAAACTCCTTCACGAGAGGGGTTCAGCATCGCCTTGAAGATTTCGATCGAGGTCTTGCGCTCGACTACGGGGCGGAAGCGAGTTGCCCGAAATAGACCAGATGGCGTGATGCGAACCATGTCGCGTGGAAGAAGGCCGAACTCCCTCAGGACGAGGTGCGGGCCTTGCTCGGTCTCGCGAACATCTGCCACCTCATAGATACCCCCCACCTTGAGAGGCATCTCGACGCCTAAAATTGGCTTTGCGTCGATACATTCAACGCGCTGTCCGACGTAGAACATCACCGCACCATGATTTCTAGGAGTTGCACGGCGCCAAAGACGCCAGACATGAAGAGGCAGAAGCCGGCCAGCTTCAGCGCCCGAGACCCAATCGGGTCGGACTCCCATGCTGTGGGCTGGGGGATGTAGGGGCTACGCATTGGAAGCCTCGCGAGCTTTGAGCATGGCGTCGGCAAGCGCGTAGGCCGTCGTCGCGATTTCCTCGGCAGGGCCGGGCTGGATGCGGTAGGAGGACATCTCGCTGAAATCAGGGATGCTTGCGAGAGCCTGTCCCGCGAACCAGTCGCGAAGGGACATGCCGGGCTTGTCGACCAGCGTAGGCACCGTGAACTGACAACGCCCATCGCCTTGGACGTGAGAGCCTGATTGGTAGCGCTCGGGGAACGCCGGCCCACCGTCATTGTTCGTGGTCATCCGAGCCTCCTGGGCAACGGTTGCTTGTGTTCGGGAAGCGGGGTCGACGCGCGGCACTGAGGCGGGCGCTTGTCGAAGCCTCGGGACTGGAAGAAAGAGGGCTTGGCGATGGCTCCGGTGTGCTTGTCGCGAGCCCGGTCCGCCTTCCGAATGCGCCTGATGTCGTCGGCGGTTTTCGGAGCGTGGCAGCAAGCCTTGCCGAGGAGCTTCCCATCGTCCGCCGTCAGCTTGCGGGACTTGTCCATCACGAGAGCTTCTGGGAGTGTGTGGTCGACCTCGTAGGGCTTCACGCCAAGCACAAGGCCGCAGCCCTCACAGACGATCCGACCCTTCGCGTTGGTCGCGCGCAGGATGATCGCGGCGCGCGTCTTCCGGTCGAACTCACGCCGCATGGCTGGCCTCCCGGTCGTCAGCGAAGACGACGCCGTGCTGCGCGCCGAACGCGAAGATCAGCTCGATGAGATCGGTCATCTCATGCTTGGTCAGATCCGACGACGAGCGGCCGATGTTGACGAAGCCGGTTCCGTCCAGGTTCGGGACGGCTCGCAGCTCGCGCTTGAGGCTGTCGAGGAAGATCAGCTTCCAATCGTCCGGCTTGAGCGTCAGGCCGTGCCACGGCAGTTGGCGGGCGATGTCCGTCAACATGGCCCACATGCGATCGTTCTGAGGCAGGCTTCGCTTGCTGGCCTTGAACTCGCAGCGGGTGCCGGCAGGCGCCCTCATCACCCACGAGGCCGCACGGCTGCGAGCCATTGGGCTGTCGAGGATGACCAAAGCCCTGCTCATGCCGCCTCCTTGCGGGCATTGCCGAAGGCGCGGACGCGCTCGACAACCCGATCCAGTTCGGCGTTGAAGGCATCGACGCTGTCGGAAAGCTCGCGGATATAGGCTTCGTCGCGCGTGGCGGTGGTGACGAAGAGCGGCATGCCGGGCCAATAGATCGCGATGTCGAGCCATTCTCGCTCGGCAACCCAAAGCTGGCCTTGGCACTGCGCCTTATGCTCGGGCGGGAACTCGCCGCGAAACATGGCTTCGATAAGCAGATGCGGGAGCTTCGTCTTGATCTCGACAAGCCCATCGGAGCCGACAAGACTATCCGGCGATGCGCCCTTGCGCCCGCTACGGATGAAGCCAACGCGCTCGCATGACTGGTCGGTCATGAACTCGTAAGCGGTGCGGGCCTCGTCCTCCATGAGCTTACCCCGCTCCATATGAGCGTTGCTGTAGCTCTCCATGGGCTCGCCCGTGATGATCTCGCCAGCGAGCTTGTAGAGGTACGTCTGGCGCGTTTTGCTTTCGGCGCCAGAGCGGCCTTTTGCCATGACGGTTGAGAACTCGCTGGCGGTGGGGATGCCCATGCGGGCGCGGAACCACTCGGCGCTGTTCTGGTCGCAGGAGATGACCTCAGCCACGACGCTGCTCCTTCTGCTTGAGCAGACCAAGAGCGAAGTCGAACTTGTCGGCGCGGATGTCCGCCAAGTCCTCGACCTTGATGTGCTTGAGAAAGCGGGCCTTGTCAGAATCCGTCGCCTCGATCAGCTCGCGCAGGATGATAACCTGCTGCTCAGTGATGGTGTCGGGGGCATCGGCAGCTTTGCCGTCGTCGTCTTCACCGCGTGAAGTCAGATTGAGCAGCAGGCCAGCGGTGTAACGCTTGCCGTAACTGGTCGAAGACCCGACTGCCTGGACGGCATTCTTGCTGCCAGTGGAGTCATGCGGCAGGACGATCGTCGTATCTTCCTGATGCCCTTCGCAGTGCATGAGGATGCCGGTGACAGTGATCTTACCGTCAGGCGCCATACCGACCTTAAAGGACAGCGAGAAGCCATGCCGCGCGAGGACCGGGCGGATCGCCTCGTTGGTGTCCTCCCACAGGGCATAAGGCGTGCTCTGGATGACCTTGTCGCCACCCTTGTCCTTGATGGTGATCTTGCCCTTGCGGTCGACAACCGGAAGCTCCGGCTGCATCGCCGCAAGTGCCTCGGCATACGCCACGCGGGCGTGCCGCAGCATGGCGCGTTCCTGCATCTCGAAAAGCCGCTCCATCTTCTCGATATCCACCTGAGGGTCGCGGGCGGCGCGCTCGATCATCGAGATAATGGCGGCGGTTTCGGACTGCGGAGCCTGCTGGATCGCGGGCGCCGCATAGTCTTCCTCGCGGATGGTGAGGGCTGCTTCGGTCATGTCACTTCACTCCCAGCTCAGCGCGAAGGCGGGCTTCAACGATGGCCTTGCGCGCGGTGTGGATGTCTCGGACGGGGCGATGCTGGCGGCGGCGCTCTGCTTCGGCTTTGCGAAGGGCTGCCAGCTCGGGATTGCGGCGCTCGACGCGGCGGGCGAGCCACCATGCGACGATGCGGTTGACGGCGCGGCGGAGAGTCACTGCTCTGACCCCCACACCGCAACCCGGACTGCGCAGATCACTAGCGATGCCGCCATGACCCAATAAATCCAAGCATACGAGGCAGCGAACACTCCTTGCCGCTCGCCCATCGCGGAAAGAACGCAGTCAAGAGAAGTGCTGAAGATCGAAATTGCGCAAACAGCCCTGAGGAGCATCACGCCACCGCCTGCCAGATCGACCGATGCTCCCGAGGCGCCTCGTAGGCGTAGCTATGGCCGTCGCTCTGCTTGGCCATCTCAGCGTCGTAAGCCCGCTGGATGATCTCCTTGCCGTGGGAGGTCATGGCCCACGAAGCGATGTAGTCGGAGATGAACGACGGGACGGGATCGGCGCGGTCGTCAGCGACCAGCAGCCTGACGCTCTCAATCTGGAAGCCGCGGATGCCGGTCGAAACCTCGATCAGCAGGCGCTCGCAGATGTTGAACAAGCCGTCGATGTGGAAGTCGTCGTGCCGGATCTCGAAATCGATGAAGCGGGTGGTGGCCATTGCTCAGGCCTTCCGACCGAAAAACATGTCGCAGGCGAGGAAGCCGATGAGCACTAGGCTCATAATCAGGTGGGCTGTCGTCATTGCCGCCGTCTCCTCTGTCTATGGAGACGAACATATACACGCGCCGTGTATGACGCAAGCGTTATTTTCACGCCCCGTGTATTTTCTCGATTCCGTCCTGACTCCCCCTGACAGGATGACTCTGCGCTAATGTTCGTGTTACGTTCTGTTGCGGCTCAAAAGGGGAGGAACGATGTGGGTCACGTAGACGCTCAACAGAGTGAAGACGTGCTCTGGCTCAAGCGCCAAGCGCTACAGATCGTCATGCAGTTGCCGGACGATCGGCAAGATGCTCTTCGCGTTCTTGATTTCGCGAAGGAGCTTGTACTTACCTATTTGGGGGATGAGCCTGAAGCCGACAAAGGTGGGGCCGAGATCGTCCAGCTAGTCGCGCGCTAAGCTTTTTCCTCAGCCGGGGCGCTTTCCTCGGCTCTTGCGCGCCTTATCTTCTCGATCAAGTCTCCAGGGAGGTAGCGCTCATATTGCTCCCCCTGGTAGATCCAATCCAACGAGACGCCCAGCCGACGCGAGAGAACCAGGGCGGTATCAACCGAAATCCGGTTCGTCCCTTTCTCCAGATTATTCCACGCGTTCGTCGCTAAGCCCGTCAGCACGCAGAACGCGGTTTGTGCGCCGCGCCCATCTCCGGACACAGCCTTCCTCAGTAGTACCAGGCGCTCGGCAATCTCGTCGAGCGATGCGCGCGGGGCTTTAGCCATGCGCGGATAATCATGAATCGCAGCGCAGGCTTCCATTCACGCGTCATGCCGCTTGCAAAATACATGCTCCGTGTATATAACGGGGCTCATGGATACGCTCTCCCAAACCGGCTCGGTCATTGACGCCCTCGGCGGGACCGCAAAAGTCGCCACGATCACTGGCCGCAAGCCGCAGGCCGTCTCGAACTGGCGGAAGCGGGAGACATTCCCGCCCGACACCTTCCTCGTCCTATCCGGCGCTCTGACGCTCAAGGGGAAATCAGCCCCGCCTACGCTTTGGGGCATGTCGAGCGGGAGGGCAGCGTGAGCGCCAGCGCCAAAGACCGCATGGAGCGCATTCTCCATCTCCTGGCCGAGATCGACGAGATCAAGGAAGTCATCCGCGAGGTCTACGCGGAGGAGAAGGCTGACGGCGGTGACAAGACCGCCATGGGCGCGGCCATCGCCATCATCCGCAAGCGCGCCAAGCTTGGCGCCGATGTCATCGAAGAGCGTGAAGGCCTCGTCGCCACGTATCTCGCGGCTCACGACGCCTCGCACACGCATGCACGTGAGGCAGCCTGACATGGGCGCTCTCATCCTCATCCCCCCGGTAGTCATCACGGCCCTTGGCTTCGTGCTCTTCGCTCTGACGAGGCTGTCATGAGCCCGGCCACCCGCATTTATGGCGCGACCGTTTCTCTAGCGACGCTGGTTTTCGCCTGCCGCTCTCTCGTGCTCCTGCTGGAGATTCGCGGATGAGCGTCACCCCTAGCCAGCGCGGGGGCTTTGTCTCCTCCCCCAGCCCGCGCCGCCTGCCGGGGGGCTTCGTGCTCCCCGGACTTTCTCTCGTCCATCGTCTCGCGAACCCCTGCAAGAACCCGCGCCACGATGTCTCCAAGCCGCTCCATGAGCCGTCCTTCCTTCGTCCGGTGACGCCCTCAACGTCACCCTTCGAAGGACCACGCACATGGAAGCTCAGACCAACCGCTTGGCTGTCGCAGCCAAGGTCTATCAGTCGAGTAAGCCTGACATGACGATAGCCATCCAGGCACGCGCTCACATCGGCGCCGTGCTCCAGTTTGTTGCGCCACAACTCCCGCTCAAGTCGGCATTGCCGAGGGCGGCAGCATTCATCGGCATCAACGCCCGCCGCGCCCGCGCTCTCTGGAATCGGGAAGCCCGCGCCGTTCTCGCTGACGAGATTCACGCCTTGGAAGCCGCTCGCGCCCGCATCGCTGAGCGCATCATCACTCGGGACATCCAGAACCATGCAAACACGATGGAGCTCTATGCTGCGCGGCTGGCTAGTGTCGATCCGGAAGGCAATCGGACGGAAGTGGCTCGCCTCCGTAAGCTGGCAAGCCGGGCGCGCCATTTCCTTGATTGCGGGAAGGCGTAAGCCATGAGCCTGCATTTCAGTCAGCCGCAAGGCCTGCCCTACGCTCGTACCGTGGCCCGTCGCCCTCAGGTGGCCCCAACGCTTTCTCCTGAAATGCGGGAGGCCGTAGTCGCAGCCTTCAACGAGGGGCAGACGTACTCCCAGATTGCGGACCACCTCAACGTGGCCCGCAACGTCATAGCCGGCGCAATCTTCCGCGCGAGGAAGCGAGGCGAAGTCCAGCGCGAAAAGCTGCCGACGCGCGCCCGCAGGGTTTCGGCTCAGTCGCATCGCCAGGAGCCGCCGAAACCGGACGAGTTCGCCCCGGTGATCGAATATGCGCCTCTGCGCGTCAGCCTCTTCAATCTCAAGGCCGAGCATTGCCGCTGGCCGCTTTGGGCGGCTGACACCCCGCTGTCCGAGAAAAGGTTCTGCGGTCGCCCGGCAAAGGTTGGCCGGCCCTACTGCACCCATTGCGAGGGTCTGGCTGTCGTCCCACGGCGCACCGACAGCTTCGACAAGAAGCACGGCATCTTCAAGCTGACGAAGATGGGGAGGCGCTGATGCTCACGGCTTCGGCACGCCAGGACATCGCCCGAGCTTACGGCGAAGGCTTGCTCATCAAGCACATCGCTTATCGGCATGGCATCTCGGAAGGCCATGTCAGCGTCATAGCGAAACGTGAAGGGCAGCGGCCTCGCCACACCGGCCGCCCCGCCGCCCCTCGCGCCGCCAACCCCGCTGAGGTGCTGGCACTCTTCCGGTCTGGGCTGGACACAGTCAGCATCGCCGCGCGCTTGATGCTGACCCAGTGTGCGGTCGCGAACGCTCTCGCCGACGCTCGCGATCGGGAGCACAGCCGATGAAGGTCGTGCAGCTCGATCTTCCGTTGCCGGTCTCCGCCAATCGCATCTGGCGCACGACTAAGACCGGGCGGACATACCTCAACCCGCAATACAAGGACTGGCGGAAGGCCGCGCTGACAAGCCTCTGGACGCAGAAGCCGGCCGGGGGTTTCCCGTATTTCTCTGGCGCCTTCGACGCCCAGATCACCGTCGCGCTCAAGATGCGTGGCGATATCGACAACCGAATTAAGCCGCTTCTCGATTTTCTGGCCTCTGCCGGGATTATCGAGAACGACAAGCACGCCCATGGCGCCAGCATTGCGCGGTCGGCCGATGTCCGTGCCGGCATGTGTCGCGTCCACGTCTACGAGACGAAGGAGGCCGCATGATGAAAGGCCCGTATCAGGCCATCGCTGATTATATGCACCGCCGCATCCTTGAGAACCTCAACGAGGTTGCGGGGCGCGTCGAATCCAAGGGGATGTCCCCGATTGAGGGGATATTCTTCGCAGCGCTCTGGAACATATCAGAGCTGGAATCGCCGTTCGGCTGCCCTGTTGTCGGGTTCGAGCCCCAAGAGGGTCAGCTTGCCATCCTTGGCCAAGCGCGGATTGAGAAGTTCCGCGTAGACTTCATGGTCACGGTTCGGACGGCAAACGGGAAAGAATACAAGCGCCTCGTCGTCGAATGCGATGGGCACGACTTCCACGAGCGCACGAAGAAGCAGGCCAAGAACGATCGGTCACGCGATAGGCGCCTGCAAGAGCTGGGGTACACGATTTACCGGTTCACTGGGTCGGAAATCTACACCAACCCAGTCAAGTGCGCTCAAGATGTTCTCCGGTGGGCTGATGCTGCTGCGGGGTTCCCACTATGAGCCGCGCATGGATGCCCCTCTATGTCGCTGACTACCTGGCTGACACCGGCCATCTCAGCGCGGCTGAGCATGGGGCCTATCTCCTGCTCATCATGCACTATTGGCAAAACGGCGGGCTCCCCAACGAGGACCGTCGGCTAGCCCGTATCGCGCGCATGTCGCCTGCCGAATGGGAAGAGGCCCGCGAAACCCTCTTCGACATGTTCGAGGATGGCTGGCGTCACCATCGCATCGAGGCCGAATTGAAGGCCGCGCAGGAGATCAGCGAGAAGGCGAAAGAGAAAGCGGCAAAGCGCTGGCAGAGCAAAGGCAGTGCTGATGCATATGCCGGGGCAGATGCTGTAGCATTGCAGGAGCATGTGCCGCAGCCATGCCAATCACAACCACAATCACATACTCCACCAGACACTAACGTATCTGGTGGAGTGGGGCGCAAGGCCCCGCCCGAACATGTCCAGATTTTGGATTGCCTGAAAGCTGTCCTTTCCGAAGACCGCGCCAAGGCCGTGATCGAGCATCGGCGGAAGATGAAAAAGCCGCTCGGGCTCCACGGCGCCAAGCTCCTGCTCGCTCAGCTCCAGCATGCCGCAGAGCCGGACAAGGCCGCCGATCTCATGATCCTTCGCGGCTGGCAGGGCTTCGAACCCGAATGGGGCGCCAACGCCGGGCTCAAGCTAGCCTCATCGCCAAGCCCCTCGAACGGCGCCGCTGCACAAGTCTTCGTCGAGATCGGCACCGAGGAGTGGGACGCCTGGACGGCCTACAAGGGCAAAAAGCCCCCGTTCAAATACTACCCCGAGCATCAGGCGGACGGCTGGCTTTTCCCATCTCGCATGCCGCCGGCCAAGAACCCCGACAACTGGAACAAGGGAGAGCGCGCGGCATGAGTGAGGCAACCGCTTTCAGAGCCGTTCTGCTCATGCAGCAGTGGGGAGACCTGATCCGAAAGGGAGCGAACAGGTTCCAGATCGAAGCCGCTGAACGCGCGGCGTGCGATGCAATCCACGCTCTCGCGGCTCCAACCAAGACAAAAACCATGACTCTTGCAAGCAAAGCGGAGGGGATCGTCGACGCCATTTTCCTGAGCGGTTCGCAATGGGGTGAGCACGACTGGAAATATGCTCAGGAGATCATCGCTGAAGCCCTTCGTCGCGCAGAGGACGACAAATTAGAGGAGGCGGCGTGCCTCTGCGACGGCATCACAGAGCATCTGAGCGAGCGCCGAACGCAAACGCATGCCTCCCCCTATTTCGCGCGGCAAATCCGAAATCTCAAAACTGAGGGAGCGCCATGAAAATCTGTGAGCCCATGTTCGGGGTGCGTCCCAGCGATATGAGAGGCGAGAGCCCTGATGAGCAGGGCGCGAGGATCGGCGGCAGGTTGCGAAACATAGCGCTCCCGCCGCCCGCCCGGCCCGCAGAAATTGAAGAGGGGCGCATCTGGGCTGACGACGAAGGCGGCATCATGACGATGCACTACTGGCATCGCTGGTTCGCATGGCGCCCTGTCTGGCTTGAGGACCACGGATGGGTTTGGCTCCGCACTATCGAACGTCGTTTCTCGACACGAAGCACGAAAGAGCGGACCACGATCGCCGCGCATCATCGGCTTATCGGCACTGGCCGGAACATCGCGGATGCGAACTCCAAAAATCCTCTCATACCAGGAGGGCGGTAGGGTGAGTGAACGTAAACCCAAAGAGCAGCCGTTGCCTTGCCCCTTCTGCGGGGGCCCGGCGAAACTGTCGTGGTGGAACGGCACCCACCAAGCGACATGCGCAGCAGTGTTCGCGGACAACTGCGCTGGCTTCGATGTCATGGCGCCGATCCCGCTCTGGAATAAGCGCGCCGCACCACAGCCCACTAACCCCAACCCGAACAGGAGCGAGTAGCATGCGGGTCTGGTTCGACACCGAGTTTCTTGAAGATGGGCGAACGATTGAGCTGATCAGCATCGGCATGGTGCGGGAAGATGGCGCGACGTTCTATGCCGAGACGCCGCAGGCCGAAGGTCTGGCGAAATCGAACGATTGGCTGCGGGCCAATGTCCTGCCGAATCTGCGGGGGTGGGATGGTCGCGAGCGCTCACAGATCGCGGCTGACATCGTCGCGTTCGCCGGCAGCAACCCCGAGTTCTGGGCCTATTACGCCGATTACGATTGGGTCGCGCTCTGCCAGCTTTACGGCACCATGATGGACCTTCCGAAGGGCTGGCCAATGTTCTGTCGCGATGTTCAGCAGCTTGCCTGCGAGTGTATCGAGACAGATTTGCCACCTCAGCCAGCGGCCGCGCACAACGCGTTGGCTGATGCGATCTGGACAAGGGTTGCGTTCGAAATCCTCGCTTATCAACCGCGCCCACGCCCCGAGAGTCCAGGACCGAACCTAGCGGATGCCACAAAAAAAGAACTCCTCCCATGACAAGCGCAGAGAGGGCGATTTTCATTCTCAAAGTTCTCGACACCGCTCAGTGGAACGTCTTTCCGAGCGAAGAGGACATCGAGACTCTATCCCCGCACGTGGACCAAATCCGCGCTGACTATGAAGAACAGCGCGGGCGTGGGTTTCATGGGGCCTTCATGGCGTCTCGCGCCAAGTTCCTAGCAGCCGCCATCACCCAGGCACAGAACGACAAGCTGGAGGAGGCGGCTCAGGCGATTGACGCAGTTGCAGCCGGGGTCACGGCGGCAGCGATCTACACAGGGCAGCATGACAAAGCTGCTGAGATCCTACGAGGCGGCTCCGATATATGCCGCGCCCTCAAATCCAAGGACACGCCATGAGCATCTTTGTAATCGGCGTCGGAGCCGGGTTCTTGAGTGTGGCTTTAGCAGACAGCGTCGCCCCCCGACCACCCACATTGGTCGTCGTCGTCACGGGACTGCTCTTCATCATCGTTGGGCAAATGATGCTGCTCAACCACGCCGCGAAAAAGGACTGAACCATGGCGAAGGCAGGCCGCAAGCGTAAGGACGTGCCCCGGACGAAATCAGGGCTGCCGAGCCGTGCAGGTCAGTACAAGGGCACCTGCGAAAGGGGCGTCTACATCATGACCGCTGACGGGTCGGGATGCATCAAGATCGGCATCAGCAATGGCCCTGCGCGCCGAAGCGACGGCATTCAGACCTCCAACCCGTTCCCGGTGAGGCTTTACGCCTTCTGGAGCCTGGGCAACGAGGCTTCGCGTCGGCTTGAGCTTGAATGCCACAAGAGGCTTCGCCAGCGGCATGTCCACGCCAGCGGTGAATGGTATCGCATCGCTCCCGATGTCGCAGAGAGTTTCGTCAAGACAGTCGCGGCAGAGTTGGCAATCGACATGGCATCGGAGGCAGCATGAGCAAGGCAGGTAGGCGCAAAGCCCAATCACCGATCAGCCTGGCGGGGAAGATCAGGCAACCCGAGATCGTCTCCATGCCGCGCGCCGTGGAGGAGATGCATCATGTCGATGGCACGACCACGCGTCGCGACCTAGGCGCCGTCGTGCCGCTGTCATCCTACGTTCAGGCCGGCATCAACCCCGTCTGCAACATCACCAGCCGAAAGCTTGGGCTTGTGAAATCCGAACTCATGAACCGCGAAGGAATTATCCGGGTGAACCAGGCCCCACTGCAATGGCTTGCCTCGCGCCAGATGCTTGACCCCGCCGATCGAGAGCGCAATGGCCTCCTTCGAGAAGCCGGCGAGCGCTACTATCGCCACTGGTTCGACGGCGGCTTGAAGGGCATCGGCGCGCAGAACCTTGACCGCGTGTTCGGCGGGGAAGCAGAGCCCGCCTATCTCACCCCAGCGACTGAATACGCAGCGCAGCACCGCCTCGAATACCGCGAGGCCCGCGAGCGCATGGGCTCATGGCTTGCCAAGGTCACCGATGCCGTCGTTTGCGAGGAGCTGACGCTAGCGGATGCCGGCTCCTTCGTTGGCGATTATGCAAGTTCCAAGACCCGTTCCGCCATTGCCCTGACCATGCTCAAGGCCGGATTGACGACGCTCGTCGAGCATTTCGGCATTAGCCCTGTGCGCTCGGGCAAGATTCGCCATTGGCGAGATTGACAGGGACCCTCTGAAATGGCATGGGAATAGACGATCGATTTTTGCGCCCGGTTCAGAGATGGCCGGGCGCTTTCGATTCTGAGTTCGGGTTTGCACCATTCCACGCTCCCGGGCGAAGCCGCGACCCTGACGAGGTGTGACCGGCAAGCGTCAATAAAGGCGGGCAGGTGACAGCCGGAAAGACGGCAACAATTTCCTTCCCGCCCGGAGCCCGAAAGGCTGCCGGGCTTTTTCATACGCCGCGCGTTCTGAAAAACAATCAACGGATTTCAAAGATGGCAAAAGGCGGATCCCGAGAGGGCGCCGGCCGCAAGCCAGGCGTCCCGAACAAGCGCACCGCGGAAAAGATGGCTGAGGTTGAAGCGTCAGGCCTGACACCCCTCGACTACATGCTGTCGATCCTTCGCGACGCCAACGCGGGAGACGACAAGCGCATGTGGGCCGCTGAGAAGGCGGCTCCCTACATCCACGCCAAGCTTTCGGCAGTCGAACACAAGGGCGCGCTGGAAGTCACCACGCAGACCAAGGAACAGAGGGACGCAGCAGTTGCAGCCGCTTCCCGCGCCAACACCTGAGGACTATGCGTTCTCGCGCCTCATCGCATACGCAGCGTACCAATGGCCCGGTTATCGCGACGCGCCTCATCACAGGCTGATAGCAAGGCATCTGGAGGCAGTTGAGCGGGGAGAAATAACCCGCCTCATGATCACGATGCCGCCTCGGCACGGCAAGAGCATGCTGGCCAGCGAGTTCTTCCCGGCTTGGTATCTCGGGCGCAACCCGGATCATTACGTCGTCACGGCAACCTATGCTCAGGAGCTGGCTGACGACTTCGGCCGCAAGGTCAAGAACCAGATCGAGGATAGCGGGTTCAAGGCCATCTTCCCCGGCGTCGGCCTGGCTGACGACAGCAAGAGCGCCAAGCGCTTTCACATCGAGGGTGAGCTAGGCGGCATCGAGCACGCGACGAGCCAGCGTGGCGCGTTCTACGCGGTTGGCGTCGGTGGCCCGCTCACAGGTCGTGGCGCGCATCTGCTGCTGATCGACGATCCGGTGAAGAACCGCGAGGATGCCGAGTCCGAGCTGATCCGCAAGAAGACGAAGGATTGGTACACATCGACTGCCTACACTCGCCTCATGCCTGGCGGGCGCGTCGTGGTCATTCAAACCCGCTGGCATGAAGACGATCTGTCGGGCTGGCTCCAAGCCGAGCATGAGCACGAAGGCTGGGTTGTTCTCGACCTTCCCGCCATCAGCGACGACGGCAAAGCTCTGTGGCCTGAGCAATACGATATCGAGGCGTTGGAGAGGATCAAGCGAGCCCTGCCGCCCCGCGATTGGTCGGCACTCTATCAGCAGAGACCGACGCCGGAAGAAGGCGACTACTTCAAGGCGGAGTGGTTCAGGAGCGCAACGCCGCCTCCCACCGAACAGTTGAGCATCTACGGCGCGTCCGACTACGCGGTCACGTCGAATGGGGGTGACTTCACGGTCCATGTTGTCGTCGGCATCGATGGCGACGGGCGCATGTGGTTGATGGACCTCTGGCGCGGGCAGAAGTCGGCAGATGTCTGGATCGAGGCTTGGTGCGATTTGGTCCTGAAATGGGAGCCGATCGGCTGGGCTGAGGAAACCGGTCAGATCCGAGCCGGCGTGGGGCCTTTCCTCGATAAACGAGCCAGAGAGCGGGAAGCCTACTGCTATCGCGAGCAGTTCCCGACCCGAGGCGACAAGGCGGTCAGAGCGCAGTCCATTCGCGGGCGGATGGCCATGAACGGCTTGTTCGTGCCGAACGATGCGCCATGGAAGTCAGACCTGATCAGTGAATGCCTTCGCTTCCCGGCAGGCGTCCATGACGACCAGGTCGATGCGCTCGGTCTCGCAGGGCAGTTGCTCGACAAGATGATGGATGGCGTCAAGCCAGCCGTGAAGAAGCCGCCTAAGCCCCGCGACTGGTTCGAAGACGACGAAGACGAGGACCGCGCATCATGGAAAACGGCCTGACCTGACATGGCGCTGTCCACTGTTGGTGCCGCCCCGCCTGCCTACGCGCTGCAAAGCCCGAGGCCGGATCTGAAAGCTGCTGCCGGTACGATGGCATTGGCTGCTGGGGCGCCCTCGATCGTATCCACCGAGCCGCATTGGCAGCCCGACTGGAAGAAGGAGCACACGCAGCTCGTCGAGATGTTCGAGGAAGCCGAGGACGCCTCGTGCAAGAACCGCGAACTCGCTGAGCGCGATGTCGACTACCACCACAACAAGCAGTGGGACGAGAAGGACGCCAAGAAAATCCGTGATCGCGGCCAGCCCGTGCTCATGAAGAACCGCATCCGGCGGAAGATCAAATATCTTCAGGGCCTCGAGCAACAGCAGCGGACTGACCCTCGGGCGGTTCCGAGGACGCCGAAGCACGAACAGGATGCCTACGCGGCAACGGCGTGCCTGCGCTTTGTCAACGATCAGAACCGCTATAACCAGACCCGATCGAAGGTATTCTGGGATGTTGCCGTGCCTGGTTGGGGCGGCACTGAGACGGTCATCGAGATGCGGCCGGGCATGGCCAATCCGATGGTCGTCACGCGCCGTTGCCAATGGGACCGCATGTGGTGGGACCCCTACAGCCAGGAGGAGGATTTCTCCGACGCCCGCCGTCGCGGCATGGTGCTGTGGATGGACCGCGACGAGGCGATCCAGAAATATGGCGAGGGCGCGGAAAAGGTCTTCGACGAGACGATCCAGACAGCCTCGGTTGGCGGCACCTACGACGACAAGCCCAAGTATCAGACATGGGTCAGCTACGAGAAGAAGCGTTGGCGCGTTCGTGTCGTGCAGGCCTATTTCCGTGCCGAAGACGGCATGATGTATTTCTCGGAGTTCACCAAGGGCGGCCTGCTCAACTACGGCGCGTCGCCATGGCTGGACGAGAATGGCCAGCCAGAGGACCCGTACTCGTGGGGCTCTGCCAACGTCGATCGCGACAACCAGCGCTATGGCGAAGTCCGGTCGATGATCGATCTTCAGGACGCCATCAACAAGCGCGAATCCAAGCTCCTGCACCTTGTCAGCGTGCGCCAGACCTTCGGATCACAGGGCGCGTTCGGCAAGATGTCGGTCAACGACATGAAGAAGGAGCTTTCGAAGCCTGACGGTCATATCCCGCTGCGTGAGGGCGTCGAGTTCGGCAAGCAATTCGGCGTGATCCCGACTGGCGACATGGCCGATGCGCAGTTCCAGATTCTCCAGGCGGACAATGCCGAGATGGATCTGGAAGGCCCCAACGCTGCGATGATGGGCAAGGGTCGGCAGGATCAGTCCGGGCGTGCGCTCCTGGCGCAGCAGCAAGGCGGAGCGATCGAGCAGAGCGGTCTCATGGACACCCTGCGCGATATCGACCTGCGCACCTACCGCAAGCAGTGGAACCGCATTCGCCAGTCGTGGACGGCAGAGCAGTGGGTGTCCGTCACTGACGATATGCGCAACCTGAAATGGGTCGGCATCAATCAGCCGGCCATGCAGCCTGTCGTTGATCCTTCTACAGGCGCTCCAGCGATCGATCCGCAGACGGGACAGCCTGCCATGGCGCCTGTTATCGACCCCATGACCGGCCAGCCGAAGCTCCAGAATCCGGTTTCCGAACTGGACGTAGACATCACCATCGATGACGCCCCGCATGTCGGGACGATGCAGGATGAAGAGTTCGGTCGCATGGTCGAGCTGGCCAAGATCGTTCCTGCGCTCCAGCAGATGGATGCTGCGACGTGGATCGGAGCTTCCAACCTCAAGAACAAGGCCGAACTGGCGCAGAAGGTCTCTGAGCAGCAGCAGGCCGCTGGCCAACGTCCTGATCCCGAACAGGTGAAGGCGCAGGCGCAGCTCCAGCTTGAGCAGGCCAAGCTTCAGATGCAAGCGCAGGCCAAGCAGGCCGAGACTGCGGCAAATATGGAAGCCGATCGCATGCGGGCTGAGCAAGAGATGGTTATCGCCCAGCGCAAGGCTGATCAGGAAATCGCCATCACCAACCGCAAGGCCGCCGTCGACCTGGAGATTATCCAGACGAAGGCACAGGCCGATATTGCGATCAGAGCGCAGGCCGCCCAGGCGGCTGCGGCGAACAAGCCCGCAGACCGTTCGTAGATCCCGCCGCCAGGGTCAAGGGCGATCGGCCGCGCCGGCCGTAACTGCGCAAAGCTGCCGCCGAGCTGACGGGCGTCCGTAACCTCAACGCACCGAGGAAACATCATGAAGTCGTTGGACGAGATCATGTCCGGCGAGGGCGGAGCCATGCCCGAGTCGGAAGAGCAGAATCCCGCAATCGAAACGCCCCCCGCGCCTGTCGCAGAAACTGCCCCCGCGGCCGAACAGCAGCCGGAAGGCGAGGCGCATGAAGGCGAACAGTCCGGGATGGTCCCGGTTGGCGCTCTTCACGCAGAGCGGGCCAAGGGCCGCAAATACACCGAGGAACTGGCTGAGACCCGCCGCGCCCTCGACGAACTGCGCTCCATGGTTCTGCGCCAGCAGCAGCCCCCACAGCCGACGCAGCCGCAAGCGCCTGCCGAGGTGCCGGATTGGTACGCCGATCCGGATAAAGCGTTCCAGCATCATGCCTCGCAGGTAATCGACCCTGTTCGGCAGGCTCTGGATTTCAACGCGCGGCTGACTGCGGAAGCGATCCACAAGCCTGAGACGGTGAAGGAAGCCCTGGACGAGTTCAATCGGCTCGCCAGCCAGGGCGCCCATGACCCCGAAATCCATCGGCGGATCATGTCCAGTCCCAACCCGTATCACGCTGCCGTCCAGTGGCATCAGCAGTCCAAACGTCAGCAGCAGTTCTCACGCTTCGGAGACGACCCGGAAGCGGCCATCGAGGCCGAAGTCGCGCGTCGCCTTGCCGAGCGGACGGGACAGCCTGCGCAGCAATCTTCGCAGCCGACGCCCAACCAAGCCATGCCGTCGTCGTTCGCGGCCGGTCGCAATGCCGGCCCGCGCGCCGCACCGCAATGGTCAGGGCCGAAGCCTCTCTCGGAAATCATGGGCGGTCGCTGACCGCCCGGTAGAGGACAACCACCATGGCCGAAACTCGCGTCAATCCCGCTCTGTCTCCGACGATCTGGGACGACCAGTTCTCGACGGAGTTCTATCAGACCAACCCGTTCGCCGCCTATTCCGGCACGTCGAACAACAATCCCATCGTCATGAAGGAGGATTTCGCCTCCAAGCGTGGCAATGGCATCACCTTCGAGTTCATCACGAACCTGAAGCGCGGCACGATCTATGACCGGCAGCCCCTGCGCGGTCACGAGGACGTGCTGGGTGAGTATGGCGACCGCATCTACTGGCGCATGCGCAAGAAGGGCATCGCCATGCACGAGCTGGATGAAGATCTGGCCGCGATCGACCTGCGCAAGGCCGCGAAGCAGAACCTGAAGACCTGGGCCGAAGAGGACGTGAAGTGGGAAACCATCGATCGTCTGGGTGATGTCGGCGCCCGGTGCGATGTTCCGTTCGCAACGGCCTCGACGGCTGACAAGAACACCTGGGTCACGAACAACGTGGACCGTGTGCTCTTCGGCAATGGCAAGTCGAACTATTCGACGACCTTCGCCACTGCTGCCGGCAACGTGGACAGCACCAACGACAGGCTGACCCGTTCGGCCCTGTCGATGCTGAAGCGCATCGCTCTGGCGTCTTCGCCGCGCATCACCCCGATCAGCGTCGAGAGCCGCAGCAACCGTCGCTACTTCGTTGCCTTCGCCCACCCCTTCGTTTTCCGCGACTTCAAGAACGACACTGACGACATCCAGTCGCGTGTGTCGGTCATCGAGCGCAACGAGGGCATCTTCCTGGGCGGTGACCGCGAGTGGGATGGCGTCATCCTGCACGAGGTCGACGACATGCCGATCTATACCGGCATCGGCAACGGCGGCATCGACATCTCCCCCGTCTATCTGATGGGGCAGGAAGCGCTCGGCTGGGCGATCAAGTCCCGCTACCGCTCTCGCGAGCAGAAGGACGACTACGATCAGGAGCATGGCCTGGCCATGATCGGCAAGTGGGGCATGAAAAAGTTGTGTTATAATGGCCAAGATTTTGCTGGAACGGACACTTCCGTTTATGGCAAACAACGCGGCGTTGTAACGGGCTTCTTCTCGGCAACTGGCGATTGATAGGGGTATATCTCGACTTGGTTTGATGCGGATATTGTAGCATAACCTTCGAAAGGAGATTGCGCTATGAACCCCAATTCGGCTTTGCGAGATAAAAAAGAGCGGCTTCTGTCTATCGATTGGGTCAGAGCCGCCTTCCTATATTCCCGGGAAACAGGCCTCCTATTTTGGCGGTTGCCTACCAAATCTCGCCGCAAAAGCGGGGAAGTGGCCGGCACCGTTACAAAATGGGGCTATCGTCAAATCCAGATCGATAGACGCTCGTACATGGCCCACAGGTTAGCGTGGTTCTATGTGCATGGCGTGTGGCCGGTCGAAGACCTCGACCATGTAAACGGCGACCGAGCCGACAATCGTATCGAAAACCTCCGATACGCGTCTCGGTCGCAAAATTCAGCCAACGGGCAGCTCCGGTCCTCTAATTCCAGCGGCCATACAGGCGTCAGTTGGGACAAGAGCAAGCAGCGCTGGTCCGTTTCTCTCAACATCAGCGGGAAGCAAGTCCGAATTGGGCGTTTTCGAACGCTTGATGAGGCCATAGCCGCTCGCGACCGCGCTCACGCAGCCCATTACGGCGAGTTCGCGCGGATTCCCCCCTCGTGAAAGGACCATTGCTGTGGGAACTTATTGGACCAACCCTGTCCGGCATCCTGAAGATGTCGGCATCGGCGTTCTGCGCCGGACGATCACGCTCGCTGACTTCACCGCTCAGGGCAACCTCGTCCCGATCGGAGCGCTGGAAGCCGGGTGTCAGCCTCTCACCGTCGCGGTTTACGTCGAGACGGCTTTCAATGCCGCCACGACCAACACCCTGGATGTCGGCACGCTCGGCACTGCTGCTGGTTTCGCGGCGGCTGCGGGCACGCTTGTGGGCGCCACTGGCTACAAGTCCGGCCTCACCGGCACGCTGACGGGCATCCCGCTCGCCACCGATCAGGTCGTCTACGCCAAGTTCGCTCAGACCGGCACGGCGGCCACGACCGGCAAGGTGGTGATCCACATGTCCTTCATCAACAAGCGTGAAGGCGAAGGCACGGCTTGGCCGGGCAACTGATCTGACGGGGCGCTTCGGCGCCCCTTTCCTTTTCTCAGGAGGCTTCAATGCCCAAGATCACCTATACCCCTGCCGATCCGGCAGATGACATCACCAAGGCATACGGCATCGTTTTCGAAGCGGGCGAGTCCCGCGATGTGCCGGATCATGCCTACGCCAAGTTGAGCGGCAATCCGGAGTTCTCGACCTCGGAGAAGCGCAAGGCGTCGGCGGACACCTCCAAGGAAGACGAGCGCGTCCAGAAGATCGTCGATGGGCGCAGCAAGGAAGCTCGCGTTGCTCGTGCGAAGGCCGAAGAGGCCGAACAGGATGCGGCTGCCAAGGAGCGCGCTGAGCAGACGGCGAAGGCGATTGCCGAGGCCGAAGCTGAGCGCAAGGCAGAGCAGGACGCCTGACGATGCCGCGGACTCGGGGGCAACTCATCCAGCAGGTTCTGGACATCGTCAACCAGAATGGCGCTGGCGAGGCCTATGACTCCGAGGACGTACTTCTGGTCGACAACATCATCGACCCAGCCATCGCAATGCTGCGGCGGCTGGGCGTGATCGACATCAGCGACAATCAGTCGTTCGATGAAGAAACGTTCCTGCCGTTTGCGACCTACCTGACCGCATTCATCCCGGCACTGGTCACGCCCGATCCAAACGTGATCGTCCAGGCGCAGAACATGCTTGCCGAACTCGGGACAGATGACGTCGTCGGCACCGTCGAGGCGGACTATTTCTAGATGGTTTCCGTCCCGTTTCCGACTTCATCCGCCAAGGGTCGCCTTGCGGAGAGCGGGGGGCGTTTGATCAACGCGTTCTCCGAAAAGCTCGGAGATGGGCGGGTCAAGATTAGCCGAGTGCCCGGCGTGCGTGCGATCGTGGAGGCTGCCACCGGCTCGCATTGCCGAGGGGCGATCGAGATCAATGGGGTTGTTCTGGCCGCTCTGGACGAGCGCCTTGTCACCATCACGGAAAGCGGCGGGACGTTCACCGTCAACGATATTGGCGCATTTTCTGGAACGGAAACGGTCTATTTCGCCCGGAACAACAAGAGCCCCACGCCTGACATTGTTGCGGTGACGGACGGCACGGCGTTCGTCGTCAGCACGACGACGGGCGCTTCCACCTACCCCGATTCCGATGTCGGCTCGCCTAATTCGGTCTGCTTCCTCGGGGGGTACTTCATCTTCAGCTACGGCAACGCCCGCATGCGAGCGTCCGGTCTGAACGATACCAGCATCAACACGCTCGATAGCGCCTTCGCGGAGAGCAAGCCTGACGGACTTCTGCGGGTCGTAGCACTCGGCAAGAACCTGTACGCCTGCGGGCCTCAGACCATCGAAATCTGGCCGAACACCGGCAATGCGACGGGCTTCCCATTCTCCTATCTCGACACCATTCCACGCGGCATCGCTAGCGCTGACGCTATCGCCGGGTTTGAGAACGATTTTGCGAACACGATCATCTTCGCCGGCAGCGACAATGTCGTCTACCGCATCAATGGCGCGGTTGCGGAGCCGATCTCCAGCCCTTCGGTCAGCAAGGACCTGGAGCGCCTGACTGACAAGAGTGGCCTTCGGGCGGTCGTCTATGCCCATGAAGGGCATTCGGTCTGGTGCTTGTCCTGCGATGACTGGACGTGGTGCTACGACGTAGCGACCGGCTCCTGGTTCGAGCGCAAGAGCTACGGCCGCGATAGCTGGCGCGTATCGGCCTCGGTGAAGTGCTTCGGCGCCTGGGTGATGGGCGACAGCCTGACGGGCAAATTCGGCGTCGTCGATCCTGACTATGGCTATGAGTTCGGGGACCCGCTCGCCTTGCGGGTTGTCTCCTCGACAATGTCAGGCTTCCCGGCGCGTGCGGTGATGTCGCGGCTTGATCTCGACATCATGAGCGGCGTGGGGTCTGCCGCTGGCGCTGACCCGATCGAGACGAAGCCTCAGGTGGCCATGTCCGTCTCGCGTGACGGCGGCGTGGTGTTCGGGAACTCAAGGCTGCGCGAGATTGGCCGGCAAGGAAAGTACCGGAGCGGGGTCCGCTTTAACCGGCTCGGGACGGCTTCGGCCAAGGGCGCGCAGATCCGGCTGGATTATAGCGATCCGCCGCCCTTCACGCTGTTCTCCGGGGAGTTGCGCGTGGAGCCTCGGGGCTGATGGCTGACAAGCTGCCAACGCTTCCCGGCGCCGCTGACGCTGCGGTGCTGCAAACGACCTCGGGGCTGATTCTCCAGCAGAACTATTACCTGTTCTTGAAGGGCCTGCTGAAGCGGGCGGCAACGGCAGAGGTGGTCATCGCGACCACAGCGCCGATAGCGAGCGCGATCCCCGATGGGGAAGCCCGCGACTGGCACAACACGACCACGAACACGACCGTCCGCGCCGTCAACATCGGCGGCGTCGTGAAAACGATCACCTACACCTAGGAGGCGCAAGCATGGCTAGCGCACATGGACAAAGAGTCGGTGCGGTCTGGGGTAGCCAGACCTTGCTCGACAATCAGCCCAAGGTGCTGGGCGAGCTTCAGCAGGGCTATAATACGAGTCAGGGGCAGCTCGGCCAGGCTGGTGATCTCTATGCCGGGATGGCTGCTCAGGGGCTTGGCGGCCTCGACCGCTACAAGGCTCTTACGACCGGAAGCCCAGAAGACATCACCCAAGCGCTGGCCGGCACGCCGGGCTATGGCTTCGCGATGGATCAGGGCTTGCAGGGCCTTCAGCGCACCCGCGCGGCCCAAGGCATGTTGAACAGCGGCAACACCGACACGGACGCCATCGCTTTCAGCCAGGGGCTTGCGGGCCAGACGCTTGGACAGGAGCGGCAGGCTCTTCTTCCGCTGCTGGGCCTGTATCAGCAGGGCGTGGGCGGTCAGGCTGGGACACTGGGTGCGCAGGCGGCCGGGACGACGGACTATTACGGCAATCGGGCTTCCGTGCTCGACAATACGACCAAGAGCATTGTGGGTCTCGGAACCGAGGCTCTGAAGGCCGGCGATGCGGCGAAGAGCCAGAACCAAGCCAACGCGATCAATATCGGCATGGGCGTTGGCAAGCTCGCGCTTGGCGCCGCGACTGGCGGACTCGGCGGCGGGTTTACCGGCCTATTCGGCGGGACTGGCGCGGTCAGCAACGGCCTTGGCGCCATGACCGGCTTCAATCCCTTCGCCAGCAATATGTGAGGGGCTGAAGCATGGCATTCCAGCTAACTCCGCTTCACATACCTACCGGGGCGACAAACTACGGCGCGGAGAACCAGGCCTTTGCCAATTTGGGTCAGACGCTCGGAAACCTGCCGAGCGAGATGCGCAAAGAGCAGTTAAACGCCCAAAAGCAGCAACTGCTTGGCAGCCTTGCGAGCGGAAACGCAGATTTTAACAAGATTGGGCTCGGGATTGCGGCGCTCGGCGACCCACAGGGCGGTGCCGCTATCGCGTCGCTTGGACAAAAGCAACAGGCGCTTGATGCGCAGAAGGGCATCGCGAGCATCTTCGGCGGGGGCGGCGCGGCTGCCCCCAATTCTTCCGCGTCGCCCGCATCCGTCGGTAGCCCGAACGAGGTTGAGAGCCGATTCATCGGCACCGTCCAGAAGGCTGGCCTGACGAACCCGATTGGCCTTGGCGCCGTGGCGGCCTATGGCAAGGCCGAAAGCGGTTACGACCCCGGAAACGTCAACAAGACATGGTCCGACCCGTCCGAGAGCGGCGGGGCCGGCACGTCTGGCGGCATCATGTCGTGGCGGGCTGATCGGCTTCAGAACCTTCAGCGGTTCGCGGCTGAGCGCGGGGAGCAGGGCAATGGCTCGCCTGAGACGCAGGCCGCATTCCTTGCCAAAGAAGACCCGACGCTCATCCCACGCCTGAACGCCGCTCAGAGCCCGCAGGAAGCCAACCAGATCATGGCGCAGGCCTGGCGCTTCGCCGGCCACGATCGCCCTGGCCAAGGGGAATTCGCGCGGCGTGAAGGCTTGACTAGCGCCTATGCCCAGCGCTTCTCCGGCCAGCCGGGTGCTCAGACCCCTGGCGTGCAGGTCGCTGAGAACGAAGCCGATGTGCAGCGGCTTGAGCAGCAACAGGCGGCTCGCTCGGGCCAGCCCGTCCAGATGGCGCAGGCTGCTCCGGCCCCCGGCGCTCCGGTTGCTGACGCTCCCGCGCCCGGTGCTGCAAATGCCGGCTTCAATCCCCCCGGCGCGAACATGCTGCCGCCGAATGACCCGGCCCCGCGTGCGTCCAATCAGATGCTGATGGCGATCATCGCGAACCCGAACGCGGCCGATGGTCAGCGCGCGCTTGCAAAGACAATCCTCGATAACCGCATCAAATATTCCGACGAGAACGCGCCCGACAAGCGGGAGATGACGCGACTTCAGACGGAGAAGCTTCGCCGCGAGGTTGAGGGCGACGCAGTCCGCTCGCTGGTCACGCCCGAAGAGCGCGCCGCTGCCGGCGTCGATCCCAACTACAAGGGAACCGTCCAGATCGACCGCAGCGGCAAGGTCACATTCCCCGGCAAGGCGTCGACCGAGGTCAACGTCAACAGCGGCGAAAAGACCTATGACCAGACGGTCGGCAAGGCCCAAGGCGAGTATTTCGTTGAGACGCAGAAGGGCGCTCGCGATGCCCGCGACCAGATCACAACCATGAAGCGGATGCAGTCGCTCATCGACGATCCGAACTTCTATTCGGGCTGGAATGGTGGCCGCGCGACTGCGTTCAAGAAGCTCGCTGTCTCTCTCGGTATCAAGGATGCTGAGGCGGCAGCCCCAAATGAGCTTTTCGAGAAGCTGTCCAAGCAGGCCGTTCTCGATAAGGCCGGCGGTTCGTTCGGCACCGGCTTTTCGAATGGCGACCGCGAATATATCGACGCCACGACCGCCAACCCGAACAATACACCAGAGGGCAACAGGCAAATCCTCGACGCCGGCATTAAGATCGCTCAGCGAAAGATCGAAGTCGCCAAGATGGCCCGCGATTATGCCAAGGCGAACGGCGGCCGGCTCGATGGCGGGTTTGACGACCTGTTGGCGGACTATGCGGAAAAGAACCCGCTGTTCCCGCAGGTTGCCAAGCAGCCACAGCCAGCAGCCCCCACCTCCCAGCCTCAGCAGCAGGAAGCCCCTCGTCAGGTCCAGTCGATTGATGATGTGCGCGGCCTACCGAGCGGAACGATCTTCATTGATCCGAACGGCGTGAAGAGGCGTGTTCCCTGATGGCCAGCCCTTGGGATGCCTTCCCCGCAGTCGATGAGCCGCAAGGCGATACCGGCAGCGGCCCTCTCGTCGTCACGGTCGCGCCTCGTCGTCAGGGCAAGCCTTCGGCCGGTGGGTCGGAGTGGGATGCGTTCCCGGCTGTCGAAGAGAAGCCTTCGATGGCGGCTGATGTCGCGAAATCGGCAGGCTCTGGTTTGGTTAGGGGCGTGACCGGGATCGCTGGTTCTATCGGCGATCTGGCCAACTGGCTGGGTAAGGGCTCGGACCTGGTTGCTGAAAAGATCACAGGGCAGCCCGTTCCTGATCGCTTCAAGAAGAACCCTGTCGCTGAAGCGATCGGATCCGGTGCGATCAACAGCGCCATTGATTCGGCCACTGGCATGCCGGTGACCTCGTATAAGCCGCAGACAATTCCGGGGCAGTACGCACGGACGGTTGGCGAGTTTGCCCCCGGTCTTGCTATGCCCGGTGGCCCGGTCGCGCGCGTCGTAGGGAATGTGCTCGCGCCGGCCATCGCATCCGAGACCATGGGCCAAGTAGCGCACCGCGTCATTCCCGAACTGGAAGGCCCCGCGCGTCTCGTGGGTGCTATCGGAGCCAGCGGCATCGCATCGCTAGCGTCGCGGCCTAGCACGGCAGAGGCGGCCATCACGGCGGGGATGCGTGGCGTTGATGATATGACACTCAGCGCAGCTAGCCAGCTCATGCAGGCTGCACAGCAGCGCGGCGTTAACCTGACTTGGCCAGAGGCAGTCGCCCAAGCGAGCGGTGGAGGCGGCCGTGGCCTGACCAATATGCAGCGGGTCGTTGAAGGCTCTCAAGGCGGCGGCGATGTGATGGGCGGCTTCATGGCCCAACGACCCGGCCAGATTGAGGCGGCAGCCCGAAACCAGTTCGACACTATCTCCCCGCCCTTACAGGCCCCTTCGACCATCGGCCCTGCGATTGGAGAGGCTGCCGAACGAACTGCTGCTGATGCGCGTGCTATCCGATCTGCGCAAACGCGCCCCTTCTACGAGCGAGCAGCGGCGGACGAGGTCGCACCGGAAGCCATCAACGGCGTCATCGCTCAGCTTGACGAAATCATTGCCCGCGCTGGCGCCCCGGAACTGGCAGCTCCAGCGCAGCAGTTGCGCGACCGCCTGATTGCTCGTCAAGCCACTGCTGGGACGCCGGCCGCGCGCACGCCAGTTACCGACCCGAACACTGGCCGCGTCATTCGATATGAGACGACGCCTGCCACGTCCGGGGAGGCCGCAGTTCCTCACACCAATGTCGGGCGCCTCGATGAGGTGTACGGCTCAGCTCGGGACCAGTTTACCGGACCCGCCCCTGTAGGTCAGACTGGCACCGAAGCCCGCGCCTCCCGCTATGCTGCCGAAGCCTTAGAGCCTCTCGATAACGCTTTGCAGACCGCCAGCCCAGCCCTAGCCGAGGGCAGGCAGGCGCATCAGGCAATCACGCGCCAGTTCATCGACCCGCTTATGCAGGGGCCCATTGGGAAGCTGGCTTCGCGCGATACGACGACGCGCGAGGCGATCAACGTCCTTTTCCCCAATAATCCGTTGCCTGGTAGCGCGCCCGAAATCGTCCGCACGGTCGGAGCACTTGCGCAGCGCAACCCCATGGCCGCGCGCCAGATCGTCCGAGCCCATATCGAAAGCGTGTTCAACGAAGCTACTCAGGCTTTGCAAAGCGGCGCCAATCAGTTCGGCGGTGCGGGGTTCGCTGCCGTCCTGCGGGGCAATACGCAGCAGGCAGAAAACCTCGCGGCGGCAATCCAGGGGGTTGCAGGCCCGCAGGCGCTGAACGGATTCGATGAGTTTCTGAATATCCTGAGCGCAACCGGCCAGCGCCAGCGCATTGGATCTCAGACAGCCTTCAATCAAGAAACTCAGGACATTTTGCGCCGTGGTGGCGCCATCGGAGAGGCCGCGAACACCATCGCGACTGGTGGAATAAAGCTGCCGGGGCGTGTGAAGGAAGCCTACGAACAATGGCGCCTTGGACGCAACACCGAGCAGATTGCCCAGCTATTTACGGATCCGAACGCCATCAATCTTTTTCGCCGCCTCGGGCAGGCTGCGCCGGGCTCCAATCAGGCCCAAGCTATCGCCGCGCGTCTGGCTGTCATCGCGACGCAAGGGCGCACGACGACGCAGCCGCGCCAATAAGTTGAGGATGAGGTTCACCCCTCCGGTATATGCCGCCGCAAGCATCAAGCCGAAAAGAGCTACTGCAAATCCGCTTGAGCCGGGCTCCGAGTTTGTCGACGCAAACCAATAGCCCCAGACGAACAAAGCTCCTTGCGGCAGATACCAGAGCAGCACGTTTCTCATCGGCCCATCCTGAACGTTCGGCTCTGACGAGTCGATAGCATTTCGCGTCCGAAATCTTGGCTTTTTGAGCCGAGGGCGATTCACTTTTTGTTCGTGCCGGGCTAATATCTCGGGATGCCGCTGAACCCGCTAAAGCAGCCGAGAGTGGTTGGCCCTGATGCCTTTATCCCGCTCGGCAACGGGCGCGAAGCTGTTATCGAAAAGGAAGACCTCCCTCTCGTTCAAACCCGGAATTGGCACATTCTGGTTTCGCCGACGAGTACGTACGCCGTTAGTTCGGCGAAGGATCATCTAGGGGTGTGGCGAAAGCTATACCTGCACCGGCTTCTGCTCATCACGCCGTCATCTCTGGATGTAGACCACATCGATGGCGACCGCTTGAACTGTCGGCTGAGTAACTTACGCCCTGCGACACGAACCCAGAACTTGGGGAACATGCGCATCAGTAAGCGTAACAAATCCGGTTTTAAAGGCGTCTCGCTCGCCAAAGGGCGCCTGTGGCGGGCAGAAATCTACATCGACCGGAAATGCAAGTACCTCGGCGCGTTCGCGACTCCAGAGTTGGCCCACGAAGCCTATAAGGCCGCCGCCCGCGAGAAATACGGCGAGTTTTTCAATCCCGGCTAGACGACCTAGCACGGTTTTTTCTGACCAACCCCGCCCTCACCAGGCGGGGTTTTTTATTGGAGCACGCCCTTGGCTCTGCTGTGGAACCCCGTCCCCATTCCCGTCTTCAATCCCTCGACGGGAGAGCGGGCAGATGGGGCGCTGGCATATTTCTATGTAGGCGGTACCCCAACGACGCCTTTGCGCGTCTATCCAACCGATGACGGCGCGGGGAACCCGTACTCGAACCCTGTTGTCGCAGATGGCAACGGTGTGTTTCCCCCCATCTTCATCCCCTATGGGCCGTATGGCTATCGGATCACCACGAAGACCGGAACGGCGATAGGCGATGCGGTGCTGACGGTTCAGAACCCGGCGCCTCCGGATAGCGGCGGCGGCGGCGGAATCGTCGTGACGCAGGATCAGATCATTCAAACCGGGACGCCTCTCTGGATCCCGATGACGGGTGTCTTTCCCGGTTTTGTGCGCATGAACGGGAACACGATCGGCAACTCAGGTTCGGGTGCCACAGAGCGAGCCAACTCGGACACTGAAGCGCTCTTCACCTGGTACTGGAACAAGCTGAACGACACGATCGCGCCGGTATCGGGGGGGCGCGGAGCGACCCCTGCGGCTGACTTCGCCGCGAACAAGACCATCACCCTCATCAAGTCCCAGAATAAGGCCTTCTTCGGCCTAGACGGGATGGGAGGCACAGCGGGAGGGGGGTTCGCGGGGGTCACCTTCGCGCAAGGCGACAAAGACACCCCAGGTGCGAATGGTGGCGCGACGCGTCGGAGCCTGACGACAGGCAACCTGCCAAGCTTCACGCCTTCGGGGTCGGTCAGCGGCTCCGTCACGACAGGAGACCCGGCCACGACCAGCGGGACTGGATCGACGGCCCCGCCGCAGGAAACGACTTTCTGGAAGGGCACAGGATCAAGCTCGAAGGCCATATCCGCGAGCTTCACCGGCAATTCGATCGGCGGGAACCAGGCGTTCGATACCGTGTCGCCGTTCCTGCTCGGCACCGTCTACCAGAAGCTGTGAGGCCGCGATGACAGACATTCGCTTTCCTCGCGCCTCGAACCGCGCTGACTGGCGGTTCTGGTTGAAGAACACCGACCCTACCGATGGGTCGCTAATCGACATTCCGGTTGGCCAGATCACGTTCCAGGTGCGGCGGCGTGATGGCTGTGGGCCGGTTCTCTCCTCCGCCCCCGGAGACGGGAAAATCACCTCTCCCGAGGCTGGCGTTTTGGAAGTCCGCTTCCCCGCGTCTGCAATGCGCTGCCTTTGCGCGGACACATACGAAGTCGGGGCCATCGTTAGCGACGGCACCGACACGGCTCAATTCATCCTCGGGACTGTCCCGATCGTAGACGGGGTGGTGCGCTAATGGCTCTGCCGATCATCAATCTCAGCCTGCTCCCGGTTTTCCCGGCAAATGTCGTCGGGTCTGACCCGATTGTCATTACGAAGGCCGGCCTGACCTATACGTTCTCGTGGGATATCACGAAATTCAGCCCCAACCCTTCGCCGAATGCCCCACAAGTCCAGGTCCTTGGCTATAACGGCGCGACGGGGGCGACCGAGCGATATCCGCTCTCCGCGATCCAGAGCGGACTCCAGATCACCGCCAGCCAGATCAGCGATGCGACGGCCAACGGCCGCACGATCATCACCGGCTCGCAATCGGCTGGTCGGACGGCCCTCGGGCTTGGCGATGTCGCGACGCTCAATGCCGGCACGGGCCTGACGCCGGATTCGGGCACGCTGCGGCTGGCGACCTCTGGCGCCTCTGCCGGCAGCTATACAAACGCTTCGGTCACGGTGGACATCTATGGCCGCGTCACGACGGTTACGAGCGGCGCCACCGCCGCCGGCACCTTTGGTCAATGCCGGCTTGTGAAGTCGGGATCCAATATCGTCCTGCAACCGCTCAACGGTAATCAGCTCACCATCAACGGGGTGAACCAGACGATACCGAGCGCAGGCGTCTCGCTGGCTCCTACAGGCCTGACACCCAGCACGCTCTATTACATCTACGCCTACATGAGCGGCGGGACCATGACGCTGGAGGCTTCGACCACGGCGCGGGCGACAGACACCAGCACTGGCGTCCAGATCAAGACCGGCGATGCGACGAGGACGCTGGTGGGGCTTGTGCGGCCGATCACCGGGCCAGCCTTTGCGGATACTGCCGCCCAGCGGTTCGTGATATCGTGGCACAATCAGCGGCCGATCTATGGCAGCGCAGCCTTCACCGCAAACCGCTCGACTTCCTCAACCTCCTATGCGGAAGTCAATTCCGAGATCAGAAACGAGTTTGTGACGTGGAGCGATAATTCCGTTTCCGGGGCTATTACCGGGTCGTGGCAGTCGTCTTCAGGAACGGCTCAAAACTATGCGGGCATCGCTTTCGACGGCGCTACCCCCAGCGGCGGGATTGCCCAGTCTTCGGCAACTCTATCTCTGTCTTTGGCGGCAACTGTCAGCGCATCACTTTCTGAGGGGTATCACTACGCCACGCTAGGGGCGAAAGTCTCTGCCTCTACCGTCCTCTTTACGGGCGGCGCGGACGGAAGCGCTTTGCAAACTATGGTCAGGGGCTAGGCCGAAGAGCGGCCATCACCACTTCATCGGTCCAAACTCCGTCGATCCAAGCCGCCCGGCGCATGACGCCCTCACGCTCCAGGCCCGCCTTTTCATAGGCCTTGATGGCGCGACCGTTGGTAGCGAAAACACGAAGCCAGACACGCTGAAGGTTGAGATCGCGGAACGCAAAATCGCAAGCAGATCTGACGGCATCGCTCCCGTAGCCATGCCCGCGGTCCTTGTCGGCGCCGATGCGAATTGTCAGTTCGGCTGAGCGGTGAACGCGGTGGATGTCGATAAGTTGGACAGTCCCAATCGCGGGGCCGTCAACCGCTGTCCTGATGGCAAAAATCACCTTTGAGGCATCGCGTCCCAACGTCTCGAACCAGCCATCGTGCGCTGCGCGCGTCACAGGCGCGTAAGGCGCATTGAAGCGCATCGTCTCCGCAATATTGATCCATCCGAATAGCGTGTCGCTATCTGTTTTTCGGACTTCCGTGAGAACCACTTTCTCGCCGCTGATCACAGCAACTCCCTAAGCACCAGAGGTTCCGCATGCCCCCATATGTGGCGCGATTCACGCCTGCCGGCTCGGTTGATGTCGCTGAGATACCAGCCGCAACCGCGATCGGGGCATCTCTTGTAATGCCACCTGGCACTTATAGCTATGGCAGTTCCGCTTACAACTGCACAACCGAAGGCCTCTACCGTTGGCTAACCGTGAATGCGGATACGACCAATCGACTTGTCTACGGCAATGACCTCTACGCTCTGATGAGCGGGCTGTCATGGCTGTGTGTTCATGGCCGCTCGGACGAAGCATTAACGAATGCTCAGCTTGAGGCGCGAGCGAAAACTAGCAAGTTGCGGCTTCGCTGCGGCCCAACAGTCGACTTTTGCCGGTACATCCTGACGGGGCGCAGCATCAATTCGCGCGTCGTGCGCTTCCTTACAATGGTGCCGCCCGTTTCTCCTTGGGCAGGCATTGATGAGGGCCACGTCACTATGGAGGTTCAGACCTCCTCGGGCTGGCTGAACTTCGACCCCAACAATGCGGCGTACTATCGCAACGGTGCGGGAGTTCACGTTTCGGCCCGCGAAATGATGGCTTCGATTGCCGACAATTCATTCCAGATTTCGCCTCTGGATTGCGACAGTGGGTATGAGGTCATGCCTTTCGAAAGCGGCAAGTTTGATGTGACCGGGTGGAAGGAAATGATCTTCCTGCGACCTGATGGGCTTCGCACATGGGCTCGCAGGATCATGCAGGCGATCGGTTGGGATCATCCGAACGGCGAAATCTGGTGGCTGTTGCCGGCTGGCGCAGAGAGCCGAGCAAGTTGGCTGCTCGCCATGCAAGCCAACTACCGCGTTAAGACCGCGGCTGAGATATCGGCTGCCTTCTACCCCTGACGCCTTTCACATCGCCAAGCCGTTCCGCCCGCCTCTGAGCGGGTTTTTTGTTGCCCGGAGAATCCATGAATCTCGCGACGTTCTTCGACTCCGCGCGCGCTAGCGTATTCTCCGGGAAAATCCGACAGGAGCAGGTTGACGGCTGCAACACCCTTATTGCGGCGATGGAGGCGGCAAAGTGGCCCCTGTCATGGGCAGCCTATGGCTTGGCCACCGCCTTCCATGAGACGGCCGCCACCATGCAGCCCATTGCGGAATACGGGAAGGGCAAGGGGAAGGCCTACGGCACGCCAGACGCGAAGACAGGGCAGACCTATTATGGCCGTGGCTTCGTGCAGCTAACCTGGCTCTTCAACTACCAGAAGGCGCAGAAAGAGCTTGGCTATCCGCTGGTGGCAAACCCGGACCTTGCCATGCAGCCCGCCATTGCGGCGGCGATCATGATCAAGGGCATGGCCGAAGGCTGGTTCACCGGCAAGTCGAACAAGACCTACCTCGATCAGAGCCCGCCCGACTATCGCAACGCCCGCCGCATCATCAACGGCATGGACAAAGCCGATTTGATCGCGGGCTACGCCAAGTCATTCGAGGCGGCGCTGAAGGCGGCTGGCTACGGTGCTCCCGAGCCCGCCAACACCGCGGACGCCGTCCCAGTCGAAGACCTCCCGACGAAGCCGGCCGAGCCTCCGATGCTGCCTGTTCCCGAACAGCCCCTCTGGCCGTCGCTTTGGGGTCTCATCAAATTCCTCATCAAGGGCAAGTGACCATGCTTGAAATCATCGCCCCCGCTATCCGCATCATGGTCCTTTGGGCCTTCACTCGCTTTGCGACGCTGGGGTATTTCACCCCGGAGGACGCGACGACCTTCACCAAGGTCACGATGGACGTTCTGATGTACGCCGCGCCGGTCATCTATGCCGGCTGGGCTGCGTGGAAATCGACCCTCGCATCTCGCATTGCGTCCATCGTCAAGTCGCGTCGGGTCGAGCAGGTTGCCGTTCGCGATCCTGCCCTGGCCGCCAGCATCCCCAGCAACAAGGTCGTGTCATGAGCGGGGTTATCGCCGCACTGGTAGGCGGCCTGTGGAAGCCACTGGCGGCCATAGGCGCCGTTTTGGCTGGAGCGCTCGGCTTCTACCTCAAGGGCAAATCCGACCAGAAGGCCAAGCTCGAACTCAAGGATATCCGGGATGCGAACGACATTCGGCGTGATGGCGCGGCTGCTCGCGCTGGGGCTGCTGTTTCCCCTGACAGGCTGCGTGACGACGACGGGTTTAAGCGAAAGTAGGCAGGCGCTTTGCGACCAGTTCCAGCCCATCCGGTGGGCTGAAGCGGACAGCGACGACACAATCCGGTCGGTCAAGCAGCACAACGCCGTGTTTGTGAAACTTTGCCGATGGAAGCCATGAACTCCTGTGAAGGAGCCCTCCATGCCTGGGACTAATCGCCTGATGTCGGAAGAAGCCACCGTGAACATCGGCGCGCTCCAGCAGCGCGTCTTCGGGCTTGAACAAGCCGTCAACAACATCTCCCAGCAGCTCACCTCGATCTCTCAGCAGATTACATCGGGGGCGAAGCCGAACTGGAGCGTGCTGGTCAGTACGGCGGGCTTTTGCCTGCTGTTCGCAGGGGCGATCGGTGGGCTTGCCTATGCCCCCATCCGCGAGAACCAGACCGACCTGAAGGCAGCGCTGATCGAGATGAGCAAGACGATCGGGGCGCAGAACGACAAGTTCGTCTCGATCCGCGAACTGGATGGGCGCAGTGCCCGGACGGGGAAGGATCTAGAGCGCTTGAACGTGGACTTGAATGCTCAGGAGCTCGGACACCGCCGGGAGCTTGAGCAGTCGACGGCGAACCTTCAGCGCCAGATCGACGATGTGAAGCGCTTCAATTCCGGCCTCGTCTCAGCGCCCGACTTCCTCAAGAACCTCGACGAACGAATGCGCGCCCTGGAACTGCAAAAGAGGACCACGCCATGATCTCTCTACTCATCAACATTCTCGTGCTTGTGATCGTCGTCGGGCTGATCTGGTGGCTGATCACGCAGCTCCCGCTTCCCGAACCGTTCGGGCGGTTTGCCCAGATCGCCATCGTCGTCATCGCGTGCATTGCGTTGATCTATCTGCTGCTCGGCATAGCCGACAGCCCCGGCCTACTGCGATTGCGATAGCGCTCCCGTAGGCCTTGCGAGACCGGCCGGGTTCTCCGGCCGGTATAAGAGGGCTCCTGAGCCTTCTCGGTTTGATGCCTCCCTGTTGAAACTCAGCCGGCGCTGTCCTCAGGGGCGGCGCCGGCCTTTTCTGCGTTTTCGATCAGGCGCATAAACCGTTGGCCCGATGGTGGCGCGGCTTCAACGGGGCGAGCCTCCAATGCCGAAAATATGTCTCTAATGTCGGCATTGGCTTTAGCTGCTTGCGGGCAAGTGGGCTTCCCGCAGATTACGCCCTCAGGGATTCCTCGGTCCAAACATTCGCAGTCGCTCATCCGTTGTTCTCCTCGGCGTCCGTTAGAAACCGCGCAATCCGCTTGGCGAGGGCTTCGGCCTCTTCCTTCGATAGCCTCTTTCGAACCTGACGCCTTACGCCAGGCTGATCGTCGAAATAGATTGCGAACAGCGATATCTCGTGCGCGTCACGGACGATGTAGCTCTCTTCGTAACGATAGATCTTGAGAGGGAGTTTCATCCCTCACGATTCACGATCCGTTCTTGTTTGTCGAGTCGGGATCGGGCAATATCGGCGGCGGTGGCGGCGCTGAAGGAAGCGCATCAGGCTTCACAATGCAAAACGTCGGCAGGCGCGCTGGCGAGCCGCAGTGTCGGGGCTACAAAGGCCTGAGTAGTGGCGACCCTACGCGGGGGAGCCGAGCCGGTATCAAGCCCGGTCCACCGCACAACGCTAGTAGGCTCTGGGGGAAACTCGCGGATGCCAACTAAAATCTCACTCTCCCTGCGCCCGGATGGCTGCGGCAGAATCCTCATCAATCTTTTGGAGCGCGGCCAGAGCGATCTGCAACTGCAGCTCCTTCTCCGCCAGGATCGGGGCGAAGAGGTCGAGGATGGCGCGAGCAAGCTCGGTGGCGTCCTGAAGCTGTTCTCGGGGCCATGTGCTCGTGCCGATATTGATGCCGGAGTCGAGAAGCGCCCGCGCAATCTCGCGCTCCCCCGGCATCGCGGCAGGGGCTGTGTCAGCGCTCATCGCGGGGCTCCAAGGCGGCGCGTTCTTCAGGACTGTCGATCGTCATCGTGTAGCCGCAGCACTTCGGCCAGCCGCTGCGGAGGGCGCCGGCAGCATTGACGCGCTGCGAGGCACCGCACGCCCTGCACCAGACCTGCCCCCGCGCCAGGCTTGGATGGACGGAAGCCAACCGATCGTGAACACCAGCGAACTTTGTCGCGAACCTGCTTAGCTTCTCAGCCATGGCCTTCGTTCTCCTTGGCGGGGCGGGTGTAACGCGTTCCGGTGCTGGGCTGGGCTGCGATCCGGTCGCGGATTTGCTGAATCGCCTCATCGCTCCAGAAGCACTCGACCGCGCGCCCTTGGCCTGAGACGCCCTGTGGCGCCAAGGTCAGGTAGCCGCGCTTCTTCCACTTGCGGATGAGGTCAGACGATATCCCCAACATGGCCGCGACTTCGCTGGTGCGTTTCTCACCCATGTGTGTCTTCCTCCTTCGGCATGGCGGGGCGGGAGGGGGATTTTGAGTGCGCATCCGCGAGTGTCCCAATCCTATTCGGGATGAGCGGAGGAAGGTTCCCCGATTTGAACCGAGCGATATCTTCCGGGTGCCATTGCGGGCTGTACTCTCGCCAGAATTTCCCAGCGACGTTCCACAATGCTGGGATATCGTTATAGGGAGTGACGAAGATCATGCCTTCGCGGTCGATGATCTCTATGGTGCGCCCTATCGGGGAGGGCGATCCATGGGGCGGATTGATGAAAGGTACCCAGCCGCGCTCTCGTAGCGCCGATTCTCGGCTCATTTCCTCCATCAGCACTGCCATGCCGCTATCCTCAGGCTTGCTCCAAAGCTTTGAAATCCAATTAAGCATTCGGGACACCTATAGGTTCTGGCCGGAATCGCGCGGATGCCACAAAAGATCCCATTATCCCTTCCTCCCCTCGGTCGCGGGCGCTAGGGCGGCGCGGTCAAGGCGCTCGACGAATTGACGGAACAAGTGAGCTTCATCCACATAGGCGAATTTAGCCTGATCCGCGTATTCGTCCCGTAACTTGCGAATTCGAGCCAAAGCAGCTTGAGCAGCTTCCTCCCGCATCTCCACCGTGGCGGGCGCGGGATGGGCGGGCCGAACCTCGTATTCCAAGTCAGGGTCGGCAGCGATCTTCTCTCTCAGCCGCTCGCGGTCGATCAGCAAGCCCTCACCCCTCGGGCTGGCGTCGCTGGCGAGGGCGCTCAGGATGCGATGCTCGTAGGTGGCCCAAAGCATCTTCTTGGCGTCGGTCTCGTTCGCCTCTTGGCCGGAGGCGTGGTTCTCAATCGACCAGAACCACGCTCCATTTGCTTCGTGATGCGTCCACACCCTCGCCACGCCAATGATGGTGTCAGCACGAGAGAGCGTCCCGCCACCATTGGGCTTGTGCCACTCCAGCGGCTTCACCCGCACCCCGCTCCCGCTCGGTTCCGGCGCTGGGGCAGAGGTGAGGAAGTTGTGAACGTCTCTCACGATGGCGTTGGGCTCATGCTCCGTCGTCGTGCTGGCGTAGCAGACGATGGCGTCGAGATATGGCGCCAGCCTCCGCAGTAAAGAGACCGCCTCCACCCCGCTCGCCGGCAAGGCTTCAGGGGATGGGGAGGCGGGAGAAGACAGGGAGGCGGCAGTCGGACGGTCTTCAAGAGCGAGCGCCAGCACATCGGCAAGAGCAGGGCTCAGCCGCATCATCTGCGGCTCATAGACGCGAGCGGATAGCTTTCTGCCGAAGCGCCACCACTCGACGTTGATGAAAAACCCATTCCGTCGAATGACAGCTTCAGTTTCCGGGCCGTATTCCTCCGTTCTCTCCGGCTCATCCTGCACCCCGTCGCCCGCAGGCTCCGAGGCGAACATCAAGCGGGCGCGCTCATTTGCGACGTGCTGGACGTGCGCGATGATCTGATCCGGGTTGGGAAGACCGTGAAAATGGCCTTCGTGCCATCCGTCAAGGCCGAGCAAGTCGCGGAGCTTTTGCCAGCGAGGGTCTTCGCCCGCAGAGCCGGCCACCGTCCCCTGCGCGGCGGGGGTTGAGAGAGGGGTGCTCATATGCCCGCCTCCCTCTGTTCCGTCCCTGGATCTTTTTTTGTGGCATCCGCGAGATCGGAAGGGCCGTTCTCCAGAGGCGAGAGAGCGGCGACAATTGCCTCTGCGATGTCCTTGGCTGTGCCGATCGCCCCCTCGGTCATCAGGAGTTCGGAGTCGTCGATGGCGTTGACCTGAGCGATGGCGAACCATGCGCTCAGGCCATTGATGCAAGGCAGTTCAGCCTCGATCGAAAATCCGCCATAGCGGATAGCGCGAGCGCGAACCGCGCCGTATCGCAGATTGCTCGGGAGGGCATTGATGGTGCTGACACAACGCTTAGCCATCGGTGCGGTCCTCCGGTGCCGCGTGAGCGCAGACGCCTCTCTTTGCGCAGGAGCAGAACGGGAAGCCGCATTTGCTACCATCGTCCTGATTCTCAACGCCGCTAGGCTCTGGCCGGAGTCTCGCGGATGCCAACTCAGTGGAAAGCCTTTCCCCCCTCTCTTCGGAGGCTTTGAGGGCGGCTAGGGCTTCGGTCAGCCGCAGGTTGGCGAGGCTGCGCATAAAGACCAACGCGCGCTTCACGGAAGCTTCGACCGCTTGTGCTTCATCGTTCGGACCA